>VOFB01001028.1_pt1 | contig 976001 bp, 810 predicted proteins | sample 5384141 | NCBI WGS metagenome assembly VOFB01 (sample SAMN12384721, study PRJNA508395) | human gut metagenome | isolation source: healthy gut A | host: Homo sapiens | reverse complement strand
ATATATCTTATTGGCACTTATCCCTGTGTAAATTGAAGTTTCCGTTACCGATAAAACAGGTTTTAACCAAAGCGGGATGTCATAACTTACAATTTCATATCTTTTCTTAGACATTCTGACACCCCTTTTCTCTTGCGTTGCACTGTCTTTCGGTAATCACATAATCCCAACCGGTTTGATTGCATTTATCACAATGGTCTTTGACCTTAGCAAACGGGTCAAGGCGACGCACGATATAATCAGGATTGTGAATATAATCTTTCAGGCACTTTTGGCAAAGGCAACGGATATTTTCTTTCTTTTCTTCCTTATAAATCCAAAGTCCGAAAGTCTTTTTAAGCGTTATATTTATCCGCCTTAAAAGCTGCTCATCTTCAATCGTTCCGATGTAATCTCTGAGTTCATCTTTGTTTACTGTCTGAAGTTGCTCCAGTAGAACCATTGACGGCTTCTTGAGTCCAAACTCCTGACCGAGCAGGATATGTGACGGCAGGTATCTTTTCTTGATAACGCCTGTTACAGCAGCCACAATAATTGTTGGTGCGTTTCTGTTATAATCATCTGCCTGAATTACAAGTACCGGTCGTGTTCCGCTTTATACCGAACCTGTTCGTGTTCCGAAGTCGTAGTAGAATAAATCCCCACGGCAAATTGTTTTTTCTTTCATATGTAAAACCTCACATTTCTAAATATTTTGAAGTGTCATTCGTATCCGGAATGAAATAACCCTTCACTCATTGCACAAAAAGGGTTCATTTTGGACACCCAAAATCAGAGGTTCTTATAAATTTTCTTAAAACTCTTCTTTGCCGCTTCAATAGACTTGCTGACAGAACTGTGATAAGTTCCTGGCACTGCCATGCGTTATAAAACATAAAAGTCCTTTCCCAAGTAAGGGAAAAGACCTAATACTGCACGAAGCATAATCGAATAAAACAGCAACAAAAAAGCAACAAAAAAGCACCGTCGAATCTGGACAGCAAAGAATACTTCTATTCTTCACTTATCCGGCTTCGTACGGTGTGGTAGTTTAGCAAATAAATTGCTTATCTCCGCTTACTCGATTAGAAATCGTTTCGATATTTACTTGTAATCTTCATCGCCTGCAATTCCTGCCATATCCGTTCCTGCGGATTCTGCGGAAGTAAGCGAGATTTAAGATATGGACATTCTTGCATTTCTGACACTTCACACTCAAATGTCCGGTTGCGTCTGAAAAAAACTCTTTGTATCCTGAACCCGCAAGTCGGGCAGAGAATATCACGCTCTTTCAGACTTTCAGCTTCCACTCTTGACAGAAGCAATCTCTTTTGTATTTCAGGTGCTACCTGAGTCTGTAACCTCATTGAGAAACACCTCCTAGATTTAACTCATTGGAAATGTACTCAAGGATATTGTGATACTCAAATAGCCCCATATCTCTCAATCTGATAACCAAGGCTGTATAAGATACTCCGATATAAGCTGCCATTCTGCGGATAACTGCTTTATCCTTTGAAGTAATGGTATTATCGCCATAAACTCTTATCGGATTTGACTGATTATATTTCGCCAAGGCATTTTCAATAATTCTTCTCGGCATAAGAAGCGAAGCTCCCATTGTATCTGCCTGCCACTCAACAGACGCAAACATCTGAGCCAGTTCCTCTTTGGAATAACTACGCTCACTGTCATACTCTGCATGAAAGCGTCCTTCACTCGGCATTGCATACATCTTACTCAAGATATGATGTGACGCTTCGTGTGCCATTGTAAATCTGCGACGTCCCTGCTCCTTTTCAGCAAGAAGAAATTTATCAAGTACGATGGTATCTTTCGGGAAAACAAAGGGAATAATTTTTCCGTCCTGATGTACCAGCAGTGGTGTTGCTCCATCTGCCAGAAAGCCAATCCTGCCTGCATCATCTTCTGCGAAAGAAGCGTATTCAATTCGTAACATAAGAAATTCTGTAATGAAATGTTCTATGTCGATGGATTGAATCACTCGATTGCTAAACTTATTAGCATAAGCTGTTATCAAGCCTTCGCTGATTTCTTCCAACTCGGCTCTTGACATATAAATACTCAAGTTGTGTCCACCTCCGACTCCACCTTGTCCGGCGGTGCAACTCCTCCGGCAAAGTTCTGTTGTATTTCCGCACTATCCAAATTGATTAGATAGCGAATTCCTTCAAGTGTTCTCATTCGTCTGTCCTCTGTTATAGTTCTTTGATGATGTGACAAGCCACACCCTGAATGCAGCACTCATCTACAATGATGTCTTTCATCTTCTTATTTTCCGGATGGAGAATGATTTTCTTATTCTCATCATCTCGGAAGTAGCGTTTCAATGTATTCTGATTATCCACAAGGGCAACTACTATATCGCCCTCGTTGGCTTCTACCTGCTTTTTGACAACCACAAGGTCGCCGTCATCTATCCCTGCATCAATCATAGACTGACCGCTTGCTCTTAATATGAAGAAATCTCCTTTGCCGAAAATAGCAGTAGGAAGTGATACATATTCTTCAATATTTTCTTCCTCATACTGAGGACTGCCACAAGGAATAGAACCTACAATCGGTGTCTGTGTCTGTTCGCCACTGTACTTACGGGTCACATTGGTACGAATCTCCTGCCCGTCGTACTCAATCATATTCTTCTCAGCCATCTCTACCAAATATTTGTATGCTGTACCTCTGGCAATACCAACAGCTTCAGCAATCTTTGTAGTCGATGGGGATTGTCTGTTTTGCAGGTAATAATCCTCGATATACTTTTTTATCTCACTCATAAGTTCAGGACTCTTGCTTCTCATACCTGCACCTCTCTTTCTTTTCTATCGGAAGCAGTTTGCTTTTGATAGTTTTATTATACCTGATACTAAAAAAATTTCAAGTAGGTTTTTCGCAAAAGAAAAGAGGTGTCGCAATTTGCTAACACCTCAGTATCTTTCAATATTTTCATTGAAAAATTCCGCCCATAAAGGCTTTTTTGTTCAATGACCTTAGATTTTGCAATTTGTGCAGACCGTCTGCACAAATTCTATTCTGTTTCCTTTTCTTCGTTATCCTGCTGCTGAAGATAAAACATTGCCTTTTGGGTTTCAATCTCCGCTTTCAGTTCTTCTTTTGTCGGTAAGTATAATTTGTACTTGGAAGCAAATAATTGTTCATTGCCGTGCATAACAGAATAACGGGCAATATCATCATCTGTATCGGAACAAAGGACAATACCGATTGTTGGGTTATCGCCCTCGCTGCGTTTCAATTCATCATACATACGGATATACATATCCATCTGTCCTACATCTTGATGTGTTATCTTCTCTGTTTTCAGGTCGATGAGGACAAAGCATTTCAGTATGTAATTGTAAAACACAAGGTCTATATAATAGTCCTGCTTCTCCGTATGAATATGCTGTTGCCTTGCCACAAAAAGCATATCCCTTTCCAAGCTCCATCAAAAATTTCTGCAAATTGGAAAGAATACTTTTCTCAAGGTCACTCTCTGTAAAATCTGTATTCTGCGAAAATCCTAAGAACTCCGCAACTACCGGATTTTTGATGAACTCCAACTTATCATTCTGATACGGTGCAGTCAGTTTCTTCATTTCACTTTCTACAAGCTCTTTTTTCTGAGTTTTGAGCATACGGTAATAATACTGAGAAGAAATATTCCTCTGCAAAGTACGGACACTCCAAGTCTGTTCTGCGGCTTCTTTCTCATACCAGTCGCGAGCTTCAGGGTCTTTGACCTGTAATAATGTTCTATAATGCGACCACGAAAGCAGAACGCCGAATTGTCTACACGCCGTGTCGACAATTTCAGGAAAGGTTTTATAAAACTTCAGACAATGATATAAATTACTTCTATCATATCCTTTTCCATATCGCTGAGTCAGTTCTTTAGAAATTTTCTTTATTACCTCTAGCCCATACTCCGAGCGTTCATCTCCACCTAATTCTTCTTCTGCTATTCTGTAACCAATCAACCAATTTCTCTGCACGAGCAATGTATTGACAGCCTGATATGCAGCTTTTTGTGAGGACTCGATAATCCCACACATATCCTTTAAGATGTCATCGGTTTTAACAAAATTATCCATAAAACTATTTTGACCGATTTTTTCTAATTTATTCTCCATAGCCATCGCTCCTTTGGATTTCATTTTCAAATTATTCACTCTCCTGCATATCCTCATCGGCTTTTGCAATCATCTGTCTGTACTGTTCTTTCACACTTTCCGGTGCAAGTATCTGTACTTTGCCATTAAAGCCAAACACCCAACCGAAAAAAGTAGGACTGGCTGATACTTCGGTCTGCACCCTGAATGAAGTCATATCATACGCAAAGGTTGTCACATCTTCTCCAAAACGGTCAATCATTGTTTTCATCAGGCTGTTATCACATCGTAAATCCACAAGGAGTTTTTCGCCTGAGAACATAAAGAAAACTTCCTTTGCGTAATTCTCAATATCAAAATCATCAGGCATAGGAATAATGTCCTTATCCAGTATCTCCGGCTTGGAAGCAATACGGTCTACCCTGAAATTGATAACCTTGCTTTTCTTCTCAGAATATCCGAGAACATAATAATAGTCCCCACACCAGAGAAGTTTATACGGACTGAACTTATACACTTCGCCCTTGTTCTTCAGAACCTTTTTCTTTAATCCAGTATAATCATAATACTGGAAAGAAATCTGTTTGCCTGCATTGATGGCGTCATTTATAGCGTCGATGATATAATATATCTGCTCATTATCCGGCTTAATTCGATTGACCACATAGTTATTACGCTTCAGCTTTGCCACCTGCCCCGGACTGGTCATCGTATGTATCTTCTCAATCAAAGTTTCGCTTTTCTTCTTTGTAATAAACTTCGATGACTCAACTGCGTCTATCAGCAGTTTCAACTCCGGCAGTTCAAACTTACGGCTGGCTACAAAGTATTTGCTCTGAGTAGAATGGATAGTAACAATGTCCATTCCAAACTCCTGGAGTGTAGCAACATCTTTTGTAACCGTCGTTCTATGTGCAGATATTCCATATTCATCATTCAATATATTGATTAACTGTGTTGTGGAAAGAGGATTTTCTTCATCGGTTCTTTCCAGTAAAATCTTTTGTAAATATAAAATCCTTGGCTTTGTTTCCATAGCCCGACCTTTCTAAAATACTATTTAATCAAACTGTTCTTCTGCAAGTAATTGATAAAACAATCAATCATCTTTTTATATCGGTCAATAATATCATTCTCGGTAAAGTTAGTCGATGTAGCTATCAGGTCAAGAAGTTCAACAACACCTGTTCCCTCTTCTCACTGCCATATATAGTTAGACTTGTATTATAAAGTAGTAGTTATTAGAGTCCCTCTCCAAGGACATGTGCTACACTGTAGAAGATGCTGTGGATTGGTTGCTTGCTCCTACCGCAAGACGGTTCACGAAAGGCTCCAACCACAGTCCTTTACAGTATTGTTAATCGGTTAGATACCGCCAGACGGTTTATATAGAACAAGGTTACAAGAGTAAAGCGTTCTGTGGAACCAGCATCAAATAAACATATCGGAGGTATTCATTATGATTTGTGTGGGTATTGATGTTGCCAAGGATAAGCATGATTGCATTATCCTGAATTCGGAAGGAAAAATCCTTGCGGGTGCATTCACCTTTCCCAATAACGCAGAGGGGTTTGATACCTTGCTGCACAAGATTCACAGTTGCGCAAATTCAAATGATAAAATAAAAGTAGGGCTTGAGGCTACCGGACATTACAGCTACAACATTCTCGGATTTCTGCTTAACCAAGGTCTACCCACCTACGTTATCAATCCGCTGCACACCAACCTTTTCCGAAAAAGTATGAGTCTTCGTAAAACCAAGACTGATCGGGTTGATGCTAAAACTATTGCAACTATGCTTATGTCTAATGTGGACCTCAAGTCCTACACAAACACAGCATACCACAACGAAGAGTTAAAGTCACTAACCAGATACAGATTTGTTAAAGTTCGTGAAAGAGCACAACTGAAACAGTCGGTTTCTCGTTTAGTCACTATACTTTTTCCCGAGTTGGAAAAACTGGTTCCAACACTGCATATGTCTTCTGTTTACGCGCTTCTCATTGAATTTCCCGGAGCAAAACAGATCGCCGGAGCTCATTTGACGCATTTGAATCATCTCCTGAATGACGCCTCTAAAGGACGATATGGGCGAGATATGGCAACGAAAATTCGTGATGCTGCTCAACATTCGATTGGTTCTGTTATGCCGGCTAAATCGCTTGAGCTGCTCCATACGATTCGATTGATCCGTGAATTGGATTCAGAGATCGAGGACATTGAAGCGGCTATTCAGACGATCATGAATGAACTTCAGTCTCCCATTACCACTATCCCCGGCATGGGGGTTCGCATGGGTGCTATGATCCTTGCTGAAATCGGTGATTTCTCACGTTTTGACTCTCCAGACAATATCCTCGCCTATGCAGGCATGTCACCGTCTATCTATCAATCCGGACAGCTTTCGTTAACCGGAGCCTACTCTCACATGGAAAAGCGTGGCTCTCGCTATTTGCGTTATGCCCTTTACAACGCGACAAAGTATGTCTGTCATTGGGACCCAACCTTTTCCGCTTACCTTGCTAAAAAGCGAGCCGAGGGAAAGCATTACAATGTTGCACTTTCTCATGCTGCCAAGAAATTAGTTCGGCTGATTTATGCCATGGAGAAATCCAGACAGCCTTACAAACGTACAGCTTAAGTCTTTAGATATGCCAAGCTAGACGTCTGACGGACGTCAGCTTTGCTATACCTTTCTTTGAATCGCCTGCATTATTTTTCATTCCACTCATTTTGGGCTTGACTTTTAATAGTTAGTCTTTTGAATTAACAATTACTTACTAATTTTCAAAATAAATTTGCAACACCTATCAGGGTTTATTTTTAGTTATATTTTTTTTGACATTAACGCGATTGTCTCGGCATGGGTTGTGAAAACACTATGAATGTCAAACCACAAGGTTTTAGGGATTCGCTCGTAACGGGGAACATATCCACCGCATTTTTTTGTGTTTTTGCCGTAGTCGGAAACTTATCATAACGTTTTTTCTCCTTTTATCCGTGCGTGGAAACATATCCACATCTATACACTTAAATCCCAGAAGCATCTATAACCTTCTGAATTGCCCTATGTGGTAGAATAAATGTCAGTGAAGAAAAACGTTTTTGTGGTAGAATGTAAATGTCAACATTGAAATGCAGTTCTACATTTTTATTTTACAATAAACACATTTCATGGAAAAAATAAAGAGCGCCCCTATATGAGAGATGTCCAATCCTGCGAATAGATGTAGTCTCGTATATCAGCAATAACGATCTTTCGGATATCTATTGCCGAACAAACAGTTATCCAAACATTCCTGCTGTATTTTGTATTGAATATTAAATTATCATATATAAAATGACTGTTCTGGAATAATGAAAAATCCAGTTCGCTCAGTTTATCGTTCAAACCACATCCTAGACATTTCATATATGCCTCTTTTATACTCCAATACCTTGCAAATAATAAGTCTGGCTCTTCAGAACCCATAATCTTATCTTTTTCATTTGGCGACATTGAAAGATCAACAATAGAATCAACTTCATGAACCTTCGACTGTATGTCAACACCTATTTTGCTATCTGAAAAGCCGCAGCATACTGAGTTATCACAATGTGAAAGATTGAATTTGATATGCTTTTCCTTGACAAAAAACGGCTTCTTGTAAGCATTGTAAGATATGTTAGGTATCCATCCCATACTGTATTCTTTATTGAGACCATAAAAAAGCATAAAATACGCTGCTATACAGTTTTTTCTGTCTATATCCTTACTATATCCTTCAGCTTTTTTCAAACGATCATCGGGAAGAAATGAAGAAATATAATTGAGTTCGGCATCAGAAATAAGATCTGAATTGACTGCACAGTAGACTATATTTGACATTCACATTTTTCCTTTCTGACTGATAATTTCTTTTTTATTGTTGTACCAATTTAATCTTGAATTATTATGTCCGCCGCAAGCTATATACGCCTTTATACCAATAGCGTTGAGGTCAGAAATGGGTTCAAGATTAAATTGGGAAATCAATAATAAGAGAAACATACGCATTTCCGAGTTCAAACAAAAAGAAGTACTTTCATTTAAAACTTCTGAAAACAACATTTGTATACAAATATCTAGACTATCTGTATAATACGCTGACTTGAAATTGTAAATTCCCGTGAAATGGTAAATTCCACCGCAAATTAAAAAATACCTAATTTTATAAATTTCTGGAGGCAAAAAACATCGAAGCGTGATATAATACAGTCAACTTCTCACAAAATATCGGAAAAGACTGTACGGCAAACAAGCCATTTGTAACTCTATCCCAAGATTTGTATAAACCTCTGAAGTAGTATATAATGGAAGAAATACTACTTCAAAGATTTTTATTAACGAGACTCTTGATAGTGCATCATAGATAGAGATCACGCTTGTTGAAGTAATATATTGAACCAGCATATATTGAAATAGCTGATACTATCATTACAACAGATGATACAACAAAATAAGTAGTATTATTACATATTTTTTCCGTATCATAAACAGTGAACAGAGTACAATAATCTAATATTTTCATGCTTTTTACAAGCTTTCTGAAAACATCCGTAATATAAAGCAATACTACAAATGTTGCTGAATAAGCTACAGCCTGAGATTCGTTATTTACGAAAACGCTTATGCTGAAACATAATGAACCAATAAGCATGAAAAGAGCAAACAGCTCAATATTGATCTTCAGGAATGACGAAAGCTCAAATACGCTCTCTGACAGGAATAACTTTCCGATCAGAACTGACACTACGGAACAAACCATCATAAGGAAAAGCTCAATATTAAATACAAATATCTGACTGTTCATAAATTTTTTTCTCGAAATTGAAGAATTAAGAAAATATGCCAGTGATGTATCACCTAAAAGCTTTGCTGAAAGTCTTGCCGACATTACAACAACAAAAACCATAAGAATATACATATAAATAGAATTATAGAAATTCATATTCAAATATTCATTAAGATTATTAAGATCACCCTGCATTCCAATAGCGGTAAGCATATCCTGAGGCATTTCTTTAAGGAAATCCGAATATCCTCCGTTTTTGTTTATTGCAGGATAAATTGCAATAAGTGATATCTCAGATATGACTATACACGCAAGTACTAATAAAAAAAACAAACGATTCATTTTAAAGGATATTTTGCAAATTATTTTTGAGATCATATTATTCTTCCTCCTCATAGTACTTCTGAAAAATATCTCTTAAACTTATTTGTTCGATATTCATTGAAGCAATTTCATGTCTAGCAAGTTCTCTGATAATTTTATTTTCGTTTTCATTAATAAGTATTGAGTATTTATTATCTCCGGTCTTTTCAAGTACTTTCGGATCAATATTCAAAGGCTTATCATCATTAAGCTGTATGAACATATGTCTTTTCATTTCAGAGTAAACATCATTCATATTACGATTCTCAACGAGTCTGCCCTGTTTGATAATACATATCTCATCTGCGATCATTTCGATTTCTTCAAAAATATGTGAAGAAAGGAAAATTGTTTTGCCTTTTGATTTTTCTTCACACAGAAGTGATATCAGTTCCTTCTGCATAAGCGGATCAAGTCCTGTACTTGGTTCATCAAGAATTATTATGTCAGGATCACACATAAATGTGCAGACGATAGCAAGCTTCTGTTTCATTCCTTTTGACATTTTATTTATCGGGATAGAGGTATTAAGTTTAAATCTTTCTATCAGCCTTTTTGAAATGGAAGCATCCTTGTAATTACGCATTTTAATCTGCATATCCAAAAAATCCTTAGCTGAAAGACCAAATGGGAATACTATCTCTCCGGGCAAATATCCAACTTTATTCTTTATTTTTTCTGATTCACTCCAACAGTCAAAACCATTCATTTTCATACATCCCGAATCCGGTTTAAGAAATCCCATAAGATGTCTGATCGTCGTTGATTTACCTGCTCCATTAGGACCAATAAATCCAAGAACATGACCATCTTCGACTTTAAGGTCAATGTCAAATATTCCTTTTTTATTTTTAAAAGTTTTATTAACGTTTTCAATACTAATCATAAAATCATCTCCTTATAATATTGGTAAATGTAAAACCATGCGCTCAGCATCAAATGAACGCCGCTTTTCAGCGGTGTTTCGATTTGCATATGGGAGGCAATTCCGGCAACCATGGCATCAGGCTTTCCATAAGCCCTGTATCCCTGATTGCTTCATTCGATTTTATTGTAGCCATCACCTCCAGCATTTTTGTCAAAACGTATTCCAAATAGCTATAGGGATTCGGTTTGTTTAGTTTTGCATTTTCTGTGAGGCTGTAGATAACAGCACTGGCTTTTGCACCTTTCACAAAATTAATCAGCACCCAGCCTTTTCGCCCGATACAGAAGGTTCTGAGCACATGTTCCGAAACCGAATTGTCGATCGGAACATCGCTGTCTTCGAGAAATACCCGAAGGTATTTTTCCTAATTGACTGCATAATTAAATCCATCCGCTGTCTTTCCTTTTGGAAGAACACTGGTATCATTTATGCACGCTTTTACCCACGCAAAGAATTCCTCCACAAGAGGCTTGACAGACTTTTTTCGCATATCAAGGCGCTCCTGAGTAATTAGATCTTTCAGGGTGTTTTCTATCTTGTAGATTGCCGCAATCCGAAGTAGTGCCTTGTATGCAAGTGAATTCTTGATGGCTTTAATTGCCTTGATTGCGTCTGCGAATTGCCTTCTCATATGTACCCAGCAATTCGCATTGGTGAGATCTTCGAGCGTTTTTTCGATCATGTGGTATTGTTGAAGGCCATCCGTCATCAAAACACCTTGATATCCTTTATAAAAGGCTTCCGGATACTCATGCCCACGCACTCGCTCGTATTCAAACAAAACGATAGGCCGGTCGGTGTAAAACTCTCCACTACGTTGCACCCACATATAATTCTTGTGCCCGACTTTGCTTTTTACATCATTCGGTTCATCCGGATCGTTATCATTAACCACCTGTACCGGTGTTTCATCGCACTGATTGACCAGAAGCTCCAAAAGCTTTTTGTGAAGCAATTCATAAAGTGGAAGCAAATATTTTTCTGTGCATCGGATCGTCCAGTTAGCCATTGTCTGACGGGATATATATACGCCGTTCCTCTCAAACTCCTGTTCAATCCTATTCAGCAGCATTGAGTTCACATATTTGGCATTCATAATCACCGCTGCCAGGGAAGGTGTTACCAGGCTGTTGCGAAGAAGATCATTGGGGGGATCGCCTCGTAGAAACTCATCCTGATGATCTCCGCTCTTCCCTACAGCAACAGCAGCGCTGTGCCGTTCGACCGTCCATGATGCCAGTGTAAACCGGAGTCTGGCATACGTGTCATCTGGCAGACGCCTCCAGTTGCCGCTTCCATAATGCGCATCCAGCTGCTCATCTGTGAGCGGATGAGATATCTTTTTCTCCGGTAATCCTTCAAGATCAAGTTCCCGCTGGTCCTTTTTCTTTTTCCGACGTGCCTTACGTATGACAATCTGAAGCTCCGGCTCATCCACATCAAGTTCACAACAATTTTCAACTTCATCAAAGAATGAATGCTGACCATCAATCTCATTCAGCTTTTCTGTTTTCCGCCCCAAACGGTGGCTGTTCATAATCCGAATCTGCTCGAATCAGTCGTTCCATGTTATCATTGAGACGATTGATCTGTTCCTGCTGGGACAATAGTATCTGAATGAGCCGTTCTTTGCTGAAAGTATTCAGTTCTGATTCTGTGTATCCGATCATTTACTACTTGCTCCTCTGCCTATAGATTATATCAAAACCGGCATAAAAATGCAAATCAGACAACTTTTTTCCAGCACTGAAAGGTAAATTGTTAAAACAAGCCTACCTCGATGATTATTTATCATTCTGCTAAATCAAACAGTCTCTTTTTATTTAATTTAGTTGAGTTAGCCACATCGCCATCATATACTTCGACCTTTATGCTCATTTATGTGGATTTTTTCTTTTTCCTCTTGGCAAGCATCAAATCCTTTTTATATATAACGGAAAGAATCAGATTCTTTCCGTTATCATTATTTTTAATCTTCCAGTAATTCTTCTACTATTTCTGCAAGTTTAATTACGTGAGGAAGCTTCATCATAGACGTATGGTTAGATTCTATATCGATTATTTCAATTTCATGTTTAGTATAATCTTGCCATTCATTAAACAAGTCTTTTACATATTGCTCGTTTTCAGTAGTTCTTACAATTTTAATTGGGATATCAAGTTTCTCCTTCGGAAGAACAACATCTCTTGAAAGTAAGATATGATGCAACTGCATTTTCAGGTATTTATCCAAGTAATTTTCGTTAAAGAATGATGCAATATATTCATCTTCCTTAGATATCTTTAACAGCTCTGCCTTAGCGTCTTCGTAACTCATTTCTCTGAGATATGAGAAATCATGATTAAGCATATTTCCTATACCCATAGTTAAAACGAACAGCTTGAATTCTTCTTCACTGATATCCTTTTTAACTTCCGTATTGATCTTATTAAGTTCAGGAAGAGTATCAAGAATCAGTATTCCCTTTGGCTTCATTCCACGCTTAATCAACTCAACGCACATTGCATAAGCAAAATGACCTCCAAGAGAATGTCCTCCTATATAATCAACATCCGGTCTGAAAGTAGACGATATAGAATCTATACAAAAGCTTACCATTTCATCAAAACTGAGATATTTCGGTGTCTCATCTTCATACAGACCAGGCGCCTGTATTCCATAAACATTTCCCGACTTTTTGAAATGCCTTGCAAGCTCGATATAACCTAATATTGTTCCGCCAGCAGGAGGTGCAAGTATAAGATTTGATCTGCCCTCAACGCCTTCATGTATCTTGATAAGATAATCCTCAGGACTACGCTCTGTATCGGTTTTATCATATTCAGAACCAAGAGTATTTGCCAGTTCTCTTACAACAGGGAACATGAAAATCATTTTGGGCTCGATATTGTATCCTATCTTGCGCAGTTCGGATGATACTCTTATTGTAAGCAAAGAATCTCCGCCAAATTCAAAGAAATTATCACGAATTCCGAACGAAGGATTCTGAAGAACTTTTCTGAACACATCAAGTATTCTGCATTCCTCTTCACTTTCAGGTTCTTCCTGTTTTACCAGCGTCTCAGCTTCCTTTATTGCAGCAAGAGCAGCCATATCTACCTTACCGTTTGTATTAAGCGGTATTTTATCTATCTGCATTATCTTGCTCGGTATCATATAATCTGCAATATTGCGTTTAAGATACTCGATTATCTCATCTTTTACATCAGCCTGATCCGATACAAAATATGCATTTATGATCTTTCCGTTTTCAAGTTTTACAAGTGCATCCTTGACTAACGGACATTTCATAAGACAATTCTGAATTGCGTCAAGCTCTATACGGAAGCCTCTTACCTTCACCTGATTATCAATTCTTCCGCAGAAATGAATAATACCATTTTTGTCAAGTCTGACATAATCGCCTGTTCGGTATACTTTTCCTCCTTTGCAGAACGGATTATCCACAAACCTCTTATCTGTAAGTTCACTCTGGTTAAGATAGCCCTTAGCAACTCCGTATCCGCCGACAATAAGTTCACCAATTACGCCATACGGCTGAAGCTGGTCCGATTCATTAACAATATATGCAGTTGAATAAGTAATAGGGTAACCTATCGGTATCGATTCTTCATAATCGCAGTCGATCCTGAATACTGTCGAGAATGTTGTATTCTCTGTCGGACCATAACCGTTATATATTTCAATACCTTTACATATATCACGAACCATATTTATATGCTTTGGAGACAGTATATCTCCACCAACAAGTAGCTTTTTACAGCCTTTAAATACAGATGCATCAGACTCTACAAGCTGATTGAACAGCGGTGAGCTTACCCACATAATGGTTACTTTGTTTTTCTCAATCTCCTTTTTAAGTTCGTTTGTGCTGAGTATGCAATCTTCGTCAACAAGACATAATGTAAGACCGTTAAGAAGTGCGCCCCATATTTCAAATGTTGAGGCATCAAACGAAAGTGCACCTGTTTGTAATATAACATCATCCTTTTCAAAAGTAAACCAATCTATATCATAAACAAGTCTTACTATATTTCTATGAGATACAACAACGCCCTTCGGCATACCTGTTGTTCCTGAGGTATAAATTACATAAGCATCATCTGAACATATAGCTGTTCTTTCATATTTCTCATTGGTATAATCAGTAGAGAAGCATATATTCTTTCTTTCAAGTATCTTATCATCTTTTTTGCAAGAAAGAACAACACTTATTGCACAGTCGTCAAGCATATGCTTTACGATCTTTTCTGAATACTTTTTGTTTATAGGAACATATGCTGCACCACATTTGATTATTGCAAGAACAGCAACTATCGTCTCTGTATTTCTCTCAGCATAAATTCCGACCTTATCACCTCTCTTAACACCATTTCTGAGAAGCTCACATGTTAGTTCATCAGACTTTTTGTCCAATTCAGCATATGTTAAACTGTCATCTTTATATTTTACAGCAATATTATCACCGAATTTTTCGACAGTTTCAGCGAATAATTCATCAATACTTTTACTGCTTGGAACATAAGAAGTATTGTTTAGCGAAAGTATCTCATTCTTTTCATTTTCAGTAAGAAGGGCGATATCAGCAATTTTGTAATTAGTTCCCGAAATAATCTGATTGAAAATATTGATATAATATCCAGCCCATCTCTCTATGGTTTCCTTTTTGCAAAGATCTGTGTTATATTCAAATGATATAGAAAAATTCTTATCGGTATCAAGTATATTGACAGAGAGATCATACTTTGCTATTTTATGGCTTACTTCATGTTCGATCACATCCACTCCGTCAAGATTCATATTCAAACTTACATTCAAGTAATTGAACATTGTCTGGAAAAACGGAGTAGTGCTAAGATTTCTGTCAGGATTTACTGCTTCAACAACGCGGTCAAACGGGTAATACTGATGATCGTAAGCTTCCATCATATTATCCTTTATAGTATTGATAATGTCATTGACATTTGCATCTGTATCAATATTATTGCATATTGCAAGAGAATTTACAAACATTCCGATCATATTCTTTGTTTCTGCATCTTCTCTTCCTGAAACAGGGATACCAACAACAGTTTTTCTCTGTCCGGTCATTTTATATAGGAAAATACAATAAGCAGCAAACATTGTTATAAACGGCGTACTTGAATGTGCAAGACAGAAACGATCAATTTTTTCTTTATATGCATCTTCAATATTTATTATTACATTGTCTCCGGCATAAGTTTGAATATCAGGACGTTTAAAATCAAACGGCAACTGCAAAACATCAGAAACATCTTTCAGTTTATTCTCCCAGTATTTCTTGTCGTTTTCATTTTCGATGACCTTTTTATTGTTCCATTCAATATAATTTACGACACGTACAGGTATTGCATCAAGCTCAATATTCTTGCCATTTTTGATAGAATTATACATCTCTTCAAGTTCTTTTACAAAAATACCGAATGACCATCCGTCAGAAATAATATGGTGCTGTGAGATAATAAGAACATTTTGATTCTTGTTTTTTCTTATCAATGTCACTGTCATAAGCGGTCCGTTTTCAAGGTCAAAAATTCGATTACATTCGTCCTGAATAATATCTTCTACCTTCTGACTCTGGAGCAACTCAGGCAAGCCGTCCATATTTATACTGATTATAGGTATATTCATCATTTTATGAACTTTTTGTATCGGTGAACCATCAAGCATTTCAAATGTAGTACGAAGCATCTGATGCCTTTTAGTAAGTAAACTGATCGCAACTTTAAATATATCGGCATCAATATCTCCGTTTATATCCCAAGCACCAACAATATTGTACAAACCTCTTATCTTTTCAAGGAACTCTATCATAAATACACGCTGCTGTGCGTATGACAACTCATAATATTCCTTCTTTTCAGACGGTATCACAACATTTTCGCCTTCATTACTCTTACGCATATCATCTATCTTTTTAGCGAGCTGCTGAAGAGTGGAATTGCGGAACACTTCATTCAAAGCCAGTTTTACATTGAATACATTCTTTATTTCCGCACTAAGTTTTGTGGCAATAAGTGAATGTCCGCCTATTGAGAAGAAATCACTGTTTCTGCCGATATTGTTGACATCAAGAAGTTTAGTCCATATTTCCGTCAATTTTCTTTCAGTATCAGTTTCGATTTCAAGAAGCTCATCATCTTCCATTTTGAGAAGATTAAGCAGCTTTCTCTTATCCCATACACCGTTAACGTCAATAGCATCTTCACTTGCACATATACATCTTTCAATATTATGATTACTTGCTATTTTTTTTGCAGTTTCCTCGATATAGGAACGATAAAACAGAACCGTATCAATATGAAGCTCCGGTTTTTGATACATCTCTTTTCTGATATTATAGTTATCAGAATTAAGACCGATATAAACATTATGTATATCAGTACGAAGAACCGCAAACATAGAATAAAGTGCCTGTGTTCCCATTAGCGGGATATAACCTTTTTCTCTGATCGCGTTTATATACATATTATTCTTGGACATACCGATATCGCTCCATGCGCTCCAGCTCATGCAATAGCAGTTATTATATCCCTGCTCAACAAGCTTATCGATAAATTTAATTATAAAGCTATTTGCACCTGAATAAGCACTGTATCCTGTTCCTCCGAAATATCCGTTTATAGAACCGAAAACAACAAACAGCTTATCTTTATCAATGATACTTGCAAGATTGTACGTACCATTTACCTTAGGTGCAAAATATTCATTAAAGTTTTCAGAACTTTCATCCTTGAAGAAATGTTTCTCGCTGTCATATTCATCTGAAAACGTTCCTACACCTGCAAGGTGAAAGATGCCGTCAAACTCAGCGCCCCATTTAGTATCAATAGCATTTTTTATTGAATCAACGCCTTCCTGTGTTGAAACATCAGCATTGATATAAGAGATTTTATCGCTCAGATTTAATAATTCATCTATACTCTTTACCTTATCAGTATTCATCTCGTTATAAGGAGTTCTGCCGACAAGTATTATCTCACATGAGATATCATTTACAAGTTTCTTTGCAAGAAGATATGATATTCCGCCTGAACCGCCTGTTATAACATATCTGCCTCCGTGTACAATCTTTGAAACATCGTTTAATTCATTTCTGATATCAATACATTCGAGGCTTTCTGCAAATCGTTCATTATTGTTATAAATTACTATTTCCTCGTTTGAAGAATTTCTGATTTCATTTATAATACTGTTGCATACAGAATCAACAGAATCTGATGACTCACGAATAAGAGTAGTCCTGATCTCAGATTCCTCCTGATTGATACTCTTTACGATTCCATCAATATATCCGTTATCATCGGAGTTTCCTGCAATGATATAATAATTAAGAATACTTGAAGGAGTATTACACTTGTTGATAACTTTAGAAATATCTGTGAGCTTTGTATAATCGTTCAAACCGGCGCTTACAAATCTCAGATCAACGATATAATCAACAGTTAACGACGGCTCATTATTATATATGCAACATTCTAATCCCGTATCTTTCAGAGCACTACTGATCCTGTCGACATAAGAATCATTATTTCCAAGAATAATAACTTTTTTGTTTTCAGTCGTAACAATAGTGCCGCTTCCAGATTTTCTAACAAGCTTTTTTCTGAAAAACCATGGTTTAATTACTTCATCGTTATCCAGAAGAATATCCATTTCCTTGATAAGATCGCTGAACTGTCCGTTTTTAAAACGTATAACAAGCTGTGATCTCTGTATTTTACCGATATTAGTTTTAGGTATATCCTCTCTTGTAACAGGCAGTACATACTTCACCTTTAAACCCATAGTTGTGAAAATATGCTCTTTTATTTTGCTTATCTGTTGTTTAAGGATCTTTTTGCTTCTCTGTATCGGAACATAGAATACAGCAACATTATCGGTATTATCGTCATTATCCTGAACAGCACAAGCAGCGGTAAATGTTACATCTATGTTTTCAATCTCTTCAACACAGGTCTCGATATCAACATTCTGATAATTTATACCATTGATAATGATAACATCCTTCATTCTTCCTGTGAATGTAACATTTTCATCTTTAATAAAGGCAAGGTCACCTGTATCAAACCATCCATCATCCGTAAATGAAGCTTTGTTGACTTCAGGATTATTATAATATTCAGGAAGCACCATTTTTCCGCGTACCTGAAAACGTCCGATCTGACTTTCATTCAGAAGATTATAGTTATTATCTACTACTCTCATTTCAAGTCCCGGATATATTTTTCCACATTCAACAAATGTGATCTTATCCTGAAAACTCTCGCTACATGGTACAATATCTCTGTCAAGATAATTCTTATCAAGTATCTGTATACCGTCATTAGTTCCATCACCAAAAGTATCTGAAGCAATTGTCATACAGCAAGTCTCAGACATTCCCCATTCAGGTTTAATAGATAAAGCGGAAAGTTTATACGGCATCAGGTTTTTCAAAAATCTTCTGCATGTATCATTATTTACAGATTCACCAGCATTGATAACTCTCTTAATAGGACTAAGATCCCATTTGTATTGTTTTCCATCCTCTATCGAATCATTTATCAGTGCAAACAATGAGTTCGGTGCCCATGTCATAGTTGCTTTGAACTTTGAACTTAGATCGATCCATCTCAAAGGCGATTCCAAAATATAGTCCGTTTCTATCTGTACCTGATTTGCACCAAGATAGATAGGCATGATGTGAAATGCGATCAAACCAACAACATGCTCTATAGAAAGCCAGTTCAGGAACACATCATTGTATTCGTATGCACTAAATTGTACTGCAGCACGCATTTTATTTGAAATATTTATATGCGTCTGTACAACGCCCTTAGGACGACCTGTACTTCCTGATGTAAACATTAATACAGCGGTACTAATTGAATCAACATTTTCTGTTTCGCATTCAGAATCGTTACCTCTTATCAATGATTCTACGTCAGCAAAATTCATTTCGCTACAATATTCTGTAAGATTATCAATAAGATACTGCGTTGAAAGTACAACAGGATTTTCAATCGTTTCCCAAACACTTTTAAGCACCTTTATATCATTCGATTTCGCATTGAAATTAGTTGGTGCGGTCATTGGTGCGGGGATTATTCCACCAAGGAAGCATCCCCACAATGCATAATAATACTTTTCATTTGAATCAATCAGAAGTATTACCTTCTCACCTTTCTTAACGCCCTTAGAACGCAAACCGTTCAGAACTTTTTTCGAATTTTCCAGAAGATGCGGATAAGATATAAAAGTTTCGTTTCCTTCCCGATCAATATTATATATACCTTTTTCAGGATATTTTTCTGCTGCCCTTAAAAGCATTGAAGGAACATCGTTCACATCAAAAGGCACATCTTTGATTTCGCCGCCGTAAACATAAGCTTTTTTAGCATCTAAAGCAGTATTTTCGATGATTTTTTCAGTTTTTTCCGAAGAATCATTCTTAATAATAATATCTTTAATATGTATCGGTTCAGCTGTATGAAATTTCTCAACATGAAGGAAACACATATCCTCAGAAGAAACATCATCGGAATCAGTTAATACATGAACATCATCCAGAAGCTCTTCCAATGCTTTTTTATCTGTTTCTCCATTATTGTCCAAAGGAAATCTTGACAATGGTATTATTTCTTTTATTACCGCAGCATCTTTCAGCTCTTTTTCCATATCTAAAAGAGAAATACTCTTTTCATCTTGCTGTTCAACAAAAAGAACAGTTATCTTATTACCTTTATTATCCTTCTTTAAAAGGATCTCTGTTTTTATTCCGTTCAGGTAATTTGTTATTCTTTTATTAAGATTATTGAGGTCGATTTTTCTTCCTGCAATTCTTAATATATCAGATTTAATCTTTATCATTTTCAAATGCTCCCATTCAGTTACAGTATTTTTATTTTCAGGAGTGATTATTGCAAAACTTAATCAATTAATTGTAATGCTTTATTATTGTTCCAAATTCCGTAATCTCCTGTTTTGTACAGATACTTGAATTCGCCGTTTATTGAAAGTGGATTTTCGATCTTATTCTCATCCATCCAATCGGTCCAGTCACTTTCAATTAAATCGAAATTATTCACTGCAAGATAAACCTCACCGGGAATACCAACAGATACCGGCACCTGATTCTCATCAAGCAGGAAAATACGAACATCCTTATCAGGATTGCTTACAGCTTCATATATCTCATTCTGATCCTCATAAACTGTAACAACATCGGCATTAATGCTCCATTCATTGACTATCTTATCAATTAATTCAGGAGTATCCATTATCGCATTATCAACAGTTTCTGCACTGCAAAGTTTGAGCAGGATCTTCTTGAAATCACTCATAAATGCTTCGAGAACACTTTCCTCTACCAAACCATTCATATATGAGAAACGGATGAGTGTTTCTTCTCCTGGTACAGCAACTATTGTAACTGCATAGTTTGTTCTTTCATGACTCGAAAAATCACCCATGGATATACCGGCAGCATTTTCCTTCAGCACCTTATCAACAGGATAGTTTTCAAAGATATAAAGTATATCAAAAAGCTCGTGATTACTGTCAGCCTTACATATTGTCTTAATCTTTGCCAATGAAACATATTCGTGATCTCTTCTTGCAAATATATCATTCTGGATACTTGTAAGCAAACTTGGAATGTCATTATGTTTTCCAAGATTGATCCTTACAGGAAGCGTATTTATAAGCAATCCGGTTATTGAATTGATATTATCAAGTTCACAGTTTCTTCCTGATACAGTAGTTCCAAAGACTACATCCTTATTTCCTGAAAATTTGGTGATACACATTGCAAGAGCGCACTGCAATAATACATTGACTGTAACGCCGTTTATTTTAGCTTTTTCATTAAGGTCATCTGTTTCCTTTTTACTGAGGCTGATATTCTTCTGAACAAAGCTTCCGATGTCATCATTTTCGACTGCAATTCCCCATATCTCATTTTTTTCAATAAAGTCAGTAAGATATTCTTTCCAATATTTTTCAGCTTCAGTATAATCAAGTTTACGCTGATAATTGATAAATTCCTTTAAATCGCCTTTATTTTCAAACTGACATGTCTTTCCTTCTGTAACAAGACTACAGTAATTTTCAATAAGTTCCCTGAGGATAATAAATATACTCCATCCATCCAATGAGATGTGTGGGAAGCTAAGGATAAATTCATCATGATCTTCAAGCTCGGCAATAACAACTCTGCTTAACGGGAATTGATCGAGCACAAAATTCTTCTCTCTGTCTTCCTTTAAAAACTTTTCTATGAATTCATTATCAGTCATTCCGTCTTTTATTTTACATACACTGAATGAACTTGTTTTGTCTGTATCGCAAACAACCTGAACAGGCTCATCAATATTTTCATAGACATATACTGTAGATAAAACAGGATTATTTCTTACTACATCTCTCCATGCTCTTTCAAAAAGATCCTTGTCGATCTTTCCGTTCAACGGACAATGTATCTGACCAAAGTAATCTTCCGAATCAGGATCAACTGTATAATGGAACAGCATACCCTTCTGTGAATCGGTCAACGGATAAATATCCTTGACATTTTCGTACTTATCAATGATATTTTTTAATTCATCTGATGAAAGGTTACATCCATCAAAATCACTTGGTGAGTAGATCCTTTCCTTTTGTTTGTCGCAAACATCAATGAGTTTATTAATATTATCCACGTATATATCAGCAATTGAGCTTATTCTGTTATCTTCGTTCAGCTTGCTGTTAACAGTAATCGAGACCACAAATTTTCCCTTTATAAACATGAGGTTAAAATCAATATATATATCACGTTCTGCATCAGCATCTCTGAATTCGCCGTACCTGTGCTCACCGATCTCAATATCATCATCAAACTCTCCAAGATAATTGAATGATATAACAGGTTCTTTTTCAAGTTTAATATCGCTACGCATATACTTCAGTATACCGTATGCGATTCCCTTGTTAGGAATCCTCTTGATACTATCCTTTATAGAAAGTACATTATCGACAAGATCATCAGAATCATTAGAAGCCAGGATAACAGGATATGCACTTGTAAACCATCCGACTGTTCTCGAAACATCTTCGCTGTTTATAATATCTTCACGACCATGACCTTCAAGCCTTACAGCAACTTTTTCAATACCGAAGTTCTGATTGAATGTACAGTATAAAGCTGTCAGGAACAATTCATTCGGTGCTGCACCAAGTTTTTCTATACCGTCATGCAGAAGCTTTTTAATGCGATCACCATCAATTTCTCGGCTAACAGTCAGACAATCGCTTTCTTTATTTTCCAAGCCGTCAATATTAATAAAGCTATTATCTATAGATCTATTGACATTCTGCCAATACTCAGCCTGCTTCATGATCTTTTCAGAAGCTGAAAAACTCTCAATTGATCTGTTCCATTCCATGAAAGAAAGTGTTTTATCTTCAATTTCAACTTCCTTGCCTTTACTTACATCTCTTAATACATTCTTTATATCATCAGCTATTACACGTAGCGAAATACCGTCTGATACAAGATGATGTACGGCAATAAATAATTTTTGATTTGTGCTGTCCTTAAACGCTACTGCTGAAAGCATTATGCCATTTGTGATATCTATTTTTTTCTGTGCTTCAATACAGTAATCCCTTATTATTTTATCAGCAGCAATAAGATCGTCAACGTTAACAAAAGTAAACTCAACATTATTTATCTCATCGGAATACTCATGCATATAAACACCATTTTCAAATGTGAATCTGCTATGCAGAGCATCATGGTGTTTTATAACTGCCTTCAAAGATTTTTCGATCATTTCAGCAGTATATCCGCTATCAATATTCAACATCAAAGGCAAATTCCAATAGTTCTTATTCTTGAAATTCTGATCAAAGAACCATGTTTGTATAGGATTCAGATTAACTTTTCCTCTTACAGTTTCTTTACCAAAGCTTTTACCCTCATTCTTTTTTAAATGTTCAACAATATCTCTTATAGTCTGATATTTAAATATCATTTTGGTAGATACATCATATCCCTGTTTTTTTATCATATTTGTAAGCTGAATTACAAGGATAGAATCTCCGCCAAGCTTAAAGAAATTATCTGTTACGCCCAGATCATCTATTTTTAATAACTGTTTCCATATATCAACCAGTTCTTCTTCTAATTTGTTCTTAGGCAATTCCTTATTTGCGATATGTTGTCGAATACCATCCGAATTATGCTTAGGCAAACGTTTGAAATCAACTTTTCCGTTTTTATTAAGCGGTATTTGCTCAATCCTTATTACATAATCAGGAAGCATATAATGCGGAAGAGTTTTTTCAAGTTCTCCGATTATGTCCAGTTCTGTATCACTTACATAATATGCAGCGATCTTTTTTCCGTTATTTTCGTTTACCGCAATTACGATTGAATTTTTTACGCCTTTAATATCATCTATAGCACATTCAATCGAACCCAACTCTATCCTGAAGCCTCTGATCTTTACCTGGTTGTCAATTCTTCCAAGGAAATCGATAACACATTCTCGGTTCATTCTTGCAAAATCGCCTGTATGATATAATTTACCTTCTTTAGTAAATATATCATCCACGAAGCATTTTGCTGTAAGTTCTGGATTATTGAGATATCCTATCGATATGCCGTCACCACCTACTACGAGCTCTCCGGCAGCACCAATTGGCTGAAGCTTCATATGAGAATTTACAATATAAGCCGTAGAATTAGCTATTGGCGTACCAATTGGAAGAGTGTTTGTGTCTGTCTTTTTTATATTGTAAGTTGTTGAGAATGTAGTATTTTCTGTTGGTCCGTATCCATTTATAATGGTGATTGACGGATTGTTCTGGAATACTCTGTTTGTATATTCGGGCTTTACGACATCACCGCCTGCCAAAAGAACACGAACGCTGTTAAAGATCGAACTGTCTATATCTACAAGCTGATGGAACAGAGGAGCGCTCACCCATAATATACTTGCCTTTGAATCTATTATCTCTTTTTTCAGAGCAGCTGAATCAAGAAGGATATCTTCTGATACAAGATGAAGCTCCGCGCCATTGAGCAATGCCCCCCAAATCTCAAAAGTAGACGCATCAAAAGTTATTGAACCTGTTTGAAGGATAATATCCGTTTTCTTTATATCAATAAAGTTAGTATTATCAATTAGTCTGATAATATTTCTATGTGTGACAGTTACTCCTTTAGGCACACCTGTACTTCCTGAGGTATAAATAACATAAGCCGGATCTTCAGGCGCTACTTCTTCATTTACAGTTGCACTTGTATTGCTGTCAGCAAGATCAATATTGATCTTCTGAATATCTGCGGAAATATCACATTCCCCATGAAACAGAAGAAATCTTGTTTTACTGTCACTTATTATCTTTTCAATGAAATCAATTGGATATTTTTGGCTAATAGGCAGATATACTGCGCCAAGCCTTAAAAGTGACAACAGAGAAACAATTATCTGTGGAGTTTTATCAGCCATTACAGCAACAATATCGCCCTTCATTACACCGTTTTTCTTCAGATACTCAGCGATTGCTCCTGATCTTTCATCAAGCTCCTTGTAATTCATTTTTTCATTGCCAATAGAGATAGCCTTCTCCATAGTATAAGCTTCACAAACTTTTTTGAAAAGCGAATAAATATTCGTATCACTTGCGTAATCTGTCTTATTATCATTTATTGATAATATCATATCACGTTCAGTTTCATTTACAATATCAAAATCGCCAATAACAGAATCAGGCTCATTAACAATGCTGTTTATTGTTTCAATATAATTCTTGCCGAAACGTTCCATACTGTCTTCAGCAAAGCAATTAAGATTATATTCCAGTTTAACTGACAGCTTGCCATCAATCTCAAAGATCTGGATAATAAGATCAAATTTTGAAGTTTCACTGTCAAGTATCTTCATGCCCCAATGAGCGTTTTCATCATCCATTTCTTCTATTTGAGCATTTTGAACAACAAAAATAATCTGGAACAAAGGATTCTTTCCGGCAGTTCTTCCAATATTAAGCTCATCAACAAGTGCGTCAAACTGAACATCCTGATTGTCATACATATTTAATGTTTTATTCTTTACACATTCAAGAAGTTCATTGAATTTGCTGTCAGGATCAACATTAAGTCTTAACGGAAGTGAATTAACAAAGAATCCTATCATACTCTCTAATTCTTCTTTGTTTCTGTTTGCTATCAATGTACCGAGAACCATATCATTCTGGTTTGAATATCTCTGAAGCATTACAGCAAATGCACTTAACATAAACATATAAAGAGTACAATTCTTCTTTGAACAAAGCTGCTTTATTTTCTCTGAAAGCTGCTCATTTATCTCAAAATAGAGACGTTTTCCTTCATTATCGTTATATGTTTCAGAAATAACATCATCAAATATCTTTAAAGCAGGAGGAGCGTCAACCAGTTCTTCCTTCCAATATGCCAATTGTCTTCTGTATTCATCGCTCTTCATGAAATCATGCTGTTTTTCGGCATAATCCATATACTGAATCTTTAATTCGCTCTTTCTTGATCTGCCATATTTAATGATATCCGAATATATTTCAGAAAGATCCTGAAGCAATACCCTCATAGACCAACCGTCTGATGCTATATGATGAATAGACATAAGAAGGATTATCTTATTGGCAGAGCATCTTATGATCTTTGCTCTGATCGGGATATCAACATCAATCTTAATAACTGTATTTGCTTCCTTTGCATAAAGCATTTTTAATTCTGCTTCAAGCTCTTCAGCTGCTAATCTGCTAAGATCAATTTCATCAATATTCAGGATTGCATCTTTATCAACGACTTGATAGCAAGCCTGATCATATTCACAGTATTTTGTTCTTAATATATCATGACGTTCTATCAGCTGATACAAAGCCATCTTTATACACGGAATAACTATCATACCCTCAACGCTAAGTGCGATAGTATTATTATAGTTAGGGCATTCAGGATCAAGTTTATATAAAAACCATTGACGTTTTTGAGCAGACGAAAGAATACCATAATTTTCAGGCACAGATTTATTTTCGCCGTTATCAGTATTTTCATTATTAATTGTTTCTTTGCTATCAACTGATACTTCAGGAACATTTCCTGTTTTCTCACAGATATACTTTGCCTGTTCCTCTATTGTAATAAGCTTAAATATTTCCTGATTTTTGATCTGAATATTGAAAGCGCTCTTTAATAGAGATATAAGACGTATCATTCTGATTGAATCTCCACCAAGTTCAAAAAAGCTGTCTGTAACGCCGAATTCAACATTATTGAAGATCTTCTTCCAACAGTTGCTTATAGTCTCTTCGACCTCATTACGAGGCTTTACAAGTTCAACTTCACCTGTAAGAACAGCTTTTCTGCTTTTGAGAATCACCTTATCAACTTTTCCGTTTTTATCAAGCGGCAGCATTTTTAGTACATGGAATATTACGTTCTTTTTGTCAAGCAATTCATTGACTCTTGATTCAAACAGTGACTCTTTACCGTTTATTGCTTCTGATTCAACATAAACTGTATATGTATCAACTTCAGAGTGTTCTTTAGACAATGAATCAATAACTGACTTTGACGGATCCAATCCAACATATAAATACGTAACATCCATATGTAATGCAGCAACGAAACTGTTCTGACCGCGTATTCCGCTGATATTATCAAAACCTTTATCCTGCAAAACTTTTTTGATCGGTATATCCCTGCTCATTCCGATCTCATCCCACTGGCTCCATGATAAGCATATTGCATCTATATCATACTGATTTCTGAGATAACCTGCTACATTTGCATTAAACGTGCTCGCACTACAATATGCGGAAACAGTGATTCCCGGAGATAGAGTTCTTGCTGAAGAAGTAAGCACCAATGTTGTATTCTTATTTTTTTTCACATATTCCGCAATTACATTTGTTCCGTAAACCTTAGACGCATAGATAGCATCGATATCCTCCTTATTCTGGACAGCTATCATTTTTTCGGTAACAGTACCTGCCAAATGTATAATGCCATCAAGTTCGTGAGAATACTTTTTCGTGCCTTCGTTAATAATCTTTTCAAAATCTGCGAAAGATGTTATATCACAGCTATAATATTCTACATTGCCGTTTGAATTATTGTTAAGTTTTTCAAGAATTTCTATTTTTTCCTTGCTTAATTCAGAAACAGATTTTCTGCCTAAAAGCAATACTTTGGCATTGAATTTATCAATAAGGATTTCTGCTATCTTTTCAGCAATTCCTCCAAGTCCGCCTGTTATAGCATACAGTCCGCCATATACAACAGCGTTTTCATTTCTGATGTTATTAACATCTGCATTTATAAGTACTGCCCTGTATCTTCCGCCATTTCTATATATGATTTTATAGAGAGTATTTTCACATAATTCATTTCTGATAATGCTATGGATATTGTTTTCTGATGCTTTATCTATATCTATGTATGAAACATTATATCCCTCATCAACAGCAGCTGTACAGTAACCGTCAGCAATAGAATAGAGATAGTTTTTATTGCATTTATTTCCGAGCATCAAAGCATCTGTTGTGATAACAACAAATTTATTGATCTTAATATTATTTTTTTCAAATGCCTGTATTGTATTCTGAATACTTAAAACTATTTTTGATTCTGCTTCATTAACGTCGAAACCAGCATCATCCAGACCGAATAAATGCAGGATAACCGCTTCTGAATCTTCATCATATTTTCCGTTAACTATCTTTTCATATGAAGCTTTATCATTGATATCAATGTATTCGGTTTTATATCTGTCGTCATTGAGCAATTCACTATTTTCTGTGATAATAATACTGTTCTCCGGATAAACAGTTCCATTACTATTCAAACGCTCAATAACATCTTTTCTATTACAAAATATAATGTATTTTCCATCAGGTATTTCAGAATTACTGTCTATGCTAATCTCCTCAAGTTCCTCGGTAAAGAACCACTGTGGAAGTGTTCTGTCCGAACCGATACAGCACTCGATTTTTTCAGTAATATCAGTAAATTCTCCCTGCTGATAAAGCTTCTCAAGCTCAGCTACACTTTTTGCATTGATCGCGTCATTGGTCAAAGGGATATATCTAACATTGATACCATCCGAGTTTTTCTTCAATACTTTTTCGATGCACCTGGCAATTGAAGCATTATATTCTACATTATCAAATCCTGTTTCAAAGAAAACAAGTAATTTCGAATCGCTTGTTCCTGTTCTAATATTTTTAACACCATCTATTTTCTTTAGTTCATCAATTATATCACTGTTAACGTTAAAATCAAAAGAAGTTCTGCTACCTTCATAAAGCTTATCAGAGATCAATATTGACGAAACAAACACAACTCTCTGTTTTGAAACATTGCTTTCCTTGAAAATAGCTAATCTGGAAATATCAGTATCAGCTGAAATCTGTTTTTCGATTACTTCTATTTCTTTATTTTCAACATTTACATCTTCAAGTAATTCATCAAATTCCTTATTTGTAAAACGTTTTCCAAGCTTAGCTCTCTGTATTTTACCGAGATTGGTCTTTGGGATATCTTCTTTAGTTACAGGTATAACATAATTAATATTAAGCATTATTTTATCATTTACAGCATTCTTAACATCAGATATAAGTTTATTTGTTTTAATACCGCTCTTCGGTACAACAAAAGCGATAATAAGGGCTTTCTGAGTTTCAGGATCAATAACAGAACATACTGCACTGAAAGATTTTTCAACTTCTGTATTTTCCTCAATAACAGCTTCAATCTCAACATTATTGTAATTCAGACCGTTAACTATTATGATATCTTTTTCTCTTCCTGTAAGAGTCATTCTGCCATTATAAATAAAACCAAGATCGCCTGTAATAAACCAGCCATCCTCAGTAAAGCTCTGCTGGTTAGCATCATCGTTCTTGTAATAGCCCTTTGTAACAGCTTCGCCGCGGATCAGGAAACGTCCTATTTCACACTCATTCAGAATCTCGTTATTATAGTCAACTACCTTGATCTCGCATCCCGGAATAGGTTCTCCTATCCTTGTAATAATATCAAAAGCTTCGCCTTCTGAAGCGATCACGCCGTTTGACATATCCTTTGCAACACACTCAGTACCTGAGTATTCGTCTTCATCAAAATCTTTTTCATACATAGTACCTGAACAGGTCTCACACATTCCCCAAGCAGGATATATAACGCCTGTATTCATACCGTATTTTTTCAATGTTGAAAGGAACTGTTTTCCGCTCTTTGCGTGTACCATTTCTCCACCGTCAAGAAGGTGTGTAACACACGAAAGATCCCAGTTGCCTTCATAGCTTTCCAACGCTTCATTAATAAGAACGTAGGCAAAATGAGGTGCCCATGAATAGTTTACTCTGTACTTATCTATCAAATCAAGCCAATGAATCGGATTTGAAAGAATATAACCTGTATCTACAAGAATCTGAGTGCTTCCGAATATCACACCTCTGAAATGAGCCATAAGCACACCTCCTGCGTGCTCCAAAGGCATCCAATTAAGAAGAACTTCTTTTTTTAATTCAAAAAACTGAGAATCACCGTAGCATCTTGTGAGTACAGCTTTATTAGTCTGGATAACGCCCTTAGGCATGCCTGTACTGCCTGATGTAAAAAACATCATGGCAATATCATCAGGATCAGTATGATATATCTCATCTATACTCTCTTCATTTTCTTCAAGATCAGATATTTTAGTCAGGAGTGAGCTGTCAATATTTAATTTATCTGCAAATGAACTGTAATCATCATATACATCACCGCTAACGATTATCTGAGTATTATCAAGCAATTTCCAGATATTATAAACGGTCTGGCAATCAGCCGCCTTTTCATCATTAAGCGCCTTAGGCAGATTTGCAAGAACAGGAATTATACCACCATACATACATGCCCAGAAAAGCTTAGTAAAATCTTCTGAATTAGAACTCTGAAAAATTATCATATCCTTTTCTTTTATGCCACACTTATGAAGACCTTTAAGTATCTTCAATGCCTGACTTTTTATGGATGCATATGTATATTCCGAAGTGTTTCCGTCAGAATCATAAAAATATATCTTTTCATTTCCAAATTCTGAAACAGTTTTATTAAACTGTGCAGCCAGTGTTAATTCAGGTAGATCAATGTGTTTTACATCCCCACCATTTACGTAAGCCTTCTTATCCATTTGAATCATTCTCCCATCATTTGCAGAATTGTAATATATAATCACATACTTCGTTTAAGTTACTATTAATATAGAAATGCCCACCATTATAAAACTTTATTGTACAATTGCCCTCTGTGTAATCATTCCATTTTTCGACACGTTCCTGCGATATTTCTCTGTCATCATATCCGTTTAATACACTGATATCTGTTTTTACAGCTGAAAATTCTCCATTGGAATTTATAGTTTCAATTATTCTGAAATCATTTTTCAATATACAGACTAAGAATTCAAGTATTTCAGAATTATCAAGATATTCATCCTCGATACCACCATAACTTATCATTTCATTTATAAATTCATCATCTGGCAGATTTGATATCTTCTTTTTGTTTCCTGTCCAATAACAAGGTGCTGCCCTGCCTGATAAGAAAAGATGCTTTGCATAAATCTGTTTTTTTTCAAGGAGATTTGCGATCTTAAAGGCAACATACGCCCCCATACTATGTCCGAAAATCATAAAAGGGTCACCCAGAACAAGTTTATCCAAAACACTTTTCAACATATCGCCTACCATTTCGTCAAAATCATTATAAAAGTCCTCGTCCATTCTATAGCCGTGACCCTTATATTCCAATGGAATGATTTCCAGTTTTGAAGTATTCTCTATCACGTTATTCCATTTTAGATAGATACTGGAACTCCCCCCCGCATGAGGAAAACAAAATAATTTCATAAAAATCTTCCTTTCGACTAATTAACTAAATTTTCCTTGGTATAATTGAATTGACGAAAACAAAAAACACCAGGAGGTTTTCTATGCCGAATTCAATTATACCACAAGAACAAGCAGGACAGGAACTTTTTTATACAATTTCTTCATTTTTTAGCACATTTTAGCACATTTCACATTGGAAAACTATTGCATAAATGTAATGCTCAAAAAGAAAAAGGAGTTCCGGTTACTCAGATTTTCAAATATAAGCTATGTAATGTTTTTTCTGATCGTAGCATGTACATGCAACAGAAAACAGGTTCTTTCAAAGAGTCCTTTTCAAAAAACACCTTTTACCGATTCTTAAATGGTAAAAAGACGAACTGGCTGAAATTTACGACACTTCTTTCAAAAGCAGTTATTGATACGCTTGAGCCTCTTACTGATGCCCAACGTGTGAATGCATTTGTTGTGGATGACAGTTTATTTGAGAGAGCCAGCTGTAAAAAAACAGAGCTTGGTTCCAAAGTATTTGACCATATTTCCATGCGATACACAAAAGGATACCGCTTAATGTCCCTTGGATGGACAGATGGTAATACTTTCATTCCTGTAAACAGTACCTTGCTTGCTTCTTCAAAGAAAGAAAATATCCTAGGTATTCAAAAAGAGTATGATGGTCGTTCCCTTGCTGGTCGAAGACGTAAACTTGCACAAACAAAAGGTCCAGAGGCTATGTTAGAACTGATAAAAAAGGCTCAGTCAGCAGGTCACAAGGCGGATTATGTGCTATTTGACAGTTGGTTTTCTAGTCCTTCACATATCATAACTATTAAATCTCTTGGGCTTGATTCCATTGCCATGATCAAGAAAAGTTCCAAGATCCGATATGAATTCAACGGGGAACTTCTTTCTCTCCAGAAACTCTTTGGCATTTGTAAAAAACGCAGAGGTCGTAGTAAGTATCTTCTTTCTGTCGACGTTATGGTTGGTAAGGAACAAAAGATTCCGGCACGTATCGTCTGTGTTCGTAATAAGAACAAGAAGAAAGATTGGATTGCTTTTATCTGTACAGACATGAGTCTTACACCAGAAGAGATCATTCGCATATACGGAAAAGGTGGCAGATTGAGGTTTTCTTCAAGACCTGCAAATCCTACCTGAATCTGATTGGGGAATGCCATTCCCTTTCTTTTGATGCCTTGACTGCACATGTGGCTATCGTATTTGCACGCTACATGATGATTGCATTGGAGCAACGGAAAGAGCAGGATAAAAGAACTCTCGGAGAACTCTTTTTTCTCTTTACAGATGAATTGGCAGATATAACTTTTTCTGAATCTTATCAGATTTTATTGAAAGCTATGTTCGAAAGTATCTATGCTGTTTTTCAAGTAACTGAAGATCAACTAAATGATTTCATCACTTTGTTTGTAGAAAAACTGCCATTATATATCCAAAATGCACTTGCTAAAAGTGTCATTGTAGCCTAATTTAATATTTTATTGCCTGTATTATTGAGTTTTCAAGGTGAGAACCCCATTTGGGGTGTGGGAAGTTTTAGTAAATTAGTAAAAAGGCTTTGTACTTTTTTGGAAACATTTACAAATAATGAATGCTGAAACATATTTCGATTGTTGTGTTTCACGTAGTATGAGTGTACATGACAAATAGAAAAGTCGATATAATGTCGTATTATATCAACTCATAAATCAAGTAATCCTAATCGTTTTCTCTTTTCCGCTGATGAGGTTTTTGTATAAATCCAAGTTGTCTCTAATCTACTATGTCCCAGAATATCGGCAAGCTCCGTTATATCCCCTACCTTTTCCATATAATTCTTTGCAAACAAATGTCTAAGGGAATGTGGAAAGACCGTTTCCTCCGGTATGTCTAACTCTTTTGCAATATTTTTTAATCCTTTCCATACCGCAGCCGAAGTTATAGCTTTGCCTTCTTTCCTTCCAACAAAAATAATCTCTTCGCCAATTCCTGCATTATTACAATACTGCAACAGCTCCTCACATAAACGCTCTGAAAAATAAATATATCTATACTTACCTTTGCTCCAAATTTGTGTATATCCATTTGTGATAGCCGAAACTGTTACATACTTTAATTCTCCAACTCGCAATCCGGTCCCAGCTATTGTTTTCATAATATAATAAAGTTTCATTTTTCTCGTACTCTTTGCATAATTCAGCATTGCAAAATAGTTTTCTTTTGTTATCATTTTGTCTAATACATTAAGTGTCTGAATTCGTTCTGTGCATACTACTAGTTTTGTAAAACCTAACCATCTCAGATAACGATTTATAGATATTATTTTTGAATTTACACTTGCCGCTTTATACCGCTTCGATAACTGCTTTTTATATAAAATTACAACTTCCATTGAAATAATATCATCCTGTACTTCTTCCAACCATTGACTAATATCTGCCAAATATTTATGAGTCGTTCTCTCTGATAATTCTTGTAATTCCATTTCTCTTTTATAATCTTCTAATTTTGCTACTGCCTGTTCCTTTTTCAAATACATTATCTTTTTCTCCTTGTAAAAACACTTATTTTTCCTATTATTTCGCTACTATTTGCACTATCAAATACAGAAAAAGGAGGTTTGCCCCACATTATGAACAACCTCCTCCGTAATTCCTACCTACTTCTCTTCTTATCTGCATCATCCTTTCTTCTTCCATTATTATGCTGCTGTCCCATCTGTACCACAGTTCAATGCATTAACAAGATCATTCGCCAATATATCAAGCGGAACCTCAAGATACGCAGTAAAATTTCTTTTTGTAATACCCGATGGCTACTCAACTGAGCAGCCATCTTTTCGATTTTCCAGACACCGTCTGGAATTTTTAATATGCCGGAATACCGTATCCATAGATATTGCTGCTTCCGACTGGGTACTGTCTTTGCTTGCAGGCGTCGCCTGAGTTACCCTCTACGGTATAAACAATGCCATTCTCACACTTCTCCACGATACCAACGTGGTCTGTTGTACCGTCGTCCTCCCAATCGAAGAAGATAATATCTCCTACCCTTGGTTCGTATGTGCGGTCTTGCCATTTTCCATTTGACTTAAACCAGTTTGCACCGTCCACACAACCTGCAAATTTCGGAACAAGTCCGCTTTCAATATATCCACATTGGTCAGCACACCAAGATACGAAGCAGGCACACCATTCCACTCGACTGTCAAAACCATACCAACTCCAGTAAGGTTGTCCTCCCTGATTGCCTACCTGCGTCAAGGCAACCTCTACAATCGCTTGATTACCTCCGGCAGTAAAGGCTCGCCCATACGGATAGTACCTCAGAACGTGAGCGACATACTGCGTATCTCCATAACTGCTCCACCCAAGTTTGGAAGCCTGCATTGTCGAAAATTCTACTGCATTGGCATAGGAATATCCACCGTAATTTGTTTTTGCCCAAGAAATATACCCATTACCGAAGTTGTAGCCTTGCAGGGCAAGTTTGATATGTTCCATATCTATCGGACTTTCCACCTCTGCTGAGGTAAGAGCCGCTTTTAACTCCTGAACACCACACTGGATAGAATATTCAGGGTCTTTAATTCCATTGGGTTCGTGCGGATACTTAGTATTAAAACTTCCCTCTGCTGCCTGCATAGGGTCAAGTCCTCTGCCGCCGCTTTCCTGCATCATAACCGCCTTGATAAGTTCTACATACTCAGGAATGCCGTACTCTTTGGCATACTTCTGTATAATGGGTTCATAGGCTTCTACCTCTGCACTTACCGGAGTATAGGAATTACTATCACTTCCTCCTCCAAACATTGCTACGGCAGCACCAAACAACACGACAATCATAATAATCAGCACCGCTATCCAACCGCCTGCTGCGATTGCTGCTACAAGTGCTTTTGTCCCTGCAATAATCGCTTTGACTGTCGCAACAGTAGCTTTCGCTGTGGCTTTAACGGTATCTGCTGTAGCTTTCGCCGCCTTCTTTGCCGTCTGAGCCGCTTTCTGTGTTGCTTTGGCTGTTGTTTTTGCTGTTTTCTGTGCTATAACGGCGGCTTCCTTTGTGGTCTTAATAGAAGTCTTTGCCGTTTGTTCAGCAGTCTTGACCGACCTCTGAACAGTATTGGTCGCACCTTTCGATACGGTCTTGACTGTCGTATTTCCTGCTGACCTTGCAGACTGCTTAATTGTTTTCTCCGTATGCTCCAGAGTTCGGATACTCTGTTTTCCGACAGGATTGACCGATTGTTTTTGAAGCTGCTTCTCTGCACGCTTGGTCTTGAAATTCTCAATTCCCGTTTTGGCTTTCTGATAATTCTGTCTTGTTTCACGCACACCCCATCTGCCGACTTTATCCGCACGGTATGCGGTTTCGTGAACAGCCCTATCCGTTGCTGCTTCTATTTTATCGGAAGCATATTCCTCTACGGAATTTTCCGAAGCATTGGTGGAATGTTCTGCCTTATCTTTCGTCATCACATAGGCTTTCTTCATTCGCTCCGTGGCAACTGCTGCCTTATTTATGGTCTTGATTGTACCTTTGCTTGTATCTCTTGTTTTTATATCAGCCATCGGTTTCCTCCTTTCTCGAAAAATAATAGAGAGTGGGGTTTAATCCACTCTCTTAGCGACAACAACAAGCCTGCCATTGTTTCTTGAATATTCACAAGTAGAAAGAGAAATCAGCTTGTCGCCATACTCTGCCGATACTCCGGTATCATACAGAGAAAGTTCCTTACACTTGGCAACATACGCATCAAACTCTGCTGCATTTTCTGCGTCCGTAAACTCATAATACTTAAAGCTGTCGGAGCTGTTTGTATAAACAACGGTCTTAAAGACTGCAATCACTTCATACTGGTGTCTGTCCGTCAGTGTATCAAAGGAAATGGTCTTATGCCCTTCCCAAAAGCTTTTATTTCTGTACTTCATCAGTCCGGTAAACATAGAACCGTCATTCATATGGTGTCCGTAAATAATGATGTTGTCTGAAGGTTTCTGCACATCGCAATTTTCCTGCACATACGGACAGCCATAAGCAGAATAGGTTTTATCAAACTTATGCTTCAGGTAAAAATTCGGCTCATTTACAGGCTGCACGACCGGATAATTGATATTGGTATCTTCAACCTTTATCCAACCCACCATATCCTCATTCTGCCGATAGAGTTCAAGATATTCAGCAAGATAGTCCTTATCTTCCAAAAAAGTCACACCCTCATTTTCCTTTGGCGGCTCGTCCTCCACAATCTCCGCAAGGTTATCATAGACTTCATTCTGCTTGGCAGAGTCAATGTGATTACGGATAATAAAGAAGGTGCTTACAGACAACACTATCGTAAGCACCACCGCAATAATAATATAGATTTTTCTACTCATTTTCTTTTACCTTTCCATATCGTTTCTCTTAGGTGGAGTCAAATCTCTGCAATACTCCGGATACCTCAACTTGATACCCTCCATAAAGTACGGTGCATATCCGCAACAGAACAGTTCCTCCGGTGTATAGAGGTTTTCCCTGCCTTCTTCCGTAAATCCATTCCAGAGATTAAAGGCAAGGTGGCAGACTTTGACTGTGCCACTTGTCTGCCAACCTCCGTGCATACCTTCCGGTATGATACAGTCCCTCTTAAAATCAAACATCTTTCCGATGTTCATTCTCGTTTCTTCTGAAATGCCCATCACATAGAAAAATGCTCTGTGATAGCAGTCGTTGACTTTGCACTTATCCAGATTTTCCAATACAAAATCTCTGTGTGCAGCATTGCGAAATTGAATCTTAGACATTGGTTTATAAGTCGCCCTCTGGAACGGCTCAATCTCTGCCCATCTGTCACGATTTTCTTTGATACGCTCTACAATCCGGTCATTGGTATAATCTGCTCCGAGATTTTTCAGTCGTATCGGCTTATCGTATCCCTTTGGAATGACCGTCCAGTATTTTCGGCTTGGACTTAGGTTATAGGCATATCCCATTTCCTTGAGAGCAAACTGAAATTCTTTCAGGGTCTTGCTGTGGTCGATAGCATAGGCAATAAAATCCATATTGTGAGGGAACGACTGGATAAATATATAGATAAGCAGTTTAGAATTTAGGAGGACACAATGGCGACAAAAAGAAAAGATAAATCAAGAGTTGTTCTGAAAACCGGAGAGGTTCAGAGAAAAGATGGTACTTATCAATTTAGCTGGCAGGACAGCCAAATGAAAAGAAGATTTGTTTACGCAAGAACTTTAGATGACCTGAGAGAAAAAGAGAAGCGTATTCAGAAAGATAAATGTGATGGTATTAAGACCGAAGCACGATATACAACCATTGATGAATTATTTGACCTTTGGGCAAATATGAAAAGAGGGCTGAAGAACAATACCTTGGAAAATTACAAATATATGTACAATACTTTTGTGCGACCAGTGATTGGAAGTAAAAGAATATCAACGCTGAAGAAATCGGATATTAAGAAATACTACAATTATCTTGTTGATGAAAGAAATTTGAAGCCTTCAACGATTGATAATATACATACGGTTCTTCATCAGGTTTTACAGATTGCTGTCGATGATGACTTCATCAGAAATAACCCGTCAGATAATGTGTTGAGAGAATTGAAAAAAGCACATTGTTTTCAGTCGGAAAAGCGTAGAGCGTTGACGAAACATGAGCAGGAGCTATTTCTGAATTTCATGAAAACCCACCCTGTATATGAACACTGGTATCCGGTCTTTGCAGTAATGATAGGAACTGGACTTCGTGTGGGGGAAGTAACTGGATTGAGATGGTGTGATATTGATATGGAATGTGGAATGATTGATGTTAATCATACTCTTGTATATTATGACCACAGAACCGAGGGGAGTAAAAGTGGCTGTTATTTCAATGTAAATACAACGAAGACTCCGGCGAGTATGAGGCAGGTTCCAATGCTCGGTTTTGTGAGAGAAGCATTTGAACAGGAGAAACAGAAGCAGGAAGATTTAGGACTTCATTGCGAGGTCACGATTGACGGATATACAGATTTTATTTTCATCAATCGTTTTGGTCAGGCACAGCATCAAGCCACACTCAACAAAGCAATCCGAAGAATTATCCGTGATTGCAATGATGAGCAGTTTTTGCACAGTGATGAACCTGATGTGTTACTTCCTCATTTTAGCTGCCACTCGCTTAGACATACATTTACAACAAGAATGTGTGAAGCTGGAGTAAATATAAAGGTCATTCAAGATGCACTCGGACATTCAGATATTTCAACTACACTGAACATCTATGCTGATGTTACAAAAGAAATGAAAGCGGAAGAGTTCAAAGGATTGGATAGCTACTTCAAAGTATAATATTGGACTTCACATACAGAAAGAGAACATACAGAGTGTTGTGTGTTCTTTTTTCTTGTTCTGAAGCAGGAAAAGATAAGGCAGCGTTACTTTGATGTGGATTGACATTGTAAATAAGAGAAGTTATAATTTCTTGTATATGAATATGCTCTTGCATATACTACTATCGCCCTACATCATTTACATCATATTTTACATCATTTGCCCGCAAAGTGACTCAAAGTAGAGCAAAAATATGAAGTATGGGGGATAATTGGAATATGGAGAATTTCATAGTATTAACACCAGCTTGGTCGAGTATGAAAGAACCACAAAAAGGGTCCCGACGATGAAGCCGATTGAACAGTAAAATGCAAAAATTGGCTTTGCTTCGTTTGAAATCGTGGCGTTCGATACTGGAACAACGTGGATTTACCACCAACTTACCACCAAATTTGATAATTTGCATCAGTAAAACGGAAAGCAGCCTACAATAAACGCAAGCACCCCTGTCAATGAAATGTGTGATAACACATGGATTGGCAGGGGTGCTTTTCATGTTTGGAAGATATTAAGAGTATTTCGGAAAAATACTGGTATTGTCTTGTTGCCCGCCGAATCAAGTCGTGGTATAGTAATAATTGGAGTAGTTTAACCTTAAAGGTCGTTGCGGCATACAACTTCCGATAATATTGATTATCTGGAAGTTTTCAGGATTCTACAATGCAGGAGGTTGTCTATATGGCGGTGCTTTCAAAGAGTCAAATGTCCGAAGAAGATATTAAGTTTCACTACATCACACCCGCAATCACGGCAAAATGGGATAACCAGCACATCACGCTAGAAACAAAAATCACAGATGGCCGTATCAATCTCAAAGGCAATATTGTAGCCCGTGAAAAACCGAAACGTGCAGATTATGTACTTTACCTGAGCGCAAACAATCCGATTGCCATTGTCGAAGCAAAAGACAACAATCATACTGTTTCCCACGGATTGCAGCAGGCAATGACCTATGCTCAGATGCTGGATGTTCCGTTTGCCTTTAGCTCAAACGGGGATGGTTTTGCGGAACATGACTTTTTGACAGGTAAAGAGCGCACGTTTGGCATTGACGAATTTCCAACGGAAAAAGAGTTGGTTGAGCGGTACAAAGCAGGCGCAAACAATGGAACTGGTCTGACGGATGTACAGGAGAAAATGATTGCACAACCGTATTATAGTAGCCAAAACACTTACCCGCCACGCTATTACCAGCGCATTGCCATCAATCGTACATTGGACGCGATTGCAAAAGGGCAAAATCGGCTTTTGCTGGTAATGGCAACTGGTACGGGTAAAACTTATACGGCGTTTCAAATTGTGTATCGGCTGCTCAAAAGCGGCTTAAAGAAAAAGATTCTTTATCTTGCAGACCGCAACAATCTTGTTGACCAGTCTATCCAACAGGACTTTGCGCCGCTGGAAAAGGTCATTCATAAGGTGAATTTTTCTAAGGACGACCCTCGCACGATTACTTCTTATGAGGTCTATTTTTCTCTCTATCAGCAGCTCGCTGGAAAGAACGAAGAACAAGATGAGAACGCTGAAAATGCACTCGATAAGCTGTCACAGCTCTTTAGCCCGGATTTCTTTGACCTGATTATTGTCGATGAGTGTCACCGAGGCTCTGCGAAGAAAGAAAGTAACTGGCGCAAAATTCTGGAATACTTTTCTTCTGCCACGCAAATCGGCATGACTGCTACGCCTAAAGAAACCAAATATGTTTCTAACATCGACTATTTTGGCGAACCCATCTATACTTACAGCCTGAAAGAAGGAATTGAGGACGGTTTCCTTGCACCTTTCAAGGTAATCAATGTCATGACGGACATCGGCGAGGGATGGCGTCCTCGCAAGGGCCAGCGCGATATTTACGGAAACGAAATCGAAGATCGCATTTATACAAATAGCGATTACGACTACAACATCATTATAGAAGATCGTATCAATCAAGTTGCTGCTGAAATCACGCGGTACTTGAAAAGTACCGACCGTATGGCCAAAACCATCGTGTTCTGCCCAACCGAAGAAGCGGCAGAGCGTATGCGGATGGCTTTGGCAAACCAGAACGCTGACATGGTGAAGCAGAATCCCGATTATGTTGTCCGCATTACAGGCAGCGATACTTATGGAAAGAGTAAGCTGGATTATTTTATCTCTGTTGGCTCGAAATATCCTGTTATTGCGACTACCTCCAAGCTGCTCTCCACGGGTTCGGATTGCAAGATGACAAAGCTGATTGTTTTGGATGAAATGATTGGCTCTATGACTGAATTCAAGCAGATCATTGGCCGCGGAACCCGTCTGCGCGAAAAAGAAGGCAAGACCCATTTTGTTGTGATGGATTTCCGAAATGTGAGCCGACTTTTTGCGGACCCGGATTGGGATGGTCCGATTGAAATGAACGAGGACTTCGATTCCGAAAAAGAGAACGATAAGCCCGTACCGAAAAAGGGCTCAGGAACATCTGACCCTCCCACGCCGCCAGACCCTAAGAAACCCAAACCAATCGTTGATAAAGACGGCTGTCGGGTGGAGATCATCTACAAAACGGTTTCTATTTATGATGCAGGCGGGAAACTGCTCCGGCAGGAAAGCATTATTGACTACACGAAAGAAAATATCCGTGGCTCGTACGCTTCACTGGACAATTTTATCCGTCAATGGTCTGCTGAAGAAAAGAAAGAAAAAATCCGGGAGCTTCTTTTGGAGCATGGTATTGACCTTGAAGCACTAAAGGCCGACCAGAACATGACGGATGTGGACGACTTTGACTTTATCTGCCATGTTGCGTTTGATAAAAAGCCTTTGACGCGCAGAGAACGAGCAGAAAATGTCAAAAAACGCGACTTTCTAAGCAAATACAGCGGTGCAGCAAGAGATGTTCTGGAGGCACTTCTGGACAAGTATATGAATACTGGCATTTATGAAATTGAGAAAACGGAAATTCTGCGGCTTGACCCGTTCTTGAAAATGGGCAAGCCCCAAAAGATTGCCTCCTACTTTGGTGGGAAAGACGGGTATCTGAAAGCTGTTAAGGAACTGGAACAGGCAATCTATGAAGGAGAAATTGCATAACAATGGGAAATTTATCGAATTTTGTGAAGCGTGTCCGCGATATTATGCGGAACGATGCAGGCATCAATGGTGATGCACAGCGCATTGAGCAGATTGCATGGATGCTCTTTCTGAAAGTATATGATTCTAAAGAAGATGAGTGGAATACGACTTTTGACAGCAAGGAATCATATCAATCCATAATTCCCGAGTCTTGCCGCTGGCGCAACTGGGCGCACGCTAAAAACGGGAAAGGTATGACGGGCGATACTCTCTTGGAATTTGTCAACAATACGCTGTTCCCCACCTTGAAAAAGCTGCCTGTGGACGCTTCTACGCCCATCAAAAAAGCAATCGTGCAGACTACCTTTGCAGATGCAAACAACTATATGAAAGATGGCGTTTTGCTTCGACAAATCATAAATGAAATTGATGATATCAAATTTGACGAATATGAAGAAAGTCGAGTATTTGCTGGAATCTATGAAACAATTTTAAGGGAGTTACAAAGTGCCGGTTCTGCTGGCGAATTCTATACGCCACGCGCTGTTACTGATTTTATGGCGCAGATGATCGACCCGCAAATCGGTGAAAAGATGGCCGATTTTGCATGCGGCACAGGTGGCTTTCTTACCAGCTGGCTGAAAGTTTTGCGTCAAAAAATTCAAACAACAACTGACGAGAACCTGTGTAATAATTCCATTTACGGAGTTGAAAAGAAACAGTTTCCGTATATTCTTTGCATCACTAATATGCTGCTGCATGATGTGGATGTGCCGCAGGTGTTCCATGATAACACACTTCTCCGAGATGTTCTGGACTATACCGAGGACGATCAGGTAGACGTTATCTTGATGAATCCTCCCTATGGTGGGTCGGAAAAGCCGGAAATTAAGAACCATTTTCCGGCTGACCTTGCCAGCAGCGAAACGGCTGACCTGTTCATGTCCGTTATTATGTATCGACTGAAGGAAAATGGCCGCGCAGCTGTCATTCTGCCGGATGGCTTCCTGTTTGGCACAGACAATGCCAAAGTAGCAATCAAGACGAAGCTGTTCTCTGAGTTCAATGTCCATACCATCATCCGTATGCCGGGTAGTGTGTTCTCCCCATATACATCGATTACGACCAACATTTTGTTCTTTGACCATACTGGCCCGACAGAAGAAACCTGGTTCTATCGTCTGGATATGCCGAAAGGCTACAAGCATTTCAGCAAGACCAAGCCTATGAAGTTGGAACACTTTGCCCCTGCGGTAGAATGGTGGAGAGACCGCAAAGAAATTCAGTTGGACGGGTTTGACAAGGCCAAAAAGTATACCGTGCAGGAAATCAAAGACCGCAACTACAATATTGATTTGTGTGGCTATCCGCATGAGGAAGAGGAAATCTTACCACCCAAGGAGCTGATTCAGCAGTATCAGGAGAAGCGCGCCAGCCTGAACGCAGACATTGACCGAATCCTTGCTCAGATCACGGAGATTCTGGGCATTGACCTTGATGCACAGGACTGAGCCACATAGATAAGGAAGAAAAAATGACAGGACAGCAACTGAAAAATTCCATTCTGCAAATGGCAGTGCAGGGCAAACTTGTTCCGCAAGACCCCAATGACGAGCCTGCTTCTGTGCTGCTGGAACGCATTCGTGCAGAGAAAGAACAGCTTATCAAAGAGGGCAAAATCAAAAAGGAAAAGAATCCATCTGTGATTTTCCGTGGAGCCGATAATTTGCCTTATGAGAAGGTCGGCAAAAATGAGCCTGTCTGCATTGCAGATGAAGTGCCGTTTGACATCCCCGAGAGTTGGGAGTGGGTACGATTAGGCGAGATTTTTCAGCATAATACAGGTAAAGCGTTAAACTCATCGAACAAATCGGGTGTATTGTTGGAATATATCACAACATCCAACTTATACTGGGATAGATTTGAACTTGAAAATCTTAGGTCGATGTACTTTACTGAAAATGAAATAGAAAAATGTCAGGTATCAAAAGGTGATTTTAGTTTGTGAAGGTGGCGATATTGGACGTGCTGCTATTTGGTTAAAAGACTATAAAATTTGCATTCAAAATCATATTCATAGGTTGCGTTCATATGTTCCGCTTTGCACAAGATTTTACTACTATGTGTTTTTTCTCTATAAATATGCTGGTTGGATTGGAGGAAAAGGAATTGGAATCAAGGATTATCGTCTAATGCGCTCCATTCTCTGTTAGTTCCAGTTCCACCGATAGCTGAGCAAGAAAGAATCGTTTCGCCTTCGCCTGCATGGCGCTGCAACAAAGTTGTGGTAGCCAGAAATCATCCCTCCCTTCTATGAAAAAAGGGCGGCCCGTCCAGACCGCCCCGACTTCGGGCCAGTATGGCCCGAGGCTGTTTAACTTGCCAGAAACCGATACAGAGCGGATTTGCCTCCGTCCAGCGCCCAAAGAAGGGAGCCAGCCGCCGCTTGCATCCCATACGGCGAAAGGAGAAAGGCGAGGAATAGAAATACAATCCCGCCGATGGGGGTCGGCGTGAAAAAGAGGGTGATACCCAGCACCGCCAGGATCACGGAGGCAATCGTCAGCAGGAAGGCGCAAATATCAAACAGGAACACCAGCAGAGCCGTCAGAAGGGATAGCGCCAGGGCGAAAGGTGCAACCAATATTTTCAGCAGTATCTTCATCATCAAAACCTCCTTTATTCTTTCTATCTCTATTTTATCATGCCTGCACAGGGACATAAATGTTGCGAAAGATTAGTGAATCCTGTCCCTGAGCTTCGGGTCAACATGGCCCGAAGTAGTAAAAAAAGAACAGGGCGGCAAGCCCCACACAACGGAAGCCTGCCGCCCTCGTCTTACTTTGCCACCAGCTCGGAGAGCTCCCGCAGCACCTTTGACACCTCGCCCCACAGCTTTTCATAGTCCCGCTTCAATCCGTCGATTTCCTCCGGGTACACGCCGTAGGTATGCGCGTGTACGGCGACCTGATTGAGATTGTTGGAACAGCGCCTTTGCAGAGAGATCAATTCTTTTATGGGCGCAAGGTCAACGTGCAGGATATACCCGTTCAGAGCCATCTTCCGCACATAAGCCCCGGCGTTGGAAATGCCCGCTTCGGCCATCCGTTCATGGATGGCCGCCAGCTCGTCCGGCGTCACCATGACGTGCAGATGGACATTCCGCTTGCGGTTCTCCATCAGCGTTCCAGCTCTCGGCCCTTTCTGCGCTCTTTGGGCTCCTTCACTTTATCCAGCGGCTTTGCGTCCAGCTCCGGGGGCGCGGGCGGGATGGGCGTGTTGTTGGGTACGCCGTCGATCATGTTGCAGTTCTGCTCCGTGGAGAGTTCGGCGATTTTCAGATAGTTGTCTTTTTCGTGCATGGCAATCCTCCTTTATCGTTCCTCATGGTTTTTATGGTCCCGCTTCTGGCTGGGTTCCTTCGGGGGTTCCTGCCCTCTGGCTCCATCCTTGAGCCGGGCGGTGATGGAGGGGCGCACCCGGTCAGGATTGGCCGGCGCGGGTTTCAGCTCATAGTCCTCTATCTGTTTTTCGGTCAGCGGCTTTGCATAGGTCAGTTCGCCCCATGCCATCAGCCTGCCATTTGCCACAGGACGCCGCCTGTCGTCATCGTAGTTGACGATGGAAAGCGGAAGGTTATCCGGGGGCTTCGGGTAGGTGCCTATGTCCACAGGGCGCTGGGTGGAATAGTAGCGGTAAACGCCATCCGGGCCCAGCTCTGTATTTTTGACTGCTGCATGGTAAAGGTGCTGATAATCGTCCACCCGGCGATCAAAGTCCCGCTGCGCCCATTCCAGACTGTTTCCATAGCGGCCCCAGTAGTAATCCCGCTGGCCCTTTTCGCCTTCGGTAAACTGCCAGGTCACAAACGGGTCCGGCGCTCCCGGATTATGCCCCAGCGCAAAGCCGTGTCCGCTGTCAAAAGTGGTTGTTTTCAAAATGGCATAGCCTTGTACGATCTCCAAGAGATACCTCCTTTCTGTACCTCGGGCCAACATGGCCCGAAGTGTGGTATGTTACGAAATGAGGGAGTAAACCGGGACGGGATGGGTTGCAGTATTCCCGCCCCGGAAACGCCCTCAAAAAAGCCCGGAATATCAAGCCTTTCGGGGTGGCAAATCGTAACCGCCGCCCGGCCTTTTCTCCCGCATTTTCCTCATGCGTTCCCGGCTTTTCCGGCGGTTTCCTTCGGCCTTGCAGGCGTCGGAACAGTAGGCTTGACGGCCTTCGGGTAAAAATGCCCGCCCGCAGACCGTACAGGCCCGAAGCTCCGGGGAGCCGCCTTCCACGGTCAGCGCCGCAAGAAGCTCCGGGTCGAGGGGCAAGACGGCCTCCCGGAAATACCGGCAGTAAGCGCCCGTCCAGCATTTGTGCAGCATATAGCAGCCACAGTCCAGCGGCAGGCAAAGGCCCGTTTCCCGGTCATAGTTGGCGCACATCCCCGTGACAAGGGAACGGATTTTCTTCCTCTCGTCACGGGTCAGCTCCCGGGCGTCCATTCAGGACTTCGGGCCACGATGGCCCGAAGGGCGGGGCTCCACGATCAGCGCCCGGAATTTCTTCCGACACTGTTTTTTCCTGCCTTTGCACTCCTTGTAGTAGCGGCATCCGGTACAAGGGTCATCGCTGCCCCGGCCCGGCCACGGCACTTCCTTCATCATTCGCTCAAAGGGGCTGTTGGTAAAATTCACTGGCGGGCCTCCTGTTCTTCCGTGTCCTCGTCCCACGGAGGGGTATCCTCGTCCTCGGGTTCCTCTGCGATTTCCTCCGGCCCTTCATCCTCATATTCGCAGTAGTCGTCCTCCAGGTCCGGCGCTTCGTGCTTCGGCTTGTAAATCTTGAAGTAATAACCGGCACCGCCGCCGATCAGCACCACCGCCCCGATCAGGAGCAGCGAAAGAAGTGGGCTGTCTGTTTTTTCGGCCTCGGGTTCGGGTTCCGGCTCGGTCACTTCCTCCACGGGTTCGGTGGGCTCCGGCTCCGGTTCGGGGGTCACTTCCTCGGCTGGTTCCTCGCCCCGTTCGGCAAGAGGCAGAAGGTCATCCACGGTAACAGCGTTGAGAAAATAGACGTTTTCGCTGGTTTTCTGCTTGTCGATCACCAGATAGAAAATACTCTCGTCTGCGGTGGTAATGGTGTAGAACTCTTTGCCGTCCTCGTCGGTGGCGTTGTCCACCACCGTTCCCGTTCCATCCGGGGTAAAGGGGTTCTGGGTTTCCGGCTCCGCCTCGGTTTCCACCGGGGCGGGGGTGGCTTCGGGCTGCGGCTCATTGCTCTGGGCGTAAGCCGGGACCGTAAAGATCAGGCAGCACAAAAGGCTGGCAGTCATCACCGCCAGCCTGCGAAATTTAGTTTTCTTCATGGGCCGTGTCCTCCTTTTCGGGTGCCTCCGGCTTCGGGCCATTGTGGCCCGAAGCGGCAAGGCTGTTGCTGCTGCCGCCCACATAGGCATGGTACACGCCGTTTTCGTCCGGCGTGCAGTCCTTACCGTTCACGGAAAGGGCAAGGTTCAGCGGCGTGTATTCCGGCAGGAAAACGCCGGAGGATTCGGTTTCTGCGCTGTAATACTTTGCGCCGTCCTCTGCCTGCGTGTAGGCGCTTACACCGACCTTGTAGGTTTCGTTCGCAGACAGATTTTTGGATTCCGCCGTTTCCTCGCCGCCCACGGTCAGAGCCATGTCGATGGAGGTAGTTTCCTTGTTAAGTTCGTAACCAAAGCCGGTATCGACCCAGCCACCGTTCTGTTGCTGATAAATCGTCACGCGGTAACCGTCAGCGTTATCTACCTGCTGCCATTCGGCGCGCATGACCTCGTTGCCGGCAGCCTCCAAATTAACGTGCGCAGGAGATTCCGGCTGTTTGGTGTTCGTATACGAGATTTTGCTGTTGAATTGGTTGCTGTCGATGGCAGCAAGCGCTTTTTCCATCACGCCGTCACCATCAAGATCTGTCTCCTTTTCTGTCATCAGGAAGGAGGTTACATAGTATTCGCCCGTAGGTGCCAGTGTGCCGCTTTCAGGAATGTTGACAGCAATATTTTCGGGATCCGCCACTATCTGCTCCTCGACCAGATAGTCCGCGCCGCCCTCGGCATTGGCAAGATACGTGCGCAGCACATACTCTGTACCCGTTTCGGCGTATTTGATTTCGCCCGACAGCTGATAATCATTCAAATTCAAGACAAGACTTTCGAACGGGGTGATGGCAACGCCGCAGGATTTGTCCGTCACAAGCGTAAGCGAGTTTGTGTTGACCTCGTAGGTGCCGCCCTCCGACAGCCGCAGCATCGCCATACGATATTCCTGTTCGTCATTCTTGTTCTTGAGGATGTCGGTGTCGGCGTTGATGGCAGAGTTTGGATCCCTTTGGCCGCCATCGTCCACCCAGTTGATTGCAATATCTTGGTTATTCTTTTTAATTGTTAAAGCATCCTTGATCTGCTGCTCGGTTACGGTGTTCTCAAATGCCAACAGGATATACGGTGTCTCGCCCGGGTTAGCGTTCACCTCAATGATTTGCGTGTTTGTACCACCGTTTTCCGCAGCATATGGATCTGCCGCAAGCAGCATGGGAACTGCCTCGCCGCTGTCTTCTGCAGCCACGGCCTGCACCAGCGGATCAACGCCCTTTGTTGACCAGTCCCATTCGGGCAGCTTGCCGAGCCACTTGGTTTCAATGTCCCAGCCGCCGCCTTTGCGGAAATCGGTTTGCACAATTTGCGGCACAAGCACCCACACGCGCGCGTCGAAGACTCCTGCATTCACACCTGTCATCGCGCCGAGGTAGACATCGACATTCTTAAACGCCTGCTTCATGCCCTCGCTGACGTTTGTGTTTGTGACGGGGAAGGTCGTCTGCCCGCCCACGATCAGATTGATGTCTGTGCTGGGAAGGCTAAGACCGCTAAGGAACGGGATGCCAAGGCTGCTCGGAATCTGCAGTCTGCCCTTGACAATACCGTTGGCGCCGATGCCGAGATACACGGTGTCCTTGTTTTGGTTTGCACCGCCGAACGCGCCCAGCTTGATTGCGGTGTTTATGTAAAAGATGTCCAGCGTCTTGCTTGGCAGATTGATGGCAAGTTCCTCCGAACCGCCGAAGTAGGTGCCCTTGTAGGTAACTCCTTTATAAGTACGTTCCTGCCCGTTGAGTTGGAGAGAATAGCCGAAGCTGTCGATGAACTGCGCATTCTTCCCCAGCCCGACGATGCCGACATCCGTTGCCTTGAGGGAAATTTCACTGGGGCCCAGAACGACGTTGCCTGTACCCTCAATCAGATGCATATAGGTACCCGCCAGCGCACCCCGCAGCTTGATGGGCGGGATGGCGAAGTAGTCGCCGTTCACGGTTTTTGCCAGATCCTTAAAACCCGCGCCGCCGCCGTTAAGCTGCCCGACGGGAACAGGCGGCACAAGGGGGATGCCAGGGCTGGACTTGACAAAGAACCACAGCTCGTCGGGAATGAGTGAGCCGTCCTTTTTGCTGCGTTCCAGCGCCAAAGATGCTTCCGTTTCAAACAGGTCGAAGGCGTTTAGCTCCAGCTCAAAGGCATAGCGCTCCTCACCCTTGAAGGTGTTTACCTCGCCGCTGATGCTGGCAAGCTCCAGCGCCATCAGCTTTGCGGTGTCAAAGCTGCCTGTTGCCTTTACGCCGTTGACCTTGAACTCATTTTTGGTATTCAAGCCGTAGCCCAGCTTTTCCATCGAGAACTCGGCACCGTTGAAGATGGTTCGGAAACCGATGTCGCCGCTGAACACAAGGTTTCCTGCCGCGTCGGCTTTCGCGTTTTCCAGTTTCACCGCGGCATAAGGAATGTCCACAAAGACGATGGCATCGTTCTTTTCGGGATCGATTTGGAACGCAAAGCCGTCCTTTGTAAGCGAGATTTGCAAGTCTTTTTCTGCGCCGTTTTTCGGCTGGTAGAACTTAAAGCTCGGTGCGTTCAGGCTTACGCCGCTGTGTTCGATCGTGCCGTCCTTTTTTATGACCAGCTTTCCGTTGCTCTTATTCCATGTCGCCGTAACGGAGGGCGATAGCATCGCCGCGCCGCCGGTAAAGGTGAATTCCGTTCCATTCTTGCTCTCATAATCGCCGCTGATAAGCGCAACAGGATCTCCGTACTGCTTTTTCAGCTTTTCCAGCGCGGCATTGTCCGCCACATACTCCACCGTCACACCGCCGTTTACGGCGAATGCGGCTAGCCGCTTGGCGTTGATGGCAGTATTCACCGCATCTGGCCGGGAGGGGACATTCTCCGTGCCCGCCTTGATCAGATCATGAAAGCCCCAAAGGAAGTGGGAGTACTCCTCCGAGCCGTTGGGTTCTTCAAACGTGAAGCCGGTATAGCTGTCACATTGCACCCAGGTATTCAGCGGCTTATCGCCCGGTGTTACGCTGACGGTTTGCGCCAGGGCGACACGAATCGGCTTGCCGCTGACGGAGGTGATATCCTTTTCATAGTAATCCGACAGCCCCACGAAGGGATTTGCCCAAGGGTAGCCGTCCGTGTAGACTTCGGTGGTGTAAACACCGTCCACATCGCCCCACTCGGAATACCCCTTGGGAACGGTTTTTGTACTTAAATCCTCCACGGACGCGGTGAATACCGAGTTTTCGGTGGTGATTTGCGGGTTCTCCCCTTCCGGCACGGTGGTACGGCTCATTTTAATAGCAGGGCCGCCCGGCTTTTCCAGCGTGGAGGTATGTCCCGTGGCGGTAAAGCAGTTGAACGAATAGCCCCATTTGAAATTGAAGTCACGATTCCAGTCCTGGGGCATACTGTCCTCGTCGATGCAAATCTCGCTGACCGACGCCAGCACGCCCCATGTGTCGGACGATGCCCCGGTTTCCTTGAGCTGAACAAGCTCATAGTAGACCGTCGCCTTTGCCTTGATCAGGCTAAGGGAGGTCAGCAGAGAATATTCCACCTTGATGGCATTTGCGCTGCCGTTCGGCGTTTTGGTCACAAATTCTGCTTTTATCGGCTCAGTCACCACGCCCTCTGTCTTTTCCCTGCCTTGATCATAGGTGATGAAGGTGCAGCGCGGCGTCTGCCCGATCAGTATGCTTTCCTCATCGGACTTTGCAGCGGGCACAACCGTGAGGTAGGCATAGCTTCCCCACAATTTGCGAAACGTCATATGGATGTACTCGTTTTGCAGGGAAAGCGAGCCATCATTCAGCGTGACGGTTTTTACCGTACTTTCGGACGGAAAAATGTCCCCCGCAAAAGCCGATACCTGCAAGGGCAGTGTGCCGAGCAGCAGGCAAAGGCTCAAAAGCAGGGATATAAATTTTTTCATGTTGCGTCCTCCTCGTGTTTTTGCTTTTGCTTTTCCCGTTCATGCAGCCGCATACAAACGACCGTCAGCACAACGGCTGCCGCGAACGCCGCAACTCCCACCAGCACATAGCCGCCCGCATCCTCGTGCAGCAGCATCGCACCGAAGCCGCCCCAGGCAGCGGTCTGCCCCCGCCCGACGACCCTGTCCGCTGTCTGCAGCAGCGCCGCAAACAGCAGCATACACACAGCGCTCAGCCTGCCGATGCCGCGTTTCTGCCTTCGTCGGGTGTTTTTGCGTATCTGCCTTTTGACAAGCTCGACCCGTCTTGCGGTATCATACATATCGGGGAAGCCTCCTCGTATTATAAAGTAGTAGTTATTAGAGTCCCTCTCCAAGGACAAAATGCTACAATAGACAAGGTGCTGTGGATTGGTTTAAACCTCCTACCGCAAGACGGTTTCGGAAAGGCTCCAACCACGGCTCTTTGTTTTTAGTGTTAATCAGTTAGATACCGCCAGACGGTTTATATAGAACGAGGTTACATAGCAAAGAGGTGTGGCTCTAAGCAGCACTGTAAAATAAAACGCCGGAGGTAAAAAGAAATGATTTTTGTTGGTATCGATGTTGCAAAGGACAAGCACGATTGCTTTATCCTCAACTCGGAAGGAACGGTCTTGGCAGATGTATTTACCATTGCCAATAACCGCATCGGTTTTGAGACGCTTCTTTCAAGAATCCAAAGCTGTTCCCAAGGTGAAAGCAAAATAAAAGTAGGGCTTGAAGCCACAGGACATTACAGCTACAATCTGCTGGGGTTTCTTTTAGACAGCGGCCTGGCAACCTATGTCATTAACCCTCTGCACACGAACCTCTACCGGAAAAGTCTCAGCCTGCGAAGAACCAAAACAGATCGGATAGACGCGCGTACCATTGCAATGATGCTCATGTCTGATGTGGACCTCAAGTCCTACTCAAATACAGCATACCACAATGAAGAGCTAAAGTCACTAACCAGATACAGATTTGATAAGGTAAAAGAGCGCGCCAAGCTGAAAAGCTCCGTTGCGCGGTTAGTGAATATTCTGTTTCCGGAGCTCGAAAAGCTGGTCTCAAGCCTGCACATCGCTGTTGTATACGCACTGCTGAGCAACTATCCAGGTGCAAGCTATATCGCAAACGCTAATACTGAAGAACTCGCTGAGACTCTTTGCACCGCCTCTAAAGGTCGTTATACCAAGTCTAAAACCGCGAAAATCCAAGTAGCCGCAGGGGTCTCCATTGGCTCGAAAATGCCTGCTAAGTCTATGGAGTTGAAACACACGATTGCTCTCATCCGCGAGCTGGACAAAGAAATTTCTGAGGTAGAATCCGCAATTGACAAGATTACATCTCAGATGGATTCTCCCATCTTTACAATCCCCGGTATTGGCCGACATATGGGTGCAATGATTCTTGCTGAAGTTGGAGATTTTTCCAACTTTGCAAGCGCAGACAAGTTGCTGGCTTATGCTGGACTCTCTCCATCTACATATCAGTCAGGGCAACTGCAAAACTGTTATGCTCACATGGAAAAGCGTGGCTCCAGATATTTGCGATATGCTCTTTTTCAATGCCGCCAAATATGTTTGCCTTTGGTGTCCTACATTCTCGGCCTATCTTGAAAAGAAGCGTTCTGAGGGAAAGCATTACAATGTTGCCATCTCTCATGCTGCTAAAAAGCTGGTAAGGCTTATTTTTGCTATGCAGCGTTCTGGGAAAGCCTTCTTAGCTGATTATTAAGCGTGCGATTTTATACGGAGCGAGTATCCGACAACGGATGCTCTTGTTTGCTATACCAATTTTCACCACCTTAAAATTTCTCTCGAAAATTTTGTTTTGGGGCTTGACTTTTAATAGTTAGTCTTTCCGGTATTGCCTAAGCGTGAAAAGTCCTTTCACCTATATAGGTACAAAAATTCGGGAAAACTCTCACCCAAAATGCAAAAATTTACAAAAAAATTAAGAGCCGCCCAAAAGCGGCTCCTAAGAAGCGGATATTCGGTTATTCCTTCCGTGATATGCGAATTGCAGACAGCTTTCCCGCCGTTACCAGCAGCGCCGGCAGGGCGTAGGCGATGTACTGCGCTGCACCACCGTAGGCAATCAGCAGGTTGTAGATGGCGTGCAGGGTGATCGCCGCGCCCAGCAGACCGCAGGTTCCGGCAATCTTCAGCCATGTCCGCTGCCATGTGTAGGCAAGCCCGGCACCCACGATGATACCGCACAAAACGTGCATGGCACCCGTGCCGAAACCCCGGAAAAAGATGAACGAGAATCGGTCGGCACCGTTCTGGATGAGATAGCACACATTTTCAAAGGTAGCAAAGGCGAGCGCGACCGTGACGGCGGCGGACTTGATTTTTTCGCCCTCCGGCTCAAATACCAGCAGGTAGAATGCCAGCGGCAGCAGCTTCATGATTTCCTCCACCACCGGCGCAATCTCCGCCGTAGCAGCAAGGGCGTCTGCCTGATAGACCGCCGCAAAAAAGGTGTTGATGTAGGCGGAAAGCAGACACACGCCCATTCCTGCGATACAGAACACAAAAAAGCGGAGTTGCCGTCTGCCCATGCACAAGGCAGCCAACAGCAGCGGGGACACCATACAGAGGAAGATGTTTTCAATGTAGGTCATTCTTCCACCACCTTTCTTACCGCGGGCAGCAGCCCCAGCAGAGCAAAGGTCAGGAGCAGATCACACCAGAAAGCAGGGCTTGCGGGAGAGGTTGCCGACCAGAAGCAGCCCACCGTCCAGAGCAGATATTCCGAACCGACATAGCACAGCATACCGATGTGGAAATACCGCCGATTCCGCGCTTTGCCTGTCAGGGTGTTTGCATAAAACAGCCCCCGTACAGCGCAGAAGGACAGCCAGATCATCAAGCCGCACCAAATCAGGTTGGAGAGAACGTCCCCATACGTGCAGTAGAACACCAGCAGCGGCACACCGACCAAGGGGGCGAGCCACGCTTTTCGGCAGCGAAAGCCGCGTTCCCCCGAATCGGTCAGCGTGACCTGCAAAATCCGCAGAAAAATCACGCTGGCGACCCAGCCGAACTCCGACACATAAAAGACCCGCGGCGTGGTGTTGAACAGCAGCAGGTACAGCGTCCAGTACAGCGATCCCAGGGCAAAGCAGCCGTAAAAGCAGAGCAGCAAAAAATACGCCTGTCTGCGTCTTTTTTGCCATGCAATACCCGAAAGCAGCGCGCCGAGGAAAGTGGTCAATAATTGCAGCAGGTTCTCAATCAGCTCCATGCCGCCCCTCGCCTTCCCTATCCTGACTGTCCTCCCGATTTATCTGCCGAAGCCGGAAGCACAGAACAGTCACGCACACGCCCAAGAGAAAGGACAAAAGCCCGATGACAATATACCCCAGCGCCGCGCCGCCGCCATACATACTGGCGGCCGTTTCAAAGCCCGCGAAATCGCCGGGGCGGATCCCCGCAACCATGCCGGGCATGGCAAAGGACACACCCACGATCAGCACAAGGCACGTCGCAGCAGCAGAAATCGTAGTGATCGTACTGCGCCGCCGCTGTTCCCTGCGCTGTCTTGCGGCGATGCGCCGCTTTGTTTCCGCAAAGCGTTCTTCATGGCTCCGCATTTGTGATTCCCTCCCGTTCCAGTAATTTGCGCAGGCTCTCTTTTCCGCGATACACCAGATTGGTGATCTGCTTCACGGTTTTCCCTGTGACCTCCGCTGCCTGCGCGTAACTCATCCCCTCAAAATAGGTCAGATACAAAACCTCCCGATAGTCCGGGTTCATTTCGCCCATACAGCCATGCAGGATGCGGTTGCGCTCCGCCGTGCCGATGACCTCCTCCGCCAGCAGCTGCCCGTCCGGTTCGTCGGTCAGCGCATCCAGGCTGAACATCAGCCTTCGTTTGCTTCTATGGCGCAGCGCCATGTGCCGCGCCGCCTTGTATAAATACGCCTTGAAGCCACCTTCCCGGATGCGGGGCTTTTTCGTGAACAGATAGGCGAACACATCCAGCATCAGTTCCTCCGCCTCGTGTATGTCGTGCAGGTAGCCGTCTAGGTACACAGTCAGAGGATCGCCGTATTTTTCCATCAGGGCCTCCAGCCCTGCGTCATCACCGTTCAGATATTGGCGATAAAAATCCCCGTCACTGACCATCGTGTCCCCCTCCTTCCTGCGATTCGTATGCGCCGTGCGGGTTATCGCGGTACTGCTGCGGCTGCGCAGCCCGCATTCGTGCGCCAGCTCCTCTAAACGCAGTTCCTCGTGCAGATGGGTGGAAATATACTGCAGGCAGTTTTTGATGACGGCGCTCTGTGCGCCGCCTTTTTGGTATCCACCACGCGGTTGCAGAAGTCCAACGGCACCGGGCAGAGTGTGTGCAGCTGTTCGCAGCATGGAAAAACATCCATAAAGCACTCCCTTTTCTCTCTAACTGTATCACAGTTCTTCCATTACAGTCAAGATATCGACAATAAATGCAAGGGCTGGCTGCCGCTGCAAAAAAGGGCGGGCTTGTAATTTTTTGCAAAGGCTATTGAGTGTTGGAGCTTGTTCTTGTATTTGTGCTTGGCGGCGTCCCATTCATAAAAGCCGGTGGCAGGGATTACGCAGCGCTGGAAGGCGATACTGCGGCGAAACACCGACTTTTCCGTCACCGTTTCGGCGCGGCCATCAATGAAATCGTATCCGCCCACCCGGAGTGCAGCGAAACCACCATCACCTACGACTACGAGGACGGTCACGCATGGGCAAGCTACTGGCCGGAGGTGCTGGCTATCTTTGCGGTACATACCAACCTAAACTCTGATAGCGACGTTATCGTTATCAATGCCGCCCAAATGCAGCGCATCCAAGACACCTTTTGGGCTATGCACGAGATCACCTACGAGGTCGAAGAAGTAGACACCTCTCCCGAACCCACCGAGGACGACCCCGACCCGGAGCAGCAGACCGACTATATTTTGCACATCACCGTCAGCAGCAAAACTGTGGATGAACTGGCCGAGTTGTACAATTTCACCCAAGACCAAAACGATATATTGCACGAACTTCTCTCCGATGAAATGCGCCCTACGCTGCTTGCCCTCTGCGGCGGCATCGGCATCATCGAGGATGGCGAGTTATGCTGGCCGCTGCCCGGCCACACCTATATTTCCTGCAATTTTGGTGACGACGCTTACGGCAACTCCGGGCATCGCGGTACAGACATTCCCGCGCCGGAGGGGACGCCGATTCTCGCCGCCCACAGCGGAACGGTCATTATCTCCGGCTGGAACAACAGCTACGGCAACCAAGTTTTGCTGGACAACGGCGCGGGCCTGTCCACGCGGTATGCCCACATGACGCAAACTGCCGTTACCGCAGGGGAAGCGGTAACGGCAGGGCAGGTTATAGGTTATGTAGGCAATACCGGCGACAGCACAGGTTTCCACCTGCATTTTGAGGTGATGCAGAATGGTGTGCGTGTGAATCCGATGGATATGGTTTCCGTGCGCTGATATAGGCCGGTACCCAGTTTGTTTACTTTCGATTGGCTTTGAAAGCTGCAGCAGGGGCTTTTTCCCCTGTGCTGCACCGACGCTGGTGCTGTTATACTTTAGGTGGGTGGTGTTTAATTAACGCTGACGGTAAAGGTTACCGTGTCGGTGTATTCGCCGGAATACTTAATATCGTCACCGGTAAGTTTAAAGGTAAGCTCTGTACTGCCTGAGCCTGAGCCAGACTTGACTGCTAGAACGGTAGCACCACTATCAACAACAGTTAGTGCTGCCAGATATTGTTTTCCAAATCACGCAGACGCGCTTTGTAGTCGTTAATAAGCGCCTGCGTGTTTTCTGTATCCGGAAAGCTGACAATATAGCCGTCCTCGGATTCATGAAAGCCGACAAGACCCGCAAGCCCTGCCATCTCCGCAACCTTGACCAAGGTGTGGTAATCATACTCACTGTTGTTTATGTGTAAAATCATGGGGTTCTCCTAACTACTGCTGTTTGTTGCGGATCTGTTCGACAAACTGGAAGTTGTCAGTCTGGTAATTCAACCAATACTGCTTCGTCAATATCAAAGTAATCATCCATATTACTGCTAAGCCCAGATGCTTTCCAAGCTTGTTCGAAGGTAATATCTTCTATGTTGCTTAAATAAATGTATGTGCTGTCCTTAACGGCATTACTCAGTCGTCCACTGATTTCCAACCTGTATTTGTAGATATGTCCATCGCACTGCCATGTACTGTCTGACATTTCACTGTATGTTTTCATGTTTCCTTCAATTGTGTCAATCGGCTTTATTGACTGTGTACCACAACCCGTGATTGAGGCCGTAAGTAAAAGACATAGCAACAATATTAGTATTTTCTTCATGGTCATTACCTCCCAAAATTCAAATTTTCTGTTTCCTATAAAATTAATTTATTGGGATTTACCAAATCGCCAAACAACGATTTGTATGCCTACATTAGTGCATCCAAATGTTGTTTTCCAAATCGCGCAGCCGACCTTTATAATCGTTGATGAGAGCCTCAGCATTTTCGCCATCCGGGAAAGTTACCAGATAGCCGTCCCCTGCCTCGTGAAAGCCGATGATTCCGGCAAGTCCAGCCATCTCCGACACTTTCAGCAGGGTGTGGTAGTCATATTCGGCGGCGCTGATGTACAAGTCCATAGGAGAAACCCTCGCGTTTCAAAGATATAGCCCTATTATAGCGACAATCTTTCATAAATGCAAAGAAAATGCTGTATCGTCCAGAATCGGAAGATACAGCATTGCTTTTTTATATGTAATGGCCCTTTAGCCCAATTTGTTGTCTGGCCTTGACCGAGCGATTGCTCTGGCATGGTCTAAGGCGCAGTGGTGTGCGGGATGCTTCCCGCGTTTGTTTTGATTACGAGACTTATTATAGCGGCGACTTGTGTGTAGAATTTAAAAGCTGTTTGAACGATTTTGAAATTCAATTTGAATAATTTATGACGTGGGGTGATGCCATGAAAGATATTAAAGAAAAGCCGACCGAGCGTGTGCCAAGAAGCAATACCAGAGGGAATATCCCAAAAGCGGCACTGAAAAAGGCGTGGACAGAAGCCAAAGAGAAAAGCCGAAATAAGCTGCGGGAAAGCACCTCCACGCGAGAGGATGACAACTACACCGCAGCCCCAGACACCGGCGTAGTGCTGACCGATACATCTCGTTTAGCCATCAAGCAAAACACAGATTTCACCGTGCAGCAAGGGCGCAAGATTGCCCGCAAACAGATAGAAAAGTACCGGGAACGCCGTTCCGCCGAGCAAACCGAGGCCACCCGCGTCCACACCGCCAATGAGCGCGGTGTCAGCCCCAAACAAGTCGAGTGCAGCACGCTGTCCGATGCAGAGCGGCACCCGCGCCGTGGGGCAGATTTGCCCCGCCAGCGGGCGAAAGAAAAAGTCGTCACCGCCAAGACCGCGCCACGAGATATTCGTGGTGTGACCCAAGGTCAGCGCCAACTGCGAACCGCCGCAAATGAAACTGTGCGGAGCATAACAACCCAAGCACAAATGCAGACCCGTACCCGTCAAGTGCAGCTTGCTATCCAGAAAGCCGCTGCCAACGCCCGCAAGACCATCACGGCGGTGCGCTCGGTCATACGGAACTTTCTTACCAGCTTGCACAGCCTAGTTGTAGCCATCGCCACAGGTATCAGCGTGGCACTCAGCATCATTATCGTCATCAGCCTTGTGGCGTTTGTCTCCGGCTCGGCTTACGGTATCTTTTTTGCCGCCGATGCCCCCAACGCAGCGTCCGTCACCGTGCGCGAAGCTGTAGACACCCTGACGGCAGAATACCGCGACAGGCTGGAAGAAATCTCCGACACCGTACAGCACGACCACCAAGACATTACCGCCAACGATGATGTATACTACATTCGCTGGCAGGATGTCCTGGCGGTCTTTTCTTCGTATGTGGCGGGCAGCGAACAAGGCGCACCCGTTGCGGCGCTGACGGAAAATCAAGTGGACAAGCTGCGGGAAATTATGTGGGCGATGAACGCGGTGGACTACTCCACCCACCCGGAGACTACCACAATAGAAACTACCGATGAGGACGGCAACCCGACTACCACAGAAATCACCGAAACTGTCCTCGTAATCGAACTGACCCACAAAACACCCGACGAGATGGCGGCAGATTATCATTTCACCACCCGCCAGAACACCTATCTGCAACTCCTGCAAGACCCACAGTATGAGGAACTGTGGGCAGAATTGCTCGGCGGTTTTGCACAGGGCGGTGGAGAACTTATGAACCCGGACAGCACCCGCATCCCGACAGGCACCCTGCAATGGCCGCTGCCTGTCGCGGGTACGATTACTTCTCAATTTGGTCACCGCGTGGACCCCATCACCGGCGAGGTAAGCTCCCACACCGGCACCGACATTGCCTGTGCCGAGGGTACGCCGATTCTTGCTGCGGCAGACGGCATCGCTACTGTTGCCAACGGCCTTGACAGTTGGGGCGGCAGCTACGGCTACTACATCCAAATCGACCACGGCGGCGGGCTGGAAACACTGTACGCCCACTGCTCGTCCATCTGCGTTGCCACCGGCCAGCAGGTGCAGGCGGGTGAGGTCATTGGTTATGTCGGTCATACAGGGCGGGCAACAGGAAACCACTTACATTTTGAAGTTCATATTAATGGCGTTCGTAGGGATGCGGAGACTTACTTTACTATATAGCAAATATTTGAGACTGAGAATCTTATTTTCTATATAAAGAGAAAAGCAGTAGATAAATCCTTAGATTCACTCTACTGCTCAGAAGCTCTCTAATTTTCTTGATAGTTCAGTGAGTTCTTTCGCTGTTTCTTGTGTATGGTGAAGCAGAGATTCTTTCATTTCGGAAGGGCAATTAGAATAGAGCAATTTCATTTGGGTTGCCCTTTCATCGTCTAACGAAATGTCAGGATTGATAAGTGTATCCAGAGAAATATGTAAAACCCTAGCTAAAGCTCGCAAAATCAAATAAGATGGATTCATCTTTCCCTTTTCAATATTGGCAATCTGCTTTACAGAAACATGACTTTGGTCTGAAAGTTCTTGCTGAGTCAGCCCTGCATTCTTACGGGCTTGACGCATTTTTTGCCCCAGTGCAGTCAATTCATCAACCGGCATAATTGTTCACCCCGATAATATTGTATCGTGCCGATTTATGTAAAGGAATAACCTTATTATACCGGTAAACAGGTATGATTATACCGATGCAGGATTGGCGCTTTCGTTTTACTGCCAAAACCACATAAGCAGTAAATTGGTTTTGGCATATATCATCTTTGGATATGCCATCGTTCTTTTTTATCATTTCTGTACGCCTATCATTTTTTCTTCGATGGGAATACTGGTGGTGAACGACAGCGACAAAGAATCTTGTCGAATTGAAAATTGACACACGCAAATTCTTCAGTATATGTCCACCTGTGTGGAGCATATACCGTCAGGATTCGCATATGGCAGCGGTAATTCCATTTCGTTTTTCGCGTGGAATTGCCAGAGTTATTCATTCGACAAACTCATAATGCGGTTCTCCGTATAGAGGAAAAGCCTATTAAGTTATAGGCAATGGGTCATAACTGCATTTTGAGAAAAGAGATATTTAATATATCTCTCACTTTTGAAATCTCTAGCACACCTCAAAGGCAAAAAAGGAGAGGCTTCAAAAGAGCCTCTCCTTAACACGTATTTAAAGACCATCAGTAATGTTCTTAACCGTATGAATTGCCTATGCAGAGGATTTTGCGTTCATGCACATTTTTTTGCGTATAGGCAAATTTCTTGGACTTTTATAGGCAACTGTGTTATTTTAATTACAAGTTCATGCTTAGTTTTCTGACTTCAGGCAGCATTCAATTCTTATTAACTTCTTATAGCGTTCATTTTATCAGCGGTGAAAGATTAGCGCCACAAAAATGTTGTAAACGCAAAAAACATGACACGAACGCAAAATGTAAAAGATGGAAATGCTCTCCCTCGCCCCATTGAACGTGGTATATAAAAAGAAATCTATTGACAAAACCCGGAGGATTCGTTATTTTGAAAACATACCCCAAACAAAAGATTGGCAGCCGAGCCTATATAGGAGAGAGTATGGTCAAGATTCTTATTTGTGATGATGATCAAACATTCGCACAGTCAATGTTCAAAAGGATCCTATCATTGCCGGCCTATTCCAGCAAATCCATGAAATTGAGCTGCTTAACTGATATTGCTGAAATGAGTGCTGACACTATCGCGCAATATGACATTCTATTTCTCGATATCGACCTCGGTAAAGAAAGCGGGATTGATCTTGCAAGAAAGATGCGCAAGATGAATCCGGAAGCTGTATTGATTTTCGTGACAAATTTCAGCGAATATGCCCCTGAAGGGTATGAAGTGGATGCCTTTCGCTATCTTGCCAAATCCGAGTTGGAAAAGAAGCTGCCTACATATTTTGAAGATGCACTGGCAATGTGCCGCACCCGTCAGAGAAAAGTAGAAATTCTCTGTGAGGGTGAGAGTGTTCCTATCCCAGTTCAATCTCTTGCATGGATAGAAAGTCAGGGACGTGAACAGTATCTCCATTTGGTAGGCGGATGCCGTGAGCAGCTAATTACCAGATTAACCATGACGCAGCTTGAGGATCTGCTTGTCCCTCATGGATTTTTACGTATCCACAAGAGTTATCTTGTAAATATGGCGTATCTACAGTCTTTTCAAAGCACAAGTGCAGTTCTGACAGTCGGTCAAACGCTTCCTGTGGGGGCTCGTAGTTATCGCGACAATAAGCAAAAATTTGTAAGATGGCAGGCGCAGCAACTATGGTAGTAATTTGGGGAAATATTCTCAGCTTTATAGGCAATGTGGTTGCGCTGGCAGTCGAAGTCCTTGTATTTAACGCTTTCTTCCCTCGTAATGAAAACAGAAAAAGTCAATGGCTTTGTATTCTCTTGTGGTGGGCCATTGCTACATTCTTGTCTATATCCGTTGGCACAAAATTTGGATATACATTCAAAATGCTGCAAGAAGTCGCCTTAATATATCTGTTTTGTGCTTTTTTGTACCAAAGTCGCTGGGATCGGCGGTTGTTTATCGTTGTAACGGTATATTCTCTTTTATTTTCTTATGGTCACTGGTTTGATGAACTCTGTATACATATTAGTGGGTTTACCTACGAAGAATATATATGGAATGTTCCGCTCTATTCTATATTCTTTTTTCTCCGTTGTTCGTTTATCTTAGCATTTGCATTTCTGATAAATAAGTACCACAAACCGCTACATGCAAGAACACAACCAAGTGCTTGGGTCCCCTTATCCGCTGCTTTCCCTGTTTGCACACTGCTTGTGCTCAGGCAGGTATATACCTACCCGGAAGAACAACGTGTATGGCAGATTTGTCTGTTGATTCTCGATCTTGTTGATATTGCTGCATTGATTTTATTGGACTATCTTGAAGAAAACGCGGAGAATCGCGAGAAGCTGATTGCTGCCAATGAACGCGCCCACGTTCAGGACGAAAATATCCAGGCTCTGAGTCAAGCATATGGTGAAAGGTTTGGTTGGTGTACTGAAAACCACGGTCACTGTGGAACAGTTGATGTGCATCAGGATGGGCTTTAACTGTAGCCTTGAATGTGTCAAACACAATCGGGTTGTCGTTGTGGTCACTAATAACATACGAAACGATACGTCTGTCGTACAGGTCAAGGATGGCACTCAGATAGATTTTGTGAACTCCTCGTACCATTTGAACTCTATAACATCGGTGAGCCACTTCATATTCGGTCTTGGCGCATGGAAATTACGACCGAGTACATTCTCTGCCACATACTGCGGATTGGCTGCATTATTCGCACCGTATTGGGTAAATTCACATTCAATCAGCTTATCATGATTCGCTTCAGATAAATTTCTTCTGCCGCAAAGCCCTTGACTTTTTGCCGATGTGCAGTATACTTTTATATAGTTAGGTACGCATAACCGCTCAAAAACTTTATGATGCGGGAGCCTCTCTCAGAATCTCCGAAAGCACCGAAACTTCTTGACAGAGTTAGCAGCAGGGCGTATTATTTGGGCAGACTAACCGCTGAGCAGCGGCTTTTTGCAGCGCCATAAGTTAGCTTTATCTAACTCTTGGTGTTGTCCTGCCCGAAGAAATGTGTTTTTTCTTACAGGCAGAAACTAAAAGCAGAAGGAGCGTATCACGATGAAGATTTACCCATTTGGTGCAAAGGATGCTCCGGTGCTGTTGCTGCTGCCAGGCACCTGTTGCCATTGGAAAAGCAATTTCGGTGCGGTGATCCCGCTTCTGGCTGACAGCTTCCGGGTGCTGTGCGTCAGCTACGATGGCTTTGATGAAACCGAGCAGAGCGAATTTTCCACCATGCTGGAGGAGACCCAAAAGATTGAAGCCTACCTCAAGACCCACTGCGGCGGTCACATCCGGGCAGCCTACGGCTGTTCTCTGGGCGGTTCCTTCGTGGGGCTGCTGGCGGCGCGGCAGAACATCCACATGGACTACGGCATTCTGGGTAGCTCCGATTTGGATCAGGCGTCGCCGCTGGCGGCAAGCTTGCAGACGGATTTTCTGCTGCCATTCATCTACCCTGTGGTGAGGGACGGAAAGATTAAGGCAAAATTTCTCCAAAAGTGTCTGGACAAGTGTGCCAAAGAGTCGAGGGATTATGTCAAGGCCTTTTTGAAAATGTTCGGCGATGCCCGCCCCTATGTGACCATGCAGAGCTGCAAAAACCAGTTCTACTCCGATCTTATTACCCCGCTGCCGGATAAAATTCATATACCCGGCACCGAGATCCATATCTTCTACGCTTTGAAGATGGGCAAAAAATATCGCGCCTGTTATCAGCGGCATTTTGCGCATCCGGTTCTTCATGAGCAGAACTTGCAGCACGAGGAGCTGCTTGCCTGCTACCCAGGGCAGTGGGCGCAGCTTGTGAAAAGCATTGCATTGTGAACGGTAAACAGAAAGAGGGTAAAGTTATGTCCTTTTTTGAAAACACCCGCAAGCCCGTAGGCTTTAGCGGGAAGATCATGGTTGCTATGATGAACTTTGGGCACAGCGCAATGGCAGCGTGGGGATTGCATTTTTTGCAGCCTGCCCCGGATGCCATGGTGCTGGACTGCGGCTGCGGCGGTGGAGCGAACATCAAAACGCTGCTGAAGCTGTGTCCCAAGGGCAAGGTGCAGGGCATCGACTACTCAGCAGTCAGCGTGGAAAAGGCGCGAAAAGTCAATGCCAGAGCCATTGCGGCAGGACGGTGTACCATGCAACAGGCAAGTGTGGCAGAACTGCCGTTTGAAGCGGAGCAGTTTGATGTGGTGACCGCCTTTGAAACAGTTTACTTCTGGCCGGAGCTTGCACAGAATTTCAGAGAGGTTTATCGAGTACTGAAGCCCGGCGGAATCTTTTTCATCTGTAACGAAGCAAACGGCGAAACAGCAAAAGGCGACAAATGGACGCAGATCATCGATGGCATGGCTATCTATACGGGTACTGCACTGAAAGAGTATCTGGAAAAAGCAGGATTTTGTCAGATCCAAAGCCACAAAAATAAAAAGGGCTGGCTTTGCGTCACAGCACAAAAATGAGGTGCGATCATGTCGAAAAAAGCAACGGAATTTCAAAGAAAAGCAATGAGCCGGATGTACCGGGGCAAGGAAATCTTCAAGCCTTTGAACACAGGCTGGATCGATGAAAATGTCGCCTGTGTGCGGGAGTGGGTGGCAAATATCTTCTTTTACCGCAAGGGCGATACCACCATGATGATCGATGCCGGATACAACTATGACCGTCTGGCGGAGAAAATGAGCTGGCTCGGTATCGACCCACATTCCATCCGGCACATCCTCATCACCCATCAGGACACCGACCATGTAGGTGCGGTGGAGGCGGACAGTCCGGGACTGTTTCGGGATGCTGCGCTGTATATTGGCGAGATTGAGAATCGATATCTGACCGGCGAGGTGCGCCGCAGGGTCATTTACCGCCTTTACAAGCTGCCGCAGGTCACGATCCACAACGAAAAGGTACTGTTGCATGACGGCGAGGTTTTCGATATTGGCGGCATCAAAATCGAATGCTTCCTTGTCCCCGGTCATACCTGGGGGCACATGGTATATCTCATTGACGATAAGTATCTGTTCACCGGCGACACGCTGTGGTTCGGTGCGGACGGCGGATACAGCTTTATTTCCTCTCTGGCAGAGGATAATAAGCTGGCTGTGCAGTCACTGGCGGAGCTGGAACGGAAACTGCGCGCCCGTGGGCTGCATCCATATTTCATCACCGGTCACACGGGATGGACGGACAATTTTGCCTTTGCGTTTGCCCACAAAGACAGGCGCTGTTCACCATTCAAAAAACGAGTACACGACCCATCGGCGCCCTATGATGCCTACGACGAATCGGACGACACCGAAGAAAATGCAAAGAGCGGTTTTCTGAAAGGCGTGGGAAGATGAAGGACAGCGAATTACAAATTGACCGCAGCTGTCATGTGCTGTATTCCAAGCCCTGCAAGAAGGAGATACAGTCGAAAATCGCCCTGCATTACCCGGAAGCGGAGCGGGAGATGATATGGGAAAAGGTGCAGCGGCAGTATGTGGATTTTCTTTCAGACTGGCGCACGGATCTGGGCGGTAAACGGAACTTTCACAACGGCGCAGGCGGCACCTATGACTGCATCGCCATCATGAGCTACTATGCAGCCTGCAAAGCGGTTACATCCTTCCGCGAAATCGAGGAAATCGAGGAAAATCTGATCCTGCCGACCTTCCGCAAACTGAAATTCGTGGACTGCAACAAGCCATTCTGGAAGAAACTGATGTACAAGTCATTCGTACGGGCAAAAGCGGGCTGTGACAAATGGCACGATTATGAGATGACGGTGGCTCCTTACGAAAAGAACAAGCCGATCTATTATGAATTTACCGCCTGTCCCGCAGCGGAATTTGCTATCAGAAACGGCCTTACAGAGATCATGCCCGCCCTGTGCAATGTGGATTTTGCAGCGATGGAGCTGCTTCACGCCAAGCTCGTGCGGACGACCACCTGCGTGGACGGCTGCCGGTGTGACTACACCATCTGCGGCGATAAGGATCCATACGTAAAGGAACATCCCGAATACCGGGATGAAAACGGATACAGGAGGAACAAGGAATGCTTTTACAGGTGATTCTGGAAGGTCTTGGGTTGGGAGTTCTGCTGGTTCTTGTCTGTGCCGTGGGCATCCGTAAGGGGGCTATTGGGATGGTGCATCTTTACAGCCCGGCGGTGCAGCAGCGGTGCGTGACGCTGGGACTTACAACACACGAGAAAATCAAGCGCAATTCTCTGATTTTCAAAGCCGTCTGCATTCCCGGCTATATCAGCTATGTGCTGGTCTGTGTCTATGGGATAAACGGTGCGCGCAGCTTTGCGGCGGGCTTCTGGCAGCTGCTTGTCATCTTGTCCGTTATGAATCTCATGGACCGCCTGTTGGTTGATGACTATTGGGTGGGGCACACGAACGCATGGACGATCCCCGGAACAGAAGATCTGAAGCCGTACATCACCGCAAAAGACAAACAGAAAAAATGGCTTTTCGGTACGGTGGGCATGGCAGTCATAGCGATGGTGCTGGCGGCAATTATGACAGTACAGTGATCGGAAAGACCCTTCCGTCAGCGGCTTTTTCCACTTTCTTGCAAAGGCCGATGCCGAAATGATGAAAATGCAGATTGTGAAAATCAACTTTTGAAAGAGGCATTTTAAATGAAACACATTCACTTTGACATTAAAGGCGATGGATTTTACGGCGCATATTGGGTGTGCAAGGACGGCTCGGACTGTGCGGTCATCGCCATGCTCGGCGACGACCCCGAGGATTATATGGCGCGCTCTGCGGTGAAGTGGCTGCTTCGCCTCGGCGTGAACGTATTGACCATGTCGCCCGGCAAAAAGGACTACGGCCATCACAACTATCCGCTTGAGCGCATCGAAAAAGCAATTACATGGCTCAAATCGCACGGCAACGCAAAGATAGGCATTGCGGGGGCATCAACGACTGCAACTCTCGCCCTGACGGCGGCTTCGCTATTTGGCGATATCTCTCTAAGCATCGCAATGACGCCCAGTGACTTTGTGTGGCAGGGTTTCATGCAGGGCAAAAAAGATGGTTGCAAGGAATGGCCGATCGAGGGCAAATCGCTCTTTTCTTACAAAGGTAAGCCACTACCCTATATGCCGTTTTGCTATCAGCACCCCGACTATTGGCGCATAATCTCGGAGGAGTCCAAACGCACCGGCAATATGATCGCCTCGCGCAAGCTGTTTGACGACTCTGAAGCGGCGCACCCGATTACCGAGGAGGAATTCATAAAGGTCGAGAATATCCGCGGCAAGCTGTTTCTTGTCGGCGCTGAGGACGACGCACTTTGGGACACCGCAAAATATATCCGCCGCATGGAAAAACGCCTTGCGGAGAAACCGCACTCCTGCGAAGTCGAGGCGGTCGTATATGAGCACGGCACGCATTTTGTTTTTCCCGACGGTATGCTCAAGACTATGCTGCCTGTCGGCTCGGCACTGTTTGTAAAGCTGGCGTTCAGTGCTGCAAAAAAATATCCCAAGGAATGCAAAACGGCTCGCATTGACATTGACCGCCGCATGACCCGCGTGATATGCGATTGGAGGGACAGAAAGTGACCTATTTTGGAATGCCTTTCGGTATGTGGGCTCTGTTTGCACCGTCGTTCCGAAAGCAGCTGACCGCTGTGCTGGGCTATGATGCAGACACTGCAAAAGCCATCACGAAAAAGGCAAAGCAGCAATACCGGCAGATTATTGCTGGTTTGCCGGAGTTTGAAAAGGCCGACCGCTTCAAGATGAATCTTGTCAACTGCGCAATGCTCGGGGCGTTCGTTCTCTCCATGCCGCAGCGCCCGGAGGTGGACAGGCTAACGGATTACTACGCAAGAGCCATGATGACAGCGCCCATGCAGTGGTTCTGCCGTAAGAGCGGAAAAAGCAAGTTTACCGCAAAGGATATCGCCGCCATGAAGGCTACCGCTGCCCTGAAAGCCGCCGACCTCAACCCCTATTCGTGGAACATGGAGTTTTACGAATACCCGGATGGCAGCGGCTACGAAGGACGCTTTACCAAATGCGGCATCTGTGTGCTGATGAAGGAGCTGGGACTGTACGACCTGACCCCTGCTTTGTGCCATCTGGACTACACCATGAGCGAGGCGGGCGGCGTGACGGATTTTGTGCGGCAGTACACCCTTGCCTCCGGCGGACCCTGCTGTGACTGCGGGTACAAAAAGAAAGGGTGACGGACGATGAAGGCGAAGGAAACCTATCTTTCCCGTGACTTTCGGGAGACTGTGGCGCAACGCTTTCCCGCGCAGGCAAAGCAGCTGAACGCCGCTTTTGATGTGCGCCTGAATGCACTGCTGGCTGAAAATGCGGGTGCAAGCAAGGAAAAGCAATACCACCTCAAGCGGCAGATCTTACCGGGCATTGCGGCCTACGAAACCCTGCAGCGGGTCATGCCGAAAGAAGAAGCACTGCAAACCGTTCACGGCTATGTGGAGCGACTGGCGAGAACGAGCCACAAACAGCTTGCCGCCCTGCTGCACATACCGGGGCTTTACCGCCTTGTTCCCGGCGTTTTTGTCAAATCCACCCGGAGCGTTTTCGGCCCGGCGGCGGGCTTTGCCCCAAAAGAGCTGCAGACCGGCAACGGCGTCTGGCGTGTGGATATGATGAAGTGTCCCTATCACGACACCTGCGCAGAATACGGCTGCCCGGAGCTGTGCCGCTGCTTTTGCGACAGCGATGACATCAGCTATACCAGGCTGCATCCGAAGCTGATCTGGGAGAGAAGCATGACGCTGGGGCGCGGAAATGACCGCTGCGATTTCTGCATGAAGGTCAGATAATAACGGGGAGGCATATTGGCATGGAGATCAAATGATTCGGTACATGGTATTTCTGGCATACTTTCTTGTTTTGTATGAACCACGATGGAAGACGAAGAAAATGGGAGCATATGCCCGATTCGCACGCAGACTGAGAGGAGAAAAACAATGATCGTACTGCAACTGCTGCTTTATTGTCTGCTGTTTACCGCAATGGTAAAAATCGCTGTGATCGGTGGTGCTGTCAATGGACTGTACTTTTATCCCAAGGAGGTGCAGGATCGCGCCATCGAACTGGGACTGATCGACCACAATACGATGAACCGGAAACGAAAATGCTTTATGATACCGTTCTTTATCGTGATGCTTGCTGCTCTTGTGCTGATCATCGGTTTGTGGAACGGGGCTTCCTCCTTTGGTGAGGCCTATTGGCAGGCGCTGCTGTTTCTTGAGGTCATGAATATCTATGACGGCGTTGTAATCGACAAGCTATGGGTCGGGCACAGCCAGTTTTGGGTGCTGCCAGGGCTTGAAGATGTGTCGTTCGTGCAGACCTGGAGGCAGGTGCTGAAAAAGCGAAGCATACTGGCGCTGATCTGGGTTGCGGGAGCGGCAATTGTCGGCGGTATTGTCCATTTGATTTTCTAAGAAGTTGGAAATTGCCCAGCAGAGAAATGGAATTTGACAGTTCACGTCTGCGAATCAGTAAGAAAAAGCGAATCTTCAGGAAAAGAGAATGGCTATGTATAAATCACTTTTTGATCTTTCCCCGGAGCAAACTGCTTCTACGGCGATGCCTCGCACCGTCGTGTTCTCCAACGAAACAGGGAGCGGGAGTATGACCATCTATCCACTGTTTTCGGGGGCAGAACTGTACTACAACGATATGCATCTTGCTTCCTTTGACGAGGCTCCCGCACCAGCGCGGAATGTGATCGAGATCAACCACTGCCGCGTTGGGCGTTACGAGTGCAGTTTTGGGGAAAATAGCTGCTGCTATCTGGCAGCAGGGGATTTTGCGGTGTGTGCAGCAGCGCGCAAGAAATCCTCCTCCTGCTTCCCATTGCGGCACTATCACGGCATTACCATTCTGCTGGATCTGGATGCGATCTCGCCGGAAATGCGGAGCCAGATGGAATGGTATGGCGTGAATCTGAACGCTATCCGGCAGTATATCTGCACAGAGAACCGCTGCTGCATCCTTCGGTCTGCGCCTGTGGTTGCACATATTTTTTCCGAGTTGTATACAGCTCACGCTGTGCCGGACACCGGCTATCTGAGGTTGAAAGTACTGGAGCTGCTGCACGTTCTGAGCCGCCTGAAAAGCCGGGATGATGTGCAGCAGACAGACTACTTCAATCAGCATCAGGTGGAATGTGCCAGACGCGCGGCAAAACTTCTTACACAGAAACTGACTGTCCATCAAACCATTGAACAGCTTGCGCAGGATGTTGGACTTTCGGCTACGGCACTCAAAACCTGCTTCAAAGGCGTTTACGGCAGCTCGGTCTATGCATATCAGAAGGAATACCGCTTGCAGCTGGCACAGAAGCTGCTGACCGAAACGGACAGCACTATTGCAGAAATTGCACACCAGATCGGCTACGAAAATCCAAACAAGTTTTCTTCCGCATTTCGCCAGTCTCTTGGTATGACCCCGACGCAATATCGGAAGATGCGTCCGATTGGATAGATTTTGTCTGTTTGGTTCTTGTAAAAAGCGGCCTGTTCCAGTAAAATCTGTTTGTGGTTAGCGGAGACTAATTACAAAATTAAACGATTTTTCTGGAGGGGATTTTCCATGCGTATGATGAAAAAAGTTCTGGGTACGGTGACCGTACTGGCTCTGTCTGCCTCTCTGCTGGCCGGTTGCGGCAGCACGGCGGCATCCCCGGTGTCTTCTGCTGCAAGCACTGCGGCAGAGAGCACTACAAGCTCCGTTGTTTCCGAAACGACATCCGCAGCGGCGGATGAAAACGTAGCTGCCGCTGCACAGTTGCTGAACGACTTGACAGGCAGCTATCAGGAGCTGTGGCCGGTAATTTTGGCAGACGAATATCAACAGACATGGCTGGACGACTGTACCGCCCTTGTGGGAGAGGAAAATGCGGAAGCTGCCTTTGAAAAGCTCTCTTCAATGGTTACGGGCGATGTCTACGGCGAGGATGCCGTCGAGGCCTATGCAAACGGCGGCGGTGCCTACTTCTGCGGCTTTACCAATGACCTTGCGACCCTGACCTTTGACGGCGAAACTTCTACCATTTCTGGTACCGATAAGGATGGCAATGAGCTGTTCTCCCATACCTATCACTACATTGGCATGGAGCCTGTGCGTGGACTGTATGAGTTTGAAAGTGATGATGCCGATTCCGGCGAGTTCACCTACTTTTTCCTCGCGCCAGACACCAGTGCGGAAACCTACCACATTGAGTTTCGCTATGGTTCGGATGCAGATGCTCTGAGTCAGTATGATGCAGGCGATTATGCTTACTGGCTGGCATCTGGCATTTCTACGGATTGCGACCAGACTATGATCGACAACTGCATTAAGCTGTTTTGTACTGAAAATCTAGCAGGTTAATACGCAGAATGTGCTGTGGAGCAAAAACGCCACGGCACATTTTTGCATAAAAATTATTTGAAGGAGGTTCTTTCCGTGAAAAAACAGTCCGATCTTTCCCGGCTGATGGGCTACGCTGGGAACTACCGATATTTTACCTATGCCTCGTGGGTGCTGTCTGCGGTCAGCGCACTGGTGGCACTGGTGCCCTTTGTGTACATCTGGAAGATCCTGCGGGATGTGCTGAACGCCGCGCCGGACTATGCGCAGGCGGTGAACATCCCCCATTACGGCTGGATGGCAGTGCTGTTTGCGGTGCTGTCTTACCTCATTTACATTGCGGCACTGATGTGCTCTCATCTGTCGGCATTCCGGGTGGCGACCAATCTGCGGCTGGCGGTGTCGGAGCATCTGGCGGTGCTGCCGCTGGGCTTTGCCGAGACCTTTGGCAGCGGCAAGCTGCGCAAGATCATCCATGAGAGCACCGGAGCTGCCGAGACCTATCTGGCCCACCAGCTGCCAGACCAGTACAACGCCATCGCCACCCCGGTGGGGCTGCTGGTTTTGCTGCTGGCGTTCGACTGGCGGCTGGGTCTGCTGAGCCTTGCGCCGGTGGTGCTGGCTTTCCTCATCATGGCGACCATGACCGGCAAGCGGATGGCTGAAAAAATGCGGCAGTACGGCAACGCCTTGGAGGCGATGTCCAACGAGGCAGTGGAATACGTCCGGGGCATCCCGGTAGTCAAGACCTTCGGGCAGTCGGTGTTTTCCTTCAAAAAGTTCAAGGCCACCATTGATGAGTATGAAAAATGGGTTATCTCCTACACCAAAGACCTGCGCCTGCCCATGATGTTCTACACCGCCGCCGTCAACGGCGTGTTCGCCTTTTTGATCGCGGGCGGGCTGCTGTTCACGGCACACGGTGTCACGCCGGAATTTCTGCTGAACCTGCTGTTCTATATCATCATCACGCCGGTGATCTCCCTGACTTTGACCCGCATGATGTACATGAGCGAGAGCAAGATGGTGGTAGCGGATGCGCTGGCACGCATCGACTCGGTGCTGGAGGCGGCGCCCATGCAGGTGCAGGCTGTTCCGCAGCACCCGCAGGATGCTTCTGTTACACTGCAGGACGTGCATTTCAGCTACGACGGAAAAACCGAGGTCATCAAGGGCGTTTCGCTGGAGATTCAGCCGGGACAGACCGTAGCTTTTGTAGGCCCCTCCGGCGGCGGAAAATCTACGCTGGCAAACCTTGTCTGCCGGTTCTTCGAGGTGCAGAGTGGCAGCGTCCGGGTGGACGGAGCGGATGTGCGGGGTATCCCCAAGGAAGAGCTGATGGACACCATCTCCTTTGTGTTCCAGAACAGCCGCCTGCTCAAGGGCAGCATACTGGATAACGTCCGTCTGGGCAGGCCGCAGGCCACCGAAGCCGAGGTGCTGGCAGCACTGAAAGCTGCACAGTGCATGGATATCGTGGAGAAGTTCCCGGCGGGCATCCATACAGTCATTGGCACCAAGGGCGTGTATCTGTCCGGCGGCGAGCAGCAGCGCATTGCCATTGCCCGTGCCATGCTGAAAAATGCGCCCATCCTGATTTTGGACGAAGCCACCGCCTTTGCCGACCCGGACAACGAGGCAAAGGTGCAGGCAGCCTTTGCCCAGCTTGCCAAGGGCAAAACCGTGCTGATGATCGCACACCGCCTGTCCACCGTCGCCAACGCCGACTGCATCTATGTGGTGCAGGATGGGCAGATTGCGGAATCCGGCACAAAGGACGAACTGTGCGCACAGAACGGCCTGTTTGCCCGGATGTGGCAGGAGTATCAGGCTTCGGTGCAGTGGAAGGTTGCAAAGGAGGGGTAAGGAATGATTGAAAGAATTCAACACGCTACAGCCAGCTCCCCGGAGGGCGCAAAGGGGCTTGTAAAGGGCGTTCTGGCCTGTGCGTTCCAGAACATGGCGTTCATGCTGCCCACCGGGCTGTTGTATCTTCTGGTGAAAGACCTGCTGGCAGGCTCCACTAGCGGGAGAAGCACCTTTTATCTGCTGGGATGCGTTGCCTGCTTTGCACTGATTTTACTGACCACATGGTTCCAATACAACGGCACCTATTTTACCACCTATAAAGAGAGCGGCACCCGCCGCCTGACCCTTGCGGAGCGGCTGCGGAAGCTGCCTCTGTCCTTTTTCGGCAAGCGGGATCTTGCCGACCTGACCAGCACCATCATGGCGGACTGTGAGGTGCTGGAAAAGACCTGCTCGCACTTCATTCCCGGCCTGTTCGGCTCACTCATCTCCACGGTGCTCATCGCGCTGGGCCTGTTCCTCTTCGACTGGCGCATGGCGCTGGCGGCGCTGTGGGTCATCCCGGTATCTGTTGCCATCGTGGTGGGCAGCTACCGGGTGCAGGACAACGTGCAGGCCAAGACCATGGCGGCGAAAATGGCCTGTGCGGACGGCATTCAGGAGTATATCGAGGCCCTCCGCGACCTGAAAGCCAGCAATGCAGAGCGGCGTTATCTGTCCGGCCTTTCCGACAAAATTCGTGCAGTGGAAAAGCAGTCCATCGTGGCAGAGCTGGAAACAGCGCTGTTTGTGTCCTCTGCGGGCATGGTGCTCAAGCTGGGCATTGCCTCGGTGGCACTCACCGGCTCGGTGCTGCTGGTGCATGGCAGCATCGACGTACTGACCCTGTTTCTGTTCCTGATGGCGGCATCCAGGATGTACGACCCTATGCAGGGCGCATTGCAGAATCTGGCGGCGGTCATTGCCATGCGCACCAATGTGGGGCGGATGAATGAGATTCTGGACGCTCCCCTGCAGACCGGCAGCGAGCAGCTGACCAATCAGGGCTGCGATATCGTGTTCGACCATGTGGGCTTTGCCTATAACTCCGGCGAGACGGTTCTGCGGGATGTTTCCTTTACCGCAAAGCAGGGCGAGGTCACGGCACTGGTAGGCCCCTCCGGCGGCGGCAAAACTACCGTTTCCCGTCTGGCGGCACGGTTCTGGGACTACCAGAAGGGCAGCATCACCGTGGGCGGCATGGAGGTTTCCCGAATCGACCCGGAAAAACTGATGAGCCTGTATTCCATCGTCTTTCAGGACGTGACCCTGTTTGACAACACGATTCTGGAAAATATCCGTCTGGGGCGCAAAGGCGCCACCGACGAGGAGGTCCTTGCGGCGGCAAAGCTGGCAAACTGCGCGGAATTTGCCGAAAAGCTGCCGGACAAGTGGAACACCAACATCGGCGAGAACGGCTGCGCCCTTTCCGGCGGTGAGCGTCAGCGCATCTCCATTGCCCGCGCCTTCCTGAAGGATGCGCCCATCATTCTGCTGGATGAAGCCACCGCCAGTCTGGACGTGGAGAACGAAACTGCCATTCAGGAGGCTCTATCCCGGCTCATAAAAAACAAAACCGTCCTCATCATTGCCCACCGGATGCGCACCGTGGCCGGTGCGGATCAGGTGGTAGTGCTGTCGGGCGGCATCGTGGCCGAACAGGGCAGCCCGGCAGAGCTGTACGCCCGGAAGGGACTGTACGCTCACATGGTGGATCTGCAGTCGACAAGCCAGAGCTGGACGCTTTGAGAAGGCGTGCAGGATTTTCCCGAAAAGCGGCTTATATAATGATAGAATCCCGGTGCGTTCGTTATACGAAAACCGTCCTCAAAAGAACACATCATCGTTGCAGGATATAAGAACTCAATTTACTACCAATTGACTACTTTCGGATTGAGCCGCATATATGCTATCCATCCTGCCAATACTCACCACCCCTAATGTAGTCCAGTGCCTTTTTCAGCGTTGACTTGATAGGATGTATCTTTGTAACTGCCATATCTTTGCCAGCGCTCCCTTTGATGTCCTCAATGTCCTGCGCGTACAGCGGCCCCATGCTGTTCAGCCGCCGTGCGATCTGATTGACGTTGACACCAATCTTCTGCAATTCGGCGGTCTGCGCCCGGATGTCGGTGGTGTCGATGTGGACAACATAACCATCTATCAGCATCTTCCGGGCGTAGGCAGAAAAGTTCCTCGTATGCAGCAACACCATTTTCTGTTCGATCAGTTCCCGTTCCTCCGGCGTTACGGGAACGCGCAGCACGATCTTGGCGCAGTGAGGGCGTGGCTATGGAGCAGATCTATGATACGATTCCATGTAGCACACTTCGTGTCTCCTTAGAAACCGAGGGCAACGGTCAAAGCCATCCGTTTGCGCCGTGGTCAAAATGCAAAAAGCGCAGCCGCAGAGAACATCTGCGGCTGCGCTTCGATTCATTTTCAAAGCTTCGGCATCACTCAACGCCATATTGTTGTCTAAATAAATCAGCGATGATGTTTTGCTTTTGAGGCATCGGGCGGACAGACGAAGCCAGACTCGCCGCCTACTCCGCGCAGAGCTCCGCCACCAGAGCGTCCATCTGCGCTTCGCTGGTTTGGTTCAGTGCGCCGCGCAGCGATACATCTGTTTCACACAGTCGGAGTTCCTTCATCTTTTCCAACTCGGCGCGCATCAGCCGCGCGGCAGCAGGGGCCCATGAGCCGTTTTCCATGAGGCCGATTCGGCGGTTTCGGAATTCCTTTGTCTGTAAATGATCCAAAAAGGCCTTCATGGGCGGGAACAGTCCTCCGTCATAAGTGGAGCAGGCCAACACCAGTTTCCCACAGTAGAATGCGCTGGTCACGGCATAGGAAAGGTTTGTTGCCGTCAGATCGCACAAGGTGACTTGCGCACCTTTTCCCTCCAGCTTGCTCTTGAGGGCCTCCGATGCATATGCGGTATTTCCATGGATGGATGCGTGAGCGATCAGGATGCCCTCCGGTTTTTCCGGTTTCCATTGTGACCAGAGATCATAGAGCCGCAGATACTCCCCCAAGTCTTCTGTGAGCATGGGGCCATGGAGCGGGCAGATCGTTTTGATCTCCAGCGCGGAGATTTTTTTCAGCAGCGCCTGCACCTGTGCGCCATACTTTCCGACGATGTTGTAATAATACCGCCGGGCCTGCGGCGCCCAGGGGGCACGGGCAGTCCGTTCCAGTGAACCGAAGCGGCCGAAGGCATCCGCCGAGAACAGGATCTTTTCCTCCTCTTCATACGCTGCCATCACCTCCGGCCAGTGTACCATCGGCGCCAGCAGAAAGCGCAGCCGGTGCAAACCCAAGGAAAGCGTATCTCTTTCGCCAACCTCCAGCATACGGTCTTCCGACAATGCACCTGTGCCGAAGAACTGCTTGATCAGGGTAAATGTTTTCGCGTTTCCCACGATCTTCATCTCCGGGTACTTTTGTGCCAGCCGCATGAGGCTGCCGGAATGATCCGGCTCCATGTGTGTGACCACAAGATAGTCGGGGCTGCGCCCCTCCAACACCCGCGCTACATTGGAAAGCCATTCTTCCGCCGCCCGTGCGTCCACGCTGTCCATCACGGCGATCTTCTCATCCAGAATGACATAGGAGTTGTAGCTCACTCCCATAGGCTGGACGGGGTACTGGTTTTCAAAGAGTGCCAATGTGTTATCATCCACCCCTACATAGCGGATGGCATCTGTTACCGTTTGAATGGTCATAATACAAAACAACTCCTTATCATCTGTTCAGGACCTGCATCTCCGGGTTCTTCTCCCCGAATTTCTCGCGCAGCGCACTGCAGATATCCTCCCGGGACTTGCCCTGCTTCTCACCGTTTTTAATGAGCTTGTACGCCTGAAACAGCGCCGAGGGGCCGATCTCGCTGCTGAAAAAACCGATACCCTGATTCCATGCCAGCAGCTCGAACACATCGTCCAACGCGGCGCTCTCCACACCGTGGATATATGCCTTTACCAGCTCTCGCGCCGCCTGCCTCATCCGGCCCGCACCGACAGCGTTGGTCAGGGACAGCAGCAGCCGCGTTTCGTAGGGCAGTACGCGCTTCTCGCTCTGCCATGTGGTCTCCCAAAAATCCACGGCGATCTGCCCCAGCTTTTCATCAATCATGGGATAGTTCAAAAGAGCCAGCGGCTTGAAGGGAGCGGAGCTGTCGCCTTCCTTCTTCTCCACACGGCAGAACCAGACATGGAACTCCGCCTCACCCCGCTGCTCGGTGTGGTGCTCGTAGCCCAAGCCCTCCATGACAGCGTACAGTGGATGCGGCTCAAAGGTCTGGATGATGTGTAATCCTTCGCCCACCTCCAACGCCTCGGCTCTTTTCTTCAGCCCTTCAAAGAAGCTGCCCTGTATATGGCGCACATCCACGGTCTGAAACCCCTGCGCCTTATTCTTCCAGTTTTCGTAGCTCATGCGGTTATTCTCCTTTCTTCACTCGATAAAACCAGATGTGATATTCGCTGCCGCTCACCTTCTCCGTGTGATGCTCAAAGCCCATAAGGGCCAGCACCGGGTACAGGGGGACAGGCTCAAAGGTCTGGATGATATGCAGTCCTTCGCCGTTTTTCAGTGCGGCAGCCTTTGCCTTCAATGCGGGGAAGAAGTCCATCTTTTTGCCCCGCACGTCCATCAATTCAAATGTGCCGATTTTGTCCTTCCAGTTTTCATAACTCATAGTCTTTGCCTCTCTTGCAGAAAGCTCACGCCTCTTCGAAGCTCCTGTTGCTTTTGTGCGTTCATTGTACTATACTAAAAGCAACAAGTCAGTTGAATTTTCAACGAAAGAGAACTTTTTATGAAAGAATTTTTCCCGACGCTCCACGCCGCGGCGCTTTTCTCCGGTATTTCCGACGACGAGCTTGCCTCCTTGCTCTCCTGCCTCGGGGCAAGGATCGACACCTTTCCAAAAGGCTCCCATCTGCTTCGCGCCGGAGAGGCGGTGGAGGAGGCGGGCCTTGTATTGGCGGGCAGCGCCCTAATTATGCAGGAGGATATCTGGGGAAACCGCAACATCCTCTCCAAGACCGGGCCGGGGCAGACCTTCGCGGATGTGTTTGCCTGCGCGCCGGGAGCGGTGCTGAACGTGAGCGTGGAGGCGGAGAGCACGATGACGGTGATGTTTCTACAAATAAGGCGCGTTTTGAGCGTGTGCCCCTCCGCCTGCTCCCACCATAGCCGGATCATCCGCAATCTGCTGGGCGAGTTAGCGGAGAAGAACCTGCGGCTCAACGAAAAGCTCACCCACATGGGCCAGCGCACAACGCGTGCAAAGCTGATGTCCTATTTTTCCGCCGAGGCACTGCGGCGCAGGGTCTATGAGTTCGACATTCCGTTTTCAAGGCAGCAGCTTGCGGATTACCTCGGTGTGGAGCGCAGCGGGCTGTCTGTGGAGCTTGGAAAAATGCGGGATGAGGGCCTGCTCGACTTTCACAAAAGCCATTTCCTTCTCAAAACGCCGGAGACTGACCGTCCCTTTCCTTCTGCGCGTTAAGGAGCCCTCTTTGGGCGTATTGGCAAGTGCGGATAACCCCGTCAGCCACGGAGCGTCGGGGTTTTGCAGATGGAAGAAGCAGCTACGGTCTGTAGAGATCGGCAGGACAGCGTCAGCTCGTACAATCTGATTTGATCATACCCACAGCCGCTTTGGCTGTGGGTATTTTCTGTTTGAACTCCAAAAGCTTTGCAGAGCTCAAGGAGCCTAATCGTACAACCGGAGCAGCGCCGCGCCGATTTTCTCAAATTATGTGAAGCCGTCACAGTAAAACCGCTTGTCACGCGGTATACTACGCATAAAAACACAGCCGCAGAGTACATCTGTGGCTGTGTTTTGTGTTCAGTTGCTCACTGTTGCGTGGACTGGATATGGAAAGACAACATATCTCCCGATCTTACATGGGTTTCTTATCTGCCATCACTCTGGCAGTTTGCCTTGCAGATATGTCGGCATCCCCACTGCGGTCGTATCCGGCCTGACCTTAAACATGGCTTTTTCAATCTACCTCCTTTATCGGTTTTCCGCGATATATTTCTCCGCCATGTGGACTGCCACCGCGCCGTCCGCCACGGCGGTGACCACCTGACGGAGGGGCTTCGTCCGCACGTCGCCCACAGCGTAAACGCCGGGAATACTGGTTTCCGTGGTCTCTCCGGCCACGATATAGCCGCCGCCGTCCAGCGCCAGTTGACCCACCGCCAGCGCCGTGGCGGGCTGTCGGCCCACGCTGACAAATACGCCGTCGCAGTCCACCACGCTTTCCTCACCGGTGACGGTGTCCCGCAGGCGGACGCCGGTCAGCCTGACCCCGGAAAGCAGTGCGGAAACGACGCTGTTCCAACGGAATTCCACGTTTTCGGCCTGTGTCAGCGGCTCGTGATAGATCTTGGTGGCCCGCAGGGTGTCTCTGCGGTGGACTAGGATCACTTTTTTCGCCACGCGGCTGAGAAGGAGGGCATCTGCCGCGGCGGAATTGCCGCCGCCCACCACGACCACCGTTTTGCCCTTGTAAAACATCCCGTCGCAGGCGGCGCAGTAGGCCACGCCTCGGCCCACCAGTTCCGACTCTCTGGCCACGCCCAGCGTTCTGGGTTCCGCACCGGTGGCCAGCACCACGGTTTTCCCCCCGGAAGATCCCCTCGCTGGTCTCCACGAGCTTGGGAACCGCCGTCAGATCCATGCGGAGGACTTCTGCGTATTCGCTGCGTGCCCCGAAGCGCTCCGCCTGCTTTTGCATCTTCTCCGCCAGAGAGAAGCCGTCGATCCCGTCCTCAAAGCCGGGATAGTTGTCGATCTGCTCGGTCAGGGCCATCTGCCCACCGGCGGACAGTTTTTCCAGCACGATGGTGTCCAGCCCCGCCCGTGCCGCGTACAGGGCGGCGGTGTAGCCGCCCGGTCCGCCGCCCACCACGAGCATATCATAAACATGATTGTTGTTCATATCTGAATCCCTCCGTTATTTCGCCAAGGCTTCCTGAATGAAACGGTCGATCTCTGCCTTTGAGCCGGGCGCGATGATGGAACCCACGGCCTTTCCGTTCCGGTACAGCACCAGAGTTGGGATGTCCTCGATCCCCTCGGCCCCCGCCAGCCGCGGCTCCTCGTCAATGTTGATCTTGCCGACGGCAAGGCTGTCCGCGTATTCCTCTCCGATCTTCTCATACGCAGGGCCGATCCTCCGGCAATAGCTGCACCAGGGCGCCCAGAAATCCACCAAAACAGGCTTTTCCTCCCGGATCAACTGCTTAAACTGCTCCTGATTCATATTCATAGCTGCCATATCTGTCAGCTCCTTTCCTTTGTACTGCGTGCCTCAAAGAAATCGGTCTTGACCATGTTGGCGTCGGCGTACTGGCTGACCCATTCCATGCTCTCCGGTTCGCTCTCAAAGCCCGGATACAATGCCGGATAGCCAAGGCTTGTCCAGCGAAGATTGCCGAGATAGCGGATGTAATCGCTGATCATCTGCCGGTTCAACCCCGGGATGTCGTCGCCGATCACATAATGCCCCCATGCGATCTCCTGCTCCACGCCCTCACGCATCATCTCGCGCAGCGCTTGTACGCTCTCGGCGGTGAACAACTCCGGCTGCTCCTTTTGCAGCTCCGTGATGATATTGCGGAACAGCCACAAGTGCGTGTTCTCGTCGCGGTTGATGTAGCGGATCTCCTGCGCCGAACCGGACATCTTCCCATTTCGGGAGAGATTGTAGAAGAACATAAAGCCGCTGTAAAAATAGATGCCCTCCAAAATATAGTTCGCCATCATCACGCGCAGCAGCGTGGGAGCGTCCTTCCGCTCCTGAAACTCGTTGTAGCAGTTCCCAATGAAGGTGTTGCGGCGCAGCAGATGCTCGTCCGTTTTCCATTGGTAGAGGATGTCATTGCGCTCCACAGGAGAGCAGATGGTGTCGAGCATATAGCTGTAGCTCTGTGAGTGGACACACTCCTGAAACGCCTGAATGGACAGGCAGAGATTGACCTCGTTGGCGGTAATGTAGGCGCCGATATTAGGCAGGTTCGCTGTCTGAATGGAATCCAGAAAGACAAGAAAACTCAAAATTTTATCGTAGGCGCTGCGCTCGGCTGACAGCAGGCGGGGATAGTCCTTCACATCCTGCGAGAGATTGATCTCCTCAGGGATCCAAAAGTTGTTCATGGCCTGCCGGTACCAGTCGCTGACCCAAGCGTACTTCATATTGTTGAAGTCGTTGAGGTTGGTGGTATTGCCGCCGATCATGCGCCGCAGGCGCACATCAAGGTTGCCCTCCGGGTTAAAGAGGGGCTTTTTCTTCAGTTCCGTCATGCTATCCTCCTTATGACGAGCAGCTTTCGCAGTCCTCGACCTCAAGGGCCTTGCTGCGGACATAGTAAATGGTCTTGACGCCGACCCTCCACGCCTCTAAATACAGTCTGAGCACCTGACGCATGGAATAGTCATTGGTGATATAGAGATTCATGCTCTGCGCCTGGTCAATATGTCTCTGGCGAAGGCCCGCAGCGCGCACCGACCAGCTTTGGTCGATCAGATGCGCCGCCTTATAGTACCACCATGTATCCATAGAAAGCTCCGGGGCAACGCGGGGCAGCATGCTGCCCTTTTTCTCCTCTAAGAAGAATTTCTTCATAATTGGATCGATGCCCGCCGACGTGCCGGAGAGGATAGATGTGCTGGAGGTCGGTGCGACCGCCAGCAGATAGGCGTTGCGCATTCCCTGCACCGCCACCGTTTTCGCAAGCGCCCGCCACTTTTCGGAGGTATAACCCCGCTTTTCAAAATACGCGCCCGTCTGCCAGTCGCTGCCCTCAAAGAGTGCGTAACGACCCTTTTCCCGTGCCAGTGCTGCGTCCGCCTTGACGGCGGCGTAGTTGATGTGCTCGAACACCGCATCGGTGAAGGCAAGGTGCTCATCGCTCTCCCATCGGATGCCGCGCTTTGCCAGCATGTGGTGGTAGCCGCTGACGCCCAGACCGATGCTGCGGTACTTCTGATTGGTAAGCCGCGCGTATTCCAACGGGTAGAAGTTGAGGTCGATCACATTATCCAGTGCGCGGATGGCCGTTTCCACCGTGCGTTCCATATAGGCCTCGTCCTCCACCGGCAGATTACCGAGAGACAGACTCGCCAGATTGCAGACCACAAACTCACCGGGGCGTGTGGCCGTCACCACCACTGTGTCGCCGTTCTCCGTGTGCACCTCAGTGCTGATATGCTCGATGGGCGCCATGTTCTGCGCGATCTCCGTGCAGAGATTGGAGCAATAGATCATTCCCGTGTGGCCGTTTGGGTTCATACGATTTACGCTGTCGCGGTTGAAGGCGAAAGGCGTGCCGGTCTCCACTGCCGAGCGAAGCACCAGCCGCACGATGTCCTTGACGGTGACGCTGCGCTTTTCGATGCGCGGGTCATTGACGCAGTCCAGATACCGCTTCTCCCATTCCGTACCCCAGTAATCCTCCAGCGCGTAGCCCTTGACCGTGAGGATCTCATGCGGACACATGAGATGCCACGGCGCGTCTATGTTCTCCTCCGCCAGTCGCCAGAAGAGATCCGGATAGCACACGGCAGGAAACACATCATGCGCCTTCATGCGGTCGTCGCCGTTGTTAGTGCGCAGTTGAAGGAATTCCGGTAGATCCCGGTGCCATGCGTCTAAGTAAACCGCCACAGCTCCCTGCCGCATCCCCAACTGATCCACCGCCACGGCGGTGTCGTTGACCAGCCGAATCCAGCGGATAACACCACCCGCCGCCCCTTGAAAGCCGCGGATGGTGCTGCCTGCAGCGCGCACCTTACCGAAGTACATCCCCATTCCACCGCCGAATTTAGAGACCTTTGCGAAGTTGTCCAGCGAGCGGTAGATGCCGTCCAGACTGTCCGGCACAGTGTCCACAAAGCAGCTTGAAAGCTGATGGTAGGGCTTTCGCGCGTTAGACATGGTAGGTGTCGCCATCGTGACCTCCATACGGCTGAGCATATCGTAAAAGCGCTTTACCCACCCCATGCGGTCAGAGCCTTCGTTCATAGCAAGATGCAGCGCGATACCCAAAAACATCTCCTGCGGTGTTTCCAGCGGCACGCGGCTGCGTGACTGGATCACATAGCGTTTGAGCAGCAGGTCAAGGCCGGAGTAGGTGAACAGCTCGTCCCGCTCCGGGCATAGAAAGCCCTCCGCAGTGTCGATCTCCTCACGGGAATAGCGGGCGAGGATATAGTCGCCGTACAGCCCCTTATCCGTCAGATAGCGAAGCCTGCCATAGAGGTCGCCGACGCCGCGCCCCTCCCATTCCTGTGCGTTGCGACAGCGAAAGGAGTGGTTCAGAAGCCGCGCCGCGATGAACTCCCACTTGGGTGCCTCTGCCGTAGTCAGCTCTACCGCTGCCTTGGTCAGTGCCTCAGCCCGCTCATCCTCCGTCATGCCCGGGCGACAGAAGCTCTCAAACTTCATTTGAAGCGCCGCGAGGGAGTAGACTTCCTCGGTAAAATCCATCTGGATGCGGCGAAGCAACTCGTCAAGCGAGTCATCCCCAACCGTCCGCGCGATGGTATGCCGGACACGGCGCAGCGCAGACCGCTTTTCGCGGTAGAGGATGTACGCCTTGGCCACCTCATAGTGTCCGCGCTCCATGAGCGTCCGCTCCACCTCGTCCTGCACACGTTCCACGGTGAGCGGTACTGTGACGGAGAGATTGTCGAGAACGGTGGCGAGGATCTCCTCCAGCTCTCTGCTCCCGATCTCCCTCCCCTGTCCATCAAACGCTTTTTTCATGGCGTTGAAAATTTTCTCCTGTTGAAAGGGAACAGACTCCCCGTTTCGTTTCCTGATCTCCATTTCGATTCTCTCCTCTTCTCCGGTCACTTCTCGGATGGTATTGACAATCTCCTGATCGGGATTGAGCTTGATTTTCATGTTCGCCACATCTTTCTTGTTTCTTGATTGTGGCTATATCATACCGCAGGACAAAGCATTTTTCTGTGACGAGGTCACGTTGATAAAAAAAATCCGGTGCTCAAAAAAGCACCGGATTTTTGAAAGATGAATTACGCTTTCCACAGACTGTGGAGGTTGCAGTAGGCGTAGACCGCCTCGACCTCGTCGCCCTCGCAGAGCGCGAAGCAGACCTCCGGCTTTTCGCCGGGATGCAGTTCCTTACGTTGATTGCCCTGCTTGGTCTGGAGAGATACCCATTCGATGTAGTGCTCCGGCAGCATGGGGTGCTCCACGGAGCCGACCTTGACATGGACAATGCCGTTTTCCACCGTCCAGACAGGGACGTGCTTCTCCACGGCGGCATCGGTGGTGCCGGGAACGATCTCGCTCATCGGCTCGCCGCAGCAGACGACAGGGACGCCTACGTCCTTAACTTTGGCAATGATGTTACCGCAACGCTTGCAAATGTAAAACTTCTGATCCATGATAATTCTCCTTTTCTTTACTTTAATAGTTTTCTGCGTGAATTTCAAAATAGCTCTGGGGATGGTTGCAGGCAGGGCAGACCTCCGGCGCTTTCTCACCGATCACAATGTGACCGCAGTTGCGGCACTCCCACACCTTGACCTCGCTCTTGGCGAAGACCTCCGCCATCTCCACATTGTGCAGCAGGGCACGGTAGCGCTCCTCGTGGTGCTTTTCAATGGCGGCGACCAGGCGGAAACGCTGGGCCAGCTCATGAAAGCCTTCCTCATCGGCAGTTTTGGCAAAGCCGTCGTACATATCCGTCCACTCGTAGTTCTCACCCTCAGCGGCGGAGAGAAGGTTTTCTGCGGTGTCGCCAATGCCGTTCAGTTCTTTGAACCACAGCTTGGCGTGTTCCTTCTCATTATCAGCGGTTTTGAGGAACAGTGCCGCGATCTGCTCAAAGCCTTCCTTCTTGGCCTTGGATGCAAAATAGGTGTACTTGTTGCGTGCCTCGGACTCACCGGCAAAGGCAGCCATCAGGTTTTTTTCGGTTTGAGTTCCTGCGTATTTCGTTTCTTTCATGGTGGATACTCCTTCCTTCTTTTTGCTTTTATTGTAGCAAATCTATGATTTTATTCTGTGACGAAGTCACATTCCTTTTTATTTTAGACGATTCAGTCTGTTCTTATCCCGCAGCGTGATTGCACCACGCTTCAGCTCCACCAGTCCGTCCTCCGAGAAGCTTTTGAGCATCCGTGCCACTGCCTCCCGTGCCGAGCTGATGTGCTGGGCGATCTGCTCATGGGTCATGCGTATCGTGTCGGAGCCGGTACGTTCCGCTTCGGCAAGGAGAAATTCTGCCAGCCGCTGATCCAATCCCTTGAACATAATCTGCTGCATCGCCCACATCACATCAGAAAACCGTTTCGTTGCCAGTTCATAGAGAAAACAGCGGACATGGAGATTTTTCTCCTTGAGTGCAGCAATGACATTTGCAGGGATAATCAGAACGTCCGTATCCATTCCGGCAGTCATTTGCGTATCAAAGGTGATCTGACTGATCACGCAGGAGGCGGAAAGCACGCATAGTTCGCCCGGATACAGGCGGAACAGCGTTACCTCCCGCCCCTCATCAGAGAGAAGATAGGTGCGGATCTCGCCGGAAAGAATAAACAGCATTCCGAGACATTCATTGTCGCTACTGTGAACGAACGCACCCTTTTTATAATGACGGACAAAGGCACTTCGGCGTAGCGTTTCTTGCTCCTGTTCGGTCAAGGATGACCAGAACGGAAGTTGTGTCAGTGTGCGTTCCATATCAATGGCAGCTATGCTTGCCGCAGCCGTGGTCACCGCAGGAGTGACCAGCCTCGCCGTGCTCATGGTCATGGTGGTCACAGTGAACATTGGGATCGTAGCCCAAACTTCCGTTGAGCAATGCGCTCACCGCCGCATCAGCGTCCCCGCTGACACCGCCGTAGAGCTTGATGCCCGCTTCGGCGAGTGCTGCCTGCGCACCGCCGCCGATGCCTCCGCAAACCAAAGTGTCCACACCGTGCTGCATCAGGAAGCCTGCCAGTGCGCCGTGACCGCTGCCGTTGGTGTCAACGACTTTCGCATGGGTGATTTTGCCGTCCACAGCTTCATAAAGCTTGAACTGCTCGGTGTGACCGAAATGCTGAAAGATTTGACCGTTTTCATAGGTAACTGCAATTTTCATAATAGAATCTCCTTTGCAATTTTTGCCTGATTTTTCTATGTTAGCTCTCTGCGTTCGGCAGCAACGGCCGCAGTGAGCTGCCTCCTGTCCTCCGCAGATGCGGTAGTTTCCCCCGGTGATGTGCAGCGGTTTCCCGTGGACAAGACACGCTGCGATCTTGCGCCGTGCGCTTTCGTAAATCTCCTGCACGGTAGAGCGGGAAATGTCCATTTGAGCGGCACACTGCTCGTGGGTTTGCTGCTCCAAGTCAACCAGCCGAATGACCTCGTATTCGTCCAGCGTCAGCAGGATCGGCTCGGTATTCTCGCACCCGTTGGGACAGAATGTATCGACCTGTGGTACGCCACAAATTTGACGGCACCGTGGCGGTCTTGGCATGGGAGCTTTCCTCCCTTTGTATTCGGTATATTCCGATAATAGCACTTTGAGCAGAAAAAAGCAATCTTTTCAAAAGCTGCTACATTTTCCGTCCTCATATGTGTACTGGCTGATATTCGGAGTCGAATGCTACATGTGAGCCTTGTTCGTAATTCCAGATTTAAGAAAGTTACCGAGAAAATAATGACTGAGTTTTCGGATTTGAATCTATGCTCAATTAACAACCGTCAGGGAATTGTAATTGATGGTGAAGGTTCGAAGGTTATTTGCAAAGACTAATTTGAAAATTCCAGTTTGTCGAACAAATCCGCAACAAACAGCAGCAGTTAGGAGAACCCCATGATTTTACACATAAACAACAGCGAGTATGATTACCACACCTTGGTCAAGGTTGCGGAGATGGCAGGGCTTGCGGGTCTTGCCGGCTTTCACGAATCCGAGGACGGCTATATTGTCAGCTTTCCCGATGATGAAGCCGATTGAGCAGTAAAATGCAAAATTGAAACGCAGATGCGATGAAATTTCAAGTGAATTTCAAACAACATCTGTGGTACTACACCACAACTACACCAATTTTGGGACGTTTTCCCGAAAAGGAGCCTTACAAAGCGGTGTGGTGTAAGAATTGAATAGGTGGATTGGTGTAGTAGGTACACCGAACTCCCAAAACGAAGATACGGCAGCTATGTTGCGAAAAACAACGTAGCTGCCGCTTTTTGTTTCATATAAGGATTTTATGCTACCAATCGGCGTTCCCTGCGGTTAAATCAGCTCGTCGCTGGTGATTATAAAATGCACCTTGATTCAGCATACGCCAAAATTTACGCCAATGATTCATAGCACACGTTCCACCCAACGCAGTGCAGCGTTAAGACGTTCACTTTGCCGGTCATGATGCCCGTAGTCATCCAGCACAGTTTTGGCTCCACATGTCGCTTGCAGGGCAGTGTGGACTCGTTGGGCATAGCTATAGGCATCACACAGGCGGTTGCTGTGGCCTTCGCCCTCCCGGATACCATTTTGCAGATAAACCTGTGCGGAGTGGTTTTTGGGGACATGTTCCTCTATGAAATCGGCAACACCCGGATACCAGAACGACCCACAGAGGGAAAATACTGCAGCAAAGGCATCTGTTTCCCAGAGACTCATGGTTGCAGCCAGACCGCCCAGCGAATAGCCGCCATACGCCAGCTTTTCCGTGTCAAGGGCGTATTCGTCTATAAGCGCCGGGAGAATTTCGTTGTTCAGTTCTCGATGATATTGTCCTAGCTGCCCGCCAAAATCCGGTGCGCCCGGTCGAAAAGCCGGTTCCGGCCACGGGGTATATTCTGAAAGTCTGTTATTGGGGAATACCCCCACCAACACTGCTCGTTCCGTGCGCAGATTCAACTGCTCAATCAGTTCCCCATCGTTGAGTAGGAGTGCAGGATTTTTGCCTTTGCGCATTCCCTTTTCCGGGAACCGGACTCCAATTCGATGTGAACCGAGATTTAGAATTTCCATCCATAACCGCCCTTTTTTGTTAATTATTACGCAGTGTGGGGTGCTCCCCACATAGACAAACGGTAGCATTTTGTGCTATATTAGCATCAGCTAACCGCTTTTGCACAAAGGAGCTCCCAATGAATCAAATATCCGCGCTTCCTAATCCGCTGGAAATTTTATTTCAGGAATACAATCAGGGCCGAATCGAGTCTGTCGGCTTCCGCAGCTTTACCCTGCACACTGGTGAGAGTAATAGCTACCGCACCCTGAAAAGTGCACTGATTGTTCCGGTGTCGGGTCGGGCCATCTTCTCATTTGAGCACGAACCCTTCATTGCCAAGCGAGGACTATTCCTGCACGGATGTCCCGACAAGACCCTGACCATTTCGGCCTTGGGCGAGCAGGATTTCCACTATATCAATATGTACTACGAAAACGACCGGCCTTTGCTGTTCTCCCACAAGCTCAAAAATCCGGAACAGACCTTTTCCATTCTAGAGCAGATCCTGAAGATCCACCCGGACGCTGACATCCGCAGCCAGTACCAGCAAGAAAAGCTGACGGAAGAATTCTTCGCCCAGATTTTTGCAGATTTTCAGCCAGAGGAAACTTACAATGAAAGCCAAATCATGAGCATCCTGCTGGATTTCATCGCAGAGCACTACGCAGAGCCGCTGACGCTGGACGCACTGGCCGAGCAGGTCAATGAGAAAGCTGGACATGTCAGCTATCTCTTTTATAAGTACAAAAACATCCGTCCCATCGATTACCTCATCAATTATCGTGTCCGAATAGCCACTGAGCTTTTGCGTTCCGGCGACTACACTGTGACACAGGCCGCTCATGAGGTCGGCTACCGAGATGCCTGTTATTTCAGCCGCATTTACAAAAAACGGATGGGCTTTCCGCCCACCCGTATTCTGCCATAACCGAAATTTTTGATTTCAGGTTCCGTTAAGATGCACTGTACATGAAGTTGTACAGGGTCTCAGCAGAATCGATGATCCGGGCACCGTAGTCCATTACGTCATCATAATCCATCTCGATGACCTTCTGGTTGGCGATGGCGGGAACCTCCTGCACGACGGCGTTGGAGGTCAGCTGCTCCACCGCATCGGCATCGGTGGAACCAAAGCGGTCTGCGCGGACGTAGACGATGATATCCGGGTTCATGGAGACCAGATTTTCCAGAGTCAGACCGTTGCCGCCCTTGTCCAGAACATTCTCAGCGTTCAGGGCATTCAGCATACAACTGCTCATCTTGGAATTGAAGGCCACGAAGGTGCCATCGGCGTAGCCAGCCATGAACAGAACCTTCAGGGGCTCTCCACTCTGGCCGCTGACCTTGTCCATCAGCGCGTCGATTCTTTCCTGCAGCTCGTCAGCGTAAGCGTTTGCAGTCTCCTGCACGTTGAAGATCTCGCCAATGTTCCGCACATCTTCTACGATGTTATCCAGAGCCTGGTCCGTGGAAGCACTGGCCAACTCGGTATAGACGGGAATGCCCAGCTCCTGATAGGACTGGACGGTGCCAATGCTGCTTTCGGTGAACATCAGAGGACCCTTGCCAAGAATCAGATCCGGCTCCGTGGCAAGGATGGTCTCTTTGGAAACAGACTTCTTATCGCCAAGGCTGTTCAGAGATGCAATTTCATCAGCAATGTCACCCTTCAGAGCATTGTCATTATCGAACACGCCGACGATTTTATCCTTGAGCCCCAGCTTGATGAGCAACTCAGTCATGGACAGCTGTGTGGACAGCACCTTCTCCGGTGCATGGTCGTAGGTCATATCTACAGCATTCCCATCGGCATCATAAATCTGCAGGGTCAGAGGGTAGGCAGTCTCCTCAGCGGAAGAAACGGTGCTCTCGGCAACAGACGAAGCAATCTCGGAGGAGGCAGCAGCGGACGATGCCACAGAAGATGCAGTCTGACTGCAGCCAGTGGTCAGCATGACGGCTGCCAGTGCCGCGGCAGCAACACTCAGGGTTTTCTTTTTCATAAAGGTTCCTCTTTCTGCGGGGTACTCCCGCATTTTTGTTATAGATATTGAATCATCAGTTTTCCGTTGATCGGGCTGGGGTAGACACAGGCTTCGACATCAAAGATGCGGTGCAGGTTTTCGGGGGTCATCACCGCTTGAGGCTGGCCCTGCGTTACAATTTCGCCTTGTTTCATCAGATAGAGGTGGTCGCAGAACTGCGCTGCAAGGCTCAGATCATGCAGAGCAGCCAGGACCGTAACGTGCAGTTCCTTGATGATTGAAAGGATTTCTAACCGATAACGGATATCCAGATGATTGGTCGGTTCGTCGAGGATCAGGATCTTGGGCGACTGGGTCAGCGCGCGGGCCAGAACCACCCGCTGCTTTTCACCGCCCGAAAGGGACTGGAAGTTCCGGTCGCGGTAGCTTTTCATGCCTACCTTGTCCAGTGCCTCCAAAGCCATCTCGTAGTCCCGCTCTTTTTCCTGCTCCAGCAGGGAGTGAAACGGATACCGTCCCATCAGGGCGATGTCCAGCACGGTATAGTCAAAATTGATCTGGTTGAATTGTCCCATCACCGCCATGTTCCGCGCCAGCTTTTTGCCGGAAAAATGTGTGATGTCCTCGTCATCCAGACGAACGATGCCGCTGTCCATCTTTTGTGTGCGGTAGATGGAGCGGAGCAGAGTGGTCTTGCCGCTGCCGTTGGCACCCAGCAAGGCCGAGAATTTCCGGTCCGGCACCTCAATGGAGAGATTCCGAACGATGGTTTTTCCAGCAATCGAAACGCTGACGTTTTTTGCATCCAGTTTCATTCAATTGCCTCCGAATCCATACTTTTTACGCACCATCACATAGACGAAGAACGGCGCACCCACCAAGGCGGTGAAGATGCCCACAGGCAGCTCGGTGTTGGGAATCAGACTGCGGGCGATGGCATCTACCCAAAGCATGAACAGTCCGCCGGATAATGCTGCAATGGGCAGTAGTTTTCGGTGTGCTGTGCCTGCAATGGCGCGGGAAACGTGCGGGATAATAAGCCCTACAAAGCCAATCGTGCCGCAGACCGATACCAATGCACCAGTCAGCACGGAGAGCACCAGCAGATAAACCAACCGACACCGAAAGGTGTTGATGCCAATGGTGGAAGCTGCTTCCTCACCAAGCATCAGACCATCGAGTGTCTGGGCCTGCGTCCGAAAAAAGACTGCTGCTGCCAGTACGATCAGTGCAATGGGGCCGATGTTTTTCCATCCGGCGCGGGTCAGGGAGCCCATCGTCCAGAACTTAATGGACATCATACCGTCCGAATCGCCTGCTACCGCAATGATAAAGTTGGAAAATGCTGTCAGCAGTGCATTGACGATCATGCCGGAGAGAATCAGCTTGACTGAGGTGGTCTTGCCATCCGCCGAGGAGAGGGTCAATACGAGAAAGCAGGCACCGCCTGCTCCTACAAAGGCCCAGAAACCGGAAATCACGCCCAGCCCCAGAAAAAGCGAACCGGTGGCTCCCAGCGTTGCACCTGCCGACACGCCAAGAATGTATGGGTCTGCCATTGGATTTTGGACAACGGCCTGCATCACACAGCCGCAGAGGGCTAGACCGCTTCCGGCCAGAAAGCCCAGAATAATGCGAGGCATCCGGATTTGCCAGACAATCTGCTCGAAGGCAATGGACACAGGCGTGCCAGTATCTGTCCCAAACAGATGCTGAAGCAGGACGGACAAGGTATCCTGTACCGGGATTTGAACTGCGCCCATGCAAAGCGTAATGACCGCAGATACAATCGATGCTATTATCAACAAAAAGATCGTCAGCCGCGTCCTTTTCATACATGGATCATCCTCTCAGGTTGTTTGCAGTTAGCCTTGACTATCCGCCAAGTATTTTACAAGTTGTTCTTGTGTTTGTCTATGGACAATTATTTATAATATGGACGATTATTAAAAACAATCGATTGATTTATTCTTTGTCAAGAGGGCTGGCACCGTCCGGCTCTCTCTTTTTTGCCAAAGTTTCCATTACTTTTTCTTGCACTCTGCCGAAATCAGCGTATTCTCAAAACTTTTTGTTGGCACAGCTCGATTTTTGTGGTAATCTATCCCAACAATTGAATATAACATATTTTTACATATTCGCTCAGTCCCTGCGGGGATGAACACTTTGGCTTTCAGCCGTTACATAACCGACTAGCATGACCTTCCAGAAAAAGCGAAGGCAGGGCTGGTCTGTTTTGTGACGGCTTTTTTTGTTGCCGTTTTACCCGTTGCACCTTGAAAACCGCATGACCGTCTGCATGGTATACCCGGCGATGACCCTGAGAAGGAGAGCCGGAAAACGCCGCCGGAAGGGGGCAGGAAAACCATGCAGGGAGAACGGCAGAACGTTGATTTCCCAGTTGCGGAGTAAGAAAATGTGGTCAATTTGACCACATTTCCCTGCCGTAACACCAACGAAAGGACGAAATGCCTATGAGCAATTTTACCCCTGCATGGTTCAAGAAAGGCTTTTTCAACGAATCCCTGTTCTGTGACGATTTTCTGAGCACCCACCAGCTGCTTTACTCGAATGGCGCGTTTTTCACCTTTTACACCAAATTGCCGGTAATTTGTGGAGAGTTGCGTAGGGTGACGTACGGGAGCAGGAAAAAGGAAGCCGCATGGATAGGCTTATAAAGGGAAATAAAGCCATTTGTGAGCCTTCCTTGACCTGTCCCCACACAGAAAACACGCAGGCGCTTATCAAGGATTACAAAGCGCGTCTGCGTGATTTAGAAAACAATATCTGGCAGCACTAAACTGCCACTAATTCTAAGGCGGGCTTCGGCCCGCCTTTTCTTTATGCAAAATCATTTCTCTGCGGTTGCCTCTCCCGGTTTGGTCGTGATGAGCTTATATACCGCCGTGTCCTTGGGTTCCAGATTGGAGAACGGTATCATGCTGTTGCCCATCTTGATAATGCCGTGTCCCTCGCTGGCGTTACGCAGAAATTCCAGCTGCGGCTTGGACAGCCCGCACAGGCGTTCCAAGGCTTCCAGACTTTTCGATTGCCGCAGCATAATGACAAACTCGCTGTTGGAAAGCAGCGCATACGCCACGGGGTTATCCAGATAGTCCTGAATATCCTGCGAGATGCCGGTGGCGTAGGCATTGTACTTTCGGAATCTTTTCCAAGAGGAATACAGGAAATTGGAACTCATCGGGTCCTTTAACAGCACATGAATCTCATCAAAGTAGATCCATGTAGCCGCCGTGGCGTCCTTGCGGCGGTTGGTCATCACCTGCATATTGATGAACTCCAGCAGGGACATCATGGCAATCGGGCGGAGCTGGTCGCCCAGACTTTGGATATTAAAGCAAATCAGGCGGTTGTTCATATCTACATTGGTGGTGTGGGAAAACGCCTGCAGGCTGCCGTTGGCAAATACATCCAGCATCAGGGCCAGCTGCTTTGCACGGCGCAGGTCGGATTTGTTCAAATCCCGATACAAATCACCGAGCGTCGGGCAGGGCGCTGTGTAGCCGGAGGCAATCAGCGGTTTGTAAATGTTTTTGAGACTGGCAGCAATCAGGCTTCTGTCCTCCGGCTGAAGATGCCCATTCTCGCCGATCAGCTTGTCCAGCATCGACAGAACAAACTCGATTTTGGCAACATCGGGCGGCACATCGGTCTTGGGGTCGTACAGTGCTGCGAGCCGTTCCCTTTCTTTCGCTTCCCTCTCCATTCTCCGCTGCCGGAGTCGCTGTTCTTCAGCCCGTTTAATCCGGTCGAGCTGCTCCTGTGTATAATTGACTCCAAGCTCCTGCAAATCTTTAGCGGCAGTCACAGCATCCACATAAAAGCGTTCCCGGTAATGCTTGCATTTTCGTAAAAAAGCGTTATGATTGAATCAGTTAAATCAAAGGAGGTATCAAATCATGAAATCACATAAATACTGGTCCTTAGGCGCACTTTTCTGTATGTTGGGATGCATTTATTCTGGAATCAAAAAATCTATGACTGCACATAAATACTTTGCCTATTCTTCATTGCTTTGTATGGGCATGTCCATTTATTCCGGTCACAAACTGGTTTCTCCAAAGAAAAAAATAACTAAACCAAATAACAGTGAGAATAGTTAAATAAAAAATTGACCTTTATTCATCAAAAGACAAAGTTGCTGGAGAATATTTTTTCTCTCCAGCAGCTTTCTTTATCTTTAAGCCATTGAGACACAATATGTCCAATCAGCTTCATCCAACTATTATATTTCAATCACAAAGATGCGCAGCTTCGAATACTTTTAACTTTTTTAGAAGAAATTTGAAAAATCCTGCGAAAATTTCCGGGAACATGTTCTCTTATACTATAGGAGGGTTAAAAGCCTCCGAAAAAGAGAATAGCGTCCTCTGTTTGTACCGCATTGGGGAAGCAGCGCCACGACCGGAAATCCGCGAGCGTGCCAAGGTGCGAGAAAACATACTGCACTGGCCGTAACGCCATTGTAGGGCACAGCGCCGGGAAAGGTTGCCTGTCTGGAATTGCAGGGGGAGAAAAACGCACAGCTATAACGACAGATCGTGCCGTGGAAAGATTGCTTCTCTTTCCACGGTATTTTTGTATCGTTATAGAATGACGTTTACCCAAATTTCAAACAGACAGAGGTGTTTTATATGGGATATTCGCGTAAAGATGTTGAGAAATCAAAGATGAATGCTAAGAAGTTTGTCCGGTATCAAGAAGGAGCTGAAAAATACAGTCTTGGCCTGACAAAATTTCAAGAACTCGCCAAGGAAGCTAAAGCTGTTTACAAAATTGACAAGGTTGCTTTGGTAAACTGTGAGATTTTTGAACGCTATCTAGAATCCTTTCATATTCTGTAATCAAAGCCATAAATTGTACATTGCTAAATTCGGAAGGGCAAATTCTGAACTTGACTTTCTGCTTCACAATAAGTATACTGTTGATGTGGAGGGATGAGAACTGCTATGGCAAAGATGGGACGACCAAAATCCGATAATGCAAAAAAGAAATCCGTAAATGTTCGGGTGGAGGATGCCCTATACGAGCGTATCCGTTCTTATGCTGCACAACATCAAATGAGTATGACAGAAGTTGTTTTGCTGGGGCTGAATATGATTTTATCAGATCCAGAATAAGTATCATGCCCTTCTTCTTTCGAGAAGGAGAATTGATATGGCAACGACAAGAAAAGACTTGCGGGGACGTACCCTGCGCAAAGGCGAGATGCAGCGCAGCTCCGATAAACGGTATGCGTATTCCTATAAAGATCCGCTGGGGCGGCGCAAATACATCTACGCAAATGACCTTGTAACCCTTCGGGAAAGGGAGACTCAACTCACCAAAGATCAGTTAGATGGTTTGGACATTTACGTTGCAGGCAAGGCAACGGTCAACTTTGTTTTTGACTGCTATATGAGTCTGAAAACGAATCTGCGCCAGACTACCCGGAGCAACTACCTTTATATGTATGATCGCTTTGTCCGTGACACGTTTGGCAAGAAGAAAATTGCCGTGATTCGGTATTCGGACGTATTGCAGTTTTACAATTATTTACTGGACAAGCAAGACTTGCAGGTGAATACATTGGAGAGCGTTCATACACTTCTTCATCCCACCTTTCAGTTGGCGGTTCGAGACGAAATTATTCGGAAGAACCCCACCGATGGTGTGCTGACAGAGATAAAGAAAAGCTCCGAACAGACCACTGGTGTACGCCATGCTCTGACGATTCCACAGCAGCGGGCGTTCATGGAGCATATTGCCAATCACCCGGTCTACTGCCACTGGTGGCCGCTGTTTACGGTGCTGCTGGGAACGGGCTGTCGCATCGGTGAAGCATTGGGCTTGCGCTGGGATGATCTGGACTATGAGCGGCGTACTATCAACATCAATCATAGCCTAGTTTATTACCCGGTGGGCGAGAACCGCAGTTCTATTCAGCATATCTCAAAGCCTAAAACGGATGCTGGCATTCGGACAATTCCTATGCTTGATGCCGTGAAAGATGCCTTTGAAATGCTGCGGGAAGAGCAGAAAGAGTCTGGCTGGAACGATGTTGAAATTGACGGAATGACAGGATTTGTCTTTTGTAGCCGTTTCGGCAATGTTCCCAATCCGCAATCTGTAAATCGTGCTATCAAGCGAATCATTGCAGATTACAATGAGGGCGAAGAAGTGGCATCAAAGAAACAGCACCGTAATGCGGTTTTGCTTCCAGACTTTTCTGCACACAATTTGCGTCACACATTCTGTACAAGGCTTTGCGAAAAAGAGACCAACCTGAAGGTTATCCAATCGGTTATGGGGCATAAAGACATCCAGACTACGATGGACATTTATGCCGAAGCAACCGAGCAGAAAAAGCAAGAATCGTTTGAACGATTGGCTGCAACACTGGATGTTTTTTAATCAGCGAAGAAGTGCTCTTACTGAGTATTTCTTCTGACAGCAAAAATTCTCCAAGGACAGCAAATTGACATCAAATACGCGAGAGTAATGGTGAATCACGAAGGATCACGAATATTTGGAAATCACACAAAACCGTGATAGTAAAGCATCACGAAGCGTTGTGAAGTGATTCTAAATATAATCCCCACGATGAAGCCTATCGACTAAAAAGCATTGATTCCACGCCTTTTATCAACCCGGTTTGGCTGATTTGACACCACTTTGACACCAAACTTGTGCAGAAAAGGCTTTACAAGAAAGCAGAGAGTTATCCTCTTACGGATGACTCTCTGCTTTTTTGTTTATGTAGTTGTGCATTTCTGCGCGGAAGTAATGAGGTGATACCACCGAACCGCTTATATGGTCCAACGGATTTCCTCGCAGGTCCGTTTCTGATATGCGGAGACGGTGGCGAAGATCTGATAAGTTTGACGGATAGTCAAATTACAAAATATGAGAAAAAATATCACTCACCCCTGATTTTCCTTGAGCTATATCCAAAGCCGATTACCCTCAAATGCACACCAGAATTGTATGGCAAATGTATGGGAGAGGAACATCAGCATGATGCACAGGAAAATGAGCGCGATGAGAGATAAGTCCATTTGTATGGAAAATCGTGAAAATGGGCTTTGCTCTTATTGAAAAGCATGATATACTATTCTTACATTGTACTGATGTAAGGAGAGCAGCGATGGCAGGCACAGAACGGTATGTTCGTAACAGCACAGCAGATTTTCTTGTGTTCACGAAAGATTCAGAGACAGATGGCATAGAAGTTCGCGTTCAGGATCACGAGGTCTGGCTGACGCAAAAAGGCATCGGACAACTGTTTGATGTTGACCGCAGTGTTGTTGCCAAACATCTGCGGAATATTTTTGCGGAAAATGAATTATCCGAAAGTACAACTTGTGCAAAATTTGCACAAGTTGCAGATAATGGCAAGACCTATCACTACAAATTCTACTCCCTGCCCGCCATTATTGCTGTTGGCTACCGCACCAATTCCACCCGTGCCACGCAATTCCGTCAATGGGCAACCAAAGTGCTGGATACATTTACCCGGCAGGGATATGTTCTGGATAAGGATCGGCTTATTAATGGGCAAATCTTTGATGAAGATTACTTCGACCATTTGGTTTCCGAAATACAGGAAATCCGCGCCAGCGAACGGCGCTTCTATCAGAAAATTACGGATATTTATGCTACTGCCGTAGATTACTCGGTAGACAGCAAAACGACCAAAGACTTTTTTGCAACCGTTCAGAATAAAATGCACTACGCTGTTCATGGCAGTACTGCCGCAGAAGTCATTGTGCAACGGGCAGACCACACAAAAGACCACATGGGGTTGACCTTATGGAAGAATGCCCCAAACGGGAAGATAGTCAAAGCCGATGTTTCTGTTGCAAAGAACTATTTGCAGCAAGATGAGTTACAAGAGCTGAATGAGATTGTAACAATGTACCTTGACTATGCAACGCGCCAAGCACGGCGGCATATTCCTATGACGATGCAGGACTGGGCAGAGAAACTGGACGCTTTCCTGCAATTCAACGATGCCGAAATTCTAAAAGATAAAGGAAAGGTTACAGCAGCAATCGCAAAGGCTTTCGCAGAAAGTGAATTTGAAAAGTACCGCGTTATACAGGACAGGCAGTACCAAAGCGATTTTGACCGCCTTATGATGGAGGCAGAATCAACAAAACAATAATTACAGGCAGATGCCCTAGACAAGCTTGCAGACAGCCCAACCACGGATATTCGTGATTGTTTTCCAAAGAACAAGGAACAGTTTGTTCGAAATCTGAAGTACATGGCTAAATTTGTGGAGTGAAATTGCTATGATCCGTCACATTTTATTCTGGAAATACACTGACACTGTTAAAGCGGAACACAAAGAAGCGGAAGCACTGGCGTTCCTGCAAAAATCCGTTGCGACAATGGTCGGTCATATTGATGGCCTCCGCTGCGCAGAAATCAATACAAACACTGCCGGCGGGGAGTACGATCTCGTGTTCTATTCCGAGCTGCGGGATGCAGATGCCTTACAAGCATTCCAAAATCATCCGCTGCATGTTGCCCACCGGGAGCGCTGCAAGGCCCTTGTAACGGGCCGTTTGTGCGGAGATATGGAGGCGGATTGAAGATGGTTCTGTACTATTCGGGCACCGGCAACAGCAAATTTATCGCAAAATGTATCGCGTCCGCGCTTGAAACAGATTGCCTCAATCTTAATGAGCGCATCAAAACTGGAGACACCTCGTCTGTTCAGACAGAGGAAAATGTAATATTGGTCACGCCCACCTATGCTTGGCGTATTCCGCATATTGTTTCCGACTGGCTTGAAAAAGTGGATTTAGTCAGCGCTAAACGCATCTGGTTCGTGATGGATTGCGGCAGCGAGATCGGCAATGCAGCAAAGTACAACCAGGAGCTTGCCGCACGGAAAGCCCTTACCTTACATGGGCACGGCCCAAATCGTTATGCCGGAAAATTATATTGCTTTGTTCTCGGTACCGGACAAGCAGGAAGCAAAAGCGATTGTCGAGAATGCAAAGCCCGCTATCCGAAGCATCATTGACTGTATCCGTAATGGGATGGAATTTCCCGCACCGCGAAATAATTTGTATGACCGCTTTATGAGCAGCGCGGTAAATCCCATTTTCTACAAGGGAATCGTCAAGGCGGATGCCTTTACGGTAAGTGATGCCTGTATCGGCTGCGGAAAATGTGTGCAGCTGTGCCCATTGAATAACATCCGTCTGGATAAGGATAAACCTGTCTGGGGGTCAAATTGTACGCATTGCATGGCCTGTATTTGCTATTGCCCGAAAGAAGCTATCGAGTATGGCAAAAGAAGCGTGGGCAAACCGCGTTATCATTTTGAGGCTTTGGGCGTGGCTGAGAGCATTGTTTGATTAAGATGGCTCCCGGTTTTGCAAATCTTGGAATTTACAGGAAGTGTGACAAGAAAGCCAAAACGGTATACTGGGAAAAAAGATTAAGAAAAGAATAAAGAGCTGGTTTTAATTGTAAAATTTATGGGGAACTAACATCAGCTTATTGACATAAATTTAAAAATAAGTATAATAATAGTTGAGTAATTGTTCAACTATTATTATTTGGAGGTGAATATATGCCAAAAACGTCTTATATTTGTAATTGCGATGTAATTCATGAGGATATTGTGAATGATGTGAAATCCAAGATGCAGCCAAAAGATGATTATATCCAGTTGGCTTCTTTGTTTAAGCTATTTGGAGATGGAACTAGAGTACAAATCTTACACGCTCTAGAACAGAGTGAGATGTGTGTATGTGATCTTGCAGTGCTACTGGGGGTAACAAAATCTGCAATTTCGCATCAGTTAAAGGCATTACGCCTTGCGAATCTGGTAAAATTCCGTAAAGAAGCACAGATAGTTTACTACTCGCTGGCAGATGATCATGTGAAAGAGATTATTGACAAGGGATTTGAGCATCTTTGGCAGAAATAATATTTTTTAACATTATAGTTGAGTAATTGAACAATTAAACAAATTATAAGGAGATTATCATGAAACGCATATTTCTATTAAAAGGGTTGGACTGTCCAAATTGTTCCGCAAAAATTGAAAAAGAAGTCGGAGAGTTGGATGGAGTGCAATCCTCAGTGGTAAATCTGATGAAGCAGACGCTTACAATCAATGTTACTCAGACAGCCGCAGATACGATAGCCAGTCAGATTGAAACGATTGTTCATAGCCATGAGCCAGATGTGGAAGTTTCTGAAATTGTACAGGAATCTTATATACCGGAAAAAAAGCAGGAGGCCAATGAATCCTATAACAATGAGGATAAGAAGTTGACAGTTCGTTTAGCGACTGGTGCAGCAATCTATGCCATTGGTATGGCATTGACTGTTTTTGCGAAAGTGCCACTGCCTATCGAGTTAGCTTTTCTCATTGTTTCTTATGTTATTCTTGGCGGGGATGTTGTATGGCAGGCTGTGAGGAACATTTCAAAGGGGCGTGTGTTTGATGAACATTTCCTTGATGAGTGTTTCTACGATTGGTGCTTTTGTCATTGGTGAATATCCAGAAGCAGTTGCTGTTATGCTATTCTATCAGGTAGGTGAATTTTTTCAGTCATTGGCTGTTAAGCGTTCCAGAAAATCTATATCAGACTTAATGGATATACGTCCAGATTGTGCTACAGTAAGAAGAAATGGGGAATTGATTACCATATCTCCAGAAAGTGTCTCCATTGGTGAGATTATTATTGTAAAGCCTGGTGAAAAAATTCCATTAGACGGTGTGGTATTGGATGGAGATTCTATGCTGGATACAAGGGCCTTAACAGGAGAATCAGTTCCGAGAAGTGTTCATAAAGGAGACGAAGCACTTTCCGGTTGTATGAATCAGACGGGTGTCTTAATGATTAAGACAACAAAAGCATTTGGTGAATCTACGGCTTCAAAGATTATTGATCTTGTGGAAAATGCGTCAAGCCGAAAAGCACCAACAGAAAATTTTATTACTACATTTGCACGTTATTATACACCTGTGGTTGTAATCTTAGCAGCTTTTCTGGCGATTCTGCCACCGATCATTCTTGGCGGAGGCTGGACAGAGTGGATTCGCAGAGGATTTGTTTTCCTTGTGGTATCTTGTCCATGTGCATTGGTTATTTCAATCCCGCTGACTTTCTTCGGCGGCATTGGTGCAGCATCTAAACGAGGTGTACTTGTAAAAGGAAGCAATTATTTAGAGGCACTTAATAATGTCAGCGTTATTGTGTTCGATAAAACCGGAACACTTACAAAAGGTGTTTTCAATGTGACGGATATTTTGCCTGCAAATGGATTTTCAAAAGAACAGGTTCTGGAGTATGCGGCAGAGGCAGAGAGCTTTTCTAACCATCCTATTGCAAAATCCATTCTTGCTGCTTATGGAAAAGAAATTGATCAGTCAGTGATTTCTGATTATAAGGAAATTTCAGGATATGGAATCAGTGTAATGGCAGGGGAAAAGAAAGCTTATGCTGGCAATACGAAACTTATGGATTCAGAGCATGTGGAGTACACAGCCTGTGAAAAAGTTGGTATAAAGGTTTATATAGCAGTAGATGGTCAATATGCCGGATGCATTTTGATAACAGATGAAGTAAAGCCGGACAGCAAAAAAGCAATTTCTGATTTGAAACATATCGGTGTGGAAAAAACAGTCATGCTTACCGGTGATGATGAAAAAATTGGGAAGTCTGTTGCAGAAGAATTGCAGTTGGATGAATATTATGCACAGCTGCTTCCTGACCAAAAAGTGGAAAAGGTTGAGCTTTTAGATAGTAAAAAGAGACAGGGAAGCAAATTGGCTTTTGTTGGTGATGGTATCAATGACGCTCCTGTCCTTGCCCGTGCAGATGTTGGTATTGCAATGGGTGGGCTTGGTTCGGATGCGGCCATTGAAGCAGCAGATGTAGTTCTGATGACAGATGAACCGTCTAAGCTGGTGGACGCGATTGAAGTAGCAAAAGCGACAAAACAGATTGTCATGCAGAATATAGTGATTGCTCTTGGGATTAAGAGTGTGTTCCTGATTCTTGGCGCTCTTGGTATTGCGGGAATGTGGGAAGCTGTATTTGGTGATGTAGGCGTTACCATAATTGCTGTTTTAAACGCAATGAGAATTTTGAAAAAATAGGAAATGAGGTGGAAATGTGAAACGAAAACTGATTCTGTTAGTTGTTACGATTGTTTTTCTTGTAGGTTTCGGTGTCATTTTACATTCACCGCCTTCTATGATTGATGCAGTCACAGGAGCAACACCGAAGCAAAAAAGGCGGCTCAAGCCTCCGCACAGTTGGAAGGCTCTTATGTTCTCGGTATTAATATGATGTCAGATGGTCTCGACAACGAGAACACCCGGAATAAATTAAAAGAATTGGCACTGGACGATTCGGAAACAAATGAAACAGATCTCATGAAAACGGACATTAGTTTTCGGTTATATGTATCTGAGACGGATTATCCGCTTGTCAGTTATGCTAAGAAACTCTGTGACAGGTTGAAACAGGCCGGTTTTTCCGTAGATCTGAAAGAGTACAGTAACACAATGATGCTATCAAGAGTGGTAAGTGGAAAGTATGATGTATTCCTGGCATCGGATGATTTTATTGACGTTACAACGCTAACACAGATGGACTATATGATCATGGACAGCGAAGAAATGAGGTGAGCGGGAATTTATGAGAAAATGGAATACGATTTTGTCTGTTTTAATGCTTCTCATTTTTATGATTCATGGAATCATGGGCAGCTTTATGCTGAACGGAGTTGGAAGTAGTGCAGGGAAACTTCTTGCATGGATTGGTGTTGGTATTCTTGTTGTGCATACGGTGATTGGTGTCATCCTGACAGTTCAGAGTTTACAGACAGCGAAGCAATCCGGAAAAATGTATCTGAAACAGAAACGCCATATTTTGGGCGAGACGAGCCAGTGGGCTGGCAATACTGATCCTGCTGTTCTTCCATATTGGCTTGTTTGGAAAGGTGCAGAATGGGACATATATTTTGTTCCCTTTTACAACGGTAAAGATGGTAACTCAGCTTTTGTTCGTGGCGGCAATCTTTGTTCATATTTTTATCAATATCCGCCCATTGCTCGTATCGCTGGGAATCATCAGTTATAAAGAACGAAGGGGTGATATTTATTTGATCCTTTCGGTGCTCCTTCTTTTTATAGCGGGCGCAGTTATTTTCTATTATATTGGGTGGCAATATCTATGAGTAAGACAATTATTATTATAGGTGCTGGACTGGCAGGACTTTCAGCGGCTTTGCAGGCAGCGGAAAATGGATGCAATGTAAAACTGGTTTCCTCCTTTCCATCAGAGCGGGCGCAGTCTGTTATGGCGGAGGGCGGTATCAACGCAGCTTTGAATACAAAAGATGAAAACGACAGTCCCGAAGAACATTTCACAGATACAATAAAGGCGGCTTGCGGTCTGGCAGACCCAAATGCAGTTTGGGGAATGACACAGGCAGCACCGGAGCTGGTGCACTGGCTGCTAAAACTTGGAGTTAAATTTAACATGAGTGGCTATGATGATGTGGATCTGCGGAATTTTGGCGGGCAGAAAAAGAAACGGACTGCTTTTGCACAGAGCGATACCGGGAAGCAGATCATGACAGCTATGATAGACGCTGTTCGCAGGAAAGAAGCATCTGGTATGGTAGAACGGTTCAGCCATCATTCTTTCCTAACACTTCGTCTGTGTGGCAATATTTGTTGTGGCTGCGTAATCAGGGATGAATACAGTCAGGAGACTGTGGAATTACCGGGGGGATGCGGTTATTGTTGCCACCGGTGGTATGCACGGATTGTTTGGAAATACAACGGGTTCGCTGAGCAATACAGGAGAAGTCACCGCAGAATTGTTCCGGCTTGGTGTTCCTCTGGCAAATGGCGAGATGATCCAGTACCATCCGACAACTGTGAAATGTGGTGGAAAACGCATGCTCATCAGCGAGGCGGCCAGAGGGGAAGGTGGCAGGTTGTTTGCCATGAGATGGAAAACAATGGTATTTCATGGAGGAAAAATACCCGGAGCTTGGAAATCTGATGCCACGAGATATTACCGCCAGAGAGATATGGAAGGTCAGCCATGAATCAGAGGTATTTCTTGACATGACGGAAATATCGGAGGAGATTATTTCAAATAAGCTATCTGGTCTGGCAGACGATTGTATGACCTATCTGCATAAAGATATACGAAAGGAACCGGTGTCTGTTTTACCGGGAATTCACTATTTTATGGGAGGCATTCTGGTGGATGAGCAGCACAGAACGCCGATTCAGAATCTTTACGCTGCCGGAGAATGCTGTGCCCAATATCATGGTGCCAACCGTCTTGGTGGAAATTCTCTGTTAGGAGCGTTATACGGAGGACGTGTTGCGGCAAAATCAGCATGCGAACAGGCAGATGTAGTAGATCTATCTTGTGCGACACAGATAGATTTTCCACCAGCGTCTCAAATTTCAGAAATAAAGCAATTAAACAAAGTGATGCAGGATACTATGGGCGTTGTCAGAAATGAGAATACGTTGTTAAATGGGATTCAAACGGTACAAGCGCTGACAGGAAATCTTCCATTGCTTGGCATGGCAGTTCTAAAGAGTGCTCTTGCAAGAAAAGAAAGCCGTGGTGCACACTGGCGGGAGGATTATCCGAAGAGCAATGACGATGATTACCTTAAAACAACGGTAGCCAGATTTGATGGAAAGCAGATACAGATTTCCTTTGTACCTGTTCCAGAAAGGCGGTGATTCACTTGGTATATAAAATAAGAATCAGGCGGCAGGAGAGTCAGAAATCAGACAGTTATTGGCAGGAATTTGAGTTTGACGGAAGCAAAAACAGCTCTGTTGCCAATGTTCTAAAGGAATTGAACAGTAGAACCCCTTTGAAAGATAATTCAGGGAATATAGTTACTCCCATCAGCTGGGAATGTAGCTGTATGGTGCGAAAATGTGGGGCTTGCGCCATGCTGATTAACGAACGTCCGAGGCTGGCATGCTCTACATTTCTACATACGTTAAAAGGTTCTACAATCACCTTGGAACCTTTAAGCAAATTTCCGCTTGTAAGAGATTTGATCGTTGACCGGTCAATTCTGTTTGAAAATTTGAAAAAACTGAACCTTTGGCTTGAAAGTGAAGCTTATATGAATCCGTGGACACATGAACCGAGATACCAGTCGGCACGCTGTCTGATGTGTGGCTGCTGCCTTGAAGTGTGTCCTAACTTCTCTGCAAATGGGACTTTCGCAGGCGCTGTTGCTGCAGTCAACGCATTTCGGATTCTGAATGAAGAACAGGAAAGCACTCATTTGAATGAGATTTCTGCTGAATATAAGAAGAAATATTTTGAGGGATGCGGGAAGTCGTTATCTTGTCATGATATTTGTCCGATTGGTCTGCCTGTGGAAGAACTGCTTGTAAGGTCGAATGCAGCGGCTGTTTGGGGCAAATAAAATGGATGATAAAAGCTATAATGAATGTATGAAGAGAATCAAAAACTTGATTCTCTTTTTTTTAAAATACATACATTGACAAATATCTATGTATATATTATGTTGAACATAGACAATGATCAATGTGAGGTGTCAATATGAATGCAATGGATGTGGCTTTGATATGCAAGGCTTTGGGCGATGCGAACCGGCTGGAAATTGTACAGATGCTGTCGGATGGAGAAAAGTGCGGGTGTAAACTTTTGGAAAGATTTGAAATTACCCAGCCAACTTTATCCCATGATGAATTTTCCGGAAATATTGTAGCTAATAGTTATTTAAACTGTTGTATTTGTTTAAAAATTAAAAAATATCTAATGAGTCTTCCGCATCTACCCACATCTGCAAATTTCCATCAAGATATAATCTTGCATATTCAAGAGGATCATCAATGGCGAGTGCGTTTAATGCACAGTCTGATCCTGATGTGGTTTTTAAGTCCTTTTCAGCTTCCCAACAGTCAATGCGGAGCATATAGCCAACAGAGGTATAAACATCAATGCTCTTCTTCACTCTTCTTCAACTTCGAATAATAACTATCCGCAGTATAAAGCGCCGCCACCGGATTATGCCCCAATACACGGTCTTTCGTCACTGCTGTCGTAGTCAGTGCCTCGGAATATTTGTAAAACAGACTGTCATGCCCCACACAAAGTCCGACCACAACATTCAGGTCCGTCTTCGCCTTGTTCAGAAGCTTTGCCTGCAGGATCGGATTACACATATTCACACCGACACCTTCGCAACATTCCGGGATGCCGACCGATGTCTTCTTCTGTGTTCCGGCTTTACAGCCGACACCATACACCTCAAAGCCATGTCTGCGCAGGATATCTGCCAGGATACGGCTTTCTTTCAACAATCCGACACAGGTTGCGATCCCGATCTTTTTCGCATTAATCTTCTTTGCAAAATCCATGATTTCTTCGACACGGGTATGTTTGCAGTAATTCTCATACTCTACTTCAGCTGCAGCGATTGTTACTTTGCGGTTCTCGTCTTCATTGTAGCATTCCATAGCTTCATTTAGAACTTCTTCATCCATGTGTGTTGTCAGACAGAAAGCCGGATAGGTTTTATCCATTTTGCTGCAGTTTTTTACTGCGCAGTCGATACAGGACATGTCTTCTTTTTTCATTTTTTCATTCTCCTTTTGTATACCTTGGTATCTACAGAGGCCTGCCACTGGCAGATTCTCTAGATTAAGCTTTACTTTGTAAAATATCCTCTATTTACTTCATAATAACAAATACTTATACTACAGACAATGGTTTTCCGTTTTTATTTTCTTATTTTTTGTAGTTCTTTTCTATGAGAAACGTTCCCCGATTCAGGGGTGATTTGTCATGAATTGTCGATTCTGATTTTTGAAAAATTATTGAAAATTATCTTTTTAAACTTGAAGATATATAACAGTCTCTCTGATAGACCATCATCTTTGGATTTAGTCAAGCATTTATCAAAAAACTAAAGATGTACCGTTTCACCAAATAGACGGGACGTACTTCATTTGATAAAAAACTAAAAAAACAGCGATTTACATCAAACTAAGAAATTATCGATATGGGAAATTGATAACTCCCAGTTTGCCTTTGTATCCCTTATTCATAATACTTGAAGACCCAAAGAGGAAAATTATCGGGTGATGAAACTGTAGATTTAACAGACGCTCTCTGCAAATCCTCAAGATGAGGTGAATTTGCAGAGAGCGTTTGTTTGTATCAAAGCAGAGAATTGTATAATTTCGCGTCATGTGTTCAAAGTACAAACTATGGGACAGGCCATGATTTATAATAGAAGTATCGAAGGGAGCAGTTCCCTTCCCCAATACTGCATATATCGGTGCAGTAGCGACGCTTGCACGGAGTTTTAGCGACACCGTATCGGGGAAATAGCGACACTTTGTCGGCCTAAAGCGACATCTTGAGAGCTTTGCGGTATACTTGATTTGCACGTAGATTTACGTGCAAATCAAAATACCGGAGGTTAAAAATGGTAAACTACCGCGAGATTCTCAGGCTTCACTCATTGGGGCAAAGTCAACGCACAATTCGAAGTTCAGCACACTGTTCAGACAATACTGTTCGTACTGTTTTGGAGGTGGCTAGTCAAAAAGGCATCCAGTGGCCTCTTGATGACGACATTACCAACGCCGATCTGGAGCGGATGCTCTTCCCGGACAAGTACAAGAGTGCTTGCTTGTACATTGAACCGGACTATCCGTACATTCACCGTGAGCTGGCAAAGCGTGGTGTTACACTGACCTTGTTGTGGGAAGAGTACCGTCGCACATGCTACGATGAAGGCAAGAAGCCGTACATGTTTACGCAGTTCGGCGAGAAATACCGCAAATGGGCCCGCGTCACCAAGGCAACCATGCGTATCCAGCACAAGCCCGGAGACGCCATTGAGGTAGATTGGGCCGGCGATACGATTCCCATTTTCGATTCTGTAACCGGTGAGCAGAGCAAGGCTTACCTATTTGTAGCAGTCCTGCCCTGCAGTTACTACGCCTATGCAGAAGTTTGCGGTGACACGCAGACTGAGAATTGGTTGAACTGCCATGTTCATGCGTTTAACTACTTTGGCGGAGCAACGAGACTTTTGATTCCGGACAACTGCAAAACTGCGACATCTTCCAATACCCAGTATGATGTGGTAGTGAACCGCAGCTACCAGGAGTTGGCAGAGTACTATGGAACTGCCATTGTTCCAACTCGCGTTCGTAAGCCAAAGGACAAAAGCGCCGCTGAAGCATCTGTGAACTTTGCAGAGACCTGGATTATTGCAGCTCTGCGTGACAGGAAATTCTTCACCGTGAGGGAAGCACAGGAAGCGGCGGCAGAAAAGCTCGAAGAGTTCAATGCCCGCACATTTAAAGCGCGTGCAGGATGTCGGCGTAGTGCCTATCTTGAAGAAGAAAAGGCGTATATGCTGCCGTTGCCAGCAATTCCGTTTGAGCCTGCCGTCTGGTCTGTAGCCAAGGTCCCCAACGATTACTGCATCTCGGATGGCCGGAACAAATATTCTGTTCCGTACAATCTGATTGGAGAGAAAGTCGATATTCGCGTCACGAAGAATGTGGTTGAGGTTTATTACCGCGGCAGCCGCATGGCGTGTCACCGCCGTCTGCAAACAGTGCAGCACGATCCACTGGTGAAGTTGGAACATATGCCGGAAGCTCACCAGAAATACCTGACATACAATGCGGATGACTTTAAAATCTGGGCAATGTCTGTAGGGCCTCAAACGGAGCAGGTCGTTGCTTACTTTCTGGAATCCGGTAAGGTTCCCGAGCAGGGATACAAGGCCTGTGTAAGTCTTAGAAAGCTCGGCGAAAGGTACGGCAAAGAGCGCCTGGAAATGGCTTGTATGAACACGCTTGCATATGTGCGACGCCTTCTATTCGTAATATTAGCAGTATTCTGAAAAGCAAGCAGAGCAAGTCTGCTGAAAATGCTGCAACTCCGAAGAAAACGCAAGATCTCGAACGCTATGGCATTACGCGTGGCGCTGCCTACTTTGCGAAGGGAGGCAACCGCTAATGACACAGCAGACGCTTGATATGCTCGCAGATATGAAGTTGAGCGCGATGGCAGCGGAGCTTGCCAACCAGCTAAAAGATCCTTCGTTTGCAGCCCTCGGCTTTGAAGAACGGCTTGATATGATTGTGACCGCAGAATGGAACAAGCGGCAGACAAACAAGATTAACCGTTTGATTAGAAACGCTCATTTCAGCGCCTCATCTGCAACAATTGAAGGCATTGAATACTACGAGGACCGCAAGCTGGACAAGACGCAGATCCTGCGTTTGGCCACATGCAAATACATTGATGAAGGTCACCATGTAATTCTGAAGGGAGCCTCCGGCAATGGAAAGACGTATATTGCCTGTGCGCTTGGAAATGCAGCCTGCCGCCGCTTGAAAAAAGTTGCCTACATCCGCTTACCTGAATTACTGGACGAAATTACGATTGCCCGCAGCCGTGGCGAAGTGAAGAAGTTGCAAGCCACTTACAGAAAATTCGATCTGCTGATTTTGGACGAATGGCTGATTCGTCCTCTCACTCCTGAGGAGTCCTACGAGCTGCTGGAAATTGTTGAGATGCGCTGCGAACGTTCGATGATTTTTTGCACGCAGTACGAACCGGATGGCTGGTATCCACGTATTAATTCCAACCCTGAAACGGATAGTCCCGTCTCAGAGGCGATTATGGACCGCATTGTCCACAATTCGTATGACATTATGGTAGATGGCCGTATCTCCATGCGGGAGCGCAAAGGTTTGAAGGCTATGCAGAAAGCGGGTGCTACGGATGTCTAAGTGCCCTTACAATTCGTCCACTGATCCGTGCGAGCTTGAAGTTCAACTTATGGTAGCCAATGTTGTTGAGGAAGAGGCCACCGAAACATTCCACGAGATGCAGGCTGAAATTGACCGGTTGTTACGGCGCATTCATCTTTTGGAAGATCTATTGCAAAGAAACGATATCCCTGTACCTGAACTAGACGATTGACTTCTGCTCTGCCAGCGTTTTTGCTGGCAGAGCTTTTTACCGGCATGGAGGTCGGACGAGGTGGCCTAAACATTCCGACAGGGTGGCCCAATCTGTTCGTGCAGATGGAACTTCGGTTCTTGGATGTATGGCTGTGTCGCTTTAGACCGTGAAAGTGTCGCTAAAACTCCGTACAAGCGTCGCTCCTGCACCGATATATGCACCAATACAAAGCGGAGGTAACTACTATGCTGAAGGATATGGATTTCGGGGTCTACGGTAAGGGCGTTGACGGATATGTTCACTATTCTCTGGCGATGATCGTATCCGGGAAGAAGAGGAAAACCGTAAGGCGCTGATGGATGAGTTCGATAACGATGAGGACAACTCCGATTCGGACGACCTTGATTCTGATGACTTTGGTTCGGATGATTTTGGCAGTGACGACTTCTGACAGTAAGTGCCACAGATAAAATGCAACACACGACAGAAAGGACTTTACCATGAAAAAGACTATTTGGAAAAGCATTCTTTGCGCAATGCTCGTTACGCTGACTGCCTGCATTTTGTGTATCGGCGCATTCGCTGCCAAGTATACCTGTATCAAGAGCGGCTGCAACAGAGAGGCGGCTAAGGGCTCCGCCTATTGCTGGGTACATAAACCCACTAAGAGCAATTCCAGTGTCTCCGGCAGCGGCTCCAGACCGTCCAGCAGCAGCTCTAGCACAAAGCATAAATACACCTGCATCAAGGACGGCTGCACGAGAGAAGCGGATAAGGACTCGGCCTACTGCTGGGTACATCGCCCTTCCAAATCTTCCACCAAAAGCAGCACTTCTTACAGCTCCAAATCTTCGTACAGCAGTTCTTACTCCAGCAGCAAAAAATCCTACAAGACGTATGATTCCTATGATGATGGCTACGATGCCATCTACGATGATGACGACTACGATGAGGATCGCTACGACAGCGACCCGGACTACGCAGCAGGCGTAGATGACGCTATGGACGAGTTGGATTGGTAACACAACAGTTTATGCAAATGACAGGAGGTTCCCTATGAAGGCATTTATCACGATCACCGGATTGAAGTTCCATTTTGGCAGCAAGCCTTTTGAGGTCGGGCAAAAGGTAAAGCTGGTCAAAGAGCCTGACAATGAGTATGACAGCGAAGCAATCAAGGCAGAGCTGCCGGGGCTTGGCTGCGCGGGTTATGTGGCAAACAGCCCACACACGGTTTTGGGCGACTGCATCAGCGCCGGCAGACTGTACGACAAAATTGGAGACAGCGCCACGGCCAAAGTTGTCTATGTACTGGACAATGCGGTGGTCTGCAAGGTGAAGATTGCAGAGAAAGAAAAGATGTGCAGTCAATGCATCGAATGACAGCTTTATCGGAGGTTATTGCCCGCATTCGGCGCTGGGTATCGAATGATCCGCATAAGTGTTGCAGAGGTTGCTGCGTGACATGTCCATATTATAAAGATTGTGAGGCTGATGCACAAAAGAGATAAAACTTCAAGATTACGATCCCAGAACAGAAAACAGGGCAAGCTAAAACGAAAAGAGGTTTATTATGGCTTATTCGCGTAAAGACGTTGATAAAACAAAGCAGAACGCCAAGAAATTCGTTCGCTACCAAGAGGGTGCTGAAAAGTACAGCATGGGTTTGACAAAATTCACAGCGCTCGCTAAAGAAGCTAAGGCTGTTTACAAAATTGACAAGGTGACCTTAGTCAACTGTGAGATTTTTGAACGGTATCTGGAATCGTTCCGTAAAATTCTCACTTCACAGCCTCTCTGATATTAACAAACAAAACTCCCCCAAGTGTGCATACGCTGTGCGTAGAGGCCTGGGGGAGATGTTGTTGTTATAGTAGCAAATTTATAGGTTTCTTGTCAAGAACTGAACGTTATACTCCACCGCAAGGGTAGCCAAGGGTGCGGTGACCTATGGGCTGGAATTGATGCTGGCAGTGTTCTCCATCGTGCAGGGCATGGTGTCCACCATTATCACCCAATCGGGCAGTTCCGGCATGAGCAGCGTATCGCTGCCACAGGAGTTGATCGATGCCATCAACAATGTGGGCTTTTGGGATTCTATTCCGTTGTGGGCGGTTACGCTGATTGGCGGTCTGCTGATTACGGTTTTATCTTTTACCATGATTCTCACGGTTTACGGCAGAATGTTCAGTCTTTGGATGTACGCCGCTATTGCGCCGATTCCGCTGTCTACATTCGCGGGTGAACCCACCAGCAGCGTGGGTAAAAACTTCATCCGCAGTTATGCGGGTGTGTGTTTGCAGGGCGTGGTGATTGCCTTGTCCTGCATCATTTTCTCCGCCATCTCGTCCAGCTCACCCGCCGTGGATACAAGCGCATCTGTTGTCACCGCCGTTTGGACCTATGTCGGAGAACTGGCGTTCAACCTGCTGGTGCTGGTCGGTGCCATCAAAGGCTGTGACCGCATTGTGAAAGAAATTATGGGATTGTGAGTTGCAGGCGCGGCTTTTTTGTGGTATAATAGAGCCACGAAAGGAGCTGAGACTATGCCTGAAATTATTCCGATTCGTGATTTAAAGAACACCAATGCAATTTCCCAACGCTGTCATGAAACAGCAGAACCTATCTTTGTAACCAAAAACGGTTATGGTGATATGGTTATCATGAGCATGGAAGCCTATGAGCACCAACAAATCATGAATGATGTATACGCAAAGCTGGCAACGGCTGAAGCACAGCACGAAGCTGGAATGGGACGTTCTCTTGCTGATATTCTGAAAGAAACGAGCAAGAAGTATGAGTTATAATGTCATTTTGCTGCCAGCAGCAGAGGATGATTACCAAGAAATCTTGCGATACTTTGAGAGACAGTTCGATTCTCAGCAGGCAATTCGTTCGTTTGTAAAAGATTTTGGTGAAGTGCTGCTTCGTTTGGAAGAGACTCCTACAATTTATGGGTACTCCCGCGACGAGGCGCTTCGGCAGAGAGAATACAGGAAGTTCTTGATTGGAAGATATGTGGCTCTCTTCAAAATTGACGAGCCAAGAAACGCCGTGGAAATTTACAGAATCTTCCACGGAACACAAAATTATACGAAATATTTATAATGAAGAACGCCGCTGTGCAGATTGCATAGCGGCGCTTTTGTTTACAGGAGGAGTCTTTTATCGAAATCAAAATGTGATGAGCAATTCCTTGTTATCGCCGGTCAGCTTGCTGTATGCCGTCTCGCTGAAATAGCGGGAGTGCGCTTTCTCTCCGTGTACCAGCAGCACGGCAGAGCGGATCTCGCTGCTGTATTGCAAGATCGGCATCTTCAGGAACGACAGCGAGGACGTCACGTTCCAGCCGCCGTTGGAGTTCAGACTGCGGGGATGGTATCGTTCATCATTTCTCCTCATTGGAACATGTTATAAGATATTTTTGTGGCGATGCCATGCCATTATTATGAGAGCAATGAGCATAGTGGCGGTTTCCGCAACAGGAAATGCAAGCCAGATTCCGTTCAGTTGGAATAATTTGTTCAGACACCATAAGGCAGGAACAAGGAAAAGCAGTTGTCTGCATAATTGAATCGCTATGCTGGAACCTACTTTTTCTGTCGCCTGAAAATAGGTGGAAATCATGGTAGAGAGACCGCAAAACAGATAGCTTGCCGCCATGATTCGCATAGCGGATATTCCAAAGGAGCGCATGGCTTCCGACGCTGTAAATAATTCCAAAAGCTGTGCCGGAAAGAAGTTGACGGTCAATGTTCCCAGTATCATCATACCGGAGACCAAAGCGGTTCCGTATCGGAAAGCGGAGTGCAGCCTATCTCTGTTTCCCGCACCGTAGTTAAACCGCATAATAGGCAAACAGCCCTGAATCAAGCCGTTTACTGTCATAACGATCAGCTGCTGCACCTTAAAATACGCACCGAAGAATGCAATCGCCGTATCGGAATACGCCACCAGAAACAGATTGACGAATGTCACCATAAACGAACTGAGGGCATTCATAATGAAAGATGGTAAGCCAAGGGCGAATATACGGGCAATCATCCGCTTTTGTATATGAAATTCTTTGATCTTTATCCGCACTTTTTGCTTTTTGCCCAGCAGCAAGGCAAATGCCAAAATCATGGATAACAAATAGCCCGCAACAGTAGCCACCGCAGCGCCACGGATTCCCATAGCTGGAAAAACACCAATACCAAAAAATTAGGAGTGGGTCAAATACAAAATTAGCGACCACTCCTGCAATCTGGAACCACATAGGAGCAATCATGTTCCCAGTAGCCTGTATCATCTTCTGGATTGCGATATGCACCATGTTGGGAATTTGCATGAACGAACATACGCTCATATAGGCAAGACTCAACTGATAAATTTCTTCGTTATTGGTGAATGCCCCAAAGTAGGGTTTCATAATCAGTAATGACAGAAGATTGAGCAAAGCACCAATTCCAAAGGCCAGTAACAATCCATGTGTGACGGTAGTATTTGCCTCATTCTGCTTTTTCTCCCCAAGATACCCTGCAATCAGTACATTCACGCCAACGCCGATCCAGATAGATGTCGCATTCATCAGAGTTGTAATGGGAAACGACAGGGAAACCGCCGTCAAAGCATTTTCACTCAGCCGCGCTACAAACGCGCTGTCTATCAGATTATAGGAATATTGCAGAAACATGGAAATCAGCGGCGGTATCGACATTTGCCAGATGAGTTTTCCAACGGGCGCAACCGCCATTTTGTTATTGGTCTGCATGCTTTCCCTCTTCTCCACAAATTGTCCGAACAATATAGTTTTGTTTGCGTGCTGCGGGCTGACCGGCTTCCTGGGCCGGATAAGTCCCTGCTTCCAGTACAGCGTCCAAAGCCTTGGAAGGGACAGATTCCGATTTATAAGCCCGTACACTACGGCACATCTTGATAAGAGACAAAAAATTTTCCCCCATACAGATATAGTCCTCCATTCTGCTAATACTTCCGAGATACCGGCAACAAAAAAGCCACACAACTATCACAAGATAGCTGTGTGGCAAAAAGATGACCGAATCCGGAAAAGTCCACTAAAGTTTTGCGTTTATTATTATAGCGAACTTGAAGGAGACTGTCAAGCATCAATCATGACGGAATTGTGGCGGCTGTCTGTTGTTTTTGTGTTACTTTATCCCGGAATTGCTCTCTATCACTGTGCAAGTACGCCATTATAAATCACCCTCGTTTCTACCAGATTTTTGTACAGCTTATCCGGGTAATAAGAAAAATACGGTTCCATTTCTGAGAGGCTCAACCTTGCATCGCTCATATATTGGTATAATCGCTCCTGCAAAGGCTTTCCCGTAACTTCCGAATACACATCTACATCTTTCAGCAAATCAAGGAATTGCAGCACCTTATAATTGGATTCTGTCACTGGCACTTTCGGCTTACGAACAATCACCCGCGACTTTGCCAGAGATGTTTCCCTGTATTCGTTCGTTGCCTTATTCGATACGACTTCATACAGCATCGGAACTTGTGTCGTTAGCCCCATCTGGTTAAAGAACATCAAACCACTTACATAGCCGCATCTCTTATCCTTATCTCGTAGATATTTATATTCCAACACTTTTTCTGGAGGAAGTTGTGACCCTGATTTGAAAATCGTTTTTTTCGGCAAGAAGTAAACTCCATTGTCAAACCGCTTAACCTTTCCAGCATCGGTAAGTTTTTTTATCTGCTGTCGAAGGTTTGCGCGGCTCATGCCTTCGATTTGAAGATCAGCAAGGAAAATTGGTTCATTCGGTTTGTAGTTTTTAAGAAGATACTCATATAATGTTTCCATACTGCCCTCCGTTCACACATTCGTGTTTTTGTATTTCTTTTCTGTTATTATTGTACTCGTGATTTTCAAAAATATCAAGACATCTTTCAATCACAAAGAGTCGCAGCTTCGAATACCATTAACTTTTTTAGAAGAAATTTGAAAAAATCTGCGAAAATTTCCGGGAACGTGTTCTCTTATACTATAGGAGGGTTAAAAGCCTCCGAAAAAGAGAACAGCGTCCTCTGTTTGTACCGCATTGGGAAAGCAGCGCCACGACCGGAAATTCGCGAGCGTGCCAAGGTGCGAGAAAACATACTGCAATGGTCGCAAGGCCATTGTAGGGCACAGCGCCGGGAAAGGTTGCCTGTCTGGAATTGCAGAGGGAGAAAAACGCACAGCTATAACGACAGATCGTGCCGTGGAAAGATTGCTTTTCTTTCCACGGTATTTTTGTATCGTTATAGATACAAGTTTTTCATATTTTTCCCTACACAAAATGAACGGAAGTACTAAGAAATGGCTTACTCGCGTAAGGATGTTGAGAAAACAAAAATGAACGCCAAGAAATTTGTCCGCTACCAAGAAGGTGCCGAAAAGTACAGCATGGGTCTGACAAAATTCACAGAACTCGCTAAAGAGGCTAAGGCTGTATACAAAATCGACAAGGTGACTTTAGTAAACTGTGAGATTTTTGAAAGGTATCTGGAGACATTTCACATACTTTAACGTTGGCACAAAAATAGAATTATGCAGATGCTTACATTCGGCAGAAAATAATCGATTGAATTGGGCGTGACTTTCTGTTACACAAATTGTATACTAATGTTGTGGAGGATTGAGAATTATTATGGCAAAGATGGGACGACCAAAATCCGAAAATGCAAAGAAGAATTATGTGAATATTCGGGTGGAGGACGACCTATACGCTCGTATCCGTTCTTATGCTGCACAACACCAAATGACTATCACAGAAGTTGTCTTACTGGGTTTAAGCAAGGTTTTGTCTGACCCGGAATAAGTATCAGGCCCTTCTTCTTTCGGGAAGGAGAATTGATATGGCAACTGCACGAAAAGATTTTCGAGGACGTGTACTACGCAAAGGAGAGGTGCAACGCGCTTCCGATAAGCGGTATATGTATTGTTATACTGACCCTTTCGGACGGCGCAAATACATCTACGCAAATGACCTTGTAACGCTTCGAGAAAGGGAGATGCGCCTCACAAAGAAACAGTTGGATGGCTTAGACACTTATGTCGCCGGGTATGCAACCGTAAACTTTGTGTTTGACCGCTATATAAGCCTAAAGACAAACCTTCGGGAAACAACACGAAGCAATTATCTTTATATGTGTGACCGCCATGTTCGTGAAACTTTTGGAGAACGAAAGATTGCGGATATTAAGTATTCCGATGTGCTTCAGTTTTATAACTATCTGGTTGTCATGAAGGGCTTGCAGACGAACACATTAGAAAGCATCCATTGCTTGTTGCATCCAACATTTCAGCTGGCTTTTCGTGATGACATCATCCGCAAAAATCCAACCGATGGCGTACTGGCAGAGGTAAAGAAAACCTTTGGGCAAACTACTGGAACTCGCCACGCATTGACGATTCCCCAGCAGCGGGCGTTTATGGAGCACATTGCCAACCATCCAATTTACTATCACTGGTGGCCGATGTTCACGATACTGTTGGGTACAGGTTGCCGTATTGGTGAAGCGCTTGGACTACGCTGGGATGACTTGGACTATGACAAACGCACAATCAGCATCAATCATAGTCTGGTCTATTACCCTGTTGGAGAAGATCGCACTTCTATTCTGCATATTTCAAAGCCTAAGACTAATGCAGGTATTCGGACGATTCCAATGCTTGATACGGTGAAAGATGCTTTCGAGATGCTGAAAGAAGAACAGGAAGAATCCGGTCAGTGTGATGCTGAAATCGACGGTATGACAGGCTTCATCTTCTGCAACCGCTTTGGTAATGTTCCGAATCCGCAATCTGTCAATCGCGCCATCAAAAGGATCATTGCAGATTATAATGCAACTGAGCAAGTCGCTGCAAAGAAGCAACACCGTGAAGCTGTTTTGCTACCTGATTTCTCGGCGCATCACTTGCGGCACACTTTTTGCACAAGGCTTTGCGAAAACGAAACAAACCTGAAAGTCATCCAATCGGTCATGTGGCACAAGGACATCCAAACGACTATGGATGTCTACGCTGAAGCGACTGAGCAGAAAAAGCAGGAATCGTTTGAAAGACTGGCTGCAAAACTGGACATTTTTTAATCGTTGAAGAAGCGCTCTGATGGGGCGCTCAAAATGACAGCAAAATCATTGAATGACAGCAAATTGACAACAAACGAAGGGAAATAAAAGCGTAGTTTGAGGGATGTCTGATTAGCAAGCAAGTGATGTCAAAGCATCACGAAGCCTTGTAGGGCACATAGGATCAGAATCCCCACGATGAAGCCTATCGACTTATTTTGTGTCGCAGCTATGATATAAAATTGCAAAAAACAGGCGATTTTTGGGCGAAATGTACCAAAATTATCCCATTTGCCTGAAAATGTCCACAAGCGATTTGCGCGCATCCTGCCGAAAAGCAGAATGCGCTTTTTTGTTGCAGCGTGAATTTTCACCACTGGCGGTACGGTTTTGAGAGCCTATCGCCAGTCTTGACAGACAAAACCGCAGCAATTTCCGAAGGAAAATTTCGGCGAGGGAGACATATTCTCCCCCGCCGTTTATTATAGATTCCCGAAAGATAAAGAAAGAAGGTATTTCCCATGAGCATCATTATCGGCATCGACCACGGTTATAGAGGAAAAGCCTATTAAGTTATAGGCAATGAAATATAACTGCACTTTGAGAAAAGGGACCTCAAGGTACTTTTTATCTTTTGAATTTGTTGTATACCTCCAAATGAAAAAAACAAGGAGAGGCTTCCAAGGAAACCTCTCCTTAACGGGTATTAAGGGCTATGTCAGATTTTTTTCAGCAAAATATTTACGACAGGTAACTTACCGATACAGCGGCCCATACTGCTTGCACGCAGCATAATCCGCAGCCTGCTGATCCTGTGTGCCGAAGCTGGCCCATGCGTGGGGACGATAAACCTTCTCGGCAGGGACATTGTGCATCGTGACCGGGATGCGCAGCATACTGGCCAGTGTAATGAGGTCAGCACCCACATGGCCGTAAACGGTCACGCCATGGTTGGCACCCCAGTTTGCCATAACGCTGTACACATCGGTGAACGCTCCCTGTCCGGTCAGGCGCGGGCAGAACCATGTGGTCGGCCAGGTTGGGTCGGTGCGTTTGTCGATAGTGTTGTGAATCTCGTCGGGCAGATCAGCCGTCCAACCTTCGGCAATTTGCAGGACGGGGCCAATGCCTTCCACAATGTTGAAACGCAGCATCGTAACAGGCATCTCTGCCTTGCAGCGGAAGTGGCTGGAATATCCGCCGCCGCGGAAGTACTCATAGTCCGCACGGCACCAATCGGTGGCGTTCAGGCACGCCTTGATGTCCGCATCGGTCATCTCCCAGAACGGTTTCATCACATGATTGCCCTTGGCATCTACGCAGGCACCGGAACCATCCAGAGCTGTCGCGCCGGAATTGATGAGGTGAATAAAGCCGTTGGCGGCAACGCCGTCAGGCTTCTGCCCGGTCACACGCTCGCAGGCTTCCGGGCTCCAGTAGGTACGCACATCATGGAAGCACGGTGCAGAACCGGAAACAAGGCTGCCCAGCATCATGGCAATGCCGTTGCAGGTATCATTCTCGGTAGCGAACGGGGTCGGGGCCTTCGGGCCGTTCCAGTCAAAGGTGGAAGCCATGATGGCTTCGGTGAAGTCAGCGTTCGGCAGCCAGTCTGTCCACTGGCGCTGGCCCTGGAAGCCGCCGACCACAGCGTTGCGACCGAGCGCTTCTTCATGCCAGCCCATCTCGTCCAGACGCGGATTTCCGTATAGAATGTCACGGATGATCAGGGTCATCTTGACGATAAACTCCCAATCTTTGTCTGCCGGGACGATCTTCGACTTCGTGATGACAGGCGGCAGGTTCTTACCGAGGTTCTTATCAAAGCCCTCTTTGCAATTCTCGCGCACCCATGCCAGCGCCTTTTCATATTCGTCGTGGTCATAGATACCGATGGAAATGCGGCGCAGGATCTCGACCTCGTCCACCCACTCGGCGCGGATGCCGAAATACTTTTGCAGAACACCTGCATCGCAGAAGCTGCCCGCAATGCCCATCGTCACAGCGCCGATATTGACGTAGGCTTTGTTCTTCATCCAGCCTGCGGCAACAGCACCACGGGCAAAGCGCAGGATTTTCTCGGCCACGTCATCGGGAATCGTGTCATCGTTGGCTTCCTGCACATCATGGCCATAAATGGAGAAAGCAGGCAGACCGCGCTGGGCGTGTGCTGCCAGAACCGCAGCCAGATACACCGCGCCGGGGCGCTCGGTGCCATTGAAGCCCCAAACTGCCTTGATGGTGTTGGGATCCATATCGAACGTCTCAGTACCATAGCACCAACAGGGGGTCACGGACAGTGTGGCCGTAACATTCTGGGTAGAGAACTGCTCTGCCACGCGGGCCGCCTCGGCACCACCGCCAATCGTCGTACAGCCGATCACGCACTGCACCGGCGTACCATCGGGGTACTTGAGGTTCTCCGAAATCAGTTTGGCGGCATTTTCTGCCATGCGCATCGTCTGATTTTCCAGGCTTTCACGGACACCGCCCCAGCGTCCATCGATGACAGGGCGGATACCAATTTTAGGATACAGCATAGTTGCACCTTCCTTATTATAGCAGGGTTTTGAAACGATCATAAGCGGCGTTCCATTCCGCATAGTTCTGTGTGCTTGGGGTATATGTTTTAATGACCTCTGTCTCCGCAATCAGCCGGCGTCCTTGTGTGATGGAGTCCAGCAACCCCAAGGCTTTCAACTGAATCATAATGTTGCCGAGCGCCGTAGCTTCCACCGGGCCTGCCTTTACTGTAAGGCCGCAGCAGTCTGCCGTCATCTGGCAAAGCAGACGGTCTTTTGTGCCGCCGCCCAAAACGTGCAGGGTCGTAAATGCTCGACCTGTTACAGCGGAGAGCTGCTCTATCGCATAGCGATATTTCAGAGCAAGGCTCTCATAAATGCAGCGCATTACGGCTCCCACCGTTTCCGGGACGGGCTGGCCGGTTTTGCGGCAGAATTCCTGTATTCTGCCCGGCAGGTCGCCGGGGGCAACAAATTCCGGGGCATCCGGGTCAATAAAACTACGCAGCGGTTCGGCGGCAAGTGCCTGTTGCTCCAGCTCCGCGAAAGAATATGCCTGCCCGCGGCGCTTGTACTCACGGCGGCTTTCTTGAATCAGCCAAAGACCGATGATATTTTTCAGATAATTGATTTTCCCGTTTGCACCGAGTTCATTGGATAGCCCGCTTTGGCAGCTGTCCGCCGTCAGAATCGGGGCGTCCAATTCCGTTCCCAGCAGGCTCCATGTGCCACAGGAGAGAAATGCCGTATGTTCGGCATCCTCCTCGGCACACGGCATAGCGGCCGAGGCGCATTGTGTATCATGCCCTGCCACCGCAATGATTTTCGCACCGTTTGCAAGTGTGCCTGTCACCGTGCCGCTGGCAACAAGGGGCGCGAAGCGGTTTTCCGGCAAGCCGTAGGCGGCCAGCACTTCTCTGCTCCACTGCCCTGTGCGGGGGTCCAGCATCTGGCTGGTGGACGCAATGCTGCGTTCGCAGACCGGCTCGGCTCCCAACAGAGCTGCGAACAGATCCGGCATAAAAAGGACCTGCTCAGCCTTTTGCAGCAGTTCCGGTTCCTGCTCACGCAGAGCCAGCAGCTGGAACAAGGTATTGATTGCCATGATTTGGTTGCCGGTATGGGCATACAATTCTTCTGCAGGCATACGGGCAGCGGTCTGTTCCGGTTTATCGTTTGTGCGGGCATCGCGGTAATGAACAGGGTTTGCCAGCAGATGACCGTCCGTATCAAGTAAGCCGAAATCTACACCCCATGTATCAAATCCTAAGCTGTCAAATGTACCCGCCTTTTGAATGGCTGTGTGAATTTCTTTCAGCAGTGTTTCCACATCCCAGCAGAGGTGACCGTCATTTTCGATGGGGACATTTTCAAAACGATGGATTTCCTCGTAGGTGAGGTTTTGGCCATCGTACAAGGCCCGAATCCCACGTCCACTGGAAGCGCCAAAGTCGAAGGCCAGCACAGTTGCTGTGTTACTCATTGCACCACGCCCTTCTTCAAAGTACGTTGGCATAGATTGCGCTTTCCCCGGTGGCGATAATCGCATAGGCATGGCGTGCGCGCTCATAAAACGCAAAGCGTTCCATCATTTCAATTTTAGCCGGGTCATTGCCGCTCTCGTTCAACTTCTGTTTATAGCTATCCCAGATAGTCGGCTTGCACGGATCGCCATCAACCACTTTCATCAGCGCGACAGGCTTTTCCACATACTGATCCAACGGCAGAAATTGCAGGATAGCCTCCAGCAGTTCTACGGTTCCGTGCCCGTCTGCACGAATCACAATGGCATCTTTGCCGATGCTTTCAGCCGGGAAATTTCCGTCTGCGAGAATGATTTCGTCGCCATGTCCCATCTCGCAGAGGACTTTCAGAAGTTCCGGGCTAAGGATAGGCGGAATGTTCTTCAGCATACGGTGTCTCCTTATTTGTCCGTCGGCTCGCCTTTTTCGCGGCGCTCAAATTTGCGATAGCCGGGGTGTTTGCCGGTAATTTTGTAGTAGGAGCGGAGATTGATGAGCTTATCAATATTCTTGCGGTCAATATCGTAGCTGCCGCCGAGAATGATTGCGTTGATCGTGATTTTTGCCCACAGTTCCAGACTCTCCATGCGGTAATAGGCGGTGATGACATCGCTGCCCACCGTCAGCGCGCCGTGGTTTTCCAGCAGCATAACATCGTGGTCGTTGAGATACGGCTCGATTGCGTCCGGCACCTCCGTCGTGCTGGGAGTTCCATACGGAGTCAGCGGCACAGCGCCGATGGCTGCCACATCCTCAATCATGTTGTACATATCCATCGGGCGATGTGCCACGGCAAAGCCGGTGGCTGCCGGCGGATGGGCATGGACAACAGCATTTACATCGGCGCGCTTTTCGTAGCAGCGCAGGTGCATCTTGATTTCGCTGGACGGGCGCAGGCCCTCTGCACCTTCCAGCACATTGCCCTTTGCATCAATACGCAGCAGCTTGTCCGGCGTGATGAAGCTCTTGCTCATGCCCGTAGGCGTTGCAAGGAAAGTTCCGTCCTCCAACCGAACTGAGACATTGCCGTCGTTAGCGGCAACCCAGCCAAGCTGCCACATTTTATGGCAGACATCGCAGATTTGGTCTTTGATTTCTTCGATTTGCACAGTTTGTACCTCCTAAAGTGGATTTTGTCCTTTACTTGTATTTTTCAATTACTTTTTGCATGGCATCCCAGTTCCGTTCCATATCGGCAGTCAACTTGAACTGGGTGCGGGCGCGGTTGAGGTTTTGGGTTTCGTAGTTGATGTGGAAGTAGTGGTCCCCCTCGAGATAATCGGCGAGGAAGCGCATACCGCACTCCATCGTCATCAACTTGGCACCCCACGGCAGGGTCTGCTTTTCCAGCGGGGTGAACGATTTCCCTGCTGCCTGCAAGAAGCCCTTTGTGTAAATTTCGAACAGTTCCATGCTGAAATTCACTTTCGTGAGGTCAGCTTCGTCCTCGGCGCAGTGGTTGGCACCGAAGCGGATAGAATCCCCAAAATCATTGGCAGCAAGCCCCGGCATGACCGTGTCAAGGTCGATGACGCAAAGACCCTCGCCGGTCGTTTTGTCGAACAGGATGTTGTTCAGCTTGGTGTCGTTGTGGGTGACGCGCAGCGGCAGCTTGCCCGCTGCCAGCAGATCCACCATAACGTGATACTCTGCTTCGCGGGCGCGGACAAACTCAATTTCACGCTGCACCTGTGCGGCACGACCCATGCGGTCCTCAGCCACGGCGCGCTGAAAATCAGCGAAACGCTTGGGCGTATCGTGGAAGTGCGGGATTGTCTCATGCAGGGTATGAGCCGGATATTCAGCCAACTGATGCTGGAAGTTGCCAAATGCAACGGCGCTCTGGTAAAAATCCTCGGCGGACTGCACCTGCTGCAAGCAGACAGTATCCTCCACAAAGTCATAGACACGCCAGCAGCTACCATCAGCAGCCTGATAATAGGGCTTTTCCTCTTTGGTAGGCACCACATGGAGCGTAGCACGCGCCGGGTCAGCCCCGCGCTGCTTAGCCTTTTCGCGCAAAAAATTTGTAACACCGCAGACGTTTTCCATCAAACCGGCCGGGTCTTTGAATGTATTGGTATTGATTTCTTGCAGGATATAGCGTTTTGCACCCTGCTCTGACGTTACCGTAATAGCATACGTCTGGTTAATATGCCCCTCTCCGTAAGGAACCAGTTCTGACACTGAGCCATTCCATTTCCATGCAGTTAAAATATCATTCATTTGTATATACATCCTCTCTGGTTTTGTTTATGCCGCGATACTGTACAGCGCGACACCGGCCACGGCAGCCCCCGCCATGACCTTGATAGGGCTGGGCTTCCATTTACGTAGAACAAAAAAGCCCATGAGGAAAATTGCCAGTGCAATCAGATCCATGCTGCCCAGATCCGCCGGGAAAGTGCGCTGCCTGTACAGGGCCATGCACAACAGGGAAATGCCAGCAGAAGCAATCATGGCAATAACAGCGGGGCGCAGCCCGGCCAAGATACCCTGCATAACGCTAAGGCCGCGGAAACGGTAATACATGTAGGCCAGCGCCATGACGATGACGCAGGACGGGAAAATACAGCCAATCGTGGCAATCAGTGCCCCAGGCAGCCCCGCAACCTGAATACCAACGAACGTCGCGGCGTTTACGGCGATGGGGCCGGGGGTCATTTCGGCAATCGTAATAATGTCCGCAAAGCCTGTCATCGTCAGCCAGGGGTGAATGTCCACTACTTGGTTTTGAATCAAAGGCATAGTCGCATAGCCGCCGCCGATGCTGAACAGGCCAACTTGGAAAAAGCTCCAGAATAATTCAAGGTAGATCATTTGCTATCCTCCCGCTTTTGTAGATACATGGTATCCAGCGCGCCGATGACGCCGCAGACGAGGATAATCAAAATGATGTTCACCGAGAAGAAACGGGTCGCCGCAAAAGCTGCCAGCATAACCGCGATGGGGAGCCAGCGCTTCTTTTTCAGGATGGGCCACGCCATGTTGATGACCACATCAAAGATGACCGCTGCCACACCGGCCAGCATACCGGCCATTGCCATGCTCACATACTTGTTGGAGCGGAACGCCTGATAGAACGCGGAGATGATGGAGATGATAATCAGCGGTGGCAGCGCCGCGCCCACCACAGTAATCAGTGCGCCGGGGATGCCTGCTACATGGTAGCCCATCAGAATCGAGGCGTTGATGGCAATAGATCCGGGGCTTGATTGGGCAATCGCCGTCAGGTCCAGCGTTTCCTCTTCCTCGATCCAGTGCAGTTCTTTCACGAAGCGTTCCCGCATCAACGGGATAATGACGAAGCCGCCGCCGAAGGTGCAGGCGCTCAACTTAAAGGTAGAGAGAAACAGCTGCCAGTATTTATCTTTCTTGTCCAATAGATATTTGTCTCCTTTTCAGCGGTACATTTGAACAGCGCGAACCATTTCGTACAGGCGCGGTTCTGCGTAGGCAAAAAACTTTTGCAGCGCTTTGCAATAATAACTGCGCCGTACTTTGTCGGCAACGTTGCGGTCACGTTTGCAGCCGCCACGGCACAGGTGGACCCACTTGCATTGCTGGCACTCTGCGGGTATCTGCCAGCCGTCCGTGATAAACGCCCGCATTTTTTCGCCGGTAAGCAGCGATTGCAGGGTGTCGTTTTGCACGGTTCCGAGTTTGTAAGCGTCCAAGCAGAAAAAGTCGCACGGGTAGACGGCGCCGCTACCCTCCACGACCATGTACGCGCCGCAGGTGCCTGTTGTGGAGCAAGTCCCAGCCGGGCCGCCCATAAGCAGATAAATATAATCCTCAAACAAACGGATGCTGACATAGGTACTGGTTTTCCAGTCCCGATACCAGGCATCAAACAGGGCGCACAGGAACTGCGCGTACAGCTCCGGCGTGAGCGAGTAGTTTTGCTGCCCCTGCGGTGTGTCCAACGGATCCAAGCAGGGAATGAACTGCAAATAGCATACACCCGTTGCCTTCATGGACTTATACACGCGCTCCACCTTTTTGGCCAGCCGTTTGGTGACGACACACAAAAGATTGCACTCCACGCCGTATCGGCGCAGCAATTCAATCGTCTGCGTAATTCTATTCCATGTTCCGTTTCCCTGTGTATCCGGGCGCAGGGCATCATGCACATCCGGGGTGCCGTCCAAGCTGATGCCTACGAGAAAGTGTTCTTTGCTGAAAAATTCAGCCCATTCCTCGGTAACTGCAAGGCCATTTGTCTGAATGGCATACTGCACCGTGACACGCTTTTGGTTGTACTTTTGCACGGTCTGCGTAAAGAAACGGAAGAAATCCAGCCCAGCCAAGGTCGGTTCCCCACCCTGAAAGGCAAACGAGATATAACCGCCTTGTTCGATTTCCGCAAAACAGCGTTGAATCAGCGTTTCCGCAGTAGTGAACGACATGATGCAGTCATCAGGATTCACGCGATTCTGCTGCTCATCTCGATAAAAGCAATATTGGCAGCGCATGTTGCAGTAGCCCGCTGCGGGCTTAATCAGGAATTGAAGCTGCTTCATAGCACCTCGGTATGCTGCAATACGGTCACGGGGGGTTTGCCCACAAGCAGGGTGTGCCCATCGGTGTAACCCTCTTCACGATTTTTTAGAGCATCAATCAGCAGAGCGCGTAGCTCCGCCACGCGCTTCTGGTTTTCCTCCAGCACGTTTTTTGTTTCGTGCGGGTCGTCGCGCAGATTGAAGTACAGTTCTCGCCCGGTCTGAGAGTACCAGATATATTTATCCTCTTTCGTCAGGATAAAGTGCATGGAATCCTCGCCCAGTGTATGCTCACCGTGCAGATATTCGCGTTCGACGGGGTGCAATAGGCTCGTACCGTCCACGGTTTCGGGAATCGGTGCGCCCGCCAGCTCCAGTAGCGTGGGCATGACGTCGCGCAGCTCTGCCAAATCGGTGCAAACCGTACCATGCTTGCCCACATAGCGCTCCGGCCCGGAGATAAACAGCGGCACCCGGATACTGCCCTGGAACGGCTTTGCCTTCTGGAACATCAGGTGGTCGCCCAGCATCTCGCCGTGGTCGGACACGAACAGAATTATGGTATTATCCATGATTTGCTCCTCCACCAGTGCGGAGACTAAACGTCCGATTTGATGATCCATGTGCGTGATGGCCGCATAGTAACCCGCCCGCAGCTGCTGGATGTAGCTTTCATCCGAGGGTGCCGTCTGGGCATGGTAGCTGTGGCCGTCACGTTCCCAGCGGACGCAGTCATTCCAATCACCGCGCCAAGGCTCGGCCAGCGACTCATCTTTGTACAAATTCAAGTAATATTCCGGGGCATCCAGCGGAGGGTGTGGCCGCACAAAGCTGGCCATCAGGAAGAATGGTTTCGAGCGGTCACGGCGGCGCAGAAAGTCTCGGCACTCGCTGGCGACCCAGTTTGTGGGGTGATACTTTTCCTCGTAGATCCAGGGGCGCACAACCCAACTATTGCAGTCAAGGCCAGTGTCCACCGGGTCTGCATCCACGCCAAGCTGCTGTTTGAGCCACCAATAATAGTCATCGGCCACACGCTGATCCTCATAACTGGGCGTGGTGGGGCGGCGGTAGGCATGGAGATAGCCATCATGCAGCCGTACATCATGGAAACCCAGGTTGTTGCGCAGCGGATGAACATGCATTTTGCCGACACACTGGGTATAGTACCCGGCCTTGCTCAACTCCCCGGCCAGTGTGTGGGGATAATCCCACGGCACAAGATCCTCATACCCGACGCGGCCGGTGTGCTCCTGAGACATGCCGGTATACAGCGTAGCCCGTGCGGGAACACAGGTCGGACAGGCAGAATAGGCGTTTTCATAGCGCACGCCCTCTGCGGCCAGTGCATCGAGAAACGGTGTTTTTACATCCGAATGTCCGGCAATACCAAGGCAGTCGCCGCGCATCTGGTCTGCCATAAGCAGGATAATATTAGGACGTTTATCCATAACAAACCTCGTATCAATGTTTTTGCAGCCAAAGGCGTGCCGCACAGCACGGCACGGCACGCCTCTTTCGCCTACATCCTCACTGATAGACTTCCAGCAGCCGCAGGGTTGGCTCCGTGCGTGAAGCTGTAATCTTGATGGTAAGCGTCTGCACATCCACAGGGGTAAAACGGCAGATACGCTTATGTCCAACTACCGTAAATTCGGCAACCTTGCTTTCATCTGCCCAAATCTCGCCGCTTTCGATGCGCTGCCCTGTCGGCAGATGCTCCTCCAGAACAACACAAGAAACCTTCTGCGGCTTCGGGAATTTCAAAGTAATCGTATCGGATTCTTGTCCGTAGGCAGCCTGCCAATAGGTATCTGCCATACCGTCTACAGCCTGTGTGATGGGGTGCTGCGCAATCGCGGAATCTGCCGTAATTGCCGCCTTTTCTGTTACGTTGCTGGCAAAAATCTGGCGGATTTTAGCACCCAGCTCCGCAAGGCTGGCGCAGTCCGGTGCGGCAATACGGCCATGCGTATCGGGTGGAATGTTCAGCAGCAGGCTGGCATTCGCACCGACGGCATCCAGATAGATGTCCAGCAATTCGTCTGCCGTGCGCACGTCAGTGTCCTCCTCCGGGTGGTAAAACCAACCTGTTCGGATGGAGGTATCCACCTCGGACGGATACCAGACAAGTTCTCTTGCATTGCGGATAACCGCTCTGCTGCCGATGTCCTCGTCCTGAGAGTCAATTTTGCGGGAGAATTCTCCGTCATCCGCCTGCTGCGATTTCGATGCCGTGCGTTCTGCATCCCGCAGCTCTGCGGGAACCACGCTCCACTCTGCTTTCCGGCAATGCCCGGCCTCGTTGCCGCACCAGCGCACATCGGGACCGCAGACATTCAAAACCGCATTCGGCTGCAATTTACGCAGCACCGCATAGTAGCGTTCCCAATCGTAAATTTGCTTTTTGCCGTTTTTGCCCTCGCCACAGGCACCGTCAAACCAGAAGCAGAAAATATCTCCGTAGTTTGTTGCAAGCTCAGTCAGCTGGGAAACGAAATAATCATCATACGGTTTCCCCTGCCCATAGCGTGCATCGTGACGATCCCACGGGGAGAGATAGACACCAAACTTGATACCGCCGCGCCGGCAGGCATCCGATACCTCGCGCACAACATCGCCCTTACCGTCTTTCCACGGGCTGTTCTTGACGCTGTGCTCCGTGTAGGCGCTCGGCCACAGGCAGAAGCCGTCATGGTGCTTGCAGGTCAGAATCAGCGCCTTCATACCGGCACTTTTGACTGCGGCGACCCATTGGTCGGCATCCAGCGCATCGGGGTTGAACAGCACCGGGTCTTCGGTGCCGTCGCCCCACTCACGGTTGGTAAAGGTATTCATGCCGAAGTGGGTAAAGGCGTAAAATTCAAGCTGCTGCCATGCCAGCTGGCGCGGGCTGGGCGTGATAGAGGCCGCATAGCGGACCTGTTCTTCGGGTGTTCTCATTCTATTACCCCTCAATGCTGTACCACTTGATCTCATTGGTATCCAGATGCAGGTCGAAACTGCTGCCGTCGCCGGTGTAAACGGTCGTGTCCTGCGGTTCGTAGGTGTTGTTGACCACGCAGTACTTGCCGTTCTTAACGTAGGCATGGACTTCCACATTGTAGTTCGTGCTGAACCACTTGTGCAGGTCGGCTTCATCGTGGGCAGCCCACAGGATGGCGCGGTACAGCACGCGGTTGTTCACAAAACTGTACGGCAGACCGCTGATATACACACCGCGCCCCTGGCCGTACTCATGCGCAGCCATCTGGACTTCCTTGTCACGCTGAATGAGAATTTCTGTGCCTTCCCATGCAAAGATGTTCTTCTTGCCCTCGCCAAAGTCCACATCATGGTCGGGGCAGTCGGCCAGAATAAAGTGGTCGCGGTGCTCGTCCCAGTTGTACTTGTCGTAGTTTAGGGTGAAGCCCGTTTCCTTCTCCACGCCGAGCGGCGCGGACAGCTGCAAATAGCGCCCCTGATACTGGTGACCGCCCGGTTCGCCGACACCGATCAGACCGCCGCCGCGGTGGACAAAGCCCTTGACGGCAGCGGAAATATCAGGATCCTCCCAGACCTTGCCGCCGGTGTGGGCGGTGTCGCCGTCACCGACGTTGATAAGGACGTCAATGCCGTCCAGCACCTTCGGGTCAGCCTTGATGTCGTCAAAGCTGATAAACTTCACATCAAACGGCGCACCGGACAACGCTTCGATCACGCCCGCATAGCTGTAATTCTGCTTCTGGTACAGCGCATGGTGAACCATGTGGCAGCCCCACGCGCGCTGCTGCCCCCAGCTGTTCAGCACAGCCACGGTCTTGACGCAGTAGGGCGTCGTGCCCTTGATGTTCTCATACAACTCACGGAACTCGTCGCAGACGCTCTCGACATAGTCGAGGAACTCCGGGAACTCGCAGGCCAGCTTCAGGTAGCCGCCGTAGCCGATGCGGTCGATGGGCTTACGCAGGATGGCGCGGCGTGCTGTGACCCAGTTCTCCTTGGCCTCGCGCACAGGGTTGCCGCCCTCGTGGAAAGTATCGGGGAAGAAGTAGGGCAGGAATCGTCCCTCGGTGTACTTGACGCCGGGGATGTCGGAAATCAGGCGCAGGGTGCTGCCGTTGCCGACACTGCCGACAATGGCATCCACGCCGGACTGCTGGAACTCGGGCATGAACGGCTCGCAGCCGATCCAGTGGTCGCCCAGGAACATCATCGCTTCCTTGCCGTAGGCGTGGACGATGTCGGTCATTTCCTTCATCAGACCGGCGACCTCGCGGCGCTGGAACGCCTGGAAGTCCTTGTACTCCTTGGTGGGCACGCGGTACTGGTTGTTGTAGTAGCCCTGATCAATGATAAACTCCGGGCGGAATTTGTAGCCGACTTCCTTCTCAAACTGCTCCAAAATATAGGGAGAAACGGACGCCGAGTAGCCGTACCAGTCCACGTACTTCTCGCGGCGCAGCTCATCAAACACGAGCGTGAACAGGTGGAAGAAGGTGGTAAAGCGGACGACATTGACGTAAGGATGGCTCTCCAAGTACTCACGCAGACGCTTCATTGTGTAGGCGTGGGTCTTGGGCTGGCGCACATCGAACGGGATCTGATGCTCCACGCCCTTCCAATCGTTGATGACAGAGTTGTACATGTGGACGGGGTCCCAGATCAGGTAGGCCAGGAAGCTGACCGTGTACTCGTGGTAGGCGGCGGGGGCGTCGATGACAACGCTCTCGGTTGCTGCGTCATAATGCCACGCAGCGGCATCCAACGGCTCGCCCGTCGTGCGGTCGATGACTTCCCACCAGCGGGCAATATCGTCGTGGTCGTTGACCTTCATCAGCTCGCGGCTGATGCCCGTCATCAGGGGGATGGTCAGTGCGCTGTCCTCGGCGGTGTAGAACGGGGTCATGATGTAGCACTGCTGGGTCTCATCGGGGTTCGCCTTCGCCCAGGCGTTGTCCTTGCGGGTGGTGTAATAGGTGGCGTAGATCTTGGCTCCGGTGTCCTTCAGCTCCTGCGGGAACTCAGTGCCGTCGCAGTCGCGGATGGCATCCGCGCCCCAGCGTTTGAGCAGGTCGAGAGTTTCAGGAACAGCGTCCATATCAGTGGGGATCGTTACACGACCGTTTGTATTCATTTCTTGCTTTCCTCCGTCCATTGGTAAGATTGAGTTTGTCCGGCCTGCAAGGTGACCCAGCAATTCGTGTTGCAAAGATACCAGCTTCCGTCCTGTGTTGCTTTTACGGTAAGGCTGTGCTTGCCGTCTGCTGTCCGCTGATAAGAAATCAGTAGACCATTTTCTGCCCGCAAATTCTGAAATGCAACAGGTTCATTTTTCCAGCCCTGCGGGCAGGCCGGTAAAACCTCGATATGATTCTTTTCGGAACGCAACAGCATTTTCTGTACTGCGTGTGCCGCCAGAAAATCCGCTTCCAGCGTAAAGGGGCGATAGTGGAAATCACAAACGCCGCTGTTTTTGTAGTCGCCGTTCAAATGAAATCCGTTCCGGCTCAGGAAATGCTCTGCGAAGCGGTGCAGCTCATACAAAGCACCATTTCCATTGCTGCGGGCAATCTGCAAAAGTGCCATCCAACCGAAGGAAAACCCTACCCACTGCCCACTGCCGAGGTGTACAAGGTGATCTACCGTTGCATCTATTACACTGCGATCCTGCGGATTTTCATAGCGCAGCATACACAGCGGTTCGATTGCCATCGCGTGGGAAAAATGGCGGTGCGTCTCCTTCAAGGTTTCATCAGGGGAAAGCATCAGCCCGGTTTCTGCATCTACGCTTAAAGGTGCAAGTTTTGCCTCTATTGCATGCCAATGGCTGCGTGGCTTACTTAGCTGGTACTCGATCTGTACCAAGGTTTGGAACAAATAGTGCAGCAGCGCCAGATCGTAGTTGCTGTTGGGAGTCAGCCATGAGGCTGCCTCATCATCGTGAATTTCCGGTGAGGACGAGACCTGTAAAACCAGCTTTCCGTCCGGGCCTTCTTGGAGAAGTTCTTCCAGGCAGGCTGCCGTGGCGGTAAAGTAAGGCTCCACGCGGGTGCGCAGAAACTCTTTATCCCCCGTCAGGCGGTAGTATTCATAAAACATCTGGCAGAGCCAGATTTGATTGGTCGGTGACAGAGAATACATCGGCCAGCCGCCGAGCGCACCGCCGTCAATGTCCATGACACTGGGCAGGCACTCCCCTGCTGTGCCGTAAAATGCACGGGCAAACTTTGCCGCCTGCGGGCGCAGCGACCAGAGATAATCAAGAAACACCTTTCCCTGCTCCGGGTGGTTGGCAGTCAGATAGTGACAATAGGTGAATTGGGTGTTGAGGTCGTTGTGGTAATCACCTTTCCACGGTGGGAGCTGATCGTCATCCGCGCACCATACCCCTTGCAGCGGCATCGGGGCATTGCCCGGCTCGGAACCCGCTGCCAAAAAGTAATTGGCGCGGTACCAAAGCTGTTCGAGTGTTTCATCCGGCAGCTGCAAACTGCTTTTGCCCCAGTATTGCTGCCACCAGCGTTTATGCTGTTGCAGCAGCTTCTCTGCACCCATATCTTCTGCTGCACATAGTTCCAGCTTCGCCAGTTGGCTTGCTTTTTCTACGTTTTCTGCCTGCACGGCGGTATAATACAGCGTTGTGCCGCATTTTTTGCAGAGCAGCGTATAGGCAGTTCTATCATCGACCTTTTGGGAAAAGCCAATCATGCCGTCCTCCGTTTCGAGGTTGGCATCCGGCAGGGCGAGTTGCTGCAAGCTGCCAGGGGACACGCTGTTGCCCGCTTCGGCTGCCTGCGTGCCATTCCCGAAAGAGGGACGTTCCACCGTGAGCGTTGCATCCCGGTACGCCTCCGGCAACATCAGTACCCCAACAGGCCGCCCCATGCAGAGGAAGACGCGCAGAATGATTGTACCGTTTTGCGAAAAGGATGCCACCGCCGTGCCCAAATCAAGGCTTGCCTGATAGCTGCCCCGCGGCAGTCCATCCAAGAACAAGTGCCCTGCGGGGATTTTTGTGGGGGTCGGGCGGGCATAGGGCGTATCAAAGATGCGGCGTGTTTCTGCCACATCGCCTTTCCGTGCAAGCTCTACCAGTTTTGCATAGGTAAATTCTTTATCGAGTTTTTCCTCCGGGCGGCGACGCAGCCACAGTCCGGCAATGTCCACGGAAATGCGCAGGTGCTCCATCGGCCCCCAAAAAAGAGAACCGAGTATGCCGTTCCCCAGTGGAATTGCTTCATCCCAGCGGGGTATTGAGCCGGTCAAATTGATGTTGCAATGTTTCGGGGGCAGCATATCGGTTCTCCTAACCTATTCGATTTTGTTTAGCCCTTAACGCCGCCGACGCTCAAGCCCTGCACGAGTTGCTTCTGGCCGACGATGAAGAGGATGACAGTGGGAATCAGTGCCAGCACGAGGGCTGCGAACAGCGCGCCCCAGTCGGTAGCGTAGCGCTGGATCTCATACAGGTTGGCAAGGCCGACAGGCAGCGTAGCCTTGGTCGGATCGGTAACCATAACGAGAGCCACCGGGTACTCGTTCCATGCTGCCATAGCGGAGATCATGCAGACCGTCACGATACCGGGCTTGCACATGGGAATAATAATGCTCGTCAGAATACGGAACGGACCGCAGCCGTCGATCATGGCAGCTTCCTCGTAATCGCGCGGGATGCTGCGAAGGAAGCCGGTCAGCAGGAAGATTGCGAACGGGAACTGCATGGTTGCATACAGCACACCCAGCGCCGTCAGGCTGTTGAGCAGGTTCAGCTTGTTCATCTGCAAGAACAGCGGAATCATAATATAAGTAGCCTGAATGAAGATGGCCGCCATGTAGATGTTCAAAATCAACTTCGCACCGGGGAACTTATACCGCACAAGGCAGTAGGAACACGGCACAACGCAGACCACAATAATGACCAGCGTTTCCAGCACGACATAAATCGAGTTGCCGATGTTGGCAGCAAGGTTAGATTTTTCATAAGCGCGGACGTAGTTATCCCACGCGAGTCCCTGCGGCCATGCAAAGGGATCCGTCAGAAACTCAGTGCTGGTTTTGAACGAAGAAACGACGTTCCACGCCAGAGGGTACAGCATGATAATGGCAACCAAAATCAGGAACAGGCGCGTCACCCACTTGATGACCTTTGCTCTGATTTTGCTTTTTTCATTTTGTGTCATATTACTGACCTCCTTCGGAAGCATCGGTCAATTTGCGGGACAGCATGGACAGCGCCACGGAGATGGCGAGCGTAAAGACCGTGATAGCCATGGCATAGCCAAAGTTGCCGTTGACAAAGCCCTGCGTGTACATATATTGCAGCAGAACGCTGGATGCACCGTTAGGACCGCCCCCAGTCATGACCTGCGAAAGCACAAAACTCAGGTTGATGGTGCCGGAAAGTGCCAGAACGAAGGTGATGCCGATAATGTCTTTCATCAGAGGCATCGTAATGCTGACGAGCTTGCGCCATGCACTGGCACCGTCCAGCGTTGCGGACTCGTAGATTTCCGGAGAAATGCCGTCCATTGCCGCGATATGCATGACCATGTAGTAACCGGCAGCCTGCCACAGCAGCGTGAACGCGATGCACCAAAGTGCAGTCTTGCTGTCGCCCAGCCAGGAACGCTGCAAGCTCTCCAGCCCGACAGCACCGAGAATCTTATTGACGATGCCCACATTCGGGTGGAACACAAAACTCCAGATAATACCTACAACGGTCAGAGAAACGATGTTCGGGAAATAGAAAAGCGTGCGATACAAGACCATTTCTTTCAGCTTGCACTGGTTCAAAACGAATGCCAGCACCAGACTACAGAAAATTGTGATAACGGGAACAACCGCCATCAGCTTTGCTGTGTTTATAAGTGCTTGAATGAAAGATTTGTCGTGGAACATATAGATATAGTTATCCAGTGCCACAAATTTGTTGTTAAGCCCCAGAGAGGTCGCATTGGTAAAAGAAAGATATAATGCCTGCACCGTAGGCCAGATCGTGAACATAAGAGTTAGGATCACGGCAGGCAGAACGCTGATGCAGATAAACAGTACGGGAAGCGGCTGCGCCTTTTTTTGGCGATTTTGGCGGTTTTTCAAACAAGTTTCCCCCTTAAAAAGAACCCTGCCAAGTTCGCATGGCGTTTACTCGGCAGGGTCAATCTTACTTTGGTCAGTGGAAATTCAGCAATTCAGCTTACTTGGAAGCAGCAATCTCCTCGAAAGCAGCCTCGATGCCGTCACGCCACTGCTCGGCAGTCATGTCACCATTCATAACGTCACTGGCAACATTGAAGACGGAATCAGCGATAACGACCTTGCTGGTGTCGGGCATTGCATCCCAACCGAAGACCATGAACGTGCCTTCCTGATAGATGTCGTTCATGTTGTAGACACCATCGGTAACGATGCCCTTGACCATCTCGTTGGCCTTCTTCAGAGCGTAGATGCCGTTGGCTTTTTCTGCGAACAGCTTAACGGAATCCTCAGTGTACAAGAAGCGCAGGAACTCTTTTGCCAGTTCGGGGTTCTTGGCGTTGGCAGGAATCTCAAACTGCTCAACGGAGCTCATAACATAGCGGGCCTCGCCGTCATCCAGAACGGGTGCGCAGGTCAGACCAAACTCAAAGCCGTCAGCACGGGGAGCATCGGCCATTTCGCCTTCCATCCAGTTGCCGTTGGGGATGAACAGAGCCTTGTTCATCATCATGTCAGTCTGGCTCTGGGTATGGTTCAGAGCAACTGTGCCATCCATCAGGTAGCCATCGGTGCCGATCTTTGCCATGTTCTGGAAGACCTTGAGGGCCTCATCAGAGCTGAGGGAGCCGGGCGTGTAGGAGGCGATTGCCTTCATGTTGTCGATGCCGGTGGCAGAAGCCAGCGCGGGCCACAGCATGCTTTCGAGGTAGCCGGGGTAGATGCCCTGATAGGTAAACAGCGCGATACCCTTTTCCTTGGCCTTGTCGCCCAGTTCAAAGAAGTCATCCCAGGTCACAGGCGTTTCCCAGCCGTTCTCTTCGAACAGGGTCTTGTTGTAAACCAGACCCATCGGGCTGGCATCAAACGGGGCAATGTAGATCTTGCCGTCGCCGTAAGGAGAGCACTTGGCGGAATCCAGCAGGCCATCGATGACCTGATCCTTCAGCGGGGTGTCATCATCAATGCCGCCCTCCTCAAAGACATCGGACAGATCCATCAGTGCATGTTCCTTAACCATGGAGGAAATCAGGCCGGTGGAGTCGTTGTCGTTCATCGAGATGAAGTCGGGCACATTACCTGCCACGATCTGCGGGCGGATGATGTCGCCGATCTTCGGGCTGATCTGCATATTGACAGTAACGCCGGGATAAGCGGCCTCAAAGCGTTTGATGATTTCGTCCCAGTACTCGGAACCGTAGCCGCCCTCGAACACCGCGATGTTCAGTTCATTGTTCTCAAAGGTCTTCTCACCGGTAGAGGCTTCGCTGGTAGCGGCGGACGTTGCTTCGGAAGAAGCGGCCTCACTGGATGCTGCTGCGCTGGAAGATGCTGCGCTGCCGCAGCCTGCCAGACAGGTAGCTGCCATTGCAGTGGCAAGCATCATGCTGATTGCTTTTTTCATGGTTTTCCTCCTAAAAATTATTCCTTCTTTGTTTGGGATGCGGCTCATCTGTCGTTCCCTGATTGCACTCTTATTATATCGGGCAAGCCGGATTTGATAAATGTATTCCCTTTACTTAAAGATGGATTTTATTGACTTTTTCTGTCGTTGCCCTTATAATTCAGGTAATGTATGGATAGATTATAGTCACTTTGCACAAACGGAGGCCTATATATGTCACTAAATGCACAAAAAACGCGTGAGTTTTCCCCCAATGTGTTGCGGCGAATCAAACTTCGCACCCGTCTGTTTGTGACATTTTTGATTATTTCTCTTGTTCCCGTCATCACGATTGGTATTTTTTCTTACCATGCATACACCCGATCCATGAACGAAAAGGTCAAACAGGCTGCCTTACAATCTATCGAACTACTCAACAATAATATGTCTACCCTGCTTGGCATTTATAGCGACTACATAGGTTCCATCTCCGTATCTGATACTGTACAGAATGGTGTCGCATCTGTCAATAAGGGGCACCCCCTTACGAGTGATATTGTAAGCGGTATTGGTGAAATGATCGTCACAATTCCTTTTCAGAGCACACACCTTAAAAACATCCGCGTCGTTTCCAATGACCGCACAGTCATCTACGATTTGGGCTATGACGATATTACACCCCAGCGTTTTAATGAACTGCTGGATAATATTGAAGCCGCTTCTCCACAGGATAGTCTGCAATACATCCACACTTACCGCGCCAACGATAAAATTGTCATTGGCCGTAAAATCTATGATATGCACCACACCAGCACGCCGCTGGGGTATATCATGCTGTACATTGACGAATCCCAGCTAAGCCGCTACATATTTACCGATGTTTCCTTTGGCGAGGGGGCCAACTTCCTGCTGATTGATGCCGCCGGCAATGTGGTATCTTCTCAGAACGCGGAACTGCTGGGAGAAGATTTGGCCGATGACCCGATTTTCCAGCAGATCACGGCGCTTCGGCAGGCGGGTGAAAACAACTTTTTATGTGAGCTGAACGGCGTAGATACGCTGACGATTTTCAAATACAACACCACCTATAATGTATATCTGGCGGCCACGATTCCGCAGGCCTACATTACCAACGGCACAAGAACCATCAATATGATGCTTATTGCGCTGGCCGCAGTGCTGGTCGTTGTCAGTTTGTTCCTGACACTGCTTGTCTATCGCAGCGTCATGCACCCTATTGACAACATGGTCGCTGCCTGCAATGCGAAAAGCGATGAGGAAATCGGGCTGAAAATCAATGATCCCAGCCCCGACGAGCTCGGATTTCTGGCGCGCACCATCGACAACATGGTCAACGAAATTGGTCTGCTGGCGCAGCGCTGGAGCGATGATCAGCGCAAAATGCGCGAGTTGGAATTGCAGACTCTGCAATATCAAATCAACCCGCACTTCCTGTTCAATACCCTGAACACCTTAAAGTGGATTGCCACACTCAATCATGTTACCCCGGTCAGCCACGGCATTGATGCTCTCTCTTCCCTGCTGCAAAGCACCCTTATTAAAAAGGATGAATTGATTCCGTTTGATGATGAGCTGCGCAACCTGAAGAACTACTGCGACATCCAGCAGCTGCGTTACGCAGGGCGCTTTGAGATGGAATATCAAATTGAAGATGCTGCCGGATACTGGACTGTGCCGCGCTTTATTTTGCAGCCGCTTGTAGAGAACTCCATCCTGCACGGCACGGCGGACGAAGATGATTTTGTCACCATCACCGTCCGTGCCACTGTGAGCGAGAATCTGCTTACCATTCATATCTCCGATACCGGCTGCGGTTTTGACCCCAGTGCCATCAAGGAGAAAAATTCTGAGCGCTTCTCCGGCATCGGATTGAGCAACGTAGATGAACGTATGCGTCTACACTACGGAAATGAATACGGCCTTACGATTGAAAGTGCCCCCGGCATCGGCACACAATGTATTCTCTGTATTCCAAATGAAGCCATTCGTTGAGGTAACACAATGTATAATTTATTGCTTGTAGACGACGAGCCACTGATTAAGGTTGCTTTCCAGTCCGCCGTGGAGTGGGGCAAGAACGGATTCCTGCTGGCGGCAACAGCCAGTAATGGGCAGGAAGCGCTGCACATTGTAGAGACACAGCACATTGATGCGGTTATCACGGACTTGAAAATGCCCGGCATGGATGGGCTTGCGCTCATTCATGAATTGAAAAAGCGCAGCTTTACCGGCCCGATTCTGGTATTGAGCAACTATTCCGATTTCGATTCCGTGCGCACGGCCCTGACGGATGGCGCTTATGACTACTTCCTGAAAATCAATATGAACGGGGAAAGCATCGGTGAGCATCTGGAAAAGATGGCCGATTTGCTTCGTGTCCAGCAGCAGCGCCAGACGGAGGAGGACCACCGATCCTTTGCCATTGAAGCGCAGAAAAAGGAAAATGCCCTGATTCACTGCGCCCAATGGATAACGTCCACTGCTGAACCTTCCCCTGCTTCTAATCCGTTCTCCATGCTGCCGGAACCGCTGGTCTTTCCCGTCCGGCTGTTTACCGTCACTTTAATTCCCGCAAAAACTCATCCTGTGCCCGCACTGGATGCTGTGACCGACTTAATTACCGAGGTTTTCGATGAAATCGGCGGCAAAGTATTTCTGCACACCCATGAGGATGAAATCTGCGGGTTGATCAGCAATGAAAGCCTTGTAGCCTCCGGGCGTACTCTGGATAAGAAACTTGCCCGCTTGCAACGGCAGGTCACAACATATTTTCTGGATGCCCCGGTCATCATCTACCACGACAAGCCCATTTCATTGGCCGAACTCCGCCAAGACTACCAACTGTGCGAGGATTCCAAAGCTCTCGCCTTTTATGTGGGGTGCAGTGCTCCCATAAAGGCAACGGCACACACAGTTACCGCCCAACCCTTCCATGTCTCTCAGGCAGAACTGTCCAAGGCCACCGCGGTCGCAGCACAAAATGCCGATGAGTTGCAGATGCAGATTGCCGTTCACACTTTCTTTCAGAACTGCGCGGCGCTCTGTATGCCGCCGCAGCGCGTCCGTGAAGCCTGCCATCTGTTGCTGGAGCGTCCCGGCGAGAATATGATTCCGCAGGAGACACTGGATCAAACCTTTAAGGAAATAGAAAAAGCCCCCACCGCGGAGGCTCTTGAACAACTGCTCTGCTTGATTTTGCAGGAACGCATGGGACTTAGCAAAATTGCCTTGAGCAAATTCAAAAAAGAGGTGCAGGCCGTCATCATCTATGTAAACGCGCATTATATGGACAAACTGACGCTGGACGGCATCGCCGACTATGTAGGGCTGAACCGGGAATATCTGAGCCGCCTGTTCTCCAAAGAGACCGGCACCGGCCTGTTTCAGTACATCAACGAGGTGCGCATGAAACGCGCCGGTGAGATGATCCGCAGTAATAAGCAGGCCTATGTCAAGGAAGTAGCTGCCGCCGTAGGTTTTGATGACCCCTACTTTTTCTCGCGAAAATTCAAAGATTTTTATGGGAAAACGCCGAGCGAATATGCTGAAGCGTAAAGGGCGCATTCGGCTGTTTCGTGGCAGCATTGAATTTCAGAAACCGATAAGGGAAACGGACACATGAGCAAATATGATGCGCTTTGGGCATACATACAAGGGCGTAATGAAGAAACGCTGGTTTTGAGTTTTGCGGATATTGCGCAAATTGCCGGTACACCGTTGGAGCAACGCCCTGACCAGCGAGGCATTTGCCGCTTTTATTTAGGAGCATAACTCTGCCCGTTCTCAAGCACAGATCAAGCGGCGCGAGCGTGAAAAATCCTCGGTTCGTGCCAAAATCGAACATGTCTTTGCGGTTCTGAAACTCCAGCTTCTATACCGAAAGACACGATATAGAGGCTTGCAAAAACAAACTGCAAAAGTGAATATCCTGCTTGCATTAGCAAATCTGATCCTCGCTGACAGACCCTGTCTGACGGCTTGATTTATTTTTGCCTTGCGAGCAAATTCAGGAGCGCTTCCAGCTGTTTACGGGTTGATTGCTCTCCGTTTTTTCTTTTATGGCATTGCGCGGTGTTGCCTTAGAAACTACTATCTGTCGCGCCTTATACTGCCTCAGTAGGGATCATTTCTTTCCTATACTGCGCCGGTGACTTCCCTATCTCTTTCTTAAACACCCTGCTGAAATACAGTGGGTTCTCATACCCTACGATTTCGGAAATTTCCTTGATGTTGTAGGTCGTCCGCTCCAGCAGGCTTTGGGCGTTGACCATGCGCAAAGAGAGGATGTACTGGGCCGGGGACATACCTGCGTACTGTTTGAAATTGTGTATAAACCAGTTGGTGCTGATGTGCAGGGATTCCGCATAATCGTCTATGCTGATCTTTGTGTTATAGTTCTCGTTGAAGTAAGCCGCCGCGCGCTCAATTTGCTCTTGGACGTCGCCGGTGGCTTTTTTCTGTTCATGCTGTTGGCGGTCCACCAACAGCAGAATATCGTTGAACAGCGATGCAATATAGTCCTCGTACCCATAGCGGCACAGCTGCAACTCCTGAATGATTTTGCGGAACAACGCCTTGTAATCCGGCAGCACACCGCAGTAGAACACATGCTCATCGAGCGAGATGCCGTGATACGCCAGTATGTTCTTTACATCGCTGCCTGTGAAGTGAATCCAGAAAACTTCCGGGTTATCTTCCAGATAATATACATATTTTTGGATTTCTTCCGGCTTGTAAAGCACCATATGGCCCGCGCTGACGATTTCTTCCTTGCCGTCAAACCAGAAATGCGTCTTGCCGTTTGCCACATATAAAATCTGGTAATCCCTGCGCCCTTTCTGCCAGTAAGTCGGTAGGTTGGGGCGCGTTTTCAGCCGGTAGGTGCCACAGCTGCCCACCACCAACGGCGTGGAGTTGTCTTTGAAATCTGTACGGGAATTGTTCAGATAGCCAGAGTTAATGTACACAAAAATCTCCTCCTGTTTTTGTGAATATTGCGAGGTGCTTCGTCCATTTTACCTTCACTTTACAAAAAGCCATTGATTTTGTGCATGTTTAGTGCAATACCGTTTATGTTTTATTGTATATAGAAATTGTATAATAATTTCAGACGGAACGCAAGCAGAACTGTATAAATCACAGGAGGAGAATGGATGATTATTCCGCACTATTACGAGGACCCGCACACACTGCATGTGGGTACCATGCCGAATCGTGCATATTACATTCCGGCATCCCGGCGCAGCGATGCCTTAGTCGAGCACCGCGAGACCTCGGATCGCTTCCAGCTTTTGAACGGAAGCTGGAAATTTCGGTACTACGCCAGTATTTATGACTTGCAGGATGCTTTCTATGAGGTCGGCTATGATGCCTCCGCTTTTGACAGCATCCCGGTCCCCAGCGTGTGGCAGAACCACGGCTACGACCACCACCAGTACACCAACATCCGTTATCCGTTCCCCGCTGATCCACCGTATGTTCCCAAAGAGAACCCCTGCGGCGCTTACCTCTACGACTTCACCTACCAAAAAGGATGCCGCTGCCCCGCGCGCATTTCTGAATTTTGAGGGCGTTGCCTCCTGCTTCTACGTCTGGCTCAACGGTCAGTTTGTCGGGTACAGTCAGGTCGCCCATTCCACAAGCGAGTTCGATGTAACGAAGTTTTTGCAGGACGGCACCAACCATCTGGCGGTCCTCGTGCTGAAATGGTGCGATGGCAGTTACATGGAAGATCAAGATATGTTCCGCATGAACGGCATTTTCCGTGATGTCTACCTGCTGCACCGACCGGAACAGTGCATCGAGGACTATTTCATTACCACCGACATCCACGGCAGCACCGCAGAGGTTGCTGTCCGCCTGCGTTACTACGATTCCGCCGTTGCCACCCGCATCACCCTCTACGATGCAGCCGGCACAATGGTCGGCAGCGTAACGCCCGTGGAAGCATCGGATGATGAGGCATTCCCCTATCATGCAGAAATCACCGTTGTTGACCCGACACTCTGGAACGCAGAGCAGCCCTACTTATATACCCTTGTGTTGGACACGCCCAACGAGACTATTACGGACCGTGTGGGCATCCGCGAGGTTCACATTGCCAACAATCAGATTTATGTCAACGGCCAGTCCATCAAGTTCCACGGTGTAAACCGCCACGAATCCGACCCCGTCACGGGATATGCTGTTGGCTTTGAGCAGACGAAAAAAGACCTGCTCATGATTAAAAAGCACAACTTTAATGCCATCCGCACCAGCCATTACCCGGATGTGCCTTACTTCTATCAGCTCTGCGACCAGTACGGCTTCTTTGTCATTGATGAAGCCGACAACGAGAGCCACGGTGCGTCCGAATACTATTGCGAGGGCAACGAAAGCTGGCCCAACCACGTTGAGAACTGGAACAAGCCCATCGCAGACAACCCGGAGTTCACCGAGGCCACCGTTGACCGCACACGCCTCTGCGTGGAGCGTGACAAGAACCGTCCCTGCGTCATCATCTGGTCGATGGGCAACGAGAGCGCCTACGGCTGCACGTTCGAAGAAGCGCTGGCATGGACAAAGAGTTTTGACCCCCGCCGCCTGACCCACTACGAGAGCGCCCAGTACCGCAGCAAGAACCGTAAATACGATTTCTCGAACATTGATATGTTCAGCAATATGTACCCTTCTCTCGAAAGCATTCAGGAATATCTGGATAACGAGCCGGACAAGCCCTATATCATGTGCGAGTATAGCCACTGCATGGGCAACGGCCCCGGCGATTTGGAGGATTACTTCCAGTTCATTCAGAGCCATGACGGCTTGGTCGGCGGTTTCCTGTGGGAATGGTGCGACCACGGTATTTATAAAGGGAAGATGCCAGACGGCCGCGGCATCTATTATTACGGCGGCGACCACAATGAGTGGCCGCATGACGGCAATTTCTGCATGGACGGTCTGGTCTACCCCGACCGCCGCCCGCACACCGGGCTGTTGGAGTTCAAGAACGTCTATCGCCCGGCGCGTGTTGTGAAGTACGACCGGGAATCCGGCATGCTCACGCTGCACAACTACATGGACTTTGTTGATTTGACCGAGTATGCCAAACTAACCTATCAGGTAAGTTGCGACGGCGAGGCCATCGACAACGGCTTCATCCCTTACCCTGACGGTTTCACCCTGCCGCCGCACAGCGAAAACGCCTTGCCGTTGGCCGTTCATATTCCCGATAAAGGCAAGTGTTTCCTGAAAATCTTCTACCATTGCGATAAAGACCTGTCCTTGTGTTCGGAAGGTCATCTTCTGGGTTTTGATGAAATCCTGCTGGAAAACGAAGACAGCCGCAACCAGAAAACCTTGGCTATGTGGAGTGATGCCCCTTCCAACAGCACAATCACTGTTCAGGAGACGGACCGCCATTTGACGCTGCGCGGCAAGAACTTCACCTACAACTTTAATAAGCTGACGGGTCTGTTCGCCGCGATGCAGTACGAGGATGCAGTCCTGTTGGACAAGGAAATGGAGTTCAACATCTGGCGTGCTCCTACGGACAATGACCGCAAGCTGAAGCTGGATTGGCTGGCTGCCCGCTACGACCACTGTATGACCAACGCCTACCACACCGAATATCAGGTGACGGACAGCGGTGTGACTCTGCGCGCCAAAGTCGGCATTGCACCGATCAGCTTGCAGAAATTCCTTGATTTGGATGTCTGCTGGACGGTTTCCAACAGCGGTGCAGTAACGCTGGCACTGCACGCTGAGCGCAACACGGTATTCCCCGAACTGCCGCGCTTTGGTCTGCGCCTGTTCCTGCCAAAAGAAATGGCCCGCGTCAGTTACTTCGGCATGGGTCCGATGGAAAGCTACTGCGACAAGCACCATGCTGCCAGCCACGACTACTTCAGTTCCACCATCTGGCAGCAGCACGAGGACTACATTCGCCCGCAGGAGAACGGCAGTCACTATGATTGCGATTATGTCCAGCTGGATGGCGCTGGCATCAAGCTTACCGCTGTCGGTGCAAAGCCGTTCTGCTTCAACGCCTCGCACTACACGCAGGAAGAGTTGACTGAAAAGGCGCACAACTATGAGCTGCATCCCTGTGACAGCACCGTTCTCTGCCTTGACTATGCACAGAACGGCATCGGCTCTGCCAGCTGCGGGCCGCGTCTGGCGGAGCAGTACCGCCTTGACGACGCTTCCTTCGATTTCAGCATCCGTCTGATTCCCGAAAAAGCATAACCTCTACACAAAAGAATGGAGAAATTCTCATGTCTGAAAATACGGAAAGACGCTATTTAAAATGGTATAACAAGATCGGATACGGCTCCGGCGATGTTGCGGGCAACGTGGTCTATGCGTTCCTCTCCTCGTTCGTTATGATTTACCTGACCGACACCGTCGGCCTGAATCCCGGCATCGTCGGCACGCTGATTGCTGTGTCCAAGCTGTTTGACGGCATTACCGACATCTTCTTTGGCTCGATGATCGACAAGACGCACTCCAAGCTGGGCAAGGCTCGCCCGTGGATGCTCTACGGCTACATCGGCTGCGCCATCACACTGGTCGGCATCTTCGCCATCCCCATGGGCATGAGCGAGTTTGCCAAGTACGCATGGTTCTTTATCTGTTATTCCTTGCTGAACGCTGTGTTCTACACGGCCAACAACATCGCCTACTCTGCCTTGACTTCCCTTGTCACCAAGAACAGCGCCGAGCGAGTCGAGATGGGTTCCTACCGCTTCATGTTCGCATTCGCCACCAGCCTTGCCATTCAGTCTTTCACGCTGCTGGCTGTCTCTGCACTGGGCGACACTGCCGAAGCATGGCGCACCGTGGCTATCGTCTATGCCATTATCGGTCTGATCGTCAACACGCTCTCTGTTTTCTCCGTCAAGGAGTTGCCGGAGGAAGAGTTTGTCGATACCACGGATAAAGCCGAAATCGAGAAAGACGAGAAGTACGGTCTTGTCGAAGCTGCCAAGCTGCTTGTCTCCAACAAATACTACCTGATGATCTGCGTCACCTACATTTTGCAGCAGATCTATGGTGCCATGATCAGCATGGGGACCTACTACACTGCTCATATCCTTGGTGACAAGAACCTGTTCGGCGTGTTTTCTTGGGCCATCAACATTCCTTTGATCATCGCACTGGTCTTTACCCCGACCCTCGTTGCCAAGATGCACGGTATGTACAAGCTGAACGTCGGCAGCTATGCCCTTGCTACCGTGGCCCGCGCGCTGGTTGCTGTGGCTGGTTATACGGGTTCCGGCGATGTCAAGATGATGCTGCTCTTCACGGCCATCGCTGCACTGGGTCAGGGCCCGTGGCAGGGCGACATGAACGCCGTTATCGCCTCCTGCTCCGAGTACACTTGGCTGACGAAGCACAAGCGCGTAGACGGCACGATGTACTCCTGCACCTCGCTCGGTGTCAAGCTGGGCGGCGGTCTCGGCACCGCCATCACCGGCTGGCTGCTGGCGTTCAGCAACTACGATAAGGCGCTGGCTGTACAGCCGGATTCCTGCATCAATATGCTGAAACTCATGTACCTCGTGATTCCCTTTGTGCTGGACGCCATCATTACCGTTATCCTCTCCCGCATGAAGGTCGAGGAGGCCAACGATAAGATCCGCGCCGAAATGAAAAACTGATATTCACTATTCTCCTTCTCAAAAAGGGCTTCCGCATCTGCTGGCGGAAGCCCTTTTTCTGTAGAGGCCTTAGGGGAAATGTTTCCCGGATACAGAATTTTTGCACACGCGTGTGCAAAATCTTAGTTGGCTATACTTGCATCCGGCCAAGAAAAAAGAGCCTACGGAAAACTCCGTAGGCCCTCATTGCTTTTCTGGCAAGTATAATACTATCACATCGAAAGAGAAAAGTCAGTGCAAGACCAGTGCAAACTTTTCATCAGAATTAACTTCTTTGTTTTCCTAATCGTGTTTAATGTATTTAGTGATAGTATCGATTAATTCCTCCATGTTAATCGGCTTGGAAATATGGTCATTCATGCCTGAATCCAGGGATTCCTGAATATCATCTATAAAAGCATTTGCAGACAAAGCTATAATTGGAATCGTAACTGCATCGGACCGCTCTATACCCAAGGCTCGAATGGCTTTTGCTGCTTGGTGTCCATCCATGTTTGGCATCATAATATCCATCAAAATAAGATCGTATGTGCCTCGTGGATGATTTTTAAACAAATTCACAACTTCTTTTCCGTCTGATGCGCGTGTTACGGTCATACCAGCATCTTCTAGCATTATCGTAGCAAGTTCAGCATTTAAATCATTATCCTCAGCCATAAGAACATGAATACCCGTCAAATCTCTATGCAGATGTTGTTTTTGTTCTGATTGAATAACCTGTTCTGGCAACTCCATTGGGATCTCCACTGTGAATGTAGAACCTACACCTTTTTTGCTCTCAACAGCAATCGAACCGCCCATCATATCCACATATTTTTTTGTGATGGCCATACCAAGACCGGTTCCCTTATATTGGGTTCTGGCATTAGCATCATCTTCTTGTGAAAACGGATCGAATAATTTTTTCTGGAACTCTTCGCTCATGCCAATACCGTTATCTCGAACAACATAGCGAGTTATGATATGTTTTTCATCCGCTCCCGGGTAACTGCTGATATCCAAAGTAATCTTTCCGCCGTCCTTTGTGAATTTCACAGCATTGCCAAGAAGATTCACCAAAACTTCTCGGATACGCACAACATCCGCAAGGACATATAGGTTCTTTGGGATTTCTCGATGTACTTCAAACTTAAGATCTCGATTATAAAGAAGTCCATTCATAATCGCCTGGACGTTATCTGTCAATTGAGTAATGTCCACTGGCTGGGGCGAAATAGTAACTTTTCCACTTTCAATGCGAGTAAAATCCAGAACGTCACTCAACAAAGAGAGAAGATGATTCGAACTTTGTTGAACTTTCTCCAAGCTAGCATGAATATCTGAAACCGTGTTCTGGTGAAGCGCAATGTTTGTAAATCCAATAATGGCATTCATCGGCGTTCTGATGTCATGGCTAATACTAAGCAAAAACGCAGATTTTGCTTTGTTGGCAGCATCTGCTTCCTCAGCGGCGGTCATTAATAATTGTTTTTGTTTTTGCTCTTCTGCCCTGCTTTTCTGGTAAACATAATAGGTATATAGACAAATTAAAAGCAATACAGCTCCTGCGACTAAACCGCAGATGATGGAAATATGATTCGTCTTTTCAACCATTCCATAAGCTGATTGCATATCCATTTCAATGCAAAATGCGCCAATGATTTCTCCTGTCCCATCATGATTTGCTCTTACAGGATAGCAAGCCGTAAAAATCGGGCCCCATGTTGTATCAATGATATCCTGAGAGTATACATTCTCCCCAGAAATAGCCCTATCAATATACGGAACCATTTCTTCCTCAATATAATCTCCAGGGTGTCTTACATCATCCGCATCCGGATCCAAACCGTCTACCACATAAACGAGTTTTCCTTCTTCATTTTTTTTAGCGGTGTAAATATATCGAGTAGAATTCAGTGTTCTGATTTCATTGAAATAGGAAGAAATATCCTTATATAATTGCTCCTTCTCATCAGATTGATCTTTGATTTGATCAAAATCTTCTTTGCTGATTCTTCCGTCCACAAGTTTGTGTACTGCATCTGCACTCGCTGTGTCACGTGCGATTTCTGTTTCAAGGGCGGTCTTAGTGTAAGAACTTTGCAGAATAAATGTGTACAACGCTATTACAAAAATTATCAAAAGCCCCGCAATCACAAAGATACTGCCTGTATTCTTCAGCCTAAGGCGTTTTTTCAAATCAAATCCTTCTTTTGTTTTCTTCATGCTGCTCATTCCCATCCTCTAAATCCCAATTTACCGATTCTATCATAGCACATTTTCATGCAGCCTTCAATCGAGTAGGAGGTAAATAATTATTGTATTTACCTCCTACCACACCACCGTACATGACAGAATGGACTTTACCATGAAAAAGACTATTTGGAAAAGCATTCTTTGCGCAATGCTCGTTACGCTGACTGCCTGCATTTTGTGTATCGGCGCATTCGCTGCCAAGTATACCTGTATCAAGAGCGGCTGCAACAGAGAGGCGGCTAAGGGCTCTGCCTATTGCTGGGTACATAAACCCACTGAGAGCAATTCCAGCGTCTCCGGCAGCGGCTCCAGACCGTCCGGCAGCGGCTCCAGACCGTCCGGCAGCGGCTCCAGCACAAAGCATAAATACACCTGCATCAAGGACGGCTGCACGCGAGAAGCGGATAAGGACTCTGCCTACTGCTGGGTACATCGCCCGTCCAAATCTTCCACCAAGAGCAGCACTTCTTACAGCTCCAAATCTTCGTACAGCAGCTCTTACTCCAGCAGCAAAAAATCCTACAAGACGTATGATTCCTATGACGATGGCTACGATGCCATCTACGATGATGACGACTACGATGAGGGTCGCTACGACAGCGACCCCGACTATGCGGCGGGCGTAGATGACGCTATGGACGAGTTGGATTGGTAACTAAAGAACGCCGAGGGTTCCTCCCATATATGGGAAGGGATTCCTCGGCGTTCTTCATTTCATGCTTTTTGATTGCCAGGTCAACAGTATCCCGCGCCTTACTGCAATGCACAGATCACAGCCACTGTTTCAGCACATCGTTCAGCTTATTCAAATCAAGCGGTTTGGCGATATGCTCGTTCATGCCGGTGTTCTTTGCCAGTTGCACGTCCTCGGCAAAGGCATTTGCCGTCATGGCAATGATGGGCACTTTACCCCGGCTGCCGGCAAGCGAACGGATCGCAGCAGTGGCTTCGTAACCATTCATGATGGGCATCTGGATGTCCATAAAAATGAGATCGTACCACTTTTCTGGCGCTTCCATCACCTTTTCGACTACAATTTTTCCGTTTTCGGCGCTGTCGATGGTCACGCCCGTCATGCCTATGATCTCGGTTGCAATCTCACGGTTCAGCTCGTTATCTTCCACAAGAAGGATCCGCTTACCCGCATAGTTTTCCTTCGCAAAGTCTTCCAGATAGTTCCGGGCGTTTTTCTCCTTTTTCCCGGATGTAAACTGCCGCAGAGTTGCCGTCAGACGAGAACGGAACAGCGGTTTTGCCATAAACGCATTCACGCCCGCTGCTCTGGCTTCTTCTTCGATCTCGCTGAAATCAAAGGAAGTCAGGATGATGATCGTAACATCTTCTCCTACCTGTTCCCGGATTTTTCTGGCGGTTGCAATACCGTCCATTTCCGGCATCTTCCAGTCCAGAATCACCGCAAAATAGTCGCGGCCTGTCTTGTGCCGCGCCGCGCAGCGTTCCACGGCTTCCTTGCCGGTCAGGACCCATTCGCCCGCTATGCCGATCTCCTGAAGGGTTGCAACGGTGCTTTCGCAGCAGGTCTTGTCATCGTCCACGACCAGTACCGGCAGATCGAGCAGTTCTTTTTCCTGTTCCTTCTCGTTCTCCTGAAGCTTCAGATAGACCGTGACCGTGATCTTCGTTCCCTTGTTGGGAGCGCTTTCGACCTGAATGTCACCATTCATCAGGTTGACGATGTTTCTTGCAATGGCCATGCCAAGACCGGTGCCCTGCACCTTGGTCGTCCGGTGATCGTCTGCCCGGCTGAACGGCTCGAACATGATCTTCTGGAATTCCGGCGTCATGCCGATGCCGTTGTCCTCGATGGAAAACTCGTAGCAGCCAAGCTCCGAGAAGCCGTTCGGTTTTTCCTTGATCGTAAGGGTGATGTTTCCTCCATCCGGGGTATACTTGACGGCGTTGCTCATCAGGTTCACAAAGATCTGCTGGATGCGCAGGCTGTCGCCACAGACAGCTTCGTGCTCGATGTGCTCAATATGGACTTCGAGCTGATGTTTGTGCTCGTCGATTGCCGGTTTTGTGATGGTGAGCAGGTTATCGACCAGCTCCGACAGGCTGAAATCCTCCTCGGCAAGGCTCATTCGCCCGCTCTCGATTCTGGCCATATCCAGCACTTCATTGATCAGTCCCAACAGATGACGGCTCGATTTTGTGATCTTGCCAAGGCACTCGACCACCCTGTCCTGACTCTCGATATTCGCACCCGCAATGGCGGTCAAGCCAATGATTGCATTCATCGGTGTACGGATATCATGGGACATATTGGAGAGGAATTCCGTCTTGGCGCAGCTTGCGTTTTCCGCTGCCCGGTACGCTTCCTTCAGTGCCTTATGGGATTCGATCTCGGCCTTTTTCTCCTGCGACACATCCATAGAGCCCAGCAGCGCTTTGACCAGCTTTGTGCCATTCCACTCCAGCGGAATGAAGGAAGCGATCTTATAGGTGTTCTCGTCCATGGAGCAGTATTCAAATTTGTAGATGTCGTTCTCGCCCTGCAAATTCCTGCGGATATTTTCCGGCGAGATCATAGCATCCAATGTGTCCAGCGATTCCAGTGTCTTATACTTTGCAGCCACCTGCTCCACAAAATCATGGTACGTTCCCGTCGGCGCGTATATCATTTCACCTTGCAGATTATAGAACCGATACCGGTCATTTTCCAGATCGCAGACGACAAAGCGGTCCAGCAGACGCACCATACTCTTGATCAAAAGATCCATAGATGCGTTATCTGAGGCCATCTGCATCCGCCGTGCCGTCTCTGCTTTGGACTCTGTGATGTCCCGCAGAAAACTCATCGCATATTCGGAATCTTCGATCTCGCCGCGCATGACCACGTTGCTGACCCATCGTTCCTCCCCATTCAGAACGATGCGGCACTCCTGACACAGCTCCGTCTCAAGCCCCTTTAGTTTTTTCGTGATGTAGGCGCGATTGTAGAAATCCGTTACAGACTTTTTGTCCTCTTCAACCACATAGTTATCCACAAAGAATCTGATCAGTTCATCCCATGTGTGGCTCTGCTCAAAGGCCGTCATCAAAGAGGGCTCCACTTTGAAAGTATCAAAGGTGTTCTTTTCCAGATTTACATAGTATTCGCAGAGGTTTGCGCTGGTAAATGCACGGTGAAATGCCGCTGCCCGCTGCGCCTGCATCCGGCTTCTTTTTTCCGCGTCAATGTTGCTGATGATTCCGGCAATTCGGTTGGCCGAGCCATCCAGACGGCGTATCACCTCCGCCGATGCCCGGAACCACTGGTATTGGCCATCCTGCATTTTCAGTCGGTACTCAACATTATATTTTGTAGTATTGGTTTTGTCCGCAATCGTTTCCAAAAGCAGCTGCATTACCCGGTCATGATCCTCCGGGTGCAGAAGGTTCGACCACGAATCCAGTTTGTTCGGAAAATCCAGAATGTCATGATATCCAAGCATCTGCCGGAACGCATGGCTCCAGTTTACATTGACGATTTCACCGTTTTCATTGCACTCATAATACCACAGCGCAGAATGAATGGATTCGTTGACTAACGCAAGATTTTCATACGCCCAGTTCATCTGTACCGACAGGACCCAGATCGGCGTTCCATCCGTATCGGCTGCATCTTCTTTATAGAGACGCACATAGACGGGAGAGCCATCTGCCATGAGGATCCGGCCTTCTCCTCTGCCCTGAATCTGACGAAAGCGTGCATTGTCAAGGAATGCGGCATCTTTCTTATAGAAAAGATTCTTCAGTGAACCCTTTGTCTGCTCCATCAGGGACTCATAGCTGTGGTTCAGATTATGCAGCAACAGATTACTGACCGACAGGATTGACAATTCGGCATCATAGTACCCGGTAATGGTTCCGACACCGCCATTATGATAGATCGTCTCCTGCATGGCCTGAAATGCATCTTCTCCCAGCCTTACCGTATCGGAAGTGTAGATTTCATCTGTAAGTCTTCTATCGAATTTCATGTTCTTCATCCTCGCAGGGTTTCGATTCCGCCGCACGCTTCAATTCTGGTATGTCTTTTATGGGTAACTGGCATACTGATTTTTGATCAAGGTTGCACAGTATAACAATTATAGTATACTTGTGCAGTGCTTCAATTTCAAGCGCTAGTTGGCATTGGCTGTGTAAAAAGAAGAAGCCAATCTGCGTGAAAATTTATGCAAGTTGATCCCTGCACTTTTCCACAATCCGGCTATCAGTATAGACAGCCGCCCTGCGATGCGGTAAGGCGGGATTTGCGCGGTGTTGCCTTAATGGACGAAGGTCTCCGCGTAGGGCGACCATGCGTAGCTCAGGCAGTAGGAGGTGTAGCTTGCGGCGGGCACGCGGATGCGGCAGAACGCGGGCGCACCGTCGAGCAGGGCCTGCCCCACGGAAAGCCGCGCGGGGTCCGGCTGGGTCAGCGTGATTTCCTGCAGCGCGGGGCATTTGGCAAAAAGTCCATCCGGAAGCGCCGTGATATTTTGCTGTATCGTCAGTTCTTCCAGTGCGCTGCATCCCGTAAACGTGTCGGAGGCCAGCGCCGTCACGGGTCGGCCGTCCACCTCGCCCGGAACTGTCAAGGTTCGGCGGCTGCGTCCCGCCGCATTGACGACAAGATGGTCACTTTCCCATGTAAAATAGGCAGCATCGCTGTTATTCGCGGCTTCTGTGTCGGTCTGTATCCGGCGGGCGAGCATGGCGGGCAGCGCGATTTCGGTAGACGATGTGTCTCCCAGTACAGCTTTGAGATCGCGGATGAGCTGCCGCGTAAAGACGGTCTTGCCGCTCACGTTCAGATGGAAATTTGTGTCATAGAACCACCCGGCGTCCATCACGCAGGTATGCGGATCACCTGCCAGAGGTGCCGTCAGCTGCGACTGCAGATAGTCGGCATACGTGTCAATATCTTCTGCGTTCGCTACAGCAAGCACATTCATCGGCGGAAAATGATACAAGACAACTGCCCCGACAGACTCGGCCTGTGCAGTGTAGGCGTTGAGCGCATCACAGAAGTCGGTGTCCAGCATCGAGGGATCAAAGCGTATCGGCATTGTCGTGTCATAACCATCCGGCAAAATATTGGCGCTGCAGAGCGGATTTACCACATCGCCCACCGCATTGAAGGAGCCGCGGCGATAGACGCCGTCCGGGGAAGGCGCACCGGTGAGAAAATAGCGGAACTTCGCACCGGCAAAACGCGGAAACGCCCCCAACAAAGGCCCAAAATCCCGCGCGTGCAGGCAGGCAAGTGCCGAAAAGTCTCCGTCAACAGCCTGCCAAAAAGTATCCGCGCCGACGGCATCGGAAAGCGCCTGACGCTGCTGCTCCGGCATGATGACGACAAGATCGCCGGGGCGCAGTTCCTTTATGGACAAATCCAGCATGACCCGTGTGCCGAGTGCTGCGTACAGGCCAAAATTTACGGGCTGATAGTCAGGCAGCTCCCGGGCCAGCAGAGCGCTGTCAACGCCGAAAGCGGCTGCACTGCCGCCCACAAGAATAAGACGCGGTTTATCGCTTTCCGCAGCCAGCAGGGCACGCTTGGCGGGCAGTTCCCCCACAAACGTATTGCTGTACTGCGCGGGCAGGGCAAAGCCCCACACCGTCAGGAGCAACGGTATGGCGATAAAAACGCAGAGCATACTTGTAAACAGTTTTTTCATGGCAGGGTCAGAATTGGAAGTAGATAAAGGCATTGGTCGTGCCCGTGTGCAGTGTGGAAAACCACGCGGCGACCACAGTCAATGCCAAAAGACAGAAGGCCAATACGCTGCGCGGGGACGGTGCTGCGGACGACGTCTCGGGCAGCAGATGCAGGCAGAGCGCCCCCAAAACAAGCTCTGCCACCGGCTGTATACCGATGCTCAGCAGCGTTGTGTGCAGTGTGCTCAGCGACCAGTCGACAGGCAGGCGGGACAGAAGCAGAAGGGCATCCGAGACAGAGGCTGCCCGGAAAAAGACCCAAGCGATGCAGACCAGAGAAAATGTATAGGCGTGGCGTAGGAACACGGCGGTCCAGGTGCGGGCCTTGTGCTTTCCGCCGCAGGGGGTCAGGGCCTTTTCCAAAAGCAGCAGCGCACCATGCACACCGCCCCACACCACGAAATGTAATGCGGCGCCATGCCAGAGGCCGCTTAACAGAAATACGACCATGGTATTTACGGCCAGCCGTACCGTGCCGCGGCGCGAGCCGCCGAGCGGGATATAGACGTAGTCCGTAAACCACCGCGTCAGGCTGATGTGCCAGCGGCGCCAGAAATCACGCAGGGAGTCTGCACGATAGGGGTGGTCAAAATTGCGCTCAATCGCACACCCAGCAAGGCAGCGGCCCCGACGGCAATGTCGGAATAGCCGGAAAAGTCCCAGTAGATCTGCCCGGCAAAAAGCAGTGTTGCCAACAGAACAGCCGGGCCGGAGGCGTCCGCCGGGGAGGCGTAGACGGAATCCACAAACACGGCAGCGGTGTCTGCCAGCAGCAGCTTCTTTGCAAAGCCGCGCACCATCCAAAGCCAGCCGCTGCTGTCCATACGGCGCTCCTGCGCGTGCAGCTGAGGCAGAAGCGCCGTGCTGCGTTCAATCGGCCCCGCTACCAGCTGCGGGAAAAAGCTGACGAATAAGGCGTAATACCCCGGATGCCTCTCCGGCATGAGCCGCCCACGGTAAATATCAATGACATAGCTGAGGGTCTGAAATGTGTAAAACGAGATGCCCGCGGGCAGCAGAAGCGGCACATCTGTGCGGAAAATCCCGGCATATTTGAAGAGGCACAGACACCCGATGCACAAAACTGCCGCACAGGTCAGCCAGAGCTTTTTGGCCGTCTGTGTTTTGCTTTTTGCGATGCCCAGTGCCGCCGCATAGGTTCCCAGCGTGATACCCGCCAGCAGCGGAAGTGCCTGCGGGCTGCCCACAGCGTAAAATCCGAGGCTGGCGGCCAGCAGCAATACCCAGCGCCGGCTCGGCGGCAGCATCCAATGCAGGGCCAGTACGATAGGAAAAAGCAGCACAAAAGCGGGTGCGGTGAAATTCATAAGCGCCCTCCTATCGGCCACATGGCGGCGGCGCAGGGAATCAACAGGCAGAGCAGCATTGTGCGGGTGGACACATCCAATACCAGCGCTGCCAAAACCACCGCAGCACCCGAAACCATGCCGAGCGCTGCGGCCCATGCCCGGCGATGGGCCGCCAGTGCCAGCACAGTGGTCAGTGCAGCCAGAGCGCAGACAAGAATCATGGCGCAATCCCCTCCCCTTGCAGTTGTTTTGTCAGTGCATCGATGACCTGTGCCGTGCGCATAGTCACCCCGTTTGTGGACAGATGGTTGTCGGTGCCGTAGAAATATCGCCCGGGCATCAGGGAATCCTGCAGCGGCGTCAAGAACACAACATCGAGATTTTCTCGGAAATACGCATCCAGCGCGGCCACAGCCTCCGGCGTGGAATCCGCCGAAACGGCGCGGCTGTTGCGCGGGCTGTACGTCAGGTACACCCGCACGCCGTCTGCCTCAAAGCGGTCAAACTCGGCGTTGGCGGGGGCTATATACGTGTCATACGGGAAGGACGCCGTTGTGTAATCCACAGGCAGTCCGTAAATCGGCGTGTCATCGACGGCATCGGGGCGGTACAGAACATAGTCACCGTACTCGTTGTAGCTCGGCGTGTCAACGGCATTTCCGTCCTCGTCCAAATCGGACGGAGAGACGGCATAGCTGCGCGCCGCCATGTCTGCGCGGGTCTGCAAATAGGAGCCGAGTGCCGAAAAAATGCCGCTGTACTGTTGCAAATTAAGCCTCGCGACAATGTCGTAGTCAGCCTCGGCCATACAGAAGAAGGCGTCGTCAAAGGCGTTTGTCGTGCAGAACTGGCGCTTGGCGGCGTCAAATTCGGGCGAGAGCAGCAGCAGGTCGCCGGGGCGCATCTGTGCGCGAATCAGCTCGAGCTGCGGCAGCGCATTGGTGTAAGCGAACACACCCATGTTCACGACCTCATAATGGGGCAGGGCAGCATCCAGCGCGGCGCTGTCATACCCGAACCGCGCCGAGGAACCGGAGAACAGCACAAGCTTCTGCGTATCGGCCAATAAGAGCAGGCGGTCGTACTTATCAGCGAACGTCGCGTAGTAGCTGCCGCTGTAGACGGGCGCAGTCGCGGCATTGATGTACAATGTTTGCAGGCTTGTGCAATCTTCAAATGCGTAATCGCTGATCTGCTGCAGGTTGTCAAACAGGGTCACGCTCTCCGCGGCGCTGCCGCTGAAGGCCCCGGGCTGCACGCGGCGCAGGGTATCGGGGAAGATGACTGTTTTACAAGGCGCATCGGCAAAGGCCCCCGCCGCAATTTCCACGACGGGTGCGCCGCCCAGCGTATCGGGGATGACAAGCACTTCTCCCCCGCCCTGCCAGCCCGTTATAGCTGCGGCGTCGTTTTCAACCGTGTAGGTGAACTCCGCGGCGTCGTTTTGAGCAGCCCACTGCGCGTAAAGCCGCGCGCCGGGCTCGGTCCGGCTGCCCAGCCCAACGGCCTGACCACTGCCGTCCGGGGCGGTGTTCCACCCCGTCAGCGTGTACCCGGGGCGGGTGAACAGCGCACCTTCGATGGCGGTGTTCAGCCGCAGATGGCTGGGGGTGACGGGCACAGTGACCCAGCCGCCGCCGCAGTTGTCATTATAATACAGCACAGTATCGCTCTTTTCCGCGGTCACTGCCACGGCAACGGAGTAGCGGACATCGGGCAGCGTCAGGATGTACGCCGCGCCGGTGCGGGTAAGCGACGCACCGGGATAGTCTGCGCCCGTCAGCGTATAGCCGTCGGCAGGGGTCAGGGTGAAGGTCACACTCTGCCCCGGGGTAACGGCTGCGGTCTGGGTCTGCGCTGTAAACGCAGGCGAGGATTCCAAAACGATGCGGCACTGCACCGCCGGGGATGCCGGGGCGGCGGCACAGCCTGCCAGCAGAACCAGCATGGCAAGAATAAGCATCAGGCGGCGCAGGTGGAACACATCCTTTCAGAAAAAATCTGTTTTTTACATCATAATACAAAATACCCCGGAGAGAAAGCCCCCCGGGGTGTGGATGAGGAAAAAGCTGTCACGATGAAGTGACGTGGGAATGGCGCATAATTACTGCTCGTTCACATTGGTGAACGCGGCAATGATGTTCAGCACCACGGCAATCAGCAGCGCGGCCGTGCCGTAGATGGCGCTGGACAGGTCAGCCATCGTCTGGGCGTTGTTCGTAAAGGTCATGATCGAGGCGATAGTGTTGACGCGGGGGCTGATGAACTGTGCGGCAGCCACGACCAGCGTGATACCGGCAACTACGCTCATCGCGTCGGCGGCGATGGTCAGCTTCTTGTCCAGCACGACGCGCAGCACCAGTGCAAGGATGGCGATGACGGCGCAGCCGATGACAACCGGGCTGGTGCCGATCTTGCGGAAGGAATCAGTCCCGGCGTTGACAATGCAGAAGCCAAGGCCGACAGCACCGGCAACGGCGGTCAGAAGCGACAGGATCAGACCTGCGCCCTTTTTATTCGTAGAACTCATGGTTTGCACTCCTTTACTGCTTCTTGGATTTGCGGTCATTCAGCACATACATGGCGGCGGCCAGTACGGTCAGGGCGGCAAAGACGACCTGCACGGCAACGAGGGCGTTGTCATACCAGGTGCGCACGCTGACAAGGCGGGTGCTGCTGGCCATGCCGTCCATAGCGTTGGAGTTGGCCAGTGCGTAGTTCTGGTACTTCATAGCCTGCTTCAGGGCGGTCATCATGGTGGTATCCTGACTTACGGCCTCTACGGTCCAGTAGGGATACTTCTCGCTGACAGCAGCCATCGTGTTGTCGCCGGTGTTGCAGCTCATGGTAACGCCGTTCAGCACAGCCTCTTTCAGCACAACATAGTTAGCGTTCTGGATGAAGTCCTCGGAAATCAAGCCTTGGAAGCCCCACTCGTTGCGCAGGATGTTCTTCATCAGACCGGTGTGGGCGTTGTCCTGCGTGATGCCAACGCGGTTGTAAGCGGTCATAACGCCGAGAACATGAGCGTTCTCCACAATGCCCTGCGTGCCGCGCAGCTCGTTTTCACGAGCCTGCTGCTCAGTCATAAAGACGGAAACGCCGGTACGGTTGATCTCGGTATCGTTGAAGGCAAGATGCTTGGGGGCAATGATAACGCCGTACTCCATAGCAGCGGCGGCGTAGGCAGTGCCCTGACCGGCGGTCAGAACAGCGTCCTCGGAGTAGTACTCGTGGTTACGGGCGTTGTAGGGCAGGCGATGCAGGTTGGTGCCGATGCCCCAGAAGATAGCGGTGTTGGCCCACAGGCTGTAGTTGCCGATCACGCGGCCATAATCAGCGGCGAGGTCCTTGTTGAAGGTCTGGGCGATGACAGTCTCATTGACCATGGTGCCCATCTTGTAAGTCAGGTTGGGGTCGTTGGCATCGACCACGCAGGGATCACCGGTGGTAGCATCGGTGTTGGCATACTGGCCCAGAGGATAGGAGTTGAAGCCGTTGGGGCCATCGTTCTGGATGGCTTCGGGGCTCATGATGGATTCGATAACCTTGGTGGAGGTACCGCCGAAGCCTGTGCGGATCATGCACTCTTCCAGCGTGATCTCATCCATCAGCATATCCCAGCGCTCATCGTTGATATCGGAAACGCCCTTCAGGTCAGCCAGCGTCAGACCGTTGTCAGCGCCGAAGGTGACGGTGGAGGGATCGCCGTTGGCGTTGATCTCGTAGATGTCGTTGTCAAGGATATCGATCATCTCATCGGAGGCGGTCAGATCCTTATAGGTCTTGGGGAAAGTGCCTTCCCAGTCGGCACGGGTCAGATAGGTAGCAGTGCCGGGCAGCCAGTAGTTGACATCCATGTCAGCCAGCTGGTTCTCCACAGCGGTGCCATTCTTGGTCGTTGCGAAAGTGGTGGTGTCCTGAGAGCCCAGATTCCAGCTCTTGGCCTTGTCTGCGTCACCGCCGACATCCTGACCCTCGGCAGCCAAAACGTTCTGCACAGCCTCGTGTGCACCGTTGCCGATGGTGAACCAGTAGTCACCGGAATCGAGAATGTAGCAGCCCTTGGTACCGGCCGCGTTGTCAGCAGTGGAATCCCAGCTGGCCATATTCTGCATGTCAGCGGTGATGGTCACGGTCTCGGAGGCACCGGGCGCAAGCTCGGCGGTCTTGCCGTAGTCCAGCAGCTGGATGGCAGCCTTCTCAACACCGTGCTCCTTGTCATAATCGGTGTAGGGCAGGCTGACATAGAGCTGCACAACATCCTTACCGGCGACGCTGCCGGTATTCTTGACGGTCACGTTCGCGGTGACGGTCTCGTTTTCAAGGTCAACATTCAGGTTATCGAGGGTCTGCTCAAACGTGGTGTAGGACAGACCGTAGCCGAACGGGTAAGTAACCTCGTCGTCGTAGTTCCATGCGCTGCCGGTGGAGGAACCGACGGTGGAGGCAGCATTGCCCTGCCCCATGACGGTGTCAAAATAGCGGGTCTCGTAGTATTTGTAGCCGATGTAGATGTTCTCGGCCTCGACAACGGCATCGTTCATGCTGATGTCGGGGTTGGCATTGGTCCACTGCAGGTCGCCGAAGTTCTGTGCAGCGGGAGAGTTTGCGTTCTTGACCGCATAAGTATCGGTCAGATGGCCGGAGGGGCTGACCGCACCGGAGAGAATGTCGGCCACACCGTAGAAGCCGTAGCCGCCCGGCAGGCCGACCTGCAGGATAGCGTCAACACCGACGTTGTCCTCAATCTCCTGCACCTCCATGGCGCTGGCATTATTCAACAGAACGATGACCTTGCCGCCGTTGGCCGCCTTGGCAGTGACGGCGGCATTGATGAGGTCGCGCTCGTCGTCGGACAGGCCCAAGGGGTCAGTCTGGTTCAGGTTTTGGGTCGGGTCTACACCGGCCGTGCCGGGCTGGTAGGTGCCGTTCTCAGAGGCAGAGCGGGCAATCGTGACGATCATCACGTTGTTGTCGTTCATGCTGTCTTTCCAAGTGGCGTTCTGGCCGTCCAGCGCAGCCTGGCTCGGCTCCTTGCTGGAGAAAACGTCGGTCGTGGAGGGAGCCGTGATGTGGTTGTACTCAATCGTACCGCCCCAGCTCTGGACTTCGGACTTGAAGGTAGGCTGCAGGGCCTCGTACATATCGGCCACAGTCTGGTTCAGACCGAAGCCCTTTGCCTTGAAGGCACCGACCATATCGACTGTATCGGCATCCGTGCCGGTGTTCTCCACAAGGCTGGAACCCATATCGCCGCCCTGTACGGGATAGTAGCTGGAGAAGCCCAGAAGGGTGATTTTCTGGGTCTCATCCTGCGTCAGCGGCAGTGCGCCGTTGTTCTTCAGCAGGACGCTGCCCTCTTCGCTCATCCGCTCACCCACGTCCTGAATGCCGTGCAGCAGCTCGGTAGTGGAGGTGTAGTCGGATTTGAAGGTGTACAGATCGGTACCGTCGGAGTTCTCGGTCACCAGCTTAGTGCTTTTGGTGCCCAGGAACTTGTCAATGTCGGTGCGGAAGCCATCCACGACGGTCGAGGCGCAGACACTGAGCGCCAGCAGCGACGCCGTAGCGGTGGTCACGCCGCGCCAGACGCGGCGGCCGGAATTTTTCTTACTCATGATTTTCCTCCTTGTGTATATCGTATCGCGTGTAGAGCGCGTTACTTCTTGCTGCGTTCCTTGATAGCCTTCTGCTCCTCAGGCAGGTTCTTCTCGACTGTCCAGAACAGGATCAGGATGACGGCGCCGATGATATAGCAGACGGTCTCGACCCAGATATAGCTGACAGAGATCGCGGTCTGCACACTGGCGGTCTGGGCGGCGGTGCCCAGAGCGACATCGGCGGCTTGGTTGTAGCCGCTGCCGTTCAGCATGGCGCTGAAAATGGAGTTGCAGATCGGCGTGGCGGCGACCATAAGGGAGCTGTAGATGCTCATGGTCAGACCGTCGGTGCGGATGCCGGTGCGGTACTCAATGTGGTCGATAACGTCGGCAATCATGGCCAGGATCAGATAGCAGGCCGGGGAAGAACCCAGACACTTGAGGGCCACGCCGATGGCGACCGGCACGATGTTGCCGCCGCCCAGACCTGCGATGATGCCGCCCGCGGCACCCAGCAGCATGAAGCCGCCGCAGACCAGACGCTTACCGAACTTGTTGGCCAGAGGCACCACAAAGACCGCAGCCACGGCCATCGGGATAGCGCCCATGATGCTGAGCAGGCCCTGGGAGGCACCCCATGCGTCTGCCGTGCCGAAGAAAGTGTTGTCCAGAACCCATTTGCAGAAGTAGCTCATGGAGCCGTTCTTCATCGCGCCGCTCCACTGGAACAGCATATAGAACGCCATGACGATCCACCACATGCGGTCACCGGTAACGGCCTTGAGCTGCTCGCCCAGCGTGGCGGACTTGGCAGGGGTCTCGGTGTCGGCGCGGCCTTCCTCGGTGACGCGCTCACGGGTGAAGAGGAACTGCAGGTAGATGGTCAGTGCGCTGAAGATGGCGACGGCCAGCATGGTGAGGAACCACAGGTGCTGGTTCTCCTTCAGCGCGAAGGAAACGAGCATCGGGAATACCATCGAGCCGCAGCCCATAACGCCCAGACCCGCCACGTTGGTGAAGGAAGCCAGCGCACCGCGCTGCTTGCTGTCACGGGTGGAAACGGGGATCATAGTGGAGTTGGCGGTGTTGTAGATGGGGTAAGCGACTGCGTAGTACAGGTTGTACGCGATGGCGATCCAGACCATCTTGGCCATGCCCTCAAACGGCACGATAAACATCAGCACACTGGCGACGGAAAGGGTCAGCGCGGAGAGCAGGATCCACGGGCGTGCCTTGCCGGCCAGAGCCTTGGTGTGCTCAATCAGCTGACCGACGATGAGGTTGGACGCCACGATGAGCACCGTGGAGACCAGCTGCAAGGTCGTCAAAAAGCCAAGATCAAGCTTGAGGACATCGGTGAAGTAGTTCTGCAGGATGCTGGTGAAGATGCCCGAGGAAAGCAGTGCGCCGAAGGGGCCGATAAAATAGCCCAGCAGCATTTCCGGCATCTTGACGTCGTCGCTGGTGATACGGGACTTCGTCAGCGGCGAGGACCAGAAGTTGGATTTCGAGGTTGACATGATAGAGAGTCACTCCTTCTTTGTGTGTATAAGCAATTTGTTTACGTATGTCTTTACGCCTTTGCCGTAACGGTATATTCCCCGCTGGCAAGCACCTTCTCTTCCCCGCTCGGCAGCACGACGGTGCATTCGGTGCCGACGGGTACCGCCACGGTCATCGTCATCTCGCCGTCCGCGATCTTCCATGCAGCCTTGATCACGCCGTAGGGTGTACCCACCGTGCCTTCAGCCTCGGTGATGCCGCCGCCGACCACAGGCGCAAACTTGAACTTGCGGTACCCGGCCTCGGTGGGCTCCACACCCAGCACGCGGCGGTAGAGGAACGCACCCACCGCGCCGCTGGCGTAGTGGTTGTACGAGATCATCATGTCGGTGCCGTCGTCGCCGATTGGGCACTCGCCGTTCTCGTCCAGACCGTCCCAACGCTCCCAAACCGTCGTTGCGCCCACGCGGACCTCATACAGCCAACTGGGACACTGTGTGTTCAGCAGCATCTTGTAGGCGGTGTCGGCGTGGCCGTTGTCGGCCAACGCAAACAGGATGTACGGCGTGCCCGGGAAGCCTGTGCCGATCTTGTAGTCGTTCTTCTCAACCAGCTTGACCAGATTCTCGGCAGCCTTTGCCTTGACGTTTTCAGGGAACATATTCAAGTACAGGGGCAGCACATAGGCGGTCTGGAATTCTTCCTTCGTCTTGCCGTTTCCATCGGTCAGCACACTGCAATAGGCATCGGCCACCTTACGGCTCAGCTCCTTGTACTTGGCGGCGTCCTCGGTCTTGCCAAGGATGCGTGCAATTTTCGCCAGTGTACCGCTGGTGTTGCACAGGGACGCCGTGGCGGTGTACTTGCTGCGGGCCTGCCACTGACTCATCTTCGGCACATCGGGGGCGACCCAGTCGCCAAAATGCAGCACTGACGGCGTGTGCCAGATGTAACGGTGCTTGCCGATGCCGAACCCGGCCCAGAAGCAGCACGCCTTGACGTACTTCTGCATGGTGGGGTACATCATACGCAGTACATCCAGGCTGCCCGTGGCCTCGTATAGAGCCCATGGCACCAGCACGCAGGCGTCGCCCCACCAGTCCACGGCCATCTCGGGCATTGTGGCGGGGAAACCGTAGCCCTGCACAGGCACGGTGTTGGGGATGCCGCCGGTGGGCAGCTGCTCGGCCTTGACGTCGCGCAGCCACTTTTCCAAAAAGCGGCTCAGTTCAAAGTTGTACAGCGCGGTGGGCGAGAACACGGCAATGTCCCCGGTCCAGCCCATGCGCTCGTCGCGCTGGGGACAGTCCGTCGGTATATCAACGAAATTCGACTTGGCGCCCCATGTAATGTTGGACTGCAGTTTGTTCAGCATCTCATCGGAGCAGCGGAAGGAACCGCTGTTCTCCACATCGGAGTAGAGCGCCACGGCCTCGATTTCCAGATCCTTCGCATCGACGCCCTTGACCCCCGCATAGCGGAAGCCCATGTAGCTGAACCGCGGGCTGTAGGTCTGCTCGCCGTCGCGGCAGGTGTAGGTCGCCGTGGCCTTGGCCGTGCGCAGGAAGGTCGTGTTTAAGCTGCCGTCGGGGTTCAGGATCTCGGCGTGGCGCACGGTCACGACCTGCCCGGCCTTGCCGTTGAATTTGATGCGGACAACACCCGCAAGGTTCTGGCCGAAGTCGTAAATCGTCTCGCCGTCGGGGGCGGTCATCACGGCCACGGGCTTGCGTACCTCGTGGGCCTTGACCGGGGCACCGTAGTCCGCCGTGATGGCGGGGGTGACTTTCAGCGTTTCGGGCGCGGCGTTGTGCCAATCGCTGATTTCCTGCGTGGCATCGTAGGTCTCGCCGTCATACAAATCCGCCATCCGCACGGGGCCGCTCTCACTGACCTGCCATGTAGCGTCGGTGCCGATGGTCTCCGTCGTGCCGTCCGTGTACTCGATGCGCAGCTCGGCCAGCAGAGCCTGACGGTCGGCAGTCACGCGGTTTTTGCGGGTAAACACAAAGCTGCCCACCGCCCAGCCGCCTGCAACCGTGAAGGTCAGCGTGTCGGCGCCTGTCAAAAGTGCCGTTACATCGTAGGTCTGATACTGCAAATAGGACTTGTAGCTCGTGAAGCCGGGGGCGAAGTATTGCTCGCCCAGCTTTTGGCCGTTCAGTTCGGCCTCGTAGATGCCCATGGCTGTGGCGTAGAGGCGCGCGCGGGCAATGGGTTTGTTCGTTGTGATTTCCTTGCGGAAAACCATCGGTACGGGGCTGACCTTTGCCTCGGTGAAGTGGTAGCTCGGGTCACTGATCCACCGGCCCTTCCAGGGCGTCTCCATGCGGCCTGTCTCAAAGGTAGTGGTCGCGGTGGCGGTCTCGCCTGCGTCGTCGGTGGCGTTCAGGCGCACGCTGTAGGTGGTGAACGGCAGCAGCGCAGGGCCGACGTAGGCAGCGCTCTGGCCGCTGGTCACATGGGCGGACCATTCACCGACGGTCAACTCGGCGTCGGCCAACTGTGCGCCCTTGCGGTCACTGCTCAGGGAAAACCCGATGCGGGGTGCGGAGCAGTCTGTCACGCAGCCGGCGACCAGATGCTCCACCGTCAGGCGTGTGATTTCAAACATGTGTTCTCCTCCTTCGTCGGACGGCCAGCCCGTCCGGAGATTCTTCTTTTTTCTGTAAGCCTACCATACCACAAGAATCGTGCGTCGGCACATAATTTGCACGAAATGCGCTCTTTTTCGCACAAACGGTTTTTGGTTTCGTCGGATTTCACAAGGTTTCTCGCTTGCTTTTTGTACACATTGCCAAATGCAACATCCAGACATGGACTTTTTCCGCACAAACAACGCCCCCTGCACAGCGTTTGCCGATGCAGGGGGCGTAAAACTTCACTTTTTATTCTTGCTGCGGCTGCCCAAGCGGAATCAGCACGCGCAGCTCAAACCAACCCTCGCGGGTCGTAATTGTCGCGGTACCGCCGTATTTTGCGGCGGCGTTTTGTATGCTTTTTACACCGAAGCCATGGTACAAGACATCCTTTTTCGTCGTGACGGGCAGGCCCTTCTCAAATTTCAGCTCACCGTCAAAGCAGTTTTCAATGCGGATGGCCGCAAAGCCTTTTTGCCTCGCCACGCTCAGGTGGATGAGCCTGCGCTCCGGGTCTGCGATTTTGTCGACGCTCTCGATTGCGTTGTCCAGCGCATTGCCGAACAGGTTGCTGATGTCCATCACGTCCATAAAGTCCAGCGCTGTGCCGTCAGCCACGCAGGTCAATTGAATGTTTTTGGTGCGGCAGGTCAGACTTTTGCCTGTCAGCACCGTGTCCAGCACCTTATTGCCGGTGTCGTTCTGCGCCTCGTAGGCTTTGATTTCCTGCTCCATATTGTCCAGCACGGCATTGCGTTTCTCGCCGCTCTCGGCGCGAAGCACCGCGATTTGGTGCTTCAAGTCATGATATTTTTGGTTGATGAGGTCAATGCTCTCCTGCCGGATCTTGTAGTTTTCATACTGGATGTGCAGCATGTTCCGCAAGGCATCCGCCTCGCGCTGTGTCAATAAATCGCGCAGCTGCGATTGATATGCAAACAGCAGCGCCACGCCGCCGAAGTAGACAACCGTGCGCATTGTGTAAATTTCCATCGTGCCGCGGGCCGAAAACGGCGTGTTCAGCTGCGTATAGCTGATGCTGGACAAAATGTAGATGGCCGCCGCCATGACCGCCGCGATGCAGGTCGTGCGGGGCCGAATGTCAAACTGAATGCTGCCCGTGCTGCCGCCATCCTCCAGAAGCCACATCAGGCCGAAGATGATGCCGAACCCCGCCGCAATAAAGAGCACCAACGCAGGCAGGTTTTGCAATACTGCGATGTAACGCGCAAAATATACATACATCTGCCATGTCAGCGCCCCGGCAAAACCCGCCAGAATAAACGCCCGCGTGCAGAAATACCCGACCTGCCAGCGGTCTGCACGGGTGGCCGCCGCCATAAAAAGCAGCATAAGTGCGACAGAAACCGCGTACAGTACATTGAACCGCCAGCCGTCAAAGCCGTCGGTAGCCACAAGGTAGAGTGCCAATAGCGCCAATGCACCACCGCACAGCGCCGCACGCTTGACCCCGCCGTAGCGCGGAGGCAGAAACCGCAGGTACAAAAGGCAGGCCAGCCAGTCTGCCAGCGCCGTGACAAGGCGCGGAATATCCATCTCATAATAAGGAATTTTCAGCGGCATATCGTCACCCTACCCCGTTGATATAGTCGTTCAGTGCATCCAGAAATGCCTTGCGCCGCGCTCGGGCCAGCGGCACACGGTCTCCGTGGACGATGGCATCCTCACCGTCCATTCGGTCAACGTGTTCCAGATTCACAAGGCAGCCCTTGTTTACGCGGAAATAACTGTCCTGCGCCAATTTTTCCTCGGTCTCCGTCATGGAGCCCGGGGCGGTCAACTCCCCTTCCGCCGTGTGAAAGACCAAGTCATGCCCGCAGTTCTCGATCCAATAAATGGCCGAGGTATCCAACTTATGTGCCGTGCCGTGGGCGTTGATCTGCAAAAAGTGCCGTGCGCGGCGCGCCACGCGCTCCACGGCGCGGCCAAGTCTCTGCGAAAACGCATAGTAGCTGACCGGCTTCAGCACATAGTCCAGCGCATCGACGGCATAGCCCTTGATGGCATACTGCGGCGAATTTGTGATGAAGATAATGATAACCTCGGTGTCGACCTTGCGGATCTCCTCGGCAGCCATCATGCCATCCATAAACTTCATCTCGATGTCCATCAGAATGATGTCATAGACAGCCTTATAGCCAAGTGCGATCTCGTCACCGTCGGAAAATTCTGTCACGGTAAATTTTTCGCCCGACACCGCGCTGTATTTGTCAATATATTCGCGCAGCTGGCTGCGGTAGAGCTCGTCATCTTCGACAAGGGCCAAACGAATCATACCCGGCACGCCCCCTTTTGTTTTTATACTAAATGTAGCATGTTCGCCGGAAAATTGCAAGGAAAGCCGCGGATTTCCATTTTCATCGGTTTTCCGCAGCCTTCGGCTGACACTTCCTACCGCCGGGCGCACCAATAAAAAACCCGCATTGGTTTTGAAAGCCAATGCGGGTTTTGGGTTTACGGGGCGGCAGACGGCTTTACGCTCTCATCAGCGTTCCCTGCAGGCTCTCCAATGCAGCCATGCGGGCGCTGACAGCAAAGACGCTGGCAACGTGGGTCAGCTCGTCGGACCGGATATCCTCCGGGATCGTGCGCGCCAGCACCGTGCAGTGGTCGATGGCGTCAAAGCGGACGCCTGCTTTGCGGCACAGCTCCACCGTGCGGTGGGCACAGCCGGGCATCGTGGCCAGGGCCGCCACGGCGTCCGGTGCTTGGGCGGGGTGGGCTGCGCCGGTATCGCGCAGCTCCTTGTCCAGCACAGTGCCAAAATGCTTCACCGCACGGCGGTTCGCGCAGCCCGGCAGCGGATCCTCCGTTGTCAGGTCCAGCTCCACCGGCTGGCGGATAAAGTCCGTGTACTTCCGTGTCAGGCGGCTGTACTCGCGCTGCAATTCCTTCCTTGTCAGATCCGTATACTGCATACCTTTCCACTCCTCTTTTACTTGCATCGACTATTATACACGTGGGAGTGGTGTATGTAAAAAGTATTTTCTGTATATCTGATATATAAAATATACATGGCAGACTGTTTTAGCAATTTTTTTGGATATGCAGCAAATGACAGCAGCCCTCTCCCCTGCTCTCACAGCTGCGCCAGCGCATCGCGCTCCTGCAGACGGAGGGCGGCGTGGCGGTAGCTGAACACAAAATAGACGATCTCTGCGGCGGCGGTCAGCGCCCAGGAGCAGGGATACAGCAGGTAGAGCGCCGGGATCGTGTGGAAGTGGGCAAAGATCGTGTAGACCCACGCAACGCGGAATACGCAGGACCCCAGAATTACGATGACCGTCGGTCCTACCGTCTTGCCGAGGCCGCGGGAGGCGGCAATCGTGCAGTCCATGAACGCCGAGGTGCAGTAGGCCCAGCCCATGACCATAATGCGCTTCATGCCCGCGTCGATGACAGCGCTCTCGGTCGTGAACAGCGCCAGGAACTGCCGCCCAAAGACGAGCAGCCCACCGCCCAGCACCGCGCCCAGGCCAAACGAATAGGCCAGCGCGATGAAGTAGCTTCTCTTGACGCGGTCCAGCTTGCCCGCGCCGTAGTTCTGGCTCATAAAGCTGGCGCAGGCCATGTAAAACGCCGCCATAGCGTCATAAACCATCGCGTCGGCGTTAGCTGCGGCGGAGTTGCCCTTGACCATCAGCGAGTCGAAGGAGTTGACGCCCGCCTGAATAAAGAGGTTGGCAATCGCAAAGATCGCGTTTTGCAGGCCCGCGGGCACACCCAGCATCAGGATGCGCTTTGTCATGTTGAGGTCCAGCCTTACCTTGTGAAAATCCAGCGCATAGCAGTCGCTGACCTTTGTCAGCGCGTGCAGGATCAGCCCTGCCGAGACGCACTGGGCAATCGTGCTGGCCAGCGCGACACCGGCGACATCGAGCTTGCAGACGATGACGAAAAACAGGTTGAGCAGGATGTTCAGCACGCCCGCAAACGACAGGTAGGCCAGCGGCTTTTTTGTCTCACCGATAGCGCTGAACACTGCGTTGCCGAAGTTGTAGAGCGCCAGCGCCGGCATACCGAGAAAGTAGACCCGCAGGTACAAAATCGCACCGGGCAGCAGGTCCGCCTTGGTGTTCAGCAGCTCCAGCAGCGCAGGCGAGCCGAACAGGCCGACGAACAGCAGCAGCACACCGGCGGCCAGGCTGACCAGCAGCGCCGAATGGACGGTCTTGCTGACGTCCTTGGGGTGCCCGGCACCGTAAAAGCGGGCGACCAACACATTGACGCCATTGCTCAAGCCGATCAGAAAGCCGGTGAACAGTGTGACAAACGTCGCCGTCGAGCCCACGGAGCCGAGCGCCGTGGAACCGGCGAACCGACCCACAACGGCAACGTCGGACATGTTGAACAGAATTTGTAAAAGGTTGGATAAGGCCAGCGGCAGGCTGACCAGCAGAATTTGTTTGGCCAGCGGCCCTTCGATCATGGTTTTGGATTTTGAGGTGGTGCTCATGATGGATGGTTTTTGCTCCTGTTTTAATTGTGACTGCACAGTAGAGGCCGGGCATGCCCGGCCCTCGCGCGTAAGGCAGATGGGTTCTTGCGGGAAAGCCGCGGTCCGCACATCTGCGGACCCTACAGTTCTGCTTTTCGGTTTGTAGGGGTCGGCGTCCTCGACGCCCCGCGGGCGGATATGCGATCCGCCCTTGCAATTTTCCATTACATCTTGTGATCCGCAAAAATCGGGTCATCCTGCCACAAAACGACCCGGCCCGCTGCGCGGGTCTTGTTCATGTCAATGATGCGCTGGTTGCTCGACCCGCGGAAGCGCAGACTGATGTCGTACTGGTCCTGCACAAAGTCGCCGTCCACAAGCACATCTATATATTGTAAAAACTCGTCGGTGACCTCGCATCGCCCGGGACCGGGCTGCCAGATCTCGTGCTCCAGATTGTTGCCGGTGTAGCACCAGATCGTCTTGTTGGGGTACAGCACCTTTACATTTTTAATAAAGGGCAGCAGCTCCCGCTGGTTCTCCGGTTCAAACGGCTCGCCACCCAGCAGCGAAAGACCATTGATGTAACCGGGGGCCAGACTCTCCAGTATTTCATTGCGAACTTCTTTGGTAAACGGCGCACCGTAGCCGAAATCCCATGCCACGGCATTGAAGCAGTTCGGGCAGTGGCGGCGGCAGCCGGAAACGAACAGGCTCGTGCGCACGCCCTCTCCGTTGGCAATATCACAATATTTAATGGTTGCGTAATTCATGGTGTTCTCCTGCGGGGACATCCCCATATCTTGTGTCGGGCGGGCGTTCCGCCCCCAAACCCTGACATAGTATACCAGTTTTGGGGGCATACTGCAAGGGGGAGCATGATTTTCGAAGAAGATATTTGTACGCTGCATCGTCAAACTGTGTAGAACCACTCAAAATCACCAAAATTTCAGTCTTATTTTTGGCAGGGCTTTTTTGCACGTTGAGGCGACGAAAACAGAACATTTTGTTTCTGCTTGCTCGTTGGACACTATATCTTGTGGTTTTATGGATTGACTTTTTGCCCCCGGTGCGGTATTATAGTCTTGCTCGCAAAACGGGCAATTTACGAATCGGCATTTCATCTGCATTCTATACAGTTCGTATTGGACGCACTGTATTTATTTTTTTGTAAAGAGGAGTCACCATGAAGATCATCAAGCGCAACGGCAGCGAGGCTGTCTTTGACATTACCAAAATTATTGCGGCCATCACGAAGGCTAACAAGGTCGTACCCGATGCCCAGCGCCTGACGAAGCAGCAGATCATCGAGATCAGCGATCATGTGCAGGAGGTCTGCTATGCCCGCGGCCACGCGATGAACGTCGAGGAGATCCAGGATATCGTCGAGGATGCCATCATGGCCACCGGCGCGTATGAGGTTGCCCGCAGGTACATCACCTATCGCTACGTGCAGAGCCTCAAGCGCACCCACAACACGACGGACGATAAGATCCTCTCCCTCATCGAGTGCAACAACGAGGAAGTCAAGCAGGAGAACTCCAACAAGAACCCTACCGTCAACAGCGTACAGCGTGACTACATGGCCGGCGAGGTCAGCAAGGATCTGACCATGCGCATGCTGCTCCCCCCGGAGATCGTCAAAGCGCATGAGGAGGGCATCATCCACTTCCACGATGCCGACTACTACGCCCAGCACATGCACAACTGCGACCTCGTCAATCTGGACGATATGCTGCAGAACGGCACGGTCATCAGCGGCACTTTGATTGAAAAGCCGCACTCCTTCTCCACGGCCTGCAACATTGCCACACAGATCATCGCGCAGGTCGCGTCCAGCCAGTACGGCGGCCAGAGCATCAGCCTGACCCACCTGGCCCCCTTTGTCGATGTCAGCCGCAAGAAGATCCGCCGCGACGTCGAGGCCGAGATGAAGGAGCTGGGCATTGACCCCGGCGAGGAGAAGATCTCCGAGATCGTGGAGAAGCGCCTGCGCGAGGAAATCAAGCGCGGTGTGCAGACCATCCAGTACCAGGTCGTTACCCTGATGACCACCAACGGCCAGGCACCGTTCATCACGGTATTCATGTACCTGAACGAGGCCGGTGACAACCAGCGCCTGAAGTCCGACCTGGCCATCGTCATTGAGGAGATGCTGCGCCAGCGTTACCAGGGCGTCAAGAACGAGGCCGGTGTCTGGATCACCCCCGCCTTCCCCAAGCTCATCTACGTGCTGGAAAACGACAACATCTATGAGGGCCAGCCCTACTACTATCTGACCAAGCTCGCCGCCAAGTGCACCGCCAAACGCATGGTACCTGACTACATCAGCGAGAAGAAGATGCTGGAATACAAGGTCGACAAGAACGGCGAGGGCCACTGCTTCACCTGCATGGGCTGCCGCAGCTTCCTGACCCCCTATATCGACGAGAACGGCAAGCCGAAGTACTATGGCCGCTTTAACCAGGGCGTTGTCACCATTAATCTGGTGGACGTGGCCCTGTCCAGCGGCGGCGATTTTGATAAGTTCTGGCAGATTTTTGACGAGCGCCTCGAGCTGTGCCACAAGGCCCTGATGTGCCGCCACAACCGCCTGAAGGGCACTTTGAGCGACGCCGCGCCCATCCTGTGGCAGTACGGCGCGCTGGCCCGCCTGAAGAAGGGCGAGCCCATCGACAAGCTGCTCTACGGCGGCTATTCCACCATCAGTCTGGGCTACGCGGGCCTGTATGAGTGCTGCAAGTATATGACTGGCAAAAGCCACACCGACCCTGCCGCCAAGCCGTTTGCGCTGAACGTTATGCAGCACATGAACGACGCCTGTACTAAGTGGAAGAACCAGCACAACATTGATTTCAGCCTGTACGGCACGCCGTTGGAGTCCACGACCTACAAGTTTGCCAAGTGCCTGCAGAAGCGTTTTGGGCTTGTGCCGGGCATCACGGACCGCAATTATATCACGAACTCCTACCATGTCCACGTGACCGAGCAGATCGACGCCTTCACGAAGCTGAAGTTCGAGAGCGACTTCCAGAAGCTCTCCCCGGGCGGTGCCATCAGCTATGTGGAGGTGCCCAACATGCAGGACAACCTCGAGGCCGTTATCAAGGTCATGCAGTTCATCTACGAGAACATCATGTACGCCGAGCTGAACACCAAGAGTGACTACTGCCAGGTCTGCGGCTACGACGGCGAGATCCAGATCGTGCCCGAGGACGGCAAGCTGGTCTGGGAATGCCCCAAGTGCCACAACCGCGACCAGAACAAGCTGAACGTCGCCCGCCGCACCTGCGGCTACATCGGCACCCAGTTCTGGAACCAGGGCCGAACCGCCGAGATCAAGGACAGAGTGCTGCATCTGTAATAGAATAAGTTAGCCCTGTAAATCTACAATTATATAATAGAGTTAATCAAATATTTGTTGTGGGGAATATTCCATGAAAGGTGCAGAATGCGGTTTAGCCGAATATATGCAGGGTGCAAACAAACGCTTTATTATCCCTGTATATCAGCGGAATTATGATTGGAAGCTGGAGAACTGCAAGCAATTATATGATGACCTCGTAAAAGTCATTAAAACCAATCGCAAAACGCATTTCTTTGGCAGTATTGTTTCTGTATATGAACCCTCTGGAAAAAATATCGAATTTCTTGTTATTGATGGGCAGCAACGCTTAACAACCGTTTCTTTGTTGCTTCTTGCCATGTATAATCTTATCCAAAAGGGCGTTATTGTGCCTCAAGATGATATGCTGGCAACCAGAATATACGAGGAATTTCTCGTTGACAAGTACCAGAAGCAGGAAACCCGCATCAAATTAAAGCCTGTCAAAAATGATAAAAAGGCGTTTGGTAAACTATTTGATGCTGATGACGAACACATACGCGGCTCCAACATAACCAACAACTATAATTATTTCTACGAACGCATCCAAAAGCAGGAAATCTCTATCGATGAACTTTTTGATGCTATTTGCCGTCTCGAAATCATCAGTATTCGTCTTGAAAATGACGACAATCCTCAGCTTATTTTTGAAAGCCTAAACTCTACCGGTTTGGATTTGAGTGAGGGCGATAAAATCCGCAATTTTATCTTAATGGGATTGCCGTCCCAACAACAGGAACTGTACTACGAAAAATATTGGAATCGCATCGAAGAACACACTGGATATGATGTCAGTGCCTTCATCCGAGACTATCTGAGCGTAAAGCAACAGGAGATTCCTGCCCAAAAGCGCATCTATCGGGATTTCAAAGAGTATGTCAACTCGGCCAATATAGAACTGGAAATTCTTCTTGATGAACTCCTGAAATACGCCAAACGGTATGCCATCCTCTTGCGTGGATGTCCTGATAACAGAACTTTGGATGCCTGCATTTATCGACTAAACAGACTGGAAACGACCGTTACTCGGCCTTTCTTCCTTGAGGTATTGCGCCTCCAGGATGAAAAAGTCCTAAATATTGATGATGTCACAGACATTTTCCTGACTACTGAAAATTATCTTCTTCGCAGAAGTATCTGCGATTTACCGACTAATGTTTTGAATAAGGTTTTCCTTACACTCCACCACGAAATCATGCGCTATGATGGAACGGCAGCCAATTACATTGAAAAATTCAAATATGCCCTTACTTCAAAGAAAGAGCGTGCTCGTTTCCCTGACGATGACGAATTTGCCATGCTGTTCAGTGAGCGGCAGATTTATCAAATGAACAGCAAAAACAAAGTCTACATACTGGAACGCCTTGAAAACGATAATACGCTCGAAGATAAAGATGTTTACCGCCACGTTGATGCGGGCGATTATAGTATCGAGCATATTATGCCGCAACACCTGACACCGACATGGATAAAGGCGCTCGGTGCTGATTACGAGCAAATCCATGAGCAATGGCTGCACCGTATTGCAAACCTTACTCTCACCGCATACAACAGCAAATACAGCAATAGTTCTTTTGAAGAGAAAAAGACTATGGAACATGGCTTTTCTCAAAGCGGCATCCGCTTAAATCAGGATATCGCTAAAAAAGACAAATGGACGCTTGTTGAACTTGAAGAACGTGATAGTGCATTAACGCAACGGGCATTAAAGATTTGGGTAAGACCCACTACTGACTATAAGCCCGCAGAAAAGCAGTTGGATTCCTATACCCTCGATGATGATGCCGAAACATTCAGTGGCCGCCTGATTGCAAAATTCAACTATAAAAACACAGAACAACCTGTTGGTAGTTGGGCCGAGATGTATGAAAAAAGTGCTTCGTATTCTCTATGCAGAGGATATGAGCATTATTGAAAATCTTGCAGGTTCTTCCGAAGAAGGTGTACCTTACCACTTCAGCACCAACAAAAACGCATTTATAAAATCTGCTGAAGTTGGCGAGGGCATTTATGTGCTTACAAACAGTAGTACCCAAAACAAGCTATCTGTTTTGAAGCGCGTATTTAAACTGTACAACGAAGACCCAAATGACTTGGTGTTTTATTTGCGTGATAATAATTCACAGGCAGAAGAAGAAGCCGGAACAAGATTTGAAGTACGGCGCAAATATTGGGCTTTTGCACTGGAGAAGATAAAAGAAGCGAACATCGAAAATCATATGTTCCGCAATGTGACACCTGCCAAGGGTAACTGGATTAACGGTGCTTTCGGTATTGGTAGCTTTTATATTTGCTGCGTTGCTAACAGCGATTCTTCCCGTGTGGATTTGTATATGGGCAAGAAAGACAAGCATGCGAACAAAGCTGCCTATGATAAGCTGCTGGCAAACAAGTCTGCTATTGAATCCGTTCTCGGCGCGGCTTTGATATGGAACCGGGGTGATGATGTAAATTCGAGCAAGGTATCCTACCAACTCAATAACGTCAGTATCGAAAATGAAACCGACTGGCTTCAGATGGCAAACTTCCAAGCACAGTGGAGCAAGAAATTCTATGATGTTCTGGTTCCTTATCTGAGATAATTGCCAAAAAGACAAACAGGCATCGACCTCTTTATATGCACAAAAAGCCGCCAAACGATTTCACTCGCTTGGCGGCTTAGTTATATTTCTATACTGTTTTACCCAAACAATTCATTCAGCTTCTCGCTCAGCGTCCCATCTTTTGCATAGGGCAGCGCATCGCACATACGGAAGTTATTTACGGTATAGTTGTAGATTTGAGCAACTATACCGCTGTGCATTTTCTTATATTTAAGATATAGTTGTAAAAAATCGCCCCAAAACCACTCAAAAGCGGCTGTTTCATTTACGATACAATTGTAGATGAACATTAGCCCCCGACACCTGCCGCTGTACGGTATTATGTCGGGGGCTTATTATTTTGTAGGGGAGGTATTTATCCCTTCCTGGGTGCATTGCGCCAGCTGCAGGAAGATTAAGTCCGAGAACCTGCGCCGGGCCTTGCGGTGCCATGCAGTAAGGGCCGCACATGTGCGGCACGGCACTGTAAAATAAGCACCCTCTTGCGGGAAAGCCTGCGGGCCGGGCATGCCCGGTCCCTGCCGCATCGTATAGCAAAACAGGCAGGCCGCCAATTCTGACGGTCTGCCTGTTGCTGTAGCAGTTGTGAATTTTACTTCGCGTACTCGGTTGCTCGGCTCTCGCGGATGACGCTGACCTTGATCTGACCGGGGTAATCCAGCTCGTTCTCGATCTTCTTGGCGACATTGCGTGCCAGCAGAATGACCTCGTCGTCGCTGACCTTGTCGGGCTGGACAAGGATGCGGACCTCGCGGCCTGCCTGCACGGCGTAGGAGCTCTCGACGCCCTCAAAGCCGTTGCAGAGAGCCTCCAGTGTTTCCAGACGCTTGATGTAGCTCTCCATGTTCTCGCGGCGGGCACCGGGACGGGCAGCGGAAATCGCGTCGGCGGCCATGATGATGAACGCCAGCGTCGTCTTGGGCTCCACGTCGCCGTGGTGGGCCTCGATGGCGTGGATGACCTGCGGGTTCTCGCGGTATTTCTTGCAGATGTCAACGCCGATCTGGACGTGGCTGCCCTCGATCTCGTGGTCAAGGGCTTTGCCGATGTCATGCAGCAGACCGGCGCGGCGGGCCAGCTGAACATTGACACCCAGCTCACCAGCCATCAGACCGGCCAGCCAGGCCACCTCGAGAGAGTGGCTCAGGACGTTCTGGCCGAAGCTCGTGCGGTACTTCAGGCGGCCAATGAGCTTGACAAGATCAGGATGCAGGCTGTGAATGCCAAGCTCCATGACGGCCTTGTCGCCTTCGCGCTTCATCTGGATTTCCAGCTCGCGGCGGCACTTGTCCACGGTCTCCTCGATGCGGGCCGGATGGATACGACCATCGGCAATCAGGCGCTCCAGCGCCATGCGGGCGACCTCGCGGCGGGTCTGGTCAAAGCTGGACAGCGTGATGGCCTCCGGCGTGTCGTCGATGATAAGGTCACAGCCCGTGGCAGTTTCGAGTGCACGGATGTTGCGGCCCTCGCGGCCAATGATGCGGCCCTTCATCTCGTCGCTGGGCAGCGGCACAACGCTGACGGTGGCCTCGCTGGTGGCGTCTGCCGCGCAGCGGGCGATGGCCTGGCCGATCAGCTCACGGGCGAGGTTGTCGCACTCGTCCTTCATGTTCGCCTGGTAGGCGCTGATCTTCATCGCTTTCTCGTGAGTCAGCTCGTCATCGACCTGCTTGAGCAACACGGCGCGGGCATCCTCCTTGGACATGGCGGCGATGGTTTCCAGCTTTTCGGTCTGGCGCAGCTTGAGCTGCTCCAGCTCGTCCAGGCGGGCCTCCACGGTCTCACTGCGGCGCTTGAGGTCCTCCTCCTTGCGCTCCATCTGGGCAGTGCGCTTGTCGAGGGCCTCCTCCTTCTGGTCGATGCGGCGCTCCTGGCGGGTGATCTCGGCGCGGCGGTCCTTGATTTCCTTGTCCGCGTCGCTCTTGAGCTTGAAGGCTTCGTCCTTCGCTTCGATGATGGTTTCCTTGCGCTTCTGCTCGGCAGCCTTGATGGCATCATTCACGATGCGCTTGGCTTCCTCCTCAGCGCTGCCGATCTTCGCCTCGGCGGTGCGCTTGCGGTTTTCACCGCCGAGGTAAAAACCAAGCGCCCCGGCAACAGCGGCAGCAACAAGGACCAGCACCACGGTCAAAATTGGTGACATAGTCGGTTTCACTCCTTATCAAAATAGGAGGATGCGCGCAGCGGGACGCTTTTCACTATGATATTGTTGCATGAAGAAACGCGGCAGGTCAGCCAAAAAGACACACGATGCCCCTGCGCGCAGAATATACACAAACCGTCATCAGGACGTTAAATATCGTAAAAAAGCGGCGTTCCCGGTGGGCGACACCCTTTAAGGAGCCACGCACAGGCCGCGCCTGCCGTTTGGCTCTTTATTTCCTGTATATAATTTTACTTTGATTTCGTGCAAATGTCAAGGCAATACCGCATAATTCTAAGTGCCGATACGGCGAGCGAGGTGCGGCAGCTGCTAAGCCAAAAGCGCAGATAATACTTTGTGTATTATCGAGCATTTTGGCAACGCAGATGCCGTGCCGCAGCCGCCGGAGCGGCGCTTAAGCCGTAAGGCGGGAATTATGCGGTGTTGCCTCAAGATAACACAGGGGGCAAACTGGTATTTTTCATGCAAAACGCCCCGCTTTTGTGCCAGCGGGGCGCAGAGAAATCATTTTTTGCCGCGGTAAACGCCGGCCTTGCGCAGCAGGTCCTTGACGACCTCGGACCCGCAGACCAGCCCGCAGGCGGCGGGCACAAAGGCGTTGCTGGCGGGCACCGTGCGGCGCGCAGCGGTGGGGGTTTCCTCGATTTCCTCCTGCAGCGGCGGCAGGGTCTGCTCCTCCGAAAAGACGACCTTCACCTTGCCCAGACGGCGCTTGCGGCACTCGAGGCGGATGACCTTGGCCAGCGGGTCCACGGTGGTTTTTTCAATGTCGGCCACGCGGAACGCCGTCGGGTCCAGCTTGTTGGCCGCGCCCATGCTGCACAGGATCGGCACCCCGTCCTTTTTGCAGCAACGGATCAGCAGCAGCTTGGCACTGACCGTGTCGATGCAGTCCAGCACGTAGTCAAACTGCGTCAGGTCGACATCCGGGGCGGTCTCGGCATTGTAGAACATGCGGTTGGCGTGCACGATGATGGTAGGGTCAATGTCCGCAATGCGGGCGGCCATGGCATCGACCTTGTACTGCCCCAGCGTTGAGTGCAGCGCCACAAGCTGGCGGTTCAGGTTGGAAAGTGCGACGGTGTCGCTGTCGAACAGGCTCAACTCCCCTACCCCGCTGCGGGCCAGTACCTCAACGGCCTGCCCGCCGACGCCGCCGATGCCAAAAACGGCCACATGGGCGCGGCGCAGCACGTCCAGTGCGGGTGTGCCCAGCTGGGCACGGGTGCGTGTATATTGATCGGGCATGGTGTTACCTCCATAATAATCTTGTCTTTCTCTGCGAGACAGGCTCCCCCAATATGGGGGAGATGGCGCTTGCGCCAGAAGAGGAGCAGGTGGGCCAAGAAGTGTTTTATTTCTTTCTTTTAGCCTTCCGTTCCAGCACCGTCTCATAGCTCGACGACATCTTGTCGGCCATGCAGACAAGCGCGGCCTCGCGGCTGTGGGGTATGTCGGTGGGGTTCAGCGGCCACATGTGGCTCTGGATGATGTCCTTTTCCTTGTCGGTCAGTTTAAACACAGTTTCAGCGTTGTAGCGTGCAATACGAGCATGCTTGAAGCCGTGCCAGTGGGTGATGTTGCTGCAATTATGCCAGTCGTACAGGTAAAAATCGTGCAGGAACGCCCCCTTTACAAGGCTGCCCTCGTCCGCGCGGGCGTGCAGATGGATGTTGAGCCAGAACGCGATGCGGGTGACGCGCAGACAGTGCTCATAGGTGGTCACGCTGCCGTGCTGGATGAATTTTTGCATTTCCAGCGCGTTCGGGTCATCGGCGATGCCTTTCAAAAGTATGTGCATACGCACTTCTTCTTCGGGGGTCAGTTTGCAGAGCATAGCAATTCCTCCACACGGGCGGCGGTCTCGGCCAGGGGCGCAGTGCCGTCCACCGTCAGGATCGGGCAGGCAAGCTGCTTCTGCCATTCATTATGCAGCACAGCGCTGCGCGTGTCAAGCCCGCCGTCATCATAACCGGCGGCCCACTGCAAAAATGCCTGATGATGGTCGTACATATCGCCGCCCGGCAGAATGCGCGCGCCAAACCGCGCGTACTCACGTTGTTTTATACGCGCCAGCCGGGTGGGCGTGTCGGTCACAACGCGCACCGCCAGCGTGAAATCCGGGATGAGAGCATCCCCCCAGCCGACGAGCGAGCCGGAGAGCACAGCGCCGTTTTTTGCGGCGGCAATGTCCTGCCGTATGAGCGGCACACGCTGCTCAATGGGACGCTTTGTCGTGAATTTCGGGTCAGTGGGCAGCCAGAAATAGTCGTCTGAGTCGAGGAAGGCATACTGAAATTGCTCCGCCAGGTATCGCCCCAGCGTGGACGTCCCGGAGCCGGACGCGCCGTAGATGTGGATGAGTGGTTTCATGTTATTTCACCAGTAAGCGACATACCAATTCGTTTCGGTTCTGCTTTATCATTTTTTCTTTATCGGACAACTTAATCCATCCATTAGCTTCTATTGTATCAAGCACCACTGTTTTGCTTGCATTTGTACCGCACATCAAGGCTTGCAGGAGTATCAAAAATCGTTTTTCCTTTTCCAGAGTCATATCTTATCTCGCTTTCATATCTTCTAATATCATTTCACCAGCAAACATACCGTCTCGACAGATGCCCCGCATTCGTCAAATTGCGTGAGCACCTTTTGCTCAATAGGAAACTTGTACGCAATCGCCTTTACAAAGCGTTTCTGCGTCTTTTGCTCCTCACGCGGGAACAACTCGACCTCGGAAATCAGGTATTTCACAAGGTCGCGCCGCTCTGCCGCATTCATTCTATCATAGATTGCGTCAAAAGACGAGAGGATTCCGATCATAGATTGCACAGACATCTGCTCGCTTTCCAGAGTTGCCTTTTTCATCAAGCTCTCTTGCAGCAGATCCTCCGCCTTATAATTCTGGTCATAGAGGTCATTCAGGCGGCGCGTCATATCCGCGCGGCGACGCTCTGCATACTTGTCATCCGGAGCAATGCGGTCAATATCCCGCTCCAAGCTGTCGCGGCTGCGCTGTAAAGCGGATAGCTGGTTTTTGTAGGCGGTAATGTCATTCTCGACCTCGGACATGTCCACGGCGGTCATTACCTTTTCCTGCAAATCTTTGATAAACTGCGGATTGCGGACAATCTTCCGGGTGTACTCCATCACCTCGTCCTCAACCTGACTGGCTACCACACCATTTCTGCGGCATACCGAAGTTCCCCTATGTTTAGTCGCATAAGAACAGACATAAGATTCTGTGCGGCGCTCCGTGCCGTCCTGATTTGTCCACTTGGTCATACCGATATACATAGGTGCGCCGCATTGCGGACATTTTACGATACCGGACAACAGATGCGCGTTATACTGACCAATGTTGTGATTACCCTTTTTCCCACGAATGGCTTTGATCTCCTGCACCTTGTCAAAATCCTCTTTGGAAACAAACGCCTCATGGGAAATAACCTCACTCAAAATATACTCATCCTGCTTCACAAGTCGATATTCGTTATCTTTGCCGGGAACTTTCTCTGTCCGTCGCTTTCCCCATGCCACGCGCCTCGTATAAACCGGATTGCTAAGCATTAGCCTTGCGCCCGAACTGCTCCTTTTTGTTGTTGGGGAATCCCCACACCCCTTTCATGTCTGAATTGAAAATACTTCCTGAACTTTTCAGAAAGTCCTTGCTTTTATTCGCTTTGACGATTATAATTACACTGTGATTTTATAAGCAGACGCAGAACTGAACTGCAACAGGAGTGCTGCCCATGAAGTATTTATCAATCGCGCAAACTGCCGAACGCTGGGGTATCTCCACCCGCCGTATTCAGATTTTGTGCGGCGAGGGGCGTGTCCCCGGTGCTATCCGCATTGGCACGGTCTGGGGGATTCCAGAGGACGCAGAGAAGCCGGCGGACGCGAGAATCAAGAACGGCAAGTATATCAAGAAGCCCGCCGAAAACGAAAAATGAGCCGCATTATATCAGCGACTCTAACTCGAAATAATGGGGTCTATTCCATCTCGCGGGTGCGAATGGGCGCACTGACCTCTTGTCACGAATCTACCTAAATCGTCGATTCGACAAACGATGACAGCGTTGGACAAAGATTTAGTCCTTCCGACACAGGATAGGTCTTTGTCCAATATAAGAATTTACATGTACGGAGGATTACGCAATGTCAACTTTTGAAATCATTATGGCTATTATCAATGTTGCTGCGATTATCACAGTTCCTATTGCCGCTGTATTTATCGGTCAAAAGCTACAAGACCGCAATCAAAAACGCAAAGACAAGATGGCGATATTTCAATGTCTAATGACCCACCGGGCGACCGGCTGGGCACATCAAGATACCGTAAATGCGCTAAACACGATTGACATTATTTTCGTGGATGATGAATCAGTTCGTAAATGCTGGGCAGATTTATTTTCTAAATACAAACCGAATTACTCTACACAAGAGATAACCACCGCGCAGTGTAAGTTGCTCGAAGCTATGGCTGAGACTTTGGGCTATAAGAAGAAGATTACTTGGGAAACAATACAAACCCCCTATCTCCCAGACGGACTCGTTCAGCGCATGGAGAAAACTGCCAAATTTGAGCAGGGCCAGTTGGCGATGGCTGAGTTCATGACGAATATGGCTGGCAACTCTGCTCCTCTCGGAAATGCTATGCTAAAACAGACCGCAAAACAGGAGAATACCCATGCCGACACTTGAATGGATTGGAAAAAGCAAGGTGATCAATCACCATCAGGAAGTACCGTTTCGGGTGTTGGAGCGCAAGTACAGCTTTGATGAAAACGGACAGCACGACGAGGATAATGGCAGCGAAAACATGATTATCCGGGGCGATAATCTGGAAGCCCTGAAAGCGCTGCTGCCCCGGTATGAGGGGCGCGTCAAGTGTATTTACATCGATCCGCCATACAACACCGGCAACGAGGGCTGGGTCTATAACGATAACGTCAATGACCCGAAAATCAAAAAGTGGCTGGGCGAGGTCGTCGGCAAAGAGGGCGAGGACCTGACCCGCCATGACAAGTGGCTGTGCATGATGTACCCGCGGTTGAAGCTGCTGCAAAAGCTGTTAGCGGATGATGGAGCAATCTTTATCAGTATCGATGATACGGAGATTTCTAACTTGCGGTTACTTATGGATGAGGTGTTCGGTGCAAATAACTTCGTAACAACAGTAATTTGGCATAAGAACTATGCTCCGAAATCCAGTGCCAAGTTCTTTTCGGAAGATCATGACTATATTACAGTTTATGCGAAGAACAAAATGGCATGGATTCCAAATTTGTTGCCGCGCACTGAGGAGCAGGACAAAATCTATAAGAATCCAGACAATGATCCAAGAGGGCTATGGCGACCGGATAATTTATCCGCACGAAATCCATACAGCCTCGGATTATATTCGATCACTTGTCCAGGCGGGCGAGTAATACCTGGCCCCCCTGCTGGACGATATTGGGTTGTGTCAGAAGAAAAGTTTAAGCAAATGGATGCTGATGGCCGCATTTACTGGGGAAAAGACGGAAACAACATTCCAGCCCCAAAGCGTTATCTTTCGGAAGTTAAGCAAGGTCGCGTTCCCCAAACGATTTGGGAATACGAAGAAGTTGGACATACACAGGACGCAAAAAAAGATTTAAAAGCAATTTTTGATGGGGAAATGCCATTCGACACACCCAAACCATATCGCTTAATAGAACGTATCTTGCAGATTGCTTCTGATTCCGATTCTATCATCCTCGACTCCTTCGCCGGTTCCGGTACCACCGCCCACGCTGTCCTCAATATGAACAAGGCGGACGGCGGACACCGCAAGTTTATCCTCGTCGAGATGATGGACTACGCCGACAGCATCACCGCCGAGCGCGTGAAGCGCGTGATCCGAGGCTACGGCGAGGGCAAGAACGCCGTGGAGGGCACGGGCGGCAATTTCAGCTTTTACGATCTGGGCGAACCGCTGCTTGTGGGCGATTGCCTGAATGAAGCCGTTGCCCCGGAGATAATCCGAGAATACATCTGGTTCATGGAAACCAAGCAGCCCTACTCTCCGCCCAGTGGCGGCAATCCGTATTACCTCGGTCAGCATAACGACACGGGCTATTACTTCTACTACGAGCCGCAGCGCGTGACGGTGCTGGACTATGCGTTTCTCTCTACCATTACGGAAAAAGCCGATGGAACGGTGATCTATGCCGACCGCTGTTCCATCAGCGAGGACAAGCTGGCAAAAATGGGCGTTACATTCAAGAAAATACCGAGAGACATTAGCAGACTATAAAAGAAGGTGAGTTCACATGGCTTTTACATATTTTCTCCCCGATGAGAATGGAAATAAGACAGAACACGGAACTACCTCAAATGCGGTAATCATTATCGGAGCAAATGGATCTGGAAAGAGCAAGCTGGGGGCTTGGATCGAGCAGCAGGATATGGAGCAAATCCACCGTATTGGGGCACAGAGAAACCTTAACTTTCAGGAAAACATCCCACTCAAAAACTATTCACAGGCAGAGGACTTCGTTTTTTATGGAACAGATGAAGAATCAGGTAAACGCGGGAAGGGGTACCGTTGGGAGTGGGGGAAATATACTACCAAACTGGTAGATGACTTTGATAATGTACTCGCTGCACTAATTGCTCTAAAAAACAACGATAACGAAAAATTTGTAAATGAATGCAAAGCAGCACCCACCCGTGAAGAAAGACCTGACCCTCCATTCACCTCAATTGATAAATTAACCCAGATATGGAATGCCATTTTTCCGCAGAGAAAGCTACGAGTTGAGGATGCTAAGTTCTTAGCTTTTTTGACTCGTGACGATTCTGAAATTCAGTATAACTCGAACCAAATGAGCGATGGTGAGCGTGCAGTTCTATATTTAGCTGCCCAAGTACTTTGCGTTCCAGCAAATAAAACGCTTATTATCGATGAGCCGGAGGTACACTTACACCGTTCCATTATGAACAGATTATGGTCTGCACTCGAAAGTTATCGCCCAGATTGCCTGTTTATTTATATCACCCATGATACGCAATTTGCAGCCGCGCACGGGCAGTCTGATAAAGTATGGATCAAGGAATTTGATGGGACGCACTGGAAACTCGAAATAATTGATGACCATGAGCTTCCCGAAGAATTGCTCTTTGATATATTAGGCAGTCGAAAAAATGTATTGTTTGTTGAGGGAGAAAGAAACAGCTATGACACTCAGTTATATAGCATTTTGTATCCGAGCTACTATGTGATTGCCTGCGGGAGTTGCACCCAAGTTATTTCAAGAACAAAAGCTTTCCGAAACAGCCCATCACTACACCACTGCCAAGTGTTTGGCATTATTGATCGGGATTACCGATCCGATTATGAAATCGAAAAATATAAGAATGATGGGATTTACGCGCTCAAAGTCGCAGAGGTAGAAAATCTGTTTTTGGTAGAGGAACTGATACGCCTGATAGCGGATTACTTAGGAAAATCGCCTGACGAAAGCTTTGCCCAAATAAGAGAATACGTTATCCATACTCGCTTTGCCCATCAAATTGATCGGCAAATTTGCCAAAGTGTAGTTGCGCATTTGAAATACCAATTAACCGCCATCGAGCTATCGAAAAAGAATGATGATGAAGCTAAAAACAGCTTAAACGTTGCATTACAGAATATTGACTACGAGAAAACAAAAGCGGAGGAGGAGTCAAAATTCAGAGACGCGTTATGTGAAGAAGACTATGCTAAAGTACTTAGCGTATTTAATGAAAAGGGCTTAACAAGCTCCATCGGGCATTTCCTTGGCTTGGTAGACAAAGAGTACTGTAAAAGTATACTGGCGCTTCTCAATGGAAAAATGCACAATGAAATTTCAGACGCTATTTCGAATTATTTGCCTCCTGAAATTCCGAGATAAAGAGGGGTGCTGTATGGAACTGAAATCATATCAGAAAAAGGTCATAGCGGACCTGACCCGCTATCTGGAACTGCTGAACGAAACAAAGAGTGACGCAGCGGCGTTTCGCCTGTTTTGGCAGGAGAAATCAGCCCCGGCTTTAGGGCGATACCAAAACGTGATACCCGGTGTCCCGAACCTTTGCTTCAAGGTGCCGACGGGCGGCGGCAAGACCTTTATTGCCTGCAACGCCGTTCGCCCTATCTTTGACGCGCTCCCCGCTACCAAGACAAAGGCGGTCGTATGGCTTGTTCCCTCGGACGCGATCCTGACGCAGACGGCGAAAGCCCTGAAAGACACATCCCACCCCTACCGTCAGAAGATTGACGTGGATTTCGGCGGGCGTGTAGAGGTTTACACCAAGCAGGAGCTTTTGAACGGTCAGAACTTCAACCCCACCACCGTAACGGAGCAGTTGTCGGTTATGGTGCTGTCCTACGATTCGTTCCGTGGTCGCGGCAAGGAGGTCTTGAAAGCCTATCAGGAAAACAGCAACCTTGCCGCGTTTGCAAAGGTGCTGGGCAAGCCCGACAGCCCCATTGAGAAAGCGGACGAAACCGCCCTGTTCCAGATTATCAACCAGCTTAACCCGCTTGTCATCGTGGATGAGAGCCACCATGCCCGGTCGGAATTGAGCCTTGAAATGCTGGAAAACTTCAATCCCTGCTTTGTGCTGGATTTAACCGCCACGCCGAAAAAGGAGAGCAATATCATCTCCTATGTGGACGCGGTGCAGCTGAAAAACGAGCACATGGTAAAGCTGCCCGTGATCGTCTATAACCGGGACAGCCAATCCGAGGTGCTGATTGACGCGATCGACCTGCGGAACAAACTGGAAGAAATCGCAAGCGCGGAGTACACCAAGACGGGCAAATATATCCGTCCTATCGCATTGTTCCAGGCACAGCCAAAAGGCAAGGAGGACGCGACCACCTTTGAAAAGCTGCGGGACAAACTTGTGGACGCCGGTATTCCTGCCGAGCAAATCGCCATTCGAACCGCCGATGTGAACGAGTTGAAAAACACCGATTTGATGTCCCCAAACTGCCCGATTTGCTATATTATCACGGTCAATGCGCTGAAAGAGGGCTGGGATTGCCCCTTTGCCTATATTCTTGCGTCCCTTGCCAATAAGACAAGCCAGGTTGACGTGGAACAGATTTTGGGACGGATTCTCCGTCTGCCCCACACGAGCCAGCATACCCAGAGTGCGCTTAATATGTCCTATGTGCTGACTTCCTCTAACGACTTCAACAACACCGTGGCGCATATCGTCAAGGGCTTGAACAGCGCGGGGTTCAGCGATAAGGACTATCGGATCGGTGAGCCCGTAAAACCGCAGATTTCCGAACAGCCAGCAGAGCAAATCACGCTGCCTGACCCGCAAGGAGCTTCCAAACCGGAAAGCGCAGAGGACGATTTTTCGGGGCTGGATGGGAAATTGATCGGGGAAGAGTTGGAGCGGCGCAGAGAACAGGCGCAAACGCCCGAAATCGCCCCGAAAGCCGACACCATGCTGGACGCTGCCGCAGAGGTCGAAAAGGCATATACAGACGCAATTCAGCAGACCGGCAATGATCTGGTGATGGACAATCTTCCGTGGGAGGTGCGGGATAAAGTGAAATCGTTTGGGGTAAACCCGCAGTTCCGGGAAGATATTGAAACGCTGCAAATCCCGCAGTTTTTCCTGAAAGTTGAGCAATCTTTGTTTACGGACGGTTCTTTTGAATTGCTGGACAAGGAAATGCTGGCAGAGGGCTTTACCCTCAAGGGCAAGGCATACGATATTGATTTTGCCGCCACAGACGATGAAATCCGTGAAATCGACGTGCGGGAGCAGGACGGCGGTTTGCCGAAGGTGTTCAAGATGGAGAGCGCCGAACAGCGGTACTTCAAGGAGTGGTTCAACAATCTGCCGCCGGAGAGCCGGGTGCGTCAATGCAAGGATATGATGTTCAATCAGCTTAACAAGCTGAATATGGTGGACGCGGCTGAAATGAAAGCCTACATAAATCGTATCGTGGACGATATGGACAAGGCACAGCTTGCCGCTATGGAGAAAGCCCCGTTGGGATATGCAGCGAAGATCCGCGACAAGATCGAAACGCTGCTGGAAGCCCACTATCGGGAAACCTTTGATAAGTGGCTGGAAACGGAGCGTATTGTCTGCAAGCCCTATTTCCGTCTGCCCCTCGCAATCCATCCCACCACCCATACTGACATATACGCCCGTTCTCTGTATGCAGCAGAGGACGGTGACATGAACAAACTGGAACAGAAGTTGATTGTGGAGTTGACCGCCCTGCCGAATGTCCGCTGGTGGCACAGGAATATTGCCAGACAAGGGTTTGCCATCAATGGCTTTATCAAGCATTACCCCGATATTCTGATTATGACCAAAAGTGGTAAGCTCATCTGCGCGGAGGCCAAGGGCGATCACTTGAAAAACGACGACAGCCGGGAGAAAATCGCACTCGGTCAAGCATGGCGCACAGCAGCGGGCAAGGACTATCGCTATTACATGGTGTTTGAGAATGACGAAAACCTCTTGCCAGGTGCGGTGAGCATGAGCCAATTTATCGACACGATCAAGGAACTGTAAAAGCCTCTCATTCGCAGGGGTCGGTAATTTCTACCCCCATGTATGACCGTTGTGATTGCACAAGTTTATACAGATTCAGGCAGCAGGAGCAATTCTGCTGCCTCTTTCTTTGGGTGACTATTCCGTTTACCTCGCGTATGCGGATTGTCATAATTTTCCGAAAAGGAGCGTGGTAGTAATGAAATTGAAAACCGTTCAAAGGAGGTGGTGTGCCGATGCAAAGCAGAAAACGCAGACGGCTTCTGATGCAGGAGGCGGAATATGGCAAAACCGCTTGACCCAAAAGCGATAGAGGCAGAGCGGCAAACCAGCAGCCGAGCTGAACGCAGGGAGCAAAAACGCCGCCAGATGCAGGATGAGATTTCTTATAACCAGCGTGGAAATGGTGTTATCATCATCCCACCGCAGAAACGACGGGAACTTGCAGAGGAGTCGCCCAAGCTCCGTGTTGCGGCGTATTGCCGCGTCAGCACGCAGGAGGAACAGCAGGTCGGCAGCTTCGATATGCAGATTCACCATTTCACCAAGAGGATTGAGGCAAATCCGCAATGGGAGCTGGTTGAGATTTATCAAGATGAGGGTATCAGCGCGACTACCGTTGAAAAGCGCCTCGGCTTTCAGAAAATGATTGCCGACGCGGTTGGCGGGAAGATTGATCTGATCCTCACAAAAAGCATCAGCCGTTTTGGTAGAAATATCGTGGATATTCTGGACAATCTGCGAACGCTTTCTGCGCTGAACCCACCCGTTTCCGTTGAGTTTGAGACAGAAGGAATCACCTATACCGGCGATGGGCGGAATAATCTGCTGATCTCATTGCTGGCAGCTCTGGCTGAAATGGAGTCCCAGCAAAAGAGCGAGGCAATTAAGGCTGGTATCCGCTGGCGCATGGCGGAGGGCATCTACAAGTTCTCCGTTCAGAACACGCTTGGCTTCTATCGTGATCATTTCGGGCGGCTTGTCATTGAGCCGACCGAGGCAAGAATTGTTGAGTACATCTATGAAAGCTGCTTGGAGGGCGCAACCCCGGCAGAAATCGCCGCCGCACTGACAGAACAGGGTATCAAGTCTCCAATGGGGAACGATCTCTGGTCTGCCGGTACTGTCCGCAGCATCCTCCGAAACGAGAAATACTGCGGTGACGCCTTGATGCAGAAAACCTACACCAAGGATTTCCGCACCCATAAATCCGTCAAAAATACAGATTTGAATATGTATTTCAAGGAAAATCACCACACAGCGATTATCAAAAAAGAGGATTGGATCAAGGTGCAAAAGCTGCTGTCGGAGCGGCACAGCACAGCAAAACGAGCAACATTGCGCCGTTTGAGCAATCACTTCGTCGCATACCGCGTAAAGGATGGTCTTTTCAAGGGCTATCTGATTATGGATTCCCGCTGGTCTTTTATGGAACGTCAGGAGTTTATGAAAATCGTGGATGAGACGCAAAACACCATAAAATGAAAGGATTTTTACTATGAACTTCGATTTTTCCGCTTTGAACTTTGAAACCATCGACTCCAACATCAACGCCTACCCGGATATGTTCCTGAATCAGAATGGCGTGACTTTCACCAAGAAGGTGCTTGAGGACTTGGGCTATCCTGCCTTTGTTTTGTGTCTGCTGGATGCGAAAGCGAGGGTATTTGCGATCCGTTCCTGCAAGAGCAACGAACCGAAGGGATTCAAGTTCTCCAAGCCGAGAGGCGAACAGAAAGGTGTTGTTACGATCTCCAACAAGAATCTGCTTGACCCGCTTCGCGCTGTCACCGGCGAGGACTGGATTCCCGGCAAGCGTTACAAGGTGCGTGGCTTCTGGGTTGCTGATGCAAAAACCATGTGCTTTGACCTCAATGAAGGGGTTCAGGAGGACTTTCGCCCTGTTACGCCGAGCAATGACGCAGAATAATCCCTGATATTCAGGGAGAAAAGGTAGAGCAAAAGAGTGGCGGCAAGCCGCCTGAGCGAGAAAGCCATCTCTTCCTTTTCTCCCTCGCTGCGGCTATGGAAACCGTGGAAAACCGAAAAAACGGTTTACACACCGTTCCCACAGCCTGCTCTCACCATCTTTTTCCTCTCTGACTTTCTCCCCATACAGAGAAAAGTTTTCATTTTTACTCCAAGAGCGCGCAGTTACCGTGATGGGTAGAGCGCAGTATGTCAATACGGCATAGAAAAACGAACGGCACATAGGCGATTTTATCCTCGAAAGAAGCCCCGAAACGCAACACAAAAGAAGCCCAGCACCACGCCGTTTGACGTGATGCTGGGCTGTTCCTGATTACAGCGATTTTCAGCGGGTGAAGCAATGTGCTGTTTGCAGATAGCTCTTTCGCATTTTGCTGTTTGGTGCGGAAATGTACTGTTCTGCAAAATCCTACGCACAGAAGCGTACCGTGTACGCTCCATCGCGCTTTACTTTCCGATGTGCTTTTTTCGTGCAGGGAGAAAGAACTTTACTGTTTTCACTACACTCGATTTTAGCACGGCGTTTTTACTGCCTCATAGTCAATTCACTCAGCAATTAAGCCAAAATGCCACAGCGCATCCTTGATTGCCTCGACCTTTTCGGGCGGGCAGGGATGATACTCATGTTTTCTCTGCTCCACCGCATTCGGTGCTTTGTGCATATCCAGTCCGACCATACGTTTTACCTAGGCAATATATGCCGTGTGGACTTTGAAGCCGTACTTTTCCAGCACATACTCCTGAATACGCTTATAGGTCGGATGCTCCTTGACCTCGCCGGTTTCCACTTTCATTCTGACCTCAACCGTCAGTGGATTTGTTTTCCGTGACAAGAGGACCACCGTCTCAACGTGGCACGATACCTTCTGATTGATGTCTGGTTTTGTGCCCGTTCGCGGAAACATATCCTGTCAAAACGGAAACAGGTCCACACCTTCTAAGACCGCACATCCTCAGTTGTAAATAGATGCAATCTGTGGCAAAATTGACATTCATATCACGGTCTTAACCATTGAAGTCTATGGGAACAAGTCAGCATAAGGTCCTTCCTACCTATATAATGCAAGGCAAGTTTACACTGCTGCTCCCTGCCACTGTCTCGACAGTTGAGACAGTGAAGAACTCTCAACTCCTACACAATCCATCCGCTCTGACCGCTGATTGGCCATACACTCGCGAGGAGTTGAGTTGCCGGAATTCACCGTCTCGACCTGGTATCCGTTCCTTATTTCTTTGTGTTTTCTTCTAATTCCAGCATATACTTATCAAAGTCAGACATGAATAATCTGTCCTGGATGACACGGTATTTTTCAAATTCTGTCTCAGCATGAAGCTTTGCAATTTCTGCGGACACCTTACCCGCATCCTGTAAAATACCATAGTCAAACATTTCGATGAAGCTGTTGAGCCTCTTTTCCCAGTCCTGCATCGTAAGCGGGATATGGCGTAAGGTCATGTTTTCAGCAAAATCCAGGTATGCCGTCACCATACGATTCAGCTGCTTCATTTCATCCTGACTCAAATAATTCTTTGCAACCGTAACATCGCTTTTCTTAATCTTTCCGTCAGGAGCATCTGCCCAGGTGGTTAATCCCATATGTTCCTTTGTGTGATCCGCTCTTTCCACGATCAGCTCCGCCGCCGTATGTCCATGAACGGCGTAATGCATTTTATTCTGAACGGTCGCATAGAATCTTCTCGTCGTTGCAGCATTTTTATCGTAATCAATAGCTGTGGCATAGAGGTCAGTGATCTTCTGATAGAACTTTCTTTCGCTGGCACGGATCTCACGGATGCGCTCTAACTGCTCGTCGAAATACTTCTCTGTCAGATACGTTCCTCGTTTCAGCCGTTCATCATCCATCACCCAGCCTTTGATGGTGTAGTCCTTAGCGATCTGGTTTACCCATTTACGAAACTGTACGGCACGCTCGGAATTGACCTTGAAGCCTACGGCAATGATCATTTGAAGATTATAGTGCTTGGTATCGCGTGTGACCTGACGAGAACCTTCGGTTTGAACTATCCGGAAATTCCGGATAGTTGAATCTTCTTCAAGCTCTGAATCAGAATAAATCTTCTTGATATGCTCATTGATTGTACGAACATCCACATCGTACAAGGTGGCCATCATCTTCTGTGTCAGCCATATATTTTCATCCTCATAGCACATCTCTATGCTGTCCTGCTGATCGCCAACAGAGGCAACATAGGTTAAGTATTCCGCTGCGCTGGAACGGATGGTTATTTCATCTTTTTTCTTTGCCAAATAGAATCCCTCCTAACTTTGTCATAAGATCCATTATGAAATGCCATACTATCTACCGGAATCTTGCCCTCGCCCTCTCCAAACTCCACATCAATGTGGATATAACTGTCGGCTTTTTTGTGGGATAAAAGAACTACCGTCTCGACTGTTGTTTCAACAGGAAAATTGAATACGATCTTCTTTATCCAGCTTCCGTCTTTTCTCTTTTCCGGGAACATTTCAATTCGCTCAATAAAGGCTTTCATAAACTCTTTCTGTTCTGCTTCCGTTGCGGAATGGTAGACTTCATCAAATGCCAGTAAGAGCCGATAGATATTGTCGCCGGAGATTTTCTCCTGCTGGATGCTGCGGATCTGACTTTGCAATTCGCCAATCTGAACTTCGATTTCCTCTATGGTGTCATACTGCTCATCATAGCGGCGCTGCAAGTCCAAAATTTCTGTCATAGTGGGCATCGTTGATGTCCAAAGTGTCCATCTGACGCTCCAAGCGGCTTTTCGTTCCAAAGGCTTGCTTTAACTGACCTTGCAGAACGGCGATCTGCTTTTCCATATCCTCTGTATCAACCGCCGAGCCGATTTTCGCTTGAATTGCTTCTACAAACCGAGGATTGTTGACCATAGCGGATATAATCTTTGCCACAAACTTATTGATTTCCGTCTGCTCGATATTCAGTCGGAAGCTGCACTCATGCCCGGTTGGTGTTACTGTGTTTTTACAGTAGTAATAATATCTTGTTTTCTTGTCCTTGCTGTGAGCCTTGGCGATATTGCCATACATACTCTTTCCGCAGCATGGGCATTTCAAGATACCGGACAGGATGTGTGCGTGGTCTGGATTGTTAACCTTTTCCCGCTTAAAAGAATTGATCTTACGCTTTTCCTGTGCCAGATACCAATCCTCTTCGGAAATGATGGCTTCGTGCTGTCCTTCATAAACAGGGAACTCCGACTGCTCAACCACGTGCATCTCATTTCTTGTACCTTGCTTCTTTTCGGTCCTCCGTCTGCCATAGGCAATTTTACCCATATAAACGGGATTGTACAATACATTTTTCACAAAATCTCTTGAAAATCCCGGAATGGTATTATTCTGTCTTAGTTTCTTTATATAACCATTGCGGTTGAGATATTTAGCAACTCCGGCAACGCCCTCGTTGGTATGGATGTAGCGGTCATAAATAACACGGATTACTTCCACTTCATCCTCCGCAATGACAAGGTTTCCGCTTTCCAATTTGTATCCATAGGGAGCGAAACCGCCGTTCCACTTGCCTTCACGAGCCTTTTGCTCCCGTCCTGCCATTGTCTGTGTGCGGATATTTTCTCGCTCAATCTCTGCCACCGCAGACAGCACAGAGATCATAAGCTTTCCGGCATCCTTGGAGCTGTCAATGCCATCCTCCACGCAAATCAGGTTGACACCAAAATCCTGCATGAGCTGCAAAGAGTTCAGAACATCGGCTGCATTTCTGCCAAATCTGGAGAGCTTAAAGACAAGCACATAGGAAACGCCGTCTTTGCAGTCCTGGATGTCGTTCAGCATCCGTTGAAACTCCTGCCTTCCTTGGATGTTCTTGCCGGAAAATCCTTCGTCAGAATACTCCCCGGCAACGACCATATCCTCGTATGCCGCATACTTCCGCAACTTGTCCCGCTGGGCATCCAAGCTGTATCCGTCTACCTGCATGGAGGTGGACACTCTCGTATATAGATAACATTTAAGTTGCTTCTTTTTCAGAATCGCTACCTCCTTCGCTCATTTCTTTTACCATCAATCCCTCGTTGCGGATATAATACTCCAAAAGTCTAAGCACATAATCCGGTGCATGGCGGTTGTCCAATTCCCACTCGGTCATAGTCCGGTAAGGAATATGGACGAGCTTGCAAAAATCTTTCCGGTTCAGTCCTGTACTTTCCCGCAACTTAATAATTCTGTTTTTACAATCCATTCGTCTTTTCTCCAAAAAAGCAAAAATACACGTTGCGTACATATTATAGCATAGCCGCAACAAGTACGCAACGTGTAAATTGTAAATTTTTACGCAGCCTTATCCGTCAAAGGCTGCGCTTGCTTATCATCCTTGGAACACTCCACCGTTTGTGGAGTATCCTGCTCTAATTTATCCAAAACCTGATGCCCGTACTTCTGGAGCATCTGGCTCATAACATCCACACAGCGGTCAAATGCCGCATTATATTTCGCTTCCTCATAATATTTCTTCAATAGGCAATTCCTCCATCAAAGTTCCATATCCTGTCCACGCTTCTGGTCAGGGTGTTTGTGTTCCTGCGTTTCCTTTCCTCTGATGAGGATAGAATTGATAAAAGCCCGAACCCTTTCGGATGCAATTTCCAGTGCATCCAGAAAAGGCTGGGCTTTCTGTTTCAGTTCCATATATTTTTCGCTTACTGCTTCATACCGCTGTTTCCAGATGGAAACCGTCTTTTCAGCGGAAGCCAGTTTCTCCTTCAAGCGCTTGTTGTCAGCATTGGCGATAATGCCGTTGACCGCATAGCGTTTGAGCGTGTCGCACTCATCCGGTGTCAGCGTGATATTATTTCCGAATGTGGCTTTCTTTCCCATCGTTTCAATCTCCTGCACCGTCAGAGCAACGGTCTTTGCTGTTTTGGTTTCCTTTTGCAGAGCTTCCAGTTTCTTTTTCTGTTTCTCCGTGGCAGCTTTGGCATTCTCCAACCCCCGCTCCGCCTGTGCCACCTGTCCGGTCACAGCTTCCAAGCGCTGCTGTTCTGCCTGCACCTTAAACTGCGTCACCGTCAGATGTTCCTCTGTGCTGCCACGCTCTCCACGCTCCACATCGGTATATCCGGCATTTCGCATGAAATGAAAAAAGTCATCCTGCAACACACTGTAGGACGACTTCAAAATCTTTTTTCCTTTTGCGTTCAACATTGGATTACCATCCTTGTCAAGCACCGGCTTGGACTCCCATTTTTTTACTGCGGCTGACCTGCGTGATCGTTTCCTTTACCGTTCCCCGGAGGGATTCATCCTTACATCGCTTCGACCACAGAATTTGCTTCTCTACCACCGGGATATAAACCACATGAAGGTGATAGTGGTACACATCCTCGCCCAGAGCTTCGGACATTGCCCGATTGCGTTCATCGGCGTGCATCACAGCGGAGAGGATATACTGCTCACCGCCTACGATCTCCACGGCGGCTTTATAGGCATCGGCATAAAACTGTTTTGCAAATTCATAGCCGCCGTGGTTGTAGAAGTAAGCGGAGTTCACATCGAAAGACCAACTCGCCATATTTGACGGCATCCGGTTTCAGCCCTCTGGTGGAGATCACGCCATCCTGTTCCATCTGCTCGAACATTTTTACATAATCGTCAGTGGGAGACTTGAAGTGAACATTCAGCGGAGTGCGTTCCGGCACGATGTCCACATTGGAATAACGGTCTTTTTCACGCTCATTGTGTTCCTGTACTTTTGCCACATCATCCGGAGTTTCCAAGTCCTGATTCCTGGCTAAGGTACGGTCAATTCCATCATTTCTTGCCATAGATGTTCTTCCTTTCTTTGAGATTTGCAGACAGCGGAGAGCTGGGGAACGGCACTTTTTCAAAGTGTAATAACCCACTATTACACTTTCATCCATAATGGCTGCAAAGTGCCGTGGGCTCTCCGAGGGCTCTCCCGAGGGGGAGTGCGGTCACTGCGGCGACCTCTGCTGACCAAAGCGAAAATGTCTGCGCCTTTTCCCATGGTCAGCCCGTCTGCATGAAGCTGTTCTGTGTCAACTTCCTCTTGCAGTCGGTGTCCACAGACACTTTTTCAAAAGCCTGTGGACATAGAAACAGCCCGAACGAGAGGATGTGTGCTGTTTCTATAACAAGCGTTTCACGCTCTTTTGCTGCGTACATACATACCAGCAATGGGATTTACTCGACCTGCCGCCATTCCTCCGGAATGTCCTCCGGTACGTACGTACACGGCGAAACATCGTAAAATCCATTTATATGAGGTCTTGCCACAGCTTCCACTCCCATAAAGCCCCACACCCGCCGTCCGGCAGAGTTGGTGATGTTGTTGCAATGCTCCAGATTGAATCTCCCGGCATTGGCAATCATGGCATCGCTGAAGCTACGGGCTTTCAGCGGTGCAAGGGAGTTTTCCTCACACCACATCCGGTAGATTTCATAGAAATCCTTGGAACTGATGGACGCATCCGCTTTACGCTGGATGTATCCCTCGGAATCCATGAAATCAAAGATATTGTTGTTGTCACGCTTGACCGCTTCCCGGTTTTCCCGGATACGGTCACTCTCCGTAAACTTAAAGTTGTTGGCAACAAGCCGCTGTAAGCCTTCAAATGCCCACAGGAAGATGCCCTCGGCTTCGGCTTTCATCTTCTCCGCAAGGTCAGGATCATCAGCTCTATCCACAGGCTTTTCCTTGGTGGTCAGCACAAGCTGTCTGCGATAAAATCCGTCACTGCGGTCATACAGGGCTTGCAGATCACCGTTACTGAATGCCAGCAGCCGGGCGAACATCCAGCCCTGATAACTCTGCTTGCCTTTACGTTCCAAATCCATCTTGCCTTGTGCGGTCACGATGGATTTTACATAGTTGGTCTGGCGCAGAGCTTCCATCCGCATATCATCATCCACGCACAAGAGAATGTGTTCCAAATCGGCACGGGCAAAGCGGTTTTCGGAAATCTTTCCGATGCTGCCGTCTTTCATATTCATGCCAAAGATTGCAGAAAGTACCGCACCGATTTGAGATTTGCCCTCGCCGCCGTTGCCCTTAATCACCATCATGCGCTGTCCCTTGTTGGAGGGAATCAGGCAGTAGCCGATAAACTCCTGCAAGGTTGGGATGTCCTCGGCGTAAAGCAACCCATCCAGAAAGTTCAGCCAGATCACAGGTGCAGGAGCATCGGGATTGTAGCCAACCGGCAGACGGCTCCGCACGATAGCAGGTCTGCCCTCGGTAAAGTGCCGTTCAATAGTAGCGTACCGTTGGCAACATGGATCCGATCCTGCTCCGGAGGGAAGTCAGGCACTTGCGCTTCCAGTTTCAGCACTTCCAGAATGTTGGTGATCTTCCGTGGGATATTGTTCACGGCACAAAATTTCAGCTTGTCGTAAATCTCACCACGGAGAGGGAGATCGTCCGTCACTCGACCATCGGGCGTAAAAAAAGCTCCGTTTGCGAAGATGATTCTGCGCTCACGCAGAAATTCTTCACAGAACAGAGCTTCATTGATGTTCTGCCCGTCAAACCAGATCGGCAAATTCATATCAGGCGTTTTCCGGTTCTTCGCCATGGTGTGCTACCTCCTTTTTCTTTCGTGCGGTATACTCTTGCAGAAAAGCAATTTTGCCGTCCTGCATCAGCTTGTCCACCAATGCCACCCGTTCTTCCAGATCACCCACCGTCAGCACATCTGCCATATATTCGATATAGCAGTGCATCTGGCAGGCTTCCACAAAACGGTCATCCAGAGCATCGTCCGGTGTTTTCGGTGCATATCGCACTTTCCAATCTTCCAACAGATGCAGATAATCCGTCAGCACCCGGAAGCACAGCATTTCGTCCTCCCGAAACTGACGGATATAGGACGCTTCGGCTTGACCATAGCTGCGGCAGTGGGCGGTTTCGGGTCAAGCCCAAAGTCCGCAGCCAGCTTTTGCGCTGCTTCATAACTGCTCAGATCGAACAGCCTTGCCACAAGGTCGATCACATCTCCCTTGGCTCCGCAGCCGAAGCAGAAAAAATAGTCCTCATTCAGCTTCAAGCTCGGATGCCTGTCGTTGTGGAACGGGCAGCAAGCCATGCCGTTTCGGTTGACTTTCAGCCCGTAGTGTTCGGCGGCTTGCTTTACGCTGATTGCCGCTTTGATGGTTTCATAGATCGTCATAGAAAAAACCTCCGTTCATAGTATTCAGAAAGCACGAAACACCCACCGTGATTGGCAGGTGTTTGAGGCTTTCTACTATGGTTATGCCGGATTTCTCAAAAAACAGGCTAATCGGAGGACAACTCCGTTTCAAAAAACAGGACAACTTATTGATAAATGTAGATTTCTTTACATTAGCATGATAGAATTAAGAAAGTGAAAAAACAGGACAGGAGGTAAGCATGAACCAAGAACTGATGACATTGGACTTCTGGCAGGATACGGTCATATATGAGGGAAAAACACTTCCTGTCGGTGCGCTTGCCTGTGATGCACTGAATGTCCCTGCGGATACCATCGCAAAGATGAACGAGCAATGCGAGAAAATCAATCTGCTGCTTGGAATATTAAACGCCGGACAGGATGCTTCTGCACTCTGTCCTATTGCAAGGGAAGCTGCTCTGGCGATGCTGGATATTCTCAGCGAACCCCGCCGTTCTCTTATATGAACATATCAAAGCACAGAGAACGGATAGAAAGGGTCTTTACTGCGGACAATGCACTGAAATATGTGGAGTTTGCCACAAAAGCCGCAACCAATTCTTTGCAATTTGAAGAAATCCAGAACTATACCGAAGCAATCATGCTCCAACGCTATACCGCAGTATTCGGGCATCTGGCATACTCCCTTGGGGAATACCAAACGGCCATGCTTGATTTTGCAGAAAAAACGGACTGCAACGAAGCAGACCGCACCGCAGAGGGCTTTGCCAAAATGTTCGGCAACTATTTCCCGCCGGAGTTCTCCATCACAGAAGGCAATGCCTGGATGTCTACTTTGAATAATTCCGTTCAGTATATATCCGTCATCCGTCCCGGCGAAAAAGTTGCGAAGCTCGTCAAGCGGATGCACTATGTATCCTTTGTAGGGAATGTTCCGTTCTGATCTTTTTGAGGGCCTGTGTGTTGGTCATGCACCGAAAAAATGCCGGATCTGCGGCAAGTGGTTCCTCACCACCAACGCAAGGCACACCAAATACTGCGGCGGCTATGCACCGGGGGACAAGCTGCACCGCACTTGCCGACAGATCGGCAATCTGAAAGGCAGAGAACAACGGGAGCTTGCGGACGATCATCCGGTGAAACAGATTTATGAGAAGCGGCTGAATACCATAAACCGCTATGTGAAGCGTGGTACTCTGGACGCTGATCTTGGGCAAAGGATAAAATGCTTCGAGCGCTGAGCAATGTCGCCTATGCCAAAGGTGATTACGAAAAAGAGATGGGACAGGCGGCTTTGAAAAAAGAAGCATTGAAAGTAACTTATAGGTATAAACAATGAAAATTATTGAGGTTACAGAAAACAAAAAGGAATATCTGGATTTGCTGTTATTGGCTGATGAGCAGGAAAACATGGTAGATTGCTATCTTGATAATGGCAGGATGTATATCCTCGATGACAATGGAGTTAAAAGCGAATGTGTCATAACCGGCGAAAGAAAAACATGGTGTGCTTGAAATTAAGAACATTGCAACAGTTCCAGAACATCAAGGCAAAGGCTATGCAAAAGCTTTGATTGACTTTATCATCGAGAAATATAGCGGACAATATGCTGTTCTGCAAGTTGGAACGGGCGATAGTCCACTGACAATACCATTCTATGAAAAATGTGGTTTTGTCCGTTCTCACATAATACCAAATTTCTTTACAGACAATTATGACCACCCAATATATGAAGGTGGTGTACAGTTGGTGGATATGGTGTATTTGCAAAGAAAGTTCTAAATACTGATATGGTAAACCGGAAGGAGGTGCGCTATGCTGAATGATTTTACATGGAATATGACTGGATACATACCAAAACACGCTGTCAATCCGCACGGTGATGGCATCATTCCCTATGTAGCAGAGCGCATCTTCCAACTGGAACCGGAGCCGCCAGCGGTGGACAGTCTGAACGAATATATCCTGTCTGCCTTGCAGGAAAAGAATTTGATACATTTCTCATTCTTCCTGCACCACTACGAGCCGCAGCTTAACAAGCGCATCAAAGACTTTCTCGGTGTGGACGGCGGCAATTTGTACGACACAGACCGATTTATAGATATAAAACTCTCCTGCCGGGAGCAAATGCTCCAAAAGCTGATGGACTATGATCCTGCCAAGGGTGCAGAGTATGCTACATACATTTTTCCGTTCATCCGGGATGCTATGCTCCGTTTTCGCATGGGCGAAGAAAAATGGTCGGTGTCCTCTCTGACCAATTACAAAATGGTGCGGTCAATGGCTTGGCTGTACCACAATACCAAGGATGCGGTCAACGAGTTTTCCAAGAAGTACAACTGTGATCTTGCTCTTGCCGAAGAATATCTGAAAGTTGTCCGAGGTATCCGCAATCAGCAGCCGTTCTATGTAACAGACGAGGACGGCGAGGAAACAGGCGAGGATGTAGCCCTTGACGATAGCTGGAACTATACCGACATCCTCTGGAACGGCATACAGGCAGAAAAGGTGCAGCGGGCATTTGAGAAACTGAATTACCGGGAACAGACCTTGCTCGAAAAACGATTAGCAATTTGCATGACCTGTGGGCGTGTTGGCTCATGGAAGAACCGCCCCACCTTTGAAGAACTGGCGGTTATGTTTGAGGGCAGCACAGCCAGCGGTGCAGAGCGAGCCTACCGGAAAGCAGTGGACAAGTTGACGGAATTGTTGGTTGCCGAGGGCGCAATCCATGCAGTCCGGCTGAAACAGAAATCCAAAACCAAGCGAAAAAAGAAAATCGCCGCCGCAATCTACGAATATCAAGCAGACTGCGACGGCGAATGGGGCGAAATATCATTGGATTTTGAGAAACGGCAAGGCAGAGGTCATTCGGCTTGCCGATTGGGATACAGTGAAAACGAACAAATTTGCAAGCAGAGCAATCGCCTATCTTCTGAACTGTGAGAACGAAAAATTACCCAAGGAAATAATGGTGGCCTTTGAATAACGAGGGAGTGAGATACATGGAACAATTATTGATTATTGAAGATGATATAGGGTTGAATCAGGCTTAAGTAAAGCACTGAAAGCAGATGACCGTCAGATTATATCCTGTCAAGACCTAAAAACGGCGAAGGAGCAGCTGCTTTGCGGCGTGTATCCCTGATCCTGCTGGATATCAATCTGCCGGATGGCAGCGGGCTCGAGCTGCTCCGGGAGGTCAAGGAAAACACACCCTATATTCCTGTTATTCTGCTGACTGCCAATGACACCGATCTGGACATCGTAGACGGACTGGAGAGGGGCGCTGATGATTATATTACCAAGCCCTTTTCTCTTTCGGTTTTGCGGGCAAGGGTGAATACCCAACTGCGAAAGCAAGCGTCAAACCATAAAAATGCGCCGATCCATATGGATCTATTTCACTTTGACTTTGAGGCTATGACCTTTTATGTGGGAGATTCAAAAGTGGAATTGAGCAAAACAGAGCAAAAATTACTGCGTCTGCTTGTTGAAAATCGTGGTCGCACCATGACCCGTGGAGACCTTGTCGACCGGATCTGGACAGATGGCGCAGAATATGTGGATGAAAATGCTTTGTCCGTTACGATCAAGCGTCTGAGGGATAAGCTTGGTGCACAGAAATACATTAAAACCGTCTATGGAATCGGTTATAGCTGGGTGACCAAAGATGAATAAAACCGGTATTGTGATCATACTGCTATGTTTTCTGGCGGCGATAGCTGCTGTATTATGGGAACGGAGAAAGACCAGAAAAACGATGGAAGAAATCGAAAAGATGCTGGACGCTGCCATGACCGGCTCCTTTTCTGAAACCAATTTTGATGAAAGCCAGCTGTCTGCATTGGAAACGAAGTTTGCGCACTATCTTTCCGCAGCAGAAGCATCTTCTCAAAATATAGCGCAGGAAAAAGACAAAATCAAAACCTTGATTGCGGACATTTCCCACCAGACGAAAACGCCGATTGCAAACCTGCTGTTATACAGCGAGCTTTTGATGGAGGAAACTCTGCCTGCATCGGCGAAGGCAAATGTGGAGGCGCTGTACAAACAATCGGAAAAGCTGCGATTTCTGATCGATTCTCTCGTAAAGCTTTCCAGACTGGAAAACGGGATCATTTCACTCTCCCCCCAGCCGGCAGCGCTGCAGCCGCTGCTTGAAAGTGTGGTAGAACAATATACTGCCAAGGCTTCTGAAAAAGGATTGTCTTTGCAAATGCAGGATACAGATGCTTTTGCTGTATTCGACTTCAAATGGACAGCGGAAGCGCTGGCTAATATCGTAGACAATGCCATCAAATATACAGAGCATGGCACAATCAGGATTTCTGCCGTAAGTTATGAAATGTTTGCAAGGATCGATATATCGGATACCGGTTCAGGCATACCGGAAACTGAGCAAGCGAAGATATTTGCTCGCTTTTACCGCTCAAATAGTGTGCAGAAACAAGAAGGTGTGGGCATCGGCTTATACCTTGCTCGACAGATCATATCCGGCGAGGGCGGTTATATCAAGGTTGCTTCCGTTCCGGGAAAAGGAAGTACGTTTTCCATATTTCTGCCGAAATAACAACAATTCTATCAAAACTGTTAGATTTCATTTTCCGCCGGAAAGAATGTGGAAAGATTCCTATGCGATAATCTGTATGTATCAAAGGATCATTTCCTTTCATACATACAGATTTTTTCATGGAGGTACTCATTTATGGAAGTTTTACAGGCAAAAAACCTGAAAAAGATTTATGGCTCCGGCAATAACGCAGTTCATGCGTTGGATGGAGTTGATTTAAGTGTAAAGAAGGGCGAATTTGTTGCAATTGTCGGCACATCCGGCTCCGGCAAATCCACGCTGCTGCACATGCTGGGCGGGCTGGATCGCCCTACAAGTGGCACGGTTATGGTGGACGGACAGGATATTTTCTCCCTGAAGGAGGAAGCCCTGACCATCTTCCGCCGCAGAAAAATTGGCTTTGTGTTCCAAGCATATAATCTTGTTCCGGTGCTGAATGTGTATGAAAATATCGTTCTACCCATTGAGCTGGACGGTGGCAAGGTCAATAAGGATTTCGTACAGCAGATTGTACAGACACTTGGGCTGGATGATCGTCTGGATGCGCTGCCCAATCAGCTCTCAGGCGGTCAACAGCAGCGGGTAGCCATTGCCCGTGCGCTGGCGGCAGCACCCGCTATCATTCTGGCAGATGAACCCACCGGCAATCTGGATTCCAAAACCAGCCAGGATGTATTGAGCCTTTTGAAAGTCACCAGTCAAAAGTTCGCCCAGACAATCGTAATGATCACTCACAACGAAGAAATTGCACAGATGGCAGACCGCATTATCCGTATCGAAGATGGTCGGATCGTCTCCCAGAGCTAACGGGAGGTGGTTACGATGAATGTCAAAAACAGAAAATGTATTCGGAAGCTCAGCTTAAAATCTCTTTATGCGAACCGCCGTCGCAATCTGATCGCTATTTTTGCCATTGCGCTGACAACGCTGCTATTTACGTCCATGTTCACCATTGTCTTGTCGTTGAACGCCAGTTATGAAACCTACCAGTTTCGGCAGGTAGGCGGCTATGCGCACGGCACCTTTAAGGATGTTTCCCCCGAGCAGGCGGAACGCATCGCTGCCCACCCAAAGGTGAAGGCTGCGGGGGTACGGAAGGTAATCGGTATCACTGCGGAGGGGGTCTTTGCCAAAGTACCGGCAGAGATCAGCTACATGGATGCCAACTGCACTAAATGGAGCTATGCAACCCCTACTACCGGACGGATGCCCGAAAGCGGCAAAGAGGTAGCCATGGATACGGCAGCGTTGCAGCTGCTTGGCGTAACGCCGGAGCTGGGCGCCGAGGTCACGGTTTCCTATTCCATTACGGACAAGGATCAAACCGCCTTTACTGTAACAGATACCTTTACGCTGGTAGGCTATTGGGACTATGATGAACTAATGCCTGTTCATTACATCAACATCAGCCGTGATTACGCAGATGACATCGAAGCGCAGGCAGTAAAAACAGGTTTACAGCCTTTCCGCACCGATTTGAATGTCATGCTGGCCTCCGGCACAAACATTCAAGGGCAGATGGAGCAGGTGGATACCGATCTTGGCTACACATGGGACAGCTATACCGATCCCAACAGCGTCCGGATCGGCGTCAACTGGGGATATACCTCATCCCAGCTGGAGTCGAAGCTTGATCCGGAACTTGTGATCGCCATAGCAGCTTTTTTGCTGCTGGTGATTTTCACGGGGTATCTTATCATCTATAACATTTTCCAGATCTCTGTTGTAGGGGATATCCGGTTCTACGGACTTCTGAAAACCATTGGCACAACGCCCCGGCAGCTCAAACGTATCATTCGCCAGCAGGCACTTCTGCTTTGTCTGATCGGCATTCCGGCAGGGCTGCTGCTGGGCTACGGCATCGGCGCTGTTCTGGTGCCTGTTGTCTTGCGCTCCACCCAGTTGGATGCAGGCATCACCACCATCAGCACATCGCCTGTGATCTTCCTTGGTTCTATGCTGTTCGCCTTGTTGACGGTGCTCTTGTCCTGTTCCAAGCCCGGAAAAATGGCAGCTAAGGTCTCTCCGGTGGAGGCTACCAAATATACGGATGCAATGCAGACCAAGAAAAAACAGCGCAGCACCCGGGGAGCGAAGCTCCATCAGATGGCCTTTGCCAATTTGGGACGAAACAAGAAAAAGACGGTACTGGTGGTGGTGTCTCTGGCACTGTCGGTGACACTCTTCAATGCGCTGTGTACCTTTGTGGGCGGCTTCAGCATGGAGAAGTATGTATCCGCCAAGACCTGCGCCGATTTTATCGTCAGCACGCCCGACTATTTCCGTTACAACTCAGCAGATGAATTCATCACGCCAGAACAGATCGGAGAGATCGCAGCAAACACAAAGGCCAGTCTTTCCGGCACGGGATATGCTGTGCGAAAACCCGCCTACCTGTGGATGACGGAGGATGCTCTGCGGCAGGACTATGCATGGTTCGAAAGCGCCGAGCAGTTGGACAGCCATATGAGCCGTCTGGAGCACCGGGGCAATATGGTGATGGGAAAGACCAGAATTGAGGCTCTGGATAACAGTCTGTTTGACAAGCTGCAAGTGTTCGACGGAGATATTTCTCCCATGTTGGAGCCGGACAATAACGCCATTGCCATTGCGGTTTCCTTAGATGACTACGGTAATCTGCCCAATCCTGAATACTACCCCAAGGTGGGAGACACGATCACCGCCACCTATGCGGACGATGTGAAATATATCGACAGCCGCACCGGGGAACTCCGCACCGAAGATACACCGGAGGAGTACCTTCAGGAAAAACTGTATGGAGCCAGAGATGTAGCGTACACGGTCTGCGCCTTGGTAGAGCTTCCGTATTCCATGAGTTATCGTTATGGTGGTATTGGATATGAGACAGTTTTGTCTGTGGATACCGCACAGAGGGACAGCGGTGGTGCGGCCATTCCGCTGCTCTACCTGTTCGACACAGCGGACGAAGCGGACGAGGCCGAAGCAGAGCAATATCTATCGAAGCTCACTGCCGGTGAGTTTTCGCCCTTGATGTATGAAAGCAAGGCCACGGCTCGCTCTGAATTTGCTCAGTTCCGGCAGATGTTCCTTCTGATAGGTGGTATCCTCTGTGCTATCATTGGGCTGGTGGGACTCTTAAATTTCTTCAACGCCATGATGACCGGTATTCTTTCCCGCCGCCGTGAATTTGCTGTGCTTCAGGCTGTAGGAATGACAAACCGGCAGCTCAAAATCATGCTGATCTACGAGGGGTTGTTTTACGCAATGTCTTCTGTAGCGGCGGCCTTTATTCTGTCGCTGGCGGTGGGACCTCTTGCGGGAAAAATGCTGGGCAGTATGTTCTGGTTCTTTGAGTATCGATTCACCATTCTGCCTGTCCTGCTGACAATTCCGGTATTTCTTCTGCTGGGGTGGCTGATTCCTTGCATGATGTATGACAACGCAGCGAAATGCAGTGTTGTAGAGCAATTAAGGGATGCTCAATAACTGTTAAGCAAAAAATGGCCCTCTGCCAATGAAAAGGCAGAGGGCTGAGTTTTAATCTAAGGGTTTACATTCAGTTACAGTTTTTAGATAAATTTCGGGGTTTCCGTTCAAAACAAGGTCTGCATATCCAATCGGGTCATTGTAGATTAGATAGTCCAGCTCTGACCGCTGATACATATTGTCGGCAACCTCGTTCTCAACGGCAATCGTATCAATCGCAATCATGCTGCCATCGAAGAATTTCAGTTCCACACAGGCATTATCCATGTTGAACTCACAAGAAATCAACCTATCCATAAGAAACCTCCATTCTTTGGGATGTTAGATCATCCCAAAATATTTGAATGCTTCTCGGATTGCTTTCTCTTTTTCCGGTGGACACTGGGGCTGTCTGGAATCCTCGGACTTCGGCAGATTATAGTTCTTACCGACCTCAATCCCACATTTCCGCTTAATTTATGAGATATACAGGTTGGATACCTTTAACCCACTATGCTCCAGCACATAGTCCTTGATCTGGGTGTAGGTTGCCCCATCCTGAAATTCGGACATATCCATATCTTCCAAAGAGAACTCAACCCGAATCTTTTTCGAGTCGACCTCGCCCTTGGAAAGCAAGACAACCGTCTCCACATGCCCACTATGACAAAACTGATCCACAACCGCCACCTTCTTCGCCTCATACCCCTTCTCCTGAAGTATCTTCACATCTCTCGCCAGGGTTGCCGGGTCGCAGCTCACGTAGACGATACGTTCCGGCGCCATGTGGACCAGAGTGTCCAGAAGCACCTGATCGCAGCCCTTTCGCGGTGGGTCCACGACCACGACGTCCGCGTGGGAGCCGTCGCCACCCTTCTTATATATATCTGGAACGACTTCCTCTGCCTTGCCGACAAAGAACTCGGCATTTGTGATCCCGTTGATCTCGGCGTTGTGTCTTGCATCATCTATAGCCTGTGGAACGATCTCCACTCCATATACCTTCTTTGCCTTCTGTGCGAGGAACAATGATATGGTTCCTATTCCGCAGTACATATCCCACACGGTCTCATCGCCTGACAGATCCGCATACTCCAAAGCCTTGTTGTACAGGACATTTGTCTGGACAGGATTTACCTGATAGAAGGACAATGGGGATATCTGATATTTGATGTCACCGATATAGTCCGTGATGTATGACTGTCCCCAGAGGGTTATGCACTTATCACCGAGTATACGGTTCGTATTCTCCATGTTGACATTCAGGCAAATGGATGTCATGCCGTCTATCTTAACCAGTTCATCTATCAAAATCTCACTGTGCGGAAGCTTGTTGCCATTTGTCACCAGACACACCATGATCTCCTTGGTGGTAAATCCAACTCTGATAAGGATATGTCTGACCAGTCCCCTTCCAGTCTCCTCATCGTAGGTCGATATGTAATTGTCCTCAATGAAGCTTCTGACGATAGCAACTATTTTGTCATTCACAGGTGCACCGATGGCACAGCTCTCTGTGTCTATGATGTCGTGGCTTCTTCCAGCGTAGAATCCGATGACCACATCACCGTTCTTGTCCCTACCGACAGGAAACTGTGCCTTATTCCTGTAGTGGAATGGATTGTTCATGCCGTAGGCTGGCTTTTCCATGATGGCTTCCACGTTCTCCATCTTGCCGATCCTCTGCAGACAGTTCTTCACCTTGTTCCACTTGTATTCGAGCTGCTGCTCATAGGAAACCTGCTGCATGGTGCATCCGCCGCATCGTTTCGCCTTGTCGCACACCGGCTCCACGCGGTATGGCGATGGTGTGATGAGCTTCATCAATCTTCCGTAGGCTATGTTCTTCTTCACCTTGACGATCTTCACCTCCGCCAGATCGCCCACCACGGCATCCTTGACAAATACAGTCATGCCCTGAACGTGTCCAATGCCCTCTCCGTCATTGCCCATGTCCTCGATGAGCACCTGATAATCCTCATTTTTGACAAGTGTGACTTCACCAGTATTTGTCGCATCCGTTCCGGATGTTCTAACAACTGAACTTGCACTATTCACTGCCTCCACAGCTTTTTTTCTCTGCACACCATTTACTCGCCTATTGTTCTTAGGTCTCCTATTGTTCCTAATATCTGACATATACTATCTCTCTTCCTATTGCCGTTATGGGGCGATCTTATGCCTTGAAGATCGTCCCTTTATATTATTAATCTAACCGTTGTACGATACCATTTCTCATGCACGTAGACGCTTCGTTTCATGACACAGGGGATGCTCCTCGCGACACAGGGACACTCCTCGCGACACAGGAACACTCCTTATGACACAGGGACACTCCTTGTGACACAGGGACGCTCCTCGTGACAAAAGGAACGTCCCTATAAAAGGAACGTCCCTATGACGTCTTTCGGATGTTGGACTGGAGAGCTCTGTTGAAGCCCAGCCAGCCATTGTTGTCCTTTGCAGCATCCAGCTCCTGGATAAATGTCTGGATCTTGGCGTCTGTGTTGTCCGCCATGGACAGTGCCAGTGCCTCGATGAGTGCAGGCTTCTTTGGTGAGCCGTACTCAAGCTCTCCGTGGTGAGCCAGTATGCAGTGCTCCAGCTCATTTGCTGCCTTAGCAGGGAAATTATCTATGGTATTAATCTTATCGCGGATCATCATCGTTCCCATGACAATGTGTCCCAGAAGCTGACCTGCGTCCGTATAGTCGTTCTCAGGGAACTTGGAGATCTCGTAGACCTTGCCAATGTCGTGGAGAAGTGCCGCTGTGATCAGCAGATCCCTATTGAGCACCGGATAATATGTGGTGTAGTAGTCACACATCTTGGCAACTGCCAGTGAGTGCTCAAGTAAGCCTCCTATGTATCCGTGATGTATCGACTTTGCAGCCGAGTGATTCTTGAATTCCTTGACAAATGCAGGATCTTCGGCGAAGAATTTCTTCAGAAGCACCTTGTAGTAATCCTTGTCGAGTGACTCTACGAGTGCCATCAGGTCCTTGTACATCTGCTCTATATCCTTCTTAGTGCATGGCATATAATCAGCCTCAACGTACTCTCCCTCATCTGCGATCCTGATCTTCTTGATGTTGAGCTGAAGCTCATTGTTAAATGATGTCACCTGACCATCCACCTTGATGAAATTCTTTGCCTCAAAGTGCCCTATAGCATTGCTCAGCTCCCAGACTTTTCCGGCTATGCTTCCGGTCTTATCCACAAGCTCCAGGTTGTAATATGTCTTTCCTGATTTTGTAGTTCCTGTCTGCTTGTTCTTGCAGAGATAGACATTCGATATCATGTCGCCTTCGTTGAAATCTGTTATAAATACCATTTTTCTTTCCTCTTTCTATGTTTAATTATTATTGTATGCTTTAATTTTAATCATATATAAGAATACAATAGGCGGTTGTGAAAATCCAGTATTTACTGAACATTTCCACAACCGCCTGTATTGTATCTCTTATTCTACATATTGTCGTACTCATTAAGCTTGTCCGAAGCCGCCTTGCCTTTCTTACGTGACTCCTCCCTGTCAAGCTTTCTCACACCGAACAGCCCCTTGATGACAAATGCTATTCCAACGCACAGTGTGCCAAGTATGAGTGTAAGCTCAAGTCCTGACATATATCTCAGTGAAACATTAAGTGAGATTACGATGCATACAAAGAATGCAATGCAAAGTCCTGTAAACACAAGACCTGTTCCCATGTTCGGCTTAACCAGAAGTGCGATAAATGCGATGACCAGCAGAATTATAAATATTCCACTGACATTCACCCCACCGCCTATACGGAACAAGGAACTGAGAAGTCCCCAATCAGACACGACGACATTCTTAAGGAACATCACGCCTCCTGCTATCATCAATACGATTCCCAATAAAAACTGTAACAACTCTTTCATCCGCTTTTTCTCCTCTTCCTTTTGTAAATATATTGTTTGTAATATATTGCCTCGTCACCCTTTAACCTATCTTTTCATAATATCAGCTTTGGTTTCCTCCCGCAACCATTCGCTTTGATTAACCAGGGAAAAATGTATGTTTTTCTACACCTGCAATATGTTGACGCTCTATAATTATAAGGGGTATAATCAATTATGTATGTGTAGAATTAGAGACTTTATGTATACTTAATTATGCTTTTACAGCACTTATCAAAATAAAAAGGAAACACTGAAAATGAATCTGCGAACATTAAGAGTTATAGAATACAACAAGATAGTCGAGATGCTGACCACATTTGCCTCATCACCCATGGCGAAGAGGAAGTGCCAGCGTATAAAGCCCCGCAAGGACCTCGCCATGATCGAGACGCTCCAGCAGGAGACAAGGGATGCATTAAGGCGTCTGAACACTCAGGGTAATCTGTCATTTGCAGGACTCAATGATATCGGAGCCTCGCTCAAGCGGCTTGAGGTTGAGGGCATCCTTACCACTGCTGAGCTGCTTGACGTTGCCAGCATGCTGGATCTCGCACTCACCGCCAAGAAATACGGCGAGAACGAAGGCACAAGCATGACAGATACGAGAAGACGCAGCAAGGAGCAGATCGAGGAGGAGAAAGCCTCCAACAAGATGCTTGGTCTTAGCATGAACCCGGATGGCACTACATGTCCTGACAGTCTGCGCACGAGATTTCTGGAGCTCATGCCATTAGAGCATCTGTCCAGAGAGATCCACAGATGCATAATTTCTGAGAATGAATTTGCCGATGACGCTTCATCAGGGCTCAAGGCCGTGCGAAGGAACAAGCGCCTGACAAATGAAAAGCTGCACAACCAGCTTGCAAAGCTTGTCAGCGATACCAGCAAACAGACCATGTTCCAGGATAACCTGGTAACCATGAGAAATGGCAGATACTGTATCCCGGTCAAAGCCGAGTACAAGAACCATTTTCCTGGTATGATACACGACCAGTCGTCAACCGGAGCAACAGTGTTCATCGAGCCTATGGCGATCGTAAACCTGAACAACGAGCTGAAGGAGCTGGACAATCAGGAGCTTGCCGAGATCGAGAAGATACTTGAATCTCTGTCAGCACAGACCGCAGCGGAGATCGAATACATAAAATACGACTTCGACACTCTGGCGGAACTGGACTTTATATTCGCAAGGGCATCATTTGCAAGAAGCTACAAGGGAACCGAACCGATATTCAACACAGACGGAATCGTCGATATCAGGCAGGGAAGACACCCACTGCTCGAGAAGCACACGGTTGTTCCTGTGGACATCAAACTGGGTGAAGACTACAATCTTTTGATCGTGACCGGTCCTAACACAGGTGGCAAGACGGTATCTCTCAAGACTCTGGGACTCTTCTCCCTCATGGGACAGTCCGGACTCCACATTCCGGCACTTGACGGTTCAAGACTGAATGTATTTGACGACGTGTTTGCCGATATCGGAGATGAGCAGAGTATAGAGCAGAATCTGTCCACATTCTCATCCCACATGAGCAACATCGTGTACATACTGGATCACGTCACGCCTGGCAGTCTGGTGCTCTTTGATGAGCTGGGCGGCGGCACCGATCCTATAGAGGGCGCAGCTCTTGCCATCGCCATCCTGTCACATCTGAACGACATGGGTGTCAGATGTATGGCGACCACACACTACAGTGAGCTCAAGACATTTGCCATGAGCACACCGGGCGTCGAGAACGCAAGCTGCGAATTTGACGTGGCAACACTCCAGCCGACATATAAACTGATGATCGGTATTCCGGGAAAGTCAAACGCTTTCGCCATCGCCAAGAAGCTTGGGATCGATGAGAGCATCATCGAGAGCGCAAAGGCAAATATCGACAGCGATACCGTTGACTTTGAGACCCTGATCGCGGATCTCGAGAGAAGCAAGAGGGAGATCGAGCAGGACAAAGCCGACATTGCAAGACTCAAGGAAGACGCAAAGCAGCTTCAGGAACGTGCACAAATGAAGGATTCAGAGCTCTCCGACAAGAAAGCAGAGATACTGGCAAAGGCGCGTCAGGAGGCATCCGAGATCATAGAGGAGGCGAAGGCTGAGGCCGATGCCGCCATAAGGAAATACAACAAATGGACTACAAACCCGGCGAAAGCCGACGCCAAGGCGATGGAAGCCGAGAGACAGAAACTCCGCGCGAAGATCAACGACCTCGGCAAGATGAACGAGGAGAAACGCAAGACAGTGAAGTCCGATCACAAAGCATCTGACTTCAAGGTTGGCGATACCGTACATGTTATCAGCATGGATTCCGAGGGAACCATCACCGCTCTGGCGGACTCCAAGGGCAAACTCAAGGTTCAGATGGGTATAATCAGCGCATCTCTTCCACCGACAGATCTCCTGCTTGTTGAGCACGAGAAGAAGAAACCGCAGAAAGCCACAGTCACAGGTGGCAAGAGCATGGCGAGGATGATGAATATCAAGCCTGAGATAAATGTGCTTGGAATGACGGTCGATGAGGCCACATCACTTGTGGACAGATTCCTTGATGATGCACTTATGGCACATCTGCACAGAGTCACCATCATACACGGCAAGGGCACCGGTGCTCTTCGAAAGGGAATACATCAGTTTCTGAAATCACAGCCACATGTCAAATCCTTCAGGCTTGGCGAATTCGGAGAGGGCGATGCAGGAGTTACCATAGTGGAACTTTAAAACAGTGGTTATTGTAAGTGATTGTTATAAATTATTTTAGCGGGAGGTTTACATATGAGCAAAAATAATATTCTCATCGTTGACGATGATGAGAACATCGCAGAGCTCATCTCACTCTACCTCAACAAAGAGTGTTATGAGACCGAGATAGCCGCAAGCGGCACGGAAGCTCTGCAGTTATTTGAAGAATATTCACCTGATCTGGTTCTCCTGGATGTCATGCTTCCGGGTATGGACGGATATCAGGTATGCACTGAGATCAGAAAGACATCCAACACACCTATCATCATGCTCTCAGCCAAGGGAGAGGTGTTCGATAAGGTTCTGGGGCTCAAAATTGGTGCTGATGATTATATTGTTAAGCCATTTGACTCAAATGAGCTTGTCGCCAGGGTCGGCGCACTTCTCAGAAGATCGGCAATGACCGAGAGTACACAGAAGCAGACACAGAATTCTACCTATGATGTCACAAGTGCAGACCACGTGGGAACATTTGTTGAGTATGACGGATTGGTGGTCAATATATCCAATTACACCGTGACCTTCGAGGGACATAATCTCGAGATGCCGCCAAAGGAACTGGAGATACTCTATTTCCTTTCAAGCAGACCAAATCAGGTGTTTACGAGGGAGCAGCTTCTAGACAAGCTGTGGGGGTATGAATATGTCGGAGATACCAGGACCGTCGATGTACATATCAAGAGACTTCGTGAGAAATTAAATAACAATCACAACTGGAGCATTGCCACCGTATGGGGCATTGGCTACAAGTTCGAATGGAGAGCGTCATAATGAAGAAAACTGCATTTGATAAAATCGTTGTAGGATTTGTCATTCTGGTCGTACTGATATTTTCGTTGCTCATGATATACAGTATAGCAATCGCACAGAAATCCGTACTTTCGGAGCGCAAAGCCACCATGAAAAACGAAATCTCGCTGCTTGTCGACAACTCCATCACAGAATACCAAAACGGAACCATAGACAATAAAACTTTATACAGTGATCTTCAGCATACTGCCACTACACTAGACATGGAAATATGGCTCACCGATGATAAGAGCAATATAGTATTTAAATCTCAAGCTTCCGAGTCAGAGAAATCAGGCTCTTCTGATTCATCAGGCAGTTCTTCCACTGGCAGCAAATCAGATTCGCTAAAAAACTACGTTGACAGTGATGACCTAAAATCCGCATTCTGTTATGAGAATACACTTAACGGCTATTTTCCTAGTGAAACACTCATCATGGGACAGCCTCTTTACTCATGGAATAATTATGTTGGAACTATCATACTGGCATCACCTATGACGTTCAAGCAGGATATCCAGACTCGAATGCTTTCCACGACATTTGTGCCATTTCTGAGCCTCATGCTGATCGCCATGATAGCATTGATGCTCATGTCCAACAGCCTGTTAAAACCTATACGTGAGATCATCAAGACCTCAAAGTCATATGCGCAGGGAAACTTCAATGCCCGTGTAAATGTGACAGCCAACAACGAATTTGGGGAACTTGCCAGATACATGGAGGAGATGGCTGACGAGCTCAGCCGCTCAAACGAATACCGAAAGTCATTTATATCCAATATATCCCATGATTTCCGTTCTCCTTTGACGTCCATAAAGGGATACATCGAAGCCATGCTGGATGGAACCATTCCGCTCGAGCGGCACGAAAAATATCTAGGAATAGTGCTTAATGAAGCGCAGCGACTTACCAAGCTGACACAAGGACTTCTGGAGCTGAACAACTTCGACTCGTTCGACCTGCAGCTTGACAAATCAAATTTTGATATAAGGGATATAATAACACCTACCGTGAATACATTTGAAAAGAGATGTCAGGACAGAGGAATATTTCTTGAAAGCATATTTTTGACCGACAACACCATTGTGTACGCAGACAGAACCAAGATACAGCAGGTAATATACAATCTGGTAGACAATGCAATCAAATTCACACCGGAAGGTCGACAGATAAGAGTTCAGGTGACAGAAAAGGACAACAAAATCTTTACAAGTGTCAAGGACGAGGGAATTGGAATTCCAAAGGATGCCCAGAAGAAGGTATTCGAAAGGTTCTATAAGACAGACCCAAGCCGAGGCAAGGACAAAACCGGAACCGGACTTGGACTGGCCATAACCAAAGAGATCATCAAAGCCCACGGTGAGCAGATCACCTTAACATCCGAGGAAGGCAAGGGAAGCGAGTTTATCTTCTCTCTTCCGAAAGAGAAGGATATGCTGGTTCCTATCAAACCGGTTCACATTGAATCACGCAATGAGGGATACTCCGAAGCAGATACTTCCTCTCCAAGCATTAAGAGTAACGGCAAGTTCAGGATCAAGGACTCATAAACTCTAAGAAAAACCAAAACCCGGGTACTACAACAGAGCGAAGCTCTGTTGTAGTACCCGGGTCTTTTTAATTCACCTTACATCTCTCTCCATTTATCCACACAGCTTTCACCTGTGTAATGTCTATAGGTTTTGTGAAATCCAGTTCCATTCTCTGTATTCCATCACCATCACCAGTCTTGCCATTTCCATATATTACATCTTTAAGTTTTTTATCGTCCGTCATCTCAAGAACTATATTCTCCAACAAATCGCTATCAACATCTGAATCTTCTGCAATGTCGATAGTTATACATTTTGTATTTATCGTACATTTATCAATGTCGCCTATGCCGGATACATCTACACTATGGCCCTGCATATCATCCTGGATCTTAAACTGCAAAGTCCATGGACCGGTCACCTCATCCGCTTCATAGCCAACACTGCTGTCGTTCTGTTTGGTTTTGTTGAATAGGACAATGCTATCACACTTCATGGTGATGGTATCACCAACCTTATATGCATTTTTCTTTTTTAACTTATATACAATATCAGACATTGTCTGCTTATCCGTGAGCGAGATTCCATCTCCAAATGCTGTGCTGCCCGCATATTCACTGACAATGTTCACGCCACCTTCTATTATCTGCATCTGTGCATCAAAGCTTTCATATTTTTCAGTGTCAAAGTCATCATATGTGACGACCATCGCAATATCGACCTGATCGCCATCCACTGCAGCCTTCTTAAGATCAAAGCTTACTTTGGCATCAGAATCAGTTATCACCTTTACACTGCCCTTATACTCGTTATTTATGTAGCTCTTGTTCACATATTTTGACGGAATAACACTTCCTGTCTCCCTGCTCAGACTGTCAAAGAACCACGCCAACGAACCTGTTTCCGCCGCATATGTCAATCCACCGCCCGACAAGATCAGGACAGCTGCCACTACTGCCGCTGCATTCTTCCATCCGTGGCTTCGTCCGCTTCCACCTGTCTTTATCTTTCGTCTGAGCCTCTTCACACAGGCATCTTTCTCTTCGTCCGACATGTCCATGGTTTCTACGTTCACATTCACATTGTTCATAACATCAAATGCATTTCTGTCTTTCATGTTTTTTATGATAATTCACCGCCTTTACATTTTTTTCAATCGACTTCTTGCTCTGGACATTCTGCTGTAAATAGATGATGAAGATACCCCATAATCTTTCGCTATCTTATCCACAGCCTGGTCATCCCAGTAGTATCTCAGAATGATGTCCCTGTCTTCATCCGACAGACCAGAAAGCAACTTTTCCATACCGTCCGATATCTCCTCATTGAGTATGTCAACCAGATTATCATTTGCAAGCTTGTTCTCATAGTCTGTGATGTCCTCCTCAGAGCATCTTCTGCTATATCTCCTCAGATAATCTATGGATCTGAATCTTGCAATTGCCGTTATCCAGTTTCTGAAAGAACCTTTACTCTCGTCAAATCTGTCTATATTGTTCCACACATCCATAAACACATCATCCATGCACTCTTCAATTTCCTCAGGCATCCCCGAAAGGTTCTTGCACACAGCGGCTTTCACCTGCCCGCCATACTCCTGAACCACAAACTCCAGGGCTTTTTCATTATGCCGTTTTAGTTTCGAAATATAATTGTTTCTGGTTACTATCTCTTTCACCTCCCTGTGTGTTTCTAATATATATTCCGATCAAAATCTTCGATTTCTTGCAGTAAAAGTGATTTTTGGTGAAAAGTTTCTCAAAAAATATTTATCACAAAAAAGCTGTCAGTTTTATCATACTGACAGCTGTCTTGTTAATCATTATATCTATTATTCATTTCCTTCACAGCCTCGCCGATCTGGGTTCGAAGCTCCGTAGGATATATAACCTCCACCGATGTTCCGTACTGCATCGCCCAGTGTGACATGGCCTGACGGCTGCACACAAGTCTTACATACGTCACGGCATCCGTGGTTTCACGAAATCCTTCATACTGTCTGGCAATACTCTCATCCACCACATCAAAGTTGCTTCCAAACCAGTCCACTATATCTGATATAGCTGACTTCTTCACTCGGAGTATTATCGTAACCGGTTCGTCGGCAAACATATATATATGTTCTGCCATATGCTTCGGCAGGTTGAGGCCATGCTCCATGCCCTTGACTTTATCACGTTTTTTAGCCGGCTTGTTGATTATCTTAACCTGTGTCATTTTGTCCACACGATAATTCGATAGAGTGTCATACTTATCATAATTACATACGAGATAATACTTTCCATCATTTGCGACCATCTGATACGGATTGACTATATACGGTTCCTCACGTCGCGGATGGAGCTTCTTGTCCTCCCAATAGTTGTTATACACAAATGATATCTGTTTCTTTTCTGAAATAGCGTCATCTATCAAGCCGACATTGTACAGTGTCTGCTGATTGCTTGTATGCTCCAGACCTGGCAGACTGCTGACATGGGTCATCTTATTTGTGAAATATATATTCGAAAGTCCTGCTATCTTCTTGATGAGTTCACTGGCCTGTCCGGCAGGAATAGTCTTTGAGAACAGAATACTGTCTATCATCATTCTTAGTTCGGAATCATCAAATTCATGATTGTAGTACCAGTTTGATGTAATGATCTCCTTTGTTCCGTCCTTTTTAATACGCTCTGTCTTTGTACATTCTATCTCATATCCATAGTCGAACAGACAGTCAAGATTTGCCTTTATGGATTTTCTGTCAACTGTGATATCATAATCTTCAGTCAGCTTCCTCATGATATCCTTCTGATCCATCGTGTGATCACAATCCGTATATTTCTTCAATATGTCCAGAATACAGATGTTGAGCATTTTCTTTCCACTGGTAGGATATGCCATGTTTCTTCCCCCTTTGTATTATTTTGATGCGTGCAATGTGACATGTCTGGCTTGCACCAGACATGACGCAACAGCCTACTCCCCCGCAAGCGGGTCCCCCTCTATTGCATATCAAGCGGTAGCACGCTGATGCGTGCAATATCATAAAGCTTCGCTTTATGACAAGTCCCAATTTAGGCGGTGTAGGTTGCCTGCTTCTTCAAGACCTGGGAAGTCGTTCTGTCTGAGTGCCTCGTAGAGCACTATTGCCACAGAGTTGCCAAGGTTTAATGAACGGATGTCCGGGAACATGGGGATTCTGATTGCTGTATCCTTATAGTCAACCAGTATCTCCTCTGGTATACCGGCACTCTCCTTGCCAAACATTATGTATGCATCATCCTCAAACCTTACGTCTGTATACTTCTTTCTAGCCTTGGTCGTCGCCATGTATATCTTTGCTCCGGGATTCTTTGCAAGAAAATCCTCGAAGTTCACATATGTTGTCACATCCAGCTTGTCCCAATAGTCAAGCCCAGCACGTTTTAGCTGCTTCTCATTTATCTGAAAACCCAGAGGTTCTATGAGATGCAGTCTTGCACCTGCTGCCACACATGTTCTTCCAATGTTTCCTGTATTTGCCGGTATCTCCGGCTCATGTAATACAATATTTAACATAACTACTCCTCCTATACTCAAATACGAGTTATCAACGGAATCACCTATATGTGATCTATATAGATTTCACACTGATACGCGCAATCAATATAGTACGATCATCCATGGCAGTCAGCAGTTACTCCATGCAAATCGTACGTAGCTTCTACTCAAATTTATAGATATCTTGGTGGTGTAAGGAACCTCCTCTCCTCGTCATGAACCACTACTCTGTCGCTGTTTTCCGTAAGGTGACCTATGACTGATGCTTCATATCCTGCCTCATAGAGCTTATCAGCCAGATGTTCTCCATCCGGAACCACAAAAAGTGCCGCACCGCAGCCGTCTATCATATATGGATTATCCCCTGTGTGCTCACATATCTCTATCGTCTCCTGCAGTATCGGTATGTCATCATGGCACACCTCAAGCCCACACTTCAGCGCATCCCCCATCTCCCAGAGAGCAGCAAATACGCCACCCCTCGATATATCATGGGCATACACACTGCCATGCTCCAGTGCTATATCCACCTGTCTGCCTAGCAGTATCAATTCTTCCATTCTCTCTACAGGTCTCAGATAGCTCTCTGAATACCTCTCGAAAAGCTCTTTCTGATTATCATAATAGAGTTGTAAGGTGCCACCCACACCTGTCTGCCCACACATAACTATATCCATACCGACTGGTCGTTTTAGTCTGCACAGGTCTGCATCATCACTATGTCCTGACTGTTTTCCCATCATAGTCACACTGATGATCGGCTCAGACACAGCGGTATTCACCTCGGTATGTCCTGTGATGATGTCCACCTCACATTCTGCACATATGCCCGCAAGCTTTCCGAGCAATTTCTTCATTCGGCGTTCATCATCATCTGGCATGACGATGGTATCCGTTGCCACCCACGGCATATAGCCACCGATCCTTACACTGTTGTAAAGACGGGCTATATCAAGCCTCAGTCCCATATATCCGCTGTCGATACACACTCCAGTGGCAACATTCACGCTTTTGCTTTTTGCCGCACCCGCATTTTTGCAATCTACATCTCCTGTCTTACCTGTATTTTCTCCGCCATCCCCATCACGCAACAAGAGCCGGGCATAGTCTTCTCCTATTCCGGCTCTCGTTACGTCATCATGGACAGTATGTGGCAAACTCTTAAGTATTGATCGCACCGTCTGATGCTCACCAAACTTTCCTCTCATATATACTCTCCAATTCGACCTGTTATTCTAAATTAGAATGCTGAAACTAAAAGTGTAACTACCATTGCGATACACAGAACCACAACTATGATCCTCGATACCAGTGTCTTACCCTTTTTGCTGCTGAGATCTATCATTTTCCCACACTCCTTATCATCGTAAATGCAACTTCAAAATTATCTTAATAATAGCAAAATATAAACCGTAGTTCAACAGCAATTATTTTACAGCCCCTGTCCCTTGAGGTAGTTGATAAACTGCTGTGCAGTACGTCCGCTTATTCCGCCATGGGCAAGCTCCCACTTGTTGGCCTCTGCGCAGAGTTCCTTCTCATCCATGGTGATATGCTCCTTCTCAGCAAGTCCCTTGACGATCTCAAAGTACTCCTTCTGTGACGGTGCGCTGTAGCTGATCGTGACTCCGAATCTGTTGACAAGTGACAGTTTCTCCTGAATAGTATCACTTCTGTGAATACCATTGTTATTCTCCATATCATTCCTGTCGTTCCATGTCTCCTTGATGAGATGACGGCGGTTCGATGTGGCATAGATGAGTACATTGTCAGGTCTGATCTCAAGTCCGCCCTCGATGACAGCCTTGAGATACTTGTACTCGATCTCAAACTCTTCAAATGAAAGGTCATCCATGTATATGATAAATCTGTAATTTCTGTTCTTGATAAGTGAGATAACCTGTGACAGATCCTGGAACTGGTGCTTATATATCTCGATCATACGAAGACCCCTGTCATAGTACTCATTGATTATCGCCTTGATAGTTGTGGACTTTCCTGTTCCGCTGTCTCCAAAGAGAAGTGCATTGTTCGCCTTGCGTCCCTCCACAAATGCCTCTGTGTTGTCCACGATCTTTTTCTTCTGTATCTCATAGCCGATGAGATCATCCAGCATTACATCCTCTGTGTTGTTGATAGGCACAAACTCAAGATCTCCGTGCTCACGGGTGATTCTGAACGCCTTGTTAAGTCCGAACATTCCAACGCCATATGCTTTATAGAACTCCGTCACGATGTCGAATATCTGATCCTCGTTCTCAGCCTCCTCTATCGCATTGCTGACAGCCTGAACCTTCTCGCTGACATTCTTGTTGTACATTCTCTCCTTCTTACCTATGGACTTATAGTTGTTGATAGTTGAGAAACAATCTATTCCAAGTGCGCTCTCTATCTCGGAGAAATCAAAATCAAACAGCTTCTTGAATATCTTAAAGTCGTTCTTTGCAAAATAGTTGACTGTTCCGTCATTTGCCCCAACCTTCTCGCTGGTTATACTGAATGAGTTTTCATTTGTGATAAGTATAAATGCGAGGTAGTTATGCCACAGATTCTTATCAAATCCATAGCTGGTTGCAAGATCCAGGAGTCTCTTAATCTGGTCGTATATGCGGGCACACAGCTCCGCGTTCTCGCACCTCTTAAGATCAAAGTCCTCAAATATTCCAGACAGCTTCATTAGTATGCTGTCCTCTCCAAGATCTCTGTATAAAACAAGTTTCGCTATGTCTCTGTACATTTGTATATCCTTCTTTCTAAACGGCTCTGAATTCGGATCACCACCTGCGGCACATCACGCACTCCCGCCGATATTATTTTCTCTTTCTGTTATTTCTACTGTTGCTCTTATCGTTATTTACATTGTTTTGTCTATTGGCATTTCTGTCGATATTACAGTTAGAATTTTTATTGGTATTGTCCTTAGTGCAGCCATCTCCGGCTGTACTGCCAGACATCTGAGCCTTATCCGCACCGGTCTGCTTATCACTCTCATTTTTATGCTTTGATCTAGTTTTCACCTCCGAGGCGCATTCCTCGTCCAGCCTGCCATTCCACCGTCCCTCCGGTATATTGCACGCCAGATTGTACTTCTTCCACGATATACCCTTTTCCCTGAGGTTCTTCACCACATACTCCTCAGACATTGCGTAGAGCACTGAGAAAAGAGGCACAAATATAAGCATTCCGAGGATTCCCATCAAGTCGCCACCCAACATGACTGCCACAAGCACCCATATGGATGGAAGTCCCACAGAGCCGCCAACCACGTGAGGATATATAAAGTTGCCCTCTATCTGCTGCAGCACGATAAATATGATAAGGAATATTATGGCCTGTTTCGGATTCTCCACAAGTATCATGATCGCGCCCGCAAAGCATCCCACAAAAGCACCGATCACCGGTATCAACGCAAATACCGCGATTATTATGCTCACCGTAAGTGCATACGGAATCCTGAATATGGTCATGGTGATAAAGAACATCAAGCCAAGAATACATGCTTCAAGGCACTGTCCCGATATGAATTTGGAAAAAGTTCTGTCAGCCAGCACACAAGTCTGTATAAATCTGTCAGCTTTGTCCTCCTTGAACACTGCATATAGGATTCCCTTGACCTGTTTCTCCAGAGTCTCCTTCTGTGCCAATATATAACAGGCAAAGAAAATACCCACGAGGACATCCACAAATCCACCTACCACACTGCTGGCAATGGAGAACGTGGAAGACAACACACTGCTGCCGCCGTTCTTCACAATACCAACCACATTGGATATAACTGAATCCCAGTTGATATCGATACTCTTTATCTTGTCTACTATCTCCGGCTGATCCTTCATAAGCTTGATCGCCTTCCTCTGGATGTCATCCATAGCATCTGGCAGCTTATCTGCAAATGCAGTTATGGTCTTGGACATCTCCGGTATGATCATTGTTATTGCAAATGTAAATACCGCTATGATGCACAGAAACGACAATATCAGACAGGCCGGACGCTTAAATCTGTACAGGCGGCTATTCTCATTTTTGAAAAGAACCTTCTCAAGCCCCTTCATCGGAACATTCACCACAAATGCTATGGCAAACCCTATCACAAACGGCATAAGGATATTTACCAGCCAGCTGAAAAGGCTGGACACCTTATCAAAGTTGAACAACACATATGCAAACAATACAACACCGCACAAAATGAGCAGTATCCTTATCGTATCTTTCTTATTCCAATTCATTATATTACCTCTGTCTCTCCTAATAAATCATACAACGCTTCTCTCTTGACTTCGACACATACAGCCATTGTCCACTCAGTTCAGATCCATGATTAGTCCCCCGGATCATCCAAATGAATATTGCCAAATGTATCCGACAATGAATATGTCAGCTTTTTCTTTGGCTTATACACATCAATGACCGGAGCCATTATCCTGAAGAAATTCTCCTCATCCTTCGACAGCTTGAATACCTCAGCCGTGTTTCTGGCATCCCACAGCGCATCATGCTCTGCCCCCTGAAAATTCTCTCCCAGATAAAATACAGCATCCGACAGTGATATCCTTCTGGAGGTGCCTATCATCCTGGCATATTCCTTCTGGAAGTCCTGCCATTTTGCAAATACCCTCTCAAGTTCCGGATGAGTGTACTGTTTCAGTCTGGTCTCACCTCGCAGCTGTCTCAGGTCGTTCTCGCTCCACGCATAGATAACATCCGCATCTGCACACCACTCTATAAATCTGCCCACAGCATCCTCGTATGATGGGGCAGTCTCGAGCATCTCATCTGTTATTCCCGTGAGTTTTATTATACGCGATGCCATGTTTCCATATGCCGGTTTGACATAACTCTTAAACGAATCTATCTCGTTATATTCATCATCCAGTTTTACCGCACCGATCTCAATTATCTCACTCTTGCAAATCTTCTTTTCCTGTTTGTGTTCTGAATCTATAAGATTCATCTCAAAATCCACAAAAACGTATCTCATACATAATCCCCATTCATCAGGCATTCTGAATGTATCATCATTATGTGATATACATTCATTATAACAATTTACACCAAAAACAAAAAACTGTAAATAAACTTATTTCTGATTTATTTTAGTATATATTTTTGATCGGATATGGGTTAGAATTTTAGTGGTTAAACGACTTACAGACGCAGACTTTATCAAGCAGAAAGGATTAGACAAATGAAAAACATCATATTTGATATAGGCATGGTTCTCGTTGATTTCCACTGGAGAACAACAATGCAGAAACTTGGAATACCCGAAAACGTTATAGATACTCTGGATCGCAACATGGTAAATCATCCACTATGGAACCATTTTGATCTCGATGACATCCCGGAATCAGAGCTCATACAAAAATTCAAGGAACTGAGCCCGGAATGCAGTGAATATATAGATCTGTTCATGAACAATCTGGATGACGTGGTCGACATGTTCCCGGATGCGGACAAATGGCTCAAATCACTGAAAGACAGAGGATATCACGTATACCTGCTGTCCAACTATCCGAGAAGACTGTTCGCACTTCACACTCCACGATTCCACTTTCTTCCTTATACAGACGGAAGAGTCGTGTCATACGAGTGCCACATAACCAAACCAGACGAGAGAATTTACCAGCGTCTGTGCAGCAAATACAACCTCATCCCGGAGGAATGTATATTCCTCGATGACAGACTGGCAAATCTTGATGCAGCATCAAAGCTTGATTTCAACACTCTCCTCGTCACTGACCCTATAGCTGTCAGAACAAAACTCGAGAGCATCCTTGATAAGGAGAATATATGAGTCGAAACGAACCAACAGATAACATGCGAAGTAGCGATAAAACACTCCGCAGCAAAAGTACTGTAAAACGTGGGAATTCTCTCTGGCGCCCGGTATTCTTTTCCGCTGCTTTTATATACATGGAGCTGCTGTTTCACATAGCCATTTACCATGGTATAGACAGCAATATAATGCATCCGCTGACATTTGCCATTGCATGCGGTCTCACTCTGTCCGCGCTGACATCATTTTGGCACAGAATTGCAAATGCCATCACGGCGTATACCATATGGGGAATTTTCACCGTCTACTATATAGCCCAGTTTGTGTACTATAAGATCTTCAGGACTTTCCTTAGTCTGGTCTCCATCGGAGGTGCCCACGATGCCATGAATTTTAAGTCTGTCCTGTTCGCCACTCTGAGGGCCAACTGGTACGTGATACTGCTCTTCCTGCTCCCACTTATCTGTCTCATATTGCTAAACAGATTAAAGTTTACTTTTGACAGAGGCCGTATCGGCGAGAGCAACGGTGTACTTAAGGGCGTCATTGTACAGACCGCATCGTCCGCAGTCATGTGGATCGCAGCCATATGTCTTCTGGCGGTTCACGGAACCGGAGCATACACTCCTTACTCCCTTTTCCACGGCCGCTACGTGCTTGAGCTGTCTATGAACAAACTGGGAGTCATCATGACCACCGGCAGGGACTGCACAGTTATGATAACCAAGAGCAACTCTGACAAGACATTTGAGCTTGCAGAATCTGCTCTGGACATACAGGGCAGGTCAAACAGTATGTCATCACTATCAAGCGATAAAGAAAACCAAAACAGCAAGTCATCAGACAACGAGTCTTCGAACAGTGCATCCGGCTCAAACAGCACCGAATCGTCAGAGCCTCAGTATGTGCCTCAGATAGATGAGAATATCAACTTCACCCAGCTCTATAACTCCACCGATGACGATGAGTTAAAGAGCATAACAGCATATTTCTCAGGAGTGCAGCCGACCTACACAGACGAATACACCGGCATGTTCAAGGACTACAATGTGGTATTTGTCACGGCTGAAAGCCTCAGCACCTACGGAATATCCAAGGAGGCAACCCCTACCCTGTACAAGATATACCATGAAGGATTTGAATTTACCAACTTCTACAATCCACTCTGGTATCACAGCACAATAGACGGCGAATTTGCCAACTGTCTCAGTCAGTACCCGGCATCCTCCAAATGGAGCTTTGAGGAATCCGCAGACACATATCAGCCTTATGCTCTGGGCAATATTTTGAACAGTCAGGGATACAAGAGCTACGGCTATCACGACTTTGACGCCACATATTACGACAGAACCAGCACCCATCCGAATATGGGATACACCACCTTCAAGGCCATCGGGGCGGGACTGGACATCCCGGATCATGTCATGTACTCAGATTTGGAATGCATCGAGGCTGTGTACAATGATTTCATAGATGACGACCATTTCAATATGTACCTCATGAGTTTTTCAGGACATCTGCCATACAACTATGACAATCAGTACATATGTCAGAAGAATCGTGAGGAAGCCGAATCACTTCTCTCCGGCAAAGGCTACTCGGATGAGGCGGTCGCCTATGTCGCAGCCCAGATGGAGCTTGACAAGGCACTGGAATACCTCATGAACAAGCTTGAGGAGGCAGGAAAACTCGACAACACCCTGTTCATAGTCGCACCTGATCACTACCCTTATGGACTGAGTGACGGCGTGTACAATGAGCTTGCCGGCAAGGACATAGAGGATGACGACTTTGAACTGCACCGAAACCAGTTCGGAATATGGTGTTCATCCATGGGAAAGCCTGTTGTCGTAGATAAGCTCTGCGCCAGCATAGATATCCTTCCAACCGTCCTGAACCTTCTCGGAGCAGACTTCGATTCAAGACTGCTTGCCGGGCGCAACATACTTTCAAACTCAGATGAACTTGTGATATTTGCCGACCAAAGCTTTATAACCGACAAGATAAAATATGACGCCTCAACGGGAGAGACCATATATCTGGTACCGGAATCGCAAGTACCGGATGACTATCTAGACTCCATGATAGCCGAGGTCGAAAACAGACTGTACATATCGGATGAAGTCATCGGCACTGACTATTTTTCATTTGTGTACGGAAAGTCCTCTGACAGATAAACCAGAACACCAAGGCTGTGATGCCGGACAAAATATCCGCGGCAGCCTGAACTACAGCCACACCATGTTCGCCATACCAGACTGGCAGCAGCCATATGAGGGGGATAAAGAAAACCCCCTGTCTCAGGGCGGATATGAGTGTGGCCTTTCCATATGCTCCCAGAGCCTGATAGTACATTCCCATCACAAGACATACCGCCGAAAACGGCATAGATACAGCATGCGCCCTCAGGGAAAAAGCCGCAAGACCGGCATCTTCCATAAACACTCCGCACAGCCTGTCTGCCCACAGATATGACATTCCTCCCACCATCACCATGAACACCACCGAAGTCGCCATGGTGAAATTCAGAGATCTTTTGACTCTTCTGTACATCTTAGCTCCATACGCAAATCCGCACACAGGTGCAAATCCCTGCCCGTATCCCACAAGAACGGCAAATACGACCGCAAATATCTTATTTGCCACAGTTATATTGGCAAGCACTGTGTCCCCATACCGCCGACAGCTCCGGCTCAGCAAAACAGCCGCAACGCACATAAGTCCTTGTCTCAGGAAAGAAGGCATACCGATCCTGACGACCTGCACTGCACCCTTGAATTTCCACAGATCACCTATGTGCAGCCTGACCATGCTGAATCTGGCCCTGACGCACGCATACATGATAACCAAACTCACCGCCTGCCCGGCAAATGTGGCGATCCCCGCAGCTCCTATCCCAAATCCCAGCACCTTTATAAGAACATAGTCCAGTACAGCATTTGTCACGCCTCCGGCAACTATTCCCATAAGTGCAAGGTACGGCTGCCCCTCCGCTCTCAGAGCATTGTTGAGCACATATGCTCCGCACATCACCGGCGCACCCATCATAATATATATTCCATACTGCTCCGCCAATTCCTGACTCGTGTCCGTTGCTCCAAGCAGACTTACAATTTCTGATCTGAATACGCCAAATACCACAGCCAAGACTACCCCTGACACCACACCACCCACAAGCGCCGTCGCCAGAGTCTGCTCTGCCGCCCTTTTATTCTGCTGCCCGAGGAGCCTTGCGATCTCGCTGCCCGCACCCATCCCCCAGGTATAACCTACAGCCTGGATAAGTGCCATGACTGAGAACATGAGCCCCACCGCCGCAACAGCAGACTCGCCGAGATCCGCCACAAAATAAGTGGCTACGATATTGTACGTGGTCGCCACGAGCATAGTGATGACCGTTGACACCGAGAGCGATAAAATAAGAGAAGGCACCGGAGTCTCCGCCATTTTGCTCTGATTCTCCTGTGCCTTCTTTTGTGTATATACGCTATCTGGGATCTCCATCCCAGAGAGTATAAGTGTGTTATATTTATCGTTCTTCCTCTGTGACAGCTGTCTGTTTCTCTGCCTGTCCATGTGCATCTTCCCTGCTTTCCCTGAGAAATTCTTTCACCTGTTGTAATTTCTCTTTTGCATCATACACACCCAGCTCATACATAGCCTCAATCATCTCCGGTTTCTTCTCAAGTCTTGATATCTCTATAGTCTGACTCGGTCTGATTATCAGAGTGTCTCCCTGCTTTTCAAGCTCCTCCAGCTTATCAAGAGTCTTATTATAGTACAAATGCCTCATATGGCACCTTCTGACAAATTCCGGATATTCCCTGTATCTCCCTGCTTCCAGCCTGAGCATCCTGTCCGGACCTTTTCTGTAACCCTTAGGTCTTGTGAGGATCACTATATTTCTTCTATAGCCCATTCTTCTGAACGCAAATATCGGGATGCTGTCCGACACTCCGCCGTCAAGCAGCTTCATCCCATCGACCTCTACCGTATTAGATATAAGTGGCAGCGATGCCGATGCCCTGACCTTATTCACATCCGCGGGGTTACGCATATCTGTGCACTCGAGATACTCGGCCTCGCCTGTCTCAAGATTGGAACAGCCGACATAGAATCTGGTTGGATTTGCCACAAATGCGTCATAATCCAGAGGATCCAATCTCTCTGGGATATCATGGTAGCAGAACTGCTCGTCACATATATCTCCCGTTGTTATGAGCGAATACATACTCATGTAATGCTTGTTATTCCTGTACTTCATATTGTATCTCATATTTCGGCCTCTCTGTCTTGTCACATAGGAGAGTCCATGTATCGCCCCGGCAGACACACCGATCACACCATCCACCTCTATATCATTATCCATAAAAACGTCCAGAACACCTGCGGTATATATACCTCTCTGTCCTCCGCCCTCAAGTACCAATCCTGTCTTCGCCATATGATCTCCATTCTTCCGCCGCCCGGCGGTATTAACATCAACTGAACTGCCCTTTTGTTTTCTGCATCAATTATCGTATATGCCGTTAAATACCCTGAGACTCCGCTCCAGGATACCATTCATATGCGCTATAGCCGTTCCATAATTTGTCATAGGAACTCCCTGCTGCTGCGCCATTTGCTGCCTGTTCTTCATCTCTCTCTCATTTAGCATGCACCCTCCGCAGTGGATGATCAGGTCATATCCTGTCAGATCATCCGGGAACTCCGTTCCACTGACAAATGTAAACTCAGGCTCAAGCCCCGTGTAGTTTCTTATCCATCCCGGAAGCTTGACCGTCCCTATGTCATCACATTGTCTATGATGGGTGCAGCCCTCGGCTATCAAGACTCTCGGAATATTTCTTTTTGTGTCTACAGCTTCTTTCCCTGTCACACTGCCGACAGACTCGCTCTTTGATGACTCTTTCTCAGACCGATCATTCTCCGTAGCCCCGATCTTTGCCATAATTTCTATGCCACCTTCATCTCTCAGCTCATCCAGAACATGTGCCCCAAAAACCGCCATTTGAAGCTGACCCTTAAACCTCGCCATAAGTATTGAAAATGACGTCATATAGATGTCTTCAGGCACTATCTTCATCACCTTTCCAAATGCCTGGGAATCCGTTATGACCATCGATACCTGACTGCCAAATCTCTCCAACGTGTCAGCAAGCTCCATGTCACGGCACACAACTGATATCGCTCCTGCCTCAAGTACATCCCTGATCACTTGCTGCTGCGGCAGGATAAGTCTTCCCTTTGGAGCCGCGGAATCTATCGGTATAACAAGCACGACCACATCACCAGGGCTAAGCAGATCTCCCACAAGCCTTTTTGTCATGGTATCCGTTGTAGTCAGCTTTCCTATCAGTTCCTTAAGCTCATGTATTCCATATTCCTTTTCCGCACTAACCCAAATTGAGCTGCCCGTCTCGTCGGTCAAGCCACATTTTGCCATCAGCTCTTGTGAGGCATCGCTCTTATTGTATGCAATTATATGATTTATATTCTTCTCATGGAACAGATCAACAAGCTCCCTGTCTGCTGTGCTCATCCCCTTCGTGGCATCTACCACCAGTACCGCCACATCAACCTTTGACAGCACCTGTCTGGTCTTTGCCACCCTGAGTTCTCCAAGACTTCCGGCATCGTCTATTCCTGGCGTGTCCACTATGACTACCGGCCCAAGGGGCAAAAGCTCCATTGACTTATACACTGGATCCGTGGTCGTTCCAGCCACATCGGACACCACCGCCAGACTCTGTCCCGTGACCGCATTCACAAGACTGGATTTGCCCGCATTCCTGCAGCCGAAGAATCCTATATGCACTCTGTTCGCCGATGGCGTATCGTTAAGTCCCATTTCCGAGCCTCCTGTTTTCTGGTTTGTCTGAACATCACGTACATCACACACATATGTGGGTGTCCACATCCATGTTAGAACCTGAAATCTCTGTCCCCATGCTTTATCCTGTCAAGTCTCTCAACCACTATCTGTCTGACCTTTTCATTTGGAATGTTCTTAAGCTCGTCCTGTATAAGCCTCCGTCCAAGCTCCGCAGTCTCAGGTGATGCGTAATCCACCAGATATTCCTCCAACGTCATAAGAGCATTTGGATGGCAGCAGTTCTGTATCTGACCACTCTTGCAAAGGCTCATGAACCTGTCTCCGGTTCTTCCCTCCCTGTAGCATGCCGTACAAAACGATGGGATATACCCCTTCGTCATAAGCCAGTTCACGACCTGATCCAAGGTTCTTGTATCGCTGACATCAAACTGCTCCGACTTCTCATCCTCCGGCTCCGGCTCATAATAGCCACCCACACTGGTCTTGGAGCCTCCGCTTATCTGTGACACACCAAGTCTTATGATCTCATCCCTCACCTTTGGATTCTCTCTCGTAGAAATGATCATGCCCGTGTACGGAACTGCTATCCTGATGCACGCCGCAATCTTACAGAAAATATCATCACTTATTCCATTGTCAAACGCATCCGGATCGATGTCATCCGCCTTCTTTACTCTTGGAACACTTATGGTGTGTGGTCCGACGCCGTGAACTGCCTCAAGATGCTCTGCATGCATGAGAAGTCCGGCAAATTCATATCTGTACTTGTCCAGACCAAAGAGCACACCCAATCCAACATCGTCTATTCCGCCCTCCATGGCACGGTCCATAGCCTCTGTATGATAAGCATAGTCATGCTTCGGTCCGTACGGATGAAGCTTTTCATAAGCCTCCTTATCGTATGTCTCCTGGAACAATATATATGTTCCTATGCCTGCCTCATGGAGTTTTCTGTAATTCTCCACTGTGGTGGCAGCTATATTTACATTTACTCGCCTTATGGCACCGTTCTTGTGTCTGATACTGTAAATGGTGTCTATACACTCAAGAATGTACTCTATTGGATTCATCTGAGGATCCTCACCTGCCTCTATGGCAAGTCTCTTGTGTCCCATATCCTGTAATGCAATTACTTCCCGTCTCACCTCATCCTGTGAGAGCTTCTTTCTGGCAATATGCTTGTTCTTAATGTGATACGGACAATATACACAGCCATTTACACAGTAATTCGACAGATATAGCGGCGCAAACATGACTATCCTGTTGCCATAGAAATCCTTCTTTATCTGTTCAGCCAGATCACAGATCTCTGCTGTTTTGTCTGGCATCTCACATGCGAGGAGCACCGATGCCTCCCTGTGTGTCAACCCCTTCCTGAGCTTTGCCTTCTCTATTATAGAGTCTATGAGCTCCACATTGTCCTTGTTCCTGTCCGCATAATCAAGAGTCTCCCTGATCTCTGCGTCATCTATGAAGTCCTCCGCCTTCATGGATCTCACATCATACATTCCTTCTGCCTTCTTTCTCATATACTGTATGCTCTTCCAATCAAATGCACACTGTACATATATCTAAACTAGTAAAAGTCCTCATTCTGTCTATTCCGTATCCACGGTCTCATCCGCATCATATGACTATTCTGTGTCCCCTTCATCCGGCTGTGCTGTATCTTCTGCTGTATCCACACCATCCGACTCCGATGTCTGTTCTTCTCCCACAGCCTCCGGCGAGCCGATTCCACTTATCTCGTCTGGAAGCAGCACATAATCTACAAACCAGCCATCATCACACTTAAGTATGGCCTCCTGAATGTGGATCGTCACCTCATCGCCATTTTCATTTGTCACTATCCAGTCGGCATCAACAGTCCTGTACTGCGATACCTTCCTGACTCCATTATCCTCAAATGCCTGCTGAAGATCCTCAACATTGCTTACCGCCTGCATATCGGTTACCTTGCACTCTATCTTGTCGATCTCTCCGATCTTCTCATCCACATAGGTTCTGAACTTGCCTATATATATATCCTGGATGTCGCTGACAGAGAGCACCTTGGACTTACTCTCATACTTCTCAATGTAACCCGGCGCGATATGATCTGCCATTTCGCTGCCATCGCCAAATGCGTATATTCTGGCAGTTTCCTTTGTGAGCTTGTCCGCCTGATAAGAAAATCTGTAATATATCACATAAAACACCGTGAACGTCACCACGATTGCCACGGCAAGCACAACTATCAGCTTCTTTAAAAATCTGTTTCTCTTTTCCTGTTCTTTCTCTGACGCCCCCTGTCTGTCGGCATCTTTAATCTTCTCTTTATTACTTTGTCCCATATCTCCAATTCCAATCCTTTTTAATCATAAAATGTCTTTCTATATTGTATTCACCTGATTTGATATAGTCAAGTGAAGTTACCTACATAAAAATCCTACAAAAAAGACAGACCATAGCAATTATATGATCTGTCTTCTCTCGTTATATTCAATATATCAAAATATCAAATCTCTTCCGTCACCATCGTATATCTGTCCTTCATTCCGGCTATCTGTTTACCAACAGTTCATGGTCTCCATGGTATCAAGCTTCTTTTGGATCCTGTCCACGACCATATCCCTTATCTCTGTTGTGGTCTTGTCCGCTATCGCCTCATAGGGAATAGGCTCGAGAAATGCCAGCTGGGTCGTCACCTTTCTGAGCGACCATCCCTCAAATGGCTTAAACGAGTCATAGAGCACAACGGGAACTATCGGGCACTTTGCCTTCTTAGCTATCTTGAAGCTTCCCGGCATAAACTCCTTTAACTCGTTATGGCTGTGATCGTAACCGCCCTCTGGAAACAGTATATATCTCCTACCTGCCTTTATCTCCGTTGACACATCATTTATGACCTTTACCTGCTGCTTGATGTCCTCCTTGTCAAGTCTCTGTGCCTTGAGTAGTTCTGTGAGCTGATTCGCTATGAACAGCTTAGATCTCTTAGCATCCATAACATACGTGATCGGCTTGTCATGGGAAACTATGACTCCCAGAACATCATACTTACCCTGATGGTTGGCATACATTATGTACCCGCCCTCCTTCGGAAGGTTCTCCATACCCGTTGCCACCGTCTTGATAAATGCGCGATGTCTCACATGATTACACATAACCTGGGCCATCTGATAGCATATGTCCTCACTATATTTCTCCGGGTGTCTTGCATAATACGACATCTTTGGCACATAGTACATGATCAGAAAAATGCACGAAACTATTACCCAAATAAATCTTAACATAAATACCTCAAATACCTTTTAACTCAAAAATGTGTGCACATACATGCACACGTACTCTTTTTCATAAATTTACCATATACTATCTTAATATTTTCTCAACAAAGATAAAAGTTGTCAAGTAACATTTTTTTCATTGTGTCAGATTGAACTTTTAGGTAAATGATGAGTTTTTATCAATAATCTACCACATATAAAAAGACAGTGTCTCACTGGATCACACCAATGTGGACACTGCCTTTTTAGGGTGGCGAAGTCCCGCGCTGACGCGCTCTGCCTTCGTCCCACTGACGCGCTCTGTGTTCGGCTTCCGCCGAACGACTTCTCGTTGTAGGCGCAAGGGAAAATCAAATGGTCATGCTCGTTTCACTTCGCATAACCGCTTGTTTTCCCTTTTGCGCACTACACCTTTTCTGTTACCTTGAGCCTCGTGAGAGCACGCGCAAGGGATGCCTCGCTCTGCTTGTATTCTTTCAGACTCTCTTTCTGTCTGAGTCTCTCTTCCGCTCTGATCTTCGCCTCATTGGCTCTGACTCTGTCGATATCCTCCGGTTTCTCTGCGGAATCCACGATAAGGACAACTCGGTTATTTACTATCTGAACAAAGCCTTCGCCCACAACACCTATGACCTGCTCACCTTTACTGGTGGTGATCCTGATCTCTCCTATGCTGGTAGCTATGACCATATTCTCATGATGTGCAAGAACCGCTTTCTCTCCATCTTCAAGTGGAAGAACTATTTTCTCTGCCCGGCCGTCGAAGAATATCTTATTGCTGGAAATAACTCTCAGATAAAATGTATTCATCTATGCACTTCCTTTTCTGATATCTGTTGATGTCTGCTGATATCCTCTGATATTTACTGGCCCTTCTCGGCCTTTTCCTTTACTTCCTCTATAGTACCCACATTGAAGAATGCCCACTCTGGATACTCATCCATCTCACCGTCAACTATCATCTTAAAGCCCTTGATAGTATCTTTAAGACTTACATACTTTCCAGGTATACCCGTAAAGTTCTCAGCTACATGGAATGGCTGTGACAGGAATTTTTGAACCTTTCTGGCTCTTGTAACTGTGAGCTTATCCTCATCTGACAGCTCCTCCATACCGAGGATCGCTATGATATCCTGCAGCTCCTTGTACTTCTGAAGGATCTCCTGCACACGTCTTGCAACTTCGTAATGCTCCTCGCCGACTATATCAGCCTCAAGGATTCTTGAGCTTGACTCCAGCGGATCTACTGCCGGGTAGATACCCTGTTCAACTATCTTTCTTGAAAGAACTGTATTTGCATCCAGATGTGCAAATGTTGTGGCTGGGGCAGGATCTGTAAGGTCATCGGCCGGCACATATACGGCCTGAACTGATGTGACTGAACCCTCCTTGGTAGAAGCGATTCGCTCCTGAAGCTCACCCATCTCATTTGCAAGTGTTGGCTGATAACCAACGGCTGATGGCATACGTCCGAGAAGTGATGAAACCTCTGAACCTGCCTGTGTAAATCTGAATATATTGTCAATGAACAACAGCACATCCTGATGATTTACATCACGGAAATACTCTGCCATAGTAAGTCCTGTCTCTGCAACTCTCATTCTGGCTCCAGGTGGTTCATTCATCTGTCCGAACACCAGGGCGGTCTTGTCTATAACGCCTGACTCGCTCATCTCTGTCCACAGATCATTACCCTCTCTTGAACGCTCTCCAACTCCGGTGAATATGGAATATCCACCATGTACAGATGCTATGTTCTGTATAAGCTCCTGAATAAGGACTGTCTTACCAACTCCGGCACCACCGAACAGACCGATCTTACCACCCTTTGAGTAAGGTGCAAGAAGATCTATAACCTTGATACCTGTCTCAAGTATCTCGATGACCGGGCTCTGATTCTCGAATGTTGGCGGCTCTCTGTGGATTACCCAGTGTTCTGTATCCGAGAGATCCTCCTTGCCATCTATTGTCTCACCAAGCACATTGAACAGACGTCCAAGTGTCTGATTTCCTACAGGAACCTTGATTCCAGATCCGGTTGCAACGACTTCCATATCTCTTGAAAGTCCCTCGCTGGCGGACAACATGATACATCTTACTGTATTGTTGCCTACATGCTGTGCTACTTCCATAACACATTTTTTCCCATGATTATCTACTTCAAGAGCATCCTTGATGTATGGCAGATCGTTGTCTGGAAATTCTACATCTACGACAGGTCCCATGACCTGTACTATCTTACCATTTTTCAAAACATCAGACCTCCTTCTTAATTTTTCTCTTTGAAGGTGTATGCGAAACCTTTAAGCATCACTGTTCCTGAGGTATTTGTATTGCCAATCCGGGGTCGCTCCCGCTCATTTCGGTCTGCAGCGGTCCTTAGGTGCCGCATAAAGCGCGCCACCTAAGGACCGGCGACCTCAAATTCCCCTGCTTGGCAACACAAACACCTCATCCGCACTCAAGTTTACGAGTTTCGCATCCACCTATCTACATATATAAATTAACTTCTATCTTTTTGAGCTCTGGCGCCACCGGCGATCTCGGTGATCTCCTGGGTTATGGCTGCCTGCCTTGCTCTGTTGTATTTGATATTGAGATCATCTAGCATCTCCTTGGCACTCTTTGTGGCTGAGTCCATCGCCATCATTCGGCTGTTCTGCTCACTGCAGAAGGACTCTACCAAAGCACCGTATATATATCCCATGACGCAGTTTGGCACGATTCGGTCAAGCACCGCCTTAGGTGAAGGCTCCATGGTGATCTCCTCGTGGAACACATCCGCAGGAACGCCTGCGAAGTCAGTTCTCTTCATAGGGAGAAGCTGTATCATCTGTGGCTCCACGACCACACTGCTCTTCATGTTGGTATATATGATGTATACTTCATCTATATCGCCGTTCTCATAGTTTTCAAGCATCTTGTCCGCTATGACTCTGGCTCTGTGAAGACTAGGATTTTGCGCTGTATACTGGAAATGTATATCTATAGGCACTCCCTTCTTGGCGAAGTAGTGTCTTCCAACCTGACCGACTACATACAGCTCACTGTTCGGGTGGGCTGCAAGCTCCTGCTCAGCGATCTTGATTACATTGTGGTTGTAAGCTCCTGCCATACCTTTATCGGCGGTGATCACGAGATATCCACGTCTTCTGTCCTCTTCCTTGATTCCCTCTCTACTGTCGAAGTACAAGTGCTCCATCTCAGGAACATGTCTGAGCATTCTGGCAAGGGCAACCTGAAGTGTGTAGAAATACGGCTCCGTATTCTCAAGATCTGTCCTGGCCTTTTTCAGCTTGGAAGATGAGATCATATACATTGCATTGGTGATCTTCTGAGTATCCTTGATACTCTTTATTCTATTCTGGATTTCTTTGGTATTTGCCAATCAAATCACCTCTCAACGAATCTTCTAATTTCTTCTGAAATCTATCTCTCGATAAACTCCTTAGCAGCTGCGACTATCTTGTCCTTCAGCTCATCAGTAAGCACCTGCTTCTCCTCGATCTCATCCACGATATCCTTGTGGGCACTGTGGAAGAACTCAAGCATCTCAAGTTTCTTCTTCTTGATCTCCGAAACCTCTACTGAAAGGAATACTTTATTTGTAGCTGCTACCAGGATGATAACCTCCTCTGCCATTGACAGCGGATTGCACAGAGGCTGCTTTAAAAGCTCCATAAGTCCCTTGCCGTACTGCAGCTGTTCCTTGGTATTCTCATCCAGATCTGAACTGAACTGTGTGAACACCTCCATCTCTCTGTACTGTGCCAGATCGATACGGATACTTCCTGCGGCCTTCTTCATCGCTTTCGTCTGCGCTGCACCACCAACTCGTGATACCGACAGACCGACGTTGACAGCAGGTCTCATACCTGAGAAGAACAGATCGCTCTCGAGGAATATCTGACCATCTGTGATAGAGATAACATTTGTTGGAATATAAGCAGATACATCACCTGCCTGTGTCTCGATAATAGGAAGTGCTGTGATGGAACCTCCGCCCAGCTCATCCTTAAGCTTACTTGATCTCTCAAGAAGTCTTGAATGGAGATAGAATACATCTCCAGGATATGCTTCACGTCCTGGTGAACGTCCGAGAAGCAGTGACAATGTTCTGTAAGCAACTGCGTGCTTTGACAGATCATCGTACACGATCAGCACATCCTTGCCCTTATGCATGAAATACTCCGCGATCGCTGTGCCTGAATAAGGCGCGATATACTGAAGTGGTGCTGAATCACTTGCTGTAGATGCAACGACTATCGTGTAGTCCATCGCATCGTATTTATTCAGGTTGTTTACAACCTTTGCTATGGTTGAAGCCTTCTGGCCTATAGCCACATATACACAGATGACATCCTTACCCTTCTGATTCAAAATGGTATCTATCGCTATGGATGTCTTACCTGTCTGTCTGTCTCCTATGATCAGCTCTCTCTGTCCTCTACCTATAGGGAACATGGCATCTATTGAGAGGATTCCTGTCTGAAGTGGCTGGTTGACCGACTTACGATCAACTATGCTTGGTGCCGGATTCTCAATAGGGCGATAATCAGTTGTCTCTATGCTGCCCTTTCCATCTATAGGTGCTCCAAGAGCATCAACTATACGTCCGACAAATGCATCGCCTACAGGGATACCTGCACGCTTGCCTGTTCTGCTGACCTTTGTTCCTTCCTTGATTCCTGTATCACGACCGAACAGAATACATCCTATCTCTGTTCTTCTGATATCCTGAACCATACCTTTGACGCCATTCTCAAAGACGACGATCTCTCCGTACATGGCATTGTCTATACCGTATACGGTTACAATTCCATCACCTACATAGATGACCTTGCCGACTTCTTTGTCCCTGGAGTCAAAATCATAATTCTCTATCTCTTCTTTGAGTATAGAAATAATATCCTCTGAACTAATTGAACTCAATTTATCACCTCATAACCAGTTTCTGTCTAAGGGATTTGTACCTGCCCAGAATGCTTCTGTCGTACTCACGGTCTCCCGTTCTTATGACAAATCCACCTATCAATTCTTTTTTCTCCACCATGGAAAGCTGTACCGCCTTGCTTCCATACTCTTTCATAAGGAAGTCCTCGATACCTGCTTTCTGCTTATCAGTTGGCGGTGTGACATAATAGAGAGTTGCCGAAAGGATATCCTGCTGCTCTCTGGCATACTTCTCATACTCGTCAAATATATCATTTATCATGTCAAATCCATCATTGTCACACAGAGTTTTCATAAAATTGACAAGTTCCTTACTGCCAAATCTGTCAAATACTCTGTCAATGACTTTGCGCTTTTCTGCATGCTCTACCACCGGACTTGCCAGCGCATCTGCCAACTCCAGATTTTCATCCACCAGCGCTTTTATCTCCTCCACCATGTCCTGACTGATTCCAAGCTGATAGAGGACAATTCCGTAATTAATTGCCTTCTGCGTCACCTGAATCACCTGCTTTATTCACTTCATTTAAAAAGTCATCATACATGGCTGAACCTGCTGATGCCGCATCACCTTCACCGCCCACTATCTTGCCGGCTGCTGCCATTGCAAGCTCTGCGATCTGTGACTGCATATCAGAAAGTGCCTTGTTCTGCTTGATCTCTATGGTCTTCTCCGCATCCTTTATCATCTTGACTGACTTTGCATCAGCCTGATCTATAATACGGCTATACTCATTCTTGGCCTCCACACGGGATTTCTCTCGAAGTTCTCTGCACTCTGCATCAACCCCTGCAAGGGTATCCTCATACTGTGCCTTGAGCTTCATCGCTTCAGCCTTCTGATTGTTGGCATCCGATATATTGCCAGCGATCATATCTTCTCTCTTCTTGATGACATCGTTGATCGGTCCAATCAAGAACTTCTTCAAAAGAAGAAACAGAACTATTAAGTTGATAATGGTGAATGCTATTGTAGAAAATTCTATATCAATCATATAGCCACTCCTATCTTTCTGTTTCTGTTATCTGCATATACAGATGAATCTGCATCTCTTCTGCAACTCCAGATTTCTATTAGATATTTATATCAAAATATCCATCTGACCTAAAATCTGATTATTTAAGAAGAATGATTGCAAGAAGTCCGATAACGAAACCGTAGATAGCTGTTGCCTCTGCAAGGGCACAACCGATGATAAGAAGCTTTGTGATCTTTCCGTCTGCCTCCGGCTGTCTTGCTACAGCCTCAACTGCCTTTGATGTTGCAAGGCCGATTCCAAGTCCTGCTCCAAGTCCTACTAATGCTGCTATACCTGCTCCAATTGCTAATAATCCGTTCATATCATTTTCTCCTTCTTATTTTCATTTTAAACTTCAAATAATCTTTACTCCATCGCTTCCTGCATGTAAAGCGTAGTCAGGAAAGTAAATACAAATGCCTGCAAGAATCCATCAAAGAAATCAAAATACAGGCTGAGTGGGATAGGGACAATGAGTGGAACTACTGCCTCTATCAGTTTCATGATGACAAATGCTCCGAGAACATTACCAAAGAGTCGCATACACAGCGACAGCGGCTTGATGACAAGCTCAAGCACATTAAGCGGTGCAACTATTGCTACCGGCTCTGCAAAGCTCTTGACCCAGCCCTTTGTTCCCTTTCCTCTTATTCCTGCCACCTGCACGAGAACTATACTCATGATGGCAAGCGAGGCTGTCACATTCAAATCCTTTGTCGGTGGTTTAAATCCAAACACACCCATGATGTTGGCCATACCAATGTACAGAATAACCGTTATCAGATATGGAACATACTTCATTCCACCCTCTCCGATAACACCTTTGAACAGATTGTTAAAGGTCGTTATTATGGTCTCCAGCACAAGCTGTTTCTTGCCAGGGTTCTCAACCTTGAGATTCCTTACAAGTATGATAGATAACAACACAAGTACCGCCATAATGATCCATGTTACCACCACGGACTCTGTTACCGGTATCCCACCAAATATTGGTATTGTAAATACTGTTTTGCATTGGAGTTCATTGGATAACTCTTCTGCCAGATCCGTAAGACATCACTTCCTTTCGCACTGTTTATTATATGTCATGATGCCGTTATCCATTTATTATGGAAACAGCATTCCTGGCATCTGCCTCAGTCAACCCCACAAGTACATTCTCCGTATTGATCCAATGAGAATCAAGGCCATGAATCTCCCAGTCCATATCCATGTCATCCAATATGACATATCCTTCCACGGAATTGGCAGTCACGTACTCCTTGACCGCACATGCTCTGGTATAATTGCCATACTTGTTTCTAAGTTCATCCCCTGAAGGAGTTGCCCCATAAACTTCCAATCCAGCATCAGCAAGTCTGCCTATCAGTTCTCTTACATGTGCTTTACTGACATCCTTATCGATCACCTGTTTTCTCCAGTCACTGGTCATAACCAGCTTAGCCTGTGTGGCATCAACTATCATTTTAAGATTCGCCACATTCTTTGGATTTATAAACTCCCCTTGTTTATCACACAGGAATTTTTCTGAATTCAGTACGCCGTCTACATCAAAAAATACTACATTCATACGGTCATAATCCCCTATTTTTTTATTTACGAGCTCTCTCGCTCCTTGCTTGCGTATTTTAGCACCATTCAAAACAAATTTAAAGTCATTTATTTGCCCTTATAGTCATATTTTAATCATTTTTTATATTTGTATTGTTTTTTATAACAAAAACTTGTTTTTGTTACAGTTTTCGCAAGAAACCCGCATAAAACCTAGCGTATCACCAGTTTATACTTTTTTAATAATTTTAACATTTAGTTTATAATCAGCAAACTTCTGTCAATTCCATTCAAACCACTCTAAGCAACAGCATTAAATCTATACGCAACTGTGTTTTGTAACGCACCGTTTTTCTATTTCACTCAGAATTCAGCTTTATTTACTACAATATTTTCCCTATACCCAATCCCAAACACCCCCTGGGATAAGAAGCAAACCGAAGTGAGGGTAGTAGAGCGTGATACCACATATATAGCAGATGATTACTTGTTCCCGAAAAATACACAGCCGTCCCCAGCCCACGAAAAAAGACTATCTTCATATCGACGCCCAACGCTCGGTATGTGATAGCCTTGTTCCCTCTGCCGAAATCCGTCACCCCCATTGTGACAGATCGTTGTAGAAAATGACCCCCTTGTCATCTCTCGATGTAACAGATACTTCTATTATACCTATTTGCAAGACAAATGGAAGAGATGTTTCTACACCAGTGCGCACCGGCAATATGCGCGCTGGTGTATCTTTTTACACTTTGATATGGACATTTGCATTTCTTCTATATATAATAGATATATCTGTTTGTATAATTTGCATATCTCAGTGCAATTTTACAAATTTTAGATTTTTTATGAGGTGGGTATATATGGGAGATTATTACGATATAGGATACAGACTCAAAGATGTCATGGCTGAAAAAGGTGTAACTATCAGCCAACTTGCCGATATGACTGGCATTTCTGAGGATACGATAAAAGCAATCAGAAGCGGCAAGACCAAGAGTCCGGGAATACAGCTTATGATTTCTATTGCGGATGCACTAGGCTGCACCATGGACGGTTTTCTGCATCGCCAGAGTCTGACGCACGAAGAGCTCTATCTTCTGAGCAAATTCAGAACTCTCAACATACATGGTAAGAACATGGTCATGCTCATGGCGGACTCTGAGGACCACATGCAGCGCCAGCTTCCAGGCAGGAATTCCACTGCCAGCACACGAAAGATACCATGTATTTCATCAACTCACACGCTGGCTTCCAACACCGACTACTCTACACACGCAACAGAATTCATAGACATGCCTGCTGATTATTTCCCAACAGCAGATTATTGCCTGCGCCTCACCACTAACATGCTTCATCCTATATATATGAAGGATGACTTACTTGCAGTGGAGAAGGATTTTCCAAGATTGGGTGACATCGCAGTATTTCTCAACGAGGACGGCGTTGAGATGATCCGCAAGTACACCGAGCGCGACGGTTCACCATACCTTGAAGCTGTCAGCAGATGTGACAAATCCATTTATCTCACCAGCGACATCATATGCCTCGGAACTATACTTGGCATAATCAGACTTCAGGACACCCGAATGCCGCCTATTTCTTAAAATATCCAACGCAGTTGCCAGCACATTGCTGCTAACGGCTAATAACGAATAAAAAACAAATGCCAGAAGGAACTGATCTCATAAGCTCTTACATATCAATCAGTCTCTTCTGGCATTTGTTCTTATTATTATAGTTTGTTACTATTATATTTCGTTACAGCTTCTAATAATCCGTTTATTTCTCAGCCGCACCTGTGATAAGCCAAGGTGATGGCTGTGTCACGAACATATTATCCTTATTTGTTTTGGATACGGATATCTGAATTGCCTCCATATTCTTTATCCCCAGCTTGTCAAATATAAGCTTTGCCTGGGCAAGTATACCAAGATCAAGAGTATATATGACGAACTGCATCTCCGGATTGATCTTCAAAAGTCTCTCCATATCAGACTCAAGATAATGGTTGGCAACTATAAACGCAAGCCTTGGAACAGATATCGCTGCCAAGGTCTCCTCGCTCATATCTGGGATGATCTGGACATTATGTACGCCAAACTTGTCCACATTCTCTTCCATGGAACGTCTAGAGCCTTCATCCGGCTCCACTGCTATGATATTGCCCTCGCTGGCAACTATGGCAGCCTCTATGACAATACTCTCAGCCTGAAGTGCAAGGATCGTATCGTGTGTGTCAACGTCAAGCAGGCTCATGATAACTGCACGTATCTCTTTGCCAACATAGTGAACCGTACCTGCTGAGAAGAAATCGTTTGCTATTCCATATCTTACAGACTCTCTGGTCTTTTCGTTCATGATAAATATAGCTGTTGGTCCTGTTATCTTTTTATTGAGCACCTTCTCTATCTTGTCGTGATGTACCTCGCCGCCAGGCTCAATTCCCTCGGCATACCACATGTCATACTCGCCAAATCCCTTCTCCCACAGTGTGTAGAGAAGATCCTCATGACTCTCATCGGCAAATATCAGTACCCTCTTGTGCGTGTCTATAGTTGGAACAACATTCTTCTGCTTTCCACATATATTCAGCATCTTTATCTTCTCAGGGCTGACCTTCATCATATCTGCAAAATATCCAAGCCAGCTGAGCATATTCTTGTTCTCATACATAACTGTAACCCTCCTTTTTGCTGTCCTATGCCTCAAACTTCTTTACAAGGATACTTGCGTTGTGTCCGCCAAATCCCAGTGAGTTGCTGAGTGCATATGTAATGTCCTTATGAACGCCCTCACCCATTGTATAGTTAAGATCCATTTCACCCTCAGTCTCACGGAGACCAACTGTTGGATGGATGTATGAATCCTCTATGGACTTCACGCATGTGATGAACTCAACTGCACCGGCAGCTCCAAACAGATGTCCTATCATAGACTTTGTGGAATTGATGTTCACATTGTATGCGTCATCGCCCATGGCATACTTGATAGCTCTTGTCTCAAACAGATCGTTGTGATGTGTGCTTGTTCCATGTGCATTGATATAGTCAACGTCAGCAGGTGAGATCCCCGCCTCTTCCATGGCAAGCTTCATGGCACGACCTGCGCCGCTTCCATCCTCCTTAGGTGATGTGATGTGGTATGCATCACATGTTGAACCATAACCAACGACCTCTGCAAGTATCTGCGCACCTCTAGCCTGTGCATGCTCAAGTGACTCAAGTACTACCACGCCTGCACCCTCCGCTATTACAAATCCGCATCTATCCTTGTCAAATGGTATTGATGCTCTCATTGGATCCTCTGCGCTTGAAAGTGCTGTCATTGATATAAAGCCTGATACATTTGTCTCGCATATAGGTGACTCTGCGCCTCCGGCTACCATGACGTCAGCCTCTCCTGCCTGTATATATCTGTATGCCTCTCCTATAGAGTTTGTTCCTGTAGCACAGGCTGTAACTATGTCAGTACATTTGCCCTCAAGGCCAAACTGTATTGCAACATTGCCCGCAGCCATGTTGGATATCATCATAGGAACCATCATTACACTGACCCTGTTCGCTTTGCCCTCTACGACCTTCTTGTGCTCCTTCTCTATGGTTGCCACACCGCCAAGTCCGTTTCCTATACATGTTCCTATCCTTGTTCTGTCTTCCTTCTCAAGGTCAAGACCTGCATCCTTGATCGCCTCGCCTGTAGCTGCTATGGCATACTGACAAAATGGCTCCATACGTCTTGCTGCCTTTGGATCCATGTACTGCTTTGGATCAAAGTTTTTCACCTCAGCGGCAAGCTTGCACTTGTAATCGCTGACATCAAACTTGGTGATCTCTCCGATTCCAACTGTATTCTTCTTTATATTCTCCCAGAACTCTTCTACACTGTTTCCTATAGGTGTAACTGCACCCATTCCTGTTACAACAACTCTCTTCATCTCATACCTCATATTTTCATATTTGCAACACAAAAGGACTGCCGGCAGCAGTCCTTTTGTCTATACGCCATCGAACATTGCCCGGTGGCCCGTATGCACTTCTTAGTACCTTCTGCGTCCCAGATATATAAATTTTACCACAATGTGATATATATAACAAGGATAAATAGTATTCAATACTATGTTCAATACCATGTTGGCGCGCGCCGAGACGATCCTCCAGCTATTCCAGAAGCCCCCGCTCAGCCTTGAGAGTGAGTATCCGCCGGACGCTCTCATCGATACGGGGCTCTGTGATATCGCCATTTTGAACTGCTGTCACGATGGCATTGACTGCAACCGCAAGATCCGCGGGCTGAAGCAGCATATCCATTCCGGCCTGAACTGCCATGACCGCCGAGTCCGCCACACCATAATTGTCTGCAATGGACTCCATCTCCATGGAATCCGTTATGGCTACGCCGTCAAATTTCATATCTCCGCGGAGCATTTCCGTGGCTATCTTATACGACAGTGTAGACGGAAGTTCATCTATATCAGGAACTATAAGATGACCGACCATGACCAGTTCTGCCCCCGCATCGATCCCGGTCCTAAACGGCTGCATCTCATCCGCCATTATCTGTGCCTTTGTCCTGTTGACATACGCGCTGCTGTAGTGTGAATCCTCCGCAGTGTCTCCATGTCCCGGAAAATGCTTAAGAGTGCATATCACGCCTCCATCTTGAAATCCCTTCACCGCACTTCCGACAAGCTCTGCGGCCTGGGCATAGTCATCACTGTATGCTCGGTCTCCGATCACCGTGTTGTCCGGGTTTGACCACACATCGGCAACCGGCGCAAAGTCCAGGTTGAACCCGAGTGCTGACATATCTGATGCTATGGTTTTTGCATTTTCAAATGCAGCATCAGGTCCATCATCCTTATAATCATACATGGGGCCTATATACGTAGTCCCCAGTGTATCCATAATCCGGTTTACTCTGCCGCCCTCTTCATCGGTCGCAATAAACAAACCTATCTTACTGTAACTTTGTGTGTTGGATATCATATCCCTGGTCTGATCCACATTGTCAAAGTTGTTGGCAAAGTAAATTATTCCCCCAACAGGGTAAGCCTGGAGTGCCTGTTTTGTAGCGTCACCAGCCACCATGACATCATCTGTACCTGTCAGTCCTTCAGGTGTGACAAACATCATCTGACACACCTTGTCGTGAAGACTCATCTCCGCCATGGTTTTATCGACCAGCTCAGAAACAGCATCCTCTGTGGTCTCTGTCGTATCGACTGGCTTTTTTTCAGTATTTACACTTTCTTTGGAACTTATTTCTGTAATCCCATGATCTCCGCCGGCTGCGTCCTGTACCTTTTTAGTCGAAACATCATCTCCTTCATCGTTTCCTAAAAGTAATATTCCAGTTATTCCACCTATTACACACACTAGCATCGCCAATACAGCAAATATCCTTTTCATCTTCTCACTCTCCGTTAGTCTAAAAAAATACAATAATTATATGATATATCATAGGCTCAACTTCATGGCAGGTTCCAGTGCCGTGCCAGAAAATATAAAAAATAAAACAGGGTATCATCGTTTTTGATTATACCCTGTTTTATTTTGTGTCATGGCCATTAAAGATTACAGACTCATGCCGCCATCGACCTTTATGACCTGGCCTGTTATGTATGATGCCTTGTCTGAAGCCAAAAATGCCGCTGTCTCAGCGATATCTGAAACCTCACCGAGTCTCTTGACTGTGATATGGTCAAGCATAGCCTCCTTTGCCTTGTCTGAAAGTGCATCTGTCATGTCTGTCTTGATAAATCCTGGTGCTATGGCATTTGCTGTGATTCCACGGCTTCCAAGCTCCTTTGCTATAGACTTGGTGATGCCGATCACGCCTGCCTTTGACGCTGCATAATTCACCTGACCTGCATTTCCCTCTATTCCGACTACTGATGACATGTTGATGATACGTCCATACTTCTGCTTCATCATGGTTCTGTACACATGCTTGATACAGTTGAATGTACCCTTGAGGTTGATATTTATAACATCATCGAAATCAGCCTCCTTCATGCCAAGCACAAGGTTGTCTCTTGTGATTCCCGCATTGTTCACGAGAATGTCTATTCTCCCATATGTAACGACTGCAAACTTCATGAGAGCCTCTGCCTCAGCAAAATCTGCCACATTCGCCTTGAAAGCCACTGCTTCTCCGCCTTCTGCCTTGATCTCCTCAACCAGGCTGTTTGCACGTTCCTCTGAGCCATTGAAGTTTACTACTACCTTTGCGCCATATCCGGCAAATGTCTTTGCTATCTCTCGTCCAATACCTCTTCCGGCACCTGTTACCACTGCTACCTTATCCTTAAGCATTCAGTTCCTCCAATTTCGCTAAATCGTCTACAGTTGCAATATTTATACTCTTTACCTCTCTGTTGATCTTCTTCATGAAGCCTGTGAGAGTCTTGCCCGGACCAACCTCGATAAATGTGTCAACGCCGTCAGCTATCATGTTCTCTATTGTCTGCTGCCATCTTACTGATGAGTACACCTGTCTCTTGAGCAGTTCCTTCACCTTAGATGCATCTGTGATCTTCTCTGCGTCCGCATTGCAGTAATAAGGAGCAAAGTCCTCTGCCACATCTATACCCTGAAGGAAATCATAGAGCTTCTCTCCTGCTGGGACGAGCATCTGTGAATGGAATGGACCGCTTACGTTGAGTGGGATAACTCTCTTGGCTCCAGCCTCAGCAAGTGCTGCTGATGCAGCCTTAACAGCCTCTGCCTCACCTGAGATAACTATCTGTCCAGGACAGTTGTAGTTTGCTATCTGTACCTTGCCAGGTGTGTTCTCACATATCTCAGCGATCTTGTCAGCGTCCATAGCTATGACTGCTGCCATTCCACCCATTCCAAGAGGTACTTCGTTCTGCATGAGGATACCTCTTCTTCTAACTGTCTTGATTCCGTCAGCGAGAGTCATCGCTCCTGCTGCAACAAGCGCGCTGTACTCTCCGAGTGAGAGTCCCGCAAATACATCAGCCTTGAGGCCTGCGTTCTTCAGGTGCTCATATATGGCAACCTCCGCTGCAACCATAGCCGGCTGTGTGTACTCTGTCTTGTTGATGTCGTCATTCTCCTCGAAACATATCTTCTTGAGCTCTATATCCAGAACCTCATCCGCCTCATCAAATACCTTCTTGCTGTCCTCAAAGTTGTCATAAAAATCCTTTGCCATGCCCACATACTGTGCGCCCTGGCCTGGGAATATAACTGCTGTCTTACCCATTCTTTTTACCGCCTTTATTATATTTTGTAATTGTTTTACATTCGTACATCATTGTGATCTGCCTGTACTGAATTGCACCAGTCTTTTTGTCCTGACATATTCTTAATACATGTCAGCCATCCCCTATTATAGAACAGGGTCCGGCAAATCGCAAGCGGAGATATCCCGGCAGGACGGCAGGGTTATCCGCTGATTCCTGCCTTAGATACGGTTTATCAAGCCTTGCCTACATTTTGATAGCATCCCACAAACCGAGTGACGGAGGTACCTGTCCCCTTTGCCGAAACGGAGAGATGGGGACGGAGGTGCCTGTCCCCTTTGCCATTATGGTAAATAAATGGGCATAAAAAAAGCACATGTGCATCGCTGTACACACCTGCTATATTAACAATAGTGAAATATTATCCTTAAATCATCCCATAGCCTTGGATGGTCAGTCAGGACAGGTGTCCTGGCTGGCTACCAAAGTTATGTCATGTCCGATACATGACAACTTTGAATAACAATGTATTCAAAACAGTCCAATCTGTTCAGTTAGCAATATCTCCGAATGAGAACTACTCAAAATGTCTTAGTCGTACTATTATCTACTGATTACTCCTCAACACCCTTGCTCTTAAGGTAGTTAAGTACATCCTCAAATGTAGCTACGTCATCGAGCTCCTCAGCAGGGATCTCAACATCGAACTCGTCCTCAAGCTTCATAACGATCTCATACAGATCAAGTGAATCTACACCAAGATCATCCTTGAAGTTTGTCTCAAGCTTCATCTCGTCCTGTGAAACTCCTAACTGCTCCTCGAATATTGCCTTAACCTTATCAAACATGTTCAAATTCCTCCTAAAATATAGTAAATGTTACCATTGCCCTCATGGACGCTTATACTATAACCTACGGTCACATTAAAGTCAACACGAAGATTATTTATCATCTGCCTTGATCGCTGCGGTCTCATATATAAACTTTACAGTGCTCTTTGTTCCATCTATAGCACCGCCAAAGCTCGTGTATTTTGCATCATCTGAGAACAGTGCCTCGATGTAGTCTATATCTTCCTGATAGTTCCCTGCAAACAGCTTTGTGATCTTCTTGATACCGTCCTCGTTGAACTGCTTCATGCCATCGCTGAGCGTCTTTGATCCGGATACAAGCTTATCTGCTCCACTGTCGAGTGTCTTTGAACCTGAGTTGAGCTGGTCTGCACCTTCACTGAGTGACTTTGCGCCATCAGCAATCTGCCCTGCGCTCGTATCAAGTGTGCTCGCAGCAGTCTTGAGTTCACCACTGCCTGTCGCAAGTGTCAAGCTTCCCTGATAGAGAGTGTTCATATTTTTCGATAATGATGCCGCGCCATCGCTCAGGCTCTTTGAACCATTCTTCAAGGCCTTTGCTCCGGCAGCAAGATCACCAGTTCCACTTGCCAAAGCCTTCACTCCTGTGTAAGCCTTGTCAACGCCTGCTGAAAGTGTTGCTGCACCGTCATTTGCAGACTTGAGTCCTGCCGAAAGTTCACCCATCTTGGTGTCAAGTGTTGCCGCTCCATCCTGCAATGACTTTATTTGGGCCGCTGTCTTTTCATCTGTGATTGTAGCTGTGAGAGATTCCCCTATCTGATCTATGGCATTGAGAGCACCCTTTGCCTGTGCAAGTCCATTGTACTGCTCTATCAGCTGCGCGTATGCGCCTTCCTGCTGAACATATGCATCATATGCCGCCTGGCCCATAGGAAGTGCCTGCTCTATCTGTGCCATTGCTGCATCTATTCCTGCCTCACTTGTTATATTTCCGCTAAGCTGGCTATATACATTTGCTTCTGCCTGAGTTACAACCTGTGTCGGCATTCCTTTCATCATTGTTATCAGAGTATCAACACCTGTCTTAATATCAGATGCACCCTTTGCAAGAGCCTGTGATCCATCGTATGCTGTCTTTACTCCAGATGCGAGTGAACTTGCGCCCTTTGACAGACCTACACTGTTGGAATCTCCGGCAAATCCAGCCTGAAGTTCCTTAACTCCTGAGTTAAGTGTATCTGCACCTGTCTGGAGTGTACCAATACTCGTATCCAGTGTCTTTGCTCCACTTGCAAGTGTCTTCGCACCATCGTTCAATGCTGCTGAACCTGTCTTTATAGAAGTGATACCTGCATCCAATGAATCCATGGCCGACGATATCTTTGAGGTTCCATCTGCGAGCTGGCTTGTGTAATCCTTGAGTGAAGCAGCACCATTTGCCAGTGTCTCCGCACCATTCTTGAGTGAATATGTTCCATCCTTGAGTGTCTCAAGTCCGTTTGTAATCTTTCCTGAGCCTTCCTCAAGCTGATCTGCTGAGCTTCCGAGCTTATCTGCACTGGATGAGAGATCGCTGATATCAGCCTTATCTTTTACCTCATCTATTGCATCCTCTGCATCTGAGTCAAGCAGATCGCTTGCTGCAACTGTCATTGTCATGGCAAGCTCAAAGTCTGTTACATCTGCGGAAACCTCAACGTAGTCAGGAACATCTATATTGTCTATAGCTGTCTGTATCTTGCTGTCATCTATTCCTTTCTGCAGGCACTGCTTAAATCCAGGCACCGCATATCCGACTACGATCTGGTTGCTTCCCTCTGAGATGACCTTTCCGTTCTCAACCTGTACATTTGAGAATTTGTCTACCGGAAGGATCATTCCTGAAAGCATTACAAATGGTGATATGACTTCGCTGTTCTTACTACCAGCCTTTACAGTCTGCTTAGTATTGTTTGTATAATCAAATCTGATCGTTACCTTACCGCTCTTGCCAGCCAGCTCTGAAGGCTCTATCTCCTCGCCGTCAAGTTTATATGTGATCTTCACATCAACAGGAAGCTTCTCACTTGACTTTCCCTGATAATAGATGTCTGATCCATTTGCCGCCCAGGTAATAGTTCCATCACCATTATCTTTATAGCCTTCATAACCCTTCACGTTCTCAATATCTGAAAGATTGGTCTTGTCGTTAAGCCCCTCTGAGCCATCGGCGTTCTTCAGCCATGTGGATACCGTGACATCATTTGCTGTACCATCTGCATCTGCGAGGACGTACACTGTCTCCTCCTTGTCAGCGTCATCTGAATCGTCTGCTGATATCTCAGCTGCAAGGGCATCCTGAAGTGTATCTGAATCGCTCTCTGTTGTAGCCTCTGCCTTGTCTGAAGTTGTACTGTCATTTGATGTATCTCCACATCCGGTCGTAAGTGTTGCCATCATTGCTGCTGACAGCGCAACACACATATATTTCTTCCACTTGATCATGTTATTACCTCTTTCCATAATATATGTGAGAATCCATGTAGCGGATTCTGCGTACTACGTTGTTTCTATATTAACCAGCTTATGCCTGAACTGTGTCCTTGCCGGCATCAGCAGATGGTCCATCGATCAGGTTCTTTCTGTATCTGAACATGATGATCTTATCGAAGAGCATCAGTGCTGATGGAAGCATCAGGATAACAGCACACATACTTATGAGTGCACCTCGTGCCATAAGTGTACACAGTGCACTAATCATGTCTATGTCTGAGAAAAGACCTACGCCAAATGTTGCAGCGAAGAACGAAAGCGCACTGACAACTATTGACTGTACTGACTCCTGACATGCAGTTGCAACCGCATCAAACTTTCTGTATCCGCCAAGTCTATTTCTCTTGTACTTGGTAGTCATCAGTATCGCGTAATCGACCGTAGCACCCAGCTGGATAGTTCCAATTACTATTGACGCTATGAATGGAAGCTCGGTTCCTGTAAAGCAAGGAATACCCATGTTGATAAATATCGCAAACTCTATGACGGCAACAAGCACTATTGGAAGTGATATTGAACCGAATACACAGAGTATGATGAGGAATATAGCACCGATTGAAACTGCACTTACTGAGGCGAAATCCTTATCTGTTATCCTGATAAGATCCTTTGTACAAGGTGCCTCACCGACAAGCATGTTTTTATCGTTGTATGAATCTATAGTCTTCTCTATCTCAGTACACTGGTTGTTGACCTCATCCGATGCAACCTCATACTCAGAACCAACAAGTATCAACTGCCACTCATCACTCTTAAGTGCCTCTGTCACCTCCGAAGGGATGAAGTTCGATGGGATTCCTGAACCGATGATGCTGTCAAGTCCAAGACAGAACTTTACACCATCTATATTCTCAATATCCGACATCATATTTCGTGTGTCCTTATCACTCTGATCATTTGTGACAAGTATCATATGTGTTGAATTCATATTGAATTCCTTAGCCAGCTCTGTGTTGGCCTGCACGCTCTCCAGGCTGTCCGGAAGCGATGAATCCAGCTTGTAATAAACCTTTGTATGATTGTATCCATATATTGCCGGGATCAGGATGATCACAAACAATACCAGGAATATCCTGTAGTGCTTAGCTATGAATTTTCCTACTCCCTTAAACTCAGGAAGTATTACCTTATGTGTTGTCTTTTCTATTGCCTTGTCAAACACAAGGATGAGAGATGGCAGTATCGTTACGCAGGCGATAACTCCGAAAACAACACCCTTTGCCATGACGATACCAAGATCAAGTCCGAGTGTGAAGCTCATGAAACACAGTGCCACAAATCCAGCAACTGTTGTTATGGAGCTTCCCACAACAGATGATATAGTCTCAGCGATCGCATGCGCCATAGCTTCTTTCTTATCCGTATACTCCTTCTGCTGTGCCTTGTAGCTGTGCCACAGGAAGATCGAGTAATCCATTGTTACACCGAGCTGAAGTACCGCAGCCAGCGCCTTTGTTATGTAGGACACCTGACCCATAAATATATTTGAACCCAGGTTGTATGCAATCGCCATACCTATACTTGCCAGAAACAGTACCGGTATCATGATCGAATCCATGGTGATCGCAAGGATTATACTGCTGAGGATCACCGCTATCAGAACATATATTGGGGTTTCCTTCTCAGACAGCTTCTTTGTATCTACAACAACCGCTGACATACCAGAAAGAAAGCACTGCTTATCCGATATCTTTCGTATCTCCTCAATAGCATCCATAGTGCTATCAGCAGAAGTTGTATCATCAAATATGATCGCCATCATGGTGGCATCCTTGTCGTCATTGTTAAATGCGTTATACAGTTTTTCAGGAAGCATATCCTTAGGAACCGACAGATCAGCAAAGCTGTCGTACCAGATAACCTTTGACACATGGTCTACATTTTCAATCTTTGATTTCAGTGCGGATACTTCTTTATCCTCCATACCCTCCACAACGTACAGTGAAAAGGCTCCTGTACCAAACTGGTCAACCAGTATATCCTGACCTACCATTGTCTCGATATCCTTAGGAAGATATGACAGAATATCGTAGTTTACCTTGGTCTTGATATACCCGTATGCCGCTGGTATGAGAAGAATGAAGCCGAGGATCAGTATCACGACTCTCGCACTTACTATCTTTTCTCCTAGTTTTAACATAGCCATAACATCTCCTTTTTCTATTCTGTGGTGGATTATACAACCTGATTTTTTTTTAATAAACTACTCAAAATACGAAAACGTTTACATTTTGTTACAAATATGGTAATCTGTAACAAACGTATGAACACATATTCAAAATTGGAACATTTGGTCATACATCTGATAAACAGATTCACTTGGAACTGTCATATATAGACTAAAAAGGAGGTTTGGGAAGTGCCAAATCTAAGCGAAGAAAAGACAGAAGACAAAATTATCAGAAGCTTTAAAAAGCTTGTAAATGAGTATTCTTTCGAGAAAATTACAGTTACTATGATTGCTGAGGATGTGGGTATATCAAGACCTATCTTCTATAGATATTTCAAAGACAAATACGAACTGATGGACTATATGCTTTACAATGAAGTGACAAAGGAGCTTGAAGTCCTGCTGGAACACAACATGATCCTAGAAGCGATCAAGTACCTTTTCACCCACATTATCAATGAAGCAAAGCTTTACAGAAAGCTTTTCGAGACAACCGGACAGAACAGCTTTGAGCAGGTCATGATCGAGCAGTTCACTAGCTTCTTCAAGGAACACCTGAAGATATTCGACACCGATCAGATTCCATCCAACCCTATGCTGTCTCCTCTCATTATATGTAAGTATCTTGTCATGGGTCTCACCGTAGCCATCAAGGGTTACCTTAACAGCCCGGAGATCACGAACATCGATGTGGATCAAGCTGTGGAAGCTTACTACTTCCTGGTGTCCCACTCCATATTCGAACTCACCAAGGAGGACTTCAGGCCAAAGCTGTTCCAACCATCTGACAGGAACTACATTACGCTGCCGCCGAGGAATTAGTTGACGGACGCCCATAGGTGCTGACGGAAGGTTGTGCCCCTCCGAGGGAACAGAAAAAGCCGATGCAGCAGTGTCTGAAATCACGCTTGACCTCTTCCTGCTTCAGCATTTTCTATCTGCATGCGTCTCCGGCCTCGATAAGGGCTGTGAGGCCTGCGACTTAGCAAGAAAATGCTGATACAGAAAAGTCTGCGCTACCGATTTCTGGCACTGCTGCATCGGCTTTTTATTCTATTCCCCGGAGGTAATCTACTTTTTCGTTAACACCTATGGGCTGGTTTTTTATAGCATTAAATTGCACTATATGTCATTTATTATTTTCATAATTAGGAATGGCAACCTTTGAAAATCTGATTTACTGATTGCTGACATCTTTCTACATAGCATCAATTATCCACAGATTATCCTGACTGTAATCTGGCTTGATATATCTCGTTATTTCGGATGATCTCGTCGGCGGTGCATGGCATGTAGTTGTTGATCATGCAGCCTACATTGTAAGCACGTCCCTGGCCGGTCATGAAGCTGTACACTTCAGGACTGCTCTTGTGGATGTGTCCATAGAAATGGTATGCCCCGCTTTTCTTCTTATTCCACTCAGCTATCGGGAAGTGACACATGACTATCAGCTTGCCTCTGTCACTAATGTAATCCATCTTCTGTATATCGTCGAAGTAGGACTGTAGTTTCTCATTTCCCATTATGACCTGGTCGTGATTCCCAAGGATGAGGCGCTTGTGTCCTTTAAGTCTTGCAAGTATCGGCTCAGGATCTTTCAATTTAAAGCAGAAATCCCCTAGAATATATACTATATCATTCTTTCCGACCCGGCTATTCCAGTTATGTATCATCCCGGTAGTCATATCATCCACATCTGTAAATGGTCTCCCATCGAATTTTATAGCATTTGCATGTCCAAAATGAAGATCGGACGTATAAAATATCATACAATACCACCTCTCGTTCCTACTCAGCGTACAATGAAACTGTATACAGCAGCCCGAATAATTATCTATGTCAGGCTGCTGCCATGATATAACCCGTCAAGCATTCAACGTGTTACCTCTTATGATCACCTATATCAGGCTATCGCCTTCTACCTGCTTCATATCATTATAAAACCATCTTCTAAGCGTACATATATCCCTCGGAACATTTTCAGGATCCTCTGTATCGTGAAGTTTTCTCACCCACGCATAGTACTCATTTGCAAGAGGGGTGGTGAGTGCTGAAGTCCTCTTGATATATCCGTTTCTGATCGCCTCATGGGATATTGTCCTCATAAGCTTCCAGAAATTATAATATGCAAGCTTGAGCTTTGTCATATATCCGGCGCTGTCCTCGATGACGAATCCCTCTATGACTCTGCCGTTATACTCGTAATCATCCTCAAGGATATCATAGTACCAGTCATAGAACTCCTGCCAGGTTGCAAGCTCACAAGCCTTCTCCTTTGGCGTCAGGCCGAACCGGTGGGCTGTATCGCACATTGCATCGTAATCGTACTTTGCATAGTTTATCTGGTTGTAAACTATATCAAGCAGATACAGATTGCTCTCTGGGTACTCTATGATGTGCGGATCATGCTTCATATCAACACACTCAAATACAAATGTCACATTGTTGTCCTTCGCAAACCGCTTCATATTCTCTATATTCTCCGGTGTCACCTTCTCATATATCATATCCTTCAGCCAGCCGGCAAATGGTCCCTCTATGGTGGATTTGCTCGCTATCAACAGATCGTCGTTGTACTCATCGTAGCTCACGAGTCCCAGGAAACCGTTCTCCTTGACATAGGCGGTCACCGGAAACTGCAGCTTATTCTGCAGCATATCAAACTTTGTCTCAGGGTGCTCATTGATATTAAAGAACTTGTCATACGCCCTAGCTGCGACTCTTCCCTTGAAAGTATCGATGTACAACCCCCTTGCTTTTGTGGTCTGCTCATCCCACACCCTGTCATTGAATGCCTTGCTCGTGAAGTTGAATGACGAAATATTGCCAAATGTCTTCTCCTGTATGTACCTGTTCCCCCGCAAGGAAATGATCACATCTGCAACAGAGCTTGTGGTAACAGTCTGCTCCTCCTGTATTTCAGGTGCCTTGAACACATCATTGTGGATCTCCACCTCATGGATTCCATCAGCATCCACCTGAACACATCTGAGATCTCCTCCATACTCGACTCTGCCCTCAAGGTTGAACACTCTGTCATTCACCCTGATTGGGAGCAGCTTGGTGTTCCTGTGTCCATGGATCTGATAGTAATTCGCCGGCATCTTCTCATAGAATGTCTCAGCTATCTTCTCGAAATCGTTATAGTTACCTACCCCATGGATCATCTGATCCGTCGCCACAAATGTAAGATTGTCTGGAACTACACTGAGTCCGGCATGTGTCACCAAATAGATATTTTCGCCGTAGCTGTAGTAGGCGCACTGCCCAAACCTTCTGTAGAGCTTCCTTACCTCCTTCTTGTCGATTCCGGAAGCATCGAGGATCGGTCTTGTCACCAGCTCAAACTCCTTAGACCTGCCAGTGCAGTCATTTGCCCAGAACCACAGCCATCTATCGTGATTACCCTCAAGCATGAGAACATTCTTCCTGTCCCTGATAGATATCAGGAAATTTACGATTTCCGCATTCTCCATGCCTCTGTCGATATAATCACCTGTAAATATATAGAACTCGTCATCCTTTATACCGCCATTGTCATCCAGATACTTCATCAACGCTGTATAGCACCCGTGAACATCCCCGATGTGATGGATTCTCTTATACTGGGAGAAATCCCTCTTCTTCATCCAGATGCTGTCAAGCTCATCCGGCTTAATGACCTTGATGCCCGCAGGTATCTTCTGTGTCTTAAACCGGGAGTACATCTTGTCTATGACATCATCTGACACTCTCTTTATCTCATCCCTGCCTGCATTTCTCCGCTTTACCTCTTCTATCGGGATATCTGTGAAATCAACACAGTATATTCTGTATCTATATGTCTCACACATGCTCTTATATCTGTTCATCTCAGATGTCTTGGAGTTCGTGGCATCTATAACCGTGAACTCGCCCTTCTGCATACGGATCTCAAGAAGACTGAACAAGGTCTTCCACACAGCAGCATCATTCTTCTGACTTATCCCATGTGTGCCATCCACCTGCAGCACAGGGCTCTGGCACAGAAGTCTTATATCATCCGCCGACAGCGTATAAGGCTTTAAATTATTCTTCTCGATCCACGTGGACTTGCCGCATCCGGCAGATCCCCTAAGTAAAAGCAATAATCTCATTATACTTTTTCCCCTTTATGCTACTATTTTATCTATTGTGTCCATATCGGCGTATATTCACATACAATTTCCCCGTTTTCATCTTTATAATAGCTGAAATTCAAGTAGCTATTTATATATGAGGCACGAATACGGATCAGTCTGTCATCGGAATCTGTCCCTTCTGTCGGATTCATCCTTTGTCTAAATATCTTGCCTAGTCCATCAAAGCCTAAAACTTTGCCTGTCATAGTATCCTTATCAAAGTCAAGCAGAAAAGCATACAGCTCTCTGTATTTCTCACCCCATACATCCACTTCGCTTCTGGCAATCCTGTTACCTGTTCCAACCGGAATTCCGGTTTTGCACTCAAGCCTTTGCGGAATGTTCAGCTTATCGTAATTCAATATCGGGATATCATCGCCCATGAAGGATTTACAATAGTGTGCCCCATCCTTTTCAATTATCTCATCTGGCGAATATTCATACATGTCAGTGTATAATGACCTCTCTATACACTCCTTTAACGTCATATCAACAATAACCAGCACCAGCTTATTCAGTGCAAACGTATTATCTCCGTCTTTCGAATATAAAAGGCCTGTACACATATATCCGTATGGACCCTTGCTTTCTGTAGTTCCAAACCATATTCCCATCTTTTACCACCTCATATCCTATTGAACACTTTATATCACTATACACACATATCCCTATTTTTTCATTCAACCTGTGGTTTAAGTCTCTTATACTTCAAGCTTACAAAAGCATTTATCAATCGCCTGTTTATACACAAAAATCTCCGAAAAAGAAACACCTGCTGTTTGTCACAAATTCAAATCTTTTTCGGAGATTTTTTAATATATACTATATATTCTATTAGATTTTTATGCTCTTACAAGCACCATGGCACTCATCTTAGGTGCTTTGATCGTGAGCACATTGTGCTCCACCATATAGTCCTGTGGCTCTAACGTATAGCCTTCTTCATTTGTCAGCATCACTCTTCTGAGAATCGAGTGATTATACACGCCTATCTGACGGATATGAAGCTTCAGATCCACATCCTCATAATTCGTATTCATGATGACAACCACCTGCTTGTTGTCCGTAAATCTTCCATAGCAAAGCATCTTGTGTCCGCCGTGGAGATATAATACAGAACCCGACTTAAGAGCCTCATACGACTTGTGTATCTTTATCATGTCTTTGTGGAACTGTATAAGCTCCTGATCCTCGTGTCCCCACGGATAGGTTCTTCTATTATCAGGGTCTGTCCAGCCGCACACACCAGCCTCATCCCCATAATATATGGTAGGAGCCCCCGGCCATGTCATCTGGAACACAACAGCCTGTCTGAATATTCCCTTGTCCACGCCCTGATCAGCAGCATCCGCTCCCATGGTGTGAAGTCGTCCGACCTTTCTGTTGGTTCTCGTAAGGAATCTGGAATGGTCGTGGTTGGACAGCTCATTCATGGACACGTCTATCGATGGTCTAAGGAATCTGGACATGTGATAGTTCATAGCACCCTTAAATGCATCGTAGTTGCCAAGCAGATCTCCGCGGAACTCGTCGCTGTGCTTTTCAACACCGCAGAGGAACCATGTGATAGGTTCCATGAATGCATCATAGTTCATGACCGTATCCCACTGGTCACCCTTCAGCCAGCTCTTTGGATCACCATAGTGCTCAGCCAGAATTATCGCATTCGGATTTGCCTCTTTAACATTTCTCCTGAACTCGCGCCAGAACTGGTGGTTGTACTCTGGGGAATGTCCCAGATCCGCAGCCACGTCAAGTCTCCATCCATCTGCATTATATGGAGGTGACACCCATTTTTTCGCTATCTTCATGATGTACTCAACAAGTTTAGGCGAATCCTCGTAGTTGAGCTTTGGCAGGGTGTCATGGCCCCACCAGCCATCATATGTTGTATTGTATGGCCATGCATTGTCATTGTAGAACTTGAAGAAGGTGTTGTAAGGGCTGTCCTTCGATACAAATGCACCCTTCTCATAGCCCTCCTGGTTCTCATATATGCACTCCCTGTCCATCCATTTATTGAATGAACCGCAATGGTTGAACACTCCATCAAGGATGACCTTCATGCCACGCTTGTGTATCTCCTCAACCAGCTCGGCAAAGAACTTATTGCTGGCCTCAAGATTCTTTTTATTTGTAACTCTATTGATATATCTTGATGACTGCTTGTTCTCAAGGCATCCGCCCGGAAGGCAATCACCCTCATCGTCAACTATTCTTCCATAGTGAGGGTCTACGTAGTCGTAATCCTGTATATCATACTTGTGGTTGGACGGTGATACGAATATAGGGTTCAAGTATATTACATCCACTCCCAGATCCTGCAGATAATCAAGCTTATCCATGACACCCTGCAGATCCCCGCCATAGAAACGTCCCACATCCATAGTGCTCGGCCTCTGATTCCAATCCTTCACCTGTACTGAACCGGCACCTATATACGCATACTCATTGTCCAACACATCGTTGGATAAATCGCCGTTGCAGAACCTGTCCACAAATATCTGGTAGAATACCGCGCCCTTTGCCCACTCCGGTACCTTGAATCCCGGACATATCTCAAAGTCGTACTCTCTGTCATTCTGCTTCGTAGGTCCCAGTTTGTCATAGAAGCATGTAACTCTTCCTGAATGTATTTCAAAATGATATCTTATGAATGGCAGACCTCCGGGTATAGTCGCAGTATAAAAATCAAATATCCTGTTGGAGTTCTCCTTTGTCATCTGTACTTTTTCTTCATTATATATAAGAAATACTTCATCCACATTATCGGCTGTGGTTCTGAATCTGACTTTCACATCCTGATCCGCATCCGGCTCCTGTGGGCTGACATAGTACTTGCTTCCGTCCGCAAACAGTCCACCTTTATTTAATACTGGCTTAACATTATATACATACTCGTGTATCTTCTGCCCATTGGTTTTCTTTTCCACCATACAATAAAATCTCCCTTGCACATACACATACTCTTTTTATATTAATACTTTTCAAGAGATTAGGCAACAAAATAAAACATATCTTAACTACCCAAATACAACAAAACCTGCATATATATAATAAAAGAGACAGTCACCGAACGACTGTCTCTTTTGGAGAAGGTATTTTGTTACTTATGGGGCGTCCCTTTAGCTGGACACCTCTCTTGCTGTCTACCGCTGTAGACCGCATAAATATGGGGTTTGTTCATATTTGTGAGATCTGTCTAAATCGGTGTTTTTCGGTCAATTACTCAAAATTTTTGTAAAGTAATTTGTAAAGTAAGATTAATAATAATTATGTAAACCAAGTATCATTTATTTTGTTACTTTTACTACACCCAGAAAGTAACAAAATAAATACTGCACCTTTAGCATACATGGAAAGTATTTTTTCTTCCATGTCCTGAGTTACGGTATTTTGATATTTTTTAATCAGCTGTGATTCATAATCACCATTACGATCCCTTGGAATGGCTACATCCATATCTCCATAACTGGTATGCATAGTTTTATGGGAATGTCCATTTCTACTATTGTCCGTTTCTTTGTTTCGGTAATTTCACCTAAGGGCTTATCATCTAAACCACTGATATCAAATAGTTCAATAGGATGTTCACAAAAAAATGCATTTTTCATTTTTTTTTGAATCCATTTCTCTGATAATCTGTTGTATAGTCTTCACGGCATTTCTCCCATATATATAATGAATTTATTCATCTCACGCAAATGCTGAATTTTTTTCCACTAAAAAAATTCTTTTACTTTCCTGCCAAAATATCTTCATAAAGCTTCTTCCCATAGTCTCCTGACAGCTTTTCACATATTTCAATTCTCTGCTCTATGATTGGCAACATCACATGAGCCCTGGCATCTGCCACCTCAAGCTTCATCAGATTCTGAAACTCTGCTAAACTTACTCCCATCCTCAGATGTCTTCTGAGATGTTTCATTCTAAGGCTTACTCTGTCATCATGAAATCTTATATGATACAGAAGTCTTCTCATTTCATCATCTGTCAGCCTTTCTCCTTTTGCTGTAAGTTCATTATCAATATCATCCTTGACTATCTCATAGCTTCTTTCTGGATGTCCATAATAATGCATATTTATCTTCCCATCCTTCATATCGGCAGTCTGACAATCCGGCTTACCAATGTCATGCAGAAGTGCCGCAAGATATACCATATCATCATTAATATCGCCTGGAAGATTTACTACCGTCTGAAGGCTATGATTCCAGAGATCATACTGATGCGCATAATTCTGCTGATTAAAATCTATCATTATTTTTGTTTGAGGAATCAGTGTAATAATATCTTCTCTATATTTATCAATATCGCTAGTATTATTCGCTGAGCGTAGTATTTTTATCAATTCTCTTATATTCATCTTAGTGCACCTTTCCTCCATGCCACTCTTCAACAATGATAGTTTCAATATCCTTCCACTTATCTACAAACTCGGCTATCTTTTTTCCATCTTCATATTGCATACAACGATTCGCATTATCTTCAACATCGATATCATCAAAGGATAGCCTCAAAATATCCTTAACATTATTACTATCTGATGTAAACACATCCGCATCAACCTTGTCCCAGCTTGATTTTATGGATATGATAACTGAAGTTTTGCTATGATTTTGTTTGCAGTATTTTTCACATACTTTCTACTCAGCACTTTATATATCCGCCTAGGTGGATCAAGCCTAAATCCCATCTTTCATTGACTCCTCAGCAATCATTTTCTTATATTCATATTCATCAAAATAATTAAGAGCACCCCTTTTATAAGCAATCTCATGAAACCAGTCCAGTTTGTTATAATAATCACTTACTATCTTGCGCAGGTGTTCCGGAAGTCTGTTCAATACTTTTACAATCATCCATGATGGTATTCCATAATATGCCTCAGCCATAGCACATGCAATACATGCAAGGGTATCCGAATCTCCCCCCATCGAAACTGAAATCCGTAATACATCTTCGAAATTATTACCTTCAAGGAATGCTGTAATAGCTACCGGTACTGTCCCTTGGCAGCTTACATCAAACTTATAATCAGGTCTTATTTCATCACACGTACGATCTAATTTGTAGAATTCCTTTTCCACATATTCTTTTATTTCTTCTTTTGTATCACCAATCCTTGCAAGAAATATTACTGCAGCTGTAGCTTCAGCTCCTTTTATTCCATCAGGATGATTATGTGTTACTTCAGCTGTGATAGCCGCAATTTTTCTTGTCTCTTCAACAGTATCGTAAAACCATCCTACAGGTGACACCCTCATGGCTGATCCGTTTCCCCAGCTGTTATACGGTTCTGTTTCGTCGCTCTGCAGCCATTTCCGGAATCTTCCACCATATCCTGAATGGATGTATCTGTTACCGAAGTATTTAAGCTGCTTTACAACATTTTTTTTATTTTTTCATCAGATGGATCAATTCCAGAATCAATAAGCGCTTTTGCAACAGCGCATGTAAGAACTGAATCATCTGAAAATCTAGTTTCATCCGAAAACAGTTCAAAATCTTTTGTCTTAATGTTATTAAACTCATATGGTACACCTACCATATCACCTATTATTGCTCCTAACATATGACACCCCTTTACTTTAATCAATCATTTCATATTCCATCGTTATCGTATCTACGCATACATATCTTTCATCGCCAATAGGCTCCCCATTCCTATATGTAGAAAAATTATCCAGTGTCAGTAGATTTTCCTCTTTTACTACAAACTCCACCGGAGTATGTCCTACAACCTGTAACATATCAGAAGGATATAATCTCATACTGCTATTCTAAGGTCTTGCCCATATAGGACTATCATCAACCCACATATACGCTTTACCCATTTTATTAATATATTCTATGTATAAATGCAGCATTTCCCTTAGGTAGGGCGTCTACCAGTTCTTTTAAACATCTTACAACCATGTCATGTGCATATGCAGAATACCCAGATTCAAGAGCCTCCCAGGGATACGAAAGATCCTGATTTCCGTAACAAAATAAAGTATCCGGATACTTCTTAATAAATCCCATAACAGTATCAAATGTTTCCGAATATAAATCCAGATTTCTCTCCTGATTCCAGTCATCTACGATATCACCCAGTAGAACTACCTAGTCATAGTTTCCCTTTGAAATTTTCTCTGATGCTCTCTCAAACATCCACGGTTTCAGATAAACATCAGGGATAATACACTTCCGGAATATCCATTTCTTCTGTATATCCTTCATTTTCAATATGAGGTAGCATAGATTCATTATCCAGTTCAGCCTGTAAATACTTTTCTTCTTTCAAAAAAAATCAAGAAGCTTTTCTTCTTCATCAGAGGAGTATGCAGCATATCTGATTACTTCCTCGCAGATTTTAGTCCTCGCAAACCAGTTTTTTATCCACATCAAACCAGTCTATATTAAATTCATCAAGAGTCCTGTCTAATAATCTGAGGTAATCACCATCTGTCATATTTACTTGTACTTTTCTACCCATGTTCCTTCTCCTCGAAATCACATAACATCCTAAAACACTGGATGCGAGCCAACTTCGCCTACTGTTTCCGGATTATGATATCCAACTTCGCTATCCCTACTTATAGCTACACGTCTTTTAAAAACGTTTCCACAAATACATCTGAAATCTCGCTCAATTATTAATGCAGGAGCATCGATTTCGTGTAATGCCACTTCTAGATAAGACATCTTTCCATGTTCCTTTTCCAGCTTAATATAATATTCATCAAGCTTCTCCTGTTCTTCCGGCGTAAGTCTTACTGCAAAATAGCAGTGTTCCTCTCCACAGTGAGGACAATATGGATTCACTCTATATATCTTCTCATTAATCTTCTTAACCAGAAGATCCCTCTCATCAAGCGCCTGTGTTACTAACATTTTCTCTGACATAAAGCGTTTCCTCCTCTATTAGTTTGTTTTTTATTTTTAATCATTTAATCTATCTTTATTTTATGTTTTTCACACTTTAACCTTATTTGATCTGATCCGCATAGAACAATTTCGATACATTTTTTAGGGATTTTAGTAATTAATAACTCCTCCTTAGAATTTTCTTATTTCACCTAATCTCATGGCTTTTCAGCTCCTATATTATAAATATCAAACAACATCCTTTATTATGTTATATAAAGCTCTTCCATTCTCACGTCCAAAGCTATTCATGGCCTCAGTATATTACGAACGTTTATTAATCTCTTCCCTATTTGATACAAACTCACATATATCGTTAACCATAAACTGATATGGAGTACCAGCAAGAGCTTTTCGATATCCCAATACTCTTTTCGAAGACTGCTACATGCTTTAGAATAGAATAAAATAAGTTTATCTTGGGGTGATAACAGATCTAATCCTGGGAGAATAGAGACGCCATTTATATTTTCATAATCAATTAAAAATGCACTCATTAGCTTACCATCCTTAAGAAACTCCATATAGGAATTTGCTTGTGTTAGAATAAGCGTAAGTCATAGCATCTATCAAAATTCTAACACAGCAAATTCAAATCAGCATTTAACTAGTAGTATAATTTTTAATATCTTTCCTATTTATATTGACTTACAAAATATTAAAATATCTATCATTAAGCTTTATTTTTTTACCACTATCATCAGATATATAAAGGTAACTATGTAGGTGTACACTAAGTCTCTCAACTCACCTCATCGCCCTGTACACATAGGAGTTACAGAAAGCCGATCCAGGAAGTATTTCCTGTCGTTCACGACGCCCTTATCAAATGATACGCACTATCTCCTCTACCGCCATTTCGAGGATTGGGATATTCTTCTATATCCCATGTGGTTTATTATCCTCCTACAATACTGCTACTCCTTCTATTAATCTCTGCCCTGCGCCTCGCCGTTCATCTCTCGATCCATCCGACTACTAATGTGGTAGCAGTGACAGTTAGTAGATTAAATCAAAGGCAGCACCCTAAGATTTTCACTTGTCTGTAACTGATATTTAATTGTGGCATTATCTTAATTCAAATTCACAATCTTCGGAATGGCTTTAAAAGTCCATTTTTTTGTCCGAATTCCAGAGGTTTATGGACTTTTAATGTCCACCTCGTAATATCTAGATATTTCGTTCCTTTTTGTAAACTGTCAAGTATTGCTTTCACATTTGTGAACCTTATGATAATATCTAATAAAGTATTAATAACCTGATTCTTACAAATACCCCAATCAACTGAAAATCGTCCAGATAAAAACCCCGCTCAGCCCAGATAAATAAAGGCATTGCGGGGTTCATTTGTAAAGCAATTTGTAAAGTAAACATAATATTTTCGTTTATGTAAACCATTTTTGAGGTCAAAAAAACAAGACCAAAAGTCTCGGAAGCCGCACAAACATTGGAAAAAGTAAAAGAGCCTGCCGGAGTAGGCAAGCTCTTTTGGAGAAGGTATTTTGTTACTTATGGGGTGTAGCCAAAACTATATAATGTATTGGGGGTTACAATTATTATTATATACAAATCCCGTCAAAAGTCTGCCCAAACATTTTTTTATTTGGCAAATGTCATTGTGCATTATCACAATGCATTTCCATAATTTTACCTATATTTCATTTTTTATTGTTCACATTAGACAAAACAACTGATATTTCTTAAAATCCGCGTCTCCTCAAGTCACTTACCAGGTTCACATAAAATTCCCTCACATCAAACGTATCTATGTTTTCCCTGTTAAGATCTATGACATCTCCGTGGGATATTCCCCGACTGCCCTGAGGCTTCAGGTAAATGAAGTTAGAGCCCCATTTAAACGACTCATATCCGACAAGTCCATCGTTCTCACCGTCAAAATGCTTTACAAACGCATTTGTGGTATTGAGCGGGAATCGTCCACCGGAAGGTTTTTTCATGCATGAGCCTGTACTCTGTATATATACTCCCGGCGGATCTGGGAGCTCTCTGTTGAGTTTTGCACACGCTGACGCGGTAAGGTCTGTCACCGCCGCTATGAAGTCAGGGTTTGTGTCGCCCAGCTTCTTAAGCGCGGAATTGTAGGTATTTGCCACGGTCTGCTGCTGTTTCTCTGGTATCTTGCCCAGAAGATAGTCCGCAAATTCACATCCCCTGTGTGGAGTGTTTATAGTTGTGAGGGATGCCACATAAGGCGCCATTCCAAGCTTAGATATGGCATATCTGCTGTCGAGGCCTCCCTTGGAATGTGCGATTATATTCACCTTGCCGCATCCCGTCTCCTGGATTATCTGCTTTATCCTATCCGCGATCTCATGCCCCGAATCCGCAACTGACGCCGCGGACTGATGATTGCCATAGAATATCCTTGCGCCATTTGCCTCAAGAGCAGCAGGTATCCTTCCCCAATAGTTCAGATATCTGAAATCTCTGAAGAATACTCCATGTACCATCAAAATTGGATATTTTGTGGCGCACACCTGATTCTGTTTCCTGTTGTTATCCATTATAAGCTTTTCATTCTCAAATACCGCCTCGTCAGATGCAAGCTTTATCAGTTTGCCAAGGACTATCAAATGTACCACAGGTATCCATCCGCACAGTATTCCGATAACACGCCATTTGATCCCAAGCTGTTTTGATGATACATATATTCTGATCATTCCAAACCAGAACGTTATCGCCAGAACAATCACGGCTGTCAGTATGTACAGCACCCAGTTCTTCCATGTCCACCCTGACACATCGACAACGCCCACTATCATAAGTATCAGCACCACCACCGAAAATACTGTCGCCGCCAGGAAAGAATACAGATTCTCGCATCCTCTCTGGCATCTCTTTATTCCCCTTGTCTGTATATTTTTAAGACTGAGCAACGGCATCGCCAATATGACCATATCCCATATGATCAGCAACGTTATTATCAGTGGCAAAAGCGGAATCTGCCACTTTGGGTACCTTGCCAGCAGATACACATTTGCCAGCAGAAACGGTATAACCGCGTTTATCCCTCTCTTTATGATCTTCATCCCCGTCATCCTCCAAATGTATATTTTATGAAACTGAAGCACAGCTTGCATCACCCCGCACACAGTTTTCATCGCACCGCGTACTCAAGTCTCATCATCAATTCCCCATCATACAGCAAATGCCCGCAGCTATGCGGGCATCTGTTTTTATTTGTGTTTTTGCTTCTTTAATCTCTCTACTCTGTCTTTATCTCACCGGACTCCCGGCTGTCTTTCTGCGCATCAGCAGTCGTCTCACCATTCTGAGCTGCATCTGTCTGTTCCTTAACAAACAATGCCTCAAACTCAGGTCTTGCAATTCTCTCCTTTTCAAGAAGTATACTTGCACACTTATGAAGTATATCTATGTTCTCCTCAAGGATAGCCTTTGCCTCCTTGTAGCACATATCCACGATTCTCTTTACTTCCTCGTCTATCTCCGCTGCAACTTCCTCACTGTACACTCTTGAGTGTCCAAGATCTCTTCCAAGAAATACTTCCTCTTGATCGTTGCTCTCATAGTTTATGAGGCCAAGCTTGTCGGACATACCGTACTTTGTGACCATGGCTCTGGCGTACTTGCTCGCCTCCTTGATATCCTGTGAAGCCCCGGTCGTTATGTCGTCGAGGATCATCTCCTCTGCAATTCTTCCGCCAAGGCTCACCCTGATCTCGTCGAGCATCTTGCCCTTTGTCATGAACACATTGTCATTCTCAGGAAGCGGCATCGTATATCCGCCGGCTCCCATACCTGTAGGTATGATGGACACGAGATGTACAGGTCCGACATGTGGGAGCAGATGGAACAGGATCGCATGCCCCGACTCATGGTACGCCGTGATCCTTCTCTCGCTCTCAGGCACCAGACGGCTCTTCTTCTCCCCGCCGATTCCCACCTTGATAAATGACTTGTCAACGTCTTCCTTGGTGATGTAAGCTCTGTTGGCCTTTGCCGCAGCAATTGCCGACTCGTTCATCAGGTTCTCCAGATCTGCACCGGCAAATCCTGCTGTGGTTCTAGCTATCTCGTGAAGATTTACATCCTCGGCAAGAGGCTTATTCTTCACGTGGACTCTGAGGATCTCCTCTCTGCCCTTTACATCAGGTCTGTTGACCGGTATCTTTCTATCGAAACGTCCCGGACGAAGGATAGCCTTGTCCAGAATATCCACTCTGTTTGTAGCTGCAAGAACGATGATTCCCTCATTTACACCAAAACCATCCATCTCGACAAGCAGCTGGTTGAGAGTCTGCTCACGCTCGTCATGACCGCCACCAAGACCTGAACCTCTCTGTCTTGCAACCGCATCAATCTCATCTATAAATACGATACACGGCGCATTCTTCTTGGCCTCTGCAAAGAGGTCTCTCACTCTTGAAGCACCTACACCGACAAACATCTCAACGAAATCTGAGCCGGATATGCTGAAGAAAGGCACTCCAGCCTCACCTGCAATGGCCTTTGCCATGAGTGTCTTACCTGTTCCCGGAGGGCCTACCAGCAGAACACCCTTTGGTATACGTGCACCGACTTTCACAAACTTCTGAGGATTCTTCAGGAAAGTTACTATCTCCTCAAGATCTTCTTTTTCCTCCTCAAGTCCTGCCACATCTTTAAATGTGACATTCTTGGCACTCTCGTCAGCTTTGCGGGCTCTGCTCTTGCCAAAGTTCATCATCTGGCCGCCGCCACCACCGCCCTGGGCTGATCTCATGAACAGCATCATTATAAGCATAAGCACTACCATGACAAGCACGTATGGTATGATAACGCTCCAGATACTGGTCTTCTCCACGTCATTGAGACTGTACTTTACAATTGGCTTCTTATCTGCAGAATCAGTTATTGAGCTGTTATAAGCATCGACCTTTTCCTGATATTTGTTGTAAATATCAATGATCTCATTTACATCTGCCGCATAAAACGCAATGGTCTTGCCGTTGGTAAACCCAACCTGCACAACAGCCGTAGGTATCTCTGCGTTCTGATTTATGACAAGCTCTGATACATTGCCCTCATCGAGATCGTTCGTCAGATCAACATAACTGTAAGTTGTAGTCACATCCGTATCGCTCTGCATCCATCTGTTGATGAGTATAAATGCCACAACAAGGATAAGCAGATAGATCAACATTCCATTTCTGAATTTTCTCTTGTTCATATATTCTCCTTATTAACCCATATTTCACTGTGTGAGCATGGAATTTTTACTGCTCTATCACTCCTATATATGGAAGATTTCTATATTTCTGGGCACAGTCAAGACCATATCCAACCACAAATCTGTCAGGAATCTCAAATCCTGTCATATAAAGCTCAACCGGGATAACTCTTCTGTCTGGCTTGTCAAGTAATGTTATGACATTCAAACTTGCAGGCTTTCTCTCACCCAGAAGCTTTACAAGATATGAGAGTGTTCTTCCTGAATCGAGGATATCTTCAACTATAATTACATCTCTGCCCTCTATTGACTCGTCCAGATCCTTGTTGAGTTTAACTATACCTGATGACTTTGTTCCGTCGCCATAGCTGCTTACCGACATAAAATCCATTGTCACTGGATTCTTCATTCTCTTTGCAAGCTCACACATAAAAAAAACGCTTCCCTTGAGTATTCCTATCAAATGTATCGTCTTGCCCTCATATGCCTTATCGATAGCTTCTGCCATCTCACTGATACGTGTCTCAACTTCACTGCTACTCAGCATAACACCAATCTGTTCTTTCAACTCTGTTTCCTCCTATAAAACATTTTCCTGTGTAAATGATAAATGGTCATCAGCATGCTATTTCCCACGACCATACTTTCGTTCATCTCTGTCCAGCATTCTCAAATTCCATATGCAATATCCTGCGTGTATTATCAGTCACTTTATAGTTCTCACCTATTCTGAGTCCGACAGCCCAGACTATCTCCGAACCCGCAGCCACAAGGGGTATCTCCCCTCTCCTATCCGCTGGAATCTTCGCATCGGTGAACAGTCTATTCAGTTTCTTTCTGGAACCGACGGAATTTACTACAATGTAATCACCGTTTTTCATTGTCCGCAATTGCAAACACTGTATTATTCTATCATAATCAAGATACTTCGTACACTCTTTTTTTGAAAGGTCAAGCATTTTCGGGCGGTCGTATATTCTCACGGTCAGTCTCCCATTTCCCATTTCGTATACACCATCCCTGGTCATATCTATATCGACAGGATCACAGCCCCGCTCTTTCTCTGTATCACTGTCTGTCTTTGTGGAAAATATTATCCGGTCATACTGCACATACACTCTGCCTCCCCCTGGCAGATCTATACCCGCTCCCGTCTCTGCATCACACAGCTTCATGACTTCCGCGACATGATTTCTTCCTATGTCCTTTAGACCTCCGCACACAAGCCCAACCAGTTGTCTTATCGCCAGTTCCCGGATCAGCTTATTCTGGGCAAACAGCGTGCCTCTGTCAACACTGTACTCTCCGCATCTGCTCTCAGTACCAGTCCATCCACGATTTTCCTGTGAAATGTCTATTCCCTGACTCTTCAGAAACTCTTCCACCACGCCCGACGCAAGCCTTTCGTAATCCGCTGCCAGCTCCGCCATGTCGCATATATGCTCCACCGCCTGTTCATTTATCTCCACCATAAGCGGCAGGATCTTGTGTCTTATCTTATTTCTTGTGTAATCATCCTCATTATTCGTGGCATCTGTACAATATGGTATCCCCATCCTGTCAAGATAACCCTCTATCTCCGATCTGTCACAGCCAAGCAAAGGTCTGACAATGTTCTCCCGCACTGGTGCGATTCCCTTTATTCCTCCCATTCCGGTTCCCCTCGCCATATTGAATATGACTGTCTCTGCAACATCGTTTCTGTTGTGGGCCACAGCTATCACACAGCCCTCGCCCTCATACTGCCGTCTCACCGTGTCAAATGCATCATATCTGGCAAGCCTTCCTGCCTCCTCCACTGTGAATCCTCGGTCAGATGCCATAGTCTGCACATCTATATTGTAAGAATTGCAGGATACACCATATTTTCTGCACAATTCTTCCACGTATTCCTGATCCGAGTCGGCCGCAGCACCGCGTATCATATGGTTTATATGGACAACATGCAGTTCTATCCCAAGATATCCGCAAAGCCTCACGAGCACCGTGATCAGGCTCACCGAATCAGCCCCCCCGGACACACCGCATACGCAGTGCTTCACATTGTCAAACATATTGTATTTCCTTATATAGCCAAGGACCTGCCTCTCAAATGGATCAATTGCATTTTTCCGTGTATCTTCTGTATTTATACTATCTCCCATGTTATCTCCCGTGCCATCTTTCTATCCTGCAAAAATACATTTATCCTTATCGCGATGCTCATTATAACATATCGCCTGCCGGCTCAATGTGGGCATTCGCATTATGTCAGCTCGCGCAAGCGCAGCTGCCGCAATGCTCATTATAACATAAATCTCCTGCTATGCCGCACCACTTTTTTCTGATCTTCCTATCACCGCAGCCATCACCGTCACATCATCCCTCGGTGATATGTCCTCCTGTCCAAGCATTTTTCCCACTATCTCATCCACCAGCTTACGGCTATCTCCAATGTGTATGTTCCCGAGCAGGCGGTTCATGACTCCATCAGTATCCATATCTGAGATTCCGTCGCTCACCATCACAACCGCATCACCGGCAGAGAGATTAATATCCGCAATATCACAGTCCGCCTCGTCAAGCACCCCAACTGGAAGCGTTGTGCTCGATATGACCTCCACCGAATTACCTTTTTCGCCTGGATGAACAACGTATGTCAGAGATGCCCCCTGTTTGAAACTCGTCATCGAACCATCATACATATCTATTACCACCATGTCAAACGTGGTAAATGTGCGCCCCTGATTTTTCTTCGACATGCACCTGTTGGCAAATGCAATGCTGTATTCCGGAGGAAATCCCGCCTCAAGCATCTCCTCCATGGTATCAAGCATCATACAGCTCTCGCAGGACGCCAGGCTTCCGCTGCCCATTCCATCTGACAGCATCATCACCAGCCTGCCATCCTCGTATTCCTTGACGGAAAAATTATCTCCGGACACCGGGGAACCATATTTTCTTATCCTTCTCACATGGTACATTCCCCTGTATGCCGCACTCTCCTCATATGCCGCCATCCTGTAGTCATCAAAGAACAAACTCGGGGAATTCATTCCTACCCTTATATTCCTTCCAAAATACCGGCTGAGGGTCACCGCTACCTGCCTTGAAAGCACCATACCCTGACCAGTCGTTCTTCCCACCACATAAAAGCGGTTTCTCCCACTGTCATCCGTGAGTTCTGTCACTCTCACATCTTCCATGCCCAACTCGCGCATCTGTCCAAGCAGCTTTTCGTCGGATACTTCCCGTGCCTCTCCTATTCTCTCTATCTGCCTTCTGAATCCATCAACAAGCTCTCCAACCTGACTCAGACTTATCCCAGGATCCTCACTTCCAGCAAATGTGTAATCAAGCCGCCTGAATGTATTTGCCATATCTTCCATTTTAGAAGATGTCATCCTGCTTATCTCCGTCGCTGCCGCCTGAAGGCATGCCGGACTTATATCATCAGCAGATTTTCCCAAAAGAGATCCAGGCACGGCGGCAAACAGCATCACCGGAAGCCCTAGGTTGACACAGCACACTATAATGTCATATGTGGTAAGAGTTGTCCAGTCAAATGTCCCATACCTCTGAAGCAGCCTCTCCTCCCCCATAGTATGTCCTATCTCAGCGTTACATATAAAACCAGGTCCCGCAGCAATGGCGGCAAGAACCGCTCCAAGCACATAAAATATACATGCCGGTATCCTTCTGTGACCTGAAAGTGCTCTTCCTATGAGCATAACCACCGTGACCAGCAGCATCCAAGGGATCCAGCCCATATTACCCGTCTTTACGGAAAGGATACCTCCCGCCGCAGCGGCAAGCCCGCAGCCGTAGGAAGCACCCGACCTGTACACTACATACAACAGCATCAAGAGGGCTGCCATAAGTGACGGAGCTATGCCACCGACTATATCATCAGGAATGTGCCACAGCAGAATGGCACATATTGCCATGATGCTGACGATACATTGATTTGTATCGTATCCGGCAATCCCTGCCTCTCGTTTCCAGTCACCTCCCGAAACTCGGCTAGTAACCGCCAGTATCCCCGGCTTTAATATGTAAAATGCACACACGTACACGATTCCGGCGACAATTCCCCTGCCGACACCCACAGCCCATCCACTATCCGAAAATACAGTTTCAACTATCAATGCTGCAAGCGCGATTGGAAGCACTCCCTCATTCCCATCAGCAGCCGACCTGCCTCTCTGACCTTCCCGTTTTCTCCTTATATCACACATCTTCATTATAAATAGCACACATGCCAAAAGCAGCATATACCTTCTACACACATTCACTGCTACATCCCCAGAATATTCCACGATTCCATTTTCAATATATGGCATACCCAAAAGTCCAAATGCTCCCAGGGTAATCCCCCCTGCCGCACACACATACAGGAGCAGATAGCTGCCGCCCATCAGACAGCATGCCGCATATATGGCAGCGGCAAACGGAGCCATACGGCACACCACAAATGCTCCGCCAGCAATACACAGAAGCGTCATAACTCCCGTCCTGATTCCCGAATTGATTCTTTCCCTCATATAATATACAGCCTCCTGTTTCACGTTGATAGTGAACAACAGTATAGACGGCTCATATGTAAAAAAATAGCGAATGCTGAGATCAGCATCCGCTTTATTGTGATATTATTCTAAAAATTATTCTTTTAAATCAGTCCTTTGATAAGTAATTCCTTTGATGAATTATTCCTTTGGCTTGATGACTATCTCATCCGGGTAAACAAGACCAAGCTGTGATCTCGCAACATCCTCGACATACTCATCAGTCTTCATATACTCTTCCTTCTCCTCAAGCTCCTTGTGCTTCTGCTTTGCATCGTCAAGCTGTTCCTGAAGCTCCTCAGCCTGCACCTGAAGTTCCTTCTTCTGTGTTTCAAGAGTCCTTGCCTTGTACATGACCACACCAGCAAGCAGCGCCAGACAGCAAATAACAGTTATCACGCCTATTCTACTGGATATTTTGTTTTTTGAACCCGTTCTGCCAGTTCTCTTGCTCATCAGGAAATCCCCTCTTACTCATTGATATCTTTACGTTAAATCTGTTGGATTCTCATATTTACTGATATTTCTTGCTATTTCTTGTAATAATATACAAAAAAATCGTATCCGAACAAACATATTGACATAATTTTACTATTTAAGACTAATTATGTCAACGCACTTTTGCCTCTCACATTTTCACATTATTCTAATCCTTGCTTTTTCTGTACAATATATAGTCCGCCATTTTCGACGCAACCCAATTTATTGTGTAAAAAGTAATTAAAAAACCTGAAAAAAATCCTAAAAAAATATATAACCTTATCCTTCCACCACAACATATGTAATTGAGCGCAATTATAGCAACACTTAATACTAACCAAAGTGCAAGATCGCAGAACCAGGTCACAATTTTGCCTGACCTTAGAAGCTTTCTGAGTCCTCCAAACACTACTCCAACGATCCCCATCGCTGCTCCCACCATCAGACAGAGCACATACCCTTCGGCCTGGATGCGCACGAATTCGCTGATCATTTGAACAGGCTCTTGAGAGACAGAGCTCCCTCCTTTTCCCCGGAATACACCATCGTGTTGAAATTTCCTGTGAGTTCCAATATTCCCTTGTCAAGGTCCAGAGTGCTTGCCTGCATATTCTTACCCGTTATCTTCAGTTTCCCCTGCTCCGTCACCAGAAGCACAAGATCAGTATCTATAGATATGACCTTTGTCACGCCGGTCATGGACATGCTGTTTCTATTGTCGATTATGAGCTTATGTGGCTTGTTCTTATTTGCTGCTTCCGCCATACTTAGAAACCTTTTTAAGATGCTTAATAAACTATATGAGTGCATAAAAAAAATATACCGGAATAACTTTCGTATATTCCGGCATATTTTTACACATACTCAAACATGTTATACATATTCAAACATATCTTTCGCATCTTCCTTTTTGGTGGAATCTGCGATCATGGTAACTCTGACCTTCACAGTCTTATTGCCAAATGCTATCTCGATAACATCCCCAACCTTGACCTCCGTTCCGGCCTTTGCCACCTTATCGTTCACCATAACCCGCCCGGCATCACATGCCTCGTTGGCCACAGTTCTCCTCTTAATAATTCTGGATACTTTAAGATACTTATCAAGTCTCATCTCAAACCTTCAGATTAGTTGATTGAATCCTTTAATGCCTTTCCAGCCTTGAACTTAGGAGCCTTTGAAGCAGCGATTGTCATTGTCTCGCCAGTTCTTGGGTTTCTTCCCTCTCTAGCTGGTCTCTCTGATACCTCAAATGTACCAAATCCAACTAACTGAATCTTCTCACCTTTCTTTAACTCGTCTGCTACAACATCAGTGAATGCCTTTAATGCTGCCTCAGCGTCCTTCTTTGATAATTTTGTCTTCTCAGCGATTGCTGCTACTAATTCTGTCTTATTCATCAGAAAATTCCTCCTTATTATGTTTAATAACTCTCCATATGCTGTACATTCACAATCTAAACCCTAATGTACAATCTTATGAGTTCAACATGTATAGTTATACCTAAAATGGCTATATTTGTCAAGGAAAATAAGGGATTTCAAGGCTGAAACCCCTTGATTTTACTTACTTTTTGCCAGTTTATGACCCATGGCTCTAACCTTCCATCTGTTTGCCCAAAAAAGAGGCTGCAATAGCCGCTGCTTTTTGCTCAATATCACCTATTTTGTGGCTACTGTCCCTCACCATGACTATGACAGATCCTATCGCATCCCCCTCCGCTATTATGGTCTGTATGACCTGCCCATCACACTCCATACCGTCTACGGTTATACGGACAAATCCAGGCTCTCCTTTTCTCGCCACTATCATCTTCCTGTCACTTATGACATCTTCTAGCTCTCGGTGAAGCTCCTTTCCAAGCATATATTTCTTGGGAATTCCCGCTACTGCAATGACCGAATCCCTGTCGGTTATCGCAACGGGAAGCCCCAGACTCTGCGATACCGCGTCCACATACTGCTGCGCAAATACCGCCAAATCCGCCATCGGAGAATACTTTTTTAGCATGATCTCACCATCGTTTCCCATAAATATCTCTAACGGGTCGCCCTCCTTGATTCTCAGAACCTTTCTTATCTCCTTTGGCACCACGAGGCGTCCCAAATTATCAATTCTGCGAATAATACCTGTCGCCTTCATATTCCGTATCAATCCTCCATCACATGTTAAATTATTGCTTTGGAGTTATTATGTGGAATTTTTATTAAATTATTCTTTATAATATGCCCGCCAGAGTCATCTTAAGACTCTCTGCATTTATAGGCTTTGCTATATGCCCATTCATACCTGCATCAAATGCCTGTTTCCTGTCCTCTGCAAATGCATTTGCTGTCATAGCAATTATCGGTATTTCTGAAAGTCTCTTATCCTCAAGCTGCCTTATAATTCTTGTTGCCTCATAGCCGTCCATGTTCGGCATCTGGATATCCATGAGAACCATGTCGTAATATCCCGGTTCAGAACCTTTCAAAACATCTACACATTGGATGCCATCGCATGCCCTATCCACGGTCATACCCGTCCCGGCTAGAATAGTCTGGGCAATCTCTGCATTCAGGTCATTGTCCTCCACCAGCAGTATCCTCTTACCTCTGAAAGAATAATCTTCTGTAGATTTTACCACCTCTCTGTTTTCTGCAGCAATTTCCGCAATCTTGTGTTCCAGTGTGACCGTGAACGTTGTGCCTATCCCCTGCTTGCTCTGTACATCTATGGTTCCGCCCATGAGGTCGACTATCTTCTTCACTATAGCCATGCCGAGCCCCGTTCCAAACTGGCCACTCTCCGTGGAGGTCTGTGCCCTTGTAAAATCCTCAAATATGTGTTCAAGGAACTCCTCCGACATTCCTATTCCAGTGTCCTTAACAGTCGTCTGTATCCTCGCATATCCATCACGGTCACACGGGATCTCCTCTATCCTGACTGCTACACTGTCCCCCGGAAGTGAATATTTATACGCATTGTTAATTATATTCATGAGGATCTCTTTCAACTTGACAACATCACACTTGATATTGTTGTGTTTGACGTTGACATCCCATATGAAGTCAATGTGCTTCTCCTTCATCTGAGCCTCAAAAATCCAGTAAACCGCATCAAGACTCTTCTCCACAGATATATCCCTCTCATCTAGATCAGACCTTCCGCTCTCTATACGTGCCATCTCAAGCACGTTGTTGATAAGTGAGAGCAGATAGTCGCTGGACGACTTTATCTTACCTATATAGTCCCTTGCTTTTTTCTCGTCCCCAAGATTTTCGCCGAGAAGGTCTGTAAATCCGATAATAGCATTCATAGGAGTTCTTATATCGTGCGACATAGAATTCAGGAACACAGTCTTGGCGCTGTTCGCCTTATTTGCCATGTCAAGCGCCTCCTCAAGCTCACGCTTGGACTTTTCCAGCATCGCAAGCTTCTCAACTTTCCGGATATCCTCCATACACAGCTCCATGTACACAAATATCGCCGACAGGGTAAGACCTGCAAGTATGTAAGAGCCACCAGCTATTACTTGAAGTACAGAACATATCAAAGCCGGTATTAAGGCAATTGTCATGATGACCGCCGATCTCTTCTCCTTTCTCGTTATTGAATATGCCACCGCACTTACAAGCGTGACGACTACATAGGTATATGGAAATACTATCTGGAGCGCGAACAAAGTCCCCCTGTGGTACACTCCCGCATTGTCTGCGTAAAACAGCCAGTGCGTCCACCACGATGCTATGCTGAGCACTGTTATAAGGACAAGCGGAACAATCCCGAACAATCTCACAAGCTTTGATTTGATGAGAAATGAGTCCTGTACGTGTTCAAAAAAAACAAACCATTCATAGGTGACAAACGTCTCCGCTATCATAAAAGCACTGTTTAGAACAAACACTGTTATCTGCGACATATGTGCAAGTCCCGCGTCAATCATTCGCACAGGTATATTTATTATCTGGAAAATTATGATTCCAACCACAAAATGAGAAAACCGCCTGATGAGTTGGTTATTTCTCTGAAAGAAACATCGAAGTCCTATATAGATCATTATGGCAAGTATGGCGTACTCACATGCCATAGTCTGTAAGCATTGTATCATCATTATCCCCCCCTTATTGACATATAAAAAACTGTTTTCTCAGAAATCCCTTACATACAACTATAATTATTGTTTCCCACTCCACAGCGATGCCAGCATCTCCTCTAATTTGCCTATATTCACTGGCTTTGACAGATGCCCATTCATTCCGCTTGCCATGGATCTTTTCACATCGTCATCAAATGCATTCGCACTCATGGCAACTATCGGAACAGTTTTGCAATACTGCCTGTCCATGTGTCTTATGGTTCTTGCCGCCTCAAGTCCATCCATCACAGGCATCATGATATCCATAAGGATCAGATCATAATAACCATCAGACACTTCCTCGACACGCTGAACAGCCTCCTGCCCATCACGTGCCTCCTCAACGGTCATGCCTCTCTCCTCAAGGATCATCTTTATTATCTCCATATTGAGTTCATTATCCTCAACTGCCAAAATCCTGCGTCCCGAGAAATTGGCACGCTCAGCTGTATTCTTCTCCACAATGTCACCTTCAGGAACTCTCTCCAGTCTCACGGTAAAGCTGAAGCAGCTTCCCTTTCCCACTTCGCTCGCAACCTTTATATCTGAATCCATCATATGTACAAGTCTGCTGCTTATGGCAAGACCAAGTCCTGTACCCTGCTTTCTCGCATTTGCCGAGTCGTCAGCCTGCTCAAACCGCTGGAATATGAGCTGCTGCTTGCTCTCCGGAATTCCTATACCGTTGTCCCTTACCGAAAAGTATATATCTGAATGTTTCTCATCAACCGGCAATTCCTTGACGGTCAGGTCGACATGCCCCCCTGGATTGGAATACTTCACCGCGTTGCTCAGAAGATTTACAAGGATCTGATTGAGCCTGAGCTCGTCACCGTAGAACCAATCATGAAGAAGGGTGATATTCTGCCCAAACGTAATATCCTTCTCATTCATCTTGGCATCCATGATAGAATCTATATTCTTCATCATATCAGGAATGCTGCACTTGTCTATAACCAGTTTCATCTTGCCGCTCTCAATCTTAGACATATCCAGGACATCGTTGAGTATGCCCAGAAGGTATCCGGATGCACTGTCTATCTTCTTCAGACATTCGATACGCTTGTCCTCAGTCTGGTCAGGGCGCAACGCCACCTCAGTCATTCCGATGATTCCATTCATAGGCGTTCTGATCTCATGTGACATTCTGGCAAGGAAGTCTGACTTTGCCTGGGCTGACAGATCATGTCGCTGCATGTTGATCCTGTTCTGTATTATCGACAACATTTCCTCGAACATCTTCGTCTCGGCATCATCACGCAGTATGCCGCCGTCCATACCTATAAAGAACAAGCTTCCACTGTACTGACCATTGTCCATCATGTGATACACTACCCCAGTCTTTCCTTTAGCAAATTCTCCGTACACCGGATCGTCCCCGCTCTCCTGATCTAATATCAGCACCATCTGGAAAGTGTTTCTAGCTGCAAATCTCTCGTAATCACTGTCAGCGCAGTGGACTATGCCCTCCCAGCTGATACCATCCGATCTCCACTGATAAGTCCTGCTGTTAGACATATATTCCTTATTGAATCTGGTAATGATCACATTTGTGACATGATATTTCTCCTCAAGTTTTAGCGCAAGCATATCCATAGATACCCTTGCCTCGGTTCCCCTGTCGAACAGATTCAGTGCTATCGACGAGAGGCTCAGCTGATCCAACCTGTCAACCGAATCTATCCCACACAGACATACTCTGCCTGCATCCTTCATATCGCTGTGGGATATATTCTGATAAATCTCATCCCTGCAGTTCTTTTTCTTTGCCACCGTAAGAGCCAGCTTCGCCTGGTCAAAGATCTCCTGAGTCGTAATTTTCTCATCTTCCGCATACGTGAGTCCTGATCTGAAATCAAGCTCCAGATAATTGTCATTGGTGAGATTGCCCATCTCATCACGCAGTCTTTCCACAAGCTCTGTGGCATTTTCAGCGTCCACTCCCGGGAACCACAAAAGCATCTGGTCTGCACCCGCTCTTATAAATACCGCGTTCTCTATATCCAGCGCATTGCTTATATCTATTATGAGAGCCGCAAATTTTTCAATCACTATATCGCCAAATATCAAGCCATATTTTTCATTTATACGTGAGAACTTCTCTATGTCAGTTATGACCATTGTTCCCCTGCATTCAGTCTGCCTTGAATTCTGAATCGCTCTCATGCCATAGCCAAGTCTGTAAAATGATGTCAGCACATCATATATCTGCTCATTCTGCTGAGTCTCCTCAAGAAACTTTCTCTGGTTTATGTTATGGATACAGCCAACTATTCTGTCTTTATTGCCATTTTCATCATTTATAACTGTGCCTCTGAGTTCTACCCACTCATATTCACTGTCATCATCCGATTTCAATCTGAATTCAACGCAAAGCCTGCTGTCCGCATTTCGTGCTGCATCAAATAGTCTTCTCTTGTCCAAAGGATGTACTGCATCATTGTTCAAGAATTCCGGGTGTTTCTTACAATCCCAAGTGCCATCGTTACTGCCTGTATTTACAAGCTCAAGTTTCTGGTCCGTCTTATTGTAGGTAAAGAATACATCCTGTGAACTTTCAACTGCAATCCTGTATCTTTCTTTCTCCTCTATGATCTGCACTTCGATCTGTTTCTGTGCATCCGCAAGATTCTCTATCACATCGTGCAGCTCATCAACCTCCACTATATCAGATATCTTGAATCTGTGTATGCCCTCAACACCGCCTCGTACACTCTCCATCAATCGGTAAACCGGCTTTGTCACATATCTCGACAATATAAGTACCAGAACCGTCGCCATAAGCACGCTGACAAGTACAGATATACATATAATACGGAATAAGGCATCTCCCATTCCATACACAGAATCCTCTTTCACGAATCCACACAGAACCCATGATGTATAAGTGTACGGCACATTTGCGCTGTACAGATCAATTGCCTTTTCCACGGCATATATATCCTGCTTACCCGCCTTCACGCCATCAACCTTTGATATGTTATCTTTTTGCTGTGTGAGTGTAAAGCTCCTGGTATCTCTGGATACAGCATCGTACAGCGTACCCTTGCCAGCTATAGCATGATATATACCATCACCATCCTTTATGGCAAGTGCGTACCCTGCATTCAGATTGCTGTCAAGGCTGCTTACCGTGAAATAGCTCTCAAGATAGCTGACACTTATCTCTATCCCCACCACTCCATATATGGTGTCGCCGTACCTGAGCGGCACAGTGTATGTTATCATATGGTGATTGTCCATACTGCTATCCTCAAGAACAAACGGTTTAGACCAGTATCCCAGATCTACCATCCTTGCACCGAAATGTTCCATGGCAGCCTCGTATGGGATATAGAAGAAATCATCACATGATCTGCGTCCGCTTCCATCAAATGTGAAATCCGTGGTCCAGGCACTGTCAAGGGATATTGACCAGTTCTGGGAAAGTTCCTTGCTGCCCCTCTCAAGAAGAAGGTCTGTGTTGGATGCCGTCTTATTCTGTGGGTCAGAGTCACGTATAAAGAATCCTCTGTAATTTGCTCTGTTCTGAAGCTTCTGTTCATTTGCAAGTATGAGAAACACTCCCGATGTGGTGTTGTACTGGAGTGCATCCACCATATCAGGAAAAGTCTGGTTAAGATATTGCATCTGTGCATTGTCATCCTGCAGGAATTTCTTTATATCTATCCCCTGATCATCAAGCACCTGTGAAAGTGTATCGTTTAATAGATCCTGCTCCTTGTATATGGATCTCCAGTGCTCTACCATATCATTTTCAAGCACGACCTGTCTGTTCTCAACAGTGTGATTATCCAGATCTATCACATTTCCAGACATTTTTGATCGTATTCCGCTGAATATCATTGCAAGCAATGGCACAAGCCCCTGAGCCACAATAACCGCAATTACTGGCACGAGGAATATCGTCATCAGTCTCTTTTTTCTATTCATAATGTACCATCCCCCCCTTCTGGAAATAACCAGACAGCCCTACTGCTCTCCGACAGCCTCTTGGAGTGCGCTGCTAAATCCATCGTACCACTCGTCAAATGCCTCGTCAGATGTGCATTTCTCGATCACAGCCTTTCTCGACTCATCATCTGATGCCGCTGCAACCTCTTTTCTTGCCGCATCTGCCGCATCTGACATATTATAGTTTAGAACATTTCTGGCATCATATCCATTGTCAAAGTTCTTTGTGGTATAAAACATGGTACTGTCAAACTCATTCATTACCTTCTTTATGCACTCATATGCCTTGTCATTGACCTCTATACTGCCCTCTTCTATAATCTTGTCAAGTTCATCTATGTTATTTGCCTCTTTCAAAACAGGCAAATAGCCTGAATCGCATATAAACTTAAGGTTATTCTCCTTCTCTGTGAACCATTTGAGAAACTCACATGATGCGTACTCATGCTCCTTGTCAGATTTGGTCACCGCCATTCCGGCACCCTGCTGAACCTTGTAGTCCTCTCCTCCAGCCATGACGGGAGCATCCAGAACTACATATCCTATAGGGTATGACATATCATCTGTCTCCACCTTATCCGGGAAATAGAATGTAGAAGATGTTGACCCTGTATATGCGATGATATCGCCGGTCTTCACATCATCAGAACGGAATTTGCCATACGCTGCAAAGTATCCCTTTACATATGGCACGTAATAATTATCCCATAATCTCTTTATAAGGTCTTTATCTATGTTGAATGTTACCTTGCTGTCTTCAACCTCAAATATCTCTCTGCCCATCTGTTTCATGCCTATTACAAAATAATTTGCCATGGCATCTCTGCCGTAGAATGCCTTTCCATCGTTTGTAACATCCGGAGTCTGAGCATCTGTCCAGTTATAATACTTCTCTGCAACGGATACCACACCCTCTATGGTAGCCAGTTCATCGAGACTGCTGCCAGTTGCTGAGGCAAATTTATCCCAATCTGTCTTGTTGATCATCATTATCTCTGTGGACTTTGCAACAGGAAGAAGATATAGTGAGTCGTCCTGGGTAAAGTAACCTTCCTGAATGTATGAATCCACATATTTTGAGAGCTCCTCATCAGAAAAATACTGAGTAAGATCAGTGAGCTTGTCTTCCCTCTGGACTGCATATGCTGTATCCGCATATGATGAAAATATATCCGGAAGATCCTCAGCGCCAACAGTTCCCGACAGTGATTCACTGACAGCCTGTTCAAGATCTGACACAGATCCATAACTATAACTCTCCACGTAGATTCCCTCTTCCTTACCCTTTGTGGCATTAAATGTATCTACCAAAGAGTCAAATGTGGCCTGCTGCGTACCGTTGTAATAGTGCCAGACTTTTATGGATACCGGATGCTCCGGATCCAGCCGGGCCTTCTGTGTTCCATCTTTTCCACTGCTGCCACAGCCTGAAAGCATTGCAATTGACATGACCGCTGTCATGATCCTGGCGATCACTCTCTTCTTCATATTATTCTCCTCCTGATCTTCCTCAGACACGTGGATCAGCCCACATTTTTAAGTGCGTTCACCGTTATATCATACTGTTCTCTTACTTTCTCGAATAGTTCGTCAGCCCCATCAAGCGACCTTCCCCTGAGCTTTTCCGTAAGATCTGAGCTCACTGTATAAAGATTCTCTAGTCCAAGGTTCAGGCACACACCCTTAAGTGTATGCGCTGCACGGAATGCATTCTCTGCATTCTTCTCTGCAAGCGCCCCCTTCAGGTTACTATAGCTATCGTCTTCCAAAAACTTAAGCGCAAATCTCTCTATAAGCTTTTCACTTCCAAGTCTGCCAAGCACATCCTCAAAATCTGCTCCTATTGAATCGTAACACTCCTTTATATTCATAACTGTCTCTCCCATCTTTCTATATGTCTTTCTGTATATCTTTTTTATAAACCTGTTTATAACCATATCAAGCAGCCTGTCTTGTTCCTCCAGACCGAAGTGGTCTGTGTAATATTAGCCAGCTACTATGCATCTGCCTTCTTCATATCATGTCTGCACGCAAGCTCCTCAAAATCCTGTCTGGACTCCTTGAAACACTCTATCAGCCTCGGCGAAAATGTTCCACACTCTCCGTCAAGTATCATCCGAAATGCTTTATCCTTGGCTATTGCTTTCTTGTATACCCGTTCACTTACCAGAGCATCATACACATCCGCTATAGACACAAGCTGGGCAGATATCGGTATCTCCTCGCCCACAAGTCCATCAGGATAACCCTTGCCGTCATATCTTTCATGGTGATGACGACATATCTCGTAACTCACCTTCTCATAATCCTCACTCCACGTTCCAGCAATCTGAGTCAATATCTCACAGCCCTTTGTGGTGTGAGTCTTCATATACTCAAACTCATCGGTGGTAAGCTTGCCCGGTTTTAACAGCACGCTGTCCTTGATGGAAATCTTGCCCACGTCATGAAGGGCACTGGCTGAAACTATCACCTCTATCTTATCCTGCGTCAATCCATACTCAGGATACTTCTCCGCAGCTTTCTCAGCAAGTATCCTTGTAAATCCTTTGACTCTCTTGATATGCTCCCCACTCTCTAAATTTCTGTACTCAACCACTGTACCTAACACATCCACTATCTTCTCATTGGTCTCTCGTATCTTTTCTGCCTGAGCCTGAAGCAGTTTATTCTTCTCTCTAAGATCTCTTGTCTGAAGCTTAACCTTGTCCTCAAGATGGTTTTTGTACATGAACAGATCAGCCGCGTTCTTAACTCGTCTCCTGACTGTCACGCTGTCAAAAGGTTTTCTGACGAAGTCCGAAACTCCCATGTCAAGACATTTAACCTCAACGTCCCTTGTTGATTCTGCACTTATTACTATGACCGGTATCCTGTCTATAAGTCCTGTGTTCTTCATATAATCAAGAACCGCATACCCATCTACATTCGGCATAATGAGATCCAGAAGCATTGCTGATATATCCCCATTGTCATTCTTCAGAATCTCGATTGTCCTCTCTCCATCCGCTGCCTGCACGATGTCGTATTGATCGCCAAGTGCCACAGCTAAGATCTCTCTGTTCAGTTCGATGTCATCAACTATCAAAACTTTTTCTCTCATTATGATTCTCTCCTCTGATTCATCCATCGAATCCTCTTATAATAAATAAAGTAAAATCTTCACAATCATCCACAATAATTTTAGAAGCTATTAATAATATTGTCTATGGAATTAATTACTATTTATATAGCTTTTTAGTCCACTTACGAGTAAAATTGTCATAAAGGGACAAATACGATGAGCATTTAGAACAAAGAAACCATTATGAAGGGGGAATATTTTATGGATAATTTTGTAATTCTGCAACAGATGGTCGCCATAGACAGAGCTCAGAACCGGGCCGAACTCAGGTCATCCATACAGACTCTGCTCAGGATAATCGGCAGCTACACAAAATCTGAGCGAGTTTATATATTTGACAAGGACGAATCCACCGGTGACTTCTGCAACTCCTACGAATGGTGTGCTGAGAATGTGAAACCATTTATAGAGGATCTTCAGTCAGTACATCCAAACGACATGCCATATTGGCTGAATGCCTTTGAACGGGGCGACAGTGTCATAATCGATGATGTCAATGACGTAAAGGATATCATGCCATCTGAATATAGATTATTAACTCTCCAGAATATACACTCAGAGATTTCATTTCCTATATTCTACAAGAATGAGCTCCGGGGCTTTATAGGCGTTGACAATCCGCACATCAATGAATCTGAATCATTCCTCACCCTCCTTGGAGTTGTGGGCGGTCACCTTGGAAATGTCCGGGAATCACTCAGGATGACAGAGCTGCTTGAACAGCGCAACCGCTCTTTGGAGAAAAGCCTTATGGATATCGAACGCGACCAGAAGTTTCTGTCCATACTCAGCACAGATTACATATCCGTCTACTGCGTGGACTTAAATCTTGACACCATTGAACCACTGAAACTTGACTCCACGGCAAATGCGGCAAAGATAAGTGATCTGAAGGCCGGCAATGCAAAGTGCTATTCCGCCCTCATAAAATCATATTACGACAATTATGTCATAAAGTCTGCATCGCCAAATTTCCTTGAGCAGCTCGGCATCGAACACCTGAAAAGCCATATATCGATAAATGGCAGACTGTCATTCAGATATCAGGTCACACCGAACTCCGTGGGGCAGGAGTACTTTGAGGCAGAGGTCTTCCCGTTTGACTTTGGATCCGACTCAAAAGTCTTGATCGGTTTCAAGAACATAGATGACCTTATCTCCTATGAACAGAACTCCAGAAGACAGCTGCAGGAGGCTCTCGATGAGGCAACACTCAACAATGAGATCATATCTGCCATAAGTAAGATTTACTTTTCCATATACCGGATCGACCTCGCACTGGATATGTACGAAGAAGTCTCAAGCGACAATGAGGTTCACAGACTTACAGGACGCATGGGCAGGGCATCAGCCAAGATGAAGGAACTGTGCCACCGCTTCGTAGTACCAGAATATCAGGACAAAATACTTCAGTTCTTTGATCTCTCCACTATACCGGAAAGACTGCACACCGAGGAGACCATAGCTATGGATTACCTCTCCAACGACGGTAACTGGCATTCTGCCCGTTTTATAGTACAGAAGAGAGATTCTTCAGGCAACGTGACCAGCATACTTTATGCCACCCGTCTTATCAGTGAGCAAAAGCGCCGTGAGCAGAGCTGGATGCTGCTCGCAGAGGAAGCCAACAGGGCAAATGAAGCAAAATCAGAATTTCTGTCAAAGATCGCACACGACATAAGGACACCTATGAACGCAGTGATGGGATTTGCGGATATAGCAAAAAATTGCCCAGACAACTCACCAAAGGTATGTGATGCACTAAAAAAGCTTACCACATCCGGAAAATATATCGAACAACTTGTGAGCAATATACTGAATATTACCAGTCTTGAGGACGGCAGACAGAAACTCAACCCCGTCGAGACGTCCGTATCAGGGATCAGCAACACCCTGAGTCATATATTTGCCCAGGAGCTTATGAACGACGAACTGAACATAACCTTCAGCTGCCATGATATACTCTATGAATACGTGATGGCAGACGGCTTGAAACTTAAACAGATATATTCCAACCTGCTGTCTAACTCCATAAAATTCACACCAGCAGGAGGTGACATAACTTTTGATCTCTACGAGGAGCGCATTGACAACTCAAACAATATACGCCTGGTCGCACGCATAAGTGACACAGGAATTGGAATAAAGCCGGAATTTCAGGCTGATATGTTCAGCAAGTTTACCCGCGAGACGGACACCCGAATAAACAATGTGAGGGGAAGCGGACTTGGACTTGCCATAGTAAAAGAGCTTGTAGATCTGATGAAAGGAGATATAGAAGTTAACAGTTCTGTGGGAAGGGGAACGTCTATCACTATCACTGTGGAAGTTCCTTTCATCATCAAAGATGATCTCTGGACTGGCGACCGCGATTATGCCACGGATATAACATCCGTATGTTCCGGCATGCATCTTCTAGTGGCAGAAGACAACGAACTTAACTACGAGGTGATATCTGAGCTTCTAGGCATGAATGGAATTTCCTGCGAGCGGGCAGAAGACGGTGCAATATGTGTGGACAAATTCAAAGCCGCAGCCCCTGGCACTTACAACGGAATCCTTATGGATCTTCAGATGCCTGTTATGGACGGCATCGCGGCATCCTGTGCCATAAGGGAACTTGACCACCCTGATGCCAAGCAGATCCCTATAATCGCGATCACGGCAAACGCTTTCGCAAAGGACATTGAGAGATGCCACCTGGCGGGTATGAATGAACACTTATCCAAGCCACTGAACATAAGGAGACTTATAAGTATCCTTTCAAAGTTCAAATAATATTAATGTTCAGATAATATCAACATAAAAACATAAACCTAAGAATAGGGGGTATCCGTGGATACCCCCTATCTTATTTCTTGTTCATGATAGCATCTATAGACTTTATGCACGCGCTCCTTATCCCTGACTCTTCAAGGGATGCCACACCGCAAATGGTCGTACCTGAAGGTGAACACACATTATCCTTTAACACTCCCGGATGTTCCCCAGTCTCCAGCTGTAGTTTTGCTGATCCAAGGATCATCTGTGATATCAGTCTGTACGCTGTCTGTCTTGGAACTCCGTACTTTACAGCCGCATCGGCGTATCCCTCTATGAACAGATCCACAAATGCAGGACCACATCCTGTCACAGCACCGCCTATTCCCATGAGATTTGAAGGAAGCTCCTCAACTATTCCGACGGCTGCAAACAGATCCTTTATCTGTGCACGTTCTTCCTCCTCAAGTGAGTTCTGCGCCTCAAAGAGCATGACACCCTCATACACCATGGCTGGTGTATTCGGCATCACAAACTGAACCCTCACTGAACTGTCAAAATACTCGCTGTACTTCTTGAAATCCCATCCTGCAGCCACAGACACCAGAGCCTTTCCGTGAAGTTTCTCTCCGATCTCCACCAGGACATCATTTATCTGGTAGGGCTTACATGCCATGATGACAGTGTCCACAGCATCCACCAGCTCCGAAAGTGATCTGCACGGAGTAAATCCATATTTCTCCGCATTGCCGAGCAATTTTTCATAGTGCGGTGCATATGCATACACATCTCCCGCCGCTACCTTGCCAGAATTAACAAATCCTGCACAGAGTGCCTGTGCCATATTTCCCATACCTATAAACCCTAATTTGTCCATAACGATCTCCTCCGGTTTGTTGTATTGTTGATATCCTTTATCTGAGACAACTGATGCTACTGCAGCACGCCGCTTATCGTGGCTGCTACATCTTCATCACCTATGAGTGATATGTTGTTGATACAGATAAGATCATCTGCCTGCTTTTCCTTAACAAAGTCTATTACATTAACATTTGAATATCTGTAGTCCAATATATATATAGTGGAATAATGATCCACTAGGAACGGTATGAACGCATTTCCATATGATTCCTTCATCACCACGCACGTCGATCCATCAGTGACTTTTGGATTCTCTATCACTGCCATCGGTGTATCTCCGCCGACAAATGTCGAGTACAGGGTACCCTTATCCCAACCATTGACATCCATTATAACGTTCCACTTCTGCTCTGAACCATCATCATTCCAGTAAGTCATATCATTTGTTCCTATAGGTTCATAAGCATATATGGTATCAGGGTTCTTCTTCATATCTGAATTCTGGAGGGTATTGTAGAAGCTGCCAAGGAACCCCTTAAATATATCTTTTTTTCTCTTATCCAGCGGTATCTCTGTTATGCCCTTGGTCTTGCAAAACTCCTCATATGCGTAGAAAGCTCCGTCCGCCGTCCAGTGATGGTCACTCCTGAAGTAGATATATTCATCATTGTGCTCTTTGAGTGTATCGAATATATCCACAGTCTTTACGCCCTGCATCATACTATAGTAATATTCTATCGCCTGCTTCTGGTCAGAGCCCCCAAGTTTTGCAAGATCGTCATCTGGAAGGAGCACTCCTGAATTGTTTGGCACAAGTATGTCGTATACATCTGCCACACCAGAAAGCTTTGATGCCGCATTGTTCATCGCATTTATATACTCAGTGGCAGAATCCTGTACAAAGTAATACAGGCTGTACGCCGCACCATCTTTCACATAGAGGTTATCCTGGAGCTGCTTCTGGAACGCAGCATCCATAGCCTTCGAATCAGGTGGATCAACGGTCTGCACTGTTCCGTCTCCCGTAGAGGCATCCTTATTCACCTTGGAACCTGTCTTGCTTGCAGGAAGTCCGATCTCTGGATCCTCGGTTGTCACCTCGGTAGTTGTCGCCGTGGTCTGGAAGTTCTGCTTCTTTTCATTCTCATCAGTCTCCGGGATATCATCGCCCTTAGTGTTTCCGCCAACCATCTGGGTTCCAGTCTCTATGCCATAAAGTGACTTGAGTCCCTGATCCGCCGCCACAAGTTTATCTCTCATCGGATATGTGTCTGAGTACCACAATGACACACCTTCAAAATACGAACCGTCAAGAAATGATGTTATCGTAAACGATGGGAATTTAGCCAATTCCCTTTTTTCTGTCATAGACTTTTTTGGCCTTACGAAGAACAGCAGACCGATAAACGCTCCGACCGCCATTATCGCCGCAAATGCCAGAACCCCGATCGCCCTGAACTTCCTGATCTTCATTTTCTGGCTTCTGGAATATCTTCTCACATACCGTCTTCTGCTACGGTTGATATTTTGTCTTGAACTATTTCCTGAATTTCTTCTATTCATATCATATCCACTCAAATCTACTTTCGTCTCCCCGCCTGAGTATACCAACACAGACCGAGATCTAATATACAATTTCTTTAAATCAATAAGTCTCTATAAGTTTTTCTACCCATCCTTCCTAGAACTGGAAGTACAGGAACGGATTGTAGCTCGCGCCAACCAACGCCAACACTGACACTATCAGAAGTATGGCAGGTGTTATCATCTCCAGCACATTATGCACGTTAAACACCAGCGCATTCTCCTTGCCCATCTCTATCATTGTCTTTCTGAATCTCTTGCCCAGATTGGTACATGCCACTCCTGCAAATATAAGGAAGAAAATGTTCTTGAGGAACACGGTTCCAAGTGCCATATTTGCAAATCCTGAAGTGCCAACTCCGAACATTCCTGCAAGCACAGTACCAAGCTCAGAAAGATTCTCAAACCTAAATATCGTCCAGCCAAACAGGATGACAAGCAATGTATATATGTGTGATGCCACAGGTCCAAATCTTCCGCCGAGGAAGAACTTCTCAAGGAGCAGGAACGCTAGATAGTAAAGCCCCCAAAATATATAGTTCCAACTCGCGCCGTGCCACATTCCGGTAAGGAACCACACTATCGCCATGTTTCTTATGTATTTGGCAGTGCTGCACCTGTTGCCACCGAGCGGTATGTACACATAATCCCTGAAAAATGAGCTAAGTGATATATGCCATCTTCTCCAGAAATTATTTACTGAGTTTGCCATGTATGGATAGTTGAAATTCTCATCATAATGAAAACCAACCATTCTGCCCATTCCTATAGCCATATCTGAATATGCCGAAAAATCCAAATATATCTGCATCATATACGCGATCATTCCTATCCACATTCCAAGTGTCGTCTGTGCCTTGAGGCTTTCAACACCGGCTGGGAGAAGTGTATCGGCGATGCTTGCACAGGAATTGGCAAGTATTGCTTTCTTGGCAAGTCCCACCGTAAATCGTCTGACACCCATATATATGTCATTTTCTGTTATCTTTCTATTGTCTATCTCATCAGCTATTGTCTCGTATCTAACGATAGGTCCCGCTATGCACTGGTGAAAAAGGCTTGAGTACAGAAGAAGCTTCCAGAACTCTCTCTGCGGTCTCACCTGGTTTCTATACACATCCACCACATATGATATGAGCTGGAATGTGTAGAATGATATTCCTATAGGAAGCACCAGCTCCGGCACCACCTTTGGAACGCCAAATATCATTTTAAAATTGCCGAAAAAGAAACCGAGATACTTAAATATAGCCAGGCAGCCAAGCATCACCACAATATCACAAACCAAATAGAACTTCTCAGATCTCTTTGTATATCCAGTTCTCGCCTCGTCGATCTTAAGCGCAAATATCCAGCTCACCAGAGTTTCGCCGGCCAGCAGCAGCAGATATCTCGGACCACCCCATGCGTAGAACACTAATGAAAATATGAGAAGCACCTTATTGCGTTTCTCCTTTGGGACTGCAAAATATACTATGAGATTGGCAGTCAAAAATACAAATAAAAATATCAAACTTGAAAAAACCATACTTATTATCTCCAAAAAAGCTTTCTAAAAATCACTTAATCGGCAGTATTATACTTCACAGCAGACTTTATCTCAACATAAAAAAACGTAAATATATCGGCAGATCTACAAGTCTACAGTCTGAACCTCTCTGTCCCTGGCCATTCCATTTATAAGAAAGCTGACCCTGCCATTGCCTATTGTTATGTCTTTCTCATCCGCGCCTATATCCATTCCTACACTGTTTGTGACCTGAGTGTTAATATCAGAATTGACAAACAGTATTTTCGCCGTATGTTTACCATTTCCCATTGCATAAGCATTTCTTCCCTGTGCCACAACCTTGACATATGCATACCTTATCTCTATATCCGTATCCCCATTCCTACAACCTATTCCATAACACTCGTTGGATCTGACATTCATGACTACATTGATGTTCTGCATCCTCACCCTGCATTTGCTGCCTCCCAGAGTTCCCACAACTGCTGTTGAGATGGATGCTCCGGATATCTTCCCGGAAATATTCTCTATCTGGATATCAGCATTGCCATTGTATGAGCCTATGGATACACTTCTTGCTATACCGTTATATATCTCTATATCACAGTTCTCAATTCGAAGTTCACAGTCACTATCCATACAACCGATTACTACACCCTCCTGGCCACGCTGGTCTATCTCAAATCTTCCCTGCTTGATATATATGTTGCCGCCAAGTCCAGAACCTATACCTATACCTCTCATCCCCGTCGCAGTTATGGACAGAGTTCCATCCTGGCTGAAATACAAGTCTCCATGTCTTGAGGACAGATCATTTCCTATACAGTAGTACTTGCCGCCTGCCTGAGTTATTCTCAGATCTCCATCTCCGGCAATCTCCAGTCTTGACGACTCTGGAACCTGAATACCTCCGGTCCTCAGTTCATTATCCCCAGTCAGAACTATTCTGACGTCACAGTTGTTTCCAAGCTTTATACATGGGGTTCCTTTTTCTCCTCCAAGGCTTATACTGTCTATCCGAAGCTCACCTCTGAAGCCGTCCCCTATATTCATCAAAATATTTGATTTAAAACCTGGCGTACCTGTCATATTTATATGTCTGTATTCCTCTCCTATCTTTCTGAAATCGAGGGCAGTATATTTGTTGAACGCAAGCTGAACCATGGATATATCATCTTCATCAGTGATAACATATGTTTTCTTTCCGTACTTTGTCGTCTCCGTCTGATTATACTGAACTATCTCCATGACGACCTTCTTGTCTATCTCTTGGATTGCCTGAGACGAAGGTTTAGCAGTATAGTACCCCTGTATCAGATCCGCACCAAGACGTATGACTTCCCTAAGTTCCTTATTAAGCTCAACCCCCTCGGCAAGTGTCACTATGTCGTTGTCATGGGCAAACTCTATGATGTCTTTCACAAAATGCTGTTTCTGCGGATCTTCATGTATATTGGTCATAAGCATTCGGTCTATCTTCACATACCTCGGCATATAACGCAGAAGATTATTTACATTGGAATAGCCGGAACCGTAATCATCTATGGCGGTCTCAACATTCATCCCCAGGTACTTTTCCTTGATCTCTCCAAGCATCTGATCGCTGAGTTCTGCTTCCTCCGTAAATTCCACAACTATCTTATCTCCCAGCTTTCTAAGCAGTTCCTCAATAAGTTCCTGATCATTGTCGGAAAGTCTGCAACCAGGTATACTGTTGAGGAATATCTTTTTGCCCTCAAGCTCATCTTTTTTCTCTTCCACAAGACTGAGTACATTGACAAATGTCGCCCGCTCCACATCGCTGAGTCTACCCATCCTCTCCGCACTCTCTATTATATCGAGCGGTGACACATACTCATCACCAGATGTTCTCATGAGTACCTCGTAGGCATATATCTGGCCTGTCCTGGCATTCACTATCGGCTGGAAGTAATATGCGAGCCTATTGTTGTCCAGTATCTCTGCAACCATTCTGTCTCTTTCCAGATCCGCCTCAGTGAGCTCCGGATTGCGGGAGCTTTCTATATACTCCTTCATCTTCATATTATTCTTATTATTTATAAGGTCATTGATGTACTTGTCAAGATCTTCCGCCCCTGTGATCATCTCTCGATCCACGGCATAACAGATCTCTATTTTATAATCATCTTTATTAACCTCATTGAACCTTCTTGTTCCAGCCTCGATGCGCTCTATGACGTCCCTCGCATAATTTTCATTTTCCTCTTCCATTCTGGAAGCAACCACAAATTCGTCATTGCACATTCTCATGCACACATCTGACTTACTGATTGAAGACATGATGATATCGGCAAGTACCTGTATTGCATCATCACCAGTCTTTCTGCCTAATCTGGTATTGACCTGTCCAAGCCCTTTCATATCTATTGCAAATAGCAGAATACGCTTTCCATTCATCAACGCATCTTCGCATATATCCCTGCATTTATGAGTAAATCCGTTGTAATTGTAAACACCGGTAAGGTCATCTCTCGTCTGTGAAGCATTAAGCCTGTCTATGAGTTTCTGAAGATTTGCCTGTCTGTAAAACGCCTCCATCCCCTGCATGACCTGCTTCAGCATGCCTCTGTAAAGTCCGCTGTAAGACTCGAAAGCGTCCCCCCCACTGATCGCCGCATAACCGAAACACCTGTCATTAAAATTCAACGGTGTAAATATATATGCCTCTGGTTCATTCCTGTCATTGTCAAGTTCTGGAAGAAGTTTCGACACATCGAAACACTCATCAAAATCTATAGCATTGTTTCTGTCTGATCCGCCATATTTTATGATTCTATATATATTCTTGGTGTAGCCTACTCTGAGTGCATTTGCCCCCATCATAACTTCTGGTGCATTCCAGTACTCATTCATGCATATGCTGAAATTCCTTAAACTGCCATCTGGATGTGTATACTGAAACACCGTGTTGAAAAAACCTCTGTAATCAGTCTGTGACAGAAGATCCTCCATCAAGTGATTGTAATATGTGTCATATGCCCCCATCTGGGAATCAATATTCCACACCCTGACACTGTCCTTGCTGCTGTACGCCTGATCTGCAGCAGCCGAATCCATACACTTTTTACATCCACAGCTCTTACCCCAATGTATACGTGCCCTGCATTTGTACGGCTTCGGATCTATCCCTGAAAGTTTTGCATCTACCCAGTCAGCAACATATATTCCATCCTGTCTAGCTGGAATATCCACAGATGTGAGCGGTATAGCTCTCTCATCATTCAGATCTGTTGTGTCGTATCCCACAAGTGCAATATCCTCCGGAACCTTCACTCCTCTTCTCTCGAGTTCGGCAGCAAGTCCCAAAGCCATATAGTCACTGGCGCACACAACTGCATCCGGCATTTTCTCCCTGTCATCCAGCAGTTCATCCGCCATTTCTCTTCCCGAATCATACCAGTTATTACCATAATATATATCGGAATCTCTGCATTCCATGCCGTGTTTTCCAAGACTGTCCAGAAACCCCTTTTTCTTCATTTCTGAATTGATATTATTTTCCCAGCCATTAAGCAGGACTATATCTTTATATCCATGTACATCTATCAGATGATCTGTCAGCTTACAGATATTCTCTCGGTGATCTATATTTACAGAATCATACCCATCGACATAATCCTCCACGACGAGAACCGGGCCTTCATATTCCTGCTTCAAGCGCCACAAAAGTCCCTCAGCTGTTCCCGGAGTTTTTATTCTGTCGGTAAATATGATCACAGCATCATACGCCCCAAATTCAACCAGATTAAATATATTCGACTCACCTATTCCACGATCACTCGTGTCCTGGCATTTCAGATACATCGAAAACACACATACATCGTACCCAAGCTGTGCTGATCTCTCAAACAGACCCGAAAGGAATCTGCTTTGAGTATACTCATCCGCCTGCGCTGTGAGTACGCCTATCCTTTTTCTTCTCATAACAACATACGCCCTTTACCCTTTGTTATTAAAATTACCCCCTGGACTGATGCCCACAATTAAGATGATTTTATCACGTTATGACAAAAGTGTATATATCTCTAAACAAAAAAGACACATTCAGAGACTGTAAAGCTCCAATCTCCAAATGTGTCTTTTTATACTTTGTCTTAGAATTCGTTCTCTACGCAATCAAGTGCTGCTGCTATTACCTTGTCCATATCATAATACTTGTACTGTCCAAGTCTTCCGCCGAATATAACGTCTTTACGTGTCTCAGCAAGCTCTCTGTACTTCTCATAGAGCGCATTGTTCTTGTCATTGTTCACCGGATAATATGGCTCTACACCCGGTTTCCACTCTGCTGAGTACTCACGGCTGATAACAGTCTTTGGCTGCTTGCCAAACTCAAAATGCTTATGCTCAATGATTCTTGTGTAAGGGACATCCCTGTGTGTGTAGTTCACAACTGCATTTCCCTGATAATTCTCCTCATCAAGAACTTCTGTTTCAAATCTTACTGAACGATACTCAAGCGGACCATACTGGAATCCGAAGAACTCATCTATCATACCTGTATAAACTGTCTTGTCTGCGATATCTGGATTCTCCTTGATGAAGTCGAAATAATCTGTATCAGTCTTGACATCTGCGCCCTCAAGCATCTTCTCAATGATCTGTGTGTATCCGCCCATAGGGATTCCCTGGAAACGATCATTAAAGTAGTTGTTGTCATATATGAATCTTAAAGGCAGTCTCTTGATGATAAATGCAGGGAGCTCCGTACAAGGTCTTCCCCACTGCTTCTCTGTGTATCCCTTTACAAGCTTCTCATATACATCTGTACCAGCCAGCTTCAGAGCCTGCTCCTCGAGGTTCTTTGGCTCTCCGATGTTCAGGTCTGCAATCTGCTTCTCAATGATAGCCTTTGCCTCTGAAGGCTTCTTAATACCCCACATCTTGCTGAATGTGTTCATATTGAATGGCAGATTATACAGTTCATCCTTGTATGAAGCAACAGGTGAGTTGATATAGTTATTGAACTCTGCGAACTGATTTACATACTCCCATATCTTCTTATCAGATGTGTGGAATATATGTGCACCGTACTTGTGTACATTTATCCCCTCTATCTGTTCCGTGTAAATGTTTCCTGCGATGTGTGAACGCTTGTCGATAACAAGACAGCTCTTGCCTCTCTTATTTGCCTCGTATGCAAATACCGCACCGAATAGTCCAGCACCTACTATGAGGTAATCATACTTTGCCATATCTCTTTATCCTCCTTATCCTTTTTTGTATATTTACTAAATGTGAAGATAATCTCTCCAGAACTTCTCTGTTGTCATCTCCTTAAATGAATCCCTGTATGCCTGATCCACCTTCGCATGTGTCTTCTTGTATTTTGAAAGCACCTTTCTGTATCTCTTTATGAGCGCGAAGCACTTCTTTCTGTTAATTGGTCTTATTGCACCTGTCATGTTATTTTTGTTCACTGCCACAAGCGTCTTCTTCATATAGTTCTTACCCGGAACAAAGAACCAATCATATGCGATGATATAAGGCGTTCTTCTGAGCAGGAAGTTTGGAAGAAGGTGACCATTGATGGTTATCACATACCAAAGCTTTTGTAATCTGTTGAGGCTCTCATACTTGTACGGATCTGTTGGGAGTTCTCCTGAATATCCAAGATCTGAGAGAGGTACAAGCTTCTCGTTCTTGGCATTATGCTCCTTCAGACTCTTCTCGCCGTCAAGAGTCTTGATATACTCAGGCCCCTTGAGGTAATCATCCACGGCATCAATAAGCAGCTCTGCATTGTTGTACGCAAATCTTGTGATATCCTTCCAGAACATAATCTTAATTCTCGCAAGGAAATCCTCATCCTGACAGATTCCACTGGCAGCCTGTATAACAAAACTGTTTCTGTGCACCTGGTAAAGCTCCATTGCAGCATTGAACTTGCCAGCAAATCCCACATGCCAGATACATATACCATTGAGTGCAATAAATCCAGGCTTGTTTCTAAGTGAAAACTCTACATCATCACCTCTTACGAAGACTGGAAGAGGGAGTCCTCTCTCCTCAATGTGCTCAACAGGAATACAGCAGTACCACCATCCTGCATACGCATCCTCGACATCAAAGCTGTAGTTTTCATTTTGCACTATATTAGATATGTTTCTCATGTCCATAGGCTTCTTTATCGGACCGTATGATCCATCATTCTTATGGACATATCCTACATCTTCATACTGTCTCTCACGGATATCGTAGTCAAACATGGCTCCACTTAAGAAGCACTTCTTGTATTCATCCTTGAGAATCCTCAAGAGATAATATGTCCTGAACAAACTCTCAGGCATGACCATTACATCATCATCCATCAGAAGAACATGAGTAGGCTTGTCCTCTCTATGAAGAGCCTCTATCATACCTCGCGTAAATCCACCGGCACCACCTACATTATTGTTCATGTATACCTTCAGATCCTCTGAATCAAGTTCCTCCGGATCAAGTTCTCTGTCATTATCAATTACGTGCACGAAAAGATGTCCCTTCAGGTCACTTCCCTCACACAGAACATTCTTCTTGATAAGGTCGATATTTCTCTTGATGTATTCCTGCTTCTTGAATGTTGTGGTCGCAAGCGAAATGTTGACATTTCTTATTCTGTCTTCTTCTATATCTCCGGAGTAATATCCACTGTATACCTCCACGTCCTCAAGAGCATCCATTCTGAATCCAACAAGTGCCTTGTCTGTTTCAGGAATGCTTATGACAACCTCGCTGACCTCATCGCACTCTACAACCTGATCGCAAAGTGTATTGTATGTTACCGCAACCGAGGCAGCATATATTGCATACACCGATATATTCGCCTTCCCCTTCATTGTAAGATGAAGTTTAAAGTTCTTTACACCTGTATATTCAGCCCACCTCTTAACCTGTATGCAATTGAAATAACTCATAAAATTGACTCGGTTAAACTTCTGCACTATATGGCATTTTTTATCTGAATCATAAGTAAATGGCGATCTATAATCCTTGCCTATAGCACTGAACTCAGGATAATCAACTATATTCATATCCAGATTCATCTGAAGCATAACATTCTGCAACTTTACACTTTGTAACATTACTCCTATCCTCCTATGTCTTGTGAATCATCTTTATTTTAATTATACTCATATATAATTTAGTGCAATTCCCTATTCCTGTGGCTTCTCCGCCTCATTATCCACATTCACAGCTTTGTTATCTACATTCGCTGTTTCTGTCTTTTCTTCAGCAGGGTTGGACTCAGCTGATGCATCTGCCTTTCCACTCTCTGTCTCAGCCCCGGCTTCGACTTTATCATGATTCTCAGCTTCAGCCATCTCCTCAGCTTTCTTTTCAGCTTCCTCAGCCGCTTTTTTTGCAGCCTCCGCCTTCTTTGCTGCCGCCGCAGCAGTCTTCTTTGCAGATGCAGCTTTCTTTTCAGCCTCAGCCGCCGCTTTCTTGGCTGCATCGGCTATTATCTCGGCATCAGCCAACGTGTTAATAACAGGTTCCATAACTGTATCCGGATCCACCGGACCGCCGTCTCTTGCGCCTCCTAAAATGATCGGCACAGGTGATTCCATCTCCTTCTGGAATGCATCGCATACCTTAGCGGAATCTCCAACCATTATTATATTGCCATGATCAAGCCACATAGCCTTGCTGCACTGTTTCTTTACAGACGCAATATTGTGTGACACGTACAGTAGAGTTGTTCCACCCTTGAGCATCTCATCCATCTTGGCATTACATTTCTTTCTGAACTTTAGATCTCCAACTGCCAGGATCTCATCTGCTATGAGTATGTCAGGTTCAACCGCCGTTGCGATTGAAAATGCAAGTCTTGTCTTCATACCTGATGAAAAGTTCTTGACCGGTGAATCAAGGAACTCCTGAAGTTCTGAGAACTCCACTATCTCGTCAAACTTTGACTCTATAAATTCCTTGGAGTAACCAAGGAGTGTTCCGTTTAGGAATATATTTTCTCTGGCAGTGAGCTGTGGGTCTATTCCAGCACCAAGCTCTATGAGCGCCGCAACAGTTCCCGACACCTTCACGCTTCCCATGGACGGCTTCAATATTCTGCTAACAACCTTGAGAAGAGTTGATTTACCAGCTCCATTTGTTCCGACGAATCCCCAAGCTTCGCCCTTCTTGATTTGCAGGTTGATGTTCCTGAGCGCTATGAACTCCTGGAACATGAGCTGCTTGGTGACAAGACGTATGAAGTACTCCTTCAGATTGTCAACCTTGAGGTTATTCTTGTTAAATCTTATCGTGACATCATTCAGTTCTATGATGGTCTCACCATCCGCAACTGTTGTGGTCTGCTGTGCATTTGATGTAAACACTCTGCTGACCTCATGTGTCTCTTTGTTGTGATCTATTGTGCTCATCAGACTCACCTCCTATATATAAAGAATGAACTTATCCTGATTCTTCTTGAATGACAAGGTTCCTATACCAAAGAATACAATAGCATAGGCAAAACCAAGTCCCACGATGATAGGATCAGGAAGTGTGCCCGTGTGAGCTATACTTCTAAACTGGCTGATATACACATACAATGGATTGAAATATGTCACAAGGAATTCCAACCAGTCAGGAAGCATACTGATCGGATAGAATATAGCCGAACAATACATCCACATAGTGGTTATGGCATTCCATATATATCTTGTATCCCTGAAAAATACATGAAGCTGTGCAAGGAAAAATCCCATTCCGCAGGCAAACAGATAAGCCTGAAAGAACACTATTGGAAACAGGAGCATGGTCCAGTAAAACGGGGATCTTGTAAATATGATTACAAGAAGGAATGCTCCGAGTGAAAACAGGCAGTCCACCAGTGAACTTGTTATCTTGGCAAGCGGGAACATGAATTTCGACACGTATGTCTTCTTGAGCAGTGCCGAGTTATCTGTGATACTTCCGAGCGCCTTGCCACATGAGCCTATTACAAATTCATACAGTATACGTCCTGCAAACAGATATACAGGGAAGTGCGGTATCTTTCTGTCAAACATCTTCGAAAATACTATAACCATTACTATCATAACGAGCAGCGGATTTAGTATACTCCACACATATCCCAGAAAACTTCTTCTATACTTAAGCTTGATATCTCTCGAAACAAGCTGGTTCAAAAGGTCTTTGTAATTAAAAACTTCCAAAAAGCTACCGCTTTTCACTTTCATTTTATGTCTATCCTCCATCATATAATCTCTAGTCAAAACTCTTGTTATGCCTCAGCTTGTTGTAAAGCTTTGAATTCAGCATCCTGTTGTAGCCCTCCAGGCCGACATGAGCCGCATTGAGAAGCTTGAGTATCTTGTAATGACTCATGGTCATCTCAACAACATGTCTGTCTTTCTTTGCTATATATCCCATCAGCTGATCTACACGCGCCACGCCCTTTTTCCTGTCGGGGTCGCACAACATGGAAGTAACCATAAAACTCAGCAATAGCAAATGTATCTTTTTATCACAGTACTCGAGAGCCCACTGATCCGTTATATCCACCCTGTTCTTCAGCATCTTGACTATGACCATCTTGGTGTGGTCTATCCTCTTCAGCTGGTTTTCCGCAGATACACTCTGTGAGACATCTCCTATTCTATATTCATATATGAACAGTCCAAGAGGAAGTATGGTGTGAGCCACACAGCATGGATATGTTGCATATTCATGATCCTCATAGAACACATTCTCTGCAAGCTTTACACCGTGCTCTCTGTAGAACTCAGTTCTGTATGTTATACCGTGGAATGTCAGGCTTCTGTCGAAGTTCTTCCAGTTGCCCATGATCTCCTCCATGGTGTACTCTCTTCCAGGCTCATCCGGAAAGCATCTCCAGTTCTTTATCTCGCCAGTGCTTATATTGATGGTGTGATGACATGTGAGTACCACATCCGCAGATGCCCCTGAAATGATATCCAGAAACTCAGGAATACTCTCTGTGTTAAACCAGTCATCAGCATCCAGTACCTTCATGTACTTTCCTCTGGCGGCTTCCGATCCCGCGTTGATAGCGGATCCATGCCCGCCGTTCTCTTTATTTATCAGCGACACACTATCCGGATATCTTTTTATATAATCCTGACAGATCGCCTCACTTCCATCTGTTGAACCATCGTTGACAACTATGATATCCATCTGATCCATTCTGTCTGGAACTATCAGCGATGCCAGACATTTGTCAAGGTATGGCTTGCTGTTGTAGGACGGAATTATAACGCTTAATATCTTTTCGCTCATTTCTATCTACCTATTTTCAACTTAATTCTTTCCCAGCCGGTTCTCATGCATGCCCTTCAGAATCAACCTGAAGGCTTTGAACCACGAAATGTCTCTGTTAAACTGATGTCTCTTTCTGACGCTGTAGTATACCGCATACAGAAGTGCTGGTACATATCCCATTATATATCTTGTCGTGTTTCCTCTGTTGATGAAGAACTGCTCATCATATCCTTTGAACCATGTCGATTTTGTCTGCGCCACATCGGCTATGACAAATGGAACAAAGTATATCGCAAGGCCTTTTTTTCTACAATCTGTAAGGAACTTAAGTTCTTCCTCTGCCCCATTACCCGAGCCGGCTCCCATTCGCTCATCAAAATATACGTCATTCTCTATCAGGCTTTTTCTGCGAAATGAAATCTGCCATGACGCGACATGCATCAGATCAAAATATCCAAGCTTTGTCGGTTTGTCCCGGTGTATCGTCTTCTGATTGCCTATGTCAAATATCATCACATCCGCCTCCGGGATATCCTTGTAGGCGGTCAATATTCCTTCTTCATAGTTATCAACAAAAACTTCATCATCATCACACAGAAGACATATATCTGCTGTTGATTTCTTTATCGCATAATTTCTACTTTTTGTAAGTCCCGTGTCATTCACCGAATATATTCTGATCTTCCTGCCGTCTTTCTCATACTCTCTGTATCCGTCATGTCCGCACTGGTCAACTATCAGTGTATCAGACTTTATGCAGGATTTTTCGACTATGTCTTCACCACGGAGATTCATGCACGAAAGCAGTATCTCTAATCTCATATATCAAACACCTATTCTTATCCAAGGAGTGTTCACGGTCTTTCTCCAAAAGTCCGCAGAACGCATAGCTTACTTACTTATACAACTATTGTCTTCAAAAGTCAATAGAATACATTACAACGAAAAAGCGGAGGGCTTTGTTTATAGTTTTAGTCAAATCCTCCGCTTTTATAATTTTTGTTATCTGTATTATTTATCTTCCTGGGCATGCCTCTGCTTCATGAGCACATATCCCTCAAACAGATCCAGATCTTCCTTGGTCGTTATCTTGATGTTGGACTGACTTCCCTTTGAGAAGTATATAGTCTCTCCCATCTTGTACATAAGAGTTGTTGTGTGCGGCTCAACTTCCTTGATAACTCCAGTCTCAACCGCTCTCTTATATATATCCCTGATATAACCGTATCTGAAGGCATGTGGACTGTTCATGCAGGCTATAGTATCTCTGTCTATCCACTTTGTAGTCTTCTCATCGTCATCCTTAACACCTGAGAGAAGGTAAAATGGAGTTGTCGATATGGCATTGCCCTTTATCTTACATACTCTGACCGCATCTGCTATGATGTCTCCCTCCACAAACGGTGAAGCACCGAAATGAACCAGCACTATGTCGTCCTCTGAACACTTGTCCTGAAGATTGTTTATTCCATTGAGAACCGAGCCCTGAAAATCAGCGCCGCCCTCAGTTATCCATTTAACTTTGCTGAGACCGTAGGTGTCAACAAGTTCTTTCATATAATCAATATGCGACTTGACACACACGACCTCGATGGCATCTATATCCTCATGTTTCTGAAAAGCCTCTATCGTGTAAACGATGACCGGCTTGCCAAGTATCTTTACAAACTGTTTAGGCATTCCCGCGCCAACTCTTGAGCCAACGCCACCAGCCAATATAACTGCTATGTTCATCTCTTGTCCTTCCTTATGAAAAATCTAATTCTCAGATATAATTTCTCAAATTTAATATCTCTGTCACCTTATAAGGTCCTCTCTGCATCACTGCTCACTCTCATATGACGCGATCGCCTTGTCAAGAAATCTGTTGCATGTCCTGTAGCACTGCAGGAAGAAGAAACCATCCTCCTCGCCCGCACTACCCTTGTACAGTGACCAGCAGAAGAAGTAGAAACCACATATAGGAATAAATGCTATATAATGTCTATGCTCCTCATATGTGAGTTCACGTCCAAAGAACTTCTTCAGGTAGAACTCGATCTGCTCGTCTGTATAGTAATATCTGCAGAGCATACCGCAAATGTCACTGGCAGGATCGTTTATTCCGCCAAACTCCCAGTCTATCAGATAGAAACCACCATCCGATGTTGCCAGGAAGTTTGGTTCATATACATCATTGTGACACAGTGTGTACTTCATACCGTACTTGTCCATGTCCTCCTTGACGTACTCGCCAAGCTTTGTAACTTTGTTTATTATATCTGCAAATTCCACGAACAGGTTGCCCTTTGTGGCACATGCAAGCTTCATAAGTCTGAGTGCCTCGCTGACGAGATCGTAATGCTTGACCTCCGCGTTCTCGGACACCTCGACCTCATGAACCGCTCTCAGATACTCCATTGCCTTGTCGAGCTGATCAGGATACTTCTCAAAATCGCACTCCATGATATTTTCCACGAAATGTGATATCTTCCAGCCCTCTTCGTCAATGTAGATAAGTGTCTTGTCGGCTCCTATCTCTTTCGCCTTAGTCTGTGTATATACCTCAGACTTTCTGTTGACGATGTTGCCGGACGTTCCGCCCGGATGTCTGTATACATATTTGGCTCCATTTACAGTGAAACAGAACGATACATTTGTGAGACCTGCCTGTATTACGTTGATGTCGTTGATCTCCTCGGGCTTGCATCCCAGAACCTTGCAAATATTTGTTACTATCTCTGAGTCTACGTTCATCAGGAATTCAGAGTCAAATCTTCTCAGATCGTTGACTGAATCGAACTCCAGGACCGCAGAGTCGTTTACCTTCTTACAGTAGAGCGTGAGCTGCTTCTCATGCTTTGCGTAGAACTCCTCCCAGAACATGGATGCGACACCAAAATCATCTATCTCTCGTTCCAAAAGCATTCTGAATGTCTTGGAAAATCCTTCGTTGAAGTATGCCTGTCCAACCATGGCATATGCATCGTGTCCGCCTATATACGAACCGGTTATAACGCCCGCATCTGAACAGTCAACCTCAAACTCCCTGAACTTGCCCATCTTATATGAGCAGAGTCTGTATGATACATTATCCTTGTTGTCATCCATAAATGGATTTTCCGGATAATAGTGATCTGCACAACATATAAATGTGTTGCCCAGATACTCTCTTGCAGCATAGAGCGATACGATATTGCCCTTTGATGCAAATGTGTTGTTGATTATAAGCTTCACCCCGTACTTGTCCTCAAGATAGAAGAACTTTTCCTTCATGTAACCAACAACTATACAAATATCTTCAACGCCTGCTTCTCTCAGCTGTTCAATCTGTCTCTCAACCAGTATCTCTCCTTTTACCCTGAAAAGCCCCTTCGGCTTCTCATAGGTGAATGGGGCAAATCTGTTAGACTTTCCCGCAGCCAAAATAATGGCATTTTTCTTAATCATTATAATACCTCCTTACCATCTCTGCACATTTCTGAACCATATCCTCGGTTCTGCTTACATGTGAGTGGCTGTCCATATCTGCTGGAAGTGAATAAATATCACCATATCTGCACTGAAGCTGGAGATCATACTGATTTGGAATGTTGAATTCCATACCGTCAAACTCCATTCTCTTAAGAGGAAATATCCTGTTATAATCAACTATTCCACCCTGCTTGCGTGCAAAGTAACTTACGTTATCAACACCCCACATGATAGCGTTACCTGAGTCTTTCTTCACGCCAAGTTCTTCGTTATATTGATCTCTGACTCCCTCTATAAGCTTTATATGCTCCGGATTGTCAATTCTTCTGTTCTCCCAGTGGTTCAGACTCGGATCATTTCTGATACACTTGTACTGTGTCATGTCCCTGCTGAACTTTCTTCTTCTCTCAAGATTCATCTGCCATGTGCGGTCCATGTCATCCGTATCGCAGAAATCGTAGATAAATATATCCACAAATATCTTGATGCTCTCATCCTTGAAAATAATCCTGACAATATTGCACGTATCCCTGTCTGCACAGAAGTACTTGCTGAGTTGAACACATGTGTCTTCCTCCGCCATGACTTTTTCAAGAGTGTCAATGTCTTTTCTGATCATTCCTACATCAATATCGTCATCCCAAGGAATGAATCCGTTGTGTCTGACCGCACCGATCAGCGTTCCGAAATCGAGCCAGTATGGAATGTTATGCTTATCACATATTCTTCCAAACTCCTTGAGAAGAATGGTTGTAGCCTGCTGTAATACAAACAGTGCCTCGTTGTCATTCTTCAGCGAACGGAAGAAACGCTTCTTGGCATCCAGAGCTGTCTCGTCACCAATTCGAGCCTCGTTCCAGTGGATGAACTGTTCTCTGTTGTAGTTGATATCAGCATGCCTGTTGATCCTGTCGATGGTCTGGTCAATGACAATCTTGAGACCTGAGCTTGCATATACCTCATCAATAACAAGACTGTCTATCATGATGTAGTTTCCAGGGCCATACAGGAAACCACCCCTGAATCCGAAGTATACATAGCCGTCGGAATTTGCTGTAAAGTCAGCTTCCGCTATGAGCCACTTCTCCTTCTCGTCCTCGCCAAACACGTATGATTTTATTGTCTGCACGTTTGTCCTGTCTTTATTCAGCAGACAAAAATCTATACTTGGAGAATTTGTCTTTATTTTGAAAGACACCCTCAATGTGTACCGTAAATTTCTTCTTATAAATCCCGAAAGATTAACGCATGCGTAATCGTCTGCCTCTGACTTAGGCTTTCTCGATAACTTTGTGATGCCCTTTGAATATGATTCAACAAAACAGTTCTTGGTATGCTTATAATGAAGTGTTGAAGCATTATAATTAAGTGGCTGTAAAAACATAACAAATTCTCCTTCCGATCTCGAAATCTTGACACTTAACACTAACTATATCAAATATCATCTGTATTTTCAACGATTGATATTATTGTCAGCGTTTTAGCCATCCCTCTTTATACAAATCTTTGCCACACGGCATTATTGTCCCCCATCGGACGCTTTATTATACTTATATATCTATTTTTTTGCAACTTTTTGGAAAATTGCCGCATTATTCTAATGCTTTCTATATACAAAAAACGGAAATGCCAGACTTTATATCTGGCACTTCCATCCATCTATCCATGGTTATTTTTTATGATTAATCGTTGTATCCGTTTGGATTCATAGTCTGCCACTTCCATGAGTCAGCACACATCTCATCGATATCGTACTGAGCCTCCCAGCCAAGTTCCTTCTTTGCAAGTGAAGCATCTGAGTAGCAGGTTGCTATATCTCCGGCACGTCTCTCCTTGATCACATATGGAACATCATGTCCGCATGCCTTGCTGAATGCCTTGATGACATCGAGAACGCTGTAGCCCTTTCCTGTTCCGAGGTTATATACCTTAACGCCAGGATTCTCCTTGATCTTGTTGATGGCCTTTACATGTCCAACCGCAAGGTCTACTACATGTATGTAATCTCTCACACCTGTTCCATCCGGTGTATCGTAATCATCGCCAAACACTCCAACGCTCTGAAGCTTGCCGATGGCAACCTGTGCAACATATGGAAGAAGGTTGTTAGGGATTCCCTTTGGATCCTCTCCGATAAGTCCGCTCTTATGTGCTCCAATAGGATTAAAGTAACGGAGAAGAATTACGTTCCACTCAGGATCTGCTGTGTGAAGATCTGTGAGGATCTGCTCGATCATCCACTTTGTCCAGCCATATGGGTTTGTAGGTGTTCCCTTTGGACACTCCTCTGTGATAGGAATGAACGCTGGATTACCGTATACTGTTGCTGATGATGAGAAGATGATGTTCTTGCATCCGTTCTTTCTCATTACCTCACACAGGTTGAGTGTTCCTGTGATGTTGTTCTGATAGTACTCAAGTGGCTTTACAACTGACTCGCCGACAGCCTTGAGTCCCGCAAAATGTATTACGCAGTCTGGCTTCTCATCTGCAAATATCTTGTCCATAGCCTCTTTGTCAAGGATATCTGTCTCATAGAAAGTAACATCCTTTCCTGTGATCTCCTTTATTCTGTCGATCGCTTTCTCACTTGCATTGTAGAGGTTGTCGATCACAACAACATCATATCCTGCATTGAGCAACTCCACACATGTATGACTTCCGATATAACCTGCTCCGCCTGTTACCAAAATCTTCATTTTATTATCCTCCTTTATGATGCCGCATCCGGTCTTTAGAGGTCCACCGGGCGCATTATACTCTGCAGATGATCATCACCTGCTTATAAACTTTTTTATTTTTCACTGACGTTTCTCCAACACTATACCACTACATCGCGTTACGTACAATAAAATGTCATAATAATAAATATTAGATGCCCGTCCGATTATCTTGCATTTACATAGTCCACAAACTTGAGGAATGCAGCCTTTCCAGCCTCATCTCTCTTATATACGCCTGCGCACTCAAGGATCTTGGCAAATACATCGCCAATCTCATCCTGAAGTATCTTGTGTACATTATCCGCATTTATATCGTACTTTCCTATGAAAGTCTGTACCCAGTCGTAATGCTTTGCTATATTCTCATGAGCCTTGATGTCTCCGCCTGCCACAAGAACCTCTGCCAGCTCTTCCATCTCGCCCTTGAGTCTTGCAGGAAGCACCGCAAGTCCCATAACCTCGATGAGTCCGATGTTCTCCTTCTTGATGTTGTGATACTGCTCCCATGGATGATAAAGTCCAAGTGGGTGCTCCTCTGTGGTGATGTTGTTACGAAGAACTAAGTCCATCTCGTACTTGCCATCTCTCATCCTTGCGATAGGAGTGATGGTGTTATGTGGCTCGCCGTCTGTCTCAGCGAATATGTACGCATCCTCATCTGTGTAACCTCTCCATGCACCGAGGATCTTGTCAGCAAGCTCTATGATCCTGTCTGGATCCTCTCCGTCAAGTCTGATGACTGACATAGGCCACTTCACGATTCCTGCCTCAACATCCTCATATCCGGCAAATGTAACCTTCGTCTCAACAGGTGCCTTTGTCATGGCAAATGTATAACGTCCGCCCTGGAAGTGATCGTGTGTGAGGATAGATCCACCTACTATAGGAAGGTCTGCATTTGATCCCAGGAAGTAATGTGGGAACTGTCCCACAAATGAGAAAAGCTTCTGGAATGTAGCCTTTTCTATCTTCATAGGGATGTGCTGTCCGTTGAACACGATACAGTGCTCATTGTAGTATACATATGGAGAATACTGGAATCCCCACTTGCTGCCATTTACCTCTATAGGGATGATCCTGTGGTTCTCTCTTGCAGGATGATTTATTCTTCCGGCATATCCCTCGTTCTCCATACACAGCTGGCACTTTGGATATGACGACTGTGACATGGTCTTGGCAAGGGCGATCATCTTTGGATCCTTCTCAGGCTTTGAAAGGTTGATGGTGATGTCGATATCACCATACTCTGTAGGCTTTACCCACTTGATATCCCTTGCAACTCTGTATGTTCTGATATAATCTGTCGCTCTGCTGAGCTTATAATAGAAGTCTGTTGCCTCCTCTGGGGACTTTGCGTACTTCTCTCTGAATGTCTTTATGATCTGGCTTGGCTTTGGAACCAGCGCATTCATGATCTTCGTGTCGAACAGATCTCTGAGGACAACTGAATCCTCTGCGATAAGTCCATTCTCAACTGCGTAATCCAGAATCTCCTTGAGACACTCCTCAAGTTTTTCCGGTGTATCTATAGCTGGCACCTCACCCGGCTCCTCGTAGCTGTCCTTCTTCAGCATCTCAAGGATGGTGTTGGTCGTGTATATTCTGTCCTCTTCCTCTATCAGCTCATTTGCAATTCCGTACTCAACGAGCTGTTTGATGTTTGTATCTATCATGGTTGTATTCCTTCTTTCTCATTACTATCTCTACATTTCATTTTCCAAAACGAGGTGGGAACACCAGCCATGCAAAATTTGCCTTGTATGGTATCGCCCACTCCCTAGGGTCGGCGGCAGTTCGTCGGTGCCATGCGATATACGTCTCCGACACATGGGCACCTCCTCGACGAAGGCTGGTGCTACATCACAATTTTCCTTCGGAAAATTGTGACATTTGCGGGAACACCAGCCATTAGAGTTCGCTTTCAGCGAAGGCTGGTGCTGCATCACAATTTTTCTCCGAAAAATTGTGACATTTACTCTACTACTTTTATTCCGCCGTAAGGTCTTACCTTGAGTACGTGACACGCACCCTCTCCGAAGATCGCCTCGATGTTCTTCTTGTACTCAGCAACAGCCGCATTCTTGACAAATGCCTGGATGGTTCCGGCGAATCCACCACCATGTACTCTGCACACACCATTCTCGCCGATAAACTTCTCTGAGAAGCCAAGTGCTATTGATACATTCTGTGTGAGTGGATCCTTTGCGCTGTATATATTCTGAAGAAGCTTGAATGATGAATCTCCGCTTCTCTTTATAACATCGAGGAAATGATCAAATTCCTGATTCTCAAGTGCTGCAACACCCTCTGCGACTCTGTCCTGCTCTGTATAGAAATGAAGAGCTCTGAGAACCGCTCTGTCATTCACCTTTCCGCTTGCTCTCATCTCACCAACCTTGCTGATGAAATCCTCCTCTGAAACTCTGCTGAGAAGCTCCTCACCAAAGTATTCTGCAACCTGCTTCATCTCTGCAGGAATCGCAGCGTAGTCGTCTGTGAGATCTGCATGTGAACCCTTTGTGTCTACGATACACAGGCTGTACTGATGAGCCTCAAAGTCAACCGGAACCTGCTTGATGACAGGATTTGCCTTGTCGAAGAAGTCGATATATATAAGTCCGCCGACTGCACATGCCATCTGATCCATAAGTCCGCATGGCTTGCCGAAGTATACGTTCTCTGCGTACTGTCCTATCTTTGCAACATCAACTGATGAAACCTTCATGTCATTGTAGAGGCCTGAAAGGATAGTTCCTATAAGGCTCTCAAATGCTGCTGATGATGACATTCCTGCTCCCATGAGCACATCGCTTGTCACAAATGCTGTAAATCCGCCTACCTTGAATCCGTAATCTCTGATTCCTGCAACAACGCCCTTGATAAGCGCTGTTGTTGTTCCCTCAAGTGCAGGATCCTGCTCGATATCATTTACATTGATAACTTCCTTAGGCATATCATCTGACACAAGCTCGATCACGCCGTCCTCTCTAGGCGCCACAATTGCTATGGCATCAAGGTTGATCGATGTAGCAAGTACATGTCCGTTCTGATGGTCTGTATGGTTTCCACACACCTCGCTTCTTCCTGGAGCGCTGTAGATAGCAACCTCCTGATCCCCAAATAACTCAACAAACTTGTCAAGTGCCTTTACGTATCTCTCCCTGTTGTATGGGATCATATCCTTGTCGAGATAGATCTGAGCAAGCTTCTCGTCAAACTCTCCACCTGCGATAATTTCCTTTAATTCTGCGATTTTCTTCATTGTCTGTAACTCCACCTTTCTCCATATTTTTTTATTTTTTCTTAATGTCCGTTCTTTTGTTGTCCATATTGCGCGTTTTTTCTGCGCTACGCCGTTGCGCTTCTTGCTTTGTGAATATAATTCTATAACAATATACAGATTTTGAACATGGCATAGCGTTGCAAATATATGTCCATTTGTTAGATTGTTTTTTTGATTTTGCTGCATTTTATATATATAATTTCTTTATTCTATGGATAGAAACATTTCTTATATGGTATACTCGGAAGTAAATAGAAAACTGTACACTATTAATAAACATTTATATAGAAGGGATGTGTCATTATGCCTGCACCACAAAAACAGCCTGAGCTTATGAATATAGAACAGTACAATAATCTTCCCGAAGATTCACACGTAGAGGTATTCGACGGAGTCATCTACGATATGGAAAGTCCGTCAGAAGTCCATCAGACTATATCCATGGAGCTTTCCACCACAATAAACAACTATATTCGAAACAAAAAAGGCGAATGCAGAATTTTTCATGCGCCATTTGACGTTGTTCTGTCCGAAGCTCCTCTGACAGTGGTGCAGCCCGACCTTATGGTGGTCTGTGACAGAGATAAGCTCGATGGCAGGAGATGTAATGGTGCACCCGACTTCGTAATAGAAATCGTTTCTCCTGGAAATCCGGCAGATGATTATATTCGAAAATTATATTATTACAAAAATGCCGGTGTCAGAGAATACTGGATCGTTGACCCAAGGAGAAATACTGTCACCGTTAATTATTTTGAGAAAAATCTTTTAAATATACAGTATTCATTTGACGCAGTAATAAAAGTGAATATATATGATGATCTGTATATAGATTTTGCCGAGATATCTTCAAGATTGTCAGATTGAAATGGCATCGACGGCATCTCACATCACGGAGCAATGCAAGAATACCAACAAAGCAAATTTTGCATGGCTGGTGTTCAATCAACTACGGAGTATACAAAATGGAAAATAAGATTGTTATGGAATTTCCTCAGGAGAATGACACAGACCTCTACCTGAATGTGTTTGGTCACTCGATAACAGAGCCTCTGCACAAGGCAGGTCCTGCGGTCAAGACCTTCTACCTCATACATTTCGTGCTGGAGGGAGAGGGCGACTTCTATGTAGGGAACGCACACTATCATCTAAAAAAGGGACAGGGGTTTCTGATCGAGCCGGATACCCCAGCCACATATATATCAGACGAACACCATCCATGGAGGTATGTCTGGTTCGGATTCTCTGGCAGATGTGCCCACGACACGCTGAGCAGTATTGGCCTGACACAGAACCAGCCTATATTCACCTGCAAAGATGGCGACAAACTGAAAAAGTACGTATTTGATATGCTTGCTCATAACACCTCGGATCACGCAGACCACTTCAGGCTCATGGGCATGCTCTACCTCGCTCTGTCTGTCATCGCAAATGCACAGAAGGACAAGCTGGAGACTCCATCCGGAAACGCATATGTGAACCATGCCATATCATATATCCAGAACCACTACAGTATGCCGATGAAGGTTGAAGAGTTGTCGGACTACGTGGGCATCAACAGAAGCTATTTCTCCGATCTGTTCAAGCAGTACACCGGGATGAGCCCTGTGAAGTACCTGCAGAACTTCCGCATAACAAAAGCCCAGCATATGCTTACCATATCTGAGCTTTCTGTTGAGAGTATTGCATTTTCATGCGGCTACCAGTCCGCCGAAGCCTTTCACAAGATCTTCCGCAAGACCACCGGCATGTCGCCTAATGCCTACCGGCAGGAAAAGCGCCAGAGAACGCTCTCAAGCCAGGAGACCGTAAATAACAACAGGCCGGATTATATCGTTACGGATGATGAACTATAGTATTATTTGTTTATTTTCACTTTCACTATTTTGCTCCATCCAGAGTATCTTGTCTTTCCTCCATAATTACTGCAGCTCCTAAGACGCACGTAATACGTCCGCCCTTTTTTCAGACTTCCCACAGTTTTTGCAACTGTTTTGCTGCTGCATGTTACAATTTTACCTTTGGCAAATGTTTTGTTTGATGCATATTGCATCTGCCATCTGGTTACACCTGTCATTTTCTTCCAGGATGCCTTAAGTTTTCTTCCTTTCACATTTGCTGCTTTCACAGACGGAGTACACAACCTGGCAATACTGACACCTCTGCTGACTGCAGCCTCCTTGTCTGAACCATTCAGCGTTATATATGCAGCTACTTTATATGTATATTTTCTGCCCTGATTGTTCTTGACTGCTGTATCAACATAAGACACTGTCCCCGCATTTGATATTCTCTTTACTCTGATCCATTTTTTCGTTCCAACTGACTGTCTGTATACGATGTACCCTTTTACGCCGGCAGTTTTTTTCCACTTAACAGATATACCCGCAGACGTATTATTTACAGCCGACATAGTAACCGATCCCGCCGGTCCCACCTGTAACGTGTACGATTTTTTCAACGCCGGATTGTATGTTGGATACATGGTTACCGTAGCTATTCCATTTCTCAGGAATTTCAGTTCAGGCTGCCCTGTTTCCGATTCTGCAATTTCTATAATGCCCGGATCTGATGATTTGTAGATCATACTTATATCAAGCGTATTATTGTAAGCATCATCTGACAGATCATAAGAAACAGTAAATGGTAATACCTGTCCTTTTCTGAAAGCAGCATCATATTCTGTGCTATAAGCACCGCTGTCATCCGACTTTCTCCAGTACGTGGTAAAGTCTGTCATTGTATATATTGATTTCGATTCTCCACATTTGCTGCATCTGAGGTCTACTTTTCCACTTTTGGTATCACATCCCTTTATTACAAATGAATGATCACTTGTAACTTTTTTGACGCTATGTGATGACAGCCTGCCTGAATTGATCTGATAAAATGCTATTTCATTATTTTTCCATGTATACCAGGTAATCCTATCATTTGCCATGACAGGTTCACAGTCTGACAAATCACCTTCCATGCTATATACATCACCTACACGTCTGCCACTGCCAGCTATCTTCGTATAATATACTTTAGAATCTCTGCCCCAGATGAGCACAAAGCTGTCGGATCCTGTCTTCACCAGGTGCGGAGTCTCCGAGTAACCGTCGGAGTAATTTGTAATATTATTAACCTTCACCGAACCAGATGAACGTGATACCGATGCCACATAGATATCTCTTCCATATGTAGCCCCATCACCTATATCCCGGCTTCCGGCTATAAGATATGAGCTTGATGACATCTCGAATCCACCAACTGTAGCCCCTGTATAATTGTCTCCAATTTCCCCATCAAAAGATATGATATCCGTTGCTTTGCAGTTCCACTCACGGAATCCATCCGAACCTATTGCTGAGGGATATTTTATCAGCACAATTGATCTTGGGTATGCATCTCCATGATCTACCGCAACTATCCGTCCGTTTTCCATATGTATAAACTGATTGAAAGAATGACTCACATATCCATATTCCGTGTTCATAACATCCGTAAATGAATCAATCACTTTCATAGTCTGCATATCTACCTGAATTGTAACATTTGCCTGATGATGATATCCATCACTCTTCTTATACATCTCATGGCATGTCCTGATCATCAGATATCTGCCAGATGAAGTCATTCTTGCAGAACCTGCATAAAATGGAATATATGTATTTGCACCTTTCAGTCCACAGGAACTGATTCTATTCCAATTCTTGTCATACTTGGTAATACGATATACCTCAACATTATCAGATTCGTCATAGTTGGTCTGTCCAGAGAGTACATAATAATAATCACCTGACTGGCAAAATCCTCCGAACATGTCAAGTTCTTTATTCACTGTCCTTCTGGACAGCAGCTTGAAATTCTTATCATAATACTCTACAAGATAACCTGATCTGACTGCATTCGCCTGGAATCTCATATATCTGCCATTCTGATAAACAAGATATGATTTCACGGTATCTGACCAGGTGTAATAATCCTGATCACCAATATTGCTTCCCCCATATGTAGTGCACTCGCTCATATCAGCTGCATATCCGTCCAGCATTCCATACCCGCACATTACAAGCACCAATACCATACATGCAATAATTTTTTTAACTGTATTCTTCCCCATTTGCTTCCCCTTTTCTTTTGTCATCTTCAACCATTTATCTTATAAAATTAGTCTGGTTACCTCTCTCTGTGTCAGGGAGTGCCACGCCGGCTGCCTTGCCGGCTTCAAAGCATTTGAGCATCCATGCAAGGTTCCTTGCAAGATTCCTCATGGTCTGCATACCCTCTGCATCATGCTCGGCCTCTCCAGGTACGCGTCCGTGTACAAGATTCCAGTATGTAGAGCCTGCAACAGGCATCTGCGATATGCCAAAGTATTTGTTCAGTACATCAAAAGTTGCCGATGTACCGCCACGTCTTGCAACTGCCACTGATGCGCCCGGCTTATACTCAAACGCCTTCTTACCACTATAAAAAGCCCTGTCAAGGAATGATAATATTCTTCCACTTGGATGAGCATAGTATACAGGTGATCCAAATACGAATCCGTCAGCCTCTTTTGCCTTCTCCACAAATTCATTCACCTTGTCATCATCAAATATACAGCAGCCCTTTGCACCGCACTGGCCACAGCCTATACAGTCTCTTATCGGATCTGCTCCGATCTGGAATATCTCGTAATCTATGCCTTCCTTCTTAAGCTGTTCGCCTACCTCGTAAAGCGCGCGGTATGTATTGCCCTGTGACTTTGCACTTCCATTCAACATTAAAACCTTCATATCCAGTTCCTCCAATCATTCAATCATTTTTCATTACTAACTTAGCCACAACACACATGGCAGTTTCTTCTATATTATATACACTTTACTATAAGAATTTCCAGTTGTTTGTCTGCGCATAGTCCAAACTGCCATCACCGCCTGATCGATTTCCTGTACTCCATCGGTGACATCCCCTTTTCTTTCTTGAACACCCTGCTGAAGTAGAGAGGGTTGTCGTATCCAACAATCTTGGCGATCTCTGTCATGTTATAATCAGAGCTCTCGAGAAGCATCTGAGCATTGGCTATACGCTTTGACATGATATACTGTGTGGGCGTGGTGCCGATGCGCTGTCTAAAGTTCCGTATGAACCAGCTCACGCTCATGTTGTGCATGCTTGCATAGTCCTCCACAAGTATTCCCTCATTATAATGCTCACTAAAATATGCCGCCGCACGGTCCATCTCCTCCGCCATGGCTGACACAGTCTTGGAATCATCATGCCCCTGCTGCCTGTGCACTGAGATGAGTATCTGTCTGAATATATATTCCAGCATCTCCTCATAGTCATCCCGGCAGAGCTGCAGTTCCTGTATCATCTGTTTGAACAGGATTCTATACTCCGCATGGTCTCCACCATAAAATATATTCACATCATCATCTATCCCATATCGTCTGAGTATCTGCTTCACCTCTCCCCCGGTGAAATGCACCCAGAATACTTCCGTGTGTTCGTCCCCGTAATACACATACCTCTGCATCTGTCTTGGTCTGTAGATAACCATATTTCCGGGGCAGACAATCATATCCTTTCCGTCTATCTCAAAATGTGCTTTACCCGCCGCCACGTATATTAGCTGATAATCTTTTCGCCCTTTTGGTCTGTAGGTTGTAAACTCCTTCTGCGTATACAGCTTGTAAGTTCCGCAGCTTGTGACTATGAGCGGTCTGCTCTTGTCCACTATGTCGAGCAGTGAGTTGTGAAGATATGCTGAGTTTGTGTACATGTGTGGCTCCTTTCTTTTGTTTTTTACACTATTTGTGTAAGTCCGTATGTCTCTACCCTTTTCCTATTTGTCTGTTCAGAGACTTTCACCCTGCTGCAAGTCCCCCTTGCAGGGTGCGGCGTATCCGCCTTATAAAATCATGGTACGACATACTCCCTTGTGCAAGCACAGCCCGTATGTCGTACCATGATTTTGCAAGTCTCTGAACGGTATCATAATATGAATATTTTGTCTAATTATATGCATGGACTGTTCATGTGACATTATCTTATAATATATCTAACAAATGACGAATGTACAACGTTTTATATATTAAATCAACCACAGGAGGTATTGTTATGATCATTCCGCGTCACTACGAAAATCTGCATATTTTGCATGAAAATACCATGTCAGAGAGGAATTACTACATTCCAGCAGAGAAAGCATACAGCACACCACTTGATGCAAGGGATCACTCGGACAGAGTACAGTTTCTGAATGGAACCTGGAAGTTCCGCTACTACGACAGCATTTACAAGCTTCAAGACGAATTCTACAGTGAGGGATATGATATATCCGGTTTCGATGATATTCCGGTTCCATCGGTATGGCAGATGCACGGATACGACTATCACCAGTACACCAATGTCAGGTATCCATTTGCATTTGACCCACCTTATGTTCCAAAGGACAACCCATGCGGAGCATATGCGACCGACTTCGACTACGATCAGAACGAGGACGCCCCACTCGCGCACTTGAACTTTGAGGGTGTTGATTCCTGTTTCTATGTATGGCTCAACGGCAGATACGTGGGCTACAGCCAGGTGTCCCACTCAACCAGTGAATTTGACATAACCGAATTCATAAGGAATGGCTCCAACAGGCTCTGCGTACTCGTCCTCAAATGGTGCGATGGAAGCTATCTGGAGGATCAGGATAAGTTCCGCATGAGCGGTATTTTCAGGGATGTTTATATTCTGAAACGCTCTGAGGGTGCTGTATATGACTATTTCATAAAGACCAGCTGTGACGATATAAAGGATCCAACTAAGGCAGATGTAACCATAGACTTCACAGCATTTACAGAATATTCCTGCGTTGAAGACCGTTTTTCATCAAAACCGGAAACAGTGGTTGATAAAGGCGCTGATTCAAATTTTGATATTGAAGTTACCATTCTGGACGCCGATGGCAGCATATGTTCATCAGGCTGTGTAAAATGTGAAATTTGCGCCAAGGGCGATGCCAATACCAATGCAGCCGAGATTAAAACCGTAGCCAGCTCCAGCAGTATTACTTTATCGATTGACTCTCCTGTTCTGTGGAATGCAGAAAGACCATTCCTCTACACTGTCATCATCAGATGCGCCGGAGAGGTCATCACTGACAGGATAGGAATCAGGGAGATAACCATAGAGAATAAGATTGTGTATATCAATGGTATGCCGATCAAGTTTCACGGAGTGAACAGGCACGACTCCGACCCTGTGACAGGATTTACCATCAGCAGAGAACAGATCATCAGGGATATGTCTCTCATGAAGCAGCACAATGTCAATGCCATCAGAACCAGTCACTATCCAAATGTGCCTTATTTCTATGAGCTCTGCGACGAATACGGATTCTATGTGATAGACGAGGCCGACATAGAGGCACATGGTCCAAGTGAATTGTTCTATTCGGATAACAATTGGGACAACAAGGCAGCAAGGTGGAATGAGCCGATAGCCAACAACCCTGAATTCTGTGAATCCATTCTTGACCGCATCAGGCGCTGTGTCATCAGGGACAAGAACCGTGCCAGCGTAGTCATCTGGTCCATGGGAAATGAGAGTGCATACGGCGTGACATTTGAGGAGGCTCTTGCTTGGGTCAAGTCCTATGACAGCTCCCGTCTCACACACTACGAGAGTGCCCAATATACAGACGGCAAGAGAAAATACGATTACAGTAATCTGGATCTCTACAGCAGAATGTATCCATCCATATCCGAGATGGCTGAGTATATAGATGGTGATGGCGACAAACCTTACATCCTGTGCGAATACTGCCATGCCATGGGCAACGGCCCTGGAGATCTGGAGGACTACTTCCAGTTCTTCGACAGCCACGAGACCACCTGTGGCGGTTTTGTGTGGGAGTGGTGCGACCACGCCATATACAGGGGCAAGGCGGCAAACGGCAAGGATATGTACGCCTACGGTGGAGACAGCGGTGAGACTATCCACGACGGCAACTTCTGTATGGATGGTCTGGTGTATCCGGACCGCAGACCACACACAGGACTTCTTGAATTCAAGAACATCAACCGCCCGGTAAGGATCACTAACTATGATGGGGCAAACGGAATTCTGACGCTGCACAATTATCTGGATTTCACTGACATAAGGGATTACCTCACTATGAGCTATGAAGTCACTTGTGATGGACAGGTGGTTACATCCGGGAATATTGATGTTCCTTCCGTGGCACCTCACGGCGATGGGACTGTCAGCCTGGGACTTATTACGGAAATGCAGAACTTTATGCATAACCTATCCACAATCAATGGTTCTGATAATTCAGGCAGCTCAACTGCTGCCGATTGCTCTAGTATCGCTGAGCGTTTCAATGATAAAGCCTGCATAAAGGATATGATTCCACATAGAGCATTCCTCCGTGTGATATGTAAGGCAGCTGTAGGCAGTGCATTTATCAAGGAAGGTGATGTGCTTGGATTCGATGAAGTTGAACTTGACTCACCAAAGCAGAGTACAGGCGAGATTCTGGACAAAACATCAGCTTTGGGCAAGGCACAGACTATGGACAAGACGCAGAATTTGACAGAACAAGATCTAGCCGCTCAGGATACAGCTTCTGTCCATCTTCATGTATCGGAAAGCGACACAGAATTTGTTGTCAGCGGAAGTAATTTTGAATATATATTTGACAGGAACACAGGAAACTTTGCAGGTATTGCGGTGAATGATCAGGAACTTCTCGCTGCTCCATGCGATAAGACACTCTGGCGCGCACCTACGGACAATGACAGAAATATAAAGAACGAGTGGTTAAGAGCCCACTATGACATGATATCCGAGAGGACATATGAGACTGGCTGCATTATAAAAGATGGATGTGCCGTGATATCGTGCACGTCAAGCCTCTCAGCACCAACGGTACAGCCTGTTCTGAGGATAAACGCTGAATGGATAATAACACCTAAAGGAACTATAAAATCAAAAATGCATGTAAAGAAAAATGCTGAATTCCCTACGCTCCCTAGATTCGGCGTGAGGATGATTTTGAGAGAAGATATGCGAAATGTAAATTATATCGGTATGGGGCCATACGAGAGCTATATCGACAAGCACCATGCAAGCTGGCACGGCTCATTCTCTGCATCCATTGATGAAATGCATGAGGACTACATCATGCCGCAGGAAAATGGAAGTCACTTTGACTGCAGCTATGTTCAGGTCAGCGCCCCTGGAGCAAACGACAACTCTGACAGGAATAGCTCCGACAAAAACAACTTTGTCGACAGTTCATCATATCAGAGCATTTGCAATTCGCAGACAACAGAAACGATCGCAGCTACAACAGCCCACAGTGTATCCATGACATCCGCTGTGCCATTTTCAATGAACGCCTCGCCTTACACAGCAGAGGAACTCACAGTGGCTGCCCACAACTATGAACTTCCTGAGAGTAATAAGTCTGTTCTGTGTATCGACTACCGCCAGAACGGAATCGGCTCCAACAGCTGCGGCCCCGAGCTTGATGAGAAATACAGATTTGACGAGGATGAGTGGGAATTTGGATTTACCATGCACGTAAAATAGATACAAAATTATCGCTAAATTAAGTTTATCTCATGAAAAAGGACAAAGTCTCCAAACTTTGTCCTTTTTTCCGCTTATATGAATATTTAGATACAACTTTGTATCTTTTTCACCATTTTGACTGTGATTAGCGAGAATCAATTATCAGATTTACCAGAAATCTGCCAAGCAGCGATATTCCTCTTCATCAGACGCATCTTCTCCGGATCCTTGCCCGGTTTTTGAACGCCGCCTATCACATCGTACTCTATGCCAGATGACACATCGACTACGTCAGGATGTACCTGCTCTATCGCCCGCCGCACATTGTCCGGCGTGAGACCTCCGGCAAGCACAAACAGCCTCCCATCACGCTCTATTTCATTCAAACTATTCCAGTCAAATGTCTTGCCACTTCCAGGTTCACCGGCATCGAACACATAACCTGCAACATTCGAAAGGCTTTGATAATGTGGGTACATATCCATATCCTTCACATTGAACGCCTTCCACACAGGCAAATGCGCACTCTCTATAAGCTCATCGCTGGTCTGTCCATGAATCTGTATCACATCAAATCCCAGCTCACCTATCTCCGCTATCTGATCCGCATCCGGGGATACCACCACCGCAACCTTCTTCACATCTCCCTTCAGTTCTTCAAGTAACCTGCGTGCAGTATCCGCACTGACATTTCTCTTTGACTTTTGGAAATACATCACCATACCTATATAATCAGGTCTCACTTCATTCACCGCAGCCACATCTGCCGGAGTTGTGATTCCACACATCTTTATCTTCATGCTGTCTCTCCTATTTTTTAACATCGGCTCGTCAACAGGCGAAAACTGATGCTACATGTCCTTATCGAACATCAACCCTGATAGGTCAAGTTTATATATCGTGTCAGCCATCTTTTCGTTTTCCAGAAACGCAATCATATATATCGGCAAATATACTTTTTTGCCGCTGACCTCTACATTTTTCTCCGAAAAAACATATGCATATTCTATTCCGTAATTTTCATCAGTCAAGACATTACACAACGCAGAGTGCCGTTTGTAATCCTTACCCGATTTTATCTCCAGTGGAACTACTTTTCCATTCAGTTCTATTACAAAATCAAGTTCACCCTGCTTTTTGCTGTTAAAATAATATTCTTTATGACCTTTGCTGAGTAGTTCCTGGGAAACCACATTTTCAAATAGCGCACCATTGTTTATAGACTTTTCTTTATTCAGTATCGCCATTTTTACCTGATCCGAATACCTACTTGTCAGCAGCCCTACATCGGAGAAAAATAGTTTAAATAGATTCCTATTCTCACTGATCACAAGTGGAAGTTTCGGCTCACTTATATTATAGACCGGTATCGCAACCCCAGCATCCTTAAGCCACAGGAAATCATTTGCAACCCTGTCATAACTGAGACCTTTACCTATACTATTGATCTGGAACCGTTTATTTTTCTGATCAAGCTGTCCCGGCATAGCATCATATATCTCCTGCAGTTTCAGCTTGTATCTTGTCTCATACTTTGTAAAATCACTCTTATATAATCTAACTATCTTTTCATGTACCTCCGCTACCTTCGCAAGATCATTTGTCTCCACATAGGTATTGACCGCCTCCGGCATTCCGCCCACGATAAGATACAGATTAAATACATCAAGCATTTTTTCATGTACAAACGAGTCAACAGGCAGCCTCTGCATAAAGCATTCCTTCAGTGTGTCGATCACATTCTGATTCACACCAACAGAAACCATAAATTCGCACAGATCCATCGGATACATATCGCATACACGCAGATATCCAACCGGTGCAGATCTGAGGTCATTCAGCTCTACGCCCAAAAGCGAACCGCTCATGATATACCTGTAGCTCCCATCTTCCACCAGAAACTTCACTCTTGTCACTATATCTTTAAACTCCTGCACCTCATCCAAAAATATGATCGTATGGCCTTTCTCAAGAGGCTGTTTAGTCACCAGGCTAAGTCTCATAAGCAGATCCTTTGCATCTCTGGCACCGTCAAATAATGTGACAAGCTCCGGTTGGTCAATAAAATTCAATTCCACATATGGCACTCCACTTTCTCTTAGGCATTCTTTTATAAGATATGTCTTACCGATCTGTCTTGCTCCAGTTATGAGCAAAGCATCCCTGCCGCTCTGAATCCATGAATCTATATATTTTTTTGCCGATCTTTCCAGCATAAAATCACCCCACATACTGCTTTTGCAACTTTTCTATCCCTATCATATCAATTTTTTGAAACTTTTCCAACCTTTTCGCGGTTATTTTTGCAACTTTTCCAACCTATTTTCGGCGGTTTTTGCAACTTTGCGAGCTTTAGTAACAATTTTCTTTTATTTTACGGCGGGTCCTCCTTATGAAAATATCTGTCCGGGCAGTGTCTTTTTCTCTTTATATGGAAACTGCCTGTCGAATTCTTCCGCAGCCAAGTTCTGCAACTTTCTGCAGTGAATAGTCAAGTAGGATCTTCCCGTATCCCTTACGCTTAAGTTCATTCTTTATGCATATAGGGCCCATCGTCATAACCCGAATACTTCTTCCATCATCCGCTGTTATTTCCGCCCTCATAAACATGTTCTGCCCGATGATTTCTCCATTTAACAGCATTACAAAATCCAGTTCTGGGACAAATGCACTGTCATTTCTCAGCTGATCAAGCACATAGTGTTCCAGACAGCCGGGACGATACACATTCCAAAAACTATTCCGCACCAGATTCTCGACTTTCCGGTATTCATCCTCTTTTTCCAATCGTATAACCAGATCTTCACTATGTCTGACCTGGCTGATATCCCCATGATCATTCATTCCATCTACCTCCTTCTGCCGATCACCAAACAACGAAAATTTAAAATCAAACCTGTAAGTTTTTGGCAAATTCACTTATTGCCTGGCCAAATTGTTTCTTTATCTTTTTCCTGTCGGATGCTCCATCATAAAGGCTATAGTACAGGAACATGATCGCATAAAACTGTGCAGCCTTCCTCCTTGCGCCTTTGATTCCCATGCTCTTGAACAGGTCCTTTACATAACCGACAGGTCCCGCCACAAGATACTGCTGATACAGAGCCTGCATCTCTGCACTGCGGAACTGTTCTACCACAAGCAGTTTTCTGAAAGAAGAGGCAAAATCATCCTCTGTCCAGTATTCAAACATTGACTTGCTGTACTGCACAAAGTCATCCAGTGATACCTCTTCATACTTTTCCGGCATGCTCTCTTTATCGCCCTCCGGCATGTCATGACTTTCCGCCTGATCACTGTCACCCTGTTCCATCCTCGCGACAATATGATCGAATATATCCCGCTTATTCTTATAATGTCGGTACAGTGCACCTTTTGTAATCCCAAGATCACCCGCTATCTGGCTCACCGACACCGCCTCATAGCCATCTCTGGCAAATCTGTGAAGTGCCGTTATCAATATCTCTTCCTTAGTATCTCTTGTGACTTTAGTTTCTTCCATATAGTACACGTCCCTCCGTATCAGCATATTCAACTCTGTATAATAAACGACCGTTTACTTCATGTTAGTAAACTGTCGTTTATTTGTCAAGCATTTTATATGTAGTCTCCTTCGCATTAGCTCAGCCAGCATTCTGTATTTCAAGTGCAAAAAATGTAAATTTTTAAAAGTTTTTGCACTTGAGTGCATAAACTTCATTTTTTTTATAATTTATGCTATACTTTTCCCAGAATATATAGCAAGGAGGAATGTCAAATGATCGATACCCACGAACTTAAAAAAAGAGATTTATATTTGAACAAAATTATTGCTTTCCAGGATACCGAACCTGTCAAGGTTATTACTGGAATACGAAGATGTGGCAAATCCAGCCTGCTAAAACTAATGACTCTCCACCTGAAAGAAATGGGCATTTCTGATGATCAGATTCTTGAAATGAACTTTGAGTCATACTCATTCAGAAATATGAACAGTGACTCTTTCTATGAATATGTGAAACAACATATAATACTAGACAAAAGAATGTATCTTTTCTTTGATGAAGTTCAGCGTGTTACTGACTGGGAAGATGCAGTCAACGCTTTTCGTGTAGATTTTAACTGTGATATTTATGTCACTGGATCCAACGCCTATATGCTCTCGTCTGAATATGCAACTTATTTATCCGGCAGATGCATAGAGATAAAAATGCTGCCGTTGTCTTTTTCTGAATTTCTTACTTTTCACGATTTTGAAATCAAAGAGACAAAAAGTGCTTTAGGAAATACCCGCAAACAAATATTTGATAAATCTGGTTATCATTATGAACTACGTGAGGTTTTCGATGCATACATGCGTTTTGGAGGCATGCCTGGAATTGCCGATGTAGGATTAGACCAGGAAAAAGCGCTTATGCTGCTTGAAGGCATCTACTCAACCGTGATTATGCGTGATATCCTTGAACGCGAAAACCGCAGAGGTCAAAAAAGGATCACAGATCCTGTTCTCCTTAAGAAGATCATCATGTTTCTTGCTGACAACATAGGAAGTAATATATCCGTCTCCTCTATAGGTAATGTTCTGACAAACGAAGGCCTTCTTGAGGACGGAAAGCGAAAAGGCACTCCTAGTGCTCATACTGTTCAAGCCTATATAAATGCACTACTAGAATCATATTTCTTCTACGATATTAAAAGATTTGATATTAAAGGGAAGGAATTCTTACGAACCCTGGGAAAATATTACATTGTGGACATAGGGCTTAGAAATTATCTGCTCGGTTTCAGGGATCGTGACACTGGTCACGCTATAGAAAATGTTGTCTACTTTGAACTATTGCGCCGAGGATATGATGTATCTATTGGTAAAATAGATAACTCCGAGGTTGATTTTATAGCGACAAAGGCAGATGACAAAATCTATGTTCAGGTCACAGAATCAATGACAAGTGAAGATGTTCGTAAGAGAGAGCTTGCACCTCTTCAAAAAATTAATGACAATTACGAGAAAATTATTCTTTCTCTGGATACCGGAATGGACTCTTCCTATGATGGTATAAAATCTGTCAACCTGATCGACTGGCTGCTCTCGGGAAATATTTGATCATAACCACCGGCTAAGCCGGTGGTTACAATTATAATTTCTTATTCTATTTTCTCACCTGTCTGGCAGCCTCAACCATATTTCTGAGGCTGGCGTCAGTCTCAGGCACACCTCTGGTCTTAAGACCGCAGTCCGGGTTGATCCAGAGCTTATTCCGGCCTATCTTCGTGAGCATGACATTTACCGCCTTCACGATCTCTGCCACCGATGGAACTCTCGGAGAATGAATGTCATACACTCCAGGTCCCACCTCTGTCTCGAAGTTGTTCTCCCTGAGAGAATCCAGTATCTGCAGATCAGATCTTGACGCCTCAAATGTGATGACATCCGCGTCCATATCGTCTATGGCAGGTATTATATCTGTAAATTCACTGTAGCACATATGCGTGTGAATCTGGGTTTCCGGTTTTACTCCGCTGTGTGTCAGGCGAAATGCAGGAACTGCAAAATCAAGATATTCTGTATACCAGTCAGATTTTCTGAGCGGAAGTTTCTCTCTAAGTGCCGCCTCATCTATCTGTATCATCCTGATTCCATGCGCCTCCAGATCCAGCACCTCATCTCTGATCGCAAGCGCTATCTGTGATATAGAGTCCTTTATGGAGATATCCTCTCTTGGAAACGACCAATTGAGTATCGTCACCGGACCCGTCAACATTCCCTTCATGATCTTGTCTGTGAGCGACTGCGCATATACAGACCAGTCCACCGTGATCGGCTTTTTGCGGTATACGTCACCCCATATCACTGGTGGTTTTACACACCTTGTTCCGTATGACTGTACCCACGCTTTCTCAGTGAACAGGAAACCTCCAAGTGCCTCACCGAAGTACTCTACCATGTCATTTCTCTCATACTCACCATGTACAAGCACATCCAGTCCGATGTCCTCCTGCCACTTTACACATTCCTTTATTTTACTCTTCACAAAGTCCACATACTCCTGCTCAGTTACCACTCCCTTTCTGAGCTGTGCTCTCTGCGACTTTACATCCTTGGTCTGTGGGAATGAACCTATAGTGGTGGTCGGAAGTTCTGGAAGTCCAAACTCCTTCTTCTGGAGAGCCTGTCTCTCACTTCTCTTCGGAAGTCTTACATAATCCGCCTCAGTCACTGCCGCAAGCCTCTGTCTCACCTCATTGCTGTTACAGTCTCTTGTTCCCGCAAATAACTCCTGATTCTTGTGATATGCCTCAAGTTCTGTATAGTTATATCTCTCAGCAAGTGTCGCAAGCTCCGAGAGTTCAGTAAGTTTCTCCTCCGCAAATGCAAAGAACCTCAGATAGTCCTGTGATAGTTTCGTCTCATGCTTAAGTGTGTATGGCACATGAAGCAGTGAGCAGGATGTAGACAGAACCACATTTATCTTCTTATCACGGAGCTGCCTTATGATCTTGAGTGTCTTGTCATAATGATTTCTCCAGATATTTTTTCCATTTACCAGACCGGCAAAAAGTACCTTATCCCCAGGGAATCCGTATCTGTTGATAAGCTCTCCAGTCTGTCTGCCCTCTATAAAGTCAAGACCTATTCCAGCAAATGGCATATTTATGATATCCTCATACACATCCCTCACATCACCGAAGTATGTCTGGAGGAGTATCTTACACCCCACATGATCTGCAAATACCCTGTAATACACCCTGTGGAAAAGTGCCTTATCATCGTCATCCATATCTCTCACCAGTGACGGCTCATCAAACTGCAGCCACTCCACATTCTTATCTGTGCACTCGGCAATGAGCTGTCTGTAAGCCTCTGCCACATCATCAGCCAAATCTTCTGCATTCTTTGATCCCACATATCTGCAGAGCTTAAGCATTGTGTACGGTCCTGTAACCACAGGCTTTGTCTTGATCCCCAGCTCCTTGGTCTCCTCGTATTCACCTGTAAGTTTCTCACAGTCAAGGCTTATCACTGTGTCATCCTCTATCTCCGGAACTATGTAGTGATAGTTTGTGTTGAACCACTTCTTCATCGCAAGAGCCTTCACATCTCCAGATTCTCCCTGATACCCCCTTGCCATGGCAAAGTACGTGTCAAGCTTTGAGACATTTAGCTCTCGGTATCTCTTTGGCACAATTCCGAGAAGAACTGCTGTATCAAGCACGATATCGTAGAATGAAAAGTCGTTGCATGGAACAAAATCTATTCCTGCTGCCACCTGTGTTATCCAGTGTCTGTGCCTTAGATCCGCTGCAATTCCTGTAAGCTCCTGCGCCGTTATCTCATGTCTGAAATATTTTTCAGATGCAAATTTTAACTCTCTTAATGTTCCCACCCTCGGAAATCCTATAACTGATGTCTTCATCATATCCTCCTGTAATTTATTGCGTCTGCTCCACAAGTTTTCGTAAGGAGGACCCGCTTGCGGGAGATTCCTTGCGAAGTACGCAGACGCCGCGCGAAGCGCCTTTCATGCGTCTGCTCCACAAGTTTTCGTAAGGAGGACCCACTTGCGGGAGATTCCTTGCGAAGTACGCAGACGCCGCGCGAAGCGCCTTTCATGCGTCTGCTCCACATTATATAAAGACATCCCTCACTTGTATAATACATAAAAATATAGCGTGAATATAGTTTTACGCTATATCCGCGCTATATTTATATCTTATATTCTATGTCAGATCGACGAAAAATCTGCATCCCTGCCATCTTCACGAGTCTCTCTACATATCCCGTTTAACCCTTTTCATATGTTCTGCTGCTTTCTCCCTCACATCTCCGCAGGCAGGCTCTCCGTCATTCCTCATCTCGTTGAAGCGCCCCCTGTGCTGGAGCTTTCTCTGAGGAATTTTTACTGAAGCTTCCGGCTCGTCACAATACGCCGTACCACCATCTTCCGGCTCGTCGCAACCCGCCGCACCAGCCTCTTTCGTCGTCAGTACTGTCTGCTTTATATCATTTGTCTCACCTGCTGTGAGATATTTCCCCAGAGCACCGAGGTAAGTATTTCCAAGTCTGCTGAGGATCGCCTTTCTGTGGACGATATAGCCTATCCGCATATCGCTCTCATCCGCAAGTGGCACCGATATAATGTCCTTGCCGTTCAGCTTTTCATCTATGACCCCGCTGCACACAGTATATCCATTCAGGCCTATCAGCAGATTGAACAGCGTCGCTCTGTCCCTGACTCTTATATTCTTCTTTCTCTCCGTTGTGGAGAATATTTCCTCCGAGAAGTAAAAAGAGTTGTGCTCCCCCTGCTCAAATGACAAGTATGGATAAGCCTCCAGCTCTTCATTTGTTATGATATCATTCTTAGCCAATGGATGCTTTCTGCTTATGAACACGTGAGGCTTTGCCACGAACAGCTCATGAAACTCCAGGTCATTTGCCTTGAGGATCTTGTTCAAAACTTTCTCATTGAAATCGTTCAAGAAGAGTATTCCGATCTCACTTCTCATCCTGGCAACATCATCTATGATCTCATAGGTCTGTGTCTCTCTTATGCTGAAATCATATTCATCCTGGCCATATCTCTTTATCAGGTCGACAAATGCATTCACCGCAAATGAATAGTGCTGGGTGGACACGCAGAAGCTCTTCTTGCCGCCATCGTCCCCCTTATATTTGTCCTCAAGGACCTTCGCCTGTTCAAGCACCTGTCTCGCATAGCCAAGAAAAACCTCACCCTCTATAGACGGACTTATCCCCTTGTTAGACCTATTGAATATATTTATCCCCATCTCTTTTTCCAACTCATGGATGGCATTTGTCAGGCTCGGCTGGGATATATACAGTCTGTTAGCCGCCTCAGTGATCGTGCCCGTATCAGCAACCATCACCACATATCTAAGCTGCTGAAGTGTCATGATCTCACCTGCTTTCTACTATTATTTTCTTAAACTGCTTTGCTGCCTCATTCAGTGGGTGCAGACAGTCATACACAAGACATACATTCCTGTCTGGAAGTTTTTCCTCAAGTGAAAGCTTTACGACCTCCTTGTTCTTTACTGCCTCCCTCGCCATCGGTTCCGGTATAAATGCAAGTCCAAGCTCGCACTTCACAAGTGGCAGTATCTGATCCGTGGTGGCCGCCTCCGTGTCCGGCGCAAGCTCCACGCCATGCTCCCTGAATATTCTGTCGTAGAATCTGAATGTCATAGTCTCCCTGCCCAGACAGATCATAGGATAGTTCCTCATCTCCGCAATGGACAGTTTTTGCTTTTTAAGTGAAAAAAATGTCGTTCCGCCGATAAGTATCTCACGATATGACTGCAGCATGATCTTCTTGAGCGGAGCCTCCACATCAGCTGGTGTCGTGACCACCGCAAAGTCTATGCTGCCATTCTTCACTTCATCCACCGCCTGAGGTGTAGAGTGATTATATATCTTGAGATTTATCCCCGGATACGCCATGTGAAATGCGCGCAGCTTGTCCAGCAGATAAATGTTGAGTGCCGTCTCGCTGACTCCTATCGCTATACTTCCGTGCGTGAGATTCTCGCCGTCAGCCAGTTCGTCCTCTGCCGTCAAAAGCTGTGACATTGCAGCCTCCACATATGAATAGAGCTGTTCGCCATCCCTCGTGAGCTGCACTCCCCTATTCGTTCTGACGAAAAGTATCCTTCCAAGCTGCTGTTCCAGACAGTTCATAGCCCTTGTCACATTTGGCTGGCTGTTACCGAGAACCTTTGCCGCCTTGGTAAAATTATGGTACCTTGCCACATAATAAAATATCTTATAATATTCGAAATTAACGTTCATGAATTATCCTTTCGTAAAATTATTCTCCATACAGCACCTTCTGGCATATCATTTTATTATCGCTGTCATATCAATTATGATTTTCACTTATTGCTACTCCGATAGTATAATCTAACCAGATTTAAATGACAAGACAGCATTTATCATATGAAAGGATGCGCATATATATGGAAGAAAAGACCATTTTCCCAAGGGAAGAAAAATCGGAAATATTATTTGAAAAGATCCTCAAGGATCCCTGGGCATGTGAAAAGCTTATGGATACATTTTGCAATTATCTGTTCTGCAATGATGACTTTGACTGCAATCTGTCACCGGAAGAATTTGCAAAATCACTTCTCTCCGCTTATCTGGACAGAGATATGTCTGCATTCCTGATGTCCATCTGCAACAATACCATGTTCGATCTGCTAAGAAATTCCTACCTCATCCCATATCGCTTCAACGCCGATGGCAAGACCAATCCTGTCATCACGACCGATGAGCACGGCGAACTTCTGCCTGAATTCAGAAACTCTGTAAAAGAAAAGGATTATCAGCACTTTCACGATATATACACACATATGACACACAACGAGAATATGTATCTTGCAAAGGCATACAGATACAGCCATGAATACACTTCTGACAACATGGAAGTCGGACAGAAGATCCTTGAGGAGTGCACTGGAGTCCTGCTCATCAGAGAGCTGCCGGACACGGTAAAGCTCAAGGAGACCGAAGCTGAAGCATACTGTGCTGTGTGGGATATCATGGTCGAACTGGAGAAAAATCTTCCCATGGCATTTGTATTCTATGGTCAGGATACCCTGGACAGGCAGGGCATGCGATATGACGAGCTTGGAATATTCCTGCCGGATTCACTGCTCATGAAGAATCTTGAAAGACACGTTGCGAAAGCCGAGGCGATCATTTATGCAGAAAAGTAATACTGGCAAAACGGCAAAATCCGCAAATGCCGGATCATACATAGACATCATGGAAAAAAATCACATGGAGATCCCATGGCATGACTACGCCAATGCCGACAGCAATGTACTCATATGCAAGGCAGGTCTGATTGAAAAGGCTTCTGTCATAGGCAGAGTCGGTCTTATCATGCTCTCATGCGGAACAGGTGCATGGCGTGTCCGTACTTCCATGAACAGGCTTTCCAAGGAACTGGGCGTCACATGTACCGTTGATGTCGGTCTCATGTCCATAGAATTCAACTGTTTTGACGGTCACGACTGTGTATCACAGTCCCTGTGCATCGCCAATACCGGGGTGAACACCTCAAAGCTCTACAGAATGGAACAGTTTGTTGACAATTTCCCAAATGAAGAGGCGCATCTGACTGGCGAAGAGATCCATCAGAAGCTTGATGAAATAGAAAAAATACATGCCTTATACTCTCCTCTCCGTCTCGGACTTGCCTCTGCCCTAGCCTGCTGCGCCTTCACATTTCTTCTAGGTGGCGGACCTGTAGAAATGATACTGGCATTTGTCGCAGCCGGAATCGGCAATCTCATAAGGACAAAGCTTATCAAACACCATTTTACTTTATATATGAACATAGCGGTATCCGTGTCAGCCGCTTGTCTTGTGTACGCACTGCTGCTAAAGGTCGCTGAACTGGCATTCCATATACCCGCCTTCCACGAAGCCGGATATATCTGCTCAATGCTGTTCATCATACCGGGATTTCCATTTATCACCAGCGGCATAGACCTTTCAAAACTGGATCTGAGATCCGGACTTGAGAGGCTTACATACTCGATCATCATTGTGCTTGTGGCAACGATGTTCGCATGGATCATGGCGCTTCTGCTGAAGCTCCACCCACAGGATTTTGCGACACTCGACATAACACCAGAACTTCATCTGGTATTCAGATTGATTGCCAGCTTCTGCGGTGTATTCGGATTCTCCATCATGTTCAACAGCTCCATACACATGGCTGCCACAGCCGCTGCCATCGGTGCCATAGCCAACACTCTACGTCTAGAACTTGTAGATCTTGCCGGCATCCCTGCAGCTGCCGCCGCATTTGCCGGAGCCCTCACGGCCGGACTGCTCGCTTCATTCATCAAAAGCACCAACGGTTATCCGCGAATCTCACTGACAGTTCCATCCATAGTCATCATGGTTCCAGGACTTTATCTTTACCGGGCAATATACAACTTTGGGATCATGTCACTTTCCGATGCCGTGTCCTGGTTTGCAGCTGCCATCATGATCATCATAGCCCTGCCACTTGGACTGATATTTGCAAGAATCCTGACGGACAGAACCTTCAGGTATTGCACCTGATCCACGAATGGGGTCAGGCACCTCCGTCCCCCAGATGGGATTGGCGCCTAAATGTCAAATCTACAACCAAGGAGTATATGAACCATGAAGTTTTATCCACATAGACAAATGTCAGAATCTTTCATCACCGCGGCCTTCCTGTCAGTATCAGGAGGTCTGCAGGATGCATATACCTATATATTCAGAGGAAAGGTATTTGCAAATGCGCAGACAGGCAACATAGTTCTTCTCGGTCAGAATCTTGTAGACCGAAACTGGAGAATGTGTGTACACTATGCCGTTCCTCTATTATTTTTTGCGCTTGGAATTGCTGCTGCCGAGTGTATAAAACAGAAATTTCAGAATATGCAGCAGTTTCATTGGAGACAGATCGTTGTATTGTGTGAGATTTTTCTGCTTCTTATCGTGGGATTTCTTCCCATAAGACTTAATCTTATCGCAAATGCCATGGTCTCATTTTCATGTGCCATGCAGGTACAGGCATTCAGGAAGGTCAACGGCTATGCATTTGCCAGTACCATGTGCATTGGAAATATCCGAAGTGGCACCGATGCCCTGTGTGCATACTTCAGAACAAAGGACAGGAACACACTGTTCAAATCTCTGTGCTACTGGGCAATCATCCTGCTATTCGGAATCGGTGCCGCTGTGGGCGGTCACTTCATCCGTATATTTGACATGAGAACCATCTGGTTCTCCTGCTGTCTGCTATTCGTAAGCTTCCTATTCATGTTCATCAAGGAAGAGAGAGAATAAAAAATGAGCTTACGCGAGTCCTCCTTAAGGTGCAGACGCATGAAAGGCGCTTCGCGCGGCGTCTGCGTACATCATAAGGAATCTCCCGCTTACGCGGGTCCTCCTTAAGGTGCAGACGCATGAAAGGCGCTTCGCGCGGCGTCTGCGTACATCATAAGGAATCTCCCGCTTACGCGGGTCCTCCTTATGATATATAGTCGCCTCTATCGACAACTATCTGGAATCCGAACGTCTCCGCGCGCCTGTCAAGGCAGCCGCGGCACTGGGCGGATTCCTCCCCCGTGCATATCTTGTTGTCATAGAGCTCGTATTTTTTTCGGACAGACACAGGAGACAGATTCGGCATGACCACATTTGCACCGTGCATAAACCCACGCTCCCTGCCATCCGCCGCTATCGTTCCGAGAGATGTGGTGGATGGTATGAGTGCCTTCGGGAACATCAGTCTCAGCATGCTTATCATCACAAGGGTCTGCCTGACCGTTCCCTGCTCCATCTTCGCAAATGGCGTCTCTTTATGTGGAACATACGGTCCGATCCCTATCATCTGCGGCTGCAGCTTCGCAAGGAAATGCAGATCCTCAGCCAGATTCACTGACGTCTGATACGGCGATCCAACCATGAATCCACTTCCCACCTGATATCCAAGACTTTTAAGATTATACAGACATCGAACTCTGTTGTCATAGCTCATCTCCTCTGGATGGAGTCTTTCGTAGTGCTTCCTGTTCGCAGTTTCATGTCTCAGAAGATATCTGTCAGCCCCAGCCATCCGCCACAGCTTGTATGTCTCATACGAATGCTCGCCAAATGACAGCGTGACGGCACAATCAGGATGCCTCTCCTTGATACACCTCACAATGTCAGCTATAGCCCCATCCGAAAAGCCTCCGTCCTCGCCTCCCTGAAGCACAAATGTGCGAAATCCCAGTACATATCCTTCATCGGCGCAAGCCAGAATCTGATCCTTTGTCAGACGGTATCTGTCAACGTGGCTGTTGCTCTTTCTGATACCGCAGTAGTAGCAATCATTCTTGCAAATGTTCGTAAACTCGATAAGCCCTCTTATGTATATCCTGTTTCCGAATCTATCATGCGCCAGATCATAAGCTTTCGTTCTAAGATACTCAAAATCAGTGAGAACATCCTTAGAGTCCCCAGACATATTCGTATTCTGGCAAAGCGGATCATTTTGCGTCATAGACAGAACTTCTATAGCTTCAGCCAGCTCATCGACTCCCGGCAGTTCACCTCTGCCCTGTCCATATTCAAATGTCTTATCTATGATATCTCTAACTTTTCCCATATAAACTCTATACCCTGTTTTTACATTTATAACTCTGTAAGATCGAGAGATTTCCGATACAAAGTAAATATACGGTAAACCAAGTCCCGCCAAAATACTCTCATCCTATTCCATTCTACTCCGTCATACAGAGCAGACTGCGTATGTGTGCAAGTCTGGCATTAAACTGCTCATAGAAATCTTTCTCCGCATCATACATTCCCACATACATGACCTGCAGCACCAGCATGGTCTGATTTCTCGCTGTCTCATCCTCGCCGACGCGCATATATTCTATCAGGTTTCTCTGCATGTCTTTCTGGAACTTGTGCCAGTCATTTATATACTTCGTGTACCTTGGCAAATCCTCGGTATCTATCCATTTCGACACCTTGACCTTAGTCCTGCCCGCGCGCTCACACTCGTGTATCTGCAGTATGTATCTGAATCCGTCATCGGTGTAATATCTTCCAAGCGGAAAGAGTCTGCAAAATCCCGGTCTCGCGCTGTGGATGCTACATCTGCCCTCCTCGTTTAAGAATGGACACTTATCCGCCGTCATCTTTATATTTGGCAGCACCAGACCATCCACCACATTGACCTCAAGCTCCTTTTCAAGCAGCTGCGTAAAGTTCTTTCCGGTCTCCCTGCAAAGTCTCATCACGTCCATGGGATCAAGAATAATAGAATTTCCCATCCCTGTGCAACAAGCGTGACAACCCTTACACTCATTGCAGTATGCCTTCACCATATCATTTGCATCGTACAATCTTCCATCTGAGATATCTTCCAATTTCTCATTTCTTATCATAGCCGTAATCCTCAATCATTTTATTTTAGTACCCCAAACTTTATCCTCACCCTGTCCAGCTTCTCCAGGAATGGTCTCGCAACAAGCCATAGCGCAATGACCGTCGCGGTCGCCTGCGCAAGGTCAAATGGAAATCCTGTCACATAAGACGCCATGATCATGCTGAAATTCACATTTGGCTGCCACATGATGACCGATGCAGGATTCATGATCCCGCCGTACACAACTATACATATCAACGCGCCAAATATACACAGTCCCAGCTTTGTCATGTTTCTTGTCCTCACGCTGCTGCCTGCAAAGAACAGTCCAGCAAGGAATCCCACAAGTCCCATGGCGAACATCTGCCACGGCGTCCATGGCCCCTGTCCCATGATGAAATTTGACACGAACATAGTCATTGCACCGGTGATAAATCCGCCTTCACACCCAAACGCCACCCCGGCAATGATAACGATTGCCATGACTGGGGTGAAGTTCGGCAGCATGAAGAATGCAGTCCTTCCGGTCACCGCCAGCGCACACATGACCGCCAGCGTCACTATATCTCTAACCTTGGGCTTTCTATCCTCAAATGATACAAAGAACGGAAGCATAGCCTCAAGCAGAACAAGCAGTGATATGAAGAAATACTTCTTGTCACCAAGCCTTGCCACACCAAACCATATGGTTGCAGGTATCAGAACGAGCACAGCCACAATACTTACCACTGTTCTCTTCCCAAATCCATGTCCGACCGAATCCATCACTATGTCTTCATTTCTCTTTTGGGTTATGGGACGTATGGCAACAAGTAATCCTAATATCGCAGCGATCATAACTCCATATAACACCAGATACTTTCGTCCCTCAGCCGTCACTGTCATCTGCTGCACAAGACCGGACAGATCTGACACAGACATGGTATTCCAGAATCCAAATATTATTATAACCGATGTGACCGCGATGGTCACTATCTGCCAGATACTGAGATTTTCAACCTTCCTGTCCTTGTTAAGGATTATGTCCGCAAGCTTATCGTCCGATATACCAGCAGCCTCTGACATTTCTGCAGTTCCTTGATTAGCTATTCTCAATGACTCATTTTCAGTTCCCTGATTACTGTCATTTCCTCCGCCAGCCACTCCTGTCACATCCATATCCGCACCATATGCCGCCAGCACCTCACGAACTGTCACCGCGCCGTCCAGAATATTCCTAGATATTCTAGATGCCGCCGTGGTAAAGAAATTGTTGTCTGACATATAGCTTCTAACATCACCGACCATCGCAACCTCTCCGTCAAACAGCAACGCAACCCTGTCACCTGCCACCGCACAGAACTCAATGTCATGGCTGACGACAACTATCGTCTTTCCACGTTTCTGCAGTTTTCTAAGCATGTCCGCGAGCTGCATCTTGAACCCATTGTCCAGTCCCTTTGTCGGCTCGTCCATGAGCAGGATATCCGGATCAGCTATGAGCACCTTCGCCAAGCCAAGTCTCTGTTTCTCTCCGCCTGACAGATCATAAGGATGTCTGTCCAGAAGCTCCTCCAGCCTGCAGAACCTGACTATCTCTGCAAGCTGCTGTCTGTCATTTGCATCTATAAGTTCATCTCTCACCGAGCGCCTTGTAAATAGAAGTTCTGGGTTCTGTGGAAGCATCCCTGTCCTTAAATTCTTAGCTATACGAAGCTTTCCACTATACGGGCTGTACAAATTTGCGATCAGGGACAACATAGTCGACTTACCGCAACCATTGCTTCCATTTATCATAAGAATTTCGTTTGCATATATATCAAGGCTCACCTGTCTGAGTACATCCCCTGTGTTCCTCTCGTATCTGAAGCTGACCTCATCCAGGCTGCACACCACAGGATGTTCCTCTCTGCATCCGGCATCTTTTTGACCGTTTACGGCTCCTCGCTTCTTATCACCTTTATCCACTGCGGCATTGTCAGCTTGGTTTTCGGAACCGTTCACGCCTTCATCAGCACCTCTGTTTTGTATCTCCGGCACCACAGGAGCTCCGCCGTTTTCTCTAAATTTCCTGTCATAATCCACAAGCCACTCCCGGGCATCCGGCACAGTGAGAGGCAGCTGCTTTCCCGAATCTTTCTCAAGCCCCATATATATCTGAACCGAAGCGGGCATAGAAAGATAAAGCCCTCTGTCTATCCGCTTCGACCTGACACTCTCGGCAAATCCTCTCACATCGCCGTCATAGATGATCCTGCCATTCTCCATGACCACCGACCTGTTGCATACCGGAAGCACATCCTCCAGACGATGTTCTGTCATGATGATAGTCGTTCCAAGTTCTCGGTTTATCCTCACAAGGCTGTTTATAAAATCATTTGCCGCTATGGGATCGAGCTGGCTCGTAGGCTCATCCAACACCAACACCTTCGGTGACATCGCCATAACCGAGGCAAGATTCACAAGCTGTTTCTGTCCGCCGGACAGATCCATCACTTTTCTGTGGAATATATCCCCAAGTCCGAAGAACGAACCCATCTCCGCAACCCGCCTCCTGACATATCCGTTGTCATACCCAAGGCTTTCAAGGCCAAATGCCAGCTCATGCCACACCTTGTCCGTCACAAGCTGCGCATTCACATCCTGCCACACAAAACCGATCTGAGATGCAGCCATCCTATCGTCAAGACTACATATGTCTTTACCATCAAAAATTATCTGTCCCTTCTTCTTGCCAACCGGAGTAACCGATGGCTTCAGCTGTCTGAGGAGAGTGGTCTTGCCACATCCGGATTTTCCGAGTATGACAACAAACTCTCCCTGCCTGACATGCAGCTCCGTATCCCGGAGAGCATCCGGAAGATATGTCCTGCCGCTCTCATCATTTCCGTCCGGATATGCAAAACTAAATTTATCTATATCAAAAATATTCTTATAAATATCCAACTTTATATCCTCTTTTATCTAATATCAGCCTGCCTGTATTCATATCTCATCTCATAAAACACGACTATTATATTGGGGGGTTATCTAAGACCTTGTCCATCATTGCAAGCCAAAGCAGCATCTGTCATCTTCATACGGTTCTGCTTTATGTCATCTCTCACATGCACAAATACTGGAAGCCCGATCAGGCACACATACACTATATACATGCTCACCGTCAAGGTTCCTGTGAGATTGCCCCTTATCTCCGGATAATACCAGAACCTGAAACCGCCCTGCATACTTCCCCAGAGCACGTAGCCACCGCATATCAGCATATACACAAGCGCCCTGGCATCTCTCTTCCTGAACCTGAACAGCGAATACGCTGTCCTTCCCGGCAAACCATAGCCGCGGGCTTTCATACTATCTGCCGTGATAAGCGCTCTTTCAAGAGACCATGTCACGACCGATGACAGGACATGGCATCCCATACGCACGCTCTTAAAATATCTGCCATTTATATTGTATCCGGAAGCCTTCTGCGCCCTGTACACCTTTCCAAACTGCGCCGTGAGTTCCGGTATGAACTTGAGTGTCATCGATAACACCAGAGATAATACCGGTGCCAGCTTTCCAAATAAATAAACCATCTTATCAGAACTTATGACCGCATTAAAACATGAGAACCAGCACAACACACACACCAGCAAAAATGCAGCCATAACACCGTAAGCTATAGATTCAAGGGTGAGCGGATTTCCCGATGGCAGATATGCCAGTATCGTCACACCCTGATGGCTGAATGCCGGGTTAAAAAGTGCCGTCAGCACGATAAGCGGAATCATATATTTCAAATTCGTTATAAATCCATGCCGTCCCCGAAGTATAACCGAGTACACAAATGCTACTATAAACGATATGCCCAGGCATACCGGATTGGTAAATGCCAGGGCATATCCTATAGCACATATAAAGTACATCAAATTTACTATCGGATGATAGCCGGAAAATGAATCATTTCTGTTCATTTTCTGTATATTCTCCAATCAGTTAAATAAAAAATAATTTTACATGCCGCCTCCGACATCACTGCCAAGACCTTTGCATGTATACAACCATTTTATCGAGTCCCCATCCTTGAGTCTGTACTTTGAACAGCCATAATTTGGAAACCATCCATTTACCGAATACATCCATCCGGACAAACTGCCACAGTCAAATTCATAAAGATTGTGGATGCCCTCTATATAATAACTTCCATATGCTGGCGTCCAGCTATATTCAAGCTGTATTCCGTAATCTCTGCACACGGCTCTAAGCACGTCAAACACCGTATCTCCATCCGTAAATGACACGCTCACTGTTCCAAGTATCTCGCCGCCCTCTGGTACATAATCCTGTTTTGACTCCTTGAGCCAGTCCCAATTGTCCAGAATCGTATAGCAACTTATATATATTGTACAGTGGTAAGTCTCTCCACTTGAACTCTCAGTCGTTGGTGCAGTTGTCTTTTCGGTGGTATTCTCTGTAGTCTTTGTCGATGCAGTTGTATGAGTACTCTCGGTCGTACGCGTACTCTCCGTAGTTCTAGTACTCTCCGTTGTGCGGGTGCTCTCTGTCGTCCGGGTACTCTCCGTTGTACGGGTACTTTCTGTCGTTCTAGTACTCTCCGTAGTTCTAGTACTCTCCGTTGTTCTAGTACTCTCCGTTGTTCTAGTACTCTCCGTTGTGCGGGTGTTCTCAGTCGTATTTCTGCGCTCTGTAGTTCCGTTAACACCCGGCTTTCCGTCAGAAGGTTTATCAGACGGCTTATTGCCATCACCCTTTCCTCCATCTTTTCCCGAATCTGCAGTACTATCAGTTCCACCCCCGGAACTAGTGCTGTCCGTAGTCTCAGAACTGTTCTGCTCCTTCTTACCGGATGTAGCCGCCTCCGAAGCAGTGCTGCTCTGGGTATCCGTCGCTGTACTGCCATCCTGTGTAGTCACAACCACCGGTTTGTCACCGCTTGAGCCTGAGCCGATGTCTGTTGCGTCACCGGCTTGGCTTTCAGTGGTTGAACCCTGGTCTGCCCTATCTATATGAAATCCTCTGGCACCGGGAGTATTTCCCCCATACCAGAAAGCCCACACCAGGAGCAGGAGCATAACACAAGATCCAATAATCTGCTTTTTATATTTTGCTATAAACTGTTTTATTTTATCCATAAACTATATAAATTAATACTTCTCAGTCACAACGCTTACGCTGCTGCTCCAAGCTCCATAATATACAGCACTTCCAACCTTCTTGTAGCTTCTCACACGAACATAATACTTTGTTCCTACTCCGGCTGTCTTAACTGTGAGATCGTTCTTCTTTACTCCAGCAAATGTTACAATCTTAGATCCGGTGAAAGCACTGCTCTTTGCGTACTGTACCTGATATCCTGTTGCCTTTGCATCCTTCTTTACCTCTACCTCTATCTTAGCCTTTTCAGGTGAGCAGTAGTAATTTATAGCCTGTCCATTTACTCTGTAAATAGCCTTTGCCTTGTATGAAGATATTGCATAATCTCCAGATGCCTTTACCGCATATGTGTACTTAACTCCAGCCTTTACCTGACGGTCAGCATATGAGCGTGTCTTAACAGTGGCAACCTTTGTCCATGTCTTGGCATTTCCAGCCTTTCTGTAAACAACATACTGTTTAGCGCCTGCTACCTTGTTCCACTTCAGTGTCACTCCTGCATTTGCATTGCTGAGTGTAACTGCTGGTGTTGCAAGTGTTGTGATAGGAGTCTTTCTTGTCACGCTCTTGCCTGTATATGCTGATGTTCCAGCCTCTGATACAGCCTGTACTGCGTATGTGTAAACTGTCTTCTCTGTCACATTCTTATCAACATATGTTGTCTTAACAGCGTCTGCTATCTTCTCCCATGTGTCTGATGTTCCAGTCTTTCTAAGTACCACATAGCTGTCAGCATTTGCTGATACATTCCATGTTACCTCGATACCAGCCTTTGTATTTGTAAGCTTTGCTGCAGGTGCTGCAAGTACTGCCACCTTGACTGCCTCTGAGCTTCCAAACGACTTTCCGACAACAGGTCTTACCTCATACTCATATGACACTCCGGCCTCTGCTGTCTTATCACTGTAGCTAAGTTCCTCTGTCTCTGCAATCTTTGCAAATTCGCTCTCGCTCTCAGCCTTTCTGTATACAGCATATGAATCAGCTGCCGTTACAGCCTTCCACTCAAGTGCTACAGCGCCCTCTTCAAGTGAAGCTGCTGTTATCTCTGTCTTACCATCCTTGATCTCAAATGCCTGCTTAATCTTTCCTGTATAGTTTCCAATTCCTGTTACAGTAGCCTTCGCTGTTCCAACCTTTACATTGCTAAAATACGAAACTGTGAAGTCCTTGCCAGCCTCAAGAACAGTATCTCCAAGTGTTACATTTACTGTAGGTGTCTTCTTGCTGCCGTCCGCAACAATATCGTCTGTGTCAACTGTCACAACCGCATCAGTCAGCTCAATTGGCTTGATCTCAAATGTATACTCAACTGAACCTGAGTAGTACTTGATTCCTGTGATCCTCACGCTTGCTGTTCCTGCGTTTACATTGTCGATGTAGCTTACTGAGTAATCTGTACCAGACTTAAGTGTCTTGCCGTTATATGCTACGCTGACTGCTGGTGTCTTCTCTGTTCCGTCTGTAACATATTCCTCTGTTAAAACTGTAATGTCTGCCTTTGAGATATGTGTTGCATTTAATGTGTAATATTTTACGACCTTGCCTGTATACTTGCCCTTACCTGTAACTGTAAGTGTTGCCTTTCCAGGAAGTACATTGTTTGCAAATGCAACTGTGTAGTCTGTATTTGCCTTGAGTGTCGTACCAGCGTGCGTAACCGTCACATTTGGTTTCTTAACCTTTCCATCTGCAACAAATACCGTCTGATCGATAGCAACATCCGCCGCCTCTATCTCTGCCGAGTAGATTGAGAATGTCTTCTCTGTCTGTCCCTCATAATCACCCATACCGATGATAGTTACCTTTGCTGTGTTTCCAGCCTCTACGTTGTTGCTGAATTTCTTTGTATAGTCAACGCCCTCTGTGAGTAGAATGTCACCATACTTAACTGTGACCTTAGGCTCCTTTACTGTTCCATCATATACAAGGCCGAAATCAGCAACTGTTACATTTGCCTTCTCAACTGACTTCTTATCTGCGCTCTCCGTATAGAGTTTCTTTCTGTCACTCATGTTGTAGAGAGTCGTCTTTCCTGTCTTAAATCTGTCATATGATACAAGAGCATATGTAGCCTGTTCTGTAGCCATCATGTTTACTGAAAGTTTTCCATTTTGTGCTGCATGTGCAAATCCGCCTCCATCAATATAGAAGGAAAGCATTGCATCCAAGATAGAATTCATGTTCTTTACATACTGTGGATCTGTGTCGGCATCTCTTCCAAGATCAGAAAGCGCACATACTGTCTGAGCGCAGCTCTCTGAGTTTACAGTTCCCCATGAGCCCATGCCGCCATTTGATAACTGCTGATCAGATATAGCCTTCATACCACGATTGACTGCAGCCTTTACATCAGCATTTGTATTGTAATATGGTGCAAGGGCCTGAACAGCCATTGTCGTGATGTCAGGATCAGCCTTTGAGCCCCATAAAGCCCATCCGCCGCTGCCTGGGATCTCTTTGTCAAGTATGTACTGGATAAGTCCTTCCCTTGTCGTCTGTGTTGCTGTGCTGTCATCTGGCAGCTCAGGGATCTCATAATCTCCTGTGTCAAGAGCGATAAGAGCATATATAGGGCCATTTATTCCCTGCCATACAACATCCTCAAGATTCGCAAGTGGCTCAAGAAGGTTGTAACCACCTACATTTGTAGGATCTGCGCCGATTGCTGTAAGGCCAATGATAACTCGTGAGTTGTCTGTGAGCTTACGTGAGTGAAGCTTGTTGCTTCCTATATTCTGAACGTACTTTACAACATTGTTGTAGTATGCTGTATACCACTCAGGATCCTCATATCCATACCTGGCAAGAGCCAAAACTGCCCACTCGCCACCTACAGAACCGACCTCAGCCTCTGTGACTGTGTTTCTGATATACTTGATCGAACTGTCAAGCATCTCCTTGTAGGAGTCAGATGTGTTGTTTGCTTTGAGATCTGTCTTGATGGTGAAATATGACTTGTATTTTCCTCCCAATGAAGAAACCGAGAAATCAAGACCATTTGTTATATCATAAGTCTCCTTTGAAACAGACCATCCATCGATCACTGCATAGTGGCTGTTTAGACTTGTATCCATGGTGATGTATGCGGCCTGAGCCTCATTTGCAGGGACAGAAACCTCAAATACAAAAGGATCTTCCTCTGTACCTGCTGCCTTTGTCTCCTCACCATTTATATAGTAAGTATTTGTCATGTTGTAGTTCGCATCAAATGTCGTCTTCTTTGACATATTGAATGTCTGTCCTGCAACTGTGAGTGTCTTCACATACGGATTGCCGTAGTAGCCATTTCCGATATCATCGGTCGTCGTATCTTCGTTGCATGTATAATCAAATCTGAGACTATCTCCATCACTGAGAGCTATGCTGCTCATTCCCCAGTTTGAATAGTCGTCATTGTCATAGGCAAGCATCCAGCCTGAATATCCCACACCTGCGCCAAGACCATTGATACTGCTCACATATCCGCTTGATACTCCTTCAACTGATACACCAGCCTGGTCAAATGCCTTCTGTACAGCCTGCGTTGTAGTTGTGTCCGCATCCACCTCGACTGTCTGTTCCATTATGACACCTGTCTTCGAGGCGCCCTCGATTCCGGCATCCACTGCCGTGTAATCGTATGCTGAGACCGTGATCGTCTTGGTCTCTTCCGCTGCATACGCTGTCATGCCACCGCCCCATGGGCTTGTGACAACCGTTGCTGCCGCCATGCACATCGCCATACATGCCGCAAGAATTCTTCTTCTCATAAACGTATCTCCTTTCAATTTTTCCCAGAAAGGCATATTGAATCTTTCTACCCTGCACCGCTCTGTACGTTCTGACACGTCTCGCCGTATTTCAGATCACAAGCTTCAAAATACCCTTCTATCGAAGAATTAGATATATAGCAAGCGATCTGACTCGACAGGGGACACTCCCCTGCATACAGTAATGGCTGTTGCGACGGATTCTCACCGCACTTCCCTTCTTTTTACGCCGGAACATCTCCGGGACTATATATCTGGCGTGATCCAATGTCACACCAAAGCAATATTAACAACGCCAGCGCTCAGTGTCAACCTTATGTAAACATATAAGACAATTTATTTCTCATAAATAAGCAAAACAAAAAGCCGGCCACACAGTCCAATGCCCCCACCTACAAAGTCAGAAGGCCGACCCATGTAGGTGAGGGGGTACTGTGATATCTGCAATCGGTAGCGCGGACTACCGAGCTTCGATACTTCCTGCCGAGGTGTAAGCAGCAACGCCCTTATCGCTGCTGGAACCGAGTGCATATGGAAGTAAATCGAAGCGACAGTAGTCAAGCGTGATTGAAGATACCACAGTACCCCCTCACTAATGGGCCAGCCTTCGTCCGTCGTCCATCCTCACAACAATTTCTTAAAATCCTCCAGACAAACCGGTCTGGAGAAATGATATCCCTGATAGTACGTGGAACCATACCTATGAAGGTAATCGAACAGCGTCTTGTCCTCGACACCTTCAATGCAGCTCTTGTATCCGAGTTCATGAGCACATGACACAACCGCCTGTACAAGAACCTGATTAGGCTTGCTCTCCTGTATGCCCCTGACAAATGACATATCGACCTTAAGCTCATCTATCGGTAATTCCGTGAGTAGATTTAAGGTAGCATTTCCCGTTCCAAAATCATCAATGGCGATCTTTATTCCAAGTTTCCTGAAATATTCCAGCTCATTTTTCAGAAATGCTATATCCATATTCTTACATCTCTCTGTGAGCTCTATGCACAAATACTCAGGAGGGAACTTCGTCTTTTTTAATATATCCACAACAGCCTGCCTGAATCCATGATTCTCAAGCTGAGTCGCTGATATATTGACATTCACCACAAAATCAGGTCTGATCCTGCGAATCTCCATACCATCCGTAAGTGCCTGCTCTATTATCCAGTTGCCAAGTTCAAAGAAACACGGCTCCATCTCAAGCCACGGTATAAATATTCCCGGTGGAACCACTCCAAATTCCTTGTGTTTCCATCTGAGAAGAGCCTCCATACCTACTATGTGTCCTGTCTCGGAATTTGCTATAGGCTGGTAGCACATGAAAAAGCCTTCCATGTTGTTTGCCACACATTTGTGTATTGTGCTGTACAGCTGCAGCCTCATTCTATCGTTGTCCTTGATCTCCTCATTGAAGAATACAAGTTCACCATGATGATCCTCCTTGGATCTCTCCAGGGCATATTCCACACTGCTTTTTATCACGTCCTCATCGGCTCCTACATGGTCATATATCAGACCACCTCCGTACAATTTAAGCGGGATCGATGTGCCATTCAGACCTACATTGTCAAGTGCAAGATTCTGTACATGTCTGTATACCTCTTTGAGTTCCTGTTTGGTATACACGTTTGAACAAATCGCAAATTTTGCACCGTCAAGTCTGAACACGAGTCCCTTTCCACCGACGACATTTTTGAGCTTTGTGGCAAAATCCTTAAGAACAGCATTGCCATATGCATATCCATACATCATATTGATGCTGTTGAACATAGATATTCCTATTGCCAGAATGCTCATCGTCTGCTTGTTTCTCAAATGTATAGATATATACTTGGTATACTCATGCTGATTGTGCAGGTTCGTCACCGGATCAACCCCGTCTATGACACCGTGGTTTATGACAGTTCCTACAAAGAACTCCGGATCACCATTTTCTTTCTTGGTGATGAAACCTCTGCAGGTACAGACCACATATTCACCATTTTTGTTTCTCATTCTATATTCTACATCATGATACTTTTTGCGCCCCGCAAATACCTCTGTAATATCCTGTTCAAATATTTCTCTGTCATCTGGATGTATAAGCTTCTCCCACACTTTCTGTGTATCATATATGTATTGCCCCGGAAGTCCAAAGTAATCCACCGCACTTGCAGACCATTTTGTAACATTCGTATCGAGATCATCCATAAATATATAATTTCTGAGTGTTGTAGCTGCAAGGGCATCAAATATCCTATCTGTCTTTCCAAGATTCCTGTAATGCGGAATTCCATCCTCTGTAGTTCCTACAGCTATATTCGCCTCATTCTCCACACTCTCGCGTCTCTTAACCTCAGGATGCTTCGAATAGAATCTCTTCTTATCCTCATACATCAGTCTTTCGGCTTCGTTCATTATCTTGTCTATGGAATCAGCCTCAGCCTTCCAGACTGCGCCGAACGCAACCGGAGCCTCCTCCTGCTCATCAATTACCTCTTTGTATCTGGCGATCATTGAGTTAAACGACTGCTCGGTAATATCCATAATGATGACAACAAATTCATCGCCACTTATCCTGTAACATGCATTTTCGCCAAAATGCTGTGCCAGCATCTGCGATACCCTCTGAAGATATAGATCTCCTTCTTTATGTCCATAATGATCATTCACATACTTCAATTTGTTCACATCGTTGAATACAAATCCGACCGACCGCTTATCCTTTCGGTCCGCGTATGCGTCACACAGAATGTTAAATGCATTTCTATTGCCAAGATGAGTAAGTGCATCCTTGTAACTGTAAAATTCCAACAGCTCCTGTTTCTCTATGCTCTCAGAATACTCCTCATGTATATCCCTCGTATAAAGATAGAATACCTTATTGTCATCTCTATAGTCAGCAGTAGGTATGACCTCTGTCATCACCCATCTGTACACCATATCCATCTTACGCTTATATCTAATGGTAAATCTGTCATGTCCATTCGCAAAATATTTTATGAGAAACTCAGGAGACAGGCACTTTCTTACCCTGTACACATCGTCAGGGAATATCTCACCACCCATAGTCATGTCTTTCATGTAATCTCCAAGGCAGTCATGCTTAACCTCATCTCTGCTTCTTATATACCCGCCTCTCAATGTCTCGCAAATATTGTGCGTCACATCAATCCTGAATATACGCCTGTATACCCTTGTCAGTGTCCTAAGACTATCCTCCAGCACCAGGGTGTCAAGGCTGACTGCCCTCATGCCGAACACAACCCATTGTCCGTCCTCTCTCGGCTCTTTCTCAGCTTCTATATCCATGGAAACCCACTCATAGTCCTCGCCAAGTCTCAATCTGAACCTGAAATTACGCACGATGGATCTGGCTCCGGCTTCTATGAGTGCTTTGACATGCTTCATATCACACATATATGCAAATTCTCTGACTTCATCAGGATGACAGCAGTCCAGTCCCTTGTTATCCTTAAAATAGGAAGATACGTCAGAGGTACTTTTATAATTATCTGCATTCTTGTCCACGCTGATAACACTCACATACTCCCCAGTATCAATGTTGACCAGCGCCAGCTTCATATAATTATCATATAATATATTCTGTATATGTTCTTTGTAGTATTTTTTGTCAAGTGATATCTCTTTCAAAAAATCCTCCTTGCAGCAGCATCCAGCCTGCCATATATTCCCACGCAACCGTTTTCATTATAGCATTTACGCCATAATATAAAAAGGATGTTTTAACTAATTACATGGCTAAATAGATAAAAATAGCTGATAAAAAATTTAAATAAACCTTTTTTTACCAGCTATTAATAACCTTCAATTAATACAATATTAAATTATTTTTACACCAGACAACAGCTCTGTTTATTTACTCTGGCGTTTCTTGTAATCCTCAAGCAGTTCCTTAAACAGCTTATCATGCTCAGGATATGCCTTTCTGATGAACACAAGCTTGTTGTTGCCATCCAGCAGACAATGTGAGCTTGTACAAAGTGTTCTAAGCTCGCCTGTCTTCTTGTCCACGATCTCATATGAAAACCCTACCCGGACACCTGTATACTCCGAAAGGCTGACATGTATCAGTACGTCATCGCCAAAGTGGCACATGCTCTTATACTCAGCAGTTACACCGAGCACAGGAATTATATATCCGTCATCCTCTATAGACTTATAATCCCAGCCTATCTGCCTCATCCAGTCCAGCCTTGCCTCCTCTATCCATCTGATATAATTGGAGTGGTGGACTATCTGCATCCTGTCCGTCTCATAATAATAAACCGATCTCTCATATGGCTTGATCTTACTCATATCTATATCTATCATTTTTTTCACCTGATTTCTGACTTATTTCCAGTCCTTTTCCTTGATCTCAACACGTCTTACCTTGCCGCTGATGGTCTTTGGCATCTCATCAACGAACTCGATAACTCTAGGTCTCTTGTAGCTTGCGATGTTCTCCTTGAAGTATCTCTTGAGTTCCTTCTTGAGGTTCTCATCGCCAACTGTACCCTCTGTGAGAACAATGGTTGCCTTGATTGCCTGACCTCTTGTGCTGTCAGGTACTGATGTAACTGCACACTCAAGGACATAAGGGATTCTCATGATCTCATTCTCTATCTCGAAAGGTCCTACTCTGTAGCCTGCAACCTTGATGATATCGTCCACACGTCCAACGAACCAGAAGTATCCATCCTCATCCTGGTATGCTGTATCACCAGTGTGATAGAAGCCGTCATGCATAACCTCGGCTGTTCTCTGTGGATCCCTGTAGTATTCCATGAACAGTCCATCCGGTACTCCGTCTGCAATATTTATAACGATCTCACCCGTCTCCCCAGGTGCAGCAAATGTTCCGTCTGCCTTCATGATCCTCACATCATACATTGGGCTTGCCTTTCCCATTGAACCTGGTCTTGGAGTTGTATTCTCAAGATTTCCAATGGTAAGTGTTGTCTCTGTCTGACCAAATCCTTCATATATAGTGAATCCTGTCTTCTCCTTAAATACGTCAAACACCTCAGGGTTAAGCGCCTCACCTGCTGTTGTGCAGTATCTGAGTGATGAGAGGTTGTACTTACTCATATCCATACGGATAAGGATTCTGTACAGTGTTGGAGGTGCGCAGAATGTTGAGATATGGTACTTCTCAATGAGCTTAAATATCGTGTCTGCGCTGAATGTATCAAAGTCAAATACGAATACGCAAGCCTCGCACAGCCACTGTCCGTAAAGTTTACCCCAGAGAGCCTTACCCCAGCCTGTATCTGAAACTGTGAGGTGAACCTCACCAGGCTTATTGCAATGCCAGTACTTTGCTGTGATATAGTGTCCAAGCGGGTACAGATGATTGTGTGCAACCATCTTTGGATGCTCTGTTGTTCCTGATGTGAACATGACGAAAAGTATGTCGTCCTTTCCTCCAACAGCATCGTCACCCGTAGGCCTTGGGAACTCAGTGCTGCACTCCATGATTCCCTCATCAAAGAAGTTCCATCCTTCTACAGGATGATTCACAACTATCTTTGTCAGCTTGTCATCCGCAAATGTATCTATCGATGCTGTGATTCCGTCATCTGATGTACACACAACCGCTGATACGCCTGCAGCCTCAATTCTGTACTGATAATCTGTTGCCTTTAATATATTTGTCGCCGGTATAGCTATGGCACCGATCTTGTGGAGTGCCATCATGGTGAACCAGTACTGGTAATGTCTCTTTAATACAAGCATTACCTTGTCACCCTTCTTTATACCCAGGCTCTTGAAATAATTTGCTGCTCTATTGGAATAATCCTTGATATCCTGGAATGTGAATTTCTTCTCAACCGTTCTGTCCTTTGATACATAGATGAGCGCTGTCTGATCAGGCTCCTTATCTGCCAGAGCATCCATTACATCATATGCGAAATTAAAGTTCTCGCTGTTGGTGAACTCTATCTTGCTGAGAACTCCATTCTCATCAAGGGCTGATCTCACAAACTTTCCTGCTATTCCCTGCTCTGGTCTCATTTCTGTTGACATTCTTATTTCCTCCATAAACTATAAGTTCTAATGATATATATGGTAAAACGACTTTTCCGCCTTTTAACGCCGGCGATACATGCCGTTTCTTGTCACATTATGCATTAACTTAGTATAAAAAGTCTTCTAAGTTCGTAATTCTATCTAGCAATCAAAATAAACATTACTTTAATTTACGTCTTTGATTAACTTTACATGTAGTTTCGATTACTACATCCATATATTATCATATCTCTTTATCATGTCAACCAAAAAATAAATATTTTAATTTATTTTCACATACCCCTTCACCATTTTGCCTGTAAAAAAAGGGTCAGGTACCTCCGTCCCCATTTACGCCCATGACGCACAAAAGGCGTATGCCGGATAGTGCATCCGGAATTCCGGTACGCACCATCTGCATACGCCTTATTATTTATATTTATTATCCTACATTCTACTATGAATCATGCCCCTGAATTTGATCCTGACTCTGATTCATTCTCCTCTTGCGCATCTGTGATTTGTATACAAATATCGCTGTGAGAATCGATACACCCACGAATATCAGCACACATATAAAATATCATGCCAGTTGTCATATTTTGTCCTCCTATAAATGAATATCTGCCGGTCCCAAAGTTGTCCCTGCCAACGGCTTACACCTCCATGATCGAGCTTTTTAATCTCTCACCATATCGATCTTGTCTGCGCCCTGCTTCTCAAGATTCTCTGTGATGTTGATATCCGTAGAATTATCAAGAGCTGTTTTTCTGTCTCGCATTGCCATGTTCGGATCCCTGTGTCTTGAAGGACCACCCACACAGCCACCCTCGCATGCCATGCCTTCCATAAAATCATCCTGGAATCTGTTGAACTTCATAAGGGTAAGCGCCTTCTTGCAGGCATCTATGCCATCACATTTGCAAACCTTCACCTCATCATCACAGCCAAGTTCCTTCATGCTCTCTATGACTGCCGCTGTGACTCCGCCTGCATTTGCAAATTTCTTACCAAACAATGTGGACTGATCATTGTCCTCTGCCTCTGGCTCCAGCTTAACATCCTTAGCCCTCAGCATAGCTCTGATCTCTCCGTAGGTCAATGCATAGTCAGCGGACTCCTTCTCACCAGCCGCACTCTCCGCCTTCTTACCGATACAAGGTCCTATGAACACCGTAACAGCATCCTCATAGTTTTCCTTGATGTATCTCGACACCGCGCACATAGGTGAAACCGTCTCAGATACCCGGTCTGCAAGCTCCGGGAAATGCTTTTCTACAAGCAGCTTGAACGCTGGGCAGCATGATGTAGTCTTCTTCTTGCCCTCCGCCTTGGCCTCCAGCCACTCCTTCGCCTCCGCCATGGCTGTCATGTCGGCTCCAAGACCAACATCAACAGCATCGTAGAAGCCTATCTTTTTCATTGCGGTTCTCCAGCTTGCCATTGTTATATCCGCACCAAACTGTCCATATGTCGCAGGTGCAAACATAGCAAATACCTTCTTGCCGGCTCTCATATCATTTATTATATCTACTATATAAGACTTTGATCCGATCGCGCCAAATGGGCACTTGTGTATACACGAACCACAGTCTATACATTTATCCTTGTCAATTACTGCTATACCCGTTCCATTTTCAGCAACAGATATCGCACCAACCGGGCAGCTCTTTATACAGGGTCTCATAAGATCTGCTATGGCATTATATGGACATGCCTTTGCACACTGTCCACACTCCTTACACTTTGATGGATCTATATACGACTTGTCACGCCCCATGCTTATCGCACCGAAACGACAGGCCTGCTGACAGGCTCTTCCCATACACTTCTGACAGTTATCTGTTACTACATAACGAGAGATGGGACAACCCTCACAGGCAGAATTGATGATCTGGACAACATTTCCATCATCCTCAGTTCCCGGTGCCTTGCCCTCTGCGAGCCTGATCCTCTGTCTGATGACCTCCCTCTCCCTATATATACAACATCTGAAAAACGGCTGAGGTCCCGGAACCATCTTATAAGGAAGATTATCCCTCTCATCGTCCAATTTGCCATCATAGGCAAGCTTTGCCACCTCATAGAGCACCTCATGCTTTACCTTTAATAATGTAGCGTCATTTGTAATCATGTGTTTACCTCAATTTCGTTACTGTAAATATTAATTTTCTCTCAGTTTTGTCCGACTTACCAGTCTGAACACTGCCGCCAGAGATGAGTAATAAATATCATCTATGACCATATCCTTTTAATTTATAACATAATTTTCATTCAATAACAATGCACTAATGCTGGTAGTTTTCTTTTAATATGGAATGTGTTATACTGCCAAAGAGAAAATAAAGAAAGCTATATGATATCAAACAATTTTATATAAGGAAGGCGAATTACTAATGTACAAGATCAATTTTTCAAAGCCAATAAATGTCCATTTCATGGGAATAGGCGGTATCAGCATGAGCGGCCTCGCCGAGATCCTTCTCAAAGCAGGTTTTAAGGTAACCGGATCCGACATGAAGGCATCTGAGATCACAGATCAGCTTGCTGATATGGGAGCTCTCATAAATATAGGTCAGCGTGCATCCAACATAACTGACAGTATAGACCTTGTTGTATATACAGCAGCTATCCATCCTGACAACGAAGAATTCAAGGCTGCAGTTGAAAAAGGAATACCTATGCTCACCAGAGCCCAGCTTCTCGGACAGATCATGGAGAATTACAAATACTCAATAGCTGTAAGCGGAACCCACGGCAAAACCACAACGACTTCCATGCTGTCGTACATCCTTATTGATGCGGACACAGACCCTACCATATCAGTCGGAGGAATCCTCGACAGCATAGGAGGCAACATCCGTGTCGGCAAGTCAGAATACTTTGTGACAGAGGCATGTGAATACACCAACAGCTACCATGCATTCAAGCCGTTCATCAGCATCATACTCAATGTGGATGCCGACCATCTGGATTTCTTCAAGGATATCGATGAAATTGCTGAATCATTCCATGTATTTGCCACCAAGACTCCTAAAGAAGGTCTCGTCATCGTAAATGGTGATATGGAGTACTACGACACTGTTGTCAGAGATCTTGAGTGCCGCATTGTTACATTTGGAAAGGGTACCCAGAATAAATATTCCGCACACAACATTAGATTTGACGATCTCGGTCATCCTACATACACACTTGTTGTGGATGGCAAAGAGGTGACAGATATAACCCTCAGAGTGTTTGGAGAACACAATGTGTACAATTCATTATCCGCCATAGCAGCAGCCTTAGAGCTTGGAATCTCCATCGATGTCATCAAGCAGGGGCTGTCAGAATGCGTAGGCGCAGAGAGACGTTTTGAATACAAGGGAACCATATTGGACAATGTGAGAGTCATGGATGACTATGCACATCACCCAACGGAGATCTCAGCCACACTAAAGGCGGCCCAAAACACAAGCTACAACGAGCTGTGGTGCGTATTCCAGCCACATACATACTCAAGAACTTACGCCCTGTTTGACGAGTTCGCAGAGGCCCTGAAGGTATGTGACCATGTCATCATCGCCGATATATACGCGGCAAGGGAAAAGGATACCGGTCTCGTATCGGCAAAACAGCTCGCTGAAAAGATCGCAGAATCCGGCACAGATGCCTTTTATCTGCCATCTTTCGATGATATAGAAAACTATCTTTTAAAAAATTGCAAAAAAAATGATCTGTTGATAACTATGGGCGCCGGAAATGTCTATTCTATAGGAAATGACCTGATTAAAAAATAGTTATCCACATTATCCACAAAACATGGTGGGAAACTATCCCCACCATGTTTATTTTTTACATGTTGACATAATATTTACAAATTCTTTACAACCCCGTTAATTCCTTGACTTTTATTTTTCAACATTTTTTTGTCAAAATACCATCCACATTATCAACATTATCAACACCCCCCTCTTTTTTTAACCATCTGCAGGGGCTCTTGCAATACCAAAAGTACATGTTATAATGAAAGCGGTCATAAGACTTTTTTCTTGATGACAAACATCAACTACATTTTTAATTTTTTAATAATGTACTTATTTTATGGAGTATTGGAAGGATTTTTGACATGAATTACATCACTATCACATCAGAGAAAAAAACGAAACATATTCCTCCATATCAAACTTTTTCATAGACTACTATATGACCTCCGCCAACGGAGATTTTGTTAAAGTATATTTGTATCTGGTACGGCTTATGTCTTCCAGAGAGCCTGTATCAATCGCAGACATCGCCAGACACTTTGACCTGTCTGAAAAGTTTATATGCAAAGCTATCCGTTACTGGATAAGCCAGGATGTTATGAAACTCAACTACAACAGTCAGAAGGTCCTGACCGGAATAACACTTCTGCCCCTTAGGGACAAGTCAGAGGACATGTACGGACTGGACAGCCTGTCCATGCTCGGCATGGACTATTCGGTCGACACCCCCGGTATTCATGATAATGAGGATGCCCGCAGTACCGACAGGACTGCTGCATCTCACATGACGCAGGAGGACATCTTCACGGCGGCAGCGCAGACAAGCCCTGCGGCGCAACAGAACATTTCCGTCCCAGACGCGGCGCCAGTTCACACAGTATCCACTGTCCACAATCCACCGGACAAGGTTCTGGTCACTCCTGAGCTGCTGAGAAAAAAACAGGAGGATGATATATTCTCAGATATCCTGTTTGAGGCGGAGGCCTTTACGGCAAGACGCTCTCCATGGCGGAGAGCGAGACTCTGATATACATATACGATCAGCTTCATTTTTCACAGGAGCTCATCGAGTATCTCATAGAGTACTGTCTCACCCTCGGCAAGAAAAGCTTTAAGTATGCCGAGGCGGTTGCCAAGGCATGGTATGAGAATGGCATAGATACCGTTGAGAAAGCCAGAGAGAACAGCAACGCATACAACCCTCTCTTCCGCAAGGTGTTCCGTGAACTTGGCATATCGAGGAACAGACCTACGAGCGCAGAGACCGCTTACATAGATGCCTGGTCTGAGGAGATGCAGTTTTCTGAGGATCTCATAACCTTGGCATGTCAGAAAGCTATACTATCAAGACCTCAGTCAGCCAATTTTGCATATGTGAACGGAATCCTTGAAAACTGGTACAAAAATGGTGTAAAATCCATTAGGGATGTAGAAACACTGGATCAGGAATTTATAAAGAAGAAGAACGAGAATACCGGACATACATACAGCACGGCAGCAAAACCAAACAGCTTCGCCAACTTCCAGCAGACAGACATGTCTGATCAGTTGGCCGCGCTTGAGCAGATGCTTGCTGATGACTTAAACCAGGATAAGAAGACATCTTAGGCACACATATAACAGGGGTATTATAAACCATCATGAAAAATATTGATTACGATGATATCCTCTCCCAGCTCAGCAGGAGAAGGCAGGATAATCTCCGCATACAAGACAGGCGGAAAGCCGAACTATACGAAAAACTCCCAAGAGTCAAGGAGATAGATGACGAGCTCGTCCACATGGCCGTACAGGAAGCCAAGGCGAGAATAATTAGGCATGATCCTGATACAGCACCGGGATCAAAAGGCAACACAGACAGCAGTTCAAATGCCAGCTCAAGCAAGGCTTTAAATCAGACCTTAAAAGAAACATTGAGGGAAGAACGCAGATCCCTAATCAGATCTTCGGAATTTCCGGATGATTACCTTTTACCAGTATACACGTGCTCCATATGCAAAGACAGCGGCTACGTTAACGGGAATCCATGCACATGTCTGAAACAGATGGTCATAAGCCAGTTATATGAGCAATCGACAATTCAAAATGTTCTTAACAAAGAGAATTTTGACACATTTGATCTTAGCGTATACAGAGATGAACCATTTGGCAGCTACAGTTATACGCCATACAAGAATGCCAGCAATATACTGGCAAAGGTAAAAGACTTTACAGAAAACTTTCAGAACAAAAGACCCGGCATTCTCCTGTACGGAGAGACAGGGACAGGCAAAACTTTTCTCACAAACTGCATAGCAAAAAGTCTTCTTGATAAAGGTTATACAGTTTTATACTTGTCTGCGATTAACTTATTTGATAATATCTTACGGGATATTATTATGAAGAACAACCATGAACAGCATCAAGAGATGCTATATGACTACATTTACAACTGTGATTTTCTAATAATTGACGATCTGGGCACAGAACTAACCAATTCATTTGTCCAATCCCAGTTATTTGAGATTATAAATAAGAGAACTATCAGAAACCAGTCCACTCTCATATCCACTAATCTGGACTTGAAAATGATCAGGGAACGCTATACTGAACGTATAATGTCCCGCATAGTCGATAGTTATCTCATATTCAATCTCTACGGAGATAATATCCGTTATATGAAGCGCATGAGTCATATAACTGGAAAGTAGACGTCAGTCTGCAAAACACAAGGCAGCAAAATGAACATATTCAAATTAGGAGGATTTTATTATGCCAGACGATAGTAAGTTGGAAACAATACCCGTAGGAAGCTTGGGAATCATTGCACACAAGAGCATCGTGCCTCTTGGAAAGAAAGTTGACTCCTACATCGTTAAGTGGAGAAAGAACCGCCAGAACGAAAACAAATCAAGTATCGTATTCCATGGTTATGAGAAGGACTCTTATCTCATCGACACAGACTGTCCAAGATTTGGATCAGGTGAGGCTAAGGGTATTGTCAACGAGTCAGTTCGTGGTAAAGACATATATATTATGCTGGATGTAGGAAACTACAGCTGCACATACACAATGGCAGGTCAGCCACAGAGAATGTCACCAGACGACCACTACGCTGATCTTAAGCGTATCATCTCTGCCATGACAGATAAGCCTAGAAAGCTTACAGTTATCATGCCTTTCCTCTACGAAAGCCGTCAGCACAAGAGATCAGGTCGTGAGTCTCTTGACTGTGCTGTTATGCTTCAGGAGCTCAAGCAGTACGGTGTCGACAATATCGTAACATTTGATGCGCATGATCCACGAGTAGTAAACGCTATCCCTAAGAGCGGTTTCGAGAATGTGAAGCCTACTTACCAGTTCGTTAAGGCGCTTCTTAGATCAACTCCTGATCTTGAGATTGGCAATGACCACATGATGGTCATCTCACCTGATGAAGGTGCTATGCACAGAGCTATCTACTTTGCAAACCTTCTTGGTGTTGACGTAGGTATGTTCTACAAGAGAAGGGATTACTCAAGAGTAGTTGACGGACGTAACCCTATCGTTGCCCATGAATTCCTCGGCGATTCAGTTGAGGGCAAGGATGTTATCATCATCGATGATATGATCGCATCCGGAGAGAGTATGATAGACGTTGCAAAGCAGCTCAAGGCGAGAAAGGCAAGAAGAGTATTCGCTCTTGCTACATTTGGTCTCTTTACAAAGGGTCTCGAGGTGTTCGACAAGTGTCATGAAGAGGGTATCATTGAGAAGGTCATCACAACCAACCTCACATACCAGCTTCCAGAGCTTGCAAGCCGTGACTGGTATGTATCAGCCGACATGAGCAAGTATATCGCACTCATAATTGATCACTTGAACCACGATGCATCTCTCAGCGATCTTCTCGATCCATCCGAGAGAATCAGTGCAAGAATTGCTGAGTATAAGGTAAAGCACACTATCTCAGACAACTATGAGAATTACTAGAATATCATAATTAATACAGAAATCCCCTAATGATCCATAATTCATATATCAAATGATATAAGAGCTTGATCATTAGGGGATTTTTTCATGTTTTATAACACCTAACATGTATAAATAATTACAATGTAACCACATTGCATGTAATACGCATATCCTCGAGTTTTTTCATCAACTCACTATCTGAGGTAAGAAGGATCACCTGCTCGGTATCAACTGTTCTTATCGCCTTAAATACACCTGTAAGCTGTCTCTCATCTGAGGCATCAACCACATCATCAAGCAGCAGAGGCATCTTCTCATCATCCAGTATCTTTGCAACAGCCAGCCTTACAGCCAGATATACCTGTCTCACCACGTCATTTCCCAAGAATTCAGCCCGGAAGAAATGTCCATCCTTTTCCACTGCAACATGCATATCATCGTCCAGTTTCACCTCAGTGTATCTTCCATCAGATATCAGACCAAGCATCTGTGATACACTCTGCTCAACCCCATCGAATCTGGCAGCCAGACTGTCTGACAGGTCGTTGATCGTATCAATAGCTTTATCGATCGCTTTCTTCTCCGTCTCAAGTGCATCGTAATCCACAAATATGGCATCCCTCTTCTCCTTGAGTTCATAGTAGGCATCCCTCTTCTCAATGGCATCATGCTCCTGGAACTTAAACATGTCAAGCTTCTTATCGTGCTCCTCCTGAAACACCCTGTCTATCTCCACGCGCACGGTCCTTGATTCCGTGGCCCTTCCCATCTCATATATCGTCCTCTGAAATTCCTCCTCCGACGGAAGCTTATCGCCGTCAAATGCGCCTTTTCGGAACAGACCGTCTATTATGGTTATGGCGACAAATGCTATAGTACATATAACAAACAGCTGCTGGATAGATTTCTGGAATCCCACAAGATGAACAGCGAGAGTGATCAGACCCACAACAAGGATTCCAACAGCCATTATGACAAATATATTGTCTGTAAGCTTCTTGGACTTTTTCTCCTGTTTCTTTTTCTCCTTCTTCTCATCCTCGTCATCAATTGCCTCAACCTCAAGGAATATATGACTTCTCTCCCTGTCCTCATCTTCGTCGGGGATCTCCGCATCCTTCTCGTTTACAAGCTGTCTCGCTTCCCGCTTGAGTCTCGCAATTTCCATATTGTAAGCGTCAAGTTCTTCTCTTCTGGCTTTCCTTATGTCCTCCAGATCTTTATCCACATCTCCCAACTCATCCATCTGGGCTTCAAGTTCTTCTATCTGCATAAGGTATTTCTTATTGTCATATTTCTTTCGCTCGTTTTCAAGGTACTGGATGGCAGCCGCCTTGTTGATACCGCTACATCCAGTCTCTCTAATGTTGTGAAGGTACTTCTCAAGGAAATCACACACCGCCTTGTCACTGTCTCCATACTCGTCTGCAGGCTCAACATTCAGAGCATCTACATAGGTACTCTTATCCATATCAAACAGAATACCCCTGTAAGAATTCTTTGTGCGAAGTCTCTCACTCTTGCCATTCTCTATATCCGTGAGCGTGGCTCCGTCAGTAGTCATATTGAAATTTCTCTCAAGCAAATGGTTCCTGCCTGCACTTGTCACATGGGCTTTTCCAGAATATCCATTTCCACCCTTCGGCTTTCTGGCAGAATAATCATCCCTGCCTGATCCAAGTCCCCTGGATTTATTGATGCCAAACAGTATACCGGTTACAAAATCCCTAACCGTGCTCTTTCCTGCACCTTCATCTCCATACAAGACATTCAGCCCCTGTTCTAGCTTTATCTCTCTATTGTTGAATTTTCCAAATTCTTTCAAAAACAATTTATTTATATACATCACTTTTCTCCAGTAGCTATCACAGCCTCCAGGCCGTATTCAAGTGCCTTTCTGCTGACCACATCATCATTTCGCGAAAGTTCGGCAATGAATCTTCCCAGCACATTGTTCTCGTTATCCTTCATAAGGCTTTCTTTATTGTAGTCAAACATTGTGTTGTCTACAATATCATATATCATGTATCTGGATGTCAGATCATCAAATGTCGTGTCCACCTTTCTACCCTTCTGTCCCTTGAGGATAACTCTGTAAATATTCTCACTGCCCATCTTGTCTATCTGCTTTTCGATCACACGCTCTATCTGTGCAGCAGTATATTCTGGCTTCACCTCAAGTCCCAGATTGATATAGCTTCTGCAAGCTATAGACTCCCACTTTATTCTCGTCTCACCGTGTATTATCTGTCCATATATAAAACCATGCTTGCCCGTATCACTGTGTGTCAATGGCTCTGGGGAACCCGGATACGCCATTTTATTCTTCACCATGTGCTTTGGCTTTCTCAAATATCCCAATGCAACATAATCAAATCCCGAATCGGCAAGCTTTCTGAAGTCAAATGCACCGTGCTCCTCATCACCGCCATACATGAGAAGTATATTTGCAGCGCCCTCCTTCTGCGGCTCTATCCCTTCTGCAAAATTCTCCTTGTATGTCTCCTGTCCGTAGCTGAATCCAGTGATGCAGGTATCTATATCCTCAAAATACGCATTGTTGAATTCACCAGCAGGAAGTATCACTGTATTTGACTTAAATTCAAATGTCTCCGATGGTGAATCCTTCTCTATATAGTCGCTGCTTCCCGCAACTATGATCGTCTTGGTATTCGTGAGCTTTGCCAGCTTGCCATCCAGCATGTCTAACTCAATAATCCCTGGTGCCTTATGAAAAAGATCTCCCGCCACAAGAAGCAGATCGACCTTTCTTTCTTCCGCAATTGCCAGGATCTTGTCAAATGTATCTTCTATTTCCTTTGCACGGACACCACTCCACGCTTTTCCCTTATCCGGTGTCATTCCCAAATGCACGTCCGAAATATGTATAAACCTCATATTCTAACCTCTAATCGAATTAAACTGTTGTCTTCACTGCGCATACACCACGTGTCGGATCCTATGTGCAGCCAACAAAAGTTTACCCCATATCGGAGAAAATTACAACACACGAGGTATTAAATCTTTGTGATCATCTGCTTATTCCGCCTTTGTTCCTCCACCTCGTGTTCATGCAGATACTTTTCCCTGGTAGCAAGTCCGCCCCTTATATGTCTCTCCGCCTTATTTGCATCCAGCACGACCCTCGCCTGAGCCGCCAGCATCGGTCTGATCCTTATAAGTCTCTCTGTTATATCTTTGTGAACCGTTGATTTGCTTATTCCCATCCTGTCCGCCGTCTGTCTGACCGTTGCTCTGGTATCAATGATATAATTTGCTGCTTCTACCGCCCGTTCTTCTATGTATCCCTTCAAAGAAAAAGCCCCCGCATATTCTGTTTTATACAGTCTATGCAGGGGCAGATCGTTTATGTATATTTAATCTGCTTATCAACTATTTGAATATAACCAAACTGTTGGCTGGCACACATCCACCACTTCATCTATTAACATGCAGGAAATCTCACAACAAATCTTGATCCTATGTCTTCTCTCGATATAACTTGTATGGTACCTCCGTGGGCATCAACTATCCATTTAGCGATGGACAATCCCAGTCCCGAACCCCCTGTCTCACTGTTGCGTGCTTCGTCTGAACGATAAAATCTGTCAAATATGTGAGCCAGATCGCCCGGATTCATCCCGGTTCCCTCGTCCTCTATCATATAACTGACATAACCAGGCTCCTCTTTTACGCCGAGTATTATGGTCGTGCAGGGATCAGAATACTTCGCCGCATTCTGGACAAATATCCTGACAGACTGCTTGATCATCGCCACATCGCCAAGCACACACGCCTCATTCTCCGTACCCTGGAATTCATATCTGTGGCTCTCATCTATCATCATAGACTCCTCCCACACCTCGCTCACCATGCAGTTGAGATCCAATTTTTCCATGTTCAAATGCTGTCTTCCGCTGTCCCCTCTCGCCAGAAACAACAGCTGCTCAACCAATTCCTTCATGTGCTGGGACTCATTCTTGAGCGCTTCTATGGATTCTCCCAAAACCTGCTCGTCCTCCTTACCCCAGCGGTCAAGCATATTTACATACCCCTGAATTACAGCTATAGGTGTCCTAAGCTCATGGGACGCATCCGACACAAACCTCATCTGTCGTTTTTCATTCTCCTTCATGTTTTTCAGCAAATTGTTAAGCGCAATTTCTATACTCTGAAGGTCCTTATCTCCAGTGTGTATTACCTGCTCGTCATCATCCGCGGACAAATGCGATATCGCTTTCTCCAGATCATCTATTTTGTTGTGATCCATTGGTTCTTTGCTGAGTTTCTCCGCCTTTACAGCCAGATCATTCAGAGGCTTCAGACGTCTTCTGACATCCGCCGTTCTGAACAAAGCTAGAAACAGAACTATAGTTTCCATGCCCAGCAATATGATTCCAGGAATCTCTATGATATCCCACAAGATTTTCACATCATACCTGTACTTCTTCTTGTCAGACCCCTCTATGATATATTCATAGCCCCCGCCGTCTTCATTCTTATCAACATAATATTTCATTCCCCCTACGTCCTGCGGAAGCTGCTCTCTTCCCCACCAGGCAAATGCCCCAACAATAAGAAAGGCAATGACGATATCAATAAGTATCACATTGCCCACCTCTTTGAGCCAGAAACTCATATTGATCCTTCTGGCTATCGACGACATTCTTTTGTTTTCGTTAGTTTTCTTTCCCATGTATTTTCTCTCTATCTATGCGTATCCGTGTCATGCGGCGCTGGCTTGTCACATATCTGTCTGCTCTGTCACGGCATCCGGCTTGTCACATATCTATCTGATCCGTCCCGGTATTCATATTGGTCATTCTCTGATAACATATCCCACACCTCTTACGGTGGTTATGAGTTTTACGCCAAACCTGTCATCTATCTTGGTTCTCAGATATCTCACATACACATCTATTATATTTGTCTCTCCCAGATAATCGTATCCGCACACTGCGCTGAGCAGTTTTTCCCTGTCCATCACGATGTCCTTGTTTTCCATGAGTGTTCTCAGCAGCTCAAATTCCCTGTTTGTCAGCTCCACACTCTCTCCGTCCACTGTAACCTCATGTCTGTCAGTGTCCATACACACCCCGCGGATCTCTATCCTGTGAGTGTGAACCTCTGCAGTTCCGCGTCTCTTCAGCGCAACCCTTATCCTGGCAAGCAGCTCCTCTATGGCAAATGGCTTGGTGAGATAATCGTCAGCACCGGCATCAAGCCCTGACACCTTGTCCATGACTGCATCCCTTGCAGTCAGCATGATAACCGGCACAACACTCTCCTTGCGGATTCTTCGAAGCACCTCCAGACCATTGAGTCCCGGAAGCATCACATCCAGCACCACAAGGTCGAAGTCACCGGTCAGAGCTTTGTCCAGACCTGTTCTTCCGTCAAATGCCTTCTCTACCTCGTATCCCTCGTGAACCAGTTCCAGCTCCACGAATCTCGCAATTTTCTCTTCATCCTCCACAATGAGAATCTTCTGTGCCATATCTTTTTCCTTTCTTTTGGCTTACGGACGCTGACATGTTAGGGGGAATGTAAGTCTGTGGGGAATGTCTCTGCAATTACGCCTAGCTTCCCTCGCTTCAGCCCGCTTCTATCTGCACAGGACTCCGACCGCGATAATTGCGTTTGCGGATCTCCGTCCTGGCAAGAAGCGCTGAAACTCAGTCGCCACGGCTACTCATTGCAGAGACATTCCCCACAGACATTACAATCATCCCCAAAACATGTCAGCTGGTAATTAACAGAATATCGGTAAAAGATATTCCTGTTTTCATCTTTTTTATGTCTGTTTTTTCTTTCAATATTTTTCTTTTTCAATTTATACCAACTTGATATATACGTTGTTTTTATTACATATAGCTTTTTATTCTGTGTTGATATTGTTTTTATATATCTTTCTGATTACTTGTTGTTGACGTCGGACTTAAGGTTGTCTACTGAGTCTGCCATTTTGTCGCATGCGCTATTGAGATTTACGTTGATGTCGCCGATTCCCTCAAAATGGTATCTGCACTCACAGAAGAGGCCTACAACAAGAAGTGGAAGAACTACCCAGAACGCAAGTATGAGTGCGATCACAAGCACCAGAACCGGAACGTTTATCATGGTCTGGCCTCTGCGCTCTACTATGAATGTGCTGTCCACACTCTTCTTCAATATCCTGCCACACCATTTGAAAAATCTGTCCATCATCTGTCCAAACGTCACTTTATTGCAATCATTTGTATATGTCTGCTGCGCCTGCTCAAACTCTGTTGATGTCTTCTGTTCCTCGCCTGTGGTAAAGCTCTCCACTTCAGGAGCCTTCACCTTATCAAGCTTCTCAAGATAAATAATTGCATCCAGCAGATCGTAATCGCACGCCTCAAGCGCATTCTTTGCATCCTCGTAACTTACACCTGTTTTCGCTCTTAACTTTTCTACCTTTTCAAGTTTATCCATAATCATTACACCCTTTCTCTTCATCTTAGTTTCATCATCTTCCGATGATCTGTCATCTTTCTAATCGTTTGTTGCTGATATCATCAACTGTTGTTGTTACTATACCAACCGATGATTAATCTAAAATATGAGAAAGATTAAAATCAGGTTAATTTTATAATGAATATATGGATATGTCAAAGTGGAAATACTTTCTCCACTGTTCCTGTTGAGAGTTGACGCATTTGACGGTTTGACCGATGTTTCTGACTCAAAGCAATATGTAAAACGCTCCCAAACTGCTTGATGATAACAATAAGAAGTGATATACCTAAATATGGCATTATTACATAACAGCAAGGAGACGATCAATATGAGCAAACCTGAATATAATATAAAAAATTCAAACGACGGAAGTTTCATGGCAAATGTTGAAGTTGCAAAGGAAAGCAAGAGATACGTCAATATATCGATTTCAAAAGAGGATCTCGGATGCCTGTTACAAGGTAAGCACTTAGAGATATTATTTCCTGGCGATGAACTTGACGGTCGTGGCATGATAGATATTGGACTTTCAGACAAAGAAACTAAATTTGAGATAAATGATGCAGTCAACAAATTTATGATTTAATGTATTGTTGTATATTATAGTAATCTCGATATCAACCTTCTCATTGCACTGGCACAAATAAAACGGTTACAAAATATTACCAGTTGGTGACCGACCGTCACCAACTGAACTTTATATTTATTAGTTTTAAGAATACTTAAAAAAACACCTCAAACCGAGGTGTTTTTTCTTACTTCTAATTATCCATAACAATATACAACTACATCGCCGCCGCAATCTTCGCCGTAGACTTCTTCACACAGTAAAGGCATGTCGGCAATATATATATAGTCGCCGTAACCCATGCCGTCTGATCTGCGAAACATATGGCAGTATATCCAAATGCTCCGACAAATCCCAGGCTCACTATGATTCTGGCTGCCATCTCTGTAACGCCTGAGAATATGGCTCTTCCCGAATATCCAAGTCCCTGCGTCACCATACGCGCCACGTTCAGTATACCGAGACTCCAATAGAAGAATCCCATACATCTGAGATATTTCGCAGATGCGTCAAGCACATCGACTGCACTCTTCTTGACAAATATCATAGAGAGGGGTCTTCCCAAGAATATCATGATAAGACCTGCTATCAATCCATATCCCACGGCAACAGCAATCGCCTGCCAAAACCCCTGCTTTATACGCTTTGCCTGTCCGGCTCCAAGATTCTGACTGCAGAACACGGATGCTGCCGTTGCAAATGCGTCAAATGGACACATAGTGAACTGCTTTATCCTCATACCGGCTGTGAAGCCTGATACATACACACTGCCCAGCTTGTTATTTGCAGACTGCATGACCATACTTCCTATCGCCGTGATGGAGAACTGCAGACCTGTAGGTATTCCCATGATGAGGAGTTCCTTCACCGCAGAACCCTCTATCTCCCTGTCCTGTGCCTCAAGATGCATCACCTGAATCTTTTTGAAAATGTACACCAGACATAATATTCCACTCACAGCCTGAGCAGTTATCGTCGCTATAGCCGCACCGGCACATCCCCACTTAAGCACAAGTATGCAGAACAGATCAAGAAATATGTTGAGTATCGCTGAGAAAGCGAGGAACATAAATGGTGTCCTGCTGTCTCCAAGTGATCTGAGCACACTCGACAGATAGTTATACATAAGTGTAAATGGGATTCCCAGAAATATAACTATAAGATATGAGTACGCCTTATCAAATATATCCTGCGGAACTGACAGAAGGTGCAGTATCTGATTGCAGCATATAGCACATACCGACGTGACGATAAGTGCTATGATGCCAGTCAGAACCGCACCATTAAATATATATTTTCTCATCTTGTGAATATCATTTGCACCAAAATATTTTGCAACTGGAACGCCAAAGCCTGCGCAACATCCCATACAGAAACCAAGGACAAGAAACTGAATGCTGCTGCTGGCTCCAACTCCCGCCAGAGCCTTGTCACCCAGTATCTGTCCTACTATAGCTGCATCTATGATATTGTAAGTCTGCTGAAGCAGATTGCCGAGCAAAAGTGGCAGGGCAAACTGCATCATCAGACTAACCGGCTTTCCGGAAACCATGGACTTAGCCATGTCTTACACCTTCCTTACATTATTGATAGGACGGTGAGTTGCCAATTCTATCTTTGAACACAGAGTTGCTATACATATCATTCGCTGGGTCGCTTCCGCTTATTTCGCCCTGCAGCGGTACTAAGGTGCCGCCTCACAGCGCCACCTAAGGACCAGCGGGCTCAAATTCCCTGCTCACGATATGTATAGCAACTCTGTGTAACAACTTTATTGTGACAACTCACCTGTTAGATGAATAATAACTACGTATGTAAGTCGGTTTCAGACTTACTTTATGTTTATTATCCTTATCTCTTATAACAGTTTTCCAGCCAAAGCCTCAAGCGCTGCCACATCCGACTGCTTGAACGCGGACCTTATGGTCACATGCTCATCCACGATCTCTATATCCTTCATCGCTGACATCTGCTCCTTCATGAGTTTCGCCGCCATAGGTGCCCATGAACCATTCTCGATGAATGCAACCTTTCTCTTCTGGTATGCCTTCATCTTCAAGTGGTTGATGAAGTCTGCCATGACAGGCATCACGCCGCCATCATATGTCGGGGCTGCCAGAACAAGTCTGTCGTATCTGAAGGCATCCTCTATACACTCTGCCATATCATCCCTTGAGAGGTCTGATATCGCAACCTTTGGCGCACCCTTTGCCTCAAGGATCTCCGCCAGCTTCTTTGCAGCCTTCTCCGTGTTGCCGTGGAGACTGCAGTATGCGATGAAGATTCCCTCATCCTCAGGTGTGTATGTTGACCACAGCTGATATTTTCCTATGTAATATTCAAGATTCTCTGTGAGGATAGGTCCGTGAAGTGCGCATATCTTCTGTATATCAAGTCCTGCTGCCTTCCGTAAAAGTGCCTGGGCCGGCATTCCATACTTTCCTACTATATTGAAGTAATATCTTCTCGCCTCGCATGCCCAATCCTCATCTGTATCCAATGTTCCAAACTTGCCAAATGCATCCGCTGAGAAGAGTATCTTCTCACTCTGTTCATATGTGACCATAACCTCAGGCCAGTGGACCATAGGAGCCATGAAGAACTGAAGCGTATGACTTCCAAGTGAGAGTGTCTGTCCCTCTGCCACAGTCACACTTCTGTCTGCCACAGGAACCTCGAAGAAGTTTGGAAGCATTCCGAAAAGCTTTGCATTCGACACGATCTTGATATCCGGATACTTTGCAAGCACATCACCAAGATTCGCCGAGTGATCAGGCTCCAGATGTGAGATTATGAGATAGTCAGGCTGCCTGTCTCCAAGCACCTCTGCCACATTTGCAAACCACTGGTCTGCACACTTTGCATCCACCATATCCATGACGGCTATCTTCTCGTCCATGATGACATATGAGTTGTACGCTATGCCGTTTGGCACGATGTACTGATTCTCGAACAGGTCTATGTTCTTATCATCCACACCCACATAAAATACTGTGTCTGTTACATTCTTAAACATTGTATATCCTCCTTTTGATCCTAAGTATCTAATATAAATAATCCACGTTGTGTCCACATGATATAATGAGCGCAAGTGAGCCAACATGCTTGCATGATTGGCGAGCGGCGAATTGGATCATGATAGTTGCGACAGCAACGAAAAGCACCGCAGGTGCGAATCATGATATAATGAGCATTGCGACGGATGCGCTTGCGCAAGACGTCATAATGCGAATGTCCTCATTGAGCCGACAGGCGATATGATATAATGAGCGCAAGTGAGCCAACATGCTTGCATGATTGGCGAGCGGCGAATTGGATCATGACAGTTAATTATAACATACTAAATGAAAATAGAGAATCAGCACATAAGTCCTGATTCTCCATTTTTTGATAATTTTTTATTATTATCTGCTTACCCTTCTCTGTATCTTCTCCTGATACATGCTGTGATCCGCCTCCCTCACATACTCCTCAAGGGTTTTATCACTATCCGGGTCTGTTATAACATAACCTATACTAAACTCCAGGGCAAATGGAAGCTTCTCCTGCGCAACTATCTCCCTGGCTTTCTCAAGGATTGCCGTCTTTCTTTCCTCAGGAGGTTCCGCCTCATCGTATATAGATATGGATACAAATTCATCTCCGCCGTATCTAACCGGAATACTGCTTATTCCGCCTCCGCCTGCTATGGCTCTTGCGGCACTCCTTATAGCTTTGTCTCCGTACTCGTGACCATAAGTGTCATTTATATATTTGAGCTTGTCCATATCGGCAAACATTATGAGAAGTGCCCTGCCCTGGCCCGCAGCCTTGTCAAATGCCTTTGCGGCGATCTGTCTCATACCCTCCCTGTTGTATATCTGGGTAAGTGGATCCTTTATGGATATTGCCGTAAGCTCCTGATTGATCTGCTCGAGTCTCCATTTGTTGAACAGATTTATCATGGCTACATTCACTTCACTCATTACAGTTGACCAAAGCTGCTTATCCATAAGGTAATATCCATTTTCGACACAGCAGAACCCAACTGCCTTTTCTCCAAAATGAAATGGCGCAAATAAAAATATATTGCCGCCTGCCTCATCATCCAGAAGAGGAAACATACTATGGTATGTATCGTCACTGTCATCCGCTATGCCCTGCCTGTACACGATCTGCATTCTCTGAGGATAGCCTTTCACAGCAAATACATCCTCATCGTATGCTGCTGAGAGAGTCGGGCCAGCTCCCCCCATCTCCACAAGAGATCTGTCGACAACCATAACGCATTTCTTACACTCTGCCTGTGAAATATGAGGACTGAACGCACGGATACAGTTCACTGTAATCCTTGCATTTGCTGAGCAAATGCGTGAAATCCAGCGTGCTCTCATCTATCTCCTCGCGTTCCACAACTCCCATTATATAATTCTTCAGGTACTGTCTGCCGTTCAGCATAGCATCCGCGCCGCAGCCACAACTCTCCGTGAATATACAATTATAATCTATATAAGAGCTGGTATCCGGATTGTTTCCCGCCCAGATATTCAGCATGATCTCTGCAGCCGCAGCTCCGATCTTCTCACGAATCCTGCTCACCGTTGTTATGCGGGGCGTATAGTAAGCAGCCTTATCAAAGTTGTCAAATCCCGTAACCTTAAAATCATTTGGCACTGAAAGTCCAAGTGCTTCTGCTCTGTTGCACACACCCACCGCCAGATTGTCATTTGCACAGATTATTGCATCTGGAAGGATCTTCCTCACTATCTCTCGTTCTTCCAGCCTTCTATCATCCATCTCCTCATTATTCGAAGCCTCGGCATCCGGAGCAGAATCCGCAAAACTGCCACTGGTTATCTCTCCATACACCTCCGCAGGGCCGCCGTAATCCGGGCCATCCTTCTCATGCTGTATACATGTATGTCCATGTAACCTGAGCAATTCCTCAAATCCCGTCACGCCATCATTAAAGCCAAAATCTCCAAACAGGACATCCGCATCATCCACAGTCAGGCCATATTCATCCATACAGTCCCTGAATGCACGGCATCTCTCCTGAGCCTCATAGTTGTCCTTCGGTCCGGCAAGATACCACACCTTCTTCGCACCATGTTTCTCTATCATATGCCGAGTCATGTCATACATGGCATCATAATTGTCTATTCCCACAAAATGCAGACCGTCAAACGCTGTCTCAAGACTTATAGCCGGAACTCCGCTCTTCCTTATCCTGTCCAGCAGTTCCGCCGTGACTTCCGGATATTTGATATTGTTGACAGATATTATGATCCCATCAAAGTCTGTCAGCTCCGGCAGATTATATATATTGTATTCTCCATAGCTGTAACCATCGTCCCTGTTCCAATTGCCATTGCTGTTGAATATGTACAGATTCACATCAGCCCTGGCTTCCTTTATCTTCTGCATAAATCCCAGCGGCCAGGCGTAGGTGAAATACCTCTTCCAGCCATCCATGAACAATGCTACTTTTTTCATACCTTACCTCCTGACCAATCAGAACACCCCGTCCTGTCCCATCAATAAATTTGCCAAATATATTAAAAGGGCGCATCTGTATATATTATACACAGACCCGCCCAACCAAAACATATCCAAATGTATCAAAAATATGTACTTTACTATCAGAAACCACGGGGACGGAGGGGACAGGCACCTCCGTCCCCTCCGTCCCCCATAATTTACTTAAGTGGATAGTCGTCATGCGCCGGCTTGTAATCACGTATAGTCTTAAGTGCCGGCAGAGCATGTCCATCATAGTCAAAAAGTGCCTGATTTGCCCATTCATTTCCGCATGGTCCAGACTCCTCTATGTATGACAGGGCACCTTCCGTAGCCCAGCCGCTTCCCGGCACCGGTATCCAGCCTGCCTCCCAGTAATAAAAGCCATCACCACCAGGAACATCATCTATCAGTTTCATTATGTCGTTCATGAAATCCGCCTGCCCCTCAGGTGTCATAGGGTAGTCAAGATTCTCCACCAGTGAATGCTTTGTGGCATAGCCCTTTCTATCGTCAGGTCCCAGTTTCTCATATTCTGCGTAGTCCTCCATGGTAAATCCCATGGAAACCTCAGCGATAACTATCTTTTTGCCATATCTATCCGCCATATCCCGCATATTTGTCTCTAGCTCCTTCATGGTTCCATGCCAGAACGGATAATACGACATTCCGATTATATCAAAATCTTCTCCTCTTTCCATGTAGTGGTCAAACCAGTCCACATACATAGGATTGTTGCCGCCATTGTCGAGATGTATCATGACCGGAATATCAGAGTCAACCGATCTGACCGCCCTTATTCCGGCGCTCACAAACTTTGCGATATTGTCATATTCTGGTTTCTGCCCAAGCGGCCACATCAGTCCGTTTGTAAGCTCGTTTCCAACCTGAACAAGCTGAGGGAGAACGCCCGCAGCCTTCATCTCTAAAAGAGTCTCCCTTGTGTAGTCGTACACAGCCTGCTCAAGCTGATCCGCATCCATGCCTCTCCACGCCTTCGGCACCCTCTGCTTGCCCGGGTCAGCCCAGAAATCACTGTAGTGATAATCAAGCAGAATGCTCATTCCATGATCCATAGCGCGCTTCGCGAGTTTTTTGTATACCTCAAGGTCATTTGTGCCCGCGCCATAAGGCACGCCGTCCTCCGTATACGGATCATTCCACAGACGAAGTCTCACAGAATTCACACCATAGTTCTTAAGTATGTCAAATATATCTCCCTGCACACCATTGTCATAATATTTCGCACCCAGCTCTTCAACCTCGACAACAGCGGAGAGATCCACGCCCTTTATATAATCTGCCATATTTTTGTCTCCTTGAACACCAGCCATGCAAAATTTGCCTTCGCCACATGGGCATCTCCTCGGCAAATGGCTGGCGCTACATGTCACCTAGTCGTCAAATGTAATCCTGTCATACATTCTTCCATATTTTATTCTGATGAGCTCGTTCTTTGCCAGAACGTCCTCCTCTGGTCCAACATACTGACAACGGATACAGTAGTATTCCTTCTTGTCCTTATCATAGAACATATCTATATCCAGATCTCTCATAAAACACATTGGACATCTGTAATTTAATTTGCCTTTTCCAGACTGAGCCATGTTGAAAATACCTCCTTATCCTTAAGTGTCTTTGTAAACCCGAGAGTGAACATTGGCGAGAACGCATATCCCTCTTTGAAATATCCTGTTGCGTTGCTGCCTGATGCTCCCATGGCAGCCTTTGTCTCGATCGCAGGTATAACTGCTGACACCTCATCGGCGCCTGCGAGATCCTCTTCTCTGCACTTGTACTCATATGTGAGTGACTTGCTCTCTGAAGCATTCTTTGCCGTGAGAGTGATTCCTGTCATGTCCTCTGGGTACTCTGTTGTACCGTAGCATGCCACCATGTACTCATTGATCTCAACCTCTGCATCAGGGTTGCTCATCTCGAGGATAGTTCTCTCATGTCTTATCTTGGATGACCCCTCCTCAAAATATATCTTTGTCTGAAGTTTAACTGTCAGATCGTAGAACTCGATGTCAACCGGGTCAAGTGTAAGGATCCTTGTGCTGCCCTCCTGTGAGAATGTTGCCTTTGTTCTGCACAGACAGAGATCGACCTCTTCACCATTATAGCTGATCTTGGCACTTCTCACAGTACCTTCTCCGGCATAGTGTGTGAAATATCCCGCTCTGTACTTCTCCTGGATCAGGAATGGATATGATGCATCCTGAACGTGTGGAGTTCCGATACCTACAGGCCAGTTAAGCTTTGCTGCATATGGTCTGAGGTCAACGATCGCACCGCCCTGATCCATGTTGATCTGAGCTCTCATGTATGGATCGCAGTACCAGAATATCTGCTTGTCTGATCCGTACAGTATATCCTTCCAAAGAGCACACTCAGGCTCCTCGTATGTCTTGTTCTCTCTGTAGAAGTCAGCAAATTCAGCCATTGTCATGTCGATACATTTGCCTTCCTTCTTCAGATCACCGTAGTACTTCATTCCGTCCTCGTAGCTCTTCTTGAGCAACTCATATGGAGCCTCCCAGCGTCCCATCTTGTTCAGCCAGCCCGGTCCAACGAACATCATGTTGTATGAATATCCGTTGTTGAACTTAGCCAGATGACGATACTGGTCGATCAGGTTGTACAGATATGGGTACTCCCATGTCTTGCTGTCATAGATCATTCCACGGAGAACGTTCTGTGGATGTGTACCAAAGTTAGAACCATTTCCATCGTAACATGCCAGCAGATCTCTTGAAAGATGCGGGATAGCAACGATTCCGCTGTCCTCAGCCTCATTTGCTGCAGGTGCATGTGTGTTCTGCTTTGAAGGTATCCACGGATTCCATGGGCCGCCGTCGAACAGTGTGTACCACGAGTTGTTGCATGTGTGGTAAGCCTTAGGGCCCTCCTCCCAGCATGTTGCAACTGCACACTTGACTGATGGATACTTCTCCTTGATGTAGTTTGTAAGCTCAGCATCCATATAGTATGAACCTGTAGACACTGGATAGAAACCAAATATATCATGGAACTTTCCAAATACGTCATCGACGATATTCTTCTTGTCCTCCATTGAGAACATCCAGATACAGAAGTCCTTGGTCTTGTACTTCTCTCTGAACTCTGTGCAAGGAAGTCCGAGAAGTGAGAGCGCTATCTCATCTCCATACTTCTCATGATGCTCCTTGGCGAGTGATACAGCCTCCTCGTTAAAAAGGCTGGCATATGTCATCTGAATAGTAGTCTTGAGTCCGTTCTTGTGAGCTGTCTCCTGCTGGAACTTGAATATGTCCAGTGACTCTGTGAGGAGAGCTTTTCTTCCGATATCCTCTGCCTGGCCATGGCCTGTAACCTTCTCGGCATACTCAGGAACCATCTCAGGACGATGGATAATGTTTACAATAAATGTATTCTCCATATCTTAAATCTCCTATTTCATATATGTTGTAACCTTTTGATCTAAAGATAATCATCCCCAAATAAGCGACAATATCCTCATTTTTCATCCTGTCAGCCCTATTTTAGGGCTAATATAGCAGGCATCCACACCACCATCCATCTGTGGTCCATCCGGCGACGCAGACACCTGCTCAAAATAAATTTTCTCATTTCTCTCAGACCGCCGCCTATTGATGTTGGCAGTCTCAACCGTATGTTGATTCTACATATTTCAGCCGCCTGTAAGTTCTGCCGGCCTCAGCCACAGCGGAGTGTCCTGCATGTATTCAGAGGCATACGAGGACGTCGGCACTTAGCGAAGGCCCTAAGCCTGAGCTTAGTGTCCGCTACGTCCGAAGTCGAGTGCAAACGACCTCTGAATATATCAGTACAACTCCACTATGGCGTCCGTCCTTACCAAGCGGCGTCCGTCCGCCTTAGCCCTTTACAGAACCGCCTGTCACGCCCTCTACATAGTATTTCTGCATGATGACGAACAGTATTGAGATAGGGATAGCTACCACGATACCGCCGGCGCAGAATACTGAGAAGTATTTGTTGACCAGTGATTTCTCAAGCATATTGTAAAGACCTATAGCTACTGTCCAGTCCTTTGAAACTCCTGAGTTGAGCATAAGCTTTGCGAATACAAAATCTCCCCAAGGTATAAGGAAAGAACTGATTACCTGATACACTACTATTGGCTTACACAGAGGAAGAATTACCTTCGTAAATATCTTCGCCTCCGAAGCGCCCTCAAGTCTGGCAGCCTCCTTAAGTGACATTGGTATTGTGTCCATGAATCCCTTCATGATGAGGAATCCAAGTCCTGATCCCGCTGAGTAAACTATGATCATACCGAAATGACTGTTTGTAAGTCCCAGCATCTTCAGGATAAAGTAAATTGCTATCATGAGAAGTGGGCCAGGGAACATATTGAGTATCAGCGACGCACTCATGATCTGTTTTCTGCCGTTGAATCTCATACAACTCATCGCATAGCTGACCATAATTACAAATATAGTAGAGATGATACATGTAAATACTGCAATGATAAGTGTATTCTTGAACCATGACACATACTGCACAACCGAGTCAGGTCTTGTGAGCAGCTGAACAAAGTTGTCCATAGACCAGCTAGTTGGGAAGAAGTGCGCTGTGTTGATTCCCTTATATCCGCTGAATGAGGTGACAACCAGCCAGATGATTGGAACCAGCCAGATAACTGCGAGGACAAGTAATACGATATGTTTAACGATCGAACCTATTGTTTTCTTCATTACTGGTACTCCTCCTCTTTATCTCCTGAGATCATTCTTGAGAATGATATAAGTGTAAATGCTGCACATATGATAAATACTATGATACCGATAACAGATGCCATCTTGTAGTCGTAGTATTCATTTGTAAGTCTGAACAACCATGTGACAAGAAGGTCGACTTCCTTCGCATGTGAATTGGCAAGTGCCTGATTCTGTGTGACGAATACATCCTGTGTGAGCAGGTAGATTACGTTGAAGTTGTTGATATTCTTTACGAAGTCTGTTATAAGTGCCGGACCCTGGATGAACAGGATATATGGCATAGTGATCTTCCAGAACACCTGGAAATTTGTTGCTCCATCGATCTTTGCACTCTCAATCTGATCTGTAGGTATATTCATCAGAACACCTGTTGCGATCAGCATCTGATATGGAACACCAACCCAGATATTGATGAGAATGATCATGACCTTTGCCCAGTGAGGATCGGTCAGGAATGGTATATATGTAAGATGTTCACCGACAAGTCCTGCATGCTTAAGCAGGTCTGTGATACCAATATTTGAACAGATAGTGTTCACAATACCTGAATCAGCGAAAAAGTTTCTAACCAAAAGCAGTGTTACGAACTGTGGAACTGCTATTGATATGATAAAAAGTGTTCTCCACATCTTTGGCAGCTTGGTTGTCTTGGAATTGATCGCCTTGGCAAGAAGAATACCGCCTATGAATGTGGTAAATGTAGCCATGACCGCCCATACAAGTGTCCAGCCAAGAACCTTTCTGAATGAATATCCAAATGTGACTGTCATGCTGTTTGAGAACAGGCTTGCGAAGTTCTTGAAGCCCACCCATGTAAACAGTGAGTTTGGCGGAAGATGCTGCTGGTCATAATTGGTAAATGCCACCGCTATAAGAATAAGTATCGGCAGAATATTCATTATGACTACACCAATTGTCGGAAGCGTTAGAAGTGTTATGTGGAACTTCTCGTTGAAGAGTGCCTTCATATCTTCCTTGAATGTATTTATATGTTCTCCATTTTCCTTCATCTGCTGAAGCTTGTACACTGTCTTGATATTGTGAATGTAGAAAAGCACGAATATAAGAATTATGAACAACGCAACCACCGAATTGAGAAGAATCTGGAATGAATTGTCGTAATTATTAGTAGTTGTCTGCATGGTGAGTGGATCAAATACCTGCTCAAACTTTACAGTTCCAAGAGTTCCAAATTTGGCAAGGTTTGGTGCCGCATAGCCTACGCACATCAACACAAATGCAGCCTCAACGATGAGCATGATCAAGCCATTGACGATCTGCTTTCTTGCGAAGTAACCTGCACCCATGATAACCGTCGAGAGCTTAACCCATATATCACCTTTTGCAAAAGCAACACCAAAATTCTTGAAATATCTTCCTATGGCTTTAAAGAATTCTGATATTTTCTTCATGAAAAAGCTCCTCTCTTTTTTAAATGCCCCATATGCCACGAATGACATATGAGGCATTCTCATTATAACTTATAAATATTATTCAAAGTACTTCTTATTTAAGATTACTCCTGTGATACAGGTGCCTCAATTCCTTCTACAGCGTTGTCGAGAAGCTTCTGAAGATCTGTTCCGTCTGGATTGCCCTGGGCAAGAATTGAACCAAGTGTCTCAGCTGGTGTCCAGTAGTTACCACCTACACGCTGTGGTGTTGCATATGCTGCCTGAGCTGCAAGAGCTGATATAGCTGGATCAGCCTTAACTTCATCTGACTCTGAAGCGTTGATGTTTGAAGGGCCAAGACCTCTCTGCTTAAATCTTGTAACCTGTGTATCCTCTGATGTAAGGTACTCTGCGAGGAGCATTGACCAGCCTACATTCTTTGAATGTGGGTTTACACCGATAAGCTTGCAGCCTGAGAATGATGCCATCTGAACCTGCTTGCCTGCAACCGTGTATGTAGGAAGCTTAGCTGCTGCGTAGTTCTCGCCCCATGCTGCCGCAGCATCTGCTGCTCTCCATGTTCCGTTAACTGCTGCACAGATCGTACCCTCAGCGATTGCCGTTGCCTGTGTAGGATCATCCATATCTACAAATACGCCAGTCTTGAAGAGATCAAGGATTGCCTGAGCTACGTCTGTACCGCCTGCCTGATTCCAAGTACATGTATTTGTAAGTCCGTCATCGTTAAGTGTAAGGTCAAGTCCTGCGCCCTGGAAGAATGAGTATACATACCAAGCATCTGATACGTTCATAGCAATCTTCTTGTTTGCCTTCTTTGCTGCCTCGATCATAGCATCCAGTGACTGAACATCATCCTCTGTGAATACTGATGAATCATAGAACATGAAGTATCCATTATCTGCTGTCATTGGATATGCATATAATGTTCCATCAACAGAAGCTGCCTCAACAGAAGCTGCCACATTCTCGTTTGCAACATCAAAAGTATATGTAGCCTGTACCGGCTGAAGTGCTCCAGCCTTAACCAGCTCATTGATCTGATCATCAGCAAATGCGAATACATCAGGAGCAGCCTCAACGTCTACCAGGATATCGTCCTTTGCCTTTGACTCTGACTCAGCTCCGAGTGTGATGTTGAAGTCAACGTCTGAATACTTTTTCTTGAATTCTTCAATAACCTGTGTTGTGAGATCCTGATCTTCCTCAGAAGCCCATACTGAAAGATCTACAGTTCCTGTTGTTGCAGCAATTAAGTTCTGAATCGCATCTTCTGATGCTGCAGCCTGTGTTGTGCTGTCACCAGCAGCTGCTGTTGTTCCTTCGTCCTTTGATTCTGCGTTGCCGCATCCTGCAAGGCATCCTGCCATCATCGCAGCAACAAGTGTTAATGATAAAACTTTCTTTCTCATTCTTATGTCCTCCTCTTTAAATAAAATAATAAGAAATTAGTTGCTCTTCTCGTTTTCCGTGCGCAATCGGTTGTTCTTTGTAATTACATATTATCAGTTATGCTTATTGTTGTCAACTGCTAATTTAAATAACTTTACAAATAAAAAAGTATACATTTTGCACAACTCATTTTATTAGAAGCGCTTCCACAGTCATCATATTTTGCGCACCCGATTGCACATAACCCAACATATGGTTGTTTTTACAAATAACACCATACCAATATGTGCATAATACACATTATAAAGCACTGCAGCACAACAATTTGTAGATCATATTATTGCACCTGATCAGATCTGTATATATTATGCAGTCTCTGGCCGGCATGATATAGGTCGATACGTGGTGTATATTGCTACACCGTGTTGCACTTTTGCGCAACTTTTTATATACAAAATATTTATCAGCTCCTTTTACACGCAAAAAGTCTCCGAAGCGGAGATATCCTCTGCCCTGGAGACTTTTTTATTCCAATTATCCGATAAATTATATTTTTTATTTTATATTATTGCGCATTATTTCGTTGACTCCTTGAGACGAAGCTCATAACCCAGATGAGTCTTCTTCTTAACCTCATTTCCTTCTATGTAATCAACCAGCAATTTGCAGGCAACCATGCCCAATTCCCTCGGATCAAATTGCAGCGATGTTATAGCCGGCTGATAATTATTCAGAAGTGAGCTGTTATAAAACGAGGCAACCCTTACATCATCAGGCACCACTATATTCTTCTTATCCAATATATTAAGTACATTTTGACAAATTCCATCATCCATACACAGGATACACTCAACATTCTGCTTCATCACCTCTTCCACTGCATGCTCGCAAAGTACAGAATTATCTATATCAAAGAATACAAGTCCATTGTCAACTGGAATCTCCATATCCTCCATCGCATCAAGATATCCTCTATATCTGTTAAGTGTTACCACATGATTTTTATTTCCACCCATAAGAGCAAGCTTCGTCATGCCTTTAGCAAGCAGAATCGATGTGAGCTCACGGCATGCACTTCTGTGGTCATGATCTATCTGGATCACATTGTCATCTTCCATACTTCCGACCACAACAAACGGAACATTTTTCTCCTTAAGGTATTCCGCCGGAGCATCATTTACAAGAGTTCGTCCAAGAACGATTCCATCCACTTTATGGTTTTCCACGATTCTTTCAAGCTGGCTCATATCATCCGGTGATACCGTACACACAAGCACGTCATAATCTACCGGAGCAGCCATCTCGAGCAGCCCCATAAGACACTTCTGGAAAAATGGCAGATCCACCACGCTGTAATCGCTCGGCATAACCCAGCCGATATTGTACGACTTGGACTGCGCCAGACCTTTAGCTATAACACTAGGTTTGTAATTATGTTTCTCTATGTACTCCATGACCTTTCTTCTAGTCTCAGCTCCAATTCTTCCCTTTCCCGAAATTGCTCTCGACACAGTTGTCTTGGATATATTCAAGGCTTCTGCAACATCAGCTATAGTCATTTTGCCCTGTCCTGTGCTGTCCCCTGTTGTCTTTTCTGTTGTCTTTTCCGTTGTCTTACCAGTCTGCTGTTCCGGTCCCCTTTTCTCCATACAATTCTCCTCAATTATCCAATGATATTTATTATTATATTACAAATGTCATAACCATTCCAATGTGCGCAATCGGTTGCACCGCAATTATATCATATCGCTTTTTCAGCTTTAGTCAAGCTATTTTTAACAATCTTTTCAGCACCTATATTTGTCCTTATCATCAGCCCACATGTCCCTCAGTACCTGCTGAAGATAAGGGAAATCCGCCATTGGTACATCACGTCTCAACCGATCTTCTTTTTTGCATACATCATAGAGTCTTATCCCAAGTGATGCCACATCACGTCTGTCTTCAACTGGCATACTCACATACAACATATCAAATTCTACCAGAGCTTTCACGTCACCATCCCAACCCGAAACAAGCCACGCAAGCTCTTTTATCTTGTCGTCACTGAGAGCACATATACTCTCTATAAGTCTCTCCTGATTGCCCATTCCAACATCTCTCTTAAATGTCTGCCAATGGAACAATGCCGCCTCTGAAACGCCCAACGCGTATGCTATGGCAGGTATGTGCCGTGCCGTAGGCATTCTCTCCTCACTCTCCCATTTATAATAGAGCCCTGTTGTTATCTGCAGTTCTTCAGGGAGAACCCTGTTGATCTCAGACACTACATACTTGACCGTGAACTTTGACGACCGGCTGTTGCATCTTATATCTTTCATATTGTTGCCTATAGTGTCTGCGATTTTCTCCACTGTCCCTGCAGCCATGTTTCGTCTGCTATTCTTTCTCATAACCTCACCCCCATCATTCTTCTTCACAATCTCCAACCATTTTCCCAACGAAAATTACATCTTTACTGGTCTTTTGCCAAATTACCCCGTAATTAGACTTTCAGTATAATTTTCTGTTATTAAATATCCTACCACTTATCACGTTAAAGTGCTACCATTTTATTTAGATAAATAAAGTATTTAAAATACAAACAAACAAAGCTATTTTTCAACATTAAGGAGACTATATATGACCGACCCATTATTATGTCCTCGCATCCCATTAAATTTCTGTGTCCCCACCGATTACAGTTCTCTAGGAGGGTCTGTATCGGATGCCGAGGAAAAACTTGCCATATTGGATGATTACATAATCCGAATAAACACTGCTACACGCTTGAAACCAGCCACCAGAGAGTTCATCAGGCACTTTGATCTGAACCAGGCAATTGATATTATAAATAGTTATTATGCTATTGATAGTTTTTTCAAATGTATGACGCAAAGTTTCTTTATCCCTGACAATACAAAGCACTTTTCTCTACCGGACGCATATTTCCTACTCATCGAACTTAAGTGTTATATAATTGAAAGGCAGGCTGCAATACTAAAGGGCTGCTGCGCTGACAACATCCTTATGATTGAGCAATACAGGAATCACTTTCCCTTCAACCCTCCAACTATACAAAGAATAGAATGGAACCTTAATGATCAGCAATTGACGCATTCGAATTTTTTTGTACCTGAAACTATCCTGTTCACAGATGGCAAAGAATGTTTTACCGTAAATGATGCCATACGTTATGTGAACTATCTTATAAAAAGTACCCAAAGCGCTAGAGAAGGCTACGCAGATCTTGAGATCTGTTCATTCTTTGAAAACTTCAGAAATCTTCTGTTTAACAACCAGAACGATGTCATTCAGCCCGATATCATAGAGAGGGCCTGCAAATACGTGTACGATATATCACCGGAATCCCAGACATCATTTTCCATTTCAAAACACCCCTGCGGATATGCATCATTCGTGGAACTCCTTGCCTGTACATACAAAAATAACCTATCTCCGAAGCGATAGGTTATTAAGAAGGGGGGAGTGGAGGATTCCTATATTTTGGGGTTTGGGGTTATGGGGTTACATTACATCGTATAAAGGGATTTCTACGAATTTCGTGCTAAGGGAACCCTCCGTATATCAAAATATATGTGATTGTCAAATTTATATAACCGGAAGATCTCTGATCGTTTTACCTCGTCTTTCTTATCTCCCTGTCATGCCCATATACTATCAAAACACTTCCAAGTTGTAAATACGCAAAATTTTATAAAACGGAAGTTTTTTTTTGTAATAAATTATCAACAGCTGAGCATTTCAATAGTTTTTTTGCTGTTTTTGATTGTCAAATGATTGTTTTTTCCGCAAATGATTATTCTATTGTTCATTTTGTTCATTGCGCCGTCATTTTATATTGCAAATATAGTTAAAAAATGTCAATCCACGTACTATAATGTAGTTGCAAATATTTATTTTACAGGAGAATCTACTATCATGAATGAAAACGAAGTTTTGAGGGGAAGGTTAAGCGATCTTGCAAACGCAGCATATACGCAGAACAGATATACATACACGAATTTTTTAAGTGCCGCAGATATTGACGTTTTCTACAGCAATATGGACGAGCTTTCATTTGTCGGCTATAAACTGTTCGGTGGCAGGGAAGGATGCGAGCGTGTCATGATAGCATTCGGAAACGAATCAGACTGTGGATATGAACCGACATTTCCGATCGCTATAGTCAAAGCTGCCGCCGTTCAGGACAAGTTCTCTGAAGATCTGAACCACCGTGATTTTCTTGGTGCCCTTATGAACCTGGGCATTGAACGAGAGATGATAGGCGACATACTCGTCGCGGAATCTTCAAAGACTGGCAAGCACAGCGCCGCGTATATATTCTGTGCAGAGTCCATCGCCGATTATATCGTAGAGAATCTCACACGGATCCGCCACACCAACATGAGATGTTCCATTTGTTCACCGGAAGACACCGGGGAAATCCAGCTCCAGAAGAAACCCATGCATATTATCGCCGCATCCGCAAGAGCCGATGCAGTCACCGCCGCCATCACAGGTCTCTCAAGGAGCAACACCTCACTGTTGTTCAGAGAAAAGAAGTTTACCCTGAACAATAGGCTATATGAAAACAGCAGCTACCAGCTAAAATCAGGAGACATATTCTCCATTCGCGGGTATGGCAAGTACGAATTTGTAGAATCTGGAACGGTCACCAGAAAGGGACGTCTCAACATAGAATTGTTGAAATATGTCTGATAGACGCCATTTCCGTCTCTGCTATGTTATCCATTACTTCCGGACGCCATTTGTCATTGATACCGATGCGGGTGCCGTCGAGCAGTGTGATCTGTCTCGAGCTGTATCCCCTCACATATTCAATATTTACAATATAAGAACTGTGCACCCTGACAAATCCAGTGTACAGCTTCTTTATCCGTTCGGACAGATCCCTCATATTTCCATAGAAGCTATAATCTCCATACAAACCTTTTATATTTACTTTTCTCTTATCACTCTCAAAATACATTATCTCGTGAACGTTCAGTCTGTATTTCACCCATCCAGTACTGAACACAAAGCACGGACTTTTTTCAATCCCACCGACAGCCGACATAAACACCCTCATAAAGTCCGTTTCACTCATCGGTTCATACACCTGATAGCACGGCTGCACTTCATACATTTTCCGGCTCATCCCCAGCGCTACCATCATGAGGTTTATCTCCCGGTATTTTCTTCTAAGCAGTCCGGCAATCTCCCAGCTTCTGTGTACTATGACCAGATCGAACATCCCCGATGTCTCCATGTCCCACTCAAGCATATCCACAGTCTCAAAGTATGCTGTCTGATTTTTCATTCCAAATTTTGTCTCGGCATTGTTTATATATCCCCTGATTACTTCCATACAATAAGAATTTCCACTATACACAGCTATCTTTGCCATTCCGCACTCCCCTCTACATTCCACTGCTTATAGAATCGTACACAGAGAGCATGACATCCACCGCATTATCTACATCAAACTCAATATCCACATCCTCCGAACCAGTCTCCGGCACATCCATATCCCACAAAAAATAATCACACATACATTTCAAAGCCCTGGACAATTGCACAAGTCTTTTCAGGCTTGGAAGACTCTTTCCGCTTTCCAGACGGCTTATATACTTTCCGTCAGTACACATCAGCCTTCCAAGCTCCTCCTGCGTGAGATTCATCGATTTGCGCGCATACTTAATACGCTGCCCTATAATCATACTATTCACTTTTTCCTCCCTATTCATAACATAAGCCCTTTATTTTTTATTCCCCTGAACATAAGCATACTTTACAACAAATATAAGCAACAAAAAACCGCATCCCATGCCGAATATCGGCATGAGATGCGGTTTTTAGTAAATATTTTTACTAGTTTTTCTAAATTGTTTTATATACATAATATCTCAAGTGCTAAATATTACTTGGTAATCCCAAGCTTTATCGCCTCGTCAGCTACAGCCTTGGCTACGACCTTTGCAACCCTCTCGTCAAATGCTCCAGGAATGATGTAATCCTCCTTGAGCTCATCATCTGTTACAATGGATGCGATAGCCTTGGCTGCTGCCATCTTCATCTCTTCAGTTATGCCTGTTGCCTTGGCATCCAGGGCACCTCTGAATATTCCCGGAAATACTAGAACATTGTTGATCTGATTTGGATAATCCGAACGGCCTGTCGCCATTACTCTTACTCCGCCCTTTGCCGCTTCCTCAGGCATGATCTCAGGTGTAGGGTTTGCCATGGCAAATACTATAGGATCAACCGCCATAGATGCAACCATCTCTGCTGTCACGATATTTGGAGCTGAAACTCCGACAAATACATCCTTACCCTTCATTATCTCGGCAAGGGGACCTGTCTGTCTGTCCTTGTTTGTAATCTCTGCCATCTCTGCCTGTGCCGGATTCATCCAGTCCTGTCCAGGGCACAGAGCCCCCTGCTTGTCCACGAGAACCACATTACCTATACCGAGCTGAAGCAGAAGCTTACATATTGATATGCCTGCTGAACCTGCTCCGTTGATAACTACTTCTGCCTCGCCAAACGGCTTACCGACAAGCTTTAACGCATTGATGAGTCCTGCTGACACAACGATAGCTGTACCATGCTGATCGTCATGGAATACAGGAATGTCAAGCTCTTCCTTAAGTCTTTTCTCTATCTCGAAGCATCTTGGAGCAGATATATCCTCCAGATTTATACCTCCAAATACAGGTGCAATGCGCTTTACTGTCTCAACGATCTCATCCACATCCTTTGTATCAAGGCAGATAGGGAATGCGTCAACTCCACCAAACTCCTTGAAGAGTATGGATTTTCCTTCCATTACAGGTATAGCCGCCTCAGGTCCTATATCTCCAAGGCCGAGAACCGCTGTTCCATCTGATACCACGGCAACCATGTTGCCCTTGCATGTATATTTGTATACGTCAGCCTTATTGTCACGGATCTTTCTGCAAGGCTCTGCAACGCCCGGTGTATAAGCTGTGCTCAGATCGTCTCTGTTCTTCACTGCTACCTTGGACACTACCTCTACCTTACCCTTGTGCTCCTCATGCATCTTAAGACTTAAACTATTGTAATCCATGTCTATTCCTTTCTGCGCACCCGCGCATCCTGTATTTTATCCACTGCATATAAACCAGCTTATTCCATAATAACCTTGACTCATATTTTAGTCAACGATATGTGCCAGCATATGTACCCTGTTGAACGGGAACGAAAAATAATACCCGTCCGCAAAGTCCGCCGTGTAATCAAGTATCTCTCTGGCAATTTGTATACCGCAGTCCTCTCCCTCCTGTCTTGTGGCATTTTCACCGTATCTCTCTATGATCTCATCTGGGATCTCTATGCCGGCCATCTCGTTTTTCATGAACAATGCATTTCTCCTGCTGACAAGCGGCATGATTCCCACAAGTATTGTTGCGCCTGTCTCAGCCTTCATGTCTCTGAGTATCTGTGCCTGCTCTCTGGAGAACACAGGCTGTGACAAAAAGAATTCAGCCCCGGCTTCCAGCTTTCTCTTTATTCGATCGATCTCAAACTTCGTGTTAATTCTGTTCTGATTTATCGCCCCGCCATAGGTAATCTTATCTCCGATGAATACCTCTTCATTCATAGTCTGAAGCAGCTTCATCATTCCAACCGAATCAAAGTTAAACACGCTTCTGGTCGTCTGCCTGAACATGACTGGAACAGGATCTCCTGTTATGACAAGAAAATCCTTTATGCCGTTAAGTTGTGCGCCGAGCACGCTTCCACGTATTGCTATGGCATTCTTATCACGGCAGCACAGGTGAGGCATAACTCTAAGCCCTGTCTCCTTATGCACCTTCTCCGCCATGAGTATAGAATCTGCTCTGGTTCTTCCTGATGGCGAATCAGGGAATGTCACAACATCCACATGTGACTGTTTAAGTATATGCGCAGCGTCCAGCAGCTTCTGATCATTGACGTCCACCGGAGGCGCAAGCTCCACTGCTATAAGCTTATGCCCACCGGCATTTTTTACAGCTGCCTCACCGCTCTTCAGACGACATTTGAGGAAATTGTCCTTAGGTGCATTATCAAACTGCTGTTTTTCTACATGAACCTTTGCAGCCTTAACGATATCTCCTTTTTTTACACTCTCCTTGATCTGACGTATGTACTCAGGATTTGTTCCGCAGCACCCTCCTATGATATCTGCACCTAATGCCGCTATATCCTGTATCTTGTCAATGAACCCCTCTTTGTTGTCATTGAATACAAGTCTGCTCTGTGTAAACTTCGGATATCCCGCATTCGGCATTATGGATACAGGCTTTCCACAGTCTATATCCAGTTTTTTCAGGAGCTGAAGCATGTGATATGGTCCAACTCCACAGTTGAGCCCAACACAGTCCACATCACTATTCGCTGCCGCCTGGGAAAGCAGTGCTCTTGCAGAGAATCCGCAGTTGCTATATCCAAACTGATTCACGCAAAACGACACCATAACTGGTGTATCCTTTCTTGCCTTCAGTTGCTTCACCACAGGCTCAAGCACATTGAACTCAGGAAATGTCTCAAACCAGATGATATCCACCCCCATGTCCTGCATTGCCTCACCGAGCAGCTTGTACTGTGACACTCTCTCATTCAGCGTGAGACCGGCATCCGCAGGTATCGGACCTATATCTCCGGCAACGTATGCCTTTTTTCGATCTATTCCAGGTGCACCAGTTTCCGCCACAGCCTGCTTCGCAAGTTTTACCGCCGCACGCACATTTGAAATCACATAATCCATATCTGCATCAAGACTCGCTGTATTTGCCGCAAATGTGTTGGTCCTTATAATTCCGGCTCCCGCCTTCACGTACTCTTTATGTATCTCAAGTACCCGCTCCGGGTGGCGCATGTTTGCAAGTTCAGGCGCAACAGTTCCTCTCTCCCCATACATCCCCGCATAACAGGTTCCAAACGCTCCGTCCGCAACAAGCAATTTATCCCTTAAGCTTTCAAGTATATTCATCTAACATCTCCGTCCTTATTCCATCAGGGACGCTTCTTTTGTAACGAGGAGCGTCCCTCTGTCCTATATTTTCATTACACGGGGACACTCCTCGTTACAAAAGAAGCGTCCCTAGTTAAGGAGTGTATATTGCTCCAGATTCCACACATCTGTCACAAGACCGTCATAGAATTCCGGTTCATGACATACCAGCAGTATGGAACCCTTGTACTCTAAGAGCGCCCGCTTGAGCTCATCCTTGGCGTCAACGTCAAGATGGTTTGTCGGCTCGTCAAGCAGAAGGACATTTGTCTCCGAATTAATCAGCTTACAAAGTCTGACTTTCGCCTGCTCGCCACCCGAAAGGACCTTCACCTTGCTCTCAATATGTTTGGTAGTAAGACCACATTTTGCAAGAGCCGAACGTACCTCATACTGTGTATATCCAGGGAACTCTTCCCATATCTCCTGCAGGCAGGTATTTTCTCCCGGCTTGACCTCCTGTTCAAAGTATCCTATATGCAGATAATCGCCAAGCTGCGCCTTGCCTGATATCGCCGGGATAAGTCCCAAAACACTTTTCAGGAACGTGGTCTTTCCTATACCATTTGTTCCCGTGATGGCAATCTTATCACCGCGCTCCATGCGAAGATTCATCGGTTTTGAAAGCGGCCTATCTTTGCTGTAACCTATCACCAGATCATCAGTCTCAAATATCACCTTTCCGGCAGTTCTAGCCTCCTTGAAGTTGAACTCAGGCTTTGGTTTCTCTCGCTCAAGCTGGATGACATCCATCTTGTCAAGCTTCTTCTGTCTGGACATAGCCATATTTCTCGTGGCAACCCTTGCCTTATTTCTCGCAACAAAATCCTTCAGCTCAGATATCTCCTGCTGCTGTTTTCTGTACGCAGCCTCAAGCTGGGATTTCTTCACGGCATATACCTCCTGGAACTTGTCATAGTCGCCTACATACCTGTTAAGCTGACCGTTTTCCATGTGATATATAATATTTACAACTGAATTCAAGAACGGTATGTCATGAGATATGAGTATAAATGCATTCTCATACTCCTGAAGATATCTCTTAAGCCACTCTATATGGTGGGCATCCAGATAGTTTGTCGGCTCGTCAAGCAGAAGTATCTCTGGCTTCTCAAGCAGCAGTTTAGCCAACAGGACTTTGGTCCTCTGTCCGCCAGACAACTCAGTCACATCCTTGTCAAGTCCCAGCTGCATAAGATCAAATGCCCTGGCAACCTCCTCAACCTTGGAATCTATTATATAGAAATCATGGCTGTCCAGAAGATCCTGCAGAAGTCCCATCTCCTCAAGCAACGCATTCATCTCCTCATCATCCGCCACATCTGCAAGCTTGTCACAGATCTCATTTATCCTTTTTTCCATGTCAAACAATCTGGAAAATGCGTCTCTCAGCACTCCTCCTATAGTCATGCCCGGCTCAAGAACCGTGTGCTGGTCCAGATAGCCAACCTTGACATTCTTCGCCCACGTCACCGTGCCCTCATCGGGCATCAGCTTTCCAGTCACTATGTTCATAAATGTCGACTTGCCCTCACCATTCGCACCGACAAGTCCTATGTGCTCGCCCGCAAGCAGCCTGAATGACACATTCTCAAATATTGCTCTGTCGCCAAATCCATGGCTGAGATTACTTACATCTAATATCATAAACTCTCCTTGTCTGACGGACGGCACTTCATCCGCGCGGGCGAGTTTGTATCCGGGGGGTATGCCAAATCACTCCTATGCGGATGAAGTACCTGTCTTTGTAGTAATTTTACTTAAATTCCATTTAATTTCTGTTGTTCACTTATAACATGGATTACATATATCAGGCAACTTTTATTTTATCCTATAGCTATATATCTGATACTTTTAAATATGTATTTATACATCCATAAAATACATACACTTCTAGTCCACCGGCTTTAAGTACATTACGGATAATGCCGGAAGGTCGAAGCCGAAGTCGCCGCACACACCTTTGATGCTCTTCATGGTGTCTTTTGTGCTGCCGCCGTATTTGTTCCAGTCGGTGTTCATAAGGATCTTCATGGAGCCTCCCTCGCCGTATCTGAAATGATAATCCCTGTATGTATTTCCTGATAGGTTCATGACTACTACTATCTTATTTTCCTCAACAACTCTCTGAAATATATATACAACATCCTGCTCTTTGCCACAGAGTATCCAATCAAATCCGTGTGGATCATCATCCCACCCTGACAGCGCAGGCTCTTTCAGATAGAGCTTATTCAAATCTTTTATAAATCTGTTAAATGAATCGTGATTCGGATATTTCAGTATATCCCAATCCTGTTCTCTCTTCTCGTCCCACTCCCTGAGTTGGGCTATCTCATTACCCATAAAGTTCAGTTTCTTGCCCGGATGTGCATACATGTATGCGTAGAGCGCCTTTGCATTCGGGAATTTCTCCTCATATGAGCCTGCCATCTTCTGTGCTATAGTTGCCTTTCCATGAACGACCTCATCATGGGAGAGGGGCAGCATGTACCTCTCATTATAAAAATACATCATTGAAAATGACAGTTTGTGATACTGATCGCCTCTGCAGAACGGAAGCGTCCTGAAGAAATTCAGCGTGTCATTCATCCATCCCATATCCCATTTATAGTCAAATCCAAGTCCGTCATACCTGACTTCCTTTGTGGTTCCCTTGTAGTCCGTGGAATCCTCGGCACAGAGTATACATGAAGGATGTCTCTCCTTCAGCCCCTGGTTGAGTCCCTTTATAAACTCTACCGCCCTGTCATTTACACCTCTGGCTTCATCGCCCATCCAGTAGATTATCCTACTGATTGCATCCATTCTGAGACCGTCAAAATGATACTCAGTGAGCCAGTAGTTTGCCGCACTCTTTAAAAATGTCTGCACCTCACCCTTGGAGTGGATGAAGTTCTTGCTACCCCACTCGCTGTATCCCACATCATCCGATGGATGCTCGTACAGATTTGTTCCGTCATATTTCGCCAGTCCATATCCGTCCAGCGCAAAATGCACAGGAACATAATCCATTATCGCACCTATGCCATTTTTATGCAGGGTATCGATCAGGAATTTCAGATCATCCGCGGTTCCATATCTAGCCGTCGGACTGAAAAATCCAGTATTCTGGTAGCCCCAGGACTCATCACACGGATGCTCCGAAAGAGGCATGAACTCCACATAGTTGTATCCCTGCTCCTTCAGATATTCCACCAACATAGGAGCAATCTCCCTGTATGTATACCAACCCTCAGATACCCTATCTGCATCAATGACCTCCTCTGGAGTAAGCCGCTTTCCATTTTCATCATACACAGGTTTACAGTGCCACGATCCCATGTGCATCTCATACACATTGAGTGGTCCTCCCTTGCACTCATTTCTCGTTCTCATCCATCTGGCATCGCCAAAAGTATACTCGTCCATGTCTCTTATTATAGAAGCAAATGCAGGTCTCAGTTCCATGCCAAAGCCATACGGATCACAGTGATCAACGCAATAGCCATCCCTCTGGTAGATCTTATATTTGTACATCTGACCGGTCTTTGCCCCCGGAATAAAACATTTGAAGAAGCTGCCGTCGTAGCATCTCTCCATGGTGGTCTCGCCCCACGAATTAAACTCTCCTGTAACCGTTACCGCCTCCGCATTCGGTGCATACGTCACAAAGTCCACACCCGTCACCATTTTTCTTCTGCTCTTGCCCACATTCTCCTTCACAACATGAGCTCCCAGCTCATTGTAAGCATCAAAACATTTTCCTGAATAAAACTCATACAAATCCATAACTTTCCCTCCATATACAAGATACAAGTTTGCATATTCAAGCTACATAAGCTAAGCCCACACAGTCATTTCTTGACTATAGTAAATTATATATAGTATACTGCTATACAGGTTTCTAATGAATATACGCTTTTTAGACAAACGTCAAATAATTGACCATATATGCATTTTAGTGTATTCTATATATATAAATGTATACAAAATATCAGCCGACATCAATGCAACCATACGGCAGAGACCAGAAAGGAGCTTTTATGGACAGAAGAATTCAGAGAACCCGCAACAGCTTATTCAGTGCATTTATAGAATTGCGTGCAGTAAAACCTGTTGAAAAGATAACGGTAAAGGAACTCACCGAGAAAGCCAACATCAGCAAGCAGACCTTCTATCTCCATTTTCAGGATATATATGACCTGTCTGAGTATCTTGAAAACGATGCTCTGCAATCTCTCATCGGCGATATTCCAAACCCTGAATATATGCTCACCAACCCGGCCGAAGCAAGCCGTCAGTTGTGCAATGCATTTATAAATCAAGGGCATCTCTTTTCCATACTGTTTCCAGATGACAGCAGAAGTTACGGCATTCTCACGAACAAGCTGGATGCACTCATAAAAGAAAAGATCTATGATGAACGTCCTGAATTTCGCGACGACCTGTCCAAGAATGTCGAAGTATCAATGTTCGTACAGGGCTGCGCTTACACGCTTCTGAAGTACAAAGATCAGGATGTTGCCAAAGTTATCGATACCCTTGCTGGAATAATCGAGCGCGCTGTGCGTGAATAGCATTATTCAACTATCTCGCACGCGACGTGCTCATAGTCTACCCTCTTACCGTTATTGATCACGAGGTGATATCTTCTATCCATATCTTCGTCAGATCTTTCGCCCTCAGATGTACTGGATTCAGATACATATGCCTCCAGCACCACATATACCTTATCGCCCATCCCTGCAAATGTCTCATAAGGATATTCTGCAAGAAGTTTCCCTTTTCTCACGCGTTCCCCTTCATTGCACATCAGCCTTATATTTACCGGCTGGCATACGTTATTCCAGTCGCGCTGCCCATCAGCGATCAGATGTATCCCAACGACATACCCTTCCTTGGACACGCATTCTATCTGCCCTGCTCTGGCTTTACTATATCCAGCCTTGCAGTCAAACGGCGCTCTGATCTCTCCCCGTGTGGCTCGAATCGCACACACGCCGATACTCCCGTCTCCCACGTCCTGTAAGCAATGAATATCAGATACGCACACAATATCACCTTCAACAGGCACATACACTTTCTTAAGCACTCTTTCATAATCCGCATCCTCCTTCTCTGATTCCATATATTTGTTACTCTCAATGCATCTCTTGAGTTCCCTGCAAATGTTCTCCACCTGATTTTCATAAAACACCTGAACCTGTCTCCCCTTTGCCAGAACCCCAAGCGCACCGGACGACTTGAGCCTCATACGGTTCACCAGTGTTCCATCATTAACAGTAACCCTGAGTCTTGTATCACTGCATGCCAGATTATATATATTGTCCATTCCCCCGAGGGCATCTATGATAACTGCCAGGTTTCCCATTTCATTCACATTTCGGTCACCCGCATTCCTATCGCTATTGTCTGTCTCCCCATCCTCGCAAGAGGCTTCGTCATCATTTTCACGCCTTTTCCTAATACATGCAGCAACGAGTATCACCGCAGCTGTCACCAACAGCAATACTGTTGCGTACAACCAGAATGAGTCTCCTATCTGTCGGATTTCCTGTAAATTAAAAAGGACATCCATATACGCATTCCAATTCTCCATAAGAATTCCTCCTGCACATATAATGTCCTTTTTTATATTAATATATTCATGCTTCCCACGACAGCCGAAGACTCCATGAAGAGCTTATTTTATTATCCAGCAGCTGTCAACGCCTCCGCAAATCTCTCCACATCCTCTTTTGGAAGTCTGTAGATCTTCTCGATCTTTTCTCTCGCCATCTCCAATATACGATCCTCAAACTTTGCATTTTTTATGTAATCGATGGTTTTATCAGGGAATACAAAATAACTCTCTGCAAGTCCAAACGCCACTCCATCCTTTGCATAATAACCGCCATCCTGCATGTGTTCAAATGCATACAGACATTTGTCTATGTATCTGTCGTTGACGTAATAACACTTAAGCATGATCGCCACAAACCTGAGTCTGAAGTCGTCGGACATATCCTGCCACGTTCCAACGGCTATCCCTCCCTGACCTATCGAAACCTCAACCTCCTGTTGTTTCTTCCTCCATTCAGGATTCAGTTCTGAGTCCCCCATATATTTCATTATAAACTCCCACACTATCTCCTGATACATGGACGCCGCCTTAAAATTGGCACAGAACGAATCGCACACCCACCAGTTGTCTATCTTTGGCACAAATTCATCCGCATACGCAAGTATCTCCTCAAGCTTCCCCTGTGCGTACCCAAGAACAAGCCCCTGCAGCACCACGTCCTCCAATGTGTCGTCCGGCGCATGCTTCAGATATTCCTTCCAGTTGATCTCCGCGATCTGCTGCGCAATCTCTTTCAGATCATCAAGTCTGACTCCGATCACATTGCCGCATCCAGGCAGGTTCATGGCAAGATATTTGCCAAATTCCAGATCCATATGTTCATATAACTCATCCCTGACAAGTCTGTTCACTTCTTCAAATGAGCTGCTCTCCATCCACACATATCCCCTTTCCAAAAATGTTATAAGAGCGCCTTTTTATTTCCTTGCATTTAAAGTCTATCTGTTGACCACATTTATGGGATGCCCTTCCAAAAATGCGCCCATATTGTCACCTGCTATCTGCAGCAATCTCTGTCTAACCTCTCTCGGGGCCCAGGCAATATGAGGCGTTATGATGATGTTCTTTGCAGTGAGCAGTGGATTATCCTCCTTCATCGGTTCCTGAGATACCACATCCACCGCAGCTCCGGCGATCCGTCCTGAATTGAGTGCAGCCGCGAGATCCTGTTCCACGATGCAGCCGCCTCTTGCCGTGTTTATCACAAATGCAGTTTTCTTCATAAGCTCTATTGTTTCCCTGTTTACCATGCCCTTCGTCTCAGGAAACAGCGGGCAGTGTATGCTGATCACATCCGCCTGCGCAAAAAGTTCTTCCCGGCTGACCCATCTTATCCAGCCGCCCTCAGGTAATTCCTTCTCAGTTCTGCTGCTCACAAGGACTTTCATGCCAAATGCATGAGCTATCTCCGCCACTCTCTGTCCTATGCTTCCATACCCGATAACACCCAATGTTTTTCCCGAGATCTCCATGGTCGGCATCACACTGTATGAGAAATCTTTGCTTCTCACCCAGCCCCCAGCCAGAACTGAATCGCTGTGGACGCCAACATGATTTGCAAGCTCAAGAAGCAGTGCAAATGTAAACTGAGCAACAGCTTCAGTGCTGTACGCTGGAACATTTGTCACAACTATACCATGCTCCTTTGCCGCATCCAGATCCACAACATTGTATCCCGTTGCGAGAACGCCCACATATCTGAGATTCGGACACGACTCTATTACCCTTCTGTCAATAACTGTCTTGTTCGTCGTTACGAGCTCAGCATCCCCTATTCTAGAAACCACATCCTCATATTCTGTCCTGTCATACACTGTGAGCTCACCATACTTTTCCAGACTTTCCCAACTGATATCACCGGAATTTGCAGCACATCCATCGAGAACTACTATTTTCATATCTGATCACCCTGCCTTATATTTTTAGCTTATCTACATATAATATCATTTTATTTCACATATATCTCTCCTTGTTTCAGAGAGCACATCCCATGGCATAACGTCATTTTTATTAAAACGATACATTTATTTTATTCAACTATACCATATAATTCACACGTTTTATAACGATCATTTTACCATTTAACGCAAAAATGCACAAATATTTCTGTACGACTTGAATAATTTTATTGAAAAATATGTGCAAACACATTAAAATAAAGATAACGTGCATTGGTAACAAATCATAACGAATGGGAGGTTTGAAATGGACAAAAAGATATTAACAGCAAAGGTATTGGAGGTATTTTCTAATGTTCTTCCAGAGATAGATGCGGGAAATCTGGATATGACGGCGCCTCTTACAACAGCTTATGGGGTTAATTCAGTGTCTATCATACAGTTCATCGTAGGACTTGAGAATGAGCTCAATATAGAATTTGACGATTCTGAGCTTGCCCTCGGCTTATACTATGACATGAATGATATGATCAAGGCTGTCGAGGCCAAAGTCAGCTAACTTAGCTTACATCGACAGGTCTTACAACCAGACGCGAAATGGAGGTAATAAACATATGAGCAAAAAGATTTTGCCAACAAGCTATCCAATGATCACTTCATGGCAGTGGCATGCCACACTTTTCTCTATCATTGGGGATGATGAGAAAGCCAAAAATTGGATATTCAGTAATTATATACAGTTAAGATGTTACAACATTGAAGAGATATTCACAGGAGACGAGATGCTTCTTGCGGACATGATGCCTGGAAGCAGTTCCCTCAAAGAATGCCCTTACCTTCTCTTCTCACTTATGACAAAGGAGCAGGTTGAAAGCTACTGTGGAGACATTCTCACATTTATCAAGAAAACCATTAACCTCGGCGGATATATATACGGTGTATTTGACGAGGCAAAGATCCTCTGTGATTCAGGAGCGGACTACAAGTTCCCTCACGAATTATTTATCTATGGATATGACGATGAGAAACAGGAATTTAACGTAGGTGATTTCACATTTGGCGAGCACTACTCATATTCCACAGTTTCATACTCCGATGTAAGAAATGGTTACAACACCATCACCGCTGCAGAGGATCACATCTTCAAGGATGACTACAAGGGACGCCGTGGTATATACGTTATCCAGAAGAATCTGGCTGAGACATACTACGAGTTGGATACCAAGTACATAAAGGATACTCTCATCGAGTATCTTGAGTCTAAGGACAGCAAGAACCACTTCCGTATGATGAGAAACCGTTTCAACGACACAGTATTCGGTGTGAACGTTTACGACGCAGTCCTGAAGCAGATCGGCAAGCAGTTGTCAGCCGAGGATCCGGATTTCGATATACGTGCACTCCATATCCTATACGACCATAAGGTCCTGATGATGGAGAGGCTTAAGTATATGATGGACAACGGATATTTGGAGTTCAACGGAGAAATTCTCGATGCATATATGGAAGTTGAAAACCTCATGCTCACAGCAAGAAATCTTCTGATCAAGACATCCATCACAGGCAAGGTTGACTGTATGGACAGATTTGAAAAGTATCTGATGAGCGCAAAAGAGAAGGAGACAGCCGTTCTCAAGCAGGTTGTCGAGATGTTATAAGCTATATCAAAGTCAGATATTTATATATCTTTTTAAAGACTGCGCGACTGATGTTCCACACACCAGTCGCACAGTCTTTTACTTTTATATTTCACATAATTTTACCCATTTTTACAAATTTCAGCTTTAATAATATCCTCTTTTTATTTATACTAGATACTAAATTGTTGCGAGAAGAATATTTATATTGTAATACATTTAATTTGGAGGATCTTTATGAACATATGCGTATACGGAGCGTCAAGCAACACCATTGACAGCTCTTATATAGAACAGACGGAGTATCTCGGCAGACAGATGGCAAAGCGCGGTCACTCTCTGGTCTACGGCGCAGGTGCCAACGGACTCATGGGTGCTGTAGCCAGAGGTGCTCATGAAGAACACGGAAAAATCATCGGCGTGGCGCCTTCTTTCTTTAATGTTGATGGCATTCTCTACGAGAATATTACCGAACTGATAACTACTGAGACCATGAGAGAGAGAAAACAGATCATGGAAGACCGGGCAGATGCTTTTATCATGACTCCGGGGGGTATCGGTACTCTTGATGAGTTCTTCGAGATACTCACTCTAAAACAGCTTGGCCGCCATGGCAAGGCTATCGTGGTGTATAACCAGAACGGCTTTTTCGAACCACTGCTCACCATGATGAGCGAGACCGCAGTCAAAGGCTTTATGACGAACGCCACCAACGAAATATACGCAGTCATGGATGACGCAGACGCCATCTTAGACTACCTTGAAAGCTACAAAACCGATATAGGCAAAGTATTCAAATTCTAAAAAATTCCGTACATGGTGTGTTGTATTTTATGATACATTTCACTATGTACGGATTTTTTGTTTGCTGTAATCTCTACAGACATTCTTATAATCTCAATTTTTTCTTTTATCCTCTTCTATGAGCTCTTTTATGGCGTTTACCGCCACACGGATGGCCCTGTCAGTATCATGGACCTCCGGATTTGGAAGTCCTGCTGCCGCTCTCTCCTGGTTTGCAACGACCAAAAAACAGGCTCCGACTCTCACTTTCAGAAATGCCCCTACTATAAACAGCGCCGCGGACTCCATCTCGGACGCCTTACAGCCCATGCGTTTCCAGGCCTCCCATTTGTCTGAGAGTTCGTAACTCACAGGCATTATCTGAGGGGAATGTTGTCCATAAAACGAGTCCTTGCTCTGGACAACACCGGCATGTACCGGAACCGCCAAGGCCTTTGCCGATCTGACGAGGGCATTCACCACATCTATATCTGCAACGGCCGGATACTCTATCGGCGCGTATTCCCTAGACGTACCTTCCATTCGCACCGAGCCTGTGGCAACAACGATGTCTCCTCCTATTATATCCGTCTGCATGCCCCCACATGTGCCCACGCGGATAAATGTGTGTGCACCGGAATGAACCAGTTCCTCAAGCGCTATCGCCGCCGAAGGACCCCCTATTCCAGTGGATGTAACACTAACCTTCTCACCGCCAAGATATCCCGTATATGTGACAAATTCCCGGCTATCTGCAACAAGCTCGGCATCTTCAAGATATTTTGCTATCGCACTGCACCGTTTCGGATCTCCCGGCATGATAACATACCGCCCAATCAAGTCTTCATTCACCTTTATATGATACTCCAGCCCCTGCTCTGACTCATATACCATAACAATCCCTCCTGTCTTTAGCATACGTAAAAAGCAGGCTTGCAGAAAAAACTCTGCAGCCTGCTTTTTAATGATCTACTTTATGATCTCCATCAATATACTTTCCTATGTATCTTATGCGATTAGCACTTGAACTCATCAAGCTTTGCCTGAAGCTCCGGTGCTACTTCTCCATGGAACTTTACAGTAAGTGGTCTTTCAAGATCTAAGCTGAACACACCTAAGATCGACTTTCCATCTACAACATACTGAGCTGATGAAACGTCAACATCATTTGGAAACTGATTAAGGTATGATACAAACTTCTTGATGTCATCCATTGTGTTCACTTTAGCTTTCATCTCTGTAATCTGCATTGGCTGCGCCCCCTAATATATCTTAATATGTTATTGTTGCGGTACGATACGGGCTTCCCATACCAACTCGCCTACAAGAACATTCTAACACTCTCGTATGAAGTGTGTCAATGCATACTGTCCACGAATAATTATAGAAATAGTTATAATTTTGTCACTTTATGCCGCGAGCATAAACGGCTGTAATGTGCTTATAAATGATTCTGTAGCTCCATTATAAAATTTAACTGTGAGCTCCTGATCAAGCCCCAAACTGAACACACCAAGAATTGACTTGCCATCCACAAGGTAGTTACGGTTTGTTGAATATACGTCAACATCTCCGTCGTATTTTCTTATTGTCTCCACAAACTGTCTGACCTGCTCAACCGAATTGAGCTTTACCTTGATATCTGTTGATTCTACCATACTTATTACCTCCATTCATGGTCCATCGCCATCAATGTTCCTTTTATACTACTTTCTGAAATATTTTGCAAATTACAAAATCAAGGAATTGTAAAGCCTTTTGTGTGTTTTCCTTGTTTTTCTTAAGCAGAATATATGATCTTGCTTTCTTTTTGGGCATATTGCCTAATTTGCAGAATATTTTTTTACAAATCTCCCTCTCCGTCAAAACAACGTTCAACAAATTTTTGTTTAATTTTCAATTAACTTTTTTTAGCGGAACATGTCATTTTACGACCGTTCAATATACAATATGCTTATTGACGTTACATTTCCACGCATTTACAATATTGTGCGTAGAGAATATACTGATCTACACATATGACATTTTTATATTCTGACGAAAGGATAACCGGGACACCGGCAGCATCATGAATTTATTAACCATAAAAAATTTTTCAAAATCATATACAGACAAAATACTATTTGACAACGCAGACTTCTCCATAAACTCAAAGGAGAAGATCGGTATCATCGGAGTAAACGGAACCGGAAAATCAACTCTTTTGAAGATAATCGCAGGTATCGATACCTGCGACTCAGGGCAGTTCTCAAAAGGTAATAACGTCGTGATCAGATATCTTCCACAGACTCCGGATTTCACTGAGGCTGTGAGCATCTACGACTATGTTATAACCGCCAACTCCAATGAGGAGAACCAGTGGAGCATAGAGGGCGATGCCAAAGCATTTCTTCACAGGTTGGGGTTTGACGATACCAGCATCATGGTAAACACCCTCTCCGGCGGTCAGCGCAAAAAGGTCGCCCTAGCCGCCGCACTGCTCTCAAGCTGTGACATATTGGTACTTGACGAGCCAACCAACCATCTGGACAACGACATGACCGAGTATCTGGAGGACTACCTGAACAATTATAAGGGGGCGTTGGTCATGGTAACCCACGACAGATATTTTTTGGACAAGGTATGCAACCGGATAGTTGAGATAGACAAGGGCAAAACTTACAGCTACAACGCCAACTACGAAGGTTACCTCATGCTCAAAGCCGAGCGGGAAAATATCGCCCTTGCAACTCAGAACAAGCATCAGAACATCCTAAGAAAAGAAATCGCATGGATGCAGAGAGGTGCCCGTGCCAGGAGCACCAAACAGAAAGCACATATACAGAGATACGAAAAGCTCGCAAGTGAGGAGCTCATAAAAGAAACCCAGTCCGTCACCATGAGTTCCATCGCCAGCAGACTGGGCAACAAAACCATAGAGATAAACAATATATCCAAGACCTGGCCCGAACGCGAAAATCCCATTATACAGGATTTCTCATACAACTTCCTTCGCACTGACAGAATTGGAGTTGTCGGACCTAACGGATGCGGCAAAACCACGCTTATGAAACTTATAACAGGCAACATCAAGCCTGACAAAGGATATATAGACATAGGCGAAACTGTCCGTATTGGATATTTTTCTCAGGAAAACGAATCCCTTGATCCAAATATGAAGGTTCTGGACTATGTCAAAGAGACCGCAGAATATATACAGACCACCGAAGGACTTATGTCTGCATCAACCATGTGCGAACGCTTTCTGTTTGACGGAACTCTGCAGCACCAGCGCATAGAAAAGCTATCAGGAGGCGAAAAGAGAAGACTCTACCTTCTGAAAGTCCTTGTATCATCACCAAATGTACTCATCTTGGATGAGCCTACAAACGACCTGGACATATCAACGCTATGTATACTTGAAGATTACCTTGACTCTTTCCAGGGCATACTCATAGTTGTATCCCACGACAGATACTTTCTGGACAGGGTTATACGCAAGCTTCTGGTATTTGACGGAAAGGGTGCGATCTCACAGTTTGAGGGCGGATACACCGACTACTATATAACCCACGGGGCATTTGCCAACAGTGCCGCAGGCACCACAAACGATACGACGCGATCATCTTCGTCAAAGGCTCAGGAAACCATCAGTTTGGAGGACGATCCAGCAGCGGATCAGAACAAAAAGAAGGGACGAGAACCGGCGATCAAGAAAAAATTCTCCTTCAACGAACAGCGGGAATACGACACTATAGAGGATGATATTGCCGCAAAGGAGGCGGAGATCACCCAGATAGAGGCAGACATTAACGGCTCCGTATCAGACTTCATTAAACTGAACGAGCTGACTGAGAAAAAGGCAAAGCTTGATGAAGAGCTTGATCATCTCCTGGACAGATATATTTATCTCACAGAACTAGCCGAATCATTTGACCGATAACTGCAAATCTGCAATCAACATAAAACACCCCGGAATGTACACAGAAAATCACCGTTCACATTCCGGGGTATCTCACTTCTGAATTATATAACATCACATCTGATGTCTCACTATCTTATACTCATCATCCAACTGAAAATAAGGACAGTTATCATATCCTCTGGCAATAAATCTGGCAAAGTCATCCTCATCCATATTCACTAGGCACTCAGAGAAATCATCTTCTTCATCATATACATAGTGAGCACACATATCACAACTGGAAGCCATTTCAATCCTCCTTAATCTTCTATGAGAATTGCTCTCAAAAGCACTTTTCTCATGTTATCCGCAAAAGTATTTTTATTATACACGTGCCCGGTCTAAAAATCTATCAGTTTCACTTAATTAACCAAGTTTCTAACTGGTAATAACTGTCATAATGTGATATTATTGAAAGAAGTATATTAAGGGATTTCCTCAAGAAAAAGAAGGAGTGTGTTTCCAGTTATGAAAAAGAAGTTAGTAGCATTTCTGCTCACCCTCATCATGATTCTGCCATTTGTCAATACAGCATACGCTGCTGATAAGGGAGATACGACAAATAGCAGTTCTGGATCTGGCAAGATAAACGGCAAGACTTATTATTATGATCAGTTTGACAACAGCGCATACAGAACTGTATATAATCAGATCAACGAAGCCGCTGCTGCATTTAACTCGTCAAACCAGACCGCACAATATCAGGATGGTGGCTATTACACAGCATTTACACTGTCGATAAGCAATAAAGACTGGGAAGTTATCGGCAACGATGGTCTTCGCCAGGTTATGAACGCGGTTTTGGCCGATCATCCGGAATATTTTTGGATGTCTGACAGCTACGAATGTAAGGCATCTTCATCCGGAGAATTAAAATTCCAGTTGCTGACAGTTGAATGTTATTCACTGTATGCCAATGGTGACTCGCGAATAGTGTATGTCAACAATTTCGACCTTGCAGTAAAAACTTACGCAGCTACACTAAGTGAAAACGCAAAGGATTATGAAAAGGTATATCTGATCCACAACGCCATCATCAACAAAGTCTATTATGCAGACAATATCACAAGCAGGAACAATGATAACATATATGCATACACAGCAGATGGTGTTTTCAGTTCGCAATACCTGAAAGCAGTTACATACGGCTACGCCAAAGCATTTAAAGCTGTAATGGATTATATTGATGTACCTTGCATATATATTGAGGGACAGAATTCTGATCTTCTCGATGATTCAGCAGAAACACAAAAGAAATTAAAAGATGAGAACTACATTAACAACTGTGCATGGAATGCAGTATATCTCGGCGGGGAATGGTATCTCATAAACCTTGGTCTTGACGATCCTGTTACCACCACTGGCAAAGAGGCACTGTCATACAAGTACTTCAACATTACGGATTCGCAGGCTTCTAACCTGACTGCCATCCCAGACAGAGTCCCTGGAATTCCATCCTGTAACGGCACAGAATATTGTCTCACGAAGGTTCAACAGGATCTCGAAGCTGATGGATTATGGGAAAAGTCCAGTTACAACTTTTTAGACATGATACTTGACAGATATGGCCTCTCCGTCGTTTTGATAAGCGTCGGTGTCATACTCTTACTTATCGTATCTCTCTTTAAGAATATTCGCAAAAGAACCAAGAGTAAGAAAAAAGATAAGGTCAAAAAAACAAAAACAACTGTGGTCGACAATTCTGAGCTTGACGACGAGCTCAGAAAGCCGCCTCTTTCATAAATACAGAACAATAAGAAATATAAAAGCATAAAAAAGTGCATTGCACATCTATACGGCATTTGGAATAATCCCAATATATCGGAACCGATGTGCAATGCACTTTTTGTATTTAATTAGCTACGTCTCCATCAGTAACCACTACGGTTATATTCTTTGATGCAGTATTGCCTGCCCAATCTGCGACCGTCAGTGTCGCATTTACGGCTCTTGCCTTTCCTGTGTCCAAGTCTTTCACCGAAGTGAGCTTGCTCTGAATATCAGGATCAGCATCTGTAACAGTATAATAATCACTCCAATTTATATCCTGTCCCACCTTAACTTCTATTTCATCCGGACCGGATATGTAAGGATTAACCTCATCCACCACATTTATCTTTGCTGTTTTCCTGCTGGACAGCTTTCCTCTTCTGACTGTGAATTTTACTTTATACTTTCCCAGCTTATCTGGTACAAAATCATTTGAATCGCACTCGATATAAGTATCTACACTTGACGCTTCAAAAAAGTTCTTTATATCAAATGTATCCCCCATATTGTAATCCTGTGAAATTTGATGAACTTTGAGCAATCTTGCTCTCATTATAAGCGTTATCACCAGGGCTAGCAGAATTCCCAATATGATCGCTGCCGGAATAACTGTCTTAGGGTTTAATCTTACATTGTTTTTCTTTTTATTGGTTTTTTTATAAGTCTTTGAACGAGTCTTTAAATCACTCCTTTTGACACCACTATTACTCTTCGCACCGGATGTATGGACCGCATTGGATTGGCGCACCGTCCTGCTCTGTGTGCCCTTCGCAGGATGGTCTCCCCGTGTCTTCTCCTTGTCCAGCGGTCTTCCTGTACTGGTTCTTGTTCTCTGAACAGCAGTTGCACTTTGAGGTCTTGAGCTTGCTGATCGGCTACGCTGTCTGTTTCCTGTCGTATCTGATCTGTTCATTGTCGATCTATCTACACGTATTTCTCTATCGCGTATTTCTCTATCACGCACTTTACTGTCTCGCACTTTACTATTATCAGCTTTACTTTCTTTATCTGCCAATTTATGCCTCCTCCGCGGCTCCCACGTACCGCAACACATTTATTTATCCATTATACATAATAATTCCCATGCATACAATCATTTCACATTGCAATGACAGCAAATAAGTTGCAATAGAAGCAAATAAGTGCGATAATTTACAGTAAGTTTACTCGAAAGGAGCATTTTTATGTCAATCAATAACCTTAGTTCATTTACAAAAGCCCGCGTAGGACTATGCGTAGAGAGTGATTCAATAGACAATAATCTCTACGAAGAATACGGTGTAAAGCGCGGTCTTCGCGACCTGAACGGCATTGGGATCAACGCTGGAATTACCAATATTTCATTGAGCCGCGCCTACAAGCCGGACAGCGATAAACTCATACCAATCGACGGTGAACTTTACTATAGAGGATACGAGATACGTCAGCTCATAGATGGCTTTATGTCGGAAAACAGATATGGATTCGAGGAATGCACATACCTTTTGCTATTTGGCAAACTTCCAGACGCAGACGAGCTTTCCCAGTTTAAGCAGGTACTCAATCTGGCATACGATCTTCCTCACAACTTTATTCAGGATGTCATCATGAAGAACCCAACAAAGGATATCATCTCAAATATGACCAAGAGTATCCTTGCCCTTGGATCATATGACAAATCAGAGACGGACATCTCTCTGGACAACGTTCTCCAGCAGTGCCTTATGATCATAAGTGTATTTCCTCGTCTTGCCGTGTATTCATTCCAGGGATACAGACATTACGAACTCGGAAAAAGCTGCTACATACACAAGCCTGACCCTAAGCTTTCATTTGCTGAGAACATACTGAGCATGCTCCGTTCAGATAGAAAATATACCCAGCTTGAGGCCAGGGTTCTCGACCTTGCGCTTGTTCTCCACATGGAGCACGGCGGTGGAAGCAATTCAACATTTACGACAAGAGTTGTGACATCCTCTGGATCAGATACATATGCGACGGTCGCTGCCGCTCTCTGCTCCCTCAAGGGACCTCTTAACGGAGGCGGAGACCTCAAGGTTATGGAGATGATGAAAAATATCCACAACAATGTTGAGGATGTGACAGATGAAACACAGGTTAAGGAATACATCAGAAAGATCGTCAGAGGAGAAGCATTTGACAGGTCTGGTGTTGTATACGGAATGGGACAGCCTATCTACTCACTCTCAGATCCGCGCGCCTTAATCATAAAGGAATACGTTGAAAAGCTCGCCGAGGAAAAACACGAAAAGGATGAATTTAAGCTCTATGAACTCATCGAAAGAGTCGCCCCTGAAGTTATAGCCGAGGAGCGCAAGATATACAAGGGTGTATGTATAAATATCGACTATTACTGTGGTCTCCTCTACAAGATGCTCAAGATTCCTTACGCGCTGTACACACCGCTGTTCGCCATCGGACGTGTGGTTGGCTGGAGTGCTCACCGCATGGAAGAACTTGTCAACAGCTACAAGATCATGCGGCCTGCTTATCCAAGCCTTGTAGAGCCAAAGTCTTATGTGCCTATAGACGAGAGGTAAAATCGGTCTTATAGCCCTGATATAAATCATAAAGCTTGCAAAATATTTCTATAAATAGGAATTTATCATGGATAACAACCATACACAGAACTTCGATCATCTTGAATATACAGTGATCCGAAGCAACAGAAAATCAATATGCATAGAGATAAGCCCAGACCTGCAGATAAAGGTCCGGGCACCGCAAAAAATGCTCGATTCACAGATTCGGGCATTTGTGGCATCTAAAGATAAATGGATAACTGACCACCTCGTCATAATGCAGGAACGGCTAGAAAGTCAGGCAGCGAACACATCTCGCAAACCTCTTTCAGGCTCGGAACTTGCCGCGCTTGCGCAAAAGGCCTCCATCGTCATATCAGAACGTGTAAAACACTTCGCGCCTATCATCGGCGTGACATACGGTCGCATAACCATCCGCCATCAGAAGACAAGGTGGGGAAGCTGCAGTTCATCAGGCAACCTGAATTTCAACTGCATGCTCATGACTACCACCCCCGAGCTCATCGACTATGTTGTCGTCCACGAGCTCTGCCACAGAAGGCAGATGAACCACTCGCCATTGTTCTGGGCTGAGGTGGAGAGGGCTCTCCCCAACTACAAGGAGTTGCGCAAGGAATTGAGGCAGTATAGCTGCTGACCTACCACTCCATGACAACTGCGCCGTATGTGAGTCCTGCGCCAAATGCAGACATGGCGATCTTGTCACCGCGCTTCAATCCATGCTCTCTTACGAGCTGATCAAGAAGTACAGGAACGCTTGCAGCTGACATATTACCTGTGTAATCAAGTGTTGTAGGGAACTTCTCAAGCGGCGCCTTAAGTCTCTTGGCAACTGACTCTATAATCCTTACATTTGCCTGATGAAGTACGAAATAGTCCACATCATCCGCTGTCATGCCAGCCTTGTCAAGTGCCTCAACAAGGCACTTGGGGCACTGTCTGACCGCGAACTTATACACCTCCTGTCCATCCATATACAGATAGTCAGGCTTTACCTCTTCATTTATAAACAGATTGTTTGTCTTTCTGCTCTCGCAGTTGAGTACCATACCTTTCTTGCCAATGGATCCCTGAACAATACTTATTATTCCCTTATCCGACTCTTCTACATACGCAGCTCCTGCACCATCACCGAACAGCACGCATGTGCCCCTGTCGTTCCAGTCAAGGATCTTGGACAGTGTCTCCGAGCCTATCACCAGAGCATTCTTCACGAACCCTGTCTCTATATACATCTTTGCAATATTAAGCGCAAATACGAATCCAGAACATGCGGCATTCACATCAAAGGCAATCGCCTTATCAGCACCTATAGCTGCCTGCACCTGACATGCCCCGCTTGGCGTATAATAATCCGGTGTCACTGTAGCAAGAACTATAAGTTCCACGTCCTCAGCAGCCTTTCCTGCCATCTCAAGAGCCTTCAGCGCAGCCTCAGCAGCCATGCTGGTCGTAGTCTCCGTCACAGCTATCCTTCTGTTCTTGATTCCCGTTCTAGAAGATATCCATTCATCTGATGTATCTACATACTTTGATAACTCGTCATTGGATACTTCTCTCTCTGCTAGACAGCTGCCTGTTCCCATTATTCTTATTGCCATTAATTTATTCTCCCTTAGTAAATCTTTTCAATCTTTATTCTGATATTCTCAGCTCTATCTACAGCCTAACGATCATATACCCCAGATATCTTTTCGTTATGTTTCTTTTCGTTTTATTCATCTTCGCTTAACAGCTCTGCCACGAATTCGCCCCACTTTGTCTTATTCTTGTAGTTCTTTTTGAACATCGATGGTTCCGTCTTGTAATCATAGCTGCTCGCTACCCAACCAACATTATGTTTTTTCAGATATGAAGAAAACTTTATTCCAAAGACATTCCTCGTTCCCTTAAGCTTCTCATTCTTCGCTTTCACATCATCATCCGTATATCCCCACTCAGTTACTATGATAGGGTAGCTCGTCGCATATCCGGAAATAAACTTCTGCCAGAACACCTTGTCAGGATACACATGTACTGCAAATGCTGTGTTGTTGTTTGTCTCACCGAGTTCATCGAGCCATCCAAGATCATAACAATAATCCGGACTTCCAACTATGATGAGCTGCTTTGCGCCCGCATCCCTGATGACTCCTATAAGGCTGTCTGCACATCTCTTCCACTCTGAATCACTCATTCCAACCGGTTCATTGTATATCTCAAAGATAACATTCGGAGTGTTCTTGAAGTACTCTGCTGTATTCTTCCAGAACTCTGCTGAATAGTCAAGCGGATTCTCTGAAATGTCTGGCATCTCATCTCCGCTGCCATCTATAGGATTGCCTGTATAATCCCAGTCAATAATAACATATTTGCCACTTTCTCCTGCCCAGGTGACTATCCTATCCAGGTATCTCCACATATAATAATCATCATTCTTGTACTCTGCAGGATCAACTGGAACTCTGATAACATTTCCGCCCATATCAAATACTTTCTTATAGAATCCTTCATCAAAATTCTTCTCATCATATAATCTATGGGATTCAGGAACCATGACACCCTTTAGCACAACCTGCTCGCCTTCTGCATTCACTATCTGCACTCCCTTTGTGCGGAGCATAGACGGATACTTGTCCGTATCGCCAACAAACTCTGCCCTTGTGCCAACCGGCGTCAGCAGATCATTACCACTCTTAATATATCTGACAATATATATAGCTGCCGCCACAATTATCGCCGCAACTATCACAATCAAAGTCACCTTCATCTGTTTTTTCATAAGCCATCCTCCAATTCATGCCAGCTTCGAAGCCATATATAATTAGAGTGTACCAAAAAAAGCGGGCATCTTCAATACATGCATTAACAAAAGGCATTTCCCAGCAAGATAAATTCTCACTTAGAAAATGCCTTGAATATCTCTTTATAAATATATCTATAAATAATTAAAGATTTCTGAATCTGTCATATCTGTCCTGCGCAATCTCCTCAGGAGTTTTATTTGAATACTTCTTCAGGAATTCCTTAATGTTCATCTTGAGGTACTTACCTATATATGGAACTGAGTCGTCATCCGCTCCGCCATATTCCGGTACGACCTGTTCGATAACGTTCAGTCTCTTGAGATCCTGAGCTGTGATCTGCATAACCTCTGCAGCCTCCTCAGCTCTGTTGCTGTCCTTCCAGAGAATAGACGCATATCCCTCTGGCGAAAGAATGGAATATGTTGCATTCTCAAGCATCCATACCTCATTGCCAACTGCAAGCGCAAGTGCACCGCCACTGCCGCCTTCTCCGATAAGGATACAAAGAACAGGAACCTTGAGTGATGACATCTCATAAAGATTCCTTGCTATTGCCTCACCCATTCCTCGCTCCTCAGCCTCAAGTCCGCAGAACGCACCAGGTGTATTTACAAAAGTTATTATCGGTCTGCCAAACTTCTCTGCCTGTTTCATCAGACGAAGAGCCTTTCTATAACCATCTGGAAGCGGCATACCAAAGTTCCTCTCCATACACTCAGCCATGGACGCACCCTTAACCTGTGATATGACCGTCACAGGCTGTCCGTCTATATGACCTATGCCACCTACGATGGCTCTGTCATCGTTCATTGTTCTGTCTCCGTGGATCTCGCGGAAATCATCACAGATATACTTCACATAATCAAATCCCGATGGTCTGCTCATCTGACGTGCACCTCTAAGCTTCTCCCATGGAGTCTTCGGCTCGTCATCCTTGAGTCTCTCCTTCAAGATCTCACTGATATCAAACTTCTCGTCACTATCAGTCTGATCAAAGTTCGCATATCCCTGTCTCTGCTTATGTGTAACTATGAGCTCATACATGGTATCCTTCATCTTATCTCTTGTGATTATTCCATCTATGATTCCATGCTCTACAAGGAACTCTGATCTCTGGAATCCCTCAGGCAGCTCCTGTCCTATAGTCTGCTTTATAACTCTAGGTCCGGCAAATCCAACAAGGGCTCCCGGCTCGCCAAGGATGATATCTCCAAGCATTGCAAAGCTGGCTGTCACACCACCTGTGGTAGGATCAGTAAGGATCGATACATACAAAAGACCTGCATCTGAATGTTTCTTAAATGCAGCCGATGTCTTTGCCATCTGCATGAGAGAAATGATTCCCTCCTGCATACGTGCACCGCCTGAACAACAGAACATAAATACCGGAAGTTTCTCCTCTGTCGCTCTCTCGACCGCTCTCGCTATCTTCTCGCCAACTACATATCCCATGCTGCTCATAAGGAATCTGGCATCGCACACACCGATCACTGCAGGCTCACCATTGATGGTTGCCTTTCCTATAGTAACAGCTTCTTTGAGGTTTGTCTTCGCCTGTGCAGCTGCGACTTTCTCCTCATATCCCTCAGTTCCAAGAGGATTTGAGCTTGGCATATCCTCGAACCACGGCTCAAATGACTTGGGATCTGTGACCATCTTTATTCTGTTCTTGGTCTTTACCCTAAAGTAAGAACCACACTCGTAACAGATGTACTTTGCGTTCTTAACTCTTTCCTTCTCAACTTCTTTTCCACACTTAGGACACTTTACAAATTCAATCTTTGGTGCTTCCTGAACTTCCTCAGCAGCTTTTGTCTCCTCTGCAGCCTTCGCTGCAAGTATCTCGGCATCCTTTGCTTTCTTTTTGATAAATAACATGATTTTTACTGCTCCTTATACTTCTGTAAAACGATACATGCATTGTGTCCGCCAAATCCAAGTGAGTTGCTTATTGCAACATCGACATCCATCTCACATGGCTCCTTACAGTAATCCAGATCAAGCTCCTCCTCGCTCTCGATAAGACCTCTTGTTCTGTGAATGTAACCTTCTTCTATACTCTTGACACAGGCAATAGCCTCGATGGCTCCAGCTGCACCGAGAAGATGTCCTGTCATAGACTTTGTTGAGTTGATCTTGATATCCTTTGCATGATCTCCAAATGCCTTCTTTATAGCTCTTGTCTCAACAAGATCGTTGAGATGTGTGCTTGTACCATGGGCATTGATATACTGAACTGCATCCATTGGAATGCCTGCATCCTTGACAGCATTTGTCATTGCAACTGCAGGACCCTCTCCTGACTCCTCAGGTGCTGTGATGTGATATGCATCACTTGAACAGCCATATCCTGTGAGCTCAGCGTATATCTTTGCTCCTCTTGCCTTTGCATGCTCAAGCTCCTCAAGTACAACTATACCTGCGCCCTCACCAAGAACGAAACCGCTTCTGTCCTTGTCAAATGGGATTGAACATCTGTCAGGATCTGTTGATGATGTAAGTGCTGTGAGTGAGTCAAATGTTGATATACCGATAGGTGAAACTGCCGCCTCACATCCACCGGCTACCATGACATCAGCGTCACCGTACTGGATTGTTCTAAATGCCTCACCGATGCTGTTGGTTCCTGATGCACATGCAGTTACAACATCTATACTCTTTCCTTTAAGACCAAACTGGATAGCAACATTACCTGCTGCGATATTGCTTATCATCATAGGAACTACAAATGGGCTCACACGAAGAGGTCCCTTTGTGAGAATGGTTCCATATGCATTCTCAAGCTCCTGAAGTGAGCCAACACCCGATCCTATACATGTACCAACTCTGTATGCATCCTCTTTGCTCATATCAAGTCCTGAGTCTGCCATGGCCTCCTGTGTTGCCTTGACAGCAAACTGTGTGAATCTTGCCATACGTCTTGCAGACTTTGGATCAATGTAATCCTTTGCAACAAAGTTCTTTACCTCGCCTACAAGCTTGCACTTGTATGCCGAAGCATCAAACTGCGTGATAGGTCCGAAACCATGTTTTCCCTCCTTGAGTGAATTCCAATACTCGTCAACTGTGTTGCCGACTGGAGTTATGGCTCCTATACCTGTTATTACTACTCTCTTTTTCATACTTATCTCCTTGAATTGTCTAATTTACATTTACATATTCTTATATTATACCCCAACTATAAAATGTTTGGAAGTAATTGTATGCATGTTTTTCTATTAAATTTCGATAAACATTTCTCGGCAAATACCTATTACAGTCTCTCTTTTATCTTCCTGAATATGAATTTTTTGCTTATATAATAGTTCAAAATTATCACTAATATGGACGTGAATGTCTTTATTCCCATCGCCCACAGGTGCAGTCTGTCCACCAGTATGTATATGAGCCCCTCCTCTACGATCAGTGTAAATATACGGCTCGCATAAAATGACAGCAGCTCCTTTATAAACTCCCATGCAGTCTCCGCAGCTGTGTGGAATACGGATTTTCTGTTTGTTATAAACGAAACGAAATTATACAGTATCCATGCCAGAAAATTAGCTCTCACCGGATCTATCCCACATTTTGACATAAAAATCCAGGTAGACCCCAGATTTACCGCCCCGACCACTATCCCCCATAATATATAGATATATATCTCCCGGGGGATTTTCTTTAGCACCTTATCTACAAACATTTAACTCCCTTATGACCGTCTCCTCTGGAAATTCCCTCTCTATCCGTTCACATAGACGATCGTTAAACTCCACTCTCTTTTGATAATTAAACTTCAGTATATTCTTATAGCCCCACAAATGGGTGAACACATCCTGCCCCTCTATATCCGCCGCTTCCGGGAAAAATGATGATATTATCTTGCCTTCTCGTCCAGCGCACATCGCCAGCAGCCTCTGCTCTGCAAACACCATATGGCACAGATTTTCCTCAGTCTCCCTACAATTCTCCATGAAGTTTATGGAGCTGTCCACATAATAGTTCTTAAATTGTTCATCCGCCATGTACAACATACACGTATTCACCGGCGGCTCATCCCAACTCCATCCGGGATCAAACGCATAGCCATCCTTCATGTTGAAGAACTCTCTGCCAGGATACACATCTGGGTATATCCCCTCCCTATGTATCGCGCATATGTTAGTCCCCTCTATATATTTTTCTATATTTTTCCATACAATTAGGTCAAGATCTACCATGACCGCCGGCATTTTCGCTTTCTTCAACGCGTAGAGTTTACCCGCAGCCCAAAACACCCGGGGCGACACGCGATCTGGCACCTCTATCTCTTTTATGCCGCCATTCCATATATGAGCTATCCCCTGTCTCTCAACATAATCAATGGCCCTTTCATCACCGTAAAGTGTGATAGGACCATTCATTTTTCTCCACATAAGAGCAGACAGGATCATGGTCAAAAGCTCATAATCCTGCATGCTGTATGTATCTTCTGTATTCTGTTTAAAATAAGGGGCTGTCCACAATGTATGAAAACCTTCTATTTTTCTCATATATCCTCCATGGCTTAGATCAAGCCTAGATCAGATCCAGCCCATATCCAAATTTGGCATTTCCGCCGATCCTTTTCTCAGGTCTTCTGCACTTATTGATAAGCTGCCACTCCTGAGGGAACTCCATCAGCAGTTCCTGACTTACCCTTGTGGAATCTATGGCGTTCTGCACTTGGCAAGGCGCGTTATCACGCGCCGCCATGCTGAATCTCCGACTGCTGCCTAACACAAATCGTTGGCTGCTGCCTACCGTTCTGTACTGGCTTCCCGTAAGATATCGGAAACCGCCCTGACTGCCGAACAACCGTCTCATCTGACTTCCGTTCCATGCAAATCGCTGGCTGCCGCCTAATGCAAATCGCTGGCTGCTGCCTAATGTAAATCGCTGACTGCCACCTAATGTAAGTCGCTGGCTGCCATTTCTCATAAACCTCCGGCTTCCACTTCTCATAAATCTCTGGCTGCCCGTTCCCGCAGAGACAGCCTCTAGCTGAGTCTCCTTCGCCGCCGCACATCCAAGTTCAACATATCGGTCATCTATCGGCATCAGTTCGCCACCACCAAATTCAAAGCTGTACGGTCTTCCTTCCATCATGACGTATGTTCTATATGGATATAACTTTCCATTGAGTGATATCAGTTTCATATACACCGGCAGGCCACATCCAAGCCCATGAAGCCTGTATGCCTGGGCTATAGTTGCTTTCACAAAATATCCGCCATCTGGAAGCTCATAGCCGAGCAAGCTTTCCAGTTCTCTGTCCCACTCTGCATATGCACCAAATTCACCTGTCCGGGCATCATAATTTCTAAGATCAAAATATGCCATACCCGTCACAAATGGAAGCATCCTCGTTATTCTATTGTCAAACTGCAACCAGCTCTCGCTGTCACATTTATTTAAAGACGAATATATGAAACCCACACACAATCTCCATTTCCAAAACTAGCCAGCCATTCCATATCCGACCAACTACTATCTATTATGTATGGTACTCTATTTTGAAACATAATTCAATTTAATTTAGGCCTTTTAGAGCTCATTATGACATCTTTATTCTGATAATTTTTTGCTTATTTTACATTTATTTTCCAAATGTCAGCACATAATATCTCTTGAAGCCCTCCTTGTCTCTATCAAGTGCGATAAAGACAGCAGCCCCCATAGTTCTGTATGATGTATCCAGCATATTTCTGTCGTGGGCAGTTGACTTTGTCCATGCTCTGAACACAAGATCCTCCTCGCTGAAGCCGCACGCCAGATTCTCTCCGAACAATTCATACATAGAATTTATGCAGAGTGTTCCATTCGGTCTGTAATGTCCGTATGTGTTGCTGATCTCCTTCGCTCTGGTCGTAGCGGTCTCTGTCATTGACGCCGACACCGTAAGTGAAGAAAGACCGTTTTCGTTTCTGTGGGCATTTACCTCTGCCATCAGTCTTTTAGCCGCGCCAAGATCATAATATCCATAAACCTTTGTTGATCTTCCATTTCCAAGATCGATCGTGTAATATCTCTTGACCTCCAGGTTGTACTCTCTCTTATATACGACACCCTTCCTGTTGACATATGCAAGATAACCATTTGCTGTCTTGTATACACCTGCCTTCTTTACTCTGACTCCCTTGCTGTCAAAATAAAAGTTTGATCCTCCGATTCTCTTTATCGATCTCTTCACAAGAACCCATTTGCCCTTTGAGAGCACATATCCCTTCTGGCTGGCTGTCACAAACTGTACAGTTGCTATGCCCTTTGAGTTAAAGTAGTACTTCTGTCCGCCTACCACACGCCACTTGTTCTTCTGAGCCACCCATTTCTTTGCTGAATAGCTGTAGTCGTAGAGTTTTCTGGTTGCACCCGAAACCACGTACTTGGATGTCATGTAGCCCTTTGAACCAACATAATAGTATGTATGTGAACTTGCCTTTTTCCAGCCCTTACTTGTGGACCTCACTCCCTTGCTGTTGTAGAAATAGTAATATTTCCCGTTGAGTCTATTGACCTCGTTCTTTACCGGAATGTATCTCTTTGACTTTGCTGAATATCTGTACAATGTCTTTATCGATGAATTATATACAACCTTAGCCTTTCCATTACCGCTGAAATAATACAGTTTAGAACCTACACTCTTCCACATATTTTTCTGGATCACCCACTGGGTTCCATTTGAATTCAGCTTGTAAAATCTGTACACGCCGCCACTTTTATTTATCTTTCCGATCACCTTGCTCTGGGAATCAGTACATACGTTCATTCCGTTATTCGTTGAATACCATCCTGCCTTCTTAACCCTGATTCCCTTTGCATTGAAATAGTACTCCATGCCATCATTCATGGTGACAACCTGATTGCTGGCAAGTACAAGTCTGCCGTTCTTGAGAAGCTTCATTCTTCGGAGTTTCTCTGAATATGACTTGATGCAGGTTCCATTTTTATCAACATAGAATCTCATACCATCAGCATTTCTCCATGTGCTGGTATACATTTGCCAATTGCCACTGCCTGTGCTGTCTCCATACAGCTTTATGATATCTCCAGATCTTGTATACTTCTCTGTGAGTTGTCCATTCTGATCCAAATAATACTTACTGTTTCCAGCCAGCTTCCAACCGGGATCCGTTACTTTCACACCATCAATGTTAAATAGATAGTTGTAGCCATCACTCAGCACGCATTCTGTATTTGCCGCTGTTGTGATAGTTGTTCCACTATAAAGCTCAAGTTTATTATCCTGGAGGTTGTAAACCTTTGCTACATAGCCATCTCTATCTACGTAAACCTCATAGCCATCTGAGCTTGTCCAGCCCGGAGTTGTCACCGCAGTTCCACATATATAGAACCTGTAACCGTCATCCTCCTGACAAATACCAGACTTATCCGCATCTGAATTAGATGCAAGTGAATCCTGTGATCCTTCCTGCCTCTCCTGCGCATTCTGAGCCAGCACGCTCATATTGCCGGAAAAGAAAGTTGACAGTACCACTGCGCATGCCAATACCGCACACACGAATCTCTTTTGTACAGAATATGCTCCTGCATTTCTTGATTTTGTACTCATTTCTTCGCTCTCCTTCATAAAATATGATAATTTACCTGTATTTTCATATGTAATATTTTCCACACGTAGTATACACGTGTTACATATTTTTTACAAGTATAACTTTTTTACATGTTTTTTGTTACATTTCTGTTAACTATCATTTTTTATTCTGTCACTCCAACCGCAAAGTCCAAAGTGCTGTATTGAGATTTAGTATTTAAATATGGTAAAATATATTTTATATGTTGACAGCACATATAACTTTGCAATAAGAATGACCAATATATATAGAAAGAAGGGCTATCGACGATGAGTGCGATTGTTACATTGAAAAAGGGTGAGGGCAGGCTTCTCAAATCCGGAGGCGCTTGGATATTTGACAACGAAATTGATTCCATAATGGGAAACTTTGAAAACGGCGATATTGTGATGGTAAACGATTTTGACGGATATCATCTTGGTAAGGGATTTATCAACACCTATTCCAAGATAACCGTGAGAATGCTCACCAGGGATGCCAGCACAGAGATTGATGAGGCATTTTTCACTAAACGTCTTCAGGATGCCTGGGATTACCGAAAGAAAACGGTGGACACCAGTAGCTGCAGGATCGTATTCGGAGAAGCAGATTTTCTCCCCGGCATAGTCATAGACAAGTTTGAAAATGTGCTTGTAGTAGAGTCTCTCGCTCTCGGAATCGACAAAGTTAAAAATTTGTTAATAAATAGTTTAAAAAATATACTCAAAAATGATGGTATAATAATATCGGGTGTTTATGAGCGCAGCGATGCAAAGGTCAGAAAACACGAGGGGATGGAGACATACAAGGGATTTATTGGTGATGAATTTGACACCAATGTTCACATAAATGAAAATGGCGTTCGATATATTGTTGATGTGAAGGATGGTCAGAAGACCGGATTCTTTCTGGATCAGAAGTATAATCGTCTTGCTATTCAGAAATTATGTAAGGGTGCAAAGGTACTTGATTGTTTTACTCACACAGGTTCATTTGCACTTAACGCAGGCATAGCAGGTGCTTCAAGCGTTTTGGGAGTAGACGCTTCAGAGCTTGCTATAGCTCAGGCCAGAGAAAACGCAGTACTCAACGGACTTGAGGATACTGTTTCATTTGAATGCAGAGATGTATTTGATCTTCTTCCAGAGTTGGAATCAAAGGGTGAAAGGTTTGATGTGGTAATACTTGACCCACCCGCATTCACAAAGTCAAGAAATTCAATAAAGAACGCAGTAAAAGGGTATCGCGAGATTAATTTACGTGCAATGAAGCTCGTCAGGGATGGCGGTTTTTTAGCTACATGTTCATGTTCACATTTTATGGATTTCGAACTGTTTACAAAGACGATCAAGCAGGCTGCCATGAATTCTCATGTCAGACTCCGCCAGGTTGAATTTCGTACACAGGCTCCTGACCACCCAATATTATGGGCTGCAGATGAATCTTACTATCTGAAGTTCTATATATTCCAAGTAATAAAGGAGAGATGACACAATGCAACTAATTCAGAGAAATAAGGATTCGGCATATTTACAATATGACAAATATGTAGATTATGACAATCCTATCGTCGCTGCCAAGGCAAAAGAACTTGCGGAAGGTTGCAAAAGCAGCGATGAGATCATACAGGCATGTTATTATTTTGTCCGGGATGAAATTTCTCACACTTACGACAGCAATTTTACGATTATAACGATAAGCGCTTCAGATGTTCTGAAAGCACGAACCGGAATTAGTTATTCAAAAGCAAATCTTTTGGCAGCACTGCTCAGAGCAAATAATTTCTACACCGGTTTCTGTTATATAAGGATAAAGCACAAGGGTGGAAAACTAGCCATGCATGCACTGAACGCTGTATATCACCCGGATCTTAAAAAATGGATTAGGCTTGATGCCAGAGGCAACAAATACGGTGGATTTAATGCCGACTACACTCACAACGAAACACAGATGGGACACGAAATAGACTCCGCTGCAGGTGAGTATGTATTCAATGATCTCATAGCCGTACCGCTCCCTTCCACTATGAGGATTCTTGAGAACAGCACCAACTTCCTCAAGATGTATTTTAACGACATGCCAGATTACGACGCATAAATTAACAGACGAATCAGAGTCGCTTCGCGCCATTGTCTGAATGCAAAAACAAATGGAGAACCATACTTATGGCAAAAACTAAGCAAAAGACTATATTGCGGATATCTTTTAATTCACCGGTCGTCTTAAGTTTCACACTCATATGCCTTGCCGCATATCTGCTAAACTGCCTGACAAACGGAAAAAGCAATCTTCTGCTGTTTGAGGTTTACCGCTCACCGCTCACTAACCCACTCACATATGTGAGAATGTTTACTCACGTGTTTGGGCACGCAAGCTGGAGCCATCTCATCAACAATATGACACTGCTTCTAGTGATAGGTCCGCTTCTCGAAGAAAAATACGGTTCAGCCGACTTGCTTATCGTGACAGTGACCACTGCTTTTGTGACGGGAATAGTTCATTTTATATTCTTCCCAGGCACAGCACTTCTCGGTGCGAGTGGTGTCGTATTTGCGTATATACTGCTATCATCCTTTGCATGTATAAAGGATGGCTCCATACCTCTCACTTTTATCCTTGTTGCAATCCTCTATATAGGTGGACAAATCGTGGATGGGGTATTTATCAAGGACAATGTATCCAACCTTACCCATATAATAGGCGGTATAATTGGCGCGTTCTTTGGCTACCTATCTAACGTCAGGAAATGACCATACTACAGGGCACGTCACGCCTAATACATATAAAAATATTGAGCCTGTATGTATATGATCACTTTTTATCACTACCGATCACATACATATAGGCTCGTTTTCTGTCTTCTATAGATTCAATATTTCCTGTGGTTTTTCTACTATATGATCTGCTCCTGCAATTTCAAATTCTTCTCTGCTGCCATAGCCATAGAGTACGCCGATTGTCTGAAGCCCGCAGGCTTTTCCGCCCTCTATATCATAGCGTCTATCTCCAATCATAGCTGCCTGCCCGGACATCACCATCTCTTCCGTCAGGCCATGATCTTTCTTAAGGCTTTCAAGCACCTGAGTTATAATAATTTTCTTATCTGATCCTGTTCCATCAGGATTACTTCCAACTACTACATCAAAATATTTCCTCACGCCAAACTTTTCAAGTATCCTGAGTGTAGGTTCTGTCGGTTTGCTGGTGGCAACAGAAAGTATACAGCCACTCTTTTTAAGCTTCTCTAGAGTCTCAGCCACACCATCGTACACCTCAGCCTCAAATAGTCCGATCACATTATATCTCTCCCTGTATTTGGCAACCATCTCTTTTGCCTGCGCATCTTCCATGTGAAGTGTATTTGCAAATGAATCATACAGCGATGGTCCGATAAAGCTTCTAAATACCTCCGGCGCAGGATACGGAATACCCGCCCAGTCCATTGCATATTTCATACAATTGAATATTCCCTCCTCTGACTTCGTGATGGTGCCGTCAAGGTCAAATAATAAATATTTGTACATTTGTCCTCCTTACAAAAACGCCCCACAAATTCCGGGAATCTGTGGGGTATTCTTTTTAATACATATAATATTACATGATATCTACATCTGCTGAATAATCCACACCATCGATTCTGAATCCGAACATGTTGTAGAAATCCTCCCAGTAGCCATCGATATCTGCTATATCCTTAACATTGTCGTTGTTTACGGTGTCCCAGTGCTCAGCAACAACTGACTGCACGTCATCTCTCATCTCCCAGTCATCCATACGGATAAATCCGTTGTCGTCAACCTGAGTGTCATCCAGGATCTTGTCCATAAACAGTCTCTGCATCTGCTCGATACATCCCTCATGGAGCCCCTTTTCCTTCATGACCTTATAGAGGAGTGTGATATAAAGCGGAACGATAGGTATAGCTGCACTAGACTGTGTCACAAGGGCCTTATTTATAGCGATCTTTGCCTTTATATTAGGGAACTTCTCATTTATGATATCTGCTGACTTGTAAAGATCTTTCTTCGCCTGGCCGATCGATCCCTCTGCATATATAGGGAATGTGATCTTTGGTCCTATGTATGAATAAGCAACTGTGATGACATCATCAGCCAGAACCCCTGCGTCTGATAGCGCCTGCATCCAATCGATCCAGTCCTCACCACCCATAACCTTGATAGTGGCGTTTATCTCATCTTCATTTGCTGCTGATATATGTGCCTCTGTAACAGTGTTGTCCTTGAGCACAAGAGTCTTGTTGCTGTACTCCTGTCCAACAGTCTTGAGCACTGATGTATACTTTGTTCCGTCTGCAGTTGTTCTTCTAGGTGCTGCCAGACTGTAAACTACCATATCTACCTTGCCCAGGTCTGCCTTGATGGTATCGATGACCTGATCCTTTATCTCCTGTGAAAATGCATCTCCGTTTATAGACTTCGCATAGAGTCCGGCCGCATGAGCCTCCTCCTCAAATGCACGTGTGTTGTAGAATCCAGCTGTGGCTGTACGGCGTCCATTCGACTCCTTCTCGAACATAACACCGAGTGTGTCTGCTCCATAGCCAAACGCAACCGCGATACGTGATGCAAGTCCATAGCCTGTTGAAGCTCCAATCACAAGAACCTTCTTAGGAGCATTGTCGTTCTTTACAACACCCTTTGACTTCACATATGCGATCTGATTCTTAACATTCTGAGCGCAGCCTATCGGATGTGCTGTTGTACAAATATAATCTTTTACTCTTGGCTCTACTACCATTTCTGATCTCCTTTAAACTATTGATATTTTATATTAAATTGTTAGTGCTCCTTGTTTGCAAACTTTGTGTATTCCTGCAGCCATACAAGATCCACAGATCCCGTGGCGCCTTTTCTCTGCTTAGCTATGATGATCTCTGAGATTCCCTTCTTATCCGTATCCGGATTGTAGTAATCATCTCTGTAAATAAACATAACAACATCGGCATCCTGCTCTATAGAACCAGACTCTCTCAGATCGGCAAGCACCGGCTTATGATCCGGTCTCCTGTCAACATCTCGGTTCAGCTGTGAAAGTGCTATGATCGGCACATCGAGCTCCCTGGCAAGCATCTTGAGGGATCTCGACATATCAGATACGAACTGTTGTCTCGACTCAACCTTTCCTGTTGTACTCATCAACTGTAGGTAGTCGATGATTATGAGCCCCAGATTGTTCTTACTCTTGAGTCTACGGCACTTTGATCTAAGCTCCGAGATGGTGAGTGCCGATGTATCCTCTATAAACAAAGGTGCAGCAGCGATATTTTCTGAACTTGCAAGCACCTGATCCCAGTCGTCCTCCGCCAGCTGTCCGGTCTGGATCTTCTGCGAATCAACCAGTGAGTCCATTGCTATCATACGTGTCACAAGCTGCTCCTTGCTCATCTCAAGGTTGAATATAACTGTAGGTATCTTCTTTCTGACAGCCACATGATGTGCGATATTGAGTACAAATGCAGTCTTACCCATTGCAGGTCGCGCAGCCACCAGAATGAACTCTGAGCCGTGGAGACCGGTGAGCATATTGTCAAGATCTATAAATCCTGTCGGAACACCGGTTACCCTGGTGTTCTGTCTTGATGCAGCCTCGATCTGATCAATTACATTCATAACTACTCTATCTATAGGTACAAAACTATTTGAACCGTTTCTCTCTTTGATAAGGTTGAACACTCCGCTCTCTGCTCTCTCCAGAAGAGCATCCACGCCCTCTGAATCCAGATAGCAGTCTTTCTCCACCTCTTCGCAGAGCTTTATAGTCTTTCTGAGGACCGACTTATCTGCCACGATCTCTGCGTAATGCTTGGCATTTACAGATGTAGGCACCGCATCCATGATATCCGCTATCGCACTGATACTTATGACCTCATCTGGCACATTGTTCTCCTCAAGCTTATTCTTGAGGGTTACGATATCCACGGCTTTGCCCTCTTTGAAGAGCTCCACCATGTTCTCAAACAGTATTCCATACTGTCCATAATAAAAGTCTTCCTTTGTCAGCATATCCGATGCATCCACTATGGCATCCCTGTCCATGAGCATGGAACCGATAACCGACTTCTCAGCGTTCAGATTATATGGCAGTTTCTTCTTGGCATATGAATCTTCCATTCGGATTTCCCCCTTTTATCTCTTCATAAATAATATCGCAGGAGAAATCATTCTATGCCTCTTCCACCTTCACCGAAAGCTCAGCCTGAACCTCTGGATGAAGCTTAACCTTTACTGTGAAGCTTCCTATCGCCTTTATCGAATCCTTCATAACAATCTTCTTCTTGTCTATATCCTTACCGAGCTGGCTCTTTATGGCATCTGAAATCTCCTTTGTGGACACCGATCCAAATGATCTTCCGCCCTCGCCTACTTTTATCTTCACCGTTACTGACGACTTCTCCAGTTCTGCCGCAAGAGCCTTTGCGTCCGCAAGATTCTCAGCTGCAACTTTCTCATCATGAGCCTTCTTAAGCTTCAGATCATTCAGATTCTTTGGAGTTGCCTCAAGTCCAAGCTTCTTAGGAATGATAAAATTCCTTGCATATCCCTCACTTACCTCTACCATTGCGCCTTTCTTTCCAAGGCTCTTTACATCCTGTAATAATATAACCTTCATATCTATATATCTCCTTCCTTATACATCTCATTTAACAGATCAACAAGCTTTACCTTGATATCTTCTGCTTTTGCATTTTCAAACTGGGCTGCCGCTATGTTGGCATGTCCTCCGCCGCCCATTCTCTCCATGATTATCTGTACATTCACATCATCTATCGCTCTTGCACTTATCTTAACATCATCCCCAACCTGAGCTATGACAAATGAAGCCCTGACTCCCGCTATGTTGAGCATCTCATTTGCGATCTTCGCTGTCAGAACGAGGGGCGACTCCGGACCTTTCTCTGGGGTGATTATGGATATGGCAAACGCATCCAGAACCATCTCTGCGTGACTCACGCCCTCTGCCTTCTGTCGGTACGACTCGATATCCGTTCTAAACATCTTTCTCACTCGCATGACATCCGCACCGCTTCTCTTCAAGAACGCCGCAGCCTCAAATGTTCTGACTCCCGTCTTGGACAGGAAATTGTCCGTATCTATGAGGATACCTGCATACATAGCATCAGCCTCTGTAGGTCTGAGCTTAATCTTCTCATCCATATACTGAAGCATCTCAGCTATCATCTCACAGGCGGATGAGGCAAAAGGCTCAATATACGAGAGCGTCGCATTCGCTATGACATTCTTCGTCTGTCTGTGGTGGTCAAATACGACTATGCTCTTAGCATATGCCAGCAGCTCCTCACACTCTGTAAGAGCCGGATTGTTGACATCTGTTACGACCACAACTGTGTCATCATCAACAATGCTCAGGGCCTGATCGTTGTTAATGATCATATCCTCCGGATACACATTGCTCGATGCGAAGCTTCCATATATAGGACTGATCGCCGATGACACCTCATTTACAACTATATGGGCCTTCTTGCCCATAGCTGCCACCATCTTGTATATTCCTATTCCCGAGCCAAATGCATCCATGTCTGGATTCTTGTGAGCCATTATTATAACCTGTTCCTTGGTCTCAAGCAATTCCTTAAATGCAAGAGTTTTAACTCTCGCCTTTACTCTTGTCGACTTCTCTGTTCCCTGACTCTTACCTCCGAAGTACGTTATCCTATCTGCGGACTTGACAACAGCCTGATCTCCGCCTCGTCCAAGCGCAAGCTCCATGGCGGATCTTGCGGCCTCAAAATTCTCTATAAAGCTCTTGTAATCTGTTCCAAGGCTTATACTGAGTGTCAACGGCAGATCGTTACCGATGTTTATGGCCTTAACCTCATCTAACAGAGCAAATTTGTTCTCCTTGAGCTGGTCGAGATACTTCTGAGGCATCACGAACATGTATTTGTCCTTCTCAAGACTTTTGACTATGGCATCCACATTTGCCATGTATTTGTTGATCTTTCTGTCCACAAGTGCCACAAGGAGTGAATGCCTTACCTCCTCAAGGGACTCAAATATCTCATCATAATTGTCTATATATATGAGACCGGCAACCAGCTTCTGATCGTGATTCTCTTGAGCTAGCTGATTTACCATCGTCACATCAAACATATAGAACGCAAGGAATGTGTCCGTCTTGCCATGCTTTTTTTCGTTTCCGGCATGTGCTGTCTCTTTTTCATCCGTATGTTCCGACGCGCCCTGTGCATTCACATCATCGCCGTCACCAGCCATCTGTTCATCATGCTCCTCGCTGATCGGCTCATATTTGTTGACCTGAACCCTCTTTATCTCGTATCTGTATTCTCTGCCATTAAATGCGATCTCTCCCTCTGTCACATCCTCCTCATACGGCAGATTCTCCTCATTTACCTCCTCAAATACCTGAACGATATTGAGTTTCATAAGTTTTCTCTTGCTGCTCTCCGTGATCGCTGAAAACTTATCATTCACCCACACCACCTTGCCTGATTCATCAAGCAAGGCATATGGAACAGGAAATTCCTTGATAAGTTCCTTCTGCATCTTGCCATGTTCCATGGCAAATTCCACGTATCTATCCCGTTCAAGCAGATTCATCCTAAGAAAAACGAATACGACTATCGTTCCATATGTCAGTGTGAATATCGTTGCAATCACACCTGCTCCTATACCAACAAAATACATAAGAACCGTCATCAGACAGAAAAGTCCTATAAGATACACAGGCACCTGTCTATACCGGTTATACACTCCATTTATATCTCTCTTTTCACTCATCGGTTCTATTCCTTAATCCTTCCGTCTCCATAATAAGTATCGCTATTCCTGTCATGCGTGTATAGCATTTCTAGTATAAACCGCTGCGCAATTTGCAGAAGCCTACACCCTTCATAAGTATAACATTGTACAAAACCGATTACAAGAAATATACATCAACAACGTGGGACGGAGGGGACAGGCGCCTCCGTCCCCACGGCATCATCTGGCAAAACAAAAGGCGTATATGCAATTCCGGATTTGATGTTGAAATCAGGAATTACATATACGCCCGTATTGTTTGTATTTTTATTAGATCGGATTAGCCGTTGATTCTTGCAAGAAGCTCCTTGCCAAGCTCCTCGTTGCCCGGCTTGCCGAGAAGAGCAAACATATTCTTCTTGTAGCTCTCAACACCTGGCTGGTTGAAAGGATTTACACCGAGAGTATATCCACTCACACCACATGCAAACTCAAATGTGTAGAAGAGCTCACCGAGAGTAAACTCGTCGATCTTGTCGATGTTGATCTGGATGATAGGTATCCCGCCATCTGCATGTGCAAGGATAGTTCCGTTCATAGCACTCTTGTTTGCGAAATCAACTGTCTTGCCTGCGAGATAGTTAAGTCCGTCAAGATCTGAGTCCTCAGCCTCCATAACGATCTCACACGTTGGATTTACAACATTGATAACTGTCTCGAAATGGTTCTGTGAACCCTGCTGGATGAACTGTCCAAGTGAGTGAAGATCTGTTGTAAAGTCTGTAGCTGTTGGGAAAAGTCCCTTGCCATCCTTGCCCTCGCTCTCGCCGTAGAGCTGCTTCCACCACTCTGATACATAGTGGAGTGCTGGCTCGAAGTTTGCAAGTATCTCGATAGACTTACCCTTATTGTACAATACATTTCTTACTGCTGCATACTTCATTGCATCTGAATCGTCGAAATCCTGTGCAAGACAATCCTTTCTTGCTGAAGCTGCACCTTCCATAAGTTTATCTATATCAGCACCGCTTACTGCTATTGGCAGAAGACCAACTGCTGTGAGAACTGAGAAACGTCCTCCTACATCATCAGGAACTACAAATGTCTCATAGCCTTCCTCTGTTGCAAGTGTCTTTAAAGCTCCCTTTGCCTTGTCTGTTGTGGCGTAGATTCTCTTTGCTGCGCCCTCCTTGCCATACTTCTCAACAAGCTTCTTCTTGAAGATTCTTGATGCGATACCTGGCTCTGTTGTTGTACCAGACTTGGAGATGATATTGATAGAGAAATCTCTATCGCCTATTACCTGAAGCAGATGAGCCATGTATGTACTGCTGATATTGCTTCCTGCATAATAAATCTCAGGTGTCTTGCGGATAGACTTGTCAACCGAATTATAAAAGCTGTGTCTTAAAGCTTCGATGGCTGCTCTTGCACCCAGGTAAGAACCACCGATACCGATAACAACAAGTACGTCTGAATCTGCCTGGATCTTGGCTGCTGCCTTCTTGATTCTGGCAAACTCTTCCTTGTCATAATCAACTGGAAGATCGATCCATCCGAGGAAATCATTTCCCTCACCGGTCTTGTTTACAAGTGTTGCCTTTGCAGCTACAACCTGATCTTTTATTGCTGCTATATCAGCGTCTGTAGCCATGGCTTTTGCATTCTTAAAATCGAAACTCACTGTCTGTGCCATTTGTTTTCTCTCCTTACTTGTATTAAATTTTTCACATTGTCTCAATTTTAGCAAATAGGTATACCATAATCAACCATAATCTAAAAAATCTCCGCCGGACCGTTGACCAGTCCGGTGGAGATCTTCACATTTTATCCTCTTACTTTTACTTCACAGTAACCTTTATCTTGGCATATACACCATTATCCGCAAATGCGTATACATAACATGTTCCCTTGCCAACACCCTTGATAACACCTGCCGTTGAGACAGTAGCCACCTTACTGTTTGATGTTCTGTAGAGCTCATTCTTAAGAAGATGATTTAACTGCTTCTTCTTAGGGTCTTCAAGCTTTACTTTCTTGACGATCTTGAAAGTCCTGCCCTTTGCAAGTGCAACCGCTTTCTTGTTGACAGTTATCGAAACCGCATTGGTCTTTGCCGCATTTACCATGGCAACATGGACAACATTCGTCTTTCCTAGATATACCTTCTTGCCCTTTACTATCTTGTATGCGACTGTGAAGTACTTGTACTCACGTCTGTTGTTGAGGTTATTGTCAGCGTACTTAAGATTCTTCGCATCATTTGCAAGCTTGTTGTATTCATCCTTTCCTGTACAATACGACCAGTATACATCATAACCTGTAGCTCCTCTGAACTTCTCCCATGACAGGTTGATCCTTGTTCCTGTCGCATTTCCCTTCGCCTTCATAACAAAGAATGGAAGACTCTTCTTAAAGAGTACTGATCCACTTGGCTCCACGCTAGGCGCCTTCTTTATAACCAGACGTCCAATGGCAAATGTTATCTTGTAGTTTGGATTTGCACCCTTCTTCTGGCTCACTGTGATCGTGTATGTTCCGGACTTCTCACCGGCAGCTCTCTTGAGAACAATTCCTGTAAGCTTGTCCTTGCCAACAAGTCCCTCCGCTGTAAATGTAAACTTCGGATCCTTCTTGCCTTCATACTTAGATGCGTCATTTGCAGTTACTCTGATGGCTTTTGGATTTACCGTGATCGCAACCTTTGCGGCAGCTGCCTTATAGTTCTGATTTGCCGCAACGGATACTGTCACAACCGCCTTGCCTGCACCAACTATAGTCACCTTGCCTGTGCCATCCACTTTGACAACCTTTGTATTGCTGCTTGTAAATGTTTTCTTGTCATTTCTACTGCACTTCACATTGAGGGCAAACTTTGCTCCTCCATATGTCTTAGCTCCAACCTTTCCTACAGTAAGAGTTGTTCCCGCAGGAGTGATGTCAGCCTTTGCTGTCTGCTGCTGGGCATCTTCTGTAAGTACATAGTTTGAAGCCGCCTTGCCACTGATCTTTATATCTGTGATGCTTACAGTTTTGCCTGTTCCCACATCTGCACTGTCAAATGTTCCTGTAGCTGTAACTGCAATCACATCTGTGCTGACCTTACCATTCAGAACAACGCCTGAATAGTCAAGCTTTGCCTCTGTCTGTCCATCGTAAGCCTTTGATGTAGCTTTGATTCCCGATACAGCAAGTGGTCTTCTGCTGATGGTGATAGCTGCATGTCCGGATATCGTGTCATATCCCCTTGCTGCAACCTTATAATATACAGTGTATGGTTCATCTGAAGCCTGACTGTACTTCGGACTTACAGTCTTATCGCAGGCATCCTCAGAAGTTCCATACGTCACAACCGCATCCTCTGGAATATCACCTGTAACTGTTATTCCATATGCCTTGCCGTCATATGTCTTTACAATATCTGCCGCTGTTATGTCTGTCGGAGCTTCTCTCTTTGCAACTGTGAACTGAACCGGCTGTGTTACATACTCATTGTAATTGGTTGTGGCACAAACCTTGGCATACATATAATATGTGCCCGGATCTGCCGATCTGGAGTTCTCCCACAATGTTCCATCCGTGTTGCTGTTCTCTGTTGTGTAGTAATACTCTATAACAGGATCCTCTTGTGCTCCTGTAACCTCTGGAGCCTCTACACTGTCGCCAAATGTGTAATCGATTACATCAAATTCAACATTCTGATCAAGTCTCTGTATTTCAAATTCTGCATAAGCCGTAACATCAGCTATCTTCACAACAAACTTATAAGTACCTGCATTTACCGGCGCATTCTCATTTTCCGGATAATCGGTATCACCTGTTCCCTCATAATATGTAACAGCAGCCTCTCCGGTCTTCTCTGTTATCCAGTTATTAACAACTGCACCTGCATATTCTGTGCCGTCATACGCTCTGCTTTCCGCTGTCACAGTACAGCTGACCGCCTCGTTTCTGCCCTGATATGCGCAGTGTGCCGGATTCTCAGTTTCATTGCAGTATGCAATTATCTTGTTACTGCTTCCTTCTTTTACCTCATGCGTCCAGTCATGATGATGAACCATATCCCATGACTTGTTCTGAAGTATGTAATTGGCTGCATTACCCGTAGTTGCAAGCCCAAATCTGTATGTAGTTACAACCGTCTCTATTCCAGGTGTAACGTCCCACAGTACTACAGTATAATCCTCGTCATATACAAGTTCATCTCCATCCAGCAATCCTGAGAACTGGATTCCCTGTATATATGCATTTTCATCAACAATTACCTTATCCGCTGTGATCGTTTTCTTTTCGATAGTCACAGTCACATCGCCAAATACCGGTGAACACTCATCTGCTGTAACAAGGTAATACACCTTATATGTTCCGGCATTTTTAAGTTCTGGAACCGTCTGTGTGTACGGCTCATCTGCTGCCAATGAATAACTGATAGAAGCTCCATCCAGGTCATCTGCAATTGTAACAGATGGGCTATGTATCAATCCATCATAAGTGCAGGTTGTATCTTCCGCAGTTACTCCAGCGATCAGGTCACGTGAGACTACCTTGGCATCTGACCACAATGAAGCTGGTTTTGTCGTATTAGCCACGTATCTTGTGCGAACATATACCCTCTGATTCTCTTCAAGTCCTGAGATAACATAATTATCTGACACATTCAGATCATCGAGAACTGTCCAGGTCGCTCCATCCGTCGAATACTGATACTGCTGTCCGCCAAGCGGGCTTACAGTCACAGAATCGCCAGTCACGCTTACTATCTCAACGCCTTCGCCGTCTGCAGCACCTTCCATATCGGCTGGTGTTGGATTCTGTATGTCTGCAAGAGTCTTCGGTGCAGATGGTGCCTCCGGTCTTGCTGCAACAGTTATATCAGCAGGTGTATCCTGACTGTCTTTCTTGCTGATACTTATATTTTTACCAAACAAACTATATGATACGTCGTTATCATCTGTTCCCTCAAGAGCTATATCACCATACATATCACTCACAATGTCATATGACTCGCCATCAACAGTGATGATATATGATGTATCGCCATCAAGCTCTGTCAGCTTTTCTGTTATATAATTAACCTGTCCTGTAACAGCGCCTACATCTGCTACTGCTCCAACGCTGAATTTGAAACCTATATGTCCGCCATCTTCAACATTTGTCCATGACATTGTCAATCCCGAATCTGTTCCTTCAACCAGGGAGGCAACACTCTGGCCATTTATTTCAGCAGTTTCCTTTATGTAGCTTGACGAGACAGTATTGTATGCAAAAATCTTTCTTTCTCTGTAATTGCCGATCCAGTAACAACTTGCCTGTGTTATCGGTGCAAGTACAAATGACGGAGTCTCATCTGTCGCGTCCGCCGATTTAGCGACTCCCATCATCGCCATCTGCTGTAATTCTCCATTCTTGACAGTGGCAGCAAGCACCGCTTTATCTGCACTGTCAGAGCTTGTGATTTCATTTCCAATATTCGCGTCAGCTCCTATAGCGAATGAGTGTTGCCCCTCCTTTAGTTCCGCATCGAAGATCAGGTCATGTGTATTCATCGGATCAAATGACAATCTTAAAGCTGTGAGATCTGCCACTGATGGTGATGATGATGATACGGTTTCACTCGAAGGTTCAGCATCGCTTCTGCTATACATCGCCCAAGTTTTCGTATAGCTTGTTCCAAGCATATAGTTCTTTCCGTCCTTGGTATACAAGCCAACAATATCAAACCCATTACCATTGGCCATATAAGCCATAACGCCATTGCTTATATACCAACATTCATTCGCCTTTGTCCACTTAATTCCATTGTCGCTGGAAGGAAAAACTGCCTTTACCGCTCTGCTGGCTGTGCCATCCACCACGCACCTGTACCAGTATCCATGAGTCGGGGTGAACGTATATGTACTCCCATTTGCACCTTCAATATCTGTAAATGGTCCACGCTTACTGGTTGCGCTCTGCCACTGATATGTTGCAGCTTCCCCTGTCACGTCCATAACGAGAGTGATCGAACTCTTTGTCATATTCTTGCCATATGGATATCCATTGTTCATGAATACAACTTCTTCCTCCGAAGGATCTGTATTGCCTCCGCCTGAAAAGCCACCTATCTGGAATGTTATTTCATTACCGCTGGCGTCCACGATCTTGCCCGCATTCAGATCAATACTTCCTATGTAAATATCAGGGAATACATAACCATTGTAATATGTCCATGTATATAGATAATACACACCGGTGGTACCCATATCTATTCCCTCTCCGGAAATGATATCCGTTCTGTCATATGTACCCGAACTCCTTGAAAACGAGTTCTCTGTTATCCAGCCTTTAAATCCGCAGCCTTCAGGTGACTCGGCACTCGCCCATCCACTGTACCTATGGCTGTTCAGATAATCACCAAAGTTTGTGAGATCGCCAGTCGAGAACTTCTCAGACTGAATGCCAAGCTTACAGCTCGCACTGGCATAACCGGTGGTCGTCCAACCCCACTTGAGACCTCTCAGGTGTCCATCTGTGCTAATATCCACGTCTGTTACCTTGATATTCTCCATAGCCGCTGCGTAGGCAGTATTCTTACCACCTATCGAAATCAAACACGTTATGACCATGAAAGCTGTCATGAGCCATGCCATAACTTTTCTACATAGAATTCTTTCTTTCATACACTTCCCTCTCTTTCTCAATAAAACCTCTTTTTCGTGTGTCCATTACCGTTTTCTCTCTGCAACCACTACCTCCTGTTAATTCTTGACTCTTTCCATTTAACAATTTATGATAATTATAATTCGTACATCAATGTTCAAGTCAACAATATTTTTGCGATATTTATGCAACATTCACAATTTTTTTTTGTCTATTTTTAAGGGGAAGGGGAATCATATGAATCACGCAAATAAAAATCTATATCAAATTGGCGAAGTCACTAAAATGCTTGGAGTGACAAGAAGGATGCTGTTAAACTACGAAGACCTGGGGCTTCTGACACCCGCATACAAAAATGAGAGCAGTGGTTTCCGCTACTACTCTGCCGATAACATCGTACATATACGAATCATAAAAGTTCTTCAGGGACTTGGATTATCACTGTCTGAGATTAACAAATATTTCAATAACACCGAAAAACTTGAGGATGTAATTGAACGTATGACCGCGCTCCGCTCTCAGCTGGATCTGTGCATAGCCCAGCTTCAGCTGCGTCAGTCCCAGACATCAGAACCGGATATCCGTTTTATCACTCTTCCCTCATTCACTGCATTTTGTCAGGAGTTCAAAGACTCTGATCTGGCCAAAAAAACTGAAGATCTGCGCAAGGCCTTTATCGAGGCAACAAAAAAATATCAACTGGACACCGCAGGCAAAATGTGTACAGAGGTTTTTATCGAATCAACATCCGAAGGAAGATATGTCATACCTGTCGCTGCAGATCCTGACACCAATGACGAACACATAAAAAAACTTCCGCAGACTGCAGCTATCTGTATATACTATCGTGGTCCATATGAAAATTTCGACACCGTCCAGAAGAAACTATTGGACTATGCAAAAGAAAGCAATCTTGCTACCTGTGGTTATTTTCGCAATTCGTTTATGGAGGGTCCTCCAACCCACGGAGCAAATAAAGATGCTTATATCACACAGATCGCACTGCCAATCTGTCATTTAGAGTAAAAACTATTTAAATAAAATCATAAACACTTATACACAAAAGCTCTCCGTACGGACCGCCATGATCCGCGCAGAGAGCTTCTGTTTCTGATACTGCTATTCAAATTTCATCTCATTTAAAGACCTGAACTCATATCCCTCCTTCTCCAGGTTTGTGAGAACCGTATCAAGTGCCTGCGCATTTGACGATGACACATTGTGTATGAGCGGAATTGCCCCGGGATGATAGTATTTCGCAAAATGATCAATGACGTAGTCCGTCCCCGGCTGGTTGTTCACATCATAGTCGAGGTAAGCCATACTCCAAAAGATGGTCTTGTACCCCATATCCTTGGCCAGCTGCAGAACCTGCTCACTGTACTCACCGCTCGGCGGTCTGAAATACATATCCATATCGTAACCAGTTTCACTCTTCATAAAATCCGAACATTCCTTAAGCTCACTTTTCTGCTCCTCCACACTCTTCTCCGGCATGCACGGATGATGCACCGTGTGGTTTCCTACCTGATGCCCCTCCTCCTTCATTCTCTTTATTATGTCCGGGTTATCCCTTATGTACGTCATCGTCACAAAGAAACAGCCCTTTGCATTGTGTTTCTTCAAAACGTCAAGCATCTGCTCCGTATATCCATTCTCATATCCGCAGTCAAATGTGAGATACATCACCTTTTCTCCCTTTTCTGCACAGGTTCTGTCCACATAATAAGCATCATACTGATCCAGAGGGAAACTGTTATCGCATCCACTCATACCGTGATTCTTGTCCCTGACTATGTACCATGAATACTTTTTTGTGGAAATAGCGCTGTAATCCCTGAGTTTTGTCAGGTCTTCCGTATTCTCCCCTGCATTTTCCGCATTCTTCTCCTCATCATTTGCTTTGCCGTCGTCTTTTTCCGCACTATCACTCCTCCCGCCATTGTCACTGTCCGCATTAGCCCTGAACGCATCCCCCGGCGTGGCTGACATCTTGTCAAGATCAGCCTTATCATAGATCGAACATCCCTGAAGCAAGGTTCCCATAACACATACAGCACACAATGCTGCTATCTTCCATCTCTTCAATTTTTACCATCCTGAATTTATTTACTCACCTACCCATCCGCAAGTATTTTCTGCATCATTTTATCAAGGAGCTTGTCATAATCAGCCCCTTCAGACCGCGCCCGGGCGGCTCTGCCCGTGTCTGTCCGCGGACCTGACTCAGTCCGCTTTTTATCCACCGGTATCTCACTGCTGCACGCAGCCCTGACATTGGCAGCATCTCCCTCCGCCTCCTCCGGAACTTTCGCGGCTGCTGCCACCTGTCTCCTATCCTCCCTGCAAAACCTGTTGGACAGATTGTTTCCCAGATAATTCATCACGCTGTCTCTTAGTGTCTTCATATACAATGAGGGATTCCACTGGTTGTACGCGAGAAGCAATGCCATGTCCGCAGCCAGCGCGCTCATCAACAGTTTGACTGTCTCTCCCCCATCACCTACTACATGATATTGATAAACCGCCGCAAATATGCCTGTCCCAGCCGCTATAACGCCAAGATTTTTTATAAATGCATTCCACGCATTTACAGATATCAATCCTATTTTCAGTCTGTCTATGTACTTGTCTACAAATGCCGCCGTATCCCTCACCTCGACATCCAGCAAGCTTATATCCTCATACCGCTTTCTTATCTCCCTCAGAGCCCTTTTCCGTGTCCTTCCCATAGTTTCCGTCTCTTTTATCAGCCTCCTGAAGCAGCCACCCATGATCATTCGTCCGACAACTCCCATAAATCCACACATCACTATCACATACACACATACATTCTGACTCAACAAAGTTTCAAACATAGCTAATCTCTCCTCTACACTTTCGATTATTTTTGTCATGCCTGTCCCACTTATCCGTTTGGCCGGTCCGGATGGTAGTATTATATGAGTGCATTTCCCACGTATACAATTATTTTCGTTCGACAAATGTTTGGATTTTGTGCTCTTTTCTGTTATTATATAGTGCGAAGAATGCGTAGGATCTCAGACAGTCTGCGCATACACGAATATAAAAATGATTGGCAAAGTACAATAAGAAAAGAGGTATTGTTATGGTTTATAAGACTAAAGGAACTTGTTCTGTTGAGATATCTTTTGATGTGATAGACGGAAAGCTTCACAATGTTAAATTTACCGGAGGATGCAACGGCAATCTCAAGGGTATAGGTGCTCTTGTCGAGGGTATGAAGCCCGAAGATGTGATCGAGAGACTTGAGGGTACCACCTGCGGATTCAAATCAACATCCTGTCCGGATCAGCTGGCTCAGGCTCTCAAGCAGTATCTGGCTACAGCATAAAATTCAGGAGGATTAACAATCATTATGAAGAGAATTATACTGACAGGCGGAGGAACCGCCGGACATGTCACCCCAAACATGGCCCTCATGCCTGAACTTAAGAAACATGGTTATGACATTCAATATATCGGTTCATACGACGGCATGGAGAAAAAGCTTATAGAAGATATGGGGATCCCTTATCACGGAATCTCTTCAGGAAAGCTCAGAAGATACTTCTCAATGAAGAATTTCTCTGATCCTTTCAAGGTTCTCAAAGGTATCTCTGAAGCAAAGAAGCTCATGAAGGAACTGAAACCTGATGTGGTATTTTCCAAGGGTGGTTTTGTCACTGTCCCTGTTGTATTTGCAGCGCACTCGGCGGGTATCCCTGTCATTATCCACGAATCGGATATGACACCCGGACTTGCCAACAAGCTGGCTCTTCCAAAGGCCACAAAGGTATGCTGCAACTTCCCTGAGACAAAGGATCTGTTTCCGGATGGCAAGGCTGTTGTAACCGGAACTCCTATCAGAGAAGAACTCTTCCGCGGCGACTCAGCATTCGCATACAATTACTGCGGATTCACTGACAGCAAACCAGTCCTTCTCATCGTGGGTGGAAGTTCAGGAAGTGTTATAATCAACAACGCAATAAGGGAAAATCTCGACAAACTGTTGGAGACCTTCAATGTCATCCACCTCTGCGGCAAGGATAATCTGGACGAAAGTCTTAAGGATAAGAAGGGATACGTTCAGTATGAATATGTGAAAAAGGAACTGGCAAGCATGCTGGCACTCTGTGATATCATAATCTCCAGAGCCGGCGCAAATGCTATATGTGAGCTTCTCGCTCTCAGAAAGCCAAACATCCTCATTCCATTATCAAAGGCTGCCTCCCGTGGAGACCAGATACTGAACGCCCAGTCATTTGAGAAGAGCGGCTACAGCTATGTGATCCAGGAAGAAGAGCTGAATACCGACACACTGTTCGCCGCTATACATGAGGTATATAACAACAAAGACAAATATATCCAGGCGATGGAATCCAGCAACCTTGCTGATTCAACAGGAATGATCGTCAACATGATAGAGGAACTTGTAAACAGCAACGACTGATATTGTTCTGTTCAAGTAAATGAATAAAAATAACCTCCAAACCAAGTAGTTTTTCCTACATCAGTTTGGAGGTTATTTTTACTTTTGGGGGCTCCCTTTATTCCTTTATTATCTAATTGCACAGAGCCTGTACAACTGCAAGTGTTATACTCTCTTCACATGGTTCGTTGTCAATATACCATGAAACTGTTCCTGTATAACCGCCGTTGTTGTTAGGCTTGTAATCGAATACTACCTTGAGTGTCTTGTCGATATATGTTCCATCCGAACCATATTTCGCAAGATCCATACTAACCTTAGTGCCATAGAATGTTATGGTGTATCCACCGGTTCCATTGCTCTCGTAGTACCATACTGTTGTCTTAGCTTTATTCTCAAGTGCTGATCCGTATGTGGTGCCTGGGTCATATATCTTCTTGATTCCGTTGTCCTTGTATGTGTACTTTATCTGGCTGTTCTTTGCCTCATCTACTCTCTTCTTTGCCTCGTCATTTATACGATACTGGATATTACCCTTTACAAATGTCTGCGCCGTCTCCGGAAGCACCAGATATATACCACCACACAGAGCCGCAACCACGAGTATCGCTACCAAAATCTTAACAAATGTCTTCATAAATTATCTCTCCTATCCATAATGATTGAATGTAATAAATGAACAAATGCTGTTCTATGTACATGCAGGTACTCTTAGAAATACCCCTTAATAAATCCCTCCCATAGATTCTCTACAGGCTCTCTAAAAAAGTTCCTTCTCAAGCTGGAAGATAAAATCCTCCAACAACTGCATGCGTTTGCTGTACTCAAGCCTTCCGGCCTCAGTCTTGCATCTTTTTATCTTCGGTTTGTTAATCTTGTAAAAATTCTTTATTCTGTAATATGCACGCTTATAACTGGCCTCATCCTCTATAGCAGTTGCCATGGAATCCCACAACACACTTATGGCACCAACCTCGTCCAAAAGATCGGCATCCATAACTATTCTGCACTCCAGCGACAGATCTGCATCTGTATCTTTCTCCTCATGTATCATGATGATCTCACCGATCTTTGCTATCTTCTGAGGATCTACGCCAAGGCTGTCCAGGTAGTTTACCGCAATCTCTGCTCCTACCTCACCATGTGGTCTCTCATCATCCCAGCCCACATCATGAAGAAGTGCGGCAAGAACTATAATATCCAAATCTCCACCCAGTTTGGATTGAAGCTTAATAGCCCATCTATAAACTCTCATAGTGTGCTCAAACCTACTTCTGAATGGGTAGTTTGGCGGTCTGCCATTCACAGCCGTCTGTGTCTTTACAAAATCAATTACTTTAGCGTAATTCATAATAGTTCGCCCCTTGGAAAATCACTATTAAGACACTTTTCTACGGCTTTTCCCTTTCCGTAAAAGTATCATACTTGATGATAACATCTTTTGTAGCATTTTGCTATATTTTTTTAAATTTTTAATAAATATCTTATAAAATAAGTGCATCCTTCACCGTCACCCGGCGGGAATATACACAAAAAAAATCCATGCGGTCTTTCTTTGAAGCGTCACCATAGACGTTACCTCAGCAGTTAGCTCAGTCCAGGCACCCTCACGGCACACAGGAGATTCCCCTTAGTGCTGCTTCGTCTCCGACCTGACACGGTTCAGAGATTCCTGTTGCGCGAGACCCAAACATCAACACCACTTACTGAGGGCAGCCCTACAGCAGCCACCCCTCTGAAAGACCATCACCCCTGCTATAGCGGATTGCAGGTACAGGGCGCCGCTAACTCCCCGGTTGCATGGAAACTTTATAACATATTCAATTGCGGATGCAAAACCCGTAGGCTACATTATATCCGACTGGCAGGACTTCGTCAAGCCTTCTTCATCTTCCCCTGTCTCAGGTCCTTAAAAAACTCTTTCATCATACCGCTGCACTCCTGCTCTCTTACCCCCCGGATCACATCCACCTGATGATTAAACTGCTGCATCTGAAGCAGATTGATTATGGAACCTGCGCATCCCGCCTTCGGATTCATACACCCGATGACTACCTTCGGAATACGGGCCTGAACTATCGCCCCAGCACACATCTGGCATGGCTCAAGTGTAACATACATGGTACATTCCTCCAGCCTCCAGTCGCCAAGCTTTTTTGAGGCTTGTTCAATGGCAAGTATCTCGGCATGGGCAAGTGTGGTTTTCTTAAGATTTCTCTTATTGAAACCTCTGGCGATTATCTTTCCCTCATGCACTATCACGCAGCCTATCGGCACATCTCCATTTGCATAGGCCCTTCTTGCCTGCGCCAGCGCTTTATCCATATATTTTTCGTGTCCCGCCAGCTGCTCAGGAGACATTTCCTGGCAGCAGTCTTTTTTCTCTTCGCAACTCATTTGTATCAACCTATCATTCTCCACTTACACTATATCAACTATCCAGTAACCGAAGTTGCCGGTCTTTATATTTGTCTCTTTCTCAGGCACAAATCTGTCAAAGCCAAATATCCCCGCAAGATATTTCTCCCTTGCCGAGTATACTCCAGGAACCCCCAGTATGTAACAGCTCTCCCTGCCGCCCGGCTTAAATATGATCTTCCCTAGCATGAGGTACTTATAGCTGTAATATCCGTGCGTCAGGAAGCTGTTGACTCCAAGCTTCCAGTTGTTCATGTCCAACAGCCCTATGTCATTTGGTGTTATCCGGACGCTCTCTATAACACTGTCCAATCCATCGTCAAGTGAACTTCCGGGAAGCAGAGGCAGATGTTCGTATTCCTTGAACATATTTTCCACAGCAGCCTCAGTCTCACTGCCGGAAGATGTCTGAACTTTCTCAGTCTCAGTGACAACATCATCTGTGATCGACACCTCACGGACAGCCTCTTCCAGAACACCATTTCCAGAAGGTACACCCTCCGTCCACATCACTGAGTAATCCACCATGCTGTCTGTCCATGATGAGCAAAACATGTCATTCTCATAACAGTGGCTGCATCCGCTCTCGGCATTTTCCATCAGTCTTATCGCTATCCCGGCAAATGCTGTTATCGGGCGGCCGCTTCCCTCAACGTTGTCCCAGCAGAATGAAAATGTCTCCTCGCCATGTCCTCCGCACAGCTTCATCTTGCCTATCATCACCGGAAGGGGGATCATGAGCGGTGTCTGTCCTAACGCACTGTCATCCGCCCCATCTGTTCTATCACCGTCTCTGTCTTCCTGTCTTCTTCCGTGCACGATTCCCGTTTGCGGCAGCGTCTCTCTGTAAATATAGACACCATACACAGTTTCACGCGCGCCGATACCATTTTTCAACCCTATCGTTATACGGCCCGTCCTCCCTGTCTTTGCCACCTTGGCAAATCCGGAGTTTTCACATTTGCGTCCATCATGATACCTGTAAATATACGATATAAATCTGTTCCAATACACCATAGATAATCCTCCTCTCCCTTTGGAAAACATTCTCTCTGATGTTTCCGGGATCCTATCAATTATCTATGTTCCGCCGCCATCTGGTATTCAACTATTTGTCCGAAAGAATATCACTCAAAGCTGCAAATTCCGCCAGTCCCAAACTTTCTCCTCGGATATTTGCTGATATTCCAAGTGATTCAAGAGCTTTTGCAACCTCCTCCTTTGTAAATGACAGCTCTCCGCTGTTGGCTATTCCGTTCTGGAGAGTCTTTCTTCTCTGGTTGAAGGATGCCCTGATAAGCCTGAACATCAGCTGCTCGTCCTTCACCTTTACCGGCGGCTCTTGGAATCTGGTAAGCCTGATAACGGCAGACCCCACTCCCGGTCTTGGGATAAAACAGTTTGGTGGTACATTTGCAACGATATAAGGCTCTGCGTAATACTGTACTGCCAGTGACAGTGCACCGTAATCCTTTGTTCCCGGTCCGACCTGCATGCGGTCTGCCACCTCTTTCTGTACCATGACGGTCACCGAGAGCAGCGGCACATGCTTCTCAAAAAGTCCCATGATGATCGGCGTGGTTATATAATATGGAAGATTCGCAACAACCTTTATAGGTCTGCCTCCATTTCTCTCCTCCACTATCTTGTTGATATCGACCTTCAATATGTCGTCATTGATGACCGTTACATTGTCATATTCAGCAAGAGTCTCGTCTAATATAGGCAGGAGATTCTTATCTATCTCCACCGCCACTACCTGTCCCGCGCTCTCTGCAAGATACTGTGTCATGGTCCCAATTCCCGGGCCTATCTCCAGCACGCAGTCATCCTTTGTGATATCCGCTGCGCTGATTATCTTGTTTATCACATGGGAATCTATCAGAAAGTTCTGCCCGAACTTCTTTTGAAATGCAAATTCGTACTTTTTTATCGTCTCTATCGTAACCTGTGGATTGCTTAACTTCTCCATGCTTTGTCCTTTCCTGCGTCCAGACAATGGAGGTTTCATCAAGATTTGTGTCACGACCAGGACTTTGCGGTATGCCTGTCTGGGGAATACCACAAAGTCCTGGTCTCAATTCACATTACGAAACCTCCATTGCCTGTAATCTACGTTTTTATTACATCTTGTACATTTTCAGGGCATTCGCGTATGTCTGGTCATACACTTTCTGAACCGGAACGCCCTTGATCTCGGCTATCTTCTCTGCTATATAAGGAATGTAAAGAGCCGAATTTCTTGTCCCTCTGAATGGAACCGGAGCCATGTATGGAGAATCAGTCTCAAGGACGATCTTTTCAAGAGGAATATCTTCCACGACCTCCTGAAGTCTGCGGCTGTTTTTAAATGTAACAACTCCCCCAACTCCTATATGAAATCCCATCTTGATATATTCTCTCGCCTGTTCCCTGCTGTATGAATAACAGTGTATCACTCCGCCATTTCTTCCACCATCCATATCTTTCAGTATCTCCATGGTGTCTGACGCGGCATCTCTGCTGTGTATGATTATAGGCATGCCTAGTTCTTGCGCAAGCTCCAATTGTCTGATAAACCATTTCTTCTGCACGTCCCTTGGCGGATCATCATCAAAATGATAATCGAGACCAATCTCACCTATCGCTTTCACCTTTGGATTTTCAAGTGTCATCTGCTTAAGTGCCTGCATATCATCCTCAGTGAGATCTCCCACCTCACTTGGATGCACACCTACAGCAGCATAAAAATGTGGATATTTTCCGGCAAGTTCAACCGAGTTTCTGGATGACTGCATGTCCGCGCCGACATTCATCACCTTATCTATATCTTTTTCCAAAAATTCTGCAATGAGTCGTTCTCTATCCTCGTCAAACTGCTCATCATCATAATGTCCATGTGTCTCAAATATCATCTTCTCAACCTTCCTGTCTTGAACACCAGCCTGTTTTAATCGCCCTGTGATCTCAAATACAGACACGATCTCATTTCATCTGTCACGCTGTATTATACATAAATACCTTCAGTTTGTGAACGTTTTATTATTTGTTTATCTTTGTTTATTAATCTTTATAAATAGATTAATCTTTAAACACATTTTTTTCACAATTCCTGGATATACTATACATCGTAAAGAGTTTTTCATTTATTTGAATCCTCTCTCCCCTCATTTTTTTACAAGAGGCAGCAGATCTCCCCGGTCTGTTACCTCTTGTTTTTTTGTGTCTGTAACTGTATATTTATATTGGTATTTATTATGAAATACATCAGGTTACACAGTCAGACGGCAGCATTCATAAACCGTCCGGATTTTGTATATACCAATATCTATAAAATTACAGGAGGACTTCCATGATTTCAAAGAAATATTCTGCAATGTTAAACAACACTTCCATCATCAGGGAATTTGCGCAGTATGCTTCAAAGCGTGCCGCTGAGATCGGTGCTGAGAATGTGTTCAACTATACTATAGGCAATCCATCTGTGCCTACCACGGATGACTTCAACAAGGGACTTATCGACCTTATCCAGAATGAGGATTCACTGGCACTCCACGGTTACAGCCCAACACTCACTATTTATTCTGTAAGAAAGGCTGTCGCAGAATCACTGAACCGCCGTTTCGGCATGGAGTATGTTCCTGAGGACATTTTCATGACATCAGGTGCTGCCGGAGCCCTGGCCCACGCCATCAGATGTGTCACAGAGCCGGGCGACGAAGTCATCACATTTGCCCCTTACTTCCCTGAGTATGTACCATACGTTGACGGAACCGGTGCTGTTCTCAAGGTCGTTCCCGCGGACATAACTTCATTCCAGATCAACTTTGACGCATTCCTCGAGATGATGAACCCAAATGTTCAGGCAATCCTCATCAACTCACCAAACAACCCATCAGGAATCGTTTACTCGACCGAGACTATAACACGTCTTGCCCAGATCCTCTCAGAGAAACAGGAGGAGTACGGACATGACATTTACCTTATATCAGACGAGCCTTACAGAGAGATCGTATTTGAGGGAACTGATTCGCCATTCATCTCAAAGTTCTACGACAACACCATATGCTGCTACTCATTCAGCAAGTCTCTGTCACTGCCTGGAGAGCGTATCGGATACGTGGCTGTAAACCCTAAGTGCAAGGATGCCGAGCTCATCATCAACATGTGCGGACAGGTATCACGTTTCACAGGACACAACTGTCCTTCATCTCTGATACAGCTCGGAGTTGCAAAGGTGCTTGATGAGACATCTGATCTGTCAATCTATGAGAAGAACAAGAACATCCTGTACAAAGAACTCACCGCCATGGGATATGAGTGTGTTGAGCCAGGCGGAACCTTCTACATGTTCCCTAAGACTCCTATCGCAGATGCAAATGAGTTCTGTAACATGACAGCCCACGAGCTTGACCTGATCCTTGTTCCCGGTGACAGCTTCATGTGCCCAGGACATATGAGACTGGCTTACTGTACTACAACAGATATGGTTGAGCGTTCTCTGCCACTGTTTGAGAAGGCTATTAAGATGTGTAAATAATGATCTGTGTATGAGTTTCTATATCAATATCATGTCTTATCAGTATAGATATTATTTGCACTAATCTTGTTTATACAAAATTATTTTAGGAAAGTATAGAGATATAACATATGACTAACATAAAAATAATTCTCGCCTCCGGATCGCCAAGAAGGAAGGAACTTCTGGCTCAGGCGGGATATGACTTCGATGTATGTCCAAGCCTATCTGAGGAAGATCTTGAGGTGATGGCTCCATCAGAATATGTGATGCTCCTTGCCAAGATGAAGGCAGATGAAGTGTGCAACAGGCTCATCGCCGAAGATGTGGGAAGACGGGTTAAGAAGCTTCCTGAACGCTTTGTTGTTCTCGGCGCAGATACCGTCGTTTCACTGAACGGCAGGATTCTCGGAAAACCGTATGATTATGACGATGCATACAACACCCTGAACAGTCTGTCAGACCAGACGCATCAGGTGTACACCGGTGTATGCCTGATATATGTGAACGGAAGAGCCAAGTCATCCAGCTCATTCTATGAGAAGACGGATGTCACCTTCTATCCGGTATCCCACGACGAGATAATCCAGTACCTCGCCACAAATGAGCCGTTTGACAAAGCCGGAAGCTATGGAATTCAGGGCAAGGGCGGTCTGTTCGTCAAGGGAATTGAGGGCGACTACAACAATGTTGTTGGATTGCCGCTTGCCAGAGTCTATCACGAGCTTGAGGAATTAGTATTGGGAGAGTAGGTATACTAACCACCAACTTGCTACCGTCATAGTAGTGCGCATTTGTACACTCAACTGCCTTGAAAGTTCTTCATGCAGAGGGCAGTTTATCTTACGTATGATTAATAATCTGTCCAAAGGAAAAGTGGCAGGCGTCATATATACAGACATCTGCCACTTTTAATTACATCTCATATTTATCTTCTATCTCAGTTCTTTCTTCACATTGAAGATAGTTCCAACAACCTTTGGTCCTGCATTGGATGCAACTGCTGCCCCGATCTGGAAATAGTCTGATGGGCCATATCCAACCTTCTCTGTCATACGAGCTGTCAGCTCATCTCTGACGGTCTCATCATTTCCGTATACTACCTGGTACTCTGAACCTGGCTCCATCTCTTCTACTGTGACATCCACCATCTTTGCCATGAGTTTCTTCTCACCGCGGCACTTGATTGCTGTCACGATCTCATTTGCCCAGATCTTCATGATAGGCTTCACGCCAAGTGCATCTCCAACCAGAGCTGCAGCGCTTGGGATTCTTCCTGACTTGGCCGCATACTTGAGTCCATATATTCCAAAGTATATCCTTCTCTTTGGGAGTTCATCCTTCAGGTACCACACGATGTCCTTGGCATCCTTGCCTTCCTGCACCATCCGCGCTGCCACAATGACAGGATATCCATACTGTCCGCTATATCCTATTCCGTCAAATACATATATACTGCTCTTTCCGGCACACTCAGGATATTCCTCCTCAAACTGATCTGCGGCCTGCTTTGCATTTGCATATGATGCAGATCCATCCTTGTTGATACTTACATATATAATATCCGTATAGCCCTGTTCAACCAGTTCCTTATACACCTCTCCAAACTGATATGCAGTGATCTGTGATGTCTTTGGAAGATCATCATTCTCTGCCATGAGCTTGTAGAAGCCCTCATTGTCAAAATCAACCCTGCTCAGATAAGATTTGCCGCCTATCACGACCGGGAAAGGAAGAATCTTGATTCCAAGCTCCTTCTCCTCCTTCTCCGAAATATCACTGGCAGAATCTGTCATTATAATTATTTTTCCCATAATTCACAAAACTCCATTTTTTACTAATGAGCAGACGCATGAAATGCGCTACGCGCGGCGTCTGCGTGCTTCGCAAGATGTCACTAAGCCCAGCTTAGTGACGGCGCACCCAGTGCGCCACCTCCTTACGAAAAGTTACTTATCATTCTCCATACGCCACTTGATACATCTGTTGAGATAATGGACATAATCTGGATTCTTGCACATGCCCTTACCCTTATCATCAGATATCTTGGCAACATCCATGCCGTTACATGCTGTAGTCTTCATAACTATGTTGAGCGGTTCATCGCACGTATCGTTGGATATATATGTTCCTATTCCAAATGCAACCTTGATCTTGTCCTTGAAATAGCTGTTGAGTTTGTCTGCTTTCTCGAAATCAAGGCTGTCGCTGAACAGAAGTGTCTTGGTCTTTGGATCAAGTCCAAGCTTCTCATAATGATGAACCATCTTGTCGCCCCACTCATAAGGATCGCCACTGTCGTGTCTCACCCCACTGAAAAGTGTCGCATATGTGAGCTGGAAATCCTTCAGGAAGCAATCTGTTGTGATGGCATCAGTGAGAGCTGTTCCGTTCAGCACTCCATACTCCTTAACCCATGCATCCAATGCATACCAGTTGGAATATGCAGGATTGTGCTTATGATTACCCTGTCCAACACACATGATCCACTCATGCGCCATAGTTCCAACCGGAACCAGATCATACTTCCTTGCCAGATATACATTACTTGTTCCGACAAATGTTGAACCCGGATACTTGCGCTTGCTGAGTTCCTTAACTGCAAGCTCCTGAGCTTCAGCCGAAAGTCTTCTTCTGAGTCCAAACTCACTGAAAGCTCCAAGGTTATACTCTCCGGTCTCGACTTTTCGGACCTTCTCATCAAGCTTCTCCCTGAATGATGCAAGCAGCTTATCATAGTCATCGTTCATTCTGAAGTAGACCTCATTCACTATAGCCAGAGTAGGTATCTCATACATGGAAGTATTGAGCCAAGTGCCTCTCGCCTCTATCTTCAGTCCACACTCAGCGTCATCTGATATCTCAAAGTCCTCATATCTTGCCTTCCAGAGTCTCAGAAAATCAACATAAGAACCCTTTATCCACTTGATATTGTGCAGATACTCAAGTTCCTCCTCTGTAAATCTCAGATCACAGTAGAGCTGTATCTGTCTCTTGATCTCATCAACCATCTCCTTTGTGAAGAACACGTCAGTATTCCTGCACTTGAATGACCATGTTGTCTTATAGTCACTGAACTGATGGTAAATCGCCTGTCCCATACTAAACTTGTACATATCCGTTTCAAGCAGGCTTGTGATTATTCTTTCCATTTTTATACTCTTCTTTCTCTTTTTATCCGCTCCACACATACGGCTTAACCGCCATATATCACGGAAATACGGAAGTATACGCAAGTTCAAATACTTCCACTTATAATAAGTTAGCACACAGCCCGCTGTCAAGCACTATTACCTTGCAACTATTACATATAGTATTGTATAATGTTACCGTTCAGAGCCATGCAGCACAATATAAGAAGTGGCTTGTCATGCTTGCATGAACAAGGCATTTCTTATATTGTGCTATACGGCGGATACGCCGCACCGAACAGGCTCGTAAGAAACTGTGAGGTGGCATGGCTCTGTGGTTTTACATATTATGAAAAGAGGATATATTATGTTAGAACAGAACAACAAAAAAAAGCCTAAGAAATACGCTGGTATTCTGGCTCATCCGACATCATTTCCAAGTCCTTACGGAATCGGTGATCTTGGTCCGGGCGCCTATCAGTTCATCGACTTTCTTGCAGCGTCAGGATTAAATCTGTGGCAGGTACTTCCACTTGGTCATACCGGCTTTGGCGATTCACCTTATCAGCCATTCTCAGCATTTGCCGGTCAGCCACTTATCATTGATATCGACTACCTCAAGAAGAAAAAGTTACTTATCGATGAGGATTTCTCAGCTATGCCTGACTGGGATCCTGAGAAGATCGACTATGGAACACTTATAGAATTCAAGACAGGACTTCTGAAGAAAGCGTATGAGAGATTTATCGACGCTGACTATACAGATGATATGTCAAGAGACGAGGAACTCATGGCAAAATTTGATGCATTTGTCAAGAATACAACCTGGCTCGCCGACTACTCACTGTTCATGGCCGGTAAGGATGCGCACGAGGGAATGCCTTGGTACATGTGGGATGATTCACTCAAGAAGCCGACTGCAAGGCAGAAGACCACATGGAAGAAGAAGCTTGCCAATGGAATCGGATATTACAACTTCCTCCAGTTCCTTTTTGCAGAGCAGTGGCAGGCCCTCAAGACATATGCAAATGATCTCGGAATCAGTATAGTAGGTGACACACCTATATTCCTCGCATGGGACAGCGCAGACGTATGGTCCAATCAGGAACTGTTCCTGCTGGATTCAAAGGGATACCCTATCGAGGTTGCAGGTGTTCCACCAGATTATTTCTCAGCTACCGGTCAGCTCTGGGGCAACCCTCTGTACAACTGGAAAAAGCATACCGAGACAGGCTATGCATGGTGGATAGAGAGAATCAAATATCAGCTCACAGTAACAGATTTCCTCAGGATAGATCACTTCAGAGGATTTGACCGTTACTGGGCAGTGCCTTACGGTGAGGAGACCGCCATCAACGGCGAGTGGAAGCCAGCTCCAGGGCTGAACTTTTTCACACAGCTTGAAGCTAATCTCGGCTACCATCTTCCTATCATCGCCGAGGATCTCGGCGAGATAGATGATTCAGTCATAGAACTCAGAGACAAATTCGGACTTCCTGGAATGAAGATCCTTCAGTTTGCATTTGAAAATCCAAACGAGAACGACTTCCTTCCACATAACTATACACCTAATTGTGTATGCTATACAGGAACACACGACAACGACACCACCCTTGGATGGTATACGCATGCTTATGAGGCTTCAAAGGATAAACTCAGAAGATACTACAGCACTGATGCGAGTGATATCTGCTGGGTTATGATAAGAGCATGCTTCTCTTCTGTTGCCAACATGGCCATCGTTCCTATGCAGGACGTGCTAAAGCTCGACTCATGGGCACGTATGAACACGCCAGGCGTTGGAGAGGGCAACTGGGCATGGAGATTCAAAGCCTCAGACCTGAGCAAGCAGTTGTCAGACAGGCTTCTTGAGACATCAAAGCTCTATGGAAGATATACTCCAATACCGGAGAAGAAGAATTCTGAGGAGAAGTAATCATACGACGAGTCGAATCAATGCTGGAACATTTAAAATAGCATAAGGAGAATTATAATATTGAGAACAATATTTGCATATTTATTTGCCTTTCTGGGCATCATCCTGTGTACTCCGTATCACCTGTATTTGTACCTTCTGGCTAAGAAGGATCAGGAAAAGGCGTACCGCCACGCCCAGAAGCTGGTCAAAGGCTTCTTTGGAATAGTCCTGTTCATATGTGGTGCCAAGTGCACTGTCATAGGTCTGGAACGGGTGCCCAAGGATCAGCCTATTCTGTTTGTCGGCAACCACAGAAGCTTCTTCGATATACTGTGCTGTCACAACGCACTGGACAGGCCTCTGGGATTTATGTCCAAGGACGGAATCCTGAAGGTTCCTATCCTTCCATGGTATATGAAGGACATAGGATGTACATTCCTTGACAGATCCGACCTGAAGAAGGGACTGGAGACTATCATGCAGTCAGCTGATATCGTAAAATCCGGACATTCCATGATGGTATTTCCTGAAGGACACAGAAATGACGGCGAAGAACTTCTTCCTTTCAAGGACGGAGCGTACAAGATCGCACAGAAGGCTGGATGTCCTATCGTACCTGTATCCATATGCGGAACAGACAATATCATGGAGGCCAACAAGCACAACTTTATCAGAAGTCACAAGGTGGTCATCGAATTTCTTGACCCTATAGACATAAACGGAATGAAACCAAAGGAGCGCAAGGAGGTTCTCGAAACCATTCCAGGGCTCATTCAGAAAGCAAGGGTTAAGAATCTCCCCCTTGCAACAAAAAAGTGATAAGGATATAATAGTCAGACGACACAATATTTTCAGGAGGAACTTAACATGGCATGGTGGATATGGTTGATAATCATACTGGTTATCGTTATCGGTATATTTGTTGCACTGTATATAGTCGGCAACAAAATGCAGAAAAAGCAGGCAGCACAGAAGGAAATGATGAAGGAACAGGCACAGCCTGTAACAATGCTTGTCATCGACAAGAAGATGCTTCCTATGAGGGATGCAGGATTGCCTAAGATAGTTATGGAACAGACTCCAAAGCGTTATCAGAAGGCTAAGATGCCAATCGTAAAAGCTAAGATCGGACCTCAGATCATGAACCTCATCTGTGATGATGGTATATATGATCAGATGCCTGTACGCGGCGAAGTAAAGGCTATGGTCAGCGGAATCTACATAATCAGCGTCAAGAACGTCAGAGGAAAGGTCGTTGAGAAGCCTGGCAAGAAGACATTTGGCGAAAAGCTCCGTGCAAAGCAGAGAAAGTATCAAAATATGTACGACAAAGATATGGCTGAGACAAAACTTAGTAAGGAGCAGAAGGCCGATGCCAAAGCTAAGGCAAAGGCTGAAAGAGAAAGAGAAAAGAAGATCCAGAAAATGTAATATTCAGTACAGAGATAAGGAGGTTGCCCATATGAAAGATCATCATGTCAGCCTCCGCAATTCAGGAATCGCTGTTCTGGCACCTGTGTGTATGGTGTTTATCCAGGATGGCACATCTGCAATTGTCCAGATACTGTGCAAAGACAACAGAGATATCGGTACACTGGTATCTCTGTTGTCTTATATAACAGCCATTATCCTGGCATTATGTCTGTATATATCCAACCCATGGATATTTACAACATCTGACGACCATAAACATAATGTCATAAGAAACATGAAAAAAAACCGCCCAGAAATGGACTCTTCTCCAAAGATATCTTCAATTCTGCGCGGTTTTATTGTATTTTTACTGATTCTTGCCGCCGGCCTGTCTCTGCAGCTGTTTTCTACCGGCATTCTCAACATCATTGATTTTTACAGGCCAGATCTCATGGCATCCTACAAATCAATGGTAAGCTCATCATTCTCCCTTGACAACGGATTACTCCGTGTACTAACCGTAATGTTCATCGCCCCTGTGGCAGAGGAACTCATATTTCGCGGGATATCTCTACAGTCATTTCAGCGTGCATTTACGTTCAAGCACTCAAAAGCAGCTTCAGTACTTGCTTCAGCTCTGTTGTTTGGCGTATTCCACGGCAATATCATCCAGTTCTGTTATGCTCTTCCGGCAGGTATTCTGCTAGCGATGCTCACCGACTGGTCAGCATCCCTCACACCAGCAATAATCCTCCACATAATCACAAATATGTCTTCATACCTGGTGAGCGGATATGATACAGCCTCGTTACTCCTTACATCTCAGACGGCATACATATCATTTGTCGTAATTGCCGGTGTTCTCTTTACCGTCTGTTTCATTTTGTTATATATATTGATGACACATGCGCATTCACACAAGACACCCTAACTTTGGATATATCTGATCTATCAAACAAAATATCTTGACATATGATACACATACACCTTCTCATCCGGATCCTCATCATATCCAGAAAGTTTCACAATGTTTTTGAGAACAAAATATCTGCTGTCGCGCATGACCTTTTGATACTCAAATGTCGGATAGTATAACATCAGGTATATATCCCTCGGGCATCTGCTGACAGAGTCTATTATATTGTCTATAACCGATCTGAATATTTCAGCTGAAAACGGATTGAAGAAGTAAAAATAATTGTCGCCATCCGCAATTTCATACTCCTGAGCCGGCATATTATAAAACAGCATTCTATCTTCCTGATCATAGAATCTTTTCTGATACCCAGCCGCATTTTCAAGCAGCTTGTCGTACACCTGCCTGTCTGCCTCTATACCAGTGGTCCTACAGTAATGTCTGGAGTTGCCATAGAACAACACCCTGCCAAGTCCGCAGCCAAAATCCACCAGGGTATCCTCTGGTTCCATTGATACCATATCAAATATCGTCACAAGATCTCTGTAATATGTAGCCTGATATATATTATTGTCCTCTGTGGGCCGTTCAGCCCCGATACATTCCATCGTGTCTATCGACAGGAAATCGTCAAATGCTTTGTCACCATTCATACGCTGCCCCTTTCCGGCTACTGCTCCACCGAAATCCTTAGAACGTTAAACGACAGGCAGTCATTGCCGTAATCCATGATATATACAATGGCTATATTCACTCCTGTATCCGTCTTTTCCATCTGATATCCCTCAGTGAGTATGCTCATGGGAATGAATCCTGCGGGTGTTGAGTAATATGCATCCACCGTCTCCCCCACTTTAAAAGACATCTCCGAACTGACATCGCCTTTCTTTGTGAGTGAAAGACTATCTGCATCAAACTTAAGAAGGTTCTTGACTGGCTTATCCAGATCTTCATAATACTCATCATATTTCAGATAAAATATACCATTTTTCTCATGGAGGTTGCCATTTGTGACAAGCTCTATGGGCTCGACTGCACTCTCGTCCCTATTGCTCTTCTGCTCACCAACAACTTTGACCATAACGTTATTTATCATATTATCTTTCCTTCGCCATCTCTATCAGGGTTGTAACCAGCTTTCCAATGTCGTAGCCCTTTGCATTCCAGAGCATAGGGTACATGCTTATGCCGGTAAATCCCGGAAGAGTGTTTATCTCATTAAATACAACTTTATTTGTGCCTTTTTCAAGGAAGAAATCAACCCTTGATAGCCCGAATCCATCAAGTGCACGGAATATCTTTACAGCATCCTCTCTTATCTCTGCCTCGATCTCGGCAGGTATGTCTGCACCGATTACTGTCTTCGACTCAGCATTGTTATATTTCGCATCAAAATCATAGAACTCTGCTGCCGCAAGGATCTCTCCAACTCCTGAAGCCTGTGTATTGTCCTTGTATCCAAGAACTCCGCACTCAAGCTCACGGCCTACTATCGTCTCCTCGACAAGTATCTTGTTGTCAAACTTTACAGCCTCCTCAAGGGCACTCTTCAGGCTCTGTCTATCCACAGCCTTGTTAACACCCTTTGAAGATCCAGCCTTTGACGGCTTTACAAACACGGGGTAGTCAAGACCTGTCTCAACTCTGTCCATAGCCGCATCCAGATCGCCAAAGTCCTCCGCCAGAACCGGCACAAACTTTGCCTGTCTTACACCTACGTTATCCACTATTATCTTGGTGTAGAACTTATCCATGGACGCTGCCGATGCTAAAACTCCGCATCCGACATATGGAATATCGGCCATCTCAAACAATCCCTGTATAGTTCCATCCTCACCGTACATTCCGTGAAGTACAGGGAATATCACATCAACTCTCTGCCTCTCCACCTTATCTCCGTTCAATATGAGCAGTTCCTTCGTTGTATCCGGGGATATAACAGCTGTCACCTTGCCGTCTCTCCAGCTTCCGTCAGCTATACTCTCTATATTATCGGCTCTAAGCCATTTTCCTTCTTTCGTGATTCCAACCAATGTCATATTATACTTTTCTGTGTCAACTGCCTTTGCAACAGTCTGAACAGAAATGCAGGAAACCTCATGCTCTGATGATCTTCCACCAAATATTACTACTAGATTCTCCTTAGCCATAGCAAATGCTCCTTATACTTTAATCTGCAGTGTCCCGTAAAATCTGCCAAGCACACTACAGGTCAAAGTATAACACCTGATGCCCTATTTATCCAGTTTTATCTATCATCCTTATTTGTCATGCTTATCATGTTTATCTGTCAACAAGACTCACATCCAATGTATTGTAAAAACCCGCCGGACATTCCTCCCCGCAATCATCAAAATATTCGTAAGAAAGCTGTGAATTTGAATCCACGTCCGCCCCCATCTCATACGCCACACTCTGAGCTATCTCATCAATCCTGCTCATTGCCATATTCAGGTTACGCCGCATCTCCACATAACTGTATCTGCTGCTGTAATCATCACCCAGCCACTTTTCCACCTCATCCAGTATGACATTTCCCACGCAGCTTGCTACCTTTTCATCTTTCTCCGAATCTGTTCCATCTCCATCATAGTTAACCTTTATCCGTATCATTCCATTGCCGTCTGAGCTGCCATTATTGTACATGACTGCATTTGACCGTATCTCCTTAGCAAGCCTGTCCCTGTAATTTCTCACATACGATACCTGTCCAACTATGGCTCCACCTATAACACCTATCACAACACCAAGCAGCGCTGCCCTGAACATTCTCCACATAAAACAATACCTCCTACACTTGAACATTATTTTCCATGATCTCCTGCGATCACCTATCCTGATCCTGCTCTCCCTTTCTGAGTGAAGCCAGGCAGCGTCCTTTGTAATGCGTTTTCAGGTATTCTTTTGTATTGTTCTCCCCCACCTTATCAAGTACATCTCCATCCACCACGACCGTAACATAACTCGTGGCGAATTCATTTTCCAGTTCGTCACACACCATACCTAGAACCTCATAGTTCTCTGCTGCGACATATTCCACATGGCTCGTGTCCAGCCGGTTTGAGTGCTCATCATTGTATATTTTTCTGACCGACTCAAACGAATCAGCCTCCACACTGTATATCTTCTCCTTAGATGCCCCAGCACCATCCTCCCCTATCTCAGGGATCACTAGAGTATACTTCAGCTCATTCCCGGCTTCATCAATGCGTCCCGTTTCCTCTATTACTATAACATTTGCATAATCCACATCCTCCACAGATTCATATGCACATGATGTGCACGTATACATTCCAATAACACACGCCATCAGCAAACTACACATCCTCAGGTGTCTTTTCAGATTGACCGCCAGAACTGGAAGCAGGATAGACAGCGGTATATCTATGAGAAGCAGATACCCAGGTATCAGCCTGTACAATCTGTCCACAGAACCAGCACTGTGAAGATACACACACACAGCAAACGAAACCACTACCCATATCCATTTCCACAGCAAAGGATGACGCAATGAATTATTATCAATGGTCTTAAACGCACATGCCACATGAGGCGCAAGAGACATCATCCCCCACACTACCAGTAAATAGCAGACAAGCATCAGAGGCCTCATTCTCACACCTCCCGGCAGTTCCATTGCCCCAACTATATATAGTATATTCTTGCGGTTTGAACCAAGCGCTCCTATACCCAGAGTTAAAACCACTATTATAGAACCAATAATGCCTATTACCATGGACACCCCAGACACCACTGCAAGCATACCCCTGCATCTGTTTTTTACATCCATGTAGATCATAACCACCATCTCCATGAATGAGAATCCCAGAAAAAGCAATCCACCTCTGGTCATAACCCTGTTTATCGTGCAATTTATTCCATCCTCATCTGAAAACATCCAATACGCGCTCAACTGGGACAGTTCAACATTTTTGAGGCTCATAGCCAGAACTATCACGGCCGATATTGCCGTGAACCAGAACACAGCCTCTGAAAACCTCACAACTCCCCTGAGTCCCCGACGTCCTATATACACAGCAGCCAGCAGTACTGGCACTGCAACGGCAATCCCCCCATATCTCCGCAGCACCAGTCCCCTTGCCGCTTCTGCAACTATAAAGGTCAAAATTCCGGCTTTTGCAGCCATTCTCCCCTCATAAATCAATGCAATAATGACATTTTTCTGTTTTTTTGCCGACTTAGGCTCATGGAGTGAAAGTCGTCCATACGCTATATATAGTATTATCACATAAGCAAAAGCCATACTTAGCATTAAAAAAAGTGACACAATTATACAATTTCTTCCATAGACCGTCGGGGTTATTGTAGTTACATATAGCATTGTCCCCGTGAGCATCAGGGTAGAAAATTTAAAAAAGGCTTTAAACGTCACATTTTGTTTATCATCAAGCACAAAATCACCTCTTTCTGACCAGGCGCCGCCTCTCATCCGGTCTGCTCCAGGCAGGTCTGTGCACCATCTTTTTTATAGGTGACCGAAGTACAAAATCCTGCCCATCATCACCGATATATCCACAGGACACCACAGGTGACAGATATGGTATGCCAAAGCTGTCCAGAGAAGCGAGATGAAACGTCAACATGAGCATAGAGAGAAGGAAACCAAGTATACCATATACAGCGCTGGCAAGTATTGTCACAAACTTGAGCAGACGGAACACCGAGGCAAAAGCCTCATTCGGAATCGCAAACGAAGCAATGGCGGTGAGAGCTACAACTATAACAACGATCGTGCTAACGATTCCCGCTTCGACCGCCGACTGACCTACGATCAGACCACCGACAACCCCTATGGTATTTCCAAGCTGGCTCGGCAGCCTTATCCCCGCTTCCCTGAGAAGTTCAAACAGCAGTTCCATTATCAGGACTTCCACCACCACAGGAAACGACAGCTGACTTCTTGCATCGGCTATCGCATATAGCAGTTTATCCGGTATTATCTCTCTGTGATAACAGGTTATCGCTATATATAGCCCCGGTAGTCCCACAGCTATAAATGCCGCCAGATATCTTATCATTCTGGCAAATGTGGCGACATGCCACCGGTTGTAATAATCATCCGATGTCTGAAAAAGAGTGTTCAATGTGGCGGGAGCTATGATGACCTCCGGTGAATTGTCAAACACGACAACAACTCTCCCCTCCACCAGCGCCGCAGCAGCCTTGTCCGGCCTGGTGGTGGACTGGTATATGGGAAATATCTCCATCCAGCTCTTCTCCATGAGATGTTCAGCCATACCGCTGTCAAATATCGCATCTATACTGTACTTATCTACTTCTTTTCTGACTCTGTCCACAAGGTCAGGTCTTGCTATATCCTCAATATACATCACACCGTACTGAGTTCCAGATCGGACTCCTATGGTTCCCTGCTCCAGCTTCAATCCAGTGTCCTTAATTCTTCTTCTTATAAGAGCCGTGGATGTTCGGAAGTTCTCATTGAAGCTGTCCCTTGGTCCCCTCATCCCTCCCTCCGTGGAGCTTTCTTCTATCCCCCGCACAGGAAAATGTTTGGATGATATGACCATCGCCTTATTACTTCCTGACACGAACACAGCGGTATCACCTTTAAGTATGGACTCCGTTACTGAATCAAAGTCATCCTCCTCCGTGAAATCCGCTGTCTGGCTTTCAACTTTCACTATCCTGTCCCACAGATTTTCCCTGTTAACTGGCGTGTGTCTCCACTCCCAGGTTACCGGTTTTATCAAAGTGTTTTCTATAAGTTCATGGTCGCATAACCCATCGATGTACACTACATACACAGACACTCCATCATAGCAGTCCTCCCTGTCAAGAACGAACTCCTTCTCAACGATATCTCCCCATTTATCAAATATTGTCTTTATATTTGTGATGTTTTCCTGAATATTTCTACTGATTTCTGCCATTGTATCGTTATTCCATTTCCAAGCTTTATGTCAGCTATTTGTTTTCTTATATTCTATATTTTCCATACCTCATTTCTTTATTCATATATCATGGCAAAAAAATAAACGCACATATGCTTCACTGCATATAGTGCGTTTTTACTGCGTTTGCGATCACTATTTTTTCCTGATCATATATATGTTTTCTGGTAACTTCCTTAGCCCTGTCCTCATCTCCCTGAAGTATCGCTTCAGTCAGAGCCTCATGCTCAGCGACAAGCTTGCTGTGATGGTTCAGATCCTTGACGTATTCAACCCGGTACCTGTACACCTGCTCTCTCAAAGTCTGGGATATACTCACAAGCCTGTCATTGTCTGTCGCCTCATACACAACATTGTGAAAAGCCACATCAGCATCTACTATAGCCGACAGATCCCTGGTCTCAACCGCCTTCCTGAACGCCTCACAGGCTGTTTTCAACTGTTCCCGCCCGGCATCATCTATTCTTCTGCACGCCAGCTCAGCAGCCAGTTCCTCCAGAGCCATCCTTATCTCCAATGCATCCTTCAGATTCTTTTCAGTTATGCGGGCAACCTCGGCGCCCTTTTTCGGAATCATAACAACCAGGCCCTCAAGTTCAAGCATCCTCATAGCCTCCCTCACGGGAGTTCTGCTGACTCCAAGACTTTTTGCCAGATGCATCTCCATAAGACGCTCTCCCGGCTTAAACTCACCATGTATTATCGCCGTTCTGAGAGCATTAAACACAACCTCGCGCAACGGGAGATATTCATCCATGTTTACTTTCAGATCCATATATTACCTCTCTCTGTTATACGGCATCACTACACACGCCTGCTGAACCAGCTTCATATCTGTCAGACAGCAGACAGCTTCCTGTGCCATATCCTTATCTTCAAACACGCCAAACACTGTAGGTCCACTGCCGCTCATCATTGCGTTCATAGCACCTTTATCTATCATTATATTCTTTATCTGTTCTATCTCTGGATATTCAGGTATAGTCACCGTCTCCAGTACATTCTCCATTCTGTCAGTCACACCTCTCAGATCACCGCGCTCCAAGGCAGCCACCATTCCATCTATGTCTGGATGTCTCTCAAGCTCCGAGGCCTTCAGATTCTGATAAACCCATTTTGTCGACACGCTCACAGGCGGTTTTGCTATAGCTATATAGCAATCCGGCATCGGTGCGATTCCCGTAAGGATTTCTCCGATTCCCTCCGAGAGCGCAGTTCCCTGCATTATACAATATGGGACATCAGCCCCTATCCTGACTCCCAGTTTCATAAGCTCCCCCTCTGTAAGTCCCAGATCAAAAAGCTTATTCATCGCAACAAATGCCGCTGCAGCATCAGTACTTCCACCTGCCATACCTGCAGCAACCGGTATCCTCTTGTCAAGGCTGACTTTCACACCTCTTGTTATACCATAGGTACTGCGTACCAGCTCACAGGCTTTATATATTATATTATCTTCCGTGGCTGGCAAAACATCCGAATTGGATTCTATAACAATAGATCCTCCTTTTGTGTCACAAAATGTCAATCTATCGTACAGCTGTACAGTCTGCATTATCATTTTTACCTCATGATAACCATCCTCTCGCTTCCTCACAACATCCAGTCCAAGATTTATCTTTCCATATGCGTTTAACGAAATCTCCATATATCTTCTCCATCTGTTATTTTACTCGGTTTTTCATCACTTTTTTCTTACCGAATAGCCGAATTTACCTATTTTCTTTCCAAGTTCAAAATACTCACCGTGTGAATACGCCACCAGTCCTGTGCTATTGAGATTGAACTTTCCAGTGCTGTCCATGTATTTCTCGCTGATCTGAACTCCCACGACCTCAGCGATAAACATGTCGTGTGAACCGAGAGGTATGATCTGCTTAACCTTGCACTCTATGTTCACCGGACTCTCCTCTATTCCTGGGCAGGACACATTTACCCCTTTACACTCATGAAGCTTCATATCCTTGAATTTATCCACATCTCTGCCCGATTTCACTCCACAGTAATCCGTTGCAAATGTCAGATCCTCAGTGACAAGATTGATGGTAAACTCGCCAGTCTCTTTTATTATGTCATAGGAATATCTCTCAGGTCTCACCGATATCGACACCATTGCAGGATCGCTGCATATAGTTCCCGCCCATGCTATAGTGACTATATTGGCTTTCTCCCCCGGTCTTTGGCAACTCACCATCACTGCCGGTACCGGATACAACATATTTCCTGGTTTCCAACTCTGTTTTGACATATCTTTACCTCTTTCCTGTTATTATTGCATACCGCTGCTATATCTGTTCTGTCTTTCATCGCCGTGAAAATGTCCTTATATATGTATGCATTCCTAATCTGACGGGGAACACCACACCGGATATCTCCCCGTCATATCACAAGCCATCAATTCAACACCGTATATTCTATGCTTTATAATACATGGCAGCCAGCCAAAATACAACATTCCAAATCTCAATCTTTTATCATATACATTGACAGCGAATTTACTATTACAATATGTAAGGTCATCTCAAACGTTACATACCAAGATACTCTGCCGCAAACTAAAATACACGCCGAACCTCTGATAATATACGATGATATATGCTCAGTTATCCAGCGTGCCGTCTTCGTCACTCCAAATATTCTTTTATTATACCCAACGCAGCACCACTGTCATCCGAGACAACATACACTACAAAGTTATCGTGGATATACAGCACAGCATTGTCCAGTCTGCTCACATCAGCTGGCTTGCTGCTTATATACATCTTGACACTGTCATCTCTCCTGACCGTCAGCCGGTCAAGTATTACCGACGCAGATCCGGCAGATGACGCTTCAAAAACAGCCATCTCCTCAGCAGTAGCACCCGTGGACATATACACATCCCCATCGCTCACCATGCTGCTGTCGATCCCATAATACTTAAGAGCCCTTTCCAGAGATATCTCTTCCACAGAATCCTCAAACTTCACTCCGTCCGTCAGTTTGCCCGACAATGTATGCACATCGGGCTGGATAACTTCCTGACTGTCGCTCCCCCCACAACCTGTAAGGCCACACATGGCCAACACTCCTACGAGCAACATCATTATCTTTCTGACCATATTATCTCCGTTTCCGTCTATTACTCCTGTCGGTTTCTCTGTCTATATCCCAGCTTACACATTGTTCTTTATATAGTCTATGATCTTCTGACTATATTCTTTGTTAAAATGTATGCCGTCTGTTCCCACATCATCCGGAAGCACACCGTCTACAGCAACACTGCTCGCTATATCAAGATACTTGACATTGTCATACTCCCGGCACAGCTCCTGAAGGGCCAGGTTGAATCTGTCAACCGCCGGATTGTTGTACACCGAATCCTCCGATGACAACTCCGCAGACACTGGCAGTATGGACATGACGTATATGTCCGCCGCCGGCTGAAGTGCGGTTATCTTATCAAGAAATGTTCTGTACGCGGTTATGAATCTCTCCTTATACCATCCAAGTTCACCTGTTCCAAATGATATATATATACTGTTGTAGTTAGTCTTTGAAAGCATGTCCGGAACCGTTATCATCTGTCCCGAGCCAGTATCCACGATCTTACTGCTCTCAACCGTTTCTATATCCAGATTTCTTGTAGCACACACATCCCAGTCCGCCAGATCACTGTAAAGCCCAAGCGTCTCCGCCCTGGAATCTCCCACCAACAGCGATGATGCAAAATAGCTATCGTCCACAATCTCATATGAAGGTGCCGGACTTTCATTTATGCTCTCTGATGTACCACCCTCTGGTCTCACCTGTTCCTGTCCGTGAACCTCTTTTCTGAGATTTCCCTGTCCAATGGCACACACAAATACAATCAAAACCGCAAGACCGATGACTCCGTTCAGAAGTCGGTTATTTTTATGATATCTGTTATTATTCTTAGTCACTTTGACCTCCGAGTAATATACACAATTTCCAACACAAAATAAATATACCGGAGATAGTATATCAATTAATGATAAAATAATCAAGAAAACCTTTTTGAGAGAGCATTTTCAATATCTTTTTCACTATTAAAAGATAGACACTTTATTTTCAACGTGGTAGTATTGTAAATAGTTATTATATATAATGTAGAGGAGAATATTATGAACACAATTGCACGTACTATTGATTATAAAGGGGAAACCTGTATTGAACTTATATCCGGAGACTATCGTGCCCTCATCGCTCCATTCAACGGAAGCAATGTGATGAAACTCGAGAACACAGCTCTGGATATTGATGTTTTCAGAAACGATCCTGAACTCACACCTGCACAGCTCAAAGCTGCTGCCGAGATATACGGTATGCCTACCCTGTATCTTCCAAACAGACTTTCACACGGCAATCTCAAGACATCAGACGCAATGTATCATTTTCCATGCAACGATCCTCTTGGCAACCATCTCCATGGTTTCCTTCATCTGAGAAACCACGATGTCAAAGAAGTGACCGTAGACGGCAACAACGCTATAGGAAAGACATCTTATACATATGATGAAAACGACGAATTCTTCTCCACATACCCTGTAAGCTTCAGAGCAGACTTTACATTTACACTTACACCAGAGGGACTCAACTACGAATTCACCCTCACCAATCTATCCGACAGACAGATGCCTTACGGAGTATGTAACCACGTAGCATTCAAGGGACCATTTACAAGCTCAGGCAAGGGCGAGGATGTGCGTCTCTGTGTCCCTGTAGGAGACAAATGGGAACTGGATGAGCACGCAATTCCTACAGAGAAAAATCTTCCTATCACCGACTATGATCTTCAGTACAAGAACGGAACCATGATTCCCGTTCTCAAGGACATAGATAACGACCTTTACACCGCTGAGATGAACGAGCTCGACGGCAAGCCATTCTACGGAGTATATATCACAGACACTGCCACAGGCAAGAGGATCTGCTACGAAGTCGATGACACCATGAAGTTCTGGATCATGTGGAATGACCACGGTGACAAGGGTTACTTCTGCCCAGAGCCAATGAGCTGGAACATTGATGCTCCTAATCTCTCAGGTGATCCTTCTGTTACAGGCTACACAGAGCTTGCACCAGGAGAGTCCAAGACAGTCAGAGAAAGGATATTTACAACAGTTCAGTAATACGATCTGCATATAGACCAAAAGGAAAGGAACGATCATTCCAGGATCAGAGTTTTATATCAAGCTCCATGCCAGGGACGGTCGTTCCTTTCATCTTATTAATTATATTTACGTTTCGTTGTCTTATACCTTTTTTTATAATAAAATAAAACTAATAAAAACCATATGTATATTTAATATTAATAGGTTTATTTTGTACAGCTGCAACATTTACTGTGACTGGACACTAACTCATTCAAGGGAGGAATTTCATGAAAAAATTTTTATTTTTATCTATCGTCTTCTGTTCTCTGTTCTGCTTTAATGGGGTATGCGCAATGGCGGATGAAGGGGATGACCCCGACACTTACTATGTCACGCTTGATGCCGCAGGCGGCAATATATCCGGGGAAGAAAGCATCGAGCTTTCTCAGGCTAAAGAAGACTTTCAGGACATAGACTTGTCCGAATACATCCCTGAACGTGATGGATTTACTTTCACAGGATGGTACAACAAGTCTAAAAAAGTAACCAGCATAAAGAGCTCATATTTCACTGACAAATCAAGCAGGCTTGTCATCACTGCCATGTACACAAAGGACAGCTACTCCGGGGAAGGGCTTACATTCACCCTTGATGCAAACGGAGGAACCATCAGCGATGCAGAAAGCGGAACCTACGATTTTGACGTTGCCGGCAAATCATACGGCATCGCGTTGGCAGACTACACCCCCGAGAGGGAAGGATACAAGTTCACTGGCTGGAACACAAGCGCTGACGGCTCCGGCAAAAATATAAGTATGATATACTACAGCGATTTTGAAAAGGCAGACGATAACGGCTACAATTATACTGATCCTGACGACAATACCAGCAAGAGAAACCTGACTTTCTATGCCCAGTGGGAAAGCGATTCTTCAAAGGGCAAGATCACCATTGGCAAGAAAAGCTGGGATTCCCTTCAGGCTGGGATCTCATTTGACACTTACTACAAAAAAGCCGTAAAGGTAACCATATCAGCAGACAAAGATGCAAAGATCGGCTACATCATAAGCGGGGAACAGCTTTCCGAGGATGCTCTGGCAAACGGTTCATTTACCGAATACGGTGGCGCTTTCACCGTAGGCGATGACGGATCATATGTGATATATGCACAGATAAAGTCAGGCGATAAAACATCATACATATCATCAGAGGGCTTCACCATGGACACAAAGGCTCCTGCATTCAATGGGATAACCAACGGCTCTGTTTACTGCTCAGCCGTAGATGTCACACTCATTGAGGATAACCTGGACAAACTGACAGTCAACGGCAAAGAAATTACTTTGGATGATTCAATGTCATTCAAGCTTTCACCTGCAAAGGGTGTGCAGTCATTGGTAGCCACGGATAAGGCCGGCAACAAGACGGAGATATCAGCGACAGTCAACAAAGATCACGTTGCAGCCCCGGACGACAGCAACTGCACAACTCCTATCGTCTGCAAATACTGTGGAAAAGAGCTGTCCAAGGCTCATTCTGAGCACAAGCTCAGCAAATGGAAGAACAACGGCAACGGAACCCATTCAGCAACCTGTCAAAACAAAGGCTGCGGTTACAGAGTTACCCAAGACTGTTCTGGGGGAAAAGCAACCTGTACAGAAAAAGCTGTCTGTGCCGTCTGTGGCGCCAAATACGGTCACAAGAGCAAGACAAACCACACAGCCCTGAAGAAAGTAGACGCCGTTGCAGCCACTGCTTCAAAAAGCGGCAATATAGAATACTGGTACTGCTCGGCCTGCGGCAAATATTTCAGTGACAGCAAGGGCACTAAGAATATTAGCAAAGATGACACAGTTATAAACAAACAGGCACCTAAGATTACAGGAGGCAATGACGTAAAATGGAAAAAATCCAGCAGCGACACGCTTAAGTTCCGCTCAGATGCTGATATTGCCGACTTTGTATGCGTACTTGTGGACAACAATGTTATATCCCCGACATACTACACCAAGAGCGAAGGAAGTACTATAATCGAGTTGAAATCCTCATATCTTGATACGCTCAGTGCCGGAAAGCACACGCTCACAATACGTTCAACCACGGGTGATGCGGTCGCAACTTTCTCTATAGAGGAGAAACCGACCACAACAACTCAGGCGACTACGCAGACAACCACAACCGCCACAACCCAGGCGACTACGCAGGCAACAACGGAAGCAACAACCGATTTTATGCCTTACACAACAGAGCGGACAACTACCGAATACACAATGCACGAGTACACTACAAGGGCAAAGCGCACCACTGAGACCACAACTGAAGTGACAACGGAGCGCAGTTCAAAGCAGATAAACAACTATAAGTCAAGCGACACTGTGGATAAGAGAAAAAGCCGTGTCCGCAACCTTCAGCTTGTCATATTAATAACTGTACTTGCAACTATTCTTGCATCGTTCATTATCATACTCATTTCCGGCAGAAAGAAATAGGCAGCCGGAGCAATATAAAAGCCACCGGAGAATGGTACTTATCCACCTGTCGCACAGACAGGCCCATCATTCACCAGTGGCTTTTATTATTATATCTCTATCGATTCCCTATTATTCTGCACTCTCCGTCGTATCTGTGCCATTATCCACAGTTCCGCCAAGATACCACTCACCGTCTTTCTCGTAACATATAATGTCCATATCCATCTCATACGGAGAAGTCTGTCCGTCATATGTCAGCATGATTGTTCCCCTAACAGGAACCACATATCCCTTTTTCACGCCCGCTTTATCAGCTGTCTTACTGTATAATGCCTGACTCACAGCATCAAGCTCCTTCGGCGATGCCTCCCGGCCTTCAGCCGTTGTGTACTCAAGAGTATACTGTATCCCATTTTCATTGTACGTCTCAAATATCTTGACAAGCGTATTTATAGAGTCGTCATCCACAGCTTTCCGATCCATGACACTCTTCACCTTATCGACATCCGTATTCTCAAGACCCGACATATAAGTGTCTACCAACTTTATGCTTTTTGACTTTCCTGTATTAAGTCTTGTCACCGCAAGATACACAACCACAACTATAACTGCCAGCAATACCGCAGACAGAGCTATCGCAACTTTCTTTTTCTTCTCCTTCGCAAGTTCATCCGCTACCTGGACGTCCCTGTCATCAAATCCCATATCCGATGCGCCGCTGCCGCCAACATACACACGTTCCTGCTTATTTCTTTCATTTTTATATGATATGTTATTCTGATCACTAGCATTTCTCATACGCCAAAACTCCTGTTCTTTCTATTTTCCGGTGAACGATCCGCCTTATTTCCACCAAGCACCTCTACAGTATACCATAACAGGCAATATTCTCAACACATCAAAACCATGTTTCATTATATGATATGCAAAATGCCACCGGCCATCCCATGGCTAGTTTGTACAAATAGAACCATTACTTTGTTGTCTTTTTACGTCATTTATTATATAATCAAACTGTATGGCTGTCTTTTAAGGGAGAAATAGCACAAAGACGATACAGAAGACTTCAGAGGGGGCTTATGAGAGCTATCTGAAAGCGAACATAATACAATTGGAAGGAAGGTATATGCTACATGAAATTTGGTTATTTTGATGATGCCAACAAGGAGTATGTGATCACATCTCCTAGAACTCCTTATCCTTGGATCAACTACCTTGGAACACAGGATTTCTTTTCACTGATCTCCAACACTGCAGGAGGTTACAGCTTCTACAAGGATGCACGTCTTCGTAGAATCACAAGATATCGTTATAACAACGTGCCTATAGATATGGGCGGACGTTATTTCTATATCAACGACAATGGTACAATATGGAATCCGGGATGGTCACCGGTAAAGACAGAGCTTGACGAGTATCAGTGCCGTCATGGTATGGGATATACAATCATCACAGGTAAGAAGAATGACCTTAAGGCTGAGGTTACTTTCTTTGTTCCTCAGAACTACGCTGGAGAGGTTCAGCAGGTCGTTCTTACAAATGAAGGCTCAGAGGAGAAGACATTCTCATTCTTCTCATTTGAGGAGTGGTGTCTCTGGGATGCACAGGATGACTGCACCAACTTCCAGAGAAACTTCAGTACTGGCCGTGTGGAGGTTGTCGGTTCAACTATCTACCACAAGACAGAATACAGAGACAGACGTGACCATTTCGCATTCTACACAGTGAATGACGAGATCGATGGCTACGATACAGACAGAGATTCATTCATCGGACTTTATAACGGTTTCCACAACCCACAGGCTGTTGAGGCTGGCAAGGCAAATGATTCATTTGCTGATGGATGGTCACCTATCGCTTCACACTACAAGAAGATCACTCTTGCTCCAGGCGAGACAAAGACTCTTGTATTTATACTTGGATATGTTGAGATGCCTGTTGACCAGAAGTTCGAGGCTGACGGCAATACTATCAACAAGGAAAAGGCTCTCGCAATGATCGAGCAGTACAACACACCTGAGAAGGTTGCTGCAGGTCTTAAGGAACTCAAGGAGCACTGGAACAGACTCTTAGGCATCCTCAACGTTAACACTCCTGATGACAAGGTAAACCGTATGGTAAATATCTGGAATCAGTATCAGTGTATGGTTACATTTAACCTTTCACGTTCAGCTTCATACTTCGAGTCAGGTATCGGCCGTGGTATGGGATTCCGTGATTCCAACCAGGATGTACTCGGATTTGTTCATCAGATCCCTGACCGTGCAAGAGAGAGAATCATCGATATAGCTTCAACACAGTTCCCAGACGGTGGATGCTACCATCAGTACCAGCCACTTACCAAGAAGGGTAACGCAGATATCGGTGGAGACTTCTCAGACGATCCATTATGGCTGATCCTTTCTGTATCAGCTTACATCAAGGAGACAGGCGACTGGGGCATCCTTGACGAGATGGTTCCATATGACAACGATATGTCAATTGCAAAGCCTATGCTTGACCACCTCAAGGTTTCATTCTACAAGATCGTGAACAACCTTGGACCACACGGACTTCCACTTGCAATGAGAGCTGACTGGAACGATTGTATCAACCTTTCATGTTTCTCAGACACACCAGGTGAGAGCTTCCAGACATACACCAACCCTAAGTTCGCTGCTGAAGGCGGATACTCAAAGGTTGCTGAGTCAGTTATGGTTGCTACACTATTCACATATACAGGTCCTAACTATGTTGCTATTCTCAAGCACCTTGGAATGGACGCTGAGGCTGATGCTGCTCAGGCTGAGATCGACAAGATGAAGGCCAACATCATGGAGTCAGCATGGGACGGCGACTGGTTCCTCAGAGCTTACGATGCAAATGGTGAGAAGATGGGATCTAAGGAGTGCGAGGAAGGCCAGATCTTCATCGAGCCACAGGGATTTGCTATCATGTCTGACATCGGCAAGGATCAGGGCTGCGACAAGAAGACTCTTGCTGCGATCGACGAGAGACTCAATACACAGCACGGACTTGTACTCAACAACCCAGCATTCACAAAGTATTACATCCAGTATGGTGAGATTTCTACATACCCAGGCGGATACAAGGAGAATGCCGGAATATTCACACATAACAATGCATGGATCATCTGTGCCGCTGCTTACGCAGGTGCTGGCGATCAGGCATTTAAGTACTACTCAGAGATAGCTCCTGCTTTCACTGAGGAGACATCAGATATACACAAGACTGAGCCATATGTATACGGCCAGATGATCGGTGGTAAGGATGCCGGATCAGACATCGGCAAGCCAGGCAACCACTTCGGACAGGGCAAGAACTCATGGCTTACAGGTACAGCTGCTTGGAACATGGTAGCTATATCACAGTACATCCTTGGTATCTCAGCAGACTTCGATGGTCTGAAGATTGATCCATCTATACCTGCTGCATGGGATGGAATGACAGCTACTCGTCAGTTCCGTGGTGCTACATACGACATCAAGGTTTCTAACCCTGATCACATCAACAAGGGCGTTAAGAGCGTTGTAGTTGATGGCAATGCTATCGAGGGCAATGTTATTCCAGCATTTGGCGACGGCAAGACTCACACTGTAGAGGTTGTAATGGGTTAATGCATTACATATCACAGCTTGCTGTGATACAGATATAATATACATACAAAAAGACAGCCATCTCTGTTTCAACCACAGAGATGGCTGTTTTTTTTATGCCCGTCCCTCCTGGGGGACGGAGGTACCTGACCCCATGGCTACTGGATTAACAACATGGGATCTACCGGATTCCCGTCTTTTTCTATTGCAAAGTAGAGATTTGTTCCCTCTTTGGTGTAGAACCGGCTTGGCTCGCCAATAGTTCCTACGACATCACCTGCTTCCAGATACTCTCCGAGGGCAACCTTTATATCCTCAAACTGTCCAAGTGTAACTACATAGCCATTGCCCAGGTCAAGTTTTACATAGTTTCCCAGTTCGGAATTGCTTGACACCTCAGCCACCTTACACTTGTATACCGCCTTTACCTCGTCGCCGGCCTTTGCCTCGATCACCATGGCAGGGCTGCATTTGTACTCCTTTAATGTCTCAAAGTACACTGTGGTATCCATGCTATAAGGAATTATCACATTTCCAGTCAAAGGCCAGCTTATACTCTCTTTTGGATCATAGCTGAGAGTCTCCTCTCCACCTGTTGCGGCGGACACTGCCTCACTGTCTTCCTGTGTATTCTCAGAATCCACATCACTCTGCCCAGCATCATCTTTAGTTATCTCAGCATCTGTATCTCCGCCATTCAGATCTGCAGCTGAATCTTCTGCATATGTGCTGTCCGCAGTCGCATCACGCTCCACATCATTGCGTGTACCATCCTCTGTGCCTGCATTTTTATCCTTGCCACTTAACGTCTCTTTTGTCTGCATGTCTGACTCAGATGTATCTCCATACGGTGTATTCTGTCCGATCACAATATTTTTTTCCTTTGAATTTGTCTTTGCGTTATAAAGTCCCAGCACCGTCACAAGCACAGCCATGCCTGTGATGAGCGAGATATAGAAGATATTCTTCTTTACTCCGCTTAAAAATTTCTTCATATTCATCACCTCATTTGTAGCATGCACAGATGATCCGGAAATTATACAACTATTGGAAATTTTGTTTTCTATTTTGATACAGTTACCCCTGTGTAATAATATTGGATTATCTCATCATAACTCTCACCATTTGCCGCCAGCAATGCTGCGCCATAGAGTGACATTCCAAGGGAGTTTCCCACACCTACAGTTATCACCCTGTAATCTTCTCCCGGCTTGTCTATATGTACATTTGTGGACTGCAGGCCGAGCTGTCTGCAGAAATCATCCGCATTTATCTCACATCCAAATACATTTACAGTTCTGGCAAATCCTGATGCTGTGGCGTCCGACACCCTGACATCTTCACCACTCTCCGTCTGGCTCTGTGACAGCCATTTGTCAAATGTTTTTCTGAGCCTATCCCCACCGAACATCAATGTTGTTGAAAAATCAGACGCCATCCTGTCAGCGCCGCTGTCCACCTGTCTTAAATACGGAATGTCATATCCATATAACTCTTCCGCACTCACAGTATGTCCAACACTGACTACGTGATACACGGGCAGGATGACCTGTCCATCATATCGGATGGCAACACCCCTTGTGTTTGACACTGCCGCATGTGAACGTCTTGCCACGTTTCTGTACTCGTCCCCCCATTTTTCCTTCAGCTCCGCATATGTATATCTGATCTCTCGCAGCTCCGATTCATTTATAAGGTCATTTTTCCCAGTCTGTGACGTATCCTGATTTTCCATCTGGTAATACACTCCCGTGCGCAGGACTACAGCCATCGCCTTGAGCATTTCTTCATTCCAGTCGTCCTGCATCATCCCCATGAGCACCGACTCTATATACTCCTCCACGTCCATCAGATCATACTGCCCATCTTCATATACACATACGCTTTTTCCGCTGGGTTGTCCCTCCGACAGACTGACCGGATATTTGTATCTGGCATAGATAAAAGAAATTATATATGACAACAACACAGCCACCGCAATCCCTATAATGACAGTTCTCAATTTCTGCATATTCTCCCCCCCTGTTATGTCTATATCTTCCCGAAAATGAATCACACACTCTCCATAACGGATCCACAACTTCCTGATACTATGTATATCCATTTGTTTTCGATTATATGAATACAGTTGCAAACAGTGTTAACCATCAAAACGACAACTCTCTTTGTGGATAATTTATTGTGCCCTCTCTACGGATAATTTATTGACAAATGGAACATGACATAATATGATAGTAGCGTATTCAAGATTAACGGTTCGATTGCTATATAAGGTAAACTTTTCTTTGGAGTATTCTCTGTAAGATATTCTCTATAGGGTATATTGTAGTGTTTTCATTGAGTACAAAATTTCAACATTTTAGGAGGTACTCGTGATGAAGAACGGTACAGTTAAGTGGTTCAACGGAGAAAAGGGTTATGGATTCATCTCAGACGATGAAACAGGAAAGGACGTATTTGTTCATTTTTCAGCTATCAACGCTGATGGATATAAGACTCTTAACGAGGGACAGAAGGTTTCTTTTGATGTAGAGGCAGATCCAAAGGATGCTTCTAAGGAGAGAGCAACAAACGTAACAGTTGTAGCTTAATTAGCTGGCACTGACATGTGGCTGTAAACCATATCATCATATGACTTAAGGTCATAAAAGAAGCCGGAATACAGATGATTCATTTCATTCTGTATTCCGGCTTCTTTTATTTATGCTTTGCTTCCAAGTGCTTTTTTGCGTGCTCTATATTTTGATCTTATGTATCTACCAGCTACCGACAATTCGGTAGTCTTCCATTTGCTTGTTTTCTTTGTCTTAGAAGAGAGCAGTGAACATGACTCATTCTTGTTGCTAAGACTCCAGCAGAAATAGCTTATATTGTACTTGTTGAGCTTGCCGAGCCACTTGCCAGTGTAGGAGGAGTTTATTCCGCCTCCGCCACCCGCAGCTGACATTCCAAATTCTGTAACCATGACTGCTATGCCCTTCTTTCTTGCATAGTCAAGCTTTGCAGGCAGATATTTATTGTGGCTCCATTCGTTTGCATAAAAATGAAGTGAGTACATGATATTCTTGTATCCCTTTATAGGACTGTTTGCGACCTCATTGTGTGTACCATCAGATCCGAGCTGTGACCATGTCGGCGTTCCAACTACTATTATCGCTTTCTTGTCATATTTCCTTATCACTTTAATGACCTGTGTTGCATATGACTTGATCGATGTCCAGCTACAGCCATTCGGCTCATTGCATATCTCATATATGACATTCTTCTGATTCTTGTACTTGTTGGACATCGTAGCAAAGAATTTCTTCGCCTGCGCAAGCTGGGTCATAGGATTGCCATCATTCAATATATGCCAGTCGATTATGACATACATTCCAAGCTCTGTAGCATATTTTACACCCTTGTATATCTGGTTTCTGAGCTGTGCCTGATTGCCGCCTGAGCAGTAGCCATTGTACTCGGAAGTATACATCGCAAGTCTCACTGCATTTGCGCCCCAGTCATCGCGAAGTGTCTGGAATGCTGCCTTATTCACGTAAGGATATCCCACATCCCAGTTGATACCATGGGTACTGACTCCCCTGAGCTGGAACTTTCTGCCCTTTGCATCCACCAGATCCGCTCCCTTCACAGCAAGCCTGCCATGGGTTGCAAGCGGAGTCTTCGCCGCAGCAAATGCATCTGCATCCGGCTGGATCACCGCCACCGTAAATACCATGACAAATACTAGCAGAAGTGAAACGATTCTCTGCCATACTCTTCTTCTTTTCATATGTATATAACCCCCTTTTTGAATACTGACCCTGCAAATTCGCCTTATGCAAATTGCCGGTGCCATTAGTTTCCCGCGAAAACTATATATATTTATCATACCATAGCTACGAAGAAATTGACAAGTTTTGCAGCTATTTTGCAACATGGCAACATGTTTTCGGTTATGTTGATTATTCTAATATATTTATATATAATATTATTATCTAAATATATGCAGGGGATTATATATGCTTACACATACACTTTATACAATCGTCGAGATGCTAAATTACTTTCTTATTTTCTATATTTTTTTCGGGAGGCTGCCTGCTAAAGGTGTACCTAAATATATAGTTTTCTTATGCAGCATTTTCGCTTTTAATTTGCTGCCATTAAATGTGGAACTAGACACATATGTATTTTTCGCACTTGGCTTTCTGATGTCCATCTTCCTTGTCAACGGCAGCAAACAGGAAAATATGATTAACTTTATAAGTGTGTTTACACTAAATCATATTTTTTCACTGCTGTTTCTGTATTTTTTTGCGATTGTTAAGGATATATCATTTGAAAATGCGGCAGGGGTTTTGACTTATTGTATATTTACCAATTTGGCTGTAACACTGTCTCTTTCAATCAGCATCCTGTGTATCAAGCTTACCGACATCCATGCTGATCCTTTCATTATTTTCCACTCTAAAATCTATTATATTTTGCTTGCAGGCTCCTTATTTATAGTTTCTGGAATTATCGGTACATTGCAGACTCTGGCTCAATTTTCTAATATCAACTATTACATACTAAACATGGCATCACTATTTTTCATTATACTGATAATTATATTTTTTTTGATGTGGATTGCATTATCTAATATATATAGAAAACAATTATTTCATAAACACCAGGAGGAGCTTGCCAGGCTGAGAATGTCTGATCAGGAAAAACAATTTACGATAATTCACGACAGCGATGCTGCCTTGAGGAGATTCAGGCATGACTCTGCAAACCACATAACGATACTAAACAGCCTGTTAAATTCTCAGAAATATTCCGAGGCAGCTCTCTATCTTAAAAGTCTGGGTATTGCATTCGAAGAGACAAACTGCGTTACATACACAAATATAGCTGCTGTAGACGCAGTTGTATCTCACTATCATCAGAAAATTAAAAATAAAAAATTTGAATTCAACTGGATTAATTCATGTATTTCTATTCCCAGCAATATAGACGCTTTCGACATTTGCACAGTCCTTGATAATATACTTTCAAATGCACTGGAGGCATGTGAAAAGATCCCTGCCGACACCGAAATACAGCCAGCGATAAATATTGATTTATCTGTCAGGAATTCGCATTTAGTAATACATCAGTCAAATACAACTGCATCTCCAGCAGTTATTGATGCAAATGGACTTCCTCTCACCACAAAAAATGACAAAGCCGCTCACGGTTTCGGAATTTCAAACATCAAACATACCATAGACAAATATAACGGAGTATTTAAATTCAGGCAAAGCAATGGTCTTTCTTACATTGACATAATTATGTAAACCATACAGCCGTCAGTATACCACACCTGAACCATATACCAATAGGAGGAAACACATGATATATATCGGAATCTGTGACGATGAAACCATACATCAAATTAAAAACCGAGATTGCTGCGAACAATTTTTTTCTGGTAAAAACATAGACCACTCTTATATTTTTTTCCATTCAATCTTTGATGTTTTATCATATAGTTCTCATCACATTTCCGTATTGCTGCTTGATATAGAAATGAATGATTCCATCAATGGTGTACAGCTCATGCACAGGCTCCAGCACAGCCGTTTTGTCGAATCTATTATATTTATATCCAGCCATACCAATTATGTATATGATAGTTTCAGTCCTAAAACAATTGGGTTCTGTCCAAAACCAGTCAAAATAGAGAGATTATTTCCGCTATTAGAATCTTCCCTCCGCAGCCACTGCAGTAATCACCCTGTTTCATTCAACAGCGCTCCAGAGGGAAAAATCTATCCTGGTGACATCATATACATATATTCAACCGGACACTATATCAATGTTGTAACATACTCATCTGGCAATCATCTATTCGTTATGGATATCAAAGGTGCAGAAAATATATTGCAGAACACCAACATAATTAGAATTCACAAGTCATACATGGTCAACATGTCCTGCATAAAAAGTGTCAATTCCACCAATATCACATTGTTTGACAGTGTCATCGAAATCAGGCATCTTCCTGTCGGTCGCTCGTATCGAGACCAGGTAAAGGCTTTGTATACCGAATATCTGCTCAAATATTAGAGTGCATGGCACCCCGTCCATCTAATCATTTGAACCAGCTGTGATAACATGATTTACCGGATTGTCACTATCTGTATAATCAAACTCCGTACCGTCATCAAATGTAACGTTAAACTTTCTGCACTTATCAGATGTGAAATATCCTACGATTTTCACATACTCATTACTATCACCTATATGAATAGTAAGATCATTCCAATCCGTTCTGTACACCTTTATATCAGATGCCACTATTGCCTCACCAAATTTTAATGTATTTACACCATCCTCATCCTTTATTGTGTAATTACCGAAGTCTCTCTGTATGATATACGTGTCATCTCCATCACCGCCTTCAAGGTAATTATCTCCACTTCCGCCATCCAGCACATCATTCCCAGCTGCTCCCAGCAGCCTGTCATCTCCGGTTCCACCATATAAACAGTCATTTCCACTGCTTCCATTTAATGTATCAGCTCCATCATATCCATATATGACAAAACCACTATCATCAAAACCACCAAGCTGATCATTATCAGGAGTACCATTTAATACTCTGGCCGGACTATTGTAAGAAGTGATGTCTATAATAGTATCTCCGAATATCAGACTGATTTCTCTATTTTTTTCAGAGCTGAAAAAGCCTTCAATAATCAGTTTGTCCGAATCCGAATTATTCAGCGACGTGTCATCACTATCTCCCATAACCATCGTAAGATTGTTCCAATTTGTCCTGTACGAATGGATATCCTCGATATTATAGTCACTTATCTCAATGTAATTATGACCCGAATCATCATTTATTGTATCTGTTCCATATCCTTTTTTATAAATATATGTATCAGAACCCGAACCACCTGACAGATAGTCGTTGCCCTTACCACCATCAATGCAGTCATCACCGGCATTGCCTGTGATCCTATTGTTGCCATCGCCACCGATCAAGGTATCTGAACAATCGCTTCCAACCAGCTGATCATCTCCCCCGCTCGATATTATTGTCACTCCATCATCATATATCGTCGGCATATATTCTGTCTTTGATGTATCATAAATGTTTCTCAAAACGCTGTCCTTATCCGTTGCACAGCCTGTATAACCATCTGCAAATACCAGTCTATAACCCCTGGCATTCTTGTCCACACAATAATTTTTCAAGACTAATGTATCATCTGTTCCGGCAAATGTAATAAGCAAGTCATTCCAATCACTCCTGTATGCTTTTATCTTATCTGATTCAATGCTATCACCAAAAATTATAGTATTTTCCCCGGCAGCATCTGTTATCGTATCGTTTCCATCTCCCATGTTAAAATAATATATGTCGTCTTCTTCTCCTCCGTCCATGAAATCGTTTCCACTGCCTGATATCAACAGATCATCTCCGGTTCCACCATTCATATAGTCGTTTCCAGTTCCACCAGATATAAAATCATTTCCGTCTTCTCCATACAGCTGGTCACTGCCTTCTCCGCCATATGTTATATCGTCCGAGTCACCTGACAGTATTCTATCCGTATCTGAATCTCCAAATATTATATCACTGTCTTCTGAGGCAACAATATAATCATATCCTGCCCCCGATGCTATTATTCCGCACGCCCTGTCAGTAAATACTGCATCTGAGGCATCGGTTGCTGTAGCAACCGTATATTGTTCATCTCCATCAATATCAGATAGCATATCTCTGATCTCATATGTATTATCTCCAGACTCCATCAAAACATTATCAATAATCGACTTGCCGTCACTGATTATGAGCATGTCCTCCGTCTGAACAGATTTAATTACAACTTCCTCTCCAAGCTCGAACACTGTGATATCCTGTATATCCAGATCTGCTCCAAGCTGTATTGTCATCCTTCCATCCTTATCATCAATAATATCAATTCCATATCCTTTGTTGAACACATAAGTGTCGTCTCCAGCTTCGCCATACAATTTATCATTGCCTGCTCCGCCATCTAACTTATCTGATCCGGCATCTCCCCAGATAATATCGTCTCCAGCCTCACCATACAGTGTATCATCTCCTGCTCCTCCGTAAATTGTGTCAGAGCCATCCCCGGCTTTTACAATATCATTTCCTTCATTTGCATATATTATATCGGAAAGCTTGCTGGCTGTTATCTTATCATCACCTGCAAACGCATTTACCATAGAGCCATCAACTACCGTTCTCAGATCATCACTGTTTTCTGTGCCATATATATGCCTGAATGGGCTCTTTTCATCTGTACAATGCATAGATACATTCTTAAATTGCAGTGTATAATCTGAAAGATCTTCACTTTTACAAAAATCCTTAATGGTCAGACTATCAGAGTTATTTTTTATATATATGGTTGCATCATTCTCTCCTGTTCCATTTACCAATATATCTTTTGGCGTAAGATCTAAAAACTGTATTGTATTACTGCCACCGGCATCAATTATTGTGTCTTTGCCATAACCTCTTGTAAACACGTAAGTATCATTTCCATCTTCGTCCTCAAGGATGTCATCACCTGCACCTCCGTCAAGCAGATCATCGCCTGAGCCGCCATATAAATGATCTTTTCCTGAATTTCCATATAATTTGTCATTACCTTCGCCACCGTAAATAATATCATTTCCTATATCTCCGCAAAGTACATCATTCCCAGCCTCTCCAAATACCATATCATTTAACGAAGTTCCACTGTATTGATCATTTTCGTCTGTTCCTAAATATATATTTCCTGCATTTGCCATATCTATTATTTCTTCAAATCTATTATCTATTGCAGCAAAATGCTTCTCAAAATCACTCATACAATGTGTTTTATGTATAGTGTCATAAGCTTTAAAGTACAGGCAAAAGTCATATATTAAGGAATCTATATTTCCCCCTTTTTCAAAGTTCTCATCCAGAACATAATAAAGTTCAGCTATATTAACCTCATTACCTCCAGCGCTGTTTTTATATTCAACAATTCCGTATAAATATCCCCCCATCACCGAATCAAGATTTAATACATTATAGTATTGATTCTCAATATCTCCAATAATTCCACGTAAAATTGCAGCAGCATTACTGTTCGGATTATTGCCGTCAACACCTTCAAAGGGTCTTCCCATAAAACTTTCAATGACTTTAAGATCTCTGGCATCAATATTTCCACCCCGGCTATTAGGTTTTATGGATTTTGCATCTGTAATATAATATAAAATTTTTTTCACATAACGTCTTTTTTGAGCTATATCATTTGACATACAAAACTGAGTAAATAATTTTCCCAGCTCACCTGTTTCATCCTCTCTCATCGCTGCATATATATTTTGCACATTTCCAGATGTTACAACTCCACCATGAGTTGTATCTGAAGATTTGATTGGGAACCAAAACTCACTAATAACCGTATTTGTTTTTTCACTCCTATCATCCAATTTAACATCTGAAATTTCTGCTAATCTTGTTCCGGTTGCCTCATCAATAACACTTTCTTCTTTATGCGCTAAACTGATTGATATGATACCCAAATCTCCAAGACCTTTTAGTTCATTTTTTTCTGATATTCCATTATGATTCGCATCAACCCATATCTGCAGTTTCTTAAATACCGAATCATCCTCATCTATCAGATTGTCATCATTCTCATCAAACTCTTTTAGAGCATCGAATCCGGAACTCGATTTTTGTCCGTTTTCAAGAGTCACCTGATCTCCAAACAATTCTCCTCCATTGTCTATTTTTCCATTTGCATTTCTATCTAATGCAAGGAAGCCATCCTTGGTTCCAATCCATGCTGTTTTTTCCGAAAAACCATTATTGTCAAGATCAAAATTCACTCCTTCATCCAGTGATTTAAGTTCTATCCCTTCATTTCCTAAATCAATCACAAGCGGATCTCGTGGAGGCTGCGCGTTTCCTGCACTATCATAATCATCACTGTATCCTTGTATTAGCTTCATCAGTTCATTGTATCTACTTTCATCTCCCTCATTTATCGCCTCTAATATGTAATCAATAAATCCCTCATCAATACAGACATCATAAGCTGTTCTTACATCCTCCATTGCATTGTTGAGCTCCGCTGCCTGAGCCTTCTGTGTATCAGACAAGACATATACCCCGGCTCCAAGCACACCTGCCGCAGCGACTTTTTGTCCAAGTCTCGGATCAGATGCTATAAAGTCCGCTGCAGCTTTTAAAAATCTGTCACAATATACTTTTAACTCCAATGTTACAGAATTGTTCAGATCTGGATTCGTATTTATCTTTGTATTCACAGCATTCAACAATGTTACGCCTGCCACTAGTTTCAGCAAAACATCCACATCTATATAACCACCACCACCTGGTTGAAGACTGCTGCCAATTCCACTGCCATCAGGCTGAGGATCTTCGCCATAATTTCCATTCTTATTTCCCGGAAATAAAATCACATCATTTGCTGCTCCAGCCTTGACCGGTGATGAAACCTTACTCGTCTCTGAGCTTGTGACAGGGACAGGGTTTTTTTGCCTTCTTTTCACATGTCTTTGGAACTTATACAATATCAATCCATTGTCCTGAACAAAATACTGTATTTTATATTCAATATCCTCTGTATAAACTTTAAATGTTCTGGTAATATCAAAAAAACATTCACCATCCTCTATTAGAGATCTAGTTCCTTTTTTATATTTTGGAGACGAATCTACATATGCCTTCAGCTGACTTTCTGCAAGTTTCTTCTTGGGCTGAACAGAGAAAGAGTACGGTTTTACTTCATATAGATAACCAATACCTTCTTTTTCAAAACTAACATCGGCATATCCCCGTTTATACTGTCGTTTTTTCCCCGTATATGCATTTTCCTTTATTATCGGTTTTGGATAAGTCACCTGCATTTCTAACTTTATCTTATCAACTCCATATTTTTTTAATATATCTTTCTGAACCTCCTTATGAAATTTTGACCAAGGAAGCCCATCTACATACACTGCTACATGCCAATTTCCTGCGGATGCTTTCTTACTCAACGAGTCACTTACGGCATCCATATTTTCGCCTATTTCCTCAGCTAATGCAGCTTCTATGCTAATTTCCGGTACTGAACCATCACTTTGTGCAAATGCTGTAATTATTCCACTGGTCCATATATTTGCACACAGACATACACATAAAATCCAAGATATAATCCTATACAACTTTTTGTTTGAATTCATTTACATAATCCCCCAATACTATACTTTTTACTTACCCAAGTGTTTTTTCATCAATTCATACAGCCAATTAAATATCGTTAATTCACTCATTCTTATCACCTCCCTCCACACATTATTATCTAAGCAGAAAGCCGGTGCAATTGATCCTGCATTAACGACATTATTTCTTCATAAACGACATGTTTTTACTTTCAGCAATCTAATATCAGGTGGCACACATACAAACAAAGGGCTGCCGGAATTTTCTCTTATCCCGGCAGCCCTTTGTTAAATCTTACCTTTAAATCACCTTCTGCTCTTTAAGCCTTTTTATATTCAGGTTCTTTCTGTATTCAATTTCCGCCAATACCTCCGGACTGTTCCTTTGCTCAGTAAACAAGCGTATCTGTTCTTTCGCGCGTCTTATTCTATCTATCTTATCCTTCCTATTATCTTCTTGTGTATATGAATTCATTTCGTTTAATAAATCCGTATTCTTTAATCCATATAGCCTCAATGTGTCTTTTTGATATTCCTCTACATTCTCATACACCAAAAAATTTAGTAATCCTTCCTCATTATCCTTTATTTCTGGACTCAATATCAACTTAAGTCCCGAAAATTGCCGGTAAAAAGAAACACAATTCGACAGATCCGTGACTCTAGCAAACGCAGGCACCAATACATCTCTTACCGTGTTAACCGCAAGTTCTATAGCCTGTTGAAAATCTTCTTCTGCTATATCCGGCTCAATTAATGGATAGTGTGGTTCTGGTATATCCAGCTGTCCTCCATTTTCAGCTTTTAGGCATTCATATACTCCCCCATCATAGAGATCTATCCAATCTCCATTATACCTTGGGGACATACTAAAATCTATCTCCCGACCATACACTGTGGCCAATCCTCCAATTGTAAGATATCCCATTCCTATAAGATTTCTGAATGTTATAACCTCTATAATCTCATCATTTATTACCTTAACAAAATATGGATATCTTCCCCTGACTTTCTTAAACCCATATGGCTCAAGAAATTCCTTTAATGCATTTTTTAATGGTACGTCTATCTTCTTCATCTTCTTCTCTCCTCCTACCCTACGCTAGATGGGGTAATTCGCATATGCTTACAACCTTTATCCACTTTCTTATCTAAACCAAAAACAAATAGATACTAAGGCAACTAATCAAACAAATCTGTAATATCTCTTCTCTCCACGGCAATTCCAATACCATTGAGATATTCTACGTTTCTATCATAGTGTTCTCTCAATAATTGCATGCCCTGTTCATAGTTCTCTTTACAATCTTGAAATCTCTCTCTATCTGCATATAGTTCATGTTCCCATTCTATTTTACTAATCAGCTTTTTGTTTTTTTCATCACTATCCAACGGACTATTAATTATTTCATCCTTTTGCACATCAAAATTCTGTTTAAAACTATTTAAAGGAAACTTTTTTCTCAAAAAGTACAATGACTCTTCAGCATTATACTGATCATTCAAACTCAAGTCCGACTGATGGATATTTACACCATCATACTTCATCAACCAACTCAACACATTCTCCATATTTATTATCTTGTCGAATTCTGCTACTATATCCCTTATACCAGTCCTCATTTCCCCTATGATTTCATCCATTGTCTCTTCTTTGTAATAGTACATTTTTAGATCTCTTGGATATTCTATTACCTGATTTGGGAAATTCTTTTCTCTATAATATCTTGTATAATCCACCAACCAATCACTATTGTGTCTAGGTGTCACAGAAAGGTTAATCTCCTGTCTGTATACCGTTGCAACCCCACATTCCAGATGTGCTACCTTGTACCCATCTTTTGCTGACATGCCAGTATCAAGTGTTAAAATATGCAATATCTCATCATTTATAACCCTAACAAAATATGGCTGTCTTCCCTTCACTTTGATAAATCCAAGTGATGCCAGCCTTTCTTTATAATATTTTACAAACTCCCTCTGAATATTTCTTGCCATTCTTCTCTCCTATTATATCCTTTCATTTATTATCGGTTTTAGGTAACCCCATGTATTTCAAGCTTTATCCTGCCACTTCCTTCTACATTATATCTGAGAAGAAAAGCAAGTACAATCCAACATGCATTAACGACATTATTTCTTCATAAACGACAAGTTTTTACTTTCAGCAATCTAATATCAGGTGGCACACATGCAAACAAAGGGCTGCCGGAATCTTCTCTTATCCTGGCAGCCCTTTGTTAAATCTTACCTTTAAATCACCTTCTGCTCTTTAAGCCTTTTTATATTCAGGTTCTTTCTGTATTCAATTTCCGCCAATACCTCCGGACTGTTCCTTTGCTCAGTAAACAACCGTATCTGTTCTTTCGCATACTCCAATCTTTCTGCCTTATCATTTTCATAATCTTCTTGTGTATAAGCAATGTAACCAAATTTCATTTCTTTTAGCGTTTCCATGTTTCTTCTTTCATATAGCATCATCTTATTTTTTTTATATTCCTCAACATTCTTATATACTATAAAATTTAATAATCCTTCCCTATTACATTTTACTTCTGAATACAATGACAACGCTAATTGTGAAAATTTCTGATAAAAAGAAACACAACTCTGTAAATCCGTAACTCTTTCAAACGTCGGCAATAACAGTTTTTGTACTATATTAATAGTCAATTCTATAGCCTGCTGAAAATCTTCTTCTGCTATATCTGGTTTGATCAACGGATATTCTATTTCTGGTATATCTGGCAACTCATCATTATCAAATTTTAATCGCTTATATATACCTACATCATAGAGATCTATCCAGTCTCCATTATCTCTTGGGGACATACTAAAATCTATCTCCTGACCATACACTGTGGCCAATCCTCCAATTGTAAGATATCCCATTCCTATAAGATTTCTGAATGTTATAACCTCTATAATCTCATCATTTATTACCTTAACAAAATATGGATATCTTCCCCTGACTTTCTTAAACCCATATGGCTCAAGAAATTCCTTTAATGCATTTTTTAATGGTACGTCTATCTTCTTCATCTTCTTCTCTCCTATTATATTCTTTCATTTATTATCAGTTTTAGGTAACCCCATATATTTCAAGCTTTATCCTGCCACCTCCTTCTACATTATATCTGAGAAGAAACGCAAGTACAATCCAACATGCATTAACGACATTATTTCTTCATAAACGACATGTTTTTACTTTCAGCAATCTAATATCATGTGGCACACATACAAACAAAGGGCTGCCGGAATCTTACACAAATTCCGGCAGCCCCTGCTGCATTCTATATTGATAAATATAAATTACTTGTCAAGTGAAACCTTAACCTTCTTAAGCTTCCAGATCTCCTTTGCATACTCCTCGATAGTTCTGTCTGATGAGAACTTTCCAGCGCATGCTGTGTTGAGCATAGCCATCTTTGCCCAGCCCTTCTCATCCTGGTATGCTTCGTTAACCTTCTGCTGAGCCTCTGCATATGAATCGAAGTCCTTGAGAATGAAGTATACATCTTCCTTTGTGAGAGAATCATAGAGATCTCTGAATCTGTCCGGATCATCCTTTGCATAAGTGCCATCGATAAGCTGTGTGAGAACTCTTCTTACAGCCTGGTTGTTGTTGTAGATATCCATTGGGTTGTAGCCGCCCTCGCGCTCATACTTCATAACCTCTTCTGCTGAAAGTCCGAAGATAAATGCGTTCTCGATGCCAACTTCCTCAACGATCTCTACATTTGCTCCATCCATGGTTCCAAGTGTAGGTGCACCGTTCAGCATGAACTTCATGTTACCTGTACCTGAAGCCTCTCTTGAAGCTGTTGAGATCTGCTCTGATACATCTGCTGCTGCGAAGATGATCTCGGCATTGGATACTCTGTAGTTCTCTATAAATACAACCTTGATCTTGCCTTCGATTGAAGCATCGTTGTTGACAACATCTGCAACTGAGTTGATGAGCTTGATGATAAGCTTAGCTCTCTTGTAGCCTGCTGATGCCTTTGCTCCAAAGATGAATGTTCTTGGGTACATATCGAATTCTGGCTCTGTCTTCAGTCTGTTATACAGATGCATAACATGAAGAATATTGAGCAGCTGTCTCTTGTACTCATGCAGACGCTTTACCTGTACATCGAAGATCGAACGAGGATCTACATCCACATTGTTATGCTCCTTGATGTACTTTGCAAGACGGATCTTGTTCTGGTACTTGATGTTCATGAACTCATGCTGGCACTTCTCATCGTTCACATATACCTTGAGCTTCTTAAGGTGTGAAAGATTTGTTATCCACTCATCACCGATCTTGTCTGTAATCCAGTTTGCAAGAAGTGGGTTAGCATGAAGCAGGAAACGTCTCTGAGTGATACCATTTGTCTTGTTGTTGAACTGCTCTGGTCTCATCTCGTAGAAGTCCTTAAGCTCTCTCTCCTCAAGGATCTTGGTATGAAGAGCTGCAACACCGTTTACTGAGTAAGAACCTGCAATTGCAAGATGAGCCATCTTAACCTGGCCATCGTACAGAACTGCCATATTCTTAACCTTATCCTGGTTGCCCGGATACATCTCCTGGATCTTAAGAACGAATCTTCTGTTGATCTCCTTAACGATCTGGTAGATACGTGGAAGTAATCTTGAGAACAGCTCGATAGGCCACTTCTCAAGTGCCTCTGCCATGATCGTATGGTTGGTGTATGCACATGTTCTTGTTGTGATATCCCATGCGTCATCCCACTCAAGACCTTCCTCATCCATGAGGATTCTCATGAGCTCGGCAACTGCTACTGTTGGGTGTGTATCATTCATCTGGAATGTCACCTTCTCTGGCAGCTTGTGGATATCCTTGTTGAGCTCCTTGAACTTGAGGATTGCTCTCTGTACTGAAGCTGAGATGAAGAAATACTGCTGTCTCAGTCTCAGTTCCTTACCTGCGTAGTGATTGTCATTTGGATAGAGAACCTCGACAATAGTCTTTGCAAGGTTCTGCTGCTCTACTGCCTTCTCATACTCACCCTTGTCAAATGAGTCAAGGCAGAACTCCTGGATTGCCTCAGCATCCCAGATTCTAAGTGTATTTACAACGTTGTTGCCATATCCGATGACTGGAAGGTCATAAGGTACGGCACGAACTGACTGATATCCTTCCTGTATAAAGTAGTTTCTGCCATTCTTGTTCTCAACTCTGACATATCCACCGAACTTAACCTCAACAGCGTACTCTGAACGCTTTACCTCGAATGGGTTGCCGTCCTTGAGCCAGTCATCCGGCATCTCTACCTGATAACCGTCTTTGATTCCCTGCTTGAACATACCATACTTGTATCTGATTCCACATCCATATGCAGGATAACCAAGAGTTGCTAATGAATCAAGGAAGCAGGCTGCAAGACGTCCGAGACCGCCATTACCCAGAGCGGCATCAGGCTCCTGATCCTCTATAAAGTTCAGATCAAATCCTAATTCATCAAGTGCTTCCTTAACTGCATCGTAGTAGGTCAAGTTGATAAGATTGTTACCGAGTGCTCTACCCATAAGGAACTCCATAGACAGATAGTAAACTGTCTTGACGTTCTTCTTCTCATACTCCTTGTGTGTAGCAATCCATCTGTCAATGATGTCGTCCTTTACTGCGTAGCTGACTGCCTGGAATACCTGCTGTGGAGTAGCCTCCTCGATAGGCTTGCGGAAAAGGGTCTTTACGTTAGTAATGACTTCCTTCTTGAAGCCTTCCTTATCGAAATCTGCTAACATCTTCATCTGATTCATTCCCTCCTTGGATAAATAGATATATTTTATTTCCATTTTCACTGTTTCATTCTATCATCAACCCTTTTTTTTAACAATACATGAGGAAAAATTTATTAAATGACGACATAAAATTAGACTATAGTCAAATAGAATTTACAGTTTTTTTACATCAAACGGCGATAAATGTCTGATAATATCAAAATTTATTGGGAGCTCATGCGTTTTCGATGATTACTAGAATATTGTAAACGTATCTCGTATATGCTATAATGTGACCAGACAGAAGATATTAAATCTATCATTATGCTATATAAGGCACGAACGAACCCCCTGGGAGAGGCGACTCCCAGGGGGGTTTTATCTAACTTCTACCATATCCACCAGGCATGCAGCACGCAAGGCACACCGCCCATGCAGCATGACATGAGGGTACATATAGTACAAAGGTTGTTGCAGAACTTTCCGCCGGTCGGCATATCCATTCCATATCCGGCACCTCTGTCCATGTACCACTGGCGTCCGCTCTTGATGGCCTCATATGCCTGTCGGTACTCCTGATTTCCCGGGTCAAGCTCCATCGCACGCTTTATCATCTCCATGGCTCTTATCTGATTGCCAAGTCCGGCGTTACACACGCCGCTGTAATAATGCCATCTGGCATCGTGGTTATCTATCTGATTGAGGACGTTCTTCGCCTCCTCATAGCTTCCGCTGTTCATGTAGTTCTTCGCCGCCTGAAAATATCTGGAATCCTTATCATTTGGATCGTAGTCATTCTGTCTCTGATATCCTCCAAAGCCAAATGGGCCAAATCCTCCGAAACCGCCAAATGGATCGTCGTACTGTCCGTAACCTCCTGACGAACCACCATAAGAGTTTCCGCCATAAAAACCGCCAGATCCATAACTACCGCCGTAGCCCTGCGAGCTTCCGGTTCCATACCCACCAGCACCACCGTAACTTGCACGGTCAGCCTCACCACTCACAATGGACTTGTACGCCTGCTGTATCTCCTTGAACTTTTCCTCAGCCTCATCCTTGTGGGGATTGTTGATATTTGCATCCGGATGATACTTGCGGCTCAGCCTTCTATATGCTTTTTTCACTTCTTCTTCACTGGCACCTCTTTTGAGTTCCAGTACCTCGTAAGGATCCTTCATAATCTGTTCCCTATCCTTTTCACCAAACCATTTATAATCGTCTTTGACTAGGCCTAGTGCTATAATCAAATAATCTTCTATTTGATGACGTTTTTATTTATCTGCATTTTCACCATCTGTATTTTTATCTTCTGCGCATCCACATCTTCTGTTCGTAGTTGCATAATACGCTTCCCATATCCCTGAGTATATTATATTCCTGAGTATTCCTACATTCTCAATAATAGGAAGCATCTCATACTCCTTTGCAAGCGGAGCCACCATCATCATCAGAACGTCCTTCGTCCACTCTGCAAGCTCCTGCCATTTGCCCGGTTCTATGGGCGAATCCACACCCACTGATTGTACATCAACATCCAGCTCATGTGCAAGTCTGCATACAAACGGATTGTAATTTCCTGCTCCTATATCCTTTTCTATATCGTCATATGCATCCATTATGTAGACAAATTTGCCCAGATAATAGCCTATCGTCCTGAGATACGATTCCCACTCATCATGTCTTGGTGCACAGATCTCTGCCATGATATTGCCAAAATGCCCCGACAATGCGTCCATATCATCAGATCCCGCATCCTCCAGCTCGCTTATCGCCTTGAGGTTATCCACTATGCTGCGAATCTTCTGTGAATACTCTTCCTTGAGTCTCCTGCCATTTTTCCCGGCGAGCAGCACATCTGCATAAAGCTTCCGGGTAAACATATGCTCATCGTCCCAGTCATCTATACATTTATAATAGGTAAGGATCACGTTCATGTCAGCAACATAGTCTGTGTACTCATTCTGTACATAAGTATGCTTTGATGCCGGGTGTGCGATGCACCTTCGGCTGCCCGAAAACTTCTCCGGTTCATATAGCCCTGTCAGAAGAAGTACCAGAAATGTCATGTCGTAGCTGAGGCTGATCTGTCCTCTGGCACCATATCTGTCCTTCAGCGATTTGCACAGGCCGCAATAATACTTACGGTATTCATCATATTCTTTCATCTTAAGCTCAGGCTGGTTCACCACTATATATCCAAACATCTCTCAATCTCCACACTGTATTCCAATATACGACTTTATCAGTCTGCGCTGTTACTATGACTTCTTCACAAATCTGTTGCCGCACTTAGGGCATCTGATCTCTATCTTGCCCTTTCCTCTTGGCACTCTGATCATCTGCTGGCATTTGCTACAGACAAATATCTTGTATTCCTTGCCGGCTTCCTTCTGTTTCTTCGCGCGCTTGAATATATTTCTCACGCCCGCGGTATGCTCCATGAACCATCTGTTCTGCGCCGCGCGCTTGTCATAGTTCTTGGACATGATCCTGACATATCCATATATGAACATGAGAAGTCCAAGGAAATAAAATATCCCTGTCTTGATAAATGCATCCAGCACCATAAATATCAATCCGCCCCAGGTAAGAAATGATGACAACTGATCGTTGCCGTACCTGGATCTCATAAATCTTATAAATTTGTCTTTCATAATCACCATTCTCCTCGTAATTTTCTAAATATTATATATAAAGATACCCGATATTCCAAGTCTCCCATTTCGTATCGGGGGTCAGGTACCTCCGTCCCCAGGGGGGGCAGGCACCTCCGTCCCCAGGCTACATTGTCTCCAGTTTCTCTGCGGATTCCTGGAGCTGTCTGTAGGCTTCCTTCATCCTGCCCATCTCCACGTCATCTACATGATTCATGTCTGTTCGTGTCACAAGCTTCCTCAGATACTCGCAGTCGCTCTTGATCCGCTTCATCTCCTTCTTGTCGAGCTGTACGCCCTTGGTCTCAAGAAGATTCTCTACCTTATATACATACGCCTCGGCCTCGTTCATAATGTCTTTGAACTCTCTGGCTCCAGCCACATCATCCTCGTACTTCTTCGCATCCTCCCTGGCTCTGCGGATCTCCTCCTCCGAAAGGTTGGTGCTGGATGTGATCACTATCTGCTGTTCCACACCCCTGCCCAGGTCCTTAGCTGAGACCTTGAGAATACCATTTGCATCCATGTCAAATGTGACCTCGATCTGAGGAACGCCCGCCATGGCTCTCTTGATACCACTGAGTCTGAAGTTGCCTAGCAGCTTGTTGTCCCTTGTGAAATGCCTCTCGCCCTGGTACACCTTGATCTCGACATCCCTTTGGAAATTGCCCGCCGTGGTAAATATCTTTGATGCTCTGGTCGGAATGGCTGAATTTCTCGGAATGATGACATTTGCCACGCCTCCAAGGGTCTCGATGGACAGTGAGAGAGGCGTCACGTCCATGAGGAGAATATCGTTCACCTTGTTCGACACGGTGAGCTCGCCGCTGAGCTTGCTTCCCTGAACCGCCGCACCCATGGCAACGCACTCGTCCGGGTTCATATTCTTGGATGGCTCCCTGCCGGTTATGGCACGAACCTTATCCACAACCGCCGGTATACGGGTGGAACCACCCACCAGCAGCACTTTATCTATCTGATTTCTCGTTATGCCCGCATCGGACAGCGCCTGATTCACGGGTCCCGCCGTTCTCTCCACCAGATCATAGGTGAGCTCGTTGAACTGCTCCCTGGTTATCGTCATGTCTAGATGCACCGGCTGATTCTTCACTGTCGATATAAATGGCAGATTGATGTGTGCAGTCTGCGCGAATGAGAGCTCCTTCTTGGCATTCTCACAAGCCTCCCTCACTCTCTGAGATGCCGTGATATCCTTCGCCAGATTAACCTTTGTCTCCTTTTTAAAGGTCTTGATGACGTAGTCCAGCAGCCTCTCATCAAAATCATCTCCGCCTAGATGATTGTCTCCCGCGGTGGCAAGAACCTCTATGACGCTGTCCCCTATCTCTATAACAGACACGTCAAACGTTCCTCCACCAAGATCGTACACAAGTATCTTCTGCGCCTGACCATTGTCCAGGCCATAGGCAAGAGCCGCCGATGTAGGCTCATTTATGATTCGGAGCACATTCAGCCCCGCTATTCTTCCGGCATCCTTGGTCGCCTGCCTCTGGCTGTCGTCAAAATAAGCCGGGACGGTTATGACTGCATCAGATACCGGTCCGCCCAGATAACTCTCAGCATCGCTCTTCAGCTTTGCAAGTATGATGGCCGATATCTCCTGCGGTGAATAATCCTTGCCGTCTATCCTCTTTCTGTATGTTGTTCCCATCGCTCTCTTGATGGATGTGATAGTTCTGTCCACATTCACAGTCATCTGTCTCCTGGCAGCCTCACCCACCAGTCTCTCGCCATTCTTCGTGATGGCTACTATGGAAGGTGTGGTCCTGCCACCCTCCGAATTCGGTATGACGGTTGGCTGATCGCCCTCAAGCACTGCCACACAGCTGTTTGTTGTTCCCAGATCTATTCCTATTACTCTGCTCATATATGTCAACCTCTCTGTTATGGTATTCTGATCCACTCATGGGGACGGAGGGGTCAGGCACCTCCGTCCCCATATATTGTATATAATAACCATCACTTATGAACATAATTTGGACAAAAAATAAAGTAAGTATAAAGTTAGGTTAAGAGAGTATAAAAAAAGGGGACGGAGGTTTCTGACCCCTCCGTCCCCGGACTTAATATTCTACTTTGATGCTTTCTCTGCCTTGATAACCACCTGGAATTCCTTCATATCCTTTGCGATCTCTCCGCTTAATGCCAGCAGACAGATAAGGTTCGGAATCGCCATGAGCGCATTCGCTATATCTGAGAAGTTCCATACAAGATCCAGTGATATCGTCGCGCCTACGTATACAACGAGCGAGAACACTATCCTGTATATCATATTGTACTTGTGCGACTTGAACAGGTACTCGAACGCCTTCTCTCCGTGATACTCCCATCCAAGGATCGTGGAGAATGCGAAGAGCACAATTCCTATAGTTACGAGCCAGCCTCCCACCTTGCCAAGTGCAGAGCCAAATGACAGGATCGTGAGAGCCGCACCTTTTATAACAGTTGAGCAGGCAAATGTTCCATCCTCAGCAAATGTATAATGGTTTCCGGCTGCATCAGTCCATGTACCGGTAAGACTTCCTATGGCAGCCTGACTCTCCTCCACCACAAGCTCACTTGCAAGCTTTGTATTCTCATCCTTGTTGAGTTCGTCGGATGGAAGAACTGAAAGCATCAGGGTATTTGACGAATTGGATGTATCTGTCAGAATGAGCTGGTCATCTGTGAATTCATATGTATAATCCGTTGTGGTAGTCTTGTTATCAGAATCAACAGCCTCCACAGTAACCTCAGTTCCGCTCACCTGATAGCTGCCCTTTGTACCGTTCTCCGTAATTCCAAGCACACCCGACGATGCAATACAGAGACCTGTGATGGTGCAGACTACTATAGTATCCCAGAATGTACCTGTCATATTGATGTAACCCTGACGGACAGGATTGTCTGTTGTGGCAGCTGCCGCTGTGATGGCCGCCGAGCCCATTCCGGCTTCATTTGAGAATACTCCTCTGGCAACACCGAATCTCATGGCATTCATCATAGCTGCTGTGATCGTACCACACAGACCGCCACCGACTGCCTTGACTGAGAATGCCATCTTGAATATCATAGCAACTCCTGCTGGAAGATTCTGGATATTGACGATTATTACAATAAGTCCGGCTACGACATAGAATATCGCCATCAAAGGAACAACAACTGATGACACCTTAGATATAGTCTTGATTCCTCCAACTATTATAAGAAGGGCAAAAACCGTAAGTATAATTCCTGTCACATATGTAGGCACGCTGAATGTGCTGCTAAGAGATTCGGATATGGAATTGGCCTGTGTCATATTTCCTATTCCAAATGAAGCGATGACTGCAAAGAGTGCGAACAGCCAGCCCAGCACTGCGCCGAACTTCTTATGCTTGAATGCCTTCTTCATAGTGTACATAGGACCGCCGCTCATCTCGCCCTTGGCATTCACCTCACGGTACTTGATAGCAAGCATACACTCTGAGAACTTGGATGTCAGTCCAAATGCTGCGGATATCCACATCCACACCAGTGCTCCCGGACCTCCCGATACCATGGCCGTTGCAACACCAACGATATTTCCCGTTCCTATGGTTGCAGCAAGCGCAGTGGTCAGTGCCGAAAATGGTGACACGTCTCCGGTTCCTCTGCTCTTTGTCCTTGCCTCCTTGCTAAGTGTACTCTTCAGCGCATAGCCGAGGTTCCTCCAAGGAAGAAATCCTGTTCTGATCGTCAGAAATATTCCAGTTCCAACCAGAAGCACCAGCATGACCGGTCCCCAGACAAATCCATCCACCGCCGACACGATCTCATTTAACTTTTCCATACAACCGCCTCCTCTTTCCAGGTTATCCATATTATCCGACCCGGCACTCCCCTCATTTTTTGACCCGAATCAGTTTATATACCCGTAAATTTACTTTATTTTTGCCGTAAAGTCCAGAGTATTGTGGTATTATGGTTATTTTCCTTTATTAATTAAGTTATGTGGGCGGTTGGCAAAATATTATGCGGTGTGGTGGTCATTTAAAATTCACCGTTATCGGGCATATCTCCGCCTTGGTTCCAACTCTCATATCGGGGCCAAATACACCGACTCCGGATGTCACTATGTTGTGCATGCCGTCAACGTTCAGGTAGCCGCAGGAATTTTCCCACATCATCGCCACAAGTATGTTGCCTGGAAACATTTGTCCGTCATGGGTGTGTCCACACAGATCCATATCCACACCTGCCGACGACAGCTCCTCCAGCTCCTTTGGTTCGTGATCGAGAACTATGATGGGCTTTGATTTGTCCATATTTTCCGTAATCTCGTCCGCGGATGCTCTGTCTGTGGCTCCATTTCCCGGTCTGTGGGCATCGCGGCGGCCATAGATATATATGGAATCGTTTATCAGCACTCCCTCGTCGCGAAGAAGTGTGATTCCCGCTTTCTCTATAAACTCGTCCATCTCAGGGCTGCTGGTCTTCTCCTTCTGTCCGCCAAATGTAAATCCGGCAAGCACCTGCTCCTGTATATCGTGGTTGCCATAGCATGCATACACTCCATACTTTGATTTGATCCCCCGGAGTATTTTCTCAAGCTCCTCCGGCTGGTCAACGGCTTCCCATTCGTTGTCAAATATATCACCCGCTATCAGCACCAGATCTGCGTCCTGCTTATTTATAGAATTCACTATTCTTTGAACCTGCCTGACGCCTATGTTGTATCCAAGATGAAGATCTGCAACCAGCACTATCTTCATGGAATCCATCTTCTGACCATTCTCATCCCGTGCTTCCTTATTGATGGTCACATCATAAGGCGTCACCCGCACAAGTCTCGCATTTACCACTCCCCAGAATGATATACACATGATAAGTGTTGCGCACACACAGCCTACTATCCTGCGAACCCGCGGCACACATATCTTATCTTTGCTCACTCTGAATACATGAAGCAGTAGGAATCTTCCAAGCTCGGCTATCACTATGAAGAATATCATATAAAGCAGAACACCCAGCCAGTAATTTCCCACCAGCTTCATGCCACGTTTGAACCTTCCCTGTGGCAGGAAGAATGCGATCACCAGCGCCGACGCCAGAAATGCATATAGCACTATCGGGACTATCCAGCCCTTCTTGCCTTTGAGTTTCGGGAAATATGCCTGTACCCAGCCCTTTATTCTCCAGAACAAATATATATTTAACGCTATGTAAAAAGGTGCAATGAAAATTGCTATCATCTTTTTTCTCCTTTGTTTTTCTGACTGGCCAATATACATATTGACGGCAGTCCTTTGTACGATTTATTCATACAATAATATACTCCCAACACCACACATACACAAACTTAATAAATCGTAATTCCACCGTCATCCCCTAATATCCAAATATATTTAAAGAAAGTACAAAATTTTCCTAAATCACATAAAAATAGCCCGAAAGATACAAAATCTTTAAGATTTGTACCTTTCGGGCCGTATTCTCTTGATCAGGGATATTTTTTCCAAAATGCCTGTTTTAAACCCTAATATTATATCCCTTAGTCGTTCTTCTTCACTCCAAGAGTTACCTTCTCACCGTTGATGTTCCACTCTTTGGTGTATCCGTCAACCGAGCCGGTTATGATCTCTGTTGCCATAACGTCGCCGATGATGGCATCCGCATTTGCTGCGATGATGTCATTTGCCTTCTGGCTTCCGTCAGCGTATACAGTGATCTTGTCCATAACCTCGAATCCAGCCTCTTTTCTCATAGTCTGAACCTTGGATACTATCTCACGGACAAATCCTTCCTCAAGAAGCTCCTCTGACAGATTTGTGTCGATAACTACTGTCACACCGCCGTCTGCCTCAGATACGAAACCGTCCATCTGAGCCATGTCGATCAGAAGATCAGCCTCAGTGAGTACGATCTCCTCTCCGTCTGCCTCAAACTTCAGAGCGCCCTCTGCCTTGAGCTCTGCCATGGCTGCGTTGCCATCCAGTGCTGACAGATGCTCCTTGATCTTACCAAGGTGCTTACCGTACTTAGGTCCGACTGTACGAAGCTGTGGCTTGAAGCTGTATGTTGTGTAAGCGCTTACATCATCATCGAACTCAACGTTCTTCACGTTCAGCTCATCCTCGATGATAGCCTTCTCCTCGCCGAAAAGCTTCTTGTCAGCCTTGACATACATCTTGCCGATTGGCTGTCTGTTCTTGATATTTGCTGTATTTCTTGCTGCACGTCCCAGAACTACGATCTTCAGGATCTCGTCCATAGCAACCTCAAGCTCTGGATCGATCATCTTCTCATCCACCTCAGGGAATGAGCACAGATGAACTGAGAGAGGTGCATCCTTGTCTATATTTCTAACCAGATTCTGGTAAATATCCTCTGCCATGAATGGGAGCATAGGAGCTACTGTCTGTGCGATCGTAACGAGCGCTGTGTAAAGTGTCATGTAAGCATTTACCTTGTCCTGCTCCATGCCCTTTGCCCAGTATCTCTCACGTCCACGACGGACATACCAGTTACTCATGTCATCCACGAACTCCTCGAGAACTCTTGTTGTCTCAGGAATCTTGTATGCGCCAAGGTTTGCGTCAACTGCCTTGACTGTTGAGTTCAGCTTGGACAGAAGCCACTTATCCATAAGTGACAGCTTGTCGTACTCTAGCTCATGCTCAAGTGGATTGAAGTTGTCTATATTTGCATAGAGTACATAGAACGCATATGTGTTCCACAGTGTACCCATGAACTTTCTCTGACACTCAACAACTGCATCCTCATGGAATCTGTTAGGAAGCCATGGTGCTGAATTGCTGTAGAAGTACCATCTGATGGCATCTGCACCGTACTTGTTCAGAGCATCCATAGGATCTACAGCATTTCCCTTGGACTTACTCATCTTCTGTCCGTCCTTATCCTGGACATGTCCGAGAACGATTACGTTCTTAAACGGAGCCTTGTCGAACAGCAGCGTTGAGATCGCCATAAGTGAGTAGAACCATCCTCTTGTCTGGTCAACAGCCTCACTGATGAAATCAGCAGGGAAGTGCTTCTCAAATATATCCTGATTCTCAAATGGATAGTGCCACTGTGCAAATGGCATTGATCCTGAATCGAACCAGCAGTCGATAACCTCTGTGACTCTGTGCATCTGCTTGCCACACTCAGGACACTTGATAGTTACAGCGTCGATGAACGGACGGTGAAGCTCGATGTCCTCAGGGCAGTTGTCACTCATTGAGCGGAGCTCTTCCTTTGATCCGATGGCATGTCTGCAGCCGCACTCACACTCCCAGATGTTCAGCGGAGTACCCCAGTAACGATTTCTTGAAAGTCCCCAGTCCTGAACATTCTTCAGCCAGTCGCCAAAACGTCCCTTACCGATGCTCTCCGGGATCCAGTTTACAGTGTCATTATTCTTAACCAGCTTGTCTCTGACTGCTGTCATCTTGATGAACCATGTATCTCTTGCGTAATAGATAAGTGGTGTGTCACATCTCCAGCAGTGTGGATACTCATGCTCGAACTTAGGCGCATCGAAGAGAAGTCCTCTTGCGTCCAGATCCTTGAGTACCTCAGGATCTGCATCCTTTACGAACATTCCGGCAAATGGAGTCTCCTCAGTGAGGTCACCCTTGCCATCTACAAACTGTACAAATGGAAGATCGTAGTTTCTTCCGACATTTGCATCGTCCTCACCAAATGCAGGTGCGATATGAACGATACCGGTACCATCTGTCATAGTTACATAAGTGTCACATGTGATGAAGTGGCCCTTCTTGTGCTGCTTCTCACATACAGGCTTTACGCACTCATAGAGTGGCTCATACTCCTTGTACTCAAGATCCTTACCGACATATGTCTCAAGAACCTCGTATGCAGGAACTGCTGCCTGATCGTCTGCTGCTTCCTTTGCAAGACCGCCGAGAACCTTGTCTGCAAGTGCCTGTGCAAGATAATATGTGTAGCCGTCTGCTGCCTTAACCTTCACGTATGTCTCATCTGGATTTACACAGAGTGCTACGTTTGAAGGAAGTGTCCAAGGTGTTGTTGTCCATGCGAGGAAATATGCATCCTCTCCGATAACCTTGAATCTTACTACTGCTGAACGCTCCTTGACTGTCTTATATCCCTGTGCAACCTCATGGCTTGAAAGAGGTGTACCACATCTTGGGCAGTAAGGCACGATCTTGAAGCCTTTGTACAGAAGTCCCTGATCCCAGATCTTCTTCAGTGCCCACCACTCTGACTCGATGAAGTCATCATGGTATGTTACATATGGGTTGTCCATATCAGCCCAGAAACCAACCTTGCCTGAGAACTCTTCCCACATGCCTTTATATTTCCATACGGACTCCTTACATTTCTGGATAAATGGCTCCAGTCCGTACTCCTCTATCTGCTCCTTGCCGTCGATTCCCAAGAGCTTCTCAACCTCGAGCTCAACAGGCAGACCGTGTGTATCCCATCCGGCCTTTCTGACTACGTTATGTCCCTTCATTGTCTGATATCTAGGGATCATATCCTTGATTACACGTGTAAGAACGTGTCCGATATGTGGCTTACCATTTGCTGTTGGAGGGCCATCGTAGAATGTGTATGTTGGCAGATCCTTTGTCTCTTCAACACTCTTCTCAAATACCTGATTTTCTTTCCAGAAGTCCAATACCTTCTGCTCTCTGTTCACGAATTCCAGTTTAGTCGAAACCTTGTCGTACATGTCGTCTTTCCTTTCTGTGATAAATATAAAAAAGCCCTTCGTCGTAATCAGGACGAAGGGCTTTGAGTTCGTTATACCACCTATTACTTACATACTAACATATGCGCTCCCCTTAACGCAGGAAATACGTCAGAGCCTACTTGATATGCCACAAATGCCTCACCGATTATCACCGCTTTGACACCGCAGCTCTTTTGGTCTGCAACTCCAGAGTGATATTCCGAAAGTCTCTACTGTCACCGGGCTCGCACCGCCCCCGGCTCGCTGCTGATCTCGCAGACTCCGTACTGTCTCTGTCATCGTTTTTATCATCTATCCATTCCTTAGTATAGCAAGTATTTGTGGTTTGTCAATCGCTATATTTGCTGTAGACTCAACTTTATGTTGACCTGTTTTTAACCACTATTTCTTTACGACCGCACTTTTGGCTGTGCTCCATGCTCATTGGCTTTGGCTTTTTCTCAACACATACATCAAATGAACCTGTTGCATCCGAAGAATAAAAATATGTACTTATTATAAGCCATCACAGTGCTTTCTTAACTTTAAAATCACTGCAACGGCCTTTCTTATCTTAATATACATAAAGATCGTAGTCCACGAGATACCACTTGCTGCCTGACTTCACTACAGTGTATGTTATCTTGCCATCTGCGTCATCTTCTGAACCTTTTATCTCGACATCCATATCGATTTCAAGACAATCATCCACTTTCATATCAACATTAAGCCTATCAAGTGTCTTATTTACATCTTCTATCTCGTCTTTTTCATACTTCTCCTCTGATCTATCCTCTATCTTGATGCTCTTTACTGTTCCAACTTCTTCCTTCATATCCTGAACGTCCTCGTTGAACTGATCCTCGACAAAGTTATCGCCCCATGTCTCGTTATAAAGCTCATAGTAGTCATCTTTCATCAGCTCAATCATGGCATCTGCATCGCCATTTTCGTATGCCTTCGCAAGCTCATCACCGATCTTTGTCGCACTTCTCTGTCCCTTACCACCAGAAAGTGCTAACACCAGCACAATAATCACGATGATTACTACTGCGACTATTCCACCAATTATCGCAACAAGCTTTTTGTTGAGTTTCATGCCCGGCTTCATGTCTGCGCCCTGAGGGACACCAGCCTGTGGTCCTGGCTGTCCATACTGGTTCTGCTGACCTGGCTGCTGGAACTGATTAAAGCCTCCGTACTGGTTGTTCTGCTGTTCTGGCTGGCCTGGCTGCTGGAACTGGTTAAATCCTCCGTACTGGTTGTTCTGCTGTTCTGGCTGCTGGAACTGGTTAAATCCTCCGTACTGGTTGTTCTGCTGTTCTGGCTGGCCTGGCTGCTGGAACTGATTAAAGCCTCCGTACTGGTTGTTCTGCTGGCCTGGCTGCTGGAACTGGTTGAAACCGCCGTACTGGTTGTTCTGCTGCTCTGGCTGGCCCGGCTGCTGGAACTGGTTAAATCCACCATACTGATTCTGCTGCTCTGGCTGCTGGAACTGTCCAAATCCGCTATACATATTCTGCTGCTCTGGCTGACCCGGCTGCTGAAACTGTCCAAATCCCCCATACATATTCTGCTGTTCAGGCTGTCCTGACGGATGAGGCTGTCCGTCACTTGCATCTCCACTCTGTCCAGCCCCTTGCGCATTTGCAAATGCACTTACGCCGGGAGTTGTGAGAACTGTGGTTCCCTCGTCTTCGTATTCATCGTCCGTATTCCCAAATCCATTCGTGTTATTCTCGTCCATGCTGCTCTCCTCCTGTGTTAAATCTGATCAAAATTTATCTGTCTCACGGCAAATTTACCTTGTTGTTCATATACATAGTATAATGGTAGCATTTTATACGTTATATGTCCAACTAAAATGTTTATTCCGTTGAAGGAATTTTGCCAAAACACTGTATATCATTTCTCATTGTCTCCACCCTTCTTTCTATAGCCCGTAGGGGTACATCCCACAATATTTTTGAATTGTTTTATGAAGTAACTCACACTGCTGAAGCCACATTCAAGTGCAATATCCGTTACCTGTCTATGGGTGGTCCGGAGCAATTCGGCCGCCAGTGTTATGCGGCGCCGTTGGACATATTCCATCGGTCTGTAATGCACATACTGGCTGAATATCCTCTGGCACTCCCTGACGCAGATATTTGCACTTCCTGCTATACCGCTGACGGTTATCTCATCTTTTAGATTTCTGTCTATCCAACCAAGCATATCCTTTATCCTGACCTCCGCAAGATGCGGCATGTCTGAGTCTCCCGGTGCATTCATATTCTGTGCTATACATAATATCATTCTGGTTAGGCTATCCCTGATGGCAAATTCATATGCATAACCCTCGCCCGCGCAGGCATCAAAACATCTGTCAAATTCCTCAAAGAATGGCTCCATGCCCTCATCTCTCTTCATATGCACAAACGAATGCCCTTTCTCCACAAACGGCTTCATATATTTGGTGTCAAATATGCTTCCCGGCGCCCCGGCAACTATGGAACTTTCGAATACAAACGAATGATAACGGCACTCTCCCAGCGACAGCGCCCGGAAAGTGTGAAGTACACCACCGTTTATAAAACATCCCTCACCTGCATTCACAATGCATGAAATATCTCCAGTGACAACCTCCACCTGTCCGCTGAGCAAAACAAACACCTCCAGCTCGTCATGCCAGTGTGGCGGTATGCATCCAGATATAAACTGATGCATATCTGCGTCATACGCAGCAAAGTCAAATTGATGTATATCGTCCGCCCTGCTCTCCCTTCCATGTGTGTCGACCATGACCGTGGTCCTGTGTAGTATCATGCCTGGCTCCTCTCTATGTTTTCTCTACGTTTTCTCTATGTTCACCTGCAGACGAGCCAAACCGCCTGCTTATAACTGTTAAGAACCAATATATGTCGTTTTTGTTATATTATGGGCCGTATTTGTTACAGAATCAAGTCGTTTATTTCGCTATTATGTATACAGATTAAATCATAAGAATCAATAGATGGCGAACAAGGCAGAGCATTCTGGCTGTCTCCGCATCTCTGTCGCATTGTTTACAATACAAAATTTTAAAGGAGAGAAATTTTTATGAACGCTGCCTTAGATATTGGTAAACCCCAAAAAACAAAACGGAGCAAACGCACAACCGACATGACAACAGGAAGCCCGGCAAAGCTTTTGTTTTATTTTGCCATGCCTCTTTTTATCGGAAATATACTTCAGCAGTTTTACAATCTGGCTGACACCTCCCTGGCAGGACACCTTCTCGGAGATACCGCCCTTGCACAGATAGGTGCCACCGCCGCACTGTACAGCCTCATCACAAATGTAGCTTTCGGACTTAATAATGGCTTTGCTCTGTTCGTCAGCAGAAGCTTCGGTGCGGACAATAAAATTGAGATGAAACGCTCCGTGTGCTGGGCTGTCCTGTTGTCGGCCATATCTACAATACTACTCACCACATCATTTCTAGTCCTTAGACGGTCTCTGTTGACACTTCTTCAGGTGCCTGCTGATACTATGGATGGTGCACTGAGTTATCTTACTGTCATCCTCGCCGGAATACCTCTCACCATGGCTTATAATCTTGAATCAAGTCTTCTGAGATCCATCGGCAACAGTGTGACACCTCTTATCTTTCTCGTGTTCAGCAGCGTGCTCAACGTAATTCTGGACTACCTGTTCATGGGACCTTTCTCCATGGGCGTCCGTGGTGCTGCCATTGCCACCGTCACCTCCCAGGGAATAAGTGCTGTTCTTGGATTATTCTGTATCATTAAGGGATATCCGGAGCTTAGATTTGGAAAGCAGGATATGAAAGTTTCTATCCACTTTGTATTTGAAATGTTTTGGACAGGTCTCAGCATGGCTCTTATGAGTGCCATATATAATATAGGAAGTGTTATTCTTCAGGGAAGTATAAACGCACTCGGAAATGTCTACATCGCAGCCCAGGTGGGCGGCAGAAGGCTTGCCGAGTTCTTCTACACACCGGGAATTGCCCTTGGAACAAGTGCTGCCACATTTGCCAGCCAGAACTATGGTGCTCACAAAAATTCCAGAATCAAGAAAGGAATATTCGCCGCCATTACCATGTATGGAGTGTGGTGGGTGCTTGCTATGATCTGCACCTTCACCATTGCAAGATCTATTCTAGTGCTGATAACCGGAAGCTCAGACAATACAGTTATATCCAATGGTCTCATGTATCTCAGGATCAGCATACCGATGATACCGCCTATGGCGGTTCTCGTAATAGTACGAAATGCCCTTCAGGGAATGTGCCACTCAGTGGCGCCGCTGCTGTGCAGCGCACTGGAGATGATCGGCAAGATAATATTTGCAGTATTTCTCGTTCCAGTCTACGGCTACGTTGCCGTGTGCGTATGTGAACCGGTGACTTGGGTAGTATGTTTCCTGTTCATCATGGTAGCCGCACTGATATTCAGAGCAGACTTCAGGGATCCTGACATACTATGAAAACCTACGAAAACCACTCTCTAGGATAATATCCTGTTTTTGTATCTTTGAGTCCTATTATAACGTTAAAAAAGACGCCAGCCACCACCGTCAGCCGTTTCAGACATGACGATGGCGACCGGCGCCAATTCGAACAATAAAATTTGAACGATAAACTACCAATAACATTACTCAACTAATGTATTGTAGATAGTTATTTAAAAGTTAAAAACATCAAAGCTTGTACCTATATCTATTTGCTACTTCCTAACAAGATGGATCTGGTAAGCATTGTACTCGCCGAACTTGAGTGGTACAGGAAGTCCTATCTGGTCAAGTCCCTGTCCGCTGTACTCTGCGCCAGTCTCCTCGTCAACATATGTGGCATCCGCATCAAGTCCCTTTACTCTGACAAAAGGTACAGGGGCATTGCAGAAGCTCTCCACCGTCACGATATTGACAAGTGTCTCTGACTTATCCCTTGCTACAAATGACCATGCAGCTACGCCTTTGCTCTTGTCTGCATCCGTCAGTCTATAGTAGAGTCCGTTGTGAAGGAGATCCCAATACTTCTTGTAGTTTTCTACCTGAGCCTTGACCTCTTCCTTCTCCTCATCACTGACCTTGTTCAGATCAAGCTCATAGCCAAAGCTTCCCGCCATGGCAACGACAGCTCTTGTATTGAACGGAGTCGTCCTGCCTGTCTGGTGATTCGGAACCGCTGATACATGTGAGCCAACCACCGATATAGGATATCCAAATGAAGTTCCATACTGTATGTCAAGCCTGCAAATGGCATCCGTATCATCACTGCACCAGATCTGTGGTGTGTAATACATCATTCCGGCATCAAATCTTCCACCGCCACCGCTGCAGCCCTCGATGAACATCTTTGGATATCTTGCCTGAAGTCTCTCCATGAAATCATATACACCAAGTACATACTTGTAAAGGATCGTTCCATTGTTCTGGATTCCCTCTGTCATAGAGTATACATTTAGGATACTTCTGTTCATATCCATCTTTATATAATCAACATCTATCTTGTCAAGCACCGCTGTCAGCTGATTAAATATGCAGTTTACGACCTCTTTTCTTGAGAAGTCCAGATTCAGCTGGCTTCTTCCCATGACCGGCTTTCTTTCAGGTATCACAAATGCATAGTCAGGATGCTCCTTGAAAAGCTCGCTCTTCTCAGATACCATCTCCGGTTCGATCCAGATACCAAACTTCATGCCGAGAGCCTTCACTCTTTTCACAACATCAGCCATAGGACCGCCCATCTTATCCTCATTTACAAACCAGTCGCCAAGTCCTGACTTGTCGTCATCTCTCACACCGAACCAGCCGTCATCCAGGACAAGCATCTCAACGCCAAGCTCTGAAGCCTGCTTTGCTATATTTACGATGTCATCACCGTTGAAATCAAAGTATACTGCCTCCCAGCTGTTGATGAGTATAGGTCTCCTCTTTGTCTTGTACTCGCCACGGCAGATATTGTATCTCACAACGTCATGCATCTTATGTGACATGTCAGCAAATCCATCAGGCGAATAAACCATAACTACCTCAGGTGCCACAAACTCACTCTCAGGATAAAGCACATACTCAAACATCTCATCCTGAACACCCATGTTAAGTCTCACCTGATCTGTCTGATCCTTCTCAACCTCACAGCCAAAGCTTCCACTGTATAGAAGTGAGATTCCATAGCAGTCACCTGCATCCTCATTCGCATCCTTGCCTGCTATAACCACAAATGGACTGTGCTGATGGCTTGATGTACCCCTTGTGCTTCCGATCTTCTTCACACCATGATTTATAGCTTCTCTCTCATACATGCGCTCCATAGCATGTCTTCCATGGAAGTGGATGAGATCATAATCACCTGTCACAAAATCCAGGCTCACACTTGATGCCTTTGCCACAAATATATCCGCATCGCTTATATTTCTGACTATAGCTGATCTTGTGATCAGATCCTTATCCTCTATAATTCCATACAGGAGTTCAACCTCCACTCCCACCTGAGGATCCTGAAGAACGATCTTGAGTGTCTCGCCCTTCTCGCCATCATTTGTGTATGCTGCAGGAAGACCCTTGAGACTGTACTTTTTGTCCATAACCTCGTACGAAACATATCTGAGATCACAACCGTGGATTCCTTCTATATCCTTTACGTTGAATGCAGGTGTTCTGAAATCTCCGTTGCCGTAGCAGCTGTATTCCTGTGGAATATTGTCCAGAGAGAACTCTCTGCTCTCCTGTGCCTCGTAAGGATTGCCTGAAAATCCTCTATCGTAATGAGTTATGACATATGACATATCCCCATCCATTTCCTTGCCGTAATACAGATGAGCCAGATATCCATAATCAATCACCTTCATCTGATATGTAGTATTTTTGGTATTCAGTGTGAAAAGCTTTTTCTCTTCATTTATCAATATTGCCATGCCCAAGTCCTCCTTTTCGTGATCTCCAGTTTCTCTACAGCCAATTTTCATTTGACTGGTCTTTCTTCATAATTTATCTACAACCGGCTCCGCCGGAATGTATTCCTAGTTAAGTTTTAATTCGATTCCCTGCAATTTTTCATTTTGGGATTCCACACAAGCTTCTTAAAAGCTATTTTCCAAGTTCCACCATATAGTCCACAAATTTCTCCACATATCCATAATCTGCCGCATATGCTGACAATCCAATATATGCCTTGCCATCTGTGTACTCAGTAAGTCCTGCCGCCTTGTATCCTTCAGATACATCTATTCCGACAGGTATCTTCTTTCCGTCTTCATCCTCGTAATAAATTATCCTATCCTTATACTTATCATATATATCGCCTACCTTCTCATCCGACAGGTCTGCAAGTCTGCCGCTCTTCGCCAGACCTATGAGATTGTCATACTGGCACAAGACTGCCTGAGCAGTGTCCGCCTCAAGGTATGCCAGCACCTTCATATAGTAACTGTTCTTATAATCTGAGTTATTTGCCAGATTAAAAAATGCATTGTTGTCAAATGTAACCCTTCCCGGGAGATTTTCTTCCCCTACATACGACACAAACCCCTGTGTCAGCTTGCTGTTCCCTGAAACATCATCGTAGTTGTTCACAAGGACGACATCCAGTATCGGCTTGTCCTCCCTCGTTGCAAACACAACAGCAAAATACACTACAAGTCCCACGAGAACGACAGCACCGATTATCCAAAGCTTGTAATAATCCCAGATATATCCTATTTTTTTGCGTGTGGAGTCCATCTCTTTGATCTTCTGTTTTTCTTCTTCCGTGATTATCGGCTTTTTCATAGACGTCCTCCTTTTTTTTCTGTGTTGAGTGGACGCGTGAGAGGCGCTTCGCGCGGCGTCCACAGTATCGCAAGTGCTTCGCACTTACGATATATTTTGGAGTGGACGCATGAGAGGCGCTTCGCGCAGCGTCCACAGTATCGCAAGTGCTTCGCACTTACGATATATTTTGGAGTGGACGCATGAGAGGCGCTTCGCGCAGCGTCCACAGTATCGCAAGGGTGGCGTCAGTAACTGACGTCACCCTGTGGTCATATATAATATCTTCTTTAACTTTCTTTAGAGCTTTCCACCTGATGTTGCGATACCTTCTACGAACTGCTTCTGGAATATCAGGTATATAACGATCATTGGTATACATGATATAAGAGATGCAGCCATCAGCTGTGGATAGTTGGACTGATACTGTCCCTGCATTGTTGCAAGAGCTGCTGAGAGCGGCATCTTGTTTGCACTGCTGTTTACAACCAGTGGCCACATCAGATCCTTGAATGCGAACACTGCTGTGAATATACCGAGGGCAACCATCGATGATCTTGCAAGCGGAGCCATGACGAACACGAATGTCTTTGGAATGTTACATCCGTCAAGTCTCGCTGCCTCCTCGAGATCTCCAGGGAGTCCCATGTAAGCCTGCTTGAGCAGGAAAGTACCGAACGCTGTTACAATTCCCGGGAATACCAGAGCAAACATTGTATTTGTCATGCCCATCTTACTGATCATCAGGAACTGTGGGATGATGAATATCTGTGAAGGAATCATCATCTGGAAAAGTATCAGGGAGAACATAAAGTCTCTGCCCTTGAACTTAAGTCTTGCAAATGCATATCCTGCGAGTGTTGCTGTGAGACATGCACACACAACTCTGAAGAATATGAGCAGTAATGTGTTCTTGTAGAGAACAAGGAAGTTCATGTTATTCCAAACAGTAGTGAACGCGTCTGTACGCCACTGTGATGGGAATATTACGAATGGACTTACCGAAGTTGCCTCTGTTACTGTCTTAAATGCTGTGAGTGTCATCCATACAAATGGCACTATCATAATGATTGAGAATATGATCAGAATGAGGTGAATCAATAATCTCTGCATTCTTCTCTTAAACTGTACGCCTCTTGTCATATCGATTCCCCCTTCCTAGTTATAATGAACCCACTTCTTCTGACCGATCATCTGGAATACTGTAAGTACCATGATGACTGCGAGAAGAAGAACTACTATTGCTGATCCATAACCCTTGTTACCATTCTGGAACGAATACTGGTAGAACAGATATACGATGGACTCTGTCTTCTTGAGGGCCGGATTGGAAATATCCATTACCATGTATACAAGGTCGAATACCTGAAGTGCTCCGATTACTCTTGTTACGAGTACGAAGAATACTGTAGGAGAGAGAAGTGGAAGAGTAATCTTGAAGAAAGCTCTTACTCCTGATGCTCCGTCAATATCCGCTGCCTCGTAGTAATCCTTAGGTATCTCCTGAAGTCCTGCAAGGAACAGAACCATGTTGTAACCAATGATTGACCATACACCGATGATCGCAACTGAGATCCATGCGATCTTTGGATTGGATATCCACTCGATCTTTGTACCGAGGATGTGGTTTAACAGACCGAACTGTGAATTGTATAACCATCTCCATACCATGGCTACAGCTGCAGGTGCAACTACCATTGGCAGGAAGAATATTGCTCTGTATATTGTTCTTCCGTGCATCTTACGATTCAGGAATACCGCAAGTATAAGTGCGATGGCGATTGAGAATGGAACCTCAATGATCGCATACTTGAATGTATTGAGAAGTGACTGCCATACCTCAGGGTCAGCAAACATCTTCTTGTAATTTGCAAATCCTGCAAATGATGAATCTCCGAATGATCCAACCTTACAGAATGACTGATATATTGTCTGTACTATAGGCCATAAGTTAAGTACGATGATTCCTATCATTGTTGGGAGGATGAATGCCCAGCCCCATTTGCGCTGGTTTCTTTCCCATGTTGTTGACTTCTTTTTCTTGAACTCTTTATCTTCTGCTGCTGCCGGCTTAACTGTCTGTGTCTCTGTAGCCTGGATTATCTCAGCCGCTTTTTCTTCAACTTTCTTGTTGTTATCTGACATAAAATCCCTCCTCTTATTCATTTATATTGTAATTAACACCCCGCCTGTTTCTGGTAAGCAATGGGTAGGACCTCCATCCTACCCACTGTTATGTTATCTTATAAATGCTCTGTAGGATTACTTGTCTTCCTCATCAATGTACTGGTTCATCTGAACTGCGAAGTCCTTACATGACTGCTCCATCTTTGATGGATCTGCCCATGCATCTGCGAAGAAGGTCTGTGCTGCCTGTGACCATACTGTTGAATTGTATGTGTAAGGTCTGAGTACAAGCTCATTTGTTACGCCTGGAACTGTCGACTCCTTTGTGATATCAAGGTAAGCGTTGAGGTTGAACTTATCTGTACAGTTAACCCACTTGTCTGATGTGTTGTTATAAGCTGACATTGTTACACCGAGCTCAGCCTGCTTCTCCTGCATCTCCTTTGAACCGAACCACTCGATAAGCTTCCAGCAGTCATCTGGTCTCTTTGTGCCTGCTGATGCAGCCCATCCAAGTCCGTTACAGATAGAAGTTCTCATACCTGTTGTCTTGTCATATGGAAGAATTGCTACATCACAGTTCTCAACGAGATACTCGTTGTCAAGGAATCCTGCTGTCATCCATGAACCCTGTGTGATCATTGCTACTGTGCCTGACTGGAACATAACGTCTGTACCTGTCTCTGACATTGTTGTTGCTGGTGGGCAGCAATCCTTGAGGAGCTTTCCTACATAATCCATAGCCTTGATAGTGTTGGCATCATCATATCCTGACTTTGTGTGATCGTCATTTACGATGTAACCGCCCATTGAGTAAACCATGTTGTAGTAAGTATCCTGATCGTTTGATGTGTTCATACAGAAACCGTACTGTGAACCGTCATCCTTTGTGAGTTTCTTAGCTGCATCATAGAGATCATCCCATGTCCAGTTCTCATTTGGATACTCAAGTCCTGCATCATCGAACATCTTCTTGTTGTACCAGAGAGCGATTGTATCGTAATCCTTTGGTATTGCATAATATGAACCATCATATGTGTAGAGCTCTGTGATCTCTGACATGTAGTTGCTCATATCAACTTTGTCACTCTTTTCGATGTAGTCATCGAGCTTTAAGAGCTTGTTGTTCTTCATGTACATCTGTGAGTTGTTGGAGTGCATCCAGAATACATCCGGCATATCTCCACCTGATGCTCCAGCCTCAAGAAGTGTCCAGTATGAATCCCACTCCTTAACCTGTACATCAACCTTGATTCCTGTCTCTTCTGTGAAAAGATCACATATCTGCTGCAGACCCTTCTGCTGGTTGTTATCCCAGATAACTACCTCAAGTGCATCCTTGCTGCTGCCGCCCTTACTTCCATCGCCGCCGCCACATGCGCACAGTGAAAATGCTGTTGCTGCTGCAAGCCCTACTGCCACTGCTTTCTTCATTGTTCTTCTCATAAAACATTCCTCCTTTTTACATCACCGGCAGGATTTACGACACCCACATTCTCTTTCATACCCTGAATTCTGCGTCCTGTTCTGCCGGTTCGCCTTACGGCGTTCTGTGTGCTTCCTATGATTGAATTATAAAATTTTGGTGAAGATTTTTACATGGAAAAATGTCAAAATGTCATGGGTTTTTGTCACAAATGTATATTTTTAAGTAGTTAAGTTCGCTGTTTTTGTGCTATTTTATGGTAAAATGTAGAACACATATGGAAAATTGTAAAACATGCTATATTATGGCATGTATTTTTGTGCTATAGTTAACTTACATTATTCGGGCAGCTGATCATACGTATCAGCAAAAGTTATGTCTACTATCTACATTAATTAATATCAGGAGGAAACTTATGAACATTTTCAATAGCGATGGCTGGTTTGCCAGAATCTTTGGCACAATTGGCGACATTATAGTAGTGAACATTCTATTCATAATATGCAGCATTCCAATATTCACCATAGGTGCGTCAATGAGTGCCATGTACTACACATTACTTAAAAAACAGCGGACAGGTGAGACCGGAGGAATTATAAAACTATTCTTCAAGGGTTTTAAAGACAATTTCAAAAAATCCACCATAGCATGGCTCTTATTCATGCTGATAGCCTTTGTATTCTCACTGGACTTCAATCTCTTTGGCAAAGGTGGTCCTCAGGAAAACAAGCTCATGTATTACACCAGTGTGATCTTCTTCATATTGATATGCTTTATCGCCATCTATCTGTTCCCAGTGATAAGCGCATTTGAGAATACATTAAAGAACCTCATACTCCAGTCCATATATATGGCGGCAAAGAATTTTATATTCACCATTATTATAATGATACTTTACACACTGCCTGCATATTTCCTGCTGGCAAGCCCGCAGGTATTCATGGTGGGTATATTCATACTGATAGTATGTGGCTTTGGACTGATAGCTTATGTATCATCATTCATGTTCATAAAGGCATTTTCACCATACCTCGAGGATGTCACCAAGCAATACACAGATGACGATCCAGACTCATGGATGAGATCAAATGAAGTATCAGATGATCCCTCAGATGAATCAGACAGCAAAATCCTGCCAGATAAGTCATCTTCCGATCAGGTATCTTCCGGCCAGAAGGATTCCAGAAAGGTCACTAAAAAGCTGGAAGTCAGCAATTCCAATAAATAAGGACATAAAAACAGGATATACATCCCATGTCATCACATATACGACATATGGAATGTATATCCTGTTTTTTAGTATCATATCATTAGCGCTCTCTGGTAGCTATACTCTCATCTAAAGCTTAGATGCCTCATGGTCACCCTTGGCTTTGCCTGTCTCAAGCTCCACCTCTAGATTTCGAAATGATTTCGGGCTCATCCCGAACTTCTGCTTAAATGCCTTTGAGAATGAAAGCGAATCCTCATAACCACACTGGTATGCGATTATATTGATCTGTTCCTTTGAAGATCTAAGCAGACTTGTAGCTTTCTCCAATCGGAAATTAATCAGATATTCCTGTGGTGAGACACCCATCTCCTTCTTGAAGCTTCCTGTCAGATGACTTCTGCTTATTCCTATGAAATCAGCAATATCATCTATCTTGATCTTGTTCATATACTTCTCAGTGATGAAATCAACTGCCGCCTTGACGTATATCTTACTTGGATACTCTACATTGTCATTTTCCTGCTGACCAGATGTATTGTCCTCCATAATAGTAGCAAACAACATCATAAGCGCACTCTGTCTCTTGACCTCGTTTATACGTGTAATCTGCGAATACTCGAGCATATTGTTTATACATGTTGCACATGTATCCATCTGCTCGATCTTAATGATCGGAGAATCCTTCTTATAACCCATGGACTCTATGAAATCCTCTGCTCTGTATCCGTGGAATCCTACCCACATATAACTCCAAGGATCATCATCATCTGCCTTGTATATGGTTTCTTCTCCCGGTCTGATGATGAAAGCCTGTCCCGCCTCCAGCTCATAACTCTTGCCACCTATAGTGAATACTCCCTTGCCTTTTTTTACGATATGGATGACGTATGACTCCCTCACATATGGTCCGAACTTCCACCCCTTGATGCAATCCTCTCTGCCACAATAGTCCAGACTGATTGCGGTACCCCACATATAGGAGTTAGACAATTGGAGATCTTCCAGGCAAGCAAAACCAACACTGTCTGTTAAACCAACTTTTCTTACCATAACCCGTCCTTTCTTTACTACTTCTTTGCCACCCTGACTAAATACTTTTTTATTGTAGCACAATGTTTAATTAATGACAAAAACTTTTTACCATATACATAAAAAATGCACAATATAAGTGCGGGATTTTTATTAGTATCCCGCACTTTTATAATCTGTCCGCCCTGCTGAACAAGTGTCAGTAGGACTTCTTATTCTATGTATTTATGATAACCAGTCAAGGTATCCAAATACTTCTGCAGCATGCTTGAAGTAATACATTACCTGCTCTGCACATGCACCACTGTCAAATATCTTTTGTGCGATGTTGTCAAATACAGTGATAAGGAAGATCGATATAACAACAGCTGCTATGATTGCATATAATCTGTTGTTGTCATCAAGATCCAGACTCTCATATGCAGCATGGGCTGCAACAAGAATTCCACCGATACTTATCGCTGCAAAGAGAATATATGCAAATCCGCCTATGATTCCGCTGAGAAAACCGACCTTGTGAAGGATTCCTGAGATGATCTCAAATACGATTCCGACTACAACAGCAATCGTCTCATATACAGCAATCGTTCCTGACACATTTATCGCCTTGCCAAATGTCATTCCGCCCTTGAATATGATTCCGCCCGATATGAAAAGTCCTGCTGTTATGATGATGTTTGCAATTATCATAAATACCAGCATATAGAATCCTCTGCCGAGGGCTGGTCCAAAATCCATACCCATGATGAGAAGTCCTATAAGTGAAAATACAAAAGTAACAACTGCATTTACACCTATGAGTATTCCGCCTGAAACCATATTCTCACTCTCGACCATCTCGCCCGCCGTATCAGCAGGTGTCTTGAAAAGTCCAAGTACATTTTTAAGAATGCCGTTTATCATGTCATTTGCTGCTGACGATTTCTTAGCCTGCTGCTGGCCATACTGCTGATTCATCTGTGGCTGGCCATAACCCTGCTGACCATACATCTGCTGATTCATCTGTGGCTGGCCATAGCCCTGCTGACCGTACATCTGCTGGTTCATTTGTGGCTGACCATAGCCCTGCTGACCGTACATCTGCTGGTTCATCTGTCCCTGCCCATAGCCTTGCTGACCATACATCTGCTGGTTCATCTGTCCCTGACCGTAACCCTGCTGACCATACATCTGCTGATTCATCTGTGGCTGGCCATATGCACCTGTCTGTGCCTGGCTGTATGCACCTGTCTGCTGATTTGCCTGAGCCTGATCTGACGTTGGGCTTTCTCCCTGTGGCTGACCAAACTGCTGATCCTGATTTTCGTTCATTTGTTGATTTACCTCCAATTCCTTTTCCCTGTGATCTTTCATATATCAACTAGTATGATAACAAATCTCTTTAGTTTTGTCATCATATCTAATTCTTGTAATTTCCATCAAAATGATTTATTGCATTCTGGCTGTCATATATGGCATGATATGATAATGTTGTATAATCTATATATGAAGATTCCTTCATCTCGTCCTGTCCAATATTATTTGACCTCACAAGAGCAGACAGAACAATTCCTATCGTAAGAAATATTCCACATGCAACACCCACAGCAACAAACACAAATGTTAACGAACCCATGTTTTATCCTGCCTTTCCTTCACATATTCAATAGTTCCTGAACTTCTGAATCTGTGAATATCAATTCTCGACCTGTGAAGCTTATTGATAGCTCTCCAGAAATATAAGATACAGTTGACCACCAGAAACAAATACGCGCCAACAACATACATCAGAATTTCAGAACCAAACATCCAGATATCCATTATGAAATTCCCCATAAGTACTGAAAGCCATGTACAAAATATAACCATTATTGTCATGAGTATACCTATGGACGCTCCAACCTTAAATCTGTTTGATGGGACATTGCCCACAACTTTTCCAGTCTGACCATTTACTGCAACTGTATAAATTATCCCCTGATACTGAAATGTCATGAACCATACCGGAAACAACGCATATTCTATGTCTGACAATTCTATCTCTGTCTTTTCATCAGTGACATGATAATCTTTAAACCGTTTATCTCCAGAATCTCCAAGCATCTCATCACGAAGGGCTTTATCACTCTTCTCCTTTGCCACTGCCGCGATCACTTTTGCAGGGACATCATATCTGTCCGTATAAAACCCCGAAAGATATTCCGGCGAAAATGCCAGTACTCTGTCAATATCATACGGCTCAAGCCTTGATGATATGTTGTCATTCAATCTGCGTGATGCATCACCTGGTACCCTTGACACTATACATTCCGCATCCTTCATACAATTATGTATTATTCTCTCTGTATCGTTTTTCCGGGAATTCTGGGTTACCGAATCTAACCATTTGCTATCGCCGCCAGTGCGCACTTCCCTTTTGTTTTCAGTGAATATATATTTGATTTTCTTTTTTACGTGATATGATACGAGCCAGTGAGGTACATATATTCCTCGTATCTTGTCTATCTGAAAATGCTTTATCTCGTCCGGAACGAACCATCCTTTACAAAACCTGTCACGAATCAGTTGTTCCGCTCTCTTCTGTGATATTGAAAATGGAATTATAAGATCCGGCTCCAGCTCCTTATCCAGTCTGTCCACCAATATCATCGGCTGTCCACAGTAGGCACAGAAGCTTGACGTCTCCGTGGCTTTCACCATGAGTTTCGCTCCACATGACGTACATTCATACAGATTCATCTCCATATACTTTGGAGAATCCTCATCATTTCCAAGGTTTATCTCATCCATGGTGTATATGTCATCCGGACTGTCCGTGATATATCTCTTTATCCTGGCAATCTTTCTCATGGATTTGTAGCTCCGCTTGTCTACCAGCTCGCCATCTTCATTTTCGATCATAGCAGAGTTTTTTGTCCCCCATGAAGCCGCCCCAAACTGATTGCCACATTGCTTGCATTCCAGCTGTCCCGTCTCCGGGTTGAGAACAGTCGAGCCTCCACACGTTGGACATTTTAATGTAAAACTGCCCATCTTACTTTCCCCCGTTCACTTTTTTTCCCCTATAAACATTAAGTTACCATGTTTCCTGTTAAATATAAAGTACTGATAATTCTACCATACCCCGGTAAAACGTATGTAAATCCAGCCTAAATATTTATCAATTTATTTTGTCCACTCCGTCTTTATTCGTGTCAGATATTATATAATGAGGTCTGTTCTTGACCTCAACATACGTTTTTGCAATATATTTGCCCATCATTCCTATGCACAGGAACTGCAATCCCGATACGAATAAAATAATGCAGACGAGAGAAGGCCATCCCGCAACAGGATCTCCCCATACAAGCTTTCTTATAAAGAAGAAAAGCAGCATGGCAAATGAAAGAACTGTGCAAAATGTTCCAAAACCTGACGCGATCATCATAGGTGCCTCGGAGAAATTGATTATACCGTCTATGGCATACCTGAACAACTTCCAGAAGCTCCACTTTGTCTCTCCGGCAACTCTCTCAACATTCTCATACTCAAGCCACTTTGTCTTATATCCGATCCACCCAAAGATTCCCTTTGAAAATCTGTTGTACTCGCACATCGACACTATGGCATCCTTCATCTCCGACTTCATGAGTCTGAAGTCCCTGGCTCCATCCACCACATCAGCATCCGATATCCTGTTTATAAGCTTGTAAAATCTTCTGGCAAACCATGATCTGATCTTTGGCTCACCCTTTCTCGTCACCCTTCTGGTGGCTACACTGTCATATTCGCCCTGTTCCAGAATCTCAAGCATTTCCGGAAGAAGTGATGGCGGATCCTGCATGTCCGCATCCATAACCGCCACATAATCACCTGATGTATTGCAAAATCCTGCATACATTGCTGATTCTTTTCCAAAGTTTCTGGAAAACGATATGTATTTGAAATACTCATATTCTGATGACACATCCTTCATGACCTTCAAAGTACCATCTGAAGAACCATCATTTACCATGAGGACCTCAAACTCATACGATTCGAGTCCCTGTACCACCTTATCAAGTTCTGCAGCAAATATCGGCAGTGCCTCCTCTTCATTGTAACAGGGAACAATCAAACTCACCTTTTTCATCATTACATCTCCTGTAAACATCTATTTTGTCGTCATGCGGAATATCTTTATTCCCGCATAATCATACGTTTTCTCTACATTTTTATACTTTGTGGTCTTTCTTATCTTCTTGATGTCCTTTTGTATCTCCGTTTTGTCAAACCGTGGATCATTTATAACTGCCATATACAGCTCATCACCACAATCGGCTGTCAAATCTGAAAGCTTGCCTAGATCATCCTCGTACACATACCTGCACCTGTCCATCACAGAAAATGCATTTATGCCGGCATATATGTTGTTCCATTTTCCATCGCCATGACAGACTATGATACAATCCTTTCCCGCCATCTGCTCAACCGCTTCTTTTCTCTCAGGATATGTTACATACTGCCAATCCACGCCATTTACCTTTATACTTCCGGCACAAAGTATAAGACATACTACTCCGATTATCACATTGTAGTTGACAGGTGCAACCACCGCGAGGAGCTTTGCCATGCCCCATACCATAAATATCGCAAATACTGGGAGTGCCGAGTATATGTATCTTGCGTTTACAAGCTCAGATCCTTGTATTCCCACAAATGCTAGAATGGCATCTGCTATCACCACCGCTGCAAATAACAACGCATTTGCGGACAATGTTCCTGTGTATTTTCCATTCACATCAATCCTGTTTACATCTACAGAATACTTTATCGAGTGTTCTTCTCTCTTCAGACTTATATGTATTATAACAAACTTTGAAACTATGTACACAATTATGAGCGCTATAACGATAAGCAGAATAACAGGAAGCAGTCCGGCAAAATATGCCTTATTTACATAACCTATGTATGATATGAATTTTCTGGTTGAAAATCCTGTAAGATTCTTTGTTGCATAGTCACCCCTGTATCCAAATATATGTGCGATTGTTGCCGGAAATACCGCTATGGCACACACAAGCCCTGCCACAAGACTGAATCCATATGCAAACATTTCCTTAACTCTCTTTACTGACAGGAGATAGATACATACGCAAAGTCCAAGTCCAGCCACGAAAAAGTAAAAATAATAGTGGGTAAGTCCGCCCAGGAACACTGTAAATGCCAGCATTATAAAGTAAGGCACCGTCATCTTTTTCTTGTGCTTCAATATATATATGTGTGCCGCCACAAACAGTAGGACCTCAAATGTCTGTAGAAGATACATTCTTATGAGCATGCAATTGCTGATGCCGACTGAAGATATTCCCCACAAAACGGTTGCCGCAAGTCCGCGCCACCTGCTTTCTAGAAGATTTGCCGCCACATACATGAGAACTATATCCACAAATGCAAGAATTATAAGATTTAGTACTATTCCCGGAATTGCCGAGTATCCAGCTTCCTTGAAAAATCTGCACACTGTATGGAGCAGCATATAGTAAAGAGGTGGATGAACATCCCTCTCCTGGTTCACGTAAGCCGCTTTATAATTAAATGCCTCATCGCAATAATTCATATAATCTGAGAAATAACTTCCACTCACCCAATTGTCAAGCGGTTCATCATTCTCTCCCGGATGAAGAAATGTGTACTCATTGCTGTTTGCAAGTCCGTAACTGTATACCTCATCACAGAACAGGTAATCCCTCTTCATCCCGTAATGAATACACAAAAAATACTGGATTGCCAGAAACAACACACAGATTATCCAGAATGCCCTGTTGGATTTCAATTTGTTCACTACCCCTGTTTTTGTTTTCATATAAATTTTTTCTCCTCTTCATCTCGTCAATAAAGACATTATTGCTCATTTTCTCATTTTCTTTAAAGACCATGTTACTAACATTTTCTCAAAGTGTACAATTAATTATCTGTAACATTTATTAGTCTATGAGTCTCTCAGATTAAAAAAGACATGCAGATCCTTTTATGTGGATCTGCATGTCTGTTCTGCATTGTGAACTTCTCTAAATATGTTACATATTGCCTGTATCTGTGATTACTTCTGCTTACTTCTCAAGTATGTCATAAATGAGATCCATGACCTTGTCACCAAATGCTGCTGACTCCTTCTGTGCCTCATCGTATGATGAACCCTTGATTCCGTAGTAGAATTTGATCTTTGGCTCAGTTCCTGAAGGTCTTACTGCAAGCCATGCATCGTTCTCAAGCTCGTAGTAGAGTACGTTTGCATTTGGGAAACCGGTAGGCTTGACCTCACCTGTCTCGATGTTTCTTATATACTCAAGACGATAGTCGCGAACAACCTTTGTCTTGTAGCCTGCAACCTGCTCAGGTACATTTGCACGGAGGATATTCATGATGTGTCCGATCTTCTTTGATCCCTCAACACCCTTGAGTGTCACGGTCTTGATGTCGTCAACATAATATCCGTACTTCTCGTACATATCCATCATCGCATCCCAAAGAGTCTTGCCCTGACCTCTGTAGTAAGCTGCTGCCTCGCAGAGAGCCATAGTTGCAACAACTGCGTCCTTGTCTCTTGCATGTGTTCCGATCAGGCATCCGTAGCTCTCCTCAAATCCGAAGAGGTATGTTCCCTTGCCTGTCTGCTCAAATCTGAGAATCTCACGTCCGATGTTCTTGAAACCTGTGAAACACTCGATGAGATCTGTTCCATAATACTTTGCTATAGCATCTACCATGTTGGTAGTAACGATAGTCTTGACGATTGCTCCGTCTGCTGGAAGGCTGCCATTCTTCTCCTTCATCTGGCTTACCTCATACTCGCAGAGTAAGCTTCCTGACATATTTCCTGTGAACACCTTGTACTCACCTGTCTTGGAATCCTTTGCGTAGCATCCGAGTCTGTCGGCATCTGGGTCTGTTGCAAGAACGAGATCTGCATCGACCTCCTTTGCCAGCTTGAGTGCAAGTGTAAATGCTTCCTTTGCCTCTGGGTTTGGATACTCAACAGTTGGGAACTCTCCATCCGGAAGCTCCTGCTCTGGTACCACATATACATTCTCGAAACCGATCTCCTTGAGGATTCTTCTTACAGGGATGTTACCTGTTCCGTGAAGTGGTGTGTACACGATCTTGAGATCCTTGCCATACTTGTCAATTGCATCCTGATTAAGGATGAGCTTCTTGAGCTCGCCCATGTATGCGTCATCAACCTCTGAACCGATAGTTACAAGGAGCCCCTTCTTCTTTGCCTCTACCATGTCCATAGTCTTTGTATCTGCGAAATCTGTGATGGCCTTTACCTCGGCCATGATTCCCTGGTCATGAGGTGGTGTGATCTGTGCGCCATCCTCCCAGTATACCTTATATCCGTTATACTCTGGTGGGTTGTGTGATGCTGTTACATTGATACCAGCTACACAGTCCAGATATCTAACTGCAAATGAAAGCTCAGGTGTTGGTCTGAGTGACTCAAATCTGTAAGCCTTTATGCCATTTGCTGCCAGGCAGAGCGCTGCCTCCATAGAGAACTCAGGTGACATTCTTCTTGAATCATAAGCTATTGCCACACCTTTGTCCTGCTTGCCCGCCTTGATGATGTAGTTTGCAAGTCCCTGTGTAGCCTTGCGCACTACATATATGTTCATTCTGTTAGTACCAGCTCCGATGATGCCTCGAAGTCCGGCTGTTCCAAATACAAGATCACAATAGAATCTTTCTTCTATCTCTTTCTCGTCGTCCTTGATCGCTAAGAGCTCATCCTTTGTTTCCTGACCAAATAAAGGATTGTTCACCCACTGCTCATACACGTCCTTGTAATTATAATCACTCATCATTTTGCCTCCTGTGAAATCTATTGCTTTATGTTACCCATAGAGCATCCTACAAATGGAAAACACACACGAAAAAACCATCTGTAAAATACATCACAATTCAGTATCACGTGTCTAACTCAATTATTATCCACGCCCCAACATTATACTCTTAATTTGTCAGCTTGTGAAGTCCATAGGTATCGTTAATTTCGCTCAAAATTTTGAGCTTTTCTTGGTCATCTTCGATAACTTTTTGGAGTTTTTCCATCAAAACCGGGGATATATAGCTCTTTCGGCTGTTCATATAGCGGTTGCTTATCTTCCAGAACTTCTCAGGAAAACTGTACATAAGGTATATAAATTCATAGTCTTCCTTATCCAGATGCCTTATCTGGCTGTACGCACTCAATATATCCCGCGCCATCTCTATGTCGTACCTGTTCTTCTCCATCGCCTTTCTCATAAATTGGTAAAGATCAACAAGCTGATATCCCACATGGAATCTGTCAAAATTGGTTGTTGCTATGTATCCGTCACAAAACATCACACTGTGATAGTTATAAGATCCGTGACAATATCCTATCCACTTTTCGTTGCATTTGAAGTTCTCCTCAAACAGTTTGAGACATCTGTCTGCCTGCCCATAAAAATAATCAAACGCCCTTATATACTGGATCTCAAAATCATTCTTTTTATTTCTTCTGCTGACAAAATTGCGGATTCTACGCAGCTCTCTCAATTTTCTGTCGAGATTGCCCGGCATTTTATCATATTCACGGCTTCCCTCATCCTCATAGAGTTCCCTGCCGGCTTTATGAAACTGTGCCAGATTGATGACTGCCTTCTCCAAATCCCTGATATTGGATGCACTGCATTCCCTCCCCTGAAAATATTCCCGACATACAAATGGATTGCCATACCTGTCACATGTCACAAGCTCCTCATCGCTGTTCGGAACCACCCTGTCTATATAGCAGAATCCCTTTTCATATATACTATCCTTGAACTGTTTCTCCTGCAAAAGCCTCTCGTCCGTTCCATTTAGAGCCGACACCTGCCGTATGCCCTTGTCCGTCATCAGAATAATAGCACCTCTGCCTCTGCCTATCCCCTGCACCTCCATGTCATATGCCTCATACACTTCACCCATTTTTTCAGCCAAATGAAAACCCCCTCCTACAACTGTCGCTCGGGGGTATCTGTGAAGTGTGTATCTATCTGACTTACCTAATCATGAGCGCTCTCGCTCGATGAATCCTGCAACGGCACTAGCACTCGCTCCGCATCGCTGAGTGCCAGCGGATTCATATGTCCTGATTATGGTAATGTCAGATAATATACACACATCCACTTCACAGATAAGCCCTCGCTCACTTTATAGCAATAATAACCTGCTAAATTATTGTATGAGGGGCTGTTAAGATTCATTCTTAAGTTATTATATTTTACCGGATTTTTTTACGACTGTTATCGCATCATCCAATAATTCTTTTTTATATGATATAGGAAATACATACTCCTTACATCATTTTGACCTGTTCAATAAGGTATTCTCTGTCGTTCTTTTCAGGATCTTCTATAACCATATCCAACAGTTTCTGAAGTATCTCACCCATTTGAGGTCCCGGTTTTATTCCAAGCTTTATCAGATCTCCTCCATTTATCTTGAGATCTTTGATCCTGACACAGTCATCTGATGCCATGATCTCTTCATATTTCTTCTCAAGTGCTGCAAGCTGGCTCTGTCTCTCCTCCAGATTGTAATCACTCTGGGCTGCCATGTCGGCTTTTTTTATCTCGATTATATATGGGAAGAAATCTTTTCCGACTTCTCCCAAAAGCTTTCTTATACTGCCCTTTTTCGGAACACTTCCCATTCCATAATCATGCCATCTGACCAGAGTACACACATCTTTGATAGTGTTGTTGTCAAACTTGAGTCTTCGCAGAATGCTTTCCGCTATAGGCACACCCTTCTCGGGATGATCAAAGAAATGATCTATGCCATTCTCATCAACCGTGTGTGTTGCCGGCTTACCGACATCGTGGAGAAGTGCTGCCCACCTCATGGTCACATCCGGTCTGATATTCTTGACCACCTCTATGGAATGTACTCCCACGTTGTATCTATGATACGGATTGTTCTGCGGCTGCTCCATCATCTTGTCAAACTCCGGAAGGATATATGAAGTTATGCCTGTGACATACGCCTCAAGAAGCTTGTCCGGATGGTCTGATACTAGGAGCTTTGTGAGTTCCACCCTGATCCTCTCCGCACTTATATTTTTCAGATACTGTGCTTGAATTATCATGGCTTTTCTCGTATCTCTCTCTATGTCAAATCCAAGCTGTCCGGCAAATCTTATCGCCCTGAGTATTCTGAGTGCATCCTCGTCAAATCTGTCCCTTGCCACACCGACGGCTCTTATAACCTTGTCATTCAGATCCTGTACTCCGCCGAACATGTCTATGATTCCCTTGCTGTGACTGTACGCCATGGCATTTATCGTGAAGTCTCTTCTCTTGAGATCCTCCTCAAGACTTGCCGTGAACTCAACCTGGTCAGGTCTCCTGTGGTCACTGTACTCTCCATCTATCCTGTATGTCGTGACCTCATAGCCTTCCTTGCCCATCATTACCGTTACGGTTCCATGCTCTATTCCCGTATCTATGGTACGCCTGAATATCTCCTTCACCTGCTCTGGTCTGGCAGATGTGGTGATATCCCAGTCCCCCGGCAACCTTCCAAGTATGCTATCTCTCACGCAGCCGCCGACTATATAAGCCTCATAGCCTGCTGCCTCAAGACCCTCTATTACCCTATTTGCTCCCTCTGGAATGTCTATTCTCATATATCTTCTCTCCGCATCTTCGTCTCATGATTTTCCAATTGGTTGAATATCCCTAAAATAATAACTTCTCCAGCAAGATGCTGAAGAAGTTATTATGCATGATCATTATTTATATTTTAATATGCACGTCCGAAGTATACCATCTTCTTTGCTGGCTTTCCGCAGTGTACGCATACATCTGAGAGATGCTCCTGCGCAAATGGCATACATCTTGTGGATGCTCCTGTCTCGTCCTTGATTGCCTCCTCACAAGCTGTCTCACCGCACCACATAGCCTTCACAAAGCCCTGCTCGTTGTCGATGATATTCTTGAACTCATCCCAGTTAAGAGCTGCATGTGTATGTGAATCTCTGTGAGCCTTTGCTCTCTCAAACATATCCTTCTGGATAGTCTCAAGAAGCTCTCCTACCTTTGCATCTATCTCATCAAGTGATACTGTGATCTTCTCTCTTGTATCACGGCGTACCAGAACTGCCTGATTTGCCTCGATATCCTTTGGTCCGATCTCAACTCTGATAGGAATACCTCTCATCTCCTGCTCTGAGAACTTCCAGCCTGGGCTCTTATCGCTGTCATCAACCTTTACTCTGAATGCGCCAAGCTTCTCGCGGAGCTCTGCTGCCTTCTCAAGCACTCCTGCCTTCTTCTGCATAATAGGAATGATCATAACCTGAGTTGGCGCAACCTTTGGAGGAAGTACAAGACCTGAATTGTCTCCGTGAACCATGATGATGGCTCCGATAAGTCTTGTTGTCATACCCCATGATGTCTGGTGAACATACTTGAGCTTGTTGTCCTTGTCTGTAAACTGTATACCAAACGCCTTGGCAAATCCATCTCCAAAGTTATGGCTTGTTCCTGACTGAAGTGCCTTGCCGTCGTGCATAAGTGCCTCTATTGTGTATGTTGCCTCTGCTCCGGCAAACTTTTCCTTCTCTGTCTTCTGTCCACGGATAACCGGCATAGCAAGTACATCCTCACAGAAATCAGCGTACAGATTCAGCATCTGTATTGTTCTTGCCTCAGCCTCCTCTGCTGTTGCATGAGCAGTGTGTCCCTCCTGCCACAGAAATTCTCTTGAACGAAGGAAAGGTCTTGTCTCCTTCTCCCAACGCATAACTGAACACCACTGATTATATACCTTTGGCAGATCACGATATGACTGGATATCATTCTTGTAGAAATCGCAGAACAGAGTCTCTGATGTAGGTCTTACACACATACGCTCTGTAAGAGGATTGAGTCCACCATATGTAACCCATGCTACCTCCGGTGCAAATCCCTCAACGTGATCCTTCTCCTTCTCAAGAAGGCTCTCTGGAATAAGCATTGGCATGTACACATTCTCCACACCTGTAGCCTTGAATCTCTCATCAAGCTGCTTCTGTATAAGCTCCCAGATTGCATATCCTGCGGGCTTGATAGCCATACATCCCTTCACGTTAGTATACGCGATAAGTCCTGCCTTGAGGACAACGTCTGTATACCACTGTGCAAAATCTTCATCCATGGAAGTAATAGCTTCAACCATCTTCTTATCGTTTGCCATCTTATTTATCTCCTTATTCTAAAACATTCTATATCTGCTGCTGCAATCTCTTAGCCGCAACTCAATTAATTTAGAATTGTCACTATCATTCATTTTTGTCTGAACTACTTAATTGCATACACTCTTTAATCTACATAATTTCAAGGCGGATGTCAACACGTAACATGTCGACATCCGCCCTATGAATTTCTTTTTCTTAGAACTCATCCAGATCCAGTATCGCAAATGCGCCGCCCTCCGGCTCATGCTTGAACACCATGTGCTCACCTGTGGTCGGATGGTCGAATTCCAATCTTGATGCATGAAGTCCAATTTCTTTATATTTTTTCTTCGTCTTCTGGAACTTTGGATTGTACTTCGTGTCACCCCATATGCCGCATTTTCTCTTTGCAAACTGCGCCCTGATCTGGTGGTGTCTTCCTGTTATAAGCTCCACAAGAACATATGAGAGTACCCCTTCATCCGTGTCCATAACATCCAGCACCTCATATTCTAGCTCTGAATACTTTGCCCCTGGTGTATCCTTGTCCACGGTCTTCGTCACGTTGTCCTTTGTGTCATGGAGCAGGTAATCCTTCAGCACACCCTGGTCATTTGGAAGCTCTCCTGTGAGTATCGCCTGATAATACTTGAGCATGGTGCCATCCTCACTCTGCTTTGAGAGAGCTGCTGCCGCCTCAGGCGTCTTTGCGAATACCATAACTCCTCCGACAGGTCTGTCCAGCCTGTGTATAGGAACAAGATATGGCTCTTCTTTTCTGTTTTCTCTCTCATATATTCTAAGCTTGAGCATGCTCACCATGCTCTCGGAATTTGTCTTGTCCGGCTGTGTCGGCACACCACACGGTTTCACAGCCACAATGATATCACTGTCCTCATGTAAAATGTTTAATTTCATTTGTTTACTCCTCATTCGCCGTCTGGGGCTTTCTTATCACATTCTGAATCTGTAGCCAACACCCCATACAGTCTCTATATACTGTGGATTTGAGGTATCGAACTCGATCTTCTCCCTTATCTTCTTGATATGAACAGTAACCGTTGCTATATCGCCTATACTGTCCATATTCCAGATCTTGCTGAACAGCTCATCCTTGGAGAATACCTTATTTGGGTTGCTGGCAAGGAAACACAGTATGTCAAATTCCTTATTTGTAAATACCTTCTCCTCGTTGTCTACATATACTCTTCTGTCTGTCTTGTCTATCTTCAGTCCTCTGATCTCGATGACATCATTCTTGAGAGCTGTTGATCCAACCAATCTCTCATATCTTGATATATGAGCTTTCACTCTTGCCACCAGCTCGCTTGGACTGAATGGTTTCGTCACATAGTCGTCAACACCCAGACCAAGGCCTCTGATCTTGTCTATATCATTCTTCTTTGCTGTCACCATTATGATTGGTATATCCTTCTTCTCCCTGATCTGACGGCATATCTCAAATCCATCCATATCAGGAAGCATAAGGTCAAGCAGTATAAGACTGTACTCCTCACTCAAAGCCTTCTCCAGTCCATTAATTCCATTCGGTTCTATCTCAACCTCAAAATCATTAAGCTCTAAGTAATCTCTCTCAAGTTCCGCAATACTGAGCTCATCTTCAATTATCAATATTTTGCTCATCTGTATCTCTCCTTTTCTTTAGTGGATTTATAATCTGCAATGTACTTTTTCGCTGTGTATCTTTCTTCTGGTTGTCCCTACGCTGGCCATCCTTCTTCTGTATGTCTTTCTGGCTGTTTTCTGCGGACTCTTCATCGCCATCTGCTTGTGCTCCATTGCCAACATCCTTCGGGATATATTTCTTCAGCGTAAACACTATAGTCGTTCCTTTTCCTATCTGGCTGGTCGCATATATATTTCCACCGTGTTCTTCCACTATCTTCTTACAAATAGCAAGTCCCAGACCGCTTCCTCCCCGGGACTGTCTCGCACTGTCTGCCCTGTACATTCTGTCAAATATATGAGGGAGACTATCCGTATCAATTCCCCTGCCGTTGTCATTGATGGCAATCTTTACCTCAGCATCATTGTCATATATGCTGATATCAACCTGTCCATATTCCTTATCCATATATTTTATAGAATTTGTTACGATATTATTGATAACACGCTTTAGCTGATCCGGATCAACTATTACCATTACATCATCATCACAATAATTCCTGTATGTCAGAGTCATATTCTTGGACATAAGTGTTGCGTGCACTTCCTCCATACAGTCATTGAAATAATCCTTCACCGATACTCTGTGGAACTCATACGGTATCGCATTGTTGTTGATATTCGTGTAGAGCGACAGCTCATTTATCAGACTGTCCATCTCATTTGCTTTGCTGTATATCATCTTTAGGTATCTGTCACGCTTCTCAGGTGTATCTGCCACACCATCCATAATTCCTTCAACATAACCCTTTATAGTGGTTATAGGGGTTCTAAGGTCATGGGATATATTGCTTATGAGCTGTCTGTTCTCCTCCTCATAATGCATCTTAGCTTTTGCAAAGTCACTCATTCTCTGACGCATATTCTCAAATGATTCACAGAGCTCGCCGACCTCATCTTCCCTGTTTTTACATATCTCTATTTTCTCATCAAGATTACCGGACCCCATTTTCTCTGCAGCCTGTTTGAGTTTTACAAGAGGATTTACAAACTGCTGATATATAAGTAATGCTACTAGTCCACTGAGTATAAACATGATGACGACCATAAGAATTATGTAGCCAAACATCGTTCCTCTGAATCTGTCCATATAATTACCATAATATGTGAGCATATACAAATCAACACTCTGCCCCTGATATACATAAGATATCTGGTTACAGAGATACATGGATGGCTGCGTCATCAGATACTCCTGAACCTTGATCTGATTTTCCCCTCCGACATCTGTATCCTCGTCTATAGTACTTATATTTGTGCTGCTGTCGTTAAATTTCAACTGATTTTTCAGCGCATCAGAAAATGTATCAACCCCCACAAATGTGTACTCGTCATCCACCTTCATGATCACATATGTGTTGTTTGCAGATGTCCTTTCATTGAGATCAGCGGCATTCTTCTTGTCAAGGTAATAACCTGGATTGCTCTTTACCTTATTTATAATACTCTCTCTCTCTGCCGATATTGCCTTGTATACATCATTCACCGGATCATTCTGGCTATATAAAAGCTGCAGGGAATGATTACTGCCATACGTTCCCGTTATAAAATATTTTCCTATAATACATGTTCCTATTACCATAGATACCAATGCGGTAAGCCACACTACTATGATCATTATCTTTACTTTTTTTGTGATGTTCATCTTATATCAACTCCCACGGTTACTATAACATGAAATCACCCTGACAGTGTATGAAGTTTTTATAAACAACTACCCTTATATGTTTAATAATATGTTTAATGATCTTTTTCACTATTTATTTTTCTTTCTGAACAGTCCTCTTCTTTTTCTGCCAGCCTCAGATGCTGCTATCTCTTGTCTGGTCTGCTGCAGTTCCCTGATCGTTGTGTCAAGCCTTCTGTATCTTGCCTCCTCCTGCTCCTCCTTTTCCTGTATAAGTACATCTATCTGTTTTATTACATCCTCCGTGACAGTCCCAGATACTGACTGAGTTATCATCTTTATATTGTTTTTTATGGAATTGCTCACTATCTTATCCATAATATTCTGAAACTGGGCCATCTTGAAATCAACTATTCTGGAATCAGTGCCTTCATCCCCGGAACCATATTTGCTGTCCCCACAATTGACTCTTATTGTGTCTATATTTTTTATATCTAACAGCTTGTCTTCATTCAATATCCTGTCTAATTCATCTGGATTTTCGTCAGCTTCATCATTTACACCATTGTCCACAGGCTTCACTGATTTTTTTTCATCCTTGCTCTCATCCAGCATATCATACATTTTGTGAACCATATCCTTTATAGCCTTGAGCTGTATTCCCTTATCCTTGAGTATCTTTACTCTTTGCAATATCTTGACATCCCGATCCTCATAACATCTATGACCCATCTCATTTCTTCTTATGTCTATCTCAAGTTCTTCCTCCCAGTACCTGAGTACATGAGTCTCAACCTCAACCATCGCCGCCGCTTCACTTATGCTGTAACTTTTTTCCGCCATTATGTATTTTCCTCCTTTACAGTACCAAACCAGGTTCCGTCTTACGCATCCAGCTTGTCCTGTTTTCAATTTTAAGGACTTTAATACACGCTCTCAATCCAATTCGTCTTCTATTTTATCTCACAAACAAACAATATACGGCTGGTTTTTCACTTATCTGATAAAATCTAATCCCAACATACAAAATTCCCCAGACACACCAATCCGACTAGGTTATGTCTGGGGAATTAATAATTTATTTTAGTTGTTTATCTTTGTAATAAGAAACTGTCCATCATCCATCAGTTTGAAATGAACATTCTTGTAATTTGTTCCGATGGTGTACTCCGTGCAATCATCAGATATTCTCATCTCGTCAAGTGCATTCTTGTCGCTCAGAGCCTTTATAAGTATATCTGTAAACATATCATCCTTGCTGAGATTTCTCAATTCATTTACATTTGCAACAGAATTGCCATTTCCAAGCTCCTGTGGATAATACATCATATCTTCCAGAGCCTCTATATCTTTATCACAAAATACCTTGATGATTTTCTCTGCAAATTGCTTTCCTTCATCAACTGTCTGATTTTTGACATCATCGCGTTCTTCATAGCGGCTCTCAAACGATATTTGTTTCACAATATCATTAACATCATCATCCGTAGCAGTGACATATATGTACAGAGAATAGTTGATCTTGCCATCACTCCAAAAAATTATTCTTCCAGGATCAAGTGTGTAAAGTGAAGCTCTATACCCGTTTATATCAGTGGCTATCAGATCTCCATTGCTGGTATCTTTCACTCCAGCAAGTTCATACTGACTGTATTTGCAAGATCCCCTCAGTTCTACCCGGACTCCTTTATATCTGAAGCTCACTATGGCAATTTCTCCAGATATAGTATACTTGACATCAGTAACTCCAGAATCATTTTTATTCACATCTATATACACGCCTATATGTGTGAAATCAGCAGCAGACTCAACAGTTCCATTCATTATTTTTTTTTGTGTTGTCTCTGTTCCATTATCTTTTTTTTCACAGGCGGACAGGACAAACAAGGAAGCCGCAGCCAAAATGAAAATGGCTATGATATATGTTTTTTTACTCATATTCGCTCTGTATTCCATAATTTTACCACGCTATTCCTTTATGACATCCACGTTCTTTACATTTATAAGCCATATTTGGATCTGTAGGATCCCATGTATGGCTAGAACTAAGCTTTACAAATGATGGTTTTGGGAAAGGACCATCAGCATTGCTCTCAAATATAGTAATTTTTGTTCCCAATGAACAATTGTCATATATCCACTTTGCATCGCCAGCTTTAAGTCTTATACATCCATGAGAACATGTAGTTCCAAGCTTATTGTATGCATCCACTGACAACGTATCTGCATCCACCTCATCGTAATATACTGAATGGAACAATATGCTTTCCTCGTAGGTTATCAGTGTATTCCACTGTCCATAACAATTGCCAACAAGTGACAGCCATCTCCATTTTGCTGGTATATAGAAGGTTCCTAGAGGTGTACTGTCTCCTCCTGAGCACACAAATGCTTTGACTGGAATCGTATATCCCTTATTGCCATCCTTTGCATATATCGTTACAACATTTGTAGTCTTATTCACCATGATCTCATATGAATCCTGTGGGCCTAAAATGGATTCAACATTTGTAAGTCTCTTTCCATTTTTTCCAAAGTAGAACTTGTATCCCTTTGCATATGTCCATCTGTTTTTGTACATACGGCCGTTAGTCTCACTAAAAAAGTAGAAATCATCGCCAATTTTCTTATATCCAGTTACAAGGCTTCCATTTGATTTCAGGTAATACTTATTGCCCTTCTTTGAAGTATACCATCCACTTCTTCTCACGACTTTTCCGTTCTCATCAAAGAGATACAGTCTACCGTATACTTTCTTGATACCAGTTGTCAGATATCCCTTTGAAGAAAAGTTGTACACCTCTCCATTTACACGTCTCACACCGATATAGGCTCTGCCATTGCCTCCAAAGTAATATTTCTTGCCTGATATTTTTAAAAATTTGTTTTTTGCCATTACTCCTTTGGCACCAAAGTAATAGTAATAATTACCTATCTTTCTGAGTCCTGTATATGCCTTACTGCTCGGTCCAAAATAATATTTATTGCCGTTTATGGTCTTCCAGGTATTTTTAACTATCTTAAAATTGCCATCAAAATAGAACGTATAACCGCTTATCCTGTTCAATCCCTTCACCGTACGTCCGTTGGAACCAAAATAATATCTGCCGGACTTTGACTGATACCACACATTCTTCTTCATGACACCTTTAGAATCAAAGTTATAGTAATAATTATCTATCTTTTTTATTCCCGTCACTGCCTTGTAATTAGACCCTATATAGTAATCATTTCCATTGTATGTAACAAACTTTCTTTTAACGGCATATCCATCGCCGTTAAAATACATGCTGTCAACCAGTCTGTTCACAACAGCCACACCTGTCTTCGTTGAAAAATACATATATCCGTTTGTCGTTTTTTTAAGTCCACCCTGAAGTACATTTGTATCAGGTGCAAAATAATATTTCTTTGATCCTATTGTCGTGACACCCACGGCGGCTTTCTTGCTGCTGAGAAAATAATATGTTTTATTATTTACAGATTTCCATCCACTGACCGCAGCTCCAGGAAAAGTCTTAGAGCTTGAATCAAAATAATACAGACTTTCATTTACCTTTTTTAATCCACCAGCCACTGATCCGTCGGAGGATAAATAATATGTATTTTTGTATATCTTACCATTGTTTTTCTCATTTATCTGAAGAAGCTGGCTTTTCAGTTTTTCACCTTCGCTATAATAAAATCTCTTTCCATCTTCATTATACCAGCCGTTTTTTTCTACAGGCTTATCAGAATCTGAAGATGATGCCACTGTATATTCCGCACTGTCTGTCTCTGCTGCATACACTGTATATCCTACTCTGCCGCTATGTTTCGAATTTGAACCTGTCATATCAACAGGACACATTGTCATCAACAATGCAGTTGCAGTAACAAGCGCTATTTCCCTGATTTTTCGCATACATTTCCTCCTCGTAGCAATTGTTATCCTCTTATTCTGCCAGATGTTTCTGATACATTCTCTTTGTCTGCTGACTTCGCACACCTATGCAGATTCCACATTCTATCATAGTAGTTATCAGTGCCGAACCTCCCGAACTTATAAATGGCAGTGAAACACCAGTGTTTGGAAAAAGATTTGTGGCTACGCATACATTAATGATTATCTGACATATAAAATGTACCATCGTTCCTATTACAAGAACACTTCCAAATACATTTGTTGACTCTTTTACTATCACGTATAACTGATATATGAGATATCCATACATAAGGAAGAGAAGTATTGCTCCAACCAATCCAAGTTCCTCACATACGATGGCAAATATCATATCGTTCTGAGCCTCTGGTATTTTCTCCAGCTTCTGGGTACCACTTCCAAGGCCTTTGCCGAGAAGTGATCCACTTCCTATTGCATAGAGCGACTGTTTAACCTGATAACCCTCGTCCAGCTCATACCTGTCTGTGTAAAGCCATCCAATAATTCTTCCAAAACGGAAGTTGTTATCATCATTTTTTAATTCATCCTGTGTTGGCAGATGTGTTACAACATAACCTATAAGTCCTGCAGCAACGAGCAGGAATAAAATCAGAACTACAAGATGAAGCTTCCAGTTCTTACTTGTTATAAAAGTACAGAGATAACATATACCCAAAACAACCAGGGCTGAACTCAGGTTATTCGATACCTTATAAAGGAACACTGCCTCGGCGCCAACTACCAGCCACAATATAATTATGGTTTTGAATTTGTCCATCTCACGCCATTTACTGCTTATATATGCCGCTATAAATATGATCATACATGTCTTTACAACATCAGCCACCTGAAACTGTGGCAATCCTGGAAATTTAAGCCATCTTGTAGCACCGTTTACCTCAATTCCCCACGATTTGTTCATAAGACACGCTGTAAGGATTACGGATATTCCATATGCCACCCAGGCAAGCTTTTTATACCATCCATATGGTACATATACACAAAAAAATACCAAAGCTATACCTATACCTATATATATAACATGCTCTCTGAAATTCTCCGACACTTCCTGAACTTTTGATGTACTTGCCACCATAATAAGTCCAAATGCTATCAGAAATGTCATAGCTATTATGATCTTGTACACTACACCTGAAGTGTATTTACCCTTTTCTGTGTTGTTTACTGCAGTTGTATCACTCATATCATATCTCCATATAATTCAGGTCTGTATGTATAATTTTCATTTATTATATCAGCCGTTATTCATTATCTTCTTCATAAATTTATACGCGCTGATTATATCTGTGTCAAATAAATCTATACTGTCACTGTACTCTGGCTTGTCTATGGAATCCGGATCACAGCCTATGTGAAGACTTCCCTCTCCATTTTCATTCCATTTAAAATCCAGACTGCTTCCTTTTTTGTTGCCGGATATCAATGCGGATTTCTTTATCCCTGCATTTCCGATCTTTAAGTTGATCTCTGCATTGTCGTCCAAAAACAAAACATCAAGACCACCTTCTATATTACCGGAAACACTCGCGGAGTCTATCTTCGCCCTATATGATACTCCTATTTCATCCCCATCCGTGACATCTTTCTTTGAAAAAACAAATGATCTCCCATCCTGTCCAGGAATATTTACCGACAGTTCATACGACTGAGCTATGTAGTCAGTTCCACTAAAACTGAGGTTCACGCTGACTTTTCTGTCCGATATATCATCTGCATACAATGTGACCAGTTCGCCAGATCTATTTATTGCAAAATAAAATGTTATGTTGTCTCCATCCAATATATCATCCACAAATTGTTTTATATCATGTACCATAACAGCAGCGTTGTCAATGGTTTCTAAGTCAGGCATATATTTGCTGAGTGAATCATAAACCTCCTGCAGATCAAGTTCATGAGTTCCAAAACAATCATCAAGATATTTATAAAAATCTTGAACATCAAACACCACTGAATAAACTTTACATTTCTGGGACTTGTCCCCAACCGTGATATCACGGCTGCCTTCATAGTCTCCCTGCATATCCAGAAAGTATTTTAATGTTTTTTCTATGACATCTGTCTTTATATTATTATCCTCTTTATAATTATTTGCAGCCAGTCTCATGCAATTCTCATAAGCACTTCCAAATGTATACACTGTCTCATTGTCAAGGCCAAGAACTGTTGTTATGGGGGAGTTGCTCATATTGGTTATCAGATTATCCGCGTATTTTATTCTTACCGCCATGTCATCTATATATATAAGAGAGGTTTTCTTGTTTACAAACAATTTAAAGCTCTTGTCATCTATGGATGTCTGTGCAAAAAATTTCTGATCTGCCGCAGATCTGAGAAGCTCTATCTGAACAGTTTTTCCATCGGTTTCATCACTTGTATCCTCAAATGAAAAATTTGTATTTCCCTTTATCATACGCTGACATATATCATAGGTGCCATATCTGCTGTTAAGATCGGATTTCTGAGACGAGCTTACAGTCTTCGTCATGGACTCCACAAGCTTCACCTGTGGTTTTCTAATAAAATGAAAGAGGATAATAGCAACAACAGCTGCCATCAGTACGATGACAGCCGCTACCACCCTTATTAATTTTTTTATAATTTTTTTACTGTTTTTTGTACACATACGCATCATGATTCTCATTCAGCCAGTCTATCGCTTCACACAAACCCTCTTCAGAAAAATCAAATTGCTTTGATCCTTTTTTCTCATCTGAGGTAACCTCAAAGCAGAACGGCTCCGGCCATATAAATGCTGTCAGGACTGTTTTTGTTTCTGTTTCGCCATCTTCATCCTGATTCTCACTATCTCTTTCAACCGGAACTGTATCCTTCTGTATCATGTACCGTATTCCCTTATCACTGCCCTTGAAAGGCCTTGATTTGTAAAATTCCAGTGCAAGAAGTTCAGGTCTCTTTATCATTTTTTCACCTACTTTACAGTAAAAGGATAAACCTCAATTATTTTATCTGTATTATCATTTACAAGATAAAGATATGTTACACCCTTTGGTATTCCATCTCCATTTATCTTGACCCATGAAGACCATCCATCTACAACATTATCTGAAAAACTTATACTGTCAGATTTATTTCCATCTGAATATACTACATATCCACTTATTTTCATTGAATCATCACCTGAAAAACTAAATGAAGTGTGTATATATATATCAGATCCAGCCTTTGCTGTTATAGTGTTAGACTTCTTCTCCATATCCTTTTCGCTACTGTTTACAAATGACTCTATATTCCACTTCACAAGCTCCAAAAATACCTTCTGAGCCTTTTCATTGCCTGCATATCTGAGTTGTCCTATATATGTCATTGTCGTCTCATTTGAAGCGTTTTTATTTGCACTTATATATGCAAGCTTTGCCTTGACTATTTTTTCTGACACATCGGTTTTCTGAACCTTTTCATAATACTCGACTGAACTCTTATAATTCTTGTTTTTATACTCCTGACTTGCCAGACCTATATAACATTTGTCTTTCTCTTTAATACACTTCTTATAACTTGAATCTACCTTTTCATAGCTTTTGAGTGCATTCTTGTAATCCTTTTCTTTGTAGTACTCGCCCGCTTTCTGATATATACACTCACTTGCCTTTTTCTTATAGTCGTCATACTCTGACTTTGTATACATATCATATGCCTCGTCATACTTTCCTGCCTTTAAGAGCTCGGATCCCTTGTTATAGTAACACTGGGCAAGAAGATTCTTGACATCGCTGTAATCTTCTATAGTTGAAAGTATCTCTATGGCACCGTCATAGTCCTTAGAACCTATCAAAGCCTGTGCCTTCTTGTATGTGCACTCTATGACCTTATCTGATGAGTCCTTGTATGTTCCCGCGTTCTTGAACGCCTCTATAGCAGAATCATACGATGCTGCATTCATCTGATCCATTCCGGCGTTGTAATAACACTGATCCGCCTTATCAAATGCGTCCGAACTGTCTATTTCATCTGAATTCTTATCGTCTGATTTGCCGTAATCCTCTGCAGCCTTCATGCTGTTTGCAGATTTCTTATAATACTCGGCAGCCTCAAGATTTCTTCCATCCTTTTCAAGCTCTGCGGCATATCTGTAATAAGCTGCTCCGTTACCCTTGATATACGAATCCTTAAAGTCTCCAAGATCCTTGTAAATAGTAACTGCCTCCTCGATCTTTCCCTGTGTCATCAGATCTTCAGCTTCGTTGTATTTTCTGAACTTTGGAACATATATGACTGCAAGAACCGCAATTGCTGCGACAACTAATATAGGAATTATTATCAGAGCTGCCTTCGCACCCTTACTCATTCCTTTTTTCTCGCCTTTTTTTCTTATCATGATGTCCTGATTATCCGGAATCTGACCATTCGTCTGTTTCTGAACTCCAGGAATCTGACCATTCGTTTGTTTCTGAACTCCAAGAGTCTGACCATTTGCCTGATTCTGATTTTCCGGTTTATTTCCGCCATTCTGGTTCTGTTCACCTGTATTTTCTTGTACATCAGCATGTCCCATCTGGGATGATGTGAGGACAGTGGTTCCTTCTTCGTCTTCCTGAACTGGATTTATCATAGGAAACTCTTTTCCACATACTGGACATTTTCTACTATTCTCCCCCAGTTCACATCCACAATTGTCACAATACATAATATCTCCTCCATCTTTACATGTTCTGATCACATGTTTTTAACATATCTTATATACCAAATATGACTCATACAAATTATGAGTTGGTCTTGAAAATAAACTCCTCATTTGAAAGTCTTATCACACTGTTATCAGGTATAGGCACATCCACATTACTGTATACCTGTGTTCCATTGAGAAAAGTATGGTTTGTGGAATTGTTATCCCTCAGATAATTTATTCCGTTGATGCTTGTTATATAAGCATGTCTCCTGCTTATTGATTTATTTCCTATGACTTTATAGTCAACTCCCTGATCAGCTTTTCCTATACAAAATACCTGTTTAGTTACCTGAACTGTCTCTCCTGTGCTAACTCTCATCAAAGTTGGTATATTTTCGCTCACAAGAGTTCTGTTGCTAAACAGAGTAGTTGGCGGTTCTTCATCCACCTGCTCACTGAGTCTTTTGGCCTCTTCAGCCTGACGTCTCGCAAGATCAGCCTGGCGTTTCGCCTCTTCCTCATTCTTTCTTGCAGCAAACTCAGCCTGCATTCTGGCCTCTTCTGCCTGCATCTCCTGTTCTCTGGCACGTCTTATCTCATCAGCATACTGTGATGAAGCCTTCTCCGCTCTCTGCCTCTCTTCCATGACTGTCTTAAGCATCTGCTCAACACGCACCTTCTCCATATCATCATAACTATCTGAATTCTCATCCGGGTTGTCCTGTGTGACGAGAATAGCCGTTCTCTCATAGTCTCTTGCCTCGGCGGCAACCTTTTGTCTCCATATCTCAGCCTCTACCCTGGCGGCCTCAGCCTTCATTCTATTCTCCTCGGCCTGTTTTGCAAGCTCGGCCTGATATTTTGCCTCCTGGATCTGTCTCTTTGCCTCGTTCTCGGCATTTATCCTGGCTTCCTCAGCCTTTTTTGCAGCCTCTTCCGCCTTCTGTATGGCTTTCTCTTTGCTGTTGCCGTCATTCACATCGGAAAGCATCTCACTTCTTCCCTTCTCCCCCTGAATTATGAGAAGCTGGCTGGCTGACCTGAGTTCTGACACAAACTCATTAAAATGAAAAGCATCAAATTCTTTGTGATCGTTGAAGTAATCCACTATCCGATTAGCACACTCTATAGCTGGTGTATGTGCAAAAACAAACCCTGACAACATTTTCTTTATGAAATCACCTATGTTTCTTGTCTCAAATCTTGTATCCAGTGGAAGGTACAAAAGCTGTACACTGAAATCGCGCAGTCTTACAAACATATAATTGCAGTCCCATACTATCTTATCAAATGCAAGTCCATTCTGTATTATTGAAACAAGCTGCTTACTTATACTGAATATGTACTCTATCAGTTCATCACTAAATACCGGTTTCTGCATGATCTGAAGGAAACTCATGTCTCCATCTATTGAAAACTCCAGCTTTCGCTCCCCCTTAACAAATATCTCTCTGCACATACTTGTATTACCTGCAAATGGTACATTATAAGCATTGAGCTCATACTTGTTAATAGGTGTAACCTGATCCAATTTATATTCTATTTTCTTATATTCCCTCAACGCCTGAGTCATATCCTACCTCCCGCACATAAAAATAGCCACTAATACTTCTACAGTATACCAAAACGAAAATACATATTCAAGATTTTGTATGTTCATGTTGTATAACTACAGGCCACTTATCAGTGCAAATTGACAGATTTATAACACAAAAACCTTGTTATCAACTTAGATAACAAGGTTTCTTAGAAGAGGTGCGAGCCGGATTTGAACCGGCGATGACGGTGTTGCAGACCGGGGCCTTACCACTTGGCTATCGCACCATATTAAATTATAAGCTCCCCGAGTAGGGCTCGAACCTACAACCCCTCGGTTAACAGCCGAGTGCTCTACCATTGAGCTATCGAGGAATAACGTCACAAGCATCTCCTTTAAAAAGGAAACGCAGAAGGAGGGATTTGAACCCTCGCGCCGCGCAAACGGCCTACACCCTTAGCAGGGGCGCCTCTTCAGCCACTTGAGTACTTCTGCAAAATGCCTAAATAAAAATCTCCTACCAAAGAGTATTAAATTTTTGACGCTTGTTAATAATAACAAAATATGAGTTCATTGTCAATAACTTTTTTCTCTAATTTTAGAATAAACTCTATAAACTAAGAGATCAGGCATCAACCATGTTTCCACCTGATCTCTTTTGTTAACATATCTTTTATACACATACCAGATCCTATGGATCTATTATATGTATATATCTAAGATTTTAGTACACATATGTGTATGTATACCATGTCTTATATGCCTTATATGCTTTTCCTTTTACCTTGACTACAGGTATAACATATACTCCAAAATCCTTCCACTTTGTAAGTCCTTTTATATTGTATGAAGTTGTAGAAGCACTTAACTCCTTCTTTGCCCAGTGACCACTGTCTGAGTATCCTGAATCCCTGCTTACATATATTATGTACTTTGTTGCATTTGCAACCTTTGGCCATTTAACCATAGCTGAAGTATGGCTTGAAGCTGTTATCTTGATTGAAGCCTGTGGAATAACTGTTCTCATTGCTGACCACTTGCTGACACAAGTTGCCTTGTCATTCTTTATGTACGCTCTGATTCTCGCCTTGAATCCCTTGTTCTTTATCAACTTGTTGCTTGATGCTGATGCTATTGAGATATTCTTTCTTGATGTCTTAGCTGTTGTTATCTTCTTCTTTCCATCTACTGTGTAGATCTCGATCTGATATCCGTCAGGAGATGTCTTGTCGTTAGGATTTACTGTCCAATAAAGTGTTGGGTAAGCCTTTGATGAGCTTGTAGGTGTCCATGATAATCCACCCTTTGTAGCATCTGCAAAGTACATAGGAGTTGATGGTGAAGACTTCATTCCATAACCTGTTGATGAATATGACTTTGCAACAAATCCTGTCTTAGGAGCCTTTCTGTATGCAACTACGTTAACATTATATCTGTTGCCGGCTGTTGCTTTGATTGCAGCCTTGTTAGTACTGACTTTCTTTGATGCCTTGCTGCTTCCATTGTCCTTTGTTACTATGTATCCTGTTGCTCCAACTACCTTTGACCATCCTACTGTAAATGATGAAGGTGTTCCTGCTGTCTGAAGGATTGAATCGCTATTTACACTTATAGGTGCTGTAACTACCTGAACAGGTGCACTTACACTGTAAGCTGTTGATGAGTTATAGCTTGAATAAGATGCAACCTTTATATAGTATGTTGATCCGGCATTGAGGTCTCTTATCATCTTTGATGTTGATGATGAAGTATAGTCTGTCACTGCTGTATACTTTCCATTCTCACTTGTTGAGTAGTACACCTTATAACGATCTGCTCTTCCGTTGCTGCTATCCCATGAAAGCTCTACATATCTCTCTGTTCCCTCAGTCTGCTTGATATTGGTAGCAGCTGCTGATGCTGTTATTGACATTGCAAATATCATGATAGACATTATTGCAAGGAATAACAGTGATTTCTTGAATGTTCTTTCTCTTCTCATTAAATCTCTCCTTTTCCTTTCCTTAAAAGCTCCTTTTTAATATCTTCTACAGGTTTCTAATAAAAAGTATTTCTTCTCATTTTGAACCTTATCTCCCTCATTTTTAAGTTTACAGGTTTTATATATTTTCGTCAACCAGATAGTATTTGTTATTTTCACCAATTATTTTGTTTATTTTCACTAATTTTATTATCTATATATATTTATTTTTACAATAAAATATTTTTAATTAGCTTTTAATTTTGATGTGTTATTGTTTTGCCTCTTTTTCAGCAAGATAGTCCGTGACAGCCGTTTCATAAAGGTTGTGTCCCTCCGAATCTATGACGACTATAGCAGGGAAATTCTCCACCCTCATCTTTCTTATAGCCTCTGTTCCCAGATCATCATATGCTATGACCTCAGATTCCTTTATACACTTTGAGAGAAGTGCTCCCGCTCCTCCGACAGCAGCCAGATATACTGCTTTATTGTCAACTATTGCATTTATAACTTCCGGACTTCTCTTACCTTTCCCGATCATTCCACACAATCCTTTGCTGAGTATAAGCGGTGTGTATTTGTCCATACGGCTGCTGGTAGTAGGCCCGGCTGATCCTATAATCTGTCCCGGTTTTGCCGGTGTCGGTCCTAGATAATATATAACATTGCCATTCAGATCAATTGGAACTATCCCCTTTTCATACAACTCCGTTCCGCTTGCATCGTAACATCCCGATTCCATGATAGAGTCATACATTCTCTTGTGCGCCGCATCTCTGGCACTGTACACTATTCCATCTATATATACATAATCTCCTGCTTTGAGTTTTTTCACTTCATCCCTGTCAAATGGTGCTTTTATATGTTTGTCCATAATAATTCCTTTCCCGCTTCAACTATAGATATTTATCTGACACTTTTACAAAACTCTTGTCACATGCCTGTTTACGTGACAGCACATATTTACTGCAAGAGGCATTCCTGCTATATGTGTCGCGTATGTCTCTATATTTACAGCAAGGGCCGTGGTCTTTCCGCCCAATCCTCCAGGTCCTATACCTGTGTTGTTTATAGCCTCAAGCAGTTCACTCTCTATCCTTGCAATATGCTCCTTATCCGAATGTACTCCAACCTTTCTTGTAAGTGCCTTTTTTGCCATCTTTGTGGCAAGCTCAAAATCACCGCCAAGTCCGACTCCTACAAATACGGGAGGACACGCATTTGGTCCCGCATCCTTTACAGCTTGGATGACGGCTGCCTTTACTCCCTCTTCACCATCTGCCGGTTTGAGCATGTATACTTTGCTCATATTCTCGCTTCCAAATCCCTTTGGAGCTATCGTTATCTCTATATTCTCTCCAGGTACAATATCATAGTGAATTATTGCCGGTGTATTATCCTTCGTATTTTCCCTGATAAGGGGATCTTTAACCACTGATTTTCTCAGATAACCATCTGTATATCCCTGTCGCACGCCTTCGTTGATAGCATCTGTTATGTTCATTCCCTCAATATGAACATCCTGTCCTATATTCACAAAAAAAACAGCCATTCCGGTATCCTGACAGATAGGAATATCATTTTCTCCCGCTACATCAAGATTCTCACACAACTGCCTAAGTATCTGCTTGCCGAGTGGACTATCTTCTGTATCAACCGAATCTCTGACTGCCTTTTCTATGTCTTCAGACAAATGTACATTTGCCTCTATACACATCTCTCTGACATTTTTAGTAATTTCTTCTGCTTCTATAACTCTCATTTTTTCACCGCCATTTTATATTGATATACTTCTTATATACCTCTGTCTGAAATCTTAATCATCCAGAAATGTATCATCGTTTTTTTTGTAGTTTGGATCTTTTCTGTTAATAAAGAACTTATACACATGCAAAGTCACTGTAAATATAGCCACAACTATAACCATTGCCACCAATATGTAAATGATATTCATTATGCTATATGACCACTCTGATGCTTTTCTTGTACTGTTAAATATCTGATCAAGTTGTCCTTCTGTTGTCACCTCTGTGACAGAAGAAGCCGCTCTGTTCACCAACTCCATTATCCTGTTGTTTTCGGACAAAACACATGATATTATTTCTTTCATTTTTTACCCCCGATCTTATCTAAATCCCATCTGAATCAATTAATCCTCTTTATTCTATCTGATTTTATATTGATTTTTACCTTTCCTATCTCAATTTATTATTATATTAAATTTATACCTTCTCCCATATGAAATAAGTATATCATAACCTATATATGCACACAATCAGCAAAAGGGTGTATTGCCATTTTTTTGACAATACACCCTTTATTTTTTATTCTAATTTTATTTTTGAATATTACTATTCTGTATCTTCTGAATCTGTATCTTCAACATTTTCAGGCTCATCATTTGCTGGATCTGCATTTGTTTCAACTGCATCTTCATTCTGAATATCTACATCTGCTGTATCGCTGTTCTCAGATTCTTCACCATCTTCATCGACATTTTCCTCTTCTTCGGTTCTTGCAAGCTTGGCTACAGATGCAACAAATGCACCACTGCCAACATTCATAAGCTTGACTCCCGATGTGATTCTTCCAATGACTGTTATATCAGAGCAATGCATTCTTATCATGATTCCCTCATTGGTCATCATCATGATATCATGATCGTTTGTAACTGCCTTTGCGCTTACTATATCACCTGTCTTTTCTGTTATCCTATAACACTTGACTCCCTTACCGCCTCTCATCTGAGGAGCAAATTCTGACAGCTCAGTTCTCTTACCCATTCCATTTGCTGTTACAAAGAGAATCTCGTCTCCCTGAACATCAAGCTGCATGGCGATAACTTCATCATTCTTATCACATCTGATTCCGCGAACACCCATAGATGTACGTCCTGTATCTCTCACACAATCCTCATTAAATCTGATACACATTCCCTTCGTCGTCACAAGGAAGATATCATTTTCTCCGCTGGTTGCCTTTACTTCTATGAGTTCATCCCCATCATTCAATGTTATGGCTGCAAGACCTGTCTTTCTGATATTTTCAAATGCCTCTATTTTTGTTTTCTTGACTATACCATTCTTCGTAGCCATCATGAGATACTTCTTGTCAAAGCCTGTTATAGGAATGATAGCAGTTACCTTCTCATTTGGAAGGAGCTGAAGAAGGTTGACTATGGCAACTCCTCTCGCATTACGTCCTGATTCGGGTATCTCATATCCCTTCATCCTATACACTCTTCCCATGTTAGTGAAGAACATTATGAAGTTGTGGGTATTTGTCAGGAATATCTCATCAATGATATCGTTATCAATAATATTCATTCCCTTTATGCCCTTGCCACCTCTGTTCTGTACCTTGAATGTATCCTTTGGCATTCTCTTGATATATCCAAGCTTTGTCATGGAGATAACAATCTCTTCTCTCTTGATAAGTTCTTCATCTGTTATATCATCCGAGTAAGCTGTGATGGATGTTCTTCTCTCATCACCATACTTGTCTGCTATCGCAGTAAGCTCTGTCTTGATTACTCCGAGAAGCTTATTCTCATCTGCAAGTATCTCCTTGTACTCTTCTATCTTAGCTTTAAGTTCATTATACTCATTCTCGATTTTCTCTCTTTCCAGACCTGTAAGAGCACGAAGTCTCATATCAACTATGGCTCCAGCCTGAGCCTCAGAAAGTCCAAATCTTTCGATGAGCTTTGCCTTTGCTTCTCCAACATTCTTGGAGTTTCTGATGATCGTGATAACCTCGTCTATGTTGTCCAGAGCTATGAGATAACCCTGTAATATATGAGCTCTCTCCTCAGCCTTATTGAGATCGTATCTTGTTCTTCTAGTAACTACATCCTCCTGATGCTTCAGGTAGTACGTGAGCATATCCTTGAGATTGAGTATCTTAGGAACTCCATCCACAAGTGCAAGCATGATACATCCAAATGTATCCTGAAGCTGAGTGTGCTTAAAGAGCTGGTTGAGAATTACATTGGCATTTACATCCTTTCTGAGTTCAATGACTACTCTCATTCCCTCTCTTGACGACTCATCTCTTATATCTGTGATTCCATCAATTCTCTTGTTCTTTACAAGATCTACCATATTCTTGATGAGAAGTGACTTGTTTACCATATATGGAAGTTCGGTTACAATAATGCGGTGCTTTCCGTTAGTCATTGTTTCGATTTCTGTGATAGCACGTACCTTTATCTTACCTCTTCCGGTTCTGTAAGCATCATTTATTCCCTGTCTTCCAAGTATCTGTGCTCCCGTAGGAAAGTCAGGTCCCTTCACTATATCCATCAATTCATCTATGTCAGTCTCACGGTCTTCGTTAACCCTGTTATCTATAATTTTAATGGCTGCATAGATAGTTTCCTTCAAATTATGTGGTGGAATATTGGTAGCCATACCTACTGCTATACCAGATGTACCGTTTACCAATAGGTTAGGATAACGTGATGGAAGTACCACTGGCTCTTTCTCAGTTCCATCAAAGTTTGGAATAAAATCAACTGTATCTTTGTTTATATCAGCCATCATCTCCATAGATATCTTGGAGAGTCTTGCCTCTGTGTATCGCATAGCAGCCGCATGGTCACCATCAACTGATCCAAAGTTTCCATGTCCATCAACAAGAGGGTATCTTGTATTCCATTCCTGTGCCAGCTTTACAAGTGCCTCGTATATTGAGCTATCACCATGTGGATGATATTTACCCATTGTATCACCAACGATACGGGCACACTTACGATGTGGCTTGTCAGGACCATTGTTAAGTTCAATCATAGAATGAAGTATTCTTCTCTGAACTGGCTTTAGACCATCTCTTACATCCGGAAGTGCTCTGGCTGCTATAACGCTCATGGCATAATCTATGTATGAGCGCTCCATAGTCTTCTTCAGACCAACTTCATCTATTTTATCAAAAATCTTATCGTCATCCATTTTTTAGATTTTCCTTTCTCTCGATATTTTTATACATCGAGATTCTTTACATACTTGGCATTTGTCTCTATAAACTCACGACGTGGCTCAACTTTATCTCCCATGAGGACATTGAATGTCATGTCTATTTCTGACTCATCGTCATCATCGATGGCAACTCTCAGGAGTATTCTTCTCTCAGGATCCATAGTCGTCTCCCAAAGCTGTTCCGCATCCATCTCTCCAAGTCCCTTGTATCGCTGGATCTTATTATTCTGATCTCTTCCAACTTCATCAAGGATACTGTTTAGCTCATCATCACTGTATGCATACCATACCTTCTTGTTTTTCTCTAACTTGTAGAGAGGTGGCTGTGCCAGATATACATGTCCTTTTCTGATAAGATCAGGCATAAATCTATAGAAAAATGTGAGAAGAAGAGTTGCTATATGAGCCCCATCCACATCGGCATCAGTCATAATTATTATCTTGTTATATCTAAGCTTTTCTATGTTGAAGTTCTCGTGAATACCTGTTCCAAATGCGGTGATCATAGCCTTGATCTCTTCATTTCCAAGTATTCTGTCAATTCGTGCCTTCTCAACATTCAGTATCTTACCACGAAGTGGAAGTATTGCCTGGGTTGCTCTTGATCTCGCAGTCTTGGCTGAACCACCGGCGGAATCTCCCTCTACTATGTATATCTCACAATTCTTAGGATCCTTATCTGAACAATCGGCAAGTTTTCCAGGAAGTGCCATGTTGTCTGAGAGATTTGCCTTTCTCGCAACATCCCTAGCCTTTCTCGCTGCAATTCTTGCTCTCTGGGCAACAGCCGCTTTATTCACAATTATCTTAGCAATCTGAGGATTCTGTTCAAGATAATATGTGAGCTGTTCTGTAACAACACTCTCTACAGCTGGTCTTGCCTCAGAATTTCCGAGTTTCTGCTTCGTCTGACCCTCAAACTGTGGATCACTTATCTTTATTGAAACTATAGCTGCAAGTCCCTCTCTGAGATCATCTCCAGACAGATTGTCATCCTTTTCTTTTATGATGTTATTCTTTCTGGCATAGTCATTGAACACCTTTGTTATAGCTGACTTAAATCCTGTCAGATGTGTTCCTCCCTCAGGTGTATTTATATTATTTACGAAACTGTATGTTGATTCATTGTATGAATCATTGTGCTGAAGTGCAACCTCTACACTGATTCCATCTCTCATACCCTCACAATATATAACCTCGTTGTACAGAGGATCTCTATGTCTGTTCAGATATGAGACAAATTCCTTGATACCACCCTCATAGTGGAATGATCTTACCTTTTCAGGTGTAATTCTCTTATCCGTGAGTGATATCTTAAGTCCCTTTGTAAGAAATGCCATCTCACGAAGTCTGTTTCTTAGAATATCGTAATCATATACATTATCCTCAAATATAGTATGATCAGGTAAAAATGTAACCTTGGTTCCTGATACCCCTTCAGGTGCATCACCGATAACCTGAAGCTTATACATTACCTTTCCCTTTTCATACCTCTGTTTATATATCTTTCCATTCCTTGTTATCTCTACCTCAAGCCATGTTGAGAGCGCATTTACTACTGATGCACCGACACCGTGAAGTCCTCCGGATACTTTGTATCCTCCACCGCCGAACTTACCGCCGGCATGAAGTATGGTAAATACAACCTCTACAGCAGGAATTCCCTGTTTTTTGTGTATTCCAACCGGAATTCCACGTCCATCATCGACAACTGTTATGGAGTTATCCTCGTTTATATATACCTGAATGTGGGTACAATATCCAGCCAGAGCCTCATCTACAGAATTGTCAACTATCTCATACACAAGATGGTGAAGTCCAGTGGAGGATGTACTTCCTATGTACATACCAGGTCTTTTTCTGACTGCTTCCAGTCCCTCCAAAACCTGTATCTGTTCTGCTCCATAATTATCATTTTCCATTGTTACGATTCCTCCGTTCTTACTCTGGTGGCTGTTCCATTCACCACACTATAAACATTGTTTATTATTACCTGCTCTTTTATAAATTCATCATAACCAGTACAGGTTATGATTGTCTGAATGTCCTTTATCTCATCTATGAGAGCATTTCTTCTATCAGTGTCGAGTTCACTCATGACATCATCCAGAAGAAGTATGGGATTATCACTGATTATCTTTTTTACAAGCTTTATCTCTGCCATCTTCAATGAAAGTGCAACTGTTCTCTGCTGTCCCTGAGAACCATACTTTCTCGCATCTATGCCATTTATGAGAAAACTTATATCATCCCTGTGTGGTCCTGCCTGTGTACTGGAATATTTCAAATCTGTTTCAAGCTTTTCTCTGAGAACATCTTCAAAGTTATTCTCATTCACGTTGTATTCATACACTATCTCTAACTTTTCTCTACCACCTGTAAGTCTGCTGTGGATATCACAGATGATGTCATTCATCATATCTATAAAATTTTTTCTCTCTTTTATGATTTTGGATCCATAATCCACCAGCTGTATATTCCATACATCCAGTGTATCTATGAGACTTTTGTTATAATATATCTGCTTTAATAGATTATTGCGCTGATTAAGTATCTTATTGTATGATGCCAGATTCTGATAATACAGCCTGCTTATCTGACACAGTTCAAGATCCATGAACCTTCTTCTCTCAGCAGGTCCATTTTTTATGATTGACAGATCCTCCGGTGAGAAAAATATTACATTCAGAAGACCATACAATTCTGTGGCTCTTCTTATGGCTATTCCATCGATTGCCACACCTTTATTCTTACTCTTTCTAAGATGCATATCTATCTTGTGTGATACATCTCTTTTTCTTAAGAACAATCTGATGTGACTTTCATCCTCGCCAATCCTTATGATATCTCTATCCTTTGTACCCCTGTGCGATTTTGTTGTGGCTGCCATGTATATAGATTCAAGTATATTTGTCTTGCCCTGGGCGTTATTGCCGTAGAGTATATTTGTATTTTTTCCAAATTCTACCTTTAATTTTCTGTAATTTCTGTAATTGTTTAGTTCTATAGATTCTATATACATATCTTTCACCATCTGTCAGATGATATAGACAATTACTTCTGTATACTTATCTTATCACCATCAAATTCTACTTCGTCTCCATCGTAAAGCTTTCTTCCACGTCTTGTCTCAACTTCTCCATTTACAACAACCAGTCCCTGAACGATAAATTCCTTAGCTTCAACTCCGGATTCAACAAGTCCTGCTGCCTTGAGCGCCTGACCTAGTTTTATAAAATCATCTCTTAACTTGATTATCTCCATATTTTTCTGTCCCTTCTATGATCAAAATAAAATAAAAATTCTTTCATCCTATCAATAAATTCTTATTATTCTTCATTGATACCCATAGGAAGAATAAGGTAGATATAAGAACCTGCATCGTCCTTGATCACACATGGAGATTTTGTATTGTTAAAGTAGATAGTTACATTCTCATCATCAATTACCCTGAGTGCATCTATGATGAGTTTTGGATTAAATCCAATAACAAGGTTGTTTCCCTCTTTTTCTATATCAATCTCATCATTCAGAGATCCTATCAGAGAACTGATCTTAAGTCCAAGATTTCTGTCCCCTATGCTGAGTCTTATAGGCTTTTTGTCTGATTCCTTTATAAGAAGTGTTGCCCTGTCCAAACTGTCAAGAAACTCTCTCTTATTTATCTTCATCTTTATCTGATAATCAACTGAGAGCATATGACTTATTCTGAAGTACTCACCTTCTATCAGTCTTGATACCACCTTTGTGTTGTCAAACTCAAATAAAATATTGTTCTCATTGAAGTAAATATTTACAGGATCATCAACTCCTCCATTCATGATCTTACTTATATCGCTGAGTGATTTTCCAGGTACAACAACCTTTATATCTGAGTTGTCGCCCTTGAGATCTATATAGCGAATGGAAATTCTGTGTCCATCAAGAGATACTACACTAAGTCTGTTATTTGATACCTCAAATAACTCACCTGTCATAAGCTTGTTATTCTCGTTGTCCGATATTGAAAAGATAGTCTGATTTATGACATCTCTTAGAGCAAACTGTGATATCGTAATATATTTGTCCTTTGATACAACAGGAAGATTTGAAAAATCATTTCCTGATTTACCAGGTAAATTAAACTCAAGTCTCTCGCACTTTATGAGAGTTTTATTTTCTTTATCACTCTCAATAGAAATCTCGCTGTCAGGAAGTTTTCTTATGAAGTCTGAAAAGAGTTTAGCTTCAAGAGCAACCTTTCCATCCTCTATAACTGTACCGTCAACGTAACTCTCAATACCTATCTCCATATCATTTGCTGTAAGTTTAATGATTCCACCTGAAGCCTCAACTAGAATACATGACAATATAGGATGGGTAGTTTTGTTTGATACAGCTTTTGATACTGTAGTGATACCCTGAAGTAAATTAGCTTTTCTTATAGAAATCTTCATTGTAAGTGTAAACTCCTTTCATGTTCGAAAACTTATTTGTATAAGTATGTGGTGCTTATATGTTGACAAATAAAATCAACAGGCAGCGCCATGTATATATATTAAAATTATTAGCAGTAGCAGTAGTAGTAGCTTTGATAGTGTTGAAACTATGAAAAACCCTGTAAATTCAATGCATTGACAATTATGTGTCCATGTTAATAAGTTTCTTGAACCTGTTCATAAACCATATAAATATCAACACAGGAAATTTTTGAAAATATGATGTATATATGGATGTACGATAAATAACAACAGGTAATAAACTTAAAATAAAAAGATATTAACATCTTATACAAGATAAGTTGTCCACATACAATAGGTAAATATGATCAAAAATGTGGATAACTTATGTTTGGAAGTTAATAACATATTATTTCTGAGGGTTAAGCTTCTTGATTATTACATCGACCATCTCAGCAAATTCAGGATCTTTATCTATCTTTTCCTCAACCTTCTGGATATTGCTGTGAACAGTTGAGTGATCCTTTCCTCCAAAAGAATCACCAATGCTCTTGAGTCCTTTATCGGTATACTTTCTGCAGAGGTACATCGATATCTGGCGGGCTGTTGCAATGTCTTGACTTCTCTTTGTAGAGATAATGTCATTTACAGAGATATTAAGGTGCTCTGAAACAGTGTTGATGATAAGATCTGGAGTTATAGTGACTTTCTCATCCTTAGAAATCAGATCCTTGAGTATATTCTTTGCAAGGTCTTCTGTAATCTTGATGTGACCAAGCTCTGAATATATACTCAGTTTATTGAGAGCTCCTTCAAGTTCACGTACATTGTAGGTTATATTCTTAGCAATATATTCGAATATAGGTTCGCTTATATTCTTAAGTCCCTTTATCTCCGCCTTGTTTTTCAAGATTGCCATACGTGTCTCATAATCAGGGGCATGGATATCAATAGGAACACCCCACTCAAATCTTGACCTGTATCTTACGTCGAGAGTCTTTATCTCCTTTGGAGGCTTATCTGATGAAAGAATTATCTGTTTACCCTCATCGTGTAAAGCGTTGAAGGTATCAAAAAATTCATTCTGAGTTGCATCCTTTCCTATAAGATACTGTATATCATCGATGAGAAGTACATCGACCTTTCTGTATTTGTTTCTAAATTCTTCAGTTGTTTTTTTAGCTATGGCCTCTATGATCTCATTTGTAAACTGATTTGATGAGACGTATAGAACCTTCATATTACTATTGTGCTGAAGTATATAATGAGCTATCGACTGCATAAGATGAGTCTTTCCAAGTCCTGACTCTCCGTAGAGAAAAAGAGGATTAAACTTGTCCTGTCCTGGTGAATCTGCTACAGCAAGGCAGGTAGCATGTGCATGCTTATTGCTCTCACCTACTATGAAATTCTCAAATGTGTAATCAGGACGAAGATTGCTCTTGCTTATTGCCTCGTTATAATCTTCAGTGTAAGTAGGCTGCTTTTCTTCTTCTTTCATAACACTTTGAAGGGTAAATATGACCTGAATGGAATCATTCTGAAAAAGTTCTCTAAGAACAGTCTCAAGATATATATCAAACAACTTCTTTTTGAGAAATTCTATACCTCTCTGACCATATTTTTCATCCAGAGTGAAATATACCTTGTTATCTTCAACAGAATAGACATTCAGAGGTTCTATCCATGTGTGAATCATTATATGGGAAATGCCATGTTCATTTTCAAGAATATTTAATATATCATTCCACCTGGCTAAAATTAAGTCTTTCATCGTAAAAACCTTCCTCAAAAAAAATATCTTCCTATTATTAATAATACTAGTTTATTTTATAATAAACATAGGGCTATTTCAAGCATATAAAATGTAAAAAACAGATTATTTTAGGCTTATTTCTAATTTAAGTGGTTCTACGGTTAGGTACACGTAATATATATAAAAATCAAAATAACGAAAAAATACGGCTAATTACAAACAAAGAGTAAACATTAGATGTTGATATATTTGTTGATAAAGTTGATAATATAATTAAGCTTTTGGGAGTTATGTAAATAGACTCAAAATTAGAGTGAATTATTTGCAAACAGTAAAAACGTAAGAAATACAAGTACTTTATAAACATATCAAAACGATTTTGAAAAGTTATCAACAAGTTACAAACAATTTGTTGATAACATTATGTAAATCTGAAAAAATATGATTGGTAAAATGTGAATTTTATATTAAATACAACATATGGATGTTAAAAAAATAAAATACAAGATGTGACAATTTTGAAAAAAAAGAAAATATGGAGATATAGACATGATTAGTGTAGATTAAAGTAAATTGCTAAAGCATATATTATAATCAAAATGTTTATAACCTGGTTTAGAGATTAAAACTATAAGGTTTGAGAGGAGTAAATTTGAAAAATAGGGATAAAATATGAAAATAAGTTACATAAATATGTAATAAATGTTAATTTGATGTATTATGTTAAGTAGTTTCTATATATCAAAAATAGTTGTAAACACTAACAACCCTTGAAAAAACAGGGATTTTGAGAGAATAACAGCTAAAAATAAAAAGTTATCCACAAGTTATAAACATTTTGTTGATAACATTATGTAAAGCAAAAAGCAGCTGATTAAAAAAAAGTGAAAAAAAAGAAGAAATACTATATTTTGTTATGGTGAATATTGTGTACACCAAATTAATCTTGAATAATGTGTCACCTTTACCCAAGAATGGCTGAAAACCTTATAAAATCTAGCAAAAACGGCAAAAAACACTTGACTGATATGGTGCTTTTATTTATAATGGGCAGGTAAATTTGTGAAGAAGGAGGTGTTTTGTAATGAAGATGACATTCCAGCCTAAGAAGAGACAGAGATCTAAGGTTCACGGCTTTAGAAAGAGAATGAGTACTGCTAATGGCAGAAAGGTACTGGCCGCTAGAAGAGCTAAGGGAAGAAAGAAATTATCAGCGTAAGGTCACATGGTTGTGACCTTTTTTTATAGTATATGAAACATAACGCGCTGAACACTTTCAGTATATATGACATATGTATATTTTTGAGTGGTATGTGTTTTATATATGATGGTCACAGCAACAGTTTTTCTAATAATCAAAGTTTCGGTGGTTACACAATGAGTAAAGTAATTTCATTAAAAAACAGCAGAGAGTTTGGCAGTGTTTATAACACAAGAAATTCGGTAGCCAATAAATATTTAGTTATGTATCTGAGAAGCAACGGCTTAGATTACAACAGACTCGGAATCTCTGTTAGTAAGAAAGTTGGTAACAGTGTGGTAAGACACAGGGTAACCAGATTAATTAGAGAAGCTTATCGATTAAACAGAGCAAATATTGATGTTGGCTATGACATAGTTATTGTAGCCAGGCCGGCATCAAAGGATAAAAAATGTCAGGACATTGAAAGTGCTTTGATGCATTTGTGTGGGTTGAAGAAGATAAGCCACATAGGGTAAGATTATGAAAAAAATATTTATAGGTTTAATCAGATTTTACAGGAAGTATTTGTCACCGCTTAAGGGACATGCTACCTGCAAGTATTTTCCTACTTGTTCGCAGTATGCAATTGAGGCTATCGAAAAGTATGGAGTTTTAAAAGGTGGTCTCCTTGCAGTATGGAGGATACTTAGATGCAATCCTTTTTCAAAAGGAGGATATGATCCAGTTCCATAAAGGAGAAAATTATGTTTCTAACTAGAGAAGATGGTATGATACTCGGACCGGTCTGTTGGCTGCTTGGTAAGATATTCAATTGGATTTATATGTTCGTTGGATTTATAGGAAGCCATATGGGATTCACATATGTAAATCTCAGTGTATGTGTTATTTTATTTACATTTGTACTGAGAGGTGCACTGTTCCCACTTTATTTTAAACAGCAGAGATCAAGTAAGATCATGAGTTTCATCCAGCCTGAGATTGCTAAGGCAACAAAGAAATATAAAGGCAAGACTGATCAGGAATCAATGATGAAACAGCAGCAGGAAACTCAGAAGATTCAGAAAAAGTATGGTGTCAGCATGGCATCAGGATGTCTGACTTCACTTATACAGTTACCTATATTCTATGGTCTGTACAGAGTTATCCAGAATATACCTGCTTATGTTCCTTCAATGACAAAGACCTACGGAAAGATTGTAGAGATACTGAGTACCAAGACAGATTATGTCAAGGCTATAAGTGATGTAGCAGGTGAATCGAAGGTAAGCACAGTTACAATGGCATTGAAACAGATGGGTGATGATCCTACAAAGAATCAGATCATTGATGTGCTTGATAAGTTTTCTAAGAGTGATTGGGATAAGCTGATAGCTAATCTTGATCTTACAGGTAATGCTGATCTCTCAATCTATGTTGATCAGTTCCACAACATGAATCAGTTTTTGTTTGGATTAAATATTGCAGATGCGCCGGGATGGAAACTTTCAATAGCTTTGATAGTTCCTATTGCCTCTGCTCTCCTGCAGTTTTTACAGACAAAGATATCCATGAAGTCATCACAGAATAGCAACATGGATAGCAATCAGCAGACAGCCAACAACATGATGAAGGGTATGATGTACTACATGCCTGTCATGTCACTTATATTCTGTATAACACTTCCTATAGCTATCGGTCTTTACTGGATAGTCGGTTCTGTTATTATGATAATATCTCAGCTCATAGTTGATGCTTATTATAATCATCAGGACAAGGATGAGCTGCTTGCAAAGTGTGCTGAAAAGGCTGCTAAAAAGCAGGCAAAGAAGAAGAATCCGGATAAGAAGTCATTCTATGAAAGAATGATGGATGCTCAGAATGGCAATACATCAACAGATAATAGCCAGTCAGAGAATATTAATAAGATGGCTTCTTCAAGACTTAAGAGCTATGTCAATCCAGCACATTCAGTTAATGTTGATGGTGATGACATTGATAAAAATAAAAATGTTACTTATAAACCAGGCAGTATAGGATCAAAAGCAAATATAATGCTTAAGTATCAGAACAATAGCAATGATAAGGGAGGAAATAAATAATGGAATTCGTGGAATTCAAAGGTAAGACTAAAGATGAAGCCCTTATGCAGGCCAGTGTTGAGCTTGGAGTACCTAGTACAGATCTTGAGTACGAGGTAGTTAGTGAAGAAACTAAGGGATTTCTTGGTATAGGTTCTAAACCTTGTATAATAAAGGCAAGACGCAAAAAGACATTTATCGATGAGATAAGAGAATATCTTGAAAGTCTTTTCAAGGCAATGGATATTCAGACAGAGATCCAGATAGAGTTTGATGAGACAGAAAATGTACTATCTATAAACCTTGAGGGTCCTGAGATGGGAATACTTATCGGTAAGCGTGGACAGACTTTGGATGCTCTCCAGTATATTATAAGCCTTGCAGTAAATAAGAAGAGTGAATCTTATATCAGAGTTAAACTTGATACAGAGAATTACAGAGCAAGAAGAAAAGAGACACTTGAGAATCTTGCAAAAAACATTGCATTCAAGGTAAAGAGATCAAAGAGATCATTTGCACTTGAGCCAATGAATCCTTATGAGAGAAGAATCATCCATGCAACACTTCAGAATGATAAGTATGTATCAACAAAAAGTGAGGGTGAGGAGCCATATCGTAAGGTTATAGTATATCTCAAGAAGAAAGAAAAATAATATAGATAATGGATGTGCCTGTGATAAAATTATGGCAGTTTCATTTGTAGATATTATAAAAGACGGATCATGTCAGTTTGACATGATCTGTTTTTTTATGATTTTTTATGATAGAAAATATTTATTGTGGAAAATAGAATACATATGTTGTACACTACATAGGTGGATCAATTGATAACCTGTGATCAGGAAGGATAGATTGTAGAGATGTTTAAGGAAGATACTATTGCTGCCATTACCACGGGAATAAGTAATGCGGGTGTGGGAATAATCAGAATAAGCGGTGACAGAGCCTGTGAGATAACAGACAGAGTATTCCAGGCTGAAAATAAGAAGAAAAAAGCTTCAAATATGAAATCATATACCGCTGCATTTGGAAAGATATATGATGGGGATGATTTGATTGATGAATCTATTCTTCTCGTTATGAAAGCACCTCATACATATACATGTGAGGATGTGTGTGAACTTCAGTGTCATGGAGGTATAGTTGTACTCAGAAAGATTCTAGACCTTGTTCTCAGAAATGGTGCAAGGGCTGCTGAGCCTGGAGAATTTACAAAGAGGGCCTTCCTTGGTGGAAGGATAGATATGTCACAGGCTGAATCGGTTATGAGTCTTATAAATGCAAAAAATGATTTTGCAGTGAGGACATCTGTAGACCAGCTGCAGGGAAGACTCAAAAATACGATAGTTAATATGAGAGAAAAAATCCTCTACAATGTAGCGTTTATAGAATCTGCACTGGACGATCCTGAACATTATAGTTTGGATGGATTTCCTGATAAACTCAGAATGATAATTGATGATATTCTTATACAGGTAGAAGGACTGATTAACACATTTGACAATGGAAAAATATTGTCCGAAGGAATAAATACAGTTATAGTAGGTAAGCCAAATGCAGGAAAGTCATCATTGCTCAATATGTTTGTCGGTGAGGATAGGGCGATCGTAACTGATATGGCGGGAACCACAAGGGACACACTTTCTGAAATTGTAAATGTCAGAGGAATAACATTAAACATAATAGATACAGCGGGTATAAGAGAGACTGATGACTTAGTAGAAAAGATAGGTGTTGATAAGGCAATCAAATCCGTTGACAAGGCAGATCTGGTACTCTATGTGGTGGATGGATCTGTGGAACTGGACGAGAATGACCAGAGAATAATTGAGAAGATCAGGGATAAGAATGTAATAGTTATCATCAATAAGTCTGATCTAGAGATAAAAATTGAAAGAGATGCCATTTGCAGATATATAGATGCTGAAGTGATACAGCTATCGGCTATGACTGGGGATGGAAGTGAAGAACTCTATGATATGCTGAACAAAATGTTTTTTGAGGGAAGCCTTTCGTACAATGACCAGTTGTATATAACAAATGCACGTCATAAGAATGAACTTGTCTGTACAAAAAATGCTCTGGAAAAGGTAATTGAGAGCATTGATATGGGTATGGAGGAAGATTTCTTTTCAATAGATATGATGGATGCATATGAACATCTGGGACTTATCATTGGGGAGACTGCGAGGGATGATCTTGCAGATAAGATATTTAAGGATTTCTGTATGGGAAAATAGGAGGATAGTAAAATGCCTGTTTTGGATGAAGAATATGATGTAGTAATCGTTGGAGCCGGACATGCCGGATGTGAGGCTGCCCTTGCCAGTGCAAGACTTGGTCTTAACACTATTATATTTACAGTTAGTATGGACAGTGTTGCAATGATGCCGTGTAATCCCAATGTTGGAGGAAGTTCAAAGGGACATCTTGTAAGGGAGATAGATGCTCTGGGCGGCGAGATGGGAAAAAATATAGATAAGACATATATACAGTCCAAAATGCTCAACTCGTCAAAGGGACCTGCGGTACATTCTCTAAGAGCACAGGCTGACAAGGCAAATTACTCACGCACAATGAAGTATACCCTTGAAAATACTGATAATCTTACTTTGAGACAGGCTGAAGTGTCAGAAATCTTGGTCGATGATGGAATTGTAAAAGGTGTTAAGACATATTCAGGTGCAACCTATAAGGCAAAGGCGGTTGTGCTCTGTACTGGAACATATCTCAAAGCGAGATGTATATATGGTGATGTGGTTTATCACACTGGACCAAACGGACTTATGGCGGCAAATCATTTGTCTGATTCCATGAAGAATGCTGGTATATCTATAAGGAGATTCAAGACGGGAACTCCGGCGAGACTTGACAAGAGAACCATAGATTTCTCACAGATGGAAGAACAAAAGGGTGACGAGAAGATAGTACCTTTCTCATTCACAAATACAGAAAGCGATATAAAAAGAGAACAGATTTCTTGCTGGCTCTGTTATACAAATGAGAAGACGCATGAAATCATAAGAAACAATATAGAGAGATCTCCTCTTTTTTCAGGAGTGATTGAAGGAACAGGTCCGAGATATTGTCCTTCCATCGAGGATAAGGTCACAAAGTTTCCTGATAAGAGCAGACATCAGATATTTATTGAGCCTGAGGGTGAATTTACAAATGAAATGTACATGGGGGGAATGAGCAGTTCTCTTCCTGAGGATGTGCAGTATGATATGATACACAGTATGAAGGGACTTGAGAATGCAAAAATCATTAGAAATGCGTATGCCATAGAGTATGATTGTATAAATGCTATAAATCTCAAGCCATCATTGGAATTTAAGACTATATCCGGACTTTTCGGTGCAGGTCAGATAAACGGAAGTTCAGGATATGAGGAAGCTGCAGCGCAGGGACTTATGGCAGGAATAAATGCTGCCAGAAAGGTACAGGGAAAAACTCCTGTTGTTCTGGACAGATCTCAGGCATATATAGGTGTTCTCATCGATGATCTCGTGACAAAGGAGACATCTGAGCCTTACAGGATGATGACATCAAGAGCTGAATACAGACTTCTTCTCAGACAGGACAATGCTGATATCAGACTTACAGATATCGGACACGATATAGGACTTATAGATGATGAGAGATATTCGAAGTTTATCCTCAAAAAGAAACAGATAGAGAAAGAGATATACAGACTTGAGAATACCATGGTGGGAGCAAATTCTACCATTCAGAAGTTTCTTGAGAAAAAGAACAGCACAGGACTGAAGACAGCAGCATCTTTAGCTGAACTTATAAGAAGACCTGAATTGTCATATGAGGATATTGAGGAAATAGATGAAGGTCGTGAAAAGCTTCCCGATGATGTTATAGAGCAGATAAACATAACTATAAAGTATAAGGGTTATATAGACAGACAGAATCAGCAGGTGCATCAGTTCAAGAAGCTAGAGAGCAGAAGATTACCTGATGATATAGACTACGAGCAGATAAAAAATCTGAGACTTGAGGCAAGACAGAAACTTTCAAAGATAAGACCGGAAAATATTGGACAGGCGTCAAGAATCTCAGGTGTTTCACCTGCAGATATATCTGTTCTGTTGGTATATATGAAGATGAAGGGAAAACTTTCTGAAGGAGAATAGGTGAATGGAAAAACTTAACGATATAGTCAGACAGTTTGGGCTGGAACTCAGCGAGAAACAGTTGCAGCAGTTTTCAAGATATTACGACATTTTAGTGGAGTGGAATAGCTTTATGAATCTCACTGCAATCACAGATAGGGATGATGTGATAATCAAGCATTTTGCTGACAGCCTTTTATTGTACAAATATAAAGATCTTCATGATAATTTAAGTGTTCTGGATGTTGGCACAGGTGCCGGATTTCCTGGGATACCTTTAAAAATAGCTTTTCCTGAGTTAAAGGTTACTCTCATGGATTCTCTGAACAAGAGACTCAATTTCCTAAATGAGGTTATAAAAGACCTGGAACTTGATAATGTTGAGACCGTTCACTCGAGAGCCGAAGATGGAGGAAAAAATCCTCTTTACAGGGAGAAATATGATCTTGTAGTATCTAGGGCAGTTGCAAATCTTGCAACTCTTTCTGAATGGTGTCTTCCATTTACAAAGGTTGGAGGGTATTTCGTTCCATATAAGTCAAATGCTCTGAGTGACGAGATGACGGATGGAAAAAAAGCGATAAGAATACTTGGCGGTCAGGTGGAAAATATATTTAATACAAATATTCCTGAAACAGATAATCAAAGAAGTTTCGTGTTTGTTAAAAAAATAGCTAATACTGACAATAAATATCCGAGAAAGCCTGGTGCTTCAAAGAAACTTATATCTAAATAGGTAGAGTATAAGGTTTAATACCTGAAAGTTACAACATAATAGATACATTTAGATAAATAAAAAACAGCCTGTAATAAGGCTGTTTTTTATTTGATAGAGGAACCAGAGGATTTCATATGCCTCTTTTCCTTTCTCTTTTCCCTGATATCTTCCTGTTTTTGTTTTATCGCTTCTATTCCTGCTTTATCAATTGGTTTGATCGTTTTTTGAATATAGTAGCTGTTGTTTGATGTTTTAAATTTTATTTTGCCACAGAAACATCCGTGCATCCAACATTTTCCAACACACATGTAAGATGAAGGACTGTTAGAAAACCAGTCAATATATGTTTTGACTTTTTTATTACATTTGAAGCATTTTATTTCTGTTACTTTTTTGTCATCAAGAGCAACTTGTTTATTTTTAAATATTCTAGAGATATACTCATATTGATTGTTATGAAACTCTTCTATCTCCTCTGATTTATCTTTTGGAGCAATGTAGAGATCAAAACTGTATAATTGGTTTATATTTTTGACTTTCATCTCTTTCATAACAAGTGCGGTATACCGCGCATCATTGAGAGCTGTGTGGAAAGGTTCATTTTCAGGAATATTCATTTCACTTACAGCTTTTTCAAGCTTACTCATCGTCTGGGGAGATCCGGATTGATTGGTAATACTTGCATAAATGCTCTGAAGATTTAAAAATTTTAATGGCCTTGGAAGTTTGTCCATATAATAAAAATCCATATTGGTCTGAAGCTCTGTCAGATCCATAGGACCCCAAGTGCAGAATATGTAATTATCTCCACACCACTCAAGAAATTCTGAACATACTTCCTTGAAACCTCGTCCAAGGTTAAGGTCGTTCTCATCATAGTTCAGAATTGTTCTGATCTTTGAATGGAGCTTCTTATAAATTTTTGGCTTGATAAGACTTGAATATTCATCGATAATATTAAGGTTCTTGTCAACTTTTACAGCACCAATCTCTATAATTTCAAAAGGCATACGTGGATGTTCACCCATATGACCATTGTAGCTTTGATTCCATTCAAGATCCATAACAATATAATTCATAGTCATGTCCCTTTTAGAATGTATTATAGGAGGTAAAAAATTATCTCCTTATGAAAAAATGGTGCAACCGCATTTGAAGGCGCTGCGCGCGACGGTTGCGTGATTCACAAGTAAACCTCCCACTTACGTGGGTCCCTCCTTATGAAAAATAGTGCACCTGGCGGGATTCGAACCCACGGCCTTCCGCTTAGGAGGCGGACGCTCTATCCTGCTGAGCTACAGATGCACATCAATTATTATTTTATCACTAAAAAAAGTGATAGTCAATATTTATGAATTGAATCATGTGAACTTATAAGTCACTTAACTCAAATTACGAAAATCTGGATCATATGATAATATGACCCTGGAGCCATATATCTCCTTTAAATCTTCTTCCCGGAGCCGGTTCTCCAAAAAGATCTTTCTTATTTATTGCAATTGTAAATAAAAGGTCATTGCACTCGATGTCCAGAAGATACACAGATTCATTGGTGAAGGTGTTGGTGGTTTCTCGGTAGGCAGTAATATTTCCTATAACCGCATAGTGATCTGTCTCTATTCCAACTGGCATAAAACATGATTCTACAATTGAAAGAACATCCTCTGAGTGAGTTCTTTTTCCAATAAGATTATAGGTGTCCATGTCTTCAAGTGTGAGGCTCTCTATGGCCGCTGGATCACCTTTTTTTGCAGCTTCTATAAGTTTGTTCCTTTTATGATTAGATGATCTGGTGTTCCTGTTTTCTCCACTTTTGTTGATATCCAGAATTATAGTTCCATCGTTTGAAAGTCCTGAAAAATATGTTCTGGATATATTTTTATTTGATTTATTGAGCCATTTTGATTTTTCATAATCTGCAACATTAGATATGAAAAATATCAATGTCATTCCGAGATTATAGTTGTTGCTCACACCAGCATATGCACATTTGTCAGTGTACTTTTCCGCATATATATTCAAATGATCTGTTGCAAGCTTTGAATCTACATATGGGAAATAGTATTCTATTGAGAGTGCTCCGCTGGACGACATTTCACCAACAAGAGATATGCCAAAATTATCACCAAAGTCTTTACTTATCTGTACAAGGTGGGTATCTGAACTTATAGTTGTGATTATTTTCTTCGTTGGTGATTGAAGTACCTGTCTGTATATTGGTTCCAGCTGCTGTCTGTTATTTATGTTTGAAAACCCTATAGCTGGTAGAAAACTATGCATTCTGATACCTCCTTGTAAGATAAATGTAATCTAGTTTGATTTATGGTTATTTATTTGGTCTTCTCAAGATATTCCTTGCCACCCATGTATGGGCGAAGCTTCTCTGGAATTCTTACTCTGCCATCAGCCTGAAGATTGTTCTCAAGGAAAGCAATAAGCATTCTTGGAGGAGCAACAACAGTGTTATTAAGAGTGTGTGCAAGGTATTTCTTTCCGTCCTCTCCCTTAACTCTGATTTGGAGACGTCTTGCTTGTGCATCACCGAGATTTGAACAGCTTCCAACCTCAAAATACTTCTTCTGACGTGGAGACCATGCCTCAACATCAACTGATTTTACCTTGAGATCTGCAAGATCACCGGAGCAGCACTCAAGAGTTCTTACAGGGATATCCATTGATCTGAAGAGATCTACTGTATTCTGCCATAACTTATCGAACCACATCTTGCTGTCTTCAGGCTTACAGACTACGATCATTTCCTGCTTCTCGAACTGATGTATTCTGTATACACCTCTCTCCTCGATACCGTGGGCACCCTTTTCTTTTCTGAAACATGGTGAGTAGCTTGTAAGAGTCTTAGGAAGCTCTTCTTCAGGAATGATAGTGTCTATAAATTTACCAATCATAGAGTGCTCAGATGTTCCAATGAGGTAGAGATCCTCGCCCTCAATCTTGTACATCATGGCATCCATCTCTGCAAAACTCATAACACCTGTGACAACGTTGCTTCTGATCATAAAAGGAGGAATACAGTATGTAAATCCTCTGTCAATCATAAAATCTCTTGCATATGAGATGATAGCAGAATGAAGTCTTGCTATATCACCCATGAGATAGTAGAAGCCGTTTCCTGCTACCTTTCTTGCAGAGTCCAGGTCAATACCACCAAGTGACTCCATGATATCTGCATGGTAAGGTATCTCAAAGTCAGGGACAACAGGCTCACCATACCTCTGAACCTCAACATTCTCTGAATCGTCCTTACCGATAGGAACTGATGGATCAATGATGTTAGGTATGATCATCATGATCTTTTTAACTTTTTCTTTGAGTTCAGGCTCAAGAGTTTCAAGTTCCTTGAGTCTTGCTGATGTCTCAGCTACCTGTTTCTTAACTTCCTCAGCCTCAGCCTTCTTCCCCTGAGCCATAAGAGAACCAATCTGCTTTGCGATGGTGTTCTTGTTAGCTCTGAGTGCATCAGCTTCCTGCTGAGCAGCACGAGCCTGCTTATCAAGCTCTATTACCTCATCAACAAGTGGAAGCTTGTCATTCTGGAACTTGTTTTTTATATTCTGTTTTACTACGTCTGGGTTTTCTCTTAAGAATTTAATATCAATCATGATATCCTCCTATTAAAATATAATTTTAAAATTTTGTTTATTTGTCTTGGTAAAGTGTAATTTTTATAAAAATATACTAGTCCATAAACTAGACCATATACCATAATAATGTGGCTACATAATATAAAATCACTTTTTATAATTTATTCTCTGCAATTTCATCTTCAAGAGTTTTAGCTTTTTCTATGGCTTCTTTTTCTTCTTCAGAAAGAGCTACATATGATTCTCCACCAATAATCTCTTTTGCATAATTAAAGCAGCCTTCTCTTGTATGCATGCTGTTTAACACAACGCCGTTGTTATCATTGTCCATCAGTGCCAGGGCAAAACTCAGATTTCCACCCATTCCATCAAATGCGTTGTATTTCACAAGACCTATCTTGCTTACACAGGATGATAAATGGCTTTGAATTTCTTTGTGCTCTTTTGTAAGCCTTTTAGAATTGTTCTTTACCGCATCCATTTCGGCAAAACGCTTCATTATAATATCTTCCAAATCACCTGCCTGGGTTCCGCTTAACAGCCGCTTAATCTGTTTGTTTCTATTTTTTATATTGCCCATCATTAAGAATAATAGTACAAACAAGGCGATTATGAGAACTAACATACCGATAAGTATGTATGCAGGATCAATACCTATTTTCTGTAGTATGGAACTTTCCATTATATATTGTCCTTCCTTGATTGCGCATTTATTACATCAATTCTTTATTGATTGAGTATAACATCTCAGTTATTCTGTCAAGTTCATCCTGGGAATAGTAGTTGATTTCTATCTTTCCCTTGTTATTATTTGAAGCTTTTATTGCAATTTTTGCTCCAAGAATGGATTTTAACTTATTTTCTATATCAGAATAGAATACGGATAAATCCTTATCTGGTTCTTTTTTTACTTTTTCTTCTTCAGGCTTAGCTTGTAATATGGATTTTACATATGCCTCAGTCTCTCGAACACTGAGCTTTTGGTCATATACGATCGCAGCTGTCTCATACTGAAGCTTTGGATCTTCTATAGGAATAAGTGCTCTTGCATGACCGGTTGAAATCATATTGTACATAACCATCTGTCGTACATCCTCACAGAGCTTGAGAAGTCGGAGAGAGTTTGTTATGGTTGATCTGCTCTTGGAAACCCTTTCTGCAACCTCTTCCTGCTTCAGATTGTACTGTGAGATCAGAGCCTCATATGCCTGAGCCTCCTCTATAGGATTGAGGTCCTCCCTCTGAATATTTTCAATAAGGGAGATCTCCATAATCTCTTTGTCAGTATATTCTCTTATAACAACAGGAATTTCTTTCAATCCGGCAAGCCTTGCAGCACGCCAACGCCTTTCTCCTGCAATTATTTCATAATAATCGCTCTTTTTTGTGACAATAAGAGGCTCTAACACCCCGTATTTCTTTATGGAATCTGATAATTCCTGTAATGCCTCTTCATCAAACTGTTTTCTTGGCTGAGATTTGTTCGGTTCTATGAGATTTATGTTGATTTTTTGCTCAACTTCCTTAACAACCTCTTTAATTACCTCTTTTGTGACAGTTTTTACTTCTTTTTCTGGAGAAGAGGAGGGATCATTATCCGTTTTTTTTGATCTAGGGGACCTGGAAGCATCAGATGTACCTAAAAGGTCATTCAATCCTCTTCCTAATCCTTTTTTCTGTGCCATTTTATTCCTCCATTTATCTGTAATAGTCGTTTTCTATAACTTCATCTGCTAACATCATATAATGTTCTGCTCCAGCTGATTTTGGATCATATTCTATAATTGGCATTCCGTAACTTGGAGCTTCTGCTAATCTTACATTTCTTGGTATTACGGTGTTGTAAATATGTTGATTCAGGTTATCGCGGACGTTTTCAACAACCTGTACTGATAAATTTGTTCTTGAATCAAACATTGTGAATACAACGCCTTCTATTGTTAGTAAGCGGTTCAGGTTTTTCCTTATCAATTCAATAGTATATACGAGCTGTGACAGACCATCAAGTGCGAAAAATTCGCACTGTATTGGTACAAGAACCGTATTTGCTGCTGTCAGAGCATTTACTGTCAACATTCCAAGAGCTGGAGGACAATCTATAATAATATAATCAAATTTATTCTTGACTTTTCTGATATGTGTCTTGAGTATATGCTGCATGTTCTCCATGCCGACAAACTCAACCTCTGCACCTGCCAGTTCTCTGTTTGCTGGAAGAAGATTGAGTCCCGGATAGACATTTATAAGCATACATTCTCCGATATTGCATTCATTTCGCAACATATCGTATACAGTATATTCCAGTGAATCACGATCTACACCGAGACCACTTGTCATATTACCCTGTGGATCCATATCAACAGCCAGAACTTTTTTTCCTTTTGCAGCCAGACAAGCGGCAAGATTTATAGCTGTGGTAGTTTTGCCAACACCACCTTTCTGGTTCGCAATTGCTATTATTCTGCCCATTTTTACTCCTTTTTAGTAGAAAAAATGTTTCACACATGGATTTGTTAAAAAAATATCCGTAAGTCATTTATGTTTCACGTGAAACATTAGTAATTTAGTAAATAAAACATTATAATTTGTAAATAAGAAATGATTATTTATAAATAAAACGTATCTTTTGTTTATAAAACATAATTCCCATCAAATAGTGCTTGTCTATTATAACACTTATGTATACTTAATGCCATATGAATAAGAAAAATATTGTTGTTAAATATAGATGATAAAATTTAAATATCTTATTTAATTTCCCAACACAAAAGAGTAATTGATTATGTGTTGAAATAAAGATATATAACATAACTATTGTGTGATTGAAATATATAACAATGAATTGTGTGTGAAATAAACAATATATGTTACGGCTGGTGATACAATAACTTTGTTAAAGACAGTTGTCAGGTTGACTACATATAAATGTTTCACGTGAAACATAATACTGAAATGAAATAGGTACTGGAAAGGATATATTTATTAGAGTTTTAAAGGTTTTCTTACAATTTAGTTGAATATATAGATAAATGTTGTGAAATTAGAAAAACAATGTCAGATATAGAAAATTCTATAAAAGAGATATATGGTATAACACATACAATAAATAACCGCTATATAAGATTTTTTAAAAGTAAATTTAAAAGTAACTCATGTCATAACATGTAATGTATTTATTATTATATAAACAGACAAAAAAATAACATATATATAAATAAACTTATATAAATAATTTTGAAAATTAAAGAATTGTACTAAATGGCATCTGGATAAATAAAATATGAAGGAATAATATTATAAATGATTTTATTTGATATAAAACAAAATAATGTTTCACGTGAAACTTTTATAGATAAAAGAAAAATATTGTGAAAGCATTACGAATGCTGTCCTAGATACTCATATATAATTAGAAGAAACAAGACGTACAAGCATTTAAAATTAGAATTATACTGATCACTTACATATTAAATAGGTAGAAACATATCATATTTATGATAGAGTAATGGTAAATTTCAATAAAACATGTTAAGAAAAACACTTTTAATAGAAAATAAAACAAAGTTAAATAATAAAGAAGAACAAGTACCGCCTGTTTATAAACGGTACTTGCTCTTCTTTTTCAATATTATTGTATATGATTTTATTTCATATTTTAAATTATATCTTCACTGATATATAAGATACTTTCAATGTATATCACATAGCTTGTATATTACATAGCTTCTGGGGCTTCAATTCCAAGAAGATTTAATGCCTCAGCAATCGTATTCTTTGTGAGGTATGTGAGCATAACTCTTGCATTCTTGAGATCCCTATCATCAACGTTTATTCTTGTTGAATTGTAAAACTTGTTAAATGCCTGAGCAACATCAACGGCAAATCTTGCGACTATTGATGGTTCATATTTGTCTGCTGCATCCTTTATAACTGCAGGAAATCTGTTGATCTCCTTGAGAAGTTCAATTGCATCCTGCTCTGTTATGAGATTGTAGTTGACTGGTGCTGAAGGATCGAAGTTTTCATCCATGCGGACTACACTACAGCATCTTGCATGTGTATATTGAACGTAAGGACCTGTCTCTCCATCAAAGTTGAGAACTTTGTTCCAGCTAAATGATACATCCTTTATCCTCTGGTTGTATAAGTCATTGAAGAGAACTGCTCCTACGCCGACTTTTTTAGCAACATCCTCTTTGTTAGGAAGATTAGGACTCTTTTCTGTGATTATCTCAAGACTTTTAGCAATGGCATCTTTGAGAATATCCTCTGCATATATGATATTTCCACTTCTAGTTGAAAGCTTGGCGCCCTCAAGACTAACAAGACCATAAGGTATATGTACAAGTTGATCCTTAGCCCATTCATTACCAAGTAACTCAACGACTTTGAAAACCTGTGCAAAATGAAGCTTCTGCTCCTGACCTGTGACATACAGGCATTTTGAAAAGTTATATGTATCTTTTCTGTAGAATATTGCCGCAAGATCACGAGTAGCATAAATAGAGCTTCCATCTTTCTTTGTTATGATACATGGAGCCATGTCATAATCTGAGAGGTCAACGATCATTGCACCTTCGCTCTCTTTGAGAAGTCCGGCAGCTTTAACTTTATCAACAACAGCCTGGCATTTATCTCTGTAGAAGCTCTCACCGAGATAATAGTCAAAATCCATTCCAAGAAGATTGTATGTTCTTTTGTATTCTACGAGACTGATATCCTTGAACCACTGCCATATGCTGAGTGCTTCTTCATCACCGTTCTCCATCTTATTGAACCATGCTCTTGCCTCATCGACAAGTTCTGGATTCTTGTCAGCTTCTTCGTGGAATTTTACATAGAGCTTCATGAGCTCGGCAATTCCATCTTTTTCTACAGCTTCCTTTGTACCCCACGCCTTGTAAGCAACAATAAGCTTACCAAACTGTGTACCCCAGTCACCAAGATGGTTTATTCTGACAACTTTATAACCTAATTTTGAATATATCTTATAGAGAGAGTTTCCGATGATAGTTGTTCTGAGGTGTCCTACGTGGAAATTCTTTGCTACATTAGGAGATGAGTAATCTATGCAGATAGTCTGACCATCTCCAAGATCTGAGCATCCAAAGTTAACTGAGTTGGCAGCCTCTATCATAGTCTTTACAAATATATCTTTCTTTATATAGAAGTTGAGATATGCGCCAGCAACATCAATTTTTTCAATGAAATCAACGTCCCCGATTTGTTCTTTGATATCGGCAGCTATCATATTTGGAGCTTTTCTCATGATTTTGGCAAGTCTAAAACAAGGGAAAGCATAGTCGCCCATGTCAGGACGTGGTGGAATCTCTATAGATGCGATTATGTCTGAGGCATCTACTCCTTCTATATTTTTTGAAATAAGTTCTGCAATTTTTTCTTTCATAATACAATATCCTTTAATTATTTTATTTGAATGTAAGTTTATCACTAACAATAACGGTCTGTGATATAATATTACAATGGAAACGTAAATCTCACGTTTGTTCCGCTTACGATGTCACCGTCGATCTTGAATGTACCACCCAGCAGATAAATGATTTCGCTGATCTTGTGGAGACCGCTGTACCATGGACTGTTAGATGAGTAGTTGTTGTCAATTCCAACACCATTGTCATTAATATATACATCAATAAGTCTGCTGCTGAGATATATCTTGATATTGACCTTGTTCGCATTGGAGTGCATGAACACGTTGTTCATCAGCTCCTGTATTATAAGAACAAGATGTGTTGAGACTATATCAGGAATGTTGATGGCGTAGTCAGTACAATTGATGTCGTAAGAGATGCCACACTCAGGATGTTCATCTTTATAGTTCTGGAACAGTTTTTCTAGAAGAGTCCATACCGGTTCATCCGAATCAACTTCATTTACAAGAGAATTTGCTAATTCGTCGACCTGGTCTGCCAGCTTTGATGTCGATGTAGTCAGTTCCTCAAGAGTTACCTTGGCACGGTTAATATCTGATCTGATCAGCCAGGAGAGTACCTCTAGCTTGTGGGAATTGGCATCAAGCACATCAGTTATGTCAGACTGTATCTTTTCCGCAAGCATTTTCTTCTCGTGTTGTTGGAGTTTTAAAATATTTATTCCGTGGTTGATGTTGTCCTCCGGTTTATCTCCGGAATCTTCAGTTTCGGTGGTTTCTTCTTGGATGGTTGAAACTTCCTCGGTCACTTCAGATAAAAGATCGTCCAAATGTCTGTTTGATGTCGAGAGACTGGTTATTCGACGCTTTAACAGGTCGGTTTCCTCCTCCTCCTCTTTTATCTGGAGCTTTAATGTGGACTGGATATCCTGAAGTTCCTTCAGCTGCAGTTCTATCTGTGTTGCTTTCTCCTGCTGTGAAGTGGTATTTGCTGAAAATGGGGAGAAAACGTTATGACCAGTACTGGTTTTGAAGGAGTATACATCGAGAGTCTTGATCAACTGGTCGATCTTGGCTTTGAGTTCAAATTCTTCAGTTTTCAGTGACTGAACCTGTTCCAGTTTACTTATATATGAATCATTAAAAAAGTTGAGCAGATCCTGATTTGTGCTGCGGACGAGCTTCAGACTTTCTATAGATGAGTTATCCATGATATACTCCTTTCCCTGTATAATTTTTTATTGTAGTATACCAAAAACAGTGTGTCAACAAATGGTTATTGCTTATTTTTGCTTCTTTTCTCTGTATGCTACAAGTCTGTTGATTGGAGTACCCATGGCTGAGAACTTTGTCTCGTATTCTGTCATGATATTCCCCTCGTTATATGAGGAATTGTGAAGGTCGTAAGTGTAGTTTTCAAGTATCCATCCGGCTTCAGGTACCTGCTCAAGGGAGAAGTCAAATAACCCTCTGTTGTCAGTTTTAAAAATAACACGGCCTTCAGGTGCCAGAAACTGATCATATAATCCAAGAAAATGTGTGGATGTGAGACGTCTCTTGGCATGTCGGTCCTTAGGCCATGGATCTGAGAAATTCAGGTATATACGGTCTATCTCATCTTTGTCAAATACATCCGTTATATATTCTGCATCCATTCGTATAAAATAAAGGTTGTTCAAATCTAATTCCTGCTCTCGCTTTTCAATTGCGCGCACAAGGACGCTGGAGTATTTCTCTATTCCCAGATAGTTTATATCAGGATTTCTTTTGGCAAGCTCGATGATAAATTGCCCCTTGCCCATTCCTATCTCTATATGTATTGGATTGTCGTTGCCGAATAGCTCGTGCCACTTGCCTTTCATCTCGGTTTCGTCTTTGATAACAAAGTCATTTGCTGCAATGGTTTCCCTTGAACCTTTAACATTTCTCAGTCTCATAATAATATATAATCTCCATATAATCGGTTTTTCTAATCTGAATGATATTAGAACATACCTTATTATAATAACATAGCAAAAAATGATATTCAAATTTTATTAAAATGTTATGCAAATACTTACAGATCAGGATTATAATAAAAGCTAGAGGCGGAATATAAAAAAATATAGAAAAAATAAAAAAATGCTTGCATTATTAAATAAACTAATGTATACTCTAATCTGTTGTGATGGTTACGACATTGCAAACAACAAATACGGGCCGCTAGCTCATTTGGTAGAGCACCTGACTCTTAATCAGGGTGTGCGGGGTTCGAGCCCCCGGCGGCCCACTTTAAGGTGGATTGACTGCAATAAATTGTGGCTGATCCATTTTTTTGTCACAACAAATATTTGAAAATAATGAGTAAAAAAACACTTGCATTATTCTTTGAATTGATGTATACTCTATTTTGTTGTGACAACACAGCAAGCAAACGAATACGGGCCGCTAGCTCATTTGGTAGAGCACCTGACTCTTAATCAGGGTGTGCGGGGTTCGAGCCCCCGGCGGCCCACTACAAGATGGATTGACTGCAATAAATTGCGGCTGATCCATTTTTTGTGCGATAAAATAAGCCGTCATGCAGATATCGTATTTACACGAATTCCTATATGACGGTTTATTTACATGTACAGATCATTATTTATACTCAATCATTTATACGCCTTCATTGTCAAATGCGGGGATAAAACTTTCGTCTGCTGTGTCACCTTCCTGAATAAATCCATTTTCAACGCCGATATCGATGGCATAATCCACAAGCTCATCGTATTCTTCAGGTGCGATTTTGTGTCCGAGCTCAGGAAAATCTTCCTCAATTCCCTCCATAGGAGTGTATTGGTTCATTATGCTTATGTAGATATCGTCGCCGTATGTGTTATACAGATATGTTATGACTGATTTTGAGTCAGCGATGTGTCCCGGAAGCTGCAGATGGCGTACAATTACACCTTTTTGCATGATGCCATACTGATTGAAGTTTGTCTTTGCTCCACCGCACTGCCTGACCATCTCAGCTATGGATTGTTTGGCGTAGCTGGCATAATCAGGGGTGTTGCAGTATCTGGAGGCTATCTCAGGCGACATGAATTTGAAATCAGGAAGGTATACATCTATATATCCGTCCAGCATCAGGATCATATCGGCCGTTTCGTATCCACTGCAATTGTAGACAAATGGGAGATGGAAGTTTCTCTTGCGGGCCATATCTATGGCTGATACAATCTGGGGAATATAGTGGTCGGGTGTCACAAGATTGATATTGTTGGCACCCTTATCCATAAGTTCAAAAAATATGTTGCAAAGTCTTTCTATGGATATTTCTTTTCCTGCTCTGCCTCTGGAAATATCTTTGTTCTGGCAGAAACAGCATCCAAGAGCGCAACCGGAAAAAAATACGGCACCTGATCCATTTTCACCTGATATGCAAGGTTCTTCCCACATGTGAAGTGCAGCCCGTGATACCCTGACTTTTTCCCCAGTGTGACAGGCACCTGTGCTTCCATTTGTTCTGTTGACGCCGCATTTCCTCGGACAAAGTATGCATTTTTCAAGCATTTTTTCTATATCCATAGAAACCTCCATAATAACTACATATCTATTACAGTTTATCAGGATCGTAGCTGCTTATGAGATCAGCCATCTCCTGAAGGTCAGCATTTGCATTCATATCTTCTACATTTCCCTGATCCATGAGATCAGCCAGTTTGGGGTTGATAGGAAGTCTTATGGCATTGCCGATATAAAGCTCCTTCATGACTTCCTCAAGTCTGCTCTTTCCAAAGATGTAGTGTTTGTTACCACAATCTGGACATTCAAAATATGACATATTTTCGATCATTCCTATAACTGGAATGTTCATGCTGTCCGCCATGTGAACGGCCTTTCCGACTATGACTGAGACCAGATCCTGGGGAGTTGTGACGACCACGACGCCGTCTATAGGGATGGACTGGAATATTGTAAGCGGAACATCCCCGGTTCCAGGAGGACAGTCGATAAACATGTAGTCTACATCTCCCCATATGATATCTGAGTAGAATTGTTTTACTGTGCCGGCGATGATAGGACCTCTCCACAGAACAGGGGTTGTCTCGTCGTCAAGGAGAAGATTTACGGACATTATCTTGATTCCTGTCTTTGTCTCATCAGGGTAGAGATAATCTCCCTCTGCCTCGGGTGTTTTATTTACACCAAATGCCTTTGGTATGGATGGTCCTGTTATATCGGCATCAAGTATGGCTGTTTTAAATCCCATGCGCTGCATGAGAACAGCGAGCTGACAAGTGACTGATGATTTTCCAACGCCGCCTTTTCCACTTACAACAGCGATAATGTGCTTTATGTGTGAGTCTGGATGCGCATTTATGATAAGACTCTGTGGTTCTGTTCTGCTTGAACAGCTCTGACCACAGCTGCTGCAATTATGTGTACAATTTTCTGACATGATACTCTCCAATCTATCGCACAGATATGTATGTGCGATCTATGTTTTATGCGATGATACGCATTTGATTAATATATATCATTAAGAGAGTGCAAAGTCAACGAAGGCGGACACTATGAAATTTCTGAGGTGAGTTGAAATTGACGGGTGTCAAATATATAATCAGAGGCATAATAGTTGGTTGATATCATAAAAAGGAGCGTAAAAGATGGGAGTTTTGTCAAATATTGAACCTAATGAAGTGTTTCGTTTTTTTGAGGAGATATGCGGGATCCCACACGGATCGTCTGATACAAAGAGGATAAGTGATTATCTGGTGAAGTTTGCCACAGACAGAAATCTGAGATTTATACAGGACGGGAGCAACAATGTAATTATATTCAAGGATGGAACTGCGGGATATGAGAACAGCGCGTCTGTTATGCTGCAGGGACATATGGATATGGTATGTGAGAAGGATACGGACTGTGATATAGATTTTGAACATGATGGACTGAGACTGGTGTTTGAGGACGGAGTGATATCCGCCGACGGAACCACTCTTGGTGGAGATGATGGGATAGCTGTGGCATTTGCGCTGGCTATACTGGATGCCGATGATATACCACATCCGCCACTTGAGTGTGTATTTACGGTTGATGAGGAGATAGGAATGCTGGGAGCTGCGGCGATTGATTGTAGTCCACTTAAGTCACGGATCATGCTCAATCTGGATTCTGAGGATGAAGGGTACCTGCTGGTGTCATGTGCCGGAGGTGCGTGTGCTACGTGCCATATTCCGGTTGAATATGAGAATGCAAAAGATGATCATTCAGTTGTGAAAATTATTGTAGAGGGTCTTACCGGTGGACATTCCGGCGTAGAGATCATAAAACAGAGGGCAAATGCCGACAAGCAGCTTGCAAGACTTCTATATAATATAGGAAGGGATGTTCCATATAGACTGATATCTATACAGGGCGGTCTTAAGGACAATGCAATACCTAATAAGGCGGAGGCATATGTGGGTATTGATCCGGAGAATGTGGATAACTTTGTAAAATCTGCGGAAAAGAATGAGAAGATTCTGAGGCATGAATTTGGAAATACTGATCCAGAGCTTGTAGTGAAAGTAGAAACGGATCTGTCAGATGATCTGGGTTCATATAATAACGCGGATGATGTGCAGAACGATATGTATGGTAGAATCATGATCAACAGAGTTATGACAGAAAAGTCATCGGATATAGTTATCAGGAGTCTTATGATGATGCCAAATGGAATTCAGAAGATGAGCAATGATATAGAAGGGCTTGTGCAGACATCGCTGAATCTTGGAATATTGAAGACAACTGAGGATGAGGTCACAGCAAGCTTTTCAGTAAGAAGCAGTGTACAGTCTGAAAAGGAAAATCTGATAGATCAGCTCCGATGTGTATCAGTCTCGGCTGGTGGAAATCTGGATGTGCAGGGAGATTATCCTGCATGGGAGTACAGACATGATTCTCCTCTCAGAGATATTATGGTGGATGTGTTTGAAGAGCAGTATGGAAGAAAGCCTGTTATACAGGCACTTCACGCCGGGGTGGAGTGTGGTCTTTTTGCCGGTAAGCTGCCTGGTCTGGACTGCGTATCATTTGGCCCGGATATGAAAAATATCCATACCAGCAGAGAGTCTATGGATGTTGCCAGTGTACAGAGAACATGGAGGTATACACTTGGTATACTTGAGAAATTGAAGTAATTGACAGCAATATAATTTCAATAAGGAGAAGAATGATGGAAAAGGTAAAAGGATTCTTGAAGAAGAAGGACATTGTGTTCAGTGTCAAGAGATACGGAATAGATGCCCTGGGTGCCATGGCACAGGGATTGTTCTGCACTCTGCTGATCGGAACTATACTGAACACACTTGGCAATCAGTTTGGTGTAGGATTTCTCAAAGCGGTTGTTGCGACCGTGAATGGAACGGATTATACAGTTGGAGGTCTCGCATCTGCTATGGCAGGACCTGCGATGGCGGTGGCTATAGGATATGCACTTAATGCCCCACAGCTTGTATTGTTCTCACTGATAACAGTTGGATTTGCGGCAAATGCCCTGGGCGGCGCAGGTGGTCCTCTGGCAGTTTATTTTATTGCGGTTATCGCAACTGAGCTTGGAAAGGTTGTCTCAAAGGAGACAAAGATAGATATACTGGTGACACCTCTGGTGACCATCGGAAGTGGTGTGGCTGTGTCTGCTCTTCTTGCACCTACACTTGGTGCCATAGCCATGAAGGTCGGAGATCTCATCATGCTAGCTACAAACCTTCAGCCGTTCTGGATGGGTATTGCGGTATCAGTTCTCGTCGGTGTGGCGCTTACACTTCCGATATCATCCGCTGCGATATGCGCGGCATTTGGACTTACAGGACTGGCAGGCGGTGCTGCTGTGGCAGGATGCTGTGCACAGATGGTGGGCTTTGCGGTTATGTCATTCAGAGAGAATAAGTGGGGCGGACTGGTTTCACAGGGAATAGGAACATCCATGCTCCAGATGGGCAACATCATAAAGAACCCAAGAATCTGGATCGCACCTATAGTTACATCTGCGATCACAGGCCCTCTTGCAACATGTCTGTTCAAGCTTCAGATGAACGGAACTCCTGTATCATCAGGTATGGGTACATGTGGTCTGGTTGGACAGATCGGAGTGTACACAGGATGGATGAATGATATCGAGGCGGGAACCAAGTCAGCAGTTACAGCTATAGACTGGATTGGACTTATACTTATCTCATTTGTACTTCCTGCAGTTCTCTGTCCACTCATCAATATGGTGGTGAGAAAACTCGGCTGGGTTAAGGATGGAGATATGACTTTATCATAAATACTGGCTGAAATCCGGTGGATAAAATTATCTCCATCAGACAGAAGATAACAGAAAAAGATAAATATGGTGGGCTGAAGATTATAGAAAAATCCATGCATAGATATTGGATTAAAGAGGTCTGTGTACTTGATAAAATAGTACACAGATTTTTATTTTATAGAGTTATAAGGATAGGTTACAGACATGTTGACACTGCACAGGCTATGGTGCCAGCAGCGGATTCCCTGTATATGGTGGACGCATATAAAATCCAGTAAAATCAAGGTCTGCAACCACCGGTTGCGAGATCTGCAACTACAATTAGCTTGAATGACACCGGCATTTTCTTATAATGAAGTCATTGCAAAATTAAACATTCAGGAGGAAATGAGTATTATGAAAAAGGGAACAAGCTATATTGTAGTTGCAGCAATGGTGATGGGATTGATACTGACGGGTTGTGGTGGAAGTGACAATTCTGACACTACAGCAGCCAGCGCTACGACAGAGTCTGTGACAGAAGTAGCAACAGAGGAGCAGGATACTGAGATCCAGGACACAGCGGATGATACTGAGGATAGTTCGGTCGCCATTGATGAGGAGGACACAGCGGAAGATACAGAGGACAGTGAAGAGGCAGAGGCTGATCCTTCAATAGTAGGTGTATACACCAAGAATGGTTATGAGAATTCGTATTTTGGATTTAAGATCAACCTTGAAGGAAGCTATGGAATTCAGACAAGAGGTTCATTACTGTCTGCTACCGATATCTCTGAGGTTGTGGAGGATTCCAATAGCAATGAGACTGTGCAGAGGGCATTGGATAATCTGGATAATAGCTTTACGGTAGGAAACGATTATGCATTCTGTGCAAATGATGGTACACACTATATTCTGCTCAAAATAAAGTCCCCTAAGGGTGGCGGAAATTACGGTTATGATGTGTGGGCTGATGAGGAGACAGTAGCAAAGGCAACTGTTGCTCAGATGGATACTGTTGTTACATCTACAGCAAGTAGAATTGGTGCTGAAGCAAGCAATATCGAGACTGGTTATTCCAAGTGTACAGTATTTGGTGAAGAGCATTACATATGTACAGCAACGGCTGATATGTCCGGAACAGAGTACTCTCTTACAAATGTAATAGTAAGATCAGATGACGGAAAGTACGCGATGACAATAGCCATAGAGACTCTTGGAGACAGAAATTATCAGGATATTCTGGATAACATGTTCAGTCCATTATAAATTTTAGAACTTTACTTTTTTAAGAACAGAAAGTATAATACACATCGAAAGCGAGTGGCAAAGATTGCGTAAATCCAGTTTTGTCACTCGCTTTTTATGTGTATATAAAAAATTTTCTAGTGTGTAGCTTTTCAGCGTAAGTCCAACTAACTTAGGCGGTAGCTGCATTTTTTTGTTCAGGGAAAGGAGTTTGAAGAGTGGAAGAAATGGATAAGAACAAAGAGGAAAACAGAGAGAAAAATAAGATGAAAGATATGCCAGTTGGAAAGCTGATGATCCAGATGGGTATTCCTATGATTCTTTCCATGGCGCTTCAGGCGGTGTACAACATCGTAGACAGCGCATTTGTGGGAAATATGAAGGTGGGAAGTGAGGCCGCGTTAAATGCCCTCACGCTGGTATTTCCGGTGCAGATGCTCATGGTTGCTCTGGGCATAGGCACGGGAGTCGGCACAAATGCGTTTATTGCCAGAACCATTGGTCAGGGTGATAAGGAAAGAGCTGCCAAGGTGGCTGGCAACAGTCTGTTTCTCGGTGCTGTAATATATGTGGTGTGTTTGTTATTTGGAATATTGGGAGTGAGGACTTATATAGTCTCACAGACTATGGACACGCAGGTCACAGAGATGGCTGTGGATTATCTAAGAATATGCTGTGTGTATTCATTTGGAATAATATTCTTCTCGTTGTTTGAGAAGCTGCTTCAGGCAACTGGCAGATCCATGTATTCAACGATAGGTCAGGTGATGGGAGCTGTCATAAACATCATACTTGATCCGCTTCTCATATACGGAGTGGGACCATTTCCTGAGATGGGTGTCAGAGGAGCCGCCTATGCGACTATTATAGGTCAGATAGCGTCTGCGGTTCTGCTGTGCGTGTTCCATCTGAGATTTAATAAGGAATTTGAACATGGATGTGCATACATGAAGCCTGACTGGAGAATCATCCGGGGAATATATGCCATAGGACTCCCGGCCATCATAGCCCAGGCACTTATGTCCATCATGGTATACGCGCTGAATCTCATTCTCAAGTTTAACCAGTCGGCGCAGACTGCATATGGTCTGTTCTACAAGGTTCAGCAGTTTGTGCTGTTTCTCGCATTTGGACTCAGGGATGCGATCACCCCGATCACGGCATACAGCTATGGAATGGGTGACAGAAAGAGGATAAATGATGCGATTAAGTATGGAATAATCTACACAATAGTGCTGATGGTGTTTGGAATGGCTGTGACAGAGTTGTTTCCAGCTGCATTTGCCGGACTTTTCAATGCGGGACAGTCCAGAGTGTATTTTATAGACGCCATGAGGATAATCTCCCTAAGTTTCGTATTTGCCGGGGTAAATGTTGCATTTCAGGGAATATATCAGGCCCTTGAAGGCGGTGTGGAATCGCTTGTGATATCGCTGCTCAGACAGTTGATAATCATCCTGCCGCTTGCCGGAGCATTTGCGGCTCTGGTCAGAGGCGGTCAGGCGGATGTATCACTGATATGGTGGGCATTCCCGATCACGGAGATCGTGTCGTGCGTGGTGGGCATGGTGTTGCTGAGAAGGAAAATGAGGAGGGTTACTTCTTCCCTGCACCTTTCATCATTGACTTAAATGTCAGCATGAATGTTGCGCCGCAGGAGAAGGCGGATACTATGTCGCTGATAGGCTCGGCGTAGTAAATGCTCATGACTGAGTGTGTGCAGTATGGCAGGATGATCGCGAGTGGGATTATCAGTATGACCTTTCTCAGCAGTGCAAATATAAGGGATTTGCCTGCCTGACCCATGGATATGAAGGACTGCTGACATCCGTTCTGTATGCCAAAGAACATCATTCCGAATATGTATATCGGAAGAACCTTTGCACAGAGTGCTTTGAGGGATTCATCCGAGGTAAATATTCCGGCAGCCATAGACGGGAACAGGAATGCTGCGCCGGCCAGGACAAATGACACTATGATGGACATGGTTATCAGTATGGTACATGTCTTCTTCACTCTGGCTACATTGCCCTTGCCGTAGTTGTAGCTGATGATGGGCTGGACTCCCTGTGAGAAGCCGCTCATCGGGATAAATATAATCTGCATGATACTCTGAAGTATGGTGAACGATCCCACGTACAGGTCATCGCCGTACTTCTGGAGTCCATGTGTGAACACGATGGTTATAAGGCTCTCCGTGACCTGCATGATAAATGGTGACACACCGAGAGCTGCGATGGACAGTATCAATTTGCCCTGCGGGCGCATCATCTGCGCTGATATGCGAAGACTAGCCTTGTCGGATGTCAGAAATCTGATAACCCATGCCGCGCTTATCGCTTGGGATATGACGGTTGCTATGGCCGCACCCTTGATTCCGAGGTTCAGTGCAAATATGAATATCGGATCGAGAATGATGTTGCATATCGCACCTATGAGTACTGAAGCCATGGCTGTCTTTGCCTGCCCCTGGGCTGTGATAAATGTGTTCAGTCCGGTGGTGATCATGACAAATATAGTGCCTATAAGGTAAATGCTCAGATAGTCATCGGCATGTGGATAGGTGGCATCGCTGGCACCGAAGAAATACAGAAGCGGCTTCTTCAATGTGTAGATGACAGCCATAACAATAACTGTAAATATGATGAGCAGGGTTACGCCATTTGACAGGATGCGCTGTGCCTTGTCCCTGTCGCCTTTACCAAGAGCAATGGAAGCCAGAGGTGCTCCGCCCGCGCCCACGAACACGCTGAATGCACTTACAAGGGTGATGATCGGGAGACACAGTCCGATTCCTGTGAGGGATGCTGCGCCTATCTCCGGGATATGTCCTATGTATATTCTGTCCACTATGTTGTATAAGAGATTGATGAGCTGCGCCACAAATGTCGGAATGCCCATGGAGAGCATAAGTTTAAATATCGGCGCCGTGCCCATCCTCTCTTCGGAATTTGAAGAAATTGTACTTGTGTTCATAACTACTCCTTAATGTTGATAACTTTATAAAATCTGCTGAAAACTTCGTCGCTCATCATGGGGACGGAGATACCTGTCCCCTCCGTCCCCTAGGATATTTCAGTTGGGTGAAGTAGTCAATCAGGAAATAATTAAGAAAGTATAAAATAAATGATAAGTGGAAAAAGTCCAGTAAATATGCGGCAAACAGTAAAAAACAAGTGAAAATATGGCAGAAACTTGAAAATTTAATCTTGACAAATTTACTAGGAAAGCGCATTATGGTTACAGATATAAGATAAACCGTTGATCAAGAGGAGTAGCGGCATATAACATGTTCAGAGAGTTGCAGGTGGTGTGATTGCAGCGATGGGAGTGCAGGTGAATGGACTTGTGAGGGCAAACCGAAAGATTTGAGATTCAAGTAGGGGAGACGGAGACCTACCGTTATAGAAGGTACATATATGATTGTATATGGTCGAGGGCATCGATATATATAAATATATATAAATTATTTATATATATATTTTTTTATTTATTGATGAAATTAGGTGGCACCGCAGGAGATTAGATTTCTTGTCCTAATGTTAGTAGGATAAGGAATTTTTTTTATGTCCTGTGGTGCTTTTTTAGTTTGCAGAAAGACATGTGACATTTGATAGATCCTTTGACGATAGCCTGATAGACATATATGAAAGAGATGAGCACAGGGAAATTTATTGAATGCATGATAGTGTTCAAAAATAAGGAGGATGAGACATGATAAGACCAGAACTTAGCGAGGCAAAGAAATATGCGGCAGACGGATACAGGATGGTTCCGGTGTGCTGTGAGATGTTATCGGATGTGATCACACCTATCAACTTACTCAGAAAGCTGAAAGCGGCAAATGAGCACTGTTACATACTTGAGAGCGTGGAGAATCAGGAGGTGTGGGGACGGTACACATTTCTTGGTTACAATCCGAAGCTTGATGTCACATGCATGAATGGGCACATACAGCTCAAGGATATAGATGGAAATGTGATAAAGGAAGCGGACGATATTCATCCTGAGGTATTCATCAGAGAGATACTCAAGGATTACAGGAGTCCGAAGATAGAAGGACTTCCAACGTTTACAGGAGGTTTTGTCGGTTACTTCTCATATGATTACATAAAGTACAGTGAGAAGAAGCTTGTGATCGATGCCGAGGATGATGAAGGGTTTCAGGATCTTGATCTGATGTTATTTGACAAGGTCATTGCATTTGACAATTTCAAGTCAAAGCTGATCCTCATTGCAAATGCTGACACATCCAATATAGAAGCTGGATATGCAAATGCACTTGCTGATATAGAAGATATGAAGAAGCTCATCCTCGATGGAGAGATGGCGGAGATAGAGCCGGTTAAGATGAAGAGTGATTTCAAGCCGCTGTTTGACAAAGAGAAGTATTGCAGCATGGTTGAGAGGGCAAAGAGGTACATATTCGAGGGAGATATCTTCCAGGTGGTTCTGTCCAACAGACTTGAGGCTGAGATGGAGGGATCGCTGTTCAACACGTACAGGATTCTCAGAAGCACAAATCCTTCTCCGTATATGTTCTACTTCAGCGGCGACCAGATAGAGGTTGCGGGCGCATCGCCTGAGACACTGGTAAAGCTTGAAAATGGCATGCTTCACACATTTCCACTTGCTGGAACGAGACCGAGGGGAAAGACAAAGGAAGAGGATATGAGACTTGAGGCTGGACTCATGGCAGACGAGAAGGAGCTGGCGGAGCACAACATGCTGGTGGATCTCGGAAGAAATGATCTTGGCAAGATAAGCAAGTTCGGAACTGTTGAGGTTGAGCAGTACATGAAGGTCCAGAGGTACTCACATGTAATGCATATAGGTTCAACAGTCAGGGGGGAGATCGACGACAGCAGATACGATGAGCTGTCAGCCGTGGATGCGGTACTTCCGGCCGGAACCCTCTCAGGAGCACCGAAGATCAGGGCGTGTCAGATCATCAATGAGCTGGAGGACAACAAGAGAGGAATATATGGCGGTGCCATAGGATACATAGATTTCACAGGAAATCTTGATACATGTATAGCCATAAGGATCGCATACAAAAAGGGTGACAAGGTATTTGTCAGATCGGGAGCGGGAATCGTCGCAGACAGTGTTCCGGAAAATGAGTTCCAGGAATGTATTAACAAGGCAAAGGCAGTTACGACAGCACTCACAATGAGCCAAGATATATCATAAGGAGGACCCGCATGCGGGAGATTCCTTATGATAATGCATGCGCCGCGCGGAGCGCCTTTCATGCGCATGCACAATAAAAATAAGGAGGACAAAATAAATGACAATACTTATAGATAATTACGACAGCTTCTCCTACAACCTGTATCAGCTTGTGGGGGCAATAAATCCGGATATAAAGGTCATAAGAAATGATGAGTTCACCTGTGAGAAGATTGAAGCGATGAATCCTGATCACATAATCATCTCACCGGGACCCGGAAGACCTTCGGATGCGGGAATGTGTGAGGATGCGGTGAGATATTTTGCAGGAAAAGTACCAATCCTTGGCGTGTGTCTCGGACATCAGGCGATTTGTGAGACATATGGTGCGACAGTCACATATGCAAAGAAACTTATGCATGGAAAGATGTCGCTGGTTGATGTGAATCTGAACTGCAGATTGTTCAGAGGACTTCAGAGCAAGATACAGGTTGCCAGATATCATTCACTGGCAGCAGCCGATGAGAATTTCCCAGAATGTCTGGAGGTCACAGCAAGAACGGAGGATGGAGAGATCATGGCAGTAAAACACAGGGATCACGAGGTGTACGGAGTTCAGTTCCATCCGGAGTCGATATTGACACCAAAGGGCAAGATAATGCTCAGGAATTTTTTAGAGATATAAAATAAGGAGGATATGGCGATGATACAGGAAGCTCTTAAGAAGGTAGCAGCAGGACAGGATCTTACATACGATGAGGCATATGCCAGCATGGATGAGATATTCAGTGGCCAGGTGCCGGGAGAGACAACGGCGGGATATCTCACAGCGCTTCACATGAAGGGCGAGACGCTTGACGAGATAACAGCCAGTGCAAATGGAATGAGAGACCATGCGGAGTCTCTTCCACATGACGGAATAGATGTTCTTGAGATCGTGGGAACAGGTGGGGATTGTGCGAATTCATTTAACATATCGACAACGAGTGGTATAGTTGCAGCAGCGGCCGGAGTACCGATTGCAAAGCACGGCAACAGAAGCGTATCAAGCAAGAGTGGCGCAGCAGATGTCCTTGAGGCCCTTGGTGTAAATATCTCCATATCACCTGAGAAGATGGGCAAGGTTCTCGCTGAGTGCAACATGAGCTTTATGTTTGCCCAGGTTTATCACAAGGCGATGAAATATGCAGGTCCGGTCAGAAAGGCACTTGGAATACCGACAGTATTCAATATCCTTGGACCTCTCACCAACCCGGCAAAGGCTCAGATGCAGATCATGGGAGTATACAAGGAGGAGCTTGTTGATCAGATGGCTCCTGTACTTGTTGGTCTTGGCGTAAAGAGGGGACTTGTCGTATACGGACAGGATTGTCTGGATGAGATATCCATGAGCGCACCTACAACAGTTGCAGAGATCAAAGATGGCGAGATCACAAAGTACGAGATCAAGCCAGAGAATTTCGGATTTGAGAGATGCAGCAAGGAGGATCTGGTGGGCGGCGGTCCTGAGGAAAACGCGCAGATTACCCGCGATATCCTGTCAGGCAAGATCAAAGGAGCCAAGAGAAATGCAGTTGTACTGAACGCAGCAGCTTGTATCTACATTGCAGGCAAGGCAGACTCCATAGCGGATGGAATAAAGGTAGCAGAGGACATGATCGACAGTGGCAAGGCTGCTGAGACGCTTGATGCATTTGTAAGACTGACAAATGAGTAGATAAGTTTCATCGCAAACTGTGATAGAAAGTTGTATAGAGAGGTAAGAGATGATATTAGATGAGATAGCTGCAAAGACAAAGGAACGTGTGGCAGAGCAGAAGAAAAAAGTTCCTCTTGAGGAGATGAAGAGACAGGCACTTGATATAGTTGCCAGAGAGACGGATAACGGCAGCAGCCCATATAGTAAGTTCCCATTTAGGGATAATCTGGCAGCGGATGGAATATCGTTTATCTGTGAGGTCAAGAAGGCATCACCTTCCAAGGGACTTATCGCACCGGACTTTCCTTATGTTGAGATCGCAAAGGAATATGAGGCGGCGGGAGCTTCAGCCATATCGGTGCTCACTGAGCCGTTTTATTTCCAGGGAAGCAATCAGTTCCTGATGGATATAAAGAAGGAGGTAAATATACCGCTGCTGAGGAAGGATTTCACAGTTGACGAGTATATGATATATGAGGCAAAGGTCATAGGAGCATCGGCGGTGCTTTTGATTTGCGCCATACTGGATGACGAGCAGCTTGCCTCATATCTTCGGCTTGCACATGAACTTGGAATGTCTGCTCTGGTTGAGGCTCACGATGAGGATGAGGTCAGACGGGCGATAGCCTGTGGAGCAGGCATCATCGGAGTGAACAACAGAGACCTCAGAACATTTACGGTGGACATCATGAACAGCGTTCGTCTTAGAAAGCTGATACCGGATACGGTGCCAGTCACCCATATGGGGACGGAGGTACCTGTCCCCTCCGTCCCTCAGAAGATGGTGTATGTGTCTGAGAGTGGAATCAAGACAAAGGAGGACATAGACAGGCTTAAGGCAAATGGAACGGATGCGGTGCTCATAGGCGAGACTTTTATGAGAAGTCCTGACAAGAAGAAGTTGTTTGCGGAATTTAGAGGCGAATAGGAAGTATTCAGGCTCATCTGAAAAAGCAATTTAGAGAACGAAATATAATTTGTTTGATTGCTATATTATATAGAAGAAACACAATACAAAAGTGTAGAAATACATTTGAAAATACATCTGAAAAGAACAAACAGGAGGAAAAACATATGTCAAAAGGCAGATTTGGCGTTCACGGCGGCCAGTACATTCCAGAGACTCTGATGAATGCGATGCTGGAGCTGGAGGAGGCATACAAAAAATATAAGGATGATCCGGAGTTCAACAGAGAACTCACGGAGATGCTCAACGAGTATGCGGGAAGACCTAGCAGACTTTACTATGCGGAGAGAATGACAAAGAATCTGGGCGGTGCGAAGATATACCTCAAGAGAGAGGATCTGAACCACACAGGAGCGCACAAGATCAACAACGTAATTGGACAGATGCTTCTTGCCAAGAGAATGGGCAAGACAAGAGTTATCGCGGAGACCGGTGCCGGACAGCACGGTGTTGCAACAGCTACAGTTGCAGCCATGATGGGCATGGAGTGTGAGATATACATGGGCGAGGAGGACACGATCAGACAGGCTCTCAACGTGTACAGAATGAGACTCCTGGGCGCAAAGGTTCATCCGGTTAAGACCGGAACAGCCACACTGAAGGATGCGGTATCTGAGGCATTCCGTGAGTGGACAAGCAGGATCGATGATACACACTATGTACTCGGCTCAGTCATGGGACCATATCCTTTCCCTGAGATCGTCCGTGATTTCCAGGCTGTGATCAGTAAAGAGATCAAGGCACAGCTCATGGAGAAGGAGGGAAGACTCCCTGATGTCGTCATGGCATGTGTGGGCGGCGGTTCAAATGCCATCGGAGCTTTCTACGATTTCATACCTGACGAGAGCGTCAGGCTGATCGGCTGTGAGGCAGCAGGCAGAGGCGTTGATACATTCGAGACTGCAGCAACCATCGCAACCGGAAAGCTTGGTATATTCCACGGCATGAAGTCCTACTTCTGTCAGGATGAATTTGGCCAGATCGCACCTGTATATTCGATCTCAGCGGGACTTGACTACCCGGGAATCGGACCTGAGCATGCATACCTTCACGACATCGGACGTGCAGAGTATGTGGCGATCACAGATGACGAGGCAGTTGATGCATTTGAGTATCTGTCAAGGATTGAGGGAATCATCCCTGCGATAGAGAGCGCCCACGCTGTGGCTTACGCCATGAAGCTGGCACCTACAATGGATAAGGATAAAATAATAGTGATCAATGTATCAGGACGTGGCGACAAGGACGTAGCAGCCATCGCAAGATATAGAGGGGAGGATCTTCATGAGTAATATAGCAAAAGCATTTGAACATGGAAAAGCATTTATACCATTTGTGACATGTGGCGATCCGTCGCTGGATGTGACAGAGGAGGTAGTATACGCAATGGTTGAGGCCGGTGCAGACCTTATAGAGCTGGGAATCCCATTCTCAGACCCGACAGCTGAGGGCCCGGTCATCCAGGGCGCAAATATAAGAGCATTGGCAGGCGGCGTGACGACAGACAAGGTATTTGACCTTGTGAGAAAGCTCCGCAAGAAGGTGACAATACCTATGGTGTTCATGACATATGCAAATGTCGTGTTCTCCTATGGTTCGGAGAGATTCATCAGCACATGCAAGGAGATCGGCATAGACGGTCTGATCCTTCCTGACATTCCTTACGAGGAGAAGAATGAGTTTGACGGGATATGCAAGCAGTATGATGTGGATCTCATTTCACTCATCGCACCTACATCCCATGAGAGAATATCCATGATCGCAAATGATGCGAGTGGATTTGTATATTGCGTGTCATCACTCGGTGTAACTGGAACAAGAACCAAGATCACCACAGACATAGGAGCCATGGTCGATCTGGTGAAGAAGGCGAAGGACATCCCTTGCGCTGTAGGTTTCGGAATATCCACACCTGAGCAGGCAAAGCAGATGGCGGAGAAGTCAGACGGTGTCATCGTCGGTTCAGCCATCGTCAAGCTGTGCGCCCAGTACGGCAAGGACTGCGTGCCTTATGTGAGAGATTATGTGAAGAGTATGAAGGATGCGATAAGGTAGGAAAATGAAAACCCTACGTTTGGCAACTTTGATTGTTGTCAAAACGTAGGGTTTTTGTGATAGATAAGTTGTAGATTTTAACAGATAATGGAATGCCTTGGTCCTATTACCTTGATTTTATATGTGGTAGTTGCTTGGATTGTCGCCAACATGCCGCTTATATGGTGCTTATTAATTTTGTAGATCTTTTTTTTATATGACATAAGCCGCATTTATTAAATAACGAGTGTCTATAGGTAATTGGCTATTTCCTAAGATATTCATAAGCTCGTTGTATAGCTGTGTCCTTTCTCTAGTAGACAGCATAGATATTCACCCCCCCTTCCAGATATGCAAAAGATTATAAATGTGCTTATATTATGTATTGCTTCTACACAAAAATCAAGAGCATTTTTTTATAAATATATTGACACCACTTTTAGCTTCTGATATAACATATACATCAGCAAACAGCTGATACCCATAATGAAAATTGAATAAATCATATTTTAATAAGTAGAAGAGTTTGAAAACATGATGAGTAGCAAGTGCTACAAGTCTGCGATCATGACTCTTTTTTTGTTGCCTTTCGGGCATGGGTCAGATTGCAAATGATAACTGAATATGCATCTGCCCAGTGACCGGGGCAGCAAAGAATACGGACACAGCGACTGTCATCGGCTGAAAAATGACAGACCGAGGAGCAGACACCGTGGAGGTGTGAGCTGGTGAAGCTCTTGATAACTTATAGATACAGTTTAGATTTATTTTAATTTTTCATTATGGAGGTAACGATTATGAGATATTCATTTACAGAAAAGACATCACATAGACAGCAGGAGACAGCATACATGCTTTACATGATCATCGGCAGCTATTTTCACAGATGCAGATGTAAGTCGAAGGCGGTTGAGGAGAATCTCTTTCTTTATTATAAGGAGCTTCAGGAGAAGAAACAGGTGGAGAAGGAGAGGCAGATCATCAAAGTAAGCGAGGGAGTGTTGAAAGACAACATTGTGGATCTGGCGGAGATGAATGCTGAGGCGGTTATCTCAAAGGTAAATGATCTGTATATCCTTAGCTTTTATACAGGATTTGAGAGAGTCGTGGTGACTGTTGATGAGAAAGGCTGCTATGAGATAAGCCTGGGTAGGGATGAACTAGCGGCATAGAAGGTGTTGTGAGCAAACAGCTGAAGTATAGTGGCAGTTGTTCAGGGGATAAATAAACTTGAGCAACTGCCGCGTTTTTACTTGATATGGGAACTAATGTTCGATATAATAGATGCAGGCTTTAGCATAGAGTAGGAGACTTTTATGGATCATTTTGAATTGGTATCAGAATACAAGCCCACCGGAGATCAGCCGGAGGCAATAGAAAAATTGGTAAAGGGTTTTCAGGAAGGCAATCAGTTCGAGACGCTGCTCGGTGTAACCGGATCTGGTAAGACATTTACCATGGCGAATGTCATACAGCAGCTGAATAAGCCTACTTTGGTTCTTGCACATAACAAGACTTTGGCGGCGCAGCTTTATGGAGAGATGAAGGAATTTTTCCCGAATAATGCGGTGGAGTATTTTGTATCATACTACGATTATTATCAGCCGGAAGCATATGTGGCGTCTACGGATACTTATATTGCAAAGGATTCGTCTATAAATGATGATATTGACCGGATGAGACATAGTGCAACAGCGGCGCTTATAGACAGGAAGGACGTCATCGTGGTTGCGTCTGTATCGTGTATATATGGTATCGGTGATCCGGACGAGTATAGGAATCAGATGCTCTCATTCAGAGTGGGCATGATAAAGGACAGGGATCAGGTCATCGATGAGCTGACAGATATACAGTATGACAGGAATGATATGGATCTGCAGAGAGGTACATTTAGGGTGCGTGGGGATGTGCTGGAGATCATTCCTGTGTCTACATTTGATGATGGAATAAGGATAGAATTCTTCGGAGATGAGATAGATAGGATCACGGAATTTGACCCGCTCACCGGAGAGGGAAAGAGGGATCTGACATACACTTGTCTGTTCCCGGCGTCCCACTATGTGGTTGGACAGGAGAAGATGGAGAAGGCACTGAAGAGGATAGAGGCAGAACTCAAGGACAGAGTTGCGTATTTCAAGTCAAAGGATAAACTCATTGAGGCCCAGCGTATCGAGGAGAGAACTAACTTTGACATGGAGATGATGCGGGAGACTGGATTTTGTTCTGGAATAGAGAATTATTCAGGACCTCTGGCTGGCAGATCAGCTGGGGAGACACCGAGCACATTGCTGGATTTCTTTGGTGATGACTTCCTTCTTATTATAGATGAGTCGCATATGACAGTGCCGCAGGTTGGTGCTATGTATTCGGGAGACCGTTCACGTAAGATGAATCTGGTGGACTATGGCTTCAGGCTTCCGTCGGCACTTGACAACAGACCTCTCAATTTCTCAGAATTTGAGCAGAAGCTGGATCAGGTCATGTTCGTATCTGCCACACCAGGCAAATACGAGGAAGAACACCAGATGCTCATGGCTGAACAGATCATCAGACCTACGGGACTTCTTGATCCGCCGGTTGAGGTCAGACCGGTTGAGGGACAGATAGACGATCTGCTCAAAGAGGTCCGCAAGGAGACTGAGCAGGGACACAAGGTGCTTGTAACTACTCTTACAAAACGTATGGCTGAGGACCTCACCAGCTATATGAGGGATAATGATATAAAGGTAAAATATCTGCACTCGGATATAGATACTATGGAGAGAGTTGAGATAGTGAGAGATCTCCGTCTTGGTGTGTTCGACGTGCTTGTTGGAATCAACCTTCTGAGAGAGGGACTTGATATACCGGAGATCACTTTGGTGGCAATACTGGATGCTGACAAGGAAGGTTTCCTGAGATCGGAGACATCGCTCATCCAGACCATAGGAAGAGCAGCCCGAAATGTAGATGGACATGTCATCATGTATGCGGACACTATTACGGGTTCTATGAAGTATGCCCTAGATGAGACGAGCAGACGTCGTGAGATACAGCAGAAGTATAATGAGGAACATGGAATAACCCCTAAGACTATAGAGAAGAGCATAAGGGATCTCATAACCATAGAGGTGAAGAAGGAGGAGCTTCCAGATGAGGATAAGGACGCTGAGTCCATGACGAAGAAGGAGCTTCAGAAGGTTATTGCCAAGCTGACCAAGAAGATGAATATGGCGGCAGCAGACCTCAACTTTGAGGTGGCGGCGGAGATCAGAGATCAGCTCAAGGTGTACAAGGCGGCACTCAGAGATTATGATAAGGACTGAAATATAAATAATAAAGAGAAAAGGTTAGATCAAGATGGAAGACAATAAGAATTATGAACGCAGTGAGCATCTGGAGGATATAACGGATGCGAGCATGAAGGATGATTATTTCAACGCCAGCAGGAATATTGATAGGAAGTATATAACTATTGAGGGCGCACGTGAAAATAATCTAAAGAATATCAATGTCAAGATTCCAAGGGACAAATTTGTCGTCGTGACAGGACTTTCGGGATCAGGTAAGTCTTCACTGGCATTTGACACGATATATGCGGAGGGACAGAGACGATACATGGAGTCTCTGTCCTCCTATGCGAGACAGTTCCTTGGACAGGCTGAGAAGCCGGACGTGGACAAGATAGAGGGACTTTCCCCTGCAATCTCCATAGATCAGAAGTCAACAAACAGAAATCCTCGATCTACAGTTGGTACTGTCACAGAGATATACGACTATTTTAGACTTCTATATGCAAGAGTGGGAATACCACACTGTCCGAACTGCGGCAAGGTCATAAGCAGACAGACGGTTGACCAGATGGTGGATGAGATCATGAAGCTTCCAGAGAGGACAAAGTTCATGGTGCTTGCGCCTGTGGTCAGAGGCCGAAAGGGAGAGCATGTAAAGCTTCTTGAGAAGGCAAAGAAGAGCGGATTTGTCAGAGTGGTTGTCGATGGAAGTATGTATGAGCTGTCAGAGGAGATAAAACTTGATAAGAATAAGAAACACAGCATAGATATAGTTGTAGATCGTCTGGTTGTCAGACAGGATGTGGAGCGTCGACTCACGGATTCCATAGAGACAGCCCTTCAGCTCGCAGAAGGTCTTATGAAGATAGAGGTGATCGGGGAGAGGGATGAGAACGGTGTTCAGAAGGAGAATGCTGTCATCAATTTTTCAGACAGCTTTTCATGTCCGGATTGCGGAATCAGCATAGATGAGATAGAGCCGAGAAGCTTTTCGTTCAACAATCCATTTGGCGCATGCCCGACATGTGCAGGTCTTGGCTTCAAGATGGAATTTGATCCGGATCTTATGATACCCGATCAGAGTCTGTCTATAAATGATGGAGCCATTGTGGTACTTGGATGGCAGTCATGCAATGATGGCAAGAGCTATTCAAATGCAATACTCAAGGCACTCGGTAAGGAATATGGGTTCTCTCTGGATACACCATTTCAGGATTACCCACAGGATATAAAAGATCTCTTATTATATGGAAAGAACTCTCGCCCAGTTAAGGTGTACTATAAGGGACAGCGCGGTGAAGGCGTGTATGACATAACATTTGAAGGACTTCTGAAGAGTGTCGCAAGAAGATACAGGGAGACATCTGCTGAGTCTACTAAGGCTGAGTATGAGACATTCATGACTATAACTCCGTGTGAGGTTTGCGGTGGCAAGAGACTTAAGCCCACAGCCCTTGCTGTTACAGTTGGAGATAAGAATATTGCTGAACTTACAGAGCTTCCTATCACAGAACTTGCAAAATTCATGAAAGAGCTGGAGCTCACGGACAGACAGAAGATGATAGGCGCAGCTATACTCAAGGAGATCAGGTCAAGATTGCATTTTCTTATAGACGTGGGTCTTGACTATCTGTGCCTGAGCAGGGGTACAAGCACGCTCTCAGGAGGTGAGGCGCAGAGAATTAGACTTGCAACGCAGATAGGTTCAGGTCTGGTGGGTGTTGCGTATATTCTTGACGAGCCGAGTATCGGACTTCATCAGAGGGATAATGACAAGCTCATAGCTGCTCTCAAGAATCTGAGAGACCTTGGAAATACTCTGATCGTTGTCGAGCATGACGAGGACACTATGAGGGCTGCGGATCACATCATAGATATAGGACCGGGAGCCGGTGCAAATGGTGGATATGTGGTTGCAGAGGGAACCGCAGAGGATATCATGAAGTGCGAGAATTCTATCACCGGTGACTACTTAAGTGGCAGGAAGAAGATAGAGGTTCCGGATGTGAGGAGAAAGCCAACTGGATGGCTCACTGTCAAGAATGCTTATGAGAACAATCTCAAGCATATAGATGTGGATATACCACTTGGAATCATGACATGTGTGACGGGTGTGTCTGGTTCAGGAAAGAGTTCTCTGGTAAATGAGATCTTGTACAAGAAGCTGGCGAGAAGACTCAACAAGAGCAGGATTAAAGCAGGAAAGCACGACCATATCATTGGCTATGATGCTTTGGATAAGATTATCAATATAGACCAGTCACCTATAGGTAGAACGCCGAGGTCCAATCCGGCTACGTATACAGGTACATTTGATCTGATAAGGGATCTGTTTGCCGGAACCAAGGATGCCAAGGCAAGAGGTTACGGCAAGGGAAGATTCAGCTTCAATGTATCTGGTGGACGATGTGAGGCGTGTCGTGGAGATGGAATAATCAAGATAGAGATGCACTTCCTGCCAGATATATATGTGCCATGTGAAGTGTGCGGAGGAAAGAGATACAACAGGGAGACCCTGGAGGTCAAATACAAGGGTAAGAGTATCAATGAAGTTCTCGATATGACTGTTGATGAGGCATGTGAGTTCTTTGCAAATGTTCCGAGAATACTCAGGAAGATAGAAACGTTGCGAGATGTGGGACTAGGATATATCAGGCTTGGACAGCCATCCACCACTCTGTCAGGCGGAGAGGCACAGAGAATCAAGCTTGCAACCGAGTTGTCAAGGCGTGGAACAGGAAAGACAATATATGTACTTGATGAGCCTACCACGGGACTTCATTTTGCTGATGTTCACAGGCTTGTGGATATACTCAGGAGGCTCAGCGAGGGCGGAAATACGGTTGTTGTTATCGAACATAACCTTGACGTCATCAAGACCGCAGATTATATTATTGACATGGGACCTGAAGGAGGTGCTGGCGGTGGAACGGTCATTGCCAGAGGAACTCCGGAGGAGGTAGCAAAGATACCTCAGTCGTATACAGGACAGTATCTGAAGAGGTATCTCGGCATGTAAGGGATGTGTCGAATAATTACATCGGAGGTAGATGACAACATGGATGAACAGAATAATGTAGATGGTATCCACAAGGATGATAGATTGTCATTAGAGGGTAATCTGGAACAGAAAGATACGCTGAATAATGAACAGGCACGTTCGGGATATGATCAGCCGTGTCAGACGCAAAATTATGGCCAGTCAGGGCAGCAGCCGCAGTACAGCGCACCGGGACAGCCGCAGAACTATGGTCCGGCAGGGCAGCAGCCGTATCACGGACAGTCAGGATATGATCAGCAGAGACAGTGGAATCAGGATTCATATGCACAGCAGATGCAGGCAGACGGACAGGAATATCAGCAGAGACCACAGTACAGCCAGCTGGGTCAGCCGCAGAATTATGGTTCGTCAGGGCAGCAGCCGTATCAGCAGCCTCGGTATGGCGCACCGGGACAGCCGCAGAATTATTATGGTTCGTCAGGGCGGCAGCCATATCAGCAGCCGCAGTACAGCGCACCGGGACAGCAGCAGAACTATGGTCCGGCAGGGCAGCAGTCATACCAGCAGCCACCATACGGTCAGCCGGGACAGCAGTCTACACCGTATGACAGTCCAATGGGATACGTTGGGTATGAGTACAGACAGAATGTTCCTGTAGATGTCAAGAAGGGTTCAACACATATACCAAATCTGTTGAATATTGTTGGAATGATCATGGCTTTGATCACAGTATTTTTGCCGTATGCACATATGGATTCTGATGTCAGAACGATAAGTGGAGTATTTGGCATAGATGTAATATCTGTAATTGTAGTGGCAGTATTGCTTGTTGCAGATATAATAAGTGCGTTCATGAACAAAACTGTAGCATATATAATTGATCTTGTGATATCAGTTATCATTGGAGGCGCACTCATATTCGAGTTTGTGCTCTCGCTGATAGATCTTGGCAGGCTGGACAAAACAGTAAATGCCGGTCTCGGTTTTGGTGCATGGTTCAGCGTGGTAACAGCAATTCTTCTTCTGGTATCAGTGCCTGTATGGTGGGCAGTCAGCAGGAAAAAGGCAAAGTCAGAGAAAGAAACTGCGGAATCTGCAGTATAACAGAAGAAAAGAATTGAAGATATCAGGCTTTGCCATAAATGAAATATAAGAATCTTAAGGACAAAACGTGTTGATGGATCAATCCCATTTAACAACGCTTTGTCCTTATTTATTTGTTTTGGCTTGTTTTATTTATTTGTCTTTTTGTTGGCCGTTTTCGTTCGTTCTTTTGCCGTGTTCATTATTTGTCCACCCAGTACGCATTTGAGCCCTTTTTATTTGGATCCATTTTTTATAACTCATTTGATACTATCTAAAATAACGTTTTATAACAATGTGTTTTTATATTTGCGCTAGGATTTGAAGGAATTTGTTACAAAAATATCCTAAATTCAAATCAAAACTGCATTCTAGGATAATACCCTGATATTTTGTATCTTTCAGTTCAATAAAATGGAGAAAATGGATAATTTTATCCTTATTCAACCAAAACAGGCTGATTTGGGATAAAAAGCACTTGACGTAAAGATGACAAATATTTATTAGACGAAATCAGAGTCCAAAACAACAAATAAGAACCCCACCACGACTTGTATATGCTGTGATGGGGTTCTTTAAGTTTACGTGAGCGATACTTGTCCGATAGGTACCGGATAGTTTATCGTTACATTTGTTAATTAGTCTGTCAAAGATAGCTGATTAGTCGTTAGCCTTACCAACTGATCCGAAGAGTTCCATCTTCTCCTTAACAGTAGCCTTGATAGCCTCGAAACCAGGAGCGAGAAGCTTTCTAGGATCAAATCCCTTGCCCTCGAGATCCTTACCAGCCTCGATGTACTTTCTTGTAGCATCTGCAAATGATAACTGGCACTCTGTGTTAACGTTGATCTTTGAAACGCCAAGTGAAATAGCCTTCTTGATCATGTCAGCTGGGATACCTGTACCACCGTGAAGAACTAATGGCATAACACCTGTCTTCTGCTGGATAGCATCAAGTGTCTCGAAGCTAAGTCCCTTCCAGTTAGCTGGGTACTTACCATGGATGTTACCGATACCAGCAGCAAGCATATCAACGCCGAGATCAGCGATAGTCTTACACTCATCTGGATCAGCGCACTCGCCCATACCAATAACTCCGTCTTCCTCACCACCTATGGAACCAACCTCACACTCGATTGAGAGACCAAGCTGATGAGCTACGTTAACGAGCTCTGTTGACTTAGCAAGGTTCTCCTCGAATGGATAGTGTGAACCATCGAACATGATAGAAGTGAAACCAGCCTTAACACACTTGTAGCATCCTTCGTATGTTCCGTGATCAAGGTGAAGAGCTACAGGAACTGTGATTCCAAGTGAATCATGCATAGCCTTAACCATTGCTGCAACTGTCTCAAATCCTGTCATATACTTTCCAGCGCCCTCTGAAACACCAAGGATAACAGGTGACTGAAGCTCCTGAGCTGTGAGGAGAACAGCCTTTGTCCACTCAAGGTTGTTGATGTTGAACTGACCTACTGCGTAGTGACCAGCCTTAGCTTTCTTTAACATTTCTGTTGCTGAAACTAACATTTGTAAAATCCTCCGTAAAATTATATTTGGATACTTACGTATCCACTTACGCTGATTATAACCCATATAATTATAAAATAAAAGAATTTTTAACCAAAAGTTCAGCATATAGTTAGTTTAAACTTATCGCTAGAAGATAAAACATTTATAAAGAATAGCCAGTCTTAATTGAAATAGAAAAAAATAAATGCTATGATTTGCCAGTAATATTAACAAATGTAGAAAAATGTAATGTATATAGAACATAACGTAAAATATGTATTCCACGCAGACGCCGCGCGAAGCGCCTTTCATGCGTCTGCTCTATAAATTTCGTAAGGAGGGATCCCGCGGAGCGGGAGGATGCCTTGCGAAGCACGCAGACGCCGCGCAAAGCGCCTTTCATGCGTCTGCTCTATAAATTTCGTAAGGAGGACAGAATGCTTCAGTTAAAGAACATCGTGAAGGATTATCACACGGGCGATGAAGTTGTTCAGGCACTCAAGGGTATATCTGTAAATTTCAGAAGAAATGAGTTCGTGTCTATACTTGGTCAGTCGGGTTGTGGAAAGACAACACTTCTGAACATAGTGGGTGGATTGGATCAGTATACCAGCGGAGATCTGATTATCAATGGTAAGTCGACAAAGAATTTCAAGTCAAGAGACTGGGATTCATATAGAAATAACTCTGTTGGATTCGTATTTCAGAGCTACAACCTCATACCGCATCAGTCAGTACTCTCGAATGTAGAGCTTGCGCTTACACTGTCAGGAGTATCTAAGGCAGAGAGGAGAAAGAGGGCGAAGGAAGTTCTGGAGAAGGTAGGTCTGGGAAATCAGATCCACAAGAAACCAAATCAAATGTCTGGTGGACAGATGCAGAGAGTTGCAATCGCCAGAGCACTCATAAACGATCCAGATATTTTGTTGGCGGATGAACCTACAGGTGCCCTTGATACAGAGACAAGCGTCCAGATCATGGAACTCCTCAAGGAGATAGCCAAGGACAAGCTGGTCATCATGGTTACACACAATCCTGAGCTGGCACAGCAGTACTCAACAAGGATCGTAAAGCTCCTCGATGGAAATATAATAGACGATTCAAATCCGTTTTCAGATGAGGACGAGGCGAAGGAGGATGACGGAAGCTATGCTCCGAGGAAGACCTCCATGAGTATGTTCACAGCGTTCTCGCTGAGTCTGAACAACCTCATGACAAAGAAGGGACGAACGTTCTTAACAGCATTTGCTGGAAGTATAGGAATCATAGGAATAGCACTTATATTGTCGCTATCGTCTGGATTCCAGAAGTACATCAACGATGTACAGGAGGAGACACTTGCCACATATCCAGTGCAGATAACGAAGAAAGCCATGGATTACAGTGAGCTTCTCTCCAAGATGGTAGGTAACAATGAGGAGGATTCAAATCACAATCACGCCGGTGAGGACAAGGTATATTCCGGAGATATCATGGGAGACATGCTTGTATCAATGGTGTCAGATGTGAAAGAGAACGACCTTGAAACATTCAAAAAATATATCGAAGATGATGCAAATGGATTCACTAAATATACCAGTGACATAACATACACGTATGACACGCCTTTGTATGTGTTCAACGAGAACAGTGCAAATGGCGGAGTTGCTCAGGTAAATCCAAGCACAACCATGACAGACATGGGATTTGGTGGAATGGCGGAGGCACAGGAGTCAACGGCAGATTTCATGTCGGCGTTTAGTTACGGCTCATCATCAATGGACATGTGGACACAGATGTTAGATAATGACACTCTGCTCAAGCAGCAGTACGATGTGCTGGCAGGACACTGGCCGGAGAACAAGAACGAGGTTGTACTTGTTGTTGACAAAAACAACGAGATAAGTGATTTTACACTGTATACTCTTGGACTAAGGGATTCAAAGGAACTGAAGGATATGGTTTCAACCATACTTGCTGGCGGAGAGGCACCGGAGCTTGAGCAGATGGTGTTTACTTATGATGATCTTCTGGATCTCAAGTTCAAGGTTGTACTTCCAGGCGATCTTTACAAGAAGAATGCAGATGGAACATATACAGATATGAGTTCTGACGCTGATTTCCTGAAGTCTGCCGTGGCCGGGGGTCTTGAAGTAAAGGTGTCAGCAGTAATCAGGGCTTCGGATAAAGCGTATGCAACTACTATGCAGCCGGGATATATAGGTTACACATCGGAGCTTGCCAATTACATAGTTTCAGAGAACGAGAAGACAGATGTACTCAAGGCTCAGATGGATAATCCTGATACTGACGTGTTCACAGGAATGCCATTTTCAGATGGCAAGGAACTGACAGCGGATGATGTGGATATGGATTCTGTTATGCAGCAGCTTATGGCTTCAGGTCAGGTTACTGAGGACATGCAGGCACAGATGGCGTCCATGACAAAGGAACAGCTTTTTGAGACGCTCAAGGGTTACGGCTTCTTCCAGGAGTCAACATCTACTTATGAGGATAACATGTCAAAGCTTGGATATGCGGAACTTGCAAAGCCGGCTTCCATCAACCTCTACTGTGCAGAATTTGCGGATAAGGACGAGATAACAAAGCTTATAGACAAGTACAACGAGGATTATCCTGACAAGGAGATCACATACACTGATTACATCGGAATCATGCTGTCATCGGTGACCAAGATCATCAACGCGATAACCTATGTACTCATTGCATTTGTGGCTATTTCATTGATAGTTTCATCCATCATGATTGGAATCATCACATACATTTCTGTTCTTGAGAGAACTAAGGAGATAGGTATTCTTCGAAGCATAGGTGCTTCCAAGAAGGATATATCCAGAGTGTTCAATGCGGAGACATTTATCATAGGACTCTTCTCAGGACTCATAGGTATTGGTGTGACGGTACTTATCAATATACCGATCAGTAAGGTGATAGAGAGTTACATCAATGTCGCCGGTGTATCGGCGCTTCCTTGGAAGGGTGGGGTGATACTGGTCATCATCAGTGTTATACTGACATTGATCGGAGGACTTATCCCATCGAGACTTGCAGCTAAGAAGGATCCTGTTATAGCACTTAGAAGTGAGTAATAAAAGACTGGATATAGAGGATAATTAATATAGAAGTATAGATATTAAAAACGGATATTATACCGGTATGAGAATGAAGTGGACATTCAGAGATATCGGTGTAATATCCGTTTTTCGTTACGTATTTGCCGTTGACCTTCATCACAGGGACCACAAAAAACAAAAAGAAAAGGCTGCCATCTCAGGCAACCTCTTCTTTTTGTATTAAAAGGGAGTGACTGCAACTACATTATGTGAGGGGAGGGTGTTGCAGTCGTTTATGAAAAAGGGGATTGTAAACAACTTGCTTTCGCTCTCGCTGTTTACATTTAATAATATACATATAAACTGTGTTCTAATTTTGGAAAAGATGTGTAGAAAATGTGTATTTCTGGCAAAGATATAAAGATGGCGTAAGAACTTTAAAGGAAATATAAAGATTTGTATAAAAATATCGTCTGTATGTAAATTGGTTAACGGTTCACAATAACTAGTATATACATTATAATAAGTAATGTTTGAATCTAATTTATTCGAATTGGAGGCCAAAGGGTTACAGATCGGGATCTGGTTGCGAGGATCCGGTCTGAAGATTGCAGAATAGGGAGGAAGATCATGGCAGGAAGTCATATAGCAATACCTACAATACTAAAGATAGGAAAGGGAACCTTGAACAATTTGGGAAAATATATAGCGGGCGCTGGGATGAAGAATGCGGTTGTATATTTTGGAAACGGACTCATTGATATGTTCGGGCAGCAGGTTATGGACTCACTCAAGGAGGAGAATGTGACTGTAGTGGAATACAGAGAGCTGGATTCTACCAATATAGAGGACATAATAAGACTTGCATTTGACATAGATGCAAAGGCTCAGGTGATAGTGGGCATCGGCGGCGGAAAGGTTATCGATGTGGCAAAGTATGCGGCGTACCTCAGAAAGCTTCCATTTATAAGTATTCCGACATCGGCATCTTCGGATGGATTTTCAAGCGCCAGCGCGTCACTCATGGTAAATGGCCGTCGTACATCGGTGCCAGCCAGAATGGCATACGGAATAATAGCGGACACGGAGATCATCAAATCAGCTCCGGAGAGATTCCTCTATTCAGGAATCGGCGACATGGTTTCCAAGATCACATCGCTATACGACTGGCTCTTTGAGTCCGAGCTTGGCTACTCAGAGATGAACGATTTTGCCGTCATGATAGCAAAGAAGGCGGTGAACAGTTTCGTCAGAACTCCATTTGAGACGATAAAGGATGATCTGTTCCTGAAAGAGCTTCTCGATTCACTTGCCATGAGCGGTGTTGCAAATGAGATAGCAGGCGGAAGCACACCTACATCAGGAAGTGAGCATCTGATATCACATGCTCTGGATAAGATGCTTGAGCAGCCTCAGCTTCACGGAATACAGGTTGGAATCGCTACCTATATAATGGCGGTCGTACAGGATCACAGATATGTCAGGGTAAATGCTATATTTGAGAAGACAGGTTTCTGGGATTATGTAGCCACACTTGACCTGAAGAGGGAGGACTTTGCGAAGGCGATAGATATGGCACCGCAGATCAAGCCACACAGACATACTTATCTTCACGAGGAGAAGTACAGGGAGCTTGCCAAGAAGGTACTCTATGAGGACGAGGTGCTTAAGAGGGTATTTGATTGATGATTCAAAGATGAAAACGGATACTGATGAACTGTAAAAACATAGGGAGTATTATTATATGGAAGATAACAGATGCGAATATGGATTTGGAGGAGACGGTCAAAGCTATGAAGACAGTAACTATATGTATAAAGATCAGGACACAGCGTACGTGATCCGCCCGGAGCAGATGGGTGGCGGGGAATTTCAGCAGCCGCAGATGAAGAGAATGATCCCCATCGTTACGATCACGTTGATATTGGCAAATGTTATAGCCGGAATCATGTGCATCGGTGTTGACAACTATTCGAGGACGGGCGGACTCAACTATGAGTACGTCAAACTCAATAAAGAATATGGAAGACTTCTTTCATCAATGTTTCTTCATTCGGGATTTGATCATTTGGTTGGAAATATGTTTGCGCTGTTCATGTTCGGTTCGACGGTGGAAAAGAAGCTGGGTTCCCTTCGTATGACCATCATATACTTTGTCTCAGGAATTGTATCAGGACTTATATCCATGAACCTGTCACACGTAATGGATCCGAGCAGAATGCATTTTTCAATAGGCGCTTCAGGGGCAGTGTTTGGAGTTATGTGCGCAGCTGTTTTTCTGTCCGTAATGGGAAGCAAAAAGGCAAGCAGAAGGGATATGACCATAGCCATAGTGCTTGTTGTGATATATGCCATATACACATATGAGGAAAATATTGACATATATGCGCATATAGGCGGAGCTGTTGTGGGTGGAATATTGGCATTTGCACTTAATGTGAGAAAATGGGAGAGATTCAGGGAGAACAAGTTCTTCAAGGTGCTGGCAATAATGTTGACGGTAATATTGAGTATTGCAGGAATTGGTGAGGCTGGCATCGGAAAGGCCGCAGCGGATCTTCCGGATAAGAGGATAGACTTTATCAAGGAACAGACGGTTTTTGAGAATGATGACACTACATATGGAGAAGGTCTTGACCTGTTTTGTACTGATGAACACTGGTCGACATTTATTTCAACAGATGGAGACGATATTGTAGAGTTTGATGGAAATGCAGAATATAAAGGGGCGCAGGTGACGGTTCTGATCCAGTTCAGGATAGTTGGTGATTGTGATGACTACAAGCTGGGGTATTTTGGAATAAATGATCAGGGACAGGATAGCAGAGGTGCTGCTGATTTTATGGAAGCTGTCTGTGAAAGGGCAGGACAGCAGTAAACAGCGTACGATTCCTGAAAAAAGACGGCTGTATGGTAAAAACAGCCGTAAAAAGTGACAGATTAGTTTGTATCGGTAAATGTACCATGGTATACTAACTTTGTATGACAATAATCAGGAAAGTACAGAGATAGAGAAGATATGGCACTTAAATACGTGATGATAAATGACATAATCGAAGAACACAATGCGAGAATGCAGAACCTAAGGAAATATTACCCGTTCTTTGTTCTGGCTGAGACCACATTTGCGCAGTATAAGGAAGGGCGCTATGCACAGCTGGACATGGGTTATATAACCATGGCGGTTCTGCGTTTTTTTATTCAGGAGAACAGCTTCAATGAGCGTGAGGTGTCATACGACGAATATGAAGAATTTATGGGGCAGCTTCTCGACCGTGATTTCGACGTGGAGATTGCGGAGGAGGATAGGACTGACCTGATAATGTATATATTTGACAAAATCAAGAACGATGGAAGAGCATTTGAATTCACGTTCTATGATCCGGGAAAGAAGCAGCGCAAGACGGGACGAGTGAAGCTGATAGACAGCCATATAGTGGATGGCAAGGTTCTGTATTTCATTACTGCGGATGGAATCGAATTCTATCTGGACACCAAGGAGATCAAGGACGAGAGTAAGATCAACGTGCAGCAGCTCCTTCTGGAAAAAATGATCGTTGGAGAGAACTTCCGTGGCGGTATCGAGGTCGTGCGCAGGATAAATAGTGAAGTGAACAGGCTTATCCGAGAGAAGGATGAGATAGTGAATCTTCTGTCCATAGATGTGTTTAAGGGCGCAGAAGAATATGAGAATTATATGAAGACCGTCGGCAAATGGTTCGCTGACGAGCAGAAGCTGTTTGCCAAGAACAAGGCATTGGTTGACAAGGCGATCACCAAGGCGAGCTACGACAACATGGGCAAGGGAAACATGAAGGCAATGGAGGAGATAAGCCAGCTTGAGCTTGAGCTCAAACGGACGATCATCAAGCATGGAAGTCTGATAAGCAGCACCATGGAGCTTCAGAACATATCGGACAATATTATACACAAGGCAAAGCTTCAGAAGCTGAGACCTGCATTTGACTTTGCGGGACAGCTTCAGAGCATCATAAAAGATGACAGACCGGATAAGATGCTCACTATACTTGCGCCTCTCTTTGCTCCGAGGATCGTGAAAACATTTAGTATGACATCCATAGATCACATGCTCACGCTGAAGTCCGAGGACAATGCGAAGACAACAAAGGTGAAGAAGGAACAGCTAGATCCGAACTTCCGTTACGAAGATGAACTACTCGATGAGCAGATAAGTGCCAACTTCACAAAACTGTTCCACGAACTCCTTGACCAGTTGAGCAAATGGGGACACCTGAGTCTCAAGGAATTTAATGGAATTCTGGAGGTGAAGTTTGGCAAGGAGATATATGACAACAAGGATTACTATTCCTTCCTCACACACCTGGCACAGAAGGACAGGTACAGTGTGGATGAGATCCTGAAGAAGCCGGATACCATGCTAGAGGGAATGTTGGTGGATCACATAGAGAGGATAAAAACAGGCAAAGGTATTGCTATTTTGCAGAATCAAACCGATGGTGATATGGGGCATGGCGGTTCCGGACTCTCACGTGAGATGTACGCGCCAGAACTCACACTGGATGCCTTCAGAGGCATGACATTTACACTGGAATTCCATCCAGACGAAGAGATACAGATTGGCGAGGACATGTATGTTACGGGAATTCAGTTTAACAAAACCAGCTGAGAGTAACTGAGCGGAGAAAGTTAAGTGATTTGAAGCAACATAATTAAATTATATATATATTTAGAAGAACAGCTGCTGATTTCAGTGAGTGGAGTGGCTGTATGTGAATTATATATAACTCAGTGAGGGAATACGAGCCCGCTGATACTTAGGTGGCTGTTTGCGGGCATCTTATGTACCACTGCGCGGCGAAGTTAAGCGGGAGCGACCCGATGCGAGTTATATATACATTCATATACAGCCTCATAGAATAAAAATCAGCAGCGTCACAGGAGAAAAAGATGGAAAGTAAGAATCTGGACAAGGCGATAGAGATATATTCCAAGTTAATATCAGGTGAGGAGATCTGTAAGAAGCATCCCGACAATGGCCCGCTGTACGATGAGTTCTACGGCAATGCCGAGGTGTACGATATTGTCATGAATATGATGAAGAAGATGAACCTGTCACTGTACGAGTACAATGACAGCCTGTATATAACAGCCGGTGAGGGCAACCGGGTATTTGGCTATACAAATGACGACATGAAGAAGCTTCTGGGACTTCGTCTGAACAAGGAGCTCTATCTGTGTTACTTCATTATGTATATGACACTTCTCTATTTTTACAAGGATTCATCCAGCTATCAGTTCAGGGAGTATGTGAAGTCAGAGAACATTATAGATGAGACAAGCAAATATCTTGCGGACATAACGAAGAAGCTTGATGTTCTGTCAACTGATGAGGTGGAGCAGGACAGCTTCAAGGCGATAGCGCTTCTGTGGGATGAACTCCCGGCGGTGACGGGCAATCAGGAGGGCGACAGCGCCAGGGCGTCCAAGGCATCCCGGGCGGGTTATGTGAAGCTGGTGTTCAACTTCATGTCGGCCCAGCGGTTATTTGTGGAGAATGCGGACAGGTACTATCCGACAGACAGGATGAAGGCTTTGTCGGAGAACTATTTTGAGGAATACAGAGGACGGCTGTATCAGTTGCTTGGAGGTGAAGAAGAGGATGCCTAGTATCAACAGGATAAGGGTCAACAATGTAAAATATAACTTTGGTACACAGCAGTACGATGACTTCACCATGAGAATGTATGGCAAGAACACGCTGTATGATCTGGCAAATGGAGGAGGAAAGAGTATTCTCATGCTTCTGCTCCTTCAGAACCTGATACCGAACTGTACTCTGGATGAGAAGCAGCCTGTGGAGAAGCTTTTCCGTGCGGGCGGCGGCAACACAGTCATCCATTCGCTGATCGAGTGGAAGCTTGACGAGGCGGATATAAAGGAAGGCTACAGATACATGACCACCGGATTCTGTGCCAGAAAGGCAAAGGATACGGCGGATGCCGGGGAGGTACAGAAGGACACTGCATCCATAGAGTATTTTAATTACTGCATTTTCTACAGGGAATATAACAAGAATGACATAGTGAATCTTCCTTTGTCGGAGGGCAATGAGAGGATCACATTCAATGGTTTAAAGACGTATCTCAAGGATCTCGGACACAGGGATATGAGCCTGGAGGTCAGGGTATTTGACAAGAAGGGCGAGTACCAGAGATTTATAAGCGGCTATGGTCTCCACGAGAGCCACTGGGAGATCATACGTGGAATCAACAAGACAGAGGGGCACGTAAGAACGTATTTTGAGACAAATTACAGGACCACAAGGAAGGTCGTGGAGGATCTGCTCATAGAGGAGATCATAGAGAAGGCATTTGCCACAAAGACAGGACGAAACGGTGAGGAAGACACCATGGCAGAGACTCTTCTCGACATCAAGGACAAGCTGAACGTTCTGGCACAGAGAAAGCGTGACATAGCCAACTATGACCACCAGATAGAATTGATAAATGTGCTCGAGGGCAAGGTGAACTCATGCATAGGTCTCTACGAGGACAACGACAGGATATGTAAGGGCCTGGCCGATGTATATGCCACAGGAAGGGCGTGTACACAGGAGGGCGACACACATATGGAGGAGCTGGCGAAGGCAAAGGCTGACGCCGGGGAGCAGATGGAACAGCAGAACAAGCGTCTGGCAAATCTCAGGGTCACCAGGGATTATCTGCGTCTTGAGGACATGAACCGCAAGATGGATGACACTGCCACGCAGATAGAGGACAACGAGAAGAAGCTTGCGGAGCTGAAAAACCAGATCGGCTACAAGGAGAGTGTAAATGACTACCTTGTATACAGGGAGAACAAGCGACAGTACGATGAGAACAGACTGATAGTCGACAATATAAGAAATAACATCGGATCATCCAGTGAGAAGATGGCGGTGTATGCATACAACAGACGCATCCGTGATGAGAAGAAGCTTGCAGAGCTCATGGCGGCAAGGGAAGAGGCCCAGACCAGCTATGACCATGCACTTGAGGAGGCGGAGTACTGCAGAAAGGTCATGAGGGAGGGCGAGATCGCCCAGGCGGTGGCGGAGAACAATATCGCTGATGCCACAGCCAAGATTGATGAGATAAGTGCCCGCATAAGTGAGCTGGCTGCATCGGTCAACCTGCTCGTAGTGGGTGATGTGAAGGATATGATGAACAAGGCTCAGGAGGAGTCTGACAGGATACTTGCTGAGATGACAGAGTTGGAGATAGCCATAGCAGATGGCAGGACAAAGCTGTACGATGACAGATACAGACTGACGACTGTGCAGGCCGAGTATGATGCGCTGGAGAGAAGCTGCGAGGATGCAAGGCTTGACGCCGAGGCGTACAGGCAGTCGGGAAGCCAGCTCGACAGCATCATGGCAGTATACTCTGTGGAGAATCTACAGGATATAACAGGTGTTATAAATGACAGGATTAGGGGTACCATAACAGAGACGATAAAGCGTCAGCAGGAGATCGACAGACTGACAAAGCTTGCGAAATGCTATGAGGATGGCAGACCATTTCCGCCGTCGGAGGGTGCTGAGACTGTGATAAACTACATCTCCACCAGACATGGGCTCATGGCCATGCATGGTGCGGATTATCTGTCGGCACTCCCGGGTGATACAAAGGAGGAGCTGCTTCAGGCAAATCCATACCTACCGTACAGTGTTGTGACAAAGGGATTTGATAGTCTGGAGGACGATATAAATCTCGGTTCGATAGACACCGGCAGCGAATGTGTAATGGTGTACGATATGGATAAGCTTTCAGACTCAGCGATAGTTCCCGCCGAGAACATGCTTATCATAGGAAGAGACAGGAAATATTTCATGTCTAAGGACTCCATAGAGGATGCCAGAAAGGCAAATGCTGATAAGATAGCAGGTCTCACGGAGGAGATCAGTCTGATAAATGAGAAGCTTGCGACTTATCAGGAGGATCTTGCATTTGTCACAAGGCTTGTGGATGCGAGATATACAGGTGCCGAGGACAGGGAGAGAGAGCTGAACCAGGCACTGCTCGATAAGAAGGATGAGCTTGAGGAGCTTAAGACATCGATCAAGGTTACAGAGACGGAGCTTAAGAATAACACCGAGAGATATGGAGACCTGCAGCAGAGTCAGCAGAAGGAATCTGACAGAAGACAGACATTTGTCATGATAGAGCAGCTGTCGGATCTTGCAAGACCGGAGGAGCAGAGACTTGCCGAGTATAAGCAGAGGAAATCTGACCTTGTGGCAAAGCTGTTAGGACTTCAGAGCGATGTGCTGAAGTGGTCGACGACGGTTGGAGAGACTGAGGCAAAGCTTGCGGGGCTTACAAGGAATATAGAGGATATCCAGTACAAGTGGACGGAGTATTTCGAACCGTATCTGCCGAAGTCTGAGAATGTGGGAGTTGCTGAAAATACAGATGGTGCAGGCGTGGCTGCTGCGGCATGGCAGGACGGAATACCAGAGGAATACAAGGAGACCTTGGACATTTCAGATGAACGGCTTGAACAGGAATTTATGGCTATGCTGGCGGTTTCAAAGGAGCATGCGCCGGATCTTGAGGACAAGAAGAAGCTCATGGATGCGCTGAAGAAGTCAATGGACAGAATACAGAAGACCATAGAGAAGAGAGGCTTTGACATGGCAGTATTTGCCGGGGCAGGAGAGCTCTATCCGACGTCTGAGGACAATCTCAGGGAGATGGACGATGAGCTGGCAAGGCTCACGTTGATAGAGGCGTCGCTGATGCAGCAGCAGAAGGCTGACCAGAAGGCGTATAGCAAGCTTGAGGGAAGCATAGAGTATGCGATAGAGAACATCAACCGCACATACGGCGATGGCAGCTATGTACGTGAGGAGATATCTGCAGCCGATGCAGATACAGCCATAGCCAATGGAGATGCGGTGCTTGCGGATATGAACCGCATATTCAAAGAAGCTGAGAAGGCGTACAGCGATTACTATAAGCAGTATGGTTTCATGGTGGATCTGTACAAGGATGTAAAGAGAATAGTCGATACAAATGACATAGATGTGTCCGGTGGAAATGTACTGGATGAAGACATGGATACCCTCAGACAGTTATTTGAGACAAGTCTTATGAAGTACGACAGGAGCATGAAGGCTCTTGACCGCGCAAAGAATGAAATCATGAGATTCAAGGGACAGACGGCGGATACACTAGTGGAGATGGGTGTATTCGAGATGGCCAATACGATCAGACAGGATGTGCAGGTTCCGGATACCTACAGTCAGGCAAAGGAACTTCTGGCAAATCTTCTTCAGATTATTGAGTTCATCAAGCTAGAGAAGGAGCGCGTCGAGAAGGGCATTGAGGATATGGTTGCCATAAAGGAGAACTTCGAGAATCAGTGTGTACAGAGATGTATGGATGTCAAGACTGAGCTTGAGAAGCTTCCAAAGCTGTCACGCATCACGGTGGGCGATGATGTGATCAAGATGGTCGATCTCACCATACCTTATGTGAAGGATGAATTTGTAAAGCAGAGAATGTCTGATTATATAGATGACATAGTGAAAGGCGCGGATGCCTACGAGGATGAGAGAAAGAGGATCAAGTACATCCGTGACTGCCTCGGACTCAAGAAGCTGTTCGGCGTCATGGTCACAGATATGAACGCCATAAAGCTTAACCTCTACAAGAGGGAGAGAATAAAGGAACAGAGCCGTTATCTCAGATATGAGGAGGCTGTTGGAAGTACGGGACAGTCTCAGGGAATCTACATTCAGTTTCTGGTTGCTGTCATCAACTACATTGCCGGAATGTACAGTCTGGCACCTGAGGAGTCGATACAGTCCAAGACTATATTTATCGATAACCCATTTGGTGCTGCAAAAGATATATATATTTGGGAGCCTATATTTGCCATGCTGGCAGCTAATCATGTGCAGCTCATCGTACCTGCCCGTGGCGCGACACCGGCCATCACCGGACGCTTTGACGTGAACTATATCCTGGGACAGCAGATGGTGGGCGGAAAGCAGCAGACAGTCGTTGTGGACTACACAAGCAAGACAGATCAGGAGGAGCTGGAATATCAGGAACTTTCCTATGAGCAGGCAACCTTCGACTTCATCTAGGGGGATTCAGGTTATGAGTTTCGCAGTTTGCCTGTGTGATGTGACATTAAAAATGTGAGATATAGACGTAAGATGATAACATTTAAAATTCTATAAGGGAGAATGTATTATAATGATTTGGAACAGGAAACAGCTTAGAAAGGGAGCGTGGAACACGGTATTTAAACGTGGACTTATGGCTTGGATGGCTATGGTCGCTGTGTGTTTTATTTTCTCTTATCTTGGGGTAGATGATTCTTCCCAGACAAAATTCGTGAAGGGAATAGATCAGGTGCTTGGACAGGAGACCGAGCATGAGGCTGACAATGTGACCATACTCAAGGAGTATGTAAAGAATATGCCGATGATTGAGCATATGTCGGAGAAACAAGCTGAGACAGTAGCCAGGGTGATAGACTCGGTGACGGTGAAACAGACTTGGATCATCAAGCTTTTAGGCGCCAACACGGCATATGTGAAGAGAAATCCCGGCGAGGTCATAGTGATGCTCCTGATATCTGCTCTTATCATGGCTGTTGTCCATTTCTTTATACAGAGTGCGGCGATAGTGGGCAAATGCCGTTATGCCATGGAGTGCAGATACAGTGACAAGGTGTCCGTCAACCGAATGTTTGCGCCTTTCCATAGGCACTATGTGCTAAGACTTATGTGGGTCATGTTCTGTTACAATGTTGCTATGACGCTCTGGTGGCTCACGATAGTCGGTGGTGTGTACAAGTATTACCAGTATAGGATGGTTCCATATCTCCTGGCCGAAAATCCAATGCTCAAGTGGAGAGATGCGAAGAACATGTCAAGGGAGATGACCAGAGGCTATAAGTGGAAAATGTTCCTGACGGATCTGTCATGCATCCATGTGTGGTTGATCAAGGCTATACCGGTTGCAGGCCTTCTGGTAGCAGTGCCATTCCAGATGGAGCTTGATGTGGAGATGTACTTCTGGTTCAGACAGAATATAGGTGTGGAAAATTTTGTTGAGGCAGCATTCAATGCTGCACCGTATAACAAAAAGGCTATCGAGGCTGCTTATCAGTCGGCAGGAGACGCGGGAGTTGCTGAGGTATGGACTAAACCGGCCTATATTCTCCAGGATGTCGCGGTCGAGGTTCCTGAGGGAATGAAGGTGAAGAGTGAATATAGTCTCAGGGACTTCATTTTCTTCTTCTTTGTGTTCTGTTTTATAGGATGGCTTTGGGAGGTCGTACTCTATATAGTTATGGATCACATACTTGTAAACCGCGGAACAATGTATGGACCGTGGCTGCCTGTGTACGGAGTCGGCGGCGTTGCTATCATATTCTTGCTTGACCGTTTCAAGGCAGATAAGGTGAAGCTGTTCGCTATGGCGATGGTGGTATGTGGAATCATAGAATTCATAGCAAGCTGGGTACTGGATTTCTTCTTTAACTCACAGTATTGGGACTACAAGAACGAGTTCCTTAATGTAAATGGAAGAATATGTCTGGTGGGGCTTCTTGCGTTTGGCATGGGAAGTCTGTTTGGAGTGTATATAGCGGCACCGAAGCTCAGTGAATTTCTGAATTCCAAGAGCAAAAAAGTGCAGAACATCATATGTATAACATTGTCGGCATTGTTTATCATAGATCTGATATGCTGTGCCATCTTCGGATTTAACAAGGGCGAAGGAGTTGGCGGCACCTTATAAAGAGAAGGAACCAATATGACGAAGTCATATAAAAAGGAGGAACCAATATGACGGATATACAGAATGGTAAAATGATTGATCCGGGGAAACAGTCCTGGAATATAAAAGCAGGAGTATTCAGCTCCTGTATGCTGCATATCATTGCGATGACATGTATGCTCAGTGATCATATGTGGGCAACATTGTTTCCATATTTGGATATACTTACATGCATAGGAAGAATAGCATTTCCGATATTTGCCTTCATGATAGTTGAGGGGTTTTATCACACCAGTAATTTCCGTAGATATCTGTGCAGAATGCTGATATTTGCGGTGATATCTGAAGTTCCGTTTGATCTTGTGTCCGGAGACAGCGTCTTGTATCTGTTTCATCAGAATGTACTTTGGACATTTCTCATAGGATTACTTCTGATAGCATTGATAGACAAGGTAAGAAAAACAGGCAAGGTATGGCTGTGGATCCCGGTTGCGATTGTTGTGACTCTTGTGGGATATGTGATAGGAACGATCACCATGGTTGATTTCTATGGAGCGGGAGTTGTCATGGTTATAATGTTCTATCTGTTCCGGGGCAAGGAACCATGGAAATTGATAGCACAGCTCGTGTGTATGTATTACATCAATGCACAGCTGCTTAGCGGATATTGTTATACGTTTAGTATAGCGGGACATAGCTTTGAGTTCCCGCAGCAGGCGTTTGCGCTCATCGCATTGCCGGTGATATGGCTATACAATGGAAAACTGGGATATCATAAGAAGTGGTTTAAATACTTCTGTTATGCTTTTTATCCGGGGCACTTGCTTGTATTGTACATAATCTGGCAGATGGTGATGTAGACATGGTATGAGCAGAGAATCGGTGGTTTTTGCAGATATTTGAGAAAGGAAGAAATAGTATGAATGCGGCTCATAAGATAGTGGTTTTGGTTGGCAGTATATTCCTTGCTGTCGGTGTTTTCGTGGGAATTATATTTGCGATTGTAGCGGAGCCGGGAAAATTCCCCCTGGCCATGCTGAGCCTTCCGGGAAGTTTCTTACTGATCGGTGGGGGAATGGATATAGTGGTGGCGATATTGGTCCACAACAAGAAGATGATAGTAAAAAAAGGAGTGAAGTATCCTGCAAAGATATATGGATACACAGAGAATACTTCTGTTAAGGTGAATAATACATATATGATGGACACGATCGTGCATTACTTTGACAGCTACCATGTTGAGCGGGAGGCTATAATACCAACGGGATTTACAAGGGGGGCCGGCATGTACCCAATAGGTCTGACGATAGATATATTTGAGTACAATGGCAAATACGGCTATGATCCGGATTCAGTAAGGGATGAGAGGCTTCCAGGTGAGGAAGAGCTCATGGACAACAAGCCGGTGGCACCGGATAAGCTGAGACTTGTGGCGGTCAGATGCCCAAACTGTGGCTCGAGTTTCCGTGCAGCGACTGGATATTCCAGCAAATGTCCTTATTGTGGAAGCTATATGAATGTGAACATGTAAATTGTTATATTGTCTAATTGGAAAAGAGCGGGTGTGAGCTGGATACCCGCTCTTTTCGTTACAGAAGCTGCCACCAACGCCATTCTAAAAATGTAGAATAAGTCAAAATTGCTCAACTCAATATGCAATTTTACCCGTGTTAAGCAAAAAATACACCTGACATATAACTATTAACTAACCGCTATTAGTAAAAATATCTATAAAAATTTTGATAAATCGCAAAATTTTGCTAATTAATCCAAAAATATTCTATTCTTTCAAAACTCCTGTCAAATTATAATGAATACAGTCAATGAGGCAAGACGAAAAAATAAAACACACAAAGCCAAAACACAGGAGGGAATGTAATATGAGAAAAAGAAGAATTTTAGCTGTAGCAGCAGCTGCAACACTTGCTTTATCAATGGTAGGATGTGGATCAGGCGGAAGCTCAAGTGGCGGAAGCTCAAGCAGTGGAGTAGCCAACAAGGACAAGCCACTTTGCTGGTTCAACCGTCAGCCATCTAATAGCTCAACAGGAGAGCTTGACAAAGATGCCCTTAACTACAACAAGGACACATATTATGTAGGATTTGATGCTAATCAGGGTGCTGAGCTCCAGGGCCAGATGGTTCTTGATTACATCAAGGCAAACGCAGCAACGATCGATCGTAACGGCGATGGAGTCATCGGATATGTACTTGCAATCGGTGATATCGGACACAATGATTCAATCGCACGTACAAGAGGTGTTCGTTCAGCACTTGGCACAGGCGTTGATGCAAGCGGAGCAGTTGATTCAACACCAGCCGGAACAAATGTAGATGGTAAGGCAACAGTAGTACAGGATGCTAAGCTTGATGTTGATGGCAAGACATATACGATCAGAGAGCTTGCATCACAGGAGATGAAGAACTCAGCAGGAGCTACATGGGATGCAGCTACAGCTGGTAATGCAATCGGAACATGGACAGCTTCTTTCGGAGATCAGATCGATGTTGTTGTTTCTAATAACGATGGTATGGGAATGTCAATGTTCAATGCTTGGGCAAAGGACGCAAAGGTTCCTACATTTGGATACGACGCTAACAGCGATGCAGTTGCAGCAATCGCAGAGGGCTACGGCGGAACAATTTCTCAGCATGCAGACGTGCAGGCTTACCTGACACTGAGAGTTCTGCGTAACGCACTGGACGGTGTAGATATTGATACCGGTATCGGTACAGCAGATGAGGCTGGAAATCAGCTTGAGGAAGGTGTTGATTACAGATACAGCGCAGACGAGAGATCATACTACGCGCTGAATGTGGCAGTAACAGCAGATAACTATCAGGATTTCACAGATTCAACAAAGGTTTATGACAAGGTTTCAAAGCAGCTTGACTCAAGCAAGAGCCCAAGCAAGAAGGTATGGCTTGATATCTACAACGCTTCAGATAACTTCCTGAGCTCAACATACCAGCCACTTCTTCAGAACTATGATGACCTTCTTAACCTGAATGTAGATTACATCGGTGGTGATGGTCAGACAGAGTCTAACATCACAAACCGTCTTGGTAACCCAGGCGAGTACGATGCATTTGCAATCAACATGGTTAAGACAGACAATGCAGCATCATACACATCAATTCTCTCTAAGTAATATAAGTTACCTGGATGATTGATCAATAGGAAATGATTTAACTCAGAGGGGTGTCAGACTAAACATTTGATACCCTTCTTTTACTAAGAGTATGTATCAAGTTTTCTATGAAAACTTGATATGTAGCATCAGCCCTCGCCGAAGGCGACTTTTAATGGGCTGGTGTTCAATGAAAGGAAGTAGAGATATGGCAGAAGATAAGAATAAATACATCTTATCGATTCAAGGCATGAGCAAATCATTCGGCAGAAACAAGGTCCTTAACCATATTAATTTGAATGTTAAACCTGGTTCGATCATGGGACTTATGGGTGAGAATGGTGCCGGTAAATCGACAATGATGAAGTGTCTCTTCGGAACCTATCAGAAGGACGAAGGAACAATAATATTAGATGGAAAAGAAGTAAATTTCTCTGGCCCTAAGGATGCACTCGAGAATGGAGTTGCGATGGTTCATCAGGAATTAAATCAGTGCCTTGAGAGAAGCGTTGTTGACAACCTGTTCCTTGGACGTTATCCAAAGAACTCTCTTGGAGTCATCGACGAGGGCCGTATGAAGAAGGAAGCTTCAGACTTGTTCAGAAAGCTGGGTATAACGGTCAATCTTACACAGCCGATGAAGAGGATGTCAGTTTCCAAGAGACAGATGTGTGAGATCGCAAAGGCTATTTCGTACAATTCCAAGGTAATCGTACTTGATGAGCCTACATCATCGCTGACAGCACCAGAGGTTGCAAAGCTTTTCAAGATGATGAGACAGCTCAAGGAGCAGGGAATTTCCCTGATCTACATCTCACATAAGATGGATGAGATATTCGAGATCTGTGATCAGATATCAGTTCTCCGAGACGGTAGTCTGGTCATGACAAAGGACAGCAAGGACACCAACATGAACGAGCTTATATCAGCCATGGTTGGTCGTTCACTTGATAACAGATTCCCACCGGTCGACAATACGCCGGGTGAGACGATCCTCTCAGTACAGGGACTCTCCACAAAGTATGCACCGAAGCTCCAGAACATCACATTTGATGTGAAGAAGGGCGAGATATTCGGCCTCTATGGTCTGGTTGGCGCAGGCCGTACAGAGCTCCTGGAAACTATATTTGGTATTCGTACAAGAGCAGCAGGAAATGTAATGTATGGTGGCAAGATCATGAACTTCACTGGTCCAAAGGATGCTATGGATCACGGATTTGCCCTCATCACTGAGGAGAGAAAGGCAAATGGTCTCTTCCTCAAGGCAGATATCACCTTCAATACCACCATTGCAAATATGAACCACTACAAGAGCGGCGTGGCACTGTCACATGACAGCATGGTTCGTGCCACAGCTGAGGAGATCAAGGTCATGCACACCAAGTGTATGGGACCTGACGATATGATCGCCAACCTGTCCGGTGGTAACCAGCAGAAGGTTATCTTTGGAAAATGGCTTGAGCGTTCACCAAATGTATTCATGATGGATGATCCTACAAGAGGTATCGATGTAGGAGCTAAGTATGAAATATATGAACTTATAATCAACATGGCAAAGCAGGGCAAGACTATCATAGTTGTCTCCTCTGAGATGCCGGAAATCCTGGGTATCACAAACCGTATAGGTGTTATGTCAAATGGACACCTTGCCGGAATTGTAAATACCAAGGAGACTAATCAGGAAGAATTGTTAAGACTTAGTGCTAAATATTTGTAATAGAGAGGAGCATGGATATGGCAGATAAAAATATGATCCTTTCGGCTGATGCAGAGGAAAAACTCCTTAAGCCGATTGATGAATATGTTGGAAAGATACAGGCTCAGATCGATGAACTTCGAGTTGATGGATCTGACAAGGTTCGTAGTTTGAAGAACCATATAGCTATCGCAAAGGAAGATAAGAATTTATCAAAGGAAGAAAAGGATAGCATAATCGCAAAGGATAAGGCAGCCCTGGAGAAGGCAAAGGCAGTTGAGGCAGCCAACAAGGATAAGGTTGCAAAGCTTATCGCTGACGCAGAGGGATACCTTAAGGAGCATTATGACAGCGAGTACTACAGCAAGGTAGTGGCAAGCTGCGAGACTGAGAAGGCAGCAGAAAATGAGTCATATGAGAGAGTAAAGGCAACACTCAAGACAGAGCATGAGCAGACACTTGCAAAGCTCTCTGATCCGGAAGAGATCAAGGACGAGAAATATGTATACAAGAACAAGCTCTTTGATGCACAGATGACACATGAGTCAAGACTTCAGGAGATTAAGGACAGAAAGCATGATGCATTTTCACACAAGTATCATCTGATAGATCTCCTTAGAATGTCCAAGTACACATTCATGCAGAGCAGAGCACAGAAATTTGAGAATTACAAGTACACATTCAACACAACACAGTTCCTTTACAAGAACGGTCTGTATATAGTAATCGTGTTGATATTCATTGCACTTTGTATCATCACTCCAATTGTGAAGAACACACAGCTCCTCACAGTTACCAATATACTGAACATACTTCAGCAGGCATCACCTAGAATGTTCCTGGCACTCGGAGTTGCGGGACTTATCCTCCTGACTGGTACCGATCTTTCGATTGGACGTATGGTTGGTATGGGTATGGTTACAGCTACCATTATCATGCACAATGGTGCAAATACAGGTGGTGTGTTCGGACACATATTTGATTTCTCAAGTATGCCGGTTGTAGGAAAAGCATTATTTGCACTTGTTGCATGTATTATCCTCACAACAGTATTTTCAAGTATTGCAGGTTTCTTCATGGCGAAGTACAAGATGCATCCGTTCATTTCAACAATGGCGAACATGCTGATCATCTTCGGACTTGTAACATATGCGACAAAGGGTGTTTCATTTGGTGCTATTGATTCAGCAATACCAAATATGTTCATCCCAACAATAGGAAGTTTCCCAACTATTATCATTTGGGCAGTAGTTGCAATCGTAGTAGTATGGTTCATCTGGAACAAGACTACATTTGGTAAGAATCTGTACGCTGTAGGTGGAAACCCGGAGGCAGCAGCAGTTTCAGGTATATCAGTTTTCAAGGTAACACTTGGCGCATTCATCCTTGCCGGTATCCTTTACGGATTCGGATCATGGCTTGAGTGTAACAGAATGGTTGGTTCAGGTAGTGCAGCTTATGGACAGGGCTGGGATATGGACGCCATAGCAGCCTGCGTTGTTGGTGGTGTTTCATTCACAGGTGGTATCGGTAAGATCTCCGGTGTTGTAACTGGTGTTCTTATCTTCACATCACTTACCTACTCACTTACCATTCTTGGTATTGATACAAACCTTCAGTTCATATTCGAAGGTATCATCATCCTTGCCGCTGTAACTCTTGACTGTCTCAAGTATGTACAGAAGAAGTAAGGAACAACAAATTTAACTCTCACAAAACCTTTATATAAAAAGCCGCTCGGATCGTCTACAGGATGGATTGAGCGGCTTTTTTCATAAGGAGGGACCCGCATGCACAGAAGGCTGGCCTGAGGAGATATTTATATATTGTAAAATCTTGGGCGAGTGTTCCGCTTCCTTCGCTCTATTTTCCTGTAAGGGCTATATGTGGGGGGAGTTACAATTTTATCCTACAGCAGCTATTTTGCTGGAGATAGGGAAAATATTCCAGATTACGGGAGGGCAAGATGTTCAGCCGTAAACAAGCTGGATCCTCAGCTGGAAACAGGCAAGGTTTCGAGTCACGGGCAGGTGAGAAATTTCCCTAACGGTATAGATGAAGAAATAATGAAAAAATAATAAAAGTACAGATATTCTTTGCGGTATTTGATATAATTACACTGCTGGAAAAAACCGGTGAACCGGGTGGTATTTGATGATAGAAAGGATTCTTACTATGGATAAATACAAGGTTATCCTTGTCGATGACGAGGAAGAGGTTATAGATGTTATAGAGAGAAAGATCCACTGGGATATGCTCGGATTTGATGTTGTGGGCAGTGCCAACAACGGTGTTAAGGCTCTTGAACTGGTGGAGAAGCTGCAGCCGGATGTGGTCATAACGGACATCAAGATGCCGTATATGGACGGTCTTGAGCTGTCCAGTAGACTTAACAATGATTATCAGAATATACACATCATCATATTCACAGGATTTGATGAGTTTGAGTATGCCAAGGAGGCAGTGCACCTTGAGATAGAGGAGTACATGCTCAAGCCTATAAATGCCTTAGAACTTTCAGACTGCCTGAAGAGGGTCAAGAACTCTCTGGACAAGGAGAGGGAGGAAAAGCTGAATGTGGAAAAGCTTGCAAATTATTTCAATGCATCTCTGCCTGTTCTTCAGACAAATCTGTTTGTATCCCTGATAGAGGGCAGAGTGAGCGAGTCGGATTATGAGAAATTCCTTGCAGCATACCAGATCGATATGAAAGGACCGCTTTATTGCTGCACGGTTTTTCATACATCGGAGCATCACGTTCCAGATGGAATGAACCCACTTCTGTTGTCAATGTCGGTGGAACAGCAGATCAAGGACAGAATTGCTGATACATGGACATGCCAGGTGTTTACATACTTGGGCAACACAGTGCTAATCATCGAGATAGCCTCGGAGGATGCCATGTCAGAGCTGACGGATGCCTGTGACAGATTCTGCAGATGGGCTTACCGAGTCATGGGCGCCGTGGTGACTGCCGGTATTGGCAGAGTGTGCGACAGCCTCCTGAATATCAACAATTCATATGAGGGTGCCAGGGAAGCTGTATCATACAGGGTTTTATACGGAACCCAGAGGGCTATAAATATTGCTGAGATCGCACCGAAGGAGCAGAAGGCAGCAGTACAGTATGAAGATGCAAATATGCATGAGCTTATCAAGTCAATATATCTTGGCAAAAGAGATGCCATTGAGGGCGCAGTACATGATGAGATAGAGAAGCTGCACAGATCTGCACAGACCATGAACAGGTACAAGCTGACGCTCATGGAGATGGTAGGAACATTCTACAGATTCTGCGCAAATAATTTTATAGATTTTGACAATTTTTCAGGTGGAATCAGTAACCCATATGAGAAGGTTCCGGAGATGGATGAAGTCACACTCACAGCATGGCTCATAGACACATCTATGGCGATCAGCGAGGAATTGAAAAATGCCAGAAATAACACATCCAGAAGAATGGTAACGGATGCCCAGAATATGATAGTTGGCAGGTATATGGAGCCCGATCTGTCGCTGGATACGGTGTGCTCAGAGCTTGGTGTGTCCAATTCGTATTTTTCATCGGTGTTCAAGAAGGAGACAGGCAAGTCATTTATCTCGTATCTGACGGATTACAGGATGGATCACGCAGCCAATCTCATACTTGAGACAAATGAGAAAAGCTATAAGATAGCAGAGCAGGTGGGATATCAGGATGCAAATTACTTCAGCTACGTGTTCAAGAAGAGATTTGGAATGTCGCCATCAAAGTACAGAACTGAACATACGGGGAATAAGTAGAGCAGAGAAAAAATAATGGGAGTAGAATTGTTTTGAAGATCAGAGAGAAAAAGAAGGGTGCTCAGGGCAAAAAGCAGAAAAATAAATATTCTCTGCGCACGAGGCTGCGAGGCTGGTTTCATCATGGCAGATTTATAGGATTTGACATACAGTCAATAATCATGGCGGTGCTCACAGGACTGACGATAACCACAACTGTTGTTATGGGGTTCCTTATTTACAATAGATTCAAGCTTGCGATAAAGCAGACTGCCGTCTCGAATGCAGAAAGCATGATAGAGAGTACTGTGGATAAAGTGGATACAGACCTGGCAGGCATCAGACAGATATCTAATGGAGTGAATTATAACATTATCCAGGAATATGACATCTCCAGTCAGGAGTTCAGCAGACAGTTCAGCCTTTTATATGAGGTGAATGTTGACAAAGTGCAGAGTATGGCGTTGTACGACAATTCCGGGAAGCTTGTTGCTGCGGAGCCGGTTGCGGTGCAGAAGGATAAGGTTAATGTGGAGGAACAGGAATGGTACAAGAATGCATCTGAAGATATAGAGAATATGCACTTTTCTACACCTCATATACAAGATCTGTTTCAAGATGGCGCCAACAGGTATTATTGGGTCATATCCCTCAGCCGTTCTGTTGATATCAATGATGGAGATAAGCCGGTAAACGGCGTGCTTCTGATAGATATGAAGTATTCCGTGATCGAGGAGGCTCTTTCAAGGATCAATGATTCTTCAAGTGAGACTTATTATTATCTGTGCAACCGTGACGGAGATATCATATACCATCCGCGAAGAGCAGAGATAGACAGAGGCTTTTTCACAGAGGAAAGTACAGAGGCAGCGGTATACGATGACGGTACATATGAGATCAAGATGACGGGTGGCAAAGAAAATGTTGTTGTCAGCAGTATAGCCTACACTGGATGGAAGATCATAGGAGTTGTCCCGGAAAGTGTTCAGACTGCCAGCATCAATCAGTACAGATATTACATTATAACTACGGTTGTGATATTGCTTATGATGCTCTTGTGGGTGAACAGGATCATAACAAAGAAAATCTCAAAGCCTATACTTAAGCTGAATGAATCAGTAAAGTCATATGAGACAGGTGGAACCACGGATATATATATTGGAGGATCCTCCGAGATAAGACATCTGGGATATTCGGTCAAGAAATCCTATGAGCAGATAGAGGTTCTGATGCAGGAAATAATCAGACAGCAGAATGAGCGGAGAAAGAGTGAAATGGATGCTCTCCAGAGCCAGATCAATCCGCATTTTCTGTATAATACACTGGAGTCTATAACATGGATGGTGGAGGCGAACAGAAATACAGATGCAGTATTTATGATATCTGAGCTTGCAAAGCTGCTCAGAATAAGTCTGTCAAAGGGCAGAACCGTCATAAGGATAGCGGATGAGATCCAGCACAGCACGAGTTACATGAACATACAGAAGGTAAGATATAAAGAAAGATTTGCTACAGAATTTATCATAGACGAAGAGATAAATGACTATTGTACAGTTAAGCTTATCGTGCAGCCAATCCTGGAAAATGCAATATACTACGGTGTGGGCAACATGGATGAGGACGATGGCGGCAAGATAACTGTCCGCGGTGAGAAGAAGGGCGACGACATATACATTTCAGTTGAGGATAATGGCATGGGTATGACGGAGGAGGTTGCCCGGAACATCCTTGTGGACAACAATAAGGTGCCAAAGCATGGCTCCGGAGTGGGTGTTATCAATGTTCACTCCAGGATAAAGCTGATGTTTGGCAGTGAATATGGATTAAAGGTGTACAGTGAGCCGGACGAGGGAACAAAGGTTGTCATTCACATTCCAGCCATTCCTTATACGGAGGAGAACAGAGAGAGACTTGAGAGGCAGGATTTTGGAAGGGGGATGGTGACAGATGAAGAAGAGTAAGATAACCTTTCTGATCGCGGAGCTGTTTCTGGTGGTTATAGCCGGATTCTTTATACATCAGATATTCCGGGAAAATGTACCTCAGAAAAGAGTAGCGGTCATACTTTCAAATTCCGGTGATAAGAGGTGGGATGGACTTATAAATGGACTAAAACAATCAGCAGATGTCAATGATGTCCATCTTATCATATGCAACACCGATGATATCGAGTCAGCCCAGGATGAGAAGGAGCTAATAGATGAACAGCTTGAAAATGATGTAGATGCATTCATAATTTGTCCTGCACCGGGCGAGGATACATCGGATATGCTGGGACAGCTTGGCGATGTGCCATTTGTACTTATAACCCAGGATGCATACAGTGAAGATGGCGCCTCGGGATTTGTTACGATAAAACCTGATAACTACAAGATAGGATATACCCTTGGAGAACAGATCAGGGCAAATGATGCGGACGGACTCCGTGGCAAAAGCATAGGCATTATAACCGGATATTCCCAGACAGAGGGAAGTGTGAGCGGAAAAGCAGGACTTATGGATGCGATAGAAGGAACCGGATGCGAGGTGAGCTGGGTGTACAGCCGATGTGGCAATCAGGACATATGTGGCATTGTGGATATTCTGGGAAAGGTGGACTACATGGTTGTGATGGACACATATGCGATCGATGAGATAGGAGAGAATGCGGATAACGGTATGTACAATGGCGCCCAGATATATGGAATGGGGACCAGCGTAAAATCTGTGGCGCTGCTTGATGCGGGCAAGATAAAGTGCCTTGTTATTCCGGATGGCTACGGTGTTGGCTATGCCAGTGTGACAGAGGTAGTAAAAGGTCTGAACAGCAGGTTGTATACGATGAAGAGTCGGGAGGAGGGCATAAAGATAATATACAGTGACGATTTGTTCTCCGAAGATGTAGAGAGGTTTTTATATTCATATGAGTAGACAGAAACTAAGAAAAATATATGTGCTTTTGCTGGCGGCTGCGATGATAGTCTCGTTTATGGGCTGCGGCAACAGCAATAAAAAATCAAACAAAACCATGAGAGTCGGGGTGGTCACTTATACAGCAGATGATCCATTCATAAATGCCATGGTCGAAAAGGTGAAATCCAATCTTAAGACTATGGAGACCACAAATATGAATGTGATAGTATCGGTGAGAAGCGGTGATAATGATCAGCGTGAGCAGGACGAGATAGTTGATGAGATGATAGATGCAGGCTGCGATGTGCTGTGTGTGAATCTTGTAGACAGAACCGCACCGGCAAATATCATCAAGTCTGCAAGGCAGAGTGATATACCAGTGATCTTTTTCAACAGAGAGCCGGTGCGTGATGACCTGATGCAGTGGGAAAAGCTCTACTATGTTGGCTGTGACGCAAAAGAATCTGGTGATATGCAGGGTGAGATTGCGGCAAGTTATATAAAGAAGCACAGCAAAGTGGATCGCAACGGTGATGGCAAGATACAGTATGTTCTTCTGGAAGGCGAGGCCGGACATCAGGATGCCATAAGCAGAACTGACTGCTCGGTGAAGACCATCATGGAAGGTGGAGTGGAGCTTGAGAAGCTCAGTTATCAGTTTGCCGACTGGAACAGAGGTCAGGCGGAGAACAGAATGACACAGCTTATAAGTCAATATGGCAGTCAGATAGAGCTTGTCATATCCAACAATGATGAGATGGCACTGGGCGCAGTTGAGGCGTACAATAACTCAAATATAAGCCGCGACAGATGGCCTGTGATCTTTGGAATAGACGGACTTGACGATGCTCTTCAGGCGATAAAGCAGGGAAACATGCAAGGAACAGTTTATAATGACAAAGAGGCCCAGGCAGGAGAGATAGCGCGGTTGGCAGTTGATCTCTTCAAGGGAAACAGCCTTGATGGTCATAATCTTGACGAGGGCAAATATTACGTGTCGCCTTACTGGAAGGTCGATGTTGACAGCGTGGATGATTTCCTGCTCAGATAAGTACAGGAGCGTTAAAATAAGAGCCTGAAATAATGAACTAAAATAGCTGACTAAAGTTACAAACTGATACATGAGTAAACAATCGTGAATTAAAAGCATATATAATTGGAGAAGATCTGTCTGGAAAAATTATCAAGAATTGATGTAGAGATACAGATCCAATTATATATTCGGGAAGGATACATATGGAAAATAGCTGGATAGAAGAATTTTACAAAGAAACGGATGCAGATAAGAGACTTGAATTGCTGGAAAATAACAGCACGGATATGGACGGTGACAGCGCCGGTTCGTCTACTGTTTTCCGTCAGAGATTGTGGACAGCGAGATATGGCAAGAGAAAGCCGAAGAATGATGCATTTGTGGGCTGCCTTATGGAGCTCAAATACATATCGGAGGGCGGCTCTGTTGACATCGGAGGTCAGAAAAAGAAACAGGCTGTGGAGATCATAAGCAAGCTCTGTCTGTTCGACGCAGACAAAAGAAGTGCCGAGGAACAGGAGATACTGCTATATGAACTCAAGAATGCGTTCCTCAAGTTCATCGAGGTGAGCAGAGGCGGCAGAGGTTTCACATCCATAGCATTTGGTATGGGGCAGCTCTCGGATGAGGGCGTGGCGAAGAAGATCGCAGATCAGATAAGCTCCATAGCATTTGACGCGCCGCACATGCTGCACATGGACAAGGAATTTGCCATACTTCAGAGTGCCGCACTGGCGGCATTCAGGCAGGAGTATCCGAACAGGGAGCATTTCTTGAGAAAATGATGATAAGCGTGATTATGAACTGTATTTGCGGATAGGCTTGAGCCCTGACAACTGATACATTCATAGCGTAACGATATGGACAGGACATTTATTGAGCCCTGTCCTTCTTATATGTTGTATCACTTTTTTATCAGTGCTACAATAAAGAAAATTCGAATTTAACACACATCTAAAAAACGAGAATTCACAAAAACGTAGCCATAAAATGGTGATGAAAGGACGTATAATTTATGAGTAAAAAAGTATTTGTTTTGGTACACGATTATTGGCATCACGATGATTCCATCAAGCCTATGATGGACTATCTTTTTAACGCAGATTATGAAGTAACATTCACAAAGAACCCAAATGATTATTTCAACGGGCAGTTTGATTTGTTTTTGTCTTTCAAAGACCCTATTGAAAATGATCAGATTCCTACTCCAATCTGGTGTGATGAAAAATGGACGGAGAAATTTCTGAATGATGTTCAGAATGGTATGGGAACGATTATGTTTCACGCATCACTTACTGATTACACAGAAAATCACGCAATCCTCACAAATGTTGTAAGAAGTAACTTTATCACTCATCCCGAAAAATGTCCGCTTACTGTAAAACCGATAGCAGAGCATCCGATTATTGAAGGCATTGGCAAATTCACATTCCCTGATTTTGACGAACATTATGTTATGAAAATGATTCCGAATGCTGATACAACGATTCTTGCAGAAACCGTTTCAAAGAACGGCGTTCAGCCTGCTGTATGGGTTCACACCTATGGCAAGGGAAAAATCTGCTGTATCGTTCCTGCACACACTACCCAAAATCTGACCTGTGAACCATTTGTCAAACTTGTAAAGAATGCTATTGATTGGGTTGAATAGTGATTGAGCTTCGAAACGTTAACTTCAGTTGGTCGACGTCTTAACCGGTGCGGAAGATAATATCATGTAATACGATATAAGTTACACCCTACAAGTCATAAAAACTTGCAGGGTGTTTTCTTGTGCTCGTATATATGTAAGATCGCAAGACAGGGAACTGCCCTGTTCCTGAAGCTGTCGGAGATGTTCTCTGACGCTCTGTTTTTCAGGCGGTTTCTTGGTTGGCTTCTCTTTCTGTTTGAGCTTCAGATTGTATTCCCACACTTCACGCTCATATCGTTCCACAACACTCTCTATTTCACGGTAGGTTGCCCCATAAATGCCTGAACATCGGGATAACTGTCCTCTTTTAGAATATCGGGGAGCTTATTTTATATTGTTTTTTGAGACATAATTATGCTATAATCATGTCAGAGAAAGGAGTGAAACATTATGCCACTTATTATGCCTATTAAGGATTTACGCAATACAACTGAGATTTCTAATATCGCACACAAGGAACAGGAGCCTATTTTTATTACTAAAAACGGATATAGCGACTTGGTTGTAATGAGTAGTGAATTATATGATAAATTTGCAAGAATGAACCGCATCGACCAAGCCATATTTGAATCAGAACAGGAAATTGCCAACGGAGCAGAAGCAGTTGACGCTGAGATGGTTTTTGCAGAACTGGAGAAAAAACATTTTGGATAAATACAAGGTAAAAATCAACCCTAAGGCAATTCGTGAATTAGACCAAATTTACGAATATATTGCAAATGAGAAATTGGCTCCTGAAAATGTCAAAGGGCAGATTGAGCGAATTAAAAAATCTATTTTAAGCTTGGATACTTTTCCACAGTCCCATCAAGAACGAAGCGAGGGCAGATATGCCGGCAAAGGCTATCTGCAGTTATTGATTGATAACTATATCGCCATATTCCGCATTGACGAACCACGCAAAACCGTTTACGTGGTAACAGTTCAATATCAAGGACGAAATTTATAAGATGTAGGGGCTGTCGCACTAAGCAACTAGTGCGACAGCCCCTTAGTTATTTTAGGGGAGGTAGTTATAAGTGAAAGTATGAAATATGGATCTGAAGACAGAACATGTATCATCAGAATCCTTAGCGTTCATAAATATCACTTCATCCCTCGTCTTTATCATGATTACGGGATAGCTGTCTGCGTATACATACATTTCACATTTGCCGTAGGTGCTGCTCTTGAAATGGCCGATCAGGTATTCATCGGTGGCACCTCCGTTGACACGGACAAAATTGTCGTCTGGCAGTTCGTCCAGAAGCTGAACATCCTCAATGTCATCAAAGTAAACCTCTGACGAGTATATGGCGGCGGAGATGATGAGTCTGTCAGAGTCAAGCTGAGTGTCGATATGCACGTTTATGAATGGCACAAGCACACCTATCATCCAGACGATGCAGGCGGTGATAAGGATACATGTAAGTCCTGTAAAAATCTTTGCGCCCCTGGTGGCATAGTTAAATGTATAATTTCCACTTTGCAATCTGTTCTGAACCAGCACATGCGGGTCGGAAGGATTGTAGTAATATCCGGTTTTCCAGTATTCGTCGTCATCCACGTAGAGAGGCTGGGTGTCGGCTGCCAAGAGTTCACGTTTTCTGCTTTGAGACATGAGGAGAGGCGTAAACAATCCGATGGCTGCGAGAGTCTGGATAAATATATAGACATAGAGTGCGGAGCTGCACAGCGAGACATCTACAAGCGCACCCTTGAAATTCAGAATATCAGAAAGCGAAATTTGCCGGGACTTATTGGCTGATGATATGCAATGAATCAGGGTGTCAATAGCGATATATACCCATGCGACAGCATTTGTTGCCGAAAGAATCAGCATTGCAAGTCCCTTGTATATCTTCATGGTTCTGTTGACGGTCTGGTTGAGCTGGGTATCCGAGCTGTACACAGTTCGTTCGTGCCGGTTTACATATATGTGGAATATCATGGATGTAAGTGACATCAGGACGGAGCAGAGTCCTATTATTATCATTGTGGTTGATATGACCGCACTTTTTCCTATCGCAAATGGCAGCAGGCAAATGAGTTCTACAAGGATTATTATTCCATGATAATTGAAACTGATCTCACTATTGCCGATCAGAGCTGACACATTTGTATCAATGTAGCGTTTTCTTTTCTGAGCAGGGATTATCCAGTCATTTTTCATCTTAAGGGCATACATTTTCCTGTGCGCGGAGTTGTTTGCATATGTTATAAGGAAACAGAATGCGATCATCCAGATAGTGTATGCCAGTACGAATATAATGATCTCCCAGAACACGACAAAGCACAGGGCTGTTCCAAGGATGAGATTTATCCAGATAATCCGGTTCATCTTACGTCTGGCATCAGCAACAATATTCAGGACGGTTTCGTCTTCACTGTGTTCCTTTGGAATGTGGACACCCAGGAGCATTCCTTCGGTATACGAATAATTACTTGTATATACGAACTTCATTATGAGCAGTATGAAGAAGTTCATAAACAGGAATATGATAAATAATGCTATGCTCATAAGCGGCTCCTTTCTGTTATTTTAGTGGATATTTGTTGTATAAAGATTCGTTCTCCCAGTGATGATAATGATTATTCATAATTGGTATTATTTTCATGCAAATTGGTTACACCATATCGCCTAATGGTTCATTGTATTATATATGGATTGGAGAAGACTTCATTTTGGAATATACTTCATCGCACAACTTGAGAAAATCTTCCCGGTTCATCCCGGTTATGCTTGCCTCGGCGGACAGAAGTTCCAACTCTGACTCCAGCTTGTCACGGAACTCGGCGTCCATATTGATATTTTCTGATACAAATGCTCCAAGCCTTCTGTCAGTTCTGATATATCCCTCGTTTTTGAGTATCTGGTATGTCTTATTCACAGTCATTGTGTTCACGCCGGCATCCGCCGCAAGCTGTCTTACAGTGGGAAGCTTTTCACCTGGCTGTATCTCGCCTTTGCCGATTCCCTTTACTATCTGATTGCGCAGTTGTACGTATATGGGTGTGTCACTACTCATGTCAAGCTCTATGATCATGTGGTGGCCCTCCTTTTTGTATTATCTGTATTATAATATATAATACAGATTCCGCAATAAGTCAACTATGACAAACCGCCATATAAATAAAAGATCATCCGTGAGCAAGTTGATTACCCACAGATGATCATTATCTGTTAAAATTCTATTTTGGTGCAGCTAATTTCTGTAGCTCTAAAAGTCTTTCATTTGATATAACATCTTCAGAAACGGATTTTCTAATTGGTTCGAATCCTACACCATTAGAAAAAAGGTTAAGTATTATTCTCTCATCTTCCAGTCTTTTAAGTTTTTGAGATGGGGTTTCTTCTACTGTACCACCCATGATACTCACCATCCTTTCCTCATATTCGTTGCCATCAGCAATATGTTTAATGATCCTGTTTATGTAATTCATTATATCTAAAAGTTCTTCCGGTGACAATTCGTTCTTCTGGTATGAAATTACGAGTTCAATACTTTTGAATAGTTTATAGTTATTTAATTGTATTTCTAAAATCAGCGTGTTATATTTCGTTTATCATGTTATGTGTAATTCCGAAATTGATCTTTGCAGTACTTCACTGCGATTATCACAAAATAATTCAAATTAATATGGAGACGGTAGAGGTGTGTTGCCGCTCAGGTTTTGCTATAGTATAATTATAAAAAATATGGCTATAAATTCATGCAACTATCCTCTATTGGTTTCTTTGCTTTTCATAGAAACAAGAGGAGGAAGGTTTGCATGGGAGAAAAGGATATAACAGAAAAGATACTGGCAGATTATAATGATGTATTTGCAGATATAGTAAATGTATTGTTGTTCGGTGGAAAAACAATTGTTGATGAGAATATGCTGGAGAGCATAAAGGATAAAAGCCAGTATAAAACAGATGGTGAGATCCATCAGGAAGAGCGCGATGTATCAAAGGTTCTAAAGGGTAAGAATGTACATATAGCGTTTATTGGATTTGAACATCAGACGGATGTAGATTCAAAGGAGGCTCTCCGTGTTATAGCATATGATGGTGCTGCATATAAAAGGCAATTGTTGGTAAAGGGTGGAGAAATATACCCGGTTGTTACAATTGTGCTTTATTTCGGACAAAAAAGATGGATAAAAGGGCGGTCTCTCTACGATATTCTTGATATAACGGATGAGTGGAAACCATATGTCAGTGACTATAAAATAAACATTTTTGAGATAGCTTATCTTACACCGGAGAAGGTGAAAATGTTTAAAAGTGACTTTAGGATTGTTGCCGATTATTTTGTGCAAATGCGGATCAACAAAGATTACATACCATCCAAAGAGACTATAAAACATGTTGACGAGGTGTTAAAACTTATGAGTGTATTGACGCAGGACGAAAGATTTGAACAGGCGCAGGCTAACGGAAATAAAGGAGGTTTAAAAAATATGTGTGAAGTACTTGATAGGGCGGAAGAAAGAGGAATATCTATAGGCGAGGCGCGAGGAGAATTAAAGGGTGCAGTGAGAGCATATTTGGATGTGAAGGTTCCTATAGAAGAGATAGCGAAGAAACTGAACATATCAGTGGAGGAAGTCCAGAAGATAGCCGACACATTATAGGAGATGAATATATATGCAGTTACACACACTTATATCTTCGGAAAATGGTCCGATCATCCTCTGGGTCATGTACCCACACAGGGGAGATGAACTGGAGCACACAGCGGATTCTATCAGAGAACTGGTGGGAGAAGAACAGTTTACACTTGTTGCGATACAGATAGATGACTGGAACAGGGATCTCTCACCGTGGAGATCGGATGAGGTCGATGGATCATTTGCCGGAGAGGCGGGACGGACACTGGATTATATAGAACAGCAGGTCATCCCGCAGTTGGATATTCAAAGTCAGGCGAACAGACCTCTTTATATCATGGGATACTCGCTTGCCGGGCTTTTTGCACTTTGGGCAATGTATCAGACGGATATATTTGCCGGGTGTGTCACATGTTCAGGTTCAATGTGGTATCCGGGATTTGTGGAATATGTAAACAGCCAGCCAACACTTGCGAATAAACGTATATACATCAGCCTCGGCGGTAAGGAATCGAGAACGTCAGACAGACTTATGGCAACTGTGGCGGATCGGACAAAGGAGATTTGCGAACTTCTCAAAAAAGACAATGATGTTATATATGAGATAAATCCAGGTGGACATTTTGCCGATTCCGGGAAGAGGCTGGCGAAGGCTGTGAAGTGGATAGAGAAAGTAGCCTCTGCATAGGTTTTGCAGGATGCCCTGTTAAAGCAGGCAAAAGTATAACAAAAAGCACAGGAGAACACATATATACAATCGTTCACTGGCAGAACGATACGAGGCATAACATATACCGGATAGATATATATTTTTATCGGAATAGATGATAATATATGGGGCAGACATATGGAGTAGATAGATTAATGGCTGACACGATCCGGTAAGTATATGCAGCGAAAAATCAGATCGTGGTAAGCCGGAAAGAAGGGCAACATGGGTAAACAGACAAAGAAAAAGAAAAGCACAGGAGCGGCAAAGGAGATATTTGCAAAGCCCCCAGGAAGGCTCGGCAAATGGAATGTGATAGCATTTGTCGTGCTGGTCATAGGAGAGTTTATATACTATTATGCGGCAACACCGGCGATCAACATACAGAGTACAAGTTTCTGGGTGTGGATGGTCATTTCAGTTGCGCTTGTTGGCTTTTGTACGCTTGATTTCACGGTGGAGAGTAATGATACCAGAAGTGTCGCAACGAAAGCAACGAAACCTGCAGCATGGATAGTTGTAATAATGATAGCGGTCGGACTCATTATGGTGGCGGCATCATCCAAGCTGTTTTGTGCATCAAAGTACGCAAGCCTTATCAATATAGAGGATGGAGACTTTCAGACGGATATCCCGGAGAGCAGGCAGATAAATGACATTGCGCTGATGGATACAAGCACAGCGAGGATCATAGGTGAGAGAGCCGTCGGTTCACTCTCGGATGTGGTCAGCCAGTATGAGGTCAGCGGCAATTACAGTACTATAGATTACAATGGCGCGCCGATGAAGGTCGCAGCACTCAATTATGCGGGATTCATCAAATATATGAACAACAGGAAGAACGGAATCCCGGGTTATGTTCTTGTGGATCCGGTAAAGAATGAGGCACACTATATACAGACTGAAAAGCCAATAGTATATTCGCCTTCAGCGTATTTCAACAACAACCTGTACAGACATGTCCAGATGGCTTATCCGACATATATATTTGAAGGTTTCTATCTGGAGCTCAATGACGATGGCAATCCGTATTACATCTGTCCGGTTCTTGAGTCGCATGCAGGACTCTTCGGTGCAAAGGATGTAAAGGGTGTGGTTATATGCGATCCGTGTACGGGCGATACAGAGTATCATGAAGTCAGTGATGTTCCACACTGGGTGGACCGTGTATATGATGGCGACCTGGTGTGCCAGAAATACGACTGGTACGGTGAGCTCTCAGGCGGCTACTGGAACAGCGTATTTGGCAATAAGGGCTGCAAGAGGACTACGGATGATTACGGTTACAAGGTTATGGACGGCGATGTGTGGGTATATACAGGTGTCACATCGGTAAATGGTGACGAGTCTAACATAGGATTTGCCATGATGAACCTCCGGACAGGAGAGAGCAAATATTACAAAGTAGCAGGCGCAGAGGAATACTCAGCCATGGCGTCGGCAGAGGGACAGGTACAGCATCTTGGTTACAAAGCATCCTTCCCATCACTCATCAATATCAGCGGAATACCAACCTACATCATGGTCTTAAAGGACAACGGTGGCCTGGTAAAGATGTATGCGCTTGTAGATGTGGAGAAGTACAATATTGTAGCTACAGGCACTACCCAGAAGGACGCACTTGCGGCATACAACAAGCTGCTGGCAGAGAACGGACTTAAGAGTACGCAGAGCATGACGGACGATATACCAAACAGACAGATCACGGTAGCTGATATCAAATATATCAACATGGATGAGACGACATATGTGTATATCACAGATGAGGCTGGTAATGTATACAAGCAGGATTTCTCAGAGAACGAGGAACTGATATTTATACAGAGTGGAGATAAAATAAAAGTATTTTATCAGGAATCAGACAACGGAATAAATGACATAATATCTGTTGAGAGATAGATTTATTCACTGAATAAAGGCTCTCCCTGTGATAAACAGGGGGAGCTTTTTGCATGATAATATGATATTATAGAAATGTCTTATTGAGAATAAATCTGTATAAATGATTGATTATGATTGACAAGGAGGTTATTATCATGGATAAAAAGGCAATCTACAGTTTATCATACGGGATTTTCATGTTGTCCACAAAGCTGGGCGACAAGGCAAATGGCTGCATCATTAACACCTGTATACAGGTGGCGAACAATCCAACACGGGTTGCGATATCGGTTCTCAACACGAATTACACATGTGATCTGCTCAAGAAGAGTGGTGTGTTTGCCCTCAGTGTACTTGATGAGCAGTGTACATTTGACTCGATAAAGCACTTCGGTTTCCAGTCGGGAAGAGACGTGGACAAATTCGAAGGAATAAAGATGTCGGAGGATGTCAACGGAATCCCTTACATGGGCTGGTATGTCTGTGCGGTTATCAGTGGCAAGGTAGTTGAGAGCCACGATCTTGGAACACACACGTTGTTCATCGCGGAGGTGGTTGATGCGAAGATGCTGTCAGACAAGGCTCCTCTCACATATGCTGATTATCAGGCGCATGTAAAGCCAAAGGCAGACAAGCCTCCTAAGACAGATAAGAAGGTAGTGGGATGGCGCTGCAAGATATGTAACTATGTATATGAGGGAAGTGAGCTTCCGGCAGATTATGTATGTCCTCTGTGTGGACACGGAGCAGACGACTTTGAACCTATATATGAGTAATGTGGGATATGCCGCTATCGGCAAGAAATGAACGGTTTCGAATCTTGAAAAAGTTGATTTCTTGCCGGTAACGGCATATACTATCTATATACAAAACACTGTGCAGATGATAAAAGCCCATTGCGTAAAAGGAGGGATTTTCATGGGTTATATTTCAGTTGCAGAGACTGCAAAAAAATGGAATGTGTCAGAACGAACCGTTAGAAATTACTGCGCTCATGATAAGATTCCTGGGGCTTTTCTGACGGGAAAGACGTGGAATATACCGGATTCTGCGCAGAAACCAATGCGTCAATCTGCGGTAGAAGAGAACCGGGATCTGCTGACTGTGCTGAGAGAAGAGAAAAAAAAAGGAATTAAAGGTGGCATTTATCATAAGATACAGGTGGATCTCACTTACAATTCCAATCATATAGAGGGCAGCAGGCTCAGTCATGATCAGACACGGTATATATATGAGACAAATACTATAGGCGTGAGTGATCAGACGATAAATGTTGACGATATAGTTGAGACGACCAATCATTTCAGGTGTATAGATCTGGTGATCGATGATGCAAAGAACTTATTAAGTGAGAAAATGATAAAGGAGCTGCATTTGATTCTCAAGAATGGAACTCAGGACTCACGAAAAGAATGGTTTGCGGTTGGAGATTACAAGAAAGTTCCGAATGAGGTGGGCGGCCATGATACGGCTTTGCCGGAAGAAGTTCCAGAGAAAATGAAAAATCTCCTTGCAAGATACCGCAAGCTCAATGAAAAGACACTAGATGATATTCTGGATTTTCACCATGAATTTGAAAGTATTCATCCGTTTCAAGATGGCAATGGCAGGGTTGGCAGGCTGATATTGTTCAAGGAGTGTCTGAAATATGATATAGTTCCATTTATCATAGATGAAGATCTCAAATGGTATTACTATAGAGGACTTTCAGAATGGAATAGAGAAAGAGGATATCTGCGGGATACCTGCCTTACTGCGCAGGATAAGTTTAAAAAGTACTTGGACTATTTCAGGATACAGCACAGAGATTAAAATAATGGAGGAAATTATGGACAGAGAAAGAATGATGAAGAACGTAGCAGAGATATTCAGCCGAGGTGCGGTGGACAAGAATCTTCCGGCATGGGTAAATATGCGCCACGCCTGGAAAGCAAGTGATGCGGCGAGAGACAGAGGACTTGAATATCCGGCAAATGTTGTACAGATAAAGAATCTGGATTACAAAAAGGCGCTTGATGAGGTCCGTTTCAATGAGCTGATTGAAACATGGAACAGAGGTGTAGAGAGGAACATTATATTCTTTGCCGATTCCGGGGATGCCGCAGACGTGGATTCTGCAAGCTATACATCCAACAGCTACATGGATCTCTGTGTTCCAATATCGTATATGACAGATGAAAACAGAAAATATCCGGTGATAGTGAGCGTGCATGGCGGAGGCTGGTTCTATGGTGACAAGGAACTGTACAGCCACTATTGCTGCCTTCTTGCGGAGCACGGGTATGTGGTGGTGAACTTCAACTATAGATTGTCACCGCAGAACAAATATCCTGCTGCTATAGAGGATGTGGCGTATCTCATTCGGTATATCCATGAGAATGCGCAGACACTTGGAATAGACATGGATAATTTCTATATGGTCGGTGACTCGGCGGGGGCACAGCTCACGGCAAATTATTGCATCATAGCATCAAACAGCGATTACAGGGCAAAGCTTGATTTCTTCACATATGATCTACTGCCTAAGAAGGTATGCCTTAACTGTGGTGCATACAAGATGGCAGAAAGAAATGACAATATATCCGCATGGTATCTGAGAAATGAGGCGGATGATGATCAGAATAGTGACGGAAAAATAAGTTTACACGACAAAGCTGAAAAATGTGAAAGTAAGAAAATAAGCCAGGCATATGCAGTGACTGAGGAACAGTACAAGCTGTTTATGGATCAGCTTGATTATGTAAATGCTGAGTTTCCGGAGGCATATCTCATGTACAGTGTAAATGATGATCTGGCATCACATACAAAAGCGTTGGATGAGGTGCTGAACAAAGTTGGAGTTGCACATATCACAAAAGCGTATGGACAGAACAATCCTGACAGCGGCCATATATTCCATATGAATATGTACAATCCAGAGGGGATACTCTGTAACGAGGAAGAGTGTGCATTTATGAGATAAATAGGATCAAACATGGTTAGTGTACTGTAAAAATCAGAGAACATTTACAGTGGTCAGGCAAAGAAACAGAAAAAATTAGCCGATGTGGCAGAATGTGAAAAAAACAGTTTGACAACATGCCCCATGAATGCTATCCTATAAAAACAGATAAAGGCAAAGACAGGAAGGAGTACTTAAGTCACTGTTACTTCAGAGAGTAGGCGTTTGGTGCGAGCCTATAGGACACCTTAAGGAAGCAGTCCCCGAGCTGTGACCGCGAAAGATTTTGAATCATTGGTATTGATTTTAAGTAGTGGTCAACGGAAGGTTCCACGTTATAGGAACAACGATAGTGATGGCTGTCGGCTGAGAGCAGGAACAAGTTCCTGAATTTAGGTGGTAACACGGACAAGAAAGTTCGCCCTAAGCATATTATAAGTATGCTTAGGGCTTTTATTTTGCGTTTTCAGGGTGACAAGCGGCTGCGATGCGCGAGCTTGCACGCAGGCATCGAAGATGCGGAGTAATCTCGAAGAAAACGCAAGTTAAACCAACAATCAGCAAACACAGACAACAAGGGATCAAGAGATATAAAGGAGTGTGTATCATGAGAAAATTCGAAAAATCATCAAAGCTTGACAATGTGTGTTATGACATAAGAGGTCCTGTTATGGACGAGGCAAACAGGATGGTGGCTGAAGGGGTAAATGTCCTCAAGCTGAACATAGGAAATCCTGCACCGCACGGACTTATGGCGCCTGATGAGGTTGTAAGGGATATGGCATATAACCTCAGAGATACTGAGGGATATTCGGATTCAAAGGGACTTTTTTCTGCAAGAAAGGCGATCATGCAGTATTGCCAGCTGAAGAATATTCCAAATGTAGGAATCGATGACATATATACAGGAAATGGAGTCAGCGAGCTTATCACCATGTCCATGCAGGGATTGCTGGATTCTGGTGATGAGATACTTGTTCCAATGCCTGATTACCCACTGTGGACAGCATCTGTCAACCTGGCAGGAGGAACAGCGGTTCATTATCTCTGTGATGAGCAGTCCAACTGGTATCCTGATATAGAAGATATCAAGAAAAAGATAACATCAAGAACAAAAGGAATCGTAGTCATCAACCCTAACAACCCTACAGGAGCTCTCTATCCAAAGGAGGTTCTTGAGCAGATAGTTCAGGTTGCAAGGGAGAATGAACTTATCCTTTTTGCAGATGAGATATATGACAGGCTCGTCATGGATGATAAAGAGCATGTGGCTCTGGCTTCACTGGCACCTGACCTTTTCACCATAAGCTTTAACGGACTGAGCAAGTCCCACCGAGTTGCAGGTTACAGAGTTGGCTGGATGTGTCTGTGTGGAAACAAGAGCAATGTGAAGGGATACATAGAGGGACTTAACCTCCTGTCATCCATGAGACTTTGCTCGAATGTTCCTGCCCAAAGTATAGTTCAGACCTGTCTTGGAGGCTACCAGAGTGCAGATGAGCTGCTTCTGCCTGGAGGAAGGATCTATGATCAGAGAGAGTATATTTATAAAGCACTCTGTGATATACCGGGAATAAGTGTGGTTAAGCCGGAGGCAGCGTTCTATATATTCCCGAAACTTGACAAGGAGAAGTTCAACATTACAAATGATGAACAGTTCGCTCTTGATCTTCTGAGGGATAAGCACATCCTCGTCACATGTGGAACGGGATTTAACTGGAAGGATCCGGATCACTTCAGGATAGTATACCTTCCAAATATGGAGATACTCAAGGAGGCAACAGCAAAGCTGGCCGATTTCCTGAGCTATTATCACCAGTAAAATATCAGGCACTAATATAAAATGTCAAATAACAGGAGTCTCATATGTAGGGCTCCTGTTATTTTTATGAAAAGATTTCAGATCCTGCTATATTATATTGAAAAAATGGCGGCAGATAAGGCCGATTGTATCGTAAGTATAGAAAATAATCAGATAAAGTGTGTACAATATTCACGCAATTATATACATAAAATACAATTTGCGGGCAAAACGCAACAACAATGATGATAAAGTTGGTAAATTGTCAAAAAATATGTTGACGATTTAGAGAGTATCATGTATAATAAAGATACATTAAAGAACAGCCATTTGAAAAAGAAACAGATGGCACACCATAGATTGTCACCCGTGACACATAACATGTACGAAGTGTTTATGGAAACAGACTTCACGCATGGTGCGCAGGAAACAGAGATCCGTGGTACAAGTTCACGAAAGGAGGAGGTTCCGTTGGAGACAATTGAAGAACATTTTTATCATGATGGTAACTCAGAACTGGGAAGTTGTTTCCACACGAGATGCCTTTAAGATAAAAGCTTGAATCAGTCCATATGTAGATGCTGAATACAGCATGGTTGAAGTACAAAGGACGCAGGTATTTGATACCAGATTTGATCCATCGTGATTGTTCAAAACACAAGATATGAGTGGTGTTTCAAGGGCATCAGGTCATATCACATATCGTAAGACCAGTGCTTATAAGAGGTTGGTACATATACAAGTTCATGCAGTGCATGTTATGAGTAGATGCAGTTCGTACCCTGATAGTTGATATTCCGGTAAGTTTAATCTCTAGGCACATCGAATTTTTTCATAGATATTAAAAATATAAAGTGAAAGAATGAACGGCATGTGTGGAAACATTCAAGTATTTTAAAAGATACTTCAATATTTAAAAAATGAATAAACTAATATAAAGCCAGTTGGTATTATGCCAGCTGGCTTTTTTATGTATTAATTACAACGTGCGTTAAACCACTGATTGCCCGCTCTGCGAGCCATAACAATCCGTGCGGTAACAAGAAACTAATATTAATTGCAAATAACTTAAATTATTGACTAATATGACGTGCAAAAGCAATAAAAAATAACTTAAATATTCGGTAATTAATGACATGTTCAACAATTAAAAAATGAGTTAATATAAGTATATGTATAAATATTAATCACGAATTAGGCTGTTCGTGGTGAGTAAAGTGGAGGAATGTCACAAAAAAGAAAGGGTAAGGAAATATGGTGAGATTTAGAACAAGACTTGTTGCTGTGACATGTGCAGTTGCAATGGTTGGCTCATTCTGGGGAAGTGCAGGGGCAATAGTCTCAGCTGATGCATCAGAGCCGTCTGCGGAAATGGCGTGGAGCATCACTACAGACAAACTGGTATTTGACACTGGCGCAGATGCCAAGTGGACAGATAAAATTTATGCCAGCAATGATGAAGGTACATACCCAGAGTTAGGCAGGATTGATGATGTGTCTGTGGGTAAAAAGGCTGTGCTCACGGCAAATGTAACACTTAATGGAGATTTTTCAGGATTGGATGGTGCGGAGGCTGCTGACGGAACGTATAATGCGATCCAGCTTTCCTGTGCGATCAAGACTGGCGATGGATGGACATACACCAAGTCTGATGATTATCCATTCCTTAAAGCGGAAAATTTTACAGATGGCAAGACACAGGTATCATTTGCATTTGATGTGGAGGATACAGGAGCTGTGAACGAGATAATATTCCAGTACAATTCAAACTCTGCATATACTGGAACAATATCAATATCTGATGTAGAGATTCAGAGTGATGATTCAGGAGAGGAGCCTGATGGTGGCAAAGAGCCTGATGGTGGCGAAGAGCCAGGTGGCGGATCATCAGCAACAGGAAATGTGACAGGTGTGGCAGCACCTTCGATCACAGACAATACAGTATGGAGCAGTTCAGATGCAGTTCTCACATTTGACGCTACCTCAGATGCGACATGGAAGGATAAGGCGTACGCCAGCAATGACAGCGATACATATGCTGATATGGCGAGAATAGAGGGTGCAACTGTAGGTGAAAAGGCGAAACTCACAGCTACGGTTTCACTTGATGGCGATATATCAGGCCTTGACGGTGCTGAGGCGTCAGACGGATCATATAATGCGATCCAGCTTGCTTGCGCTATCAAGGCAGGCGACAGCTGGACATACGTCAAGTCAGATGACTATCCATTCTTAAAGAGTGAGAACTTTACAGATGGCAAGTGCAGCGTAGAGTTCAACTTTAACGGAGTGGATGCAGGCGATGTTCAGGAGATCGTATTCCAGTACAATGCAAACTCAGCATTTACAGGAAAGGTTCTCATCGGCGGCGTTGCAGTTGACAAGGTAGAGAGTGGCAAGAAGCCGACAACATCAGAGACTGAGGCTGGAAATTTTGCAGATGCAAGCCTTGTGTTTGACACAGCGAGCGATGCAAAGTGGACAGACAAGGCATTTGCCAGCAATGATACAGAAAGCTATACAGATCTTCCTACAGTAGACAATGTCAAAGTTGGAGCAAAGGCAAAGCTCACAGCTATGGTTTCACTTGATGGCGATATATCAGGCCTTGACGGTGCTGAGGCGTCAGACGGATCATACAATGCGATCCAGCTTGCGTGTGCCATGAAGACAGGAGACAGCTGGGATTACGTCAAGTCAGGCGACTATCCGTTCATCAAGGCTGAGAACTTTGTCGATGGCAAGTGCGATATATCATTTGCATTTGATGTATCAGAGGTGGGAAATGTGCAGGAGATCGTATTCCAGTACAATTCCAACTCAGCATATGCTGGCAAGATCACAATAAGCAACGTTAAGGTACTTGATGTTAAGGAGAGCAGCGGCGGACTTGAGCAGAGAGATCCTGCTGTGATCTCAGATCTCTCATCGGCTGAGGATTATGACAAGTGGAGCACAGAGGCCGGATATGCATACAAGCACGGCGATGCAGCCAACAAGGCCGGCAATGCCACACCTGACATATCATATGACAGTGCAAATGAGAGACTTAAGGTTTCTGTTGACTACTCAGCAGATTCAACTTCCTCATGGAGTGAGGCAAAGGTTAAGTGTGTTCCTACAGAGGCTATGGATGTGAGCCAGTACAACCAGCTCAGTGTGGATATCATCTACCCGGCAAAGCTTAAGGGAAGCAAGCTCAAGTTTTTTGCAGATGGAATAATAAATAAAGATACGACCATTGATGATGATGCAGAGGATATCGGCGATGGATTAAAGAAGGTTACAGTTACTATGGGATTTACTCCGACAGATAAACCACTCACAGATGTGACAATAGGAATCATCGGAAGCAGCACAAGCTTCAAGGGCAATGTATATCTTGATAATCTTGTTCTGTCACAGGCAGATACAACAAAGGATTTTGTCGAGATAACAGAGACTCCTGGTGCTGGTTCACCAGTGGATCTTTCACAGATGCCATCATCAGTTAGAGTGAGCGATGCGAATGCAGCAGACAGTGCAAAGGCACTTGCGGCATACCTGAATACGCTCATGAACAGTGATCAGGTTCTGTTCGGACATCAGAATGATGTGAGCAGAAGCGTAAATCCACAGGCGTCACTCGGTGATGTATATGATGTGACTGGACAGGTCAGCGGTGTGTTCGGAATCGACTCACTGGCAGTTACAGGCTCGGAGGCAGGCGGTTCAGACGCGGCTTCGGCACTGGCAAACTCAGTGGCATACAGCAAGACTGCAGCGGCAAATGGTGCGATCGTGTCATTGTCAATGCATATGCCAAACTTCTCCAGCTCCAAGATAGTGAAGAACTTGGATGGAACATACAGCTTCTACGGATGTGATTTCTCAGAGTCCAAGGATCTGTCAAATGACATAGTAAAGCAGATTCTCCCAGGTGGAGAGTACAATGAGGTATTTACAGCTTACCTCGATGTGATCGCAGACTACGCATCACAGCTTCAGGCTGCAGGAATACCTATCATGATCAGACCATTCCACGAGAATACAGGAAGCTGGTTCTGGTGGGGATCAATGAACACAGCTGAGACATACAAGTCTCTCTACAGATATACCAAGGATTACATGGAGCAGAGCGGTGTACACAACCTTCTCTGGGTATACTCGCCAAACGGACCTATCACATCAGAGGCAGCTTACATGTCATACTATCCAGGCGATGAGTATGTAGATATCCTTGCATTTGACTACTACAACGATTACAATTCATACCCTGCAGCTGCAGACAACTCTTTCTTTGACAGTCTTGATACAACATGTAATATCGTGTCATCAATAGCTGCAAAGAGAGGCAAGATACCAGCCATTGCTGAGTGCGGTGTCAGAGTCATGAAGAAGGACGGTTCAGACAACGAGGGACTTCTCGTAAAGGGTAATCCGGTTGGAACAGAGGCTTCGGGAAAGAACTGGTATCAGGAAGTCAGCGACATTGCGAAGAAGAACAACATGCCATACTATCTTGTATGGGCCAACTTCGGAGATACCAACTTCTACGTTCCATATAAGTATGACGACACACATGGACAGGAGCTTATAAATGACTTCATAAAGTACTACAACGACGACTCATCAATATTCGGTGGAGATACAGGATTCTACAGTAACATGGGAACCCTTGCAGGAGTATCTGCAAATACATACACGGGCCAGATGGGTTACATGGTATATCCATTTGACAGAGATACCATCCTCAAGGCGACAACACTCAAGGCTGGTGTTAAGAATGCATCAAAGGTTCAGTTTGTCATCAACAATCCGGATACAGGGGTTAAGTTGACACTCACCGCTGAGGCTGGAGCCGAGATTGCCGCTGCAGGATCAGAGCCAACACTTTACACGGCTGATCTCACAGAGAAGAATCTCAGCAAGCTTGGAAAGACAGATACAGCAACTATCACACTCTTGGCAGATGGCGAGCAGCTCGCACAGCTGTCACACATAAGCCTTGGAAAGGCCAAGGATAAGGCTCCTGCAAATGTCATCGAGGACTTCGAGTACTATTCAGGAAGCGACGGACTTCTGGATTCCACATACACATCTAACTCAGCCGCAGGATGCAGCTCAAGCTTTGTTCTTGACAAGACTCATAAGAACGGTGGCACATACGGCGGTGCGTTCAAGTATAAGCTTGAGACAAATGGATCAGAGGTGTGGACGGGAAGGATCAAGTCAGAGCTCACAAACAATGATTTCTCAAAGTATAATGCGCTTGAGATGTGGGTACAGCCGGACGGTATGGGACAGAAGCTTGTAATCCAGATCACAGATGGAAGCGGCGAGGAATTTGAGGTATACCTCACAGACTTCGTAAAGGGAACAAAGGCACAGTATGTTACTATTCCATTCAGCTCATTCAAGGGTAAGAAGGGTGGTACACTCGACGCATCGGATATAGTCAAATTTGCTGTATGGTGCAACTCGATCGTGCCGGAGGATCACACTGGCAAGTGGACAGTTGACTCAGCTATCTACTTTGATGGAATCCAGGCAGTGAAGCTCACAGATGATATGCTCAAGAAGAATCCAGTGGACAAGAATGGACTTATCATAACAGACAAGTCACTGGTAAAAAAGGATGAGGCAGATCCGGGCAAGGATGATCCAACAACAGAAGCTCCAACAACGGAGGATCCAACCACAGAAAGCCCAACCACAGAGAATCCAACCACAGAGGATCAGACTACCGAGGCTCCAACAACTGAGAAGCCTGGCAATGACGACAAGACAACTGAGGCTACCACAGCAGCGACAACTGATGGAAGCACAGATGGCAATGGACAGAACGTGGTAAATACAGGAGATAAGTCACCTGTAGACGTAATGTTTGCGATAATGATAGCATCACTTATCATGGCTGGTGCAGGCTATATCGTTATCAAAAAGGATAAGAAGTAATACTCATTTTAGCCATACAAAGAGCCCTACTGTCGGCGGTGATGAAGACCACCGGCAGTGGGGCTTTATTTGTTGGTTTATATTTGTATGCAATATCAGTTTGCAGCACGTCTCTTCTCAACAAGCTTCTCTACAGGGGTTGTGAGATACATTATAGAGAGCATCAGCGTACAGCAGAACCAGATGATAGGCTCTGTGATGGTAACACCCAGATATCCAAGTCTTGGAGTGAGTATCATAACCGCAAGTACCTTTCCAACCAGTTCTATAGTGGATGACATAACTGGAACGATCTTCCGGCCCATTCCCTGCATGGCACATCTCAGCACGAATAGAGGTCCAAGTACATAGAAGCATGTCACGCCGATCCTTACGTACCTTACAGCCGGATCGATGATTGCGCTGGCAGATGTACCTGCAACCAGTTTTATAAGTGCCGGACTGAGCAGCCAGCCGAATATGATCATGACAGTGGTGATGATAGTGTTTATGATGATCGCTGCCCTCACACCCTGGTGTACTCTGTCGTATCTGCCCGCGCCCATATTCTGACTTACATAAGTCGTTACAGCATTTCCTACTATATATAACATGAACATGAGAATATCAAATATCTTTCTTGCTGCTGTGTGGGCGGTTACTATATCAGTTCCGAGTCCATTGATGGCTCTCTGAAGTATAACTGTACCGATGTTCACTATACAGCTCATAAATCCCATGGCAAGTGCGGACTGTATGAGGTCTGATCGGTCACTCTTCTCTACGGAGTACTCACCCTTCTCCGGAATCAGATGCTTGGCCTTCACAAGTATATAGATCAAGGCAAGTATGCCCGCCAGTGCCTGTGATATATCAGTGGCGATGGCTGCACCCCGTACTCCCATGTCAAATGCCCTTATAAACATAAGGTCCAGAACGATATTGAGTACAACTGATATACCGAGGAATATAAGAGGCGTCTTGCTGTCTCCGACTGCACGCAGTATGTTGGCGCACAGATTATATAATGAACAGAATATGATTCCAGCGATTATGATTATAACGTAGCTTGCTGCCATATCCAGTATGTCGTCCGGTGTTTTGAGAAGTATCAGGATAGGTCTTATAAATATGAGACTCAGAACTGTCAGGACAATGGATGCCAGCAGTGTCATGATGGCCGATGCACCGATACATCTTCGCATATTGTGATGGTCCTTTGCACCGTAGTATTTGGCTATAGGGATGGCAAGCCCCATGGTTCCGCTGTTGAGGAAGCCTATTATCATATTCGAAATGACTGAGGTTGCGCCAACCGCGGCGAGTGCCCGTGAGCTTACGTAGTTGCCCACGATCGCTGAGTCTGTAAAACTGTATAACTGCTGTGCAATCTGTCCCAGTATCATAGGTACTGCGAACATCCATATGACTTTCATAGGTTTTCCAACTGTCAGATCTTTCATGATATATAAACCTCCTTGGGCAATGATAATCTATTGGTATAACGTTTAATAATATGTGTTTGATTTTGAGCGCCTGATATTCGATTGTACAACAGTTCCTGATAAAGTCAATGTGGAATTTGAGAAATTTTGAAGAAAAATGTTTTAATTTGTTTTATAAAATGTTATGTTAAAGTGAAATGATTAAAATAGTTGTAACTATGCATACTAAGAGACAGACGGTGTTTAGCCGGATATTATATATAGAAAGAAACGGGAAATATGGACAACAACAATAACAAAAAAAATAAAAATAAGAAGAAAAGAAGTAAAAGGTACGACATAGAGCGGATGGTGATTTATGCCGTGTCAATGATTCTGCTTGCGCTGGTCATAAGTCTGGCTGTCAAAAACTACAGACTTGAGAGCAAGCTGGACAAGTTGAGCGGAGGCGATGCAGTAGCTACGGGAACCACAGTGGAGAGTGACAAGGCAGGAAATGATAAAAGTGATAAGGCAGGCTCTACAGATGCGACACAGTCTACAGAAACGGCATTGCCACTGACTGTTCAGGGAGATGTACAGTATGTAGATATAGATGTCCCTCAGAAGGAAAATCAGGAAAATTACAACGGTGATGATCTGGAGGATAACGGATATCCATATGCGATCAAGATCAACAGACAGGAGAATATAGTGACAGTGTACACTCTTGATGCGGCGGGATATTATACCGTGCCGGTCAGGGCTATGAGATGTTCAGTTTCACCTATCGGGGAGACTCCGACAGGACTTTTCAACATAGCGCTTAAATGGGATTGGCTTGCACTCTTTGATGATTGTTATGGTCAATATGTATCACAGATAGATGGAGACACATTGTTCCATTCGGTTCCTTATCTCGACACAACGAAGGATTCTCTTGAGACATGGGAGTTCAACAAGCTTGGAACAGGGGCTTCACTTGGATGCGTGCGTCTCTGTGTGGCAGATACAAAATGGATATACGAGAATTGTGAGTCCGGAACCTACGTTGATATATTTGACAGTGATTACTACGGACCTCTTGGACGACCTGTGCCTGTGACAAAGCTTGAGAACACGGACGAGCAGGGATGGGATCCTACGGATATGGTGGAGGAGAACCCTACAACAGGCAAAGCGGTAATATATGGTGCGGAGAGTCATAGTATAGAGCAGGGGGAAAATTACGACACCATGGCGGGAGTTATGGCATTTAACTCTCAGAGGGAAGATGTCACTGACCAGCTAAAAGTGGAAGGAACAGTTGACAATACAAAGGTTGGAAAGTACAACGTCAAGTACAGCTTCACTGATCAGGGTAAGGAGATATCAAAGAGTATAGTCATAACAGTGGAGGATGAGGCGGCTCCGGTCATCACAAGGATGCCTGTTGAGATCAAGGTTGCCAATTACAGCGGACAGAATGAGGAACTGGCGCAGATAGTAGCATCATACGTCACAGCCCAGGATGAGGATACGATCATAAAAAATGCAGTGGCAACCGATGGAAATGGTCACAGATTGGATGGAACTGACGTGTCGGAGCTGAAGGAGGATGCCATCTGTGTGGCAGTGGGCGAGGTTAAGGCTGAGCCGGGAACATACTCGGTTGTGTGCTGTGCCAGAGATGCAGCCGGCAACAGGTCACAGTATCACACTGTAAAGGTGACTATAGTTAAGTAATCATATGCGCGTATGCAGAGGTGGATCAATGGCAGAGAAGAAAAGTACAATGTATGATTTGGAAGCAGAAAAGATCAGAGAGAAGATAATAATATTTGCCGTCGATGCAGGGGGGTATACTCAGAAGGAGGTATCCCTTGAGGTTCAGGCTTCGCTGGATGAGCTTGCAGAACTCATAGACACGGCAGGCGGTGAGGTCGTGGGCAGGCTTGTGCAGAACAGAGACAAGATTGCAAATGACCTGTATCTTGGAAGAGGAAAGGTTGAGGAACTCAGGAATATGATATATGAGCTTGGAGCCACGGGAGTATGCTGCGACGATGAACTGTCACCTGCCCAGCTCATGAATCTTCAGGATGCACTGGATATTAAGGTTATGGATAGAACCATGGTTATACTTGATATATTTGCAGCGCATGCAGGAAGCTATGAAGGAAAACTTCAGGTGGAACTTGCCCAGCTTAAGTTCAGGGCGACCAGACTTATAGGAATGAGAGACTCTCTTTCAAGACTCGGCGGAGGCATAGGCACAAGGAGGCCCAGGTGAGAGCTTGAGATCGACAGACGAGTTATAAGGGAGAGGATATCAAGGCTCAAGGCGGAACTTAGGACCGTTGAGGCTCAGAGAATGCAACAGAGAAAGCAGCGCCAGAGAAGTGCGGTTCCGGTTGCCGGAATAGTGGGTTATACAAATGCCGGAAAGTCCACACTGCTCAATGCTATGACAGGGGCGGAAGTGCTTGAGGAGGACAAATTATTTGCGACCCTCGATCCAACGACCAGAAACTACAGGCTTCCTGGAGGTCAGAATATATTGCTCACGGACACTGTTGGATTCATAAGGAAACTGCCTCATCACCTTGTCGAGGCATTTGGCTCAACACTTGAGGAGGCAAAATACTGTGACGTTATAATACATGTAGTTGATGCCTCAGATGTGAACTGGGATAAGAACATAGAGACTGTGTACCACACTTTGAAACAGCTCAAGATAGATGAGAAATCAGGGAAGCCTATCATAACTGTATTCAACAAGGTTGACAAGATTGAAAAAGATGATCTGGTTGGTGTGCGGGATCTCAGGGCAGACAGAACTATCTACGTGTCTGCGAAAAACGGTCAGGGACTTGACGAGCTGGCATCTGCAATAGAGGAGATACTCAGAAATCAGAAGATATACATCAGACATACATTTGCCTACTCAGATGCAGGCCTCACAGGTCTCATACACAAGTATGGTGAGATAAAAACGGAAGAGTACCTGGATGATGGGATATTCATTGAGGCATATGTTCCGTCATCTATTCTCGGCAGACTTGGGTTGGGATTTGAAGATGAAGAAGAATATTAATAACTCTTAACGATGTCTTTCCAATGCTTTATCGGCAGTAAAGGCACTGGAAAAATATTTACATATTGTATATACTTATGTAGATTGTTATAGGAAGGAAAAAACAGGGTTATACCCTATGCATGACAAAGAAAGGGAAATATTATGGGAGACAACGAATTGAATGGAACACCGGAAGGTGTAACTCCTGATGGAGCAAGTGAGCAGAATGCTGCCAGTCAGCTGCAGGATCAGCAGAACGCAGGACAGTATGGCCAGCAGACAAATCAGCAGTATGCAGGACAGTATGGTCAGCAGACAAACCAGCAGTATGGTCAGCAGACGAATCAGCAGTATGCAGGACAGTACGGTCAGCAGACGAATCAGCAGTATGCAGGACAGTACGGTCAGCAGGCAAACCAGCAGTATGCAGGACAGTATGGTCAGCAGATGAATCAGCAGTATGCAGGACAGTATGGTCAGCAGACGAATCAGCAGTATGCAGGACAGTATGGTCAGCAGACAAATCAGCAGTATGCAGGACAGTATGGTCAGCAGACAAATCAGCAGTATGCAGGACAGTATGGTCAGCAGACAAATCAGCAGTATGTAGACCAGTATGGTCAGCAGATGACACAGAGTACATATGATCAGACTATGAATATGTATGGTGATCAGGCTCACAAGCCGGAGACACCGAAGAAGAGAAAGGGCATCAAGATCGCAATAATCTCGGTAGTTGCAGCCCTTATCGTTATCGCAGCCCTTGTTGTTGTATATCTCGTGTTCCTCAAAAAGACACCTAAGGAAGTGGTTGAGGATGCCATGGAGAATACAGCAAAGGAACTTGAAAATGGTAACATCAGCGGCATAGTCGGCGCGAATGATTTAGACCTTGACAATATCGAATTTAACTCACAGGTCAGTCTTGACAATGTGAGCGGTGCGGAGGCACTGAGCGGAACACAGATCGAGTGTAACGGTTGCACAGCATTTGGCGACAGTAACGACTTTAAGATAAGTGGCTCCATGACAGCGGCTGGAGAGAAAGCGACAGCAGAGATCCTTTCAATAGGAAACAAGATTTACTTTTCATCACCGGAGTTACTTACAAAGACACTCGTTCTCGATGCGAATACTATCATGTCAGAGCTTGGTGGCACTGAGGCTGGTGCAGGCGGCACAGTGGATGCAGAGGCTCTTACAAAGATTCTTGATGAGAAGCTTATTCCTGCAGTTGATAAATTTAAGGATTCAATGGTCTATGAGAGAGTAGGCAAGGAGAGTTTCACCGATGCAAATGGAAAGACTGTAAATGCAGAGCATTACACGATCACAATATCCACTGGTTCGATAAATGATCTGTCAAATGCTATTGTGGACTGTCTTAACGAATATGTGGACAGTAATATATCTGATGATATGGTTGCAGAGATGAACATTTCAAAGGATCAGATAAAGCAGTCTATTGGCACTATCCCATCACTTGTGGGAGCTGTATTCACAAAGGATATAGTGACAGATGTCTACATCAACAGCGGCAAGGTGGTTCATATTGATTCAGAGTATGATATAGCCGCAGCAGGTGTGACACTTGGTGTTACGGTGGATCACATGGGCGATGGAGATGTTACATCGGATACAAAGATGGTTGTGAAGCTGGAGTATGGTTCACAGATGAATGTCACATTTGACTGTGCATATAAGAATAAGAAGAGCGGTGACAAGACCGAAGTTACGGCAGATTATACCTTGTCAGCCGATGCGAACGGTGAGTCTCAGGCATTTACAGGAAACACTGCATTTTCATATGATGAGAAGAGCGGTGCTATAGACGGAAGCAGTAAGGTTACAGCAAACTCAGAAGATATCGAGATGACATATTCAGGAACTCTGGCTGATGTAAAGAAGGGCAAGTCATTCAGTCTTAACGATCTTAAGTTTAATCTGAGTGTTTCTGGACAGGAGTTTGTGGCATTGTCAGGCAACATGAGTGTTGCTGAGAGTAAGAGTAAGATCTCAGCTCCGGCAGACAGCGATGTCGTTGATTATTCAGTACTTCAGGGCGAGGAGGCCCAGCAGTATATCAATACGGAAAGTGCAGAGAAGATTATCTCAGCGTGGGGAAGTTTATTTGAATCCGCAGATGCGGGACTGCCACTTGGTAAAAAGGATGATGGCGATGATGATGGATCGACAGATCCTACGGAAGAAGCTAGTACAGAGGCAGCAACAGAAGCGACAACAGAAGCAGCAACTGATGATGTCGATTATTCAAAGGAAGTTCTTGCGATTGGGGATAAAACTGTAAAGATAAATGACCCTAAGGGATATGAGAGAAGTTATGGCTCAAGTTACTCAATCTCATTGAACGATACAAAGGGTGGTGCATATGTAATATATTCAGCAAATGAATATGCAGATGCGAAAACTTATCTTAAGACCTTAAAAGAAACATATAAAGATATGGAAGATGAGAATACTAAGATAGATTCCGTTACAGACAGCAAGGTAAAGGCTAAAGACGGAACAGAGGTAATCTGTCTTGAGGCTCAGATGACGGTATATGATATGAAGAGCACAGATATAACATTTATATATCCGCTTGGAGATGGTTCTATTGTATGTAGCATAAGCTACTGGGAAGAGCCTGATAATATTGATATTCAGAAGCTGTGTGATACATTTATCGGAGCGATGGAGATAAAGTAATGGACTATGCGTCCGGATCGAATAACATATATACGCAGGGAGGCAGTGATGAAGGTCGTAAATGTGAAGAATGTGGCAATTGGAGAGGGAATGACTAAGATATGTGTTCCGCTGGTGGCACCGACGGATTACGATGTGGACTATCAGTCAAGGATCATAGCAAAGTCTGAACCGGATATTGTGGAGTTCAGAGCGGACATGTATGAGAAGTGTTTTGACAGTGATGCTCTTATGAAGACTTTGGAGAAGATACATGATAAGCTGGGACGATATCCATTAATATTCACATTCAGAACAAAAGGCGAGGGTGGCTGTATGGACGCGACTCTGAGTCAGTATCGCGATCTTCTGATTGATGTAATAGCCAGTGGCTACGTAGATATAGTAGACGTTGAGTATTTTTCAGATACGGAGATAGTAGATGAGGTTATAGCAGAGGCGCATATGAAGGGTGTGTATGTTATCGTGTCCAATCATGATTTCAAAACCACCATTCCGATGGAACAGATCGTGGACAGATTCAAGTCAATCATATTTACTGGTGCAGACATAGCCAAAATAGCCATGATGCCAGAAGATGGTTCTCAGGTCGTTGACATGATGCAAGCGGCGAAGGAACTTCAGGAGTGTGGTAATCAGACTCCTCTTATAGTTATATCAATGGGAGAACTTGGAGTTGAGACAAGAACCACTGGTGAGATGTATGGCAATTCGGTGTCATTTGCAACAGCGGGAATTCCTTCTGCCCCTGGACAGATATCGGTGGATGCACTCAGAAGCCAGCTCACTATGATACATCATATTATAGCTGGTAGATAATTGTTAGATAAATGATTTTATTATGCTGGAAGTCACTCACGGTAAGTGCGGGGCTTCCAGTTTTTTATGCCAATCATCCACTTTGTAAAAGGGGACAGGTACCTCCGTCCCCACTTTCGTTTTTTGAGAAAATCTAGTGTGTGGCTTGTTGGGCAGATATGTGGTATTATGACATAAATGTTCCGGGCGGCGAGTGCGGCAGACGGAGACGGTTAAGGAGATAAGAATAAAATGGAAGAAAAGATACACAAGAGGAGAGTTCACTACAGTGGAACTCATCCGAAGAGGTTTGAGGAGAAATACAAGGAGCATGATCCTGAGAAATATGCCGATACGATAGAGAAGGTCATAAGCAAGGGAAGCACACCGGCGGGAATGCATATATCAATATGTGTAAACGAGATACTGGATTTTCTTCAGATACAGCCGGGACAGCAGGGGCTTGATGCGACGCTGGGCTATGGTGGACACACAAGGCGTATGCTGGAGAAGCTTCAGGGAAAAGGTCATATGTATGCACTGGATGTTGATCCTATAGAGATAGTGAAGACGAAGAAGAGGCTGGAGGATGCCGGCTACGGGGAGGATATACTCACGATAAAGCAGACAAATTTCAGAAACATAGACAAAGTTGCAGAGGAGGCCGGGAAATTTGATTTTATTCTGGCAGATCTTGGAGTATCTTCCATGCAGATAGACAATCCGGACAGAGGATTTACCTACAAATTTGATGGACCACTTGACCTGAGACTCGATCCGGAGAAGGGTGAGTCAGCGGCGGAGCGTCTGCGAGAGGTTTCATATGAGGAGCTTGTGGGAATGTTTCAGGAGAACTCTGATGAGCCGTATGCGGAGGAGATCGCCACGGTCATCATGAAGAGAAACCGCACTAAGAATTATGTGGAGACCACTATCCAGATGAAGGAAGCTATCGAGGAGGCGTTGTCATTTGTTCCGGAGAAGGAGCGGAAAGAGGCTGTGAAGAAATCCTGTCAGAGATGTTTTCAGGCTCTCCGAATAGATGTGAACAGTGAGTTTGAGGTTCTGTATGATTTCCTTGACAAGCTGCCGGATGCGCTCAGACCAGGTGGAAGAGTTGCCATACTTACGTTCCATTCCGGAGAGGACAGGCTTGTGAAGAGGGCGTTCAAGGCTGGAGCAAAGGCTGGTGTTTACAGCGAAGTCAGCAAGGATGTCATCAGACCGTCAGCGGAGGAGTGCGCCCGAAATCCGAGAGCAAGATCAACGAAGATGAGATGGGCTGTAAAAGCGGAATAAAGTAAACAGAAAGACTAAATGATTTAACACAAGAAGTCGGAGCAATGATGTTGTAAAAACAGAATAAAGGACACAGAAAGGCGACATCGTCTGTATATCATGTTAATATGATGACAGGGGATGTCGCCTTTTGGACATATGTTTCAGATGTATTGTGGCTGGACAAATGAGAAGGGAAAAAGTTTATTTTAGGAGGTGCGGAGATGGGATACAAGGTTCTCCTGGTGGAGGATGACCACGACATAAGGGAGGCCGTGGCTGACTATTTCACAGGAATTGAGGCAAGTGAGATGAATGTGAGCTGCGCCTGTGATGGCATACAGGCAGAGGAAATGCTCTATGAGAATCAGTATGATCTTGTGCTGTTAGACATTATGCTTCCGGGGGTGGATGGCTGGGAATTGTGCAGACAGATAAGAAAGACCAGCGATGTACCGGTCATTTTCCTGACAGCCAGAGCCAGGCAGGAGGATGTTTTATATGGGTATACACTTGGCTGCGACGACTATGTGGTCAAGCCATTTGCTATTGCAGAACTCTATGTCAAATCTGTTGCACTGGTGAGACGCGCAAAGGGGACCGTTATCCACAGGGAACTTGTGTGTGGCTTAATATGCTGCGACACATCGGCACTCACGGTGACTGTGGATGGTGCAGCCATTGATATGCCGCGAAAAGAGTTGGAACTTCTCATATACCTCATGGAGAACAGAAAACGTGTGGTGTCGAGGGATGAACTGCTGGTAAATATATGGGGTTATGATTATGATGGGAGAACCAGAGTTGTGGACGATCATATCAGAAAGCTGCGAAAGGCACTTGGCAAGGCTGCCGGGCAAATAAAGACTGTCATCACAAAGGGATATCAGATAAGGGATGTGCAATAAGGAGGCGTGACGGCATGGGAAAATCGAATGAAAATCAAAAATGCAAAAAGCAAAAACACGAAAAGAAAATGAAACTGATGAGAAAGCCCATCTGGTGGGTGGAGCTGCTTGTGGCGGCATTGGTATGCACGGTTCTGATCGGAACTCTGGCATATGTGTCATACAGAACTGCGAGCATGATGCTGTATAACAAGATGTCTGACTCGGTTGATGATATGATGGGGAGTGTCCATGAGAGGATGAACACAGTACAGACTCAGGATGAATTTGCCGATTCCGTGGATGAAGACAGCGCGGCGTATATACGGGCATACAATACGATAATGTGGAATTCGTATTTGAATGGCGAGGTGATCATGTATGTGACAAATGAAGACTGGCTGTACAATCACTATCTTATAAATAACTGTAATACCTTATATAGACTGTACGATTCTGAAACGTTCCAGAGGATCGATCTGGACGGTATTGTGAATAAAAATGAGCCATTTACTATCATGTGTGTCAGGAATCTGGATACCGGCATAAGCGGATATTATGTGTGTGACGACAGTGGACTGACGAAGGTTCTTGACAATAGGGTGTCGGTATATGAATATTCGGGGGACATCTGCGGAGTGAAGAACATAGCCGATCCGTGCATAGGAAAAGTGTATCTGCGGGACAGTGAAAATGGAAGCAGCTTTACGATACAGGGTGCTGACAGATACACAGACGAGAGCGTATTTTACGATGGCCCGGCGGATTCGTCGGGGTATTCGGAGTATGATGTGACACTGGAAAAGCTTACTTTTGATGACACTATCAATTCAACATTTGTCATGAATGGGGAAAAGTATGTGGTGACGGATATCAGGACATTCAGGGATATGGATCAGCTGCTGGAAACCGAGAGCGATGCGCTGGACAGGGTTATCAAAGCATCCAGCACCCGGTATGTGGCAAGCGGACAGATGACCAGACTGGTATGGACTTGTCACATAGGCTCAACAAGCGGAGACTTTCTGTTCGGCAAAAAGAAGATAGATTACACAGGAAACAATGTGTGCGGTATCCAGGGTGGCGACGGCAGGGTTTACGCTGCCATGGAGGGCAGAGTCACGCTGGCAAATGGCAGACAGTGCATACTTGCCGGGGTGTGTTCCTATGACGCGGATGCAGTCATACGGGAACTAGCCGGGGATATAAGAAGAATAGCCATATGGTGTATAGCGTGCATAACTGTATTTGCGACTGCTGTCATATACCTGACGAGAAAGACCCGCTATGACCGTCAGGAGTACAGACGCAATATGACAAATGCTATGGCCCACGATCTCAAAACCCCACTCATGGCTATGTCGGGTTATGCGGAGAACCTTCTCGCAAATGTGCATACGGACAAGAGACAGCAGTATGCGGAGGCAATATCAGAAAATGTGCGAAGGATGAATGGAATGATAGAGCAGATGCTGGAGATAGACAGGCTGGAGACCGGGAAACGGCGAAAAAGAGAAAAGCTTGAGAGCGTTGATATGGCGGAACTCTTCAGAAAAGTTGTAGAAGATAATGAGGTGTCGATACAGAGAAAAAATATGGTGGTGACATTTGAGGGCAATTGTACTTTAAATGCAGATATGGAATCGATGAAACGCGTTGCGGAAAATCTGGTGACAAATGCGGTGAGACACGGCATGAAAAATGGAATTATAGATATAGAGATGTCAGATGGAAAGGTGACGATAAGCAACACAACGGACGATGTCCTGCCAGATGACATAGATTCGCTGTGGGATCCGTATGTGAAGGGCAGCGGCAGTAGAACAGGCGGTGGCAGTGGACTCGGGCTTTTTGTTGTGAGGACTATACTTGACAAGTATGGCTTAAAAGGAAGTCTGTCATATCGTGATGGCACTTTTTCGGTGTTTATAAGCTCCCGGTAAATGCGTAACAGGCATACAGAGGATAGTAAAAATGTCTGTGATAATTTAGACAGAACATTTATAAAAATTATAATAAAAATTTCATATATAATAAAAAATATTCATATTTTTTTGATGTAATAGGTATGATATACTTCAAAATGTAGTGATAACTTGCATATATAAAAAGAAACCATCTGTGTCCATGAAGTTTTAAGTGAATTTGTAAGTGGGGTGGTTTCTTTTGCGTAACTTCCGGGTTTTGTATGATCGGGGAGCGGATATTTGGGTATTATGGATAAAATATTTTAAGAGAGGTATCAATATGGGAGATTATAAGGCAGCAGAGAATAGATATAAGAATGTTGAAGGTACAGGATTTTACAGACATTGCGGAAAGAGCGGTCTCATGATGCCACCTCTGGCACTTGGACTCTGGCACAACTTTGGAACAAATGACGACTACGAGAATATGAAGAAGATGTGCTTTACCGCATTTGACAACGGAATAACACATTTTGATATAGCGAACAACTATGGACCAGTGTACGGAAGTGCAGAGGAGAACTTTGGAAAGATACTCAGAGAGGATCTGGGGGCGTACAGAGATGAGCTGATAATCAGCACTAAGGCCGGATTCGATATGTGGGAAGGCCCTTACGGCAACTGGGGCAGCAGAAAGTACCTCATAGCGAGTCTTGACCAGAGCCTTAAAAGACTTGGCATCCCATATGTGGATATATTCTATCATCACAGAATGGATCCGAACACTCCTCTCGAGGAAACCATGGGTGCGCTGGCACAGATAGTTAAGAGTGGAAAGGCACTCTATGTCGGACTCTCCAACTATGACGGACCAACCATGGCAAGGGCAGAGCGCATACTTGATGAGCTTCATGTGCCATTTGTGATAAATCAGAACAGATACAACATAATGGACAGATCTGTCGAGAAGAATGGACTTCTGAAGCAGACATACGCATCAGGCAAGGGTCTCATATGTTTCTCACCTCTGGCACAGGGAATGCTGACAGACAGATATCTGAAGGATATGCCGGCAGACAGCAGGGCAGTGAAGGACGGAAGATTCCTTCATGAGGATCAGGTGCTTGAAACTAGACCTCTCCTCAATCAGTTAAATGAGATCGCAGCCGGATATGATATGAAGCTCTCAGAGCTTGCCATCGCATGGCTGCTGAACAAGCCGGAGGTCACAACAGTGCTGATCGGTGCTTCAAAGCCTGAACAGATCATCAGCAATCTCAAGGCTGCTGAGAAACAGGCTCACACAGTCATGACAGAGGAAGAACTGCAGAAGATAGAGGATGCTGTTGCAGCATTTGGCAGATCATAATAAAAGATGATAAATTAATTTTTCATACCCCCTCGCAGGAGAGACCGATTATGGTTTCTCCTGTTTTTTATGGAACATGGCTGGCAGGCTGGCGGATTGAATGTAAACGTGAAAATATGTTATGATACGGAAGATAGATTATATAGAGATATGTTCGGAGAAAAGCATTGAAAGAATATATAAATGAAGCACTTGAAAAGTATATAAATAAAGGCACATACCCATGGCACATGCCGGGGCACAAGAGACTGCCGTTAGAAAAGCTAGAAAACTTCTGGAATGGAGTATATGCACATGATTTCACTGAGGCAAAGGATCTTGATGATATGCATGAGCCGGAGATGTTCATAGCGGACAGTCTTGCAGAGATGAAGAAGGTGTATGGCACATTTGCGACGTACATGCTGGTGAACGGTTCTACGTCCGGACTTATGACGGCTATCCATGCCACATGTCACAGGGGAGATGTGATACTTGCGGCCAGAAACTGTCATAAGGCGGTGTACAATGCCATCTGCATGCTTGAGCTTGAGCCTGAATACATAGTGCCAGATTATGTGGATATGAGATGGCACTGCGGCGCGAATCAGTCAATGTCGGACAAAATGACTGACGCCTGTGGTAAAGATGATTGTGAAACTCGGGAAGGGACAGATATTCGTGGTGAAGGCGATCGCGAAACTCCGGAAAGGGTAGCTGTCAATGGTGGAGATGATCGTGAAGTGTCAGAAAGGACGGATATATTGGGTGATATATCGCCGGATAAGCTAGAGCGTGCGATCATCACGTTGATAACAAATGGTAGAAAGCCGAGTGCGGTGATCATCACATCACCCACATATGAGGGCGTCATATCAGACATAGGAACTTTAGCTGAAATCACACACAGATATGGAATATATCTCATAGTGGATGAGGCACAGGGAGCGCATCTGAACTTCATGGAAGGACATGAAACCGCCATGGCACAGGGAGCGGACATCGTCATCGAAAGCCTTCACAAGACCATGCCTGCACTCACTCAGACATCGCTCCTTCATGTGATGAATCCGAAACTTGATGAGAGAGTCAGGAGATATCTGCAGATATTTCAGACCTCGTCACCTTCGTATATATTTATGCAAAGTATGGAGAAGGCGGTGGCATTTGGCGTAAATAACAAGGCGGAATTTGTCAAGTATGGACGGAGGCTTGAGATATTTGCTGAAAAATGTGACAATCTTAGAAATATACGGCTGTTCAGACCCGGGGTGAACGTGTCTAAAAATGATGAAGGTTGTTCGGCGTGTAAAGTATTTGACCACGATGAGGGAAGGCTGGTATTTGTCGTGAGACCGGGAACTGTGGATGGATCAGGACAGATATTTACCGGAGTTATGCTCGCTGACATATTGGCTGATAGGTATGGGCTGATCGTGGAGATGGCTTCGGTGAGTTATGTTATTTGTATATCATCTGTTGTGGACAGTGTCGATAGTTATGATATACTGTTTAAGGCGATAGAAGAGATAGACAGTGGACTTGAGTACAGATCAATCGTGGATGGCAGCAGAGCGATGGACATTATATCCGGAAGAAGATCCGCAGTGGTTCCCGGGAAAGCATGGGATGAGACTTCAGAGATGGTGCCTCTTGAGCTGTCGGTGGGAAGAATATCAGGTGCGTTTGTGTATGCATATCCGCCGGGGATTCCTGTGCTGGCTCCTGGAGAGATAGTGGACGAGCAGGCTGTCTGCGGAATAGATACAATGATAAGAAGCGGGCTGAATGTATCAGGCGTGGATGATGGATGTATAGCTGTGCTGTGCGAGAAATGAAAAGCATACAAGCATTATTGAAAATTAGAATGACATGTGCTGATACTTTGTGATGGGTCGTATGGTCAATTATATAAGAAGAAAGGCGTATATGCATTTGTGGTGCATGTACATAGGGTTAAGATATGCGAGGAATATTTATAACAATAGAAGGACCGGATGGAGCCGGCAAGACAACACAGAGGGAACTTCTCAAAGAGTATCTTGAGAAAAAAGGTTACGATGTGCTGATAACGAGAGATCCGGGAGGAAATCCAATCAGTGAGGCAATCCGCGAGGTTATATTGAACAAGGAATTTACGGAGATGGGATATATGACGGAGCTGCTTTTATATGCGTCAGCCAGAGCCCAACTCGTAAAGGAGAACATCAAACCGGCGCTTGAAGCGGGACAAGCGGTTATAGCGGATAGATTTGTTGATTCCTCTGCTGTATATCAGGGAATCGGAAGAGGCTTGGGCGTTGATACGGTGTATAAGGTTAATGAATTTGCGCTTCAGGGGATCATGCCTGATATGACATTTCTCATGGATCTTAATGCCCAGGAGGGGATTGCGAGAAAAAAGAATCAGGCAGAGCTTGACAGAATGGAGAATGAAAAAATTGAATTTCACCAGAAGGTAGTGGACGGATACCGCATGCTGGCGGATATGCACCCTGAGAGAATAGTAAAGATAGACGCTACTTTACCTATCAATGAGATTCATGGTATAATAACAGAGTATGTAGAGAAGAAACTCAACCTGTGATGCCATCTGATGGGAGAAGGTCAGAAAGCTACAGATAATGTGAATTAATAATGTAAGGGGGTTGGTATTTATGATAGATTTCACAGAAATAATCGGACATGAAGACATAATACGCCATTTCAAGAGCAGTATAGAGCTTGGAAAGATATCTCAGGGATATATAATCAATGGTGAGACTGGCAGTGGTAAGAAGACCCTCACAAGGGCACTTGTGAAAACTCTTCAGTGTGAGGAGGGTGGAACGGAGCCTTGTAATCATTGCAAATCATGCCTCCAATGTGAGACAGGAAACCAGCCGGATATTATCTGGGTCACACATGACAAGCCAAATGTCATCTCTGTTGAGGAGATACGTGATCAGGTGAATTCAGATATTGATATCAAGCCGTACAGCAGCAGATATAAGATATATGTGATAGAGGATGCGCAGCTTCTCAATGTGAATGCACAGAATGCACTTCTTAAGACTATAGAAGAGGCTCCATCATATGCTATCATTATATTGCTGACAAACAATATAGATAAGATGCTCCAGACTATCCAGTCCAGATGTATAGTTCTGAATGTGAAACCGGTCAGAGAGCATGATATACTCGATTATCTCATGAATGAGCTGAAGCTTGACAAGCAGAAAGCTGATTTCTGTATGGATTTCGCTCAGGGCAACCTTGGAAAAGCCATAAGGCTTGCCACCAGTGATGAATACAGAGAGATAAAGGAAAATGTCGTAAAGATCATGAGACATCTTAGAGAGATGTCGGTGGATGATATGCTGTTTGCGATCAAGAATATGGAGCTGTACAAGCTCAAGATAAGTGATTACATTGATCTGATGATGATGTGGTACAGAGATGTACTGATGCTCAAGGTGTCAAATAACCCTGGAAGGCTGATGTTCAAGGAGTATTATTCGGATATAAGAAAGCAGTCGTCCCATATCAGCTATGAGGGAATAGAAAAGGTGCTCAAGTCCATGGACAAGGCTAAGGTCAGACTTGAGGCAAATGTCAGCTTTGACATTGCAATGGAGCTTATGCTCCTGACTATGAAGGAGAATTGTTGATGAAAGAGATTATAGGAGTCCGTTTTAGACCTAATGGAAAGATATATTATTTTGACCCACAGAATTTTGAAGTTGAAACTGGTACATTTGTCATAGTCGAGACTGCAAGAGGAGTGGAGTATGGTAAGGTGGTTCTAGGTAGAAGAAAAGTTGAGGACAGCAAGCTTACGGCTTCACTCAAGCCGATCATAAGGGTTGCCACAGCCGATGACACAAAGAAATATGAGGATAACAAGAAGAAGAGCAAGAGAGCATTTGACATCTGCCTTGAGAAGATAGCCAAGCACAAGCTGGACATGAAACTCATAGAGGCTGAATATACATTTGACAATAACAAGGTGCTGTTCTACTTTACAGCGGATAGAAGAATTGATTTCCGTGAGCTGGTAAAGGATCTTGCGTCGGTGTTCAAGACAAGAATAGAGCTCAGACAGATCGGTGTCCGCGATGAGACCAAGATGGTGGGCGGAATCGGTATATGTGGAAGGGAGCTCTGCTGTAACAAGCATTTGTCAGAGTTTGTTCCTGTGTCGATCAAGATGGCAAAGGAGCAGAATCTGTCGCTGAATCCAACCAAGATATCTGGTGTGTGTGGAAGACTTATGTGCTGTCTGAAGCATGAGCAGGACACTTATGAGTATCTGAATGAAAAACTTCCAAATGTGGGAGATTTCGTGAGGACAGTAGATGGAAATAAGGGCGAGGTCATGTCAGTGAACGTTCTCCGTCAGAAGGTTAAGATCGTGGTGACTGACAAGGATGACAACAAGGAAGTTATGGAGTATCCTGTGGCTGAGCTCAAGTTCAAGCCTAAGAGAAGAAAGAATTCAGAGAGACTCAGTGCCGAGGAGTACAAGGCACTTGAGGCATTGGAGGACAAGGGTGGAAAGTCCAAATTTGACGATTAAACCGGATGATAAAACGATAGAGAGTCAGGCTGTACAGGCCCGGTCCGAAGTGGTGGGCGGGTCCACGGTGGAGATTAAATCTTGCGAGAGGATAGATGACCTTCAGTGCAAAGGTTACCAGATCATACAGAACAGCGGAATGTTCTGCTTTGGGATGGATGCTGTGCTGCTGGCAAACTATGTGAGATTTAAGCGCGGTGGCAGATATCTGGATCTCGGAACGGGAACAGGTATCATACCTATACTTCTTGCTGCAAAGGAGTATGGGGATGAAGCTCTTACCAGAGAGGAGAGACTTGCTGGTTTGAATGCCGATGATTATATATCCTCACATGATTGTATTGCCGTAGATGGAGTTACTAATTCGGATGCAGGGGCGACTCAGCAACCTGGCGGTAAAATGGCAGATGGAGCACGGTTTATAGGTATAGAGCTTCAGCCTGCATGTGCGGATATGGCGGCAAGGAGTGTGAGCCTCAATGGGCTTGACGGTTTAGTGCGAATAGATAACGGAGATATAAAGGAGGTCTCTTGTAACTACAAGAAGGCCTCCTTTGACATAGTGACCTCAAATCCGCCATACATAAAGGGCAGTCACGGTCTGGAGAATCCGGATGCTCCGAAGAACATAGCGAGACATGAGGTGCATGTGACGCTGGAGCAGGTGGTGGCAGCGGCAGAGCATGCCCTTAAACCCGGCGGAAGCTTTTATATGATACATAAGCCGTTCAGACTGGCTGAGATATTTGAATGTCTGCATGAGCACAGGCTTGAGCCAAAGAGGATGCAGCTTGTACATCCTTACATAGACAAAGAGCCGAACATGGTCATAGTGGAGGCTGTGAAGGGCGGCAATTCCATGATCAAGATCGATCCGCCTATGATAGTATACAAAGCTCCGGGGGTGTATACAGAGCAGCTGCTTGCGACGTATGAAGGTACGGCAAAGAGATAAGAGACAGCATAAGATATCTATGATTTTCAATACTCAGATGTTCAGCAGAAGAGAGGATATATATGGCAGGAAAGTTATACTTGGTGGCGACACCTATAGGTAATCTTGAGGATATGACATACAGGGCCGTCAGGGTTCTTGAAGAGGTGGATGTGATAGCGGCGGAGGATACAAGAAACAGTATCAAGCTGCTCAATCATTTTGAGATCAAGACCCCGATGACGAGTTATCATGAATACAACAAATATGACAAGGCGAAGGTTCTTGTTGAGAAGATGCAGCAGGGACAGAATGTGGCAGTCATAACCGATGCGGGAACTCCAGGTATATCTGATCCCGGGGAGGAGCTTGTGAGACAGGCTCTTGATGCCGGACTTGAAGTTACGCCTGTTCCAGGTGCCTGTGCATGTATATCGGCACTCATCAGCTCAGGGCTTTCGACAAGAAGATTTGCATTTGAGGCATTCCTTCCATATGACAAGAAGGACAGGGCGAGGGTTCTCGAGGAGATGAAGCGTGAGACTAGGACCATGGTGATGTATGAGGCTCCTCACAAGCTGAAGAAGACTTTGGCGGAACTCATGGAGACTCTCGGTGACAGGCATATAACACTTGCCAGAGAGATCACCAAGAAGCATGAGACGATAGAGCCTATGATGCTCTCTCAGGCTATAGCCCGCTACGAGGAGGAAGATCCGAGAGGAGAATTCGTCATCGTGATAGAAGGACTTGATGTGAAGAAGCTTGAGGAGGAGAAGAAGAACTCGTTCGAGGCTATGTCCGTGGATGAACATGTCCAGATGTACGTTGATCAGGGTATGTCCAAGAAAGATGCGATCAAGCAGGCGGCAGTTGACCGCGGAGTCCCTAAGAGGGATGTGTATAATGCGGTGATGAAATAGGGAGCCTTGTTTCATTTTGTCTGTTGCAGTGGATGTTGGTATAATTAGAATCTTAATTAGTGTCAGGTGCGGATGAACAAATGTTTATATGTATCTGACACTTTTTGCTTTTTAAAAATCCTCTTCATTTCAGATTTATCTCCATCATTTTATCAATAAATGATGGAGATAATAATAGACATGATGGAAATAACATATCCCATATCCCCACCTTTAAAACCCAAGGTGTGCAATAAATGTTCCAATAGCATAACCTGTGCCGTATATCATAAGTGCGATCAGGCCTATAATCATTATCCTTCTTATCAATATCTGGATTTGGGTTCCGTGATTCATCCAATTCTTGAAATCATTTCCGTTCGTTTTCATAAGCAGCCTCCTAATAAATTTTGTAATTAAAAGGTAGCATTTATAGCACAAACAGACCATAAATATATGGTTGCACTTGTGTAAACTTGTGGTTGCAGCACGCTATTTCAGGTCATTTTGTCAGATATCCGATGAATTTTCCTATTTCGTAGCCACCGAGATATATTACACTTACAATGAGTGCGACTAATGAGCAGATAATCAAGATATACAGCAACATAAATAATGTCTTTTGATTTGGGGATAAATTGGACAGAAAATTATTCCATACTAGCAGGATGTTTTTTGTTTTGTATTTATCATTTGAAATTTTGTCCGCATCGTCTGCAGTTACTTTTTCTTCATTATTTTCTTTTTTAATTCCTCTCATCAGATAATCTAATGAGACATCAAAATAATCACTCATAAATAGCAGCCTTGTCATCTCAGGATATCCCTTATCATTTTCCCATTTGGAAATCGATTGCCGGGACACATCTAAAACCTCCGCAAGCTCTTCCTGGGATAGATTATTTTTATTTCGCAATTCATACAATCGTTCTCCAAAAGTCATACCTTCTCCTCCGTGGCGTTGCCGATCAGATATCCCCATTTATATACACCCTCGGAACCCTTACCGATATGTTGCACACGATCACATCAACATTCGTGTCAAGCATATTTGCCATGTCCTCGATGGACATGCCCTCGCCGAGTAGGGTTACGGTGTCGCCGCGTTGTACATCCGGGATGTCTGTGATGTCCGCCATGCACTGATCCATACATACGCGTCCGATGATCGGTGCCTCATGACCATTTATGATGACCTTGCCCTTGTTGGACAGGTAACGGCTGTAGCCGTCCGCAAAACCAACCGGAAGTGTTGCGATCTTTGTAGGTCTTTCGGTGACAAATGTTCCGCCGTATCCAACCTCGGATCCGGCAGGGACCTCCTTCACCATGGCAACGTATGTGTACCAGCTGAGGATCTCCTGAAGTCCTGAATTCTTCCAGTCAAAATCATCAGAAGGAGTAAGACCATAGAGGATATCACCGCATCTGACTGCGTCGAGCTGTGCTTCAGGAAGCATCAGTATGGCAGGGCTGTTGGCTACGTGGTGCTTTGGTATGACAACCCCCATCTTCTCAAGTTCATTTACGGCGTGGAGATATAGATCAAGCTGCTTTCTTGCACTTGTGTGATCCCCCTCATCTGCCCTTGCAAAATGTGTAAATATACCTGTTACGTTCAGGTCCTCCATCTCACAGATCTTCTTTATAGTGTCAAATGATTCCTGACATACCGGGAATCCTATTCGGTTCATACCGGTGTTTAGCTTTATCTGGACATTCTGTTTCTTGCCGGCTCTTCTTGCAGCGGCAGCCATGTTCTCAGCACCCTCCATTGAAAAGACAGTGAGATCAAGGTCGTACTTTGCGGCCTCGTCCAGCATGTCATCCGCTGTATCGCCAAGGATAAGTATAGACTCTGTGGCCCCTGCGTCCCTGAGCATCTTTCCCTCTTCCCAGATGGCGACGGCGTAGCTGTCTATGCCACACTCTTTAAGAGTCGGGTAAAGTCCTGCAATACCGTGGCGATATCCATCGCCCTTCATGACAGCGATAAATTCAACACCCGGTTTCAGTCTTGATTTTATGTTGGCAATATTGCTCCTGAGCTTTGCCAGATCTATAACGGCAGCAGTTCTGCCGGCAAATGGTCGGTTGTTCATGGTTATTCTCCTTCTATAAAAATTCAAGAAACATTGTATCACATATGCATGTTAAAAAGAAGAGTATGAATTTGAAGGGGCAGCACCACTTTATAACAGTAAAGTGGTGCTGTCCCAGAATATTTGTTGTCATTGAAAGCCGTGGAGGGTATAATATCGAAATATAAGAGAATTTATAAATGACTTGGAAGGTAGTATTGTTATGAGAAAAGAATATGTTATGGGTAACGGGGCCATAGCCCTCGGTGCACTTGCGGCGGGTCTGAACCTTGTGGCGGGATATCCGGGAACCCCGTCTTCGGAGATACTGGAGACAGTAGCAAAATACCCGCATGACGGAGTCCATGTGGAGTGGTCGGTAAATGAGAAAGCGGCTATGGAGGTTGCCGCCAGTGCATCATACAGTGGAGCGAGGACACTTGTGACCATGAAACAGGTGGGCCTCAATGTGGCATCGGATCCGCTTATGTCGCTGGCGTATGTCGGGATAAAGGGCGGAATGGTTATCGTGTCTGCGGACGATCCGGGACCGATATCGTCACAGACGGAGCAGGATACAAGGATGTTTGCAGACTTCTGCAGGATCCCAGTATTTGACCCGTCGACTCCTGAGGAGGCATATCAGATGATACAGGATGCATTTGACTACTCGGAGAAATACAAGACACCGGTTCTGTTCAGACCGACAACAAGAGTGTGTCATGCATACGCATCCATAGAGGTAAAAGACGAGTGGAAGGCAAAGGAATATGAGGGATTTGTAAAGGATTCAAAGAAATGGGTCATCTTCCCGAGATTGTCATTTGCCAATCATGCCATGATAGAAAAAAGAAATGTAGAGATTGGGGACGACTTCGGCAGCTACTCCATGAACACGGTGGAGGGCAGCGGCAGCAAGGCGGTATTCGCATCGGGAATCAGCTACTGCTATGCAAAGGAGACGCTTAAGAATGTGCCTGATGTGAAGCTGGTCCGTATAGCAACTCCACATCCGTTCCCTGAGCAGTTCGTGAAGAATGTGTTGGACGGAGTGACGGAGGTCATGTGTCTTGAGGAGCTCAGTCCATACATAGAGAATCAGATATTACGCCTTGCAGGCAAATATCATATGGATATAGATGTCAGAGGAAAGCAGACCGGGGATGTGCCGGCGAGCGGAGAGCTTTCTACCAACAAGGCTGCGGATATCCTGTGCGATTTCCTTGACCTTGAGAAGACTTCCCAGGTGGATGTGTCAGATGCACCAGAGCTTCCTGTGAGACCTCCGGTGCTGTGTGCAGGATGCCCTCACAGAGCGTCATTTTACGCGGTAAAGAAAGCGATGGCTGGCAGAAAGAGCTACTTCTGCGGAGATATAGGATGCTATACACTTGGAAATGCCATGCCGCTTGACATGGTGGATACCTGTCTGTGCATGGGAGCCGGAATCACCATGGCGCAGGGCTTCCACTGGGTGGATGAAGACGGCGTGTGCTTTGCATTTGTGGGAGATTCCACATTCTTTGCATCGGGTATGACAGGAGTGGTAAATGCAGTTTACAATGATGCGAATATGATCCTGTGTGTGCTCGACAACTCGACCACAGCAATGACGGGACACCAGCCACATCCGGGAACAGGACGCAATATGATGGGCCAGTTCGTGGACAAGGTGAGCATACAGAAGGTACTTGAGGGAATCGGAGTGAAGAAGATAGTCACGGTTGATCCGCTTGATCTTGAGGCCAGCGTGGCAGCAGTCAAAGAGTGCGCGGATATCAGGGGAGTTAAGGCGATCATTTTCAAGTCGCCTTGTATAGCCATCACTAAGCCGTCCGGCAAGATGGAGATATCCGAAAAGTGCATACAGTGTAAGAAATGTATCAGAGAGATAGGCTGCCCTGCGATCATCCTGAAGGATGGCAAGGTGGCGATAGATGAAAGCCTGTGTACGGGATGCGGTCTGTGCGCACAGATCTGTCCGGTGGGTGCGATAGGAGGTGCTTGCAATGAATAAAGATATTCTGGTCTGCGGTGTAGGCGGACAGGGAACGGTTCTTGCGTCCAAGCTCATCGCATCGGCGTATATGGCAAAGGGCGAGACGGTACATTCGGCGGAGACCATAGGTATGGCGCAGAGAGGCGGAAGTGTCACGAGCCATGTGAGGATCGGTGAGGCGTATTCACCACTCATAGCCCAGGGCGGTGCTGACATTATACTTGCGTTTGAGCCTGCAGAGGCGGTGCGCAATCTAGCTTATCTGAAAAAGGGAGGAATCGTCATCACCAACAACGTCCCGGTGAAACCGGCGACTGACTCGCTCATGAATTCAGGCTACGAGGCACAGCCGATGCTTGACTACCTGAAGGATAAATGCGATTGTATAGTCATGGACGGCGCGGCGATAAGCCGTGAATTTGGTTCGGCAAAGTTCTACAACATAGCACTTCTTGGAGTTGCAGTTGCCAGCGGCAGACTTGGACTTGACGAGGCGGATATTATTTCAGCTATTGAGAATGGAGTGAATCCGAAGTTTGTAGAGGTGAACAAGAAAGTATTTGAATATGCGATGAAGATGTAGTTGGCGATGGGCTGACCGAAGGGAAAAAGGAGAGTAAAAATTATGAAGTTAAATGACACACAGCTCAGTCAGGTGGACGCTCAGATAAAGAGACTTGTAAAGACTGACAGCTATTATGGTAAGAAGTACAGAGAGCTTGGTATAACAGATGTGACAAGTCAGGAGGCATTTGAGGAGCTTCCGTTTTCAAGCAAGGATGATCTGAGAAATGCTTATCCACTTGGAATACAGGCTGTTCCGGATGAGGAAGTGGTACGTATCCATTCATCTTCAGGAACAACAGGAAAGCCGGTTATCATACCTTATACAGCAAAGGATGTCGATGACTGGGCAACCATGTTTGCAAGATGCTACGAGACAGCCGGAGTGACAAAGAAAGACCGAGTACATATCACACCGGGATATGGTCTGTGGACAGCCGGAATAGGATTTCAGGCAGGCGCGGAGAAGCTTGGTGCCATGGTAATTCCTATGGGCCCTGGAAATACTGACAAACAGTTACAGATGATGATCGATCTTGAAAGTACAGTTCTCACAGCAACATCATCATACGCACTTCTTCTTGCCGAAGAGATAGATAAGAGAGGGCTTAAGGATAAGATACATTTGAAGAAGGGCGTATTTGGCTCAGAACGCTGGAGTGAGAAGAAGAGAGAGTATATAAAAGAGAAGCTTGGAATAGAGCTGTATGATATATATGGACTTACAGAGATCTATGGACCTGGTATCGGAATAAGCTGCGATGCCCAGAATGGAATGCACTATTGGGATGACTATGTTTATATAGAGATAATAGATCCGAAGACCGGAAAGACTCTCCCTGACGGAGAGGAGGGAGAGATAGTTATCACTACTCTGGTTAAGGAGGGGGCTCCGCTCATCCGTTTCAGGACACACGATATATCAAGGATCATTCCGGGTGAGTGTCCATGCGGAAGAAAGCATCCTAGACTTGATATCATCAAGGGTAGAAGTGACGATATGTTCAAGGTACACGGCGTAAATATGTTCCCAAGTCAGGTTGAGGAGCTGCTTGCACTTGTGGATGGAGTTCCAAGTGAGTACACCATAAATATAGCCCATGACGAGCCTGCCAATAAGGATATCATGCTGGTTACAGTTGAGGCCGAGGGACGTGTAGATTTTGAGCAGACAGGACGTCAGATCAGAGATCTGTTCAAGTCAAGGATCGGAGTTACACCGAAGATCACTGTTGTCCCTGTTGGAACGCTGCCTAGAAGTGAGAAGAAGACGCAGCGTGTCATCGACCATCGTGAGCAGTAGGTATTTTTAGAAGGGATTTTATATTTATGAATTCAATCAATATAGCAGCTTGTATAGTTGCGTTTTTACTTGGGGTGGTGCTTTTCACTCTGGCAAATGAGATCATACTCAAGCTGCCGAACAATGAGAACATATTTAAGGGAAAGCCGAAGAGTTTTGAGAAGTTTTCTCCGAGATGCTTATTCATACAGATACTTGGCGGAGTGTTCGGAGTGCTGATGGTGTGGCAGTTTGGTGTGAGCCTTGAGGCGGTCACCGTATTCCTGTTCTTTGCACTGCTGACTATAATCACGTTTATAGACGCTGACACCATGGAGATACCATTTGTGCTGAATGTATGCATACTGGTGCTTGGAGTTATATCCATATTCACAAGAGGAGGCTTTTCACTGACGGGCGGAGATCTCTCACTTGTGAGCAGACTCATAGGAATGATATGTGTGAGTCTTCCGCTGTTCCTGATAGTGCTGGTCATTCCGGATGGCTTTGGCGGCGGAGATATCAAGCTCATGTTTGCCGCAGGATTCTTCCTTGGCTGGAAGGCTACGGTCATAGCATTCTTCATAGGACTCATCATTGGTGGATGCCAGGGTGCTATCTTGCTGATAAGACGTAAGAAGGGCAAAGATGAGCATTTCGCATTTGGACCTGCGCTCAGCGTGGGACTGATGATCGCGACATTTGTGGGATCACAGATGATGAACAGTTATATCAACGTAATCAAGGCATCGTTTTATGCGTAGAAAACTAAATCGGCGGTGAACACGAAAATTTGTGTTCATCGCTGATTTAATTTACGCGAGCAACGAGCCAAAGTCCGTGCTTGCACGAGACCTTGGCGACTGCCGCGATAACTTGAGAAACTCGCGAAGCGTGTTTCTCATAGTTTTATGTAGAGGTATATATTTGCCTATTGTATATTTCCCATGTGAGGGATATACTGTAAAGAGCGTGCAATTTAACGCGTTAAAGCTTTTAATTGAAAAAGATATAAGAGCAATTATTAAGAGAGGTTAGGAGTTACGGTTATGCCAATCACAGATTACTTAGAGAGAAATGCCAGAGAATATGGAAATGATGTCGCTTTGGTAGAAATAAATCCTGATGTGCAGGAGACGAGAAGAGTTACATGGAGAGAGTATGAACTCATAGAGTCGAATCCTACATGTCAGTACAGAAGAGAGATCACATGGAGCGTGTTCAACGAGAAGGCAAACAGATTTGCCAATCTTCTGGTATCACGTGGAATCCAGAAGGGAGATAAGGTAGGTATCCTCATGATGAACTGCCTTGAGTGGCTTCCAATATATTTCGGAGTGTTGAAGACGGGAGCCGTAGTTGTTCCGTTCAACTTCAGATACGATGCGGAGGAGATCAAATACTGTGTAGAGCTTGCGGATGTCGACGTACTTGTATTTGGTCCTGAGTTCATCGGACGTATAGAGGCTGTCGTTGACGAGATAGCTGAGAAGAGAATCCTCTTCTATGTGGGCGGCAACTGCCCTACATTTGCGGAGGATTATGACAAGCTGACATCCAACTGTTCAAGTGTATTCGAGAAGAGAGACATCAAGGACAGCGATGATGCGGCTATATATTTCTCATCTGGAACAACAGGATTTCCAAAGGCTATCCTTCACAACCATGAGAGCCTGATGCATGCGGCAAAGGTTGAGAATGTACATCACGGACAGACAAAGGATGATGTATTCCTGTGTATTCCACCGCTGTACCACACGGGTGCCAAGATGCACTGGTTTGGAAGTCTGATAGTGGGCGGCAAGGCAGTTCTGCTCAAGGGAGTAAGCGCAAAGACTATACTTCAGACTGTAAGTGATGAGAAGTGTACTATAGTATGGCTTCTTGTACCATGGGCTCAGGATATACTGCTCGCCATAGAGAACGGCGATGTACATCTGGAGGATTACGAGCTGTCACAGTGGAGACTGATGCACATCGGAGCACAGCCAGTGCCACAGAGCCTTATAAAAAAATGGAAAGAGATATTCCCTAACCATCAGTACGATACGAACTATGGACTTTCAGAGTCCATCGGACCGGGCGCTGTACATTTGGGAGTAGAGAACATACATAAGGTCGGAGCTATAGGCGTGCCGGGTTATGGCTGGCAGGCAAAGATCGTGAATGAGGACGGAACAGAGGTTGAGCAGGGCGCAGTCGGCGAGCTTATCCTCAAGGGACCTGGTGTCATGACCTGCTACTACAAGAATCCAAAGGCGACTGAGGAGTGCCTGAAGGATGGCTGGCTGTACACAGGAGATATGGCTATGCAGGACGAAGATGGATTTATTTATCTTGTAGATAGAAAGAAAGATGTTATAATCAGTGGTGGAGAGAATATCTACCCTGTACAGATAGAGAACTTCCTCAGCAAATACGAGAAGATCAAGGACGTTGCGGTTATCGGTATCGCAGATGCCCGTCTCGGAGAGATCACAGCGGCCATCATAGAGGTAAAGGATGGCATGACCTGCACAGAGGAAGAGATCAACGAGTTCTGTAAAGAACTTCCAAGATACAAGAGGCCAAGGAAGATCATATTTGAGCACGTTCCGAGAAATGCTACAGGTAAGATAGAAAAGCCACTTCTCCGTAGGATGCACAAGAGTGAGAACCTTGTCGCAGCGGAGAACAACGCATAGTATGCAGGAAAGGACAGAAAGGAAAAAAGATGAAGACACCATTTATTACAAAGGCAAAGGCGGAGGAGATCATCAAGGAGATCCCTACACCATTTCACATTTACGATGAAAAAGGAATCAGAGAGAATGCGCGAAAGCTTTACAAGGCGTTTTCATGGAATAAAGGATTCAAGGAGTATTTCGCTGTAAAGGCTACTCCAAACCCAACAATACTCAAGATCCTCAAGGAAGAGGGCTGCGGAACTGACTGTTCATCACTGACAGAGCTTATGATGTCAGACAAGATGGGATTTAAGGGCGATGAGATCATGTTCTCGTCCAATGACACCCCTGCCGAAGAATTCGTGCTTGCAAAGAAGCTGAACGCAACCATCAATCTTGACGATTTCACACACATTGATTTCCTGGAGAAGTCAGCAGGAATTCCAGAGAAGATCTGCTGCAGATTCAATCCGGGCGGAAAGTTCTCTATATCAACAACCATCATGGACAACCCTGGTGATGCAAAGTATGGTATGACAAAGGATCAGATCATCGAGGCATACAAGATCCTCAAGGCAAAGGGCGTGAAGAGATTCGGAATGCATGCCTTCCTTGCCAGCAATACAGTGACAAATGAATACTATCCAACACTTGCCAAGATTCTATTCGAGACAGCAGTTGAGATCAAGGAGAAGACAGGCGTCAAGCTTGACTTCATCAACCTGTCAGGCGGAGTTGGAATTCCATATACACCGGATAAAGAGCCAAATGACATCATGGTCATCGGCGAGGGCGTCAGAAAGGTATATGAGGAAGTGCTTGTACCAGCAGGCATGGGTGATGTAGCTATCTTCACAGAGCTTGGACGTTTCATGCTGGCACCTTATGGACACCTTGTTACAACAGCTATCCATGAGAAGCACACACACAAGGAGTACATTGGAGTGGACGCATGTGCAGTCAACCTCATGAGACCTGCCATGTATGGTGCATATCACCACATCACAGTTCTCGGCAAAGAGAATGAGCCATGTGATCACAAGTATGATGTGACAGGTTCACTGTGTGAGAACAATGACAAGTTCGCTATAGACAGAATGCTTCCAAAGATCGACATGGGAGATATCCTTGTCATCCACGATACAGGAGCTCATGGATTTGCCATGGGATACAATTACAATGGAAAGCTTAAGTCAGCAGAGGTCCTGCTCAGACCAGACGGATCATGGAGGCTTATCCGCCGTGCAGAGACACCGGAGGATTACTTCGCAACCATCAATGATTTCTGGGATGTAGAGCTGTAAGATAGAAAAAAGCAGAAACAGCGCAATATAGAACAAAAGTATAAAAGCCAGACATGGACGGGATATAAGTCATTTGTATTTATGACGTGGATCGTCCGTGTCTGGCTTTTATATTGTTATACGCGCACATCAAAATGTATATACGTCACGCCGTCTATCTGCTGATTATCGAGACAAATCTGCCCATTGTACTGGGCAACAAGCTTTTTCAGGTTTGCCAGCCCGTAGCCGTGCAGCTTTCTGTTGGATTGCTTGCTGGTATATCCTGCATCAAACATCTGCTGCCTGTGCTCGTGCGTGAGCTGCTGTCCCTTGTTGAGAGTCTCAATCTCAATCTTTCCATCACTGCTTCCGAGAGTCAGACGGACCGTGTCGGTTCTCTGTGAGGCTTCGAGTGCGTTATCTATAAGGATTCCTGCAACACGGATGATATCGTATTCAGGCATGGCACTCACAAGGTCATGATTTTTTATTGTTATATCAAGCATTATGCCGAGCCTGTCCGCAATGATCATCTTACTGTGTATAAAACCCGCAACGATAGGCATGTTGATCTTCAGAAGCTCGGTATCTCTGTAGTCTGAGACGATATTTGCCGAGTAGTCTGCCAGGGCGCTGACCAGAGAGTCATAATCTTTATAGGCATAAGGAAGCATATTGATGGCGGCGAGATGATTGTTGAAATCGTGCTGTCTGCCAAGTATATCCTGTATAAGATCCGTCATCATAGGCTGGTATGTTTCGTAGCTGGCAAGGTCGTGCTGCTGCCTGCTTATCGTTCGCTGCTGATGGAGCAGTACAATATCGGTTATGACAATTATTACCACAAATGAAGCTATGTAAGGAATATATGATGAGATATCAGTTGAACTGTATTTGTACAGGCCGGTCTCAATGATGTATATGGCGAACAGATGCAGCAGAAGGAATCTGGTCAATGCACTTCCCTTTATAATATAGCTGAAGCATCTGTGAAGCGGCACAAAATGACAGATGACAGGCGCGATGAGGAAAAGTAATATTGAACTTCCCAGGGCGATTATATTCTCATTCTGTATACCAATCTTGGAGAACGCCATGAAGAAGAAATCCTCGCAGAAAGCATTGTACAGGTAGGAGATAATATATGCTACCAACGTATAAAATGGTGAGGCCTTGGTCATATACAGCATTGCCAGATAGGATAACAGGCATAAAGCTACCCAGCCAAATGCGTTGGGGAAAATGTAGCCGATAAGATTGCCACAGATAAAATACATGGATAAGCCTGCGATGGGATGCCTCAGATTCCGAAACCTGAGTCCCAGTAAAGCTGAAAACATAATGATGTCAACGACTGCTTCCAGAGCAAAGCACGCCAGATCTATAGCTGGATGTAACATGGGAAACTCCTTCGAATAAAAATTATGAATCCCCTCTGCAGAGTATTGTACCGCAAATGGAAGAAAAAATCTACATGTGATACGGTAGCACTGTTATGAACATATAGAAGAAAAAAGACTGACTGTGCTCATTTGGGAGTATAGTCAGTCTTTAAATTTGTGTAATATAAAATTATTGTTATTTTCAAATTCCAGTATATGGTTTATAATAATTTCGATTAAGCCTTTTCTGGTTCAGGGTAGTCTACACCGAAGGTGTCGACTGTTACAGTCTTCATCTTCTGTTCAACCCTAGGCTTGTCGTTGTAGTCAGTTGGTACATTTGCAATCTTGTCTACAATGTCAAGTCCCTCGATAACCTTGCCAAAGGCTGCATAGGCACCGTCCAGATGTGGAGCTGCCTTGTGCATGATAAAGAACTGTGAACCTGCTGAGTCAGGCATCATTGAACGAGCCATAGAGAGGACACCTGGCGTGTGTGCCAGATCATTCTTGAAACCGTTCTGTGCGAATTCTCCTTTGATGGAATATCCAGGACCGCCGATGCCGATTCCCTGAGGATCTCCACCCTGTATCATGAAGCCTTTTATGACACGATGGAAGATAACTTCGTCATAGAAGCCCTTCTTTACGAGAGAGATGAAGTTGTTTACAGTATTAGGTGCAATGTCAGGATAAAGCTCAGCTTTCATGACATCACCATTTTCCATAGTAATGGTAACTATAGGATTTGCCAATTATATCATTCCTTTCTTCATTGAGATATGGTTATGATAACATCACTTATATAAACAGGCAAATGAAAAAAACAAGAAGGAGAGAAAAATGGATTGGAGAAATATTGTAAGACCGATAATAATCATTGCCATTGCAGTGTGTGTGGTGGTGGTTGGCGTTCATAAGATCAAGGACACGTACACCGGTTTTATGAGAGAATACGAAGGTACAGAAGGCGGGGAGGTTGGAGAGAATATAGAGATCACGATCCCTGAGGATACTACGGTCAAGGAGGCAGCTGGAATGTTGAAGGAGGCAGGCCTTATAAAGTACAAGCTTGCGTTTCAGCTCAGAATGACAGGTTCCCAGTATAGTGGAAGCCTGCAGCCAGGAACATATACGCTTAATTCAAGCATGTCGACATTGGATATGATAAAAACTCTTTGTTATGTAGAGTCTACCAGGGAGGTGTTGTATACAATCACTGTACCGGAGGGATTTACGGTTGAACAGATAGCTGATAGATGTGAGGAAAAGGGTTTCTGTACTGCGGATGAGTTCCTTACTGAGTGCAGATCAGGAGACTTTGAATACCCATTTGAGATACCATCGACAGAAGTTAAATACGCTCTTCAGGGATTTCTGTTTCCTGCTACATACGATATATATGAGAATATGACAGCCAAGGATCTCATACAGGATATGATAGATAAGTTTAACAGTATATATACAGATGAGTACAAGAAGAAAGCCGAGGATATGGGCTTTACAGACTTTGAGGTTCTCACAATGGCATCAATCGTTGAAAAAGAGTGCAAACTTGATTCAGACAGACCGAAGGTTGCTGGAGTATTCCTCAACCGACTTAATCAGGATATGCCGCTTCAGGTGGATCCGTCAGTACTCTATGTTGTTACTGATGGACAGTACGATAAGGCTGAACTGTCGTATGATGACCTTGAGGTTGACTCACCATATAATACTTATAAGTATACGGGACTTCCGGTAGGCCCAATATGTAATCCTGGACAGACTTCAATAGAAGGGGTTCTTAACGCGGAACATCACAATTATCTCTACTATCTGACTTCAGATGAGAGTGAGGGCGCATGTATATTCAATGAAACTTATGAGGGACATCTTGCTGATATAGAGAAGGCGGACGCTGCAAAGGCTGAGAAAGAGAGTGAGGGTGATGGAGAGTAGTTTCCAAAGAGTGTAGAAGCAAGAAAATATACAATAAAATATAGTCGTTATTTTTCCAAAAGGGTATAAACTGCTTGCGATATATAAGTTTATTATATATAATAAAAGAGTATGTACCCTTTTGGGTTTTTATGCATCGAGTTATGCGCTTTTGGAGGTGCGATAGGAGGAATATTTGATGAGAAAAGTAAGTTTCAAAGTAAGAAATATCGGCTCTGAGAAATATTTGTCATATATTCTTAATGATGATTGTGAGTTTGATGAAGAATTGCTGGATTATCTGGAGGAGAACAAGATTCCAGAACTCATAGATATCATTTATGAAGAGGATGATGAGAATGATTATCTTACATATAATGTTACAGGCAGGACAACGGTAGACGCACTCCTTTCTAATACAGTAAATGCCGAGAAGATATTGGGGATAGTCAGAGGGGTAGCTTCAGGAATAGTCAATCTTCGTGATCTTGGAATCCCTGCTTCTTATGTCATATTACATAAAGGATTTACGTATGTTAATCCTGTTACATATGATGTCGGAATGCTTTGTGTTCCAGTTGAAGCCGATGCAAATATAAATGCAGAATTTAGAACATTTGTAAAGGATATACTTACAAGCGTAAAGTATGACGATAGTGAAGACTGCAACTATGTTGCAAGACTGCTGAACCTTTTAAATACAGATAAGTTTACCGTGAGAAATTTTTATTCGCAGCTTACAGAACTTATGGAATCTGCAGGTATGCAGGTTGAAGAAAAGTTTTTAGATATAGATGGTGATATATCTGTATCACAGTCTACAGTCGACACATCGCCTGATACAAGCATGGATGATCTGCCAGAGTACAAGGATGTGTCATTTGGTGAGGATGATGGCTCAGAGGAAGAGGATGACACAGTAGCAGATGTTGACAGTCTGTTTAAGGATCTGACCTTTGATGATTCAGAGAAGCAGGAAGAGGGGAAGTCGGTATCAGATGGCATAGATATGTCAGTGTTTGACGACAGTGTATTTGATGATCTTGAGACGGAGAACGTTGATGACGATTCGGATTACACAGAGGCGCTTACATCTGATGTGGAGGTGCCGGAGCCACAGGAGCCGAAAACACAGTCTAGTCTGACAGAGGTTGCTCAGACCACAGATGGAGTCATGGAAGTTGAACTTGAGCGGCAGGAGGAACAGATACCTGTTCTGATATCCACGGATGAGGTCATGGACAATCCACCAGTGGTCAAGAATATCAAGATAAACAGAGCTAAGATAATTCAGAAGGCGGTTGTCGATGCGGAGGAAAGCAGAATAGACAATCCTACTGAGCAGATAACAGCTCCTCAGTATATGAATGGTGAGGCAGTTGAACCTGAGACTAATATGGATCCTGTCACATCAAAGGTGGAGACCGAGGAGAAGAAGGGAACTGGTAGCACAGTTGAGCTTACGGGCGGAATGAATGTCGTAAAGGATAGCGACTCAGAGGTTGCTGCAGCAGTTTCAAAGGGAGTTCCTAAGGCTATGCCTTATATAGTCAGAGTCAACACTGGCGAGAGGGTTATGATCAATAAGGCCGTATTCAAGATAGGCAAGGCTGGTCGTGGAGTTGATTATCATGTTGGCGGTAACGGTGCGATAAGCAAGGTTCACATTATAATCTACCAGAGAGAGGATGGATGTTACCTGAAGGATAACAAGACGACCAATGGTACATATCTGAACGGACAGAGACTTGATGATAATGGTGAGATGAAGCTTTCAAATGATGCCATGATAAGTATCGGCGGTGAGGATTTCATTTTCAAATTAAGTTAATATACACAGCCCACAGTGGTGGGAAAAGAGCAGGTAGTAATACCTGCTTTTGGTGTTTACTAAAGGGGGTAAAAATAGAATGAATAGAGAGAAGATAACTGTAGTACCTATGGGGGATACATATAAAGTAAATTATTGCCTGGACGTTGACGATGTCGTCGATGCCAAGGTTTACGATATGAGCAGGAGCGGACAGTTTCCACAGATGATACTTTGTAATATGCAGGAAAATGGTGGGGTGAGAGTGTTTGAGTATGATATAGATCATATGAAGCCTTTGCCAGAGATTCTCAGGTCTACTGTCGGCAAGAAAGAGATGCTTACAGTGATTTACAATGTGTTAGATGGGCTTGAGTCGTTTGGAAAGGGAATGGTTTCTCTGAGTTTTGTGGCAAAGGATATTCAGCATATTTTCGTTTCACCAGAGACTTATGATGTGGGATTTATCGTTGCTCCAGTGAATAAAGAAGCCACGGATATGAATGAGGTTAGAAACCTCATAAAGACGATAATCGTTGACGCCACATATTCGGAGAATGACGGTGATAATTATGTTGCCAGACTTATAAACCTGACTAATGTGCCGGGAACATTTTCAAGTTCCGACATGAAAAATAAAGTGATCGATCTTTTTGTGGAGATGGGCGCTAGTGTCCCTGTTGCCGGAAGAAAAAAGGTAGCAGATGATGCGTTTGCAACCAGCGGGAACAGCCATATACTCCGTTCTGATGTACCGTCTCCAAAGGTAAGCCGTCTTGGGGTTATGAGAAATAATGCCAGAATGAACGGAGGTATGCCACCGATGGGACCAAACGGAATGCCGGTGAACGGAGGTATGCCACCGATGGGACCAAACGGAATGCCGGTGAACGGAGGTATGCCACCGATGGGATCAAACGGAATGCCGATGAATGGAGGTATGCCGCCAATGGGACCAAACGGAATGCCGATGAATGGAGGTATGCCGCCAATGGGACCAAACGGAATGCCGATGAACGGAGGTATGCCGCCGATGGGACCAAACGGAATGCCGATAAACGGAGGAGTGCCGCCGATGGGACCAAATGGAATGCCGGTGAATGGAGGTATGCCGCCGATGGGACCAAACGGAATGCCGATGAATGGGGGAGTGCCGCCGATGGGACCAAACGGAATGCCGATGAATGGAGGAGTGCCGCCGATGGGACCAAACGGAATGCCGATGAATGGAGGTATGCCGCCGATGGGACCAAACGGAATGCCGATGAACGAAAATGTACCACCAATGAGCAATCCGCTTGGTGGAGCACCAGTGCCACCGATGGGCAATCCGTTTGAGACGATGCCAGAGGTTAAAGATGCTGAGAAAGAGGATGTAGAAGAGAATAAAGGCGCCGAAGAGAATAAAGGCGCTGAAGAGGATAGGGAGATACAGGAGCAGCCAAAGATGGAGAAGCCATTTGGCGAAGCCACAATACCGTCGATGCCAGAGATGAGCAATCCATTTGGTGGAGCACCAGTGCCACCAACGGGCAATCTATCTGGCGGAGTACCGGTATCACCGATGGAAAATCCGATTGAGCAGGCGCCAGAGGACAGGGCAGCTGAAGATAAAGAGAATGAGAATACAGAGGAGACATCGGAGCAGCCAGTTACAGATAATCTGATTGGTGGAGCACCGGTACCGCCGATGCCAGAGATGGGCAATCCATTTAGCGGAGCACCGATTCCAGAGATGGGTAATCCATTTGGCGGAGCGCCGATGCCACCGATGCCTGAGATGAATAATCAGTTTGGCGGAACACCGGTATCATCGGCAGTGCCAACGGGAATGCCGTTTGAGGAAGGCCCTGCTCCATATTTCATCAGAATGAGGACCGGTGAGAGAATAAATATTGATAAGGCAGAATTCAAGATTGGACGTAAGGCTTCCGAAGTAGATTATGCGATCTCTGACAACACAGATATAAGTAGAGTACATTGTGTGATAGTCAAAGACAGAGGAGTATGTTTTATCAGTGATAACAACTCAACGAACGGAACATATATAAACGGACAAAGATTAAATGAAGGGGAAAAGAGATTCCTTACAAATGGTGTAGTTGTTTTATTGGGCAATGAAGAATTTGTATATCATATAAGATAGTCTTGTCACCAATAATTAGAATGTATATTTGGAAGGAGAGCTGTGATGAGATTTAGTGCAGTATACAATACAGATGTGGGAATCAAGAAAAAGACCAATCAGGATTCGCTTGCAATAAAGATTGCAGAGACACCGGACGGACAGGCCTTGTTCTCACTTGTATGTGACGGTATGGGAGGACTGGCAAAAGGGGAGGTCGCCAGCAAAGAAGTTATATGTGCGTTTTGCAATTGGTTTGACCAGCAGTTCGCCGAGATGGTAAAAAATGAGAGCTTCAGTGAGGGAGCATTGAAATATCAGTGGCTTCACCTTGCCGTGGACATGAATGAGAAGATAAAGGCATATGGTGAACAGAATGGAATAATGCTTGGAACAACAATATCGGCAATCCTGATGTACAGAGGCAGATATTACATAGTACATGTGGGAGACAGCCGTATATATCAGATGAGCTCGACCGTGCAGCAGCTCACAGCTGACCAGACTCTGGTTGCAAGGGAGATAGCAGCTGGTAGGCTTACACCGGAGCAGGCAGAGACGGATAGCCGAAGAAGCGTTCTTCTCCAGTGCATAGGTGCATCGCCGGTTGTTGAGCCGGACTTTGTGGCTGGAGATATCCAGGCGGGTGCAACATACATGATCTGTTCAGACGGATTCAGACATAAGATCTCAAACGATGAGATAATGAGTAAGATCGGGCCGGCAGCATGTGGAACAGAGGCAGAGATGGAGGACGGATGTAAGTTCCTCACAGAGCTGGTTAAGTACAGAAAAGAAACAGACAATATCACAGTGGTTCTTATTAAAACGGAATAATGGGGAGATAAGATGACAGAATTAGGAACAGTATTAGATGGGAAATACGAAATACTAAAAAAAGTCGGACAGGGCGGAATGTCGATAGTCTATCTCGCTATGGATAACCGACTTAATAAGCAGTGGGCAGTCAAGGAGATTAAAAATGACGGCTCCAAAAGTACGGCAACTCTCTTGAAAAGTCTGGAGAGGGAGGCCAACATACTCAAAGATGTCGACCATCCGGTTCTTCCGCGTATCGTCGATATTATAAACGAAAACGGTACGATATATGTAGTGATGGATTTTGTCGAGGGAAAACCTCTCAGCGATGTGCTCAAGGCTGAGGGCGCACAGGATCAGAACAAGGTCATAGAGTGGGGCAGAGCCCTAGCGAGTGCACTGGATTATCTTCATTCCATGAATCCACCTATAATATACAGGGATATGAAACCGTCAAATGTAATGCTTAAACCTGATGGTTCGGTAGCTTATAGACTTTGGAACGGCAAAGGAATATATCGTTGAGAACAATGCTGATACCACAGCTCTTGGAACCAGAGGATATGCAGCACCTGAGCAGTTCGGAGATTCCCAGGGACGAGGTATATACAATACGGATGCAAGAACCGATATATATAATCTGGGTGCTACGTTGTATCATTTGGTAACGGGTAAGAATCCATGTGAGCCTCCATATGAGATAAAACCTATCAGACAGTGGAATCCAACGCTCTCGTCAGGATTTGAGCAGATAATAATAAAATGCTGTCAGCCTAGCCCGGAGGACAGATATCAGTCGTGTTCAGAGCTTTTGTATGCGCTGGATCATTACAATGAGCTTGACAACGAATTCAAGGCAAAGGCAAAGAGAAAAGTTGCAGTATTTGCAACGATGGCGGGACTTTCTATATTGTCCGGATGTTGTGCGATATTTGGCGGAGTCAAGAAGGGACAGCTGAAGGAGCAGGATTATAACAACAAGATAGCGGAAGCAGAGGACGCGGTCGATTCGAGCGACTACAACAAGGCATTTGAATGTTATAAAGCGGCTGTGGACATTGATCCTACGGCATCAGAGGCGTATATAGGATATATGGACACATATGCCTACTATTACACGGATGAGGATGCGGCTACAGGAACGGGTACAGAGACACCGGCGGAAAAGGGAATCAAGTTTGCCTTGAGGAACATTGACAAGGTAAAGGATGATGTCAAATATGAGATAGCCCTTCTGTATTTTAATGAGGTACCGGATTATAGTGCTGCGAGAAAGTACTTTAATATGGTAGGAGATACGGAAAACTTTGCAAATGATGTAAAACAGGCAAAATACTATGAGGCTATATGCGATAACAAGATAAACAAGACAGCCGATTTCAATGACAGTAAGCAGGAAGTATTTGACTTTCAGCAGTACAACAGCGACAACATAGACGATACAAATACATACAAATATGTCAATTACCTTAATATAGCAACTATATATGTAGATAAGCTTTCAAGCGATGAGGAGCTTGCGAACAGAACGATAGAACTGTTGCAGGAGGCGAGCGACAAGCTGAACGACAACGCAACTGTCCTCTCAAAGGAGTTCCCAGAGGAGAGAGGAGTTAACTATTACAGCGGTCAGTACTCAGCGATCCTGTGTTCAGTCTACACATATCTTGCAGAGAAGGAGAGCGATCCTGTTGAACAGGTAGCTTATTACAGAGAGGCTATAAACAGCATTGATTCATATCTGTCAGGATTAGATATGAACGGAGATGCTGTCACCGAGAAGACAAAGAATGTGTACGCAGAGTATTCCAGAAAAAAAGCTGAGATATATGTGAGCATGGGCGACATCAGTGGTGACGACAAAAACTATGAACTTGCAGAGAATGTATACCTTTCGGCGGAGCAGATGCTGGGTGTTGATGATTATTCGGCAGATCTCTACACGAGTCATCTTACATATCTGTATAACAGATACACGGATCTGTATGGAAGCTCTCCTGATACATGGGATAAGAGCGCAAGGAATACAGTTATTTCGGTATACAATAGTGGCAGCAGGATAAGCATGCTGGCGGATGGAAAGAAGCCACAGTGGAACACGTTGATACACAAACCGGTTATAGAGGCTATAGTTTCAGGAACCGGAAGTAAGACAGGCAAGTAGAGGGGGAAAAGATATGGCAACAATTTACAACATAATGCTATATGGCGGCCTTGCACTTGCAGTCATATTTGCCGTTACGGCAATCGTATTATTCTTTACACTGAAGATACCGAAAGCGATCGGAGATGTGACAGGCTCAACTGCCAGAAAGAAGATCGAGGAGATCAGGGAGAAAGGCTATGAAAGTGTACAGGGGGTTGGAATTTCCAAGAAGGAAGCGATAAAGAACCATACAACGAAGATTTCTGTGCGAGATGTCCAGTCATCTGAATCGAGTAAGAGAGCTGAAAAGGGAAGAGCAAATTACGAGAAGGCGGTTGCAGATATAAAGAATAAAAAGAAAAACGAAGATTATCTGAAGTCTATACATGAGGAGGCTACAGATATTCTCCATGAGGATATGCAGGAGCTGGCAAGGAACATGTACTCCGATGAGGAGGCAACGGATGTACTAATGGAGAATGAGGACAGCGAAGAGGCAACGGATGTGCTCAGAGCAGAAGACGACGGCGAAGAGGAAACAGATGTGCTCAGAGCAGAAGACGACGGCGAGGAGGCAACTGATGTGCTCAGAGCCGATGAGGACAGCGAAGAGGAAACAGATGTGCTCAGAGCAGAAGACGACGGCGAAGAGGAAACAGATGTGCTCAGAGCCGATGACGACGAGGCAGCAACGGACGTACTCAGAGCCGATGACGACGAGGCAGCAACTGATGTGCTCAGAGCCGAGGACGATGATGCAACCGATGTCCTTAGAAATGATGATACTGAGGCGACCAGCGTGCTGACCGGACAGTCAGATTTTACGGGAAGACTCAGTCAGGGAGAAAATAGTATGCTTAAGATGGTCAAGAACGTTGTGATCGTTCATACAGATGAGAGTATATAGGAGGGAGAAGGTATGAAAAAGATATTACATAATAAGTCATTGCTTCATCGACTTATAGCACTTGTAATGTCAGTGGTTATGGTCCTGACCCTGGTGGCGATAGATTCCAAAGTGCATCTATTTGCGGAAGAAGAGATAAAGACCGTAGATATCACTGATCTGCTCAAGGGCGATGAGACGGATATGCTTTTTGGATCCAAGGAGATCACGAAGTATAAATTTGCGAGCAAGCCGGTTGATGATGTGGATCTGAGCAAGATCGTGTATAAGTCATATACTGGTGATGATCCGGAGGAAAAACTTCCGACATCAACAGATGTTACAAAGTACAACAGCATTGGCACAGAGGAAGCGTTTACGAATGACAACAAGGTGTCTAAGTATGCGTTCTACTATGTGGAGTACAATGATGATGGAGAGATCGAAAATATCAAGTTCATGGGCAAACTCAGAGCGGTCTATGACAACAAGAATCCGGAGATAGAGAGTGTAGAGCTGACATCAAACAGCGGCAACATGATCGTGAAGGATGGATATTATCTTCTCGATGTGACTGAGGATGGAGTGGCATTGCCTCAGTTTACCATCACAGTAGATGATGGTACAGAGGAGACGGACACAGGAGTGGCAAAGGTCGTATATCTGAAAAAGGGCGAGACCACAGAGACTGAGATTGAGGGAACAGATGGAAAGTATACGTTCGGTGTCCCAGACGAGACTGGAGAATACATATTCAGAGTATATGACAAGGCAGGAAATGTAAGTGCTGACACACAGCCACTTGTTATAAAAAAGCTGAATGGCGCTCCATCGATCAGCAAGATAAATCTGAGCAGTTCAAACAACAAGGCGCAGAAGAAATTGATCAACAATATGGAATTCATAGTTTCACCTGAGACTATGACAGTTCAGGCTGAGATAAATATGTCTACAGCCGGAGACGGTGATTCGACGGTGGTTGTTGGCGCTCAGCTTTGTTACAGATTTCTTTCAGATGATAACACAGTGGACTCGCCGGAGACCATATGCGAAGTCACAAAGAATGCACAGGGCAAATACGTGGCAGAATTTGTGATCCCAGTGAATTCACTGGATAAGAAGTCACTTACAAAGATGGCTATCTGTGTAAAGGATGAATTCGACAACAGATCATGCTATACAGATCTGGAAAATCATATAGTATTTGTCAGCGATCAGTCACCGACAATCGATTTCACCAAGATGACACAGATCAGAGGCGAAGGGTATAAGGCAAAAGATGATAACAACTGGGTAAAGTCGATGTCATTTGTTATGTCGGCAAATGATGATTATGCTTATATAGACAAGATGTACTATAAAAATGGCGGCGCAGAGACAGTGATTGCGCAGGATCTGAACGTATTCAGCAAGAATGCAAAGATAGGAATAACAGGAACGGCTCATCCAGGTATAGATGCGGGCAGCATAGCCCTTGAAGATGGTCAGTACAAGCTGACATTTGGCGCAAAGGATTATATTGGCAATGATGGCACAAAGGATCTCGATGTGTATATAGACAATACAGCACCGGTTCTGAAGTTATCATCAGACGCCCCTAAGGTAAAGGTCGGTTCAAAGAAGTACTATTCGTTGTCGAAAAGCACAGATAAGATTGATGTGGCATGGGAGGATGCAACATCAGGTGTAGATGAGAGCGCTACGACTGCAGTACTGTTCAACTCAGCAATATCCTATACACTTAAGGTCAACAGGGATGAGGCAGGCAAAGGACATGTCACAATGAGCAATGCCGTGGAGAGTGGAGAGTACGCGCTGGAGATAACGATCTATGATCATGCCGGAAACAAAACGACCGAGAGCGTACCTGTATTTGTGAACAAATCAGATTTCTCTGCTGAGATCTCAGCAGAGGCCGACGCTGAGGAGATAAAGAGTGGTAAATATGTTTCTGCTGACAAGGTAGTGGTTACCGGAACTGCAGAGGGATTTTGTCTGACAACTGATGATGTTGATGTGCAGGTAGAAGTTGATGGTAAAGTTATCAATTCAGATAAGCATTTGAGCATATCAAATCAGAAGAATGGAACAGTCATATTCACATATGTGATATCAAATACCAAGAAGGAAGATATGCAGGGACATTACAAGTTCAAGATGACCGTGCGTAATCATGGTACTGATGTCACAAAGACTGCAAGTTATTCACTGGTGTATGATACCACGGCACCAAATATGACAGCAGCGGAGGTGACACCTTATAATAATAAGAAGGTTAAAGTTGCTTGGACTGCCAAGGATAAAGAGGACGTCAAGTATATTGAGATAGAAGGAACCAGAACGGTATGTGTTTACAACAAGACGACCGGAAAGGTAGATCAGACAGAGCATGAGATCAGCACATTCCGTCTTAAGGGCACAGAGACAAGCTATACATTTAAAGAAGACGGAAAATATGACATCGATATTTACGCATACGATGCCGCCGGAAATGTAAGCGACTCAGCAAATGTCAGGTTTGTGATAGACAGGGAGAATCCGGTAGTTGAGTACACAGAGAAGGTTACAGATCCATCTGCAAAGGATAACAGCGGCCAGACTATAGAAGTTACTGTACATGACTCATACAGGATAGTTAGCAGTGATGTCACTGCCACTGTATATTACAGAACGTATGACGGTGCAAGCGGAACGATGATCGGATCGCTCAAAAGAGTGAATAATGAGACGATAAAGGCGTCCATGAATCTCAAGCCGGTCGGCGGAGCGGCATCGGTCTACAGAGTCGAGGTCAAGGGTAACGATAAGGCCGGAAATGCTGTTATGGACAAAGTGGATCTTGCAAAGAACAGATATTATATCGATAAGACAAAGCCGGAGGTCAAGATCTCGCCAAAGCCGGAGTCAAAGAATGACGGTTACTACAAAGAGAATGTGTCATTTGATATCAGCATATTGGAGCAGTTTAACAGAAAGCATACACTTACAATAACTGATGCAAATGGAACCGCCCCTGAACGGACAGAGAAGTTTGAGTTCAATGAATATATGTACAGTCCGACATACAGAGATGAGGGAAGCTACGACCTTACCATAAAGGTTACAGATGCTGCCGGAAATTCATCGACAGTCGGAACAAAGTTTGTTATCGATAAGACAAAGCCTACAGTACAGCTTGGCACGGTTCAGCCTCTGAATACAGGAAATGTAACTCTTCCTGTGACACTTAGAGATAACATGGAGGGATCAAAATATACAGTCCATGTTGTCAGAACAGATGCAAATGGCAGCAAGGTATATGACGCAGACCTTGAAAACGGAACGTGGACTGGCACAGACTTCACCAAGAATTGCACATTTGCTGATGAGGGAGACTATGTTGTTACTGTATCAGCAGAGGATAAGGCTGGCAATAAGTCAGATGCGCAGATATCAAAGTTCAGGATCGACAGGACTGCACCAGTCATCACGATAAGTGGTGTAAATGACAAACAGACGACAACAGGCACAGCAACTATCAGCGTGGACGAGGCATTCTCATTTGACTATGAAGGCAGAAGTCTTGGTGCGTCAGATATAAAGGTGTCGATAACAAAGAAGACAGATGGAACAGGAGCATCAAATATTGCAGAGCTCACAGCGGGAAGCTTCTCGGGTGGCAATCCACACACAGCATCCTACAGCTTCACAGAGGATGGTGAGTATACGATCACTGCAAATGCTAAGGATCTTGCAGGAAATGTTGCAGCCAGTGCCACAAAGACTTTCAAGATAGACTCAAAGGCACCTGTCATCAAGATGTCTGTATCTGATAAGAACAGCAAGACGATAAAGAGCTACGATGCAGTGGGAAGCACAGATATGCTTGATCCAAACTACGTTGACATGTCACTGTCAGTTGAGGAGACATTCTTCAGAACAAACAATGTCAAGATAACAGTTAACAAGGATGGCAAGGATATATCAGCATCGAGCTTCACAAATTACAGCAACTCATCAGCTGTGAGTACAGGAAGTCAGAGATTTGATGAGGATGGTGTATACGAGATAACAGTCACAGCCCAGGATGAGCTTGGAAATAAGACGGATGATTACAACATCGTATTCACCGTGGACAACACAGCACCTACGATAGAGTCCACATCAAAGCTTCTCAGCCTCATGGCTAAGTCAACTGCAGGTGAGGATGGAAGCGTACTTCTCAATGCAGATGATTTTGCGGATATCCTGAACTCAGGATACGATGCACTTTGGAATGTAAACGATACATCGGTATTCGATGTAAATGTCAAGATGGATGGAGTCGATTTCATCGATTTCTCGGATATGGAAGACGGATACCACAAGATAACATTAAAGGCAACTGATGAGGTTGGACACGAGACCAGCCAGGAGTTTGGATTTACATATGATGGAACCGCACCGAGAATCATAATAAGCGGTGTGGAGGATGGCGAGACAGTCAGAGAGCCATTTGACATGACGATCGGACTTGAGAACGAGGAAGATGAGATCACATCGATCGTGATAAACGGCAATACCATCGATCCTGCTCAGTACAAGAGCAACAATCAGTACAAGATGCATGTGGAGGAGTATGATTCATATACAATAGAAGTAACAGCTACAGATAAGGCTGGAAATATCTCATCCACGGTTGATGAAAAGACTGGAGCTGTATTCACATTCAAGCTCAGCGAGAAGATCTCATCAGTCGCTTTGATACTGATAATAATAGCAGCGATCCTTCTCGTAGCACTGCTGATATTTGTCATAATAGCAGGCAGAAAGAGAAAGAAGAAAAGTGCAGCATAAATAAGATCACAGGAGACGGTGAATGTATAAAGCAGTAGTGTTTGATATGGACGGCGTGCTGGTGGACACAGAGCGGATATACCGGTTGTGCTGGAAGAAAAACGGTGTGAACATTGGTATTTCGGAAGATGATATGGAACGTGTGTGCGACCGGGTTGCCGGCGGCAATAAAACCACCAATGCCCGTGTATTCAAAGATATAATGGGTGAGGATTTTGAGTATCTTCCATTTCGTCAGAGGACTATGGATCTGTTCGATGAATACGTTGCAGAACATGGAATTGATATAAAAGATCATGTAGCAGAGACACTTGGATTTCTGAAGGATAGGGACGTCAGGATCGCTCTAGCCACATCCACAGGCAGAGAACGGGCGATGCAGAGACTTTCAGATGTTGGTATTCTTGATTTCTTTGATGAGATGGTCTGTGGCGACGAGATAGTCAAGGGCAAGCCTGATCCAGATATATATATCCGGGCGTGTGAAAAGCTCGGAGTATCACCGGCAGAGGCAGTTGCTGTTGAGGATTCAGTAAACGGAGTTATATCAGCGGACACTGCAGGACTTTATACCGTGATGGTGGTAGATCTTATAAAGCCAAACGATATCACAGAGCAGCATGCTGATCAGACGTTTTACGATATCAAGGATATATGTAGTCTGTTTTAAAAAAGACATAAAAGATTGAAGACGGTCAGATCTGAAAAGGTTTGACCGTCTTTTTCATATTTTTATACTAATAAATCCGTGCATGATGACATATTTATATAATGAAGAAATAAATGGTGGTTTTGTAGTGGCAGGACAGAAAATGCTTGGTGTGCTGAAGGGACTTATAATATCCTATCTGATCACGATTATTCTGCTGTTTGCAGTTGCAGTCGTGGTTTATAAAGTGGGGATAAGTGATACGGTTCTGAGCGGACTGATAACGGCAGTATACATATTTGCGACGTTCCTGGGGGGCTTTGTAACGGGAAAAAAGGTTCAGGAGAAGAAGTTTGTGTGGGGTGCGCTATTTGGATTTACGTACATACTTATAGCTGTGGCACTGTCCGCAATCGTGGGAGGAGCTGAAGCGGGAACTTTGGTACCCCGCATAACTAAGTGTGTAATGTGTGTCGCCGGCGGCATGCTTGGGGCTATGTTGGCCTGAAAAAACTCTTTTACTTTATATATCTTTATGTTATAATCGCGGTATATGACATAAAAAGAGAGGTGTATCTAGAATGAAGAGAATTAAGACACTCACAAATAAGACTATGAAGAATACAATGGTCAAGGGTGGATGCGGCGAGTGCCAGACATCATGCCAGTCAGCTTGTAAGACATCATGCACAGTTGGTAATCAGAGCTGTGAGAATGTTAACAACAAGTAATTTGTAACAGTTTGTATTTGATCAGCTAAAGGGGACCGTCGTTTATGATGACAGTCCTCTTTAGTGCGTGTATAAGGGATACCGTGTGTGGTGTCTGGAAGATTATAATTCGTGTATATTTATTGAGATCCTGAGTGGATCGCAAGAAATGCGCGGATTTTGTTGAAGGAGAATTATGGTTCATCAGTACAAGAACAATGGTTATAATATAGTGCTTGATGTCTGTAGTGGTTCTGTGCATGTTGTAGACGATCTTGTCTATGATATTATTTCTTTATATGAAGAGAAGGATAAAGAGCAGATGATTAAAGCCCTGTCACAGTACGACAGCGCAGATGTCGCAGAGGCATATGACGAGGTTGCCCAGCTGGTAGAGGACGGAACGTTATTTACAGATGATGTATACAAAGATTATATTATAGATTTTAAGAAGAGAAAGACAGTTGTAAAGGCATTGTGTCTGCACATAGCCCATGACTGTAACCTTGCATGCAGATATTGTTTTGCAGGTGAGGGAGAATATAAGGGAGACAGAGCCCTGATGTCGCTTGAGGTGGCAAAGAAGTCTCTGGATTTTCTGGTTGCAAACTCAGGATTTAGAAGGAACCTTGAAGTGGATTTCTTTGGCGGCGAGCCTCTTATGAACTGGGATGTTGTGAAGAAGACAGTTGAGTACGGAAGAAGTCTTGAGGAGAAGTATGACAAGAAGTTCCGATTTACCCTCACGACCAACGGAGTGCTTCTGAATGATGAGATCATGGAATTTGCCAACAGAGAGATGGCGAACGTGGTACTCAGCATAGATGGAAGAAAAGAAGTACATGACTACATGCGTCCAACCAGAAACGGCAAAGGAAGTTATGACGTAATACTTTCCAAGTTCCAGGAATTTGCAAAGAAACGTGCTGGCAAGAGCTATTATGTGAGAGGCACCTACACTCACAACAATCTTGATTTTTCAAACGATGTTCTGCATATGGCAGATCTGGGATTTGATCAGATATCGGTTGAGCCTGTTGTGTCGCTCCCTGACGAGCCTTATGCCATAAAGGAAGAGGATATTCCAGTGCTGCTTGAACAGTACGATATCCTTGCAAAAGAGATGATAAAGAGACATAAGGAAGGAAGAGGCTTCAATTTCTTCCACTTTATGATAGATCTTGAGGGAGGCCCGTGCGTTGCCAAGAGACTTTCCGGCTGTGGTTCAGGAACAGAGTACATGGCGGTTACTCCTTGGGGAGATCTGTATCCGTGTCACCAGTTTGTAGGCGAGGATGATTTCTGCATAGGCAACGTATTTGACGGAATCAAGAATCAGGATATAGTCAATGAATTCAAACTCTGCAATGTATATGCAAAAGATAAGTGTAAAGACTGTTTTGCAAGATTCTACTGCAGTGGCGGATGTGCAGCCAACTCATACAAATTCCATGGAAATATACTTGATGCGTATGATATAGGCTGTGAGCTTCAGAAGAAGCGTATAGAGTGTGCGATCATGCTCAAGGCAGCCATGGCTGATGAAGCTGATGAAAATGATGAAGTTGACGAAAGCAAATAAGATGCTGAGGATAGCTCAGAAGACGGTGTAAGGGAGAATACATAGATTTCCTGCACAGATGAAAAGAACTAAACAACAGCTGCTGTGGTATACAGACAGTCTGTTGTCTAAGAGGAAATAAAAAGGGTAAAAGGAGAAGACGATGAAGAAAACAAAGAGAAATGCTGTGCTCGTCATCATAGCCTTTCTGCTTGTACTGGGTGTTGCTATATATACAGCGATATTCGGTGTTGCAGATAGAGGTAAAGTTGAGTACATCAAGCTTGGACTTGACCTTAAAGGCGGTCTGAGTGTAACTTACGAGATTCAGGAAGACGATTACAGTGACAAAGATCTCGAGGATACCAAGTATAAGATTGAGAAACGAGTTGAGGCATATACCAACGAGTACTCAGTATACGAGGATGGAGATAAGAAGATCACAGCAGAGATACCTGGAGTTACCAATGCGGATGAGATACTTGAGGCTTTGAATATTGAGGGAAAGCTTGAGTTCCTTGATCCTGACAACTACACAAAGTGGTCACAGGGACAGGAGTATGAGGCTGCTCTTACAGGAGATGACATCAAGAATGCCACAGCCGGAATTGACTCAGATAACGGCAATGACAATGTGGTACAGCTTGCATTCACCGATGAGGGAGCTCAGAAGTTCGCTGATGTTACCGCGGCAAATGTTGGAAAAGTAGTATACATTATATATGACAACAAGGTCGTAAGTGCACCAACAGTACAGTCAGCCATAACAGGCGGAAGCGCAGAAATCAACAAGATCGGAAGCTACGAGGAGGCCGAGCAGCTTGCTACTACTATCCGTATCGGTGCACTTCCTCTTACACTTAAGCAGGTTCGTTCCAATATAGTAGGTGCTACACTTGGATCAGATGCCATCAGCACAAGCCTTAAGGCAGGTGCGATCGGTATTGCACTTGTATTTCTTATCATGATCATAGTATTCAGGATTCCGGGCCTTGTGGCTTCATTTGCCCTGGCATTCTACACAATACTTGATCTGCTGGTTATCAACCTGTTCAACGTAACACTGACACTTCCTGGTATAGCCGGTGTTATCCTGTCAGTAGGTATGGCGGTTGATGCCAATGTAATCATATTCACACGTATCAAAGAGGAGCTGGCGGATGGCAAGTCCGTAAAACAGGCGGTAAAGGGTGGTTTCCACAATGCCCTGTCAGCCATCATAGATGGTAACGTTACAACGCTTATCGCAGCTCTTGTACTTGGAATATTCGGAACAGGTACTATCAAGGGATTTGCGATCACACTGGCTATCGGTGTTGTTCTCTCAGTATTTACAGCTCTGGCAGTCAGCCAGTCACTGCTCACAGCGCTTGTGAATCTCGGTGTTGCAGATGCCAAGTATTTCGGTGTTGCAAGAGAGCCAAAGAAGACAAACTTCGTGAAAGCAGGCAAGTTCTGTATGCTCGGATCACTCATCGTGATAATCGCATGCTTCTGTATGATGCCTGTTAACAATAAGTCAAAGGGTTCACCACTTAACTTCAGTGTTGAGTTTGCAGGCGGTACAAGCCTTACAGTAGGTTTTGACAAAGAGTACTCACTTAGCGAGGCTGAGTCAGATATAGTTCCGGTTATTGCAGAGGCGGCAGGTATCGGCGAAGCAGGTATCTCAGTTCAGACTGTTTCAGGAACAAACGAGATCGTGTTCAAGATGCCTGAGCTTTCTGATGATGGTACAGATGATTCACAGATGTCAAAGGTAAGAGCTGCATTGACAGACAAGCTTGGAGCTGATGTCAAGGAGGCAAATGTAATAAGTGGATCAGTCAGCAGCGAGATGTCCAAGAATGCTATATTCTCAGTCATCCTTGCAGCAATCCTCATGCTTATATATATAGCTGTCAGATTCCATGATGTGAAGTTTGGTGCAAGTGCAGTTATCGCACTTCTCCACGATGTTGCGATGGTATTCTGTCTGTATATTATACTGAGACTTACAGTTGGTAACACATGTATCGCGTGTCTGCTCACCATAGTTGGTTACTCGATCAATGCGACTATCATCATATTCGACCGTATAAGAGAGAATATAGATATAATGAGACCTAAGAAGGCAACATATAAAGATATAGTCAATCTGAGTATCAACCAGACATTCAGCAGAACTATTTATACATCACTCACAACATTTGTTACAATATTCGTTCTGTATATCATGGGAGTGGCATCCATCAAGGAGTTCGCTCTTACACTTATGGCTGGTATAATCATCGGTGCTTACTCTTCAGTATGTATCACAGGTCCACTCTGGTACACTATGAAGACAAAGCTTGGCAAAGCCAGAAAAGACGGATTAGAATAATATCGTACGATATCGTGAAATATAATAAAAACAGGCAAATGCCTCCATGACAGTTATGTTGTGGAGGCATTTGCAGTTTACAGATGATATGATCTGAAGTACAATGACATGAAATAATCCGTAGTGAAATAGTTTGAAGTGAAATAATTCTGAGTGAAATAACCTGGAATAAAACGGAGGTGAGGACATGGTTGGTGCAGTTGTATTTGACATGGATGGGGTCATTCTTGATTCGGAGCAGCTGGTGGTGAGGAGCTGGCAGAAGATTGCGGGCAAATACGGTATAGAGAATATAGAAGGTTTCTGCATGGCGGCACTTGGACTCAACCGCGAGGCGGCAAAGAAGCTGTTTGTTCGGATGTATGATGGCAGATATGGAGATGAAGAGAGGTATGAAGTGCTCAAGGCAGAGATGGCATCAGAGTTTCACCGTGCGGCGGCGGATGGAGAACTTGTTCTCAAGCATGGAGTCGCTGATACTCTGAAGCTTATCAGGGATAAAAATATTCCATGTGCTCTTGCAACGTCCACCAGAAAAGAGGTCGTGACCATGGAACTAACCAATCTGGGAGTGATAGCTTACTTTGACAAGCTGATATGTGGAGATATGGTGGAGAGAAGCAAACCAGCTCCCGATATTTTCCTCAAGGCATGCGGGGAGCTCGGCGTAGCTCCAGAGAATGCATTTGCTGTGGAGGATTCGTATAATGGAGTCAGAGCCGCCCATTCTGCAGGGATGAAGGTGGTCATGATACCGGATCTGGTTCAGCCTGATGCTGAGATGCGAGAAAAAGCCCTTATCATATTTGATAACATGGACGGGTTTAAAGAGTATATCATGAAACTTGTCACAGCATGACGGGGATACTTAAAACAGAATAAGATACAGAAAATATATAAAAAGAACTCCTGATGCAGAGAGAGCAAAATCTCTGTAACAGGAGTTCTTTTAGTTGTTTTTAGGGTTTTAAGGGGACTGGTGAGGTCCCATATATAATATGTAAGTCCCGGCAAAGGCCTGACATATTTTGATCTAATGGGTCAGTTAGATCAATGACTCGTAGAGCTTGGTGATATCCTCCACGCTAGTCTCTTTTGGATTGCCCGGACGACATGCGTCATCGTAGGCTGACTGTGCCAGGAATGGAATATCCTTTGGCTTTACAATGTCTTTAAGGTCTGTAGGAATGCCTACATCGATGGACAACTGGCGTACTGCGTCAACTGCAGCTTTTCTGTATTCTTCCTGGGTCATGTCGTCTACGCCCTTAACGCCCATGGCTCTTGCTATCTCACGATACTTTTCTCCTGTTGCTTCTGCATTGTATTCCATTACAGTAGGCAGGATGATCGCGTTGGCAACACCGTGAGGTGTGTCATACAGTGCACCGAGTGGATGTGCCATTGAGTGAACGATTCCAAGTCCGACGTTTGAGAATCCCATGCCTGCAACATACTGACCGAGTGCCATATCTGCACGTCCTTCAGGGGTGTTTGCGACTGCGCCGCGAAGAGAGCGGCTGATGATCTCGATTGCTTTCAGATGGAACATGTCGGACAGCTCCCATGCAGCGGCTGTGATATATCCCTCTATGGCGTGAGTCAGAGCATCCATACCTGTGGCAGCTGTAAGTCCCTTTGGCATAGAACTCATCATCTCAGGATCCACAAATGCAACAACAGGAATATCCTTAGGATCAACACATACCATTTTGCGGTTCTTCTCTACATCGGTAATAACGTAGTTGATCGTTACCTCAGCCGCTGTTCCTGCGGTGGTTGGTACTGCAAATATAGGTATGGATTTGTTCTTGGTAGGTGCAACACCCTCAAGACTTCTGATATCTGCGAATTCAGGGTTGGCAATAACTATTCCGATACCCTTCGCTGTGTCCATGGAAGAACCGCCACCTATTGCGATAATGTAGTCAGCACTGGCTGCCTTGAAAGCCTCCACGCCCTGCTGAACATTCTCTATTGTTGGGTTTGGCTTGATGTTTGAGTAGATCTCGTATGCAAGACCGGCACCGTCGAGAACGTCTGTGACCTTCTTTGTGACACCAAATTTGATAAGATCCGGGTCAGAGCATACAAGTGCTTTCGCGAACCCTCTTCCAATAGCCTCTGTGGCAATTTCAGCGATTGCACCTGCACCGTGGTATGAGGTCTCGTTAAGTACAAATCTGTTTGCCATAAAATTATCTCCTCCTTCTTTGAAAAATATAGCGGCACCCCGATGATGGGATCTTGTGGCCGTATATTCCTTAGGTGTGGCGTAACCGCCAATTTATAAGTGTATATTGCACAAAAGTAATATTAAAATACTGATACTATTATAACATTTATACAAAAATAATCAATGTAAATAATAGTCAAAATGGATGTATTTATAGTCGAAATGGCGTGAATTGAGGACAAAGTAAAGTTGTAATAGAGTGGATGGTTTGATAAAATGGTCAGAGAAATATAGAACGTGAGGAATAGGAAATGATGAGGTCCCCTGAAGAACAGCAGATAATAGACAGATATGTTATGAGACCTAAATGGACGATAATGAGCAAAAGAGCCGATTTCGCAGAGATAGGCAGGAAATTTGGCATAGATCCGGTGGTGGCAAGAGTCATAACCAACAGAGGGATATGCGGTGACGACAATATAAATATGTATCTGAACGGTGGGGCAGACCTTCTCCATGATCCAGGCCTGATGAAAGATCTGCCGGAGGGATGCCAGATAGTGATGGACAAGCTAGAGAATGGCAGCAGGATCCGTATCATATCGGATTACGATGTGGATGGAGTGACATCGAATTATATCCTTCTGCTCGGACTCAGGAAGGTTTGGGCACAGATCCATGGTGCCAGGCCGGAAGAGTGTGAGATCGTGGATTATGATATCCCTCACCGCATACATGATGGATATGGAATAAAGAACAGGCTTATAGATGCTGCGCAAGCGGACGGTGTTGACACTATAATCACCTGCGATAACGGCATAGCGGCATTTGAACAGATAAAATACGCGAAAACCATTGGGATGACGGTCATTGTCACGGATCATCACCAGGTTCCGTATCAGGAGAACGGGGATGGAACGAAGACATATACCCTCCCACCTGCAGATGCGGTCATTGACAACCAGAGGATTGACTGCCAGTATCCGTTCAAGGGGCTATGTGGTGCCGGCGTAGCCTGCAAGTTCATACAGTATCTGTACAGGCTTTGTGGCATAGATGAGCGAGAGATACAGGAATTCTTCGAGGTCCTGGGACTGGCAACAAACTGCGATATGATGGATCTCGTTGATGAGAACAGGATATTTGTCAAATATGCCCTTGAGAGCCTGAAGGATAGCCGGAATCCGGGACTTAATGCTCTCATGCGGCTCAGCGGAAAAAATGAAAAAAAGATAACCACGTACGATCTGGGATTCCTCATTGGCCCATGTATCAATGCCGCAGGGCGCCTCGGGGATGCCAGGACGAGTCTGGAGTTCCTGCTGGAAAAGAGTGCAGCAAAGGCGGAGACAAAAGCGGCGGAGCTTATCCAGATCAACAATGACAGAAAGTCCATGACTGAAAATGGTGTAAAGCTCATAACCAAAATGCTTGAGGATGCGACGATAGCGGGGAAAATTGGCGATACGGCGACTCTTGCCGACCGCGTTATAGTTGCATACATTCCGGATGTGCATGAGAGCGTGGTGGGAATAATAGCGAGTAAGCTGAAGGAGGCATACAGCAGACCTGTCATGATATTTACGGATAGTGAGCATGCGGGGATACTCAAGGGATCGGGAAGGTCCATAGAGAGTTATAATATGTATGAACATCTGAGCCGGGTGAAGTCGTACTTTAGGGAATTTGGCGGGCACGCCATGGCGGCAGGATTTTCCATAGAGAGCAGCAGACTGGGTGAGCTGAGACGGGTGCTTAATGAACAATGCGCGCTCACGGATGAGGACATAACTCCGAAGGTAAGGATAGATGTCGGGATGCCACTACAGTACCTTGCAAAGCAGAGCATGCGGATAACCGAACAGCTTTACCTGCTCGAACCATATGGCAAGGGGAACAGGAAAGCGCTGTTTGGACAGGCGAATGTTCCCGTGAGAAAAGCGTCAATTTTGGGCAAAAATAGAAATTTATTGAAACTTGTGCTTGATATTGGGGAAAACCAATACATGGAAGCGATATATTTTGATCCGGATGAGTTTGTTAATAATATAAAACAGTGGTTTGGTGCGGACGAATGTGATAAAATGTTAAATGGCCGGCCGAACAAAGTGGTAATTGATATGGTATATTATCCAGAGATAAATGAGTTTCGCAATACAAGAAATGTCCAGATAAGGCTGGAGAGATATGACAAATGTGATTAGAAACGGGAGGATAAAATGAGCGAGGTAGAAAAGTATATCAAGAGCATTCCGGATTTTCCAAAGCCGGGAATTATATTCAGAGATGTGACGAGTGTCACAGAGGATCCTGAAGGTATGAAACTTGCCATTGATGAGATGGATAAACTTCTGGAGGGTGTTGATTACGATGTCATAGCAGGAGCTGAGTCTAGAGGATTCATATTTGGCGCTCCCCTGGCATACAAGAATGGAAAAGGACTTGTACTTGTGAGAAAGAAGGGAAAGCTTCCAAGGGAGACTGTGGAGATGTCTTATGATCTCGAGTATGGACAGGCCACCATAGAGATACATAAGGATTCAATAAAGCCGGGTGAGAAGGTCGTGCTCGTGGATGATCTCATCGCGACAGGAGGAACGATCGAAGCGGCTGCGAAGCTTATAGAGAGCCTTGGCGGAATAGTTGTAAAGATGGTGTTCCTCATAGAACTTTCTGATCTGAAGGGTAGGGAGAGACTGTCCAAGTACGATGTAGCTTCAGTTGTGAAGTTTGAGGGAGAATGATCGTGACAGAATAACAAATATAGGAAGCGTGGTGATCGTATGAGTGAGACATTGGATAATATACAGGACAATATAGTGGCAGAAGAGACTAAGAAGGCAGCCGAAGCCGGCGTGATCACGACGGAGCAAGCTACGAAGGAGGGTATAGCAGCTATAGAGAAGGCACTTGCCGCAGGAAAGGCTGTTCCGCAGAATCAGCTTATGAAGATCGATGAGCAGAATAACAAGCAGACGCGCGCAAAGAGGGAGATAGATCTGTCGACACCTGCCGACTTTACTCCTCCGGAGGACCTTTACAAGGAGCTCATAACAAGGATCCTCACATATCACCCATCGGCTGATATAACCATGATAGAGAAGGCGTACAAGGTCGCTGACGCAGCCCACAAGGGACAGCTCAGAAAGTCTGGAGAGCCTTATATCATGCATCCGCTTAACGTGGCGATCATACTGGCGGAGCTTGAGCTGGACAAGGAGACCATAGTTGCCGGAATACTCCATGATGTTGTGGAGGATACGGTCATGACATCCGAGGAGATAGCCTCTGAGTTCTCCGAGGAGGTAGCCTTTCTTGTGGACGGCGTAACAAAGCTGACACAGCTCAAGATGACGACGGACAAGATAGAGGTTCAGGCAGAGAATCTGCGAAAGATGTTCCTGTCGATGGCGAAGGATATCAGAGTTATACTGATAAAACTTGCCGACAGACTTCACAACCTCAGGACGTTGCAGTACCAGTCTCCAGAGAAGCAGATAGAGAAGGCAAGGGAGACCATGGATATCTATGCGCCTATAGCACACAGACTTGGTATTAGCAAGATCAAGGTCGAGCTAGATGATCTGTCAATGATGTACCTCATGCCGGAGGTGTACAATGACCTCAAGGCACAGATTGATGAGAAGCTGACGGAGAGAGATGCGTACATCAAGAGGGTGGTTGAGGATGTCAAGAAACACATCGACAATGCCGGTCTTGAGGCTGAGATTGATGGAAGAGTAAAGCATTTCTTTAGTATATATAAGAAGATGAAGAACCAGAACAAGACTCTGGATCAGATATATGACATATTCGCGGTCCGTATAAAGGTGAATACTGTCCGTGACTGTTATTCGGCACTTGGTATTATCCATGAGATGTACAAGCCTATACCGGGACGTTTCAAGGATTATATAGCCATGCCGAAGTCTAATATGTACCAGTCACTCCACACTACACTGATAGGACCGGAGGGACAGCCGTTTGAGATACAGATAAGAACTTACGAGATGCATAAGATTGCTGAGTATGGTATTGCTGCACACTGGAAGTACAAGGAGAACATAACTGGTACGGTCATGCAGAAGGAGGAGGAGAAGCTCTCATGGCTCCGCCAGATCCTGGAGTGGCAGAGGGATACCGACGATAACAAGGAGTTCATGAGTTTCGTCAAGACGGATCTCGACCTCTTCGCAGAGCAGGTATACTGTTTCACCCCTGCGGGCGATGTTAAGAATCTGCCGAGCGGTTCCACACCTATCGACTTTGCGTATGCGATCCATACGGCGGTCGGCAACAAGATGGTGGGAGCCAGGATAAATGGCCGTCAGGTGCCTATCGACACAAAGCTGAACAACGGTGACAGAGTGGAGATCATAACATCACAGAATTCCACAGGTCCTAGCCGTGACTGGCTGAACCTCGTCAAGAGCACCCAGGCGAAGACTAAGATCAACCAGTGGTTCAAGCACCAGTTCAAGGATGAGAACATCAGCCGAGGCAAGGAGCTGATCCTCAGCTACTGCAAGTCCAAGGGAATCGATTATTTCATGTACTCAAAGCCTGAATATCAGGAGAAGATATACAAGAAGTATAACTTCCAGGACTGGGATTCCATCGTTGCGGCGGTGGGGCACGGCGGAATAAAGGAAGGACAGATAGTAAACCGTCTCATAGATGAATACAACAAGGATCACAGGCAGCAGACAGCCACCAACGAGGAAGTTCTTGACGAATTCTCAGTGAAGAAGAACCACGGCAACCATGTTGGCAAGGGTGGAATCATTGTCAACGGTATAGATGATGTGGCAGTCAGATTCTCAAAGTGTTGTTCACCTGTTCCGGGTGACGAGATAGTTGGTTTCATAACCAGGGGAAGAGGAGTGTCCATCCACAGAACAGACTGTGTAAACGTGTTATGCATGAGCGAGGCTGACAGGGCCAGAGTCATAGAGGCAGAGTGGAAGGACGATGCCGTGGCAGAAGGCACATACATGACAGAGATAAATATATATGCTGATGACAGGAACGGAATCCTGTTTGACATTACCAAGATACTCAGCGAGGCGAATATCAATGTCAACAGCATAAACAGCCGTACAAGCAAGCAGGGAAAGGCAACGATCACTATATCATTTGCAATAAAGTCGAAGGAACAGCTGAATACTATCATTGCGAAGATCAGAAATGTCGACAGTATCATTGATATAGAGAGAACAACCGGCTGATAAAAGGACTAATGTCCGATCGAAGGAAGGGAAATACTATGAAAGGCTACATGAAGAGATATGTTTCGCTGGTATTGGCAGTGACGATGATACTTGGCATAATGAGCTGCCCGGGAGCTGTGAAGCTCCACGTAGATGCAGCCAACGGTACATCTCAGACGAATACAGCTACGGACACAGATGCCGTCAGCATAAGCGGACTCAACGCGGTTCCAAAGAGTGCTTCATCTATACAGCTAAAGTGGAAGACGATTGCCGGGGTGGATACATATCGCATATATGTATATGATGTGGCGAAAAAGGCATATAAAGAAAAGGGACGTACACAGACAGGTGCTTATCAGGTACGCGGACTTGCAAAATCGGGAAATGAATACAAGATAGCAGTGAGAGGATACTCGGCTGATCAGGGCAGGATCGTGGCAGTCACGCCTCTTGCCACGATAACTTCAAAGACTCTTCCGGGTAGTCCGAAGCTCTCAGAGCTTGGAGCTAGAAGCACTTCAAACACATATATAAAGTGGAATAAGGTCACAGGGGCTGATGGTTATCAGGTGTACAGATACAACCGTGCATCAGGAAAGTGGTCAATGCTGACAGAGACGGCTGGGCTCGTGTACAAAGATACAAACAAGACGTCCGCAAAGGGATACACATACAAGGTAAGAGCATATATGAAGTACAAGGGACAGCGGTATTACGGTGTATATTCAGCCGGACTCAGGACGGCGACTGTGCCCAAGTCTGTACCGGAGTCCATGTGCTATGAGAATTATGTGCTCAAGAAGAATAGGCGCGGTATGTATGAGATGGCTGGCACGGATGCACCATATATGTACATACACGGATATAAACTTGAACTGACAAAAGCCAAGGGAAGTACAGGATATGTGATATATTATCAGGATGTCCGGGAAATTTCCCAGGAAAATGTTAAAAAATCAAAGGTACTCGGATATACGAGATCGTCTGTCCTGAATCTTGGCAGAACGACAAGAAAGGGATACAAGAGAGTGTTCTGGGTAAGCTCATATTATGTGTATGGCGGAAAGAGATATGTGAATCCATCCAGGATGCCGGTGACAAATGAAGGCGTCAGATACACATACAAGAACAGACTGGGAAAGGTCACAGGGATAGAGGAGTATGAGTACGGTGCTGTGGACAGACAGATATCTCAGGTGAGATACTATACTTCCAGAGGCAGACTGAATAAATACGAGATGTATCTGTACAACAAAAATGGTTTTTCATATGGAATCAGAACGTACAATGCGTCCGGAAAACTTATAAAGACAGAACGTTTCAAATAAGCATTTAATAAAATGCAGTTTTTTCAAGTAAACGCATGAACGGAGGATTTATGGCAGAGTTAAACATAGACGCATATGAACTGGGGGGATTTCAGACCAACTGCTACATCGTGTCAAATGCAGACACGGGCGAGGCGATAGTTATCGATCCCTCATGGAATGCGGCATTTATCAAGGGCAGACTGGACGAGAGAAAACTGAAGTGCGTCGGAATATATCTCACGCATGGACATATAGACCACATGGCTGCAATGGACGAGATCAGGGAACTCACCGGTGCTCCGACTTACGCATCGGAGGATGAGGAAGAAGTCCTTGGCAGCAGCAAGGTGAATCTCTCTGCTATGATGACGGCGGTGTTTGGCAAAGTGGTCGAGACTAAGGCAGACAGCTATCTGACCGAGGGCGATGTGAAGAAGATACTTGGCACGGAGATGCGATGTATAAGTGTTCCGGGACATACCAAGGGCGGAATGTGTTATTATTTTGATGAACAGCATATACTGTTCTCAGGTGATACACTGTTCAAATACAGTGTTGGAAGATCAGATTTCCCAACGGGGGATGAACATGCCCTGCTTGAGAACATACGCGAGAAGCTGTTTGTCCTGCCGGATGACACGGTAGTATATCCGGGACACGGTGACAAGACACAGATTGGAAAAGAGAAAAAGATGAATCCATTCTTTTAGCATAACGGGGGTGTAAAGCCTCCGTTATACTATATGAGTGAGACAGGTGTGGGATTTAGATAGAATGATTTTACTGATTCAGAATATTGAAGATTATAACAATGATTTCAGAGTGAGCCTTCAGGCATTTTACGGCGGTGAGAGGATCATCGTACCTGAGATATTTGAGAAGAAACCAGAGCTTAAGAGAGAAGTGGATAAGGTGTTTGCGGCGGATATCCGGGAACAATCTATAGAGATAAAGATGTATGCCGGGACTTTGGAGGATGACGGCAAAGCAGAACTTGCAGAAGCGGTCATAGACGCCGTTATTTCAGGAGAAAAGCCGGACGAGGCGCCCGTGTGCAGCAGCAGAGTGGATATAGACGGTGACAGCAGAGATAAGGCTGTTGTCAGAAATCCGCTCAAGCTTGCCATATATGAGATGCTTTCGGCTTATACGGGAAGGACACTTCCGTGGGGGTCGCTCACCGGAATAAGGCCGACAAAGATCGCTGTAGCTCAGATAGAAGATGGTGAGGACAGGGAGTCTGTTATCTCGAATTACATCAATGTTTATGGAACATCCAGGGCAAAGGCTGAGCTTGCATTTGACGTGGCTGGTAGAGAGAAGATGATCATAGACTCCGTGGCGGAGGAGGATGAGTACTGCCTGTATATAGGCATACCGTTCTGTCCTACCAGATGTCTGTACTGCTCTTTTACCTCATATCCCATAGCTGTGTATAAGGACAAGGTGGAGGCTTATCTAGATGCTCTTGAGAAGGAGATGGAGTATGTTGCAGAAGCCTATAGCAGGAAGAAGCTCATATCCATATATATAGGAGGGGGAACCCCTTCATCCATATCGGCGGAGAATATGGACAGACTCTGCGGCATGATCGAGAGGGCATTTGACCTTAGTTATGTCAGGGAGTTTACGATAGAGGCAGGAAGGCCGGACAGCACCACCTATGACAAGCTGGCGGTGATGAAGAAACATGGTGTGACGAGGATAAGCATCAATCCGCAGACCATGAATGAGCAGACACTCAGGACCATAGGAAGGGCACATACTCCTGATCAGACTAGAGAAGCTATGGAGATGGCGAGAAGAGTTGGATTTGACAATATCAATATGGATCTCATAGTGGGTCTTCCGGGGGAGGATACAGATGCGGTTGAGAACACCCTGAGACAGATAAGGGAGCTTGCACCAGAGAGCCTGACAGTGCATACACTGGCAGTAAAGAGGGCTGCGACATTGAATATAGAGATGGACAGATATAAGGATCTTTTGAAGAACGACATAGAGAGCCAGCTTGATGCGGTGACGAGGGCGGCTGATGACATGGGGCTCAGTCCGTATTATCTCTATAGACAGAAGAACATGACAGGTAATCTTGAAAATGTGGGATATTCAAAAGAAGGTCTAGAATGTCTCTATAATATACTCATCATGGAAGAGAGAACTGATATAGTGGGACTCGGCGCAGGAAGTTCCTCAAAGCTTGTGGTGAGACCCGGACATGATGGCGTCACAGAGGGAACCCGCATAGACAGGATAGAGAATTGCAAGAGTGTTGATGATTATATATCGCGTATAGATGAGATGATAGCAAGGAAAAAGGCGGGATTTATATGGGATTAGCAGAAGTGGTAACGGAGAAGAACCTGGAGGACTGTTACTCTGTGGATATGAATGATGCGGTTAGGCATGGCATGTGCGTCAGTATCCTGTCGTCTGAGCTGGCAAGTGAGCTTGGAATGGACGACGCATTTATCCACAAGGTGGCTGTGGCGGGAATGCTCCACGATGTGGGCAAGCTCCAGATCAGTCCGTATATATACGGACGCAGGAGAAACACCATGAAGATAGAGGAGATGCAGTATGTGCGCCTTCATGCAAAGCTCGGCGCTGATATACTGAGCAGAGAGGGCTATGATCAGGATATAGTAGACATGGTCCACTATCACCATGAGAATTATGACGGCTCGGGTTATCCATACAGGATGCGCGGGGATGAGATACCCATAGGAGCCCGCATAATAAGGGTATGTGATGTATTCAGCGCTCTTGTGAGTGACAGACCATACCGCAGGGCATTTGACGCGGATACGGCGTTTGGGATGGTCATAGACGAGGTCAGACATTTTGATATGAAGGTGTTTCTAGCATTCCAACGCATGATAAACACGTCGGATGTGATAGAACGTATAGACTATGTGCTCCATGGAAGCATACCAGGTCTTGACGAAAAGTGAAAAAAGTGTATAGTGACATAAGGAAGTTTTTTAATAGGAGGAACAGCAAAAGATGGCAGAATCTATGCAGGGGCTTAAGAGAAGCCACAGATGTACAGAGGTAAACAGCACAAATATCGGAGAGAAAGTTACGGTTATGGGCTGGGTTGCCAAGAGTAGAAATAAAGGTGGAATAATATTTGTCGACCTTCGAGATAGAAGCGGAATTTTACAGGTTATCTTCGAGGAGGCACAGTGCGGAACAGAATGTTTTGATAAGGCAGGAAAGCTCCGTTCAGAGTTTGTTGTTGCCATAGAGGGAACAGTTTGCAAGCGTGCCGGTGCGGTGAATGAGAATCTCGCCACAGGAGATATAGAGGTTGTTGCGACAAGCCTTCGTATCCTGTCAGAGGCGGAGACACCTCCATTCCCTATCGAGGAGAACAGTAAGACTAAGGAAGAACTGAGACTTAAGTACAGATATCTGGATCTTAGACGTCCTGATCTTCAGAGAAATCTTATGATGAAGAGCAAGGTTGTGGGCATTGCCAGACAGTTTATGGCAGATGAGGGATTCCTTGAGATAGAGACCCCTATGCTGACAAAGTCAACACCGGAGGGAGCCAGAGATTACCTTGTGCCTAGCCGTGTGCATCCGGGTTCATTCTACGCCCTGCCACAGTCACCACAGTTATTCAAGCAGCTCCTCATGTGTTCAGGATATGACAGATATTTCCAGATAGCCAGATGTTTCCGTGACGAGGATCTTCGTGCGGACAGACAGCCTGAGTTTACGCAGATGGATATGGAGCTTTCATTTGTCGATGTTGAGGATGTAATAGATGTAAATGAGCGTCTTCTTGCAAAGCTTTTCAAGGAGGTGCTTGATCTTGACATTCAGCTTCCTATCCAGAGAATGACATGGCAGGAGGCTATGGACAGATTTGGTTCAGATAAGCCGGACCTCAGATTCGGACTTGAGCTTAAGGATGTGAGCGACATAGTTAAAGACTGCGGATTTGGCGTGTTTACAGGTGCTCTTGAAAATGGCGGTACAGTACGTGGTATCAACGCCGAAGGCCAGGGCAGCATGCCTAGAAAGAAGATAGATGCCCTTATCGAGTATGCAAAGACATACGGTGCAAAGGGACTTGCATATATAGTTATCAACGAGGATGGCAGCTACAAGTCATCATTTGCAAAGTTTATGACAGATGAGCAGATGTCAGCCCTTGTAAATGCAATGGAAGGAAAGCCGGGCGACCTTCTCCTCTTTGCAGCAGACAAGAAGAAGGTTGTATGGACAGTCCTCGGAGCGCTCAGATGCCATCTGGCAGAGCTCATGGGACTTGTTGACAAGAATGAGTTCAGATTCGTGTGGATCACAGAGTTCCCACTCCTTGAGTGGTCTGATGAGGAGAACAGATTTACAGCTATGCACCATCCGTTCACAATGCCTATGGAGGAGGATCTTCAGTACATCGATTCTGATCCGGGCAGAGTTCGTGCAAAGGCATATGATATCGTGTTAAATGGTAATGAGATCGGTGGTGGTTCGGTGAGAATCCATCAGAACGATGTACAGGAGAAGATGTTTGAGTGTCTTGGCTTCACAAAGGCTCAGGCGCATGAGAGATTTGGATTCCTTCTGGATGCGTTCAAGTATGGAGTACCACCTCACGCAGGACTTGCCTATGGCCTTGATCGTCTGGTCATGCTCATGGCAAAGCAGGATTCTATCCGTGACGTTATCGCATTCCCTAAGGTAAAGGATGCATCATGTCCAATGACAAATGCGCCTGACCGTGTGGATGACAAGCAGCTCGCTGAGCTTGGAATCGAGGTTTCTCCAGAGGGGGAAACTGAGGAGTCAGAGAATATTACTGAGTAAAAAGTCACAGTATAAATAAATCATCGATATTTAATAAATTGATGCGGAACAGGCTATCTCTGTTGATTTGCCTTATTTGCCGGATATCTGGCGGATAGGGTAAATCAGCATAGATAGCCTGTTTTTGTGTCTTCGGATTTAACAGGGGAGCCTGTTTTTGCGTCTGCTAATTTCATGCAAATTTCATACCATGCAGCATCCTGCGGAAAAAGGAGGATATAAACACAAGCATAAATATCTGTTTGCTGGCATATATATAATATCGGAGGTGAAGCGCATGGAAGGTGAGAAAGCGTATAGATATGGCTGGGTCTGCGGAAGGGTGATGCTGATCCTTGCTATGGCATTTGTAGTTTGTGAGCTGTGTGCCGGCTGCGGCAGATTTGACATATCGGACAGTGGGGAAAAACTTGTATATGACGTGTGCGATGACACTATGCTGCCGGAGGAGTTGTCTGCAATAATAGAGAGGAAGAAAGAAAAACCGTTCAACATGGTGTATTCCAATAATACATATACATATATCGTAGTCGCTGCAGGCATGCAGGAGAGGGATGACGTTGGCGTGGAACTTGAAGAGATGTACAAGGATGATAATGCCGTTTACGTCAAGACTCTGCTCAGGCAGACAGCCACGCCGTCAGATGGGGTACGCGGGGATGGAGTGTCATTTCCATATACTGTAATAAGGATAATGAAGATGGATCTGCCGGTGGTATTCAAATAAATAACCTGAACAAATATAAGGAGTGGTAAAAATATGGAGCTGACGAAGAACAGGATCACAACAACCAATCTAAAAGCTGCAAAATATATGGAGTTCACAGTGGATGAAGATTTTAATGTGCCGGACGCAAAGGGCGATATAGATAGATTTATAGCCAGCAAGGGGCAGATCACTCTTGATGAGACGGAGGTACTTGACGGAAGAGTCAGGATATCTGGAAACGTGAGCTATGCTATTCTGTACCAGACGGATGCGGATGGAAGCACGTTTGAGAATCATGAGGGCGAGATACCATTTGAGGAGGTCATTAATGCTGATGGACTTGTGCCTGGGGATAAGGTGTCGGTGCAGAGCAGCCTTGAAGATCTGTACGTTACGGTGATAAATTCCCGCAAGTATGAGGTCAGGGGGCTGGTTCAGGTAAAACTGTGGGCGTGCCAGCAGATCACTGCGGAGGGCGCTACTGGAATCGCAAATGGTTCAGGTATCGAGTGTATGACGGAGAAGGTGTGTTTTACAAATGTAGTGGCATCGTCAAAGGATATTGTGAAGATCAAGGAAGATGTTGAGATTCCTGCCAGCAAGCCGGATATAGGTCAGATCCTTTGGGATCAGGTGACATTTGCCGAGATGGAGAGCCGGGCTACGGATATGGGCGTACATATAAGTGGCAGAATGGATATATTTGTCATATATAAGCCTGAGGATGAACTTGCTCCTGTCCAGTATGTAAATGCCTCCAGAGAGTTCCAGGACACGATAGGCTGCGATGGCATAAATGAAGACATGGTGCTTGATGACATAATATCAGTGGGGCGCGGAACCGTGTCGGTGAGGGCTGATGACCATGGCGAGGACAGGATACTTCAGGTGGAGAGCAGTCTCAATGTCGATGTGAAAGTGTACGAGGATGTGGAGACAGAGCTGCTTCGCGATATGTTTTCATATTCGGCCGATGTGGAGCCGGTGAGGTCCAGCTTCAGCTATGAGAATCTACTCATGAGAAATAACGCAAAGACCAAGGTCGTAAAAAAGGAGAAGATCAAGAGCAGCCAGCCGCCGATCCTCCAGGTCGTTAATATCACGGGAAATGTGGATATAGACGAGGTGAGACCATCGGATGACGCAGTGATAGTTGAGGGGGCCGTGAAGGCTGCGGTTATGTATGTTTCCTCGGATGATAGCAGACCGCTATGCCAGATGGAGATTGCGGCGCCGTTCACATACCGGCTCGAGACAGTTCCGCTGAGATCGCAGGATTCCATCAGAATAACGCCCGCACTGAGTCAGATATCGGCGTCCCTGCCGGGCAATGATGAGGTGGAGATCAAGTCTATAGTGGATATGGGGATGACTATATTCACCAGGAAAGAAATTGAATTTATAGATGATATGACGATATCCCCTGTCGATATGAAGAAAAAGGCTGCATCGCCGGGGATAGTGGGATACGTTGTCAAAGATGGGGACAGTATCTGGTCCATTGCGAAGGAATATTATTCCAGTCTGGACTCTATTAGAAAGATGAATGATCTGGAAAATGACAATATACAGAAAGGAGATAAACTAATAGTGGTAAAATGCGTGGCACAGTCGTGATGTGTCAGAACTATTACCTGGAGGTTTTATCTGGATTTTTAGTTAACTTTTTATCCAAACTTTTATTTGACGATTTATCTGAAGCTTTATGTGATGGATTATCTGAGGTCTTCCAGCGTATACTGTATCTGCTGTCGGAACAGCTTTTCTGGGAGACTGCAGTTTCCGCTGACGCAAGTTCATTGTATGAAGATGGCATATCAGTGAGCCCAAGAATATAATCGGTAGATACATTATATAATTTAGCGAGATATATCAGATGGCGTATGGGCATGGCGCTTGCATCCCGTTCGTAGCGGGCGTACATAGTCTGAGAGGTACAGAGATAATCGGCAACATACTTCTGTGAATAATCGTGGTCCTCCCGCAGTCCGCGTATGCGCTGTATGTACTTTTTATCATCATCAAAATATGTATAATTCATGCAATCACCCGAAAAAAATGATAGCATATGACGGGGTGACGCTTTGGATTCTAGTAAATATATTTACTAGACAAAAATAAAAGAAAACCCGCAAATTATCACTGTTAGATATTATTCATATCTAAGGGTGATAACCAGCGGGTCATATTATTTGTGCTTAATTCTGGGTGGTTGACTGTTCGCTGTATTCCGATCTGTCTGGAAGAAGTCTCTTGAACAGAGGTACAAGCTGGGCTGCTACGACAGCCTTGACGAGGTCAAGTGGGATAAATGCAACGAAGCCAGAGATGAAAGCTACCTTCCATGTGAGGTTTCCGTTAAACTTCCACCAGATCATTCCGATCACATCTATTATCACTGCGCCGAGAATGGCAAATACAGTGTACTTGATCCGGTTGTATTTCTTTCCCTTTATGAGTCCGATAATTATGGAAGCGATGATGAATGAGAATGTATATCCGCCAAATACTCCAAACAGATATCCAAGTCCTGAACCGCCTCCGATAAATACAGGAACTCCTATAGCACCAAGGATCATCCACAGCGCGATTATTATAGTAGAATCCCTGAGCTCAAATACAAGGGCAATCAGGATGATCATGAAGTTGAGCAGTGTGATGTGCGCTGCATTCGGAAGCGGTGTAGGTATGCTAAGATATGCAGAGACACACAGGATAGCGGTAAACATTGCCATCATGACCAGCTCAGTTGTCGTAAATTTGTTTTTCATTGTATAGTCCTCCAATTTGTAAAATGATTAGAACATTTGATATGCCTGTTGTGTGTAGGTGAGGCCTCTCGGCTATTCATAACAAAACCAGGTAGCTCCAGCGGGCTGATGCTGAATACTGCCTGGAATGTTAACCTATACACAAGGGCTATAGTTGACATTATATAGGGCTATGCCAGAAATGTCAACTATAAAAATAAATGCAGGTTAACATTTACAGTTTATATTTGTTAAGATACTATGGAATGGGGCTGGCGCTTTCACACTTGTAAATTCTTGTCATATGGTTTACAATGTATAAAGGCAATGAGGAGGTAAAGCTTATATGAACAAGGATGATTGTATTTTTTGTAAGATAGCCAACGGCGAGATTCCATCAGCGACTGTATATGAGGACAGTGTGTGTAGAGTTATCCTGGATGTGAATCCTGCAAACAAAGGCCATGCGCTTATAATCCCGAAAGAACACTTTGACAATATATATAGCATAGATGCTGAGACCGCAGCCAAGATATTTACCATAGCTACAGAGGTAGCAAAGGCTCAGAAGGCGGAGCTGAATCCTGATGGTTTGAATATATTACAGAACAACGGAGAGGCAGCAGGTCAGACAGTATTCCATTTCCATATGCACCTTGTTCCTAGATACATCAAGGACAACGTAACAATGACATGGATACCTGGTAAGGCAGACACAGAGGAGCTGTCTACATTGTCTAAAGCGCTCAGAAAGAGAATTTAGGCAATTTCAGATAGAATATATAAGTTTTGTGAGAAGAGCAGCACATGATGAACATAAGTCATGTGCTGTTTTTCTTTAGGCAGGGGAATTCATGGAGAGAAATATAACAACCGATCAGGAAAAACAAAATACAGGGATAAGAATACTGTCATCAAATGCATTGAAAGTCATAGCATGTATATGTATGCTTATAGACCATGCTGGACTTGTACTTATGTACAATAAATGGTATATGCGAGCCGTTGGGCGTCTTGCATTTCCAATATTTGCATTCCTAATAGTTCAGGGGGCTGCACATACATCGAATATCAGGAAATATATTTTAAGACTTGCCGTATTTGCGTTGATATCAGAGATCCCGTTTGATCTGGCGATACATGACAGGCTGTGGTATCTTGGAGCACAAAACATATTCTTTACACTGACAGCTGGACTGTTTGTCATATATTGTATGGAGAGCCGAGGACCGCTTGGAAGGTGGCGGGGCGAGATTGCGCTGACCACAGCACTTCTGGCGGAATTTCTGAGGTTTGACTATGGAATGGCGGGAGTGGGAGTCATAGTCGTATTTTATTGGTGCGGTAAAGATAGTCGGGCTGAGTTGCCTACAAGTGCAGATTCTGCTGTAAAATTGTCGTATTTCAGTCTCAGACAGAATATCGAGGTGGTCATAATAAGTGCTCTTACATATATACTCTGCCTTGGCATGAGACAGCTGTATGCACTACTGGCGCTCATCCCTATAAATATGTACAACGGAGAGCGCGGAAGATGGAATTTGAAATACGTGTTTTACATGTTTTATCCGGCGCATTTGCTCATCATATGGTTTATATGGATTATATGGAAAAAATAACTGTTGACTATTGGCTTTAGATGATATAGAGTAATGATTGCATTTTATAAATATTAGAAAAACGCTCTTATTCAGAATGGTGGAGTCATAAGGGACTGTGAAGCCATGGCAACCCCGATGTAAGATATCGGAAGGTGCCGACCTGAGCGACGCGGACGCCGGCAAAGCATATTTATATATGACTTGCAGAGTGACCTGTGATCGAACAATGAGAGGCTTGACAGACACGATCAAACCGCTCATACGAAGCGGTTTTTCTTATGTACAAAAAGAAAGGAAGTAGTAAAGGAACAGTATGGAAAGAAGATTATTTACATCGGAATCAGTAACAGAAGGACATCCTGACAAAATCTGTGACCAGATATCAGATGCAGTACTTGACGCACTGATGGAGCAGGATCCAATGAGCCGTGTTGCCTGTGAGACATCCATAACAACAGGGCTTGTACTTGTCATGGGAGAGATCACAACCAACGCATATGTGGACATTCAGAAGATAGTCCGTGAGACGATCAGAGAGATCGGATACGACAGAGCAAAGTACGGATTTGACTGCGATACATGTGGCGTCATCACCGCTATAGATGAGCAGTCATCAGATATTGCTATGGGTGTTGACAAGGCTCTCGAGGCAAAAGAGCATCTCATGAGCGAGGATGATATCGAGGCTATAGGCGCTGGAGATCAGGGTATGATGTTTGGATTTGCCACAAATGAGACACCCGAGTACATGCCATACCCAATCGCTCTTGCCCACAAGCTTGCAAGAAAGCTTACAGAGGTGAGAAAGAACGGAACACTCCCATACCTTAGACCGGATGGAAAGACACAGGTTACAGTTGAGTATGATGAGAATGACAAGCCTGTAAGACTTGACGCAGTTGTTCTGTCAACACAGCACGGAGAGGAAGTCAGCCAGGAACAGATCCACGCTGACGTGAAGAAGCATATATTTGACGAGGTCCTTCCACAGGAGCTCATTGATGAGAACACAAAGTTCTTCATCAACCCAACAGGAAGATTTGTTATCGGCGGACCAAATGGTGACAGTGGTCTCACAGGACGTAAGATTATCGTTGACACATACGGCGGATATGCCCGTCACGGCGGCGGAGCATTCTCAGGCAAGGATTGTACCAAGGTTGACCGTTCAGCGGCTTATGCGGCTCGTTACGTTGCCAAGAACATAGTTGCAGCAGGTCTGGCAGACAAGTGTGAGATACAGCTTTCATATGCCATAGGTGTTGCAAGACCTACATCGATCATGGTAGACACATTTGGCACAGGAAAGCTTTCAGATGAGAAACTTGTTGAGATCATCAGAGAGAACTTTGATCTGAGACCAGCCGGAATCATCAGAATGCTCGACCTCAGAAGACCTATTTACAAGCAGACAGCAGCTTACGGTCACTTTGGAAGAACAGATTTAGATCTTCCGTGGGAGAAGCTTGACAGAGTCGATGCACTGAAGGCATACCTCTAAGATAGAAAAGATTAAACCGGCTTCAGCCCTTTATTATCAGGGCTGAAGCCGGTTTTTATCAACATATTTTGTCCTATATATCACACGTTTTGTCTTATAGGTCTTAGCTCTTATATTTCTTTGCGGATTCCAAAGCTGCATCTATCTCATCGAGGGATGCCTGTATCTGGCGCTGCTTCTCTTCGTCTGTATCAGATGTGTTAACTGCTTCATTTGAATTATCCGAATTATCCGAATTGTCCGAGCTGTCCACACTGGCCGCACCATCGTCCATATCATCAAAAGCTGAATCATCGTAGTCATCAGTGTGGATGTAATCATCCTCATCAGGTGATACCTGATTGTCATAATCTGAATCTGCGTAGCTCTCATGGGTATTGTCGTCAGGGAAGAGTGCTTTATCGCCTATAATAGGATTTGCAGCATTGTGTGACGAGAGCCTTATGTGCTCTGGTGTGTCTGCAGTCTTTTCGGCTACCTGTGTTTTTGCTGCTTTCTTATCCTCATCCTTCTTATCCAGGCCTTTCTTAAGTCTGTCGATCTGAGATTCATAATCAGTAATCATGCCCTTGAGTGAAACTGCAAGAATGACGATAACCACCACAAGGATAACGAGAACGATTATGGCTATGAGCATTATCACAAATTTGTTCTTGCTCATGAAGTTTGAGAGGGAGTCGGTTCCGGTACTACCGAGAATGTCTGCCGCATCAAGGAATGTTCCCTCCTGAGTGTTAAAGTAATACCATCCCTGATGTCCATCGGTGTTGGCTGCGTACAGCAGTACTGTGTTCCCGCCTGTGCCCTTCATGTAGGCTTTGACGTCTGTGTCATTGAGTTTGATCTTAACTGGAAGATATGCTGAAGGAACTTCAACTGCGTCAGGCTTGCTGACGATGTAGTATGTGTTTCCGCTTGAATGCACGCTGACGAGAGTGTTGTCTGGAATATTCTCAGATTCGGTGAGTGTTCCGACCTCATTCTCCTCGCTGGCTGTGGTGCTGTCATATGTTTCGGTATCGGATAATGGAGAGTCAGAGGATACCTCACTTGCAGGAGCGGCAGAGTCGCTTATGTTTATCGAGTTGTATGCCGGAGTCATTTCGATACTCTCGCCGTCGGCTGAAATTATTTCTGTGGCAGTTGTTTCTATGCTGGCTGTGCCGCTTGCCAGAGTTTTGAACTTGAATGTTGCGGTCATAGAACTTCCGCTTTCCCCATTGCTGCTGTAGCTTATGATCCCATCTTCCAGCTTTGTTCCTCCGCTTATGGACTCCAGCAGGGATGAGTCATAATGAACCTCGTAGCTGTAGCTAGATATATTCATTTCATTGGAATCAATTCCAACAGTGATCTCAACGGTATCACCAACGCCGACACTTAATGATGGTACATTCACATTGAATGTGACAGATGCGGCAAATGCTGTATAACTCAACAGGACTGTGATCGATATGAATGCTAAAAGAGTTGTCATAAATAACTTAATGCGTTTAGTTGTTGTCTTCATTATAATTATACGGTTTTACCGTTTCCTCCTCATCCTCTGTTTATTATTATTGTGTAAGTACGCGCTTTTTTGCTTTGGGACTTGCAGACTATCTTGAATGTATTTTTCCCCTTTTTAAGCTTCTTTGTACCTGTTCCACTGACTGTAGCGTACCTATTCACAGGTGAGGCAGCTATCTTTATGCTGCCCACAGAAGCTGCTACGTTGACTGTGTATGTTGTAGTTTTGTTTATTGCAAATGTCGGTGAAAGCTTGGCGCTGCCGACCTTAAGCGACTTCAGGTAATTGTTTTGATTACCAGGATCGGCAGCCGGCATTTTAGCTGTGGCGGCCGGCATATTTTTATATACAGGTATCGCAAATGTTATGGACTTGTTCAGTGCACCAGATGCTTTATATGCCTCGTATACCTTGGCAGCCTCGGTTCTCGGTGCCTGTACGTTGCCCATGTACTGATGCCAGTAGAGACAATCCTTGTATGTTACGTTGAACTTCTGTGTGTACAGAGTGTTCTGTCCCACGTTGATGTATGCCTCTCCGATGTATATCGCTCCGCCGATTATGGACTTGGAAGGCGATGTCCATGGTCTGTTGTAGGTTGTTCCCGATGCAGCCCACTTGAGCCCGTTTGTTATGGCGTTTCCTGCAGCGCTTTGGAAAGCTCCGATATTGTAGAAGTTGTATATTCCAGGGTAGCTTGCATTCTTGCCGTTTGTCCCGGATGTCATGGAGCCGCCGACCTCCTGCTTGATTCTTGATGCAATGTGGTACGGACTGACACCAGACTTCTTTGCAGCTGTTATTATCATTGACGAATATGTTGATGATGAGCCGCTAGGCCTTGAGTTGTGCATAAATGTTCCAGATAATATAGCCTCAACTCCTGATCTTGTCTGAGAAGAATCGTATGATAATTTCTCAAATGCAAATACAGAACTTGATGATGACAGATATGTTCTAGGATCAAGGTAATATTTTATCAGATCATCCGATGCGGCGAACCATGTTGATCCGTCATATGAAGAGTACGTGTCTGTCTTGTAGTTATAGCCTACAGTCTGGGAACGCCATCCATAGTTAGGATATAGGGAGGTGCCGTTTACAAGGTTAGTGACCCTTCCTTTGACGTTAACCTCGTTCTTCACCACATCACTCCACTCAAGGTTGGTGTGAACAGCCTTGAATACCCAGTTAGGATGCTCCTTGTGAAGTTTCCTAAGGAGTACTTTGTAGCTCTCAGGGAACTTCTGACTTGTCAGCTGCTTTTCAAATGCAGCGTCCGACTTACCGTTGCCAGGAGTCTTGTAGGTTCCGGCTGTTATGTAAGAGGAGTATACATATCCTGTGTAACTCTTGCTCTTGTATGTGAGCTTTACCTTGTACCAAGTCTTGTCAGACTTATCGGTGACAGTAAGGTTCTGCCCAAACATGAGCATGATGGATTTTCCGTTGTATGTTATCGGTGTTCCGCCTGCAGTCTTGCGGAAATAAACATAGTTTTCATTTATATAGCCGCTTGTGCTCTTTGGAGCCTGAGTAGTAGCCTGGGTTGTTGCTTTGGTCGTTGCCTTTGTAGGTTTCGTTTTAGCCTTGTCGATGACTATGAAGCTTGAGTATACATATCCTGTGTAGCTCTTGCTCTTATAAGTAAGCTTTACTTTGTACCATGTCTTGTTTGCAGTGCTGAGTATAGTCATCTTCTGACCGCCCATGAGCATTATAGGAGCATTATTGTAAGTGATGGGGGTTCCTGATGGTGTTTTACGGAAGTATACATAGTTCTCATTTTTCGCAAGGTGACCGGTCTTATATGAAGCTGTGGTGGTAACTTTTATAAACTTTGAATATATATAGCCCGTGTAACTCTTTTTTCTATATGTGAGGCTTACTTTGTACCATGTTTTGTTTGAAGTACTGACAATGGTCATCTTCTGACCTTTTCTGAGAAGGATGTCCTTGCCGTTGTACTTTATGGTGTTGCCGGATGGTGCATCACGGAAGTAGACATAATCCTCTATCAGAGTTCCCGTGGATGCTGCCTCTGCCTTATTGCCACCGACGTAGAAGCCTGTGATAATGATACACAATACCGCCCATAGCAGCATCACCAGAGATACGATGTTTCTTGTCCTTTTATTGTTGGCACAATTGCTGGTATTCATTGTAATTCCTCCCAAACGTAGAATGATAAGTCAATATCGTAAAAAATAAAAAATCAGTATAAGTTTACCATAATTATTGTAAATAGACATCATTTTTATAAAAAAAGTTATAAAAAAGTAATAAAAATGCAATAAAAAAGGTTTCTACAAAATCAGCTTTCATGCTGATCTGTAAAAACCTTAAAAATCGTCTGTTTCTGCTGGTAGATTCTGAGAGTTCAGACTACCCAACGCGCAGCTTAAATTTCTGGATATCCTTGTCAGTCTCAACCTTCTCTATGAGAGCTCCGAGACCGCGGAGTTTTTCATCAAACTTTTCATAACCGCGCTGTATATACTTTATATCTGAAACTACAGAGAAGTCGTCTGCAACAAGTGCAGCTATCACGAGCGCTGCTCCGGCTCTCAGATCAGGTGCTGCAACATTTGCACCGGAAAAAGTCTCAACACCATCAAGTATGGCGGTGTTGCCCTCGACTCTTATGTGTGCACCCATTCTGGACAATTCAGCTACATACTTAAATCTGTTTTCAAAAATACTCTCTGTGACTATGCTTGTTCCGTTGGACAAAGCAAGTGTTACAGCCATCTGTGGCTGCATATCCGTAGGGAAACCAGGATATGGAAGAGTCTTTATATTGGTTGCTTTGAGCCTTTTGTCGCACATTACACGAACTGAGTCATCATATTCAGTTACGTGTGCGCCGATATCGGTCAGCTTGGATGTTATTGCCTCAAGATGCTTAGGAATAACATTCTTTATAAGTACATTTCCTCTTGTGGCAGCAGCAGCCACCATAAATGTTCCAGCCTCTATCTGATCCGGAATGATAGAGTATGTGGTTCCGTGTAATGATTTTACACCGCGGATACGGATGACGTCTGTTCCTGCTCCCTTGATGTTGGCGCCCATGCTGTTGAGAAGGTTGGCAACATCTACTATGTGAGGTTCCTTAGCCGCATTCTCGATGGTGGTCTTACCTTCAGCCATTACGGCTGCCATCATGACATTGATGGTCGCACCAACAGAAATAACATCCATGTATATGTGGCTTCCAACCAATTCGTCAGCGTTTACAGATATCATGCCATTGGAGATATCTACTTTTGCTCCAAGTGCTTCGAAACCTTTTATGTGTAGATCTATAGGTCTGGCACCTATGTCACATCCGCCTGGAAGAGCAACCTGTGAGTGCTTGTATTTGCCGAGTAATGCGCCAAGCAGGTAGTAGGATGCCCTGATTTTTCTTATAAATTCGTCATCGACACACAGATCAGAGTTAGGATTGATCGTGCCTCCAGAGATCCTTACGGTGTGCTCGTCAACATAATTGACGGTTGCACCTATTCCCTGGATAGCCTGAAGCAGCACTCTGGTATCTCTGACATTCGGTACGTTTTCTATTGTAACTTCCTGGTCGGTCATCACTGCAGCGGCAAGGATTCCAAGAGCCGCGTTCTTGGCGCCGGCTATGGTCACTTCACCCTCAAGAGGACGACCTCCCTTGATAACATACTGTTCCATATTTCACCTCTTAGATAATTCTCGGATTATCACAACTTTATAGATTATAGCACATAAATATTAAAAGTAAACAACTTTATGCACTGCATGCGCTTATCTGTATGCTTCCAATATTATCCATTCACCTGTCTGCTTCGCAATAGATACATCTGTAAATACGTTTTTCCCTGTCGGTAAGCTTGAAAATGTGGGTGATCCCCTGCTCCGTTGTGGTGATGCATCTCGGGTTGGTACATTTCTTGATGCCGACCAGACGCTCAGGAAGCTCTATCTTGCGCTTTTCAACGAGCTTGCCATCTTTTATGATGTTGACGGATATATCCGGGTCGATATACCCCAGAACATCAAGGTTTATGTCGATATCCTGATCTATCTTAAGAATGTCCTTTCTTCCCATCTTCTCGCTTTTAACATTCTTGATTATAGCAACGGAGCAATCCAGCTTATCAAGATGAAGATCGTTGTATATCTGCAGGGCTTTGCCTGCTGTTATATGGTCAAGTACAATACCATTCTGAATACTGTCAATATTCATGATTATTCCTCCTATGCCTTAAAATCCTTGTCGAGTCCGAGAAGGTCCATGATGAGTGCCATTCGGACATATTTGCCGTTGAGTGCTTGTCGGAAATAACATGCTCTCGGATCGTCATCCACCTCAACAGATATCTCATTTACACGAGGAAGCGGGTGAAGAATCGACAGGTCAGGCCTAGCGAGAGCCAGCTTTGACTTGTCAAGAATATAGGTATCTTTCAGTCTTATGTAGTCCGCCTCGTTGAAGAAACGTTCTTTCTGGACTCTTGTCATATAGAGAACGTCCAGAGATCCGATAGCATCCTCAAGAGAGGAAATCTCCTCATATGGTATATTATTCTTTTCGATGACTTCTGTTCTTATATAATCAGGTAATTTTAATTCATCCGGTGATATGAGAATAAATTTTATGCCTTCGTATCGTGACATGGCCTTTATAAGTGAATGAACCGTACGACCAAACATAAGATCCCCGCAGAAACCGATGGTCATATTGTTTAGTCTGCCCTTCTCTCTCTTTATTGTGAGAAGATCGGCCAATGTCTGCGTAGGGTGATTGTGACCGCCGTCACCAGCATTAATAATAGGAACATCTGATTTCATGGAAGCCAGCATCGGGGCACCCTCTTTATAATGTCTCATAGCTATAATATCGGCATAACAGCTGACGATCTTGACGGTATCGCCCACACTCTCACCTTTTGTTGAAGATGAGGAGCTCGCAGATGAAAATCCGAGAACGTTTCCGCCAAGTTCCATCATGGCAGCCTCGAAGCTAAGTCTTGTGCGTGTGCTTGGTTCAAAGAACAGAGTTGCAAGCTTTTTGCCCTTACAGACTTCGCTGTATTTCTCTTTATTGTCGATGATGTCCTGTGCCAGCACGAGAAGGTGGTCAACCTCCTCAACTGACAGGTCCATTGGGTCTATTAAATGTCTCATTTGACATGATCCTCCTTAGCTTATCAGAATAAATATTTTAAGAATTAAGAAGGGTGTACATAACAGCCTTCTCAGCGTGACGTCTGTTCTCAGCCTCATCCAGAATGTGGTTAAGGTTCTTGTCGATAACGCCCTGTGAAATCTCAAATCCCTGATGCATAGGCATGTCGTGGAATACTATAGCTTTGCTGCCCTCGGTAAATTCTTCGTTGAGCTGGTAAGGCATCATCTTTGCAAGAGTTTCCTCTTTCTGCTGTTTGTATGCAGGGTTGTTGAAGAACTCCATGTCTACCCATGTATCTGTGTAGAGGATATCCATATCCTTTGCGTACTTCTTTGCCTCCTCCATGCTCATGGTAGGATCGAGTTCAACATAGTGGCCTGTAGCCTTTGCTGCCTCAAAGAAATCGTCACCGCATACAGTGTTGTTTACAAGTGGGGTGAGTCCGTAGATGGTTCCCTTCTTCATCTTTGCGAAGAACTCAACAAGTGAGTTAAATACATTGTTCTTTGCACCGATGTACATAAGCTTTACATCAAGGCTTCCGAATTTCTCTATAATAGTGAGGGCATCTGCCAGGATCTGGCATGGATGATAAGAACTGTCACATCCGTTGATAAATGGAACAGTAACGTTGTCTCCGAACAGCTCAACGGTCTCGTTCTTTACAAGACGTGCCATGATGATATCTACATTTCTGCATACATACTTAATCTCTGATACAGGCTCACCAAGTGTAAAGTTGGAATCCTTCCAGAGCTGGTTGTAATATGTACCGCCGAGCTCAGTGATACCTGTTGTAAATGAAAGAAACGTTCTTGTGGAAGTTTTCTCAAAAAGAGTGTAGAGCTTCTTGCCCTCAAGAGCGTGAGCGTACTTCTCAGGGGTCTTCTTCATATCAAGTGCCAGATTAAGAATGTCCATCAGCTCATCAGCTGTGAAATTCTTGAAGTTAAGCATGTTTTTCATAACAAATGTCCTCTTTTCTTTATAATTATAAATTACTTGCAATACGGACAAACATAATCTGAGAATCCTGACAATATATTAGGATATAGGTGTTGAGATATGCCTGCCTGAAATTTCATTATATAGCACATGAATTCAAATGTAAAACAGTTTACGAAATCACATAAATCAAGAATGCAAATATTTGCGGATTTATGCCTGATCATAAAAAAATATAGAAAATAAAGTAAAAAACAACTTAATTATTTGATTTTTATTGACAAAGATGTATATATATGGTTTTATATATTTTATAAAATTTTTATAAAAAATTTATAATTAAATCAAGGGAGGACATTTTATGATCAAACAGAGGAATATTGCTTTGTGCATAGTATTTTCAATCATTACATTTGGAATTTATGCACTGTATTGGTTCGTTTGCCTTACAAACGATGCTAATCAGGAATCTGGACAGACAGATGCAACAAGCGGTGGGGTAGCATTGTTGCTTACTATCGTTACATGTAATATCTATGGATGGTTCTGGGCATACAAGATGGGCGAGAAGATTGACGCCATAAAGACAAAGAATGGTCAGCCGGCAGGAAACTCAAGCATACTTTTCCTTCTGCTCCAGTTATGTGGACTTGGAATCGTGTCATACGCTATTATGCAGGATACCATCAATAAGAATGCATAAAGAATCAAATTGCATACAACTATATATTGAAAAATGTATAGTTGCAGTTGCATACAGACAAAATGTATGAGAAAATAGTCCCGTAGACTGACTTGTGTCTGCGGGACTATTCTATTATTTTTATTGCAGTTATGTAGTGGTTATATAGGAGCAGTATAATTGCAGTCATACACAAGTCATACACAGGTTATACATATGTAATTAAGGATTTAAATTTAAGGAGGATTATCAATTATGATCAAACAGAGGAATATTGGAATATGTATTCTGCTTTCAATTGTGACATGCGGAATATATGGATTGTATTGGTTTGTTGTGCTGACAGACGATATCAATCAGGAGTCAGGAGAGACAGATGCAACAAGTGGAGGAATGTCGCTTTTGCTCACCATCGTTACATGTAACATCTATGGATGGTTCTGGGCATATAAGATGGGTGAGAAAGTTGATATCATAAAAAATAAGAACGGTGTACCATCAAGCAACTCAGGCATATTATACGTTCTTCTTCAGGTGTTTGGACTTGGAATTATTGCATATGCGCTTATGCAGGACACTGCAAACAAATATGCAGAGGCTATACCTCAGATGAATACAGGATATGGTCAGCAGGGTTATAATCAGAACTCATACAATCAGAATGCATACGGTCAGCAGGGATATGATCAGAATGCATACAACCAGAACGCGTATGGTCAGCAGCAGGGATATGATCAGAATGCATACGGCCAGCAGCAGTATAACCAGAATGCGTATGGTCAGCAGGGATATGATCAGAATGCATACAACCAGAATGCGTATGGTCAGCAGCAGTATAATCAGAATGCATACGGCCAGCAGCAGTATAACCAGAATGCGTATGGTCAGCAGCAGTATGATCAGAATGCGTACAATCAGAACGCGTATGGTCAGCAGCAGTATAATCAGAATACATATAGCCAGCAGCCTGGCATAGATCAGAGTACATTTGGTCAGCAGAGTGGACAGAATACACAGAATGACAATGATGGAACAGGCAGCGATCAGCAGTAACAGGAAATAATATAACAAAGCATGGATCAGATACAGATATCGAGAAGAAATGCGATAATAAAAAGGGATGCCGTCCTTTTGGGGATAGGCATCCTCTATTATATTTTCATAAGAATAACGGGACTTGCGGTTCCGTGTATATTCAGAAAGATAACCGGATTTTTATGCCCAGGGTGCGGGATAACAAGGGCTATCCTTGCGGCCGTAAGGCTGGATTTTGCAAAGGCATTTGCCTATAATCAATTCACGTTTATAGTTCTTCCGGTGTTGGCATACATAATTGTAAAAAACGATTATGTATTCGTAAGATATGGAAACAGAAAATTATCGCGATTTGACAATATACTTATATTTATATGTATTGCCGGGGCGGTGATGTTTGCCGTTCTCAGGAATGTGATGCGCTTTTGAGAGAGACGGTGACAAGTCCGTTGGAATGTGATGCGCTTTTGAGAGGAACTTTGACAAGTTCGTTGGCAGCATTGTGGAATGACTGCCCAAACAGGCTTATTTAATATTCCATCTTCTTGACAATAAATAATAAAAGGGCATATAATTTACAATTACCGAGGAGTTTTTCGGTAAAGTTGCACAAGCATTTCATTTGTGCTTGTAGTATTTTTCAGGGAGGGTTTTTGAAATGGCAAAAAAAACCGTATTATATTACAACCGCCATTGCATATGCATCAGGTAAACCTCATATAGGCAACACCTACGAGATTGTGTTGGCTGACAGCATTGCAAGGTACAAGAGATTCGCAGGTTATGATGTAAGATTCATGACAGGAACAGATGAGCATGGACAGAAGATCGAGAACAAGGCTTTCGAGAACATGCAGACACCAAAGGAATTCGTTGATGAGACATCCGGTGAGATCAAGAGGATCTGGGACCTCATGAACACATCATATGACAAATTTATCCGTACAACAGACGATTATCATGAGAAACAGGTACAGAAGATATTCAAGAAACTGTACGATCAGGGTGACATATATAAAGGACATTATGTAGGAAAGTACTGTACACCATGTGAGTCATTCTTCACAGATGGACAGCTCATAGATGGCAAATGTCCGGACTGTGGAAGACCTGTTCAGGAGGCAAAGGAGGAGGCATACTTCTTCAAGATGAGCAAATATCAGGACAAGCTCATGAAGCATATAGAGCAGCATCCTGAGTTTATACAGCCTGAGTCAAGACGTAACGAGATGGTCAACAACTTCTTAAAGCCGGGACTTCAGGATCTGTGTGTTTCAAGAACATCATTTAAGTGGGGAATTCCGGTAGACTTTGATCCAAAACATGTTGTATATGTATGGGTTGATGCGCTTTCAAACTACATAACTGGACTTGGATATGACGTAGATGGAAAGAGCGATGAGAAGTTTTATAAATACTGGCCGGCAGATCTTCACTTGATCGGCAAGGATATCCTGAGATTCCATACCATTTACTGGCCTATCATGCTGATGGCACTCGGACTTCCGCTTCCAAAGCAGGTATTCGGTCATCCTTGGCTTATCCAGAGTGATGGCAAGATGAGTAAGTCGAAGGGCAACGTAATGTATGCTGACGATATGGTCGATATATTCGGTGTTGATGCAGTCAGGTTCTTTGTGCTTCACGAGATGCCATTTGAGAATGATGGAGTTATCTCATGGGAGCTCATGGTTGAGAGACTCAACTCAGAACTTGCAAATACACTTGGAAACTTGGTCAACAGAACCATATCAATGTCCAACAAGTATTTCGGCGGCATTGTGACCAATACAAATGTCACAGAGCCAGTTGATGAGGATCTGAAGAAGGTTGTCATGGATTGCAGATATAAGGTTGCAGAGTGCATGGACAAGCTCAAGGTTGCAGATGCTATCACAGAGATATTCGCACTGTTCAAGAGATGCAACAAGTATATAGATGAGACAATGCCTTGGGCACTCGCAAAGGAGGAGGACAAGAAAGACAGACTCAATACAGTTCTGTATAACCTTGTCGAGAGCATCATTATAGGTGCTACACTCCTTGAGCCATATATGCCTGAGACAACAGAGAAGATCATGGCTCAGCTCAGCACAGAGAAGAGAAAAGTCACAGAGCTTGGCAAGTTCGGTCTGTACAAGTCAGGAACAAAGGTTACAGAACAGCCTGAGATACTCTTTGCACGACTTGACGTGAAGGAGGTTATGGCAAAGGTAGCTGAGTTTGCTCCTGTAGAGAAAGAATCAATGTACGAGCAGGCAAAGAAACAGAAGGAAGAAAAGGAAAATTCCGCTGAGACCAAGAAGATCAAGATAGCTGAGGCGAAGGTTCAGTCTCTCAAGAGCAACCCTGATGTTGTGGACAAAGAGGAGATAAGTATAGATGAATTTCAGAAGATGCAGCTTATGATCGGAGAGATTGTAGCCTGCGAGGAAGTTCCAAATTCAAGAAAGCTTCTCTGCTCACAGGTAAGCTTTGGCAAGAACAATGTAAAGCAGATAGTATCAGGAATCAAGGGTACATACTCAGCAGAGGATATGGTAGGTAAGAAGGTTGTGGCTATAGTAAATCTTAAGCCATGTAAGCTTGCCGGAGTTATATCAGAGGGTATGCTTTTGTGTGCTGAGGATCCGGAGGGCAATCTTTCACTCCTCACCACAGAGAAAGACTTCCCAGGTGGATGCTTTATAAGCTGATCCGACATATATAATAGAGTGTATTAAATATTAGAGGGGATTGTGGCACATGGTGGATATCGTGGCGCTGTGATCCCCTTTATATATTTTAGTGGAGCTCCATACGGGTAAACTGCAGGTAATATTTGGGTAATATGTCATGTAATGTCTTTATTGATTAATTAGATGTTCCATGATAAAATTTTGTTAGGTGTACAGGTGGGAGGAGTGCGCCTTTGGAAAGATTTAGAAATCTTAGCGCCATGAACCCTGGACAGTATGTTTTCAGGGATAACGAGGTTGGAGGTTATCGAATATTCGGCGGATGCCTTCACGCAGAGTCTGGATGCGCACATGATATCCAAATATGAGGGTGACCTCAAAACAAAGAATCATGACCGGACACCCACAGCTGCTTTGTATGGTGAAAGTTGAACGGTGAATGCAACTTTTTTTAGTGCGCCATATAATAATAGTATCAGTATGCAGTGTGGTATAAGCCGAAAGGAGAATAATTAAATATGTGTGGAATCATAGGATATGTAGGAAAGAAACCGGCCAAGGATATTTTGATAGATGGCCTGGCAAAACTCGAGTACAGGGGATATGATAGTGCTGGTATAGCACTGCTTAATGATGATGATACACTGACGATCAAGAAGAAGGCCGGAAGAGTAGATGATCTGAGAGAGATGTGCAGTGACGATAGTCCTGTATACAAGTCTACCTGTGGAATAGGTCATACAAGATGGGCTACTCACGGCGGAGTTACGGATGTGAATGCACATCCACACAAATGCGGAAATGTTGCTCTCATACATAATGGAATTATAGAGAATTATAATGAGATTATCAGAGAGTACGGACTGGCTGATAAGCTGGTATCCGAGACAGACACAGAGGTTGTAGCAGCACTTTTGGATACTTTATATGAGGGGGACCCTATAGACGCCATAAGAAGGGCTGTTAGAGCAATAGCAGGTTCATTTGCACTTTGTATTATGTTTGCAGACAGACCTGGCAAGATATATGCAGTTAGGAATGTAAGTCCGATGATTGCTTCATATACAGAGGATGGGGCTATCATTGCCTCAGATCTTACAGCTATAATTGCATTTTCACAGAACTACTTTGTAGTGCCTGAGTATCATATACTGACACTCTCAGGCGCTGGGATCAAGGTAGAAGATATGAAGGGGAAAGTGGTAGAGCCAGAGATACTTAAGATCACATGGGATATTACGGCAGCTCAGAAGGGTGGATACCCTCATTTTATGTTGAAGGAGATCTATGAGCAGCCTGATGCACTTAGAAATACAATAACACCTCGTATAGTGAATTCGCTTCCTGATTTCACCGAGGATGGAATTGATGATGATGTGTTAAGAAATCTTGAGAACATTACGGTTGTGGCATGTGGAACAGCCATGCACGCCGGGATTGTCGGCAAAGCCATGATAGAGAAGGAGTTAAGGATTCCTGTTAATGTTGAAATAGCATCAGAATTTAGATATAAGGAACCACTCATAAATGAAAAAACTCTTGTGATAGTCACATCACAGTCCGGAGAGACCATAGATACACTCGAGGCACTTAGACTTGCCAAGAGATGTGGATCTAAGGTTTTGTCCATAGTCAATGTCAAAGGCTCAACAATTGCGAGGGAGAGCGATTATGTTCTCTATACACATGCGGGACCAGAGATTGCAGTTGCCAGCACAAAGGCATATTCAGTGCAGATGGCAGCTATGTACCTCATAGGTTGCAGGATAGGTTATGTAAAGGGAATCTATTCTGAAGACAGAGCTAGGGAATTTATCAGACAGCTCTTGGACGTTATCCCGGTTATAGAGGAGACGCTCAAGCAGGCTGACGAAGTTAAAACCGTAGCAAATTATATAAAAATGGCTCCAGACGCGTTCTTTATAGGAAGAGGACTTGATTATACTCTGTCTCTGGAGGGTGCGCTAAAGCTAAAAGAGATTTCATATGTTCATGCCGAGGCATATGCAGCAGGGGAGTTAAAACATGGAACGATTGCGCTCATAACAGACAACGTTCCGGTCATAGCTTTGGCTACACAGGAATCTGTATATGGAAAGATGATTTCCAACATACGCGAGGTGAAGGCAAGGGGGGCATATGTTATTCTTGTCAGCATGGATGAGGAATACAATGACGGAGATGTGTGCGATAAGCATATATCGATTCCTAAGCAGGATGGTCTGTTCACTGTGTTCTCAGCCGCTGTTATCCTTCAGCTCATAGCGTACTATACGTCCGATGCAAAGGGGTTGGACGTAGATAAGCCACGTAATCTGGCAAAGTCAGTTACAGTAGAATAATTGACTCCGGGACTTACATGGATATCGTGCGATAAATATCGGAGGGTTTTTTATGAGTGATAAGATGTATTTGTGTGATGAGTACAAATTGTACTTTAAGATTGAAGATGATGTTGAGGTTCTTCACAACGAGGTTGAATTGTACAATGCTCAGTTTGTTGGCAACAACGCTTTTTGCCATGAGGAGTATATAAATGGGCAGAGGGCGCTCACATATTCAATCCCGGCTATGACAACTATGAACCAGTTCCTTGAGAAGAAAATTCACAAGGATGAATTGGTGGATATAATATTCAGTATAGCCGATCAGTTGATGTATCTGAAAGCAAACGATATGTCCATAGGGAAAGTCATATTGAACAAAGGATACATGTATATAGATTTTCAGAACATGGCAGTGCAGCTTGTGTTCCTGCCAATAGATAAGCCTATGGACAAGTGCAATATGGAGAAGTTTATAAGGGACTTCATGGCGAATGTCAAGTTTGCAAATAAAAAAGCTTCTGATGCGGGATATGAACTTATCAAGTATTTCGACCATAATTCTACTTTCTATCTGTCAGAGTTTTATAAATTTGTAACAGATCTGAAAAATGACAACATAGCACATCCGGAGGATGAGCAGGAACTCATGAAATTAGAAGATGTTCAGCCTGCCAATATGGCGAAAGTGGAGATACCGGAGACACCACATACTACAACTACATCATCATTCAAGCTTGCAAAAGAGGTTAAGGATTTCTCTTCAAATGATATAGGATTTGACAGTAATGACGATGGATCTACAACTGTTTTGACAGCGAACAGCAAGGTGAAGAGCGGTCCTGTTATTATCAGAACAAGAACAGGAGAGAGAATCAGGATTGACAAGCCTATATTCTGTATTGGTAAGTCTACACAGGGGGTTGACTATCAGGTTACTGACAACAACTCAGTCAGCCGTCGCCATGCATACATAATAAACGTCAATGGTGTATATTATCTGAGAGACAACAAGTCGACAAACCATACATATCTTGGCGGAAAGATTATAAGCAGTGGTACAGATATGATGCTTATAGATGGTATCAGATTCAAACTTGCAAATGAAGAGTTTACCTTCAAGGAGAAATAAGATATCTTATAATAAAACAAGAACCCCGACTACGATAGATTTTGTGGTCGGGGTTCTTGTTTTGAACCTTGTTCTTTATGCTTGTTGTTCTGCTTGGATTATTCAGCCTCTACGCCGGAACTGATATCAGTTCCTCCGTCATTGTCATCAGATGAGCTGTCCTCAGAAGAACCATCTTTAGAGGAATCTGATTCGGAATCGCCGGAGTCTCCGTCATGGGAACCCTCAATGGCGAGCATCGATGCATCCACCTGTGACAGACCGGATGGGTCGGCACAGTAATAGTCGCCGTCATCGGTTATCTTCACGGATATGACCACTGGACTTCGATATTCCATATTTGAGGTTTTCTCCTGGATTATATCTGCAACTCCCTGTGCGAATTGTGCCTCATAGTCTTCTTTTCCTGTATTGTTGTAATCACCGGCTGCGATCTTCTTGTTGGAGTCTTCAATATACGCAAATACGTCATCGAACACCTGGTTGAGAATATCCATAGGGTACACAGTTACATCAACGTAATAATCGTCTCCGTTTTTGTACGCCTGTGATACTTCATATTTTGCCTGGGAGTATATCGTCTTTGCAGTATCGTTGAATATATTCTTTACCTCGTCTGAGTCAGCATTTGCCAGTGAATAATGATTTATGAGCTGAACGGACAGGTAGTCTATGGTATCATCGTACATCGCCTGTGCATCATCTTTTGAACCGTCATTGTCATCAACATAACCGTCAAAGCTGCCTTTGTAGTTAACATCCAAAATGTTTTGCATATATGTCTGATATGTTGTTTTTTTGCGATGCAGACATCCTGTTAGGGATGCGAGTGTGAAGGTGGTCGTAAGACCGAGTAACATCAGTCTGGAATATCTCTTTAAGTGGTTTTTCATCTATATTGATCCTCCGTATTAACAACAGTAAAAACTCTGTTTAGTGTAAAGTGCATAAATTACTTCTATATTATACAGCATAAACAATATAGCATAAAAATATTTGTTTGTAATCATAAAATCAATTAAATAAAATACAGAAACGACAAAAGTGCTTTGCTTAAACTATGATGTGTGATATAATATGAACCGCACTGATGCGCACCGATAAGGTAGTACAGCGGGATTAATTACATTTGACAAGAAGGTTATTGGCATAGCATACGATTACAATACGACTAAGTACGATTGGATTTTGGAGGTAAAGTCATGGCAAAACAGGTAGAAGAGATAGCAGATGAAAGAGTTGAGTCACTTAAAACTGTAAAATTCGGAGGATATGACAAAGCATCCGTTGACTACTATATTGACGAGCTCAAGGAGAAGCACAACAAGGAAGTTGAAGATCTGAAGGAGAACGTAAGTAAGCTCAGTGAGGCAGTGCTCAGTCTTAAGACGATGAGAGAGGTTAACATGACTGAGTCATCCAAGACTATAGAGACTTTGAAAAAAGCTAATTCAGACCTTGAGAGTGAACTTGAAGCACTCAAGGAGCAGGTGAATGCTTACAAGCAGAGAGAGCTTGAGAACGCTGGAAGATATGAGTCTATATCAAGAACACTTCTGGAGGCGAGAGAGAGCGCTGATGCACTTATCGCACAGACCGAGAAAGAGTGTACCGACAAAAAAAATACAATAACATCTGAACTTGAGGCTTATGAGACAGAAGTGAGAGACAGATGTACCAAGCTTCAGACAGACACAGAGATACAGTGCCAGCAGATGTATGACCAGACTGAGGCAAAGTGCAACAGCATGAAGGAAGAGGCATACGCAGAGGCTGAAAAGACTAGAAATAAGTCACATTCTGATGCGGAGGCACTCTCGGCAAAGACAGATTATGAGTGTAAGGTTATGCGTGAAGAGGCACAGAGAGATGCAGCGAACACAAGAAACGCAGCTACAGAGGATGCCACAAGACTTAGAAACAATGTTAAAAAGGAATGTGAGAGCGTGAGCAGATACATGTCAGATCTTTTATCATCGCTTGACAGTGTGGTTGCAGCGTGTGCTTCGACAAAGGAAGTTGCAGATAAGGCATTTACGGGGCTGAAGAGCGAAGCGACAGCTATGGTCAGTGACGCGGAGAATTCACAGCAGTAATATTTATGAATAAAGCAGATGCTCATGATATGATGAGTTCTGTGTATCAGCATGAAACTTTTCTATGGGCTTTTAATGTCATCATAGGAAAGTTTTATGTGTATAAAGGGATATTATACGAAATGGATAAATATAAATGGAGAAGATAGATGGAGATAAATAAACTTAGCAGCTATTCAGACTTTTTGGGAATAGTGGAATATCCTGCGGTGATGTTTTGTGAAGATGGAGAAGTCCTCAGTATTAACAATGCCGCAGTCAAGATCATAGGTACAGGTGTGGAGACACTTGGAATGGAACCTGACAAATTTATGATAAGCGATGAATTCTGGCCTACACTTGAGGATAAGAAGGCTCTCATTTGGCACAGACTTGCGCTTATAGTGAATGACAGTGAGCGATATATTGTAAGTGGATTTGTGAATCAGTTTGAGTACAAGGGCAAAAAGGCATATATGGTTCTTTTTGAACTGAGATCGGATGTAACCATCGGAAGCGTCAGTCTTGAGAGGATAATAAATCATATAGGGGTTGTGGCTCTGTACCTGTATAAGCCGGAGGGTGTATGGAGAACACGTTATGTGTCGAAGAACATAACAGAGTACGGATACACAGATGGCAACTTTTACAGCGGACTAGTTGGACTCAGTGATCTCATTCCAAAGAGTGATTATGATGTGCTCATAGGACAGTTGTATAAGGCTCAGAATACGAATATAGATGATTTCGAGATGGAGACAAGGATCGTGTCGTCCAGAAGAGATATAAGCAAGATGAGACTGAAGTGTCATATAGTCAGGACATCTGAGGGCGATATGGATGGAATAGAGCTTTTGTTCATCAAGGACAAGGAGACCGGATATAACGAGGATCAGGCTGCGTATATTCTGTCAGCCATGTCAAAAATCAAGAGCTTTGTCATGGTTCAGAGATATAACAACGGAAGACCAGAGTTCAAGTATATCACGCCTAACGCCAGGCAGATGGGTATCAATGTTGATGCCATAAGGCTTGGAGACAGACTTATAGAAGATTACATTCATCCGAAGGACAGAAGCAGGGTGTTTGCGAATGTCAAAAATGCTACAAAGCGCGAGGATAAGGATTATGAAGAGGAGTTCAGGATAGTTAACGACAGGGGAGAGATAATCTGGGTCAAGTCCCAGAGTTCCGTGACACAGGCGGAGGACAACTCCTACACAGTAGAATATTTCATATCTGATATAACGGACAAAAAGACTCTTGAGAACAGCGTTGAGAAGGCGAAAAAGGAATTTGACGACAAGATTTCTTATATTATGAAGGCGAACAGTCAGTCTGATAATGAGAGGAATCAGCTGGATACAAAGAAGTGGACGATGATAACCAAGGCATTTTCAATGCTTACAGGTCTATACACAACCATCATAGATCCTGTAGGTAAGAAGATGGTTGAGCCGGCGGGACCTCAGAAGCATATGGGTTATTTCTATGATATGTTTGAGAAACCTCAGTACAAGCAGATATACATGAAGCTCAATGAGGTGATACTCAGAAACAATGTTCCGGTCATGATGGATATGGATGATGATATTGACGGAAGTAAGATCTGCGGTGCTCCGATCATGATTGATGGGAAGCATGTTGCAACGTGGATCTGCTGTTCATACGATGCAGATGACGGAAAGCAGATGGAGAAGGTATATAAGGTACAGTGGCAGCTTGGAAGGATATTTTCCGAGTATGCATTCAGCTCGAATATACTGGCGAAGGAAGCGATACGTGCCAAGTCACTGGAAGTCATGATGGAGAACAAGGTTCAGTGGCAGAAGATACTTGTGGATTCCCTCAACAATTCAGATAAGAGCCAGCAGCAGGTTATAAATGATGTTATATCCCAGGTGGGTGAATGTCTTAATTCTGATGTTGCGGCTGTGTATGTCAGGGATGACGATGGAAGCCTTGACTGTCAGTATCTATGGTCAAAGAATCAGAGCATGTCGGCTGAAGAGTATGTATCAGACTGGCAGCGGGGCAATATAAGATTCAGATCATGGCAGAATGGACAGGGCAAAGTCCAGATGGCAGACAAGGGATATATGGTAATAGATGCCAGACATATAGATGATGTTGCGAAGAAGATTCTTACTGGAAGCACGGTTAAGAGCTTTGTGGCGGTGACGGTATATGTGAATGGACGCAGCGGTGCGGTGTTTGTACTTGCCAACACATCCGTGAATAAGATATGGTCAGTGGAGGAGATAGAATTTGCAAAGCAGACCTCTGAGGTCATAAGATGCTGCTTGGAGAAGATAGAGAGTGATGACAGTGTGAAGAGGATTAACAGTGTTCTTCTCGATACATATAACTACATGGATGAGGGCATATTTATAAGGGAAGTCGATACTGGAAAAGTACTGTTCTCAAACAAAGCATTAAATGATATGCTTGGCTATGATTTCACAGATAAAGATAGCAAGCTTCTTATAGAGAATCTGCGAGATAAATATAAGATTATGGGCGGTCCAGATCAGCATATAGGCGTTGAAGAGAAGGAAGTTAACTGGCGTAGTTACATAAGAAGCCTTGACAAGATCATGGATCTGACAGAAGTACGCATGAAATGGCTTGACGGCAGCAATGCATCTCTTGTAATATTAAGAGACGTGAACGAATAGAAGGGAGACTTGTTATGGCAAGCGCAGATATTGGTATAGATTTAGGTACAGCCAGTATCCTGGTATATGTAAAAGGAAAAGGCGTTGTATTGAAAGAGCCTTCTGTAGTTGCATATGACAGAGATACGAATAAGATAGTGGCAATCGGTGAAGAGGCAAGACTTATGCTTGGCAGGACTCCGGGTAATATAGTTGCCATCAGACCCCTCAGACAGGGCGTTATCTCGGATTACACGATAACTGAGAAGATGCTGAAGTATTTTATTCAGAAGGCCGTTGGAAGAAGTTACTTTGGCAGAAGGCCTAGGATAAGTGTATGTGTACCTTCTCAGGTAACAGAGGTTGAGAAGAAGGCGGTCGAGGATGCGACATATGCAGCCGGGGCCAGGGATGTTTCGATTATAGAGGAGCCTGTTGCTGCGGCGATAGGTGCAGGTATAGATATATACAGACCGTGTGGCAACATGATAGTCGATATAGGTGGAGGAACTGCAGATATCGCAGTCATATCACTTGGTGGCCCTGTTGTAAGTGCGTCCATCAAGGTCGCAGGTGATGATTTTGATGAGGCTGTCGTAAGATTTATGAGAAAGAAGCATAACCTTCTCATAGGAGAGAGAACCGCAGAGGAGATCAAGATCAAGATAGGTACATGCTACAGACGACCTGAGAATATAACACTCGACATAAGAGGAAGAAACCTTGTGACTGGACTTCCAAAGACGGTCACTGTTACATCGGATGAGACAGAGGAGGCACTTCGTGAGCCGGCATCACAGATATGTGAGGCTGTTCACTCTGTACTTGAGAGAACTCCGCCTGAACTTGCCGCAGACATTGCGGATAGAGGAATAGTTCTCACAGGTGGTGGAGCGCTTCTCCACGGACTTGAGGAACTTCTTGAGGAGAAGACAGGAATCACTACAATGACAGCCGAGGATCCACTCAGAGCTGTGGCGATAGGAACCGGCAAGTATATAGAGCTTTTGAGTGAGAAGAAGAACTAGTGTCTTTGGATCAGGGCATTGGTCTGGTATATATGACTTCAGATGAGCACTTTGGATAAGAATTTCAAGGGAGACAGAACTTGGTTAGAGAAGGATATGTAGAAAAGGTTATATATAAGAACGAAGACAATGGATACGCCGTCTTCACCGTAGAAGGTGAGGACGGCGAAGATGTTTTTGTGGGGAATCTGCGAGGCGTGGCGGAGGGCGTGTATGTATCTGCAGAGGGAGAATTTGTGGAACATCCCAGCTATGACCTGCAGTTCAAATTCACATCCTGTGAGATAAAGATGCCGGATGACATTATCGGCGTTGAGAAGTATCTTGGTTCAGGCGTGATAAAGGGTGTAGGCGAAGCCCTGGCGAAGAGGATCGTGAAGAAGTTCAAGATGGATTCGCTGAGGATTATAGAGGAGGAGCCTGAGAGACTTGCGGAGATCAGAGGAATATCTGAGAGAAAGGCAAGGGAAATAGCAGTCTCCTACAACGAAAAAAAAGAGATGCAGGATGCGCTGATGTTCCTCTCGGGACTTAACATTCCAGTGAATCTTGCGGTTAAGATATACAATGAATACGGTGACAGGTTATATGACGTTGTCAGGACAAATCCCTATAAGATAGCGGAGGATATAACCGGCGTTGGATTCAAGACTGCCGATGAGATAGCGGACAGACTTGGCATAGGCAAGGACTCTGATTTCAGAGTCAGGGCGGCTATAATGTATGCGCTGTCGGGGGCGAATAGGCTGGGACATATGTATCTCCCGCAGAAGATGCTTGTAGACAAGACTTACGATCTTCTTATGAATGAATACATGCCGTATGATCCGGAGCTGGAGATGACTATATGTAATCAGATACTGGAACTGAGTGTTGCGGGAAAGATCATCGTAAAGGAGCTTGGCTTAAACGGGGAGTCCAGGGGTGTAGGATCAGAAAGTGAAAAAGCCGGGATTGAAGGATCCGAGAGTATGTTTGATGATGGATTTGATTCCGTGTTTGACACCCAGGCGGAAGTGCAGATAGATGCGCCTCCTGAAACACATGCTGAGAATATAGTCTACCGAGTCGGTGACTACTATACGGAGCTGAATTCGGCGAGAATGCTCACCGCGCTTGATATAGACTTTTCAAAGGCAAAACTTAATATAGATAAGGTTATAAAAACTGTTGAGGACGAGGAGAAGATACAACTTGCGGATGCGCAGAGACAGGCGGTGGAAAAGGCCGTGGGACATGGCGTAGCCGTTATCACAGGTGGACCGGGAACAGGTAAGACCACCATAATCAATGTTCTTATCAGGATATACGAAAGCCTTCGCATGAACATAGTGCTGGCTGCTCCTACGGGGCGTGCTGCAAAGAGGATAACTGAGGCCACAGGATATGCGGCCCAGACCATACACAGACTTCTAGAACTCAATGGTGGTGTGGACGATGATGGTGATTCGGTATATGTATTTGCAAGAAATGAAAGCAATCCCCTGGAAGCGGATGTTATAATAATCGATGAGATGTCCATGGTGGACAGTGGAATATTCTACAGCCTTTTGAAGGCTGTGACTCCGGGTACGAGACTTGTCCTTGTGGGAGATTCCAACCAACTTCCATCAGTTGGCCCTGGAAACGTGCTCAAGGATATCATTGCCTCTGGAGTATTCCATGTGTCGGTTCTCGACAGGATATACAGGCAGGGAAAGGACAGCGATATCATAGGCAATGCCCACAAGATCAATGCGGGTGTACATATCGAGATAAAGAACAAGAGTGAGGATTTTTTCTTTATACCGAGAAATGGGTATAATGAGATAATATCTGAACTGAAGGTTCTGATGACAAAGCAGCTTCCATCATTTTTCAAGGTGAACAGTTCGGATATACAGGTTCTCACACCTATGAGGAAATTTGACCTTGGAATAGAGAATCTCAACAGACAGCTCCAGGAGATACTCAATCCATCCGGGAAGGGAAAGCCGGAGTATGTGAGAGGAGATGTTGTGTTCCGTCAGGGAGACAAAGTCATGCAGGTGAAGAACAACTACAAGCAGGAATGGAAGATAATGGATCCCACCGGCAGGTTTGCGAAAGAGGAAGGTGTCGGTGTGTTCAACGGAGATATAGGATTTGTCAGGACGGTGGATGACTATGACCAGAAGATCATAGTTGAATTTGACGATGGAAGACAGAGTGAGTATCCGTATAACCAGCTGGAGGAGCTGGAGCATGCGTTTGCGATAACTATCCACAAGTCCCAGGGAAGTGAGTACCCGGTGGTGGTTCTTCCGCTTCTCAGATGCCCGCCAAAGCTTCTCAACAGAAACCTTCTGTACACTGCGGTGACAAGGGCAAGAAGATGTGTGGTCATAGTCGGCAATATAGGATTGGCAAATGCTATGATAGACAATGAAGATGAACAGAAGAGATTTACCACATTTGCGCTACGGCTCAGTGAGGCTGCCGAGGGCGGAGCGTGACAGATTATAGCTATGAGTTCAGAGAAAAGTAGAATAGAGGAACAGATTGAGAATATTTGACATTATCACGGATCTGATATTTCCGCGCAGATGTGCTATATGTGATGAGGTCATTCCGTATGGTGGGGGATCTGTGTGCAGCAGTCACACAGACCTGCCCTATGTGAAGCCTCCTGTGTGCATGAGGTGTGGGAAAGAGATCGATTCTGAGGAAAGAGAATTCTGTCTTGATTGTGAGAGACATTTCAGGAATTTCGAGAAAGGGTTTCCGGTGTTCAACTACCTAGAGCCCGTCAAGACCAGTGTCCTGGCGATAAAATATCATGAGAAAATAGAATATTGCGATTTTTATGGAAAACAGATGGCGGACAAGGTGCGTCCTTATGCAGCCCAGTATGGGATAGATGCAGTAACCTGTGTTCCTCTTCACAGGAAGAAACTCAGGAAAAGAGGGTACAATCAGGCTCAGGAACTTGCCAGGGTGGTGGCGGATGAGCTTGGACTTCCGCTGTGCTCAGATATGCTCGTGAGGGACAGATATACCGCGCCCCAGAAGTCACTCGACAATCTGGAGAGGGCGAACAATATAAAAGAGTCCATGACTATTGGCAAGGTTTATCCACAATACAAAAACATACTCATAGTGGATGACATATACACGACAGGAGTCACTATAGACGTATGCGCCAGTCTCCTAAAGGAAGCTGGCGCGTGTAATGTGTATTATTCATCTGTATGTATAGGCAAGGGACGTTAGTCCTGAGTGCTGTCATCGGTATCTGTAGTTTCCACTGTATCTGTAGTTCCCACTGTATCTGTAGTTTCCTCAATGTGGAAATCTTCATCAGCTTTGTTATCTTCCTCTGGCATATATTCGCGGAAGATGTGCACAAATATGAGGGAACAGAGGTATGCGTGAAGCCCTGCAGCACATATGAGCATGATTCCAAGAACTGTAGAGTTCAGATAGCTCATCACGACCATGAGAGCGGTGATGGCTGTGAGCAGCAGTGTCCACGGAAGGTTCTTGATGGACAGCAGGAAAGCGTTCTTGATAGTCGTCTTGATGGTGTTCTCAAACTGTGCCTGAAGTGGAAATACATATAGCACTGTGAACAGGTATATCAGGGACATGATGGTGAAAATGACCATCATACTCTTGAGATTTTTATTGATGGCAAAGTACATGTCGAAGACACATATAAAACCTGCGATCAAAGCCAGAATACCGATGCCAGTTGCCTGCTTAAAGTTGTCCTTAAAACTCTTGAAGAACATCTTTACCACCCCACCCTGTCCATTTCGGATACACTTCATGGTGGTATAGTAGAGTGCAGTGGTGGATGCTCCTATTGTGAGAACTGGCAGGGAAGTCAGCAGCCATAAAAAGTGCAGTATGACTATATCACACACGATGGTTAAAAAGTTCATAACGGGATTGTCTGTTGTAACCGATCTGATCAAAATAAAATACCTCTCTTTCTGTCTGATAATCAAATATATCAATGTCCTTCATTATAATATGTATCCGGCAATATATACAATAAAATAAGTGTGAACAAAGCAGAAACTATTCCATTAGATCTGCAGCGGTAAGGGTTGCAAGGGTATCCACATCTATCTTGTCCATTGAAACAATACGTGTGGCCTGTCTTGAAATAGCAGACTCCATAAAGTTTCGTACCTCACGGGCATTGGCAAATGTCTCGTCGTGGTTTGCTGCCTTGTCTGCCCAGTAGTTCTGTGCGTAATCGCGAGCGGCATCATCCAGCTTGTATTCCTGCTTTGAACACATGCTCTCGAATATGGACATCAGTTCATCGCCTGTGTAGTCCTCAAATGTGATGAACTTGTTGAATCTTGAGCGCAGTCCTGGATTGGAACTTAGAAATTGCTCCATCAGGTCAGGATATCCGGCTACGATGACTATGAAGTCATCCCTGTGATCCTCCATGGCTTTAAGAAGAGTGTCCACGGCCTCCTGTCCAAAATCGTTCTCGCCCTTTCCAGCAATGAGGGTGTACGCCTCATCTATGAACAAAATGCCGCCTAGTGCGGACTCTATGACCTCAGATGTCTTGATGGCTGTCTGACCGATATAGCCGACCACAAGGCCTCCGCGGTCAACCTCTACAAGCTGTCCCCTTGACAGAACCCCCAGTCCTTTGTAGATATTGGCAAGAAGTCTGGCAACGGTTGTCTTTCCTGTACCTGGATTACCCGAAAATACGAGGTGGAGGGATACGGATGGCTGTTTCATGCCATTTTCTTCACGGAGCTTCTTGATCTTCAGGAGGTTTACAAGGTTTGTGATATCCTTCTTCACACTCTCAAGTCCGGTCATGGAGTCGAGTTCTTCAAGAAGAGTATCCACGTCCTTCGCCGGTTCAGGTTTTGCTGTGACAGTAGCTGATCCGGTCTGGTTTGCTGTTGGAGTGTTCTTAGGCAGTGCGTTATATTTGTCGAGAAGCGGGCTTGGATCTATCGCGTAAAGGTTCATGGACTTCAGGTACTTGTCAAGCATCAGGCAGTAGCCGGTGAGCTTTGCAATCTCGCCTTCGTCTGTCAGGTTGTTGCAGGCGATAAATTCCTGTCCCATGAGTTTGAATGTCCGTACATAGTCTCTTGAACGGTACACCGCATTGGGATTAACCTTCATGCGGGCAAGGTCACCCTGAACGAAATACGTCAGTGAACGGGGCGGAGTGCTGGCGAAATCTCCGGTCGTCCGCTCGTATTTGAATGTGCGGAACCTGTCAGTTGTAAAATGTTGATTCAGATATTCGCGGATGAATTTTATCTCCAGGGTAAGTTCAGCCTGGTTAGAACTGGACAGATATGCAAGAAACTGAAGAACATCGAACTGCAGCATCTCCCTTGTCTTGAGCCCTGCTTTCTGACGTGCACCATAGCCGTCGTTGTCCAAAGAATCGGCAAATGAATAGCAGTTATCCAGTTCGGCTTTCAGTGAGTAATTCATAAGTAAGTTCCCCTTTCTTTTTCACGATGAACATAATCAATTCTATTGTAAAGCCTTTGTCTATTGTAATCAAATAAAGTTTTGACCGGTTAAGCCATTTATTGTGTCATATTTGGAATTAGTATGTTAGAATAACCACTATATGGACAAATGATGCGTGTACATAACTAACATGACAGGAGACAGGTGATATGAGATTCAGACCATGTATAGACATTCACAATGGACAGGTGAAACAGATAGTTGGAGGAAGTCTCTGCGATGAGGGCGACAGGGCGGACGAGAACTTTGTGTCACATCAGGACGGCAGTTTTTTTGCTGATCTGTATAAGAAATATGGGCTTACAGGCGGACATATCATCTTGCTGAATCCGGCATCCAGTGAGTATTATGATGCGGATGTGAATCAGGCAAGGCTTGCCCTTGAGGCATATCCGGGAGGTCTGCAGATCGGTGGCGGAATAAATGCCGGCAATGCGGAGAAATTCATAGATATGGGTGCATCCCATGTCATAGCAACATCCTTTGTGTTCAGGGATGGCGAGATAAATTTCGACAACCTGAATGCCCTTGAGAAGGCTGTCGGCAGGGAACATCTCGTGCTGGATCTGTCATGTCGTAAGAAGGATGGGGAGTATTACATTGTCACTGACAGATGGCAGAAATTCACCAATGTAAAGGTGGACGATGATACGCTTGATATGTTGTCTGAGTACTGTGATGAGTACCTGGTCCACGCTGTGGATGTGGAGGGCAAGGCCTCCGGTATCGAGGAGCATGTGGCTGACATGCTTGGACGATGGGGGAAGCTGCCTATGACATATGCGGGAGGAGTGGCATCATTTGACGATCTGGAACAGCTTAGAAGTCTTGGAAGGAACAGGATAGATGTGACGATAGGGAGCGCACTTGATATCTTCGGGGGACACATGGCGTTTCAGGACATTATAAGGTTTATGGAGGGTAAATAATGGCGAAGATGAGAAAGGTACTTGCAGTTACTATGGCAGCGGCTATGACCATGTCGATGCTTGCCGGTTGCGGGGACAAGAAGACAGACGGTACAGAGGAGCAGACAGTGCAGAGCACTGAGACGGAGTCGGGGGATGTGTCCACGGAGACAGAGGAGACAGAGACATCTGAGGCGGTCACTGAGGAGGAGAACAGTCAGGTGACAGATGGGGATGTGCTCGTTGATCTGAATTTTGATGACAATGACACAGATGGATGTGCCACATATTTTAACGGCGGTCAGGCGGAACTGCTTAATGAGAATGGTGAGTTGTGTCTTGATGTGACATCGACAGGCAAGCTCGACTATGCAAACCAGATATTTTATGACGGATTTGCACTCAATCAGGATTGTGTATACGAGCTTTCATTTGATGTTCACAGCACTATAGAGAGGGCACTTCAGTACAGGATACAGATAAATGGCGGAGATTACCATGCGTATGTCATGGACGAGGCGATGATTGGAACAGACACACAGCATGTTTCGACACAGTTCACCATGAGCGAGGAGTCGGATCCGGCGCCTAGACTCTGCATGAACCTCGGACACTTTGATGGCAAGGGTGATGACAGTACTCCACATAAGATATATTTTGACAATATAAAGCTTACGGTCGTGGATGCATCAAAGGCACAGCAGGTCGAGTCCATTCCAGAGCCTAAGATCGTAAATGTCAACCAGCTCGGATATAAGAAGGATGCCCAGAAGCTTGCGACCATAACAAATGAGTCGGCAAAGACATTTGATGTTGTGGACGTTGCGACAGGAAAGTCTGTTAAGACGGGCGAGCTTGGCGACTGGCATTATGATTCCGGCGCTGATCTCAGATATACGATCGTGGATTTCAGCGATGTGAATGCTGAGGGTACATACAAGATAACAGTAGATACAGGTGAGGAGTCATACGAGTTCCAGGTGAAGGATGGAATATATGACGATATTTATAAGGCATCAGTTCTCATGCTCTATGACCAGAGATGTGGAACAGCACTTGACAGCGCAGCTGCAGGTGATTTTGCCCATGAAGCATGTCATACCGGACAGGCTATAGTGTACGGATCAGATGTGGCAAAGGATGTGACCGGCGGCTGGCATGATGCAGGAGACTACGGCAGATATGTGGTTCCGGGGGCGAAGGCTGTGCAGGATCTTTTGCTCACATATGAGGACTCAGCTGAGGCTGCAAAGGATGACACTATAGGAATACCTGAGAGTGGCAATGGGGTTCCGGATATTCTCGATGAGGCGAGATACGAGCTTGACTGGATGCTCAAGATGCAGGATGAGAACAGCGGTGGTGTATACCACAAGGTTACAGGTGAGGTGTTCCCTGAGACTGTTCTTGCAGTTGATGAGACAGCACAGATGATACTGTCACCTATATCCACTGCAGCCACGGGCGATTTTGCCGCAGTCATGGCAAAAGCCTCAGTTATATACAGGGATATAGATAAAGATTTTGCAGATACATGTCTTGCTGCGGCCCAGAAGGCATGGAAATATCTCGAAGAGCATGAGGAAGATCCGGGATTTACAAATGTTGGAGACATAGTAACAGGTTCTTATTCGGATGGAAGAATGACTGACGAGTATCTGTGGGCAGCTGCAGAACTCTATATAGCGACCGGGGATGAGAGTTACAACGACTATGTCAAGAAAACCGTCAAGACCAGCGTGAAGTATGGCCTTGGATGGGCTGACGTAGGTTACTATGCGATATACGACTACTGCATGAATGTCAAGGATTGTGAAGCTGAGAAGGCCATCCTCAAGGAGGGCGCAGATGATCTTGTCAAGAATTATGGCAAGTGCGGATTTGGCTCTGCAACCGGCGGTGAGTATGTATGGGGAAGCAATATGGCTGTGGCAAATGACGGAATGTTGATGCTCATGGCTTCAAAGGTCTTCGGTGATGATTCTTATGTCGATTATGCCGCAGACCAGCTCAACTACCTGCTCGGAAGGAATCCGGTCAGCTACTGTTATGTGACAGGTTACGGTTCACAGACACCGGAAAATCCACACCACAGACCATCAGAGGTCCTTGGAAAGGCAATGCCTGGAATGCTCATAGGCGGTGCAAATGGAAATCTTCAGGACCCGTATGCGAAGGCGGTTCTTGCTGACATGGCACCGGAGAAATGCTATGTGGACAATGCACAGAGCTATTCATGCAACGAGGTTACGATCTACTGGAATTCACCACTGGTATATCTGCTTGCGGCTATGAAGTAGATGGAGCTGACGAAATAACAGATATCAAAATTAATAACATGTAACTATCAATAGAACATCATATTTGTTATAACTATTGAATAGTATAAACAGGGTATGCATGTCAGGAATACTATCAGATGAGGTATTCCTGACTCTGTGTACATGTATGAGATATAAGATATGAGGAAACGGTATAGTGATATGAATATATATTTGGACAAGATAAAGAAACTCATGGAGAAAGAGATGGTCAGGTATGTGATAGCCGGAGGAATGACAACGGCTGTTAATCTGGTATCTTTTTTTGTACTCAGATTAGTCACTGATCTGACGAGGAGTGAAGCCAATGTCATAGCGATTATGCTGGCTATACTATTCGCATACTTTGCAAATGGATTTTATGTGTTCAGATCAGAACACAGGAAGCGTGTCGGAGAGATCGTCAGGGAATTCGTATCCTTTGTGGGAATGCGTCTGTTCGCAATGATCGTCGAGGTCGTTGGCACCAATCTGCTCTGCGATTCGTTCAGATATAATGAGTTTGTTTCTAAGATAGTGGTACAGCTAGTGGTACTAGTCATCAACTATATTTTCAGCAAATGTTTTGTGTTCAAAAAGAATAAGAGATCACTCAGAGATATACTGTCGGACAATTATATTATGGTCATATCGTTCCTTGTACCGGCTGTGTTCATGCTGGTGCTCTGGATCATAGCGGAGATCGGTCCATTTGGCGGCCACAGTCTGACTATGGTGGATAGTCTTCACCAGTATCTTCCATTTTTCTCAGATTACCATGATAAGCTTCAGAATGAGGGAAGCCTTTTTTACACATGGGATATCGGTATGGGAAGCAACCTGTTGGATATAATCGCATACTACATGTCATGCCCTCTGAATTTCATCATAGTTATATTTGACAGAGAGCATCTGTATGTGGCTATGTGTCTTCTGATAAGTATAAAGATCGCTCTGTCGGGACTTACCATGGCAAGCTATCTCGGATATAAATGTAAGGATAAGAACAATGTGTTCATCATACCATTTGCCATTGCATATGCACTCAGCAACTATGTGATCGGTTATTCATGGAACCTCATGTGGATGGATTGTATACTTATACTTCCTCTGGTCATTCAGGGATTTGAGCAGATGATGGAGGATGGAAGCAACTATAAGCTGTACACTTTGAGTTTGTTTTACGGACTACTCTGTAATTACTATATATGTTTCATGATATGCATGTTTCTTGTGTTGCAGTTCATCATGACGAACCACAAGAACATATATAAGGCCGCCGAGGACACGCTGAGATTTGCAGGAACATCCGTGCTTGCCGCTGCGATGTCTGCATTTCTGCTGATTCCGGCATATATTGGACTGAACACAACGGCATCAGCAACCAGACACTACCCGAACTGGGAGTGGTATGGCAGCATCTGGGATATGATAAAGCAGATGTTTGTATTCACACCGCCGATAAAGAGCCAAGGGTTTGACGGAGGTGTCAATCTGTACTGCGGTACATTTGCGATACTTCTTATAGGTATATACATATTTAATACGAAGATAAAGTGGTATGAGAAACTGAAGAATATCATATTGCTGGTGTTCCTCATGATGAGCTTTAACAACGTGCTCCTCAACTATATCTGGCATGGATTCCACGACCAGTACGGAATACCAAACAGATTCTCATTTCTGTTTATATTTGTCCTGTTATCCATGGGATACGAGGCTGTTGTAAACATTGACCGTAAACAGGTTGTGGGTGTCATGGCTGGAATTATAGTCGCATTTGGCTTTTTGGTATATGCAGACAAGAATATAGAATTTGACAAGACAGTCATCATGCTCACATGGGGACTGTTTGTGACATATTCTATTGTTATGATGCTGATGAGTATGCTCAAGGGTAAGGGAAGGTTTGTGATGTCTATAGTCATGGCTGTGCTGTGCCTGACGGAAGTTGTGTTCAGCGCGGGCAAGGGCTACGAGAGCAATGGAACAGTGTACATTCCAGATTATTATGGCGATGCTGAAAATCTCCAGGCAGCCATCGACTCAGTAAAACATGACGGTTCCTCTTATAGATCGGAGCTGGTTGAAACTAATGTGGTGGATGAGTCCACATACTACAATATGCAGGGCGTGAGCCTGTTTGGATCGACGGTGTCAAATGATCTGGTAAATGCGATGCACGGACTTGGATTTTACACTGGTGCAAATGAGTTTCTGTTTGACGGAGCAAACCCTGTATCAAGCGCAGTCCTTGGAATAAGATATGTGTTTAGGAGATCTGATGAATATATGTCATACGACATGAATTATCTGGATACTGTAGGGAATGTGGATATATATCAGAATGAGCGCGCACTTAAGCTTGGATTCATGGTAAACAACAACCTTAAGGACTGGACCAGCGATGCGGGAAATATGTTCGAGAGTATCAACGATTTTGTGGAAAAGTCCACAGGAGTTGCCGGAATATTCAGCCAGATATACCCTGAGATCACAGGTTCCAGCAATGACATAACCATAACACACGACAATCAGTACAGTGAATATTTTGCGCTGTCAGATATAACACCAGGAATAACCAGTTTCAGTCTGAGCTTTGACATAACAGAGGAACAGAATGATCTGTATATGATAGCGAACTGTAACGGAATAACCAAGATCAGGACATATGTTGACGGCCAGGAACAGAACTATGAAAGACTTCAGTATCAGACGTACCATATTGGACATATGTCAAAGGGTGCCCATGTGGAGATAGAATACTGCTTTTCAGATGGTGTGCCAGACAACACATCGGCAAGGCTTACCCTTGCGACAATGAATGGTGCGGCGTTTGATGTGGCATATGCGAGATGGTCGAAGGATCAGTTTAAGACCTCGGTATTTGAGGATGGATATGTGAAAGGACAAATTGCACCGGAGGAAGACGGGCTTATGTTCACCTCGATACCGTACGATTCCGGATGGACTGCTTATGTCGATGGAAAGAAGACCGAGATCCAGACTGTTGCGGGTGCGTTCATAGCACTTGACCTCAAGGCGGGTGCCCACACGATAGTGTTTAAGTATTTCCCTAGGGGGCTTAAGCCGGGAATATTGTTCACGCTTATTGGATGGCTCGTGTTCGCATTCCTTATGAACGCGAAGACTATAAAGGAAAAAAAGAAGAGTATAAAAGCTGCTAAGAAGGAAACTGCAGCCAGCGATGCCGCGGGGGAAGCAGATATCCAGAGCGAGGAAGAACAGACTGAGGATGCCATAGATGCAGATCCCTGGAATAAGAATCCTCAGAACGGGGGTGACAATGGGGAGTCCGATGAGTATATATTTGAGGAGGACACAACAAAGCTTGAGGAGGCGATGAAGCTTGCCGAGAAGCTGTATAAAAACAATCAGAAAGATCATGATGTGTCAAAATGAAAATATAGTCTATATTGTACAAAATGATGAATATTTTTTGTGAAAATTTCAGCATAAAAAACGATGTGAGCGTTGACCTGGTTTGTTATTTATAATATAATGTAACTATGTGGTTGCTCGTAAACATATTTTATGTGTATAAAAGCACTATTTACAGAAAATATTTATAGGAACAGAGGTGCATTAATGGACAAAATTAAGGAAATTGGGATTAAACCGCTTGCCATTGTCGTGGCAGTTCTGGCGCTGCTCGCCGGAGTGCTTGGCATAGCAAATGTTGGAGTGGGAGCTATCATTTGCGGTGTTCTGGCAGCGGTGGCAGCAGTGCTGATCATGCTTGCTTTTGGAGGAGGTAGAGCAGGATCTGCGAACAAGAGTGACAAGTACAAGAAACTGTTCATGAATCTTCCTATCGGATTTGCTCAGGCGAAGATAATAAATGATCCGGTAAATGGAACGAGTTATGAGATAGTTGATGCCAATGAGATATTTGGAGAGTATTTCAAGCTTGATGTGTCAGACTACAAGGATAAGATCCTCAAGGAGAGCAAGATAGAGGTCCTTCAGGATATAAATGCCTGGTTCACAGCATACAATAACTCGGGCACCAAGGAGGGAGACCTCATGGATGTTGAGATCACCATGGAGTCACTTCAGAAGGTGTTCAACACGGTTATGTATAAGTCCGAGGCTGATTACATCAACATGGTAGTAATCGATGTTACAAAGCAGAAAGAGACTGAGGAGAAACTCAGCAAGGCTATAGTGGATGCCAATGCTGCATATAAGACTCAGGCTGAGTTCCTTGCAAATATGAGTCATGAGATAAGAACTCCTATCAACGGAATTCTCGGTATGCTCCAGCTTACACTTATGGCGGAAGACCTTCAGGCAGATTACAGGGATAACCTCATAACAGCTAAGAACTGTGCAGACACTCTGCTCAGACTTATCAATGATATCCTTGATATAAGCAAGCTTGAGGCAGGAAAGTACAAGATCAAAGAAGAGACATTTGATATCAGGACAGCTATTGAAGATACGGTAGCTGCACAGGTTCCTATTGCAACGAACAAGGGACTGCAGCTCGACTGTTCATTTGGCAGCAATATTCCAAAGCTTGTCCGCGGTGATGGACAGAGGATCCAGCAGGTTCTCAACTGTCTCCTTTCAAATGCGATCAAGTTTACATCTGAGGGAAGTGTAAGAGTCAAGATCGCATCCATGGATGACGGAGAGAATAAGATCAAGATAAGGATGGCAGTTGCAGATACAGGTATCGGTATCTCCGAGGCGAATATGAGCAAGTTGTTCATAAGATTCAGTCAGGTTGATGCATCCGATACAAGAAAGTACGGCGGTTCAGGACTTGGACTCGTTATCACAAAGCAGATCGTAGAGCTCATGGGTGGTAACATCACAGTACAGAGCAAGGAAGACATTGGTTCCACATTCATCGTTGAGATACCACTTAAGGTCATCAAGGGCGCTGATGCGGCGGATGAGTTCCTTCAGGAGAAGGAGGAGCCAGCTGTATTCTCCATCAATGCACACAGCAAGGCAAGGATTCTTGTCGCAGAGGATGAACCGGTCAACCAGCAGGTTATCGGAAAGCTCCTCGGTATGGCAGGTTTCTCATACGATATAGCGGAGAATGGTCAGAAGGCAGTTGAGCTTTTCAAGACGAAGATATATGACGCGGCTCTGTTTGATGTACAGATGCCAGTCATGGATGGTATAGCAGCTACACAGGAGATCAGAGAGATAGAGCGTAAGGAAAAGAGAAAGAGACTTCCTATAATCGCAGTTACAGCCAGAGCAATGTTCGGGGATAAGGAGAGGATTCTGGAGAATCAGCTGGACGATTATATCGCAAAGCCATACAATCTCAATGATGTTGTTGATACCCTCAACAAGTACATAGACGAGTAGATATCGGTCAGACTGTGACAGATCATATGATGATAGAGTATGTGATTACAGAGCATACGATGGATCTGTAAGTAATCTATAAAAGAGAAAAGATCGGGGATAAAGGTGTATTGCACGCATTCCCGGTCTTTTTTGTATAAATATAATGGAGGAAAATGAGATATGGCAGACTTTTTTCAGGACGTATTTAATAAGACAAAGAAATTTGCAAATAATGCAGTGGATGAGACAAAAGATGCAGCACAGAAAGCAAAGCTGAATAACAAGATTGGCAACGAGATCCAGATGATAGACAGGAATATGGTGGAGATCGGAAAGTATTTTTATGAGCAGGCGAAGGGTAACCCACCACAGGAACTGATGCAGTATTTCAACAATATACGTGTTCTAAAGGACAGTATAGAGATAAGCCGCAGTGAGATACAGTCGATAGACGAGGCAATGACGGCGAGAAAAAACAGTAATAACCAGTACTGATATCAAAAAGGACATAATCCGATAAGTTAAAAAATCTAGTGAAAACCGTGTGTGACAGCCTGATAAGATCGGGACAGTCATATACGGTCTTTCTTTTATATGGCGTATTTGCTGGACTCCTTTGGAACTGTGCAAATATCGGCAAAATGCGCGGGTAAAAAAGTACACTTTACAAAAATTAAAAGGACAAATTAGTAAAAATTTGTTTATAAATCAACCCCTTTACAAAGGGTTCATGGGGGTGTAATGTGTGCTTACCACTTAGAGAGAGGAGGACAGCAGCTTATAATTTTTTTGATACCATTGATCGCTACGGTCAGTATGGCAGTCGTCACTGATTTCCGGAGTTGGAAGATTCCGAATAAACTGGTGGCTGTGGGGCTGATACAGGGATTTGTCGTTTCGGCTGTTGTGAGGGGATTGCCTGAAGGGCTCCTCAGCAGCGCAAAGGGATGTGTGATTCCGGTGGTGATCTTATATGTATTATTTCTAATCAAAGCCTTGGGGGCCGGGGATATCAAACTTCTGGCGGTTGCCGGATCGTTTGTTGGTCTGGACATATACAGGGTTATGATCTACTCCTTTTTGGCCGGGGGAGTAATTTCTATTATTTATCTTTTAAAAGAGTTTATTTTATCAATTACGAATCGTAAGAAATTATCAGACAGAACAGAATGTTCGAGAGTAGGAAAGAGACGAGTACATTTTTCTGCCGCTATATTGGGTGGAATACTATACTATGCCACAACCCTTTGAGGGTTGTTTGGGTGGTTGAATGAAATTGATGTATTTGATGAATTTGATGGAGGTGAGACAATTCAGCAGTACAAAGTAGGAATATACGATGATGACAAGGCTTACATGATGAGTCTGATGAATCATATCAATTCAGACAGGGGAAATCCGTTTCTAGCGTTGGCGTTTTCTGGACGCGATGAATTGCAGGGGTATCTGCGTGCAAACAGTCTGGATATATTGCTGATCGATGAGAAATTGTATGTAGATATATGGCAGGAACTTCGTGGGCAGAGATGTGTGGTGCTTTCGGGAAAGAGACCTGCCGGGACAGATTCCGGTTCGGAGATATCAAAATATGGCGAAGGATGGTTCGGGGGATCAGCGGAGTCTGGTTCATTGGAATATGGTGAACAGTCAGGCGGTGGGAATGTTCCCGGAGTGTTGTTCAAGTACTCTAAGGCGAGGGATATAGTCCGGGCAGTTATGAAGTACATGGATGCCGATGTGCCGGAGAGAAGGCGGAAGCTGTTCAGATCCTATGGTGTTATATCTCCGGTTGGTAGATGCGGGAAGACAAAGCTTGCGATAAGCCTGTGCATGAATGACGAGGTCCGTGGGGGGCTGTATATAGGTCTGGAAGAATTCAGTTCATTTGAGGACAGGGAAGATGTGGTATCGAATGTCATATATCTCATAAAGGAGCGATCGGACGGATTTACGGATTATGTAGGTGAAAATACAGTGCAGCTTGACGATTACAGTGTCCTTGGATACATGCGGTCGTATCTGGATGCCATGGAGCTTGACAGATCTGACGTTGAGTGGATGCTGGAACAGCTAAGAGTGTGGGGAAGATACACGACCATAGTGCTTGATATTGGACAGGCGGTTCTAAAGGATCTGTCTGTGCTGTCTGCTCTGGATGTGATAGTGGTACCTGAACTGCCGGATGAGCAGTCGCAGGAAAAGATCAGGACATTTGAAAGGCTACTCGAATCGGAGGAGTTGGGAAAAGTCGCAAAAAGGATGAAACGGGTCCGGGTACCAGACGCTGCACCGGGAAGTGCGGAGATGATTAGATTCATTGAGAGCCAGGTGATGGACAAATGGTAAATAGTGAATATATGCAGAATATCAGAACGAAGGTCATGCAGACCATAGACCTATCTGGTGATATAGAGGATGATCAGGTACGTGGTGTTATCGACATGTGTATACTTGAGTATTCTTTGGAGAAACCGCTGAGTGTCAGAGATAAGGTAGAGATAAAACGGGATCTGTTCAATAGCCTCAGAAGACTGGATGTGCTTTCGGACATGCTTGATGATGACAGTATAACGGAGATCATGATAAATGGCGCAGACAATATTTTTATAGAGAGGGCTGGCAGGTTGTGTCGTTATGACAGGACATTTGAGAGTGAGGAGAGACTGAAGTCGGTAATCCAGCATATTGTTGCAGAGTGCAACAGGCTGGTAAACGAGTCGTCTCCGATAGTCGATGCCAGGCTGAAGGATGGATCAAGAGTTAACGTGGTTCTTCCCCCTGTGAGCCTTGGCGGCTGTGTCATGACAATAAGGAAATTCCCGAAGGAGGGAATGACCATGGAGAGACTTCTGCAACTGGGTTCAATAACAACTGAGGTTGCAGAGTTTCTCAGGAAGCTTGTGGTGTCTGGATATAATATTATCGTGTCCGGCGGAACTGGTGCGGGCAAGACTACATTTCTCAATGCTCTGTCGGGGTATATACCACACGATGAGAGAATAGTGACCATAGAGGATTCGGCGGAGCTTCAGCTCACGGGCATAGACAATCTTGTGAGTCTTGAATCGAGAAGTGCAAATGTTGAAGGCGAAAATGCGGTGAGCATAAGAGATCTTATCAAGACAAGTCTAAGAATGCGCCCATCGCGAATCATTGTTGGTGAGGTCAGAGATGCGGCGGCAATTGACATGCTCACGGCTATGAATACAGGCCATGACGGCTCACTGTCCACCGGACATGCAAACTCCAGCAGAGATATGCTGACAAGGCTTGAGACGATGGTACTTATGGGAGCTGACATGCCGGTGCTGGCTATAAGACAGCAGATAGCATCAGCTGTGGACATAATAATCCAGTTGGGAAGACTAAGAGATAAATCAAGAAGATGCCTTGAGATATGTGAGGTGATCGGATTGGAAGGAGGTGAATTTGTGGTGAATAAATTATTTGAGTTTAGGGAGAGAGGGCTGGAAGATGGCCGGATAGTAGGAACATTGGAGAAAATAAATGATCTGCACAACACGGCAAAACTCATGTCGGCAGGATTTATAAGAGTGACAAAGGAACCCACAGGAGCAGGAGTGATGGCAGTATGACCGATTACAGAGTATACAGGCTGAAAGCCGGTGAAAAGATAGGTATTGCTATCACATATATGGTTGTGACTGCGGCGATAGCAGTGTTGTTTTATGACAATGCAGCAGTGTGTGTTGTAGGCGTTCCGGGATTGCTCGCCATGTTCAGGATGGTCTCGCGGAGTAAATGTATAAGGATGCAGAAAAAGCTGAATATGGAATTCAAAGAGATGCTGCTTTCCCTGGCGGCGAATATGGCGGCCGGATACTCTATGGAAAAGGCCTTTGTACCTGTATACCAGGAAATGGAGGGACTGTATCAGGGTAGATCTTATATTCAGGGGGAAATCAAAATGATCATAGCGGGACTTGAGATGAATACCGATATGAAGATCCTTTTAAAGAATTTTGCTGAGAGATCGGGGCTTGATGATGTCATGGAGTTTGCCAAGGTGTCTGCGGTAGCGGGCAGATCCGGTGGAAACCTCATAAAGATGATGAAGAAGATGGTACAGACCATCGAGGAAAGGCTGGAGGTGGAGGATGAGATCGACACGATGGTAACGGCAAAGCAGATGGAGTACAACATAATGTCTGCTATGCCATTTGTGATAGTTCTCTATATGCGGGTGTGTAATCCGGGATATATGAATGCTCTGTATGGAAATGTATTTGGGATAGCCGCTATGTCCGTCTGCCTGATCGTTATATTCCTGATGGTGGCCTGGGGACGAAAGATAACAAATATAAGGGTGTAAGGCGGTGAGAGCGTGCTGAGAAAATTAGCGGGAATCATTTATGACATGGTGGAAAAGCATGTGGATATGGACAAGACGATACAGAGGATAAAGAGGGTATACACTTGCACGGATGCGGATGCAAGAACAAAGTGCCGCGGGGTATATGTGGAAAGGATATCCATGATCTTGGTAGTCGTTCTTGCTTCGGCGGTGCTTGCAGTTTTGTTGTGGGGCAGAACCGCTCTGCGACCTGAAACGGTGGTAATTGACAGGCCGGGTTATGGGGGTGATAAGGGTACCAAGACACTGGAGACAGAGGTTGATGGCCAGAAGAAACAGGTAAATGTAGATGTGCTACCGATCGAGTATGACGAGTCGGAGCTGGAGGATGTGTTTGACCTAGGATTTACAGAGATAGAGGAAATTTATCTCGGAGAGAACGAGAGTGCGGACTGTATTCAGAGTGATCTGGATCTGCCAGAGAGACTTGATGATACAGGCCTTGATGTGGCATGGATAAGCAGTGATCAGGATGTTGTGACATCCACAGGCAAATTGCTGAAGAGTGATGAGGGTGACGCGGAACTGGTGAAGCTCACGGCTGTTTTGTCCTATGGAGAGCACAGCGCGGAGCGGGAATATAACATCCGTGTTACAGGGCGGGTGCTTGATGCTGGCGAGAAGGCTGAAAAGGCTATTTCCGATTTTGTGAAAAACACCCAGATGGAGAACAGGGCTTCCGGACGGATAGAACTCCCCTCGGAGATAGAGGGATACAGCATTGAAGATACGGCTGGCGGTTCTGGTGCTATACCGGTGATATTTCTGGGTATCATCTCAGCAGTATGCATCTGGATGGGCGCGAGGGCAAAGCTTTCAAAGCAGGAGAAGGAGAGAAAACAGCAGCTCATGATTGACTATCCTGAATTGGTCGACAAGCTGATCCTTTATCTGGGAGCAGGAGTGACTATAAGAGGTTCATTTGTGAGAATGGTACAGAATGATGATGAGAGCGCTCTTATGAAGGAACTTCGATACACGTTAAATGAGATACAGGCCGGGATTCCAGAAGGCGAGGCATATTACAATATGGGGCATCGCATCAATCTTCCGGTATACATGAAGCTTATGTCAATGCTGTCACAGAATGTCAGCAAAGGGACGAAGGATATAATGATCATGATGGCGGGGGAGGAACAGGCAGCGCTTCAGACGAGGAAAGAGCTAGCCCGGAAGAAGGGCGAGGAAGCAGGAACGAGACTGTTGTTTCCTATGATAGTATTGCTCGGCGTAGTGATGGTGATAGTTGTATTGCCAGCTGTGATGAGTTTTTAGAAAGAGTATGTAAAGCAGAAAAATAATTAAGGAGGAAAATAATTATGAAGAGATGGAATGATTTTATGGAAGACGAGTCAGGAATGGGAGTGGTTGAGATAATCCTTATAATGGTGGTCCTCATAGCGATGTGCATAGTATTTAAACAGCAGATAACCTCTCTGGTAAACAATATCTGGAACTCCATAAACAAGAATGCGAAGAAGATTTATTGATGATGACAGAGCGGAGGACATATGGGAAATAAAGGACAGGTTACAGTGTTTCTGTGTCTTGTGCTGCTGTCCCTGCTGATACTTGGCCTGACATCTGTGGAGATGGTAAGAGTCAGTATGGGCGGTGCCAGGGCTGCGGAGGCAGCCGATGGTGCCGCCCAGGAAATCAAGGCGGCGTACAACAGAAGACTGTTTGATGAATATCATCTGCTGGCTGTTGACAGGAATTTTGGTGGACAGGGGGAAGGAAAGATGGAGGAGATGGCAGAAGATTACCTTGAATATACATTTGACGGGAGTGATGACTATGATATGGCGGTGAAAAGCGTGGAGCTTGCCGACTGCAGAGGGCTTCTTGAGAATGACTGCGAAAATATGAAAAAGCAGATAACAGAATATATGAAAATATATATAGAAACAGAGGGCATAAAGGATCTTCTAGAGATGATAACCACTGAAAGAAAAGCAGGAACGGACACGAAAACCACTATAGACAATGGGCAGGAAGATGAGAGATCGACCGACAGTCTGTGGATAGGCACGGATCCGAGGAACGTTCTTAAACATACACTCCGGGGAGGAATCCTGAAAATAGTAACTCCGTCAGGAGGTGAACCGTCTGACGCCAGTTACAGTGAGGAGGATCTTCCGTCGGGAAGCAGGAATGATGCCGATGAGAAGTGGACCGATATAGAATTTGACGATCTTGATGCGTTCAAAAAACAGCTTGGCAATTGGGATACTGTGGATGAAACGGGAGTCACGGATGATTTCTATGGAATCTGTTATGCCATTGAGATGTTCAACACATACACATCAAAGAAAGCGGAGCGGCCGGCGGAGTGCGAGGTTGAGTACATGATAGCGGGAAAGGACAATGACAGGGACAATCTGAAAGGTGTTGTGAACAGGATCATAGCGCACCGTCTCCCGGTAAATCTGGCATATCTTCTATCGGATGATAGTAAGATGGCAGCCATAGATTCAATAGCATTTGTGCTGTCGCTGCTGCCGGGCGTTACATATTCTGCAGTGAAATATCTGCTGGCCGGATGCTGGGCATATGCGGAGACTCTTGCGGACATAAGGTGCATGCTGTGTGGGAATAATGTGCAGTTTATCAAGACTTCAAAAACGTGGAAGACGGATATAGACAGCCTTGGAGATCTGCTCACGATGCAGAATGAGAACTATGAAGGGGCGGATGCCATAGGCTACAAGGGATATCTGGCGATTTTGCTGGCTGAAAAACACAATGACATATATTACAGGATGGCAGATATGATACAGCTAAATTTGTCTCAGGAGGATGAGACATTCGATATGAAGAATATGATATATGGATTTTCTATTGATGTGGATATAGAGCAAAGGAAAAAATTTGCACCATTCATAGAGAGTTTTCCGGAGATAAATGGCATAGATGACGGCTATTACCGCCACGGGTTCAGGATATCAACGGGGTATTAAAAAGTAGGCGAAAACGTTCGGAAAGGGGGTGTTATATGTTCTCCTGTCATGTTGCCAGGCTCGGATATGATAATCCTAAAAAAATTATTAAAACATTTTTTAAAAACTTAATAGCAAATATTTTTATTTCCAAAAATGTTATCCCATTTATTTATTTTAAGATCAGATCGCCTCTCCAAGCGCATATCAGAAATATCCGCAGCGTGAAGAAAACGGGCAGGAGGATATATAAGACAACTCTTTCTGGACGTGGAAGCGCAAGTGTTGAGGCTGCAATGGTGCTGCCAGTGTTTATATTTGCGATGCTGGGAATAGTGAGCGTCGCGGGAGCGGTCCACACCAGAGGAATAGTGTATGAGGGGCTGCATGAGACTGCACTTTATATGGCGGAGTACAGTTTTCTTGGAAGACAGATAGAGAATGGTGTGGATGCCGGAAGAGAAGCAGAGGTGTTCAAGGATGGTGTATCGCTGGTCACGGCAAACAAAAAACTGCAGGATTATATAGATGATCAGAATATGATTGACAGATATGTTGCCGGGAGCTTTTCTGGATTGAACATAGTACAGTCGGAGTTAAAAGCCGATGACTGCATATATGTGAAGCTGGAATATGATATCAGGATCAGTATTCCGGTAATTGGCAATGTGACTATACCGTGCGAGGAACGGATACGCCAGAGAGCATTTCTGGGATATGACAAGGCAAATGATGCAGATTCAGAGGGTACATATGTATATGTTGCGGAAAACGGTGACGTCTATCACAAGTCAAGAAGCTGTTTTCATATAAAATTGAATATAAGGCAGGTTTCATATACCGCGGCTGAGAAGGAATGCGAAGGCCTTACCCAGTGCAGCCTGTGTGCGAGATACCGAAGTCGTGGAACTCTGTATGTAACGCAGAGCGGGGATAAGTATCATTATTCCCTGGAATGTCCGGGACTTAAGCGTACTGTATACAGAGTGAAGAAGGATGACATAGGGGATATGAGACCGTGTTCAAACTGTGGTGAAGGGGGAATGTAAAGTGAAGATGGATGACGAAGGGTCATTAATGATCGAAATGAGTCTTATAACACCTGTTTTGATCGGTGTAGTATTTGTGGTGATCAATCTATTTGTGATAGTTATGAACTATTCTGTGGCGGCGGGGGAGGCATATACAGTGCTTTACAACAGAGAAGAATATATTCTGCTTGGAGGTGCTGATGACACTCAGACAGCAGAGAGTGTCATAAGGACAAATGTGGAAGAAAAGACGACGTTTGCCGGGCAGGTTGAGGCAAGGTCATATATGACAGACACGGGGGCAATCGAGCATGGCGCCATGGCGAGTGCGGTGCTTGGAATCTGTGTGAATGAGGTGAGTTATACGGAGAGATATCCCGGGATTGGACAGTTTGTGGATGAGAATAAAAAGAGTAAAAAAGTTGAGACAATGAGGGAGATCAGGAATACAGGCAATAATCTGAGGAGGTGGCAGTCATATGGTAAATTACTGTCAGAATGAAGGTGTAAACTCATTTTTTGTGGTTGAAGCTGAGATGGACAGTGTCAATTCATATGAGATAGATATGCTCTATAACAATTTCGTAGAAGGGATAATACAGCCGGAGTTCAGGTCGATAGACGGCAGAATGCTCCTCTATAACAAGATAAACGGAAAGAAGAGTCTTAAGGATTATATGCAGGCAAATTTCCTTACGGCAAAGCAGACACTCTCGGTAATGGGGGCGGCATGCAATGCTGTAGTTGAGGCGGAGGAGTACATGCTCGATCCTGATAATCTCATGCTGAAACCGGAATATATATTCTGTAGTGTCGATTTGGAAGAGTGCCGTTTTGTGTATGCACCGGGGGCGCATATGAATGTGAAAAAGCAGGTAAGACATCTGTCGGAGGAGATAATACGACGGATAGATCACAGTGATGGAAAACTGGTGGATTTCATGTATGGAGTGTATGAGACCGTGGTTATGGACAACTTTGATATGGAGAAATTGCGTGAAGATGTGTGCGAGATGCAGAAGCAGGTCTTATGCAGAGAAAAAGCTGCCTTTGGAAAACACGGCGAGGTCAGTGGAAACAGTGATGAGTATGATGCGCTGAAAGACATGTTGTTTGGCGATGAAGCTGCGCCTATGAACAGTGTTGTGCTGGCTGGTGAGTCTGGCACAGGAAGAGAAAATCTGTTTTTGCGTAGGAAAACGTTCGAATGTAAGAACTTGTCGAATTTAAGAAACAGGTGGCTGTTGATCCTCTTTGTTATAACTATAGCTGCGGGACTTGGGCTGGCAGTGTTTCAAAGTGCAGTTTATGGACACATTGCGGATGTTCGCCTGCTCATGCTGGCGGTTGCGGTGGCAGCCATTGAGCTGTTTTTATATTTGGAGCTTCGGAGGAAGGATGATGTCGCCATGCCCCGGAGTGCTGGAGTGCCAGCTGGTGCGTCGGCTGGTATAGCCGCCGGTGTGTCTGATGAGACTGTTGGTATGCCTGGTTCACCAGCCGTTATGACCAGTGAGCCGTCTGGATTGAAGATGTTGAGGCGGCAGACGTGTAATCCGGACGTGGTGGAAGATGGATCATATATTAGCGAGTGGCAAAATACAGAAAAATATGTGCACAGAACTGCGGATCAAAATCCGATGAATCCTCCTGTAAATTTGAGTGAGGGAACCCAGATACTCAGGGAACCTGATGATACTGCTGATGATACCACGCTGCTTGCTGCGGATGTTCATGAAGAAAATCGGACAGCACATATATCGGTGGAGCTGACTGGCATGCAGAGCGGAGAAAAACTCGAGATACATATGGCCGGAGGTGAGCAGACGGTAGGCAGGGATGGCTCGGCTGATGTCGTCATAAACGACAGGAGTATAAGCCGAAGACATGCCGTCATCGGTGAGAAGAACGGCAGGATATATGTGAAGGATCTTTCTTCTACAAACGGTACATATGTAAATGAGATATGTATGTGCAAAGATAGATATTGGCCTTTGTCCGGAGGAGACGTCCTCAGAATAGGGGGCGTGGAATACACTGTCCAAATATTGCTTATCTGATTGATATAAAATGTAAATTCAGATATAATAGTCTGTGTATGAGTTTCCCTAAATCCAGATATATAAGGATATATGTCATGGGCTATGGGTGTAATCACATTTTATCGTACAAAAAGGTAGGTAGTGACATGTCGTATGTAGCTTTATATAGAAAATGGAGACCTGATACTTTTGATGAGGTAAAGGGGCAGGATCATATAGTTACCACTCTTAGAAACCAGATTAAGAATGATAGACTTGGTCATGCCTTTTTATTTTGTGGAACGAGAGGAACAGGAAAGACATCTATAGCAAAGATATTTGCAAAGGCATGTAACTGTGAACATCCGGTTGACGGAAGTCCGTGTAATGAGTGTGCAAGCTGCCGTGCAATAGCTGATGGATCTTCTCTGAATGTTATAGAGATAGATGCGGCATCCAACAATGGTGTCGACAACATACGACAGATCCGTGAAGAGGTTGCCTACCCACCTACTGAGGGAAAATACAAGGTATATATCATAGACGAGGTTCATATGCTCTCACCTGGAGCCTTCAACGCTCTGCTTAAGACTCTGGAGGAGCCACCTTCATATGTTATATTTATACTGGCGACCACTGAATCTCACAAGATTCCGATAACTATATCGTCCAGATGTCAGAAGTATGATTTCAGGAGGATACCGGTGGATGTCATAGCAGACAGACTGGCTGATCTGATGGACAGAGAAGGTCTTGAAGCTGACAGAAAAGCTATCGATTACGTTGCAAAGTCAGGAGACGGTTCTATGCGAGATGCGCTGTCGATACTTGACCAGTGCGTAGCATTCAATCTCGGTCAGAAGCTTACCTACGATAAGGTACTTGAGACCATAGGTGCAGTGGATATAGATACATTTGCAAGACTGCTTGAGTGTGTTCTCAGGGAGGATGTCGAGGGTGCGATAGACGTGGTCGATGAGATCGTGTGGCAGGGCCGCGAACTTGGCAGGTTCGTGAGTGAGTTTACGTGGTTCCTTAGAAATATCCTGGTGGTAAAACTCTCCCAGACAGAGGGGGACAGACTGGATATGACAAAGGAAAATCTTGAACGGATCAGAGGCATTGCGGTGGGCATGGATGAAAGTACTGTCATAAGGTACATCAATGTATTTTCTGATGCATCAGCGAGTATAAAATATTCCACACAGAAGAGGATCGTGCTTGAGATGGCGGTCATAAAACTTTGCCGGCCTCAGATGGAGACGGATGTCACAAGCATCGTTGAGAGGGTGAGATTTCTTGAGGAGAAGTTGGATGCGCTTCAGGCAAACGGAATACAGATGCAGCCGGTGAAGCAGTCATCTAGTGCAGGCGAGAAGCCGGCAGGGACAGATGTAGATCCTGACGCGATAAGGGCATTTCAGGAAAGGCTGTCGAAGGAGCTTCCACAGGCAGAGTATGAGGATCTTCAGAGGGCAGCAGACAACTGGAATGAGATACTTGGAAAACTCTCAAGTCCGGCGAGAAGATATCTCGAGAGAAATGATGATGATCCAGGCAGCAGAGCAAAGCTGATACTTGCTGATGACAGGAAGAAGCTGGTGCTCATGATTCCGCTTACGGATGATGAACTTCCGAAGCTATATTTTGAAAAGGCGGAGAATGTGGCACACGTAAAGAGTGTCATAGAGGAGTATCTTGGCAAGAGTGTGGAATTTGAAATAGTCTGTACCAGGAACTCACACAAGGACAATACTAAACTTGAACAGGAAAATATCCTGAATATTATCAATTTTAAAGTTGAGAGAAAACAGGAATAATAATAAAATCTATAAAAGAAACAGATTTAAGGAGGATTTTTGTAATGGCTAAGAGAGGCGGTTTTCCAGGAGGCATGATGCCTGGCAATATGAACAATCTTATGAAGCAGGCTCAGAAGATGCAGAAGCAGATGGAGGAGACAACAAAGAATCTTGAGGATAAGGTATATGAGTCGTCTGTAGGCGGCGGAGTGGTTACAGCTAAGGTATCCGGTAAAAAGGAGCTTATGGAGATAAAGCTGGATTCAGAGGTTGTTGATCCTGATGATATAGAGACTCTGGAGGACCTGATCATATCTGCAGTGAATGAGGCTCTCAGAGCACAGGAGGAGGATTACAACAACAATATGAGCAAGATATCCGGCGGAATGGGACTTGGAGGATTACCATTCTAATGGAAGTTTATGGAGGAGAAGTAAACAGGCTTATAGAGGAACTGGGTAGACTGCCGGGAATAGGAACAAAGACTGCCCAGAGACTGGCATTTCATATAATAAGTATGCCGGAGGACAGGGCATTTGCTCTGTCGGATGCCATAGTAAACGCGAAGAAGAATATAAAATACTGCAGTTGTTGCTACACTATAACTGATAGGGAGGTATGCCCTATATGTAGTTCCCCTAACCGGAACCACAAACTCATAATGGTGGTTGAGACTCCCCGTGATCTTGCAGCTTACGAGAGAACAGGTCAGTTTGACGGTGTGTATCATGTTTTGCATGGTGTTATCAATCCGGCTCTTGGCATAGGTCCGGCGGATATAAAGATATCCGAACTTATGAGGAGGCTGCAGAGTGAGGATGTGGATGAACTTATTATAGCAACTGGTTCAGGACCGGAGGGAGAGGCAACAGCAATGTACATATCCAAGCTTGTAAAACCGGCGGGAATAAAGGTCAGCCGTATTGCAAGTGGTGTGCCGGTCGGAGGCGATCTGGAATGTATAGACGAGGTCACACTGCTCAGGGCACTTGAGGGCAGAGTGTATCTTTAAACAGGACTGTCATATGAATGACATGTACTATATTTACACATATTTATAGAGAAAGAGGTGCAGGGTTATGTTAAGAGTAGGTTTTTTGACAAGTGGCGGTGACTGCCAGGCATTGAATGCAACCATGAGGGGCATAGCAAAGGGATTGTACGAGCTTTTTGACGAGGTAGAGATCTATGGTTTCCTTGAGGGCTATAAAGGCCTTATGAGAGGAAATTATATTAAGATGAAGCCGGAAGATTTTTCAGGAATAATCAATAAAGGCGGAACTATCCTGGGCAGTTCCAGACAGCCATTCAAACTCATGGGTGAGCCGACAGAGGACGGACTTGATAAAGTCAAGTCAATGAAGGAGACATACAAGAAGCTTAAGCTGGATTGTCTCTGTGTACTTGGTGGAAATGGTTCACAGAAGACTGCAAACATGCTCAGCGAGGAAGGCCTTAATGTAATTGGACTTCCAAAGACCATAGACAATGACCTGTGGGGAACAGATATGACATTTGGTTTCCAGAGTGCTGTCGATATAGCGACACAGACCATTGACTGTATTCACACCACTGCTGCATCACATAACAGAATATTTATAGTAGAAATCATGGGCCACAAGGTTGGCTGGATCACTCTTCATGCGGGAATAGCAGGAGGAGCTGATGTTATTCTGCTTCCAGAGATACCATATGATATAGAGAAGGTATACAAGGCAATTGATAAGAGAACTAAGGACAATAAGGGATTCACTATAGTTGCAGTTGCTGAGGGTGCACTTCCAAAGGAGGTTGCAGAGCTCCCTAAGAAGAAGAGAAAAGAGGTAATAGCAAACAATCCATATCCGTCAGTTGCGTATGAGCTTGCAGACAAACTCAAGGCATATACAACGCAGGATATAAGAATTGCAATACCCGGCCATACCCAGAGAGGTGGCAGCCCGGATGCATATGATCGTGTTATATCTTCGAGATTTGGCGCTAAGGCTGCAGAGCTCATAAAGGCAAAGGATTTTGGCAAGTTGGTTGTATTCCTTGACAATAAGGTAACAGCAATACCGCTTTCAGAGAGTGCCGGAAAGCTGAAATATGTATCACCTGATGATGATATAGTAAGCGAGGCAAGAACACTGGGAATTTCATTTGGAGATAAATAAACAGTATTTGCGGTCACATATTCTCCCTATCTGCATACTTATGTAATAGATACACAACAATGCAGATAGGGAGATTTGTATGAGTGAAGAATTCAGATATATTCCATATAGTCCGTATGACATGAATCTCAAGGGACTGATAAAAGATGGAGGAGTCTACAATCTGAAATATGCAGAGGCTTCCGGAAAAGGATTGTCAGGTATTCTTCTTCCAGGCAGTATGTATGATTCTGATGAGCTGCTCCGGGATATAGAGTACATGAAGCAAATGTATCCTGATAATATAAAGCGGATCAGCGATGCGGTCGAGGAAGAGTGCGATAAGCTTGAATACGAGGGAAGTTCAATGCTGGTTGAATACCCAGACAGGGAAGAGATGAGAAAGATTGCGAGAAAGGTTTATGGTGACCTTAACGAGAGGGGAGACATCCCCGATGAATACAAGGTATCCGGTCCGGAGGCTGCAGCTTTAGGGCAGGAGGAGCCACCGTATGTACCTGATGGACCAGGTGATGTGAATTGTGTTATGAGAAATATCATAGAGATGCTTGTGTGCAATGAGTTCTGTGTCAGACGAGACAGACATAGAAGGCGCAGAAGAAGGTTTTATTGATAAAGGAGTCAATTGGATAAGTGAAGAAGAAAATAAATGTACTTGTGAGAGTGATTGTAATGATAATGGTATTTGTCATCACGATTTACTTCGTCAATATATTTGAGAATAGAAATTATAAGAATCTGGCTAAAGAGATGAATGATGCAGAATTGCCACTAGCTTATGTGAGCTATGGCGATACTCTGCTCAATTGCATGCACGGATATACCAGCGATGTGGATATAACTCTTCTGAGGGATTCTATAACACCTATAGATGAGCAGAAGCATATAGAGATACTGGTGCAGAATGATAAAAAATATGCCAGCGGATATTCATATGAGATAAGGTCTATAGCCGGGGATTCACTTGTTGAGAAGGGTGATATCGAGGCGGCGGACAATGGTTCAGGATATGATGAGTTGGACATAAATGTGCGGATGGATCTCAAGAAGGATATGGAATACATGCTTGTGGTAAAGGCAAGCTCTGAGAAGGGATTGGCAGCATCGTATTATACCAGAATAGTTGTAAATGATGATTACCATGAGGCGGAACTTCTGAAGGCTGTTCAGGATTTTCATGATGCTTCATTTGACTTCAATGCACTTGAGACGGAGTCTGTTATAGGAACCTATAAGACGGAGTATGCAGGCACATCAACAGGAGATTCATTTGGCCTTGGACATGTCAATCTGGCAAATGACTATGCGGACATCATGTGGGATGGTCTGAAGCCGACGGTGGTCAGCGACATCAACATATATATAAAAGAGATAGATGTCAATTATGCTGTGATCGAGATGGAGTATAACGCGAGCTCCATCACGGATCAGGATGTCACAAGCTATTATGCTGTCAAGGAATTTTATAAGGCTGGGTATAGCCTTGTGGAGGTGAGTGACAGTGAAGCTGATGGCGAGGATTCGTATGGCGATGCTTCATATGGCGATGCTTCATATGGCGATGCTTCATATGATGAGGAATATTCATATACAGATGAAGAAAGTCAGGGTGGACAGGCTGAAGAGACATCGCATACAGAGCCTAAGATTACAATGTTCAGCTATGACCGGTATGTTGATGAGTATTTTGACAGGACGGGAATAGATGCTCTCAACAACGTGTACGAGATAGGAATAGTTTCATCTGATGATCTTGAGTACCGGTACGTTGAGAACAACAGGAAGATAGCATTTGTCAGAAATGGACAGCTGTGGATGTACGATTATGACCAGGGAGAGATAATTCGTGTTTATAGTTTCTGTGCTGACGACTATACAGAGGATGCAGCAACATATGATGCACATAATATAAATATCATGGAGTTTGCAGATGACGGTAATCTGACGTTTTCTGTATATGGATACATGAACAGGGGAGATCATGAAGGTAAATTAGGAATCGGTCTGTTTACATTTGACTACAGTACACTTGAGGTCGATGAGCTTCTGTTTGTGGAGTGTAATGTACCATATGAGGCGATGAAGACAGAAACTTCGAGACTCACGTATTATGACGGACAGAAGTTTTATTATATGATGGGCGGCAAGGTAAATGCTGTGGATATAAAAAACAGAAAGCAGTCATATATTGCTGAAAATCTGTCAGCTGGAGATGTGAAGGTGTCAGCCGACATGTCAGTCATGGCATTTGGTGAGAATGAGGATCAGAGCCAGAATACCAGAATAACCCTTATGAATATGAAGACGGGAAACAGCTATGACATAACAGCTGGGGATGGCGAGTGTCTGATATGTTATGGATTTAAGGATTCAGACATGGTGTATGGAGTGTCGGACATAGCGGATGCTGGAGTGGATGCCGATCTTGAGTCATTTTCTGAGACGAAGTACAGTGAGGAATCGAGAGATAATATTCCTGCAAAGAGATTGTATATAGTTGGAAGTGACGGTTCACAGATAAAAGAGTATGCCAAGGATGGATGCTATCTTATGCAGGTGGATGTGAATGCCAATCTTCTCTACCTGACAAGGGGGGAGAAGTCAAACGGCAAGTTTGTTGCCATAAAGGATGACTTTATCACATTCAAGGAAGATGACGAGTTTACAGGGAACCCTTAACTTCGGACATGGTGCTGATAAAACCATTTATTTGGGACAAAATCGGTTTTGACTCCAATTCAGATTGATATTACAATAATAATGAATTGGAGGAAATTATGGCAAACAGAAAGTTTACAGAACAGGAAATGCTCACACTGAGAAATAGCAAATATGTGCTGGATATATCACCGAGCATTGTACATTTCTCGGCAGAATTTAAAAACTCTTTTGGGAGGAACTGTCAAAGGGCAGGCTTCCACGTGAGATTATTTCGACTCTTGGGGATAGATCCAAATATCCTGGGGGATTCCAGAATAAATGGTCTGAAAACCATGATTGGAAATGAAGTAAAAAAGGGAAATGGTTTTCGAGATCTTAACACCTATGCACAGGGCTGCAACGGATATCTTTCGGCTGAAAATCGGATAAAATATTTAGAAATGCAACTGGCATATAAAGATCAGGAGATTGAGTTTCTAAAAAAAATTGTATCTTTAAATCCGGAGGCTCCGGAATAATGAAAATACCAGCACATGCAAAGTATCAGATTATTTATGATACTTTGCAAAAAAGCGATAATCTATTGAATGTAGCTGCCATGTGCGAAATAGCAGGAGTATCCCGTTCGGGATATTACCATTATCTATCAACAGAAAACCAGCGAATGGAAAGGGAGGAACGGGACAGACAGGATTTTCTTTTGATTCTGAAAGCATACCAGTACCGAGGATATCATAAAGGTGCCCGTAGCATATATATGAGGTTGTTACACATGGAACCGCCGATAGTGATGAATATCAAAAAAATCCGGCGGTTGATGAAGAAGTACAACTTACAGTGCCCTATCCGCAAGGCAAATCCCTATCGGAGAATGGCAAAAGCAATGGCAACTGCATATACCGCACCCAATATAGTAAACCGTGAATTCGAGGAACACGGACCAAGAAAAATTCTGTTAACGGATATCACGTATATTATAAATGGAAAAGCACCCCGGTGCTATATGTCAACAATTATAGATGCCTGTACCAAGGAGCTTCTGTCATGGGTTCTCAGCGAATCACTAGAAATTGATTTTGTATTAGAAACAGTAAAGCAGTTAATAGAAAAACATGGAACTGATTTAAGCACAGAAACATTAATACATAGCGATCAGGGTTCCCACTATACCAGCATTAAATTTATCCAATTGTTAAAGAATAATGAACTGAAACAGTCTATGTCACGTAGAGCAAACTGTTGGGACAATGCTCCTCAGGAATCATTCTTTGGTCATATGAAAGATGAATTAATCATATCTTTATTAAACGCAGTATGAAATATGAATTAGTTATCTATCAGAGGCTGTCAGCTATGAGGAGATATTAAACGCAGTTAGGGATTGGACAGAATATTATAATACAGAACGTTATCAATGGGACTTAGTGTCCTTGACAAGGTTGTCACCTGTTGATAAGGTGGAAGAGCTTATACAGCTCGGTGCATATGTACAGATAAGTGCAGCGGCTGTTGTGGGAGGTCTCGGACATGATATCAAAAGTTTTTCAAGAAAACTTCTCAAGGAAGAATTGGTTCATTTTGTGGCATCAGATGCATTGGATTCAGAAGATAAAGCACCTTACCTCAGGGAGTGTGCTGAGTACATAGAACGCAAGTATGGTGAGGACTATATGAATGAATTGTTCTACACGAATCCAAAAGCAGTGATAGAAAATGACGATATAGACATATAGAATATGTTCGATATCATATAGAAAATCCAAAAAGGAAATTCAAAAAAATGAAATGCCAGGTCAGGTTGGTACTTGACTTGGCATTTCATTTTTGTGCAGAAATAAAATAGCTTGATATAATATCATTTACAAATATTCTTCATAAATATTCTCTACAGTGCCTTACAGCCTTATAATGCAGACAATGTCTGGACTGCATCCTCTGTTATGATAGAGATGTAATGCTCCTTAAAGTGTGCCGGCATCGCGTATGTCATGTCTTCCATAACACCGTATTCCGCAATGATACTACATACCCTTGCGAGTTCGTGAGCAGTGTTGCTGCTGTTGGATATGAGCAGATAGTACCTGTTGTTTGCCGGATTCTTGTACAGGCAGTTCTCGCTAAAGTAGAATGAAGCGATCTGCTTTGACGCACGTATGATGGTTTCAAGTGAGTCGAATGAATATAGTGCCTGAAGGTTGTTCTGATCCTCGGCACTGTTCTGATCCTCAGTTGCTGAATTGTCAGATGAGGTGCTTGCTGAATCGGAAGACACAGCTGTAAGTCCGGAAAGATTCTTCAGAAGTCCCTCCAGAACCCTCTTAATCTCTTCTGGAACATTCTCAGAACCGTTGATCTGTATCCTTGCAACAGTGTTGCCATTGTTTTCACTGTCATCATCGGCTTCTTCGTCGAAATCAGAATCCGTATCATATACATCATCGCAGTCATCAAAATCATCATCGTCATCTATATCGTATTCGTTGACCTTTGAAAATCTAGAGAAACGAGTGTCAAGTTCCTCGGGATCCTCAACCTTAGTTACGATCAGGATGAGGCAGTCTGAGGAAACAGGAATTGCTTCAACCATAAGTGGAGTGTCATCGATCTCAAATCCTAATTCTGCAGAGGCCTGTTGTATCATATCTCTAAATAGCTCTCTTGCCTTCTGAGAGCCATATGCAAGCTCAGAAATCTTGAGATGCTTTTCGTTTAAATCTGCTTTGTTGAGTGTGCATCTTATCTGATTTTCACTTAAACGTTCAATCTTCAATAGAATCGACCCCCTTTATAATAAAATAAACACCTAATTAAAATGTGTATTATAGTTTACCACATTTGTCAAACAAGTAAATAGTCTGTAGGGAGAAAAAACTGGAAAATTGATTAACAATTCATAAACTTTCATATCGTAAACGTTTACATTAATACAGTATGGATTTCTTTATGAAGTTTTCATTAAATATGAGGAAAAGGGGTTGGATTAATGCCGCATATGATGTATGGTGAGTCTGTGAGCGGGTCAACTCATTACAGGTGAGTTCAATTCTATATTATTCTATAAATTCTGTCTGATCCTTATCGTTTCAGATACAATTCCCAAAGAGATAGCGAATAGGTCATTGCTCACATATTCTCAGAGGCAAACAGGTATTTATTTACAGGGTATATGGGGTTAATACATCACATCACAAAATCACATTGCACATTTGCCGACGGGAAAATATATACGTCAGGGGGTGATGCCTATAGGGGGATAAGGCACACAAAGTATGGGGATAGTGTATAGTTATTTATTTTAATATGCACGGAATTACACATATCAGTAATAGAGCTTAAACTGGTCCTGCCGGCTGTCACGGTGGGACCTTATCATGTCTGCGAGTCATACCATGCTTTCACTGCTTTTGCGATGGCACTGGCAAGTCTAGTCTGGTATTCGGGATCGCACAGCTTCAGGCATTCCTGGCTGTTGCTCAGAAAACCACACTCAACTATGACCGCAGTGCAGGGACTTTCCACAAGTACCATATACTCGGAATTACCTTTGGGCATTCTGGTGTTGCCAGGATCCACATCGGAAATCAAATATTGCTGTATGGTTTCTGCAAGGCATTTTCCTGCACTGGAGGTGGAATAGTAGAAGACCTGTGCACCGTGGACGTATTCGGCGGAGTAGCTGTTCTGATGAATGCTTATGTATAGATCGGCATTAAGCTCGGCAGCTCTGTTGGTCCGGTAATGCAGATCGGATGACTTTTTGCTGCCAGCATCCAGGCTGTTCAGTGAGCGGTCTGAATCTCTAGTCAGAGATACTGAAAAGCCTTTTGTCGCCAGTGCATCCTGCAGTTTCAAGGAGATCTCTAGGTTGATCTTCTTTTCCTCAATACCGTCAGGGCTCACCTTTCCGGGATCAAAGCCACCGTGACCGGGGTCTATGAGAATTAAAAAGTCATTGCAATTATCCTGTTTATCGGTCTGACTGGTGTCGCTTTCTGAAATATGAGTTTTGTCAGCTTCGTTTCCATGACTTTCAGATGTTTTATTTCCTTTGCCAGTTGGGGTGCTGCCATTTTTGACCGATGTGGATGAACTGCGTGTTCCCAAAGATTTCACGTAGCGCTGGTAACACATAACTGGAGGTAGTGATACCGAGGCAATGATCGCCAGGATCAGGAGAAAATGTTTATGCTGTGTTTTCATGATATATATCCCTGATTTCCTTATCAATAATCTATATGCATTTGACAGCGATACTATGCTGGGCTAAAATATGGGCGTATAGTGATTTGAAATGCTGGTGCTGAATGCACTAGCCAGAGTATGCGGTGCCATTTGTTGCAGGTGTCCGCATTTGCAGAGACAGAGGTTGAAAACGATGAATACTATAATAGCAAAGGCCGGCGTGGATGATGAGCATATGTATGAGCAGGCCGCTGAGATACTGAGATCCGGCGGACTTGTGGCATTCCCAACGGAGACGGTGTATGGACTTGGAGGGGACGCTCTGAATCCGGATGCATCCCACAAGATATATTCAGCGAAGGGCAGACCTTCGGATAACCCGCTCATAGTGCACATAGCGGATACCGACAGCGTATATGAACTTGCGGAATATGTGAGTGATGACACTAAGAAGCTGATGGAGGCGTTCTGGCCGGGACCGCTCACCATCATTTTAAATAAGAAAGCGGTCGTGCCGCATACCACTACAGGAGGACTTGATACTGTGGCAATAAGGATGCCTTCCCATCCAGTGGCAATGAAGCTTATAAAGGACTCAGGGGTGTACATTGCGGCGCCGAGTGCAAATCTGTCTGGAAGACCATCTCCGACAACGGCACATCATGTGCAGCAGGATATGGATGGTAGAATAGATATGATCATCGACGGTGGAGCGGTTGGAATCGGTATAGAGTCGACCATTGTTGATATGACAGGTGACAGACCGACCATACTTAGACCTGGATATATCACCCCTGAAATGATAAAGAATATCGTTGGGGATGTGACCATTGATCCAGCGATAACAGGGATGAATAATGCTCTGAGACCAAAGGCGCCGGGAATGAAATATACTCATTATGCGCCAAAGGGCGAACTCAGTATAGTCGAGGGCGAAAGACTGGTTGCCGCGGAGCGGATAAGAAGTCTGGTTGCTGAGAAGAGAGCACAGGGGTATAAGACAGCTATTTTGTGCGATACTGAGAATGTAGGCCTTTACAATGACGGTGTGTGTGAGAATATATATGACGCCGGAAGCAAGAAGAATGAGATAACAGTTTCAGCAGGACTTTACAGTCTGTTAAGAACATGTGATGATATAGGTGCACAGTATATATACAGTGAGTCTTTTGAAGAGGGCGACATGGGCTATGCCATCATGAACAGACTCATAAAGGCTGCAGGCCACAGAATAATAAAATGTTAATTAATTTCGTAAGGAGGACCCGCGTAAGCGGGAGATTCCTTACGAATGTGGAAGCGCACTGATGTGCGCGTAGGTCATCAAGCAGAGCTTGACGACATAAGTACGCATGCGCCGCGCGAAGCGCCTTCTAATGCGCATGCACAATAAGAAGTAAGGAGGAGAATGAATTATGATAGCACTTGGATGTGATCATGGCGGATACGAGCTTATGCAGGAGGTCATTAAGCACCTTGAGGAGAGAGGACTTGAGTACAAGAATTTTGGATGCTACAGCACAGAGTCTGTAGACTATCCGATATATGGACAGGCTGCAGCAAAGGCGGTGGCTTCAGGCGAGTGTGATAAGGGAATCATCATCTGCGGAACAGGAATAGGAATATCCATATCGGCAAATAAGATAAAGGGTATCAGAGCTGCGCTCTGCCACGACTGCTTCTCAGCTCAGGCTACCAGAGAGCACAATGATGCGAATATGCTTGCTATGGGAGCAAGAGTCATAGGACCGGGACTGGCTCTCAAGATAGTGGATATATTCCTCGACACACCATTTTCAAATGACGAGCGCCATGTAAGAAGGATTGGAATGATAGAGTAAAAATGTCTTACAACTTCGTTTTTCCGCAACCGTTATTGCCTGCTGGGATGAGAGACAATCATACATTTCATAAAAACAGAACAACATAAAAAAAGAAACCCATGACAGTTTGGTCAAGACTGTTCATGGGTTCTTTTTTATGCAGTTTCGTCGAAATGCATCAATAATTCGACATTAAACTGCGTTAAAAGGAAGAAAAATGATTAATGGATAAACATAAGTATTATCAACATAGTCACATTGTACATTAACAATAAAAAAATATCAAGGGGTTTGTACAAACTTTACAAAATGTTTATTTACAATATAGCAATATCATTATAAAATAATATTACTTGAGTTTTCACATAATAATCTAAAGTGATGCTTTGATAAAGTATGTGTCTGCTCAATTTCACAGAAGGGAGGAATGTTATGCTGCAGGAGACTATGAAGACAATAACAGATGCGGAAGCTCAGGCTGCGGAGATAGTCCGCAAGGCAAGGGAGGAAGCTGACTATACAGTAGCTGCTGCAAGAAAAGAGGCCACAGATATGATAGCGGCTGCAGGGGCGAGTGCGAAAGAGAGTATGAAAAACGCTGAGGGAAACCGCAGGACAGAGGAGGAAAAGCTGACGGTGAAGGCTATGGATGTTGCCACGGCAGAGATAGGACATCTTAGAGACCGAGCCACATCCATGGAGAGTGAAGTTACATCCATGATCATATCGGAGCTGGTTGGCTGACCAATTCTGCAAGCTGATATTAAATGTACAGCAAGCGTATACGAAATTGAAATTTAATCAACATTTGAATATGGAAAGGGGGTAAATATATGGCGGTACTTCCTATGAAAAAGATTGAGATCTGTGCCATGAAGAGGGACAGAAAAGCAATTCTTGAGAAGCTCCAGTCGCTGGGAATGGTTGAGATACAGACTAATAACGAAGAGACTGATGACTTCAGGAAGATGAGTACCACAAGCCAGAGAGCAAAGTACGAGAAGAGAGTACAGAATACAGATGAAGCCTTACAGATACTTGATAAGTATGTTCCGGAGGAGAAATCCATATTTGCCAGCTTGGAAGGACGGCAGGAGGCGTCAGAGGCTGACATTCAGGAGATCATAGCTGGCAGACGGGATTATAACTGTAAGGTTAAAAAGATCCAGGGGATCAGCAAGGACATAGCCGGATGCGAGGCGGGAATAGTCAAATGTCAGGTGGCCATAGACGGATTGGTGCCGTGGCTGAATATGGACATACCGATCAATACCACAGGAACCGAGAAGACGGATGTGATGATCGGAACCATGCCACCGGGACTTACGGAGACAGATATACATGGATATATAAGCTCTGCGGAACCGGAGATGGCGGGATACACAGTCGCTGTTGTAGGATCTGATAAGGACCAGACTTGTATGGTGGCAATAGCCCTTAAACCTGTATCACAGAGGGTGGAGGAGATACTGAGATCCCATGGATTTACAAGAATCTCCTATTTCTCCAGAAGGACACCCGAGCAGAAAATGGAGAAGTATAAAGAGGATATACGGGAGTTTGAGCAGTGTATAGAGGACAAGACGAAAGAACTCGTATCCTTGGCTGATGACAGGAATAAGCTGAGACTTCTGGCTGACTACTATCGCATAAGGGCGGACAAATATCAGGTTCTTGGAGGCCTTCTCCAGTCTAAGAGTACATTTGTCATATCGGGTTATGTGCTGGAAAGAGATGCAGACAGGGTAGTGGCTGTACTCAATGAGAATTTTAGTCTGATGGCTGATGTATATGATGTTCCGGAGAATGAGGCTGCACCGATACAACTGCAGAATCCGAAGATGTTCGCATCGGCGGAGGGCGTACTAGAGTCATTTGGACTTCCGGGCAAGGGTGAGATGGATCCAACCACACCGATGGCGATATTCTATATATTCCTGTTCGGACTCATGTTGTCCGATGCGGCGTATGGACTCATCATATTCCTGGCATGTTTTATTTTGATCAGGAAATTCCCGAGGATGGAGAACGGACTTCAAAAGTCCCTGCGTCTGTTCATGTATTGTGGTATATCCACACTGATATGGGGAATATTATTTGGCGGTTTCTTCGGAGACCTGATAACGGTGGTATCGAGGACGTTTTTCCACCATGAGGTGACATTCAAGCCAGTATGGTTTGCGCCTCTCGACGACCCGATGAAACTTTTGCTCTTCTCGCTGCTGTTCGGACTTATACATTTGTTCGGCGGATTGGCATTAAAGGGATATATGTGCTTGAAGAAAGGCGATGTGAAGGCGTTCATATGCGACGTGCTATCTTGGTTCATGCTCATCACGGGACTTGTGCTGATGCTCATGCCGACGGAGTTGTTCGCATCCATAGCACAGATGCAGTTCAATTTCCCTGGATGGCTTAGGAATACAAGCTACGGACTGGCGATTGCGGGGGCTGTGATCATCGTGCTCATGTCGGGAAGAGACCACAAGAATCCGGCGCTCAGACTGGCACTTGGACTGTATGACATATACAACCTGACAGGCTGGCTGTCAGATCTGCTGTCGTATTCCAGACTTCTTGCACTGGGACTTGCGACGGGAGTTATAGCACAGGTAATAAACCAGATGGGAAGCATGGCTGGCGATGGAATATTCGGAGCCATAGTGTTCGTCATCGTATTTATAGTAGGACATCTGTTCAACCTTGCGATCAACATGCTGGGAGCATACGTGCATACATGCCGTCTCCAGTATGTAGAGTTCTTCGGCAAATTCTACGAGGGCGGCGGCAATCCATTCAGGCCGTTCAGGGAGAATACGAAGTACGTTGATATAGTAAGTGGTACAGAAGTGCAGAAATAAGAAATAAAGGTAGGAATAAGATATTCAAGGTATATGTTTCAGAGACTAAGGAAGTAAAGTTCCTGCATATGAGAAAATAATGAAGAAGAAGTTGAAAGTTAAATAATAGGAAAGACACATCATAAATTTTCTCATCCGAAACATAAAAGAATATCATTTAAAGTCAAAAAATATCAAAGACAGGCAATGTGAAACATCGTAAAACTATATTATGTCGAGTTTGGTATATATTGCCTATCAGGGGAATTTGAGCCCGCCGGTCCTTAGGTGGTGCGTAAGCAGCACCTTAGTACCGCTGCAGGGTGAAATAAGCGGGAGCGACCCCGGATAGGCAATATATACCAAAGGAAGACTAACATAAAGTAGATGGTTTCACATTGCCGTCCGTCAATCATTATTTTAGGAGGAGAAAATATTATGACAATGGGAACGGTTTTGGCATTAGTGGGAGCTGCGCTTGCAGTAATTCTTGCAGGCATGGGATCTGCATATGGAGTAGGAGTTGCTGGTCAGGCGGCAGCAGGTGTAGTAAGTGAGGATCCAAGCAAATTCGCAAAGGTTCTTATCATCCAGCTTCTTCCGGGTACACAGGGTATCTACGGACTTCTTGTTGGATTCATAGCATTGTCCAACATAGGAATCCTTTCAGGAACACCGAAGGAGCTCACAGTAGCACAGGGACTTATGATGCTTGCAGCATGTCTTCCAATAGCAGTAGTTGGTCTTGTATCAGCAATGCATCAGGGCAAGACAGCAGTTGCAGCAGTTGGAATAGTTGTAAAGAAGCCTGATCAGTTTGGTAAGGCGATGCTTTTCCCAGCCATGGTTGAGACATATGCGATCCTTGCACTTCTGGTATCAATTCTTGCGGTAAATGGAATCAAACTTTAATTTTTCATGCGCATGAACAATAGACGATAGTAAGGAGGATGTACTTTATGACAGGATTAGATACAATCGTAGAACAGATCCTTCAGGAAGCGCAGAAGGAAGCTGAAGAGATCAAAGCTCAGGCTGCCAGAAACGCGGATTCCATCATTGCAAATGCCAAAAAGACTGTGGATAAGATGAATGAGGATACCGGTGAGAAGGTTGCTCAGGCAGAAAAGTCCGGATCATTCAGGGCGAAGTCCTCATCGGAACTCAAGAAGAGACAGGCGATACTTGCGGCAAAACAGACCATCATCGGAAATATGCTGGATAAGGCATATGACGCAATGGTGGCGCTTCCGGATGAGGAGTATTTCCGGGTGATCATCAGATGTCTGGAGAAGTCGGTACAGCCGAAAAGCGGAGAGATATGCTTCTCCAGGAAAGATAGAAAACGACTTACACCACAGACTGAGAAGCAGATAGAGCAGATAGCTGCAGCTCATGGAGGAAGCCTGAAGGTGTCCGATGGAAACTGTGATATAGATGGAGGATTTGTTCTCATTTACGGAGGAATCGAGGAAAACTGTTCATTCAGGGCGATGCTGGACGCGAACAGAGAACATTTGGCAGACAAAGTAAATGAATTATTATTTGTTGATAACAGATAGCTGGAGGTAGGCAGATGGCAGACAAATATATATATGCGGTTGCCAGGATCAGGGCGCTTGAGATGTCGCTTATGAGTCAGGCGGCCATAGAACAGCTCGTGGCCACAGATTCCTACAAGAAGGCGGTTCAGTTCATCATAGAGAAGGGCTGGGGCGATAGTGATAATGCCAGTATGGATGAAAATGACATACTTAGGGCGGAGACCGACAAGACGTGGGCTGCCGTGGCCGAGATGGTGAATGATATGTCCGTGTTCGATGTCATAAGACTTCCGGATCTGTATCACAATCTCAAGGCGGCGATCAAGACTGTGGTTGCCGGGGAAACTCCTGCCCATGTGTTCTTCGACAATGCCGAGATAGACGGTCAGAAGATGTTGTCCATCGTAAGTGACAAGGCGTGGGACAGACTTCCAGAACACATGAGAGACTGCGCGAGGGAGGCTTGGGACTGTATGGCACAGGCCGGAGACGGTCAGATGTGCGATGCTGTGATAGACAGAGGAACACTGCTGGCGATCATGCAGGCTGCGAAGAAGGCAGATGACAGACTGCTCAGGGATTATGCAGAGACGACGGTGGCTGTTGCAGATATCAAGATAGCGGTGAGATCCATGAAGACAGGCAAAAACAAGGATTTCATGAAGAGAGCCATGGCGGAGTGCAACACTCTGGATATTGACAGGCTGGCGACGGCTGCGGTGGCTGGCATGGAGGAGATAGAGAGATACCTTGCGGACACAGCATACGCCGGTGGGGCAGAGGCACTTTCTGAGTCAGCATCGGCATTTGAGAGATGGTGTGACAACCGTATCATAGAGACGATAAAGCCTCAGAAGTACAACCCATTTACGGTGGGACCGATAGTGGCGTACATTCTGGCGAGGCTCAACGAGATAAAGACAGTCAGGATCATATTGACATGCAAGCTGAACCAGCTTCCGGAGGAGGCTATCAGGGAAAGGGTAAGGGAGATGTATGTATAAGATAGCTGTTATGGGCGATTATGACAGTATATACGGATTTGCAACTCTGGGCCTGGATACATTTCCTGTAGATGATCCGGAGTATGGGGTTACGCTGCTGAAAAGGCTGGCGGAGGACAATTATGCAGTTATATATATGACCGAGGCACTGGCTTCGGATCTCAATAAAGAGATAGACAGATACAGAGAGGTTATGAAGCCAGCGATCATTCTCATACCGGGGATATCAGGCAATACAGGGGCTGGAATAGCGGGAGTGAAAAAATCCGTTGAGCAGGCTGTAGGCTCGGACATATTATTTAATGAAGAATGATTAGAAAATAATGGTGAAACGAGCGGATATAGGTAATTGCGAAATCGGTATAATTCGATTTTGATATACTAAACTGCCTCAATCATATCGGAAAGAGGATTCGCAATTATCTATGGAGCGAGTGAGTATAGAAGGGAGCGTGAGCTGTTAAGTGGCTACAGGAAAGATTAAGAAGGTCGCCGGACCACTGGTCATCGCTGAGGGCATGCGTGATGCAAATATGTACGACGTGGTGCGCGTAAGTGAGAGCAGACTTATCGGCGAGATCATAGAGATGCACGGAGATCAGGCATCAGTTCAGGTATACGAGGAGACATCGGGACTTGCACCGGGAGCACCGGTCGAGTCAACGGGAATGCCTCTATCAGTTGAGCTGGGACCGGGACTTATAAGCAGTATATACGATGGAATCCAGAGACCGCTGGATGACATCATGAAGATATGTGGCAATAACCTGAAGCGAGGAGTTGAAGTTCCATCGCTGAAGAGAGATATCAAGTGGACGTTTGTGCCGACAGCAAAAGTGGGCGATAAGGTGTCGGCAGGCGATGTGATAGGAACAGTTCAGGAGACTGTGGTTGTCACACAGAAGATCATGGTGCCTTATGGCGTGACAGGAACCATCAAAGAGATAAAGGCAGGAGAATTCACAGTTGAGGAGACTGTATGTGTGGTTGAGACAGACAAGGGTGACAGGGAGCTGACACTCATGCAGAAGTGGCCGGTTCGTAAGGGTCGTCCATATCAGGAGAAGATACCACCGGTTATGCCACTTATCACAGGACAGAGAGTTGTGGATACATTCTTCCCTATAGCAAAGGGAGGAGTGGCTGCGGTTCCCGGACCTTTCGGAAGCGGCAAGACAGTCATCCAGCATCAGCTTGCAAAGTGGGCTGAGGCGGATATCGTAGTCTACATCGGATGCGGAGAGCGAGGAAACGAGATGACGGATGTTCTGAACGAGTTTCCAGAGCTGAAGGATCCGAAGACCGGACATTCGCTCATGCAGAGAACAGTCCTCATAGCCAACACATCGGATATGCCGGTTGCGGCCAGAGAGGCATCTATATATACAGGTATAACTATAGCTGAGTATTTCCGTGATATGGGTTACTCTGTGGCACTCATGGCGGATTCCACATCGCGTTGGGCTGAGGCGCTCAGAGAGATGTCAGGACGTCTGCAGGAGATGCCTGGAGAGGAAGGTTACCCTGCTTACCTCGGTTCAAGACTTGCGCAGTTCTACGAGAGAGCCGGAATGGTCAAGACTCTCGGTAGCGAGGGCAGAACCGGTGCACTGTCGGTTATCGGTGCGGTTTCTCCTCCGGGTGGTGATATTTCCGAGCCTGTTTCACAGGCAACACTTCGAATCGTCAAGGTATTCTGGGGACTGGATTCATCGCTTGCGTACAAGAGACATTTCCCTGCTATCAACTGGCTGACCTCATACTCTCTGTATGTGGACAATATGGGCAAATGGTTCGAGGAAAATGTAAATGAAAAGTTCATGGTCGACAGACAGAAGATGATGACACTGCTTCAGGAGGAGGCAGAGCTCGATGAGATCGTTAAAATGGTAGGTATGGATGCCCTTTCAGCGGGAGACCGACTGAAGATGGAGGCGGCGAGATCCATCAGAGAAGATTTTCTTCACCAGAACTCATTCCATGATGTGGACACATACACACCGCTTCACAAGCAGTTTTTGATGATGGAGCTCATCATGGCATTTTATGAGGAGTCAGCGCAGGCGCTGGCCGGTGGAGCAAGCATAAGAAATATTCTGAATATGCCGATCAGAGAAAAGATCGGACGATTCAAATATGTGCTTCCTGAGAATGTGGATGAAGAGTACGAGAAGATATCCAGGGAGCTTGACAAAGAGCTTCAGGAAGCTATAGAGAAGGAGGACTAAGACTATGCCAAAGGAATACAGAACTATACAGGAAGTTGCGGGTCCTCTGATGCTGGTGCACGGAGTTGAGAATGTAGCTTATGATGAGCTGGGTGAGATCGAGCTGGCGGACGGCGAGATCAGACGATGCAAGGTCCTTGAGATAAATGGTGAGGACGCCCTGGTACAGCTCTTTGAGAACTCGACAGGTATCAATCTTTCAAACAGCAAAGTAAGATTCCTTGGAAGGAGTATGGAGCTCGGCGTATCAGAAGATATGCTTGGCCGTGTATTTGACGGACTTGGAAGACCTATAGATGGCGGCCCTGAGATACTCCCTGATGAGAGAAGAGATATCAATGGTCTGCCGATGAATCCGGCTGCCAGAAACTATCCGTCTGAGTTCATTCAGACAGGTATATCAGCCATAGATGGACTGAACACACTGGTAAGAGGACAGAAGCTGCCGATATTCTCGGCTTCAGGACTTCCGCACAGCCAGCTTGCAGCACAGATAGCAAGACAGGCAAAGGTGCGCGGAACAGATGAGCCATTCGCCGTTGTATTTGCAGCCATGGGTATCACATTTGAGGAGGCAAACTTCTTCACAGAGAGCTTCAAGGAGACTGGTGCAATAGATAGAACAGTCCTCTTCATCAACCTGGCAAATGATCCTGCGGTTGAGCGTATCGCCACACCTAGAATGGCACTTACCGCCGCTGAGTATCTTGCATTTGAGAAGAACATGCACGTTCTGGTAATCCTCACGGATATCACGAACTATGCGGATGCACTTCGTGAGGTATCAGCTGCAAGAAAAGAGGTTCCGGGACGCCGTGGTTATCCTGGATACATGTACACTGACCTGGCAACTCTGTATGAGAGAGCCGGAAGACAGAAGGGTAAGAATGGAAGTATAACCATGATACCGATCCTGACCATGCCTGAGGATGACAAGACTCATCCTATACCAGACCTTACGGGATATATCACAGAGGGACAGATCATTCTCTCAAGAGAGCTGTATAGAAAGGGAGTCACACCGCCTATCGATGTACTTCCGTCACTGTCCAGACTTAAGGATAAGGGAACCGGTGAGGGCAAGACCAGAGGAGATCACGCCAGCACCATGAACCAGTTATTTGCTGCTTATTCAAGAGGAAAGGATGCCAAGGAGCTCATGACTATCCTGGGTGAGTCGGCACTTTCAGATATAGATATTATATATGCAAAGTTTGCAGAGGCATTTGAGAAGGAGTATGTATCCCAGGGGTACGGCACCGACAGAAGTATTGAGGAGACACTTGCCATCGGCTGGAAGCTTCTCTCCATTCTTCCTAGAGCCGAGCTGAAACGTATCGACGACAAGTGGCTTGACATGTATTACGGAAAGTAGTGGGTAGGCAATTTTGCGGGAAGATTGTGGAATATAGCATTCGACTGCATACCTGAGCAGGAGCGCTTTCGCTCGTTTCACCCTGCAGCGGTACTAGCGCTCGCATGCTCGCTGAGTACCGGCGGGCTCAAATGTCCTGCTCATGGTAATGCAGTGGATTGCTATATATTTAAAGCATTCGTGCAAAATTGCCATATATACATTGTTTTTGTAATACATGTCAAGTAGCTTGAGAATATATTTGGAAGAAAGGAGAAGACAGATGGCTAATGTTGTGGTTAATCCAACCAGAATGGAGCTGACAAGGCTTAAGAAGAAGCTGGTCACGGCATCCAGAGGCCATAAGCTCCTTAAGGATAAGCGAGATGAGCTGATGAGGCAGTTCCTTGACATGGCAAGAGAGAATATGGAACTGAGAAAGAAGGTTGAGGCTGGCATCAAAGCTGCCAACACAGGCTTTGTAATAGCGAAGGCGGGTATGAATGAGCAGACATTGAGCACGGCGCTCATGGCTCCGAAGCAGGAGGTGCGGATCGCTCTTAGCGACAGGAATGTAATGAGTGTTGACATTCCGGTGTACGACTACAAGACGAAAAGCGCAAATTCAAATGACATCTATTCGTATGGATTTGCATTTACATCTGGAGAGCTGGACGATGCAGTGAAGTCCCTCTCGGATATACTTCCTGATATGCTGAGACTGGCGGAGGTGGAGAAGTCCTGCCAGATGCTCGCAGCGGAGATAGAGAAGACCAGAAGGCGTGTAAATGCTCTTGAGCATGTCATCATCCCGGAGACCCGGGAGGGAATAAAGTATATAAGCATGAAGCTTGATGAGAATGAGCGAAGCACCCAGGTCAGACTTATGAAGGTCAAGGATATGATGCTGGAGGAGGCTCATCACTACAAAGAGCATCAGTTTGAGCATGCGCAGTAGACAGAATGATATTCTATGTAAGGTAATAAAAAAGAAACTGGTTTCCGATATTTAAACTTATAGGACAAAAGTTTTGATAAAAACCGCCAACACCTCAGATAAATAAAGGGGTGTGGGCGGTTTGATCTTTTTGTTGAATATTGAATTAGTCGGTTGTATCCCTTCGCAGAAGAACTGGCGTGATCTTCTTGTGGACGGGAACTGAAAATAATCTGTATTTCCAGTTTGCGGGAAGCAAGACTGTTGCAAGAGTATCAAAGTATGAGATAAGCCAGATAGGCGACAAGGTTTCGTTCGTATTCATGCCACATAAGCTGCACTTCTTTGACAGCACAACCGAAAAAACAATCTAATCAAGCAGAAGGAGGACATAGTATGTACACATGCCAGAAGGCAGATGAATATATAAAAAAGAACAGAGTAGACAGAGCAGATAAGCCGGAGTTCCACCTCACAACTCCGGTGGGCTGGTTAAACGACCCTAATGGATTTTCCATATATAAAGGAAAGGTGCATTTGTTTTATCAGTTCCATCCATACAGCACGGAGTGGGGACCTATGCACTGGGGACATTCCACCTCAGATGATTTTATAAGATGGGAGGAGCTTCCAACAGCACTGGCGCCAGACTCGGAATTTGATTCATTTGGGTGCTTTTCAGGAACTGCTATAGAGAATGACGGGAAGCATGTATTGTTCTATACAGGAGTAGTTGAGGAAAAACTAGCTGATGGAACTAAGAATGTTATACAAAACCAGTGTATGGCTGTAGGCGATGGAATTAGTTATGAAAAAATATCCAGCAATCCTGTTGTTGATGGAAAGATCATGCCAGAGGAATGCAGCCGTGCTGATTTCAGAGATCCGAAGGTCTGGAAGGATGAGGACGGCAGGTACTATATGCTGACTGGAAACCGGACATATGATGGAATCCCTCAGGTTGTACTGTTCTCTTCAGATGATATGTACAACTGGAAATTTGAATCAGTATTTGCAAAGGATGAAACAGGCAGATTTGGCGCAGTATGGGAGTGCCCAGACTATTTTGAGATGGATGGACATAATGTGCTTATAGTATCCCCACAGGACATGTCAGCAGATGGAGAGTTTCACAATGGAAATAACGTGGTATTCTTCACAGGCGATGTGGATGAAGAGAGACATATTTTCAAGTATGAAAAAGCGGTATCTGTGGACAGTGGATTTGATTTTTATGCACCGCAGACTATAAGAACGCCTGATGGACGAAGAGTGATGATTGGCTGGATGCAGTCCTGGGACAGCGTAAATACGCTGCCACGTGGACAGAAGTGGGCATGTATGATGTCAGTTCCAAGAGAACTAATGATCTCTGACGGCAAGCTGATTCAGACTCCGGTCAGAGAGCTTTGTGGATACAGACAGAACAAGCTGGTAGTTAATGATACTTTGCGTGGTGAGAAGACATATGAAGGCGTTAACGGCAGAGTTATCGATATGACAGTTGATATAAAGAAAGCTGACTGCGGACATTTTACAATGCATTTTGCAAAGGATGAGATTCATGAAACCAATGTCAGCTATACCCCGGGAACACAAATGCTTGAGATAGACAGAACATTTGCGGGATGGATACGTGATACAAACTGTGTGCGCAAGGTCAAAATCAAGAATGGCAATGGACTTTCAAAAATGAGAATAGTGATGGATTGGAATTCCATAGAGATATTTGTAAATGATGGAGAACAAGTGCTGTCTACAGTTATATATACACCGCGCAATGCTCAGGATGTTGTATTTGAAACTGACGGATGTGTGGAACTTGAGGTAGAGAAATACGATCTGAACATATAAGTCATATGCTCTGATTGATCAAATTTTGAAAGAAATAGAAGAGTTTATTATACAATAAAATTCTTGAAAACCTAAATACATGTGATAAAAATACCAGCCTGCAAAGCTTAGAAAAAGCATCTGATTTTGCAGACTGGTATTTTGTTTATTTGTCCAGCAAATATGCTGACTACATGTAAATGCGCAATGTCATAAATTTAAGCGTATTGAAAAAAAGTTAAGCTCTGTTATTCAATGCAGTTATGTTATACTTATAGTGAAAACACTGTTGAAAAGTGTGGTAGTGCATCAGTGCTAGGTTTCTAAAAACGACCACTATACTTATTAGGACTAAAACATCAGTAAATGTTGGGAAAATAAAGGAGAAATTGCATGAAAGTTCATAATTATAAAACAAAAAATAACATTGAGCAGGCAGAGGATACAACTTGTGGAACATGCAGAAAAATAACATTGAACGGTATAGGTCTGCTTTCCGGAGCACAGCTTAAGTATATAGCGTTCATTTCAATGCTTATAGATCATACGAATAAGACTTTGCTGTATCCGTATCTGGACGGTGGAATAATATCGGCTGTAAGTGATGTATTTGATGTCCTGGGACGGATAGCCTTCCCAATATTCATATATATGCTTGTGGAAGGATATTTTCATACGAGAAACAAGTGGAGGTATCTTGGAATGCTGCTTATATTTGGTGTGATATCTGAGATCCCTTATGACATGTTCTCCAGTGGCGTATTCTTTGAATGGAATGCAAATAATATTATGTTTACATTGGCGATGGTGCTGGCAATGATATGGATCATAGATGTGCTGAGGAAAAAAATGGAGAAGCTTCCCAAGGCAGTATGGTTTATAGCAACGATACCGATAGTTGCCATAGTGTGTCTTATATCGATGAATCTTGCGGTTGATTATGACTACCATGCCATACTTATAGGATATTTCCTGTATATATTTCATGAAAAGTCCGCAATTGCAATACCGTTCTGCTACCTGGCGATGTTCAAGGAACCGTGGGCACTGTTGGGGTTTGGACTGACTTTGACATACAATGGCAAGCGCGGCAGGCAGAATAAGCTGGTGAATTACCTGTTCTATCCAGTGCATATGCTGATACTCGGTATTATAAGGATGTGTCTTGGGCTGTGATAGATGAGAAGGAGCGCGGAGGCATTATGGAAATTGACAAAGAGCTGATGATAAAGACATATGACCTCAGGCGCAGGCTTCACAGTATTCCTGAGGCTTCGATGCATGAGATGCGGACTAAGGCGATGCTCATGTCGTTTCTCAGGGAGAATACTGACCTTGAGATCGTGGATAGAGGTGCTTGGTTTTATGCGGTGCTGAAATCTTCTTATGACATAATAGGGGATGAAGAAAGAACGCCGATCGCGTTCAGGGCAGACATGGATGCAGTGTGTGGGCAGGATGGAAAGCCGGGACATTACTGCGGGCATGATGGACATAGCAGTATATTATGTGGGGCTGCGGCCTGGCTGTCCCGTGCAATGGAAAAATGCGGAAATACGCATGTGTGTGATATAAATGACAATTCTGGAGTGATTTGCCAGAATCAGATAATTAACAGGGACGTCTATTTCATTTTCCAGCCCGGCGAGGAGATTGGTGCCGGAGCAAGGCTGTGCAGAGATCTTATAGTTGAGAAGAATATAGGTGAGGTTTATGGACTTCATAACATACCGGGATATCCGAGAAATCATGTGCTGACGATAGATGGAACATTTGCATGCGCATCAACGGGGCTTGAGATACATATGGCTGGTGCTGCCAGCCATGCGGCATATCCTGAGGCGGGAAAGAATCCGGGACCTGCGCTTGCCAGGCTGTTGCTGGAGGTAGAGAAGCTTACGGAGGAGTACAATCGCAGCAGGGGATTTGTCAGGATGACGCTCATCGGAATGGATATTGGAAGTGCCAATTACGGTGTGGCTGCATCAGAAGGAACGCTGCGCATGACGGTGAGGGCTGAGAGAGAAAAGATATTTGCCGGGTATGTGGATGAGATAAAGCAGATTGCACAAAATACTGCGGACGATGGGGGCTTCACCCTTGATATACAGGAGATAGAGCGGTTCCCGGCAACGGAAAATCATGCTGTGAATGTGGACAAACTGAGAAAATGTGCTGCTGACCAGAATATTGTGGTCACAGAACTTGCTGAGCCGATGAGGTGGTCGGAGGACTTCGGATACTATCTGCAGGAGACAAAGGGGGCATTCTTTGGCATAGGTGATGGTGAGGATCATGCCCAGCTCCACACGGCGGGATTCGAGTTCCCGGATGAGATCATAGAGACAGCAGTTAAGATGTTTGTGGGGCTGGCATTGATGTAGTGCAGGTAGGAGATAATAAGTTATTTGATGTTCGAAAATGGGGTAAAGTCGTATGAAGATAAAATATGACAGACGCGTAATGCGTATAATTCTGACCACCGCGGTGGTGGTATCTGTTCCTACACTTGCAGGAATGATCTGTGGTGTGTTTTTTGATGATATTGTCAGTACATTTTGCGATGTTATGATGGTTACGGGTGTTATAACATTTTGCCCTATGGCTGGTTTGTGGCTTGCCTGCCTGGACGCATGGCTGTACCTGAGAGAACTGGGCAAGGCCGGATATGAGGTTCCAGATGACAGAAGGAAATATAATTGTGTGCTAGAAAATCTGCCGAGAGAACGAGAAGATTATTGCATCGTTGATGGAAGGGACAGGGATAGCGTGATATCAGCATGTATCACGGCTGCATGTGCACTTTGTTTTGCAGTGGTGGTCATAAAGTATTATGTAGGGTGGTGGCGCTGGCTCCCCGGAGTGTCGCTTCCTGGAATATGCCTGTGTATTGTTGTTGTATTCTGGGTGGCTGGGGCAGTTGTATATTATAGACAGTCTGACAATAGAAAATATAGAGGAAGGCTTGAACCAGTCGATGACAGAAAGGTAAGAACCTATCTGTTTAAGAAGATTATGACTATACTTTTGGCTGGCTTTGTATCCGTGATTTTTGATCTGGCTATGTTTTCTGCGGCTGGTTACATGGCCAAAGCGCAGGTGGAGGCGGATGTTGAGAAGGTGAGATACGAGGTCGCTGGTATAAGCGATGCATCTCGTGACGGCCAAGATGGAACATACCAGCCAGGAGAGATAGACACGGACAAGCTGAGCATAGATTTTCGGATGAAAGACGGACATCTTAAATGGCAGTCAGAGCACGGGCAGATGAAGCTTACGTATGTATATACATGGAAATATGGGAAAACGGAAAGAAGTATCATCAGATGATTTTTGCACGATCTTTGCGTAAACTTGTGCCTGTTCAGGCATAAAATCCCTCTCGTAGAACATAATAATAACAAGTTGTAAAAGGGATGTGTGTGGAGGTTCGACATGACAAAAGCGGCAAAGATATATCTGGTGGTTCTCATATGGCTGTCAGCACTGGTGCAGCTGGCGGTACTTCTGATCTAGAATTTATTAGCTATTATCTGAATAGTGATTCGGATTTGATGGATTCAGTAAAATGTGACTGCCTCTTGAGTCATTCCGGAATTGTTCAGAATGAAATAACAGGTAACGACCTGTTTTGTTAAAGAATTAAATGAAAATATATATCATTACCAATGATTATATGTTAGAATAAATCGACTTTGTTTCAAATTGCAGGGATGCAGCCGCGAATATGCGGAATGTTTGGAGACAGGGTCGATTTTTCTGCATAAAATGCAGGATGATCTTCGTGGATTTTGGGAAAAATAGGAAGTCTGTTAGCTATTTTACCCTTGATATCGTGCCTTAAAATGTATCTCGACATGGAGAGGCAGGTGGATAGGGCTACTAACCGTGATCCATGCCATCACCCGGTATCATAAAGGGGTTTTTTCTTAACATGTTTTTGATTCCCCGACAGTATGAGGGCAAGATAAAGTTGTGCTCATGCGAGGAGAGCTATCAGATAGGCTTTTCGTTATTTGCTCCCCGGGCTGGTGAGATATACAGCAGTGATACATGGAGCGTGGATTTGTTGTCCGCTGACGGCGGGGCGGTCGCTCTTGTCGTCCATTTGGAATGGCAGATGACAAATGCGCTTTGTTGGGGCACTGTAAGTAAGTGACGGAGTATGTCACGATACTTAAGGAGGAAATAAATGGAAAAAAACAACAATAATTCCAACAATATCATTGAATTGAAAAACATTGTCAAGACCTATGACAATGGATTCACAGCAGTTGACGGCTTTAACCTCGAAGTGAAGAGAGGCGAGTTCGTCACGTTCTTAGGCCCTTCAGGCTGCGGAAAAACCACGACACTTAGAATGATAGCAGGATTCGAGATTCCTACTTCAGGAGAGATATTACTGGATGGACAGGATATCAGCAAGCTTCCACCAAATAAGAGACCTATCAACACGGTCTTTCAGAGGTATGCGCTGTTCCCACATCTGAATATCTTTGACAACATAGCATTTGGCCTCAAGCTCAAGAAGCTTCCTAAGGCAGAGATCGTGAAGAAGGTCAAGAAGGTCCTTGAGATGGTTGACCTTGAGGGCTTTGAGGACAGAAAAGTCGCCACGCTTTCTGGTGGACAGCAGCAGAGAATAGCTATAGCGAGAGCCCTTGTCAATGAGCCAGAGATACTTCTTCTGGATGAGCCTCTTGGCGCACTGGATCTCAAGATGAGAAAAGAGATGCAGATAGAGCTCAAGGGAATGCATGACAGGCTGGGAATCACTTTTATCTATGTAACACATGACCAGGAGGAAGCGCTCACCATGTCAGACAAGATAGTTGTCATGAGCGAGGGTGAGATACAGCAGATAGGAACTCCTGAAGATATATATAATGAGCCAAAGAACGCATTTGTTGCGGATTTCATAGGCGAGAGTAACATCTTCAACGGAATCATGACGGGCAAGTTAAAGGTAAGATTCTGTGGTGCAGAATTTGTCTGTCTGGATGACGTGGAGATTGGAACAAAGGTGGACGCCGTAGTAAGACCGGAGGATGTGATGATCACTACACCTGAACAGGGCGCTGTAAAGGGCGTTGTGACCTCCGTAGTATTTAAGGGTGTTCACTATGAGATCACCGTTGAGTCCGGAAGAAATGAGATAGTTATTCAGACCACAAAGTCCGCCAAGGTTGGAGACAAGGTTGGCCTCAATGTTGAACCTGATGGAATACACATCATGATATCGGAGACTGCAATCAACAAGATTGAGAGCTCAGTCAATAGGAATTATGCCCTCGGCGTATTTGACGGTAAGGTATCATGCGACCTCACGGAGATCGTTCTGGGTTCAGCCATGAAGGATGGCGTGCTGGTGGATGCAAATGGTGAGGCGATAGACCGTGAGAAGATCAAGGTAATAGTATCTATACTTCCAGAGGATATCGACATGAGTGATGACGAGGAAGCTGGTATACTCTGCGGACATATCATCAATCTTATATATAAGGGAGACCACTACAGCTATGTGGTGAGAACTGACAATGAGGAGGACTTTATCGTGGATGACGAGTACCTGTGGAACATGGAGGACAGAGTCAGCCTGATAATTCCAGAGGATAAGATGAAGTTTTCACTTAAGAGATAAGTGTGTCAAGTTTTCTCTGAAAACTTGACATGTAGCGTCAGCCCCTCGCCGAAGGCGACTTTTAATGGGCTGATGTTCAAGAAATGGAGGGATATACATGAACGGCTTACGTTTTTCAAGAAAACAGCTGGGCATCCCATACGCATTATTTCTCATATGCTTTGTAGTTGCACCACTGTTTGTAATTATTTATTATGCCTTCACCAACGGCGAGGGCAGGTTTACATTTGACAATCTGACGGGATTCTTTACCAGCCCGAACACCATAGGTACTCTGGCATACAGCTTTTTGCTTGCCATAGCGACTACTTTGGTGTGTCTGCTGCTGGCATATCCGATCGCATATATACTTGCGAGAAGTGAGATGAAAAGGAAATCGGTAATTGTCATGATGTTCGTGCTCCCGATGTGGATCAACTTCACACTGAGGATCACAGCACTCAAGGAAGTACTCACGGTTATAGAGGGCAATCTGGCATTCCACCCGTTTCTCAATTCGGTTATAGGAATGACATATGATTTCCTGCCATTTATGATACTTCCTATATATACAACCATATTGAAGCTTGATGGCAGTCTTATGGAGGCTGCTGTGGATCTTGGGGCAAATAGCTTCCAGACATTTGTCAAGGTCACACTTCCGCTCACCGTTCCGGGAATCGTCAGCGGAATAGTTATGGTATTTTTGCCATCTATGACTAACTATGTTGTGCTTGACATGCTTTACAACAGCACATACATCATGGGTAGTCTGATAGGAAGCTACTTCTCAGCATACAACTGGAACGGCGGTTCCATGATAGCACTCGTTCTTCTTGTGATAATACTTGTATTCACACTTGTGACAAACAAGTACACGGATGACGACGGTGGAAGCAGAGGAGGTGCGTTGTTATAATGAAGAAATGGTCTAAGATTATATTTATATGCATTATGCTGCTTCTCATATATATGCCTATACTGATACTGGCTGTGTACAGCTTTACGACATCGGCGAATATAGGAAGCATCCATGGTTGGTCGCTCCACAATTATGTGACTCTGTTCACAAAAGATGAGCTGAGGTCAATGATTGTTGGAACTGTTTTCCTGGCTGCCGGTTCAGCACTGATAGCAACCATTCTAGGAACACTCGGTGCTATAGGTGCTTTTTATTCAAAAAAATGGGCTTCAGCATCGATAAATGCCATGAATGAGGTGCCCGTTGTAAATGCAGATGTTGTGACAGGTTTCTCTATATGTATACTGCTCATAGTTGCATTCGGCATGAGCAAGGACAGCTATGTTCCGCTTGTCATCGGCCATGTGGTTTTGTCGGCACCTTTCGTATATCTGTCGGTAGTGCCAAAGCTCAAGCAGATGGACAGCAGTCTGTATGAGGCTGCGTTAGATCTGGGAGCTACACCTTTCCAGGGACTCACAAAGGTAGTGATACCTCAGATACTTCCTGGTATTATCTCGGGATTTGCGCTGGCTGTTACACTGTCACTGGATGATTACTTCATCGCGACATACACCAAGCCTGCGACATTTGACACCATAAGTACTTACGTTGTAAATGCAACAAAGGGTTCACAGACTGAGATCAAGACAGCCCTGTGGGCGCTCTCAACAGTCATATTTGCACTGGTTGTCATAATCGTTGTGGCTATGAATGTGGCCGGAAGAAAGAAAGAGGTGGAGCGATGATAAGACATAGATGTTTTGGACGTTCGATTTCCAGAAAGCTGGCGGCAGCAGTCATGGCTGTTTCATTGCTTGCCGGACAGATGCTGCCGGTAATGGCAGCGGAGGATACAGAAAATGCGGCTTCTGTCAAGAGCAAAGGTGCATCTGCTACTGAAAAAGAGGTCACTCTCAGGGTGTGCAGCTGGGAAGAGTACATTGACGAGGGTGGCTGGGATGAAGACGAAGCCCTGAAACTGGACAATGGAACAACTATATTTGGTGAGAATTCCATGGTGGAGGATTTCGAGAACTGGTATTACGAGAATTATGGTGTGAAGGTGAATGTTCAATATTCATGCTTCGGTACCAATGAGGATCTCTATAATATGCTGACTCTCGGCGATGTGTATGATCTTGTATGTCCTTCGGAGTATATGATCATGAAGCTTATGTCTGAGAACAAGCTTGAGCCTTTGTCCGATGGCTTTTTCGATGAGAACAACGACAAGAATTATTATATAAATGGTGTGTCGCCATATATTCGAGATACATTTGAGACTCATGAGATAAATGGTGAGACCTGGAGCAAATATGCGGCTGGCTTCATGTTTGGAATTACGGGAATTCTGTACAATCCGGAGAAGATGACCGCTGACGAGGCGGGAACATGGACAGTCCTCAACAACCCTAAGTTTGCAAAACAGATCACCATAAAAGACAATGTCAGAGATTCCTACTTTGCCGCAGTCGGAGCACTGCAGAGGGACAAGCTGATGGACACTGAATTCAGGGCTCAGGATGATTACTCAGAGCAGCTCAAGGATATCATGAACGATGTCAGTCCTGAGACTATAGCAAAGTCACAGGATCTTCTTCAGGACATAAAGGATAATGTGTATTCATTTGAGACTGACAGCGGTAAGGCAGACATGATAACAGGAAAGGTTGTTGCGAATTACCAGTGGTCAGGAGATGCAGTTTATGCCATGGATCAGGCTGAGGAGGATGGTGTGAAGCTTGACTTTGCGGTCCCTGAGGAGTGCACAAATCTGTACTTTGACGGATGGGTCATGCTGAAAAATGGAATAGACGGTGACGCTGACAGAAAGCAGGCGGCCGAGGCGTTTATCAACTTTGTGTCAAGACCTGACAATGCAGTCCGCAACATGTATTACATTGGTTATACCTCAGTCATAGCAGGTGGGGATGACGATACGGTATATTCTTATCTGGATTACACTTATGGTGCAGAGGATGACGAGGAGGATGTTGTTGATTATCCACTTGGATATTTCTTCACAGGGGACAACTCAGATCCTGACTACGTTCTCAGAGCTCCTGCGGAACAGGTCAACAGACAGCTTGGGGCTCAGTATCCGTCACAGGACGCCATAGAGAGAAGTGCGGTCATGGAGTATTTCGATGAGGATGCCACCAAGGATATCAACCAGATGTGGATCAACATCAGATGCTACAATATCAAAGATGTGCTGATATGGGCATGGTTTATTGTGGCAGCGGTGATCGGTGCACTGGCCGGAGTGCTCGTATATCATAAAAGGTCAAAGAAATTTTATCTTGGGAAATAGAATAATATAAAATAAACGGCTGCCCTGATGGTATGTGGTTTTCGGTAAGAAAAGCCATATGCCATCGAGGCAGCCGTTTTAATTGCGCGGAGCAACATACAAAGACCATTTATCATATTGGTCACGGCCTTTGATGAGAGGGTTAATATTTTCTTGAAAGCACGGTCAAATATCATCTCATTATGTATATTGTAATTATTTGATCTACAGCATCGAATATCCATAGCTGTTGACAATGGCCTCGATCTTCTTGCCGGCCTTGCACATAGGACATTCGTCAACGGAATAAGATGCGTAATCGTCTATATCCTTCTTGTTGAACAGAGAGTGAACCTCGTGTCCCGCTACTTCGTCAGTTGCCGAGAATATAGCTGAAATACCTGAAATGGTTCCACCGTAATACTCGATACATTCAATACTCTGCTTTATAGTCTTTCCTGTTGTGGCTGAAGCCAGAAGCAGAAGGATATTCTTATCTTTGATCATAGGCTGGAGATTATCTCTGAAGATCAGCTGACCTGATGAGTGAACCTCAGGAGTCATGATGTAAATGGTCTGGTGCTGGTTCATTGACACGATACCGTTCTCAGTGAGCGCATTTGCCAGATATGCACCTATGACTTCTGTGCCGTCCATACAAACGATGGTATCGACGATGGTGGTTGCCACGTACTCTGTCGCCATGGATTTGGCAGCGGCCAAAGCCATTTTTCTTCTGCTCTTGAGAGTTGTCATGTCAATGTATTTGTTGATATGGGAGTGGTTGGTTGCGAAATGTCCGTCAACCACCTTTATATCAAGTGCGTTGTTATAGGATGATGTAATCTTTGTTGTAATGTTTTCCATAGCCTTTATTCTCCTTTTTAAAATTTGAATTATAATCGCAGAATATTTTGCGAGTGGTCGCAGATTGAATATTCTGGTAAAAAACGTATGCTCGTTAAATTAGCATTACACAATTTCTAGAATGGTGTTGACCAACAGGTCATCCTGCTTAGGGTTCATAAAACAGAATCTTATATATTTGTTGTCAAGACCTCTGATATCCGCACAGCTCCTTATGTATAGTCCCTTTGGAAGACAGTGTTCCACAACATCTCCCGCGGAAACATCATTTTTGAGCAGTTTTATCAGAATAAAGTTTGCAGATGGTTTGTAGAGTTTTATCGTCTTGTGGGTTGATAGAGCTGAGTACACAAGATTGCGCTCTGTCCTTATAAGTTCCCTTGACTTGGAAATGTATTCGTTATCAGTGAACATGGCAACTCCGGCGGCTTCTACAAGCTTGCCTATGCTATAAGGAAGTTCAGTTATCTCCAGAGCCTTTTTAAGGACAGGATTGGATGTGGTCATATATGCAAGTCTGAGTCCCGGTACAGCAAAGAATTTGGTAGTGTTTCTGAGTACGACCACGTTCTCATATTCAGATATAAGAGGAATGGCAGAGTTGACACTGATATCATCCACAAAGTCCATATATTCCTCATCTACCACCATGGTAATATCGTTGCCATCACATATCTTTGCAATAAACTCCATGGATTCTGCATCGATTATCTGGGAAGTTGTTCCGTTTGGATTGGATATGAAGATCATGTCGATATCCTCTGTCAGTTTGGAGATAAAATCAGCTATGTCCAGATTGAAATCCTCCTCTTCCGGTGTGGAGTAGTATGTTATATTGCAGCCGTTCATTGAGAGCAGCCTTTCATAGTTTTGAGCTCCTGGTGTTATGAGAATAACATTTTTGGGAGAAGTAAATTCACATAGTATCTTCACAAATTCGTAGGAGCTTCCCCCGATTATGATGTTGTCTTCATCCGCTCCGGAGTATGCAGATATAGCAGCTTTTAACTTTTTCATGCTACGGTCCGGATAGGTAGACAGCTGACTGAGACTTTCAGAAATGGCTTTGCTCACTGAATCAGGAATCCCAAGTGGATTCATGTTGAGATCTGCACGAACTGTCTCAACCTGACTGATCAGATTCTCTGTTGTAAGATTGATAACCCCTTTTTTCATAAAAAAACCTCTTTTTTAGTTGAATTCAGTTGTTTTAAGTTATTTTTCTGTTTTATATTGTTTAAAAAGAAACAATATTTTGCTATAATCAAAATATATGTCTATTAGTTAATTATACCGATTGGGGACTACAAATACAACCACAACAAGTAAAAATTGACAAAAAGACAACAGAATCAGATACAGGAGACCAGGCGATGAAGGGAATAGTTGAGCAGTATGCACGTGGCGAATTCAAGGTCGATAGGCCGGTTGTTGCCATATCAGTCAGCAGGTTAGAATTGAATATCGAGGCAGGTACAGTGTATGATGGTGAGTTTTCGGTTGACACCACGAATAGCTGCCCAGTGAAGCTGATGGTGTACGACAGCCGCTATATACTGGATTTCAAGAGTCACACGTATGTGGGAAGAAAAAATACAGTGTGCTATTCATTTGATGCCCGTGGACTGGAACGGGGCAAATCTTTTAAAGGTCATATCAACATAATCACAGATGGCGGTGAATTTTTAATTCCATATAACATAACGGTTATAGCTCCGTATATACAGACGGGAGACAGAAAGCTTGAGGATCTGTTTCAATTTGCGTCTTATGCAGAGGAGAACTGGGAAGATGCCATACGGATATTTGGCAGTGAAGATTTTGTGCGCACTTTTATAGGCAGGGATGAGAAACTCCACAGAGTGTACGACGCGTTGGGGCTCTCACTTTCAATAGGTCAGGCTATGGAAGAATTCCTGGTCTATACACATAAAAAGAGGTCACTCACTTTGTCGGTTGCCCAGAATGATCTGTTGGTCGAGATGCCGAAGGAGCTTGTTCGCGCATCGGTGACTATCGCTAAGAACACATGGGGATATACCAACACAAAGATAGCATCAGATTGTGATTTCCTTATTCCCGAGACAAATGTGCTCAAGTGGAACAGCTTTGATGGGAATACATTTGAACTAACATTCTTGATAGACCCGCAGAAGATACATGACGGTGAGTCTGCGGGATACATATATATATGGAACACATACCAGAACATGAAGATCAGGGTCAGTATCAGGAAGCCGGAGGTCGTCAAGATGACACCGAAGAGCAGGCAGACCAGATTCACGATAAAGAGGGCTGAGGAGACTCTGATACGCGCATATATAGACTTCAGAACAGACAAGATAGACCTTGGCAAATATATCGCTGAGACGAGGAATGCCCTGAATACCCTCATAAAATACAGACCTGAATATGGAATGTACAGACTTGGACTGCTGCACATGCAGATTCTCGAGGGGCATACTGAATTTGTGGAGCAGGAGTTCCTCAGAATAGATGCTGATGCCAACTTTACTAGTATGGAAGACATGGAGAAGTGCTATCTGAGCTACCTGAAATCACTGCTCAGAAGAGAAAAATTTCTCATCGACAGGACTGCAATAATGGTTCGCGAGAAGTTTGAGACGAGTAAGAATAACAGGCTTTTCTATTTCTGGATTCTGTTGTTCGTGGATGTGAGTTATACAGAGGATAAATGGGTTCTCTATGATGATATACAGAAGCTTTTCAACGAAGGCGTGAACAGTCCTGTGATCTATTTTGAGATATGTGATATGTTCAACAAACAGCCTCTTATGATGAAGAAGATTGCGCCGCTCGAAATCGCAGCGCTCAGATGGGGCATGAGAAATGAATTCGTGTCCGAGGATGTCATAGTGGAATTTGTCAAGACTGCATCCAGACAGAAGACATTTGATGAACATTCATTTAAGATGCTTGAGCAGATATATGATATGCGTCATGATAAAACGACTCTTGAGGCGATGTGCGGTATACTCATCAAAGACAAGATGTACGATCCTAGATATCACAGGTATTACAGTGATGCTGCAGAGAAGGATCTCAAGTATGTTGGGCTCAACGAGTGCTTTATCAGGAGTATGGACAGGAGACGATATGATGAGATACCTGAGGCGATACTCAGATACTTCAGCTACAAGAATGTGCTGACAGATGATGAGTTGGCATATATTTATGCCAGTGTCATCATGAACAAGGCTGATCAGATGTCGGTATATCGTGATTTTGTTCCTGCCATAGAGCGGTTCATGGAGAAGATGATACTCCAGGGCAAGGTGAGTGATGATCTCACAGTCATATATGATGAGTTCCTTGACCCCGAAACGGTAAAGCCGGAATTTGCCTCTAAGATCATAAACATAATATTTAAGAGAAAGATAGTGTGCGACAACCAGAACATAACAGGAATCCTTGTATCCCATGGGGAACTGGGGGGCGAGGTCAAGGTGCCGGTAGTTAATGGAGAGGCGTATGTTGAGATCATATCCCCATCTGCTGTGATAACATTGCTCGATGACAACGGTGGAAGATATGTGGGTACAATTCCGTACAGGGTAGAGCGGATAGTTGATGAGAGAAGTTATCTAGATATATGTCATGAGTACAGCTTCAAGGATTACAGATACCTATTGTTCCTCTACAATGACATAGATATATTTACCCACAGGGATGCGAAAGAGATCAATCTGACTAGAGATATCGTGCTTTGTCCGGAGGTCAGTTACAGGGTAAGGCAGGAGGCTCTCACCCATATGGTGGAGTACTACCACGAGAACTTTGATGCGGACATTCTTGGCAGATATATGTCGAAGATCGATTTGGATTATGTTGATCCATCGTACGCGTCCAGGATAAACACATACTATATAACCCTTGATATGTACGAGAATGCATTTGAGGGAATGAATAGATTTGGCTATGTGGACGTGGACATAGATGAGCTGATAAAGATCGCTGAGTACGGAATAGATGACAAGAGATATGATGAGAGCAGGCTGCTCATATCGATCTGTGTGTATATATACAGGCGCGGATATGCAGGACAGAAGATACTTTCATATCTTATAAATAATTATAACGGCTCACTTGAGGAGATGGCAAATCTGTTTAAGTCGGTAAATTCCAACTACAGGAATATCGATATGCTGTCGGAGAATATCCTTGCACAGATGATGTTCGCGGATGGTTATATAGAGTCTATATATGATATATTTGATGTGTATTACCGCGGCAGAAGCAGGGGCATGGTTGTGAAGGCATTTCTCAGATACTGCGCACATCAGTATTTTATAAAGGACAAGAAGATACCTTCCAATATAATGGAGGATCTGTACCTTGAGATAGCAAAGGGCAATATAAAGGATGAGATATCAAAAATGAGCTTGCTCTATTACTTCAGCAACAGGACAGGACGATATACAGAAGAACAGCAGGAGTGGATAAGAACTACGGTGAGACAGTTTGTTGAGTTCAGCAAGATACTGCCGTTCTTCAGAAAGTTTGAAGCGATAGTCAAACTTCCGGGTGACATGAAATTCAAGACATATGTCGTATTCAAGGGCGAGAGTGGAAAGCAGGTATGGGTGAGCTATAGCTTTGGCCAGGAGAGCAGCAGTATGGCGAACTACAAATCCGAGAGGATGAATGAGATCATACCGGGGGTATACGTGAAGGAGGTCGTGGTGTTCCATGGCGAATCACTCATATATTCGATAGATGGGGTTGTCGGAACTTCGGTGGTCGTTGAGAGCGACATATTGAAGAACGAGACATTCCATAAGGGCGGCGGCAGCAGCTTTGAACTCATCAACAACATGCTTGTGAGTCAGGAGACGAGGAATGATCATGAGCTGATACAGGCTATGGACACATACCTGTATGACAGCCATTTCTTCGATGCAAACCTGATGCTGCTTTAACTTTTCATAAGGAGTGGCCCGCGCAAGCGCACAAAGATGCGCCTGCTCCATTATTTTCATAAGGAGTGGCCCGCGTAAGCGCACAAAGATGCGCCTGCTCCATATTTTCATAAGGAGGAACTTTAGATGGCTGACACACAGTTGTATCTAGGTCTTGATCTGGGACCGGAATATACACAGCTAAGTTATTACAATGCAGATACGCGTGAGCCGGAATCTGTATATCATGAGGAGGCAAAGGACACATACATGCTTCCAAACATCATGTTTTACAGTGCGTATCATAAGAGAATGGGTGATAATCAGAATGACTGTTATAAGTTTATAGATTTGTCAGGATGGTGTGTCGGTGCAAGGGCCTCAGCTTATAGATTTGAGGACAAAGGAACTGTAGTTGACGGAATCTATGAGAGCACTTTAAAAAATGAGAATATAGAAGTTGAGGGGAGAGGTTATAAGGCTTCTGATCTGATGGTGAAGATGCTTGTGCTCCACATCAAACAGTTTACAGATACCCTTGGTGGATTTGTTATAAAGAGGCTTACAGTGACGGTGGCGGACACTGATCCGCGTATAATACAGGCGGTCAGAGGACTTAAGACTGCACTTAGGCTCAGCCATGACCAGTTCAATATAGTGAGCCATCTGGACAGCGGGCTCTGTTATATATTTGCACAGCCTGAACCACTCAGAAATAACAGCGTGGGATTGTTTGATTTTGGCAGAGCTGGACTTGATTTCTACAGAATAGATATGACGAGAAAATATCCACTCATAGTCACAACGCAGCACATAAACTATCACGACAAAATGAATCTCAGGAGATTTGGAAGATACCATGAGGACATGGATGAGACATTTGCAGACATTGTAAAAGAGTGTACAGAGCAGGTGTTTATATCATCGGTATTTTTAACAGGACTTGGGTTCTCTGAGAACTGGATGAAACAGTCAGCGACGGTTTTGTGTCAGGGGCGCAGAGTGTTTGTCGGACAGAATATATATACGAAAGGGGCATGTTACAGATCTCTTGGCGGAGTGTATACGGAATCACTTAGCCGTTATTTCATTGATACGGAGCAGACGGTCAAGACAAATATCGGCATCAATCTCATGGATGAGAAGAACACATTCTGGCCTATTGTGTATGGAGGTCTTGAGTGGTTTAACACAAGAGGCAGAGTGGTGGTGTTTCTTGATGACACACGGAGAATACAGATAGTTTATCAGGATATACTTACCGAGGAGGAGTATATCGAGACTATAGAGATATACGGTCTTCCGGCGAGACCTCCAAAGACTACGAAGTTATCAATTGAGGTTGAGTACTATGGCGCTGATAAGGGTGCGATAGTCATAAGGGATATGGGATTTGGCAATCTGTATCCTACTACAAATAAGATATACAGAAAAGAATTTGACATATCTGAGATAAAGAAGAAACACGCAAAGAAGATAGAACATGAGCGGATCAAGGCTGCAGAGGGAGACACTGAGGAGCTGATCGGTGAGGATCCTGTGGACAGGGATGCCGAGGCTGAGAGAGAAAGACAGGAGAGGATACAGGCGGAGGAGCTTGCCGCACAGGATGCGCTGAAGCATGAGATACACATGGATCTGGATGACCTAAGATACAGGGCAGAGAATGATAGTGACAATACAGAGGATGTTGTGTATTATGGCACGGCATCACCGGAGCCTGAGGGCGAAGAGGTGGATGTTGATATAGCAGATACAGAGGCTGAAGTGACTGACAGTGATATGTCGGCATCAGTTGGAGAAACGGCAGGCATCGATGAGCAGGAATCAGAGAGAGAAGCAGCAGACATCGACGAGCAGGAATCAGAGAGAGAAGCAGCGGACATCGACGAGCAGGAATCAGAGAGAGAAGCAGCGGACATCGACGAGCAGGAATCAGAGAGAGAAGCAGCGGACAGCGATGAGATGAAGTTAGAGGACGAAGCAGCAGACGGTGATGAGCAGGAGACAGAGCGCGCCAAGGAAAAAGACGAAGCAGTGGAGTCTGAACTGGCAGATGAAGATATCCCGGAGACAGAGCCTGCATCGGCGTACGTCTACAATGCGGGTGATGTCAAGGAAGATGTTGGAGATGTGGCAGAATCCGATGAGACAGAGGATGAAGACATAGATGTCTATGGAATGAAGATTCATGATGATGATGACGAAGATTATCTGGATTCTGACGAAGACGAACCGGAGCAGAGCAGGTTTACAATACCTGCATATCTCAGGGGACAGCATTTTGATCCCGGTGAGTAAACTGTATGACAGCTGATATAGATAAAAGGTGATACACAGATGAGTGGAATAATTATTTGTAAGACGAAAACAGCAGACAATCCGTATACATTTCTGAATACCAAGATGAGTGTATACACATATGAGGAATTGTGTTACTACATATTCAACAATATGGTTCTGGTCGGAAAGGATGATCTGACTGACAGACTCACAGCATGGCTCAGGGATGAGATCGAGATGTACGATCTGGCGGACAAGGTGGATGCGCTCAATCAGAAAAATGCATATATTCAGGATGTCATGGTGGAGATCCTGACATTTGGCGAATTCTATGGCACGGAGGATATAAAGGAATTCCTCGGAGAGTGCAAGCGTATACGGACTCTGAAGCCTTATGAACTGGATAAGAGGAGAGCAGACAGTTACATGATGTATAAGCATTACATCAAAGCTGATGCCATATATGATGAGATCATAGAGTACAAGGAAAGTCATGATGAATATGACGAATTCCTTGGAAATATATATCACAATAAGGGCGTTGCCCTGGCTGGAAATCTCCAGCTAGAGGAGGCGAAAGAGTGCTTTATCAGAGCATTTTCGCTGAATAAAAACAACGAATCCCTCATAGAATATTTCTGCGTCATGGCGGTAACTGTGGACACTGCCACACTGCAGAGGGAGATAAGAAAGCGCGGAATGCCAGCGGGATTTCTTGACGATCTCATGAGTGAGATCGCTGATTCCAAGGAGGATGTGCATGAGATGTCCATATACAACAAGGTTCAGAAAGCTGTGTACAACAGAATGCATGGGGATATTGAGGATTACGACAGGAGAATGGATTCCCTGCTGAGCACATTGAAGGATCAATTCAGAAACCAGATAGGTTGACTTTGTGCTTGACGCAGCACCAGTCTATGTTGTACTATTCAAAATAAATATATGCAAATGCTGTGACGAAGAGGAGTAGCATGTGGAGTCGGACAGAGAGAATGGTCCCTGGGCTGTGAGACCGTTCCCGACAGAGATGTGCGAAGGTAGCTTCTGAGCTGCGTGGCTGAAAGTATAGTAGGTCATGCCGGGGCGTTCCCGTTATAGGATAAGATGAGATACAAAACAAGGTGGTAACGCGATATATACTCGCCCTTCAGGCTGGATGTCCGAAGAGCGGGTTTTTTTGTGCAGTGCATGGGGAATAAGAAAGCTCCGGCATAAAAAGTCCGGTCCGGATTTATCAAACAGTAAGAAATCAGAAACAATAGAAAGGAAGAATGAGATGAAAGAGTTAGAGAAGACATATGATCCTTCCCAGATAGAGGACAGACTCTACAGAAAGTGGGAGGAAAAGAAGTATTTCCATGCAGAGGTTGACAGGAGCAAGAAGCCATTTACGATAGTAATGCCGCCTCCAAATGTAACAGGACAGCTCCACATGGGACATGCCCTGGACAATACCATGCAGGATATACTTATTAGATTCAAGAGAATGCAGGGCTACTCTGCACTGTGGCAGCCTGGCACAGACCACGCAGCCATCGCAACCGAGGTCAAGGTTACAGAGAAGCTGAAGGAGCAGGGAATAGATAAGAAAGAGATCGGCCGTGAGGAGTTCCTCAAGCATGCATGGGCATGGAAGGAGGAGTACGGCAACCGTATCGTGAGCCAGCTCAAGAAGATGGGTTCATCCGCTGACTGGGACAGAGAGAGATTCACCATGGACGAGGGCTGTTCTAGAGCTGTAAAGGAAGTATTTGTAAGACTGTACGATAAGGGCTACATCTACAAGGGCTCAAGGATCATCAACTGGTGTCCTGTATGTAAGACTTCCATATCGGATGCAGAGGTTATCCATGAGGAGCAGGACGGATATTTCTGGCACATCAACTATCCTGTAGTTGGAGAGCCTGGAAGATTTGTTGAGATAGCAACCACAAGACCTGAGACACTTCTCGGAGATACAGCTGTTGCTGTAAATCCTGATGATGAGAGATACACAGATATAGTTGGAAAGATGCTGGAGCTGCCACTTACAGACAGACAGATCCCGGTTATCGCAGATCCATATGTTGACAAGGAGTTCGGAACAGGCTGTGTAAAGATTACACCTGCCCATGACCCTAACGATTTCGAGGTTGGAAAGCGTCACAACCTTGAGGAGATAAATATACTGAACGATGATGCAACCATCAATGAGCTGGGCGGCAAGTATGCAGGCATGGACCGCTACGAGGCAAGAAAGCAGATGGTGGCAGACCTTGACGCACTTGGACTCCTCGTAAAGGTCGTTCCACACAGCCATAACGTAGGAACACACGACAGATGTAAGACAACTGTAGAGCCGATGATCAAGCCTCAGTGGTTCGTCCGCATGAAGGAGATGGGACAGGCAGCGCTTGACATCATCAAGACTGATGAGCTCTCATTTGTGCCTGAGCAGTTTGACAAGACATACATCCACTGGCTTGAGAACATCCGTGACTGGTGTATATCAAGACAGCTCTGGTGGGGACACAGAATCCCTGCATGGTACTGCGACGAGTGTGGCGAGACCATTGTAAGCCGTGAGACACCTACAGTATGTCCAAAGTGCGGATGCACACACCTCACACAGGATGAGGACACACTTGATACATGGTTCTCATCAGCATTATGGCCATTCTCAACACTTGGCTGGCCAGACAAGACACCTGAGTACGAGTATTTCTATCCTACAAGCGTGCTTGTAACAGGATATGATATCATCTTCTTCTGGGTAATCCGTATGGTATTCTCAGCACTTGAGCAGACAGGAAAGAGCCCATTCAAGCACGTACTGATCCACGGACTTGTAAGAGACGACCAGGGACGTAAGATGAGTAAGTCTCTTGGAAATGGTATCGACCCACTTGAGGTTATTGATAAGTACGGCGCAGATGCTCTTCGTCTGACACTTATCACGGGAAATGCCCCTGGAAACGATATGCGTTTCTACTGGGAGAGAGTCGAGAATTCCAGAAACTTTGCAAATAAGATCTGGAACGCAACTCGTTTTATCATGATGAACATGGAGAAGGCAGATTTCTCAGCTGTGAAGCTGTCTGACCTGACAATAGCTGACCGTTGGATCCTGTCCAAGGTCAACACTCTTGCAAAAGAGATGACAGACAACATGGAGAAGTTCGAGCTTGGTATCGCGGTATCCAAGGTATATGATTTCATCTGGGAGGAGTTCTGTGACTGGTACATCGAGATGGTTAAGCCTCGTCTCTACAATGATGAGGATGAGACAAAGGCAGCGGCACTCTGGACACTTAAGACAGTACTTATCCAGGCACTTAAGCTTCTTCATCCATACATGCCGTTCATCACAGAGGAGATATTCTGTAATATTCAGGACGAGGAGGAGTCGATCATGATCTCCAAATGGCCTGAGTACACAGATGAGTGGAATTTCGAGACCGACGAGGCAGCTGTTGACACGATCAAGGCAGCAGTTCGTGCCATCAGAAATCTTCGTACAGGAATGAACGTACCACCTAGCAGAAAGGCAAAGGTTTATGTCGTATCTGCCAAGGAGGACGTGAGATATATATTTGAGTCATCAAAGAGCTTCTTTGCCACACTGGGATATGCCAGCGAGGTACATGTACAGGAGGACAAGACAGGAATCGATGAGAACGCTGTATCAACACTGATCCACGATGCTGCTGTATACATTCCTCTTGAGGAGCTTGTTGATATAGACAAGGAGATCGAGAGACTTGAGAAGGAGGCTGCAAAGCTTGCCGGAGAGATCAAGCGAGCATCCGGAATGCTTGCCAATCCAAAGTTCGTTGATAAGGCACCAGCCGCAAAGGTCGAGGAGGAGAAGGCAAAGCTTGCAAAGTACACAGAGATGTCTGAGCAGGTTGCCGAGCGTCTTGCACAGCTGAAGAAGTAATAAATAAGTAAATGGGGTCCCGACAGACGGTAGCTGCGCCTGCCGGGACTTCTTGGCTTGAAAAAGCAGTATAGGTTTTGCGGATTTGTTTGTGACCGCAAATATATCTGCCTCATATCATATAACAGAAAGGATTTTCTATATGTATGAGGGAGGTGGTATGAGTGGGGTTCACAAGTATTCCTATTCGCAACATTATCCACGAAGCGGTCGCCAGGGGTGGTATAATAGTGGATGTCAGAAGCCGTGAGGAGTTTGCATCCGGGCACATTCCGATGGCGATCAATGTACCGCTGGAACAGATCGAGGAGGGGGCTTATTCACTTCCAAAGAGTAAGTACCTGATCGTATATTGTGAGCGCGGTATAAGCAGTATGAGGGCAGCCCTTGCCATGGGTGAGGACGGCTACAAAGTAATCAACACGATAGGTGGTCTTGCACAGTATAAGGGACCGCTCACAAGACAGAGATGACAGAATAGCTGATATAAGGAAAGGACGATAGATGAGCAGAGTTGAACTGATTGCTCCATGCCATTTTGGACTGGAGTCTGTACTGAAAAGAGAGATACAGGATCTTGGATATGAGATAGTCCAGGTCGAGGACGGAAGAATAACATTTGCTGGTGATGAGGACGCAATAGCCAGGGCAAATGTATTTATAAGAACGGCAGAGAGGATAATGCTCAAATGTGGCAGCTTCAAAGCCACCACATTTGACGAGCTTTTTGAGGGGACAAAGGCGATCGCCTGGGAGAAGTATCTCACCAGAGATGCGAAGTTCTGGGTATCAAAGGCGACATCAAACAAGAGTGCGCTGTTCAGCCCTTCGGATATACAGTCCATAGTAAAGAAGGCTATGGTTGAGAGGATGAAGAAGACATACAGGGTATCCTGGTTCACAGAGGATGGAGCAAGCTATCCTGTGCGTGTGTTTATATTTAAGGATATAGTAACCATAGCACTTGACACTTCAGGGGTATCACTTCACAAGAGAGGCTACAGAAAGCTTGTTGGCAAGGCGCCTATATCGGAGACACTGGCTTCGGCGCTCATCATGCTCACACCGTGGAACAAGGACCGTGTTCTGGTAGATCCTTTCTGTGGCAGTGGTACATTCCCTATAGAGGCTGCCATGATAGGAGCACATATCGCACCGGGAATGGACAGGGAATTCACTGCCCAGGAGTGGGGAAAGGTGTGTGACAAGAAGATTTGGTACAGCGCGGTCGACGAGGCAAATGATCTGATAGACCGGGATGTAAAGATGAATATTCAGGGATATGATCTTGACTCAGACATGGTAAAGTGTGCCATGGAAAATGCGAAGGCAGCAGGGGTTGATCAGCACATACATTTTCAGCAGAGGGATGTGAAGGACCTCAGAAATCCAAAGAAGTACGGTTTCATCATAACAAATCCGCCGTATGGAGAGAGACTTGAGGAGAAGGAGGCTCTTCCGGAGCTGTACAGAACTATAGGTGAGAGCTACAGGAATCTGGATGACTGGTCGATGTTTCTCATAACATCATACGCGGACGCGGAGAAATATATTGGAAGAAAGGCGGACAGGAACCGCAAGATATACAACGGCATGATAAAGTCCTATTTCTATCAGTTTATGGGACCGAAGCCACCTAAAAGAAGGAGAGAAGACAGTTGAAAAAGCTGGTATATATAGTCCTTATATGCGCCATTGGAATACTGGCGTATTATGGAATGCAGAATCCCGTTGGAAGACTTGAAAAGAACGATGAAGAACAGCATGCGGCGCAGGTCTTGTCGGGCAAGCTTGCAGAAAACTACAATTTAGAGGGACTGAAACTCAAGATAAATGGCAGTGATGTTCCGGATGAGCAGTACCTTCCATATATAGGTTCTGACCTTCACGTCATGCTGCCGATCGATACTGTGAAGGACAAGCTGGGATGCACTGTCGATGAATATGCAAATGGCGGTATCATCATAAAGAGAAACGACCATACGGTCAGGATCGTGGCTGGTTCCGCAGATGCAAGCTTTGACGAAGAGAAGGTAACGCTGCAGACGCAGCCGGTGAAAAATAATGACAAGCTGTATGTGCCTATAGAGTATATAAGCGATGCCATAGATTACACCTGTGAGTACAACTATTCCACCGGTCAGATATCACTGCAGAAAAAGGGCGAGGATACAACACTTCCTGCAGTGTATGATATGAGAAAAGAGGGACGTGTCACAGAGGTCAGAGATCAGGGCGATTCTGGCACGTGCTGGGCATTTGCGTCTCTGGCAGCTCTTGAGACAACGCTCATGCCGGATGAGAATCTTCAGTTCTCTGTGGACAACATGACGAAGAACAACGGATTTGGCATAGAGCAGTTTGAGGGCGGACAGTACAGAATGAGTATAGCCTATCTGGCATCGTGGAAGGGACCTGTGCTTGAAAAGGATGATCCATACGGCGATGACGAGACCAATTCAAAGCTTAAGGCGGTGAAGCACCTCCAGGAAGCTGAGATAATAGAGGACAAGGATCTTGAGGCGGTCAAGGAAGCTGTGTATAAGAAGGGCGGCGTTGAGACGGCAATATACAGTGACATGGTGGACGCCGACAGCGATTCTGAATATTACAACAGAGATCACAGCTCTTATTATTATGACGGCACAGAGGGAATTAACCACGATGTTGTCATAGTGGGCTGGGATGACAATTACAGCAGGAACAACTTCAACAAAACGCCGAAGAAGGATGGCGCATTTATCTGTAAGAACAGCTGGGGTACGGACTTTGGCGATGAGGGATATTTCTATATATCATATTATGATGCGCACATATGCGAGACAAGCGTTGTGTACACGAAGCTGGAGCCGGCTGACAATTACGACAAGATATATCAGGCCGACAAGCTTGGCTGGGTCGGTGTGCTGGGATTTGACAATGAGGAGGCTTACTTTGCAAATGTGTACAAGGCGGGCAAGAATGAGGAGCTTGCTGCGGTGGCATTTTATGCAACAGGCGCCAAGACCACATATGAAGTCTATGTCGTGACGGATTTTCAGGACGAGGACAGTCTGGCTGATCGAAAGCTTGTGGCATCAGGCGAAGTCGAGTATGCAGGTTATTATACTGTGGATCTGGAGCAGGCGGAGAAGCTTGCTGATGGAAAGAAATTCGCAGTTGTGGTTCATATAACTACGCCGGATACGAAATATCCGATAGCCATAGAGTATGATGCGGACTCGCTGACGGACAGTTTCGATATAAAAGACGGTGAGGGATATCTGAGTCTGTATGGCAAGCAGTGGTACAGCGCGGAGAAGGATAGGAAATGTAATGTGTGCCTGAAGGCATTTACGAGAACAGTGGAGTAGGAAAGGAGTCGTATATATGGATAAGCTTATATTTGCAACCGGCAATGAGGGCAAGATGAAGGAGGTCCGCATGATACTTGCGGATCTTGGCTATGAGATACAGTCCATGAAGGAGGCTGGGATCAATGTTGATATAGTCGAGGATGGAAAGACATTTGAGGAGAATGCCCTTATCAAGGCGAGGGCGATCAGCAAGGAGACTGGATGTCTGGTGCTTGCCGATGATTCAGGCCTGGAGGTCGACTATATGGACAAGGCACCTGGCATATACAGCGCGAGATTCCTCGGCGAGGACACATCATACAGGATAAAGAACCAGTACATAATAGACAAGCTGGCAGGTGTTCCGGATTCTGAGAGAACCGCAAGATTTGTGTGTGCAATAGCAGCGGTATTTCCAGATGGAAGTGAGTATACGACACGCGGAACCATTGAGGGAATCATCGGATATGAGGAGCGTGGCGAGAATGGATTTGGATATGATCCGATATTCTTCCTGCCTGAAAAGGGCAAGACCACGGCGGAGCTTGACCCGGAGGAGAAGAACGAGATAAGCCACCGCGGAAATGCACTCAGACTGATGAAGGACGTCATCAGAAAGCATAGAGAGAATAATTGATGGCAGATGATTGCGAATCACTGTGTTTGTTAGATTTTAAACAAGGGGGGGCAGAGATGAAAGTCCTGATAATAAGTGATACCCATGGCAAAAGCAGCTGCATAGAGCAGATATACGATATAGTTGGAGATGTGGATATGCTGATACATCTGGGAGATGTTGAAGGCGATGAAGAACTCATATATGATCTGTTTAATTGCGAGATCCACATGGTGAGGGGAAACTGCGACTACAATGCAGAACTCCCGATATATGATGAGTTCAACATCGGAGACAAGAGGGCATTTATAACCCATGGACACAGGTATGGAGTGAACAGCGGAACAGCATACCTGGAGGAACTCATAGATACAGAGGGGTATGATTTTGTGATGTATGGACATACCCATAGGCGGGATCTGACGACTTATAAGAATTCATATATCGTGAATCCGGGAAGTCTGGCACTGCCGAGGGATAACAGAGTAGGAACATACATGCTGCTGGATTTTGACCAGCACGGAACGCCTTTCTTTGCGGAGAATGAGCTGCCGAATATTGATACACCGGAGGAGAAGAAGAGAAAGAAGTTTTTTGAGGATCTGTGGGGATAGGGCAGAAGTCGGCCTTTGGGGACGGAGAATCAAGAGTTTATGTCTTTTAGAGACTAACGAATATGAAAATGGCAGGTAAAATGATATGAAGAAACATGATATAGTTGAAGGTGTGATAGATACATATGAGTTTCCGAACAAGGGAAGTTTTCATATGGACGACAGAAAAGTAACAGTTAAGGGTGCGATAAAAGGCCAGAAGGTGGGCTGCCGTATAACAAAGCTGAAGAAGGGCAAGGCTGATGGAAGACTTCTTGAGGTTCTGGAGAAGTCGGAGCTTGAGGATGCGCAGCCTGTCTGTTCTCATTTTGGTATGTGCGGTGGCTGCAGTTACCAGACGCTCAGCTACGAGAACCAGCTTAAGGTGAAGGAGGAGCTTGTGAAGGGGCTCCTTGACGGTGTGATCGACAGCGCAGAGCATCCGTACGAATGGCAGGGTATCCTTGCTTCGCCTGTGACAAAGGGCTACAGAAACAAGATGGAGTTCTCGTTTGGCGACGAGTACAAGGACGGCCCTCTGGCACTGGGACTTCACAAGAAGAACAGCACGTACGACATAGTACAGATGGATGACTGTTATATAGTAAATGACGACCTGAACAAGATCGTGAAATATACAGTGGAATTCTGCAGGGCAGCAGGACTTCCTTATTATAAAAAGATGCAGCATACAGGGTTGCTCCGCCATTTGGTGATCAGACGCTCTGCGACAAATGGCGATCTGCTGGTGAATCTCGTGACATCGACACAGAATCTTGATGCCCTTGACCTTGATGCATTTGTGAGAGGACTTCTTGATCTGCCCCTTGAGGGAAAGATCGCGGGAATCCTCCATACAGAAAATGACTCCATGGCAGATGCGGTCATCAGCGACAGGACAAATCTGCTCTATGGAACAGAGTATATATATGAGACGGTCCTTGGGCTTCAGTTCAAGATATCGCCGTTCTCATTCTTCCAGACAAATACCAAGAGTGCGGAGAGACTCTACGACAAGGCGCGTTCCTATGTGGGTGACACAAAGGATGCAGTCATATTTGATCTCTACAGTGGAACTGGAACGATAGCACAGCTCCTTGCACCAGTCGCAAAGAAGGTGATAGGAGTGGAGATCGTGGAGGAGGCCGTGGAGGCAGCTCGTGTAAATGCTGAACTCAATGGTCTTGATAACTGCGAGTTCATCGCAGGGGATGTCCTTAAGGTCATAGATGAGATCGAAGAAAAGCCGGACTTCATAGTCCTTGATCCGCCAAGGGATGGAATCAATCCAAAGGCTCTTACGAAGATCATCAACTATGGAGTGAATGAACTTGTGTACATTAGCTGCAAGCCGACTTCGCTTGCAAGGGATCTGGTGACACTTCAGGAGAATGGATATTATGTGACTAAGGCCTGCGCTGTGGATCAGTTTCCGGGCACTGTCCATGTGGAGACGGTTGTTCTATTGTCCTAACGAAAAGCAGACGATTATGTTGGGGTAGAATTGGAGTTGGATGAACTTGATGTGACGACCGCAGAGAGTAAGGCGACTTATGCAGAGATTAAGGATTATGTCTTGAAAAAGCATGGGTTGAAGGTTTCTAATCTGTATATTTCGCAGGTAAAAAGGAAATGTGGAATAGAGGTTGGGGAGAATTATAACTTGCCAAAATCGGAGGATAGCAGACAGCCTCAGTGTCCGGAGGAGAATGAAAAGGCGATAAAGGACGCACTGGAGTATTTTGGAATGATTTAGAGAGGTAGGCATATGGCATTAAACTATATGGTGTATCAGTATGATGGCAGCAGGACCGCTGTTGTTATGACGGATATGGATGGCTGGGAGATCGTAATTGACTGCGATAGGGCAGAGGCGCAGGTTGTATTTGATGAGCCTGAGGATGCTGGGATTCTTGCCAGACTTGCGAGAAAAGAACCTGCAAGCTATGTGAGTATTGCAATGTGTCCGGACGGATTGCAGGATTATGTGGATGTATGGAATGAGTTGAATTAAGCATAGGAGGAGAATGCAGGATGAATAATTTTTATGAAACGGTATTGGGTGTACTTAAGCAAGATGACAGATTTTTTACAGAAGATGGAATCCTTTTAAGAAATGCTGTTTATGAAGCTGCAATGCAGATGGATACTAATCTTATTAATTTGTTACTTGCCAATGATATAACAAAAGCACACTTTTTCAAAGAAGTTGATGGCATTGCTGTATTTGATAAAGTAGGTTTTGGGTGGGTTGTGAATAATAGAGAGTTTTTGCCAGATAGTTATACTCGTTTTAAAAATAAAATTGGACTTACTGATGGGACCGGGAATATGATTTTGTCCAATAGTAGTGTTGAGTTAGTATTTCCATATAAAGATTGCATCCTGGAAGGTGGACAGACATCTGAGGCTCAGAAAAGAAAAGAGATTTTTTACAATGAAACATTAGCACCAGATGAAATAGATAGGTTGTTATATCCTAAAGTCTTTACTAAAGCAACCAAATACGCACAAGGGTTATGCAAAAAACAAACAGTGTTTAATGGAGAAAATCTTATAATCAAAGGAAATAATTTGTTAGCTATATCAAGTTTGTTAAGGTGTTATGAAGGACAAATTAAATGTATATATATTGACCCACCATATTATTTTAGGGAAACAAGGGCAACTGATACATTTAAATATAACTCTAATTTTCATTTGTCAAGCTGGCTTGTATTTATGAAGGAACGACTCCATATGGCAAAGCGGCTATTGAAAGTGGGAGGAACTATATGGATTAGTATAAGTGAAGATGGAATGCATTATCTTAAAGTACTTGCAGATGACATTTTTGGTGCAGAACATTTTGTTGGAACGATACCTCGGCGTACTCGCAGTGGAAAATCAGATGTTCCTTTTAATTTTTCACAAGATTTTGATTGGATTCTTGTTTACACAAATGTTTCAGATGAAGAAAAGGTTTTAGGAAGAAAAGTAGAAAGAAAGTATTATGAAACACCAGACTACCCAGGTGAGCCATGGAGACTTGCAGATTTAACTTCGCAGCAACCTGCAAGCAAGCGTCCTAATTCGTATTTTACAATGGTTGATCCTAAAACAGGAAAAGAATATCCGGCCAGCGAGAAAAGAACTTGGGCAATCACAAAAGATACTTTTGAATATTATTATAATATTGGTGCAATTGTATTTCCTGATGATTATGAATTTTTAAATATATCTAAACCATATGCAAGAAAATTTAAATCCGATGACGATAAGAACGGAAAGTTGAGTTCTGTAATTTCAGATTTTGCAATACAGGATTTTATGAAATCACTTTTAAATGATTGTAAAAATATGGATGGAAATTCTCAGATTGATGGGATGTTCGGACGGGATAAATTTGATTATGCAAAGCCAGAAAATCTTATCAAGAGCATTTTAGAGGTTGCTACAGAAGAAGGAGATTTAGTACTGGATTTCTTCTTGGGATCTGGTACTACCTGCGCTGTTGCACATAAGATGAATCGTCGCTATATAGGTGTTGACCAAATGGATTATATTAACCAATTAGCTGTTGAGCGATTGAAAAAAGTTATAGCTGGAGAGCAAGGAGGAATTTCGCAAAAAATCGAATGGACTGGTGGAGGTTCCTTTGTATATTGCGAGCTTGCAAAAGCAAACCAAAATTTTGTTGATGAAATTCAGACAGCAACTACTGTTGATGAAATCAAAGATATTTATAACCGTATTATTGCAACTGGATTTATCAGTAGCAAGGTTAATCCAAAGGATATTGATGCGAATGCGGATGATTTTTATGCATTGGCTATTGATGATCAGAAGCGTTTTCTTATGGAATTGCTTGATAAGAATTTATTGTATGTAAATTATTGTGATATAGACGATGAAGAATACGGTATTAGTGATGAAGATAAGGCATTTACAAGAAGTTTTTATGAGGGGGTGTAATCTATGGCTTTTCTTTATGAAAAAATAGATATTCTTCGTGAGAATGGATACATTTCGAATATGCCCTCGTATATTCCTTCCAACTTGAATCCAACATTTGAATTGCGCCCATATCAGGTTATGGCATTTGAAAATTTTATAACTCGTTTTGAAAGTCCTAAATGTCCACACCCAACACAGGTACTTTTTCATATGGCTACGGGAAGCGGAAAAACATTAATAATGGCAGGACTAATGCTTTACTTATATAAAAAAGGGTATAGAAATTTCCTGTTTTTTGTAAACCTGTCTACAATAGTAAAGAAAACAGAAGATAATTTTTTAAATGCAACATCAAACAAATATTTGTTTGCAGATGAAATTGTGATTGATGGGGAACATATCAAGATAAATAAGGTTGATAATTTTCAAGTAACCGATCCTGATGCAATTAACATTTGTTTTTCAACAACACAAGGACTTCATACGGATATGTGGATGACAAAAGAGAATGGTATATCATTTGATGATTTTGATAATGTGAAAACTGTTCTTATTTCAGATGAAGCTCACCATTTGAATGTTGCCACAAAGAAGTTAAGCAAAGACGAGGAGGAGAGTAAGCATTCATGGGAGGAAACAGTAAAATGCATTTTTGGAAGAAATAGTGAAAACATTCTTTTAGAATTTACTGCAACTTGTGATCTTGCAAATCCACAGATTCGTGCCGAATACGAGAATAAAATTATATTTGATTATCCGTTATATAAATTCCGTGAGGATCTTTATTCGAAAGAGATTAAGACGCTTCGTTCAGATATGGATATTATGGACAGAGCTATTCAGGCATTAGTGTTGAGTCAGTACAGATTGAAGATATTTCAGGATAATCACTTATCAATTAAACCAGTGGTACTGTTTAAATCAGCGAAAATTGCTGACAGTAAAGCCTTTATGGCATCTTTTATTGATGTTATAAAAAGATTGAACGGAGCTACCCTTGAGAGAATTTCATCTTTGATTGATAATCCTACGATGCACCAGGCATATTCTTATTTTGCAAAAAAGGGTATATCTTTTGATATGCTTGCCCAAGAGTTGCGAGAAGACTTTTCTGAAGAACATTGTGTGTCTGTAAATGATGATAAGGAAGCAGATACGAAGCAGATATTACTTAATTCATTAGAGGATGCTTCTAATCCGTATCGGGCCATTTTTGAAGTGAAGAAATTGGATGAGGGATGGGATGTTCTGAATCTTTTTGATATAGTGCGTTTGTATGAAACGAGACAGTCCGGAGGTAAGTCTATATCGCCGGCTACGGTGTCGGAAGCGCAGTTGATTGGAAGAGGCGCAAGATATTGTCCTTTTCAAATAAATAGTGAACAGCCAAAATTCAAAAGAAAGTATGACACAGATGTAGAGAATGAACTTAGAATATGTGAAGAACTATATTATCATTGTCAAAATGATAGTAGATATATTGGAGAGTTACATAACGCGTTACGAGAAATAGGTGTTGATCCTGATAAAACAGTTACACGGCACTATGTATTGAAAGAAGACTTTAAGCAGGACGAACTTTATAAAAATGGTTTAGTTTTTATAAATGACCGTGTGGTTAAAAATCGTTCTGATGTTAATGAATTACTTCCTTCTGTAAGAGAAAAGGTTTATCCAGTAGTATTATCTACCGGTCAATCTGGTGAGGATGTTATTCTTGATGATGGGCAAGGACCATCTACTGATGACAAGATAAAGACAAAATTGTATACGACTACCATCGGTGATATAGCAAAAATGAATTATGCGATTGTAAATAAAGCACTTGCTAAAAATCCTGTATATAAGTTCAATACATTAAAAAGCAGATTCCCGAATTTAAAATCCACAAGGGAGTTTATTACAAGTGACAGTTACCTTGGTAACATAAAAATGGAAATTCGTAGCCAATATGATGAACCGCCAATTGCTATTCTATCTTCAGCGGTTGCAATTGTGATTGAAAAAATTGCTGCAACCATCTCATCTATTGAGGAAGAATATGAAGGTACTAAGGATTTTAGAGCAGTTAATATTCGAGATATATTCCATGATAAAGCTGTGAATTATACTAACATCGTAGATGGTGGGATTGGTACATCTCAAAATGATGCAACTGTACCGGATGCCATGCGTATTAATTTGATGGATGAGGAGTGGTTTTCATTCACAGATAATTATGGAACCTCAGAGGAAAAAGCGTTTGTATCATATTTCCATGATTATGTAGATGAATTGAAAGCCATTTATAGCAAGTGGTGGAGATGGAGGAGTGGAAGCTTATGCAACATTAGATTCTGGAGAAGTTATTGGAGTTCAATCAAAGTGGTTTCCAGATAAGATGGAAACTCTTCAATTTAATCAAATCGAGAAATCTTTTAATACGGCAATAAAAGTCAGACCTGAAATGATACGGTATATTGTATGTATTCCAAGAGATTTTACTTCTAAAAAAATGGCTAAAAATGGAAAAATTGCAAAAAATACAGAGGAAAACAATTGGAGAACGCTTCTTGAGAAACTTAAGAATGTAAATCCATCTGTATCAGTGGAGTTATGGGATGCGACTACTATTCAAGCAAAGTTGATGACGCCAGAAGCAATGGGGTGTTATAAGTATTGGTTTGATAATACAGAAGTTTTTGATACAGAAATTGTGAAAGTATTTGAAAAAGCCATAAATAGTTGGGCAAAGACAAAGTATATTCCTGACTTGTATTCAACAGGTTACATTCATGATAAACTAGAAATTTTTACCGGAAATTATGGTATTGTAGAAAAACGATATGATGGAGTACAGAAGGTACTGTCTGTTCTAGAAAGGCTTAAGAAAGAGTATGGAGATATACTTAAGTTAAAGTTTCCAGAGAAAGAGCAGTCTGTTGTTGAAAATATAAAGCTGGATATTGATACGATAAATGAATGGATATCCCGTTTTGTGAGAATAGAAAAGCTTGTAATTGATGGTGCGGAAGTTAAAGAAGATTTTCTTGATGAGAGAATTGGCTTGAAGTGTATTTCATCTGAATTAAAGGACTCTTCATTGTATTTTCATCATTATTCGCATTTTACACAGAATGCACAACAGCGTATGCTGAAGATATGGAGAGTTCATTTGATTTACCTAGCAAATTGGTAAGAGATATGATAGAAATTAAATATGGTGATGGTTATAAGTATTTGAATAACGATGGTGAACTGATTGGTAAGTATATAAGTGTAGGTGAGAATTGGAAAAATCAACAGAAATGCTTGTTGGTGGACCGGAAAGCTTTAAAGGAGGCTTTTGACAAAGAACAATATAAAATGTTTTGGTTGTTTAGGGTATATCGTTCTCCGTCGCATAAAGCATATGAAGCTTTTGGTAGAGATATTATGCATGATACAGATAGAGGTTTTGTGGTTTGGCACGACGAAGATGAATACAAATATGTCGAATTGCAAAATATTGCGCCACCCCGTACAGAAATGAAAGAATATGAATCAATTATAAAATTCTATTATTCTGATATCGAGGAGTAAAATTGTTCTATAAAAAGGTAGGTCAAAAAGTGGAGTACCTTTTCAAAAAGTGTGTCAAAAAGTGACGCACTTTTCCAAAGACGTCATAGAAAGACGTCATAGAGACGTTCCTTTTGTCACGAGGAGTGTCCCTGTGTCATGAGGAATGCCACCGTGTCAAACGGAGCGTCTACGTGCCATGGAAAATGGTATCATACCACGGTTAGATTAATAATATAGAGGGACGATCTTCAAGGTATAGGATTGCCCCGTGATGGTAAGTAATAGGAAGAGAGATAGTATATGTCAAATATTAGGAACAATAGAAGACCTAAGAACAATAGACGAGTAAATGGTGTGCAGAGAAAAAATACCAGGGAGGCAGAGAATAGTGTCAACCCAGATGTTAGAACAATCGAAATGGATGAATCGAATGTTGGCTCGTGCGTAAAAACATCGATTCGGAATATGGTGAATGTTGATAAGGTCACACTTGTCAAAAATGAGAAACGTTAGAGTAGTAGATCCGGTTGGAAACGAAATTATAAATAGAATATTAAATGAAGATATCACGAAGAATATACATATAGACAACCCACAGCTCTGGTGGCCGCGCGGGTATGGTGAGCAGAACCTTTACACTGTTTCCGTTGACCTTGTGAAAGATGATGGTACGGTGGTTGACAACTGGACGAGAATTCTCCCTAAGATCATGAAGCAGTATGCTTCACAGGTATTTTATTGGCCAGCGAGCCCGTCCTCAGGTGGTTCATTTGATGATCCGAGAGACGAGAACCGTGGTGATGTGCATTATTGGGCTGTGTGGCATGGTGATAAGCCATTTTCTGAGTACAGAAAGTTTTACTTCAGATATCTTTCCGAATTCGGTTTCCAGTCATTTCCTTCAAAGAAAACTGTTGAGACATTTACGGATGATGAACGTGATATGAATATCTTTTCATACATTATGGAGCGGCATCAGAGAAATGGCTCGGCAAATGGAAAGATAATGAATTATATGCAGCAGACATATAGATATCCATCTGATTTCGAGACGGTTATCTACGCATCGCAGCTTCTGCAGGCGGATGCCATCAGGTATGGCGTCGAGCATTTTCGAAGAAACAGAAATGATGACAGGTGCATGGGAGCGGTGTACTGGCAGTTCAACGACTGCTGGCCGGTTGCATCCTGGTCCAGTGTGGATTACTGCCAGCGCTTAAAAGCACTTCACTACTATGCAAGACGTTTCTTTGCACCGATCATGATCTCCTGTGAAGAGGAGGGCTTGCTTGGAAGCGGACAGGAGCTGGTGAGACTTCCATTTGAATTCCCGAAGTCCATACGCCTCTGCGTGGCAAATGAAACCATGAACACAGAGAAAATACTTGTGTCCTGGCAGTTGAGGGATGCGTCAGCTCGTGTTCTTGAATCTCACGAGGAGGAGATCACTGCGCCAGCGCTGACGAGCGTATGGCTTGACAAGGTTGAACTTACTGGTATCGACATTTACCATCAGTATGTGAGCTATCAGGCAAGCATGAAAGGACAGGTAATATCAGAGGGGACTGTCATATTCTCATATCCGAAGTATTTCTGCTACGAGGAGCCTCATTTGCAGGCGACAGTGGATGGCGACTATATCACAGTCAGTGCGGATGCTTATGCGAAGAGTGTGGAGATCCTGAACCAGAATGAGGATCTTATCCTGTCGGATAACTATTTTGACCTGAATGCAGATTCAAAGACTGTAAAGGTTATAAGTGGAAGCGTGGATAAGCTGAGGCTTAGAAGTGTATATGATATAAATTGACCTTGATAGGATAGAGTTACAGATAGTAAATGCCAGCGCATAAAATGCGCTGGCATTCTCAATTTTCATAGTTTCGAAGATGAGAGATAAATTAGTATACCCCCGCAGGATACAGATCGCCATCCGGAAGAACAGGTGGCTCTTTTTCGGTATTCTCAGGTGTAACTTCCTTGCGTTCACCAGGGGCAAGCTTGATCGTTCCGGCACTTGACTGTACATAGATCACGCTGTAGCCGATATTTTCTACATATAATGGCTTTTCGTCTGTATATTCGGAGTAGAACTCGATATTCTGATAATGCGGGAAATATCTCACGTCAACAAGCTCATTGCATTCCAGCCCTTTATTGTATGCACTTATCAGAAAGCTGTCCTGAAATGTTCCGACGTGCGGGTATGCCGAATATTCGCAGGGAGTGTTGTCTTCAGAATCTTCTGGCACATAATACAGTGAATGAAAGTAATACTCACAGAAATTGGCAAGTACAAGAAGAACTTTTCCCGGTTCTATAACAGGTCTGAGCAGCGTGTCCATTCCTTTATATTTCATCTTCAGGACTTCATAGTCTGGAATAACATCTGAGTACTCATTCTGATGTTCCCAGTCGCAGTACGCAAGAGGACAGTGATACACGCTGTTCATAGTTGTGACAACGAGCTCATCGGCCTCGGTATCTACATGTATATCATTTACAACCGAAGTATGGATCCATGTGCCATCTGTGAGTCTCTGATGTCCGGTTACGACGCCGTGTCCCATCTGGTATCGTTCGCCTTCTGATACAAATGACTCAACATACCAGTAGTGAAGCATGAGCTTTTCGTTATCATTTACCAGATTGTCTATGTAGGAATCGATGATCTGCTGTCCCAGAAGCTCATAGCTGCTTCCTGGAAATGGTCTGGACATTCCCATCACTATCCTGCGTCCGTTATATGAAAATACCAGCTTGATCACCATGCCGTAGTCCTTTATGACGCCCTTTATATCATATTTATCTGAATATACATTTATCTCCTGCTCGAGCATTGAACTATCCATACCAGAGGCCACCTCACTTCTCTATATTTTATAGTATACTAATTATCCATCCTTTTGCCCGGATTGGTCAATCAACTGGTAGTTTAATAGAAATGAGATAATGATCGAATTCCTAATTATTATCTCTGTGGTATGATCATCAATCGAGATTTATATCTTTGTAGATATCGGATACATAGGTTTCTTTCATTGTATTAAATATTTGGTGCTTGATGTTTTCAAATATTACATCTGCGGATTCTTTAATTTGTTTATCGATGGTAGTTGCAGTATCAGGAAAATCGTAAAATTTCAGTAAATTGTCAGAAGGCTCTGCTACCAGTTCATAAACATCATAAAGTGAGAGATTGGACAGATCACAGTTTAAGTTCGTCCCACCTGGACCGGGTTTAGAAACGATCAAGTCCTTTTTCTTCAGGTCCAGCATGGTATATCTGATAATAGATGCATCAGCTCCTGTGTGGGCAGCGATAAAGTTGCTTGTTATTTTTTCATCCTTGTGTAAATAGCATATGATGAGGATCTGTAAAGCTAAGGTGTATTTTGTTGAAAATCTCATGTGTAAAATCTCCTTTTGAAAAAATGTGAAAAAAAATCACAAACCACTTGACAAAATATAAATCTGTGATATGATTACAACAGATAGTTTGTTGCAATAATATCACAAACTGCAAACAAGCTTAGTATAATACAAAAAACTAGTTAAATCAAGAGTAAAAAAGAGAATTAAGGAGGAAACAAGATATGAGCAAAGAGAATTTAAGTGAAGTAACTTTGCCTACTAACAAACGTAAGATTGAAACAAATTCATGGAATGAGGATGAGTTTCTTGAAGAAGTGGATGCGGAGGCTCTGGAGTACTATTATGATGAAGTGCTGGGAGCGTATGATGAAGATGAAAAGGGTGAGGTGAATGATGGCTATGATTTCTAACTTATAAGCTTCGTCTGATTATAAATTGGGCGATGCTTACAGACACAAGGTGTCAGGTACAGAATGTCGATGGGGTAGAGCTTTTACGTAGGGGAATGAAAAGGCTGCAAGGCTAATATTGGAATTCTTGGAGGTGTAGGAATTATGAATAGTATACGTGATCTATATGATCTAGTTCTCGAGGAGTACGGGAAGAGGGGGTGTTGGATATCAGAGCTTGCAGATGAATTGGGTGTTTGCAGAAGGGATGCAAACCACCTCACTTATGCACTGGGATACAGAAGAGGCAAAGCTTTTGCTTTGACAGCGTATGAAGACTTTGCAAGAGATGAAGGTGTTAAAGCCATCTTTAACGATATAATGCAAGCAAAATAGAAAATATAGGCGATTGTCTTTCAGCAGTCGAAAGACTAAACGCACAAATTTACGGGCAGTTAATGCGAGTGCCCGTTTGTGTTGGCATCCTACATTGAGAGCCTGGTATGATGATATGAAGGAAAGATTGCTGGAAGATTATTATAGTGGTAGGGGGCATATACATGTATCATTATATTATTGCTGATATACACAATTCGATAAAAGAGTTTAATAGTATAATAGACCAGATAGCCCCCTCAAGACAGGATGAAATCGTCCTGCTTGGGGATGTCTTTGATCGCGGAGGGGAGAATTCAGATCCGGTTGGCGTTTACTTTAGCATTTTGCGGCTAAGCATGAATGTAAACGTGAAGTGGGTTCGAGGCAATCACGATCACATGCTCGCGGAGTATATTTATTCTTACTATGGTGGAAAGAAGAGATGCAATATACCACCATATCAATACAACTCGTTTGATCTGATGAAGGATAGACTTGCTCCAGTGGACATGCTGGACTTGGCTGATTTGATAAAGGGGCTGCCCCTGCAGATAGAGATCAATATTGGATCAAAGAAATATCTTCTTGCGCATGCCATGACATTTGATCCAGCACTTGTAGAACAGGATGATACGTTGTATCTGGAAGGTCTTTATGACATGGAAGAGTATTGGCGCCAGGGCGTGAAAGGGTATGTATCACTTGTAGGCCATACAGATTCAAGCTATCAGTATAACAATTCACATGGTAGATATCTTGATGGACAACATTCAATTTGGACGAATGATTTGGAAAATGTGTACATGCTGGATTGCGGATGTGGCTTGCCAAATGGGAGGCTGGCCTGCATATGTTTGGAAACAGGTGAGAGATTCTATGCATGAATTGGGCAGTCAAGAGCTTAATAATAAAATTGATCACACTTATGTGTCAGACACGCAAGGTGTCAGGTGCAGATGAACAGAACATGTATAAGTATATTCATGTGTACCTGATACCGTTCATGTGCTATGGAAAAAGAGTTATAAAAGGAAGTGAGATGATACACTATGGCAATTCAATTTAATGAGCTTAGGCAATACTTAGCAAGAAACGTTAGGTTGTCAATTTGTTTTGAGGATGGGTATTACCACAATTATCTGATGATTTCAGATGTTCCGGCTGAAAAGTATAAGAATCTATATGTTTATGGAGTTGGAATGATCGATGTAGAATTTAGTATGGATGTGTACGCTGCTCCAAAGGATTTGGACGGCGTAATCACTTCAACAAAAGATGATACTATAGAACCTGCGATTGAGATTGTTCTTCATGAAGCTCCGCGCAATATAGAAAGAAAAGCAGAAGATGTTCTTTTGTTCAAAGATATTAAACCGTACTTACAGATAGGTAGGAATTTTGCTGTCGTTAACAGAGAAGACTGGTCATACAAAGTATATGAATATCGAAAAGATATCCCTAGTAATTATGATGACATGTTTTTATATGGCATAGGCATGGAGGATAATTCAGATGAAAGTGATAAAAATATTATAAAAATGTTAGAAAAAAGAAAGTGTGATTCTTACATGAACAAGCAAATGGTAATTGTTTTGTCAAATACAGCGAGGACAGATATTGACGCAGTATAACTGTAAGACAGGTCATACAGATTCAAGCTACCAGTATAACAATCCACATGGCAGGTACCTTGACGGAAATCATTCAATCTGGGTGAATGATTTGGAGAATGTGTACATGCTGGATTGCGGATGTGGCTTGCCAAATGGGAGGCTGGCCTGCATATGTTTGGAAACAGGTGAGAGATTCTATGCATGAATTGGGCAGTCAAGAGGTTAATAATAAATGAGGAAATACATATGGGAAAAAAGATAAATATTGAAGCGAGTGATGAACCTTGTATGTTCCAGTTCTTTAAAAAGTATATACACCAGACAGACAAGAACGAATTTTATTGTGATAACAGGGTTGTTGATATCAGTAACCCTAATCCGGGAGTAGTTGTTGATTTTAAAAATATTGATCACACTTATGAAGTATTTGCAGTACTTGGAAATTATTGGGGAGGATGGAACTCTACGCCGACAGCAGCAGAGATGTATAATAGAGCTAAGGAATGGGAAGAGCGATTTGGCACGGAGATAGTTGGATTATCATATAACAGCGTTGATTTTGTATTGAACCGAAAGCTATCTGATATAGAAATAGAGGATTTGATCAAAGAATGTGAGGATATTCAGGCAGATGCGGCTTGTAGTGGCGGATATGAAGAAATGCAAAAAATAATAAGAGAAAAAGGCGAGCTTCATATATGGTGGGATTAATATTATAAATATTGGGGAGGCGGTTTAAGTGGCTACATATGTAATTTCAGATATCCATGGAATGTATAACAAATTCACCGAGCTTTTGAATAAGATCAAGCTGAAGGATACGGACACTCTGTATATTCTGGGCGATGTTCTGGACAGGGGACCAGATCCGATCAAAACATTGCTCAAGATAATGAGCATGTCAAATGTGATCTGCATGCTTGGCAATCATGAGGACATGGCACTTGACTGTCTTAAGTTTTTTATGACTACTGAGATAACGGAACAGTCGTTGTCTGAGGTGTCTGAAGAGATGCTGGAGAACCTGGTAACATGGCAGTACAATGGCAGCAAGACGACCATAGACGGGTTTCGGGCACTGGACAGAGCGAAGCAGCAAGAGGTCATTGACTTCATAGAGGATATGCCAGAGATAGAGGAGATATCGGTAGCTGGACAGAAATATCTACTTGTGCACGGCGGGCTAGGGGATTTTTATCCTGGTAAACCGATCGAGAGTTACACGATTGAGGAACTTATCTGGGCAAGCGCGGAGTATGATATTCAGTATTTTGACGACACTTATGTAGTGACAGGCCATACCCCGACACAAGGCATACCGGGTAATCCCAGACCTGGATACATATACAGACAGAATAATCATATCGCCATTGACTGCGATGCGGTGAGAAGAAGCGGGCGGCTTGCGGCGATAAGGCTTGATGATGGCAAAGAATTTTACACAGGAGACTGATGTTCAAGAGAACAGGGAGGAGTGCTTATGAGGATATATTGTATGAGTGATATTCATGGCTGCATAGCTGAATTCGTGGATGCTTTAGCTTTGGTGTGGGATCACCTGGATGAGCCTGATACTATGCTTTGCCTGCTTGGGGACTATATTCATGGAGGCGCAGATGGTTATGCAGTCCTGGATAAGATAATGAATCTGCAGAAGAAATATGGTCCTGATAAGGTAGTTGCTCTTATGGGTAACCATGAGGAATTTGTTCTTCTGGGAGACTCGAGTATAAACCGGCTGATCGGTGTCTTTGATGACGATGCAGATGATGCCCGGGAATGTGATGATGACAGATATATAAGATGGATCGAGAATCTTCCGAGGTATTTTACAGAGGGCAACACGATATTTGTCCATGCTGGCATTGATGAGGAAGCCGGTGACATGTGGGAATGGATGACCAGCGAGGACACTTATGTCAACAAGTATCCGGCGGAGACCGGGAAGATAGAAGGACTTGATATGAAGGTCGTAGCCGGACATGTTGGCACAGCAGAGATCTCCGGGGATCCAAGATTTCATGATATTTACTATGATGGTGAATCACACTATTACATTGATGGAACGGTGCTGGACAGCGGCGTTATCCCAGTCCTTCTAGTTGATACTGATGAGGACAAATATTACAAAGTCACAGAGTCTGGTGAATGGCTTGTACAACCATTTACTACTTAGTCCTTTCCCTTAAAATACAAAGGTGCACAGTTCCGTTGGGAGCTTGTGCGCCTTTGTACATTCATTTGCTGAGAACAATATAGCACGGCGGGAGTGAAAATCGAATCTAAGATATTGCAGTAAAGGTGGATATGTGCTACAATATCCGAAAAGTCGGAAGCGAAACGGGGGTACATTGTGAAGGTATACGAGAAGATATTTGCAAGGCTTGACGAACTGAGTATGAGCCAGTCAGAGCTTTCGAGGCGAACAGGGATTTCAACCAGCACGATAAATGACTGGAAAAAGAAGAAGATCAATCCACAGGCGGACAAGCTGGTAGTTATCTGTAGGGCGCTGGATATGTCGCTTGCAGAGCTGCTTGGAGATGATGGGGACGAGAGCAGCAGTGCCGATTACAGTGCTGAGGAGAGATATCTGATCGAGTGTTATCGCAGGTCGGATGATCAGGTGAGAAGGCATATGCTCAGATATATGGAGCTTATTGACAAGACAGAGACCAGGACACCACAGAGAAAAGTTGCCGTTATACAGGATGTGGATGGGAATAATATTGTGGTTATCAATGATATTATTTTTAAGGGAAAACGTTCTATAACATGGTCTGATGTCGAGGAATATCTGCGCCGGTATGTGGGAGAGTTTTATTCTATAGTAGAGACTGGAGATATAGTTTATATCGGTACAGATTTGCCGGACGAATACGCAGGATCTAATTACACGAAACATATTAAAGGAACAGTGGCAAAAGCAAAGGCAAGTGCGGCTCAGGCAATTACTGAGATAATTGAAATAGCAACATCCAAAACAGCGGAAGAAAATAAAAAGAGAAACATAGCCGTAATGCTAAAAATGGATGGTATAGATATGATACCAGATTTGCGTTACCGGTTTACGATGAAAGTGGTGAGGTTGAGCGGTACAATGTGTTTAGTGCAAGATTATTGATCAGACATGCCGCTTCTGGGAAAATGTATCTGTACGATGTTTTAGAAATAAAAAAAAAACGAGCAAGCCTTGTCAGGTATAAACCCTACCCAGTAGAAAACCCATTTCTTAATAGGATAAGAATAAATCATGCTACAGGAAAAGTCAACAGTTATATTGTGGAAAGGACATAGATTGGATTTACAGGAGACATTAAATGGAATAGTGGAGTGCTTGGAGTGAGAAAAGAGGGATAAGGATGGCGAAAACGATTAAGAAAGATACAATTCATGCGAATGGTTTTGATATAGGTATTTATACTACTGATTTTGAGAATGCACCGGAATTTAAATTGTATGTAATAAAGGATTATCAACGCCTAAAACATGACGAGAACAGCAGACTCTCCTTATCATGGAACCTTAATAGGGAGATATCAAAACTAAATTATGGAATTCACACAGATGCTATAAAGAATAATCTCATACCGCCAGAGCTTACATAATGGCAGATATCCAATACATACGCAAGCGAAGCTGACCTGCTCAATACCGTTTTATTTGGCAAGACGGCAAAAGAGTGGAGAGATGAGAAGAAAAAGAAGGATGCCAATATACGTGATGACGCAACACTCAGTCAGCTTTTGGTTCTGGCAAATCTTGAGAGCTATAATGCGATATTGATAGAGCAGGGAAAGGATCAGGTGGAGCGAATGAAGTTACTGCATGACCTGGCGGTACAGCAGATGATGACATGACATAAATATGAATGTATAATCATCTATACATAGGCTGATATTCAAGATCAAGGGAGGGTATGGTTATGGCAGAATATATAATTACAAGAGCGTCGATCATAAACAGGTGTAATAGTGATGACAAGCTACATTTCATGTTTACAGAAGCAGAGCGCCCATGCAGTGAGGCATATCTGAAGGAGTTAAGAGATACGGATGGAAATAAGTGCAGCAGGTATTTTATCCAGCTTGACACTATAGAGGATGTGGACCGGCTTGGGACAAAGTATGATGTGGATGTGATGGTCACAAGAAATGATTTCTTTGAAGATCATATAGCACTTGTTCTGTATGACGAGGAGATAGACAAGTCCCTGTTTGATTAACTGACAGGCGGGGGAAGGTACTTGGTCGGGGGAGAGCAACAGTAAAAGTAAGCAGTTATATTGTAGAAAGGACATGACAGGGGACGCTCCTCGTGACAAAAGAAACGTCCCCACGAGGATATGGATTACGGTTGGATAGGGGCTGTAAAGCCCGGAAAAGGAAGCAGCAGGTCGCAGACGAAGATAGCAAAAGAAGTAATAGGGATAGCAAAGGAACTAAGGATAGCAAAGGAACTGGGTGTAGAAAATGCCAAAAACGATTCCGATATCGCACGTACAACGGCTGCAAGGGCTAATAATCTGCTCGAATGTGAAGGAAGATATTACTACATATTGGGAATTGGTGAAGGCAATCAATCGTGGGCGTTGTCTACGTTTATAAGGGAGTTTAAGAATAAAGGAATTGATGTGACTCTTATATTACTTCAGGCTATAGAAAGTTTTGATTTGGATATTAGATGTAATATATGGATCGCTGATCTGGATGAGCTAAGGTTATTAGAAAAGAATGAATATAATAAAGATAGTGATGGTGTTGATGGTATTCCACTGCGTGCCAGAAAGGGCGCAGGAGATTATTATGAGCTGAACACATCGTATGCAGATATGCATGCGCGGATAAAGAATGGCAGAGAGATTACAAGTAGATCCGAAATAGAAGAAATATTGAAGAAAGAATTTGCAAGGAATGATAAATTATATCGATAAATTATATTGATAAAATAAAATGAAAAATTGAGTAGAGAGGAATCACTTAATGAGCTGGGGAAAAGATAAAGTCGATCCATGTAGCAGCTACGCCGATATGTTGCCACAGGAATGGATAAAGGAGAATAATTACATACCAGATAAGGCGTATATAACTACATATTCATTTGATACAAGGCAGCTTAATGAGGTGTTATATGAGCTTGGATTATTTGATCTCATAGCGGCAGATAAGCCATCAGAAAAATCGCCTGGAAAGCTTCATGTATTTTATGATGAGACTGCCAGGCATGCGGACAGCAATGAATGTCAGACAGTCTCATCCGCCTGCTTGCACGGAATCACTCTCGAAACAGCAGAAAATGTCTATGCATTTCACCCTAAAGTGATAATGATCAGATACGTGAGCGATACGTCTGCGCCGGGATATGTGATCCTTGTCATGAGCAAGAATATATCCAGGTCAAATATGCTGGAGGCTTATGCTGTGGCATGTGGCGTGGTGGAGGAAGACAGGATTGCTGAAAAAGATGTAGATAGCGATGTAGATCATAACATAGATTATAATAAGGATGATGATAATGATTTTAATGGAGAAGAACTTGCAAGGTTCTGGGAGAAAATTATTGCTGTAGCCTCGAAAGACGATCTCGGCACACCGAAGAACAACAGGTCGCATATAAATATGGATGATGAACTCAAAGAACTCAGAAAAGTCAGATTTGTTCAGCCGTTTAGTGGGAAAACTGTCAGGTTCTTAGAAGGTGGACAGGTCTTGGGGAAGCTTAAGGCTTCTACAGAGGTGATCATCGTCTCACCATTTTTGTCAGATGGATTTTTTAATAAGCACTCTCATGAAGAAAACGAACAGATCTCAGAAAATTCTGGGGTTGATCTGGGAAAGGTGAGAAGTCTTGTGTCCACTATGGATTCATTTGCAGATATGAATCTGCACGCAAAGATATATTGCTGTAAAATGGCAGATGGAAAAGCGTATTGTATTGTCGGCTCTTCCAATGCGACAGCCAACGGATGCAATCTGAACAATAAGTCTGGAAACGTAGAGTACAATATGGGATTTGAGATAAGCGGAGATGACTATGAGGCCTTTGATAAGCTTCTGAGGGTAGAACGATACAAGGCTTTCGTCAAGTATGGATTTCACAGGGCAGAGCGGGAACTTCCTATTGATGATGTTATGCGAAAAGAACTGGAATCAAGCCCACATGTTGTGAGGGAGCGGAGAGAGAAAGAGTCAGATATCTGCTATGAAGAATTTTCGGAGGATTGTTATGATTGCTATTGCTATGATGAATGTGAAGAACAGAATTCGTACGATGAGCCGGCAAAGGTGAATCTGGATTATATAAAGAGTACGCCTGCGGTGCTGTCATTTGGATGTGATTATGCAAGACTCGGTGGCCTTAAAGATGCAAGATATAAAGAAGGCCAGGAGCACAGTGATTATCAGCCACTCAGACTTTACTATGAGGACGTGGGCGAACATAAGCAATTGTTTGGGACAGACGGAGCAAATGGGGATGAAACACATATGCTCTACAATGCCAGAATAAACAGGTTATATAAAAAACTGTTTGATGAGGAACAGCAACACAGACTTCTGTTCATTCCACCGTCAGGCAAAAGCTCCAGTATACCCATTGATGGTGCCACGATGAAACTCAGCGGAGTTTACGCAGGAAAGAGGGGATTATCCAAGCGACTGTTCTTTTCTGACTACAGGATGACACCAAAAAGCCTGTCAGCTCTTATCACCTATGAAGCAGAGCGGCGTGTGATGAACGACCTTGAAGAGAAATATCTCGGAAAGAGATGTCAGGGATATAAAAATATTAAAGATAAAGAACATAAAGAGGAATACAGGGAATCGATTAAATTTGATTTGTTTGACAATAGTGAAGCTGGAGGTAAGGAAAGCTGTTCAAAGCTGAGTATAACGCTGAATGATCTTATGAAGAATCCGAAGACAGAGCTGGAGGATAAGAATATACTGGCAAGCAAGCTGTTTCATCATGACAGGGATACTTCGATTCCAGGAAAACTCAGAAAAGGTTCTGTGTACGATTATGCCATGTTCAGACGAGGCAGAAATGATCAGGAATTAGGAGATCAGGAATTTAAATATGACACTGCTGTGAAAAAGCTGTGTGAGGCGTACTATGGTTATATGTGCAGAAAAAGCTCTCTGCGGGTGATCCTGGCATACTATGACTTGGGGTGTGAGGAGTCAGGTAAAAAAGGTCAGCCGTCTATATTCGAGGCGATCCTCAAATATGGAGAGCAGGGATGTATATGGGATGTCCTTGAGGAGTATTCGGTGTATTGCCGGTGCGCAGGTGCCAGTAATACTAATTCGTTCACTGATTCATTCAAGTCAGTTATGGATATACAATTTCATACAGTCAAAGCTGATACAAATGATAATTCAAGATGTAGCAGTCGCTAGGATATGAATACAGATTTTGCTACAGGACATTTCTACGGTGATAGATCGACAAATGGTTCGGCAGCGAAGACACTTGAAAATAAGATAATAAGGTTTAATTCTCCATTCTGGCCGTTCCAGTTCATAACGACGTCCATAGGACAGGAGGGATTTGACTTTCATGTGTATTGTCGTAAGGTGGTCCATTGGTCTTTGGAGTGTGATCCAGTCAAGTTTGAACAGCGTGAGGGTCGAATAAACAGATATCAGAGTTACGCCAACAGACTCAGACTTGCTGAACTCATGGATAGAAAGAATATACGATTCCGGGGATGGAGATATGCGTTTGACGATGTCAGGAAGAATGACGCTGTAAAGGATATCGTGAAACAAAGTCTTGGTCTGTTTCCTGATTTTGTTGTGGGCGACACGAAAAACGCCGATGATCCGGATGCAGAAGGGGTAAAATACGACAAATTCGGTCTTGAGAGCGAGTGCTATTATTATCCGTTCAGTTTTGAAAGCCATGAATTTGATAAAGTCCTAAGGTGCGTAGGATATTACAGATCACTGCTTGGACAGAGTGGTGATGATACCTTCGAGAAGAACTTTGCCCATTTCCTTGAACTGAACAAGACAGATAATAAAGATGTTAAGCCAGAGGACTACTTTATAGACCTATATCCATCGGGGAAGATAATAAATGCAACACCAAAAGACAAAGAAGAGCTGCTCTCACTTTATCACGCCATGATAGGCGGACCGTGTGAGTGGAGCGAGAATTATCCTGACGAGAATACCATAGCATTTGACCTGAAGAACGATGATCTGTTTGTTATGAAGAATGATAAAGAGGAAATCGTAGCCACAATATCCATAGATCACGATGATGCCGTGGAGGCGCTTACGTGCTGGAGATCAGACCTGGTTCCATCGGGAGAACTCTCAAGGCTTTGTGTCAGAAAGGATATGCAGGGACAGGGGATTGCGAAAATCATGATGAACTATGCATGTGATGTCCTGAAGAGCAGAGGCATGAAGGGGGTTCATATACTTGTCAGAGAGGGGCATGTGGTGGCACTTTCGACATACGTCAAGATTGGCTTTGAAACGGTTGGAGAGTGTGATCTTTTTGATAAGCATTTTATATGTATGGAGCGGGGATTCTAAAGAGGTTGATATTGCAAGTTACAGGATGCAGCTGCGGCTATATTGTAATATAATGGGGGTGTATTGTTTGATGAGTTATAGAGATGAGACATTTCTATATATAAGAATGAACGAGCGGAGGTGCACAGAATGATAATTACAATAGGTAGAGAATGTGGATGTGATGGTGATGAAGTGGCAGCAAGACTTGCCTCAAAATATGGTATAGCATGTTACACAAAGAAAGAGATAATAAGGCTGGCAAAGGAGAAGGGTGTGTATGACAAATATCCGTTTTTCTTTGGAGAGAAGGCTATAGATTCTATGATGCAGTCGGTGTCAGATGACTTTGTCGTGAAGAGAAGAAAGACTCCGGAGGAGGTACTTGAGAGATTGCTTGACGGACAGGATGGTGTTGTAGTGGGAAGAGCCTCAGACTTTGCATTCAAGAACAGGAACGATGCAGTGAGAATATTCCTGTGCGGAGATAAAGACAGCAGAATAAAGAGGATAATGGACAAGCATGGTATATCAGAATCAAAGGCAAAGAGTCTTGTGGAGGAGACTGATGCCAGGCGGAGAAGCTATCATGACTATTACTCAGGAGAGAACTGGGGATATTCAGGACATTATGACCTGTGCCTTGATGAGGCGAAGCTCGGCGTGGACGGCGTAGTGGAGATGGTCGCAGCGTATATGAAGGTAATTGGCAAGTAGAATTGAGGCAGATGGAAGCGCGGTGAAAGACCGATGAAAGACCAATGGAGGTGAGACGGAAGCCCAATGAAAAGCCAATGGAAGCCTAATGGAAGGCCAATGGAAGGCAGATAGAAGCCGGATAGTGTGAGTTAGTCAGAGAGGTTTCTGACATTATGATTTGAAAGGTATAGATATGGGAGAAAAAGCAACAGGAAAATACAGCCTTTTGGTTCCGGAAGGAAAGTATTCGTTTAAAACACTGAGCCCTGTGACCATGCATGATCTGGGATTGGACATGATATGCAGGCAGTTGTCATCCAAGGAGGCAGAACAGAATTATATAATGCGCGTTATGTCGCAGATGTATGAGGATCCGGAGGTGACCCGGTACAGATGTGATATATTTGAGGACATTCTTGACCATAAACAGTTAAGGGAAGATATGATGGAGACCCTCAACAGGATAAGTTTTCTGAAGGATTACGGAAGCTTTCGCCGCGAATACGATGAAGGTGCAAGTGTGTGGGAGCTGATGCACAGGCTTGATGAGATAGGCGATTATATCAAGTGTGTTGATGCTCTATATGAATGTCTTAATAAGTATGAACTTCACTCTGACGGATTTGCCGGGCTCAGGGATTATGTGAAGAGAATATATAGTGATAATGGTTTTGGTGAACTTAAGGAAGATATATCCAGACTGAAATTTGATACCTCAGAGATAAAGAGTATAACGGTTGGAATCAATCTGAATGAGAGATTTGAAGCTGAGGGCGTAGGTCTTATATCAGTGAACAATAAATACTTCACCAGAGGTGGTGTTCTCAGTAATTTCTATGATCATCTAGTAACCAGAGACAGGATCAGCAATGAGGCTCAGTGGAAGGGAGATTATAAGTTCCAGCCATTTGATGCAAGAAGTGAGCTTCAGGTGAACGCTCCTATGCAGCAGATGGTGCAGACCGCCGCTGTGGGTACCGTGGCAGGTGCTGCTGCCGGAATTGGCGGAATACCTGAGGGCGACCAGGCAAAGGATGTGACCAGATATACGGACAGAGTAGTGGGACATATGGTATCCGGGATAGTGAAGAAAATGAGACAGGTGCTCAATAAATATGTATCCATAACCATCACAGACATGACGGATCTCATACCGGAGCTTACATACTATATAAGATGGGCTGAGTATATAGAAAAATTGCAAAGCAGAGGTGCGGTATTTTCCAAGGCAAGGGTTGTGAACTCTGCATATCAGCCGGACGCAGGTACATCTAAGGAAGCCAATTCCAAGAGCAGATATTATATGAAGGCTCGCGGTGTATACAATATCAAGCTTGCAGCATTTGATACGGAGGAGTCGGATCACATAGTGACCAATGATCTGGACTTTGACAGCGAGCACAGAGTGTATATCCTCACAGGTGCCAACAGGGGCGGCAAGACGACTATAACCCAGACGATAGGACAACTTTTTGTACTGGCTCAGGGCGGTATATATATCCCGGGTGATGAATTTGAATTTGCTCCTGTGGACTGCGTATTTACGCATTTCCCTGCTGACGAAGACAAGACCCTGGATCTTGGAAGACTTGGTGAGGAGTGTAAGAGGTTTAAGGAGATATTTGACGGTGCGGGCGACGGCAGCCTGATACTTCTGAATGAGACGTTTTCGACCACATCATTTGAGGAGGGCTATTATATAGCCAGAGATTCCGTGAGAGCTATTCTGACAAAGGGGACGAGAACGATATACAACACCCATATGCATAAGCTGGGCTTTGATGTGGATGAGATGAATGAAGGCCGTACAGAGGGCAAGGTATATTCGCTGATCGTACACAACGAGGGCTCACAAAGATCTTACAAGATCGAGATAGCGCCGCCCGCTGGCAGATCATATGCCAGTGATATAGCGGAGAAATATGGTGTTACATATGATATGCTGGTGAATAAAGAAAAATAGTTGGCTGTATGCACTGCTTGCGGATGATATTACAGACGATATGTGGGCAGTTTAGAGTCATATAATATGAATTGTCTACAGTGAAGATATTGGAGGGTATAGGATGACAGAAAAGCATACAGACAAGAGAACAATACTTATAGTGGATGATGACGCTGATCTGTCTATGCTGATACAGGATATGCTGGAGGACAACGGCTATGCTTTTCTGTACGCAGCCAGCATAGACGATGCATATGAAGTGCTGACAGATAACAAATGTGATCTTATACTTCTGGATATCAATCTTCCCGATGGTACAGGTTTCTCATTCTGTAAAGAACTCAGGCATACTTCGCAGGTGCCAATCATATTTGCAAGTGCAAGGACGAGTGAGGATGACAAGGTGAATGGTCTTGATATGGGTGGAGATGATTATATCGCAAAGCCGTATTCACTGAAAGAGCTTATGTCTCGTATCCGTTCGATACTCAGGAGAACTTATGGTGTTGATGACAATAAGTCTGAGATGTTGACCCTGAACACAGACGGGAACGAGATAGAGATCAACAGGCACGCACGGACTGTGAGCAGAAACAAAAGTAATGTGGATATGAAGCCGAAGGAATTTGACCTGCTTGTATACATGGCGGAGAACAGAGGCAGGGTATTGACCAAGGAACAGATCATGAGTGCTGTGTGGGGGCTGTACAGCGATGTGGAGCCATCCACGGTTGCGGTGCATGTAAGGTGGCTCAGGGAAAAGCTTGAGACAGATCCTTCACATCCGCAGCTTATCCGTACGGTATGGGGAACGGGATATGTGCTGGGAGATAGTGAATAGACAAAGGCAGTGAGGATAATATGAGCTTGTAAGGTGGATGTCCACTTGGCAGCTATAGGGAGTTTATATGAAGCGACATTCAGTAAGAAGCAATATAATAAAAATGCTGATCGTGTTCATGTGCGCTATAACCATAGTTTTTGGCTGGCTGTTCTACAGGGAGAAGCAGGACGAGACACGGCGGATAAAAGATGATGAATATGGGCAGTATATAGTGGAACTGAATGAAGTGAAACAACTGTATGATTCGGGATCCACAGATGCTGACGAAAAGCTTGACGCTGTAATGAATGAACTCAGGGAACAAAAGCTAGATACCGGCAAGTCAGGACTTAGGAATATAGTGATCATGTATATTGTTGTCCTGTGTGTTGTGATTGTATTATTCCTGTACATATACGTGTGTGTTCTCAGGCCATTTGACGAGCTGGAGGATTATGCATCACATCTGGCAGCAGGGGATATGGACACCGAACTTAAGTACAGACGGGTAAATATGTTCGGAAGCTTCACGTGGGCATTTGACCATATGAGAACGGAGATAGTGCATGCAAGGCGTAGAGAGCAGGAAGCGATAGAGAACAACAAGACAGTTATAGCCACGCTGTCACATGATATAAAGACTCCGATCGCATCCATAAGAGGATATGCGGAGGCATTGGTCATGAATATGGATGCCACCCAGGAGCGCAGGGAGAGGTATGCGTCGGTCATCATGAAGAAATGTGATGAGGTGACGTCCATAACGAATGACATGTTTATTCATTCCTTGCATGATCTGGACAGACTGGTGGTGAAGAGTGATGAGGTTGAGATAAAACCTCTGCTGGAACAGATCCTGTCAGATATAGGACTTGGTATGAATATCGTGGTGAATGGAGATATAACCGAGGCAGTGCTTGAGCATTCAGATTCGGGAAGAGTGGTCCAGGTGATAGAAAATATACTGTCAAATGCCTCTAAGTATGCCAGAGACACGGAGATAAGTATTGTTACGGAATGTATATCGCCCGAAAAACTTCCAAGGAATGTCCATGTGGGCGGCGCTGATATGATATACAGTCTGTCCATAAAGGATCATGGAACAGGAATTCCGGATAAGGATATGCCGTTCATATATGAGAAGTTTTATCGAGGGGAAAACTCCGGTGATGAACCTGGAGCGGGCCTTGGACTATTTATTGTCCATTATCTCATGGACAGAATGGGCGGAGATGTGGAACTTGTAAATCATGTTGATGGCCTGGAGGCAGTGTTATATTTTGCAGCAAGAAAGGTTTGTTAAGGACTTGTTAATAAATAGGGTGATATGGTTGTAGCACGGTGGCGAGGTGAAGATCTGTAGAGGATGTCTGAATGCCCCCGTGCTACAACTATAAAAAGGAGAGAAAAATGGCAGATATAATACTTCAGGCAAGAGACCTTTGCAAAAGCTTTTCCAGTGAGGGCGTGCAGAACCATGTGCTCAACAACATGGATCTGGATATCTATAAGGGAGATTTTACAGTCATCATGGGAGCGTCAGGCTCGGGAAAATCCACACTGCTTTATAGTCTGTCCGGGATGGACAGACCGACTTCGGGAAAGGTCATATATGATGGCGAGGATATAACAGAATATAATGAGAAGCGCATGGCAGAACTCAGGGTGTATGAGTTTGGATTTGTGTTTCAGCAGATACATCTTGTTAGTAACCTCAGCATTAGAGAGAACATACTTGTGCCGGGTTATATGAATAAGGATACGAGCACAAAAGAGACTGAAAACAGGGCTGATGAACTCATAAAAAAGATGAATATAGAAAGTGCTGCTGACCGACTTCCTGCACAGGTGTCCGGCGGAGAGGCACAGAGGGGCGCTATTGCCAGAGCGGTCATCAACAGTCCGGGTATCCTTTTCGCGGATGAGCCGACAGGCGCATTAAACCGTAGGAATACTCAGGATGTGCTGGACCTTCTCACCGAGCTCAATGTTGAGGGACAGAGCATACTCATGGTTACCCACGATGTGAGGGCTGCTATCAGGGCGAACAGGATCATCTACATAGAGGACGGAAGGATCATAGGTGAGCTGAAGCTGTCACAATATATTGAAGAAGACCGCAAGAGACGTGAGAGCCAGATAGATGCATGGCTTGGTTCCATGCAGTGGTAGGAGGTGCCGGGATGAGATATATCATGATGGTGCTTCGAGGAAATATGAGAAGAAACAAGGGCGTGCATATAAGTGTGCTCGTGCTCATGCTTATCATTTCTCTGGCATTCTGTTCAGTGCTTTCTTACTACACGAATTCCATAAGGCATGATTCGGAAGCTATGGAAGAGGTTGGTTATGGAGGTATGCTTGCCGCACTTTATGGGGAGAACAGGCTGGATGCCTATGGAACAAGTGCAGACAAGATAATAAAGAATATTGGCAAATGTGATGCGGTGCAGGAAGTGAAAGCAACAGATGTTGTATATCTGCTGCTTAAGGACTGCAATGGAAAAGGCGGAAACAGCAGCTTCGTTTTGAATGATACAGACAGCGTGCTCACATATGATCAGTATGATGTGGATAACAAAATGACAGATCGCCGGCTTGAAAAAGGTGAGGTAAGTGTGCCGTTCAGTTTCATAGGTATGTATGACTGCAAGATTGGTGATACAGTCGAGCTGGGCAATGATAACGGTTCTTATACCTTCAAAGTTGCGTCATTTTTCGAGGATCCATATATGGGATCTTCGGTCATGGGAATAAAGACGATATTGATCTCAGATGAGGATTTTGCGGATCTTAAGGCAAAGGCTGCGGAAGATCATAGAAGCGGACTGGAAGATGACAAGAGATCCTTTGAATTGTCAAAGCTTATCATAATAGATAAAAAGCCGGGCCTGGACCTCACGGAGATGGAGTTTGAGAGAGAACTGAATAATGTGAGTGATTTCGCATCATATTGCTGGATAACTTTATCAAAGGAGCAGGCGGGAAGTTACATGCTTCTTATGACAAAGGTATTCTCCGCGGTGCTGCTTATATTTGTTGTGCTGCTTCTGGTGGCGGCTATGATAGTTCTAGGACACAACATCGGCAGCAGCATAGAGATGGATTTTGTTAACATAGGAATACTCAAAGCGGTCGGAATGACAAATTCATCGGTGAAGCTGGCGTTGCTTGCCGGGTATATGTGCACTGTGGCGGCTGGACTGTTTGCTGGAATACCACTGGCCATTCCGATACTAAAAATTATAAATAGTGCCACAAGATCTTCTTCAGGACTTGAAGTTCCGTCTGATATTAATGTAGGACTTGTGCTGTGTGTCATATTGTCGATACTGCTTCTAATAGCAGCATTTATCATGTTGAAGACAAGGAGAATATCCGAGGCCACACCTATAAAGGCGATAAGAGGTGGACGGGACAGTGTGCATTTCTCAAGCGTTCTGAAGCTTCCGGTCTCAGGCAAGAAACTTGGTGTGAGTCTTGCATACAGACAGTTTATATCTGAGAAGAAACAGTATGCCGCAGCCATCATAGTGACTGCTATACTTGCCATGTTCATGATACTTATGAACGATATGATGCGCTGGTTTAATTCACAGAATATGCTGGTGGATATGTTTTCAGTCACGAAGTATGACCTGACTGCTTCGTTTGTCGATGAGGATACGCAGAAGGATATAGAGAATGTTATATCAGAACACACAGCGTATAGAAAATATCAAATGTCCAGCGAGTACCTTCTGTTCGATGATGTGCAGATGTATTGTTATATAGTGGAGGACCCTGATATGATCAACACGATAAGAAAGGGAAGAACCTGCACATATGACAATGAAGTGCTGATAACCCAGTATGTGGCTGATGGATTTCACATGGACGTAGGTGACACAGTCACAGTCAAGCGCGGCGGCGTGGCAAGGAAGATGGTGATCTCCGGCATATACGATTCGGCAAATGATGTGGGCAAGAATTTTGCAATTAGTAAGGCTGCATATAGTAAGTTTGCCAGCGAAGGGATCGTAAGTGAGTCTGGTGTCAGTGGAGCTGCCAAAAGCAGTTCAGATGAAGAGGAATGGAGCGGCAAAGAAATATGTTATGATCTTGACAATACTGATGAATGTGATGCGATAATCCAGGAGATAGATAAGAGATATGGCGATAATCAGGGCATCACGTATTCAATACATTCAGCAAAGGATGATTTTGAAGGAGTGGCGGGTACAGTCAACATTGCAATACAGGGACTCACATTGCTCACATATATGTTGGGGGCTGTATTCGTGATAGTCACGGTCATAATCGTGTGTGGCAAGGTTCTCATGCGTGAGCAGAAGGATATCGGAATATACAAGGCACTTGGATTTACATCCTTCAGACTCAGATGCCAGCTTGCGGTCCGCTTTATCGTGACGGCAGTTGTGGGTTCGCTGCTTGGTATAGTTCTGGCACTTATCGTCAGCAAGCCATTCTTCAAGGCAGGATTTGAATCATTTGGAATATACAGTTTTAATTTAAGTACAAGCGTGATATCACTGGTTATACCATTGGTATTTATGAGCGTGTTATTCTCTGTGGTAGCATTTATCAGAGCGGGGAACATCAGAAAGGTTCAGCCGCAGGTGCTCATCGCAGATCAGTAGAAGTATATAGGAGAGTGGAACTATGTATACAGCCGTAGTTCTGCTCTTTTTTTGTTTGCCACGAGTTCTTGACATTTGTCACTTGTTATGGTCATGCCCTATGGAATATAATGTCTGTATACAATGTCAGTAGACAAGGTGGGTATATATAATGGATAAGTTGATCATATATCTGATATGTATAAATATACTAGGAGCTGTTCTTGATGGAGTGACGGCTGCGAGACGCAGGAGAACAAGCCATAAGGCACTCAGTGTTCTGCTGGGGATCATAGCCATTGCCGGTGGTGCCCCTGGCATGATAATAGCATTTGCGTTGTGTGACAGGACTGCATCCAAGACAAATATGATGCTGAGAGTGTTCACAGTGTGCGTGTGTGTGATAGAACTTGCGGTGTTCATGACTTGGAAGCTTAGACCTGCGGGCAAATGGAGCTTTGCATTCTGGGATGTGTTTGTGGAATACAGATGGACATTGTGGTTCGTTGCGGCAGTGAGTGTTGTAACATTTGTCATGTTCGGAATTGACAAATACAGAGCGGTCAAGGGCGGATACAGGATCCCCATAGCGGTCCTTCTCGGTATGGCATTTGCCGGTGGAAGTATCGGTGCTCTGCTTGGAATGGTGGTGTTCAGGCACAAGATAAGGAAGAATTATTTCTCGGTTGGAGTGCCACTTATACTTGTAATGCAGGTGGTGCTTTTGATGTGTGTGGTTAATCTGCTGTAGGATCTGCAAATATCCCCAGTTCAGGCGGATAGTTGGTAAATGCAAAGAATGCAACCGCGAGAATTGCCAGGATGGTCATGGCAGCGTAGTCATTTATGCACATTTGCCTGGATTCTAATCTGTTTTCGGTGCGCAATGCATATACAACCCCAGCGAAATAAAGTGCGATATTCAGAAACTCATAATTCCTGCCCAATACACCATTTAGAGTGTAGAAACCGACCACAATTAAAGCCATACCTGACAGGATACCGACAGTCCTTGCTGGAAGATAATGTTCCGGCAGGGGCTTATCTTTTATATGAGCCCAGAGAAATTCAATCATTGTCAGCAGGAGCATTGGAAAGAATATAAGTTTCAGGTGTTCCCAGGTTGACTCGTTCACTGCCGAGAACAGTCCGATTGCGGGATTGTCTCCCGACCATTCGTAGGTGAAGTGTAGCAGGACTCCAAGAATCGAAATGAAGATAAAGCGGAAAAGGTTGAGTCTGGTTTTTGCTTGCATTAAGGACCCTCCAATGAAACAGGTGCTATATTATATAGTGTATGATGAATTGGGCATAAAATATGTAAATCTGATAAAAATCCTTGTCTTGGAGCAGGCTCTATATGTTATCTTTAACCCGCAGGTTGATTTCTTACTCGCCGCATCTGTGCTAAACTATAGGCAGCGATATAATAAAGAAACGGAATTGCAAGAAAGGAGAACTGTGCATGCGTTTGATCCATTTATCTGATCTTCACATAGGAAAGCGTGTAAATGAATTTTCCATGCTGGAGGATCAGGAATATATATTGAAAGAGATCCTGGGGATTATCGATGATGAGCAGCCGGATGGAGTCATCATAGCCGGGGATGTATATGATAAGTCTGTGCCGAGCGAGGAGGCGGTGAAACTGCTGGACAGCTTTCTGACCTCGCTTGCAAAGAGAAAGCTGCAAGTATATATCATCAGCGGCAACCATGATTCGGCGGCCAAGCTGGCATTTGCATCAAGTCTGATTGATCTCAGTGGAATCCATATATCGCCGGTATATGATTCGGCACAGATAGCCATGATGGGAGATGGGGTGGTCAGACCATATAAGCTGGAGGATGGAAAAGGACAGATGGTGAACATATACATGCTGCCATTTGTGAAGCCGGCAATGGTCAGAGCGGTGTTCCCTGATGAGGCGGATGATATAAAGGATTACACGGATGCCTGCCGTGTGGCGGTGGAGCACATGGATGTTGATGAGAAGGTTACAAATATCCTTGTGGCCCACCAGTTCGTGACCGGGGCTGTGCGCTCGGAGTCGGAGGAGAATGTGGGCGGCCTGGACAATGTGGATGTGTCGGTATTTGACTCATTTGACTATGTGGCGCTGGGGCATATACATGGGCCGCAGAAGGTGGGCAGGGAGACCGTCAGATACTGTGGAACACCGCTTAAGTATTCACTCTCTGAGGCTAAGCATACGAAATCTGTGACGGTTGTTGACATCCCTGAGAACAAGAAAATAGAGATAAGGACAGTTCCGCTTGTTCCGATGCATGAGCTACGCGAGGTAAAGGGAACATTTGACGAGCTGATGGACAGGCGTAACTACGATGGAACCGCAGTGGATGATTATCTGTATGTGGTGCTCACGGATGAGGATGACGTGCCGGATGCTTTGGGAAAACTCAGAACGGTCTATCCAAATGTGATGAAGCTTGGATACGACAACACCCGAACCCGTGTGACACAGACGATAGACGATGGCGCTGTGCTTGAAGGGAAAAAGCCTATAGATCTGTTTGAAGAGTTGTATGAGAAACAGAACAATCGGCAAATGAGTGATGAACAGAAGAGTTTTGTTCAGGATATTATAGACGTTATATGGAAGGAGGAGCGCTTATGAGCGAAGCGAATAATTCAAATGCGCTCCGACGACCTGCCCCGCTCGCGGAGGCGAGAGGGGCGATACATTGAGAAAGAGAGGAGCGCTTATGAGCGAAGCGAATAACTCAAATGCGCTCCGACGACCTGCCCCGCTCGCGGAGGCGAGAGGGGCGATACATTGTAAAGGAGAGGAGCGATTATGAGACCACTTAATCTTACGATGTCGGCATTTGGACCATATGCGGGTGTCCAGGAGCTTGACATGACACAGCTTGGGGCTGAAGGCTTGTATCTTGTGACTGGGGATACAGGTGCGGGAAAGACCACGATATTCGATGCCATCTGTTATGCGCTGTATGATGAGCCGAGCGGAGCGAGCCGTGATGCGAGGATGATGAGATCAACGTATGCCAATGTGGACACAGATACCTACGTTGAGCTGACATTTGATCATATGGGGAAGACTTACAGAGTTAAAAGAAATCCTTCCTATGAGAGACGTAAGAAAAAAGGTGAAGGAACTACCCTGCAGGATGCGGCTGCAGAATTGTATCTGCCGGATGACTCGGTCATCTCCAACAGAACGAAGGTAAATTCATATCTTCAGGAATTGTTGGGTGTGGACAGAGAGCAGTTTTCGCAGATATCAATGCTTGCCCAGGGTGAGTTCAAGGAACTGTTGGTGGCGGAGTCTGGGGACAGACAGAAGATATTCAGCAAGCTTTTTCACACATCAAGGTATTTTGTTCTGCAGAAACGTCTTCAGGATGAGACGAGAAAGCTTCAGAGTGAACGGGACGATATGAAGAAGAGTATAGAGCAGTATATATCTGGAATAGTCTGCGGAGAGGATGATCCTCTGGGGCTCAGTGTCCAAAAGGCAAAGGCCGGCCAGATGCCAATTGATGAGGTGCTTGCACTTATCGAAAAGCTTATTGGAATGGAGAGGGTAAGAACGGCTTCGTATGAGAAGCAGATTGGCGTGCTTGAGACCCGGATAGGGGGGCTCGACACGCTGATAGGCAAGGCGCAGCAGACAGAGAAAGCCAGAGTACAGCTTGGAAAGGCACATTCGGAGCTTGCAAGTGTACAGAATGACAGAACTACTGCTGAGGCAGAGTTAAACAGGTCAAAGGATGCACTTCCAGAGACAAAAGAGCTCCAGAGGCAGGCGGCGGTTATAAATAACGAGCTTCCGGACTATGAAAAACTGGATGCAAAGAGAAGAAATATTGCAGACGGAGAACAGCGCCTGCAAAGGCAAAATCAGCAGGCAGAGAAGGGCAGAACGCTTGTGGCAGACAAGCAGAAGCTCATAGGAAAGCTAAAAATGGAGCAGGTGCAACTTGCGGATGCGGGAGAGAAAATCGTGGCTTTTACGGCATCAAGGGAAAAGATGGCTGACGCTATTGACTATCTGAACGGAATAAACAGATTGCTCATGGAATACAGCAGAAGAAAGCAGGCGGTGGATAAAGCACAGAAGCAGTATCTGCTTGATAACGAGATGTATACCAGAAAGCAGGATATGTATGAGCATATGAGCACGCTCTACAGGAATGCCCAGGCGGGAATCCTTGCAAAGGATCTGAAGGAGGGACAGGCGTGCCCTGTGTGCGGTGCGACGGAGCACAAAATCCTTGCATCGCTGCCAAAGGAGGCTCCGACAGATGCGCAGTTAGAGGACGCGAAGAAGGATACGGACAGAGCACGCGACAGGGCAAATGCCAGCGCTACGGATGCAAAGGTGAAGCTTGCCAGTGTCACGGAGATCAGAAACAGCATTATTGAGCAGGCTGGAAGGAAATTTGACGCCCCGGAGGATATAGACGGTCTGCCGGAAAAGGTTGAGAAGAATATAGGATATTACAATGAGAAGATTGCCGATACAGACAGACAGATCGAGGCTGAACGCAAAAGGGTCAGCAGAAGGGATGAGCTTGCTGCAAAACTTCCTCAGGAGGAAGAAACATTGGCCGGTATGCAGACAAAGCTGGCAGACATTGAAAAAAATATATCAGCGCTTACAGCAAAGCTTGCCTCTGACAGAGAACAGGTGACTGAACTGGCCGCGGGACTCAGATTCAGAAATCGGAGCGAGGCGGAAATGAAGATGAACGAGATTCTTGGCAGAGCAAAGAAATTGCAGGATTCATTTGACGCCTCTGAGAAGAGATATAATGCTGTGATCCAGAATATTAAGACGCTGGAGGGGCAGATAAAGGCTCTGACAGACACGCTGGAGTCAGCAGAGAAGCTTGAACTTGCCAAGCTTGAGGAAGATAAAGTCGCAGCAAGAAATGAGCTTGGAAGAATCAGACTTTTCATGCAGGATGGAAACAGCCGCATCCGCGCAAATGAAACGGTGATGGCGAATATAAGCAGGAAGTCCGATGAACTTTCGGCAAAAGAAAAGGAATACGTCAGTGTGAAGTCACTCTATGACACTGCCTCAGGGAATGTATCCGGCAAGAATAAGATAAACCTTGAGGCATATATACAGATGTCGTATTTTGACAGGATAATTCAGCGCGCGAACCTGAGATTCCTGAAGATGTCAGACGGTCAGTATGAACTGAGCCGCGTGACGGACAGCAGTGACAAGAGAAGCCAGATTGGTCTTGACCTCTGTGTTGTGGATCATTACAACGGCAGCAGACGAGACGTTAAGTCTCTTTCTGGGGGCGAGTCATTTATGGCATCACTCTCCCTTGCACTTGGACTCTCCGATGAGGTGCAGGCCTCAGCTGGCGGAATTCAGATAGATACCATGTTTGTGGATGAGGGCTTTGGCTCACTGGACACAGAAAAGACTCTGCCACAGGCATACAAAGCGCTGGTCAGCGTGACCGAGGGACGCAAGCTGGTGGGAATAATATCGCACGTGACTGAACTCAAGGAGAAGATTGACAAGCAGATCGTGGTGGAAAAGGACAGAACCGGCAGGGCGAAGGCGAGGCTGGTGGTGTAGGAATAGAAGGACGGTACAAAATAATGGAACTTTTTGATATATGCGATGAACAGGGCAACCCTACTGGAGACATAGTGGAGAGGAGCGAGGCACATGAAAAAGGCATATGCCACAGGACTGCCCATATCTGGATAGCGAAGAAAGAGAATGGCAGGTATAAGGTCCTTCTGCAGAAGAGGTCGATGGATAAGGATTCATTTCCTGGAAGGTATGACACTTCCTCTGCGGGGCACATACAGGCGGGAGATGAACCTCTGGAGTCGGCACTCAGGGAGCTCGGTGAGGAGCTTGGCATCAAGGCTGAGGCTTCTGACCTTGACTTTGCGGGGACATTCAGGATCCAGTATGAGAAGGAATTTCACGGCAAAATGTTCAGGGATAATGAGGTGGCGTTTGTGTTCGTGTACCAGAAACCGGTGGACATAGCAGACCTGACGATCCAGAAGGAAGAACTGGACGGCGTGAGCTGGTTTGATCTGGAGGAAACCTATGAGGCATGTAAGAACCATGACCAGAAGTTTTGCGTGCCAATTGGAGGGCTTGAGACGGTAGGGAAATACTTGAACGAAAGAATATATTAATGTGACTGAAAGAATTTTGCATGTAGCGTTGGCTCACGATGAAGATGCCTATAAAAGCGCTGACGTTTGTCAGATATCGTAAAGTGATTTATGAAAAAATAATCCAAATAAAAGGCTCAAATGAACCTTGATGATTGTAGTTGACTGGAGGAGAAGAGCGTGGAATACGATGAAAAATATTTAAATAAGCTCAGCCGTTTTATGAGTCTGATTCTTCGACACAGACCAGAAAGTATCGGAATCAGTCTGGATGAGCATGGCTGGGCAAATGTTGACGAGCTGTTGTCTGGTATTGGAGAACAACACCCGATCGATATGGATATGTTGGAAGAGATTGTCCGTGCTGACAAGAAACAGAGGTATTCATTCAACGAAGACAAGACTCTTATAAGAGCAAATCAGGGACATTCTATACCTGTTGATGTCGAGCTGGACGAGGTGAGTCCGCCGGAAGAATTGTGGCACGGCACGGGTGAAAAGTATGTACAGGATATAGAAACAGAGGGACTTCTGCCTAAGAGCCGTCTGTATGTCCACTTGTCAAATGACAGAGACACAGCATTTAAGGTGGGACAGCGACATGGAAAACCGGTTTTGTATATTGTAAGATCTGGAGAGATGTACAGGGATGGATATAAGTTCTATCTTTCGAAGAATGGCGTGTGGCTTACGAAAGCAGTTCCGGTGAAGTACCTGCAGAAGCAGTAGAATACAGCTCTGTCAGTTGGGGGATAGTAGGAAAAGTAAGAATTTGTATAAGTCAGGAACAATGGTTACAGCTCTGTCAGTTAGTGGATAGCTGGAAAAAGCCAGAGCGTAAAGAAAGGCGTTACAAATAATACTTTACATAAAAAACGGTTGTTAGATTGGTTAGTTTGTGCTAACATGACATGTGTTATGGAAAACGACAAGCGCAGTGAAACGATAGAAAAACTGAAAAAAGCAGGTAAAGAGGAATTCCTTAAAAATGGTTACCAGAGGGCAAGCCTTAGAAGAATATGCAATAGTGCGGGAGTTACTACCGGAGCCTTCTACTTTTCATTTGAGAGTAAAGAGGCATTGTTCAAGGCGATACTAGAACCGCTTGTGAATCAATACGAGGTCATGCTTGGAAAACTTATGAAGGGGGAGATTGAGAACCCCGGCACGGGCGTAGATGCAGACAAGATCATGATGCAATTCCTTCTGGCACACAGGGAAGAGGCAATGATCATCATGCATGGCGCTGACGGCAGCTGCTATGAGAATTATCACCAGAGGGTTGAGGAGTTCATGAGACATTCATTTACGGCATATTACAGGTCACAGCTTGGATGCGAGCCGGATGAGACTTTGGTTCGCGTGCTGGCGAAGATGCGGCTTGAAGGAGCCATGGCGATACTGAACGAGGATGTAGATGTGGAGAAGAAAATGTATCTGACAGAAAAGATTGGCATTCATGCCACAGGCGGTACAGAAAAGTTGATAGAGAGTTTAAAGAAAGAGGTTCATCGATGATGAACCTCTTATTTTTACGAACATAACAAAACAAGACAAATGTTATATTTTATGTAAACGCCGCGCGCAGCGCCTCTCATGCGTTTGCACAATTAAAAAGCAGGAGGAAATGAGAAAATGGTTAGCACACAGAACAATACAGTACGCAGATCAAAGGTAGACATAACGGGAGTCCCGGAGACGATGCTCCAGACACTCTATGCCAGAGCGAAAGAATCAAGAAAACCGGATCATGCCATATACGATGGCAAGGCCATAGAGATAGTTGACAGTCTTGATTATGATTTTTCCCTTGCAGATAAAGACATGGCGATGGGAAGCGGAGTCATAGCTAGAACTATAGTGCTTGATAAGCTTGTATCAGAATACCTGAAAAAGCATAAGGGTGCTGTGGTTGTGAATATCGCCTGTGGTCTTGATACCCGTTGCTATAGAAATGAGGGTAAATATAAAGGCTGGTACAACATTGATCTCCCGGAGACCATGACTGTAAGGGCAAAGTTCCTGCAGGAGGACGGACCGGTGTATCAGATAGCGGAATCCGCCATGGACAGCAAATGGGCAGACATGGTAGAGTATGCAGGTGAACCTGTGCTGGTCATCATAGAGGGGCTTACGATGTATCTCACAGAAGCTGATGTGAAGAAAATATTCGACATAATAGACAGGAAATTTACTCATGCTACGGTGTTCGTAGAGACTATGGCTCCGTTCATGGTAAAGCATATCAAGGAGAAATCCATCCATGGAAGCCATGCCAGGTTCTCCTGGGGCGTGTCAAATGGAAAGAAGCTGGCGGAGATCATACCGAAATACAGATACATAGAACAGCACAGTCTTGTAGAAGGAATGGCTGAGTTCATACCGGTATATAAAGTCATTGGCAAAATACCATTTGTCAGTAATATATCAAACAAGATAGTAGTGATGGAAAAGTGATAAAAAAGAGTTGACATAAAGTTAAAAGCCATTTATGATACAGTAAAAAATGCAAATGATTTGCAAATTCGAAAAAGAGGAATATTATGGCGAGGGAGTATAAAACGAGAATAAGTCAGGCTATAGAGGCATTTGCCACTGAGAGGCAGGACAGAGGGTTTTGCGCGGCTGATGTTAGTGTGTATTTGGGTGAGAATGGCATAGATGCGAATACAACGACCGTATATCGCAATCTTGACCGCATGGTTACCCAGGACAAATTGATAAAGTATCAGAGTACTGATGGTGGTTCAAGTATGTATAGAATGGAAAAGGCTGATCATAGTTGTCACGAACACCTTCATATGCAGTGTGTTAAGTGCGGAAGAGTCATACATATTGACCGCGATACCATGAATCACATAGCTAAAGGAGTTCAGGAGAGGTATGGATTTATGATCGACTGTGACAGATCGTCGATATGTGGTATTTGCAAAGATTGTCAGAGACGTTGTGGAGTTGCTGTAGTCTAAACTAAACGTGATTGTTACAGATGGGATTGTATCGTTACGGTCACAACGAAAACTATATATCCCCCAATTTCTAAACATGAAAAGGAGGTGTGCAGAATGAGTAAAAAGAGAATAATGTCATGGATTCTTATAGTGTTCTTTGTATCGGGAGTACTTTTCTCTTACGGCTATATTGCGCGCAATGTGGAGCATGACTGTACGGGGCAGGAATGTCCTATATGTATGCATTTGCAGCAGGCTGCACAGTTCCTTTCAAATATAAAGACAATGTCAACTATGCCAGTGTTCCTGGCGTTCTTAAGTGTGTTCACACTTGGAGTTGTATTGGTGTATACCCACGAGTATTGTACCGATACGCTCGTTTCCCTGAAGGTGGAATTGCTGAATTGATTTAAAGTATGGATATTGACTGAGAATTGCGTCTGGAAATACATCTAAAGATAAGGGCGAATGCTTATTATTGGTGTTTTTTGATCTAGAGGCAGTTTATTAAATTTACCCAATTATAGGCATCAAAATATGCCTGTCAATTTTATCAATCAATTCGGAGGTTTATTGATCATTATGAAAAATAGAATATTTGGCCTTGTTATGGCATCGGTACTTACTGTTTCAGCATTTTGTGGCTGCGGAGCATCAAGGACGGCAGCAGATTCTGATCAGAAAGGGGGAAGTGTGCCCCAAAATGCGGCAAATGCTGCGGCATATAGCATTGTATGTACCACTTTTCCTCAGTATGACTGGATCCGCAATATTATAGGCGATGATTCCGACAAGTTTCAGCTTACTATGCTGCTTGATCAGGGCACGGATCTTCACAGCTATCAGCCAACTGCAGAGGATATAGCAAAGATAGCTGACGCAGATATGTTTGTGTATGTTGGCGGTGAGTCTGACGGCTGGGTGGAAAGTGCCCTGAAAGAAGCGACTAATAAGGATATGAAGGTTGTAAACATGCTTGACGCTTTGGGAACTGCAGTCAAAGTCGAAGAGGTAGTTCCAGGCATGCAGGCAGAGGAGGGAGAGGAAACCGAAGAAGGGGAAGGGCCTGAGAATGATGAGCATGTGTGGCTATCATTGAGAAATGCGGTAACACTTACTGATGCTTTGTCTGAAAATATACAGGAGATTGATCCGGCAAATAAGGTAGATTATGTGGAGAATGCAGGCAAGTACGTGGATAAGCTCAATGATCTTGACGGAAGATATGCGCTTACTATATCTAAGGGAAAACGTCAGGCGATCCTGTTTGGCGATAGATTCCCTTTCCGATATATGGCGGATGATTATGGGCTTACTTACTATGCTGCATTTGTGGGATGCAGTGCTGAGTCGGAGGCAAGCTTTGAGACAATAACATTCCTTGCGCATAAGGTGGATGAGTTAAAGCTTCCGGTTATTTTGACGATAGAGGGTGCGGATCACAATATAGCAGAGTCGATAAAGAACGCGACCGAGTCAAAGAATCAGGAGATACTGACAATGAACTCAATGCAGTCTGTAACCGCAGAGGATATGGCTGATGGAGAGACATATCTGAACATGATGGAAGATAACCTGAATGTACTGTCTCAGGCGTTAAATTAATTGCGGCTTAACTAGATAGACTGATGTTTAAAGGAATAGGAGAAAACAAATGTCATATATAACGTGTAAAGACCTGGCAGTCGGGTACGATGGAAGATCAGTTGCGTCAGGTCTTAATTTCAGTATAGACAAGGGAGACTATCTCTGTATAGTTGGAGAGAACGGAGCGGGAAAGAGTACCTTGGTAAAAACTCTACTTGGGCTGCTGAAACCGGTTTCAGGAGAGATAAAGTTTGGCGATGATCTGACATCGCATGATATAGGCTATCTGCCGCAGCAGACACCTGTGCAGAAGGATTTCCCTGCGACTGTATGGGAGGTAGCTTTGTCGGGCGCACTGACTAAGTGTGGAGCGCGTCCTTTTTATGGCAGAAAGGAAAAGCAGCTTGCACAATCTCAGCTTGAAAGACTTGGGATATGGAATATACGCAGGGAATGCTACAGGCATTTGTCAGGAGGACAGCAGCAGCGCGTCCTTCTGGCGAGAGCCTTGTGTGCAACTGAGAATCTTCTTCTGCTTGACGAACCGGTAACTGGCCTCGATCCAGTCGCGACGGCCCAGTTCTATCAGATGATACAGCAGTTAAATGAAAATGGTGTGGCAGTGATCATGATATCACATGATCTGAGGGCAATAGATTGCGCCAGACATGTACTTCATATGCATAATGGAGGCTCATTCTGGGGTAGCAGAGATGAATATAAGAACAGCAGATATTGGGATATCATTTCAGTAGAATATGAGAAAGGCGGTGGACAAAGTGCAGCTCATTAATAAATTAACTTACTATATGCAGTATCCATTTGTCAGGTATGCGCTTATCGTTGGAGTTCTTATAGCTTTGTGTTCGTCACTTTTTGGTGCAACATTGGTTCTTAAAAGATTCTCATTTATTGGTGATGGTCTGTCTCATGTAGCATTTGGTGCAATGGCTATAGGCTCAGTCCTGAAACTGACAAATAACACGGTCATAGTAATGCCGGTGACTGTGGCTGCTGCAATTCTCATACTTATGTCAGAGCAAAATGCAAAGCTTAAAGGCGATGCAGCTATAGCTATGATGTCCATCGGAGCTCTTGCTGTCGGTTATCTGATAATGAATGTGTTTTCCATGTCAGCGAATGTATCTGGTGATGTGTGCTCTACATTGTTTGGTTCAACCTCAATACTTACATTGACAATGGGAGAAGTGTGGTTGTGTATAGTGATGTCAATATGTGTAATAGTGTTTTTCTGTTTGTTCTATAACAGGATATTTGCGGTCACATTTGATGAGAGCTTTACAAGAGCAATCGGGAAAAATGCAGGGGCATATAATCTGGCTCTGGCTGTGATAATCGCTGTGATAATAGTGCTTGCGATGAACCTGGTGGGCTCCCTGCTCATCACGGCACTTCTGGTATTCCCTGCACTTTCGGCAATGCGAGTTATGTATAGCTTCAGGTCAGTGGTATTATATTCGGCTGTACTGTCAGTTGTGGGAACTTTGACCGGCATGCTGGTATCTATATTATTTTCAATACCGGTAGGATCTACGATCGTTGCATGCGATATGGTTATATTTGCATTTAACAGTATAGCAGGGAAAGTGATGAGGAGATAAGAATATAAACTCGGGGGAGATGCCGTATATCCAGATGATTACCCGGCGGATCAGAGCCAGGTTGTAGTGACGGGAGTATTTGAAACTTACACAGAAGAGGCTGGACAGACATTTTATTATTGCAGGCTGAGAGATGCAGAATATCAACTGATATCGGAAGATGATCAGTAGAATATAAACAGCATAATGTTATGTAGAATCCGGGCAGATTAAAATGTCCGGATTTTATTTGTACAAGTGGTGAGTTAGGATCGTGCCAGCGAAAAAAGTTTGTCGAATGGTGGGTTAACTTGAGAAAATATGGCAAAATGTCGCAAGTATATTAAAAAACATTAAAAATAGCTAAAAAATGATAAAATTACCTAAAAAATAGTTTGATATATTATGAAAACTGTGCTAATTTTGAATAAAGGTAAATATTCAGCCGTGCAGGATAAGAACAGCGGATTCGACATGCTTGCATGTAAGAATCAGGTGTTCTTATCCTGTGGTGACTCGAATAGAGTCACCGCCCCATACAGTGAGCAAAATAGCTGCGCAGCAGCGAAAGAGCACGGGAACCGTGCGGTTTTGCGAATGTATGGTCGGCTGAATACATTAAAATACATAGAAGGGAAGCGATGAAGTGAAAGAGAAATACAGAGATGTGCAGAAACTTACGGATAATCCGTTCCTCAATCTTTATCATATAGATGCGGTTGACACAGATGGAAAAGACTTCAATTATTACTTTGCTTCAAGGAACAAAGAAAACAATATAAAGCTGAAGACCCATGATGTAAGACCGGAGGGCATAGTCATATATGGCGTGACGACTGAGAATGAGCCAAAGCTTGTACTCATAAAGCAGTACAGATATCCTCTTGATGCGTACATATATGAGCTTCCTGCGGGACTTGTGGATGGAGATGAGACTCCTGCACAGGCGGCGGTCAGAGAGATGAAGGAAGAGACTGGGCTTTCCCTTGAAGTATATGAGGGCGGGGCAGAGCTCTATAGAAGACCGTTCTATATGGGACCGGGATTTACAGATGAGATGAGCTGCGCAGTATTTGGCACGGTGACAGGAACACCAAATCTTGACAGCAAGGAGAGTACAGAGGACATTCAGGTCATACTGGCAGACCGCGCTGAGGTCAGGAGAATCTTGACAGAGGAACAGGTATCCCTCAGGGGAGCATACCTCATGACACATTTTCTCTCGGATGGAGATCCGCTGGGATTCCTTAAAAGTTAGAAGACGTCGAATAAAAGGAGAAGTTTAAAATGAGTTACAGAGACACATATGATTTTTGGATGACAGATGATTATTTCGATGATGACACAAAGAAAGAACTTGCAGCTATAGCTGGCGATGACGCCGAGATCGAAGACAGATTCTACCGTGATCTCGTATTTGGAACCGGTGGACTACGTGGGGTTATCGGGGCCGGAACAAACAGAATGAATTTCTACACTGTTCGTAAGGCAACACAGGGACTTGCAAACTTTATAGTAAAGCAGAATGCCCAGGAGAAGGGCGTAGCAATAGCGTATGATTCAAGAAAGTATTCACCGGAGTTTGCCGCTGAGGCTGCTCTCTGCCTATGTGCAAATGGAATCAAGGCTTATCTTTTTGAGTCGCTCAGACCTACACCGGAGCTTTCGTATGCAGTCAGAAAACTTGGATGCACAGCCGGCATCGTTATAACAGCAAGTCACAACCCACCTGAGTACAATGGTTATAAGGTGTACTGGGAGGATGGCGCACAGATCACGGCGCCAAAAGACAGAGAGATCATTGCAGAAGTCAAGGCTGTGACAGATTTCCACGCAGTAAAGACTATGGATAGGCGAGAAGCCTTAGATAAGGGGCTTCTTACCATCATAGGTGCAGAGATAGATGACGCATATATGGAGGAACTCAAGAAGCAGATCATCCATCCGGAGATCATCAAGGAACAGTCGGAGAATATCAAAATCGTGTACACACCGTTCCACGGAACAGGTCTTGTGCCTGTAAAGAGAGTTCTGTCCGAGCTTGGTTTCAAGAACGTATACATTGTTCCCGAGCAGGAGCTTCCAGATCCCGAGTTCACAACACTTGAGTATCCAAATCCGGAGGATCCAAAGGCATTTGAGCTTGCACTTAAACTGGCAAAGGAGAAAAATGCGGACATCGTTCTTGCGACAGACCCGGATGCCGACCGTCTTGGAATATACGCGCTCGATACAAAGACTGGCAGATACATGCCATTTACAGGAAATATGTCGGGACTTATAATCGCCGAGTATCAGTTCAGAGAGAGAGCAAAATGCGGTCTTATGCCGAAAAATCCGGCGATGGTCAAGACTATTGTAACTACAAATATGGCTGACCCTTTGGCGGCAGATTACAATGTAAATCTCATCGAGGTTCTCACAGGCTTTAAGTTCATCGGTGAACAGATAAAATTCTTCGAGCAGAATAACTCATACAATTTTGTGATGGGTATGGAGGAGAGCTACGGATGCCTGGTTGGAACATATGCCAGAGACAAGGATGCTCCGGTTGCGGTTATGTGTCTCTGCGAGGCTGCTGCATACTGCAAGAGCCAGGGAATCACTCTGTGGGATCACATGCTCGATCTCTATGAGAAGTACGGATACTATAAGGAAGGTCTCTACACAATAACACTCAAGGGTGTTACGGGAGCAGAGAAGATAAGAAGGATCATGTCTTCACTTAGATCAGAGTCCATCACTCAGATAGATACACTCAAGGTTCTCAAGGTTCGTGATTACGAGAAGAATACTATCACAGATCTTGCCACAGGAGTAGTAACAGAGTCAGGACTTCCACAGTCCAACGTTCTCTACTATGACCTTGAGGATGGCGCGTGGGCATGCGTACGTCCATCAGGTACGGAGCCAAAGATCAAACTATATTACGGAATCAAGGGAACAAGCCTTGAGGATGCCGATGCAAAGCTTGAGTCTCTTCAGGCTGCACTTGTTGAGAAGCTCAATAAGCTTGCAGAATAATTGGCGGAGTAATTTGCTGGGTAATTGATAACGATAAAATTATCGCAGAGAGCGGTGTTTTTCTGGAAAAAGATACAAAATTCTCCTCGGACAGCACAAAAAGGCTGTCTGGGGAGAATTTTTTGCGTTGCGCAATAAAGTGATATAAAACGCAAGATTAAATATTGAAATTAAAAACGCATTAATCTAATATTTAATTAAGTAAAATTAGCTAAAAAAGAACTAAACAAAATATGCGAAAACAAGCTGGTCAGACAGTGTTTTGCGACAAAAACGGCATATGACAAGCATAAAACAAGCATAAGACAAGAGAGTGTGCGTTGAATATACATCGGTATAACAGGGATTAGTAGTTTGGAAAAAAGGGGGATCTAAGTATGGATGCAGAACAGAAATATGAGATGTGGCTTGGCAGTGACCAGGTTGACGAGTACACAAAGAAAGAGCTTATCAGTATCAGAGATAATGCAGAAGAGATTGAGGACAGATTCTATACAAATCTGGAATTTGGAACAGGCGGACTTCGAGGCGTGATGGGAGCGGGAACAAACCGCATGAACATATATACAGTCCGCGTGGCGACACAGGGAATAGCAAATTATCTGGCAAAGCTCGGAATATCAGAGCCGTCGGCAGCTATAGCATTTGACAACAGAAACAATGCATCGCTGTATGCGCTTGAAACTGCTCTCTGCCTGTGTGCAAATGGTGTGAAGGTGTATCTGTTTGATGCACTCCGCCCGACACCGGAGCTTTCATTTGCGGTCAGATATCTGCACTGTAATATCGGCGTGAATATAACGGCAAGCCACAATCCAAAGGAGTACAACGGATATAAGGTTTACTGGGATGACGGAGCCCAGATCGTATCTCCACAGGATAAGGAGATCATTGCAGAGGTCAACAATATAGAAGATTTCTCCATGGTTAAGACTATGGACAAGGACGCTGCAATAGATGCAGGACTGTTGAATGTGATCGGTCAGGAGATCGATGACGCATATATAGGAGAGCTTCACAAGCTTGTCATGAATCCGGAGGAGATTCAGAAGGCGGGAGATCTGAAGATCGTATATTCTCCGCTCCACGGAACAGGCCTTAAGCCTGTTACAAGAGTTCTCAGCGAGCTTGGTTTCAAGGATGTACATGTCGTTGAGGAGCAGGCTGTTCAGGATGGTAATTTCCCAACTGTAAAGTCCCCAAATCCTGAGGGCGCAGAGGCGTATGCCCTGAGTCTTGAGCTGGCGAAGAAGGTCGGCGGCGAGCTTATACTTGTCACAGATCCTGATGCGGACAGACTTGGGATGTATGGATATGACAGCAAGAATAATGAATATAAAGAATTTACGGGCAATATGTTCGGTGCGATCCTTTGTGATTACGTGCTGATGCAGAGATCCCGGAGCGGAAGACTGCCTGAGAATCCGGCGATTGTAACTACGGTTGTTATCACCAATATGGTCAAGGAGATATGTAAGAAGTACGACACCTTCTGTGACTGCAACAACCTGATCGGATTTAAGAATATAGCATCGAGAATGAGAGCTTACGAGCAGACAGGTGAACACAATTATGTGTTCGGGCTTGAGGATACATTTGGCTGTCTGCCTGGCACATATGCAAGGGACAAGGACTCGGTTGGAACGCTGATGCTTCTCTGTGAGGCTGCGGCATACTACAAGAACCGTGGAATGACTCTGTGGGACAGAATGGTTGAGCTATGGCAGGAATATGGATTCTACAAGGAGAAGGTTCAGACTATGAAGTTTGACGGACGTGAGGGCGCTGCAAAGATACAGTCTATGATTCAGACTTTGAGAGATAATCCGGTCCGGAAGGTCGGCGCTTACAGTGTGGAGAAGATCTACGACTACAAGCTTGGAACAGAGACAGACGCCGCAACAGGCAAATCCGAAGCGGCAGTTCTTCCAAAGTCCAACATGATATATTACCAGCTTGCGGATGGCGCGTGGTTCCTTGTGAGACCTTCAGGCACAGAACCGAAGATCAAGTTCTACCTCGGGGTAAAGGGAAGCTCTCAGGAGGATGCGGCAGAGCAGCTTGACGAGCTTGCAGCAAATGTGAAGGCGATGTTCTCGTAAAACGGGATGATTGGTAAGAAACGAAATAGCTGGCAAATAAATGTCAGCAGAAAATAGGTTCGAAGATCGCGGTCGCGACTAAAAATAATTACAAGGTGGAGGCAAAAAAGATGGGTTACATGGACGAATACAAGTTCTGGCTTGAGTCAGACTGCTTTGATGAGAAGACCAAGGAAGAGCTTAGAAGTATCGCAGATGATGACAAAGAGATCCAGGACAGATTCTACAAGAATCTGAAATTTGGAACCGGCGGAATGCGCGGAATCATGGGTGCTGGAACCAACAGAATGAATATATATACAGTTACAAAGGCTACACAGGGCCTTGCTGAATACATACTTGAGGTTGGCCCTGAGGCTGCTAAGAGAGGTGTAGTAATTGCACATGACTGTCGAAATATGTCAGCAGAGTTCACGGAGGCATCAGCTCTGTGTCTCAACGCAAATGGTATAAAGACTTATGTGTTTGATGCACTCCGCCCTACACCTGAGCTTTCATTTGCAGTGAGAGAGCTTGGATGTATAGCCGGAATCGTGGTGACAGCAAGCCACAATCCACCTGAGTACAACGGCTATAAGGTGTACTGGGAGGACGGCAGCCAGATCGTATCCCCTCAGGATCAGGATATCCTGAAGCATGTGGCGGATGTTGAGAGATACGAGGATGTCAAGACCATGGACAAGGACAAGGCGGTTGCAGACGGTCTGTTCTGTATGGTTCCTGCAAGCGTAGATGAGAACTACTATCAGGCGCTCATAAAGCAGACTATCCACGGCGACATCATTCCGAAGGTTGCAGACGATATCAAGATAGTATACACACCACTTCACGGAACAGGGAATGTACCTGTAAGAGAAGTGCTCAAGAGACTTGGCTTCAAGCACGTATATGTTGTAGAGGAGCAGACTGTTCCTGACGGAGACTTCAGTACAGTCAAGTCACCAAATCCGGAGGAACCATCAGCATTTGCCATGGGAATAGAACTGGCAAAGAAGGTTGATGCGGACGTTATCATGGCCACAGATCCTGATGCAGACAGACTTGGAATATACGTCAAGGACAGCACGGGAATCTGGAAGGACACGGAATTTGCAGATGATCCTGCATATCCATATGTCCGATTCAATGCCAATATGACAGGTGCCCTGATAGCAGAATATGTATGCCGCGAGCAGAAGGCAGTCGGCAAGCTGCCGGCAAACGGAGCTATCTGTAACACGGTTGTCAGCACCAATCTTACAAAGGCGATAGCAGAGAATTACAACCTGAAATATATAGAGACACTCACCGGATTCAAGTACATAGGTGAGCAGATACTTCTTTTTGAGAAGAACAACACATACAAGTTCATCTTCGGAATGGAGGAGAGCTTTGGATGTTTGGTAGGAGACTACACTCGTGACAAGGACGCCTGCGCAGCCGTTGTCATTTTATGTGAAATAGCAGCGTTTTATAAGCTGCAGGGAGAAACCATCTGTAATGCCATGGAAGAGGTTTACCGCAAATATGGCTATTACTTTGAAGGTGCGTTTGGGATAACTCTAAAGGGTGTAGATGGTGCAGCACAGATTAAGGAGATGATGGAGAACTTCAGAAACCATCCACTTACGACCTTTGCAGGTATCAAAGTTACCGGCATGAGAGACTATGTGAGCGGAATCCGCAAGCCGCTTGATGGTGAGGAGGAGAATATGGGCCTTCCAAAGTCGAACGTGCTGTACTATGAGCTGGAAAATAATGCGTGGTTCGCGGTTAGGCCTTCCGGAAACGAACCAAAGATCAAATTCTACTTTGGCGTGAATGAAAACAGCCTAAAAAATGCCATGTCAAAGATAGACGAGATGAAAGCATGTGTGCAGGAGCTTGTTAAATAAATAGTCACAAAATATGGCAGAATTTACTGCCGAAAAATAAAAACATTCCTTCCATATACTACAAAATTTAACATACAAATGCACTTTCCAGCCAATGCGCTGAACAAGAGGGATCTCGGCTTTGAGGCTGAGGTCCCTTTTGTAAAAGTAAAATATAGTTAAAAATGCTAAAAATCTGTTCAAAAATTAACTAAAAAATGCTACAATGTATAAAGTAACTGCGGTGTGCGGTAAACGCGGATAGGAGTAGTATAGGAGATCATATGCCAGAAATAGAAAAAGAAAAAGAAATAGAAAAAGAAATAGAAAAGAAAAATGTAAAAAGTATCGCTGGACATATCATAGATGAGAAAACCGATGAAAAAGAGAAGCGAGAGCCGGAGAGCGTTTTGGATGTGGATGAGCATATGTCTGAGAAGCAGAAGCTCAGTCTTATGAACAAACAGCAGAAAAGGGAATACATACTGGAGTATTATGCCCCGAAGGCTCTATTTGCACTTGTTGTTGTTGGCATCGTTGTATTCCTTGTCGTAAAACATTTTACGGCGGAATCTGCTGCGCTCAATATCCTTGCGGTCAACACTACACAACAGGGATCCGCGGCGAATGACAAGGAGTATTATGAGGAATTCCTCCGTGAAAACGGTCTTGATGCGGAGAAGGAATATGTCAGTATAAGTACAGGAATCGGCGTGTCAACTGATCCGAATGATGCCATGAGCCAGGATAGTCTACAGCTTATGCAGAACAAATTCATGGCGAATGCGGTGGACGTGTTCTTTGCCGACACAGACCTTGTCATGAGTTTTGGAGAGTTCGGATATATGCAGGATCTTGATAAGGTGCTGACTGATGAACTGAAAGAAAAGTATAAAGATTCGTTTGTGTATGCAACGGTTATTGAAACGGGTGAGAAGATACCTGTCGGAATAAAGATCGGTGATAATTCTTGGGTGAAGGATACCGGTTGGTATGAAATGGATGCTGCAGTGGGATTTGGTGAGAATGCCAAGAATATGGATCTTGCACTTGAATTTCTTGAATACATAAGCAGAGAGTGATACCCATAAATAAAACGAGGAGACTATAGATACATATGAGCATAAGATATGATGAGACAAACAGAATATTTGAACTTGATACGAGAAACACGAGTTACCGGATCGGAATCGCCGATGAAGAGGGGTTTGTCGGACATATATATTATGGACAGAAGATTCGTCCGCAGAAATGTGATCAGTTTTTGAGAACGTGTGAGGCTCCTTTTGTTCCGTCCAAGAATAACAGGGAGAGATGTTCATTTATGGACACATTTCCGACAGAGTATTCCGGAAATGGAATAGGAGACTACAGGGAGAGTTGTATTGCAGTAAAGACCGAAAATGGCAGCAGAACCGTTGATCTGAAATTTGTGGATTACGATATTGTAAATGGAAAGCCGGGGATTAGTGGCCTTCCGGCATCATTTGCGGGAGAAGAGGAGGCTCAGACTCTCGTTGTCCATATGATGGATGGGGGATGTGGCATTGATGTTGACCTGATATATTCTGTGTTTGAGGATGAGGATGTTATAACCAGAAGTGTGAGCGTGAAAAATGCAGGTGATAGGGATATCAGGCTCACAAAGGTATATTCTGCATGTATAGACATGGATGATGAGGATTTTGAGATGCTTACTCTCCACGGCTCATGGGCCAGGGAGAGACAGATCGAGAGACGCCCGATAGCTTATGGCAAGCAGAGTGTAAGCTCTCTCCGCGGTGAGTCATCCCACCAGGACCATCCGTTTATGGCATGGATGACAAAGGGTACAGATCAGACTACGGGTGATGTATATGGAATGCATTTTGTGTACTCGGGTAACTTCATCGCACAGATAGAGAAATCACAGTTTGATTCCATACGCGCAGTCATGGGCATACATTCAGAGGGATTTGAGTGGTGGCTCACGCCTGGAGAGACATTTACAGCGCCTGAGGTTGTGCTTACATACAGCCATGATGGACTTGGACAGATGACTAGAAATCTTCATGATTTTTACAGATGCCACATGATAAGGAGCAGATATCTTCACAAGAAGAGACCTGTCCTCATCAACAACTGGGAGGCTACATATTTTGACTTTGATACCGATAAGCTCCTTGCGATAGCAAAGAGTGCGGCAGAACATGGAATAGAGATGCTGGTCATGGATGATGGCTGGTTTGGACATAGAAATGATGACGCCACAAGTCTTGGAGACTGGTTTGTAAATGAAAACAAGATCAAGGGCGGTTTGAAACATCTTGTTGATGAGGTGAATAAGCTGGGGATGAAATTTGGAATATGGATGGAGCCTGAAATGATTTCTCCTGATTCTGAACTTTACAGAAAGCATCCTGACTGGGCGTTTGCGGTTCCGGAGAGAACGGCTACATTATCGCGAAATCAGTACGTGCTTGATCTCTCGAGAAAAGAAGTTAGAGACTACGTGTATGAATGTGTGCATAACGTGATATCATCCGCAAATATTGAGTATGTTAAGTGGGATATGAACAGACAGCTCACGGATATCGGTAGCGTAGAATTCACCGGAGACAGGCAGGGAGAATTGGCTCACAGGTATGTGCTTGGAGTATATGAGCTGCAAGAGCGCCTTGTTAACGATTTTCCAGATCTTCTGCTTGAGAACTGCTCGGGCGGTGGTGCAAGATTTGACCCTGGCATGCTTTACTACAGTCCGCAGATATGGTGCTCCGATGACACGGATGCCATAGAGAGACTTTCTATACAGGAGGGAACGGAACTGATATATCCGCTTTCGACCATGGGCGCCCATGTGTCGGATTGCCCTAATCACACAGTTGGAAGGAGTACACCTTTTATGACCAGGGCACATGTGGCTCTGGCGGGAACATTTGGCTATGAGCTCGATATCACAAAAATAAGTGAAGAAGAACGTGCGATGATCCCTGAGCAGGTGTCTATGTATCATAAATATAATGATCTTGTAAGGGAGGGTGATTATTATAGGGTTGCATCGTACAGGGAAAATGGACTGTATGATTGCTGGATGGTTGTTGCAAAGGATAAGAGTGAGGCGTTGGTGACTTACGTTCAGGTGCTTGGAAGACCTAATATGCACAGCAGAAAGATAAAACTTTTAGGGCTTTACGCGGCTGCAGATTACAGACTTGATGGTACGGACGAAGTGTATGGGGGAGATCTTCTGATGAATGCCGGGATGCTTGTGGAAGATATGCGTGGGGATTATATGAGCAGACTTTATCACTTTGTGCTTGACAATAGTTTAACTTAAAAATAAAATAAAATTAAGTTGTTTAACCACGTAAAAATAAAGTGAGAAGGACTAGTTATGGCAAAATCAGTAAAATTAGGAGACATAGCTGCCATTGTAGGCGTAAGTACCGTGACGGTTTCAAAGGCACTTTCAGATCAGAAGGGTGTCAGCGAGGAACTCAGAGCACAGATCAAACAGTTGGCAGATGAGATGGGATATCAGTCACCATCTGAGATCAGAAAGAAGACGGCAAAGAAAAAGTATAATATAGGAGTGCTCATCCAGGAGATATACCTTGGAAAGTATCCATCGTTCTATTGGCAGTTATATCAGGTGCTTAACAAAAAAGCGGTGGCAAGAGGCTGCTTTACTATGCTGGAATTTGTTTCCAGAGATAGTGTATTGAATGCTGAGATGCCTATGCTTCTGGAGGATGATAAGGTTGATGGAATGGTTGTTGTAGGTTCCATGGGTAAGGAATATCTGGAGAAATTGGAGAAGACAGCCAAGGTTCCTATAGAGTATGTGGATTATTATGACAATTCGAGGCCGATAGACACGGTTATAGCAAACAGTTTCTATGGAAGCTATATGCTGACTAATTATCTGTATGATATGGGACATAGAGATATTGCATATGTTGGCACGATAGGTTCAACGAACAGTATAACTGACAGATATCTGGGTTATGTAAAATCATTGCTGGAGCATGATATTCCGTTAAGAGAAGACTGGGTTATTCCGGACAGAGATGTGAAGACGGGGCAGTTTGACGAGGAGAACTGCTTCAAACTTCCGGGGAATATGCCTACAGCGTTTGTGTGCAACTGTGATCTTGCGGCAGCTACGCTCATAAAGATACTCAATGCTGCGGGCTACAGGGTTCCTGAGGATGTGTCCGTTGTGGGGTTTGATAATTACTTGTATCCTGGAATCTGCGATATAGGCGTGACCACATATGAGATCAATATGCAGGAGATGGCAGAGAGAACCCTGCATAAGATTATAAAAAAGATATCCAACGAAAAATATACTGATGGCATATTTGTCGTGGATGGACGAATTGTGATAAAGGATAGCGTTGCCAGAATAGAACGATAATAAAACTACATATCAATTGTAATGCAAATCGGAAATAGACACCGGTGCAGCCTGCTTGAAAGACAGCGGAGTTGTACCGGTGTCTTTTTTGAACAGATTTATAAAATGGTTTGTGTTCTCGATTCCAACCTGGGATCCGACCTCGTGGACGGACAGATCTGTTGTGAGAAGGAGCCTTTTGGCAGCATCGATCCTGCGACTGTTGAGATAGCGCATAGGTGATTCACCGAAGTGAAATGAAAATTCTCTGCATATCCTGTATCTGCTGATCCTGTAAGTTGCTTCGAGGTCATCAAGCGACAGCGGTTCGGCGTAGTTTTTATCCATCTGATTCTTTACCGATAAAAGGTAAGAAGGCACACAATCCATCTTCTTGGATGAGTTTTCAATAAATACACATAATTCGGTCAAGATATCATTGAACCATTTGGAAATTCTGAAAATATCGGTGGCAGACAACTCCCCTTGGAGTCTGCTTATCAGTGAAAGATGGCTCCAGAGTACAGAGGCTCCGGCAGAGTCCTTTTTATAATATATGGATTCGGGGAGAAACTTGTGATACAGGCGAAGCGGAGCTCCGAGGATGAATGCCTCGTAGAAACGACACTTGCCGTTCGTGGCGTATGTTATTTCTGATCCTGCCTCAAAAAGCGCGGCTGTATTCTTGGAATATGATGATTTGCTGCTGCCCGATGTTACTGTAAGAGTTCCTTCATATATATAGAAGAAATGGTAACACGGGATGAAAGAGAAGGTATAACTGCATGAATAAGCAAAAGAATTATCGCCGCTGGCAAGAAGATGGATCAGGCCATCGTTAATCATTGATTCTTCATATGTAAAGAACGCACTGTGGAATCTTGCGTTGTCAATATCTTTCTGAATATTGTAACCTGACAGTACAGTGCAGGAAATTAATTCTTTAGCTAACATGTAAACCACCTCCTATCCATAATAATACAATTATTAAACAATCATCACAAGCTAAAAGCGATATAAATTAGCGGCTAATTAGCTAAAAAACAATAAAATACTAATTAAAGATAAAAACGTATGGATAAAATGTCTATTTGATATTGAAAAAAGGCGACCAGAATGGTAAAATTAACGAAAAATACAAGATATGATGATTAATAACAAGTATGAGTGATGACTAAAAAATAAATTAATGTATACTTAATATAAAGTTAAAAACAAAGAAGGTTTTAAGGAGGACAAAACTATGAAATCAAAGCGTATTGCATGTATCGCAATGGCTGGTCTTATGGCTGCATCACTTGCAGGTTGTGGAGGCTCAGACAGCGATAACAAGGACAAAACAGAGGCAACAAAGGCTACCACAGAGGCAGCAGGAAGTGATTCAGCAGATGACACAACAGCTGATGCTGAGGGAATCAAGTCATATGCAGACATCCAGTTAGGAACAGACTTCACAGATCTTTCAGCGGAGATCAAGTTCTACAACAACAGAACTGATATGGACTCAGATGACTACGGCGGAAAGAACTGGAAGCAGTATCTTGAGGACTTCAACAAGGAGTATCCAAACATCAAGGTTGATGTTATCACAGATACAAACTATGCAGATGATGCTCTTACACATCTTCAGTCAGGAAACTACGAGACAGTAATGTGTATCCCGGCAGTTGACATGGCAGACCTTTCAACATATTTCATGCCATTTGGCGATTATGATACAATGAGCAGTCTTGTAAATTATTCAAACAGATGGCTGTATCAGGGTCAGGTATATGGTGTACCTCTTACAGCTACAACACAGGGTATCGTATACAACAAGAAGGTATTTGCTGATGCAGGTGTAACAGATGTACCTAAGACACCAGAGGAGTTCATCGCAGCTCTTAAGGCCATCAAGGAGAAGAATCCAAAGTGCATCCCACTTTACACAAACTATGCGGCAGGCTGGACAATGGGAGCTTGGGATGATTATATCTCAATCACAGCAACAGGCGATGCTACATACAAAAACCAGAAGTTAGCCCATACAAAGGATCCATTCAAGAACTATGGTGACGATACACATGCTTATGCAGTATACAAGATCCTTTACGATGCAGTATCACAGGGACTTACAGAGGAAGATTACTCAACAACAGATTGGGAGTCAAGTAAGGGAATGCTCAACAACGGCGAGATCGGATGTATGGTACTTGGTTCATGGTCATACCCACAGATGGAAGCAGGCGGACCTAACGCAGACGATATAGGATACATTCCTTTCCCTATCTCAGTAAATGGTAAGCAGTACGCTGCATCAGGTGCAGATTACTGCTACGGTATCAATGTAAACGCTTCAGATGATGAGAAACAGGCAGCTCTTGTATTTGTTAAGTGGATGACAGAGAAGTCAGGATATGCTTACAACGAGGATTCACTTGCACTTGTTCCTGGTTCAGAGTCAAAGATCTCATTCGACGGTGTTGACTTCTTTGCAGACGAGCCAGCTCTTGAGGGCGAGGAGGATTACCTCAACCAGCTCAATTCAGAGTCAGAGCTTAACGTAAGCAATGGTGGTAACGACAAGATCCAGGCCATCATCGAGCATGCTGCAAACGGTGACATGTCATTCGATGATATCATGGCTGAGTGGAACCAGAAGTGGTCAGATGCTCAGGAGTCATTAGGCATCGAGGTTACAGAGAAGTAATAAAGACTCTATTATAACAAGTAAGAATAAGCTACAGACCGGGGTGGGATTGCCCGCCCCGGTTTATTAAAAAAAGGCGGTGGAATGAGTATGGCTAACAAAAAACAATCCGGCTTTGGTAAATGGGCGTCAAGCAGGAAGGGGCAGCAGGTTATAATATGCGCAGCCTTCGCAATTATCCCATTGCTTTTGCTATTAGTATTTACATATATACCATTCGGAGAGATGGTTAAATTTAGTTTCTACAAGATGAAATATACGACGCCTGTAGAAAAGAGAGAATTCGTAGGATTAGCAAATTATATCGATGTGTTCACAAGAAAAGACTGTTTCGGTGCATTAAAGCTCAGTTTGTATTACATCGTAGGAGCACTTGTACAGTTAGTGCTTGCACTTTTCCTTGCAACTCTTCTGAGTTTCAGAGTAAAAGGTGGTAACCTTTTCAAGGGATTTATTTTCTTCCCTTATCTTATCAGTGGTATCGCTGTAGGTTTCATTTTCAAATTCTTCTTCACAAGAGGATTCGTGTTTGACTCAATTCTTCAGTTGTGTGGATTTAACTTAGACAACCTTCCATACTGGCTCAAAGACCAGAGTGTCAACAACTGGACACTGGTTTCAACCTCGGTCTGGAGATACCTTGGACAGATGATGGTTCTCTTCATTGGAGCTATCATGTCGGTAGATGCAGAACTTTATGAGGCGGCAGAGCTTGATGGTGCAAATAAATTCCAGCAGTTTAGATATATCATACTGCCAAGTATCAAGACAATCGTTACATTAAATGTAATTTTAGCAATAACAGGATCACTCAGTGCTTTCGAGCAGCCTTTCGTTATCACAACAGGTGCAAACGGAACAGGTACTTACTTCATCATCATGAACAAGATAGCACACACAAGCCAGAAGGTTGGTCTTGCATCAGCAATGGCCGTTGTACTTCTCCTTATCATACTTATATGTGCTGCGCTTCAGAAGCTGTTCTTTGAGTACATCTTCAAGGATTCAAGCTCAGATGATGAGAGTTATAAGGCAAAGAAGCTTCGCAAGAAACAGGAGAGAGATACCAAGAAATACGTGAAGCAGATGGCTGCTTCTGCGAAGGGAGGCAAGTAACATGGCAAGAGGAAAGACGGATGTGCCAAGCATAGCACCAATAAAAGAAAAAAGAACAGTTGGATATTATGTAAGAGGTTTCCTCAAGTACTTTGTACTCATATTCTTCTCACTGTGTGCGGTTGTACCTCTTATATCATGTATTACAACAGCCTTCAAGACAACAGATGAGTATAAGGCTACTTCAGTAATGCAACTTCCTGAAAGCTTTCTGAACTTCAGCAACTTTGTAAAGGCATTCACGACTGCCAACATGGGACGTGCGTTCATCAATTCAGTCATAGTTATGATATGTGTACTCCTTGTGTCAGTAGTAATAGGAACACAGCTTGCATATGTGCTTAACAGATTCAAGTTCCCGGGAAACGGCTTTATCAGAACACTTTTCCTTGTGGCATCATTGCTCCCTGCAGTTGCTATGCAGGTTACAGTCTACAACATCATGGGTGATCTGAGATTCATAGATCACTTATATGGTTACATCATCATGAGCTGTGGTACAGATGTTATCTCAATCTACATATTTATACAGTTTATGGAGAACATATCAGTATCTCTTGACGAGTCAGCTATCGTGGATGGTGCATCATACTGGACTATCTACTGGAAGATTATACTTCCACTTCTTAAGCCAGCTATCGTTACAGCTTGTATACTGAAGGGCGTTGTAATCTACAACGAGTACTACGCTGCAAACCTTTACCTCATAAGCCCGGAGATCAAGACAATGGCTATCTCACTCTACAAGTTCGTAGGACCTATGGGAAGTCAGTACAACCTGATCTGTGCAGGTGTTATCATATCAATCATACCGGCACTTATAGTATTCCTCTGCTGTCAGAAACAGATTTACAGTGGTATTACACAGGGTGCTGTAAAGGGTTAATAATTTATTAGAAGAAGAGAGTTCATGAATATGAGAAATGAGATTCAAAAAGAATTAACAGATGCTATCATCCCATTCTGGGAGGCCCTGAGGGATGATGAGTACGGCGGATTTTATGGGTATATGGATTACGACCTCAACCTTGATAAAAAGGCTGAGAAGGGTTGTATCCTCAATAGTAGAATTACCTGGTTCTTCGCAAGTGCGTATAAGGCACTCAAGGACCCGAAGCTTCTAGATGAGGCTGCTCATGGATATGAATTTCTGAAAGAATATTGTATAGACAGGGAATATGGCGGAATATATTGGTCCATGAATTATGATGGTTCACCCAAAGATACGACAAAACACACCTACAATCAGGCATTTAGTATATATGCCTTATCCGCCTATTACGAAGCTTCCGGTGATTCGGAAGCTTTGGACCTGGCCCTGCAGCTTTTCCATACAATAGAAGAGAAATGTACTGACGAAGGTGGCTATCTCGAGGCATTTACAAGAGAGTTCAAGCCAGAGTCAAATGATAAGCTTTCTGAGAATGGTGTTCTCGCAGAGAGAACAATGAACACACTGCTCCATGCACTTGAGGCTTACACAGAACTTTATAAGGTATCCAAGGATTCCAAGGTAAAGGCGCGCCTGGAATGGCTGCTCGATGTATTTGCTGATAAGGTATACAATCCGGAGCTTAAGAGACAGGAAGTGTTCTTTGATAAGGATTATAACTCTCTGATTGATCTGTACTCATACGGACATGACATTGAGACATCATGGCTTCTGGACAGGGCGACCGAGGTGCTTGGAGAGGCAGAGTACACAGAGAAGATCACAAAGATAACAGATATCCTTGCAGAGCAGATATATGAGCTTGCTTTCGATGGACATTCAGTTCTGACAGAATGTGAAAAGGGCGTGCCATACACGGTAAGAGTATGGTGGGTTCAGGCAGAATCAATAGTAGGATTTATAAATGCTTATCAAAAGTCAGGTGATAAGAAGTATTACGAGGCTGCCGAGAAAGTCTGGGAGTACATAAAGGAATACTTTATTGACAAGAGACCGGGATCAGAGTGGTTCTGGGATCTGAATGCAGATGGATCACCAAGAGTCGGACGTCCTATAGTTGAGCCATGGAAGTGTCCATACCACAACGGCAGAATGTGCCTTGAGATTATGAACAGACTCGCTGACGGCAAATAAATAGCATTCAATTGCTTTCAAATTATAAGGAGAATGCCTAAATGATGAATGAGAAATATTATGTAGAGCTTGACAAACTGAACAAGCTTCTTGAGAGAAAGAATAAGAAGACAGATTTCTATAATGGAATCTATGACAGATATGAGTACCCTGTACTCACAAGAGAGATGATACCTCTCACATGGAGATATGACTTAAATCCTGAGACAAATCCATATTTCATTGAGCGTCTCGGCGTTAACGCTGTCATGAACTCAGGTGCTATCTACCTGAACGGCAAGTATTATCTTGTCGCAAGAATAGAGGGAAATGACAGAAAGTCATTCTTCGGCGTAGCTGAGAGTGACAACGGTATCGATGGATTCCGTTTCTGGGATTATCCAATCCTTCTGGACGATGTATGTCCTGAGGAGACAAATGTATATGATATGAGACTGACACAGCACGAGGATGGGTGGATCTACGGTGTGTTCTGTTCAGAGAGCAAGGATACAACTGTAAATGACCTCTCAGCAGCAGTTGCAGCAGCAGGTATCGTGAGAACAAAGGATTTAAAGCACTGGGAGCGCCTTGACAACCTCAAGACTCTTCGTTCCCCACAGCAGAGAAATGTTGTACTTCACCCTGAATTTGTGGATGGCAAGTACGCATTCTATACACGTCCAATGGATGATTTCATCGAGACAGGAAGCGGCAGCGGAATAGGATTCGGTCTCTGTGATGATATAGAGCATGCGGTTATAGACGAGGAGAAGATGACAAGTCTTCGTAAGTACCACACTATAACAGAGGCAAAGAACGGTGCAGGCGCACCACCAATCAAGACGGACAAGGGCTGGATCCACATCGCACATGGTGTGAGAAACACGGCTGCCGGTCTCAGATATGTACTCTACGCATTTGCAACAGACCTCAATGATCCTTCAAAGGTTATCGCTGAGCCATCAGGAATGCTTATCGGACCTCGCGGCGAGGAGAGAGTCGGCGATGTATCAAACGTTGTATTCACAAATGGTGCCATCGTAAACGAGAATAACGAAGTGTTCATCTACTACGCATCAAGCGATACAAGAATGCATGTTGCAACAACAACAGTTGACAGACTCATTGATTATGTATTCAACACACCTTCTGATCCGGGAAGAAGCGTTGAGTGTGTAGCACAGAGATGTGAGTTGATCAGGAAGAACCTTGAGTTCCTTAAGAATGCAGACAAGTAAGACAATAAAATGAACTGATCGCCTGACGAAATGGTGTTTGTGCTGAAGTAAGAACTCATTTCGTTCGGGTGGGAGATATAACGTGAAAAATATATATCCGGCAGGAGAGCTGGAAGAAAGAGGTACTTATGTCAGAAGTAAAAATGTTCAGCGAGCCTGTGCCAAACGTGCCATGGCAGGACAGACCGGCAAATGACAATCATGACGCTCCAATCTGGAGATATACAGAGAATCCTATAATAGGAAGAAACCCGGCAAAGGGTGTTGCAAGAATATTCAACAGCGCGGTAGTTCCATTTGAGGGAAAATTTGTCGGAGTATTTAGAGGCGAGCAGGTAAATGGAATTCCATACATCTACCTCGGAGAGAGCGAGGATGCTATCCACTGGAATATCAGCGAGGAGAAGATCAAGTTTGTTGATGAGAACGGTGAAGAGTTCATGCCTATATACGCATATGATCCAAGACTTGTAAAGGTAGAGGATACATACTATGCGATCTGGTGCCAGGATTTCTATGGCGCAGCGATAGGTATAGCAAAGTCAAAGGATCTCAAGACATTTGTGAGAATCGAGAACCCATTCCTTCCATTTAACAGAAATGCAGTTCTCTTCCCGAGAAAGATCAACGGTAATTTCGTGATGCTGTCACGTCCAAGTGACAGTGGACACACACCATTTGGTGATATATTCGTAAGTGAGAGTCCTGATATGGTTTACTGGGGTAAGCACAGACATGTCATGGGCAAGAGCAGCGAGTGGTGGGAGTCACTCAAGATTGGCGGCGGTGCAGCCCCTATCGAGACTTCTGAAGGATGGCTGTTATTCTACCACGGAGTATCAGGAACGTGTAATGGTTATGTATACTCAATCGGTGGAGCAATCCTTGATATCGACAACCCATCGATCGTAAAGTATCGTTGTGAGAACTTCCTTCTCACACCAGAAGAGTGGTACGAGGAGCGTGGATTTGTTCCTAATGTATGCTTCCCATGTGCTACTATTCACGACAGCGAGTCTGGAAAGATCGCCATTTACTACGGTGCAGCTGACAGCTATGTGGGTCTTGCATTCACAAAGCTTGATGAGATCGTAGATTACATCAAGTCGCACAGTGTGGTAACAACTTCTGATACCGAGATCGGTAGAAGATAGTTAGTTATATAGCGTAATGAGCCCCTACTCATACGCGGCAATTGTATTAATTTTTCTCATTTCCCAAGGCGGTGCCCGCCGCCTTCGGGGCCCCTCTTAAAAATAAATGTAATGGCAGGTGATTGCCAAAACTTTTAGACTATGACAGCCTGGCAGTAAGCCAGGCTGAATTTGGTTCTGAGAGCTTTGGCAATCATATGACAGATTTTGGATCTGATAAAAAACGTGTTATATGATTGAAAAAAGATATATTGCGTGGTCGAGACTTGCGCTTTCATAAAAAACTAAAAATAAAAGACTAAAAAGTCGGGAAAAGGACTCTGATGTATAGAAAAAAAGTAACAGACGCAATAAAATAGCAGTGACATACATTATCTTGGAAATGACGAGTGAAGAAGTCATAGTCAATGTAAAAATATGATTCCTTCACCGTCTTATATAGAACAGGCAATTGGGGACAAACAAGAGTATCATACACAATATCTCACAACGTAGATTCTCCAATTGCCGTACGTCAAAAGGAGGAAAATGACAATGAACAAGGAAATACTTTTTTTAAATCCCGTGTTTACGCACAATATCTGGGGCGGTACAAAGCTCAGAGAAGAATACGGATATGATGTTGAGGGTGATGATATAGGCGAGTGCTGGGGAGTTGCGGCACATGAGAATGGCAACTGTACAGTGAAAAATGGCGAGTTTGCAGGTCAGACGCTTGCCGACTTATGGAACAGCCACAGAGAGCTGTTTGGCGGTATAGACGGTGTCAGATTCCCACTGCTTATCAAGATAATCGATGCAAAAGATGATCTGAGTATTCAGGTGCATCCGGACGATGCATACGCAGCAGAACATGAGAATGGTTCATTTGGCAAGATGGAGTGCTGGTATATTCTTGACTGCAAGGAAGATTCAACACTTGTAATCGGTCATAATGCAAGGACAAAGGAAGAATTGTGCGATATGATCGAAGGTAAGAAATGGAAGGAGTTTATCAGAGAGATCCCTGTTAAGAAGGGGGATTTCATTCAGATAGATCCCGGTACAGTACACGCGATCAAAGGAGGAATCACACTTCTTGAGACACAGCAGAACAGTGACATCACATACAGAGTTTATGATTATGACAGACTGAGCAATGGAAAGCCTAGAGATCTGCACGTAAAGCAGAGCATAGATGTTATAACAGTTCCTGCAAAGCCGGTTGAGGACAGCGTTATAAGTGTCAAGGCAGATAAGGCAAATGAACTCTGTGAGCTTATAAGCTGTAAGTATTACACAGTATACAAGATGGATGTTGAGGGAAAGGCAGAGCTGAATGTGGGCGACAAGCCATTCCTCATCATGTCTGTAGTTGCGGGAAGTGGAACAGTGGATGGAAACGCTATAAAGAAGGGTGATCACTTTATCCTGCCAAACGGATACAGCAACCCAGTGTTTGAGGGCAATATGGAGATCGTAGCATCCACAGTCAGCAAGTAAGATCCTGCCTTTGGAAGAGAATGTCAAGGGGGATAGTTATGAAGAGAAAGACGATAGGTGTTCTGGTAGGCGGAATCACGGATGATTTTACGAGGCTGCTCTGTCATGGGGTTATAGAGAGAGCAAAGACACTTGATGTCAATATAGTTGTTATTCCGGGTAAGTTCCTTGACCGGGAATACCCAGAAACGTCAGATATATATTATGAATATCAGTACCAGACACTGTTTTCCTATGCTACAAAGGAGAATCTGGACGGCGTTATTGTTGCATCGAGTTGTATTGGCTGCTTTGCAACCAAGGAGCGTATCAGCGAATTTATGAAAAGATATCTGCAGATGCCGTGCGTGATAGTGGCTGCAGATGAGCCGGATCAGATTTGTGTCAGATATGACAATGGTGCAGGCATAAGAGAAGGACTCAATTACATGATCGAGGAACTTGGTTATACAAGAATAGGCATGATAGGCGGTCCGGACTCCAATTATGATGCAAAGGAGAGAAGGAGAACCTACATTGATGTGCTTGAGGCTCATGGAATAGAGTTTGATCCGGGACTTTATGTGGAGGGCAATCTTACATCGGAATCAAAAGAGGTTTTCAGAGATATTCTGGACAGAAATCCGGATATGCAGGGAGTGTTCTGTGTGAATGATTCCTGTGCATCTGGTTTTTATGAAGAACTTAAGGCGAGGGGCATTCTGCCGGGAAGAGATATATCAGTCATGGGTTACGATGATATTGAGTGGGCTACACAGATATATCCGACGCTTTCGACTGTGCGTGCAGACGCGGGAAAACTTGGCTCAGAGGCTGTAAATCTTATGGTCAGGCTTATTGATGGCAAGCAGGTTGAGAGTAAGATACTTCCTACTGAGTTTATCAGAAGAGATTCATTCTGTAAAAAAGGCGGATCAAGAAAACGTAGTAAGAATGTCATTGAGGGATATCTCTCAATGAACCATATGCTCTCAGAGCAGTGGGAAGAGCGGAATAAGACTCAGTTCAAGATGAAGACATTTATCCAGAAGGTCTTGAGCTTTGACAGAGGCAACGACAGAAGTTATGGAGAGATTCTTGGCACTATGGACTGGCTGGACATAGAGAATGCATTTATATTCTTATATAAAGAGCCAATAATACATCTGATCGGTGAGCCATTTGAACTGCCTGACCAGTTATATCTCAAGACTAAGGATCTTAAAGAGAAGGTCAGCAGTGTGATCACTGTGAACCAGAAGGTGTCATCATCAAATCTCTATGATTTTGAGAGCCTCGGTGTGGAAGGAGCTGGGATATATGTACTCTTGCCGCTGTATTCCAACGAAATACTCTATGGAGTTCTTCTGTGTGATCTCACGGAAGGAGTTCTGGTAAATGGGGAGTTCCTTGGAAACCAGGTCTCAGCTGCTGTCAAGATGATCAATCTGCTCAAGACGAACGAGGAGATCATGAAGCGTCTTGAGGAGAGTATGGCGATCCTGCAGAAAAACAACATTATGCTTGACAATCTGTCAAAACAGGATCCCCTTACAGGAATCATGAACAGACGAGGTTTCTTTGACAGATCATTACAGCTGCTCAAGGAATGTGAGGAGCAGAAAAGGACGGCTACGGTATTCTACGCTGATATGAACAGTCTCAAGATCATCAATGATAGATATGGACATGATGAGGGTGATTTCTCTCTTAAAACCATAGGAGATATTCTGATCAAATCTGTAGGCGATAATGGAATCGTAGGCAGAATAGGCGGCGACGAGTATTGCTGTCTTGTACTCGGCCTTAAGGACTCTGACGCTGCAGATGCATTTGCTGAGGAAGTATACAGTTCATTTGAGAAGTTTAATGAGCACTGTGATAAGCCTTATAAAGTGAGTGTATCGCTTGGAAACTGTCAGATCGTAGAATATAACAAGAAAGGTCTTCAGAATGCCATGACTATGGCAGATGAGAAGCTGTATGAGGTGAAGAAGTACAGAAAGAAGGACGTTGTTAAGGTTAAGAATTGATAATTTATATAATAAATAAAAGGTATGATCAGGTTACATAAGTGCAGTTTGATCATACCTTTTGACATTTGAGGATTGCGCGTTGTCATTGTTTTATTCTGAATAAAGACAGTATAATTAGTTATCTCCTGATTTCAGAGCTGAAAGCTCGGCTTTTAACTTAGCAATCTCTGAATCCTTCTCTGCAATCTTTTTATTCATTTCCGCCATCTGCTTTTCCATCTTGGCCTTTTCTTCCTGAAAAACATCCACAAAAGTAATGATCGATTGTTCTACCATATCTGTAACCTCCTCCGTTTCCTCGTACGCGGAATACAGTCTGGTATATAATACCTGGGTGAGTCTGTATAATTGCGCTCCATCTTCAGGTGTTATATTCCCGAGTTCAACGTTCTTATCTATATTTCCCATTATATCGGTTTTGATAAGGCTTTTCAATATTTCGATGTTCTCCGGAGTGCGAGATTTTTGATTCTTGAGCATTTCTCGAAGTTTTAAAAGAAAGAATGGGATTTGGTATGTCAATAGATTGGGGCAAATGCGCTTATAAAGCGAATTCGTGACGCTGAGAGTGGAAAAATAGGCTAAAAATGGGGGGGATTTTACTTTTTGTAAAATTTATGCTCCCAGGAAAAATGTCTAAAATGTATAAATACAGAAAAAATATTTAATAATACTTGTGTATGCATATTGTGCATGGAGGTGTTGTTGAGATGAAAAGAAATGCGCATAATCAAAATGGAGAGCAGAAAGGAAGACTGGAAGTTGATTCGATGACTCAAGAAGTTGATTCGAAAACTCAAAGTATGGACGGAGAATCTGACAGGGAGCAAAGAAAGAGTAATCATAGATGGAAACTGGTTTCAGATTCCGGCTGCAGTCTGCTTGTGCCGGATGGACTGGCTGGAATAGATATAGATTATGCTGAGGTTCCGTTTGTAATATCTGTTGATAACACAGATTATATAGACGAACCGGGTATAGATATAGAGAAGATGCTTGAGCATATTGCAAATTGCCGGTCAGGCGGAAGAACTAGCTGCCCATCACCCCATGCGTGGCTAGAGGCGTGGGGTGATGCGGAAAATGTTATTGCATTTACGTTGTCAGCTGCATTATCGGGAAGTTACAACAGTGCTATAGCTGCAAGACACATGGCGCTTGAGAAGAATCCCGGCAGGAATATTGCGGTGATAAATACATGCGGAGCCGGAGTATTCCCTGAACAGCTGGCAAACATCATATATGAAGGAATTGAGGACGGGGATTCGTTTGACGCCATAGTAAGTGCTGCAGATAAAGCAGTGAGGGAGATACAGGTGATGTTTGCCTTGGGGAGTCTGGACAACCTGATAAAGGCGGGCAGACTAAATAAGCTTGTGGGGTATGCGGCTCATAGATTCAATATATCCGCAATAGGTGTGGCATCACCTGGTGGACGAATTGAACTCAGACACAAATTCAGAGGTATGAAGAAGATATATGGTAAGCTGATAGACACTCTCCGGGAGACGGGATTTACAGGGGGAGAGCTGGTCATAAGCCACTGTATGAACGAGGACGGAGCAGAGAAACTGGGGCATCTTATCAAGGCTGAATGGCTTGACGCGGATGTGAGCATCGTACCTGCAAGCGGACTGTGCAGCTATTATATGGGAAAAGGTGGGATGATAATAACATATCGTGAGTAGACTGATATGTGGATAGATCATATAAAGTACTTGAAATAGACAAAATAATGAAAAATAATTAAAAATAATGGAAGGCTGCCGCACCTTCTATTATTTTTTGTGTATTAACCTATTGACATAGTAGGTAAATGGGAATATCCTATTTTTGCGAGTCAGATATTGACTTATTACGCCAAAAAATGGCGGATGAGGGTGATGACTGGAATGATCGTGTATTTGTGGCAGGAATGTGGTCACACTCATATGTAAGGAGGATTTACAGATATGGTGATTTCTTCAAAGGGAGAATATGCCCTGAGGGTCATGGCAGACCTTGCCATAAACCACGACGGCAGATTTATTCCGTTAAAAGAAATAGTTCAGAAAGAGGAACTGTCCCAGAAGTATCTGGAGAGCATAATGCGCATGCTGTCCAAGGCGAATCTGATAGAGGCAGCCAGCGGACATGGCGGAGGCTACAGACTCAAAAAGGCTCCTGAGGAATATACATTGTGGGAGATACTTGAACTCACGGAAGGCGGGCTTGCCCCGGTGGCATGTATGAAGAACAGCACGATTACCTGTGACAGATCCAAGCAGTGTTATACTCTGCCGATATGGCAGGGCCTGGCTGAGCTGATACAGGAATATTTCCAGGGTAAGACACTGGCGGATATAGCCAGAAATGTGGAATGAGCAGAGTAATTTGATACAGGCAAAAAGATAATTAAAGCGGGACAATTGAATCGCCGGATATAGAAGTGATAAAGCAATTGCCGGGCTTGGTATAAAAGGAGGCAGACTGATGTCAGATAAAAAATTATTGGAAGTTAAGAATTTACATGTTGATGTTGAGGATAAACAGATCCTTCACGGTGTGAACCTGGAGATCGGCAAGGGTGAGACACATGTACTTATGGGACCTAACGGAACCGGAAAGTCAACCCTTGGATATGCACTTATGGGCAATCCTAGATATACAGTCAGAGAAGGCGAGATATGGTTTGATGGCAAGAACATCACAGATGAGGCCGTCAATGAGCGTGCAAAGGCAGGAATATTCCTCTCATTCCAGAATCCTCTTGAGGTGCCTGGTGTGACACTCAGCTCATTTATAAGAAATGCCCTTGAGCAGAAGACCGGCAAGAGAATCCGTCTTTGGGATTTCAAGAAGGAGCTTGAGAGAACCATGGAGATCCTTCAGATGGATCCATCATATGCAGAGAGAGACCTGAATGTGGGATTTTCAGGTGGTGAGAAGAAGAAGGCTGAGATACTTCAGCTTCTGATGCTCAAGCCATCACTGGCAATCCTTGACGAGACAGATTCAGGACTTGACGTTGATGCAGTCCGTACAGTATCAGCAGGTATCGAGGAATACCAGAAGAACTGCAAGGGAAGCCTGCTGATCATCACACACAGCACCAAGATCCTTGAGTCGCTCACCGTTGACTACACACATGTCATGATTGAGGGTAAGATCATAGAGACGGGTGACGCATCACTTGTGGACAAGATCAACGAGTCTGGATTTGCAGAGTATGAAAGGATATAGAAGATGAAGGAAAAGACATATGTAGAGGACATAGACAGAAATATATATGACTTCAAGTATGACGACAAAGATGCCTATAAGCTTAAAGCTGGTCTCACACCTGAGATAGTTGAGCAGCTTTCTAAGGAGAAACATGATCCGGCATGGATGCAGAATTTCAGACTTGAGTCTTTACAGATATACAACAATATGCAGGTGCCTGACTGGGGCCCATCCATCGAGGGACTGGATATTGACAATATAGTTACTTACGTAAGACCAAATACCAAGATGAAGGGAAGCTGGGATGAGGTTCCTGAGGATATCAAGGATACATTTGAGAGACTTGGAATCCCTCAGGCTGAGAGAAAATCCCTTGCGGGAGTTGGCGCACAGTACGATTCAGAACTTGTATACCACAATGTCCGTCAGGAGGTTGCGGATATGGGAGTTGTGTACACCGATATGGAAAGTGCGCTCACAGGTGAGTATGCGGATATGGTGCAGAAGCATTTCATGAAACTTGTCACACCTCATGATCACAAATTTGCAGCACTTCACGGAGCTGTGTGGTCAGGCGGTTCATTTGTATATGTGCCACCTGGAGTAAAGGTCGAGATTCCGCTTCAGTCGTATTTCAGACTTAACGCAGCGGGCGCAGGTCAGTTCGAGCACACACTCATCATCGTCGATGAGGGGGCAGACCTCCACTTTATAGAGGGCTGTTCAGCGCCAAAGTATAATGTGGCGAACCTCCACGCAGGTTGTGTGGAGTTGTTTGTCGGCAAAAACGCAAAACTCAGATATTCAACCATAGAGAACTGGTCCAAGAACATGTACAACCTGAACACCAAGAGAGCCCGCGTTGAAGAGGGCGGAACCATCGAGTGGGTATCGGGTTCATTTGGCTCACATGTGTCATATCTTTATCCGATGAGCGTGCTCAAGGGCAGGGGCGCCAGGATGGAGTTCACCGGAGTTACATTTGCCGGAAAGGGACAGAACCTTGACACAGGAGCGAAGGTAGTCCATGCGGCACCTGACACAAGCTCATATATCAACACAAAGTCTATCTCGAAGGATGGCGGTATAAGTACATTCCGTTCGTCTGTTGTAGTTACTAAGGAGGCAGAGAACTCCAAGGCAGCGGTTTCCTGTCAGTCACTTATGCTTGATTCGATATCACGTTCGGACACCATACCGGCCATGGATATCAGAACCAAGAAGGTAAATGTGGGACATGAGGCACAGATAGGAAGCATCAGTGACGAGGCTGTGTTCTACCTGATGTCCAGAGGAATGAGCGAAGAAGACGCGAGAGCATGTATAGTAAGTGGATTTGCAGACAACGTATCGAAGGAGCTGCCGCTTGAGTATGCTCTTGAGATGAACAACCTCATCCGTCTTGAGATGAAGGGCAGCATAGGTTAAGGAGGTGCGGTGACATGGAGAACAATAATGAGATGAAGATCAACAGACTCCCGGCAAAGACATGGTACTGGCTTCGCATGAACGACACAGCACTTAACTGGAATCCGGACATGGCGGGATGCAGTGTGAAGATAGATGGCGGAAAGAAAACTGACAAGCAGGCTTCTTATTTCGATGGAATAGAGACTGGTGCGGGAAGAGATGCAGACGTGCTCTTTGCACAGCAGGCAGCAGGAAGTGTACTCGTTGCGGACGAGACCAATAAAGGGCAGACAGTACACGTGCTGATAAATGGAACCGGGGCAAATGGCAGCAGCGGCTATGTGTATATCCAGGCGGATGCCGGTTCGGACATGACGGTCATAGAGACATTTGGCGAAAATGTGGAGGGCGGCAGCCTGGCATTTCGTACACGCTTTAATATAGAGAAGGACGCACACATACGTCTTGTACAGATATTTATGCAGGATGAGAACACGACCATACTCAACGATGTGGGAAGTGAGTGCGCGGAGAATGGACAGTTTGACGTGCTGCAGATATTTATCGGCAAGGGCAATCTGTACAACGGTGTGAGAACAGAACTTATTGGCAAGCATGCATCAACCAACATGGATATAGGTTATCTGGGACAGAAAAAACAGGTTATAGATATAAATCTTGTAGTGAACCATATAGGCAAGAAGACCAACTGCAGCATACAGGTGGATGGAACACTTAAGGATGCGGCTCAGAAGATATTCAGAGGTTCGATAGATTTCAAGACAGGTTCATCGGATTCAAAGGGAGCTGAGACAGAGAATGTACTGCTTCTCGGTGATGATGTGGTGAACAAAACTATACCACTCATCCTCTGTGCAGAGGAGAATGTTGAGGGCTCACATGGAGCGACCATCGGTGAGCTTGATGAGGATACTTTATTCTATTTCGCATCAAGGGGAATCGATATGGAGACAGCTGAGGACATGATGACCAAGGGCAAGATGGAGGTCCTCTACCGCAAGATCCAGGATGAGGACACAGAGAAGCTGGTGGAGAAGCAGCTTGCGGAGGTAATGGAATATGACAGACAGGAATTATAGAGAGGATTTTCCTCTATTGAGGAATAACGATACAGCATATATAGACAATGCGGCTACAGCACAGAAGCCACAGGTGGTCATAGACGCTGAGAGAGAGTTCTACGAGAAGAGCAATGCGAATCCGCTCAGAGGCTTCTATCCACTCAGTCTTGAGGCTACAGAGAAGTATGAGAGTGCCAGAAAGGTTGTGAGAGATTTCATTCATGCGGATTCCGAGAAGGAAATAATCTTCACAAGGAACACTACGGAGAGCCTTAATCTTGTGGCATACAGCTATGCACTTAACAACCTGAAAGCCGGCGACGAGATAGCGGTCACCATCATGGAGCACCACAGCAATATGCTTCCATGGCAGATGGCAGCCAGAGTCACAGGCGCAACTCTCAGATATCTTGACTGCGAGAAGGATGGAACGCTGACTGACGAGACCATCAATGCCGGCATCAATGAGCACACGAAGCTGCTTGCTGTCGGACATGTGTCCAATGTTCTCGGGTGCGTGAATCCGGTCAGAAAGATGGCTGACAGAGCACACAGCTTTGGCGCGGTTGTCGTTGTCGACGGTGCGCAGAGCACACCACATATGGCTATAGATGTGCGTGAGCTGGGTGCAGATTTCTTCGCATTTTCAGGTCATAAGCTGATGGGTCCTATGGGAATAGGCGTGTTATATGGAAGACAGGAGCTGCTTGATGCGATGCCTCCATTTATGTCAGGCGGAGAGATGATAGATTCCGTTTCAAGAGATGGCGCTGTATACGCGGAATTGCCTCACAAGTTCGAGGCCGGTACGGTAAATGCGGCAGGTGCTGCGGGACTTGCGGCTGCGATAGGCTACATCAAAGAGGTTGGATTTGACTATATAGAAAAGAGAGAGCTGGAGCTTACCACCCGTGCCATGGAGGGACTTGCAAAAATACCTTATGTGCATGTGATCGGTTCGGACAAGCCGGAGAATCACACAGGAATAGTCGCGTTTACCATAGACAATGTTCACCCGCATGATGTCAGCGAGATCATGGCTGCGGATGGAATAGATGTGAGAGCAGGACATCACTGTGCACAGCCACTGCTCGTCCACCTCGGCGTGTACAATACGACAAGGGCAAGCTTTATGTTCTACAATACAGATGAAGAGGTAGATGCATTTGTGGAGAGCGTTGCAAATGTGAGAAGGAGAATGGGATATGCAGAATAATATTCAAAACAGGAATTTTTATAATGAGATCCTTACAGAGCACAATATGAGACCTGAATTCAAATATGATCTTCCGGCGGCAAATGTAGTTCTGGAGGGTGTTAATCCAAACTGCGGTGATGACATCTGGCTCAAGCTCAAGGTTGAGAACGGAGTCATCGAGGATGGATCATTCGTGGGAGACGGATGTGCTATATCCCAGGCGTCGGCAGATATAATGCTTGGAATGATCATAGGAAAGACCAAGGAGGAGGCCTTGAAGCTTGGGCAGCTCTTTCTGAAGATGATACAGGGAGAGGCTACAGACGAGGAGATAGACCAGCTTGAGGAGGCATCAGCGCTCAAGGATATAGCGCATATGCCGGCAAGGGTAAAGTGTGCGGTCCTCGGATGGCACACCCTTGAAGAAGCGTTGAAGAATATATCATAAGGGTGGATTCCTTATGATAATGCGGGCGCTGCGCGAAGCGCATCGGAATGCGCCTGCTCCACATATCGTAGATATTCTTTATCTGTATCTTAACTATAGGCATGATATACTTCACTTGAATGTGTGAAAGCGGGCGCCGCTGGTAGAATCTATGTCGTTTGTGACATAAGGTGTACTGGTGGCGCTTTCTTTAAAATAATCCAAAAGGGATTGATACATATGAAAAAAATAAATATACAAAAAAGCAAAAAAAATAAGGGGGGTAAATGTAAGGACATTATAAAAAATGCGCTGTTGATGCTGGTGATGATAGCAATAGGGGTTGGATTGTGTCTGATAATAAAGACAACATTTACTACAGACATATTGATACCTGCCGTCATGGTGTTTTCGGTATTTTTGATATCGGTGTTCACTGACGGATATGTGTATGGAATACTGGCATCTGTAGTCAGCGTGATAATAGTGAATTTTGCATTTACATTTCCGTATTTCAAGATAGATTTCCTGATACCTGAAAATATCACATCGGCGATAATCATGGTAGCCATAGCGTTTATCACCTGTGGTTTTACAAGTAAGATAAAGCATCAGGAAATGCTCAAGAAAGAAAGTGAGATGGAGAAAATGAGGGCGAACCTGCTGCGTGCAGTGTCGCATGATTTCCGAACTCCGCTTACCACCATTTACGGGGCCAGCTCGGCACTTATAGAGAGTGGCAGCGAATTTACGGATGAGCAGAAGGAGAAGATGCTCAGGGGAATACAACAGGATTCTCAGTGGCTTTATCGTATGGTTGAGAATCTGCTGTCCATCACCAGGCTGGATGGCGATATTAAACTAATAAAGACGCCCATAGCACTGGATGAACTCATAGATTCTGTGCTTATCAAATTTGCAAAGAGATATCCTGATCAGGAGGTGGAAGTCAATCTGCCCGACGAGCTGGTCATCATACCTATGGATGCCATTCTCATAGAGCAGGTTATCATCAATATCCTTGAGAATGCAGTACAGCATGCAGAGGGAATGAAGAAGCTGGCATTGAATGTGAAATGCGATGGCGACAGGGTTGTGTTTGAGGTACAGGATGATGGCGATGGAATACCGGAGGATAGGTTGAAACACCTGTTTGATGGAAGCCTTCTGGGGGACAGCTCTGATGAGGTGTCCGTGGACTGCCGGCAGAGAAGGAATGCCGGAATAGGTCTGTCGGTATGTGCGACCATCATAAAAGCACATGGAGGAGATATAAGTGCATACAATTCCGCGGAAGGCGGTGCAGTATTCAGGTTTACACTGAAGATAGAGGAGGTTACGGATGAGCAATAACAAATACAAAGTCTTGATAATAGAAGATGAACAAAATATCAACAATCTGCTGGACACTCTCATGCAGGCAAATGGTTATCAGACCATCATAGCCACATCCTGCGGAAGCGGTCTTATGATGTATGCGTCCCACAGACCTGACATAGTGATACTTGATCTGGGACTTCCGGATAAGGATGGAATAGCATTTCTCACGGAGATAAGAAAGACGGATTTTACGCCTGTCATAGTCCTTTCGGCGAGATCTGATGAGAAGGACAAGGTGGAGGCTCTCAATCTTGGTGCAAATGATTATGTGACGAAACCATTTGGCTCGGAGGAGCTGGTGGCGAGGGTCAGGTCAGCACTCCGCACAGCACTTTACCAGGCGCATGACAGTGAGCTTCCGACAGGCAGGTTTCAGTCGGGAGATCTGCTCATCGATTATGAGGCAAGACGGGTGTTCATAGGCAGTGATGAGATAAAGCTCACACAGACTGAGTACAATATCGTGGATCTTCTTTCGAGACATCCGGGCAAGATGCTTACATACAGTTTTATCGTTAAAGAGGTATGGGGCTACAATGATGCCGGAAGTACCAAGAGGCTTCAGGTCAATATGGCAAATATCAGAAAGAAGTTCGGAGTGAAGCCGGGTAAGAAGAGTTACATCATAAATGAGCTGGGAGTCGGTTACAGGATGTGCGATGACAGTGAGTGATGTGCTCTGGAATTTTTAACAAGATATAAAAATATTGTGACAGTTAAAAATAGCTTTTTAGGATTCAATCCGCTATACTATAGGATATGGTATAGCGGATTGTTTTGCAGTTATTTTGCAATGGAGGTTTCATATGAATGGTAATTTAAAATTGCCGGTTGGAATAGATGATTTTAGGAAAATACGTGAATGCGGTTTTTACTATGTGGATAAGACAAAGCTTGTAGAGCAGCTTATGCAGAATTGGGGCGAGGTAAATCTGTTTACCAGACCAAGAAGATTTGGCAAGACGTTAAATATGAGCATGCTCAGAAGCTTTTTTGAGATCGGCACAGATAAGTCTTTGTTTGATGGACTATATATATCGCGGAACAAAGAACTCTGTGATATGCATATGGGTAAATATCCGGTTATCTCCATTACGCTTAAAGGCATTGAGGGGATGACATTTGAGGAAGCCCGGAATATGTTGAAGATAATCCTGAAAAATGAAGCGAGGAGACACTATTATCTGAAAAACAGCGACAGGCTGACAGATGATGATAAGCAGCAGTATGAACAGATATTGCTTGGTACGTCGGAGAATACTGCTGATAGTCTCAGGCTGTTATCTCAGCTTTTGTTCCTGCACTATGATAAAAAGGTAGTTATATTGATCGACGAGTATGACGTGCCTTTAGATAAAGCTTTTCAGAATGGTTATTACAGCGAGATGACATCGCTGATCCGAGGAATTCTGGGACAGGCATTGAAGACCAATGATTATCTGCAATTTGCTGTTTTGACCGGATGCCTGCGTATATCTAAGGAGAGCATTTTTACAGGTTTGAACAATTTTAAAGTTCTTTCCATTGCCGATGCGAGATTTGATGAGCAATTTGGATTCATCGATTCGGAGGTTAGAGACATTCTGGAGGAGTATGGAGTATCTGATAAAATCTCAGAGGTGAAGGACTGGTATGATGGATATCGTTTCGGCAAAGCGGATGTATATTGCCCGTGGGATGTTATCAATTATGTGGATCATCTTCAGGCGGATCCGAATGCCAGACCGCAGGCATATTGGATCAATAGCAGTGGAAATGGGCTTGTGAGGAGGCTCATCAACATAGCAGATGAGTCAACAAAGGATGAGATAGAGAGACTTATTGCTGGTGAGACTATAGAGAAAGCTATTCGTTTGGAACTGACATATGATGAGATTGACAACAGCATTGACAATATATGGAGTGTTCTGTTTACAACCGGATATCTCACGAATGCGGGAGAGATAGAACTTCCGGGTGGTGACGGATATGGATACAGACTTGTAATTCCAAATAAGGAAGTCAGACAGGTGTTTGTGTCTCAGATACAGGAATGGTTCAGGCAGACAGTGACTTATGATAATGGATCTGTACAGGATCTGTGCGAAGCGTTCATGGCTGGTGATGCCGATAAGATCCAGAGCAATCTAAATATGATACTGATAAAGACAATAAGTGTTTTGGATACAAAGGCTCGTGATGACCAGAAAGAGAATTTCTATCATGGACTTTTACTTGGGCTGCTTAGAAGTAAGCCTGATTGGAGAATAAAATCCAACAGAGAATCTGGAGATGGATTCAGCGATATAAGTATAGAACCAACAATCCCTGAAAAGGGAATTGTAGTTGAAGTCAAATATTCAAATACAATAAGCGGATTTGATGATGCCTGCGATAGGGCAATGAAACAGATCAGAGACCGCAGGTATGATGAAGCGCTGCGTGAGGATGGAAGAGAGGATATCATTGCTTACGGAATTGCTTTTTGCAGAAAGAGATGTAAGGTTGTGTGTGAGAAAATGTAACGCTAACAAAGGCAGGTTGATGTAAATTAAAAAGTTTTTTAAAAGGGGGCTGTGAAAAAACTCAATCGAGTTTTTTCACAGCCCCCTTTTTGTTTATTATCTAATATAATTACTGGAAAAATAAAAACACACAATCCCTATTGACATAGTAGGAAATAAGTTGTATACTCCAACATGTTGACAGATAATTACTACATATCAGATAGGATATATGTGGATTGACAATGAGATCCATTGGACAGAACGAGGTTCAATAGACAGGAGGTGGACACATGCAACAGGTGTTGTGCTTTGGAGATTCCAATACATGGGGATACAATCCTGAGAATGGAGAGAGATTTCCCTGGGGGATCAGATGGACCAGTATATTGCAGCAGAAGCTGGCAGATAAAGAGATAAGGATCATAGAGGAAGGCCTCTGTGGAAGAACAACAGTGTTCGAGGATCCACTGAGACAGGGAAGAAAGGGCGTGTCGCTGTTCCCGACTCTGCTGGAGACACACAAACCGGAGAATATAGTGATCATGCTTGGAACAAATGACTGTAAGACAGTGTTCTCGGCATCACCGGATGTGATAGGCAAGGGAATACGGAGACTGCTCATTCAGGCAAAGCAGTATTCAGCGGACAGCAGGATACTTCTCGTATCACCGATACACTTAGGCGAGCAGGTGTGGAAGGATGAGTTTGATCCTGAGTTCTCACCGGAGTCCGTTGAGGTGTCAAGGAAACTCACGGATGTTTATAAGAAGATAGCCGATGAGTTCGGCGTGGAATTCCTGGCGGCATCATCCGTGGCGGACAGCAGTGAAGCAGATCAGGAGCATATGAATCCTGAAGGTCACGCGGCACTGGCGGGAGCGATAGAGGAAAAGATTTATCAGATGGCCTGTTAAGAATTATATAGAAAATAATGCACAGTATATAAAGATGGTTGAGAGTCAAGAAATAACATAGCGACTTGAAAAAGTAAAAAAAGAAAAGAAAGGAAACAAGAACCATGGCAAAGATAGCATCACAGTTGACAGAACTTATAGGAAACACTCCACTTCTGGAGCTTACAAATTATGAGAAGGAGCTTGGACTTAAGGCGCACATCGTTGCAAAGCTTGAGTACTTCAATCCACTTGGATCAGTGAAGGATCGTGTGGCAGCAGCCATGATCGAGCAGGGAATCAGGGATGGCCTCATCAATCAGGATACAGTCATCATCGAGCCTACATCAGGAAATACGGGAATCGGACTTGCATTTGTATCAGCGGCAAAGGGACTTCACCTGATACTCACCATGCCGGACACCATGAGCGTTGAGCGTAGAAAGATCGTGTCAGCTCTCGGCGCTGAGATCGTGTTAACACCTGGCAGAGAGGGAATGAAGGGAGCCATTGCCAAGGCAAATGAGCTCAAAGAGCAGTACGGAAATGCGTTTATTCCACAGCAGTTTGAGAACAAGGCAAATCCTGCTATCCACAAGAAGACAACAGCAGAGGAGATCTGGAGAGATACAGACGGAAAGGTTGATGCATTTGTATCAGCAGTAGGAACAGGCGGAACAGCCACAGGAACAGGAAGCGGACTCAAGGAGCACAACCCGAAGGTCAAGCTGATAGCAGTTGAGCCTGCTGATTCACCGGTTCTCTCAGGTGGTGCACCCGGCCCACACAAGATACAGGGAATCGGAGCCGGATTCATACCTGGCGTCATGGATCTGAGCATCGTGGACGAGATCATCAGAATCCAGAACGATGACGCATTTGACACAGCGAGAAAGATTGCAAAGACAGATGGTGTTCTTGTTGGAATATCCGCAGGTGCGGCACTCTATGCTGCAACTGAGCTTGCAAAGAGACCTGAGTATGAGGGCAAGACCATCGTGGTTCTCTTCCCGGATACAGGAGAGAGATACCTCTCAACATCACTGTTTAACCTGTAATTAGGAGAAAAATATGAGACTTGGGAAAAGAGTATTGCTTCTGTCCGTGGCGGCGGTGCTTGCGATAGGCGCGGCCGGCTGTGGCGGGAAGAAGGACGATGTTATCACAATTACAAATGTTTCGTATGACCCAACGAGGGAGCTGTATGAGCGATACAATGACATGTTCGAACAGTATTACAAGGAGCAGTACGGACAGGACATCAAGATCATCCAGTCTCATGGAGGCTCCGGCTCACAGGCGAGATCGGTGGTGGAGGGCTGTAATGCAGATGTTGTCACACTGGCACTTGAGCATGACATTGACCTCATATCGGCAAATGGTCTGATAGATCCTGGCTGGATAGATGAATTTGATAAGAATTCGGCGCCGTACACATCCACGATCGTCTTTCTTGTTAGAAAGGGAAATGACAAGAACATACAGGATTGGAACGATCTGGTGAAGGACGATGTGGAAGTCATAACACCTGATCCGAAGAGCAGTGGCGGTGCCTGCTGGAATTTCCTTGCGGCTCTTGCATATGCGAGGGAGGCGTACAGTGATGAAAATGATATATGGCAGTTCATGAAGAAGCTTTATCAGAATGTGTCAGTCATGGATTCAGGAGCCAGAGGTTCAACCACCACATTTGTGGAGAATGGCAAGGGTGATGTGTTGATAGCCTGGGAGAATGAGGCGATAGCAACCCTGAAGGAATACCCGGAGGATTACGAGATAGTTAATCCGTCGGTGAGTATACTGGCTCAGCCGAGTGTGGCGGTTGTCGATGACAACGCAAAGCACAATGGAACAGAGGAGGTCAGCACAGAGTATCTGAAGTACCTGTACAGCGATGAAGCCCAGAGGCTTGAGGCTGAGAGCGGATACCGCCCGACAAATGAGGAGATACTTGCAGAGTATTCGGATGTGTTTGACCTGAACATCAAGCTGTGGACCATCGATGATTTCGGAGGCTGGGACAAGGCCTATGAGGATTTCTTTGATGACGGAGCAAAGTTTGATGAAATTTACGATTATTAAAATGGATTGGAAGACAAAATGGCAGCAGAGGAAAATGGCAAGAAGGACAAACTGAATAATGCAAAAAAGACCAGAGTTATCCCGGGATATCATCTGACGCTTGGAATAGTCATTGCCATGCTGTCGCTGATAGTTCTGATCCCTTTGGCATCGGTGCTGGTGTCATCGCTCAAGCTCTCACCGGGTGAATTCTGGCATCTGCTTCTGAAGAAGAATGTGCTGAATGCATTTAAGACCAGCATCGGCTGTTCGTTCATAGCGGCGGTAGTCAACACGGTGTTTGGACTGATAATAGCGTGGACACTGGTAAAGTACGATTTCCCCGGCAAGAAGATACTGGACGGATTCATAGAGCTTCCGTTTTGTCTGCCTACAGCAGTTGCCGGTATCACGCTGTCGAGACTGTACAGTGAGGATGGATTCCTTGGAAAGCCGCTTGCGGCTCTTGGAATAGATGTGGCATACACGAAGATCGGACTTACCATCGCCCTTGTATTTGTGGGAATACCATTTGTCATAAGGGCGGTGCAGCCGATACTTGAGAAGATGGACAATCAGTACGAGGAGGCGGCCTACATGCTGGGCGCCACACCGAGAAGAACATTCTTCAAGGTCATACTTCCAGAGCTCAGACCGGCGCTGCTTACAGGATTTGGGTTGGCATTTGCCAGAGGGATCGGAGAGTACGGCAGTGTCATTTACATATCAGGCAACAGCGCAAAGGAGCAGACACAGGTCATATCATACGTGATCATGCAGAAGCTCAGCTACATAGACTATGCCAGCGCAACAGCGATAGCACTGGTGATGCTGGTCATATCATTTGTACTGTTATTTGCGATCAACATAGTACAGTTAAAGCAGTCCAAGAGAACAAACCTATTATAGATGAGGAAACATTGTACTTAAAAACCAAAATCACAGAGAAAGGAGACACGGAAAATGAGCGAACAGGAAAAGCTGCAGCGCGGCAAGCGCAGGACAAAGATAATACTGATAACCGTGACGGTGCTTTTTATAGTGCTCATGCTGGTAGTCCCACTTATATCGGTGATAACAAGTGCGCTGAAGGAGGGCTTTAAGTTCTATCTTCAGTCGATCACAACAGAGTATGTGATAAGTGCACTTGGTGTCACACTTATTGCCACTGTCATAGCTGTGGTGGTAAACATATTTTTCGGAATATGTGCGGCATGGCTGCTGACGAAGTTCCCCTTCAAAGGCAAGCAGGTGCTGGCGACATTGATTGACATTCCGTTTTCCATATCACCGGTCATTGTAGGACTTGCCTACCTCATGACATTTGGAAGACTCGGATGGACGTATCCGGCGATCAGATGGATCAACGATATGCTGGGAACAAATATCAGGATAACATTTGCGGTTCCGGGCGTTGTGCTTGCTACCATATTCGTGACATTTCCATTTGTGTCGAGGGAGCTTATCCCGGTGCTGAACGCCCAGGGCAAGGACGAGGAGGAGGCAGCGGCGCTCATGGGGGCGAAGGGCTTCACGATATTTAGAAGGATAACACTTCCCCAGATGAAATGGGGACTCATATACGGAATCATCCTTTGTACCGCCAGAGCGCTAGGCGAGTTCGGTGCGGTAAATGCACTGTCCAAGACAAGGGGCGGGACATTTACACTTCCACTTGAGATCGATGCGCTGTACATGTCAGGAACGGAGGAATCCATCACAGCGGCATTTGCGGTATCATCCATACTGGTGATCATAGCGGTTATCATATTGTTCCTGAGAAATCTGCTTGAGTACAGAGCAAAGAGGAAACGCGCTTATGAACGAAGTTCATAACTCTCATGCGCGTGACGACCTGCCGCTGAGCGGAGGCGAGGGGGCGATACCCGAGAAAGGGCGATATCCGATAAGGGCGAAGTGAGATAGTCTGCATATGGGATGGCTTGCAGGAGCTTCGAGAGATAGATCAGATGCGGCAGAATAAGAAAACAATAAGGAGGCTGACGATATGTACGTCGAGATGAAAAATATATATAAAAAATATGGAGACTTCCTGGCGTCCAACAATGTCAGCTTCGGTGTGGAGAAGGGTAAGCTGGTGGCGCTTCTGGGACCGTCGGGAAGCGGAAAGACGACACTTCTCCGAATGATAGCCGGACTTGAAAATCCAAATTCCGGTGACATATACATAGACGGCAGGCGTGTAAATGATATACCGGCTGCGAAGAGAGGAATCGGATTCGTATTTCAGAATTACGCATTGTTCCGTTATATGACGGTATTTGACAATGTGGCATTCGGACTGGAACTTATGAAGGTTCCTAAGAAAGAGATCAAGAAGAGAATCATGGAGCTACTGGAGTTGACGGGGCTTTCGGGGATGGAGAAGAGATATCCGAATCAGCTCTCAGGCGGACAGAGGCAGAGAGTGGCATTTGCAAGAGCGCTGGCTCCGAATCCACAGGTGTTGCTGCTGGACGAGCCATTTGCCGCAATAGATGCAAAGGTCAGGACAGAGCTTAGGACATGGCTCAAGGAGATGGTTGAAAAGCTTGGCATAACGAGCATATTTGTCACTCACGATCAGGATGAGGCTGTGGAGGTTGCGGATGAGATCATCATCACCAACCACGGACAGATAGAGCAGATGGGATCACCGATGGAGATATACAAGACTCCATCTACACCGTTTGTGGCACAGTTCATCGGAAGGTCAACCGTTGTGGAGGACTACGAGAAGCTTAAGGGCTTTGACAGAGTGCCGGGAGCGGACAAGGCAGTCATCAGACCTGAGTTTGTAAAGATATCCAAGAGCGGCAGACTGGATCAGTACCAGAGTGCGGCGGAGTCGGGAATAGTCAAGGATGTGCTGTTCCGCGGAAGCCATCTGGACGTAACGGTGGATGTCAACGGAGTGGAGATCGTCGCTGAGAGATCCATGGAGAAGGATGTCGTAAAGCCGGGGGAGCAGGTTCACGTTCTAATCTACAGGCTGTATGTATTTGATGAGAATCAGACATATCTGCTGGAGAACAAGGCAATGCAGGACAACGATGTATTCTACATCTAATTATAAAAGTGATTGGAGAGAAAATATGGGTATTGCAAACAGGAAAATACTTCATACGGACATTTTGATAATCGGTGGTGGTACGGCTGGCTGCTATGCAGCGCTGACTGTCAGAGAACATTCTGATTATTCCATCATCATCGCCGAGAAGGCAAATATAAAGAGAAGTGGATGTCTGGCGGCGGGAGTGAACGCCATCAACGCATACATAGTGAAGGGCAGGAAGCCTGAGGACTATGTGGACTACTGCAGGAAAGACGCTGACGGGATCGTCAGAGAAGATCTTTTGCTTTCTATGTCACAGGGGCTGAACCGTGTAACAGACAAGATGGAGAAGCTGGGGCTGGTTATCCTCAAGGATGAGAATGGAGAGTATGTTGCAAGGGGCAACAGAAATATCAAGATAAATGGCGAGAACATGAAGCCGCTGCTGGCAAAGGCGGTGGAGGAGCTTGACAACTGTCAGATACTGAACAGAGTCAACATCACGGATTATATAGTTGAAAATAATCAGATCCTCGGGGCATTTGGATTCTCCATAGAGGATAATACAGCCTACGAGATCAGAGCAAAGAAAGTGCTCTGTGCTACAGGCGGTGCGGCGGGACTTTACAGACCGAACAATCCGGGATTTTCGAGGCATAAGATGTGGTATCCGCCGTTCAACACCGGAGCGGGATATGCAATGGGAATAAATGCCGGGGCTGAGATGACGACATTTGAGATGAGATTTATAGCACTCAGATGTAAGGACACCATAGCCCCAACTGGAACCATAGCCCAGGGTGTGGGCGCAAAGCAGGTCAATTCACTCGGCGAGGTATACGAGAACAAATATGGACTCACCACATCCCAGAGAGTGTACGGAACGGTGAGAGAGAATATAGAAGGCAGAGGTCCATGTTACCTGAGAACAGAGGGCATCACCCCTGAGCAGGATGACTCACTGAAGAGGGCATACCTCAACATGGCTCCGAGCCAGACTCTCAAATGGCTTGAGTCCGGCAAGAATCCGAGTGAGCAGAATGTGGAGATAGAGGGCACAGAGCCTTATATAGTCGGCGGCCACACCGCAAGCGGTTACTGGGTGGACAACGACAGAGAGTCCACAATACGCGGACTGTTCGCAGCCGGAGATGTGGCGGGCGGATGTCCACAGAAGTATGTGACCGGTGCGATGGTTGAGGGAGAGATAGCAGCCATTGCCATGGTAAAGCAGCTTGACGAGGGATACCTTGATCCTGAGCTTGACGAGGAGGCTGCATTTGACAGAAAGATAGAAGAATATGATCATTTCCTCGATACCGATGAGAAGATGTTCACATACGAGGCGATAGAGGAGGCCATGCAGAAGGTCATGGACAACTACGCCGGAGGAATATCCACCCACTACCAGTTCAACGAGAAACAGCTTGAGCTGGCAAAGGAGAAGATAGAGCAGCTCCAGAAACTTGTATGGCACATAAGTGCCCACGACATGCACGAGCTCATGTTTGTGTATGAGGTGAAGGAGAGGCTCACAGTTGCACTCTCTGTAATCGCACACCTGAAGGACAGGAAGGAGACGAGATGGCACAGCTTTGCTGAGAATCTGGACTACCCGGAGAAGAGTAAAGACTGGGAGATATTTGTCAACTCAAAGATGGTGGACGGCGAGCTTAAGATGATACACAGAGAGCTGGTTAATTTGTGCCAGGTTCCCGCAGGGAATATGGCATGCAGCGTCAGCCCCTCGCCGGAGGCGACTTCAAATGGGTTGATGTTCCAAGGAAAGGGGGATGCATATGAGCATAGTGATAAATAAAGAGCTTTGCAAAAACTGTGGCAAATGTGCAAATGTCTGCCCGGGTTCCCTCATAAAGAGAGATGAGGATGGACAGATATTCATGAAATACCCTAAGGATTGCTGGGGGTGCTCATCCTGTATCAAGGAGTGTGCATTTGACGCCATCTCATTATATCTCGGAGCTGACATCGGCGGAATGGGAAGCCGGATGTCGGTGGAGAACAAGGGAGATCTGCTTCTGTGGAATATCCGAAAGATGGATGGCACCACAGACCAGATAGTGATAGACAAGAAAGAAGCAAACAAATATTGACAAAATAAAACAGCTGCGTAATCCCCGGATGTCCGGATGGGGACAGGTACCTCCGTCCCCAAAAGAGGGTAAAATGAGGTGAAATTTGCGATTCCCCCAAAAGGGGACAGGTACCTCCGTCCCCTCCGTCCCCATCTTCGTTACGGGGGCGGCGCGGCTATAAAGAAGAAAGGTTGGTATAAACATGGGAAAGTTATCACATCTTGACGAACTGGAGGCAGAGGCGATATACATCATCCGCGAAGTTGCTGCGGAGTGTGAGAAGCCGGTTATGCTTTACTCAATAGGAAAGGACAGCTCAGTAATGCTGCATCTGGCACTCAAGGCATTCTATCCTGAGAAGCCGCCATTTCCGTTTTTACATGTAAATACAACATGGAAGTTCAAGGAAATGATCGAGTTCAGAGACAAGACAGCGAAGAAATACGGACTTGATATGATCGAGTACATCAACGAGGAGGGTGTCAAGAAGGGCATCAACCCATTTGACCACGGCTCAGCATACACAGATATCATGAAGACACAGGCGCTCAAGCAGGCTCTTGACAAATACGGTTTCACAGCAGCATTTGGTGGCGGACGTAGAGACGAGGAGAAGTCCCGTGCGAAGGAGAGAATCCTCTCATTCAGAAATGCTCAGCATGCCTGGGATCCAAAGAACCAGAGACCGGAGATGTGGAAGCTGTTCAACACCAAGATCCAGAAGGGCGAGGAGGTCAGAGTATTCCCACTTTCCAACTGGACAGAGGCTGATATATGGGAGTACATAGAGCGTGAGAACATAGAGATTCCATCACTGTACTTTGCAAAGGAGAGACCTGTTGTATACCGTGACGGAAATATCATCATGGTCGATGATGACAGAATGAAACTCAGACCTGGTGAGAAGATAGAGATGAAGAGTGTTCGTTTCAGAACTCTCGGATGTTATCCACTGACAGGCGGCGTGGAGTCCACAGCGGACACACTCCCTGAGATCATCGAGGAGACACTCAGTGCGGTATCTTCAGAGAGAACCACCAGAGTTATAGACAACGAGGCAGCAGGCAGCATGGAGCGTAGAAAGAGGGAGGGATACTTCTAAGATGAGCGGATTACTTAAATTTATAACATGCGGAAGTGTAGATGACGGAAAGTCAACACTTATAGGACATATATTATACGATTCAAAGCTTTTATATGCAGATCAGGAGAAGGCTCTGGAGCTTGATTCCAAGGTAGGAAGCCGTGGCGGTGCCATCGACTATTCACTTCTTCTGGACGGACTGATGGCGGAGCGTGAGCAGGGTATCACCATCGATGTTGCATACAGATATTTTACAACAGACAAGAGAAGCTTCATCGTGGCGGATACACCGGGTCATGAGGAGTATACAAGGAACATGGCGGTTGGAGCTTCATTTGCCGACCTGGCAGTCATCCTCATCGATGCAAAGCAGGGCGTGCTAGTGCAGACCAGAAGACACGCAAGGATCTGCGCGCTGATGGGAATCAGATACTTTGTATTTGCAGTAAATAAGATGGATCTTGTCGGATACGATGAGAAGCGTTTCAACGAGATAGTTGAGCAGATAAATGAGCTGTCATCAGAGCTCAGCCTGCCAAATATCACTATCATCCCAGTGTCAGCTACAGAGGGTGACAACGTGACAAAAAAGTCAGAGAACATTCCTTGGTATGAGGGCCCCGCACTCCTTACATACCTTGAGGATATAGATATCGCAGAGGATAATACTGAGGCAGGATTCTATATGCCTGTTCAGAGAGTGTGCCGTCCTGACCACACCTTCAGAGGTTTCCAGGGTCAGATCGAGGATGGTGAGATCCACGTCGGAGACGAGATCAACACACTCCCAAGCAACGAGACCGCAAAGGTCAAGAGCATCCATGTGGGATTTGACACAGTGGACTCAGCACAGAAGGGACAGCCTGTAACAATACAGCTTGACCGTGAGGTTGACGTGTCAAGAGGATGCGTGCTCACAGTTGATTCAGGTGCAAAGGTTGCATCTTCGATCACCGCAACACTTCTCTGGATGGATGACGATGAGCTGTACAACGGCAAGAACTTCTTCGTGAAGCTCGGAACAAAGATGATTCCTGGTACAGTTACACATATCGATTACACCATAGATGTAAATACAGGCGAGCAGAAATCAGCGGACACCCTTTCCAAGAATGGTATCGCAGTCTGCAGGATCGCATTTGCCGACAGGATCGTGGTAGACGAGTTCAAGAAGCATAAGACTCTTGGAGAACTCATACTCATCGACCGTGTAACAGACATGACAAGTGCCTGCGGTGTTGTCGAGGAAGTTCACACTGAGGAGACCGGATTATATGAGGGACGCATAGACAGAAATGTGCGTGCAGCGATCAAGGGACAGAAGGCTGTCATAGTTCCATTTGCAGCAGGCAATGTCACAAGAGATTTCGTTGAGTCGGTAGAGAAGAAGCTCAGCATCGATGGACGTCATACATATCTGTACGCTCCAGATATCCGCGAGGATGTAAATGCTGTATTAAAGCATCTTCATCATGCCGGAATCATCGTGCTTCTCTTCGCAAGCGAGCAGCAGATCGCAGGAGTCAAGGTAGAAGGCGCCGAGGTCTACAGCGGCGACTGGAACCCAGATGGCGAGCTTGACGCAGACGAGATAGCAGATGAGATCCGCAAGGAGTCTGTATACGACGCGGCTCAGGTTCACGATGGAAACTATATCTAGTGGGGACGTTCCTTTTGTACCGAAGAGTGTCCCCTGTCACGTTATGCTCCCCTCGCCGCTAACGCGGCCCTGAGGATGGACGTGAGCGGTGCATTTGTTATGGGACTTGTGGGATGTGGAGGTACGGACTCGTCAGACAAGTCTGCAGAGAGTAAAGAGAATAACAACAGTGAGGCATTCGTAACAGACAGTGCAGAGATCACGGTGGACGATGTGAGAAATCATGCAGAGACACCTGCGTCAGACTTTGAATATATAGATAATGGTGATAGTGTATCCATAAAGGCATACAATGGAAGTGATCCGATAGTTGTCATACCGGAGCAGATAGACGGAAAGGATGTTATATCCATAATTAACGGGCCTTTTAGCAATGACAGTTTAAAATATGTAGACCTGGGCTACAATCTTAAAGAATTTGATGATGCTTATTTTTCGGATACAATTAGAAGTGATTCATCTTCCAGCAGGGGTAGAGAATCTCGATAAGGTAGTCTTCTTTGGCGAAGATACCTTGACAATTGTTGGCAAAGCTGGTTCGTTTGCAGAAACATTTGCAAAGGAAGAGGGAATAAAATTCGAGGCGGAATGATAAAGGCTGTGTGAAAGAGGCAGGACGAGAAAGTCCTGTCTTTTTTATGTGTAAATAAACGACATAGACATAAAAGTTGACATAATCAGGCAAAGTGTATAACCTTATGTACATAAAGAAAATGATATTATGTCGAAAGAGTCTGAGGAAAATTATGAGTTCTACAGTAAAACAAAATAAATATGAAATTGATATGTGCAACGGGACGATCATGGATAAGCTGATCTCGTTTTCGTTACCGCTTATGTTGTCAGGAATTTTGCAGCTGATGTTCAACGCAGTGGATATCATCGTTGTCGGAAGATTCAGTGGAAGTCAGGCCCTGGCGGCGGTCGGTTCAACCACAGCACTTATCAATGTATTTACCAATTTGTTCATAGGGATATCTCTTGGGGCAAATGTGCTTGCGGCAAGATTTTATGCTGCGGGAAAAGATAAAGAAATGTCAGAAACAGTACATACCGCGATCACGTTAGCGCTGATCAGCGGTATTATTATGGCCTTTGTCGGGCTGATATGTGCAAAACCGGCGTTAGCGCTTATGGATACACCGGATGATGTAATCGATCTTTCGTCTGTATACATGCGGATTTACTTTCTGGGAATGCCGTTTTTTATGCTGTACAATTACGGCGCTGCCATACTCAGAGCGGTGGGAGATACAAAGAGGCCGCTCCTTTTCCTGGTTATTTCAGGAATTGCAAATACAGGTCTAAACCTATGCTTTGTGATCATTTTCAAGCTTGGAGTTGCCGGTGTGGCAATCGGAACTGTTATCTCACAGCTGATATCCTGCGTGCTTGTGCTCCGCTGTCTGTATATGTCGGAGACAAGCTATCAGCTTAGATTTTCAAAGCTTACCATCAAGGGGGCATATGTAAAGCAGATCTTTTCGGTCGGAGTTCCGGCGGGAATTCAGAGCACAGTCATCAATTTTTCAAATGTGCTGCTTCAGTCGTCGGTCAACTCGTTTGGCTCGGTTGCCATGGCGGGCTACACGGCGGCAAATAATATATTTGGATTTCTGTATGTGACGGTGAATGCTGTAACGCAGGCGTGCATGAGTTTTACGAGCCAGAACTACGGTGTCGGCAAATGGAAACGTATGGAGAGAGTTCTGATCGACTGTTTGATATTGTCATTTGCGGCAATGATGGTTCTGGGCAATGGAGCGTATTTCTTTGGACCGCAGCTGCTGCATATATATACGAGCAGCGACGCGGTTATAAAGTGCGGAATGGAGATTCTGCTGTATACGACAGTCACATATTTCCTTTGCGGATTTATGGACTTGTTCCCGGGGGCGCTTCGTGGGATGGGACATTCCGGAGTTCCGATGCTCCTCTCGATCATAGGAACGGTGGGAACCCGAATCGTGTGGATATACTGGATTTTCCCGAGACACAGATCCCTGGCGGTTCTGTTCATCTCATATCCGGCGTCCTGGATCATAACCCTTGCTATGCAGATAGCATGTTATTTCTATGTGAGGAAGATGCTGTATAAGAAAATTGCAAATAAGAAATGAGTGAAAACGTATGGGGAAGCTGCCAGAGAAATGGCATGTGCCGTGTATACCGTACGGAATTATAAAATAAGCAATGCGCCCCTCGCCGCTAACGCGGCCCTGAGGATGGCATGCGCCGTGGAAGACGGACGAAATTATAAAATAAGCAATGCGCCCCTCGCCGCTAACGCGGCTCGTGGAATGGCATGCGCCATATACATAACCTCAAAAGATGATCTGAATGTGAGTAAACTCCCATCAGATCATTTTTTTCGATTATGTGCATTGCTTATTTTATAATTCCTATTGACATAGTAGGGTATAAGAGCTATAATCCTATCATGTTCGTAGGAATTATAGGATTTATTATTTAGTGAGGCATAGAAGATCATGAGATTTAACACAGCATTATTACACAGCGCAAAGCTTGGTGATGAGAATACAGGCGCCACACTTACACCGATCTATCAATCCAGTGCATTTTATCAGCCTTCGGCGGAGCAGCATGAGAAGCTCTTCCACAACAAGGCGACGGGGTATTCTTACACGAGGATCAATAACCCGACTATAGTTGCATTTGAGGAGCGGATGACGAATCTTGAAAAGGGAGTGGGTTCGGTAGCGTGTTCTTCTGGAATGGCGGCACTCACAAATGCACTCTTAAATATAGTAGGAACTGGCGGAGAGATAGTCTCCAGCACAGGGCTCTACGGGGGAACGATAGATCTGTTCCATGATCTGGAGGCATTTGGGATCAAGACGACATTTGTGGAGATATCGGATAAGGAAGCGGTTGAGGCAGCGATAAATGAGAATACCAGAGTGATATTTGCTGAGACCATCGGCAATCCGAAGCTTGATGTGGTGGATATAAAGGCTCTTTCGGAGCTGGCACATTCACACAGGCTTCCGCTCCTAATAGACAATACAGTGGCGACTGCATATCTGGTCACACCACTGACACTTGGAGCGGACATAGTCATCAATTCCACATCCAAGTACATCAATGGCAACAGCGATGCCATAAGCGGAGTCATCACCGACAGCGGCAATTTCAAATGGGACGCAGAGCGTTATCCGCTTCTGCAGCAGTACAAGATGTTCGGAAAGTTCGCCTATATAGCAAAGCTCAGAAACGGACTTTTTAGAAATACAGGAGCCTGCATAGCTCCGCAGACGGCATTTTACAATATGCTGGGCATGGAGACATTGGGGCTTCGAATGGAGCGATGTTGTCACAATGCACTTACCCTTGCACAGTTCCTGGAAAGTCAGGAGGGTGTAAAGGTCAACTATCCGGGACTTGAATCCAGTCCTTGGCATGACATCGCAAATGAACAGCTCCACGGTGGTTATGGTGCCATAATCACCATCAGAGTCGGCAGCAAGGAGAAGGCATTTGCGGTGATGAACAAGCTCACAATACCGCAGATAGTGTCGAACATAGGAGACACAAAGACGCTCATCGTGCATCCTGAATCAACACTGAATGCGCACAGCACAGAGCAGGAGAAGCTTGACGCCAACGTATATGATGATATGATTCGTATTAGTGTCGGAATCGAGGACGTGGAGGATCTGATAGAAGATTTCCAGAAGGCCCTTGCCGACTAATACACAAATGATTTGGAGGAACTACATATGGCAGTAGATTACGCAGCTCTGAAAAAGGGCGGATTCATGAGACAGAAGCAGAAGAATAACTTTTCTCTGAGACTTCAGGTGGTGGGAGGAAATCTTACCGCAGAGAATCTCAAGAAGATAGCAGAGGTTGCCGAGAAATACGGAGATGGACATGTACACCTCACATCGAGACAGAGTGTTGAGATCCCATTTGTTAAGCTTGACGATGTGGAAGAGGTAAAGGAAGAACTGGCAAAGGGAGGCTGTAAGCCGGGTGTGTGTGGCCCGAGAGTAAGAACAGTCACAGCGTGCCAGGGAAATCAGATCTGTCCGAGCGGCAATATAGACACTTATGATATAGCAAAGAAGCTTGATGCGAGATATTACGCAAGGGAGCTTCCTCACAAGTTCAAGTTCGGTGTCACAGGATGCCAGAACAACTGCCTGAAGGCAGAGGAGAACGACGTGGGAATCAAGGGCGCAATGGTAGTAGAGTGGGATGAGCCATCATGCATCATGTGTGGCGTGTGCGTCAAGGCGTGCCGTGAGGGCGCGATCACCATGGCGGACGGCAAGATCATCCTCGACACAGACAAATGTAACTACTGCGGTCGATGCGCAAAGGCATGTCCTACAGATGCATGGAAGGGCGAGACAGGATACCTTGTCTCATTCGGAGGATTATTTGGAAATACAATCCATCGCGGCGAGGAGTTACTTCCGGTTGTTACATCTGAGGAACAGCTTTTCCGTATCACAGATGCGGCAATACAGTTCTTTGCAGACAATGCAAAACCAAGCGAGCGTTTCCAGTTCACATTGGAGCGTGTGGGCTTAGACAAATTTAAAGAAGTATTAAAGGAGGCTTACAATGGCTGATTACGAAATCGATGACAGAGTAGATATAACTGATGTGGTGTGCCCGATGACATTTGTCAAGGCGAAGGTAGCCATGGAGGAGCTTGAGATAGGACAGGTGCTTGCGGTTACCATGAACGACGGCGAGCCTGTACAGAACGTACCAAGAAGCTTCAAGGAGGAAGGACAGCAGATCCTGAAGCTCATCGACAACGAGAATGGTACTTATGATCTTATAGTGAAGAAACTGGAGGATTGATCAGGAAAGGAGAAAATGAATGGCAGTAAGAGTCAGTGCAGAGGATTTCGATACGAAGGTTCTTCAGTCGAAGCTCCCGGTCATCGTGGAATTCTATTCGGACAGCTGCATACCATGCAAGCAGCTCTCGCCTATCCTTGGCGGCATAGAAGATGACTACGAGGATAAGGTAAATGTGTACAAGGTAAATGTAAACTTCGACGCAGAGCTTGCTGAGAAGTACGCAGTCATGGCGTCACCAACCATACTCTTCTTCAAGGGTGGTGAGGAGGTTTCCCGCATCCGAGGTCTTGTGAAGAGAAATGCGCTGGAGGAAGAAGTTGGCAAATTATTGTAGAAATTCATTGGTAAAGTGACATGATGGAGTATTTGACTGTAGTCAATTACTTCCGGTGCATATAAGAATGAAACTATATAAATAATTTTATAAAGTATATAATCACATTTTATGTCAGTCTGGCAACGCCGGACAGGCAAATGAATCGTCAGGAGGAAAGAAAAATGACAGTCACAATAGCAGGAAAGAAGAAAGAGATAGCAGAGAAGACAACAATAGCTCAGATCATCGTGTCAGAGAACGTTGAGAATCCGGACTATGTCACAGTAACAGTAAACGATGAGTTTGTTGACTCAGATGCATTTGCAACAACAGAGCTCAAGGACGGCGATACAGTAGAGTTCCTCTACTTCATGGGAGGTGGCAGCTTCTAATGGCATTCACAAATGAACAGATGGAACGTTACTCACGTCACATCATCCTTCAGGAAGTTGGCGTGAAGGGACAGAAGAAATTGTTAAATGGCAAGGTACTGATCATCGGCGCAGGTGGACTTGGAGCACCAGCCGCTATGTACCTGGCAGCAGCCGGAGTAGGAACCATAGGTATAGTTGATGCCGATGAGGTAGATCTGTCAAATCTTCAGAGACAGATCATTCACGGAACAGCAGATGTGGGCAAGGCAAAGGTCAAATCCGCAAAGGAGACCATGAACGCCATGAACCCTGATGTAAATGTGATCACATACAGAGAGTTCGTGACATCAGAGAACATCATGGATCTCATCAAGGACTATGATTTCATCATCGATGGAACAGACAACTTCCCTGCAAAATTCCTTATCAACGATGCCTGTGTTATGGCTAAGAAGCCATTTTCACATGCAGGAATCATCAGATTCAAGGGTCAGCTCATGACATATGTTCCAGATGAGGGACCATGTTACAGATGTGTATTCAAGGATCCACCTCCAAAGGATGCGGTTCCTACATGTAAGCAGGCCGGAGTCATCGGAGCAATGGGCGGTGTTATTGGAAGTCTTCAGGCTATGGAGGCAATCAAGTATCTCATTGGAGTTGGCGATCTTCTGACAGGAAGACTCCTTACATTTGACGCACTTAAGATGGAATTCCACACAGTAAAGCTCCCTCACAAGAAGGGCTGTGGATGTGCTGTATGTGGACCAAATCCAACCATCACCAAGCTCATCGACTACGAGCAGGTGGAGTGCGACGGGAAATAAAATGATCTCTGTAATCCGCCTGTGTATAGGGCTGTGAATGCTGAGCCTGACTGACAATACCATATCTGGGAGCGCTCCCGCTTAACGCAGCATGATCAACATAGTTGATACAGGTGGGTCACAGAGATAGTTGAATATAAGGAGGATATGAAGTAAGATGTTGTACATGACAAAGTCTGATTACGAGAAGATACTTGCACACTGCAAGGAAGGCCTTCCAAATGAGTCCTGTGGTCTGATCGGCGGTGTTAGAGAGGGCGATAAGAAGTACATCAGGAAGGTGTATCTCCTGACAAATATTGACGCCAGCAACGAGCATTTTTCCATGGATCCGAGAGAGCAGCTTGCGGCAGTTAAGGATATGCGTGCAAATGGATACGAGCTTCTTGGCAACTTTCATTCCCATCCAGAGTCTCCATCCAGACCTTCGGAGGAGGATAAGAGACTTGCATATGATTCCAAGGTGAATTATCTGATTCTCTCCCTCATGGAGATAGACAATCCGGTACTCAAGGTCTTCAACATAGATGAGGAAAAGAATGTGACGATAGAGGAGCTTGTTATAGAATCATGATAGATAGCAGGCATTTGAAGGAACAGGGCGGGCTTTGATACCCGCCCTTGTTCTTTACGCGGACTGTGTCATAAATTTTATTTGGAGTTACTGAAGAGATGTTTTGCATAAGTATAAACCATAAGAACACGCCGGCCGATGTCAGGGAGAGATTTGCATTTACGACAAAAGGACAGAGACAGTTCACTGAGCGCCTTAAGGCTGAGGTGGGTGGATGTGTCGTGTTGTCGACCTGCAACAGGATGGAGATATACTTCACAGATAAATATGAACAGGTGGAAAAGCTGTTGGCAAATGACAGGGAGGTTCCGGTCAGCCTCATAAGAAGATACAGCATGAATTATGAAGGATTTCAGTGTGTGTTACATCTGTGCAGAGTGGCGTGTGGTATGGATTCCATGGTGCTCGGCGAGGTGGAGATCATACATCAGGTGAAGAGTGCATATCTTATGGCGAAGGAGCTTGGAGCCTGTGATGGCGAGCTGAATATAGCATTTCAGGGAGCACTTGCGGCGGCAAAGGCGGTGGCAACGGAGAGTGATGCCACGAGGCTTCCGATATCCGTCGGAACCTTGTCAGCACGGGAGGCAGTGAATTTTACAAGAAATGGCGGCATTGAAAACACGTGCAGAGATGTTCGAAGTGATGTGGTAAGCAGCAGTCAAGCTGAGAGTGTGGATGCTGAAAAGGCAAATACCGGGCATATCCTAGTCGTAGGAGCCACAGGCAAGATAGGCAGCATAGTTGTCAAGGATATTGCAGATCTTGCGCCAGACATAGAGATAACAGGCACAAGCAGAAGCCACCACAGTGCAGATGAGGTATTTGGCAGACATCAGCAGATCAGGATAGAGGACTACAGCAGAAGATATGAGCTGGCAGCCTGGGCGGATGTCATCATCAGCGCGACAGCAAGCCCTCATTATACATTTGTCAGAGATGAACTGGCAGAAGCCGTGAAAATGCATCATAAGCGGAGGTTGTTCCTGGATCTGGCAATGCCAAAGGACATTGATCCGTCAGTCTCAGAGGTGGACGGATGTGTATTGCGTGACATAGACTATATCAGGACACTCTCCAGAGAGAACAATGAAAACAGGGCAAAGACAATCACGGAGATGGAGCCGTGGCTCATATCACAGGTTGACGAGATCATGAAGAACATAGCATTTTCGAGGTTCAACAGGGAGCACGGAGATGTGATGGCACAACTAAAGACAACAGACGGAGCAAAGCTGGTATACAAGCTTAAAGGGCAGCTTGAGTATGAGGCATTTGAGAAAATGCTGGACAGTATTCTGACTGCCGGATGTGAGAACTGAATACTGCTTGTTTGCCTGAGGTTATGCAGTATCATCGGCTGATGATGGTTATGTCAGATGTCAGATAATTGGAACAACTTTTGGTGCTTTTTAATAGAGACTCAATAATAGAAATTAGAGGTAGTGATGTCGTATTTCCCATTTATGATCGAACTGAATAATGAGAGATGCCTGATCGCAGGAGGCGGAACTGTTGCATACAGAAAGGTGTGCAGCATGCTGGAATTTGGCGCGGTGGTCACGGTGGTGTCCCCAGAGTTTTGCCCGGAGCTTTTGAAACTGGCGGAGCAGGTGAATACGCCAGACAAATACTGTGCAGCGACAAGCGATGATCGTGGTTCTGTAGAGAATTTTGCAGATTATTCTGGATGCCTAACACTTGTAAAAAGACGTGTGCAGCCCCAGGATATTGTTGGCGCATTTGTCGTCATAATGGCGACGGACGATGAGAAGGTCAACCACGAAATGGCGGAGCTTTGCAGGCAGCAGCGAATACTTGTAAATGTGGTTGATGTGAAGGCGGATTGCGGATTTTATTTTCCAGCGATCATAAAGGATAAAGAGGTTGTTATAAGCGTTTCCACCGGTGGACAGAGTCCAGTGCTTGCGGGCACGATCAAGAGAAATATAGAGAGCCATTTAGGTAGGAGTTATGGCGATATAGCGGAGCGTATGGGTGAGCTCCGCGAGCAGATCAAAGCACAGATAGACGGCGAGGAAGAGCGAAAGAAAGCGTTTCAGCAAATGGTTAGGAGTCTGTTAGATGAGAGTTGAGAATGGACATAGTAAAAATAAACCGAATATTCGTAAATTTGCGGAGAATGACATGGCAGATGGATTCAATAGTGACGGTTTGGATTGCGAAAGCGGAGGACAGAAAAAAACAGTAAAAGTTGGAACCCGCGGCAGCAAGCTTGCTCTTGCTCAGACTGAATTGGTGATAAAGGCACTCAATGAGAGATTTCCCCAGATTGATTTTCAGATGGTTACAATGAGTACCCGGGGGGATCGGGACACCAGCAGAGCGCTTCTGGAATTCGGAGGCAAAGCGGTATTTGTCGAGGAGTTCGAGGAAGCTATACTTAAAGGTGACATAGACATAGCGGTACACAGTGCCAAGGATATGCCGATGGAGATCATGGAAGGTCTTACGATATCGGGTACACTTCCGAGAGCATGTCCGCAGGACGTTTTTATATATAAGAGTGGCAGGTCATTTGACAGAAATGACAGTTTCGTGGTGGGAACCAGCAGCCTGAGACGGCAGTACCAGATAAGAGACATGTATCCAAATGCGGTGTGCAAGAATCTGAGAGGAAATGTCGGCACCCGCATACAGAAGCTGGAAGATGGCGAATACGATGCCATCATTCTTGCAGCGGCAGGGCTTGAGCGCCTGGGAGTTATTGAAGACAAAGGCAATGACAGCACAGAATGCTTTGAAGTGCACAAGGACGAACTTACATTCAGATACATCAGTACAGAGTCAATGCTTCCGGCAGCATGCCAGGGAATCATAGCCATAGAGACGCGAACATCCGGCGAAGCATACGACATGGTGAGGACGATAAATGATATCGAGGCATACACACAGCTCACATGCGAGCGCGCAGTTCTGAATCGCCTGAACGCCGGCTGCCACGAACCGATAGGCGTGTACTCAGAACTTCATGGCGACCACGTGAAGCTAAGCCTGATGAAAGTAGATGCGGCTTCATCGGACAAAGAGAAAGATGAAGAAATCCAGATACACAGAAAGACGGTGGAAGGAAACACCGCAGAATGGGAACAGCTGGTAGAGGCATTGATAAAGTAGGTTATAGCATAACAGATATGTTTCTATTTCAAGAAAAGAAAAATGTTATGAAGTAGTGTATTTTGAAGATAAGTAGAAAAGTAAATTTTATCGATATGTAAGCTGGGTGTGCTGGATTTGTGCCTGCGGGGCGGGTAGCACAATGCGATTGAATCTTGTCGCTTCTTGCCGAGTTGTAGCCCCAAACGTCCTTATCGGGGGCGGAAACGAGTGCAAATGTTGTGTCAAGTTTTCTGTGAAAACTTGACATGTAGCATCAGCCCTCGCCGAAGGCGACTTATAATGGGCTGATGTTCAATGTAGGAGCAAGACAAGGTGACTGAGCTGTGCGTAGCCGAGAGACACCCATCCAACTCACACGGCGAATGGAGAGCAAAAAAATGGTATATTTGATAGGCGCAGGCCCCGGCGACCCGGGACTAATCACGGTGAAGGGCCTGGAATTCATAAAACAATGCGATACAATCATATATGACAGGCTTGGCACCTACCAGCTTCTGGAGATGGTGAAGCCGGACTGCCGCAGGATATACGTCGGCAAACAGGCGGGCAGCCACTACAAGAAGCAGCCTGAGATAAACGAGATACTTGTTGAGGAAGGCCGCAAAGGCAACATGGTGGTGCGCCTCAAAGGCGGCGATCCATTTGTATTCGGAAGAGGCGGCGAGGAAGTGACCGCACTTTTAGAAGCGGGGATCCCATTTCAGGTGATACCGGGAATAACATCCGCAGTGGCGGTTCCGGAGGTGTGCGGCATACCAGTGACCCACCGGGGAACGAGCAGAAGCTTTCACGTGATAACAGGACACAAGCGGGCGGACATACACAGATCTGATGAAGGTGGTTTAGATGACTACGACTACATCAGAAATCAGGAAGGGACAAGCGTGTTCCTCATGGGACTTAACAGGCTGCCGCAGATCATGGAGAGACTTGTTCAGACTGGGGCTGAGAAACATACTCCGGTCGCGGTCATTTCCAAGGGAACCATGCCTGGACAGCAGATAGTTCGTGGTGATATACAGTCCATTGCGGACAAGGTGAACGAGGCAAAGCTTGAATCTCCTGCGATCATAGTTGTGGGTGAAAATGCAGCACTGGATTTTACTGCACCGAACAGAGGACCGCTTCAGAATGTTCACGTTGGACTTGTTGGAACGCCAAAGCTTCGTGAGAAGATGAGAGTTGCAATAGATGCGCTCGGCGGTCAGTCCTACAGCATAGTGGATATGAGTGTGGAGCAGACAGAGGAGAAGGACAGGCTGCGCGTGGCTCTGGAACATATAGAAGATTACAGCTGGCTGGCATTTACCAGTCAGAACACCATAACCCTATTTTTCAAATGGCTCAGGGAGTGGAATATAGATGTCAGAAAACTGGCTCATCTGAAAATTGCGGTTGTCGGTGCCGGAACAAGGGATGCGTTAAGATCCGAAGGCTACATAGCGGACTATGTGCCGGACGAGTACACCACAAGCGCTCTTGCTATGGGACTTGCAAATGTGATGAATGACGGAGAGAAACTTCTCCTTCCGAGGGCCGTTCAGGGCAGCGAGACAATGCTTGATATACTTGATAAGGGCGGCGTAACATACGAGGAGATTCCAGTATATGATGTGGTTGGCCGCAGGATGGAGAGCATACAGTATCTGAAAGATCTGGATGTGATCACATTTGTCAGTGCGTCAGGTGTCAGGGGATTCCTGAAAGTCCTTGACGCAGAGAAAAATGGATCTGGCATGGATCATATGCCGAATGATGTTGATTCATGCAGGGAGCATACGAATAATACAGAAAGTACTTTAAAAATTCATGATATAATGAAAAACATCCGCATAGCAGCACTTGGAAATGTGACAGAGAAGGCTTTGGAGAAGGCTGGTTATCATGCGGATATAGTTCCGGAGGTCGGTGATATCGAGCATCTTATATCATCCATCGGCGAATTTTATACCCACAGGTAGCAACAGAAGTGGGGGACAGGTACCTCCGTCCCCATTTAAATAATAGAGAGAACATGTATGTAGAGAAAAGAGGCAATAATATGATAAGACTCAGAAGACTTCGTGGCAGCGAGGCCATCAGAAATATGGTTAGAGAGAACCGGGTTAACAAGGAGGATCTTGTATATCCGATGTTTGTGGCGGAGGGCACAGGGATCAAGAATCCGGTAGACTCCATGCCGGGAATATACCAGTATTCACTCGACACATTTGAGGAGGAACTTCGCAGAGTGGCGGACGCCGGAATCAGCGCGGTTCTCCTGTTCGGCATACCGGCTCACAAGGATGAGGTGGGCAGCAGTGCGTACGACAACCAGGGAATCATGCAGAAAGCGGTCAGGAGGATAAAAGAGCTGTATCCGGACATGATAGTCATAGCGGACATTTGTCTGTGCGAGTACACATCACACGGTCACTGCGGAATTATCCATGACGGCAAGATACTCAACGATGAGACTCTTCCATATCTGGGCAAGATGGCTGTATCCCTTGCAAAGGCCGGCGCGGACATGGTAGCTCCATCAGATATGATGGATGGACATACCGCTTACATCAGAAAGGCACTTGACGACAACGGGCTGACGGATGTACTGATCATGGGTTACAGTGCGAAATTTGCATCTGGTTACTATGCACCATTTCGCGATGCGGCACATTCTGCACCACAGTTTGGAGACAGAAGGACATACCAGATGGATCCCGCAAATGGCAGGGAGGCTCTGAGAGAGTGCGAGGCGGATATCGCCGAGGGAGCAGACATAATCATGGTTAAGCCGGCACTTGCTTATCTGGATGTAGTCAAGGATGTGAGAAACCACACGGACTATCCGATAGCGGTGTACAATGTCAGTGGCGAGTACTCCATGGTCAAGGCAGCTGCGGCAAATGGCTGGATAGACGAGAAGAGGATCGTAATGGAAAACATGACAGCCATGAAGCGTGCCGGAGCAGGGATCATCATAACCTATCACGCCATAGACGTGGCACATTGGCTTGAGTCGGAATCAATATGATGGAGTCATATTTCGGAATGATTCCGACGATCTGCCCCACTCGACGGAGGAGAGAGGGGCGTTTCCAAAGAGTCGGAATCATAAAAATTCACACAGGACGATAAATTATAGAAAGAAGAATGGCAATGACAAATTCACAGGATCTATTTGAAAAATCACAGAAGGTAATTCCAGGCGGCGTCAATTCACCGGTCAGGGCATTTGGCTCGGTGGGACGGACACCTGTATTTATGAAGAAAGCAAAAGGTTCACATATATTTGACGAGGATGGCAACTCCTATGTGGATTATGTCTGCTCCTGGGGCCCGGGAATTTTGGGGCATGCCGATGACAGAGTCATAGATGCGGTGAAGGCTGCTTGTGATGACGGACTTACATTTGGCGCACCGACAAGGAAAGAGCTCGAGATCGCAGAGCTGATAAATGAGCTTATGCCTTCAATGGAGCTGACCAGAATGGTCAACTCGGGAACAGAGGCAGTGATGAGTGCCCTCAGAGTGGCGAGGGGATTTACAGGCAGAGACAAGATTGTAAAGTTCCGCGGCTGCTATCACGGACACAGTGATGGACTTCTGGTCAAGGCAGGCTCGGCGGCACTTACACAGTCAGTTCCGGACAGCCTGGGAGTTCCAAAGTCGTATACACAGCATACACTCATAGCAGAGTATAACAACGAGGACAGCGTAAAGAAGTTATTTGAGGCGGAGGGCAAAGACATTGCCGCAATCGTGGTCGAGCCGGTTGCCGCAAATATGGGAGTTGTCCCACCGCATGATGGATTCCTTCAGTTCCTCAGGGACATAACAAATGAGTACGGCTCACTTCTTATATTTGATGAGGTCATCACAGGTTTCAGACTCAGCCTTGGCGGTGCCCAGGAATACTTCGGGGTAAAGCCTGATCTCACAACACTTGGCAAGATAGTCGGAGGCGGAATGCCGGTGGGAGCATACGGCGGACGCCGCGATGTCATGAGCATGGTGGCACCACTTGGCGGAGTATATCAGGCGGGAACTCTGTCGGGCAATCCGATAGCCATGACAGCCGGACTCATAACGCTCCGCATACTCCAGAAGGAAAAGGATACAATATATCCGGCGATAGAAAAGAGCACAAGGCAGATAGCCGACACAGTCAGAAGCACATTTGGCGACACAGTCCATGTCAACCAGATAGGCTCACTGATGAGCGTATTCTTCACAGATCAGGAAGTAGTGGATATGGACACGTCAATATCCAGCGACACCGCAAGGTATGCAAAATATTTCTCATACATGCTGGACAACGGAATCTACCTTGCACCATCACAGTTCGAGGCAATGTTCGTGTCCTACGCACACAGCAAGGAAGACGTATCCAAAACCTGTGAATTAATAAAGGCATATAAAGAGAATTAAAAGGACTTAAATAAGCCAGACGACGTCTCATTAGAAGTATCTTTAAATTTTTATATTGCAAGAATAATAAGACAAGTATTAAAAAGTAGTTTTGAAAAACACAATAAAAGTAACGGTTTTCAAAGTGTAAGTCTTTATGTGTTCGTGATGCTCCCAGGCGGGTAGCACATAGACGACGGAAGCTTGTCGCTCCTTGCTGAGCGGGAGCCCCCTGCCCTTATAGGGGGCGGGAGCGAATGCAATCAGGAGCTAAGACAAGGTGACAGAGTCGTGCGTAGCCGGGAGCATCACGAACACATAAAGACGGCCCTTTGAAAAATAAGGAGGAACTATGAGAGATTTGGTTATTGTGGGCAGCGGCCCTGCGGGTCTGTCCGCCGCAGTCTACGCCAAGAGGGCGATGATGGACGTGGTGGTACTGGAGAAGGAGGCATTCTCCGGCGGGCAGATCGTGAATACAGAGCAGGTTGACAACTACCTTGGACTGCCGGGCATAAGCGGCTTTGACATGGGTATGAAGTTCAGAGAACACGCGGATACATTTGGCGTGGAGTTTGATGACAGAGAGGTGACAGCCATCGAGGATCACGGCGATTACAAGAAGGTCAGCTTGGAGAATGGCAGCAGCATAGAGACAAAGGCGGTTCTGATAGCCACGGGTGCAAAGCACAGAAAGCTTGGCGTTCCTGGTGAGGAGGAATTCACAGGGGCAGGAGTTTCTTACTGTGCCACATGTGACGGAGCGTTTTTTAGGAACAAAGAAGTCGCAGTTGTGGGCGGTGGCAATATAGCCCTTGAGGATGCCCTATATCTATCAAAGATGTGCAGCAAGGTACATCTGATCCATAGAAGGGCTGAGTTCAGAGGTGAGAAAATACTTGGTGCGCAGGTGCTTGAGACTGAGAATATAGAATTTCACCCATTTGCGCAGGTGACAGAGATAGGCGGAACACCGGGCAAGCTGGAGCTCAAGGTTGCTGTGAAGACACCGACAGCAGCGGATGGACAGGCCAATCACGATTTCACGCTTCCGGTAGCCGGTATATTTATAGCAATAGGCACAAGCCCGATCACAGATTTTCTCGGTGACGTCGTGGAGCTTGATGACGCTGGTTACGTTGCAGCAGGCGAGACCGGACAGACCAGCACACCGGGAATATTTGCCGCGGGAGATGTGAGGACCAAGGCAGTGCGCCAGGTGGCGACAGCAGTCGGAGATGGTGCAGCAGTTATCCATTATGTAGAGGAATACCTGAATGGGTTAAAAAATAAATAGAATAATTGGGAAGCAATTGGCATGGAGATAAAGCATGGAATGTAAATGCATACCTGTTTTCTCCCTGCCAAAAAAAATAAAACTAATTCATAGTAATTCTATAGGTAAAATATAACAATGAACAGGAGGCGGAAAAATGTTAATATCATCAAAGGGACAATATGCATTGAGACTCATGGTAGATATATCGATAAACAGTGGCAGTACGGTTACTGTCAAAGCCGTAGCCAGAAGATGTGGATTGTCTGACAAATATCTTGAGCAGGTTACATCTTCTCTGCTAAAGGCAGGATATTTAAGAAGCGTGAGAGGACCGAGGGGTGGTTACCGTCTGAACATGCCGGCGGAGGAGATCACGATTGGGATGGTGCTAAGGGCGATAGAGGGCAGGATATCACCGATCGATAACAGGGTTGATGAGGATGGCGACACCAACATGGTCATGAACGATGTCATTGGAGAGGTGTGGGATGACCTTGAATCTGCCATCAACAATGTCCTTGACAACAAAACCATCGCCGATCTCACCCGGGAGTACAGTGACCGAATCGGATACATGTACTCAATATAAATCAGGAACGGAGGGGACAGGTACCTCCGTCCCCATCAGCAGGTACCTCCGTCCCGGGAGGGGGCAATAAGATTTCAGTTGAAAAAAAACTTATTTTGTATATAGTTGTAGTGGGATATATATCATATTAGGAGAATAAGAGATGTTAACACAGTTTTCGAGAACAGAGCTGCTATTTGGCAAGGAAGCCATGGACAAGCTGGCAGGCTCTAAGGTAGCGGTATTTGGAATAGGCGGAGTTGGCGGTTATGTATGCGAGGCGCTGGTAAGGAGCGGCGTCGGAGCATTTGACCTGATAGATGACGACAAGGTGTGTCTGACCAATCTCAACAGACAGATCATAGCGACAAGGAGCACGGTTGGAAAGTATAAGACCGATGTTATGAGGGACAGGATGCTTGACATCAATCCAAATGTGGAGGTTGAGGTACACAAATGTTTCTTCCTTCCGGAAAATGCGGATGACTTCCCTTGGGACAGCTACGACTACGTAGTCGATGCGGTGGACACCGTGACAGCCAAGATTGCTCTTGTCATGAAGTGCAAGGAGAAGAATATCCCGATCATCAGCAGCATGGGTGCGGGAAACAAGCTTGACGGAAGCCAGTTCAAGGTTGCAGATATATACAAGACAAAGGTGTGTCCGCTTGCGAAGGTCATGAGAAGAGAGCTGAAGAAGAGGGGCGTCAAGAAACTCAAGGTCGTATACTCGGAAGAGATTCCGACAAGGCCGATCGAAGATATGGCGATAAGCTGCAGAAACAACTGCATTTGTCCTCCGGGTGCAGAACACAAATGTACAGAGCGCAGAGACATCCCGGGCAGCGTGGCATTTGTGCCATCAGTCGCAGGGCTTATAATAGCCGGTGAGGTGGCAAAGGATCTCATCAGGAGGTAATAAAAAAGGTCGCTGAGAAATCAGCGCCTTCTCCATAAAAATACCAGAGTTCCAAGCAGAACCGCACCACCATAGATGAATGGTGCATTTTTGTCACTGTTCATAGTTCTTTCCGTATAAGATACGGATGGATTATTCGGGTTGTAATATATTGCGATGGACGACATGGAGTTGTAATTTGTTATACCGCGGACGGAAAGAAAACCATTGTGCAATACTCCGGACTGGTCGCGGTATTCATAGTTGATATGGGTTCTTTTACTGAATCTTCTGACAGATGTGATATCGGCGGATGTTCTGGTATAGTCCCGCTCGATACGGCATGCCTTACCCCGTATGGAAAGGCCGATGACCACAGCTATGATGAATGATGCTATTGGAATAATGTAAGTCGTATAAGGTAATAGTCTGAAAAAAATACTGATAGAATCCCCCGATGTTAAAATCATAATGTACCCCCTGAAATTGTTGTTTCCCCAAAATATCAGACATGAGATCCCTATTTACATGCCGGACTTGTATGTGTAGATTATAATATAAAGAAGACTGGTTGAGAATCCCTTAATTTAAGAGGATAAGTCTGTTAATATAGCAAATTTCAGGTAATAAATATATTACTGTTTGCACTGCCACTCATGGTGGTCATAAGCTCAGTCATATTCGCATTTGCCAGAAGTGATAACATGGTGATAATAGGCCAATAATATAATAGAGAATATACAAAAGGAAGATGAACGAGATGGATAAGAAAGAAGAAAAGAAAATCATAAGACAGGAGTTTCTGACAGGTGAGAGAGCTCTTTTCATGGGAAAAAATCTCGATATATATGATACGATATTTGACGACGGCGAGTCTCCGCTTAAGGAGAGCCGCGGCATAAATCTGTACGGCAGCATGTTCAAATGGAAGTATCCGCTGTGGTACAGCAAGAACATTGTTGCGGAGGATTGCCACTGGTTTGAGATGGCGAGAGCCGGAGTCTGGTACACTGATAATATCGCGGTGAGGCGTGCACTCATCCAGGCGCCAAAGAACTTCCGCAGATGTAAAGGGCTGGAGCTTACGGATGTGACATTCACCAATGCGGAGGAGACACTGTGGAGCTGCGATGACGTGACAATGGACCACGTGACAGCAAAGGGCGACTATTTTGCCATGAACAGCAATAATATGAAGATAGATGACCTGAAGCTTGACGGCAACTATTCATTTGACGGATGCAGGAATGTAGAGATAAGAAACTCCAATCTGCTTTCAAAGGATGCATTCTGGAACACAGAGAATGTGACCGTATATGATTCATTCATATCGGGCGAGTATCTTGGCTGGAACGCAAAGAACCTCACCCTGATAAACTGCACCATCGAGAGCCTTCAGGGAATGTGCTACATCGACAACCTTGTGATGAAGAACTGCAAGCTCATCAACACAACACTTGCATTTGAATATTCAACAGTGGATGCCGACATCTGCAGCAAGATAGACAGTGTCATGAACCCGACATCAGGAACCATCAAAGCCAAGCACATTGACAACCTGATAATAGAAAAAGACAAAGTAGATCCGTCAAAGACAAAAATAATAGTACAGGACTAAATTAAAGCACAGAGATTCACGGCAAAACATCAGCCCTACGTGTGACAACATATGATAATATAAATAAGAGAAATATAATAATTTTTACGTAGAATGACGATAAATACATGGTGGCATATCATAACGTAAATGGGATTTTGGCATTTGAGGGGCGAAATGTGCTGACATATACCATGTGAGCAATCGGTAGGGAAGTCGACTGAGTCTTGCTGCTTCTTGCCGGAGCGGCGCAAGCAACGCCCTTATCGCGGGCAGAGCGCAGTGCAGATAGAAGCAAAGCAAGGCGAGGTAAGACGAACGTGATTGAGCACATGGTATATGCCATCCTTCAGCCTCTCAAATGCCAAAATCCCTTCAAAAAGTGGAGGGACAAACATGAAGTTTGATTTTGACAAGGTTATAGACAGACGCGGCACAGGCTCCCTGAAGTGGGACGTGCCGGAAAATGAACTGCCAATGTGGGTGGCAGACATGGACTTTCAGACGGCTCCGTGTATCAGGGAGGCACTGGCAGCCCGGGTTGAGCACGGAATATTCGGATATTCCATCATCCCGGATGAGTGGGCAGATGCCTACGTGAACTGGTGGGGCAGCAGACACGGATTTGCAATAGACAGGGACTGGCTGGTGTTCTGCTCCGGAGTCATCCCAGCCATATCAACGGCGGTGAGAAAGCTCACCACACCTGCAGAGAATGTGGTGGTGCAGACCCCTGTCTACAATATTTTCTTTAATTCTATATACAACAATGGGCGAAATATATTGGAAAGCCCTCTGAAATACGACGGCGATGGATATGCCATGGACTTTGAGGATCTTGAGGCAAAGCTTGCAGATCCACAGACCAGCCTCATGATACTCTGCAATCCACAGAATCCTGCGGGAAAAATCTGGGATAAGGAAACGCTTGCTCATGTGGGAGAGCTATGCGCAAAGTATGGTGTGACGGTCATCTCGGATGAGATACACTGCGATCTCACCGATCCTGGAAAGGAGTATGTGCCATTTGCCACGGCATCTGACACATGCAGGGATATAAGCGTGACATGTATTGCGCCGACAAAGACCTTCAACATAGCCGGAATCCAGACTGCGGCCATTGTGGTTCCGGATAAATTCCTGAGACACAAGATGTGGAGAGGTCTGAACACAGATGAGGTAGCCGAGCCAAATGCATTTGCGGTGGATGCGGCGATAGCAGCATTTACACAAGGCGGCGAGTGGCTGGACAGTCTCAGACAGTATCTTTATGAGAACAAGCAGTATGTCAGGAAGTTTATAGATGAAAAAGTGCCGGGTATAAAGGTGGTGTATTCGGAGGCCACATATCTGCTCTGGCTTGATTGCAGCGGAATCTGCGGCGCTGCCGGCGAAGACGGCAATGCCAAGGCTCTGTCGAAATTCATCAGGAAGAACACAGGGCTCTATATGTCGCCGGGACTTTCGTATGGCAAGAACGGAAAAGCATTTATCAGACTTAACATTGCATGTCCAAGATCAACCGTGGAAGACGGTATGAGGAGACTTGTCAAGGGTGTCAGTGATTTTAAAAAAGGAGATATAGATGAGTAGCAGTGAAAACTTGCTGAAGGACATGATATCTGGAAAGTCCATGACCGCATCCCAGCAGATAGGACTTACGGTCAGGCTCAGTATCCCGGCGATCCTTGCCCAGATCTCGTCCATTGTCATGCAGTACATCGATGCATCCATGGTGGGGCGTCTTGGTGCAAATGCATCGGGAGCCATCGGACTTGTCTCGTCCACGACATGGCTGTTTGGCGGGCTATGCATTGCGGTGACTACAGGATTTACAGTGCAGATAGCCCAGGCTGTGGGGGCCGGTGAGGATAAATCTGCCAGAAATATCATGAAACAGGGACTCATAATAGCCCTGTGCATAAGCGTCATACTCGCACTCATTGCAGCAGTGATAAGCACACCGCTTCCGAGCTGGCTCGGCGGTGAAGCTGCCATACAGAAGATGGCAAGCCAGTATTTCCTTGTGTATATGCTGGGACTTCCCGCTCTGCAGATGAACAGCATAGCGGGCGGCATGCACCAGAGCTCCGGAAATATGAGACTCCCGGGTATACTGAATGTCATGTGCTGCGTTATGGATGTGATTTTTAATTTGTTCTTTATATTCCCGACAAGAATTGTAAATTTAAGTATTCCGTTTTTATCCAGCGTAAGGCTGGCTGGTTCTCAGATGGCAGGAACGGTTCAGGCAGGAGCCTTTGGTTCCCATTTGTCAACACTTGTGCAGTCTGAAACCACGATGAATGGTCTGACATTTACCATGCCGGGACTTGGCCTTGGCGTTGCTGGGGCGGCGCTTGGAACCATCACGGCGGAGGCTGTCACCTGTGCCATCATGGTCACTACACTTCTGTGGAAGAACAAGACACTTCACTTAAGAAAGGGCGAACACTTAAGATTTCACAGGGATACCCTTACCAAGGCGGTGAAGATTGGGGCACCTGTGGGTCTAGAGCAGATGGTCATGTGTTCAGCGTATGTCATGTCCACAAAGATCGTGTCACCGCTCGGAACTATAGCCATCGCAGCCAACTCATTTGCGGTTACTGCGGAGAGCTTCTGCTACATGCCGGGGTACGGAGTACAGGCGGCAGCAACCACACTTGTGGGACAATGCGTGGGAGCCGGACAAAAACAGTTGTCCAGAAGGATGGCATGGATTACAATGGGATTAGGTGTGTCGGTTATGACTTTAGGCGGAGTTCTCATGTACATAGCAGCTCCGGCCATGATAGGTGTGCTGACACCGAACGAAGAGATAAGAAATCTAGGGGCGGCAGTGCTGAGGATAGAGGCATTTGCCGAACCATTTTATGCCGCATCCATAGTTGCATCGGGAGCACTCAGGGGAGCCGGGGACACTCTGGTCCCAAGCTGCATGAACTTTGCAAGTATGTGGTGTGTGCGGATACCGCTTGCAGCCATACTTGCACCTAGAGTCGGTCTCTACGGTGTGTGGATCGCCATGTGCGTGGAGCTCTGTTTCAGAGGAATCCTGTTCACCACAAGGCTTAAACGAGAAAGATGGATGCGGGTGTTTGACGAAAATTAAATATGATGTTTTATTGCAAGATTTAATATACCTGACTGGGAGCGCTTTCGCTCGTTTCGCCCTACAGCGGTACTAGCACTCGCAGAGAAAAACTGCTCGTTGAGTACCGGTGGGCTCAAATGTCCCTGCCAGGTATGATTAAACTTGCAATAAAACATCGTTAAACAGGGAGGAAAATATGCCAGTATTTGATTTCAGCGGAAGTGACAACAAGAATAAGAACATAGTTACATATGAGACATTTCAGTCATCGGAAAGAACAGCCACAGCAGAGAAACCGATAATGCTTCTGGAGAACTCGACCAGGAAGTGGGCACACCACTCCAGCGGAAAGTTCACAAATCCGATCAAAAGGACAGCATTTGAATTTGACGAGGTGGACGGAGTCCAGTCCGCAGACATATTGAAGATAGATGCGAGATTTGTAAGCCTTCTCAAATGGCTCGGTGAGAATCACATCAATGTCCGTCTGTCGGGAGAGAACAGACCGGAGGGCTATGCGGTGTACAAGATAAGGGAGACCGAGTTCGGCGGCGGAGCAAAGCTGTCGGCAAATGATGGATTCCTCCAGTTCATGATAGAGCGACTTCTTGCAAGTGATGCCCCTTCAGAAGATGAGAAATCCGAGGAGGAAGAAGAGGAGGAGGCACTTGGCGATGACATGAAGCTCACAAGCATGCAGAGCATCATTGACTTCATGCACTGCGCCGGAAGAACGCTCCCTGACAATATAAGACTGTGGGCGAGAAGAAATCTTGCGGTTGCCAGATCCAGCGAGGTATCCCCGGAGGAGAGACGCCACGCGCAGAGAGCACTCTCCATGGCGATGAACATCAGGTGGAAGAGCAATTATTTTGAGGCGATAGATCCAGATGAGGCGAGAAGAATACTGGACGAAGAACTCTACGGAATGGAGAAGGTCAAGCAGAGGATCATCGAGACGATCATCCAGATCAACCGTACACATACACTTCCAGCATACGGACTTCTGCTCTGTGGACCTGCCGGAACGGGAAAGTCACAGATAGCCTACGCAGTTGCAAGAATACTGAGACTTCCATGGACTACCCTCGACATGAGTTCTATCAATGATCCAGAGCAGCTGACCGGAAGCTCAAGAGTATATTCAAATGCCAAGCCGGGAATCATCATGGAAGCATTTTCACAGGCGGGTGAGTCTAACCTTGTATTCATCATCAACGAGCTGGACAAGGCAAACTCCGGAAAGGGCAACGGTAATCCTGCGGATGTACTGTTGACACTGCTGGACAACCTGGGATTCACCGACAACTACATGGAGTGCATGATCCCGACAAACGGTGTATACCCTATAGCAACGGCAAATGATAAAGAGAATATCAGCAAGCCAATCATGTCGAGATTTGCAGTAATAGACATACCGGACTACACCCCGGACGAGAAGAAGGAGATATTCAACAAATTTGTTCTGCCTAAGGTTCTCAAGCGCATCGGACTTGAGGGAAGCGAGTGCATCATCCTTCCGGAAGGTGTGGATGCGGTCATAAAGAAGTGCGACGGCGTGACCGGAATCAGAGATATAGAGCAGGCTGCAGAGCACATAGTTGCACACGCACTGTATCAGATCGAGGTAAACCACGTCCAGAGCGTGACATTTGACGGTGGCATGATAGAGGAACTTTTGAGCTGATTATCGTCATATTACACAATTTACATTACAGAAAGTATTATGGTATACTCTCCTTATGAAACAAGTTTCATAAGGAGAGTATATTTATAAATGGCAAGTATAAGAGATGTTGCAAAGGAGGCCGGGGTCGCAATATGCACAGTGTCAAGACTTATCAACGGCACGGCAAAGGTTGAACCCGAGACTCAGAAGAAGATAGAAGCTGCGATGAAGAAATTGGATTATGTTCCAAATGAGCTTGCGCGAGGCATGTTCAAGGGCAGATCAAACTCCATTGCGATGTTGGTTCCAAATATCCAGCACCCATGGTTCTCATCACTGGCATCGGAGATAGAAAAGATACTTTATGAGAAGAAATACAAGTTTATGCTTTTTTCCACATCCGATGACAAGCAGAGGGAGAAGGAGTGTTTCAAGCTGTTAAAGTCCAACATCGTGGATGGGATCATATGCGGAACGTCGGCATGTACGGCGAAGGAATACCAGAAGATAGATAAGCCGATGGTCATGCTGGATTATAAGGTTGGCAGCAAATTTCCTGTCGTAGTGTCGGATCACAAGATGGGCGGACAGCTTGCTGCCCAGGAATTTATAAACAGTGGATGCAAATATGTCATCCACATATCAGGAATCAAGGTAGATAAGAATATCATGTCATTTGAGTGCCATGAGGAACTAGATAGAGTCCTTGCCGAGAATGGGATAAAATCCAGACGAGTTCCAATACAGTGGAACGACTTTGATTTTCATGGATATTTTGAGATGGCAAAATGCATACTGGAGGAGTATCCTGACGTGGACGGAATATTTGCCGCAGACATGCCAGCGATAGCATTCCTCAAGGCAGCACTTGCCATAGGCAAAAAGATTCCTGATGACCTGGCAATCGTGGCATACGACGGAACGTACATAACCAACGCCAGCACGACAAGGCTCACATCGATACATCAGCCGTACAAGGAGATCGCCCAGGAGGCAGTACGCCAGCTTATGGACGTGATCGATGGACCCGCGGAAGATGAGCAGGCGGATGCTCAGGCAGACGGTACCAGAGATGCAGTTAAGGAAGGAAACATTATATTACTTCCGGTGAGTGTGGAGAAAGGTGATACCACAAAATAGATAGAAACGTATAGAACCATACAGAACTAAATAGACTCGGATAAAACCAAACAGAAATATATAGGATATAAATTACAGATAAAGAGACAACCTCGCAGGAGTTTACCCCCTGTGGGGGTGTCTTTTTCTTTGTGGAATTGTCTGTATTAGAATTTACATCTGCAGTGGGTGTTGCCGTTGTCGTTACAAAATCTAAAAAATCTATAAATTCCCTATTGACAAAACATGTTTCATTTAAGCGCTTATGAAATATGTTTTAAAAGAAAAACAAGTCAGTATATGTAGCCGTCAACATGACAGGCGAGACCATAAGCCATGTCATCCCGGAAACCGCGGATATACTAGTTGGATGAATAATAGCCGTGTGATCATTGCATGAATACTGGCATTAAAACGTTATACAAGCCATAATTTTTCAACTTTTTCCCATATAAAATCAATATTGCAAATAATAAAATTGTCTTAATGAAGAATGATCAGATGGGGACGGAGGTACCTGTCCCCACTTTGCTTCGGAAAATAAATGGAGAAAAGGAGACATATTTATGGGAATTATATTTCACGAGAAAACAAAGACATTTCACCTTACAAATGGCGAGATAAGCTACATCATGACAGTACTCCTCAATGGACATCTGGGAAATCTGTATTACGGCAAGGCTATAAGAGACAGAGCAGATTTTTCACATTTGCTGGAACTTGTTCAGAGACCTATGTTCCAGTATATAAATGATGATGACAGGCTGTTTTCACTGGAGTCGGTGAAACAGGAACTCCCTGTGTACGGAACCACTGATTACAGGGCGCCGATGGTGGAAGTCCTTCAGTCAAATGGCAGCAGGATATCAGATTTTGTGTATGTATCACATGAGATAAACGCAGGCAAGCCAAAGCTTGAGGCATTGCCAGCAACATACACAGAGGATGATGCGGAGGCTGAGACTCTGATCATCACATTAAAGGATTCACTCACAGGAATAAAGGCGAGGATGATCTATACGATATGGAGCGACAGGCCGGTCATAGCGAAGAGTGTAGAATATGTAAATGAAGGTGCAGAGGCGGTACATCTCACCACTGCTTACAGCATGTGCCTGGATCTCCCGGATCCTGATTATCAGTGGATGCAGCTTTCAGGCGCATGGGCAAGGGAGCGTCATATAATAACAAGAGACCTTGAGCAGGGAGTACAGTCCATAGGCAGTAATCGTGGTCATTCATCCCATGAGCACAATCCGTTTATATCGTTAAAGAGAGAGACAACGGATGAGAATCAGGGAGAGGCGATCGGTATAGGTCTTGTGTACAGTGGAAATTTCAAAATACAGGCAGAGGTTGACACGAGAAACACAGCTCGTATTCTTGCCGGAATAAGTCCAGATACATTTGACTGGAAGCTCGATGCAGGTGAGCATTTCCAGACTCCTGAGGCAGTTATTGTGTACTCGGACCAGGGACTTAACAAGATGAGCCAGACCTTCCATAAGCTGTATCAGAAGAGACTTGCGAGAGGTGAGTGGAGAGACAAGCCGAGACCGATACTCATCAACAACTGGGAGGCGACATATTTTGATTTCACCAGAGAGAAGCTCATAGCCATCGCGCGGAAGGCGAAGGAGTGCGGAGTTGAGCTGTTCGTCCTTGATGACGGCTGGTTTGGAGCCAGAACCACAGACCATGCAGGCCTTGGAGACTGGGTGGCAAATCCTGACAGACTTCCTGATGGAATCACAGGAATTGCAGAGGATATAGAGAATGTAGGGCTGAAGTTCGGACTGTGGTTTGAACCTGAGATGACAAATAAAGACTCAGACCTTTACAGAGAACATCCAGATTGGATTCTCTCGGTTCCGGGCAGACACGACTCACACGGAAGATTCCAGTATGTTTTGGACTTCTCCAGAAAAGAGGTCGTTGACAGGATATATGAGATGATGGCAAAGATACTCAGTACAGCAAAGGTTTCATATGTGAAATGGGATATGAACAGAAGTATCACAGAATGTTACAGCGCAGCACTTCCTGCTGACAGACAGGGCGAGGTGTTCCACAGGTATATACTTGGAGTGTACGACCTGTATGAGAGACTTACGAGCACATTTCCACATGTACTCTTCGAGTCATGCGCCAGCGGCGGCGGACGTTTCGATCCAGGAATCCTCTACTATGCCCCACAGGGGTGGACGAGTGATGACACTGATGCCATAGAGCGGATAAAGATACAGTATGGAACATCCATGTGCTACCCGATCAGCAGCATGGGAAGTCATGTGTCAGTTGTGCCAAATCATCAGACAAGACGTGAGGCTCCGCTTAAGACCCGTGCAAATGCTGCATATTTTGGAACATTTGGATATGAACTTGATCTTAATAAACTCACAGCAGAGGAGATAGAGGAAGTCAAAAAGCAGGTTAAGTTTATGAAGTCATACCGTGAGGTGATCCAGTACGGAACATTTTACAGACTTGCAAGTCCATTTGACGATGAGGAGTGTGGCTGGATGGTCGTATCAGACGATAAGAAAACTGCCATCGTTGCATGGTTCAGAACACTCTACGCACCTAACAAATGTTTCACAAGAATGAAGCTCCACGGCCTTGATCCGGATGCATTATATAGCTGCAATGTGCTCGGAGGTCAGGCACTCACAGTGAGCAAGACACCTGACGGTAAGCGGATATATGAGACAGTAACAAAGGAAAATGATGATCCTGCATCGGTAGATGTCGTTGTTGGACCGGCTTGTTACGGCGATGAGCTGATGAACCTTGGCCTTATTACCAGTGATACAACAGCAGGCGAAATAGTTGGCGAAGATGTCCCATGTGGTGACTACGACTCCAGATTGTATATTCTTAAGGCAGAATAAATGACGCCATTGTAATAACAAAAGACGGTAAAACACATAAAAGACTTTATATATTAAATTCCAAATGGTTATGTTAATGATATATAATACAAATGTTTATGAAAGCATTTGGCTATGTTTGATGTAGGAAAGGTGCTGACAGATAAAGATTTGCAGGGAGAAAATAAAACATGAATATATTTGATATTATGGGCCCCGTGATGGTTGGACCGTCTAGTTCACATACAGCAGGAGCAGTGAAAATAGGATATATAAGCAGAAGATTACTTGGGGAATCAGTGACCAGTGCAAAAATATTATTGTACGGTTCCTTCCTGACTACAGGCAAAGGGCATGGGACAAGAAAAGCGTTAGTTGCCGGACTCCTTGGAATGAAGCCAGATGACATAAGAATCCCGAATGCATTGGATTTGGCTAATGAACAGGGCATAGAACTTCAATGGGGAGAGGCTGTGCTAAAAGATGCCCATCCAAATACAGCACAGTTGATATTGACAGGTCGGTCGGGCAGGACGCTGGAAGTCATAGGTCAGTCACTTGGGGGGTCGCGCATAAATATAGCGGAGATAGATGGAATAGAGACAAATTTTTCGGGCGATCAGCCCACACTGGTTGTCCACAACCAGGATCAGCCGGGGCATGTGTCCGAGGTTACCTCGATGCTAGCCCACAAAGGTGTAAATATTGCCACAATGCAGTTATACCGAGAGAGCCGCGGCGGTGAAGCGGTTATGGTTGTTGAGTGTGATCAGGAAATTCCCAAGGAGGGCATAGATTGGCTCGCCAAGGTTGAGGGAGTTAATAAAGTAACTTATCTTAGTGTTGCAGAGGATTGACAATAGAGATTGTAAGCATGGTAAAACAGGTGGATGTGAATATACGTGGGGACGGAGGTATCTGACCCCTTCGCTGTGAACATTGTTGAAAGGAGAATCAGATGTATCATTCAATAAAGGAAATAATAGATATATGCGACGAGGAGAATAAGGAGTTTTGGCAGGTGGTTTTAGAGTCTGACATGCAGGAACGAGGGGTTACTGAGACGATGTCAATGGAGTCTATGTCAAAGTTGTATGAAGCAATGAAACGAGCCGATGCGGATTACAAGCCTGAACTGAAGTCAGCATCGGGACTAGCTGGCGGGGATGGACAAAAAATACATGAATATAACGAGACTGGCAGAAATATTTGCGGAGATTTCATAGGAATGGTTATGTAGAAGGCCATCAGGATGGGAGAGTCAAATGCGTGCATGAGGCGAATAGTGGCAGCTCCAACTGCGGGTTCCTGCGGCGTTATTCCGGCAGTGTTTCTCACAGCGCAGAAGAAAATGAAACTTTCTGATGAAATGATGACACATGCAATGTACGTGGCAGCAGGCGTAGGAAACGTGATTGCGGAAAATGCCTCTATAGCAGGAGCATCTGGAGGATGCCAGGCAGAGATAGGTTCGGCGTCGGCAATGGCGGCAGCGGGGCTTGCATATTTGCAGGGCGGCGGCGCACAGTCCATGGCGAATGCGGCGGCACTCGCACTTAAGAATATGCTTGGGCTGGCATGCGATCCGGTATGTGGTTTGGTGGAGGTGCCGTGCGTAAAGAGAAATGTGGCCGGAGCGGTAAATGCGGTGACATCTGCTCAGATGTCCCTTGCAGGGATCAGAAGTGCGATCCCGGTTGATGAAGTAATAGATGCCATGCGTAGAATAGGTGCAGAGATGCCTGAAAACATACGTGAGACTGCGAAAGGCGGATTGGCGATAACTCCAACAGCATTAGAGATAAAGAAACATATTGGAGCTAGATAATCATCGCCTTTTTGCCGAAGAAGACGAAGATGGGGACGGAGGTACCTGTCCCCATCTGTCCATCTGTCTGGGGACGGAGGTGCCTGACCCCTACCTGGACCCCTACCTGCCACCATTTGCCGTCGATAGAGCTATTGTTGGTGCAAGTTGCACATAATTAAATAAAAACTTCCCATATATTGTCAAAATGCATAATAGCGGTTTTTTTGATGAAAAAATATGATATAATTGCATAAAGAAATTATCGGATGGGAATGATCAAATGCACAATAGGAAGAGAATATGCGTTATCAGCGCACAGGTTGATGAAAATACCCAGAATCGCTTTATGCAGGGACTTATGAAAAGGGCATACGATTTAGATTACGATGTATGCGTTTTTTCCATGTTCCTCAAATATCAGGATTCTACATACAGGGAGGTTGGAGATTCCAATATCTACAACCTTATTAATTTTGACCTTTTTGATGCCGTGGTACTCTGCCAGGATACATTGCAGACACCGGGGCTGGTGGAAAAGCTCGAAAAGCGCCTGCAGTCAGAATTCCCTGATGGAGTAGTACTGGTGGTTGATAAGGAGAATAAGATTTATCCGTCGGTTATAATGGATCATTACACACCGATAGTAAAGCTGGTTGATCATCTTATAGATAAGCACGGATACAAAAACATATATTTCCTGAATGGATTAAAGGGACACATACATTCAAAGCAGAGACTTGCTGGATATCTGGATAGCATGAAAGCCCATGGACTTAACGTCACAGACGATATGATCTATTATGGAACATACTGGTACGACAGCGGAGATTACATGGTAGACGAACTGGTGAAGGATATGGAAAATCTGCCAGAGGCTATAGTATGCGCCAATGACTGTATGGCTATCGGCGTGTGTACAGCATTTGACAAACATGGAATACGAGTTCCTGAGGACATAGCGGTGGTGGGATACGATTCCATAGAGGATGGAAGAAACAGCCCGGTTCCTATTACATCTGCGGATATACCGGCGGAGGATTGCGGACACTACTGCATGGATTACATAGATGCAAAATTAAACGACAGGGATGTCCCGGAATTTCATACCAACGTGGAGCTTTATATAGGAGGCTCCTGTGGCTGCGAAGGATGGGAGAAGGAGACTGTAAGGACACGCAGAGAGAAATGGGAGACGGCGCTGTCGGCTACAGGGTATTACTCATGCTTTAACAACATGATGGATGATCTGGTTGCACAAACAGATACTGAATCATTCTTTAACACAGTTTCAGAGTATATATATCAGATAAGACCATTTCAGGAGTTCCATATCTGCATGAATGATTACTGGAGAAATCCAGAGATCATGACCGGCGATGAGGCACTCCGTTACAGATATACAGATCAAGTATACAGGATAATCAAGTGCGGACCGGAGGAACAGGATGCGGACACGGTGGTAAGATATGATGATGTCTTTGAGTCATCCATGTTGCTGCCTGAGCTTTATGAGGACAGAGATTACCCTACTTCATATATATTTACCCCTCTGTATTTTCAGGATAGAAGCTTTGGATATACTGTGATCAACTATGGCAGAGAGCCTAGAGTGTTCGAAGAAGTATACAGATCCTGGATAAAGACAGTTGCGAGGGACATAGAATCATTTGCACGCTACGCGGGTGCAGCAGTGCTGTTCAAGAAACTCGAGGCAGAACAGATAAGAGACGGACTTACAGGACTTTACAATTACCGTGGATTTATGACACGTGCCATTGAGATGATAAATCAGTCAGAGCGTGTGAGTCAGGAGATTCTGGTTATAGCCTTTGATCTGAAAAACATGCATAAGATTAATAGCAAATTCGGCCGTGAAGAGGGAGATAAGTTCATAAGTTATGCTGCCCAGGCGGTGAATGAGATACTGGATAAGGGCGAGATAGCGATGAGGATGGGCAACGATGAGTTTGTCATCGCATCCATCACGGACAAGCTGGATGAGAACAGAGGCGAATACATAGTAAAAGAACTCAAGACCAAGCTTGGTGAGATAAATGCCGTCAAAGAAGATGGTATAGAGATAGGGATATATTATGTATGTGAGAAGGCGGCTGTGTCGAGCAGCAGTGACCTGAAAAATCTCATAAATGATGTGGTAAATAAAAAGAATCACATAAAGGAAAAGAATCTGGCAAATAGCAGAAAGAAGATGGAGCTTACCAACAAGGACATTGAGCGAGATGAGCAGGTGGAAATGATACTCGACAAGAATCTTCTCACGTATCATTTCCAGCCGATAGTCAGCGCAAGGGATGGTTCCATATATGCATATGAGGCACTCATGAGAGTATTTGCGCCGGTAAGACTGTCGCCACCGGAGTTGCTTGAGAGTGCAGAGAGACTGGAGAGGCTTTACGATGTTGAGAAACTCACACTGTTCAATGTGGTTGAGATCGTAGATGCAAATCCGGAGATGTTCAAGGGTAAGAAAGTATTTATCAACAGTATGCCGGGACACATGCTCACACAGGAGGACAGAAAGATATTCCTCGCGAAGGTGAAACATCTCAAGTGCGCCGGGATAGTGATCGAGTTTACTGAGGGAGATGAGCTGTCGGATGCGGAGCTTGATGAGCTCAAGATGTTCCTCAGAGGCAATGGCATGGAGATCGCCATAGATGACTATGGTTCAGGATATTCAAATGTCAACAATCTGCTCAGGTACATGCCTGAGTATGTCAAGATTGACAGGATGCTGCTTTCAGGTATAGACAGTGATCCGCACAGACAGCATTTTGTAAATGATATAATAGAGTTCACAAGTGACAACGGTATCATGGCGCTTGCAGAAGGCGTGGAGACAACAAAAGAGATGAAGACGGTTATCCAGCTCGGTGCAGACCTGATACAGGGATATTACACTGCACATCCAAATGCGGAGGTAGTTCAGCTGATATCGCCTCAGGTGGTGAATGAGATAGTTCAGTACAATGAGGGAGTAGGCGATGTCGCCGACAGGCATGTGTTCGTGATGGAACATACCAGAAGTGTGTCTCTCATGAAGATAGAGAATAAGGGCTACACAAGTATAGTTGTGGCACAGAAAGCTGGCGGAGACAATACCGTACGGATAGTGGGCGCGCACGGATACAATTCCGATATTTCACTCAGGGTGAAGGATGGCTTTACGGGAACCATAGTGCTTCAAAATGCCAGCTTTTCAAGCGACAGGAATGTGCCAAGCATAGACTGCGGTGAGAATACTGACATCCACATACTCCTCGAAGGCAAGAATACATGTAAGGGTGGGGGCATAAAGATCCCAGAGTCATCCAGAGTTACATTTGCCGGCAATGGAGATATGAAAGTTCAGGTGAACAGCGGCACATATTACGGCATAGGAAATGATGTGGAGTCAAAGCATGGAGTCATACGATTCAAGCAGGATGGAGCGATATCCGTAGATGTAAACGGAGTAAATGGAACAGCCATAGGTGCTGGAAAAGGCGGACAGCTCCGTATAGAGAAGGGAAGATACGACATTTGCGTGAATGGTGAAAATGGCGTTGCTGTGGGAAGTATCGACAGTCCTGTTGACTTGAAGCTTCTCCAGTGTGACATGAACATACAGTTTGACGCTGCAAATGGTGTCGCTATAGGATCAGTGAATGGGCATGCTGATATAAAGATAAGCAACACTTCCATAGCACTCAGAGGATCAAGCAGTCGTTACGTCGCCGTGGGTACACTGGATGGTGATGGCAGCAGAGTTGATATATGCAGAGCGCATATAGACATGAGCCTCAGGGGTGATTCGTGTATAGGAATAGGATCAGACCATGGAAAGGCGGAGACCATAATAGAGGATGCCAATACAAGGATAACAGTGATAGGTGAACAGAGCTTTGCCATAGGCAGCAGAGATGGAAGGGGAATCCTGTCCGGTGTAAATGCCGATCTGAGCATCAGTGTAAAGAATGGAATCAACGTAGATGTGGCGGCGGCCGAGGATGACATAAGTCTGATAAACGGACGATACATGTTCATGCTCAACAACAGAAGTATTGAGCACAAGGTGATAGAGAAATATTAAATAATAACAGATAAATAAGAAAAAATGTATTATAATGCAGATGGCACCATGAAGATCATAGATGTCATCTGCATTGTGCGTCAAGAAAAAACAAGGAGGAGAATTGAAAAATGGAAAGGGAGACAATGTGTATACAGGCTGGATATCAGCCGAAAAATGGAGAGTCAAGAATGATACCTATCGTACAGAGCACAACATTTAAGTACGATACAAGCGAGGATATGGGAAAACTGTTCGATCTCGAGGCAAGCGGATATTTCTATACAAGACTTGCCAATCCGACAAATGATTATGTGGCAGCAAAGATCTGCGCTCTCGAGGGCGGCTCGGCGGCTGTACTCACATCATCAGGTCAGGCAGCAACGTTCTTTTCAGTATTTAATATAGCGGGCGCAGGGGATCACGTGGTGGCATCTTCAACCATATATGGAGGAAGCTTTAACCTGTTTGCAGTCACGATGAAACGAATGGGAATAGATTTCACATTTGTGGATCCAGACTGCTCGGACGAGGAACTTGAGGCTGCGTTCAGACCGAACACCAAGGCAGTATTTGGTGAGACGATAGCCAATCCGGCACTCATTGTCTTTGATATAGAGAGATTTGCAAATGCAGCCCATGCACATGGGGTTCCGCTCATCATAGACAATACATTTGCAACACCTATCAACTGCAGACCTATAGAATGGGGAGCAGACATAGTCACACATTCCACAACAAAATACATGGATGGACATGATGCCACAGTGGGCGGAGCCATCGTGGATTCAGGAAAGTTTGACTGGATGGCACATGCGGACAAATTCCCGGGACTTACCACTCCTGATGAGTCCTATCACGGAATAGTGTATGCTGAGAAATTTGGCAAAGAGGGAGCTTACATCAATAAGATTGTTGCACAGCTGATGCGCGATCTCGGTCCGATACCGGCTCCTATGAATTCATACATGCTCAACCTTGGACTCGAGTCACTTCATGTCCGTATGCCTAGACACTGTGAAAATGCTCTGGCAGTTGCTCAGTTCCTGGAGCAGCATGAGAAGATCGCATGGGTAAACTATCCTGGACTTCCAGGCAACAAATATTATGAGAGAGCAAAGAAGTACATGCCTGATGGAACCTGCGGCGTAGTATCATTTGGTGTAAAGGGCGGCAGAAGCGCTGCTGAGAAGTTCATGAAGGGACTCAAGGTGGCAATGATAGCAACACACGTTGCAGATGCACACACATGCGTGCTTCACCCAGCGTCGGCTACACACAGGCAGATGAATGATGATGAGCTTCTGGCAGCAGGAGTAAGCCCTGATCTTGTGAGACTTTCAGTCGGCATCGAGAATGTGAAGGATATCATAGCCGATCTCGAAAATGCTCTGGCAGAAGTGTGATTGCGGCGGCGATGTATGATAGCAATGAAGAAGTGAGATTTGCAGTGACTATGTATGATAGAAGTGGCAAACGTGGGATAGCAAGGACAAATGTATGAGAATTATAGAGATTAGGGATCTGGCTGCCCAGGAACTTGATATATATGCCAGAATGTCTGAGAATCAGCTGGCTCACATATACGAGCCGGACATAGGTCTCTTCATAGCTGAAAGTCCGAACGTCATCCAGCGTGCACTGAATGCTGGATATGAGCCTGTATCTATATTAATAGAAAAGAAACAGCTAGATAGATGGATGCAAAAAGAATCGACGATGAAATCAGCGATGGAGTCTATGAGCGATCAGATAGATCTGCCTGCTGGTAATAATGGAGATCCGGCGGATGTGGTTTTAGAACATATTATGGCGATTGGTGGAGATATTCCGGTGTATACAGCTGAGTATGAAGTCCTGAAAAAATTAACCGGATTTGCCTTGATCAGAGGTTTGCTGTGCGCTATGAGAAGAAAAGTGCTTCCATCGCCGGAAGTGGTGTGCAGTGATGCTCATCGTATAGCAGTCCTTGAGAACGTCATGAATCCGATAAATGTCGGGGCAATATTCAGGTCGGCGGCTGCTCTTGGCATGGATGCAGTGCTGCTCACCGGCGGCTGCAGTGATCCGCTGTACAGAAGATCGGCAAGGGTCAGCATGGGGACAGTGTTCCAGATTCCGTGGACCTATATAGGCGATATGACAGCAGGAATGGATATACTTCATGCCATGGGATTTAAGACAGCATCTATGGCTCTACGAAATGATACTATAGATATCAATGATCCGCGGCTCAAGGAAGTTGAAAAGCTTGCGATCATTCTTGGCACAGAGGGGGAAGGCCTCAAGACTTCAACCATTTATGCCAGTGACTTTACAATAAAGATACCTATGTTCCACGGAGTAGATTCCCTGAACGTGGCTACGGCAAGCACGGTAGCATTCTGGGAGCTCGGCAAAAGGTAAAGACTATATCAGATGGCACATAAATCTGTCGAAAAAATGCCTCTCAAAAATGGCATAACATTAGACACATTACACAGAAGTTATGCTATAATAAGATACAGTTGTCAGACGGGGTGAGGAATTCGACGATCCTTCACACAGCTCTTAAGTCTGATATATATTTTTACAAGGAGGACAGGATAGATGTTTTATGCAATTTCAGGAATAAACGGCGATTATGAGGCGTACAAGAGGGCTCTTGCGAAACTGAAATTTCAGAATCTTGACGATATAAAGGAAGAAGATATTATGAATGAGGATGCAGTTATCAACACACTCGAGGGTGAGGATGTACTGTATGTTGTCGGCAACATTATCGGAGCTGGCGGAGGTTCTATAAAGATACTTCAGGATATGATGAGCAGGGACAATATCATCGCGGTAGTAGGAGGAAACGAGTACAAGATAACACAGTCACTGAAGGCTCTTGATGACCATATCAGGAATACCGGAAGCGTACCACCACAGGCGATCATGGACAGGATCACTTCGATGCTTGGCGACGAGCTCAAGGGTGTCATAGATGAGTTCGTAGAGCTGGACGATGACGAAAGAGAAGATATCGTGGATTATCTCGATGAGATATCAGAGGAAGCCTTCCTTGAGGTCATGATGGCTAGAAAGAAATTCGTGCTCGTGAATGCCGGAATAAAGGGATTCAAGGCGGACAAGGTGCTTGACGATTATGGCATAGAGGATTTCGTGACAGAGCCTGCTGATCTGGACAAGACATACTACAAGGATAGAACCCTTGTGGTTGGCTGCGTTCCTACACCGGAAGGCAAGATCGTCAAGCAGAACAACAACGTCGCTATCGACTGTGGCTGTGGCAAGGGCGGTCAGCTTGGCATATATTGCTTGAACAACGGCAAAGAGATGTATGTATAACAAATAATATAGAAATACCGGATAGTGAAGATCTTAACTGAAAAGAAGACCTAAACTATCCGGTTTTTGCTTTTTATATAAAATGCACACAAAATTCTTGCTCGGATGAATAATTTTGTTCATAAATTAACAACAAATTTAATTGAAAAATTGTGTCGAATTTGTTACATTAGTGTGAGAGCAGAGGAGAAGATATGAGTGTAATAGATTTTCATTCACATATATTACCGGGAATAGATGATGGAAGCAGAAATGTAGAGACATCTATAGGTATGCTCAGGATGTGCAGAGAGCAAGGTGTTGACATTATGATCGCAACACCGCACTTTTATGCGGATTCCAACAGGGTAGAGAGATTTGTTGAAAACAGAAAAAACGCATATGACAAGGTCATGGCGGAGAATGCGGATATACCGCACATTATGATGGGGGCAGAGGTTGCTTTCTTCGATGGCATCAGCCGGGCAGAGAGAGTTGATGCACTTACAATAGAAGGAACAAACATCATGTTGCTTGAGATGCCATTTGTGACATGGAGTGATTCAGTAGTGCATGAAGTAAGAGACTTAATAGAGAAAAGACATTTCCATATTATACTGGCTCATATAGAGCGATTCTTAAAGATACCAGGCAACAAATCCTATGTGGAGCAGGTGCTGGAGCTTCCAGTGACTGTTCAGGTGAATGCGGAGACGCTGTTGGATTTCCGGCAGAAGGGGCGGATGTTCAAGATGTTCAGAAACGGCACGGCACACATAATAGGCAGTGATTGTCACGGTATGCATCACAGGGTGCCGAACTTATGGCTGGGCCGCGAGGCGCTTTCGAAGAAACTCGGAGAGGACTTTGTAAAGCAGATTGACACATACGGCGTACAGCTCCTCAAAGACCATCAGATACACCCGTAATCAGCAGAAGATAAAATACATAATGCCATAAAAAACTGACAGTCAGACATGGCAGCAACCGGTAAAAACAATAAAATAATATAGGATATAATTTACATGGAGGACATATCATGTCTAAGAAAACAGCGATAATAATCAGCGTGGTGCTGTTCATAATTCTGTGCGCGCTCATAGTGTGCGAGAAGAAGTGGCCAACAGCGGGAACTGATCTTCTGTTACTCAGCATGCTGAGATAACAGAAAAGTCCCGGACAAGATGATGGCAAACAGGCAGCTCTTCTGAGGGGAACAAACCAGAATGAGGTGATACATATGTCATACAGAAATATGACACTTTCAGAAAAAAAGAGAATATACAGAAAGATAGGCGCAGTGGTCGCAGCAGCTGCGATACTGTGCGTGATGTTAGTCATAGCCCTGAGACCTGCAGACGGCGGACAGGCGGATGGCAGGACGACAACCCAGCCCGTAGAGGGGATGATAGAGGTGGACGGGGTAAAATATGTTCCGAAGAAGAACATAGAGACATATCTGTTCATGGGAATCGACAACATGGGAAAAGTCCAGAAGGTGACAGACTATGAGGGCGCAGGGCGATGCGATGTCGTCATGCTCATGGTCAGAGATCTGACGGATGGCACATACAGGACCATTTCACTGGACAGAAACCTGATGGTCGAGCAGGAATCACTGAAGCCGGATGGTACAAGTCTTGGAACGTCAGTTGCACAGCTCTCGCTTGCCCATGAGAATGGCGACGGCATGGAGATAAGCTGTCAGAATGTGGTGAAGACAGTTTCAAACTTCCTGGGTGGTCAGAAGATAGACGGATACGCCGCAGTGAACATGGGAGCCATAGGAACTATCAACAATCTGGCGGGAGGCGTCACGGTCACGATAGAGGACGACTTCTCAAAGGTTGACAAGACCATGAAGCTGGGAGAGACCATAAAGCTCACAGACGAGCAGGCAGTACATTTCGTACATGACAGATACTATGTGGGCGATGAGACGAATGTACAGCGAATGAAGAGACAGGAGCAGTACAAAGAAGGCCTGAAGAAGAACCTGGGTGAGAAGTGTAGCGAGGATAACAAATACCCTCTTACGATATATGATGCGCTGGGTGACTACATGGTCACAGACATAAACTCACAGAAGTTTTCCAAGCTCGCGTTGCTTGTTCTTAAGGACAAGGATGCGGGAACGGTCAGTATAGATGGGACAGAGTCAGTGGATGATCTGGGGTTCGTCGAGGTACAGCCTGATGAGGAAAGTCTGCAGAAGGCGATACTGACATTGTTCTACAAAGAATACAAATAGATAATACACGGAGGAGATTATGAATTCCAACAGAGTTGAAACAACAGAGAGAGATACGGGGACACAGCCGTCAGCACTTAGTGCATATAAGGCTGCTGAGGGTGAGGAGAACGAGATAGACCTTCTGGATATAGGAATGGCGCTGCTCGAGAAGCTTCCTTATATTATATTGTGTTTCCTTGTAGGTGCGGTGTTATTCAACGCATACGCGTATTTCTTCATAAAGCCGACATACCAGTCCGCAGCCAAGCTGTACGTGGTGTCAGCATCCGATGATTCTATAGTCAATCTTCAGGATCTGAACATAGGATCATCACTTACCGCTGACTATGAGGAACTGATACTGAGCTATCCGGTCCTCGATCAGGTCATAGACAAGATGAACCTCAACATGGACTCAGAGCAGCTTGCCAAGATGATATCACTGGTGAATCCGACTGATACACGAGTGCTGCAGATCGTAGTCACAAGCACAGACAAACAGCAGGCATGCGATATAGCAAACACACTGGCGAATGTTGCCATAGATTACCTTCCTGACACCATGAGCACGAATGCACCAAACATAGCGCAGGTCGCAAGGGTTGCAGATAAGAAGGTAGGACCAAGCTACATGAAGTATACAGCCATCGGAGCGCTGCTCGGAGCTCTTATCTACTGTATATTCATCATCATAGGCTACCTGATGGATGACACGATCCACACATCAGAGGATATGGAGAAGTACTTCGGTATAGTTCCACTCACAGTCATCCCGGAGAGCGAACAGTTTAGAACAGATGATGTTCAGGATATAACACAGAAACACAGTAAGAGGAAAGAGAGGAGCAAAGCATGAAGAAATTGAATGTAGAGTTCCAGGAATTGCCATATGCAGTAGAGGAAGCCATGAACAGGCTCAGAATAAACATAAAGTTCTGCGGTAAGAACACCAAAAAGATACTTATAACAAGCAGCATGCCAAACGAGGGAAAGAGCAGCATATCTATCAACCTCTGGAAGATGCTTGCTGAGGCGGGATTCCCTACAGTGCTGGTTGACGTGGATCTGAGAAAGTCAGTTATAAAAGAGAGACATCACATTAACAATACAGAAAAGCTTCAGGACCTTGGATATTATCTCTCCGGTCAGGCAGAGATAGAGGATGTCGTGTATGAGACACAGGTTGAAAATGCATACATTGTGCCTTGTATGAATCTCCTGGAGAACCCATCGGCACTTCTCGAGGATGCGAGGTTTGCAGAGATCCTTGACAAGCTTGCCGAGACATACAGATATGTCATCATAGACTCGCCACCACTTGGAAGCGTGGCGGACGCCGCACAGATAGCATCACTGTGTGACGGAGCAGTACTGGTAGTCAGAGCTGGCGAGACATCCAGGAATCTTATCAAGCAGTCATTCCAGCAGCTCTCCCAGGTCGGATGTACCCTCCTTGGAGTCATCCTCAACAGAGTTGAGACCGCCGGAAGAGCATACAAGAAATACTACGGCAAATACGGCAAGTATTACAAGCAGTACGGCTACGGTGAGTATGGCAGATATGGCCAGGAAGCTGCATCGTCCAAGGACAAATAAAAGTGGATATTACCGACTGTACAGTGGCATGCAGAAGGTTTTATCATATATAATAATTCATTTACGACAAAATTTAGGGAAGGAGGAATTTATCGTGAAGAATTTAAAGAAGATATTGGCAGTAATAGTATGCGTAGCTATGATGATCCCAACAGTTGCATTTGCAGCTAACACATCACCGGCTAAGATTAATGTTGACACAGCAGCTGTATCAGCTGGAAAGCTTACCTACACAGGTGAGACACAGTCACCAAAGCTTACTGTTACAATCAACGGAAAGACACTTGTTGAAGGAACAGACTTTGTAGTAACAGGCAAGACCAAGGTTACAAATGCAGGTACATATGAGATCACTATCAGCGGTAAGGGCAACTATACCGGTGAGCAGACATTCAAGTATACAGTAGCTGCAAAGAAGGTAACAGCTAAGGCTGCTACAGCAAATAAGTACTATACAGGAAGTAAGGTTAAGACTACTCCTGTAGTTAAGGCTGACGGCAAGACTCTCAAGGCTGGCGTGGATTACACAGTTACTGGTGATGTAGCCATCAAGCCAGGTTTACACAAGGCTGTGATCAAGGGTAAGGGCAATTACTCATTCACAAGCTCAGTTTACTACAGAGTTAAGTACAGTGTACCTTCATATGCGAAGACTACAGTTGCAAAGACTACTTACTCAGGTAAGGCTCAGGCAGCTAAGATCACTGTAAAGAATGGCAGCAAGACACTTAAGGCTGGCAGAGACTATGTAGTATCCGGTACAACAAAGGCCAAGAATGCTGGTAAGTATAGAATCAAGATCACAGGTAAGGGTAACTATGCCGGATCAAAGACTATCACTTACACGATCAGTAAGTGCAATCAGAAGTGGATTGGCATCAAGACAAACAACACTTCAAAGAAGATTGCCGTATCTGGTGTAAAGGGTAAGGCAAAGGTTGCATATGCTACAAACAACAGCAAGGTAAAGGTATCAGGCGGTAAGATCTCCATTGCAAAGGGCGTAAAGTCCGGTACAAAGGTTAAGATCACTGTCAAGGTTGGAGCTACAAAGAACTTCAACGCATACAAGAAGACTATTACTTACGTTGTTAAGTAATTGATTTTCTTGGTATCAGCGCAGCAATGCGCGCCATTATGGCGGCACGATCAGGCACCTAGCCACAGGTGCCGGTGTCTGCTGTGGTGGCACCTGCAGTTCACAGATGAGATGGTTCACATATCATGATGCATCATGAAAGCTGAGCTATGACATGTATGAATTGGTTTATTTTTTACATAGGATGAGGAGAGAAAAAATATGTATCAGAAAGGCGCAAAAGGGTGGCTGAAACACTTCGACTTCATGCTGCTTGATCTAATAGTGCTGCAGTTATCGTTTCTTGTGGCATTCCAGATCAGACACGGCATGGTAAATCCGTATGCGAGTAGAGATTATCTTGCACTGGCTATCATCACAGAGCTTGCGGATATAGTAGCTATGATATTTCTAAATACATATGAGGGTGTACTCAGAAGAGGACATTTCAAGGAATTCGTATCCAGCTTCAAGAATGGTTTCGTGATAGTTGCACTGCTCCTTCTGTATGTGTTTGTCCTCAAGGATACATCTATATATTCCAGGACGACCATTCTGCTCATGTGGGTCATATATGTGTATGCCACATTTGCAGTGAGGAGTCTGTGGAAGAAACATCTCGAGAAATACGCAGAGCAGGGCAAGGGCAAGAAGCTTCTGGTCATGACCACCAGACATATAGCAGATGATGTGGTGGCAGGACTCAAGGAGAAGAACTATTCCGGGTTTGATATAGTAGGTGTCATGGTGATAGATGCCAATCTCATCGGTCAGGAGATCCAGGGAGTGCCGGTGGTGGCGGATTACAACAGCGCAGTTGACTATGTGAGAACCGCATGGGTGGACGAGATATACGTGGATGTGCGCGGAGCATACGGATATGCGAACACCCTGATAGAGGCATTTGTCGAGGGCGGCATCACGGTTCACATGTGTATATCATCCATCGTGAAGACCCACGGCGACAAGCAGCTCATCCAGAAGATGAATGGGGAGACCGTGGTCACGACCATGATGAACTACGCAACACCGAAGCAGATGCTGCTCAAGAGAACGGCAGATATAATAGGCGGTCTGGTGGGCAGCATATTCACGCTCATCCTCACCATATTTATAGGACCTGTCATATACATCAAGTCCCCGGGACCGATCTTCTTCAAGCAGGAGAGAGTGGGACTGAACGGCAAGATATTCAAGATGTACAAGTTCCGAAGCATGTACATGGATGCTGAGGAGCGCAAGAAGGAACTCATGGCGCAGAACACCATGAGCGATTCAAAGATGTTCAAGATGGACTTTGATCCGAGAGTCATAGGCAACAAGATACTGCCGGACGGCACCAAGAAGAAGGGAATAGGTCAGTATCTTAGAGACTTCTCCATAGATGAGTTCCCACAGTTCTTCAATGTGCTGAAAGGGGACCTGTCACTGGTTGGAACAAGACCACCACTTATCTCTGAGGTGGAGCAGTACGAGATGCATCACAAGAGCAGACTTGCTACTAAACCGGGTATCACCGGAATGTGGCAGGTGAGCGGCCGAAGTGACATAACTGACTTCGAGGAGGTCGTGAGACTGGATACGGAGTATATAGAGAACTGGAGCTTTGGGCTTGATGTGAAGATAGTGCTGAAGACTATCAAGGTAGTGCTTGGTAGGGAAGGGTCGAAGTAGGAGGAGGAAGATAGATGAAAGGAATCATACTCGCCGGAGGCTCCGGCACAAGGTTGTACCCACTTACGATGGTGACGAGCAAACAGCTCCTACCAATATATGACAAGCCGATGATATATTATCCATTGTCGGTGCTTATGAACGCGGGAATCAGGGCGATCCTTATCATCTCAACTCCTGCTGATACACCGAGATTTGAAGAGCTTCTTGGTGATGGTCATCAGTTCGGAATAGAGTTGTCCTATGCAGTACAGCCGTCACCGGACGGACTTGCACAGGCGTTCATCATCGGTGCGGATTTCATAGGCGATGACAGTGTGGCGATGGTGCTGGGAGATAACATATTCGCGGGTCACGGACTTAAGAAGAGACTCAATGCAGCTGTGGCAAATGCTGAAGGTGGCAAGGGTGCTACAGTGTTCGGATATTATGTGGACGACCCGGAGAGGTTTGGCATAGTTGAGTTTGATGAGAACGGCAAGGCGGTATCCATAGAGGAGAAGCCGGAGAAGCCGAAGAGCAACTACTGTGTGACCGGACTGTACTTCTATGACAACAGAGTTGTGGAGTATGCGAAGGGGCTTAAGCCATCTGCAAGAGGCGAACTGGAGATCACTGATTTGAACAGGATATATCTGGAGAACGGTGATCTGAACGTGGAGCTCCTCGGACAGGGATTCACATGGCTTGATACAGGAACACATGAGAGTCTGGTGGACGCGACCAACTTCGTAAAGACAGTGGAACAGCATCAGCACAGGAAGATAGCGTGTCTTGAGGAGATAGCATACCTGAATGGCTGGATCAGCAGGGAAGAAGTACTTGAGGTATATGAAGTGCTGAAGAAGAATCAGTATGGACAGTATCTTAAAGATGTCCTTGATGGCAAGTATCAGGAGCACCTTTATTAAAGATGCGCATTTGGTATTATAGGATATGAATATGAACACAAGCTCTGACATATCAATGTGCGAACACTTGCGTTCAACTCGGTCTGCAGTGGCACTAGCGCTCACTTCGTATCGTTGAGTACCAGCAACCTCGTATGTCGCACATCAGATAATGTCAGACTTGTATTCATATGATAAGTGTGTGTATCAAATGCTTAGGATAATAGATGAGAATAGGAGAATAAGAACATGACAATTATAGTGACAGGTGGAGCAGGATTTATAGGAAGCAACTTCGTATTCCACATGCTTAAGAAGTACCCGGATTACAGAATCATATGTCTCGACAAGCTGACATATGCAGGCAATCTGTCAACCCTTGAGCCGGTTATGGATAACCCAAACTTCAGATTTGTGAAGCTTGATATATGTGACAGAGAGGGTGTATATAAGCTGTTCGAAGAGGAACATCCAGATGTGGTTGTGAACTTCGCTGCCGAGTCCCACGTAGACAGATCCATAGAGAATCCTATGATATTCCTTCAGACAAATATCATAGGAACAGCCACACTGATGGATGCATGTAGAAAATATGGTATCCAGAGATATCACCAGGTAAGTACTGATGAAGTATATGGTGACCTTCCACTTGACAGACCAGATCTCTTCTTCACAGAGGAGACTCCTATACACACAAGCTCACCATACAGCAGCTCCAAGGCTGGGGCAGATTTGCTGGTTCTTGCTTATCATAGAACGTATGGACTTCCTGTTACTATCAGTAGATGTTCGAATAACTATGGTCCGTATCACTTCCCAGAGAAGCTGATACCACTTATGATAGCAAATGCGCTGGCAGACAAGCCGCTTCCAGTATATGGAGAGGGATTAAATGTGCGTGACTGGCTCTATGTGGAGGATCACTGTAAGGCGATTGACCTTATCATCCACAAGGGAAGAGTCGGAGAGGTCTACAACGTAGGTGGACACAATGAGAAGAAGAATATAGATATAGTGAAGATCATCTGTAAGGAGCTTGGCAAGCCTGAGAGCCTTATCACACATGTCGGAGACAGAAAGGGACATGACATGAGATATGCCATAGACCCTACAAAGATCCACAACGAGCTTGGATGGCTTCCAGAGACGAAGTTCGAGGACGGAATCAAGAAGACAATACAGTGGTATCTGGACAACCGTGAGTGGTGGGATACCATCATCAGTGGAGAGTATCAGAACTACTACGAGAAAATGTACAGCAATCGCTAAGAAGCCAGAGGAGGAAAGAACATGAGGTTTTTTGTAACAGGCGTTGGCGGTCAGCTGGGACATGATGTGATGAACGAACTGCTGAAGCGCGGTCATGAAGGTGTTGGTTCTGATATTCAGGAGAACTACAGCGGTGTGGCAGATGGTTCTGCGGTAACAAAAGCACCGTATATGGCTCTGGATATTACTGATAAGGATGCTGTTGAGAAAGTAATTGCAGAAGTGAACCCGGATGCTGTCATCCACTGCGCAGCATGGACTGCTGTGGATATGGCAGAGGATGACGATAAAGTAGAAAAGGTTCGTGCCATCAATGCTGGTGGCACCCAGAACATTGCGGATGTTTGCAAGGAACTGGACTGCAAGATGACCTACATCAGCACGGATTATGTGTTTGACGGTCAGGGCACTGAGCCTTGGCAGCCGGACTGCAAGGATTACAAGCCCTTGAATGTGTACGGACGGACGAAACTGGAAGGTGAGCTGGCGGTCAGCCAGACGCTGGAGAAGTATTTCATCGTCCGCATTGCTTGGGTATTCGGTCTGAATGGTAAGAACTTTATCAAGACCATGCTGAATGTCGGCAAGACGCACGATACTATCCGTGTGGTTAATGACCAGATTGGCACACCGACCTATACATATGATTTGGCTCGACTGCTTGTTGATATGAATGAAACCGAGAAGTATGGCTACTACCATGCGACCAACGAGGGCGGTTATATCAGTTGGTACGATTTCACGAAAGAGATCTATCGTCAGGCTGGGTATAAGACAGAAGTCCTGCCGGTGACCACGGCAGAGTATGGTCTGAGCAAGGCTGCTCGTCCGTTCAACAGCCGTCTGGATAAGAGCAAGCTGGTGGAAGCTGGATTCACCCCACTTCCGACTTGGCAGGATGCACTGAGCCGATACCTGAAAGAAATCGAGCAGTAAGAGGAGATAGAGAAAATGGGACAGATTAAAGTTGAGAAAAATGTAGGCGGTATCGAAGGACTTTGTGTTATTGAACCTGCTGTTCACGGCGATGCCCGTGGTTATTTCATGGAAACTTACAACGAAAAAGATATGAAGGAAGCTGGCATCGACATTCATTTTGTACAGGATAATCAGTCCATGTCCACGAAGGGCGTGCTGCGTGGCTTGCATTTCCAGAAGCAGTATCCGCAGTGTAAGCTGGTGCGCGCCGTGCGCGGCACCGTGTTTGATGTTGCTGTTGATCTGAGAAGTGATTCTGCGACCTATGGCAAATGGTATGGTGTTGCCCTGTCGGCCGAGAACAAGAAGCAGTTCCTCATCCCGGAGGGCTTTGCGCATGGCTTCCTTGTCTTGAGTGATGAAGCAGAGTTCTGCTACAAGGTCAATGACTTCTGGCATCCGAATGACGAGGGCGGTATGGCTTGGAATGACCCGGAGATCGGCATCGTGTGGCCGAAACTGAAGGGTGAGTACAAGGGCAGCGCAAGCGTAGAAGGTTACACACTGGAAGATGGTACTGCACTGAATCTGAGTGATAAGGATCAGAAGTGGCTGGGACTGAAGGATACTTTTAAATTTTAAGGACTATTGGGAGTACGGAGGATTCTACTCATGGCGGAGAAAAAGAAAATACTGTACATAGTCGAAGCTATGGGCGGAGGCGTTTTTACTTATATCGTTGACCTTGCCAATGAGCTTGTCAATTCTTATGACATGTACATTGCCTATGCAGTGCGGAAACAGACGCCACAAAACTATAAAGATTATTTCGATAAAAGGATTCATTTAATTGAAGTCAAAAATTTTGGACGGGCAATCGATCCGGCAAAAGATATCGCAGCATTTTTTGAAGTCAAAAAGATAGCGGCAGAGATTAAGCCAGATGTGATTCATTTGCATAGTAGTAAAGCCGGCGCAATTGGTCGGGTAGCATTCAATGGAAAAATTCCAATGTTCTATACTCCGCACGGTTATAGCTTCTTGATGGAAGACTACAAAACGATGAAACGAAGAATGTTTAAACTGATTGAGTCGGTGTGTGCAAAGAGAAATTGCACGACCATCAGTTGCAGCGTGGGTGAGCATCAAGAATCTCTGAAACTTACCAAAAGCGCCACTTATGTAAATAACGGCATCAACATGGCAGAACTTCAGGAGATTATTGATAAAACAGAAAAAGTAGAACATCCATTTACGGTTTACACACTGGGTAGAATTTGTTATCAGAAAAATCCTACATTGTTTAATGAGATAGCCGAATCACTTCCAGATGTGAAATTTGTCTGGATTGGTGATGGTGAGCTTCGAGGCGAGCTTACAAGCAAGAATATCGAAATCACAGGATGGGCTGACCGGAGCACTGCAATTAGATATGCAGTTAATGCAGATGTTTTTCTTTTACCAAGTAGATGGGAAGGACTTCCGATTTCTCTACTTGAATCAATGTATATGAAGAAAGCATGTGTGGTAAGTAATGTAATCGGTAATCGGGATGTTATTCATAATGGTGAGAATGGCTTTGTATGTACGAAAGTGGAAGATTTCGTAAAAGCTATTGAAGAATGCCAGGACGAAGATGGAAAACTGACAGAGCGGGCATATCAGGATATCTTGATGATGTATAACACAAAGGTGATGGCTGAACAATATAGTAAAAAATATGAAACAGCAATGAATAGATAAAAGACTTGGAGAGTAGAGGAATGAAAAAAACAGCAATTGTGTCATGTTATTTCCAACATAACTATGGAAGTATGCTTCAGGCATACGCTACACAAATGGCGCTAGATAAACTGGGATACGAAAATGAAACCATTGATATTTCTGGCTTTAATGGAGAAATTAAAAAGGCAAAGTTGCTGTATTTTGCTAAGGCAAGTTTAACTTCAGATATTTTGCTGTCTAAACTTGGTATGGCAAGGAATGTATTGATTAAGAAATTTTCTAAAAATCAGTATGCACAACTGTCTAAGGTTCGCGCAGATAAATTTGATGAATTTTGCCGTAAACAGTTTAGGCTCTCTCCAAAATATAATTCGAAAGCGGAACTTGGAAATAAATGCAAGGATAACTATTCGAGTGTACTTGTAGGAAGCGATCAGTTATGGCTTCCTGGAAATATTGCAGCGGATTATTACACACTCAATTTTGTACCAGAGACTGTTAATTCGATTGCCTATGCAACGAGTTTTGGTCAGTCAAGTTTGCCGAAAGATTCTACCAAAAAGGCAGAGGCATTTTTAAAGAAAATAAAGCACATTGGTGTAAGAGAAGAATCGGGTCAAAAACTGGTGAAAGAAATTGCTGGTCGTAATGTTCCAGTAGTTTGTGATCCGACATTACTGTTTACAGGCGATGAATGGATGGCAATTCAAAAAGAAAAGCCTATAGTCGAAGGTAAATATATTCTCTGCTATTTTTTGGGAAACAATCCTCCTCATAGAGAATTTGCTAAACGATTAAAGAAAGCTACAGGCTGCAAGATTATAGCGCTGACACATTTGGATGAATTTGTAAAGAGTGATGAAGGTTATGCGGATGAAACGCCGTATGACATTGATCCCGCAGATTTTCTGAATTTGATTCGGAATGCAGAATATGTTTGCACGGATTCGTTCCACTGCTCTGTATTTTCAATTCTTTATAAGCGGAAGTTTTTTACATTCCGTCGTTATAACAGAAATACTAAACAGTCAACAAACAGTCGGTTAGATACGCTATTCCACATGGCAGGTGTCACTGGCAGATTACTGACGGGAGAAGAAAATATAGCTAATTGTTTGAAGATAGAGACAGACTTTGAAAGTGTTCATAAAAAGTTAGAAGGAATCCGGCAGAAGTCATATGAGTATCTTTTGTCTGCATTAAAAGATGAAGGGAGTACAGATTTGTGATCGAAGTTAATAAAAAACAGGACTGTTGCGGCTGTACTGCCTGCGCAGCAATTTGCCCTAAAGATGCAATTATTATGAAGGAAGATAATGAAGGATTTCTTTATCCGACTGTTGATAAAGAAACCTGCATTAATTGTGGCGCCTGTGAGAAGGTATGTCCAATAAAATATCCAATCAGACAACAAAAGAGAAAAGATGATATTTATTACATTCAGTGTAAAAATGAGAACATTAGGAGTCAATCTACATCTGGTGGAATGTTTACGGCACTTGCCGAATTTGTAATAAAAAAAGGAGGTGCTGTTTTTGGCTGTGCATTTCAAGATGCGAGTTGTGATCGGGTTGTCCATAAGATGGCAGAAGATATGGAAGATATTCATGAATTCCGAGGCAGCAAGTATGTACAAAGCGATGTGAATAATACATATAGACAAGCAAGGAAATGTTTGAAAGAGAATCGTCTCGTATGTTACAGTGGAACACCATGTCAAATAGCAGGATTAAAGAAATATTTGGGAAGAGATTATGAAAATCTAATAACTGTGGACGTTGTATGCCGAGCAGTTCCGTCACCTTTTGTTTGGAAAAAGTATGTGGAAGTGTTCAATAAAAAATACGGAAATAAAATAGACCATTTTAAATTCCGAGATAAAATATGGGGATATTCGTATTCTACAATGTCAGTCTATATGAAAGAGGGATCAGGCGTTAAAGATTATCATCGAGGAATTGAGTCGGATTTATGGCTGAGAATGTTTTTTTCGGGCTTAATAACTAGAGAAAGCTGTGATCAGTGTCCTTATAGAGAAGATCATGTCAGTGATTTTACGATATGGGATTGCTTCGCAATAAAAGAATATGTTCCTGAATTCGATGATGATAAAGGAACAACTCGAATGCGTATAAATACAAATAAAGGAATGGAAATCTTTCAGCAAATAAAAGAAGCATACCGATGGAAGAGTATGCCAGAGGGTATTGCTAAAATTGAGAGAGCTTATGAGGAAAAGAAAAATTTGCAAGTTAAAGAATCCTTTTATAAAGATTTGCATGAGCAAGAACCAGAACACGTTTTTAATCGATATATGCCCTACACTGTAAAAATTGCAATCTTGCAGTATGGTAGAATGTTTACACTAAAGTTAGGAATATACAAGAGTCTTAAAAAAGTGTGGAACAAGGTGAAAAATTCAAGTAGGTGAAGAAAATGGAAAAAGTGAAAGTCCTGCTTTTTGTAGATAGAATGCGAACAGGTGGAATTCAGATATTACTTGTCAACTTATTGAAGGTGTTTGACAAAAAAAAATATAGCTTTGATGTTTTGATGCTGGACGATGGAACAGATTACCCTATGGAGAAAGATATTATTGAAGCGGGAGCTTCGATTTACAAACTGAAGGGTATATGGATAAATACCCCGATTGATTATATAAAATATAAGAAGGCAGTTTCGGCATTTTTTAATGAACATCATGATTACGATGTTGTGCATATGCACTCATCAAGTAAAAACTTTTTAATACTAAAATATGCAAAGGAATATGGTGTTTCAATTAGGATTGCGCACAGTCATAATACAGATTTTCAGACGCATAATAGACTAAAGATAATCATTGGAGACGCATTAAAGAAGCAGTTGATTAAATATTCAACAGATTGTCTAGCGTGTTCTAAAATAGCAGGAGAATGGCTATTTGGGGAAAAAATGGTAGAAGATGGCAGAGTCCTTGTAATTAAGAATGGAATTGACATTGAAAAGTATCAGTATAATCAGAAAGTTCGAGACGATAAGCGTGAGGAATTAGGCATAAGTGATAAACTGGTGATAGGCAATATAGGAAGATTTGTAAGACAAAAGAATCATGATTTTCTGATTGATATATTTTCAGAAATAAAAAAAATTGAGCCAAATTCGATTCTAATTCTAGCCGGAATTGGTGAATTGATGAATTCGATAAAAGAAAAAGTTAAAGGGCTTGGCTTAGAAAGTGATGTTTTGTTTTTGGGATTTCGTTCGGATGTTAATGAACTGACTCAGGCCATGGATTTATTCTTGATGCCGTCTTTTTATGAAGGTTTTCCTGTAACAGCTGTGGAAGCTCAAGCTGCCGGTCTTCCTTGTGTTTTATCCAGCTCGATTACCGATGAGGCTTCAATATTGGATGAAACAGTTTATGTGGATTTAAATCAGTCAGCAGCTTATTGGGCTGAACAGGCGTTAAAATGCATTGGAAAGTCAGATAGAAAGAATAGCTATGAGACTTTGAAAAGCAAGGGATTTGACATCACAGATATGGCGAAAAGCCTTGAAAATATTTATGCCAGAGAGGATTAATAAGATGAAAATTATAGCTTTTTATTTACCGCAGTTTCACAATATCCCTGAGAATGATGAATGGTGGGGAGATGGATTTACTGAATGGGTTAATGTAAAAAAAGCAAAGCCAATATTTGACGGTCATAATCAGCCAAGAGTTCCTTTAAACCACAATTACTATAATTTGCTGGATGATGATGTTAAAATCTGGCAGGCTGACCTTGCAAAAAAGTATGGAGTCTATGGTTTTTGCTACTATCATTATTGGTTTGATGGGAAGCTTTTACTTGAAAAGCCAATGGAGCAGATGTTAGAAAATAAAAAGGTGGATATTCCATTTTGCATTTGCTGGGCAAATGAACCTTGGACTCGTGCGTGGGTAGGAGAGACAAAAACTTTAATTCCACAGAAATATGGTTCTAAGAAAGAGTGGAAAGAACATTTTGATTATCTCTTACCATTTTTCAAAGACCCTAGATATATTTTGGATGAGGGGAAGCCGCTGGTGGTCATCTATAGACCGGAAATAATAGATGTCCTTAATGATATGTTGGATTACTGGAATGAGTTAGCTAAGAACGCGGGTTTTGAAGGTTTGAAATTTGCATATCAGTCTGCGGGAATGGATGAATTACCGAAAAATAAAAGAAATGACAGTAGATTTGATTATGATATTGAATTTCAGCCGGCATATGCCTTTACGAAATTGAACAAGAATACACTTCCAGTTCTACGTAAAATCAAAAAAGTCGTGTCAGATTTTGTTGAAAAGAGAACAGGACTTACACTCCGTTTTATCGGAAGTGGTAAGGTGGCGGCCTTAAATCGAGTAGATTATGACAAAGCGTGGGAAACTATATTAAATACAACACCGGAGAGCATCATTAATGTTCCAGGTGCATTTGTAGATTGGGATAATACACCAAGACATGGAGAGCGCGGACGTGTTTATATTGGTAAAACACCAGAAAAATTCGAGAAATATTTGTCTGAACAAATAAGACGTGCAAAAAATGTTTATCATAAAGATATGATTTTTATGTATGCTTGGAATGAATGGGCTGAAGGTGGATATCTTGAACCGGATCAAACAAGTGGATACGCATATCTTGAAGCAATAAAAAAAGCATTGGATGAGAATGGAGAGAATCCATGGCAACACTAAAAAGCACAAAGTATGTACTGAGTGTTACATTTGGAGATTATAAAAATACAATTGGAGGAGTAGCAAAAGTTGTTGCTACTCATCAGGAAATGTTTAATAAAGCAGGCGTTTCTTACATATGTATTTTTCCGTTTAACATCAGTAACCGAAAGCATAAAAAAAATAACAGATACTGGGGAGTTATAGTAGACGGCGAATTAGAACAAGTCTGCTCAACAGAACAAGTTATAAACTTTTTATTCGACTTAGGAAACAGAGGAATAATGTGTGAATGTATTCATGTTCACCATTTACTGTACGTTAATATTGAGGAATTGTCAGCAATAATTAGAAGCCTAAGTGCATATGTGTTTTTTTACATACACGATTATTACACTATATGTATGTCAACGAAACTCATATGTGACGATGGGTGTTTATGCGAAAGAGATTTCCTTGATAATGAAAAATGCCATTCTTGCCGCTACTATTCAGAAAGCATTGTTTTTAGAAGTAGATTTGTGAGTTTTGTTGCGGAATTTAAAAACAGAATTTCATTTATTGCACCATCAGATGCGTGCAAAAAGTGGTTTTTAAAACAGTATAAAGAATATGAAGATAAGATTATAGTTGTTTATCATCAAACGCTAGAGGGGGAGTACAAAATTCCAGAAAGAACTAACAATAGAATAAAAAGTTGGTTATGTTGGAGTTCCTATTGCAGCAAAAGGATGGGAACAGTTTAAGAAGTTGTATTATGACTATCAGGAAAATCAGAAGCTGGAGTTTGTGTATTTTAGCTCATTAATAGACACTTCCGTTGATATTCGCCATGTTCAGGTTAATTTTCAGGAGTCCTTGTCTGCAATGCAGGACGCTTTGAGAAGAGAGCATGTTGATTATGTGATTCTATGGTCTGTGTGGCCGGAAACATATTCGTACACATATTATGAAAGCTACTGCGCGGGATGTTGTGTTATTACAAACCCTAGTAGCGGGAATATGGCAGATCAAGTTTGTAAAATGAAAACAGGATTGGTGCTGAGAGAGGAAGAACTTTTTAGTTTTTTTAAAGATATTAATTCAGTTGCGGAATTTAGAGACAAATACATTTTTAACAAGAAAAGTGTTTGCAATCGTCTAATAGAAAATGAAAAAATTATTAGCCTTAGCAATGGAGATTTGTCTGCACCCATTAAGAAATTTAATGTTAGCGTGCAAGATTCAATTGCTGGTCCTTTCTTGAAATTAGGATATAAGCTTAAGCTTAGTATAAAAAAGTAGGAGGAGTAATATGAGATCATTGAAAGTCAAAAAGATTGATATTATTGCCTTTGTACTTCTGTTTTTGATATTTACTTATTCATTTACAAAAGCCGGAATACATGATTACATTTACCCGAATAGTATAGCATGCTATATATCATTTGGAATTATTATTTTATTTTCTATATTGCTGGGTTCGATTTCATCAATTAGAAAATGCACACTACTTGAAGGCATGATGCTACTTTGCATGATAGTCATTCTTTGCAATAGAAACAATAACTTTATTCATGGAGAATTTGAAGATGGTTTCTCATTTATTGCAATTGCAATTTTTTTCCTTCTTGTAAGAAAGCAGGATTCATGGCATAAATTAATTATGCCTATAATTTGGTTTTGGGTTGCCATTCATACAATCGTTACACTGTTAGAGTATGCAGTACCAGGATTCTATATGTCACAGATATTTCCATTGATGCCTAGTTATGCAGAAATGCACCTCAGATCTGTTTTTAAATTAGGATATATGCCAGGTCTAGCTGTTCATTATAGTACAAATGGAATGTATCTAGCAGTTGGATTAATTATTTCTGGTATATCATTATTGTTTTCAAAAGCACATAAAAGAATTGGAGCTATTGTATTTATTGTTACTGCGGTTGCCCTGCTACTTACAGGAAAAAGAGGATTAATTATATTTCCTGCAGCTGCATTAGTTATGGTGTATTATCTATATAATAGTGATAAGCCACTTAGTAGGTTTGGTAAAATTATTGTATTGGCAATAGCAGTGATAGTTTTATTCACTATTGGTAGTACATTTATTCCTTCTCTTTCGAATTTTATAAATCGCTTTGTTGAGACAAGTGAGGCTGGCGATGTATCATTAGGAAGATTGGAACAGTCGGCGCTAGCATTAAATGTCTTTTCACATAATTGGTTGTTTGGAACAGGATGGGATTCGTTTAAATATTTATATAAAGCACAATTTGGAACTTTATTGAATGTCCATAATATATACATTCAGCTTCTATCAGAAAATGGCATAATCGGAGCTTTTCCATTTTTTGTTTTTTTTATTGCTGCATTTTTCCGCGCTATAAAAAGTTTGATTTATTTAAGAAAGTATTATACGGGGGAATATTATGCAGGTGAGTTTTATATTGGTTTAAGTCTCGCTATGCAATGCTTCTTTTTATTGTATGGAATGACTGGTAATCCTCTTTACGATCAACAAGTATTTTATCCTTATATCGTATCAATAGCAGCAGGCGAATTCTACGTTGATCAAGTATATCACATGATAAGGACTGCGGAGGTGAGTGAATGAATGTAGCAGTATTGACTTTTATTTATGCCGATAATTATGGAGCTTTATTGCAGGCTTATGCTTTGAAGAAGATTGTTGAAAATGCTGGAAATAGTATTGTTTTTTTGGACTATATCCCTGAAAGTGAAAAGAAATTTTATGAAAAAAATTACCATAATATAAGGGGGATTAAAGAGATTGTAAAAAAAACGATTTCGAATATAGAACGTAGAGACTCTGCGGTAATGTTTGATGCGTTCAGAAATAAAAACTTTTTAACAGTTCCTTATAGGGAGGGATTAGTCAACAATGATTTGCTTATAGTTGGAAGTGATCAGGTCTGGAACGAAAAAATTGTTAAGGATTTAAAACCATATTTGTTTTCAGAAGCATTGAAAGATAAGAAAAAAATATCCTACGCCGCGAGTATTGGAAAAGTAGACGTAACGGATACGGCAAGACAAGCGTTTAAAGAGTATTTAAAATGGTTTAGTGCCATAAGTCTTAGAGAAAACAGTAGTAAATTACTATTAGAGTCACTTGGATTTACTTGTAGAATTGTAGTAGATCCTGTTTTCTTGCTCACTAAGAATCAATGGATAACCTTTTGTAAAAGACCTTCGAGTAAGATTCCGCAAAAATATGTATTTGCGTATCTTTTGCGAAATGATGAGATGCTTATTTCTAAGGCGAACAAGTATGCTCACGATAATAAATTGAAACTGATATATGTGCACCCTATGGGAATGCAAATAAAAAATCTATGTGGAACAAGAATTAAATCGGTCGGTCCAGAAGAATTTGTTTGGTTAATAAATAATGCAAATGCTGTTTTTACGAATTCTTTTCACGCCATTTCTTTCTGTTGTATATTCAATAAAGAGTTCTGTCATGTACAGCGTAGTGATTTAGGTAATAGAGTTTCTGAATTGCTTTCTGATTTGAATGTACATACCTTGGATAATGGATTAGAAAAGGCAATTTATGGAGAGACGTTCTTACAAATCAAAGACGATTCATTTGATTTTTTGAAACAGTACATCGGGAGGAAAAATCATGAAGAAGAACGTGATTAAATCTATTTTTTGGGGGGTGTGCCTTTTTGTCTGTTTAAACTATGGTTTCTTTTTTTATAATGAATTTTGTATGAAGACATTATCATATGTCGTAGGATGCATAATAATAGTTAAAGGAATAGGGAATACGAAGATTGGAAAGGATACGGCCTTATTTATTAGGGGGGGGGTATGGTCTTTCAGACTTAATAAACCCGCTTCTAAGCTAAGAGTGGGTGAAAAGGTTCAGATTATGCATCCAGAATGCGTATCTCTTGGAAATGGGTGTGATATTGCTCAAAATGTTGTTTTTGCACCTTTAAAAGAGCACCATGGGAAAAAATACCCTTCTAGGATTATAGTTGGGGATGGCGTGCATTTTGGACCATTCGACCGAATAGCCTCGATGGAAGAAGTACGGATTGATGATAATGTGCTTTTTGCTGCATTCGTGCATGTAACTGACCATTCGCATCAATATCAAGATATCAATACACCAGTAACAATGCAAGGAGTTTTTTCTAAAGGCCCTGTCCATATAAAGGAAGGCGCATGGTTAGCATTTGGGTGTCATATTCTATCGGGTGTAACTATTGGAAAACACTCTGTTGTGGCTGCTAATGCAGTAGTAACAAAAGATGTTCCAGACTATACAGTCGTTGCAGGCAACCCAGCAAGAGTAATTAGTCACTATAATTTTGACACACAACGATGGGAAAAGTGATTTGACATGAATAAAAATAAAGAACTAGTAAAAAATACTGCGATAATTTCAATTGGAAAAATATGCACTCAATTTTTGAGTTTTCTTCTGTTGCCATTATATACGTCACTTTTAACAACAAAGGATTATGGTACAGTTGATCTTATTACAACTTATCAGCAATTGTTAGGGTATATTGTTTTTTTCCAAATTGAACAAGCGGTATTTAGATTTCTGATTGATGTTCGGAACGATAAAGACAAATATCGTCAGAAGAAAATTATATCGAGTGTTGTTGCTTTTGCAATATTTCAGACAGTAGTATTATGTATTATTCTATTTGTGATATCAACCTTTATTAGATTTAATTATCTCAGAGAATTATGCTTGTATTGTGTTGCTACAGTGTATTCTGGATTAATGCTTCAAGTAGTACGCGGTCTTGGAAAGAATTCGTTGTATGCGTTAGGAAGTTTTATTTCGGCAGCATGTACGATATTCTTCAACATAGTTTTTCTGGTAGCGTTCAATTTCGGTGCAGAGGGAATGCTTTATTCTTTTATATTGGGAAATCTTATATGTTCCATGTTTCTGTTTATAAAGGCTAAAGTATATTGTTATATCGATTTGAGATGTTTTTCCAAACAAAGTGTAAAGGAGTGTTTGAAATATTCGTTACCGCTTGTTCCGAATGCCCTATCTTGGTGGATTATGGGGGCATCAGATCGAACTATCGTATCATATATAATGGGAACGGCTGCAAATGGATTACTTTCGGTTTCACACAAATTTTCATCAGCGTACACAACATTTTATACAGTATTTAATTTATCGTGGACAGAATCAGCATCTCTTCATTTTCATGATGAGGATCATGAAATCTTTTTTGAGAGTGTTATTTCAAAGGTATATAGGCTGTTTTCAGCAGCATGTCTTGGCATTATTGCATTAATGCCATTGGTATTTCCAATTCTTATTAATGCAAATTATAGTGATGCATATTATCAGATACCGATTTATATGGTTGCGGCATTGTTCAATGTAATTCAAGGATTGTATAGTGTTATCTATGTTGCGTTAAAGAAGACAAAGGAAATTGCAAAAACAACGGTTGTTTCAGCTTTAATCAATATTGCAGTGAACTTGCTGTTAATAAATTATATAGGACTATATGCGGCTACTATATCAAGTTTAGTGGCATATGCGGTAAATTGCGTTTGGAGATATATTGATTTAAAGAAATATATGAATGTTCCATTAAGTAAAAAACTGATATTCTCTACATTGGTTATGCTTATAATTGTATGTGTTCCATATTATCTCAAACTTTTTATTGGTCAGTGTATTGGCTTATTACTTGTTATTTTGTATGCCGCGTATATTAATCGAGATATTCTTTTAGTTGTACTTAGGTCTCCCAAAGACTTTAAAAGAATGATGTGATAGATACATATGAAGCATAAATCAAATAATGATGCATGTGAGAGTTGACGAATAGTAAGAAAGGGATAGAATCTTGAGAGCAGAGCAGAGCAGAGCAGAGCAGAGCAGAGCAGAGCAGAGCAGAGCAGAGCAGAGCAGAGCAGAGCAGATAATATTGACATTTTGAAAGCAATATGCGCTTTCTTAATTGTTTGTATTCATGTTCCGTTTCCGGGAAGAGTCGGTGCATATTTTACGGCATTGACCAGAATAGCAGTTCCTGTTTTCTTTATGATTACAGGATACTTTTATTCAGATACCGTTGCACGGCATAAGGAAAAACAGCAAATAGAAAAGATATTTTACTTGATTGTAGAAGCAAATATACTTTTCTTTATCTGGAATATTGCACTCAATGTCCTCAGAAGGGAGAACATAGTAGCCTATATTCGGTCTATTTTTACTGGTAAAAACATAATTGAGTTTTTAGCTTTGAATGAATCACCATTGGCAGGGCATCTTTGGTATCTAGGAGCAATTCTTTATGTGCTGGTGATTGTTTTGCTGATGGACGAGTTCAATTGTAGAAAGATTCTGTGCTGTTTAACTCTGGTTTTGCTCATTGTAGACTTGGTGTTCGGAAAGTATTCACTGCTCATTTTCCATCGGGAGTTTCCGTACATACTGGTTAGAAATTTCCTTTGTGTAGGAATACCATATTTCTGCATTGGAAATCTTATCAGAGAAAAACGGTACTCTGAAAAATGGAATAAAAAAGTACTACAGATATTGATTGTTGCTTTTGCGATAACTACCCTTGCAGAGAGATTTGCTTTGGTGAATGCTGGCTTGAATGCAACAAGAGATCATTATATCAGCACGACGTTCTTGGCAATCTGCCTCTTTGTCTATATTCTCAAGAGTAATTGGCATAATAAGGGTTTGGCTATGATTGGAAGAAAGTATTCCACATGGTTATACATTATTCATCCGATTTTTATTACGGTCTTTTCAACAGTAGTTGGTAAACTCGGATTGAAATCAATTTACAGATATGTTGCGCCAATTGTGGTTTATTGTGCAACGCTTGTATTCCTTATCATTCTACAGAAAGTCAAGATTGCTATGAAAAGCAAATAATACACAGGAGGAACAGCTTATGGTGGATTTGATAGATACAATAGTATATGCAGGAAGGATAAAAGACAAATCTGCCTTGATGAGTAGTTCTTCTGGCGGCGCATTTACTGCACTTTCTGACTTTTTCTTGAAAAATGACAATGCAGTGGTGGCAGCAATCTATAACTATGAGAATCATATGACTGAATTTCAGATGATTCTGGATGAAAAGCAACGTGAAAGAGCAAAGGGTTCAAAATATATGCAGAGCAAGCCTGGTTATATTTATCGGGAAGCCTATCGCTGGCTGATGGAAAACCCAAAGAAAGAATTGCTCTTTGTTGGTATGGGATGCCAGTCTGATGGATTTCGGAAGTTTACCGAAATAAAAGGAATCCGTGACCGAGTGTACATTGTAGATATTATCTGTCATGGATCGCCAAGTCCAAAGCTGTGGAAAGAATATGCGGAATCCATTCAGAGGAAAGATGGCAAGATAACATATCTCACATTCAAAGATAAGCGTAATGGATGGAAATCTCCAACAGCTTATGTGAAAGTCAACGGAGCAGAGAAGCCGATTAAAGATTACGTTAAGGTGTTTTATAATCGGTGTGCGTTGCGACCGTCTTGCTATGAATGTCCTTATGCTACCACAGAAAGAAAAACAGATATGACCATTGGTGACTTCTGGCATATTGAAGCGACGATTCCAGACTTCTATGACCCTAACGGCAACTCGTTATTCTTGATTCATACAAAGCGTGGAGAAGAACTGTTTGAAAAGATTAAGGGCGACATGGATTATAGATTGAGTAACACAACACAATGTTGGCAGGCAAATCTTGAAGCACCGACCAAGAAATCTGAACAAAGAGAAGAGTTCTGGAGCGATTACCAAAAGAAAGGAATTGATTTCGTGATGAAGAAATATGGAACAGTTCCAATGAAAACAAGAATAAAGAATAAACTCCTCAAAATAATTGGGGGGGGTACGAACTAAGTAACCTTAATTATGTTGATTACTCCGAAAGGAGGGCAGCATAATGAACTGGAAGCAGCCTAAAGTATATGCAGTAAAACATAAAGACGAAGCAACAAGAGCGGCTTCCAGATTTGGGGGGATTTTTACGGCCCTGTCAGATCAAGTATTGTCCAACGGTGGTGTGGTCTATGGATGTGTTTTGACAGATGATTTTGATGCCGTATATATTCGCGCCGATAATGCGGAAGAACGCAATAGAATGCGAGGTTCAAAATATATCCAGAGTAAGCTGGGAAATACATTCAAAAATGTGAAGGCAGACCTTGATGCGCGGAGAAGTGTACTTTTCTCTGGCACTTCCTGCCAGGTGGCGGGACTGAAAAAATACCTTGGAAAAGAGTATGATGACCTGTTCTGTGTGGATATTGTTTGTCACGGAGTACCAAGCAAAAAAGTATGGAACGCATATTTGCGCTGGCAAGAGCAGAAAAATCATTCTAAAGTTGCAGGTGTGAATTTCCGTAATAAGAGAGAGTTTGGTTGGCGTGACCATGTGGAAACGCTTTATTTTGAAAATGGAAAGTCTACAAGCAGCCGGGTATTCAAAGATCTCTTCTATGGACATACAGTATTACGGCCCAGTTGCTATGAATGCCCTTATAAGTCTGTGATGCATCCCGGTGATATTACAATTGCGGACTACTGGGGCATCGAAAAAGCAGCTCCTGAATTTGATGATAACAAAGGTGTTTCGCTGGTGCTGGTAAATAATGAAGCTGGTGAAAAGGCTTTTGAAAAAGTAAAAGAGAGATTGATCTGGAAGCAGACAAAGCTGGAAGATAGTTTGCAGCCGCCTCTTAAAGCTCTATTTCCGAAACCGGAAAATAGAAATCAGTTTTGGAGTGACTTTGAAAAAAAGTCATTTGAGTATGTTGCCAAGAAATACGGTGGCATTGGGTTCAAGAATGATGCTAAATCATTTTTGAGAAAGATAAAGAGAAAAATCAAAAAGTTGGTGGTAAAAGGTGGAAAGAGAAATACCAGTACTATATAAAAGAAAAGAGGAATGCTGCGGATGTACAGCCTGTTATGCTATTTGTCCGAAAGAAGCTATTTCTATGGTCGAGGACGAAGAAGGCTTTGAATATCCAAAGATAAATGAAAACAAATGCGTGCGGTGCTACCAGTGCATTAAGGTATGTCCGATAAAAGCAGCACGAGCACAGTAAGGAGAAATTAATAGGGAACGAGAACTCCATGTGCTACTATTATCGCATGGCTTATGAGGTTGTTGTGCGCATTGCTCCGTGGATGGTTGGTAAGAAAAGATGAGCTAACAGAAAGAGGTGATTGGTAATCAAGTGGTACATAAAATCAATAATTCAAGATTTCAGACAACCCGTGTCATACTTGATTCCAGCCGTCATCTTCAGTGGATGCATTGTATTTGCTGTTAGCTGGTTATGTGGAAAGAAGAGTACAATAAGACATAAAATTCCATTTACCTTTTTCTTAGCGTATTTTCTCGTTATTTTTCGCATAGCCTTCTTATGCAGGAAACCTGGGAGTAGAAAGGCTATCAGCTTGGTTTTATTTGAAACATGGGGACAATCTTTTCATATGCACGCTATGTTTGTTGAAAATATTATTATGTTTATTCCGTTTGGTGTGATGCTACCGATACTGTTCAGAAAATTTAGAAATGGATGGCTATGTGTGCTGGCTGGATTTATTTGCTCTTGTAGCATCGAGATAGTGCAGCATATTACTCAAATAGGATATTTACAATTGGATGATGTAGTGACAAACACAACGGGTACGCTGTTGGGATGGCTGGCTTGGAAAGTGAACAGAAAAATATGAACGCGATGGTACTTAATTGCCGATGCATTAAGGTGTGTCCGATAAAAGTAGCACGAGCACAGTAAGGAGAGATTATGAACACAACATTACTTATCATGGCGGCCGGAATCGGCAGCCGATTTGGAACAGGAATAAAACAGTTGGAGCCGGTCGATGATGCTAACCAGGTGAGCTAGAGGTGCCAGGTACAAGTGAATCCATCTGCATGTAACCGTCAGGGATGGAAAACGTATATCATACAAGACAAAGACATGCTTGAAAAAGTATTGAAGAACCAGAATGGCAATCGGGGATTTGGACAAGAATTTGATAAACTCCTTCTCGTGGTCGGAGATCTAAGATGCTTTAACCGGGATCGAGAAGTATTCCAAGTTTATATTGATGGTGGAATGTACGCGATGCGCGTGTTGGATAGCTTGTACTATGAAAAGATAGCGAGTGTACCGTTAAGTGCATCTTTGACAAAAGAACAGGAAGAAAATGTAAGAAGACTTCTGAAAATTGATCCTGCGGAAGTCTTGATTATGTTTATTGGCATCGGAAATTATCCGGATGAATGTCAAACAACAAAATCGGAAAGGAAACCGGCAGATTATACTATCGTATAATAGTGTAGAGGGTAATATAAAATGAGAGCAAGGACAAAAAGAAATTCAAATATTGAGATTATTAAGCTCATAGCTGTTTTTCTCATTATATTGTCTTCTGCGCTCCCTTATGGTGCAACATATCGGGGGGAGACTGTTTATGTGAATCTAAAACTGCTAAGAGGTGTCAGGTGCAAGTGAACATTCTGTGAATAATGCTAAGCTAAGTTTCATGCGTATATATTTTTTTATATGCCAGTGCTGTACTAAAACAATTGGGGCAGTTGCGATAGTAACAAATAGTATATATCATTATTTGAGTTTATTTGTAGATAAATAAACTTATTACTTACTAATGAGGAGAAAACAGATGGAGACAACTTTACTTATTATGGCGGCAGGAATTGGTTCGAGATTTGGAACCGGAATAAAACAGCTGGAGCCTGTAGATGATAGCCAGCACATTATCATGGACTATTCAATCCATGATGCCATAGAGGCAGGATTTAACCATGTTGTATTTATTATTCGCAAGGATATAGAGGGGGAATTTAGATCTGTTATAGGCGATCGGATTGCTGCCATTTGCGGGAAATCTGGTGTTACGGTTGATTATGTATTTCAGGATATTGAGGATATTCCGGGGGAGCTGCCGGCAGGCAGAACTAAGCCATGGGGAACAGGACAGGCCGTGCTTGCTGCTAAAGCCGTGCTGAAGACACCATTTGTCGTGATAAATGCAGATGATTATTATGGCAAGGAAGGCTTCAGACTGGTCCATGAGTATCTGGTGAACGGAGGACAGTCATGTATGGCTGGATTCGTACTTAAGAATACATTGTCTGATAATGGTGGTGTGACCAGAGGCATTTGCAAGATGGACGATCAGAATAATCTGACAGAGGTGGTGGAGACCAAGAATATCGTCAAGACTGTGGATGGTGCAGAGACGGACGGCATAGCCATTGATACGGAGTCTCTGGTGTCCATGAACATGTGGGGACTGACACCGGAATTCCTGGATATGTTGGAGGCAGGATTTGCGGAGTTCTTTGAGACGGAGGTCCCAACTGATCCACTTAAGGCAGAGTTCCTTATCCCTACATTCATAGGAGAGCTTCTGGATGAGAAGAAGATGACAGTTAAGGTTCTCCGGACGAATGATACATGGTATGGTATGACGTATAAGGAGGATGTTGAGGCTGTTAAGGAGAGCTTTAAGGGGATGATTGAGGACGGTATGTATGAGAAGGATTTGTTTGGGGATTTGTAGATAGGATGTTTATATGGATGTGATGTGATTGCCAGCCCGGGAGGGCTGGCAATTGGTGGTTATGGGGAATTTCACAGATTTATTATGATTTACTATATAATGTAGATTGGAAAAAGATTGTATGTTATAATGTTTAATATCAAAATATGCGACAATTGAAAGAAAAGAGGAAAAGAATATGTCTATGTATGTTTTTGCGCCAGCGGGCCCTAGAGAATTACGTAATAATTTGTTAAGAGTAGCAATAGAATATATAGGATCAAAGCAAAAAGGAATTGGTTCACCTTGGGCAAAAGGTAAACGTTATCTTAGAAATCAATTATCGTGTAGTGGTACAGCAATAAAGCGAGCTTGTGCTGTTGAAAACAAAATTCTTAATCATGATTTTCAACAGTATGGAACGAGCGTGTATTATTACCAGAAAAGGGACTGCGCTAGAATTGTAGAGGCTGTTATGAGTTATATAGCAGATCATATAAATGCAGAAGATTTACCACAAATTTTTGGTAATCATAACTTTTCTGAACTCGTTCAGATGGTATATAATCATAGAATATCCCAGGTTGAGTGGGTTAGTAATATGAATTATAAGGAACAGGGGAGTGAAGCAGAAATTGTTTATGAAAATTTAGATAAGCTTCGTTGATTCTGTCTACATATTCCAATGATTAATCAATAGTAGTAATAAAGAGCATCTTTGAGGAGGATTACTTAGTGAAAGAAGTTAATTTCAGTGATTGGCAGGAAATGGCTTTAAAGAAAGATGTCGAACAAATAAAAAAGAAAATATATTCCCAAGAACCAATATTTTTTTCGTTGTGTTGGGAACTTATATTAGTATTGGGATCAATTATTATAGACCATTTGTTTGATACAGAAAAAACGCCAGAATGGATTTGGTTTGGTGTCATAGGGTTGGCCGTGGTTCCTGCTTTGGCAGTAATTATGTATAATGTAATAAAATGGATTAGATTGGTTAGTTTTGTCAAAAAAGGTAATATAAACATAAAGGGATATGTTGATCTTTTTGATAACCAGATTTCATATTGGGTGATGCTTAGTAATGCATATACAGATATGTTAGTACGCGAAGTAGAAGGGACTAAGTCCGAAAAGGAATTTTTATATCGGGAAGGGTGTTATTATAATAATAAGACAATGCATGCTGTTTATGCAATGAAGCCTGTTTTTCATAAGGTTTTTACAGGGGATCTTAGCAAAGTGAAAAACGAAAATCTTGTAGATTTAGAAAGACTACTAAATGTGCTTAATGTAATGTATGAACAGCAAAAACGTATGGATGACGCTGTAGAAGGGATAGTAAGTCCTGGAATAAAAAAGCAACAAGAGCTAAATAAATCCTATCAACTCGAGTTGAAGAACTTTTTGAATGACTTAAATGCGTTTAATCAGAAAAAGGATTTACCTACTTTTGATTGCCATATATGTGGATACAAGGATACGGAGCGCTAAGATGTAAGTGAAAACAGGATGAGATATAGATAGGCAAGATTAACCTGCATGAAAAATAGGTAATCTGAGTTGGTATGAGTATATTAATGATATATGAAAAAGGGGTGAATATAAAGTTATGAAATTTGGAGAAACAAAGTTACTCAAAGAAAAACATAATGTTCGTTTACTAGAAGTTGGATGTCGGTATGACAAAGTTGCATATTGTGTGATTGGACATGGAAACACGAGGCATTACGATGATTATGAAGATGCATTGGAGGAATATAACCTTCGTTGGATGCAGATAGAATACGATGAATAGAAATGTAGATTTCAAGGTGTTAGGTTCACATGAACGAGGAATTGTTATGATTTCCTGATAAATGGATTGTTGACAAGGTAGATAATACAGATAGTAGGTGCCTGACCCCATGAACAAAGTGTTAACAAAATGATATTTGCTTGACGCGTGTGAACCCGAGGTGTCAGGTGCACATGATTAGGATATGAACATAGAACAGTAGACGCTAGTTATGTAGTTGGGAGATACGATGGATAAAAAATATTTGATGGAAACATGCAAGTATTGCGGAAATAAAGGAATGTTGAAAATAATTGGAAAACATGAACAGCATGTCAAGGATTATGATGGTGATGTTCCTATATTTAGCATGGATACCTTGTGGAGATTATTGGAGTGCCCGGTATGTAAAGGTATATTGCTTCATAAGTCATATTCAGATGATTCCATGTTTGATCCATACAACAATGAGTATTTTTCAGATGAGAGCATAGTATATCCAAGCAGTAAATATACATTTATACATGTGCCTGAAAATATATACAAGTCTTATGAGGCTGCGGTAAAGACATCAAAAGTAGATTTGTCAATTTGCCTGATAGCCATACGTGCATTGCTTGAGAAGATTTGCAGGGAGCGAGGCAGCAAGAAAAAGAATCTGGAAGCAATGCTGAAGGAAATGGTCAGTAAAAATATACTGCCTGAAACACTAGATCAATGTGGATTCTTGATTAGAAAGCTAGGAAATTCTGGTGCTCATGGTGACGATGACATTGATTTGTCACAGAGTGATGTGGCGGAGCTTCTGGATTTTATAGAGACTATTTTGTATTACATATATGAATTGCCGGTGAAGATAGCACGTATAAATTCAAAGTATAATTTGAAGTTGGATAATAGATCTGCGTCACAGGAGAGGGGCGAGGATATTATATAGTATATTATAAGGTTACAGAGGAGAGAAAATTAAGAATAGTAGGTGCCTGGCTCCATGAACAAAGCGGTTGATTATGCATTTCAGGATATTGAGGATATTGAGGATATTCCGGGGGAGCTGCCGGCAGACAGAACTAAGCCATGGGGAACAGGACAGGCCGTGCTTGCTGCTAAAGCCGTGTTGAAGACACCATTTATCGTGATAAATGCAGATGATTATTATGGCAAGGAAGGCTTCAGACTGGTTCATGAGTATCTGGTGAACGGAGGACAGTCATGTATGGCTGGATTTGTACTCAAGAATACATTGTCTGATAATGGTGGTGTGACCAGAGGCATTTGCAAGATGGACGATCAGAATAATCTGACAGAGGTGGTGGAGACCAAGAATATCGTCAAGACTGTGGATGGTGCAGAGACGGACGGCACAGCCATTGATACGGAGTCTCTGGTGTCCATGAACATGTGGGGACTGACACCGGAATTCCTGGATATGTTGGAGGCAGGATTTGAGGAGTTCTTTGAGACGGAGGTTCCGACTGATCCACTTAAGGCAGAGTTCCTTATTCCTACATTTATAGGAGAAGTTCTGGATGAGAAGAAGATGACGGTTAAGGTTCTCCGGACGAATGATACCTGGTATGGTATGACGTATAAGGAGTATGTTGAGGCTGTTAAGGAGAGCTTTAAGGGGATGATTGAGGATGGTGTGTATGAGAAGGATTTGTTTGGGGATTTGTAGATAGGATATTTATATGGATGTGATGTGATTGCCAGCCCGGGAGGGCTGGCAATTGGTGGTTATGGGTAATTTCACAGTTCTGTTATGATTTACTATATAACGTTGATTTAAAATGACTGTATGTTATAATGCTTAATATTAAAATATGCGACAAAACAAATAGTGTGACGATAATTTTTATTTAAACCAATTGAGGAAAGTAATATAGATACTTTATTTGTATCAATTCTTGGCAAGTAAATAAGAACTATTGGGATGGCTATACAGTAAAGGAAAAGATCTTCGATTGCTGAAAGGAGAAACAAAGACAGTGATGCGTATGGAGTTGGGGCTAATAGGATAGCAATTGATGAACATCATGCAAGACTGTTTGTAAATACGGCAATGACAATGTCAGATTTTATATTATCTGTTTATATGAAGGAGGCATGACGATATGATTCATAGAGTGACTTGTGATAAATGTGGTTCCATTTCGGAATATGATGATAGATCTATATGGGAGGGCAACCGTGAACGTGAAGAGGTAGAGTGCCCTGTGTGTGGGAATATTATTGGGAGCGTTTTTACAGACCTTATACCTGTAGCAAGGCTTATAAGTAAAGGATAAATTATGTATAGAAAAGTAATGTTTTCATTGATGTTGCTGTCATTGATACTATTATCTTTAATTGCATGGAAAGTTGGTGTGTTTACAGCAATTGTAGGCCTACCATTCTTTCCGTTAGTAGAGAAGATTGTTACAAATACTTATTTTTCTGGTGTAGCTTGCAGTATTATTGCTGTTATTATTATTTACAAATGGCAGGTGTTGTATAGCAAGAGAAAGCTGAAGCAGGATTTTAGATGTAACGAATGTATTGAAGGTATATATGATGGCATTGAAGCAGTTAGAAAATATATGCCATTAGTTCCAAAAAAGGAAAAATGGGATAGAGTTTGTGATTATGAAGAATTTCGCAAAAAAAATGCAAAGAAATATATTGACTTCTATGGGGAGCATAAAGGTGACATTTATATTGCAAATTTGACATTATCATACAAGGGCAATGATTTGCTGATTGACTCAATTCAATCATGCTTTTTCATTAACCTTAATTTCAAGTTGTTGGGGATTTTGAATCATGTGAAGAATAGGCTGCCGAATCTCAGAAACAAATACCCTGAAATTGAGAAGCTGGCAAAAGAATACATAGAATCGGCTAGTGAAGACATAATGATACAACTGGGAGAAACGTTGGACTCATACTTTGTAGATGCGAGATGTATGGCAGCCTAAATGACTGATGACAGAAAGTTAAGCAGGTCAGCGTCAACTGATGTGAGCAATCTTGTGACAGCTCATGAAATCACTAACAGCAGTAAATTATGATAAGTTGTGGGTTATTTTAAATGAACGTGGAATGATGAAAACAGAATTGATTAGAGCGGCAAAAATCAGTACAAATGCAATGGCAAAGCTTGGCAAAAACGAAGATGTCCGAGTGGAAGTTTTGGCAAAGATTTGTGTGACTTTGGGATGCAAGTTGGATGATATTGTGGAGATAGAGTCCTGATAAACTGTGTAAAGGAGAAACTAGAAGTTGGGAAATTCAGAAGAAAAAAATATAGATGTAAAAGATACAATGCAAGATAGAGCATATAAAGTTATTAAAAAATGTAAAGAAATTGCTGAGGAAGATTTTACAAAATTTAGCGCACTATTTGTGGCTGTTATGACTGTAGGATTATGGGTGATAAAAGGTATGTGGTATGCATATCAAACAGGAAGATTTTCTGTATATGGAATAGATTCTTGTTATATATCATCTGACAATGAGAGTATTTTACTGCAAATCATTCAGATGACGGCTGTTCTTGTAGTGTTGTTTTCAATAAATTATATATATTATAAAATCTCGATTTCAGAAGATAAATCAAAATTCCATTGGCGAAGGAAACTCAGGTTGTTAGCTTATTGGCTTACGGAAATGTTTTTACTATTTATTCTCGTTCTTATAACATCAGGCATTAATATTATTGACTTAATAAAAGATTCAACAGCAAACAATGTAGTTGTATTATTGATTGCGATTATTTTTGCTTGTTTTGTAGTAAACATATATGGTATAGAATTTGCAATTGAAAAGAAATTATCTAGTCGTAAGAGAAAGAAGTTAGAGAGTAAGGCAGAAAAAAAAAAGATATTGAAGAAGAGAATCAACATAAGAGAAATGGTAAGAATATGATATTTGCCGTGTTCATTACAGTTGCTTTAGAGATATTACTTATGTATATATTTGGTATTGTATTAGAAAATGATAGAGATTCTTATAAATTAGTATTGGTTGAACAAGAAACTAGTGAAGATAGTCAATACATATTTCAATATCAATCAGGGCAGATGAATTATACAATATGCCCTATTGTTTTTGAAAATAGTGATTACTATATTTTGACCAGGCTATATAAAAGAGACGGCAAAATTGAAATAGATTATGAATATCAAAAGATAATTGGAAAAACAGATATAGAAACATTCAATTGCGAAAATATTTATGAGATAAATATAGGTGAATAATTTTTTTATTTAAGAACTTCCGATAATACAAAATTATACATTCAATTTCCACTCAATTCTCAATCAATGAGAGTTGGGTGGATTTTTTATATCCTATACTTACAAAATAAAACGCCCACAGGGCAGAAAGGCAGGTACAGGATATGTACAACAACTGATGAAGTTCAAGGAGGGCATTAGAACGTCCTGTAAAATATTTCGTTGGTTTAGTAAGCAGGGGTAGCTCTTGGGATCACCGCAGGCGAGAAGAATTTCTCGCCATTTTCTATTTTGGGAAAGATAAAAAGTGAGATGACTGTTTTTTTATCAAGTATTAAATGGGGAAAATTGTAATGCATATTTTTAGGTTTGTTGTATAACAATATCACTATAAGGCATATTTAAGTAAAGATACACACAACATTGGGTGAATGTGTATTTTTACTTAAAAATTTGATTGACTTAATGAATAAATGCGGTTAAAATTTCAAGTAAAGATACACACAATATGTTGAATGTGTGTATAAATACTTAAATGGAGTTGATTGTTATGATATTGACCTATAAGGATTGTATAGAAAAATATGGCAGTGATCATTTGTTGAAAAAAGAAATTGCAGAAGGTCGATTGTTTCAAAAAGAAAAAGGTATATATTCTTTGCAAAAAGCTTGTTCGGAATTAGAGATTATTAGTGTTAAATATCCACGTTCTATATTTACAGGAGAAAGCGCATTTTATTATCATTCGCTTACGGATGTAATACCGGATTATTATTGTATTGCTACTCTTAGAACAGATAGCAGAATAAAAGATTCACGTGTAAAGCAGTCTTTTGTTAAAAACGAGATTTTTGAAGTTGGAATGACAAAGATGAAGCGAAACAATGTGGAAATCAATATTTATAGCTTAGAACGTATGCTTATTGAACTAATGCGATTTAGAAGTAAACTCCCCTTTGATTATTATAAAGAGATTATTTCGAACTATAGAAATAAAGCAGAAACAATGGATTTTGCTTTGGTTGAGGAATATGCTGATTATTTTAAAAATGCAGAAAAATTGAAGGATATGATTCAGATGGAGGTATTGTGATGAATTTACTAGAGGAAGTAGATAAAATAAAAAACGAAGGATATAGTGAAGCAAATGCAGAAGCAAAGCTATGCCAGGATATCATAATTAGTGCAATTTCAAAAAGTAGTTTAAATAGAAATGTGACAATTAAAGGTGGTGTGGTTATGCGAAGTTTGTCTGGAGAAATCAGACGTGCTACGCAGGATATTGATCTTGATTTTATCAGGTACTCCATATCAGAGGAAGGATTGAATATACAATAGAGTTTTATTGGAGATAAAAGATGTTTAATTACAAAAACCTGTGTGACTACGAATTTGAAATATTGTGCAAGGATATAATGCAGAAGAAGCTGGGAGTTCCTTTTCAGATATTTGCGAGGGGTCGGGATGGTGGCATTGATATAACTGATGATACTGTGAGCAAGAATGTTGTTATACAGGTCAAGCATTATATCAACAGCAAATACAGTGATCTTATATCAAGCCTGAAGAAGGAGGTTTCGAAGGTTGCTGAGCTGAAACCAGAGAAATACTATGTGTGTTGTGCATTGGAGCTAACCCCTGCAAATAAGACGGAGATTTTCAATTTGTTTGCAGAATACATGGAGGGTTCATGTAATATATTGTCGTTGAATGATATAGATGAGTATCTGCAGGATCCGGCAAATATGGATATTGTGCGCAAGCACTATAAATTGTGGCTTGAATCAACAAATATATTGGCAGAGATCAATAGTAGGGATATTTTCATAGATTGTGAAACGCTTCTATACAACATAGAAGAGGAGCAGAGAGAATTTGTTGAAACCTCGAGTTACAGACAGTGTATAGATGTTCTTGAGCGTAATCGTCTGTTGATGATCCTTGGAATGCCTGGAACTGGAAAGACCATGACGACCAAGATGCTTGCTTTGTATTACGCAGCACTGGGTTACCGGATTATTTATACGACAAATGGGGATCTGCAGAGCATAAAGAAAGCTTTGTCAGTTGATAAGGAATCTAAAGAGATTATTCTGTTGGATGACTGCCTTGGACAGTATTACTTCAGAATGAAGGACACCCAGGAAAATGAACTCATGTCTTTGATTAAATATGTGTTGATGCATAAGAACAAGAAACTCATCATGAACTCCAGGGTGACGATATTTCAGCATGCAAAGGAATCTTACATAGAGCTGCACAGTTTTATAGACACGGAGAAGGTGCGGCTTCAGTATATTGATATGGATTCTATGACCATTGAAGACAAGGGCAGGATATTCAAGAATCATTTGTATTTCAGAAATATACCAACGGATCATTATGCTCAGATTCTAAAAAATAATAATTATCGCTGGATAGTCAAACATAGGAATTATACACCGCGTATCATAGAGTATGTTACGCGACAAAATGTATCCAGCAAGATTGCTGCAGATGAATATTGTGATTTTATAAGGAGATGTCTGGATAATCCTACTGAAATCTGGAGAGATGAGTTTAACAACAGGCTCAAGGCAGAAGACAGGATTTTTCTTACTTCGCTGTTTTCGTTGACGGACATTGGTGTGGAGGACAAGGTACTGCGCAGAGTATTCAATGCACGTATTTCGAAAAGAGCTGATATAGACACAACCCGAAATGTGTGGGAAGCAGTATTGAAGCGGATGGAGGGAACATTTGTCAAGATTATAGAGAACAAAGGCGTGCGGCAAATTGGAGTTATCAACCCATCTGTAAATGATTTTTTGAAGAATTATCTAGACGAGAATGAACCTGAGGTTGAAGAAATCGGGAGAAACGCCACGGAATATATTCAGATTGTCAGAGGATTCGGTCCGGATATGGCGGATATTGTAAGATCTGGAGACGCATGTAAATACAACTTTGCAAGTGATGTTGAAAAGCAGATTGTCATATTGTCGAATATTTGTGAGTTGGGTATATGCATGGAGCAATACAAAGATATTGTCAGGACATTTGTGGAGTTTTTGCCGTATGCATTTTATAACACTGCAAGTACATTTACAGTAGTGCCTTCTTTGCTTTCAGAGCCTCTGGTATCATATTATGATACACGCAATAACCTGTTAACTGAGGAGGTGGAAGATCTTCTGGATTCGATGGATTTTGATGATTTTTGTATATTTGAAACTATTTTTTACAAAGGCATAATGCCAAGTGAAAGAATTTAGATTTTCCAGTGGATTACAACTTCCTCACTGGTAGCGTCAATTTGTGATATGAGAATATCAACCACCTTGCGCTTATCGTCAAAACTCACGGACTCCCAATCATCCAGATAGCCCGTAATGCTGTCAATCTGTGAAGCGGAAACGGAATTAGCGGTGAGGTCTGCAACCAGCCGGAGCTGCTTTTGACGTTCCGCGTCCAGTTCCTCAATACGGTTATTTGCGTATTGCAGGAGCAGCGGGTTTGCCCCGGACAAAGTGTCCAGAAGTTTCTCAATCTCGCTTTCTGTCTTTGCAAGGGCAACGCGGGCGGCAGTCAGTTTCGGGTTATAGCTTTGTTCCTTTCCGCCTTTCAGCGTGTGGAATTTCTGCATCTTCTTAACCATCTCGCCGTACACAAATGCCTCCATGCTTTGCGCCGTTAGTGTACCGGCTCCCTCACAACTCCCATTTTCGGCCCGCTGCTTGCACCGCAGATAGGTAACGCCATTTTGGGCTCTCAGAGCTGCCAGCGCATAGCCACAGCGCCCGCACTTGATTTTCCCGGCCAGCCAGGTATTATGGCATTTACGGCCATTCTGGAAAGAGGTGTTCTGTGACAGCTTGCGCTGGACAGTCAGCCAGAGCTGGGAAGAAATGCGGCCCTGGTGTGGGGCAATCACAAGGATTTGTTCCTCGCCCTCGCGCCCCTGATAGAGATAACAGCTATTGTCCCCTGTGAACATTTCCGGGGGACTTTCGATTTTTTACGCCCTGGGCCTTGAAGTATTCGTAGATGTCCATATCGGCCTGGACATAAACAGGATTTCTCAGCAGTTTGGAGATAAAGGCCCGTTGCAGCGCTTTTCCATAGACCTTGATGGAGTGTTTGACAAAGTACCGGGTTATATCGCCGTAGGAATTGCCCGGCTCCGCATACATTTGAAACATGAGCTCGGCAAAATCCATTTCCGCATTTTCCACCAGCTTCTTTGTCTTGATCCCGTCCATGACGATGGGCTCGGTATCAAAGCCGTATGGCGTCCGGCCCCGCATATAGTAGCCTTTGGTACACCGGGAATAGAAAGCGTCCTGCACACGCATCTGGATGCTTTCGCGTTCCAGTTGGGCAAAGACAATGCAGATATTGAGCATCGCCCGGCCCATTGGGGTGGAAGTATCAAATTTTTCCGTACAGGAAACAAACTCCACATCGTATTGCTTGAACAGCTCCATGAGCTTTGCAAAGTCCACAATCGAGCGGCTGATCCGATCCAGCTTATAGACGATCACCCGCTTAATCAGGCCCAGCCGGATGTCCTGCAAGAGCCGCTGGAAGTCGGGGCGTTCAATGTTCTTGCCGGAGTAGCCTTTATCCTTGTACTCCCGGCCCTCACCGCCTTTCAATTCGTAACGGCAAAATTCAAATTGACTTTCAATGCTGATACTGTCCTTTTTGTCAATCGACTGCCGCCCGTAAATCGCATCAATTCTATTATCCATAATTAGCTCCCTTTCTGTCCGTTGGGAGCCAACCTACAAGTATATTATACCTCTGCCGCCCCCTTACAACAAGGATGACTCCGGCCTACCCCCGCTGCCCGGCATACTTGCGGAACACGTCAAACAGCCGCCGCTCGATCTCACGGCTGTGCTTGTCCTGTTCCTGCGGGGAAAAAACGGGGGTGAGATTTTTGACGGTAATCGTACGATCTCCGAGAACAGCCGTTTTCACTTCACTTTTATATTTGACCTGCGCCTGCATAAAATCCCTCCCATACGATAATAGAAACAGAATGTTGGAAACACCAAGGGCCAGCACCGCAAAAGTGCTGGCCCTTGTTCGTCGGCACCTCTGGACAAAGTGTCCAGAGGTTTTGCGTGCTTTAGGAGCGCCGCGCTCATTTTCTTGCTCCGTCATAAGACAGCCATACTCGGCAGCGGCGCTCCCCCACAAAGGGGGCGGCGGCCTGCGGCCCCCGCGCCTCCTTTGCTGAGAGGAAACTTCCTCTCACATACCACCAGAAAAAGAGGGGTGAATGGAGATGGTAACTTAGAAATTTTCCTGCAAATATTTTTTCATGCGCTCAATCCCGCATTTCACGGAGCAGCGGACGGCGCTCTTGTCCACACCCTCCTCGCGGGCAATCTGGCGGTAGCTCTTTCCAAGGATCAAATGAGCGTCCACGCGGCGACCCTGGATTTCCGGCAAGGAGTTGAGGGCGTTCCACAGCCGGAAGAACAGCTCCTTGCGATCCATAAGCTCCTGGGGGCTGGGCTCGTGCAGGCAGGCGGAGTATTCGATCCCATCGTCACAGTCCAGGGAATAATAAGCCTTGTTGTAGCGCACCCGTTCCGCATGGGCGGCCTCGCGCCGCTTACTGGCCATGAGTTCCTCGGCTACCTCGTCAGGCACCTCCACCAGCTCGTCCGTTAAGTACCAATAATAAAAATCTTTCAGATTGATCGTTGTCATAGCTTGTCCTCCATTTTGTTTCGGTTGATGGGTTGAGCGGAAACAAAATGGGGAGCTGGCGGGGAGCGGCACCCTGGGGAGCCGCCCCGCACCTCTGGACAAAGTGTCCAGAAGCCGGACAAACAAAATGCGCCTGCGTAGCACAAGGCCACGCAAGCGCGTGAAACGACAAATTCACTTATATACTGCCAAATTTCGCATCCACCGCCGAACTGCTCCTGTTCGGTGGATGAGCTTTTTTTGACAGGTTAGGGGGATGGAAAAAGGCCACGACGATACCTCCTGGACACCGCCGTATCCTTAAAAAAGGGCGACTTTAACACACCCCCCGTATTCTTAATATTTCAAAAAAGAAAACGGCGGCTTTGATTTTGATATTTCAAGGCCGCTGTTCTCTAACTTCGCGCAAATCTGCTATTAGCGGCTCTGTGCGAATGATTTATGAAACTTGGTGTTTTGCAAATACGCGGCGAGATATAACTGCGCCAATTCCTAAAAAGAGCAGTGCTGTCGGGATTGCCCACACCGCATACAACATACCGTTACTCATTTGTTCCACTGATAAGAGCGAAACGGCTTGCACATGATGCAAAGGTAAAAGCCCAATCAAGCGGAACAACGGATTTGCTTCTGTGATTGGCAGCAAAACCGGAAAAAGAAAAATTGCCATAGACGCAACGAAAGCTACAATCTGATTTTTACTGATTGCAGATATAAGCAGCGTAATTCCCGTTACGCTGAGAGTACAGGTAAACGCCAAAAGGATTTGATATTTTAGCAACGTTCCACAAGTGATATTGAAAGGAATGAACCCCTCTGCATAGTCGCTGGGAGCGAATAGAATACTACAATCCAGCCCTTCCGTTCCGTAAAAGATAAGAGCAAGAAGCAAGTTAAATGCTGCAATCAGCGTGGTAGTGAGAATGGCGGTGATAATACCTGCAACCACCTTTGCAGTAGCGCATTTGGTTTTACCGTACTTGCTTGTCAATATGATATTATCAACACCTTCATACTCGCCGGAGAAAATCGGAGCAAGCATGATGATAACCGCAAGAGCAAGCGCGACAAAAACCCGCACCATGTTTCGGCTGGTGGAAAGCCAACCGTCCACATAGCCAATTTTGATTTCTTCATTGCCAAATACATCAGAAACACTTAATCCGTTCCAATTTCCCTCTTTATCAGAAAACCGTGAAAAGGCTGCCGATTGCATGGCGTTTTGATACAGGTACATCGCATTGAGACCATGCAGATCATGGGTCGGTGCAAAGTCAGACATCATTTGCTGCACTTTTTTGTCTGTCAGGATTCCTCATATTTCGCTGCAATTTCCTTGTCGATTTCTACTGCTGTTTTGCCAGTACCTTTACCGACTTACACCGTCAAACGCATATTTGTTTTGAAAGGTGGAAAAGGATAGCAAGACAGAAAACAGAAGTATTCCAACCAGAACAATCAAAGATAAACGCTTTGAAAACACTTTCCGCAGTTCAAAAAGAATCAGTTTTTTCATTCTTCACAGCCCCCTTTGAAATAGAACAGGTACAAATCTTCCAAAGTAGGCTGCACCCTTACTGCACATTTTCCATCGGCGGACGATCTCCAATGATCCGTAAAATTGTCTGGTTTTCGCTGGTGTTTCGCAAGTTGCTTGTGTTGTAGGCAGCCGCGTATTTTTCCGCATAGGCAGTCGGAACCGTACATTCCCACACTTGGCCGTCGATTTCAGAAGTAATCTCCTGCGGATTTCCAAAGTGAATGATCTGCCCGGATTTCATCATGATGATTTCCTCCGCAATAAACTCCACATCGGAAACAATATGCGTAGACAGGATCACAATGCGGTCTTTGGAAAAGGCGCTGATCAAATTGCGGAAACGGACGCGTTCTTTCGGGTCAAGCCCCGCCGTCGGCTCGTCTAAAATCAAAATATGGGGGGTCATTGAGCATGGCCTGTGCAATCCTAAACGCTGCTTCATGCCCCCGGAAAAGGTTTTGATTTTGTGCTTACTTTCTCTCGATAAGTCTACTGCTTCCAGCAGCTCCTTTGACTTCTTCCGCGCCGCCTTCTCGTCCAAGCCTTTTAGGGCAGAAACATAGAGCAGAAAGTCAAACGCTGAAAAGTCCGGGTAATACCCGAAGTGCTGGGGCAAGTAGCCTAAGAGGTTTCGATATTTCTCACCCAGTTCAACAATGTTCCTGCCATTCAGCAGAATTTTCCCGGAAGTAGGATTTTGGATATTGCAGAGCAGACGCATAAGCGTTGTTTTCCCTGCGCCATTTGCACCCAGTAAGCCGTAGACGCCATTTGTTAAGGTAATATTCAAGGCGTCCACGGCGGTTTTGGAACCGAACTTTTTTGTCAGTCCGATCGTTTTTAATTCCATAAAAAAGCCTCCTTTCTCCATAGGGAGCAATAAAAATACTCTCCATGTGTTTTCATGGAGAGTATAGAGGGGAAATATCTACTTTTTATCTACAAGGCAGGAGATTTGAAGTAGGCGGATACATTCGCTCCGTTGACGGTATTCCGAATTTGCAAATAGCCGTTGTGGTGTTCACAAAGCAGCTTGCAAATATACAGCCCAAGTCCAAAGTGCTCGGAATGGTTGCTTTCCTCTGTGAAGTACGGATTTGCAGCTTTTTGTAGGCTGTCTTTATCAAAACCATTCCCATCATCCGATACGGAAAGCAGCAGACCATTGTCACGCAAGGTGAAAGATATTGTTACTAAAGTCCGGGCATACCGCACAGCGTTAGAAATCAAGTTGTTGCATACCTGTGAGATAAATGCACTGTCAAGAGATAGCTGCAAAACAGATATGTCATTTTGTAAAATCAATTCTTTTCCGTTTTTCGCACATACGATTTTTGCGCTGTCATACAAAGAAGATGCCACTGTCTGCAAGTCTATCAACTTGTACTCCGGCTGCGCATCTTCCATGCGCCTAAGATTGCTCATACTGCTCACATAGCTTTCCATACGGGAGATATGCTTGCCCATTATGGCGGCGGTTTCCCTCGTTTGGGAATTTTCGCTGGCTTGCAGCATTTCATTATAGCCTTTTAGTACTGTTAGAGGGGTACGCAAATCGTGAGCAAAAGCGGCGTTGAGTGCTTTTCGTTCTTCAACTTGCCGCCACATTTTAGAGAAATTGTCCGCAAGGGTTGTCCGCATGATTTCAAAGGACGCGCAAAGCTGCCCCAATTCATCGTTGTTATCATAGTCGATTGAAAAGTCCAAGTCATTGTTCGCTATTTTTTCAGAAGCAGTCCGCAGTTCCACAAGCGGCTTTTTCAGCCTGTTTCTGTAAAACAGCAGCGCAGCAGCGATAATACAGAATGCAGAATAGATAGGAGTTGCAACAATGGGAAGTTTCTCCAGTAGCGCAATGGTACGCTCGTCCTCTTTAGACATCGGGACGGGCACTATTCCGATGTAAGCGCCGTCACCCAACTGTTCCCCCTGCTCATTCGTCAAATAATATTTTTCGCCGGACGGGGGATAAGATGCTCTGATACCTTCGGCAGCACTACCACAGATCGAAAAAGTCGTTACGGATAGAAAGACTGCGAGTACAACAAAGGCAATTATATAGAGAACAAGGCTTTTTCGGAGAGATAAATAGTGCTTGCGGCAATTTACTTGACCCATTTGTATCCACACCCCCAAACCGTTTCAATATATATGCGGTCGGTATATGCCGCGATTTTGGATCGTATTCTGCGGATATGCTCTGCCACAACGCTGCTGTCGCCCTCGCTGTCATAACCCCAAATACGCTCATATATCCGTTCTTTATCAAAGATCTGTCCTGGATTTTGAGAAAGCAGTTCCACAATATCAAATTCCTTTTTTGCAAGACCGACACGCTTATCGCCAAAGAACAAGCAACGTTCTGAATAGTCAATCGTCAAATCACCGGAAAACTTGACTTGTGCTTCAAAATTGTGTCGTGCTTCCCGGCGCAGATGAGCGCGCACCCGCGCTTCAAGTTCCATAAGTGAAAAGGGCTTCACAATGTAATCATCGCCGCCAACAGTAAAGCCTTTTACCTTATCTGTATCTTCGATTCGAGCAGTCAGAAAAAGGATCGGGCAGGATATGTGATCGCGGATACGCTTGCAAACTTCTAACCCGTCTTTTCCGGGCATATTGATGTCAAGCAAAATAATATCCGGTTGTTTTTCCACTTGCTTTAGTGCTTCTGCACCATTGAAAGCGGGCAGGATGCAAGAGCAGACGATTGACGGGTATATCATCTATACGGACACCGCAGATATCAAGGCATTTACCAAAGAGCTTTCCGCCATCGGTCGGAACATCAACCAGATCGCCAAGCGGATCAACGCCGGAGGTCCTGCGTATCAGGCCGACATGGACGAGATACGGGAAAGGCTGGATGAGATATGGCAGTTACAAAGACACATCCTATCAAGTCAACGCTGAAAGCTGCCATTGACTATATCTGCAACCCGGAAAAGACGGACGGAAAGCTGCTTGTATCCTCCTATGGCTGCGCCGCCGAAACTGCGGATATCGAATTTGCCTGGACTCGCCGCCATGCCATCGACAAGGGAATGAACCTGGGCCGCCATCTGATCCAAGCCTTTCAGCCTGGGGAGGTTACGCCGGAGCAGGCCCATGAAATTGGCATGGAGCTTGCAAAAGAAATCCTGGGCGGCAAGTATGAATTTGTACTTACCACCCACATAGACAAAGATCATGTTCATAACCACTTGATTTTCAATGCGGTCAGCTTTGCGGATCATAAGCACTATCATTCCAACAAGCGAAGCTATCACTATATCCGCCGCACCTCCGACCGGCTTTGCAAGGAACACGGTCTGTCTGTCATCATCCCAGGACAGGAC